>Ga0209758_1000007_pt1 | contig 1270410 bp, 1125 predicted proteins | sample AraplaMF_Col_mMF_FD_184258 | JGI IMG/M metagenome (GOLD analysis project Ga0209758, IMG submission 184258) | Arabidopsis root microbial communities from the University of North Carolina, USA - plate scrape MF_Col_mMF (SPAdes) (version 2) | ecosystem: Host-associated > Plants > Roots >... | reverse complement strand
GCCTTCTACCTGCGCCTCATCGCCAACCGCAAAAAGCCCATCGTCGCTACCGTCGCCGTCATGCGTAAGCTTATCGTCATCGCCAACGCAAAACTCCGCGATGCCGCCATCATCTGAGTTGATGACGAGGGATTAGTCGAACCGTTCGCCATATCGCGTCGACGTCGAGCTTGGCGATGTCTACCAAACCGCCTCGACCGCCATCACCCCACCCGATTCTTCACCAGATCGTCGACCACTGCCGGATCGGCCAAGGTGGAGGTGTCGCCCAGCGACGACACGTCGCCCTCGGCGATCTTGCGCAGGATGCGGCGCATAATCTTGCCCGATCGCGTCTTCGGCAGGCCGGGGGCGAATTGCACCGCGTCGGGCGAGGCGATCGGGCCGATCTCCATCCGCACCCATTGGACGAGTTCCTTGCGCAATTCCTCCGACGGCGCCTCGTCGGCGTTCAAGGTGACATAAGCGTAGATGCCCTGCCCCTTGATGTCGTGCGGGAAGCCGACCACCGCGGCCTCGGCAACCTTGGCGTGGAGGACCAATGCGCTCTCGACTTCGGCGGTGCCCATGCGATGGCCGCTGACGTTGATCACGTCGTCGACGCGGCCGGTGATCCAATAATAGCCATCCTCGTCGCGGCGGCAGCCGTCGCCGGTGAAATATTTGCCCGGATAGGTGGTGAAATAGGTCTGGAAGAAGCGGTCGTGATCGCCCCAGACGCTGCGCATCTGGCCCGGCCAGCTCTTGGCGATGACCAGATTGCCTTCGGTCGCGCCGTTGAGGACATTGCCGTCGGTGTCGACGATCTGCGGATCGACGCCCGGGAATGGCAAGGTCGCGCTGCCGGGTTTGAGGTCGACGGCGCCAGGCAAGGGCGTGATCATGTGCCCGCCGGTCTCGGTCTGCCACCAGGTGTCGACGATCGGGCAGCGCCCCTCGCCGACCACTTCATGATACCAGCGCCACGCCTCGGGATTGATCGGCTCCCCCACCGTGCCGAGCAGCTTCAACGACTTGCGGCTGGTCCGCGTCACATAGTCATCGCCTTCGCGCATCAGCGCGCGGAGCGCGGTCGGCGCGGTATAGATGATCTCGACCTGGTGGCGATCGACGACTTGCCAGATACGGCTGGCATCGGGCCAGTTCGGCACGCCTTCGAACATCAGGCTGGTCGCGCCGTTGGCGAGCGGGCCGTACAGGATATAGCTGTGCCCGGTGACCCAGCCGATATCGGCCGCGCACCAATAGATCTGGCCGGGCCGGTAATCGAACGTCAGTTCGTGGCTGAGGCTGACCCAGACGAGATAGCCGCCAGTGGTGTGGAGCACACCCTTGGGCTTGCCGGTCGATCCCGAAGTATAGAGGATGAACAGCGGGTCCTCCGCGCTCATCGGTTCGGGCCGGCACTCGGCCGAGGCCTGCTCGACCAGATCGTGATACCAGAGATCGCTGTCGCCCATCGCGACACCGCTGCCGGTCGCCTTGACGACAATGACCTTTTCCAGCCCGGGCGCATGGTGCCGCGCGGCATCGACATTGGCCTTGAGCGGGACTTTCTTGCCGCCGCGCCGGCCTTCGTCGGCGGTGATCACCAGGGTCGATCCGCAATCTTCGATCCGCCCCGCCAGCGCTTCCGGCGAGAAGCCGCCGAACACCACCGAATGGATCGCGCCGATCCGCGCGCAGGCCAGGATCGCGACCGCCGCTTCGGGAATCATCGGCATGTAGATAGTGACGCGGTCGCCCTTCGCGACGCCCTGACCCTTCAGCGCATTGGCGAAGCGGCAGACGTCGCGGTGGAGCTCGCGATAGGTGATGCGGCGCGGCTGTTCGGCGGGATCGTCGGGCTCCCAGATCAGCGCGACGGTGTCGCCGCGCGTGGCGAGATGGCGGTCGAGGCAATTGGCCGAGGCGTTGAGCACGCCATCGGCGAACCAGCTGATACCGAAATTCGCCTGATCGAACGACCAGTCGCCGGCCATTTCCGGCCGCTTGATCCAGTCGAGCCGGCGCGCCTGTTCGAGCCAGAAGCTGCCGGGATCGGCGAGGCTGCGGCCATAGAGCTTCTCGTAACCCGCGCGATTGAGCTTCGCGCGCTTGGCCCAATCGCCAGAAACCGGATAGACGCTTTGCTCGGACATCAAGCTCTCCCTAGAGCGTCGCGCGGAAAAGTGGGCACCGGTTTTCCGCAAAAGCGATGCGACAACAAATACCTGGAGCGGGGTGCCTGATTCAGAAATCAGGCACCCCGCTCCAATCCGGCCCTATTGGCGGCTGCGATGCCTGCTTGGCAAGCGCCGCAACGCCATGCCACGATAGGATTTCTTGGGGGACCCGATGAACGACGGACCGAACGACCAGCCGATGCACCATGGCGCGCCGGCGCATGCGCTCGAGCGGCTGGTATTCTTTTCCGACGCGGTCTTCGCGATATCGATCACGTTGCTGGTGATCGAGCTCAAGGTGCCGGTTCTGCCCTACGCCGCACCGGACGCCGCTTTCCTGGCGGCGCTCGCCCATCTGACGCCGCATTTCATCGGCTTCTTCGTATCGTTCTTCGTGGTCGGCGCTTTCTGGAGCGGACATCATCGCGCGTTCGATTGCGCGCGACATTGGTCGCCCAAATTGCTGATGCCCAATCTGTTCCTGTTATGCTCGGTGGCGGGGATGCCGTTCTTCACCGCCTTGGTCAGCGACTATTACGGCAAGCTGGTGCCCGCCGTCGCTTATTGCGGCTGGCTGTTGCTCGTCGCGATCTGCAATCTGTGGAATAACAGCATGGCGGTGGCCCCGCCGGTGGCCGCCGACGATCTCGACCCCGAATATGCCGCGCTGATCCGGCGGCGCGGCTGGGCGGTATTGCTCGGGACAACGACCGCCTTGCTGTTCTGCTTCGTCAATCCCTGGTTCGGCCAACCGGCGCTGATGTCGATGCCGCTATGGCGCAAGCTGCTCGATTACCTCCACCGCCGCGGCGTGATCAGGAGAGTCTGAGCGTTCAGCGCGTTCGCGCGGCAAGCCGGTCGAGCCACGGGGTCGCGATCTGATTGGCCTGACGCACCAGCCCGACCGCGATCACGCCGACGACGATGCCCGGCCAACCCAAGCTCGCGGTGAACAGCACGGCGCCGGCGGCCATTGCGAGCGCGACGAGGACAACAAGCCCGACTTCGCGCTCGCCGTCGCGATCGAGCGCGATCGTGCGCGGCGCCCGGCTGTCGTAGAAGCGCGCAGTCCTGAGCAATAGGCGCCCGTCGCCGTCGCGCTTGTTGCCACAGATGGCGGCGGCGACGTTGCCCAGCAATTCGGGTGGGCCAGCGACGATCTGGGCAGCGCGCGGCAGCGGCGGCACGGGCGCGGATTGATCCAACGTCACCGGCGGCGGACTCGGTGCGGTGGCGAAATCGGACCAGCGATCCGCAATCGGTTCGGCCGGGGCTTGATTCTGCGAGTCGACGTCCGCGATCAACTCCGGCTCGGCATAGTCCGCCATCCGCGGTTGTGGCCGCGCCGCCGCCCAGGTATCGATCACTTGCAGCCGGCCGCCGCGTTCGATCACGCGGTAGCGCGACGGCGGCGGTTCCGACGGCATATCAGCCGAATTTCTGCCTGAGGTCGAGCATCGCGAGCGCTGCCTTGGCGGCACCACCGCCCTTGTCGGCCTGATCGGGATCGGCGCGATAGATCGCCTGCGCCTCGTTCTCGGTGGTCAGGATGCCGTTGCCGATGGCGATGCCGTCCATCGTCAGCGCCATGATGCCGCGCGCGCTTTCGTTCGAGACGATCTCGAAATGATAGGTCTCGCCGCGGATCACCACGCCGATCGCGACATAGGCGTCGTACCGCCCGGTCTCCGCCGCCAGCGCGAGCGCGCCGGGGATTTCGAGCGCGCCGGGGACGGTCACCGTCTCATGCGCATGCCCCGCTTCCTCGATCGCGCGGCGCGCGCCGGCGAGCAGCATATCGTTGAGATGGTCGTAAAAACGTGCCTCGACGATCAATATCCGCGCCATCAATCCAATCCCCCAAGGTCGATCGCGCGTTCCCCTACGATAGACAGGCCATAGCCGTCCAATGCGACCAACGTATGATGCGTGTTGGTCAGGAGGATCATGTCCTCGACGCCCAATTCGGTCAGGATCTGCGCGCCGACGCCATAATCGCGCAGCTCGTCGGGCATCGGTGCCCCGGCCTTGTGCTCCAGCGCCTGGCTGAACCCGGCCGCGCCCGACGGCGACAGCAGGACGACGACGCCAGATCCTGCCTTGCCGATGATCTCCATCGAGCGTTCGAGCAACCCGGCGCGCTTGCCTTCCTCACCGAACAGATCGGCGAACACGCTCATCGCGTGCATCCGGACCAGGGTCGGCTTGTCGGGATCGATATGCCCCTTGATCAGCGCGATCTGCTCGGTGCCGGTGGCCTTGTTGTAATAGGTCCGCGCGGTCCATTCGCCGCCCCAACGGCTGGTGAAGCGCGCCTCGGCACGGCGTTCGACGAGATGATCATGCTGCCGGCGATAGGCGATCAGGTCGCGGATGGTGCCGATCTTGAGCTTGTGCTCCTGCGCGAAGGCGATGAGGTCGTCCATCCGCGCCATCGAGCCGTCGTCCTTCATGACTTCGCAGATCACGCCCGAGGGGTTGAGCCCGGCGAGCCGCGCGACGTCGACCGCGGCCTCGGTATGGCCGGCGCGCACCAGCACGCCGCCATCGCGCGCGATCAGCGGGAAGACATGGCCCGGCGAGACGATGTCCTCGGCGCCTTTCGACGCGTCGATCGCGACCGATACGGTGCGCGCGCGGTCGTGCGCAGAGATGCCGGTGGTGATGCCTTCGCGCGCCTCGATCGACGCAGTGAAGGCGGTGCCGTGACGCGTGCGGTTATTGCGCACCATCGGCTCGAGTTCGAGCTGCCTGATCCGCGCTTCGGTCAGGGTCAGGCAGATCAGTCCGCGGCCATAACGCGCCATGAAGTTGATCGCGTCGGGCGTCGCCATTTGCGCCGGGATGATCAGATCGCCTTCATTCTCGCGATCCTCGTCATCGACCAGGATGGTCATGCGCCCGTTGCGCGCTTCTTCGATGATCTCCTCGATCGGCACCAAAGCCGGGCGCTTTTCGCGCCGGTCGAGATAGAGTTCGAGCTTGCGCAATGTATCGGCGGTCGGATTCCATTCCGGCTCGTCAAGCATGCGCAGTGAATTGGCATGGAGCCCGGCGGCGCGGGCAAGTCCGGAGCGCGAAATCCCGCCCGAGGAGACGAGATCGCGAACGCGATCGATCAGCATGGTGCTCATGAAGCGAATATCACATTGCAATGTGATAAATTCAAGCAGGAATCACATTGAAGCTATTTTTCCAGCAACGAACGCATCCGGCTGAGGTACCGCGCCAGCACGTCGATCTCGATATTGACCGCCTGCCCGACCTCGATCGCGCCGAGTGTCGTCACCGCCTGGGTATGCGGGATCAAATTGACCGTGAAGTCGGTACCTTCTGGTCCGTCGCTAACATTGTTGACCGTCAGCGATACGCCGTCGACCGTCACCGATCCCTTGGCGGCGATATAGGGCGCCAGATCGCGGGCGACGCGGAAAGCGATCGTCTTCGAATCGCCCGACGGCTCGATCCGCACCACCTCGGCGACGCCGTCGACATGGCCGGTGACGATATGCCCGCCGAGTTCGTCGCCCAGCTTCATCGCGCGTTCGAGGTTGAGTTTGCGCCCCTCGCTCCATTGTCCCTGCGCGGTGCGCGAGACGGTTTCGCCCGAAATATCGACGGTGAACCGGTTCGGGCCCTTGTCGATCACCGTCAGGCACACGCCCGAGCACGAGATCGACGCGCCGAGATCGACCCCGGCCGTGTCATAAGCGGTTTCGACCACCGCGCGCAGGTCGCCACGATGCTCGATCGAGCGGATCGTGCCGATATCGGTGATGATGCCGGTGAACATCGCTAATTTCCCAAGCTGCGCCGACGATCGTCAGCGGGTGCGTTCGTAGATTTCCAGCCGATCGATGCCCAACATCCGCGCATCGTGCAACCGCCAGCGGCCATGCGCCTCGGCCAGATGGGCAAGGCCGATATCGCCAAGCGCGGGTCTGCCGCCGCCGATCAGGATCGGCGCGCGATAGAGCAGCAAGCGGTCGACCAGGTCGTCGGCCAGGAATGCCGAGGCCGCGCCGGCACCGCCTTCGACCAGGACATGATCGATCTGGTCGAGCCCGGCGATCGCCGCGGGCGAGTCGACCCACTCCCAATGCTCGTGATCGCCGCGATGACGAGTCATCAGCAAGCGCCGCGGACTATGCTGCTCGAGCCCGCCCAATCGTACGTCGAGCCGCGGCGCATCGGCTTCGGCAGTGCCGCGCCCGACCAGGATCGCCTCGTGCCGCGCACGCTCGAGATGGGCATGCGCGCGCGCCGCGTCGCCGGTGATCCATTTCGATTCGCCATCGGCGCGCGCGATGCAGCCGTCGAGCGACGTGGCGAGCTTGAGCGTGACGTGCGGCCGTCCGGCCGTGCGGCGGGTGAGGAACCCGGCCATCGAGCGGCGCGCTTCCTCGGCCATCACGCCTTCGGTCACCACGATTCCGGCGGCGCGCAACCGCGCGATGCCCTGGCCGTTGGTGCGAGGATCCGGATCGCCGAGCGCGATCACCACTTGGGTGACACCGGCCGCGACCAGCAGATCGCTGCAGGCCGGCCCGCGCGGCGACTGGTGTGCGCAAGGCTCAAGCGTAACGTAAATGGTCGCGCCGTTCGCGGCGTCGCCCGCCATCGCCAGTGCCATCGCCTCGGCGTGCGGCCGTCCGCCGGGCTGGGTCCAGCCGCGCCCGACCACGCGACCATCCTTCACGATCACGCAGCCGACATTGGGATTGGGGGTGGTTCGCCCCCGACCGCGTTCGGCGAGCGCCAATGCTGCGGCCATGAAGCGTGGATCAGAACTCAAAGCCAAGGCGACAATTTGTCGTTCAGGCGCTTGAACGCGGCCTTTCTCTCGTCGTCTTCCTTCTTCTGTTTGGCATCCTCTATCTTCTTCTTGTCCCCGTCGATCTTCTGCTGCGCGACGATCTCGGCATCGCTGCGGTCGGCGCGCCACGACTGGACGTAGATGATCGTCGGCCGCCGCCACTCGCGCTGGACGGTCGAACCGGCGGCGAAGCCTGCGACGATCAGGATGCACGCCATCAGCGAGCCGAACAGGAACAGGATTTCGTATTTCTTGCGCGTGCCGAGATAACGACGCAGATCGAGCAACGCGCGAAACGGATTAAAACGGCCGAGGAAACTTCCCATTGATCCAAGATAGGCGCGGGACGGCGATGAGGCCAGCCCCGCGCCCGTAACGGTCATTGCTCGTTGAGCACGAAGCGCAGACTCATGGTCTGCCATTGTTCGATCGGCACGCCGTCCTTGGTCGCCGGCTTGAACCGCCATTTGCCCAAAGCCTGATGTTGCGCGGCGGCGAAGAAGGCGTCCGATGCCGCCGATATCTTCTCGACCTGCTTCACCCGGCCGTCGGTGCCGACCAGCACACGGAGCACGACGCGGCCGCTATTGCCGGCACGCTGCTCCTCCGGCGGGTAAGGCGGCTGGAGCAGCCCCTGATAGCGCGGATCGATGAAAGCATCGACCATGACCGGCTTGGCGACGACGACTGGCGTGATCGCGGGGCCGGGATCAGGCGCCGTCCCAACGGTGGGTCCGGTGGGCGGCGGCGGGGGCGTCTCAGTCGTCGTAAACGTATCGGTCGGTGGTATCGGGACCGGTGGATGGGGCGGAGTATAGACCAGTTCATTCGACGCCTCGGTCTTGGGCTTCGGTTTGGGATCAGGCGGAGGTGGCGGCTGATCGGGCGGAACGGTATAAGTATTCAGAATAGTCGGGATCTCGGTGACCCCGCTGATCTGTAGCCCCATCACCAGCGCCAGAACGGGCAGCGCGGTCGTCGCCAGCGCAAGCGTCATGCTGCCCGGCTTGAACGCAGGGCCAGCGCCATAGCGGTCGCCATAAGTCGCCATATCGTCTCTCCTTTCACGGTCTCGGATGCCGCGACTCGGATATGTTACAACATCACTTTATATGATACAAGATATCATCGATCAGCCGGGCGACAGCCGCTCCAGCGCGCGGTCACGTCCGATCAGCGGTAGTAGAGCGGCCATATCGGGGCCATGATCCATCCCGGTCAGCGCGCGGCGCAGCGGCAGGAACAATGGCTTGCCCTTGCGCCCGGTCGCGTCCTTGAGCGCGTTGGTCAGCGCATGCCAGGGATCGCTCGTCCAATCGATCTCGCCGGCAAGCCGGTGCGCAGTGGATAGGAACTCGCGATCCTCGGGATCGACGGCGGCCGAGATCGGCCCTTCCACCACGTGCCACCAATCGGCCGCACCGGCGATAGTCGTCAAATTGGGCCGGATGGCTTCCCAGGCAGCTTTGTCCATTCCGGCCGGCAGGCGATCGGCGACCGCGGCGAAATCGAGCTGGTGGACGATCCGCGCGTTGAGCTGGGCAAGCTCGCCGTCGTCGAACCGCGCCGGCGCGCGGCCGAAGCGCGCGAAGTCGAACGCGGCGATCAGCGGCGCGGGATCGACGAACGGCTCGACCGGATCGCTGGTGCCGATCCGCGCGAGCAGGGAGATGATCGCCTGCGGCTCGATCCCCTCGCCGCGGAAATGCTCGACGCCGAGCGAGCCCAGCCGCTTCGACAATTTGCCTTCCGTCCCGGTCAGCAACGCCGCATGCGCGAAGGTCGGTAGCGGCGCGTTCATCGCGGCGAACATCTGCAGCTGCAGCGCGGTGTTGGAGACATGATCCTCGCCACGCACGACATGGCTGATGCCCATGTCGACATCGTCGATCACCGACGGCAGCATGTAGAGCCAGGATCCGTCGGCGCGGCGGATCACCGGATCGCTCATCGTCGCGGCGTCGAAATGCTGGGGGCCGCGGATCAGGTCGTGCCATTCGATCGCACCGGGATCGAGCTTGAAGCGCCAATACGGACGGATGCCGTCGGCCTCGAACTTGGCACGATCGGCGTCGCTGAGCGAGAGCGCGGCACGGTCATAGACCGGCGGCAGGCCGCGCCCGAGCAGGATCTTGCGCTTGAGCTCGAGCTCCTGCTGGCTCTCATACGCCGGATAGATCCGCCCCGCCGCGCGCAGATCGTCGAAGCGGCGTTCGTACAGCGCGAACCGCTCCGACTGGCGCACCTCGTCATCCGGGGTCAGGCCCAGCCAGGCGAGGTCGGCGCGGATCGACTCGACATAACGCTCCTCGCTGCGCTCGACATCGGTATCGTCGATCCTGAGCACGAACCGCCCGCCGGTCGACCGCGCGAACAGCCAGTTGAGGATCGCGGTGCGGATATTGCCGACATGGAGATTGCCGGTCGGACTCGGCGCGAAACGGGTGACGGTCATGTCGGCGACTTAAGGCTAGTGGACGTAAGCGGCAATGCGCCTGCTGAGGCGCCATCACTCGTAGAGGGCGCTGACATCCTGCTTGATGCCATGGAGCCGAACGACCCGGCGCCCGACGCAGACCGGTGCGGCGATCAGGCGCATCCATCGCCGCGGCGCATTCGCCGGCATGATTTCGGCATCGAGCGTGAAGCCGCGGCGATGCTTGATGGCATGCGCACGCAGCCGCTCCATCGCGCTGCGCGATGGCTCCGCGTACAAAGCGGCGATCTCGTCCCGTGCTAGCGCCGCGCCGTGCGGCAAACCGAACAGGTCAAACACCCCGTCCGTCCAGCTCAGCGCATTGTCGGACAGATCGCAGTCCCAAAGTCCGACGCCGTGCGCCGCCAGGAACTCGGGATGACACTCCGGTACGACCAGCGCCTCGCCCGGTGCGTCGAGCAGGTATCCTAGGTCGAAGCGCTGATGCTGCTCGAACAAGGGCCAGCTATGGGTCAGGGGCGAGGCATAGCTCACTCTGGATTGCGCTCCGTTGCGACAGGTCGATGACTGGTCATGTCGGTGGTTTTGTATGGCGCTGGAAATGTGTTCAAAAGGTTTCAACGGGTACCCGAAACGGGAGGTGATCGGAGAAGGGCCGGCGCGTTCGTTTTGGGCCGCCAGCGATTGCCGCGCTCAACCCAGTAGCGGACAAGCGAATAAGGCGGTATTCAAAGCGAACGAGGTTTTCGAATGCATTCTGCGATGTCCTGGAAGTTCGGCTGGCTCGACCGGATCATTCAGATCGCTTGGGCTATCAACTTCGTGGTGTATTTAGGCATTGCCGTTTGGATCGGTGGTGACGCAATAAACGGCCATCGGTCGCTGGGACACTACTTCTTATCCAATCACGGAAAACTCACCGAAGTGAGTCACGGCGTGTTTCTTTATAGCGAAATTCACACCTACGTCCTGTGGACCTTGTCCTTTCTAACCGTGACAACCGTCGTCGGCGCTTGGCTGCGATATCGGCGACAGAATTAGGCAACTGCAGCCGTCGCGCCGACGCGTAACGGCAGTTAACGACCGGCTGTAGACCTCCAGAGTCACATCGACAGCACCCGTCGCGGCAAAGCCGCGCCGTCGGTCGTCGCTCACGCCACGCCGGCCGGGCTCGGCTGATCGCGATTTAGCCTTTCGCTAAATCGCTGCCTCGCCCCTTGAACCCCTGCGCGACCACGAACCATTCGACCGATCCCTTGCGGCTCGACGGCGGCTTGGCGTGCTTCACCGTGGTGAAATTGCGCTTCATCTCGGCGACCAGCGTCGAATCGGCACCGCCGGCGAACACTTTCGACACGAACGTGCCGCCGGGTTTCAGCACGTCGATCGCAAAGGCGAGAGCGGTTTCGACCAGCGCCATCGTCCTGAGCGCATCGGTCTGCGGATGGCCGACTGTGTTCGCCGCCATATCGGAGATCACCAGATCGGGCGCGCCGCCCAGTTCCTCGATCAGCCGGCCGGGCGCGGCATCGTCCATGAAATCCATTTGCAGGATGGTGACGCCCTCGATCGGATCGACCGGCAATAGGTCGATGCCGACGATCGCCGCCTTGGGCACCTGACGCCGCACCACTTGGCTCCAGCCGCCCGGCGCCAGCCCCAGGTCGACCACGCGGCTCGCGCCCTTGAGGAACCCGAACTTCTCGTCGAGTTCGATCAATTTGTACGCCGCCCGGCTGCGATAGCCTTCCGCCTTGGCGCGCTTGACGTACGGGTCGTTCAATTGCCGCTCGAGCCAGCGCGTCGATTGCGGAGTGCGATTGCGCGATGTCCGCACGCGGGTGTGCCCGCCGCCGCCGCCCCTCATGGCCGTTGCTCTCCCATCAGGCGGCGCAAGATGCCTTCGCGGATGCCGCGGTCGGCGACCCCCAGCCGCTCGGCGGGCCACAGATCGAGGATCGATTCGAGGATCGCGCAGCCCGCCACGACCAAATCGGCGCGCTCGCCGCCGATGCACGGGAAGCGCGATCGCTCGGCCACCGACATGCCCGACAAGTCGGCCGAGATGCGGCGCATCGATTCGGTCGGGACGATCAACCCGTCGACCTTGGCGCGGTCATAATGGTCGAGTTCGAGGAACACGCTAGCCAGGGTCGTCACCGTGCCGCTGGTGCCGAGCAACCGCGGCGCCTTCAACTTCGCCGGCACGCGCGCGGCAAAAGCGGCGAAGCTCTCGGTCGCCAGCGCCCGCATCCGGGCATAGGCTTCGCCCAGCGCCTCGGCGGTATCGCCGCCGCCGGCATGTTCGGTCAGCGAGACCACGCCCCAGCGCGCCGAATGCCAATCGAGCACGCGCGGATGATCGCCCGACAGGTCGATCAGCACCAATTCGGTCGATCCGCCGCCGATATCGAAGATCAACGCCGGCCCGTCGCCCGGCTCCATCAGCGCGTGACAGCCGAGCACCGCCAGCCGCGCCTCTTCCTCGGGCGAGATGATGTCGAGCCGGATGCCGGTTTCGCGATAGGCGCGCTCGATGAACTCGGCGCCGTTGGCCGCCTGGCGGCACGCCTCGGTCGCGACCGATCGCGCGACCAGCACGTTGCGGCGGCGCAGCTTGTCGGCGCAGATCCTCAGCGCGGCGATGGTGCGGTCGATCGCCGCGTCCGACAGCCGCCCGCTCGACGCAAGCCCCTCGCCCAGCCGTACGATCCGCGAAAAGGCGTCGACCACCGCAAAGCCATTGCCTTGCGGCCGCGCGATCAGCAGGCGGCAATTGTTGGTGCCGAGATCGAGCGCGGCATAATGCGGCGCATCGCCCCAGCGCTTGGTGGGAATGCGGGCCGGACGGGCGGCGGGCTTGCCCGTCGGGGCGGCGCGCTGCCGGTGCGGCATATTGGCGGGAACGTCCCCCATGCCGTCGTAACTCTTATATTCTTGCGGTCCGGCCCATAGCCCTCCGCTGCTTGGCGCCGAGCCTAACCGAACTGGCGCGATGCGACAAGCGAGCCCGCCGATCGGTCGATCTTGCCGGTTACGCCCAAGGCCTTGACCGGTCGCGCCAGCCCGCCTAGAGCCCGCCGCCTGTTGCCCCGTCGTCTAAAGGTAAGACTACGGACTCTGACTCCGTCAATTGAGGTTCGAATCCTCACGGGGCATCCAGTCACGCAAGAGTTATAGCCGCTTGTCTGCGCACCTTGGTATTAGGTGATGGAGCGCTTTTCGGCTCCCTCGTTCATTCCCACATTATTCATTTGCTGGCCTGCGCGCCCGAGTTGGTTTTCGCATTTTGAGGCAAATACAGGCGGTTCGGATTGCCGCTATGCGCCCAAAATATAGCACGACGAAGGTGATGGCGACGCCCTCGCCCAGCGTTGCTCGTTGTTCACAGTTTCTCAACGTTCACGGTGGAAAATACCCGTGAGGGAGCATGCGTGGCGATGTTGGGCGGGATCAATGGTACGCTGAAGGGGGTCTGTCGGTTCAGCGCGAACCTGTTGCGTGACCGTGAAGGTGTGTCCGCCCTGGAGTTCGCGATAGTGGCGCCTGTCTTTCTGGGGCTGTTACTCGCGATCTTGTACACGATGCTCATTTATCTGGCGCAGCAGATGCTCGAGACGGCAGCCCAAAGCGCGGGGCGCTTGATGCTGACCGGTATCGCTCAAAACACCCAACTAGCCAACGGCCATGTCGGCATGTCGGCGAGCGACTTCAAGAACGCCATCTGCAACGGTTTTACCGGCACGGGGCCGAATGGCCAGGCGATCAGCACGCCCGCTTTGCTGCCGTCGATGCTCTCGTGCTCGCGGCTGACGGTCAACGTTACCACGGTAAACGCCTATAACGTGTCCAGCACCTCTTCGCCGACGTTCACCTATGACAGCAATGGCGTCCTGACATCAACGGGCACGGGCTACAATTATCAGGCGAGCGGCGCCGGGCAGAACCGTATTGTCGTCGTGCAACTGATCTATTTGTGGGCGACGGGAAAAGGACCCCTCGGTCTCAACCTGTCAAATCAGCCGAATGGCAACCGCAAACTTGTGGCGACCTCGGTGTTCACGACCGAGAACTACACCTGCAACACGTCGCAGACCTCATGCTGAAGCGCCTCGCACAGAATGCCAGCGGGGTGGCGATAGTCGAATTCGCGTTCGCCTTGCCCGTGCTTCTGCTGCTGTACGCGGGCGGATGCTGCCTGTCGGATATGATCGCGTGCAACCGTAAAGTGACGGTCGCGACCCGTTCGCTGGTCGATCTCGTCAGCCGAACAATGTCTCCCACGGTCGTCTACAACGATCCGAACAGCGCGAATGCGAAGTCCTATCTCAGCGCTAGTGCAGTCGTGTTGTCGCCCTACAAGCTCGACGTCGCGACCGAGCAGGTTTCGCTCCTCAGAGTCTGCGATTCTTCCCATGCCTATGTGGTCTGGACCCAGGCCCAAACGCAGAACGCCGATGGCAGCGTCGTTGCCAACGCGACCCCTGACCAGGTCGAAGGCACGTTGCCGGCGAACCAGGCCCAGGCGGCCAACACGGTCGTTTCGATCCCGACCGACATGATCACGTCGACGATGGTACCGACGTCGCCGGATAACTCGAACGTGTGCGGAAACCTTGCTCCCGGCAACAGCAGCAAGACCCAGGTCGGCACGGCCGGTGGCTGGCTGTACAGAGGCAAGATCACCTACAACTTCACACCGGTGATCAGCTTCGTCCCTATCCAAACAACAGCGCTGACGAAAACCATCTACATGGTTCCTCGCCTTTACTAGGTGCTCATATGATGCGGAAACTCCTATCGGCGACGGCTTCGGCCGCATGGGTCAGGCTCCTTCTGCGGCTGAAAGCCGACAAGAAGGGAGGAGTTCTGATGATCATGGGATTCGCGATCATTCCGCTGACCTTCGCCGTCGGTTTCGGTATCGACTATGCTCGCGCCATGAGCCTCCAGACGCAGTTGGACGCCGCTGCCGACGCCGCTGCTTTGGCCGCCGTCGCACCCTCCATGATTCTTCAATCCAACACTGCGTCGACTACTGCCGCATACGCGATGTTCGACGCGCAGAAAAACCTGCTGAGCGGCTACCGGGATCTGCAGAGGACTGCCACGGTTTTAGACGGCACGTCGGGGAGTAGCGGCGCTCTGGGCTATCTTCGCAAAGCTACCGTCACCTACACGGCCCAGTCGATAAACGTCTTTGGCGGGATCCTTGGGGCGCCGACACTGACGGTCAAGGGAACATCCTCGGCGAGCGCCGCACAGCCGCCCAATGTCGATTTTTATCTGGCGATGGACAATTCGCCATCGATGCTTTTGCCTGCGACTTCTGATGGGGTCAACAAAATCATCGCGGCTACATCAACGACGGAGAGGCCCACTGGCTGCGCATTCGCATGCCACACGCAACTTCCAAAGGTTCCAGCCGAATTAATCTACATCAAAGACACGTTGAAGCGACACATCCTTCTCTCGATCGGTTATTATACTACTGGATCGCAGAATAAGGGCGTATTCTACCGTTGGGATTCGGTTGCGAACTTGGTCTATGACAGTTCAGGAAATTCGATGACATCCACTTCAACGTCTACATCTGGACCAACCACGACAACATCGGGAAGCGGAAAGAATCAGCAGACTATCGTTACAACGAAGACTACAGTGACGGTCACCACTTATACGGTTACTCCCAGCGACACAGGCCCCTCCACCGTATACAAAAATGTGACTTCTACCCCCACTACAACGACGGTGACTACCATCGGGAGCAATTCCACTACCACGACATCCACTGGCACTCCAACGTCAACCAGCTCTGTTTACGATACCGGATATTGGGCGGACGGTTATTGGCTCACCCATAATTATGGAGTGTTATACGGTAGTCCGTCGAGCATCACCTTGCGCAAGGACGATGTCGTTTCAGCGGCATCGCAGTTGATCCCGTTCGCCGCGAACCAGGCCAGCCAATATCATGTGACCTATCAGGCACAGATGTTCTCCTTCGACTGGACGCGACCTGGAGGCTCTTCGCCCGTCCAAACGCTCAACTCCCTCACCAACGTCGCATCCTATGGCAGCGGTTGGTCGGCTGCTTCAGTGTTCCCGACTGACGATTACTGGTACAAGAATTCAAAGCCTACCAGCAACACGGACATCGACGACAAGGCGACTGAATTCACCAACATGCTCACCGTGATGAAGAATACCATTCCCACCGCGGGAACCGGCGCACCTGGAGCGACACCGCAAAAGATATTGTTCATCATTTCAGACGGCATGCTGGACCAGCCGAACGGTACCGGACGGTATTTCGGACCGATGCGGAGCAGCGATCTGACTCAATGCACCGCGATCAAGGCCAAAGGGATCAAGATCGCCATCCTCTACACACAATATCTGCCGGAATCGCTCGCAGGCGACAACTGGTCACAGACGAACGTTGCTCCATTCTTGCCGCCCCCTCCTTCGCCTTACCCGGTCGGCGGTGCGGGAAGCTCGGATAAGGTCCTCACGGGGTTGCAGAGCTGCGCGTCGCTGGGCATCGACGGTGCGCCGCTGGTTCAGACCGTGACGGCCAATGACAACATTATCACCGCTCTCCAGCAGCTCTTTGCAACTGCCCTGCAAACCGCTCGATTGGTGCAGTGAAGGCGACGAGCTTTCCCGTCTGGTGGCTCTTCAAAAAGCCGACAGGTAGCGAGCGATCTCGTCAGCGCTTGCGGACGAACTCCGCGCGCAGGACCAGGCCCTTGATGCCTTCGTAACGACAGTCGATCTCCTGGGCATCGCCGGTCAGCCGGATCGACTTGATCACCGTGCCTCGCTTCAGAACCTGGTTCGCGCCTTTGACGGTCAGGTCCTTGATCAGGGTCACGCTGTCGCCGTCCGCGAGCAGATTGCCGACGGCATCGCGAACTTCGACAATTTCTGGGTCCTGCGCTTTCGCCGCGGCGGCGGAGGCGCTGATCCACTCGCCGGTGGCGTCGTCATATACATAGTCGTCATTGCTATCGGTCATGGTTGGGCTTTCATTCCAGCTATTCAGTTGAGTGCGGCGGGAACGGCACTGGTCGCATTCACGATGCTCGCGGCGATCCGCAGCGCTTCGGGAAAGCTCTCGGCATGGATGACCCCGGCATTGGCTCGGCCGAGACGAACCCGGTCGAGCATGGCGAGAGGTTGGGGCTGCACGCCGGACAGGATGATCTGGGCGCCGGCGGCGTTTGACTGGCGCAGGATGTCGGCGATCGTCGTCGCGCCGCTCGCGTCGAGCAACGGTACGCGCCGCATGCGCAAAATGATGACCTTGGGCGTGCTGCCGATGCGCCGCAGCGTATCGAGCAACTCGCTGGCGATGCCGAAAAAGACCGGCCCGTCGATGCGGAACACTTCGACGCCCTCGGGGAGCGCGTCGCGCTGATGAATGTCCTCGCCGTCATCGTCGTCACGCGTTTCATCGCCTCCCGCCTCGATCTGGACGGTCTCGCTCATCCGCATCATGAACAGGAGCGAAGCAAGCGTGACGCCGACCGCGATCGCCATGGTGAGATCGACCAGCACCGTGAGCCCGAAGGTGAGCAACAGCACCGCGCGATCGCCATTGGGCATACGCAGCAGCCCGATGAAGCGCTCATGCTCGCTCATTCCCCAGGCGACCAGGAACAGGATCGCGGCGAGCGCTGCCATCGGCACGAACGCCATCAGGCTGGTCGCGAACAGGATGAACAGGAGCAGGAACAGTGCGTGCAGCATGCCGGCCACGGGCGTCAGCGCGCCGGCCCGGATGTTCGTCGCCGTCCGGGCGATCGCGCCAGTCGCGGGCAATCCGCCGAACAGGGCCGAGGCGATATTGGCGACGCCCTGGCCGACCAGTTCCTGATTGGAACGGTGCCGCGATCCGATCATCCCGTCCGCCACTACCGCCGATAGCAAAGCCTCGATCCCGGCAAGGAACGCGATGGTGAAAGCGGACGGCAGGATCGCCTGAAACTTGGCCAGCGAGATCGATGGCAGCGCCGGCGCCGGCAGGCCGGCCGGAATGTGCGGAAAGCGGGAGCCGATCGTCTCCACCGGCAGATGCAGAAGCGCCACCGCCAGGGACGCGACCACGACCGCGACCAGGAAGCCGGGCAGGCGCGGCGCCACCTTGCGCAAGCCGAGGATGAGAAGCAGCGACCCGACCCCGATCGCCAGGGTCGTGGCATGCACGCTGCCGAGCGCTCCGAGATAAGCCTGCCATTTGGGCAGGAAGTCCGCCGGAACCTTGTCGATCGACAGGCCCAGGAAATCCTTGACCTCACCCGACGCGATGATGACGGCGATGCCCGCGGTGAATCCCGTCACCACCGGATGCGGAATGAACTTCACCAGCGCACCGAGCTTGGCATAGCCGGCGACGATCAGGAGAAAGCCGGCCACCAGGGTTGCGAGCAGCAGCCCGTCATAGCCGTGCTGCGCGATCACGTTGAACACGACCACGACGAACGCGCCGGTGGGTCCGCCGACCTGCGCTCGCGATCCGCCCAGCGCGGAGATCAGGAATCCGGCGACGACCGCCGTGACCAAGCCTTTGTCGGGTGACGCGCCGCTCGCGATGCCGAGCGCCATCGCCAGCGGCAGGGCAACGATGGCGACGGTCAGACCCGCAATGGCATCCCGCCTGAAACGGTCGAACGTATAGCCTTCGCCCAGAACGGTAATCAGCTTGGGCGTATAGGCCGTCCAGCGCGCATCATGCACCATCGCCATTGGTCCCCGACGCCTGGTCGAACAACATGGACGGCACGTGCTTGAGCGACTCTCCGCTCCGCGTCTCTTTCAGCCGCACGCCGCGCCCCACCCCGACACTCGGTGCATTCTCTCCGATCAGTTCGATGCCGGCACGCTCGAGCGCGGAGATCACCTTGACCAGCGTATCCACGACACCGCGCACCTGACCGTCCGACGCCTCCATGCGCTGGATGGTCGGCAGCGACAGTCCAGCAAGGTTGGCGAGCTGGCGCTGGTCGATCTCGAGAAGGGCGCGGGCCGCGCGCATTTGCTGAGATGTAATCATGGCTCCTCATGATGTATAGAACATCAAATTGTAGCTATACACTATAACTATCAAGACATGAAATAGCTAATCTGAGTTCCGGCCAACCCGATCGAGCGATAAACGCGCGCCGTCGGCCGACGACCTGGTCTTGCGCGTCGATGATGGCCGGCCTCGGGGCGGTCTTTCAGCCTGGGGTCCCGCCTCAGCCAGGCGTTTCGCTCGCGCATTCAGGACGCAGGAAACCCGCGCGGTAACGCCGCTACCCGCGACTAGGCCCTGGATTTCCGGACAGGGTCACCGCATTGGACAGTCTACCCTCTGGCATCGATCGCTTTTGACTCGGCAACCTGCGCCCTCGCCGTTCCCGGCGGCGCGACGGCCTCACCGACGATGATCAGCGTCGGGCGATCGTCGGCGATCGTCGCGACGACGAACGGCAGCAGGTCGAGCCGGGTCTGCAGCCTCGTCTCGCCCGGCAGGCTGATGTCGCAGGCCACGATCACGGGCGTCGCCGCATCAAGCCCGGCCGCGATCAGGTTTCGGCTGATGTCGGCTGCGGCGCCGCGCCCCATATAGAAAGCGATCGTCGCTTGGGGATCGGCCAATCGGCGCCAATCGAGGTCGAGCGGGTGGCCGGGCGCGGCGTGCGCGGTAACGAATTCGACGCGGCGCGCATGACCGCGCCGCGACAGCGATAGCCCCGCCGACGCCGCGGCAGCGCTTGCCGCGGTGATGCCGGGGCATATCCGAACGGCGATCCCCTCGGCGGAGAGGGCAGCCATTTCCTCTGCGGATCGGGCGAACAGCGTCGGGTCGCCTCCCTTGAGGCGGACGACGCGCTCGCCGTCGTTGGCCGCCTCGATCAACAAGCGGTTGATCGCCCCCTGGTCGCGCGAATGGCGTCCGGACCTTTTGCCGACCGATACCAGCCGTACATGGTCGGGAATGAGGTCGAGCACGCCGGGTCCGACCAGGGCGTCGTGGAACACCACCGAGGCGCGGCGCAACAGCGCCTCGGCCTTGCGCGTCAGCAGATCGGGGTCTCCGGGACCGGCGCCGACCAGCCAGACGCTGCCCGGCGGAAAGTCATCGACTGGCATTGATACTCTCCCGATTGGCGTGATCGGCGATCAATCCGGCGATCGCCGGGCGGCACGATCCGCAATTGGTTCCCGCGCGTAGCGCCGCACCGACGGCGGCGACGTCCGCCAGGCCATCCGCGCGGATCGCGTCGGTGATCGCGCGCGCGCCGATATCGAAACAGACGCAGACGATCGGGCCGCGATCGACGCTCGGCCCCGGCGCGCGGCCGGCGAGCAGGGTCGGTGCGACCGCGGGCGCCGCCAATTGCGCGATCAGCCAATCGCGCGACGGCAGCACGCCCTCCGACGTGACAAACAACAAGGCCGCCAGCCGCCCGTCGCGGATCATGGCGATGCGGCGCGATCCCTTGGCGGGATCGACGGCTTCGATGCGGTCGCCCTGCGGCAGGAGGCGTTCGATCGCCGCGGCGTCGCCATCGCCGGCCAATTCCCATAGCGTCCCTTGCGGCACCGCGACGCGGGTGGTCCATAGACAATCGGGCATCGCGCCCGGCTCGCCGCGCATCAGCAGGAAGCCGCGCCACTCGGTCGCCACCGCCGCGATCGCCGCCGGCGTCGACTTGAATCCTGGCTGGCCCGAATGCGGATCGACCAGCGGGCGCGGCAGCAATCCGGTCCGTCCGCCGGTCGATCCGCGATCGGTCCAATGGATCGGGACGAACAGCTCGCCGGGCCGCTGCGCGTCCGTCACTGAAACACGATAGAGGCTCTCGCCGCGCGGCGTCGACACGCGGGCCAGCGCGCTGTCGGCGATATCCAACCGCGCTGCATCGTCGGGATGGATTTCGACCAACGGCTCCTCGCGATGGCGCGCCAGCCTGGGGGCCAACCCGGTGCGCGTCATCGTATGCCATTGGTCGCGATACCGCCCGGTGTTGAGCGTCATCGGCCAGCGTTCGAGCGGCCGCTCGCCGGCGCGCTGGGTGACGGTGACCAGCCGCGCCCGCCCGTCCGGCGTCGGATAGACGCCATCGGCAAAGGCGTCATCGCCCCAGCGGAACGGCTCCATCGTCTCATAATCACTATTGCCCGGTGTCGCGCGGTCGAGGCGGAAGCGGCGTGCGCCGTCATTCTGGTAAGCGCTCAGCCGGACATGCTCGCGCCACACGTCCACCGGACGGTCAAAAGCGAAGGCCGACCGCCAGCCCATGCGACGGCCGACTTCCTTGACGATCCACCAATCGGGCCGCGCCTCGCCCGGGGGCACGAAGATCGGGCGCTGGCGGCTGACGCAGCGCTCCGAATTGGTCACCGTCCCATCCTTCTCGCCCCAGGCCGTCGCCGGCAGCCGAACGTGTGCGAAGCGCCCGGTGTCGGTATCGGCGATCACGTCGGACACCACGACGAATGGACAGGCGGACAGCGCCTCCCGCACCTGGCCGGCATCGGGCATCGAGACGGCGGGGTTGGTCGCCATGATCCAGATCGCCTTGATCCGCCCCTCGCCGACGCCGCGGAACAGGTCGACGGCCTTCAATCCCGGCTTGGTCGCCATGTTGGGCGCCGCCCAGAACCGCCCGACCCGCGCGACGTTGTCGGGCGCGAAGTCCATATGCGCGGCGAGCGTCGAGGCGAGCCCGCCGACTTCGCGCCCGCCCATCGCATTGGGCTGGCCAGTGATCGAGAACGGCGCCGCGCCGGGTGTGCCGATCCGGCCGGTCGCGAGGTGCAGGTTGGTGATCGCGTTGACCTGATCGGTGCCGCTGACCGACTGGTTGACGCCCTGGCTGAACATCGTCACCGTACGCGGATTGGCGGCGAACAGGTCGTAGAAACGTCTGAGGTCGGCGGGTTGGACGTCGCACGTCCGCGCCGTCGACCACAGATCGTTCCCCTCTCCAAGCTTGTCCCAGAATTCGCCGGGGATGCTGACATGCGCGGCGAGATAGTCGTGATCGACCAGTCCGGCGTCGCGACACCAGGCAAGCAGCCCGTTCATCAGCGCGACGTCGCTGCCGGGCCGGATCGCCAAATGGAGGTCGGCTTCCGCGGCGGTTTCGGTGCGGCGCGGATCGATCACCACCAGCTTCGTCCCGCGTGCGGCCCGCGCGGCCATGATCCGCTGATAGACGATCGGGTGGCACCAGGCGGTGTTCGACCCGACCAGCACAATCAAATCGGCGGCGTCGAGATCGGCATAGCTTGCCGGAACGACATCCTCGCCGAACGCGCGGACATGGCCGGCGACCGCGCTCGACATGCACAGCCGTGAATTGGTGTCGATGTTCCCCGAGCCGATGAACCCCTTCATCAGCTTGTTGGCGACATAATAATCCTCGGTCAGCAACTGGCCGGAGACGTAGAAGGCGACGCTGTTCGGCCCATGCCGCGCGATCGTGTCGCGAAAGCGCCGCGCAACAAGGTCGAGCGCGCGATCCCAGCCGGCGCGCTTGGTCCCGATCATCGGATGGAGCAGGCGCCCCTCAAGCCCGACCGTCTCGCCGAGATGCGTGCCCTTCGAGCATAGCCGACCGGCATTGGCGGGATGATCGGGGTCGCCGGCAATCTCCACGCTGCGCTCGCCGGTCCGCCGCGCGACGATGCCGCATCCGACCCCGCAATAGGCGCAGGTGGTACGGATCATTCAGCCCCTCCCCTGAAGGGGAGGGGCTTTTTGTAGCAAATCACCTTCACGCCGCGGCCTTCAGCGTCGACGTGCGACACAGCAGCACACGGCCGGCATCGACCTTGACCGGGATGGTGGGCGCGCAGCCTTTGTCCTCGCCCTGCGCCTCGCCGGTCGCCAGCGCGATTCGCCAATTGTGCAGCGGGCAGGCGACGCTGTGGCCGTGGACGATGCCTTGGCTGAGCGGGCCGCCCTTGTGCGGGCAGCGATTGGCGAGCGCGAAGACGCGATTGTCGGCGGTGCGGAACACCGCGACTTCCTCGCCGCCCGAGACGGTGACGGTGCGGCTGCCGCGCACCGGGATTTGGTCGAGCCAGCCGATATCGAGCCAATCGCCGATCATTCCGCGACCTCCAATGCCAAAGGTTGAAAATGCGCCATATGCGCGTGCTGCTCGCGCGCGGCGCCCGAAGCGCGTTCGGCCCAGGGATCGTCCTGGCTGAATTTCTGCGAATACCAGAAACGCTCGGCGAGCGCGTCGCGGCCGGCGGCATCCTCGACGACACGGTCCTTGATATGCTGCAGCCCCACGCGCTCGATCCATGGCGCGGTGCGCTCGAGATAGCGGGCTTCCTCGCGATAGAGCTGGACGAAGGCGGCGGCGACATGGATCGCCTCTTCCGCGCTCGCGACCTTTACGAGGAGGTCGGTCGCGCGGACATGGATGCCGCCATTGCCGCCGACATGGAGTTCGTAGCCGGAGTCGACGCAGACCACGCCGAAATCCTTGATCGTCGCCTCGGCGCAATTACGCGGACAGCCGGAGACTGCCATCTTGAACTTGTGCGGCATCCAGCTGCCCCAGAAGCCGCGTTCGAGCTTGACGCCCAGGCCGGTCGAATCCTGCGTGCCGAAGCGGCACCATTCGGACCCGACACACGTCTTCACCGTACGCAGCGCCTTGCCGTACGCATGGCCCGAGACCATGCCGGCGGCGTTGAGGTCGGCCCAGACCGCGGGCAAATCCTCTTTCTTGATCCCGAAAATGTCGAGCCGCTGGCCGCCGGTCACCTTGACCATCGGCGCATCGTATTTCTCGACGACATCGGCGATCGCGCGCAACTCGCGCGGGCTGGTGATCCCGCCCCACATCCGCGGGACGACCGAATAGGTCCCGTCCTTCTGGATGTTGGCATGGAGCCGTTCGTTGACGAAGCGGCTCTGCTGGTCGTCCTGATACTCGCCGGGCAGCGCGCAGAGCAGATAGTAATTGAGCGCCGGGCGACAGCTCGAACAGCCGTCCGGGGTCGACCAATGCAGCTTGTGCATTACCTCGGGGATCGAGCGCATGCCCTGCGCGACGATTTCGCGGCGGACGTCGTCATGGCCGAAGCTGGTGCATTTGCACATCGTCTTCGGCCCGGCCTCGACATCCTCGCCGAGCGTCAGTGCGAGCAGGGTCTCCACCAGCCCGGTACATGACCCGCAACTGGCGCTCGCCTTGCAGCCAGTGCGTACCGCGTCGAGGCTATGCGCGCCTTTCGCGATGCAGGAGACGACCTGTCCCTTGGAAACGCCGTTGCAGCCGCAAATCTCCGCGCCGTCGGAGAGTGCCGCAACGGCTGCCTTAGGGTCCGCCTGCCCCCCTCCCGAGGCGAAGGCCTGACCGAAGATCAGCAAGTCGCGCGTCGCCGAGATGTCCTCGCCGCGCCGCATCAAGTCGAAATACCAGCCGCCATCGGCGGTATCGCCATAGAGTACCGCACCGACCACGCGGTCGTCCTTGAGCACGACGCGTTTGTAGACGCCGCGGCTGGCATCGCGCAGCACGATGTCCTCGCAGCCCTCGCCGCCGGCGAAATCGCCCGCCGAGAACACGTCGAGCCCGGCCACCTTGAGCTTGGTCGAGGTGACGCTCGCGCGATAGCCGCTGGGTCGCTCGACCAGTCCATCGGCCAGCGCCCGGCACATGTCCCAGAGCGGCGCGACCAGACCATAGACCTGGCCGTCATGTTCGACGCACTCGCCGACCGCGAGGACGTCCGCATCGCTGGTCACCATATGGTCGTCGACCTGGATGCCGCGCCTGACCGCAAGTCCCGCTTCGCGTGCTAACGCGACCGAGGGACGGATGCCGACCGCCATCACGACCAGGTCGGCGGGGATCTCGCGGCCGTCCTTGAGCCGCACTGCCTCGACCTTGCCGTCGCCCAGGATTTCGGCGGTATCGGCACCGGTCAGCACGGTTTGACCGCGCGCTTCGAGCGCCGATTTGAGCAGCCACGCCGCGGCTTCGTCGAGCTGGCGTTCCATCAGGGTCGGCATGAGGTGGAGGACGGTGACGTTCATCCCGCGCAGCGACAGGCCATGCGCCGCTTCGAGCCCAAGCAGACCGCCGCCGATCACCACCGCGCTACCGCCGCGATCGGCCGCCGCGAGCATATGATCGACGTCATCCATGTCGCGGAAGCTGATCACGCCGGGCAGGTCCTTGCCCGGCACCGGGATGATGAATGGATCGGATCCGGTCGCGATCAGCAATTTGTCGTAGCGCACCGATCGCCCCGATCGCGAGGTTACGGTCTTGGCGGCGCGATCGATCGCCGCGACCGGATCGCCGGCGATCAGTTCGATCCCGTTATCGGCGTACCAGGCAGCGTCGTTGATCACGATGTCGTCGAACGTTTTCTCGCCCGCCAGCACCGGCGACAGCATGATGCGGTTGTAGTTCACGCGCGGCTCGGCACCGAAGATCGTCACCCGGTAGCGCCCGGCGTCGCGTGCGATCAGCTCCTCGACCGCGCGGCACCCGGCCATGCCGTTACCGATGACGACGAGATGGGGAAGGCCGGGCTCCGGGCCGGACGGCGTGTCCGGCATGGAGTCAGGGTTGGACGCGGATACAAGGAAGTCCATCACAAGCTCCAATCGAGTTGCAGCCAGAATTTGCGGGTATCGGTGGCGAAACCGTCCGCCTGGTAATCGGCGTAGCGCGCGGACAGGCTGGTCTTGCCGAGCTTGGCACTGGCGAGCAGGTCGATCTCGTCGCCATAAAGGCGGCTGTGACGATCGGCGGCGAAGCGGTGATAGACCGCCTGCAAGGTCAGTGCCTTGAACGGCCCCGCCTGCTTCCAGCCATAGCCGAGATTGCCATAGAGATCGCGGACGCCGTCGGGCGGCGTGGTCAGGAACTTGTCGGCCCAGCCCTGGAACTTGAACCCAGTCGCGATCGGCGTCTGGAACGCGGCGAGCGCCACGCCCTTGTCGGCGCCGAGTACTTCATACCCCGCACCGAGCTTGAACGCGTGGAGATCGAGCCCGGCATCGATCAGATAATAATCGGCGCGGTAGCGATTGGGGTTGCGATGGTAGTCGGACTGGACCGCGTAGCTCAGCTGATAGGAGAACTTGATGCCCTTGCCGAGCGGACGCGCGCCCGCCAGTCGCGCGCCGTAAGTTTGGCTCGACAGGCGGAAGCCCTGGACCGCGACTTCGTCCTGATCGACCAGATAGGCGAAGCCGGTGATCGTGCCGATCGGGCTGGCATAGGACAGATTGCCCAGCACATTGTCGCCCCCGATCGAGCGCGGCCGCGCGCCGACGCCGTCGATTCCCCACACCGTATTGACTCGCCAGGCATAGGTCAGGTCCGCTTTCAACCCCTTCACGCCGGTCCAATCGAACCGTGCGGCATCGAAGGTCTGGGCGTTTTGACGAAACGGGACGGCACCGACGAAGCGCTCGTCGTCGAGTGCGATCGACTGGCGCCCCACCGTCAGTGCGACGGCCTTAGTGCGGTATTGCAGCTGCGCGCGGTACAAGGCGATATTCTGCGGGTCGGCGATCAGCGGACGCGTGGCGGCACCATGCAGGCCATCATAATAGTCGCCGACCAACGCCAAGGTGCCCTGCATTTCGACGATCGCAGAGAGCGGTCCGCTGCTCGCCTGCACCCCGCTGCGGATGCGGATCGTCGTCGCATCCGCGTCGCGAGGCAGACCCGTCTGATCGACAGTCTCATAGCGCAACCGGGCCTCGGCCAGCGGCTTCAAATTGACGTCCTGCGCCATGGCGGGACCTGCCGCCATCACGCTTCCAAGGATCAACCAGGCAGGTCTCATCGCGTGTCTCCCCTGCTCTCGTTCAGATCCGGACGCCCGCCGCCGCGCCCCAGCGCCGGCGCCACGAATGCTTGACGATCAGCAGGCCGAGCCCGGCGACCAGCGCGAGCCCGGCGAAGATCAGGAAACCGGGCGCGAAGCTTCCGGTCAGCTGCTTGGCGATACCGAGTGAGGAGGCGAGGTAGAAGCCGCCGACGCCCCCGGCCATGCCGACCAACCCTGTCATCACGCCGATCTCCGCGGCGAAACGCTGCGGCACGAGCTGGAACACCGATCCGTTGCCGATCCCCAGCGCCAGCATGGCCAGCACGAACATTGCCATCGCGGACACCAGAGTCGGCGCCATGCTGACCGCCACCAGCGCCAGCGCGGCGGCGGCGAACACGGCGGTCAACGCCTTCACGCCGCCGATCCGGTCGGCGATCGCGCCGCCGAGCGGGCGGACCAGCGATCCGGCGAACACACAGGCGGCGGTGCAATAGCCGGCCGCTACCGGAGTCAGTCCGAAGCGATCGGTGAAATAGATCGGCAGCGACGCGGCAAGCCCGACGAAACCGCCAAAGGTCACCGAGTAGAAGCCCATCAGCCACCAGGCATCGCCCGATTTGAGCGGGTGGAGATATTCGGCGAGCGACTTGGGCGCCGGCCGGTTGGGCGCATCGCGCGCCATCAGCTGATAGGCGATCAGCACGACCGTCAGCGGAATACAGGCCAGGCCGAGCACGGCGTTCCAGCCAAACGCCTTGGCCAGCAACGGCGCGAACAGAGCGGCGAGCACGGTGCCCGAATTGCCCATGCCGGCAATCCCCATCGCCTTACCCTGATGCTGGGCCGGGTACCAACGGCTCGCGAGCGGCAGCGCGATCGCGAAGCTCGCCCCGGCAAAACCGAGAATGACGCCGAGCGCCAAGGTGCCGGCAAAGCTGGTCACGCCAGCGAGCCAGGCGGTCAGCAGGCCGGCAATGACGATGATCTGGCTGATCGTGCCCGACCGCTTGGGGCCGATCCGGTCGACGAGCAGGCCGTTGACCACGCGCAGCACCGCGCCGGCAAGCGTCGGGGTCGCTACCATCAGGCCCTTTTCGGCCGGTGTCAGCGCCAGTGTCTTGGCGATTTCCGGGGCGAGCGGCCCCAGCAACACCCAAACCATGAAGGCGAGGTCGAAATAGAGGAAGGCGGCGACGAGCGTCGGTACGTGCCCGCTTGACCAGAAGCCGTCCTGCTGCCTGCCTTGTTCCCTGTTCCAGAATGCGGTCGCCATGCGGATCCCCTTCGCGTGCGATGGACAAGAAAAAAGCCGCCCCGACGGCAGCCAATATTGGCGCGTCGGAGCGGCTTCGTTGCCTTGGCGGATCGTCGGACCCGCCCCGCAATTACCCCCGTCAGTGGAGGTCGTCGCGGTTATTTCGTGCCGAGCGTCATTGCCCTGCGAATGGGATGATGCGTGATTCGCTCGCCGGGCGCAAGCTTATTTCGCACGTGCAGCAAAAAATCACGGAAGCGAGGCCAGATAGGCCTCCGCGTCGTCGGGATCGAATGCGCGGCCGTCGAAGAAGCGGTCGGCGCCGAGCATCAGCCGCCCCTGCACCGATCCCACCCCAAGTGGATCGCCGATCGCGCCTTCCAGTTTCGAGCTCGCACCCGGCAGGATCGCGGCTGACCCGGCCAGCGCGGCACGATACAGGTCCGGCCTGAACACGCTTTCGGCGCGGGCGGCTTCCTCGGGCGAGAAAGGCGTGCCGTCCCAGCGCGTCATTTGCGAATAGAGCCACGCCGCCTGGCTGCGCCACGGAAAGTTCGCCGCCTCGCGAAACTGGAACATGAAATCGGGAATGTGGAGCGGGGTCGCTCCCTGTGACAAGCGAACCCGATCGGTGATGGCGCGCAGAATCGTCTCCTCCGGTGCCGCCAGATAGGCCGGCTGCGCCAGGATCCGCGCATTCTCTTCCGCCGCGTCGGGCTCGACGAAATGCGCCGCGGCATCGTGCAGCGCCCGGATCAGCCGTTCTACGAGTTCAGGCGATCCGCGAACCGTCTCGCGCCGCATCGCGAGCACTTTCTCGACGCCGCGCCGCCAGATCTGCGCCGTCACCAGCGCTATCCGTCCGACGCCGCGATCGACCGCCACGCTGTTCCACGGCTCGCCGACGCAGATGCCGTCGACTTCTCCCGCCGCAAGCGCGTCAGCAGCGAAAGGCGGGCTGATCGTGACGATCTCGACATCCAGATCGGGCCGGATGCCGACCGCCGCCAGCCAGTAGCGCAGCATGTAATTGTGGCTCGAATAACGGTGGACGACGCCGAAGCGGAGTGGGCGCCCCGCTTGCGCTCGCGCCACCGCGACTTGGCGGAGGCGCTCGCCGACCGTCCGCGGGTCGCCGAGCTGATCGTTCTCCAGCGTTTCCGCCGCAAGCGGAATCGCGAAAGTGATCGCATTGCCGTTGAGGCCGAGCGCGAACGGCACGTCGATCTCGACCGCCGGGCGGCCGCGGCCGAGCGCGGTGGCGATTGCCAGCGGCGCGATCATGTGCGCGGCGTCGGTATGGCCGTAGAGCAGGCGGTCGCGCACCGTCGCCCAGCTGAGATCGCGGACCAATTCGATCTCCAGCCCGTGTGCCGCAGCGAATCCCCGCTCGCGTGCCAGGATCGGCAAGGCGGCGTCCACCAGCGGCAGGAAGCCGATCCGGATGCGGTCGAGCGTCAAATGTCGTCCCCCATCAATGCCGCGCTGGTGATGATCGCTTCCGCCACCTCGGCGATGCGGCGGTTGGATTGCATCGCGTGGCTGCGCAGCAAGGCGTAAGCGGCAGGCTCGTCGATCGCACGGCGGCGCATCAGGATCGCCTTGGCCTTGTCGATCGCGGCGCGGTCGGCCAGCGCATTGCGCGCTTCGTGAAGCTCGGCCTGGAGCCGGGAGAAGGCGTTGAAGCGCCGCACCGCAAGGTCGACGATCGGCATGATCCGCTGTTTCGACAGACCGTCGATGATATAGGCCGAGACGCCGGCATCGATCGCTGCGGCAGTACTCTCGGGATTGCTCTGGTCGACGAACATCGCGATCGGTTTGGCCAGCGCCCGCGATACCGCAAAATATTCCTCCAGCACGTCGCGGCTGGGATTTTCGAGGTTGATCAGCACGACTTCAGGGTTGGCCGCCTCGATTTGCGCGACGAGTGCGTTCGAATTGTCGATCAGGACGAGGTCGTCGAGTCCCGCCTCACGCAGGCCTTCGGAAATGATCGCGGCACGGGTCGTGCTGGTATCGATGATCGCGATCCGCATAGGGCAAGCATATGCAGCGCTGCGGCGGCGCGCCAGAGTTAGCTATGGCTGAGGATCAGGTGGGCTATGGCGAAGGCCGAAAGAGAATCGCATGGTGCCGATTGCACCTACCGTCGAGCACGATCCCCTTTACCGTCATGCCGGGCTCGTCGCGGCATCCACTGTGCAGATCGACCCAGGAGCAGGAGCTTCTCTTTCCGAGCTAGCCGGCCGGTGGATGCCGGGACAAGCCCGGCATGACGAATTAGGATGCAGAATCTCGATCCGCCCTAATCCTTCAACGTCCTCAGCTTGCGGTCGAGCACCAGCTCTTCGAACAGCCTCGCATAACGTTCGATCGAATCGTGCCCGCGTTCGGGCACCGGATCGGGGCGCGGACGGCCGGGCGCGAGCCAATGGTCGAATGCGGAGACCAATGCGAGGGGGTCGTCGGTCGGCACCACGCTGCCGAGACGCGGATGCGCGACGATCTCGCGGATCGCGACGCTCGAGTCGGTCGTGACCACCGGCGTGCCGAGCGCCAGCGCTTCCTGCAGCACGCCGGGCACGCCTTCGAAGTCGGAGGTCAGCACCAGCGCGCGCGCTTGGGCCAGCGCAGGGCGGGTATTGGTCGAATAGCCGGGCAGATGGACGCGCGCGCGCAGGCCCAGTGCGTCGATCTGGTTCTCCAGCTCGCCGCGCACGTCGCCCTCGCCGACGATCATCAGCTTGACGTCGCGCCGTTCAACCCGCGCCAGCGCAGAGATCGCGCGGTCCCAGCGCTTTTGCGGCGTCAGGCGGCCGATCCCGATCAGATAATCGGTACCGGGCAACGGCGGGGTCGGCGCGCCGATCGGCTCCGGGCTCGGGGGATTGGCGATGACGCTGACGCGATCGGCGCCAATTCCGGTCATCCGCACCGTTTCCTCCGCCATCGCCGGGCTCATTGCGATCAGATGGTCGATGAAGCTGGGATAGGAACGCAAGAAGGTGCGATAGCCCTGCGCCACGGGAAAATGCTGATCCGCGCGGTCGAGCCGGTTGGACACCTTGCCCACCACCGGTGGGCAGTCGCGGCCGAGCCGCAGCTTTAGCCACGCGGCCGCGCTGGTATAATGATTGCCGGGGCAGAACACGATGTCCGGCGCCGCATTCTTCACCACCTGAGGCAGCGCACGAATCATCCCGAGATGAGTCGTGCCGAGCTCGATCAACCGTACGCCATCGGGGATCTCAGCCGCGAGCGGACCCCGTGCCGAACTCAACACCAACGTAATCTGCTGCCCCAATTCGACCCAGCCGCGGATCATCCGCAACATCGCGCGTTCGACTCCGCCGCCTTGAAGGCTGTGAGCGAAAGTCAGGATTCTTACGGGTGCGTAAGGACTGAGCATGGATTGGCGCGCTAACGTCGATTTGTGTCAAAAGTTTCTCGGAGACGAAATAATTACGGCAAAACCGACTTATTTGGCGCCGAAACGATGCTGCAGTGCAACATAGTGCTTGCCATTCGCCCTTACCACCCCCAAATCGCGCGGCGCTCGCGGCAACCGGCTTGTCGCGGGCCGATTGTCGTGTTCGTGCGTTGCCGCTAAGCGGCCATTATTTCCGGGCACGAGCGATTGAATACCGAATTGCCGTATTGGATGAACTGATTTTGGAGCGTCGATGAACAGCGGCTTTGTCGGGGCCTCCAGCAATCCTGCCGCCGGTCTGGCGCCCAAGATTGTCGATGCGGCCGAGGACCTGGCTGGGCTCGAGCCCGTCAAGACCCTGAAGAGCCGCTGGCCGATGATCATCGCCGGCGTGCTCAGCCTCGCCATGATCGCTGGGCTGGCGAAGCAGTTGCTCGGCTCGGGCCTGGCGGGGTTCAGCCATGCCGCACCCAATAGCTGGCTCTATTACATCGCCTTCGCGCTGCTCTACATTTCGCCGGCCACCGGCGATTACGTCATCTTCCGCCGGCTGTGGAAAATCCCGTTCGAGGGGTTCGGCGCGCTGATCAAGAAGCGCATCGCGAACGAGGCGGTGGTCGGCTATTCTGGCGATGCCTATTTCTACGCCTGGGCGCGGCAGCGCGCGACGATGGTCGCGGCGCCGTTCGGGGCGGTCAAGGACGTCTCGATCCTGTCGGCGATCTCCGGCAACATGATGACGTTGGTGATGACCGCGTTGGCGCTGCCGTTCGCGCTCGAGGTGCTGCCGCCACGTTATTATACCGGCCTGGCCGTCGGCATCCCCGTCGTGATCGCGATGTGCCTGCCGTTCCTGATCTTCTCGCGCAAAGTGTTCTCGCTCGACCGCAAGACCCTTTGGTGGATTTTCTGGGTTCATGCCGCGCGCCTGACGGTCGGCTGCGTGCTGATCGCCTTTGCCTGGCATTTCGGGCTGCCCAATGTCGGCATCGGCGCCTGGCTGATCCTGTCCGCCGTGCGCATGCTGGTGTCGCGCCTGCCGTTCGTGAACAAGGACCTGGTCTTCGCGACGATGACCAGTGCGATCCTCGTTCACAGCAACAGCAACGCGACCAATGTCGATCTCGCCAATCTGATCGCCTTCACCACCGCGCTGACGTTGGTGGTCCATGTCGCCTTCGCCGCATTCTTCGCGGTGCAGGCGTTGATCAAGCGACAGATCTAGGCCACGCACGATGCTGGTCGTCGACGTCAACGAATTCTACTCGCCGACCGGTGGCGGCGTGCGGACCTATATCGACCGCAAGATGTCGATCATGGCCGATATGGGTCATGAGCTGATCTGCATCGCCTGCGGCAAGGAAGACCGGGTCGAGGAGCGCGCCGGCGGCGGCAAGATCATCTATGTCAAATCGCCGGGCCTGCCGTTCGACAAGAATTACGGCCTGTTCTCGCGCTACGAGCCGATCTGGCGTTGGCTCGACCAATTGCAGCCCGACGTCGTCGAAACCTCGTCGCCCTGGCGTCCCGCCTGGATCGTCGGCAAGTGGCAGGGGAGCGCGCTCAAGTCGTTCTTCATGCACAACGACAATATCGCGGCCTATCCGATGCGCTGGCTCGAAGGGCTGGCCCCGCCCGAGCAGATCGAGGATGCGTGCGCCATCTATGCGCGGTACATGAACCGCTTTCTGGCGTTCTACGACACCGTCGTCACCAACGGCCCCGCGCTCCAGAAGCGACTGACGCGGCGGGGCGTGCGGATCGATGCGGCGATGACCCTGGGCATCGAGCGCAGCCATTTCTCGCCCAGCTTGCGCGACGAACGATTGCGCGCCGCGATGCTGCGCCAGGTCGACCTGCCGCCTGAAGGACATTTGCTGATCGGGATCGGCCGCCATCATGGCGAGAAGCGCTGGCCGCTGGTGATCGACGCGGTGCGCATGGCAGGCGACAAATTGCCGGTCGGGCTGATGCTGCTCGGCACCGGGCCCGAGAGCAAGCGGCTGGAGACGCGGATCGACGGCAACCCGCATATCCGGCTGTTCCGCCCGGTCTATGAGCGCAACGAACTGGCGCGAATCATGGCGAGCGCGGATGCGCTGATCCATGGCTCCGAAGCCGAGCCGTTTGGGCTGGTCCCATCCGAAGCGATGGCATCGGGCCTGCCGCTGATCGTCCCCGATACCGGCGGCTGTGCCGAAGTCGCCGATCCGCTGACCAGCGAAACCTATCGCGCGCGCGATGCCGTCGCGGCCGCAGCGGCGATCCAGCGCCTGTTCGCGCGCGAACCCAAGATCCTGCGCAAAGCGGCGATCGTCGCCGCCGGACGCGTCCGCACCGACCGCGAGCATGCGGTCGACCTGATGGCCTATTACCAGTCGCTGATCGACGCGCGCGACGGTACCGGCATCAGCGCAGCACGTAGAGCGTAAACTTCCCGTTCAATCGCTCGATACTGACCGCGTGCGGCGCCGCCCAGGCCGCCAGCTTCGCCTCGAGCGCGGGATCCCCGCCTTCGGCATCCGCATCGCCGCCGATCACTACCGCACCGGGCAGCGTAGCGCCGTCCAAAGTCTTCGCCGACACCAGGTTGAACGTCCGCTCGCTTGCCGGATCGAGCAAATCGTGGCTGCGGAAATAGAACGGCCCTGCCGCGAATCGCGGGTCGATCGCGCGGCCGGTTGCGGCGATATATTGCGGCGAGAGCGTCGCGACTGGGCCGCTCACACCTTGCTGGTCCATCGCCGCGCTCAGCCGCGCGCCGTCGGTCACCGCATTGGCCATCGGCGCGCCGTGTTGGGCAGTCAGTACCACTGCCTCTATCGAGGGCGCGAGCCCGGCAAAGAAGAAGACCGCGAACGCGATCCGCTCCCAGCGCGCGGGCGGCCGGCTTTCCCACAACAATGCCAGCCGCACGAACAGGGGCGGCAATATGGGAAGCAGATATTGCCGCCAGGTCGGCTCCGGCAGCAACGCCGCGATCAGGCCGGCCAGGATGAGCATATCGAGCAATCGCGCCAGCCCCTGTTCGTCGCGCCGCCAGCGCGCCGCGACCGCGACGATCGCGGGCAGGGCCGTGCCCAGCGCGAGGAATTTGAGCGTATCGATCGCCTTGAATCCGAGCGACACTTTGAAGGCGCGCCCGGCATCGCGGTACATCTGGTCGGGCGCCAGCGCAGGAAAGGTCAGTATCTCGAATCGCGCCGCTTCGGGCGCTTGTGCGACCATCCAGCCGATCAGCGCGATCACCGGCAATGCGCCGAGCGCGATCATCACCGGACGATGCCGCCGGTCGAGCAATGCCCAGACGAAATAGCCGGCGGCGGGGATCGCGTAACTGATCTTGGCACCCGCCGCGAGCGCGAGCAGGAACCCGGTCAGCAGCGCGTGGCGTGTCGATCCCTGTCCTTGTGCGGCGCGCACGATCAGCACCAGCGCGCCCGCCAACGCGGCGGCGGGAAGCGCATCGTTACGTGCGGTACCGGCGCTGAACAGCAGGATGTCGGTGCCGGCGAACAAGCCCGCGACGGTGATCGCCATCCGCGAACTGGCCCCGGCTGTCTGCGCCGCGCGGCCAACCATCAGCACCGCGATCGCGCCGAGCACCGCGTTGAGGACCCTCAATCCCGGCCAGGCCAGCGTCCCCAGCCCTACCGCGAACGGCGCGAACAGCACCGGCTGCAACGGCATCTGGAAATAGGCGAAGTCGCGCCACGGCAATGCGTTGCGCGCCAGGATCGCCGCGGCGACATATTGGCTCTCGTCATGATTGACCGGCCGCAGCACCGACAGCACCGCAAACAGGAAGATCAGACCCAGGATCAGCGGCGCGCCCGCTTGTCCGCCACGCATCATCCGAAGCAACATGGCGCGTCCGTACCGGACCTGTCACGAACGCGCCATATCAAGCGCGCAAGGGAGCCGGCGAAAAGGGAGACCTTATGCTTCGGATCGATCGCCGTTCGCTTCTCGTCACCGGCACGTTGGGCCTGGGTGCCTGGAGCATCCCCGGGTTCGCGCAGACCACCAACGTCACCAACGCGACCGGCTTCACCCATTCGGTCGCGAGCGGAGAGCCGGCAAGCGATTCGATGCTGCTCTGGACGCGCTACGTCCCCACCGACGGCAAGCCGGTTCACCTGACCGTCGAACTCTCAGAACAGGCCGATTTCGCCAAGATCGCGGGGAACGGCGTGGCGATCACCGGGCCATGGCGCGACTGGACGACCAAGATCACGGTCGATGGCCTCAAGCCCGGCACCAGCTATTTCTATCGCTTCGTCGGTCCCGACGGCTCCAAATCGCCGACCGGCCGGACGCGTACGCTGCCGGCAGGGCCACAGGCCAAGGCGTTCAAGGCAGCGATCTTCTCCTGTTCGAACATGCCGTTCGGCTATTTCAACGCTTATGGCCATGCCGCGGCGCGCGACGATCTCGACCTCGCCATCCATCTCGGCGACTATTTCTACGAATATAAGACCGGCGGCTATCCCGCTCCCCAGGATACGGTGCGCTCGACCGAGCCGGCCAACGAATTGGTCCATCTCGCCGATTACCGCATCCGCTATGCCAGCTATCGCAGCGACCCCGACCTCCAGGCGCTCCACGCCCGGCTGCCGATGATCGTGCAATGGGACGACCATGAGAGCGCCAATGATTCGTGGGAAGGCGGCGCCGAGAACCATCAGCCCGACGAAGGCGACTGGACGCTGCGCAAGATGGCCGCGATCCAGGTCTATCGCGAATGGATGCCGGTCAGCGACGAGCCGTGGAAGGCGTACGATATCGGCGATCTCGCAACTTTGTTCCGCACCGAAACGCGCTTGCTCGCCCGCACCGAACAGCCCGACATCGCGCCGTTGTTCAAGGCGGCCGATCCGGTCGCGGCACTCAAGGCGTTTCGCGACGGAGCATGGATGGATCCGGCCGCGACGATGATGGGTACGCAACAGGAAGACTGGCTGTTCCACACCCTGCGTCGATCGGTCGCGGCGGGGCAGAAATGGCAAGTCGTCGGCTTCGGCACCATCCTGGGTGAGACGGTGATGCCTGCCGCCGCGCTCGGCTGGATCGACCCGAACGCCGGCGAACGGGCGAAGAATTACATCCTGTCCGGCATTCAGGCAGGGAAAGTCGGCCTGCCCTTCAACTACGATAATTGGGGCGGTTACCCCGCGGCGCGCGCCCGCTTCCTGCGCGCGGCGCAAGGGACCAATGCCAATCTGGTGGTGATTTCTGGCGACAGCCACAATGGCTGGGCGTTCGATCTCAAACAGGACGGCAAAGCGGCGGGCGTCGAATTCGCCGGACACAGCGTGACCTCCCCGGGCTACGAACATGGGACGAAAGTCGATTCCAAGACGATCGCAACCGAGCTGGTCGCCGGCAATCCCGAACTCAAATGGTGCGACACCTCACGCCGCGGCTACATGGCGCTGACCATCACGCCGGAGAAGGTGACGAACGATTGGCTGTTCGTCGACACGATCCGCGCGAAATCGTCGAATGCGGTGGTGGGGCACAGCACGGCCGTGGCGCGCGAACGGAACGTAATGGCCTGAATTTTCCTCTCGCTTTGGGAGAGGAAGGGAGCGGCGGAGCCGCGGAAAGGTGAGGGCAGGATAGAACTACCCAGCTCGACCCTCACCCTTCCGCGCCCTAACGGGCGCTCCTTCCTGCATCAGGTCGGCCATGCCCCCGGCATGGCCGACCTGATGCACCCAGAGGGAGAGGGATTGTCAGCCCCGAACCGCGGTCAGGAAGTAATCCAATTTCGTGTCATCACCGACCGCAAACCCCTTACCCGGCGAGAAGCTCAGCCCGCTGACATCGATCACCTTCATCCCCGTATCCTCGACCAGTTCGGTCAGTTCGTCGGGCGTCAGGAACTTGCTCCAGTCATGCGTCCCCTTGGGGATCATGCCGCTGCCCTCGCCGACCGTGATCATCGCCAACCGCGACAGCGCGGTGCGGTTGGGAGTCGACAGGATCATCAGCCCGCTTTCGGCCAACGCGCCCGCCAGCCCCGCGACAAACGCCGCCGGATCGGTGACATGCTCGATCACTTCCATGCTGGTAACGAGGTCGAACTTCTCGCCGCCAAGTAACTCGACGCTTCCCGCGCGATAATCGATCGTCAGGCCCGATTGCGTCGCATGCGCACGCGCCACGCCGACATTTTCCGCCGCGGCGTCGATCCCGGTGACCTCAGCGCCGAGCCGCGCCAGCGGCTCGCACAACAGGCCCGCGCCGCAGCCGACATCGACCGCGCGCTTCCCCGCCAACGGTGTGAAACTCGCCGGATCGCCACTCCAATGCGCGTCGATCTGCCGCCTTATATAGCCCAGCCGCGGCGGGTTGAGCCGGTGGAGCATTGCCGACGAGCCCTTGGGGTCCCACCAGTCCCGCGCCAATTTGCCGAAATGCGCGGCTTCATCGGGGTCGATAGTGGTTACAGACGTTACGGTTGCGCTTGTCATCGCGGCTTCCTATCAGGCGCGCCTCTCCAATCCAAAGGACTTCCGCTCCTCCGATGGCCGCGACCCCTGCCCGTATCGTGATGAAATTCGGCGGCACGTCGATGGCCGGGATCGAGCGGATCCGCAACGTCGCCAATCGCGTCAAGCGCGAGGTCGATGCCGGCAACCAGGTCGCGGTGGTCGTCTCGGCGATGGCCGGCGAGACCGACCGGCTGGTCAATTTCTGCCGCGAGGCGTCGTCGCTCTACGATCCCAAGGAATATGACGTCGTCGTCTCGGCGGGCGAGCAGGTCACCAGCGGGCTGCTGGCGATCGCGCTCCAGGCGATCGGCGTCCCGGCGCGCAGCTGGCTCGGCTGGCAGCTGCCGATCCATACCAGCGACGCACATGCCTCGGCCCGGATCGAGGAAATCGACACCGCCGCGCTCGACCGCGCTCTCTCTTCGGGTGAAGTCGCGGTGATCCCGGGCTTCCAGGGCGTCGCCGACAGCGCGGATGGCGAGCAGGGCCGCGTCACCACGCTCGGCCGCGGCGGCTCGGACACGTCGGCGGTCGCCGTGGCGGCGGCGATGAAGGCCGACCGGTGCGACATCTATACCGATGTCGACGGCGTCTACACGACCGACCCACGCATCGTACCGAGGGCGCGCAAGCTCAAGAAAGTCACGTACGAGGAAATGCTCGAGCTCGCGAGCGTCGGGGCGAAAGTGCTCCAGACGCGCTCGGTGGGCCTTGCGATGAAGGAAAATGTCCGCGTTCAGGTGCTGTCGTCGTTCACTGGCGACGACGCGCCGATGGCGGACACATTGCCCGGGACGATGATCGTGGGCGAAGAGGAGATCGACGACATGGAACGCCAGCTGATCACCGGCATCGCGCATGACAAGAATGAGGCGAAGATCACGCTGACCAACGTGTCCGACACGCCGGGCTCGGTCGCCGCGATCTTCGCGCCGCTGGCCAAGGCGAACATCAACGTCGACATGATCATCCAGAATATCGCGCACCAGAGCGCGGGCCGCGCGGGATCGACCGACGTCACCTTCACCGTCCCCGCCGTCGACCTGGCGCGATCGATCCAGGCGCTCAACGAGGCGAAGGAATCGATCGGCTTCGAGGAACTGGTCCACGACACGCGCGTCGCCAAGATCTCGGTGGTCGGCGTGGGGATGAAGAGCCATGCCGGCGTCGCCTCGAAGATGTTCACCACGCTCGGCGAGCGCGGGATCAACATCCAGGCGATCTCGACCAGCGAGATCAAGGTCAGCGTGCTGATCCACGAGGACGAGACCGAGCTCGCGGTAAGGGTGCTGCATACCGCTTATGGGCTGGATGCTAGCGAAGAGGTCGCATAGGTTTTCGGCGGCGAAAGCTAGTCGCCAAATGTCCAGGAGGGCACATGCCGACATGCAAAAAATGGCTCGGCGTTCTTGTTGCGGTGCTGCCGACTTCAGCCGCCACCGCCTATGGCACACCGCAACGGATCCTGTTGTGGCGTGACCTTTATTCCGGGATGACCAAAGCCGAGGTCAAGGCCCTGTATCCGCAATTTACCGCGATGATATCCCCCAATTGTCCGGTTCGCGTGCTATCGACGTACAAAGCAAAGCAATTGGTCAGCGTGATCTTGCTCGGCGACGACTCAAAGGCTGCGTGCTCCTCCCGTCTCGCCGACGAGTTGAAGCGCGAATATGGCGAGGGGTCGGTCGAACATAACACGCAATCCTCAATGCCAATCGCCGCTGGAGGATCTGTTTCCCAGACTACATTCCAGCGTCTGGACATTGTTTGGAAGCCCGAGGCCAAGAGCGTGCGGCTGGTTTTGATGCCCGGCAAGACGCGGGGATATAACTTGATTTTCACGACTAGAACGGACGGCAAGCTCTACTGATACCGGGCGCCCGCCTGTCGAACTCTCGACGCGAGCGACGGCCACCCGGCCTTCTCCGCTCTCTCCCCTCTCGCCTCCACAAGGTGCGGGAGGAGATTCACTCCCCAATCAAATGCAGAGCCAGTGTCCGCGAATGCGACGCCCGGCGGTGTTCGAACACGTAAATCCCTTGCCAGGTGCCCAGCGCCAGACCGCCGCCGATCACCGGGATCGACAGGCTGGTCTGGGTCAGCGCGGCGCGGAGGTGCGCCGGCATGTCGTCGGGGCCTTCGTCGTCATGCTCATAGTCGCCAGATTCCGGGGCGATCCGGGCGAAGTAACGCTCGAGATCGCGGCGCGCGGCCGGAGCGGCGTTTTCCTGGATCAGCAGCGACGCGGAGGTGTGGCGGATGAACAGGGTCAGCAGACCGGCGTGGATGCCGGTGCCGTCGACCCAGCGCCGCACCGCATCGGTGCAATCGTGCAGACCCTGACCGCGCGTCTCGACCATCAGCTCGGTGGTTTGCTGCCGCATGACGCGGGCTTGCCCCAAACCCCCGGGCAAGGCTAGGTCCGGCGGCATGACATCCCCTATTTCGATCGGCGCCGAGCGCCTCAAGCGGCGTATGGCGCGCGGCGTGGATTTCCTCGGCTCCGAGGTCGCGATCCTGTGCGGTGCGATGTCCTGGGTCAGCGAGCGCCACCTCGTCTCGGCGATGTCGAACGCCGGCGGATTCGGCCTGATCGCGTGCGGGGCGATGACGCCGGAACTGCTCGACAAGGAGATTGCGGCGACCAAGGCGCTCACATCGAAGCCGTTCGGCGTGAATCTCATCACGATGCACCCGCAATTGTTCGATCTGATCGAGGTTTGCAGCAAGCATCAGGTCGGCCATGTCGTATTGGCGGGCGGCCTGCCTCCGACCGGGTCGCTCGATGCGATCAAGGCGAACGGCGCCAAGCTCATCTGCTTCGCCCCCGCGCTCGCGCTGGCGAAGAAGCTGATCCGATCAGGTGTCGACGCGCTCGTCGTCGAAGGCATGGAGGCCGGCGGGCATATCGGGCCGGTGTCGACCAGCGTGCTGGCCCAGGAAATCCTGCCCGAAGTCGCCGAACAGGTGCCGGTGTTCGTTGCCGGCGGGATCGGCCGCGGCGAGGCGATCGCCGGCTATCTCGACATGGGCGCGGCCGGCGTCCAGCTCGGCACGCGCTTCGCTTGCGCGACCGAATCGATCGCCCACCCCAATTTCAAGAAAGCGTTCTTCCGCGCCAATGCCCGCGACGCGGTGGCAAGCGTCCAGATCGACCCGCGCCTGCCCGTCATTCCGGTCCGCGCGCTCAAGAATGCCGGCACCGAATTGTTCACCGCGAAACAGCTAGAGGTGGCGCAATCGCTCAACGACGGCTCGGTCGAGATGGCCGAGGCGCAATTGCAGATCGAACATTATTGGGCAGGCGCGCTGCGCCGCGCGGTGATCGACGGCGATGTCGAGCATGGCAGCCTGATGGCCGGCCAGTCGGTCGGCATGGTGAAGCAGGAAGAACCCGTCGCCGACATCATCGCGCAATTGATGGCCGAAGCCGCGCACGCACTGGAGAAGCGCGCGGCGTAACTACGCTCTGGTTAGGTCGCAGCGGATTCGCGCCGGGCATACCAGTCTCGACGGATGGCGAGCATGGCGGCCGTCCACAGCGCGACCGCTGCCACCAGCCCGGCGACGCTACCGGCGGTCGGACCGCGCAGGACGAAACCGGCAATCGCCGCGAGGATCAGCGCGCCACCGAGGACATAGAACGGCCGGAACGGCGCGGCGTAGGCGATCGGCAGGAAATGGAGCCCCACGACCAGCGCCATCGCCGGCAGCAGCAGCTCGGGATGATGCAGGTTGGTAACGAGGTTGGCCGCGACGAACAGGCCGACGCCTTCCCCGATACTGCTCCACATGATGACCCGGCCGGCGCGCTCGGAGGGCGCGATGCCCGCGCCCGGCGAGCGGAGCACATAGGCCGCCGCGAGGCCGAGGGCCGCGAAAACGACGAACGGAATGGCGAGCGCCGCGCCGACGACGTGATATTGGAGGGATAAGGTCAGGGCGGCGAATACCGATCCAAAAAACCCCATGATGATGGCGCCCCAGCCCCCCATATTATTCTTCCCCCAACAAAACGACGCGACGGGTTAAGCCGACTCAAGGAAGAGAGCCAGCCGCGCCAGTCGCACCCTGCGTTGATTGCTCGCAGGGCGCCATCGTTGGCCCCCGATCGATCAGGCGCAGGTCGTGCGCTGGTTCAGGCACAGCGCCTTGGTCCAGCCGACCCCGCCCTTGACGCGGATCTTCATGAAATCGCCCGCGCAGGCGAGAAGATAGGCCTGTTGGTCGCCCTCTTCGGACGCGAGGATTTGTGGGCTGTCGACGTTCGGGGCCGAGCGGATCGGCTCGCCGTTGATCAGCCCGTCGGCGCCGAGCACGGAGCGGTGCATATAACCCTTGCCGCGGAAGATCGTCTTGCGCGCGTCGCCGACCAGATCTGCGCGGTCGATCACGAACCAGTCGCCCGCCTGGCCCACGACATGGACTTCTATCCAATCGTCGCCCGCGCGCGGCGTGCGCAACGTCGCGGCGATGTCGCCGCCGGGCATCTTCCGTATGTTGGTGCCGTTGGGATCCGGGTCGATCACGCTGGCAGTCACGTTGCACGCCGCGGTGGCAGGCCCCGTGGCGGGCTCGGCGGCCTCGATTGAGCTGATCGGCCACAGCAGCAGGGGTGCGGCGCACAGCAGCATCTTCATGAGACGTTCTCCCGGTAATAGCGGCCGGTCAGGACACCAATGTGGCATTCGGACGCAGCGCAGCGCGCAGGGCGTCGAGCCGGTCGCGAACCAGGGCAACATAGGCGTCGAGCGGCATGTTGCGGTCCTCGATCGCGGCGATGCCGCGCGAAACCGGAACCAGCACCGGGCCGGTCGGTGTCGCGAGCGCCGAAAGCGCGGCCGGGTCGCCACCCTGCGCGCCGAGGCCCGGAACCAACAAGACGGAGCGGGGCATCGATTTGCGCAGGGGCAGCCCTTGCGACGGAAAGGTCGCGCCGACCACGGCACCGACCGCGCCAACGCCCTGGTCGCCCAGCGTCTGCTCCGCCCATCGCGCGACCAGCTCGGCCACGCGTTCGGAGACCGCCATGTTGCCGACCAGCTGATCCTGCAGCCAGCCCGACCCGGGGTTCGACGTCTTGACCAGGACGAACAGGCCCTTGCCATGTTCGCGCGCGCAATCGACGAACGGCTGCAGCGTTTCGGGGCCAAGGAAGGGATTGACCGTCAGGCAATCGGATTCGAGGTCGGACGCGTCGGGCATCAGATAGGCGCGGGCATAGGCCGCCATGGTCGACCCGATATCGCCCCTTTTGGCGTCCATGATAATGGCGAAGCCGCGCTCGCGCGCGATGGCGATGCACCTGGCCAAGCTGGCGATGCCACGGCTGCCCCAAGCCTCGAAATAGGCGGACTGGAACTTCACGAACCCCACCTTGCCGTCCGCGGCATCGAGCAGCGCCAGGGTGTAGCGTTCGAGGAAGGCGGCGGGATCGTCGGCGAACGCGGTCGGCGCGTGATCCAAAGCGGGATCGATGCCGAGCACCAACGGTCCGAACGCCGCGACTCCGATCTTTACGGTATCGCCCCAATGCATATCGCTGTCTCCCGAGGGTCCTGGAAAGCCGGCGATTTTCCGCGCCGCATCCGTCTAGTGTGGTGGATTTGAAATTCGCCACATTAAGCGGCTGAGTACGGAGCGAATTTCAAATCCTTAAACCACACTAGAATCAATGGTTTCTAGTGACCCTCTTGGATCTGAAGTTCGCACCCACCTAGCCAAATCGTTGAGCGAACTTCAGATCCGGGTCACTAGCACTCTGATCCGAATGCCGGGCGATGGTCAATCGCCAAGCGGCGTACCCGCCGCGCCACGATCACGCCGCCACGCGCATCCCCGGTCCCCGCGCCCGCGCGGTCATGGTTTCCCACAATTCCTTGAGGCACTGGATCACCCAGATCACGCCGACCACGACGATCGCCCAGCGGATGCCGAGGTTCACCGCCTGGTCGAGCTCGGCGAGCTGGTGGGCGGGGATCGTGGGGCCGCTCGCGCTGATCCAATGGCCGGCGCGATAAACCAACCCGAGCAGCGCCACCCCGCCCACCGCCGTCGCGACCGAGAGGACGGCACGAACCGCTTTCCAGCGCGGACGGAGCCACTGGACGACATTGTAGATCAGCCGCGCGACCATCAGCGCCAGCACCGGCCACCAGATCGCCGTCCAGACCGGGTCCGCGGTGAGCGTCAGGCCCTTCACATTACTATAATAAGGCAGCGGCACGACCCCGCACCACCACAGGATGGCATAGATGCCGACGGCGACCTCGAATGCCGATCCCCAGGGGCTGGGCTGCTTGTCCTTGACCTCGGGCAGGTCCTGGGGCCGCCATTTGGCGAGGTGCTCAGCCGGGAAACCGGTGCGTTCGAGCGCGTAGAATATCGCGGCGACCGTGCCGAAGGCAAGCATCGCCGAGCTCAGGATATTGGCACCGGCGCGCGCGATCGCGCGGATCGGGTCGACATGGCCGAACACCACGCCCGACGCGGCGTCGATCGCGAACGCCAGCGCGAGGAATATCGCGACGATGCGCAAGGTCGCGATAAAGAACGGGAAAGCGTCGGGTCCGATCAGATATTGCTGGGTGCGGTAGCGCGAGGCGAGGACGAGCGGATGGCCCATCTCCTTGATCAGCGCGGCCAGCTCATCCTTCCCGAGCGAGCGACCGAGCGCCTCCTCGCGAACTTCCTGGCGGGTCAGCAGGTCATCGCGGATCTCGGCGACGATATCGTCGGCCTTGTCCGCGGGCAGGCGCCGCTCGATCGCGGCGAGATAGCGGTCGATCAGGTCCATCTCATTTGTCCTTTTCGGTAAGGCGCAGGATCGATTCTGAAATCGCGTTCCATTCGTGGAGCAACGCGGCGAGCGTGTCGGTGCCGTCGATCGACAGGCGGTAGAAGCGTTTGGTGCGCTTGGCCTCCTCGCGCCATTCGCTGATCAGCAGGCCTTGCGACTCGAGCCGGCGCAGCAGCGGATACAGCGCGCCTTCGTCGATCAGCAGCCCGGCATCCTCGAGCGACTGGCGCAGCGTATAGCCATAGCGCTCCTCGCGCAGTGCCCCGAGCACGGCAAGCACCAGCGATCCCCGCCGCAGCTCGACGCGCAATTTTTCGAATGTATCGTCATCGACCGGCATGAGCTGTGCTTCACATAGTGTGTGATATACACTGTATGACACACAGTGATTGAGCCGTCAAGCCCCGCCATGCCAAGGCACGAGAAGCGCGATCGCGACGGAGACGGAAGATGGAAACCGAACGCGGCGGGTTGCCCGTGCTGGACTTTGCCGATGCCCAAGCGTGGGAGAATTGGCTGGCGGCGCAAGGCGGAAACGCCAAGGGCGTGTGGCTGAAGATCGCCAAGGCCGGAAACGGCGCGTCGAGCCTGACCAAGACGCAGGCGATCGACGCTGCCTTGTGCCATGGCTGGATCGACGGGCAGATCGATACATGGGATCAGGCTTGGTTTCTGACTCGCTTCACGCCACGCAAGCGCACCAGCAAATGGTCGGAAAACAACCGCAAGCGCGCCGAACAGTTGGTTGCTGAAGGGCGAGTCGCACCGCCGGGGTTAAGAGAAATCGAAGCAGCCAAGGCCGATGGTCGGTGGGACGCGGCCTATGCCCCGGCCTCGACCGCAGAGGAGCCAGAGGATTTGAAGGCCGCGCTGGATGCGGAGCCGGCCGCGCGGGCGTTCTTCGATATGCTGACCGGCGCTAACCGCTATGCGATCCTGTACCGCGTGCAGACCGCGAAGAAGCCGGAAACGCGGGCGGCGCGGATCGAAAAGTTCGTCGGCATGTGCGCGCGGGGCGAGACAGTTCATTGAGGGGGCGACGGGGAACGGCCGCCGCGATATTACGTTTGTAGAATTAGGTAATACGTCATAGGATGAGCATATGGACCTGCTCGCCTCGTTTCGCCGCCTGGCCGCCCGCCGTCATTCGATTGCGCTGATCGGTTCGATCTTTCTGCTCGGCGCAGCACCTACCCCGCTCAAAGTACCGCAATTTGCCCACTGGATCGACGGCGCGACGGCGAACGAGCCGGAGACGCAAGTCCAGACGATCGATGCGGACACCTTCGTCATTCGCCAATCGGTCGAAACCAATTTCGAAGCGCCGTTCCTCTATCTGCTGTTCGGCAAGGATCGCGCGCTGTTGATCGACACCGGCGCCGGAGGACTCAAGATCCGTCCGACCATCGACCGGATCATCGGCGAATGGCGGACAAAGCACCGCAATCGTCCGCTCCGCCTCATCGTCGCGCACTCGCACGGCCATGGCGATCATCACGCCGGTGACGATGAGTTTCGCGATCGACCCGACACCGACATCGTCGGTCTCGCGCCGGAAGAGGTCGCGTCCTTCTTTCGCATCGGGAACTGGCCGAACGATACCGCCCGCTTCGATCTCGGCGGGCGCGTTCTCGACATCATCCCGACCCCCGGCCACCAGCCGGCGCACATCATGGTCTATGATGCGCGCACGAAATTGCTGTTCTCGGGCGACATGCTCTACCCGGGAAGGCTCTACGTGCCGCGCGGCCAGTTCGATCAGTTCCGCGCGAGCGTCGACCGGCTGGCCGCCTTCGCGGCCACCCATCCGATTCGCGCGCTGCTCGGCGCGCATATCGAGATGAGCACCGCGCCCGGGCAGGACTATCCGATGAAAGCCGCGGCGCATCCTTCGGAACACCCCCTCCCGCTCCCGCCCTCGGCGATCGGGGAACTCGAGCGGGCGGTTGCGAAGATGGCCTCGGCGCCGATCATTGATCGGCACGCCGACTTCATCGTCTATCCGCTTCCGCCGCAACCCGCCTCTTGAGTCTCTTCCGGTCCCGCCGGTCTCAGATACGCAACCCGCACAGGGCGGCCGTGATCGTCAGCGACACGCCGCCCGCACATAGAAGACCGCACGCCCACACTCGGTCCGCGATCGATGGCCGGACGCCGTGTGCCAACAGGACCGTGCGCAAGCCGCAAAAGACGTGCGTGATGACGAAGAACACGCCGAGCGCATAATGCGGCAACAGCCTGATGTTCCACGCGTCGAGCAACAGGCCGTCCGGGGCACCCGTCGCCCAGGCCCAGTCGGTCGGAATATGGTGAACCCATCGCGCCGAGACGAAGGCGGAGTTGAGGTGCGTGAGGATGAACGCCGCGAGATACGCGCCCGATCCGACCTGGATCACTCCTGCGGTATCCAGCGGACGAGCGCTCCATCGCCACGCGAGCTTCAGGCCGCTCGCAACTTGGAAGAGTAGAATCGCCACGAAAACCGGTTCGACGGATCGAGAACGGTACACGACCCGCCCGATCGCCATCACTTGCGCGTGCATGACGGGACCGAACAGGCCGAACAGATGGTTGGACAGGTGGAAGGCCACGAACACGAGGATGGCCAAGGCGGAAATGCCGTGCATCACACGCAAACGGCCCGTCATGACGCGCATCGGGCGGGATCGCCCCTGGCTATTCGCGACCATGATGCCGCCGCCGAGCGCGAGCCACAGAATGGACCAGGTCCATAGGTCGGGGACCGGAGAATGGACCAAGCTCGAAACCACGCCGGTCGACACGAACAATGGTGGGGCCGCCAAAGCGACGAAAGCGGTGCGTCGTACGGCCGGCATCGCCTCGCCAGATCGTCCGGCGTAACGCCGGGCGAAGACCGGGCACGAGAGGGGCAGAGCGAAGGCGAGGACCAACCAGATCGCCGGAACGAGGCTCCGGGGCTGAGCGATGATCGCCTCATGGAAAAGGCGCAACGTCCATGGATAGGCGAGCGCCGCGCCGATGGGGACCCAAGGCAACAGGCGCTGCGACCAGCTGCGTTGGCGACCGGCGTCGGCGACTTCGGTCGAGAGGCAAGGTTCGGGCACTGGATCCCCGTTGTTGCTACGATGGGTCAACACGGCGCGCGACGCGGCAGGAGGGGCGTGAAATCTGCTCCCCCCTGCGCGGCGGTTTCCTCCGACTATTTCAGACGGCGGCCAGGCTCAGGCGACCGAGCGTCGAAGGGCATTATCCTTCCGATCGGACGCCCGCACATTGTCGAGCGCCCAGGCGCCAGGGCCGGCGGCGGCGAAATAGAGGAAGATAAAGCAATAGAGGATTGCGGCCGTTCCCATGTTCGCGACCGGCCAGAAGCCCATCGGAACGTGGAAACCCCAATAAGCGACCGCCATCATTCCCGACAGCAGGAAGGCAGTCGGACGGGTGAAGAACCCCACGATGAGCAATAGGCTTCCGACAAACTCAAGCAGGCCGGCGGCGAACAGCCAGGGCGCCATTTCGGGCGGTGGCGCAGGCATGGGCAATGCCGGCCAACTAAAGAGGTGATATATCCCTGCTTCGAGGAACAGGACGGCGGCGACGATCCGCAAGATCGCCAAAACATAGGCCGAACGAGTTTCCAGAGCCTTCATTGTCCATCTCCTTATCTGCTTGCGACCAGTCCATTCCGCGCTCGACTGCGGCATATCCCCACCGCCGGAGTCGACACGCTTCCGCCGTGGTGCTCCATGACGGCAACCACATCGATGGTCCCGCCATTGATTTACTACGGTAGAACGTATATTACGATACGCCGTACCATTTTGAGGATGCCATGTCAAAACAGCACGAGGCGACAATGGGTTCGGACCAGGTTCCAGCCGAGCTGGTCGCGGCCTTGAACGCGCATAGCGAGGCCGTGGTGCTGTTCCACTCGTCGGTGGCCCAGAGCATGGGTCTCGACCCGTCAGCCTATAAGGCCCTGTTTCTGTTGAGCCGCTTGGGTCCGCTCAGCGCAGGAGAGATTGCGAGGGAAACCGGACTGGCAACCGCGTCGGTGACCGACCTGATCGATCGACTCGTCGCGAAAGGCTATGTCAGCAGAGGGCCCCACCCCACCGATCGGCGGCGGATCGTCGTGACGCTGAACCAAGCTTCGGTGACAAGCTCGCGTCGCGGCTTCGGCGTGCCGAACCCTTCTTTGGCCGAACTCTGCGAACGCTATGACGGCGAGCAGCTGGAACTTATCGCGGACTTCCTCGAGCGAAACGCCCAAAGACTGAGGGACGATCTGGCTGACACCCTGGTTTAGCCGAGGCCTGGCCCGCACTCTATCGCATCGATGGCGCAAGCCCGGGATCCATCCGCCTGACGCCATAGCGGCGGTTGCGCCGGTCAATCGGGCAGCACAATCCGGATGGCCCGAGTTCCGATCGGCGCGCCGGTCGAGCGGTCGATGGTGACCGGGTCGATCTCGGTGTCCGTTTCGGCGTCGAAAAAGCGGGTCACATGGTCGCCGTTGCGATGCTTTCGGCCCCAGGCGCCGATCGCGAACAATACCGGCAGGAAATCGCGCCCCGCCTCGCTCAGGATGTATTCGTCACGCGGCGGGCGTTCCGAATAGCGCCGCTTCTCCAGCAGCCCTTCCTTGGTGAGCATCGCAAGACGACGAGTCAGGATCGTTGGAGCGATACCCAGGCTTTTGCGGAACTCGTCGAAACGGGTGAGCCCGGCATGGGCATCGCGCAGGATGAGCATGCTCCACGCATCCCCCACCAAAGCGAGGCTGCGGGCGATCAGGCAAGGCTGTTCCGAGAGATTCGACATGTCAGTATCTTTTTAGTAGTGACTTAATATCGAATCGATAGTAACAGGGTTCGCGACGGTGTTCCACGACAAAGTGAAGGCAAGATCGATGAGCAAGACTGAACGCGGCGTCGCGCTGGTCACTGGCGCTTCCTCCGGAATCGGACTGGCGACCGCACGGGCGCTGCACCGGGACGGCTATCGGGTGTTCGGCACCAGCCGCAAAAAGATGGCCGAAACCGATCAGGGCGTGACGATGCTGGTCTGCGACGTCACCGATGACGCGTCCGTGCAGGCGCTGGTCGACGAGGTCGTGGGCCGCGCGGGGCGGATCGACCTGCTGGTCAACAATGCCGGAATCGGATTGCTCGGCGGTGCCGAGGAATCGTCCCCCGCCCAGGCAAAGGCGTTGTTCGACGTGAACGTCTTCGGCGTGTTGCGCGTGACCAATGCCGTTCTGCCCGTCATGCGGCGCCAGGGAAGCGGCAGGATCGTCAATCTCGGCTCGCTGGTCGGCCTTATCCCGGCCCCGTTCAACGCGCTCTATTCGTCGTCCAAGCATGCGATCGAGGGCTATTCGGAATCGCTCGACCACGAAGTGCGAACGCAGGGTATCCGCGTCGTGCTGGTCGAGCCGGGCGGCATCCGCACCTCGTTCGAGGATAATCTGACGCGCGCGGATCGCCCGCTCGCCGTCTACGATACCGTCCGAACCGCTGCCGAGGTGCTGATGCGCGAGGTTATCGAGAAGGGCGATGCGCCCGAGATTGTCGCCGACACGGTGGTCAAGGCCGCCAATGCGGTGACGCCCAAGCGGCGCTACACGGCCGGAAAACTGGCCGGCCAGGTGCGCTTCATGCGCCGCTTCATGCCCGAATCGTTCGTCGACCGGAACCTCAGGAAATTTAACGGGTTCCCCGCCTGACGTTCGGCGGGGGTCGCTGATCGCTACCCGATCCAGCAAGGACATTGCGCATGAAAGCCTTCATCGTCGATCGCTACCGGAAGAACGAACCCCTGCGCTACGGCGACATGCCGGAACCGGTACCGGAGCAAGACGACGTCCTGGTGGAAGTCCATGCCGCGGGGCTCAACCCGCTCGATGCCAAGATACGCGACGGCGCGTTCAAGGCCTTTATTCCCTACCGGCCGCCCTTCATTCTGGGCCACGATGTGGCGGGCATCGTCGTTGGAATCGGGTCGAACGTCCGGCGCTTCAAACTTGGCGACGAAGTCTATGCCCGACCGCGCGACGGTCGGATCGGGACCTTCGCCGAACGCATCGCCATCGACCAGGCCGACGTGGCGCTGAAGCCCGCGACGATGGGCATGGCGGACGCGGCATCGATCCCGTTGGTAGCGTTGACCGCCTGGCAGGCGCTGGTCGAGCGAGCGGGCCTGGAGCAAGGGCAGAAGGTCCTCATCCATGCGGGCTCCGGCGGGGTTGGCACGGTCGCCATCCAACTCGCCAAGCATCTCGGCGCGACGGTGGCGACCACGACGAGCGCGGCCAATGTCGATCTGGTCAAGCGCCTCGGCGCCGACATCGTCATCGACTACCGCAATCAGGAGTTCGACAAGCTCCTGTCCGGTTATGACGTCGTGCTCAATAGCCTCGATAGCGCCACGCTTCGCAAGTCGCTCGAGGTGCTCAAGCCCGGCGGCAGGCTGATCTCGATCTCCGGTCCGCCCGACCCGGATTTCGCGAAGGCCCAAGGGCTGAACTGGCTGTTGCGGCAAGTAATACGGCTGCTGAGCCTCGGCATCCGGAGAAGGGCCGCGGCGCGCGGCGTCCATTATTCGTTCCTGTTCATGCGCGCGAACGGCAACCAGCTCGGCCAGATCACGGCGCTGATCGACAAGGGCATCATCCGCCCGGTCGTCGAGCGGATCTTCCCGTTCGACGATACCAACGAGGCCCTGGCCTTGGTCGAATCGGGCCGGGTGAAAGGCAAGGTCGTCGTCAAGTTGAGGTAACGCCGGATTGGCGACGAATTCTGGCAGGGTATCGGCGATCACGTGACATGCGCAGAATCCCCGGACAATAACGGCCGGTGGAAAACGCATTTTGCCCGTATCGACGAAATCCCGACCCAGGAGCATCTATCATCGCCACCTTGAAGCGAACCATCACCACGAGCGCGCTGGCTGTGCTGACGCTCGGCGCGGGCCCCGACCGAGCGCCCTGGGCGGACACGCCGGTCGCCCGGCTGGAAGCGCTGGCCGAACTCCAGACGCTGAACGCCGACCTGCTGAGCCATGACAGCGCGACGCTGACGCTCGACCGCTGGTGTGTGCGCCATCATCTCGCCGAGGGCGCCAAGATCGTCGCGGATCGCGTCCGCGGTCAGGACAAGCCGCCGCCCGCCGCGGTCCGCGAACAGCTGCATGCCGGCGCCGACCAGCCGATCGCCTATCGCCGAGTGAGATTGCGCTGCGGCGAGCACGTTCTGTCCGAGGCCGACAATTGGTACGTGCCGTCGCGCCTCACGCCGGACATGAACCGGGCGCTCGAAACCAGCGATTCGGCATTCGGTCGCGTCGTTCAACCGCTTCGGTTCCAGCGTCACACCGTCTCGGCCAGGCTCCTCTGGTCGCCGCTGCTCGAGGATTGGGATAGCGGTGGCGCTCCCTTACCGCGCGCCAATCCGTGTGCTTCCCTGCCGATTCCCGACAAGGTGATCGAGCACCAGGCCCTGCTGACGCGCGCCGATGGCGAACCGTTCAGTTACGTGGTCGAGACCTATACCGGCGCGGTGCTCGACTTTCCGCCGGCGTTCAGCCCGTCCCCCGTTCCGTAAAGGGCAAGAAAGGCCTCGACCGAGGCGTCGGCATGCCGCTCCAGCTCGGTCTTCGACCGGGGATGACGATTGCCGGTGAACATCGCTTCGTTCATCGGAATCCAGAGAAGCATGCCGAAGAAATGGCTGGCGGCGAGCTCGGCATCGGCGGCGCGCATGAGGCCTTGTGCCGACAGTTTTCTAAAGCACGAGGCCATCGTGGCGAGCATTCGCTCGAAGCCCTTCTCATACCAATCGCGGCCGAGACTCGGCATCCGATCGGCATTGGCGATGATGAGCCGCCGGAGTTTGACCAACTCATCATCCAATAGCGTCGTCACCACGAGCCGACCGAGCTCGGCAAGGCCGCCCTGCTGGAATTTGGCATCGGACAGCAAGGCCGTCACCGTCTCGACAATGTCGTTCGCCCCGGCCGCGGTCGCGCGGACGACCTCTCCGAACAACGTCTCCTTGTCGGTGAAGTGTTTATAGATGGTCTGTTTGGAGACGGCCGCCTTGGTCGCGATCTCCTCCATGCTGGTGCCGTCATAGCCCTTGCTGATGAAGGTGGCCGTCGCCGCCTGGATGATGTCGCGCTCCTTGCGCGCCGATCTCGTCTCGCCGTCCGTTTTCATGCGTCCTCGTCGAGGCAGTACTAGACAGTACCAAAACCGAATGCTAGCTCGCGATCGGTACTAGTCGGTCTAGTACTGTATGCGAGCCAGCAACGGAGCAGACCATGCCCAAAATGATCTTCGTGAACCTCCCCGTGCGCGATCTGGCGGCCTCGACCGCCTTTTACGTGGCGCTGGGCGGCACGGTTAACCCGCAGTTTTCGGGTGAGACTTCGACCTCTCTCATGTTCTCGGACACGATCTTCGTCATGCTGCTCACCCATGCGCATTACGGCGAATTCACCAAGCGTCCGATCGCCGACGTCCACGCTTCCAGCCCGTTGCTGCTCGCTTTGTCGGCCGACAGCAAGGATGGGGTGGATGCGCTCGTGACTCGCGCCGCGGCGGCGGGCGGCACCGCCGATCCCAATCCCGCGCAGGACCTGGGCTTCATGTACAACCGGCATGTCGAGGATCTCGACGGCTATGTCTGGGAAGTCATCTGGATGGACCCGGCGGCGATCGGCGGCGCCTGAGAGTTAGGCTTCCGAACTGCGGCGTCGTTCACCAAAGGATGGAATTCGCACGATCGGTGCGCCACTATGGGTGCTCGATCCCGTTCGAATGGATGCAACGGTAAACGTTCGCCGCAGTCGGCGTCCACGTAAAGGAGGCCGGGGATGGCGTGGACGCATCGGCTGGTCGGCAAGGCCGCGCGCATCGTGTGGCGGATCACCAAGCCGCGGACGATCGGGGTTCGTGCAATCCTGCTCGATCGGGACGGCCGCATCGCCCTGGTCCGCCACACCTATATGGATCACTGGTATCTGCCCGGCGGCGGGGTGAAGAAGGGCGAGAGTATCGACGCCGCTCTATTCCGCGAGTTCGCGGAAGAAGTGGGCGTCACCGGCGCCAGGATCGAGCGTGTGCTGGGCGTCTATCATAGCCGGCGTGAGGGCAAGGACGACCATATCGTCATTTTCGTCGCACACGCCGGCCCGGATGCGAGCGCCGAATTGCGCCGCACCGACCTCGCCGAAATAGCGGAAGCCGGCTGGTTCGCGCCGGATGCCCTTCCCGCGTCGCTGTCCCCGGCCACCGCCCGCCGGATTGCCGAATATCGACAAGGCCTCACAGGGCTCGGCGCCTGGTAAACCGTGGTGTGCGGGTCAGGAACTCGATGCGACAGATGCTGTTCGAAACCAGATCAGGCGGTCGCTAGCTCTCGAGGCCAGAAACGGCCGCTATCGGCGGCGAAAATTGAGTGGTTAGCTGCCGTCGCGATTAGCGGGACACTGCCTCAGAAAATCTCGAACGACAGCGGCGCTAGCCGTTGCCTCCAACTTATCGATGCGCTCTTCGGCAACCCAGACGCTCATGGACTGTGGGGCACCTCTGTCGAACCAGTTTAGCAGCGACGCGCGATCTTCTTTGCGGAGGCGGGCGCTGACAATTGTGTCGATCGAGCCAAGGGCGACCCCCGCTGACTGAATCCGGAAAGACCGAAACGTGGGATCGGGGCGGAGCATCCAATCAAACGTCACTTCAGAAAAAGAAGTATAGTCGGCGCTGGCGGTAGTATGTGCCCGATTATAGCTGTCCAGTGGCAACCGCCCTTTGACCATCAGATGGACGCCATCTTCGGCACAGAGCAAGGAAGCGGAGCCGGATTTCAAGGGCGACCAGCGTGACGCAACCTCCAAGGCGGACATCACTTTGAACGGCACCTTTTGCGTGTCCGCCCATCTTACGAATAACCAGTCCAAGCGGTATCCGGTAAAAAGGAAGAGCGCAGTAAACGCCACCACCGTTAGAGTGCCAGAAATGATAGCCACCCGCTTCACCGGGCTCTTATAGCAGCTATCGACGGCCGGCTGCTATTGCGGCGCCTGCCGACAGTCCGCTTTTTATGAGTCTCCGGCCCGACCGGAAAGCAGCGACGGCCCAAGCAGCGTCAGCAGCTTGACGTCGATCGCCACCCCCGCGGCGCGGCGTTCGGCGATGAAGTCGGCTATCGTCGCCAGGGGCACGCGGTGAACGACGATATTCTCGTCCGCCGTCCCCCCGCCGTCGCTTACCCGCGTCAGCCCTTCGGCGCGGACCAAGGTGAAGCACTCGCTGACCATGCCGGGTGAGGCGTAGAAGGTCCCCAACGAGGTGCATGTCGCGGGGCGATAGCCGGTTTCCTCTTCCAGCTCGCGCGCCGCCGACTGTTCCGTGGTCTCGTCGCCGTCCTCGTCGCCGATCAACCCGGCGGGCAGCTCCAGGCAGACGCGGCCCAGCGGCACGCGATATTGCTCGACCAGGATGATATGGCCCTCATCGATGGCGATGATTACCGCTGCCTCGATCCCGCCGACGCGCCCGACATATTCCCAGCGGCCGCGTTTCTTCATTTCGAGAAAACGGCCTTTCCAGACGGTTTCCTCGACCGCGTCCGCGTCGGTGACGCTCACAATTCGATCAGCCGGTCGGGGAGTTCGTTCACATCGCTTTCCGTCTTGGGGAAATGCTCGGCGACGATGGCGCCGATCGCGGTCACCGCCGCGGCCATGCCGTCGCCCGGATGCCCATCGCGCACGCGGTCGATCAGCGCGGCCATCGCCGCGCCCCAGCGCTCGGGCGGGACCTTGGCATGGATCGCTTCATCGGCGACGATCTCGGCCAGCCGTTCGTCGAGCGAGAGGTAGAGCAATACCCCGACCCGCGCGACAGTGCGGCGTTCGGCACCGACCTTGAAATACTGGATCGCGCGGCGCCGTACGCGGCGCGACCGCACCGCCTTGGGCGTCAGCGCCAGCCGCAGCGGCGACCAATAGAGTGCGCCACGCACCAGCAGGAACACGACCGCCTCGACCACCATCAAGGCGAAGAACGACCGGCCGAGATTGACCCCGCCCTGCCAGCCATTCTGGAACCAGGCGATCTTGTCCTCGATCGCGGTGGGATTGAGCGCGGCGATCCCCGCCACCAGCAGCATCGCGACGATGCCGAGGGTGAGGCCGATATCGTGATAGGGGTCCGATCGCGGCGCCACGATGGTGACGATCTCGGCGTCAGTGCCGGCCTCCGCGGCGATGACGGCCTTGGTCACCTGCTCGCGCTCGGCCGGGGTCAGGATCGGTCCGCGCATCACCAGCTCCCCGACGCGCCGCCGCCGCCGAACGATCCGCCGCCGCCCGAAAAGCCGCCGCCGCCGCCGCCGCCCCAATCGCTGCCGCCGCTGCTCCAGCCGCTCGACGACGATCCGCTGCTGCTGCCCCAGCCGCTGCCCAAGCCCGGGCCCCACAGCACGACCGGCCCACGCCCACCGCGATATTTCCGGCCGCCCGCGCTGCGGAAGATGATCGGCAGCACAAAGAACAGGACAATGACGATCCAGAAGATCGCGATGAAGCCGTCCGATGACGAGCCCGACGAGCTCGACGGCCGCACCGCCTGGGGAGCCGCAGCCGCCGCCTTGACCCGCGCCTCGGCGGCTTCGGGCGGTGCCTTCATCTGCTCGGCGATCGCCTGCGCGCCCGCGATGATCCCGCCCGCCATATCCCCGCTGCGGAATTTGGGCAGGATCTGATCGTCGATGATCGTCTGCGCCAAGGCATCGGTCATGATCGGCTCGAGCCCATAGCCGACCTCGATCCGCACTTTGCGCTCATTGGGCGCGACGATCAGGATGATGCCGTTATTGGCCTCCTTTTGCCCGATCCCCCAGGCGCGGCCGAGCTTGTAGCCGTAATCCTCGATCGGATAGCCCTGCAGATCGGGGATCGTCGCCACCACGAACTGGCGTTGCGCGACCTTGCCGACATCGGTCGACAATGCCTCGAGCTGCTGCTTCTGTGCCGGGTTGAGCAGGTTGGCGGCATCGACCACGCGCCCCGACAGCGGCGGAAAGGTCTGCGCATCGGCAAGCTGCGGCACGACCAGCAACGCCAGCACCAGCAGTAGCGCGCGAAGAATCCTCATCCGGAAGCTCCCGGCAGCGGATGCGCAATGATCACCGCGGTCAGTTCGTGTTGCCGAAATCGACCGTCGGGTTGGTCTCGGCGCCCGGCTGCGCCTGGAACGGGACCATCGGCTTGGCGCCATAGAAGATCTTGGCGCCGACCGCGTCGGGGAAAGTGCGGATGCGCGTATTATACGCCTGGACCGCGGTGTTATAGTCGCGGATCGCGATCGTGATGCGGTTGTTGCTGCCCTCGATCTCGGTGATCAGCGAGCGGAAATTCTCCTGGCTCTTGAGATCGGGATAGGCCTCGACGGTCGCCAGCAACCGGCCAAGCGACGAGCCCAATTGGTTTTGCGCCGCCTGGAAGCTCGCGACCTTGGCCGGATCGGTCAGGTCGGTGGCATTGACCTGGACGCGCGTCGCATTGGCGCGCGCATTGATCACGTCGGTCAGGATCTTGCCTTCGGACGCGGCGCTGCCCTTCACCGACGCGACGACATTGGGAATGGTGTCGGCGCGGCGCTGATAGGCGGCCTGGACATCGGCCCAGCGCGCCTTGGCATTTTCCTCAGCCGTGGGGACGGAGTTGATCCCGCAAGCCGACAGCATCGCCATGGCGGCCAGCACGATCATCGCACGAAACTTCATCGAGATATCCTCCAGTGCCCTTGCGGGGCGCAATGTAGTGATGCCCCGGGCCGTCGTGAAGCGGATTCGGTTGCGCGGGCGCAACGGCTGCCGCTTGCATCCACGCGATCCGGGTTTAGGCTGTGCCGCGCTGAGACAGGGAAAGGCCGGATCATGTTCAAGGAATTCAAGGCGTTCATTGCCCGCGGCAACGTGCTCGACCTGGCGGTCGCGGTGATCATCGGCGCGGCATTCGGCAAGATCGTCACCTCGCTGACCGACGACCTCATCATGCCGCTGATCGGCAAGATATTCGGCGGGCTCGATTTCTCGAGCCATTTCATCGTCCTGTCGCCCGAAAAGGTACCGCCGGCGCTGGCCGGATCGACCGATTACGCCGCACTCAAAAAGGCCGGCGTCGCGCTGTTCGGCTATGGCGAGTTCATCACCGCCGCGGTCAATTTCCTGATCGTCGCGTTCATCATCTTCCTGCTGGTTCGCGCCGTGAACCGCGTCGCGCCCAAGCCCGAGGAAGCCGCGGCGGAAGATCCCGCCGATGTCGTGTTGCTGCGCGAGATCCGCGATGAACTGCGGGCGCGCAAGGGAGTGTGAGCTTTATACCCCCTTAAACTCCCCTCCCGCTTGCGGGAGGGGAACCAGCCCGTTCAAGCCGCCGCCAAATCCTCGCTGGCCGCATCGGCCAGGCTGGTACCGTCGAGAATACGCGCGGTCTCGTCGCGGACGCGGGCCATGGCGTGGCGGATCGCGCAGGCGGCTTCGTCCTTGCAATCGGCGCAGCGGCGATATGCGGTGCGGCTGACGCACGGCACCAGCGCCAAGGGCCCTTCGATCACGCGGATGATCTCCCCAAGCGAGATCAAATGTGTCGGGCGTGACAGGCAGTAACCACCGGTCTTGCCGCGATGGCTGTGCAGAAAGCCCGCCTCGCGCAGATCGGCCAGGATCAGTTCGAGGAACTTGCGCGGAACATTGGCGTGCTCTGCAATCCTGTTCATCGGGATCGGGGGGCCGCCTGCGGGCGCCTCAGCCAGATAGAGCATCGCGCGGAGCGCGTAACGGGAACGCTGCGTCAACATAATGGGTAACCTTATTACCCAATAATGTGGCGACCGAAAGGCGAAAGCACGCGTGAAACTAACGATTTTCGTGGGTTTTGTGGCGGGGTCGAGCATCCAGGCCGATGACCTTCGACCTTTCCATTCGTCATGCCGGGCTCGTTCCGGCATCCACTGCGCAGGTTAGCGCCGTAGCAGGAGCTTCTTTTCCCGGGCTTGCCGCCTGGTGGATGCCGGGACGAGCCCGGCATGACGATTAGAAATTAGCCCCCCCCCCGGAGGAGAGAAACGATAGATTGCCTTGGGTATCGCCCTTCATAGGCACAAGGAGCGATCGACCCTCGATTGTGAACGCTGAATGTCGATCCGTTCTGGAGCGGATCAAAAAAAGCGCCTACTTTTCTTTAAGCGCGCAGTCCCTATATTGGCGGGGCCGGGCAACCGGCTATGGCGATAAATGATGGCGTGCAATAGACGCAGCGGACCCGGGGGCAGTACCCGGCGGCTCCACCAGAAATGGTGGTGGATCTGGACACCGTTTCTGACGGGGCCGAACCAGGATCGACGTGTGTTGAAAAGCGCCGACGTTCGCTCAGAACGGGCCACTGTGACGGCTCATTACACAAGTGCCAACGATAACGAAGCACTCGCTATTGCGGCGTAACCCCAAGGCCTAACGGCTTAAGGTTACTCTAAAATGCGCGGTTGGACCGCACCGGGCAACAGAAGCGGATTCCAGCGGTACGGGGAGCACCGGGCAACAGAAGCTCCCCACTACCCTCTTATTTTCCCGTCATCACCGCCTGGAACTGTGCCAGCGTACACAGGCCCGCGACACCGCGTGCCTTGCAGCCCGCGATCGGCAACACCTGCCGATAGCCCGGCGCGGCGCCGGCGCGAAGCTGATCGAGCGTCTGGGCGCGGTAATAGGCGCGGACATAGGCGTTGCCACTGCCGTCCTTCAGCCGTTCGAGGATCACCGCCCCTCCCGGCGCAGGATCGTCGGCGGCGAAACCCGGCACGTGCCAGTGCACGCCAAGCATCCCACCGAGATTCGCGACATTGGTGTCGTGGCCCGAAATCATCACCAGCTTCGGCCCCTCGCCCGCCATCGCCTTCAGGATCGGCGGCGTGAGCCCAGCCATGTTGGCGGCGGCAATCGGCTTGGGCCGCGCCAGGATGGCGAATTCGAGTGCGTGGAATTCGGACAAAGCCGTGACGTCCGCCGCCGTCGCGCGGCCCCAGCCAACCTCGTTCATTGGCTTGCCGTCGGCATATTCGAGCAGCAGGATCTGCGCCGCGGTCGACGCGCGATCGAGCGCACCAGTAAGGTCGGGACGCTTGTTTGACGCGGCGGGCGTGATCGCACTTGCCTCCGCACCGACTCCGCAGACCGGTTTCTTCACGCACAGGATTGCGTCGAGCCGGTTGAGCAACGGCCGCATCCGCGCCTCGACCGCGGCGATCCCGCCCGGCCCGATCGCTTTGGCCATCGCCGCGTTGGCGGCAGGTGCGTCGACCGTGCCCAAGCCCTGTTCGATCGCCGAAAAGCGCGGATCGTTGGCATCCTGCGGCTGATGATCGATCGCCAATTTGCAACCCGGCGCCAGCGTGCCGGTATAGGCCTGCGCCGTGGCGATCGTCCGCTGGTCGCTATCGGCGATGATCGCGGCATCGGGACAGCCGCGCGCGAACAACCCGGCACGCGTGTAGAAAGCGCGGTCGGCGGCGCCGATTGCGGCGACGGCCTGGGCGCCATGCTGAGTCAGCCAGCCCGGATTGACCGACCAGCCGGGCCAGACATCGGCCGCATAACGCGCGGGCATGGCGGGGTTCTTGGTCGGCGGGCGGACGCCATGGCGCATCATCACCACGACGCGGTCGACCGTCAGCGTATCCGCCGGCGGCCGCGCAGGCGCTGTCGTCGCGCCGAGGGCGAGCCCCAAGCCAAGCGACGCTGCCACTCCGATCATCCACCGTTTCGCCATGTCGCTTCTCCCGCAGTCGCCGGCTGCTTGCCCGGGGAATGTTACAGATTCGAGAGGACGGCGCATCATTCCATTCGTGGAACCCCGATCCCGCCATACCCATTGTTCGATTGCGCTCGTCGGGCTAAGTTCGGCGAAACGGAATCGGAGAGGCTGAGATGGCGACATTGGCAAAGGTCGAGGATACCGGCATGGCCCCGGGCGAATGGGAAGCGCGGGTCGATCTCGCCGCCGCCTATCGGCTGGTCGCGCTCTATGGTTGGGACGACCTCATTTTCACGCACCTGTCGGCGCGCGTGCCGGGGCCGGAACATCATTTCCTGATCAACCCCTATGACATGATGTTCGAGGAGATCACGGCGTCGAGCCTGGTCAAGATCGATGTCGAGGGCAATCCGGTCGGCAAGTCCGAACACCCGGTCAATCCCGCGGGCTTCACCATCCATTCGGCGATCCACATGGCACGCGAGGATGCGGCGGCGGTGATGCATCTCCACACGCCGCATGGCCAGGCGGTGTCGGCGATGGAATTCGGCCTGTTGCCGCACACCCAGACGGCGATGATCGCCAAGCACAATGTCGCGTACCATGACTATGAAGGCATCGCGACCGACCTCGACGAGCGCGAACGGCTGGTCCAGGATCTGGGCGACAAACATGCCATGATCCTGCGCAATCACGGCACGCTGGCGGTCGGCAAGACCGTCGGCGATTGCTTCCTGCGGCTCTATTTCCTCGAACGCGCGTGCCAGGCGCAGGTGATGATGCTGTCGGCCGGCTACGACCATCTCTACAACCCGCCCCAGGGCACCGAGGACAAGGTCAAGGGCCAGACCCCGCCGGCAGGAATGGCGATGGCCGCGGAACGTCTCGCCTGGCCGGCGTTGCTGAGGAAGCTCGACCGGATCGACCCGGGCTTCCGCGACTGATCGCAACCGCGCTTGCGTCTGCGTCGTTAATCGGCGCAGACCGGGCGGCGTGCCGATCCGCTGGACCGATTATCGACTGATCGCGGCCTTGCTGCTGGCAATGGCGCTCGTCTGCGCCGCGCAGGCCTATGCTTATGCACCCGGACTGATGACCTGGGATTCGATCCGCCAATATGGCCAGGCGCTAAGCGGCGATTTCGACGACTGGCATCCGCCGGCGATGGAATGGTTGTGGCGGCGGCTGTTGCCGATCGCGCACGGACCCGCGCCGATGCTGGCGGTCCAGCTGGGCCTCTATTGGGCGGCGTTCGCCGGCCTGGTCGTCTGGGCGGTTCGCGCCGGCCGGCGGCGGCTCGCGATCGCGTTCGCGGTCGCCTCGGTCCTGCCGCTCTCGGTCGTGCTGATGGCGGAGATCATCAAGGACAGTTTGATGGCCGCGCTGCTACTCGCGGCGAGCGCGATCCTGGTCGCGATCCCCACGCGCGGCCACCCGATCGCCCGCGCGATCGCGCTGATCCTGATCGTCTGCGCGGCGACGTTGCGCTTCAACGCGCTTCCCGCCTGCCTGCCGCTGGCGATCGCGCTGCTGCCGGCCTCATGGCGAGCGACGCGCGTGCGGTTCGGAGCCGCGCTATTGATCTGCGCCGCGGTGATCGCCGCCGCGCTGCCGCTCGCCAATCGCGCGGTCGGCGCCAAGCCGAGCGGGGTTGGCCTGTCGCTGGTCATCTTCGATCTCGGCGGCATCACCCGGTTCAGCGGGGTCGACGCCTTTCCCGCGGACGACGATGTCGACGATCCGGTCGCGGTCAATCGCCATTGCTACAAGGCCGAGCGCTGGGATTCCTATAGCTGGTGGGTGCCCGATCCCTGCCCGCTCGGGTTCGACGCGATGGACGATCTGTTCAAGCAGAGCGGCGAGAATCCGTACCGTCACTGGCTCGGTGCCGTGCTGACGCATCCGATCGCTTATGCCGAGCATCGCCTGACGCATTTCAACATCAACATCCGTTTCCTCCTTCACGACGAGGTCGAACGCCCGGTCATGGGCCAGATCCCGCCCAACGACTGGGGTTTCCACCTCACGCCCAATCCGGTACTGACCTGGTTGGATCGCGGCGCGCGCTGGTCGGCGCATACGCCGTTGGGCTGGCCAGTGTGGTGGATGGCACTGGCGATCGGCCTGCTTGTCGTCGCGCCCGGCTTGCCGTCGCGGCGGCTGGTCATCCCGTTGGCGCTGTCCGGGTTGCTCTACGGGCTAGGCTATCTGCCAGCGAGCGTGGCGTGCGAGTTGCGCTATCACCTCTGGACGATACTCGCGGTGCTGCTCGCCGCGTTGTTCGCCGGCGCCGATATGGCGCAGGGTGCGTGGCCGAGCCGGAACCGTCTGCTGATCGCTGCGGCGCCTGTGGCGCTTGTCACCATCCTGTGCGTGGTCTGGCGACTGACCTGAGGCGCCAATTTCCTCTCCCTTTGGGAGAGGAAGGGGCCTGCTCGGCATAGCCGAGTGGGAAGGTGCGGGCGGGACGAAAGGTGCCCTGCCCTCACCCTTCCGCCGCCTGCGGCGGCTCCCTCCCTCTCCCGGTGAGAGAGGGATTCCAAGTCGACTTTCCTCAATCCGCCGCGGCGAAGTGCGCCATCTGGTCGGCATGGGCCTTGGCGAAGGCGGGGCGCGCCGTCGCACGCTCGACATAGGCGCGGCAGGCCGGATAGTCCGCCAGCCCATCGAACCGATCGACGAGACGCAGCACATCCGCCATCAGAATGTCGGCGATGGAGAAAGTCCCGACCAGCCAGTCGCTTTCGCCCAGCACCGTTTCCATGTGCCTGAGCCGGGCCTCGAGGAAGTCGTCGAAAAACTTCTTGATCGGGTTCTCGCCGGCATCGCCCGAGAACATGAAGAAGGACCAGGGTTGGCTTGCCGCCTCGACGGAGGCGAGCGATGCGAACAGCCATTCCTTGGTGTCGCTTTGCCCTTTGGGATCGGTGGGCATCAGCGCGCTGCTCAGCTCACCAAGGTGAAGCAGGATGGCGCCACTCTCGAAGATCGACAGGTCGCCATCGGTCAGCCACGGCACCTGACCGAACGGCTGGTGCGCGAAATGCTCGGGACCGCGATCCTTGAACGGCACGCTCGCGACGCGATAGGACAGACCGGCCTCTTCCAGCGCCCAGCGCACACGCAAATCGCGGACAAAGCCGCGCGGCGGCTCCGGAACCCAGTCATAGGTGAAGAGGGTCAGGTCGCCCATGTCATCAAGCTCCAAGGAAGAGGGGTAATTTGTCGAGCAGGCCGATCCAGCCTTGCTCGTGGCTTTCGCGTTGGGCTTCGTCGGGAAGATGCTCGTGGCGCAAGATCAGTTCGGTACCGCCCTCGATCGGCTCGAGCAGGAAAGTGACCAGCGACTCGCGCTCGCCGGGCAGATCCCAGGTGAAGACCAGCTTCCGTTCGGGAATCACTTCCCGGTAGATCCCGGTGGGATTGTGCTCCTTGCCGTTGAGCAACCGGAAGACGAGGCTGAACCGACCGCCGGGGCGGACATCCACGTCGGCACGCAGCGTCGGCCCGGCATCCGGCCCCCACCATTGGATCATCTGATCGGGCCGCGTGATCGCCGCCCAGACCTTGGCCGGCGAGGCCTTGATGCGACGGACGATCGTCACGCTCGGCAGGTTGTTCGTTACTCGCCGTCCTTTTCGACGAACGCGACGAGCCGATCCAAGCTCACCGTCCAGAGACCTTCATAGCGTTGCAGCCACGCCATCGCCTCCTGCATCGGACCGACCGACAGATTGACCGACACCGTGCGGCCGGTCTTGGCCCGCGTGATCAGGCCAGCGTCGGACAGCACGTCGAGGTGCTTCATCATGCCGGGAAGCTTGAGCGACAATGGCCGGGCGAGCTCGCTCACCGACAGCCCAGGCTCGTCCTTCAGCCGCAACAGGATGTGCCGTCGCGTCGGATCGGCGAGCGCGGAGAAAGTGCGATCGATCGCGGATGACTTATACTTCACCATATAGCGAAGTATTGCTCATGCCGTGGGCGGCGTCAATCCTCAGGTGGCAAGGAGCGGTACCGGTGGTTGGACGTCGGCAGGTTTTGGGCCAGTTTGGCAAACACCAGACGGGCGGCCATTAGGTCGTAAAAGCCGATGCCGTAGATGGGGAGCTTACGAGTGCTCGAAACAATCATCTCATACGAAGGCAGTCTGCGTTGCCGGTCGGAGCATGCAGAATCTGGAGCGATTGTTCTTACCGACGCACCCAAGGACAATCACGGGCGGGGCGAGAGCTTCTCGCCCAGCGAGTTGCTGTCCCTGTCTCTAGGAAGTTGCATTCTCAGCATCATGGGCATCGCGGCTCGCTCGATGGACACCGATATCGTTGGTGCAACTGCCACCGTTACGAAGGAGATGGCTAATGCCCCCCGACGGATCGCTCGCATCGCGGTGAATGTTCGCGTCCCCGGTAACTTCGACGAACGACAGCGGACCAAATTGGAAGCAGCGGCCCATGCCTGCCCTGTCCATAACGTGCTTGGAATAGATGCGCCGATCACAATCGACTGGATAGGCTAGCCCAGACTCAGCGGCAGCTTGCAGGTGTCGCGGCCGGAGTTCGCAACGGCCGGCATTGGGTCGATGGCCGCTGGTCACGATGGCGGATTGAAATCACTCCCGTCCCAATAGCAAAGCGGCCCGGGATTGCTCCCGAGCCGCTTCATCCTCCCCGGCTTTCCCGGTGTTATGCCTTTTGGTCGTCTATCGCATTTGCGGGAAAGCGGTAGCCACTTTCCCGCGCGATAGTCAGTCGTCGTTGCGCTCGGTCAGGAACGCCGGCGCAAACTCGGGCTCAGGGCCGTCGTCCTTGCCACCTTCTGCACGCTCGCGACGCGGGCCGCGGTCGCCGCCACGATCGGGGCCACGGTCGCGACGCGGGCCACGGTCGCCGTCACGGCGCGGACCACGGTCACCGCCACGATCGCCGCCGCCGCTGCGCGGACCACGGTCACGGCCGCCTTCGCGCGGCTCGCGCGGGGGACGCGTGTCCTCCAGCTCCTCGCCGGTTTCCTGGTCGACGACGCGCATCGACAGGCGGACCTTGCCGCGCGGATCGATCTCAAGGACCTTGACCTTGACTTCCTGGCCTTCGCTGACGACGTCGCCCGGCTTCTCGACCCGCTCATTCTTCATTTCGCTGACATGGACGAGACCGTCCTTGCCGCCCATGAAGTTCACGAACGCGCCGAAGTCGACGATGTTGACGACCTTGCCGTTGTAGATCTTGCCGACCTCGGCCTCTTCGACGATGCCCTTGATCCAGTTGATCGCGGCCTCGATCTGGCTGACGTCGGACGACGACACCTTGATCACGCCTTCGTCGTCGATATCGACCTTGGCGCCGGTGGTGGCGACGATCTCGCGGATGACCTTGCCGCCGGTGCCGATGACGTCACGGATCTTGGTCTTGTCGATCGTGAAGGTCTCGATCCGCGGCGCGTGCGCCGACAGTTCCGAGCGGGTGTGATCGAGCGCCTTGGCCATTTCGCCCAGGATGTGCGCGCGGCCCTCATTGGCCTGCGCCAAAGCGACCTTCATGATCTCCTCGGTGATGCCGGCGATCTTGATGTCCATCTGAAGGCTGGTGATGCCTTCCGAGGTACCGGCCACCTTGAAGTCCATGTCGCCGAGGTGATCCTCGTCGCCCAGGATGTCCGACAGGACCGCGAAGTCCTTGCCTTCGAGGATCAGGCCCATCGCGATGCCCGACACCGGGCGCTTGATCGGCACGCCGGCGTCCATCAGGCTGAGCGAGCCGCCGCACACCGTCGCCATCGACGACGAGCCGTTCGACTCGGTGATGTCGCTGGTGACGCGGATCGTGTAGGGGAACTCTTCCTTCGACGGCAGCACCGCGTGCAGCGCACGCCAGGCGAGCTTGCCATGGCCGATGTCGCGGCGGCTGGGCGCCCCGAAACGACCGACTTCGCCGACCGAATAAGGCGGGAAGTTATAGTGCAGCATGAAGTGCTGGTAGCTCAGGCCACCCAGCCCATCGATCATCTGCTCGGCGTCCTTGGTGCCCAGGGTCGTCGTCGCGATGGTCTGCGTCTCGCCACGCGTGAACAAGGCCGAGCCGTGCGCGCGCGGCAGGAAGTGGACTTCCGCCTCGATCGGACGGACGGTCTTGGTGTCGCGGCCGTCGATGCGGCGGCCGGTCTTCAGGATCGCGCCGCGGACGATTTCGGCCTCGAGCTTCTTGACCAGCTTCATCGCGACCATCTGCTCTTGCGGCGTCTTGTCGGCCATCGCGGCCTTGGCGGCGGCGCGGGCTTCGTTGAGCGCGTTCGAGCGGGCCGACTTGTCGACCAGCTTGTAGGCCGCGTCGATGTCCTTGCCGATCAGCTTCTTCAGCTCGGCCTTGATCGCCGAATTGTCGTCGCCGGTCTTGAGCTCCCACGGCTCCTTGGCCGATTGCTCGGCCAGCTTGATGATCGCCTTGATGACGTCCTGCGACGCCCGGTGCGCGAACATCACCGCGCCGAGCATGACGTCTTCCGACAGCTCCTTGGCTTCGGATTCGACCATCATCACCGCGTCGTGGGTGGCGGCGACGACCAGGTCGAGCTCGCCCTCGGCGATTTCGGCATCCGACGGGTTGAGCTGATACTCGCCGTCCTTGTAGCCGACGCGCGCGGCGCCGATCGGGCCCATGAACGGCACGCCCGAAATGGTCAGCGCGGCCGAGGCGGCGATCATCGCCAGGATGTCGGGCTCGTTCTCGCCGTCATACGACATCACCTGGGCGATGACGTTGATCTCGTTGTAAAAGCCTTCGGGGAAGAGCGGGCGGATCGGGCGGTCGGTGAGACGGCTGATCAGCGTCTCGCGCTCGGTGGCGCCACGCTCGCGCTTGAAGAAGCCGCCCGGGATACGACCCGAGGACGAGAACTTCTCCTGGTAATGGACGGTGAGCGGGAAGAAATCCTGCCCTTCCTTGACCGACTTGGCGGCCGTGACCGCGCAGAGCACGACGGTCTCGCCGAGGGTCGCGATCACCGCGCCGTCGGCCTGGCGGGCAACTTTGCCCGTTTCGAGCGTGAGGGTCTTGCCGCCCCACTCGATGCTTACCTTCTTGGTATCGAACATTCTGTTTCCTTCACTCCCATCGCCCAATGCGATGGGGGCCTTTGGGGTCCCACGAAAATTCTCTTTCGTGGAAGCCCGTGAGTAGAGCCGTTTTTGGCTCCTGGAGGATTGACCGGATTGTCGCTCCTCCAACGCTTCCCCGGCGAAGGCCGGGGCCCAGTTTCACAGCGCTGGACGGTGCTACCGCACCTAAGTTCGCTGGATCCCGGCCTGCGCCGGGATGACAAAAGGGCGACCCTAGGGCCGCCCTTTCGTCACTTGCGAAGACCGAGCTTCGCGATGAGAGCGAGATAACGGTCGCCATCCGATTTGCGGAGATAGTCGAGGAGCGAACGACGCTTGTTGACCATCATCAGCAGACCGCGGCGCGAGTGATTGTCCTTCGCGTGGGTCTTGAAATGCTCGGTGAGCGTCTTGATGCGGTCGGTCAGGATCGCGACCTGGACCTCGGGGCTGCCGGTGTCGCCTTCGACACGGGCATGTTCCTTGATGACCGCTTCCTTGCGCTCGGGGGTAATCGACATTCTGTTTCCTACGACATCGCGTGACTAACAATTGAACCCGCGGACGATACGGGCTTCCCCGCTTTCAACTTCCACCAACGCCACCGGGGTTTCGCCCAGCATTGCGAAGTGAAGGCCATCGTCTTCGGCAATCCCGACCAGAACGCGCCCCTGTCGGAGCGCCCCTGCCTGGTCGGGTTCGAGGGAGAGAGCCGGGATGTCGTCCAGCCCCGCCCTCAATGGCAGGAGAATCTGTTCAAGGCGCCGCGCATTAGCGGATTCGGTCAATTTGTCCAGCGATATCGCGTGGGAGAGGTCGAACGGACCGGCTTTGACCCGTCTGAGATAGGTGACGTGGCCGACGGTGCCAAGGGCGCGTGCGATATCGCGAGCGAGGCTGCGGATGTAAGTGCCCTTGGAGACGTGGGCGATCAGCGTCGCCTCCTGCAATTCCTCCCCGGGACGGGGAGGGGGACCGCTCGCCGAAGGCGAGTGGTGGAGGGGGCCCTCAACGCGTTCACTGCTTGGGGCCGGGCCCCCTCCACCGTCGCTACGCGCCGGTCCCCCTCCCCGTTCCGGGGGGGATTTTAGAGAATGCACCGTCACCGCCCGCGTCGCGAGTACGACGTCTTCCCCAGCCCGCGCCAAATCATACGCCCGCTCGCCATCGACCTTCAGCGCCGAATAGGCCGGCGGCACCTGCTCGATCGCTCCGGTGAAGCGCGGCAGCATCGCTTCCACCTCGACCAAGGTCGGCCGGACATCGCTGGTCGCGATCGTCTGGCCTTCGCCGTCGAGCGTATCGGTTTCGATCCCGAACCGACAAGTGAACTCGTACACCTTGTCGCTGTCGAGCATCCGCCCAGCCAGCTTGGTCGCCTCGCCGATCGCGACCGGCAACACGCCCGAGGCGAGCGGATCGAGTGTCCCGCCATGTCCGACCTTGGCCTTGCCATAGCCGCCCTGGCGCAGCGCGCGCTTGACCGCGCTCACCGCCTGGGTCGAGCCGAGTCCGAGCGGTTTGTCGAGAATGATCCAGCCATGCATCCGCGCGCCCTAGCCTGCGGGGCGGGCGCGGTCAGCCCTTCTTCTTGGCCTTCTTCGCCTTGGGCGGCGGGCCGTTGCTCGCGACCAGGCTGTTGATCGGACAGCGTTGGCGATCGACCAGCAACGTGCCGGTGCGGTCGAGCTGGGTGCCGCCGAACCGCGTATCGACGCCGATCCGGTTGGCAAAGGGCAGGCCGGTGCATGGTCCGAGCACGGTGGCGTAATACCAGCGCCGTTGCTGGTCCTGCAGCCAGACGCCGCGATCGCCATCGGCCTCGAAATTATAGAGTCCGATCGTGCCGATGAACGGAATGCTGGTTTCCTTGCCGAGTTTGTCGGCGGGCCAGGTCCGGTCCTGTTGTTTGGCGGAAACCGGGGTGGCACCACTGGCCAGGCTCGCGGCCGCCAGCATCGTGATCGTCAAGGTACGGATCATGTGCGTTGCCTTTCGAAAACAGGACGAAACGAACGACTATCACCCTTGATCTTGCCACGCCGGGGCTGAATTCAGGCTGAAGCGAGGCCCACTTGGAAAATAGCAAGCAACAGACCGATGACGGCATCGGCGATCGGGCCGATCACTCGCGCCACCACGTTGGCGCGCGGAGCGATGGTTGGCAGGATCACGAGCAGGAACAACATCACCGGGAAGCCGAAGCGGCTAAGTTTGGCATATTGGGCGGCAAGCGACCGTGGCAGGATCGCCTCCACGACATGCCCCCCGTCGAACGGCGGTACCGGCAATAAGTTGAAGATCGCCAGGAAGACGTTGATGAACAGGAAATTGGTCAGATTGGCTGCCACGAATCCGGCCGCGCCCGTCTGCGGCAATCCGCCGGCCGTTGCGATCCAAATACCGACCGCCCCAGCCGCGATTGTCGCCATGATCAGGTTGATGCCGGGCCCGGCCAGCGCGACCAACGCCATGTCGCGGCGGGGGTGGTTGAGCCGCGCGGTCACCACCGGCACCGGCTTGGCCCAGCCGAAGATCGGCGCATTGGCCAGGGCGAGCATCATCGGCACCAGCAAGGTCCCGACCGGATCGACATGGCGGATCGGGTTGAGCGTCAGCCGCCCGCGTTCGGCCGCGGTCTGATCGCCCAGCAGGCGTGCGACATAGCCGTGCGCGACTTCGTGGAACACGATCGCGATGACCAGCGGGATCAGCCAGATCGCGATCCTGTAGAGCGTGTCGTTCATTGCCCGGCCGCCTGCCGCGCCGCGACGAAATGCTTGCGGCACAAGGCGACATAGCGATCATTGCCGCCGATCTCGGTCTGCGCGCCCTCGACCACTGCCCGGCCCTGCTCATCGACGCGCAGGTTCATCGTCGCCTTGCGCCCGCACTCGCATACCGATTTGAGCTCGATCAGCGAATCGGCCAGCGCGAGCAACCGCGCCGACCCCGTGAACAGCTGCCCCTGGAAATCGGTGCGTAATCCGTAAGCAAGCACCGGAATCCCGACCACATCGGCGAGATGCGCAAGTTGATCGACTTGCGCCGAGGTCAGGAACTGCGCTTCGTCGACCAGAACGCAGGCGATCTTCTCATGGGCATGACGCTCGGCGACGATCGTGGCGATGTCGGTGACGGAGTCGAACGGAATCGCGCTCGCCTCGAGTCCGATCCGCGAGGTGATCGTGCCCGCGGCGAAGCGGTCGTCGATCGCCGCGGTGAACAGCATCGTCGTCATGCCGCGCTCGCGATAATTGAAATCGGCCTGCAGCAAGGTGGTCGATTTCCCGGCGTTCATCGACGCATAATAGAAATAGAGTTTCGCCATCAGGCGAGAGTCTCGATCGGAAGCGGTGCAGCGGCACCGGCCTCACGCTGCAATTGCTGATCGAATGTCGCAAAGCGATTGGCCATCGTCCGCACCGAAACCAAATGGACCATGTCGGCCCAATCGGCGCCTCCACGATAGCGCTCGACCGCCCAGATCAGGCCATCGCGATCGGTCGTATTGACGGTCTGCATGTCGAGCAGGGTCCGGATGGCGTCGGCAACGACATCACGATCCAACCTGAGCCTCGTATGGAGCACCCAGCCTAGTTCCAGCCACACGCTCGTCGCGACCCAAACCGGCTCCGCCAGCATCGTCGCGGCGACCGCGGACTGTTCTGCGTGGTCCATCAGAACGAGCCGGGCAAGAACATTGGTATCGACGGCGATCACCGGCGCGTATCATCCTCGATATCGGGCGACCAACTCAGCCGATCGATCGGGATCGGCGGGCCGTCATAGTGGACGATCCCCCGCAGCCGCGCGACCGCCGCCTCGACCGTCAGTGTTCGATCCGACGAGCGTTTGCGCAAGGTGACAGCGTCACCGCTCTCAATCACCTCGAGGTCGGTGCCGGGCTGCCAACCGAGCCGATCGCGCGTCGCCTTTGGGACGACGACCTGCCCTTTTTCGGAAACTTTGGTGTAGGCGTTCATGAATGGTAAGATGCGTCTTACCAAAAGACGTGTCAATCGCTGTCCAGATCCCGCGCCACCTTGGGCGCGCGCAGCAATGCGTCAATATGGCTGCCTTCGTCGAAACTCTCGTCGGCGAGGAATTTGAGCTTGGCGGCATATTTCATCTGCACGCGCCTCGCGACCTCGCGCTGCAGATAGGCGGTATTGGTCCTGAGCGCCTTCAGCACGGCGTCCTCGTCCTTGCCGAGCAACGGCTTCACGAACACCGTCGCATGGCGGAGATCGGGCGACATCCGCACTTCGGTGATCGAGACGAGGTGGCTCGCCAGCGTATCGTCATGCACGTCGCCGCGCTGCAGGATCTCGCTCAGGACATGGCGCACCTGTTCGCCGACGCGGAGCGTGCGGACGGAGCGGTCTTCGTTTCCCTGTTGTTTCATCCTGTCCTCGGTGCGCCAACTCCCTCTCCCCTTGTGGGAGAGGGAGGGAGCCGCGAAGCGGCGGAAGGGTGAGGGGGAGTCACCAGCGACATCGCCTGTGACTCCCCCTCACCCTTCCCACTCGCTGCGCGAGCGGGCCCCGCGACAGGTCGGCCATGCCCCCGGCATGGCCTGGACAGCGCGGGGCGCTGTCCACCTGTCGCGCCTCTCCCACAAGGGGAGAGGGAAAATAATCACAGCGTCCGTTCGCGCAGTTCGACCTCGAACGTTTCGAGGAAGTCGCCCGGCTTGATGTCGGTGAAGTTCTGCGTGAACGTCACACCGCATTCCAGGCCTGCGCGCACTTCGGCGACGTCGTCCTTGAAGCGGCGCAGCGACGCGATCTCACCCTGATAGATGATGACATCGTCACGGGTGATGCGCGCCTTGAGCGCCTTGCGGATGACGCCGTCGACCACCAGCAGACCGGCCGCCTTGCCGTGCTTGCCGGCCGAGAAAACCTCGCGGATTTCGGCGCGGCCGACCACGGTCTCGAACGCTTCGGGACCAAGCTCGCCCGCCATGCCGGCGCGAATCTCGTCAATCAGGTCGTAGATCACGTCGTAATATTTCAACGCGACCTTCTGACGCTCGGCGATCTCGCGCGCCTTGGCGTTGGCGCGGACGTTGAAGCCGATGATCGGAGCGCCGCTCGCACCCGCCAGCGTCACATCGCTCTCGGTGATGCCGCCGACGCCCGAATGGAGCACGCGCGCCTTGATCTCGTCGGTCGAGATCTTGTTGACCGCACCGACGATCGCCTCGACCGTACCCTGCGTATCGGCCTTGATGACGAGCGGATATTCGATCGCCTGATTGGCCTTCAATGCGGAGAACATGCTTTCCAGGCTGGCCGGCGCATTGGTCGTGCGCTTGTCCTGGATGACGCCGGCACGATAGGCCGCGACTTCGCGGGCCCGCGCTTCGTTCTCGACCACCTGGAGCGGATCGCCCGCCGAGGGGACGCCCGAAATACCCAGGATCTCGACCGGCATCGACGGGCCGGCTTCCTTGATCTGCGCGCCCTTGTCGTTGACCAAGGCACGGACCTTGCCGCTCTCGGCGCCGGCGACGAACACGTCCCCGACCTTGAGCGTGCCACGCGTGACCAGCACCGTCGCGACCGGACCGCGGCCCTTGTCGAGCTTGGCCTCGATCACGGTACCTTCGGCGTCGCGATCGGGATTGGCCTTCAATTCCATCAGCTCGGCCTGGAGCTGGATCTTCTCGATCAGCTCGTCGAGCCCGGTCTTCTTGAGCGCCGACACTTCGACGTCCTGGACGTCGCCGCCCATCTGCTCGACCACGACTTCGTGCTCGAGCAGGCGTTCGCGGATGCGCTGCGGATTCGCCTCGGGCTTGTCGACCTTGTTGATCGCGACGATCATCGGAACGCCGGCCGCCTTGGTGTGGTTGATCGCCTCGATCGTCTGCGGCATCAGCCCGTCGTCGGCGGCCACCACCAGCACGACGATGTCGGTGACGTTGGCGCCTCGCGCGCGCATCTCGCTGAACGCCTCATGGCCCGGCGTGTCGAGGAAAGTGATCTTCGACTTGTCCTTCAGCGTGACCTGATAGGCGCCGATATGCTGGGTGATGCCGCCGGCTTCGCCGCGCACCACGTCGGTGCCGCGCAGCGCGTCGAGCAGGCTGGTCTTGCCATGATCGACATGGCCCATGATCGTGACGACCGGAGGACGCGGCTTCAGCGTCTCGGCCGCATCGTCGACCACGTCGGTCGCCAGGTCGACGTCCGAATCGCTGACGCGGGTGATGTTGTGGCCGAATTCGGTGACCAGCAGTTCGGCAGTGTCCTGGTCGATCGTCTGGTTGACGGTGACCGGCATGCCCATCTTGAACAGCGACTTGACCAGGTCGGCGCCCTTTTCCGCCATGCGGTTGGCGAGCTCCTGGACCGTGATCGCGTCGGGCACGACAACGTCGCGCACTTGCTTCTCGCGCGGCGCGGACCCGCCGACGTGACGGCGATGTTCCTTTTCGCGCGCCCGCTTGAGCGCGGCGAGCGAGCGGGCGCGCGCGCCTTCCTCACCACCCAGCGCGCGGTTGACGGTGAGCTTGCCGCCACGGCGCTCCTCACCCTTGCGGTCGCGCTGGCCGGGACGCGCGGGTTGCGACGTCTCGGCGCCGCGCCGCGGTGTGGCCTGGCCGGTACCGGTCGGCGCCGCACGTTGCGCCGGAGTCGCAGTGGATGAGCCGGACGATGCGGCCGGGGCCGGGGCCGGCGCGGGAGCCGGGGCAGGCTTGGGGATCTCGGGACGTGCGACCGGGGTGAAGCGGCGCGGCGCCGGCAAGCTTGGATCGAGCTGCACCGCGACCGGCGCTGCCGACACAGGGGCGGGCGCAGGCGCTGGGGCGGGTGCCGGCTTGGGCGCGGCAGGTGCCGCCGCGGCGGCCGGGGCCGGCGCGGGGGTGGGCGCAGGAGCAGGAACCTCGACCGGCGCCGGCGGCGTGTCGGCCACCTTGCTCTTTTCCTCGGCGCGGCGCGCTGCTTCCTCGGCAGCGGCCTGGCGCTGGGCATCCTCGCGGCGGCGCGCATCCTCCAGCGCATTCATGCGCTGTTCCTCGGCCTCGCGCAGCAATTGCGCCTGGCGCTCCTGCGGCGAGAGTTGCGGAGCGGACGGGGCGCGCGCGGCAGGGGCAGCCGGGGCGGGCGCCGGAGCCGGCGCGGGGGCTTCCTCGATGACCGGCGCCTCGGCAGGACCGCCGGCATTCGGGCCGAGCACGCGGCGGCGCTTGACCTCGACCACGACGGTGTTCGAGCGCCCGTGGCTGAAGCTCTGCTTCACCTTGCCGGTCTCGACCGTGCGCTTCAGCCCCAATGGCTGGCGCATTCCGAGTTTCGGCTTGTCGTTGTCGGTATCGCTCACTCAATATCCTCGTCGTTGTCGGCCGAACCGCCAGTGCTTCCAGCCGCCACGGGAAGCGCCGATGCGCCCTGCGAGGCCGTTTCGCAAGGCTCGGTAGTCAAATCAGGGCCGATAAAGTGCCGCCAGCGGTCGAGCGCGTCACGCACGCGGACCGCGGCAGCGGGGTCGGTCACGGCGATATGTACCACATTTTCGCGGCCTAGCGCCAAGGACAATATGGTGCGCGGGACGGGAAGTGCCAAGCCCTCTTCGCCAGATCCTTCGCGATCGCGCCCGACCCGCCACGCCTGGGCGAGCTTACGCGCGCCGTCGGTGCCGGCATCGGAGGCATGGAGCAACAGCCGGACCTGGCCCGATCGCGCCGCTTTCTCCACTCGCTCGGTGCCGTTGACGATCTTGCCTGCCTTCGATTCGAGACCGAGCCGGTCGAGGAACGCGCGCTGCAATTGGTCGGCGATCAGCGCACCGAGATCGGTGGGGATCGTCAGGTCGTTGGTCTTGAACGCCCGCGCCAGCGCGCCGCGGAGCTTGCCTTTGGCGTTGGCCGCGTCGAGCTCGCTTTGCGTCACCCCGATCCACGCCCCGCGCCCCGGCGCCTTGGCACGGATATCGGGCAGCACCTGACCGTCGGGCCCGAGCGCCAGCCGGATCAGCTCGCCGCGTGGCTCACGGTCGCCCGACAGGATGCAGCGGCGGATGGGGTCGGCTTTCTCGACCTTCATGCCGCGACCCTCCGGCCGTCGTGACGGCCCCTTGTCAACCGTTGACATTCCATCCCCGCGTGTCGGATCGGTTGCTCGGTGAACGCCGGGACGAACCCGGCATGACGCTGGTGGTAATCGGGCCTCTCGCCTAAACCGTCATGCCGGCCTTGTGCCGGCATCCACGGTGCCGCAGGTTCACGGCCATGCAAGAGCGCGAACCGTTCGTGTACATCATGGCCAGCGGGTTCAACGGCACATTGTACATCGGCGTGACATCCAACCTCATCGGCAGGGTCATGCAGCACCGCGACGGCACCTTTGCAGGCTTCACCAAACGATACAGCGTCAAACGTCTCGTCTGGTTCGAAGCCGGAGACACAATGGAAACTGTCATCGCCGCCGAAAAGCGGATCAAGAAATGGCCGCGCGACTACAAGAAGAACCTGATCGAGCGCGACAACCCTCGATGGGAAGATCTCGCGGTCAGTCTCGGCCTCCCGCCCCTGGAATAGCAGCGCGGTGGATGCCGGGACGAGCCCGGCATGACGGTGGTGGCTGTGGCTTAGCTCTCCAAAACCGTCATGCCGGCCCAGTGCCGGCATCCACCGGGCAGCATGTTCCGAAATAATGGGCTTGAGCGACATCGGTGCCGGAATAGCTCCGGCGCGACGATGTTGGCGATCGACTAGTGCGGGGTTATCATTGTGAGGGAACCGCATGCGCGTCTCCCTCGCTTTTGGGGGCGTCGCGGTCGGCGATCAGCACGCCGCCTGCCCCATAGTTTTCGGTCGAAACCTCTTCGATCACGATCTGCACCGCAGCGGGGTTCTTTCCCAGCCGCTCGACGAGCGACTGGGTGACGTCCGCCACGATGCCGGACTTCTGGTCCTTCGTGGCGGTGCCCGAGATGCGGATCGAGACGAACGGCATCAGGCTTCTTCACCCTCCGCCGCTTCGCCTTCCGTGGCGGGCTCGTCCTCGAACCAATGTGCTCGGGCGGCCATGATGATCTCATTGCCCTGCTCGTCGGTGAGGCCATATTCGGCCAGCACGCCGCCCTTATGCTCGGGGCGCTTGGGCGCGTCCTCGGCACGGCGGCGCGGTTCCTGGCGCTTCTTCTCGACCAGTTCGTCGGTGGCGAGGTCGGCGAGATCATCGAGCGTCTTGATCCCGGCCTTGCCGAGCGTGACCAGCATCGCTTCGGTCAAATACGGCATGCCGGCGAGCGCATCCTCGACGCCGAGCGCCTTGCGCTCCTCACGATTGGCCTGCTCGCGGCGCTCGAGCGCTTCCTGCGCGCGGCTCTGCAGCTCCTGGCCGAGATCCTCGTCGAAGCCCTCGATCGTGGCGAGCTCGGCGAGGTCGACATAGGCCACTTCCTCGAGCGCGCCAAAGCCCTCGGCGACCAGCAGCTGGGCCAAGGTCTCGTCGACGTCGAGCTCGTTCTGGAACATCTCCGAACGCTCGACGAATTCGCGCTGGCGCTTCTCCGAGGCATCGGCCTCGGTCAGGATGTCGATCGCCTTGGCGGTCAGCTGGCTGGCGAGGCGGACGTTCTGGCCGCGGCGGCCGATCGCCAGGCTGAGCTGGTCGTCGGGCACCACCACCTCGATCCGGTCCTCTTCCTCGTCGATCACCACGCGGCTGACCGAGGCCGGCTGCAGCGCGTTGACGACGAAGGTCGCGGTGTCTTCCGACCAGGGGATGATGTCGATCTTCTCGCCCTGCATTTCCTGGACGACCGCCTGGACGCGGCTGCCCTTCATGCCGACGCAGGCGCCGACCGGGTCGATCGACGAATCGTGACTGATCACGCCGATCTTGGCGCGCGAGCCCGGATCGCGGGCGGCGGCCTTGATCTCGATGATGCCGTCATAGATTTCCGGCACTTCCTGCGCGAACAGCTTCTTCATGAAGTCGGGGTGCGCGCGGCTCAGGAAGATCTGCGGCCCGCGATTCTCGCGGCGGACGTTGAGGATCAGCGAGCGGATGCGATCGTTGACGCGGACGACTTCGCGCGGGATCTGCTGGTCGCGGCGGATGACGCCCTCGGCGCGGCCGAGATCGACGACGACATGGCCGAATTCGACGCGCTTGACCACGCCGGTGATGATCTCGCCCATCCGGTCCTTGAACTCTTCGAACTGGCGCTCGCGCTCGGCGTCGCGGACCTTCTGGAAGATGACCTGCTTGGCCGCCTGGGCGGCGATGCGGCCGAATTCGATCGGGGGCAAAGGATCGACGATGAAGTCACCGACGGCCGCATCCTTCTGCAGCTTCTGCGCGCCCTTCAGGTCGACCTGCTTGAAATAATCGTCGACCGCCTCGACCACTTCAACGACGCGCCACAAGCGCAGATCGCCGGTATTCGGGTCGAGCTTGGCGCGGATGTCGTTCTCGGCGCCGTAGCGGGCGCGAGCAGCGCGCTGAATGGCGTCTTCCATCGCCTCGATCACGATGCCGCGATCGATCATCTTTTCGCTCGCGACCGAATTCGCGATTGCGATCAGCTCGGCCCGGTTGGCGGTAACGGCGGTGGCCATCAGTTACTTTCCTCTGTCTCGAATTCTTCTGCGCCGTCGCTCGACAGCGGCGCGGTTGCGGCAATCAGTTTGTCGGTGATCAGCAATTTGGCGTCGGCGACCTGGTCGAACCCGATCGTCATCGGCTGATGCTTCTTCACATCGATCGTGATGCGGTCGCCGTCCACCCCGGCGAGATCACCGGTGAGTTGCTTGCGGCCATCGACCGGCGCGGTCAGGTGGATGCGCGCCTCTTGCCCGATCCAATTGGCGAAATCCTTGAGCCGCGTCAGCGGCCGGTCGATTCCCGGCGACGATACTTCGAGGCGATAGGCGCTCTCGATCGGATCGGCCCCTTCTTCCTCCAAGGCGTCGAATTTGTCGGAGATGCGGCGCGACAGCTCGGCGCAATCGTCGATCGTCAGCTGGCCCGTCTCCGGACGCTCGGCCATCACTTGCAAGGTCAAATCGTCCTTGCCCCCGAACATCTTCACGCGCACGAGATCGAAACCCAAGGCCTTGGCCTCGGGCTCGATCAATTGCGTCAGTCGGGCGATGTCCGCCATGGGGTATCCGTGAAACAAGCAGGTTCGGCGCCGGGGAGCGGGAGCCCTCCGACCTCTTCACCTGGCGATGTAGAGATTGGCCCATGATATAGGCCGGTCCGCGCGCCGTGGCAAGCGGGCAACCCTGGCGATCCGCGAGACGTTGTGCCAGCATCGCTCTCCCCCCTCCCCGGAGATGCCCGATGATCCGTCTTGCGATGTTGTCGACCGCCCTGTTCGCCACGGCCTGCTCGGCGTCCCCCGATACCGCCGGCAAAGACACCGGCAGCCCCGCTATCACCGGCAACGCCCAAGCCGCCCCGATCACCGATCTGCCCGATGATTCGCCGCTCGAACCCGAGATCAAGAATATCCCGGCGGCGACCGGCCGCGCCAATTTACCGCTCACCCCGCCCCCGTTCGCGGTCGCGAAGATCGGCGAGTTCGACGAGCCGTTCGCGATGGCATTCCTGCCCGGCGACCAGGGTCTGCTCGTCACCGAGAAAGCGGGCGCGCTCAAGCTGCGCCGGACAGACGGCGGCGTCGTGACCATCAACGGCGTGCCCAAGGTCGTGGCGGGCGGGCAGGGCGGCCTGCTCGATGTCGCGATCGCGCCCGATTATGCCGCCAGCCACCACATCTATCTGAGCTACGCAGAGCCGGGCCCCGGCGGCAGCGCGCTGGCGCTTGCCCGCGCGACGCTCGACATTGCCGGCAAGAGGCTCGCCGACCTCTCGGTGATCTGGCGCTCGGGCTCGTCCGGCCCAGGCGGCCAGTTCGGGTCGGTCATCACCTTCTCACCCGACGGGCAAAATCTGTTCCTGACCTCGGGCGAGCGCCAGCGCTTCACCCCGGCACAGGACCCCAAACAGGCGCTCGGCAAGATCCTGCGGCTGACGCTCGACGGAAAGGCGGCGCCGGGCAATCCGATGTACGACAAGGGTGGGATCGAGGCGATGACCTGGACCAGCGGGCACCGTAACCCTTATGGTCTGGTCTTCGCTCCCGACGGAAAATTGTGGGAGGACGAAATGGGTCCGCGCGGCGGCGACGAGCTCAACCTGATCCTGCCGGGCAAGAATTACGGTTGGCCGATCGTCTCCAATGGCGACAATTATTCGGGCCAGCCGATTCCCGATCATCCCAGCCGCCCGGATCTCGAGGCGCCCAAATTGTGGTGGAACCCGTCGGTCTCGCCGGCCGGCATGATCTATTATTCGGGCGACATGTTCCCGGCGCTCAAGGGCTCGCTCCTGATCGGCACGATGTCGACTCCGGGGCTGGCCCATGTGACCCTTGCCGGGGACAAGGCACATCCGGCCGACTTCTGGGATTTCCAGGCGAGGTTGCGCGATATCGCGCAGGCGCCCGACGGATCGATCTGGCTGCTCGAAGATGGCGAGAAGGGATCGGGCGGCCGCTTGCTGCGGCTGACGCCGAAGGGGTGAGCGGAGCTCACCATCGCTGTTTCGAGAAGAGCGGATTTTTCCTCTCCCGCAAGCGGGAGAGGGCAGCGCAACACGCGTTCTATCAACGCCGCACGATCAGATAATTCATTCGCGCCGCGGCGATCGGCTTGGCGGGGTCGTCCTGCCAGGCGGTCGCTTCGACATTGGCGACGCGCGTGCCCAGCCGGGTGACGATGCCGCGCGATCGGGTCGGCTTGTCGCGGCCGCCACGCATGAAATCGACCGTCACGTTGACCGGCTTGACCTCGCCCCCGCCCTCGCCCGCCAAGGCGTCGTACAAGGCGACGATCGCCGCCATCTCCATCAGGCCGCTGATCGCGCCGCCGTGCAGGAATCCCGGGCGGCCCAGGACGTGATTGCCGAACGGCATCACCAGCACCGGCGCGCCGGCGCCATCCCGTTCGACGGCCAGCCCCAGGAGCTGCGCATAAGGAGGAAGCCGGTCGATCATCGCGGATAGCCGTCGGGCGCCATGAAGGTGCCCGCGACATGCGCGAGCGGATCGTTCGGGTCGCCGTCATGCGCCTGGCCGCGCACGAACGCGATCGATCGCGTCAGCCGGTAACATTCGCCGCGACCGATGACGGTCTTGCCCGGTGTCGCCGGGCGCAAATAATCGACCCGCAGATCGAGCGTGGCATGCGCCACGAACGCATTGGCACGCAGCCAAACGCCAAGGCTGGTCGCCATGTCCATCATCGACAGGATCGGCCCCGACGCGATCACCCCGGTGTCGACATTGCCGATCAGCCGCTCGTCATAGGGCAGCTCCAGCTCTGCCCAGTCGGGGCCGTGCGCGCGATAACCGATGCCGATCGCCCCGCCATGGCCCAGCCGACTATTGAGGAACCGCGCAGGGTCGAAGTGAAAGCCTTGGCTCATCGTCCGACGCCCTACACGCGCCGGCGCTGGGCGCAACCGTCACGCGCGCTCTTGCCTTGTCGCCGCGACCAGCTAGCCTTGCTGACAACAATGTAAGGAGAGGCGGATGCATCCCAGCGTCCATGCGCGAACCGACGCCGGCAAACCGGCGCTGATCGTCGCGGAAACCGGCGAGACCTGGAGCTATGCCGAGCTCGATCGCCGGTCGAACCGCGTCGCCCAACTGTTTCGCTCTCGCGGTCTGGCGATCAGCGACACGGTCGCGATCTTCATGGACAATGTCCCCGATTATTTCGCGCTGACCTGGGGCGCGCAGCGCGCCGGGCTGTTCTACGTCTGCATCTCGTCCAAGCTGACCGCGCCCGAGGCCGAGTATATCGTCCGCGATTCGGGTGCGAAACTGGTCGTCGCCTCCGCCGCGCTTGCCGCCGTGGCCGAACCGCTCGCCGCGCTGATTTCCGATCTCGACCGGCTGATGCTGGGTGGCACGGCGACCGGCTGGGACAGCCTAGAGGATGCTTTGGCGGCACAGCCCGATACGCCGATCGCCGACCAGCGCGCCGGGATCGACATGCTCTATTCGTCGGGCACCACCGGCCGCCCCAAGGGCGTTCGCGTCGCCTTGCCCGAAGACCCCGATATCGCCGCGGTCAACGTTCTGGCGATGCTGGCCCAGGGACTCTACGGCTTCGGCCCCGACACGATCTATCTCAGCCCCGCGCCGATCTATCATGCCGCGCCGCTGCGCTGGTGCATGACCGTCCACCGGCTCGGCGGCACCGTGATCATGATGCAGCATTTCGATCCGGTCACCGCGCTCGCACTGATCGAGCGCTATCGCGTCAATGCCAGCCAATGGGTCCCGACCCATTTCGTCCGCATGCTCAAACTGCCCGAAGCAGACCGGCTGGCACATGACGTGTCGAGCATGAAGGCGGCGATCCACGCCGCCGCGCCCTGTGCGATCCCCGTCAAGGAGGCGATGATCGCCTGGTGGGGTCCGGTGATCTACGAATATTATGCCGGCTCGGAGGGCAACGGCTTCACCTCGATCACTTCGGAACAATGGCTCGCGCACAAAGGCTCGGTCGGCAAGCCGGCTTACGGCATCGCTCACATCTGCGACGAGAATGGCGAGGCATTGCCGGCGGGAAGCGAAGGGCTGATCTATTTCGAAGGCGGCGGCCAGTTCGCCTATCATAACGATCCGGCCAAGACCGCCGAGGCGCGGAACGCCAAAGGCTGGACGACGCTCGGCGACATCGGCCGGCTCGATGAGGAAGGCTTCCTCTATCTGACCGATCGCAAGAGTTTCATGATCATCTCGGGCGGGGTGAACATCTATCCGCAGGAGATCGAGAATCGCATCATCACCCATCCCAAGGTCGCCGATGTCGCAGTGATCGGCGGCCCCGATCCCGATATGGGCGAGCGCGTGATCGCGGTGGTCCAGCCCGCCGACATGGCCGATGCCGGCCCTGCGTTCGCCGAGGAACTGACTGCCTGGTGCCGCGCCGAATTGTCGGGCGTGAAGACCCCGCGCCAGATCGACTTCGCCGCCGAATTGCCGCGCCATGCGACCGGCAAGCTCTACAAGCGCTTGCTCCGCGACCACTATTGGGGCGAGAGCGGATCGAGGATTGTCTAGGGTGCAGACCTACTACTAATGCGCGTCGCCCCGGCGGAGGCCGGGGCCGCTCCGCGAGTCGAAGCGCGCGCGTGAACCCAGCGGCCCCGGCCTCCGCCGGGGCGACGGAGCTCTGCCATGAACGACCGCGTCACCATCACTATCGCCGACCAGATCGCCGACGTCCGGCTCGCCCGGCCCGACAAGATGAACGCAATCGATCCGGCGATGTTCGAAGGCATCGGCGCGGCGATCGATTCGCTCGCGGGGCGAACCGACGTCCGCTGCGTCGTGCTGTCGGGTGAAGGGCGCGCCTTCTGTGCCGGGCTCGACATGACGAGCATGCAGGCGGGCGGATCCGGCCTGTCGTCGCGCGAGCGCAACGACCAGGGTGCGATCCTGCCGCAGCATGTCGCCTGGGGCTGGCACAACCTGCCGATGCCGGTGATCGCGGCAGTCCATGGCGTCGCGTTCGGCGGCGGTTTTCAGATCATGTCGGGCGCCGACATCCGCATCGCCGCGCCGACCGCGCGCTTCGCGATCCGTGAAACGTATTGGGGTCTGGTCCCCGACATGGCCGGCTTTCCTTTGTGGCGCAGCCTGGTCCGCGACGACGTGCTGCGCGAACTGGTCTATACCGCGCGCGAATTCGACGCGCAGGAAGCTCTGGCGCACGGCTTCGTCACGCGCCTCGCCGACGATCCGCTCAGCGCGGCGATGGACCTCGCACGTCAGATCGTCGGCCGCAGCCCGCATGCGATCCGCGGCGACAAGCGCCTGCTCAACATGATGCACGATGCCGATCCGCTGACGATGCTCGCAGCCGAAACCGAGGAACAGGTCAAGGTGATCGGCAAGCCCAACATGATGGAAGCGGTCGCCGCCAACATGCAGAAGCGCGCCGCGGTGTTTCAGGACTGATCGCGATGGAACTCGCCGTACGGCCCACAATACGAGCAGACGCACCCGCCCTTGCCGATCTGCTCAACGAGATCATCGCCGCGGGCGGCACCACTGCCTATGAAACGCCCTTCACGCCTGAGGCTTTTGCCGACGCGCATATCGACGGGCCTGGCGTGATCACCAGCATGATCGCGGGGGATGGCGACGGCCGTCCGATGGGCTTTCAGATCCTGCTCGCCAGCGACAAGCTCGGGTCCGGCTGGGGCGATATCGGCACGTTCGCACGCCGCGGATCGACCACGCGCGGAATCGGTTCGGCGCTGTTCGCCGCCACCAGGGCCGCGGCGATCGCCGCCGGGCTGAAGACGATCAACGCGACGATTCGCGCCGACAACACCGGCGGCCTCGCCTTCTACGCGAAGATGGGCTTCGTCGATTACGCCGTCGCGCGCTCGATTCCGCTGGCTGACGGTACCCCGGTCAACCGCATCTCGCGGCGCTATGATCTGATTTAAGCCGGTTCGCGCACCAGCCATTTCGCGATCTCGGCGCGGAATGCCGGATCGGTTCGCTCGACTCCGGTGGAAGCGGTGCTGGATGATATCGTACCGCAATAGGCGGCGGGATCGAGTCGCCCGGGTGCGGGGCGAGGCAGAGCTCGTCCTTGCCGGCCCTCGCGGACAAGCCGAGCCCGTTCACCGGTATAACTTAGCGCATAGATAATATGTCGATTAGGACAGATATCTTAAATCCATTGCGAGGATGAAACGATTTTAGTTGCATCCATCCTCGAATGAGAGCCTCCCTCTATAATCAACAAAGGGGAGGTTATCATGAGTCGTGCCATGATTCTGGCAGCCGTAAGCGCCGCTTGTCTTACCGCAACTGTTGCCATCTCCAAGCAATACACTGACTACATGCCGCAAAAGGGTGTGTGGGAAATCAATGCGATCGAGGTCGATCCCAATCACGTCGATGAGTATCTGACGGGCCTTCGCAAATCCCAGGTTCCGGGGTTCGAGATAATGAAGGCGCACGGAGTCATCGACTCCTACAAATTCCTCGTCCGTAACGGCTACAACAAGGGCGCGCCGAGCGTGCTGATCATGACCCATTTCACCAGCGCCGCGATGCTCGAGCCCGATCAGGCGCGCGACCAGATGATCGAAAAGGAAATTCTCGCCAAATTCAGCGAGGCGGACGGCAAGATCGCCGTCGCGGGGTACGAGAAGTACCGCACGTTCATCGATGACGGGCTGTGGTCCGAAATCGTGATGGCGAAATAAGAAATAAGAGGCGCAGCCCCGGGTGGCGGGCGTCGTCCGGGGCTGTTGCGACGTGATCCCGCTTGCCGATCCGCCCGCGCCGGGCAAGGGTCGCCGGCATGAACGTCTCCGATGCCATCGCGGCGCGCCGGTCGGTGCGCGGATTCCTCGACACACCGGTCGATCCGGCGCTGCTCCGCGACATCGCAGTGAAGGCCGCTCGCGCGGCGAGCGGCGGCAATATCCAGCCCTGGCACATCGACCTCGTCACCGGCGACAGCCTGACCGAGCTCAAGGCGACCATGGCGGCCAAGCTTGGGGCGGGTGAGAGCGAATCGCCCGGCTACGATATCTATCCCAGGGAGTTCGTGGCGCCCTACCGCGCGCGCACTTTCGCCGTGGGCGAAGCGATGTACGGCCATGTCGGCATTCCCCGCGAGGATAAAGCGGCGCGGCGGGCGTGGTTCGCGCGCAATTTCCAATTCTTCGACGCGCCGGCGGCCTTGTTCTGCACGGTCGACCGCCGGATGGGCCTGCCGCAATGGTCGGACCTCGGCATGTATTTGCAGAACGTGATGCTGCTCGCCGTGGAGGCGGGGCTGGCGACCTGCCCGCAGGAATGCTGGGCGATGTATCCGGAGACGATCGAGCGCTTCCTCGGCATGCCCCCCGAGCGCATGCTCTTCTGCGGCATGGCGATCGGATATGAGGACAAGGAAGAGCCCGCCAACCGCCTGCGCACCGAGCGTGCGCCGGAGGAAGAGTGGTTGAGCGTTAGGGAATAGGGCCGTGAAATCCTCCCAGGAAGTCCTAGGAGGATCGGGAATGCTAAGCCGACTTCCCTCGGAGCGGCGCCCGGTCCTCCGCTCAACCGCCCGCGACGATCCGCTGGAGCGCGGCGACATGGTCGTCGAACACCTTGCGTCCAGCGCGAGTGAGGCTGGCCCAGGTGCGCTGGCGGCCGTCGAGTGCCGCCTTGCGCAGCGAGATGAACCCCGCTTCGGACAGCGCCGCGAGGTGCTTGGACATCACCGAATCACTGCTCGCGGTGATCTCCTTGAGCCGCGCGAATTCCGCGTCCTGAGCATTGGCCAACACCGCCATGACCTGGAGCCGCGCCGGCGCCTGGAGCAACGGCTCGAACCCGGCGATCGGGTTGAGCGGCTCAGGCGCCGAGTTCACGGACGAACACCCGCTGCCAGATCACGCTGCCGATATAACCAATGACGAACGACGCCGCGGCGACCGCCAGGCTGATCATGGGCTGGCCGCGGTCCAGCGCGAAATAGCAGCTCGCGGCATAGAGTAGCAGGATCAGCGCCAGCATCGGCAAGGCGACCAAGCGCGTCTTGCCGCGGCGATAGCCATTGACGAACACGCCCAGCCGGCGCCGGTCCGACTGCACAACCAACGCGATCGCGACGAAGATCAGCGCCAGCAGAACGAACCGCAAAGCCAGCGGCACGGCGGGAGTGGCGACCAGCGCCGCCATCATCCCCGCGAACACCGCGTGCCGCCACGGCGGGCATGCCGCGAGCCGCGCCAGATCCTGTTCGGCAGCGCCCTTTGCCATCAAGGCGAGGCGGGCCTGCTCCTCGAAGGTCGTCATCATCAATCCCTCACTTTCCAATATGGAAGGAGATATTCGCGACTTTCCAACTTGGCAAGTAAAAACTTTCCATATTGGAAAATGACGACCAGCTATATTCCCCTCCCCCTTGCCCGGCGAACGGCACCCGTCCACAGAGAGAAGATGACCGAGTCCGCTCCCACGCCCAAGGCAGCATCCGACAGCTGATGGCGGGAGCATTACGCGTCGGGCTATTGGGTGGGTCGTTCAACCCGGCGCATTCGGGGCATCGGGCGATCAGCCTTGCGGCGATCCAGGCGCTGGGGCTCGACGAAGTGTGGTGGATGGTGTCCCCGGGCAATCCGCTGAAAGACAAGGCGACCGACATGGCGCCGTTCCCGGTGCGCTTCGCCTCGGCACGCGCAATGGCCGGGCATGCGCCGATTCGCGTGACCGCGATCGAGCAGCGGCTGGGGACGCGCTACACGGTAGATACCCTGTCCAAGCTGCAACGTCTCTATTCGCGGATCGACTTCATCTGGTTGATGGGCGAGGACAATCTGGTCAATTTCGACCAGTGGAAGGGTTGGCGCCATATAGCGAAATCGATCCCGATTGCGGTTATCGCGCGGCCGGGCTATGATCATGCTGCCCAGGCGGTGCCCGCTATGGGTTGGTTGCGGCGCTTTTTCCGGCCCGTACACCAGGCGAAGAACTGGACGACGTGGAGATTGCCAGCCCTCGTGCTGCTTCGTTTCCGCCCTGATTCCACCTCAGCCACCAGGCTGCGTTTGGCCGATCCGGCCTGGCAGCGCCGTTTTCTTCGTCGATCCAACGACACCGACCCTCCTTCCCCCGCACCATAGGACCCACATTGGCCACTAACCCGCATGCGTACCGCTCGTCCGACCCCCAGGGGGCCGAGGCGTTGCACCAGCTTGTCCTGTCCAGCCTGGATGACGACCAGGCGGTCGACACGATCTCGATCCCGCTCGCCGGCAAGTCGTCGATCGCCGATCACATGGTGATCGCGAGCGGCCGCTCGACGCGCCAGGTCGCATCGATGGCGCAGAAGCTCGCCGAGCGGATCAAGGCCGAGACCGGCCGCGGCCCGCGGATCGAGGGTCTGCCCACCGCCGACTGGGTGCTGATCGACGCCGGCGACGTGATCATTCACCTGTTCCGTCCCGAGGTCCGCACTTTCTACAATCTCGAGCGGATGTGGGCATTCGGCGACGGGCCGTCGGGTTCGTCGCACTAAGACGGCGCTAGGCGATGGTTGGTATGATCGTCCTCGCCGCTGGCATGTTAGTCGCGTTCATATTCTGTGCCATTCGAACCGTGATGGACTTCCGCGCTCGACGCTTCGGCTGGGCTTGGAGCGGAGTCGCCATCAGCGCCCTGCTTCTGTGCGGGTTGGTAACGCCGATCCAGACTCACGCGGTCAAGGTCGACCTACCGGTTAACCGGTAGGCGAGGCCATGCTCCTCCACATCGTCGCGCGGGGACGGATCGGGCGGAGTCCCGAGGCGGAGCTGGTCGACCGCTACCTCAAGCGCGTCAGCTTCCCCACGCGGGTGACCGAATTGCCCGATACCGGCGGCAAGATGCCGGCAATCGAACCGCAGACGCGCATCGTCATGCTCGACGAGACCGGCGAGACGCCCGGATCGATCGCGTTCGCCGACAAGATCGGCAAGTGGCGCGACGACGGCGTGCGCGAAATCCGCTTCCTGATCGGCGCGGCGGACGGGTTTTCGGCAGAGGAGCGCAAGGCCGCCGACTGGCTGGTGTCATTCGGGCGACTGACCTGGCCGCACATGCTGGCGCGCGCGATGCTGGCCGAACAATTATGGCGGGCAAGCTCGATCCTTGCCAACCATCCCTATCATCGCGAAGGGTAGCGCGATGCGCGCCGCCTGGACCCTTGCCCTGATCCCGATCGCCGCGGCGTTCGTCGCGAGCCAGGGCAATGCCCAACCCGATCCAGCACAGTCCGATCTGGCCGACCAGCAGCGCCGCTTGCTCACCGCAAAGGTACAATCGGCGGCCGCCGCCGAGCGTGCCGCCAAACTCGACGCCGCGGCCAAAGCCGAACAGAATGAAGCCGCCAAGGCGCGTGCCGAGGAAGCCGCGATGGGAGCGCGGATCCAGCAGGCGCAAGCCGATATCGCCGCGGCGAGCGCGCGCGTGACCCTGGTCGATCGGCTGCTCGGCGAGCAGCAGGCGCGGCTGGCGACGCAACAGGGGCCGATCGCGCGGCTGATCGCGGCGCTCTGCTCGCTGGCGCAGCGGCCGGACGCGGTCAGCGTGATGCAGCCGGGATCGGTCGCCGACCTCGTCCATGTCCGCGCGGTGATCGGCAGCACGCTGCCTTTGGTGCGTGCGCGCACGGCGGGGCTGCGCGCCGATCTGAACAATACACGCCGGCTGCGCGCCGACGCCGCGCTTGCCGCGCGCAGCCTGACCGAAGGGCGCCGCCGGCTGGAGACCAACCGCATCGCACTGGCGCGGCTGGAGGCGGAGCATCGCCTGAAATCGCAGGATCTCAGCCGCTCCGCGCTGGCCGAGAGCGATCGCGCGATCGGGTTGGGCGAACGCGCCCGCGAGCTGGTCGACACTATGCAGGAGACGACCGACGCAGCGGCGACCGCGCGGTCGCTGGCGGCGCTGTCGGGGCCGCTGCCGCGCCCCGGCGAGGCGACCGAGCCGCCCTTGTCGTGGATCGGCGGCAGCGCGCCCTATCGGGTGCCGGTCACCGGCAAGCTGGTCACCGGGTTCGGTGAGGTGTCGTCGGACGCCGGCGTTACCTCCCGCGGGCTGACCTGGGCAGTGGCGGGCGGCGCCGACATATCCGCGCCGGCCGCGGGCAAGATCGTGTTCGCAGGGCCGTTTCGCGATTACGGCAAGATCGTCGTGATCGACCATGGCGGCGGCTGGAGCACGGTGCTGATCGGGCTCGGCACGCTAGCTGTCGCAACCGGCCAGCGCGTCGGCCAAGGTGCCCTGCTGGGAGCGGCGCCACCGGGCGACGACCGCCAGGTTACCGCCGAACTGCGCCGAAAGGGCCGCCCGATCGATCCGGTGGCGCTGACTGGCTAGGCCGATCGAATACCGCTACATGACACATGTGTTGAGCAAGATCGGAACGCAGTAACCCCATGGCCCGTGCTTTTACCTGGCTCCAGGCGACCGCCATCGCCGGCGCCATCGCCCTCGTCCCGACCGCCACCGCGGCAATGGCGGCGTCCGACGGCGACACCTATCGCGAGATCGACCGGTTCATGGAGGTCTTCAATCAGGTCAAGAAGTCCTATGTCGACAAGGTCGACGACAAGACGCTGATCCGCGGCGCGATCGACGGCATGCTCAACAGCCTCGACCCGCATTCCTCCTATATGGACGCGGTCGATTTTCAGAACATGAAGATCCTGACCGAGGGCAATTATGGCGGCCTCGGCCTGTCGGTCACGATGCAGGACGGCGCGGTCAAGGTCATCGCGCCGCAGGAAGACACGCCGGCGTTCCGCGCCGGGATCAAGTCGGGCGACTATATCACCCATATCGACGGGCAGCTGATCTTCGGCGAAACGCTGGACGAGGCGATCACTGCGATGCGCGGAAAGCCCGGCACCAAGATTTCGCTGACCCTGGTCCGCCCGGGCCGCGACAAGCCGATCGATGTCAGCCTGGTGCGGGAGATCATCGTCCAGAAGCCCGTGAAGTGGGAAGTCAAGGACGGCATCGGCTATATCAACATCAACACCTTCTCCGAAAATACCGGCGCCGACGTGCGCTCGGCGATTTCGAGCATCGACAAGTCGCTCGGCCACAAGCCGCTCGGCTATGTCGTCGACCTGCGCGACAATGGCGGTGGCCTGTTGACCCAGGCGATCGACGTGTCCGACGCCTTCCTGTCGTACGGCGAGATCGTGAGCCAGCGCGGCCGCGATGCCAGCGATATCGAGCGTTATTATGCCAAGCCGGGCGACCTGGCGAACGGCCTGCCGGTCATCGTGCTGACCAATGCCGGCACCGCCTCCGCCTCCGAAATCGTCGCCGGCGCGCTGCAGGACCATCACCGCGCGCTGATCATGGGCGAGCGGAGTTTCGGCAAGGGATCGGTCCAGACTTTGCTCCAGCTGGACGACACCAGCGCGCTCAGGCTTACCACCGCGCGTTACTATACGCCGTCGGGCCGGTCGGTGCAGGAAGGCGGCATCCGCCCGGACATTGCCGTGCCCCAGATTTCCGACCCCGATTACAAGTCGCGCCCGGTCTTCCGCGAGGCCGATCTGCGCAAGCACCTGGTCAATGAGGTCAAGGCCGACAACGCTATCCTGGAAGAAGATACCAAGACCGATCCGCGCTTCGCCGCGACGCCCGACGAGCTGAAGAAGAAGGGCGTGACCGACTTCCAGCTGTGGTACGCGCTGCAGACGATCGGACGGCTGGCCAAAGTGCCCGCCGTGACCACCGCGGCAGTGACGCCGAAGAAGCATTGAGGCCGATATGACGTCGCTGCAAAAGGCCCGTGCGCTGGCATTGCTGATCCCGGCCGCCTTGCTCGCCGGCGCCTGGGGGTTCCAACTGATCGGGCACCTTTACCCGTGCGAGATGTGCCATTGGCAGCGCTGGCCGCATTATGCCGCGCTGCCGATCGCCTTGCTGGCCTTCGTGCCGGGCCTGCCGCAGCGGCCGCTGGTGGCGCTCGCGGCAATCGCGATTGCGGTCAGCGGCGCGATCGGCGTGGCGCATGCCGGGGTCGAATATCATTGGTGGCAGGGGTTCACGCCCTGCACCTCCACGTTCAGCAGCGGCGGCGATACGCTGACCGCGATCATGAACGCGCCGGTGGTGCGCTGCGACGCGCCGCAATGGACCTTCGCGGGGATTTCGCTGGCAGGCTTCAACGCGATCGTGTCGCTGGGCGGCGCGCTGGTCATCCTGGTCCTGCTGACCCGCCGGAGCCGCGCAGCATGAAGCGCTGGCGCCCCGGCGACCCCAGGCCGCGGACCGACTCGATGATCCGGGTCGACCAGGCCGGCGAATATGGCGCGACACGCATCTATGCCGGGCAATTGGCGATCATGGGCGACCGCACCCCAGCCGCGCGCGAAATCGCCGGTATGGCGCGGCAGGAGGAACGCCACCGCGCGTTCTTCGACACAATGATCGCCGACCGCGGCGTGCGCCCCACCCTGCTCCAGCCGTTCTGGACCGTCGCCGGCTTCGCGCTCGGCGCGGCGACCGCGGCGATCGGCCCCGAAGCCGCGATGGCCTGCACCGCAGCGGTCGAAACCGAGATCGACAAACATTATTCAGAACAGCTTCAGCAACTGGGCGATAGCGATCCCGCATTGTCGGCGGCGATCGCGGAATTCCAGGCCGAGGAGGTCGAGCATCGCGAGACCGCGCTGGCGCACGGTGCGGAATCGGCGCCGGCCTATCCGCTGATGTCGGCGCTGATCCGGCTCGGCTGCCGGGTGGCGATCGCAACCGCCAAGCGCTTCTAGGCGTTGGCGGGAGAAGGAGACGAGGATGCGTAACATTGCCCTGGGCCTGCTGGCCGCGACGATTGTCGCGATGCCCGCCACAGCGCAGGTAGCCGGCCCCGGCGTACCGCCGCCGCCCAAACCGGCCGGACCCGGCCAAGTCTCGCGCAACGCGCCGGTCAACGGCGTGCTAGTGCTTTATGGCAACGAGCAATGCCCGACCGACCGCGACGGCAACGAGATCGTCGTGTGCACCCGCCGCGACGCCGCCGAGCAATATCGCGTTCCCAAGGAATTGCGCAATTTCAAGGTGACGCCCGAGAATCAGAGCTGGGCGTTGCGCGCACAAGGCACGCTCGATACCGGCGCCTCGGGGATCGGCTCGTGCTCGGCGATCGGCCCCGGCGGGTCGCTCGGCTGCTCGCAGCGGCAATTCCGCGACAACAAGCTGATCAACAAGGACCGCAAGGCGGCCGAGGAAGAGGGGAAGTAGTTCCTCACCCCAACCCCTCCCTGCGGGAGCCGGGCAATCGCATATGAAGCTTGCGCGGTGCCAGGAATACACCGATTTTCCCTTTCCCCTCGTCGTGCCGGGCTCGTCCCGGCATCCACCGTGGTCCTGACCAACGGCCGCTGGGTGCACGGCGTAGTGGATGCCGGCACAAGGCCGGCATGACGGCTAATGCTGATTTCGACCGTTCTGGACGCCTCGCTGTGGACTGAATGGATAGGCGATTGCCTCTCCCCTGAGGGGAAGGGCTTATCTTGATCCTGGTCCCCAATTGCCGATGTGCAGGAGACCCCCTAGGATTCCCCCGCTTAATTCGGGGGACCCATGGCGACATTATTCATGAAGGCCGACGGTAAAGTCGGCTCAATCGCACCCAATGGCTATGACAAAATGCTGTCGGGCGGGGCGGGATTGCTGTTGGTCGCGGTGATCGTCGCGCTTGCCCGCGGCCACGCGCAATGGCCGCAAGTGCCGGCGATCGTCTGGGCGCATCTGCTCACGGTGCTGGTCTCGCTCGCGCTGACGCCATGGATGCTATTGCGGCCGCGCGGCACCAGGACTCATCGCCTGCTCGGCAAGATCTGGGTGACGGCGATGGTCGCGACCGCAGCGCTCAGCCTGCTGGTCAAGACGATCAATCCCGGCCATTTCAGCTTCATCCATATCCTGTCGGTCTTTGTGCTGGTGATGGCGCCGCGCGTCTGGCTGACCGCACGCGCGCATCAGGTGGCGCGGCATCGCGCCACGGTGCGCGGGCTGGTGACCGGCGCGTTGCTGATCGCCGGCTTTTTCACCTTGCCGCCGTTCCGGCTGCTCGGCGGTTGGCTGTTCGGATAAACGCGTGGCGCGGACCCGGTTGCTGCTGTTCGCGCTCGTTTGGCTATCGTGCGTGTGGTTCGGATCGTGGTCGCTCAATCCCAATAACGCCACGCGGATGTACGTCGGCATGGCGTTGGTCGAACGCGGCGATGCGCGGATCGATGAATATCATGCGCTGACCATCGACGAGGCTGAGTTCGGCGGCCATTTCTACATGGACAAGGCGCCCGGGATGACGCTGCTGGCGCTGCCCGCGATGGCGATCGCCGACCATGTTGGCCCGCCGCCCGAATATGTCCCGTCGACGATCTACGACTCGGTTTTCGAACATTACATGACAGTGCGGCTACGACTCGCGGTCGCGATGGGGAGCGCCGTCATCACCGCGCTGGCGGCGCTGGCGATGCACGATCTTGGGCTGCGGCTGACGGGGAGCGCGGCCAGCGCGCTGGTCGCCAGCCTGGGCTTCGCGCTGGGGACGCCGATCTGGGGCTGGTCGACCACCTTGTTCGGGCATGCGCCGGTGGCGGGGCTGTTCGTCGTCGCGGTGTGGGCCCTGTGGTGTTCGAAAGAGCGGCGCGCGGGCGAGGGGCAAGCAATCCGTTTCGCGGCGATCGGCGGCGCGGCGGTGGGGCTGGCGGTACTGATCGAGTTCGAGGCGGCGCTGGCGGGATCGGTGATCGCGATCTGGGGCGCGCTGCGGTTATGGCGAACCGATCGGCGCGCAGCGCTGGCGGCGGCGAGCGCCGGCGCGGCGACGCTGCTGGTCCCGTTTATCACCTATAATATGATCGCATTCGGGACCCCGTTCCGGCTCGGCTATCAGGGCGTGGTCGGGTTTGCCGGGATGGATCAGGGGCTGTTCGGGCTGACCAGCCCCAAGCCGATCGTGCTGCTGAAGATCCTGGTCGGGATGAGACGCGGACTGCTATGGGTGGCCCCCATCTTGATCCCGGCCTTTGTCGGATTGTGGTTGCTCGGCCGCAAACATCGCGGACTGGCGATCATGCTGGCGGCAGCGGCGCTCACCGTGCTGCTGGTCAATTCGGCCTATGTCTATTGGGACGGCGGCCACTCGACCGGCCCGCGCCATTCGGTCCCCGCGATCGGCCTGATCGCCATCGGCCTGGCACCGTTCTGGGCGAGCCTGAGGTTCACGTGGGAGCGTGCGGCGACGATCGGATTGTTGCTGGTGTCGGTGGTCATCAACGTCATGATCGCGGCGGCCAACATCACCACGCCGGACACCTATCGCTTCCCGCTGGCCGATCCGATCCTGACTGCGTGGAAGGCAGGCGCGCTCAGGACGTTGCCGAGCGATTTCCTGGGATGGAGCCCCGTGACTGGAGCAACCATCTATGTCGCGGTTGCCATCATACTCACCGCGTTACTGAGCCGCTTCCCAACGGTCGGCGATCGACAGTATCGGCAATCCGACGATAGCCGAAAATTGCGCTAACATCGCGCCGGACCTTCAAATGCTGTTCGGGACAGAACAGGAAGGCGATCGGGCGCGCAGTTCCAACGGATCGCCCAATTGCGGTTCACATTCACCACGACGCGGCGTCTACCCAGGCAATGGGATCCCGGACCGACGCCGTGAATATAGCCGCCGCCGCCGCTTCGTCGGCCAGCCGATCGACCGATCCGAAGACGATCGACGAATTGGCGGCATTGCGCGCCGGGTTCGACCTGGCGCGGGCGAGCCAGTTGACCATGGTCCGGCTGCAGCTCGCGCTCCACAAGTCGAACCGTCGCTCCGCGATGCAGGCACTCGACACCCTGCTCGACATCGAGGCGGAAATGGCGGAGCTTGCGGCCGTCCTGGACGCCACCCCCGCGCATTCGGGCGGCGATGAGGCATTGTCCGGCTTCATTGGAAGCCAGAAGGCGGCCATCGCGGTCGAAAAGCATGTTCTGGCGGGGGGCGATTGGCCCAGCGACGCCGAGCCGGGCGTCATCTCCGGACCCGCCGATCCAGCCGTCTCCGAACCCGACCATCCCGCAGTCTCCGTACAGGAAAAGCCGACAGCCGCGATCGCGGTCGCCACGCCCGTCGATCGGCCGGTCGCGATCGACCTGCCGACCCTATCTCCCGCCGCAGGCGAAGTGGAGGTGGACGATCGCCCGGGCGGTGCGCGCTGGATGGCGATTCTTGCTGCGGTGATCGCGCTCATCGTCATCGCCGGCCTGATCGCCTGGCAGTGGCCGGCCTTGTCCGCATTGCGATAAGGGTTCGGCGTCGAGATCGATTGCCGGGATTACGCTTGGCGCACTCGACCACCCACGATACACTTCGCTTCGCTGCGTGACTGGCGAAACCGTGGGACACCACAGGGGAGCGCGGCCTGAACCAACGCCGCTCGCCTGGGCATTCCCGCACTCGACAAGGAGTCCGCTCATGGCCAGCATTCCGCCGATCTCCGTCGCTTTCCTGCTGTTTCCCAACATCACCCAGCTCGACCTGACCGGGCCGGCGCAGGTCTTGTCGCGGCTGGGCACCGTGCAGCTCGACCTGGTGTGGAAGGATCGCGCGCCCGTGCCAACCGATGCCGGCTTCGCCATTCAGCCGACCGCGACGTTCGCCGATGTGCCGCGCGCCGATATCCTGTGCATCCCCGGCGGCATGGGCGTGACCGACGTGATCGCCGACGACTGGGCGATGGCCTGGGTCCGCGCCGTGGGCGCCGAGGCGCGCTGGGTGACGAGCGTGTGCACCGGATCGCTGATCCTGGGCGCGGCAGGTCTGCTGAAAGGCTATCGCGCGGCGACGCATTGGTCGTGGCGCGACTATCTGGCGATGTTCGGGGCCGAGATGGTGCCCGAGCGCGTGGTGGTCGACCGCAATCGCGTGACCGGCGGCGGAGTGACCGCGGGGATCGACTTCGCGCTGACCTTGATGGCCGAAGTGCGCAGCCCGGCATTTGCCAAGGCGGTGGAGCTCAGTCTGGAATATGACCCTGCCCCGCCGTTCGATGCGGGATCGCCCGAGAAAGCGGGCCCCGAGCTGGTCGCGACCTATCAGCGGCGAGTGGCGCAGTTCGCGCCCGACCGTGAGGAAAAGTTCAGGGCCGCGGCGGCGCGTCTGGGCTTTTCCTGACGCCGCGCAGGCGGTGCCACAGGTAGAAGCCGATCGCGGCGACCAGCAGGCCGGCAATGACCACGTCGGCCGAATGGAACGCCGCCTTCAGCCGCGGGTCGCTGTCCCATGCCTTACCCAGCTTCATCCCGATCCAGGCGAGGCCGAAGCACCACGGCCAGGAGCCGAGGAACGTATAGACGTGGAACGGCACCAGCCGCATCCGCGCGACACCGGCGGGGAAGGCGATGAACGAGCGAATCACCGGCAGCATTCGGCCGATCAGCACCGCGATTGAGCCGTAACGCTCGAAGAAGCGGTCGGCGGCGTCGATCTCGCCCGGGCCGACCAGCACATATTTGCCCCATTTGAGCGCGAGCGGGCGACCGCCGCGCTTGCCGATCTCGTAAGCGACGATCGAGCCGAGGTTGCAGCCGATCGCTCCGGCGGTCGCCGCCAGGAAAAGCTCGAACCGGCCGGTCGAGACGAGATAGCCGGCGAACGGCATGATGATTTCGGACGGCAGCGGGATGCACGCGCTCTCGATCGCCATCAGCAGGACGATGCCGAGATAGCCGCCCGACGAGATCACGGCGATGATGATACCGGCCAGCCAGCCCAGGATTTTTTCGATCATGGGTCCGACCGATGCGCAGAATGGCCGGTTGGGGTCAATCGGCAATCGGGAGCGGCAGCCTTAACTGGCGCGGGCAACCAGCTGGGCATGAACCGCGCGCGCCTCGGCCAGCACGCTGTCGCTCGCATCCTCGGCCGCGCGCACGGGCGGCGGTCGGAGGCCGTCGCCCGAACCAAGCGCTACGCCCGCCGCGGCGGCAATCCGCGCGACGCCGGCGGCCGGCTGCGCGCACAAGGCGTCGTAATCGACAAACACTTGACGCGCCCTCACCTCGCCCGGCTGATCGAGCAACAAGCGATGCACCGCGCTCCAGATCGCCAGCCAATAGTCGATCCGGTCGGTCGGTTCGCTGGCGGCGGGGGCGCCGGGGATCAGCGGCGGACGGTGGCTGCGGCCGAATTCGTAATGGCCGAGCCAGCGCATATAGCTGGCGCGAAACGGGTCGGCGCGGCCGAGATCGACCGCGCGGCGATGCTGGTTGAGCAGCGAGGCGGCCTGTTGCAGCGGGTCGCGAAACGGATGGATCAGCACCGCGCCCGGAAACGCCGCGACGATTCCCCCGAGCCGCAGCACATTGGCATTGTTCTTCGACAGATAGCGCGGCCGATCATAGCGACGGCGCACCAACGCGACGAGATCGCGGAACGCGTCGACGCTGTCGGGCAACGGAGCGTGCGGATGGAGATGAGTGCGCGTGATGTAGCGCTTGCCTTCGGTGGCGCGCCAGAACACTTCCTCGATCGCTTCCGGACTGTCGAGATCGTGCGCGATGCCGTCGCCATGGCCGCGTTCCTGCGCCGCCAGGTCGCGCCGCGACCGCCTGCTCATTTTCTGCCAACTATTGGGTGCGAGCGGGAACGGCATGTCGCGATAGGTCAGCGAGGCGAACTGGTCGCTGTCGTGGAGCAGGCGGAGCAGGATTGTTGTACCAGCACGCGCCACTCCGGCTACGAACACCGGCGCACCGCCGTCGCGTGCGCGGGCGTTGGCGCCATAACGCGAACGTTCGAGATCGAACGAGAGGTCGAGCACCGCCGGGTTCATCGCCAGGCGGTGGAGCAGGCGGTCAGCGCGGCTGTAGCCGCCGCCGGCCGATCCGCCATCGGACGAGGACATAGATCAGACTCACGAAAAGGATGAGGAGGCGCGCTTTCCAGTCGAAAAAGGCGGCACGCACGCCGAGCGGCACGGTCCCGTCGATCAGCAGCAGCAAAACGACCGGTGCGATCACCAGCGCCAGGATCGCCCCCGCGATCAGCGACGATGCCATCATGCGGCCCGCGAGGATGCGCGTCGCGCGTTCCTTCAAATGATCGGACACGCCGCGCCGAGCGAGCACGGCGCCCGCGTGGCGGCCAAGCGCGGCAAGCGCGGCAAAGCGTGGCACTATCCGCAGCCGGCGCGCGAGTTCGCCCGCCGCGACGATAGCAGCGATCAGAAGCAAGATCGGTGCGATCGCCGCGGTCACGCCTTACTGTCGCGTGGCCGGGGCGGCGGGGCGGGGCGCCGGCGCAAGCCTCGGATCAGTCGCTTGACCGGATACCAGACCAGCGAGACGGTCATCAGGAACACCGAGCCGACAATGCCCAGCACGACGCCGATTGCGCCGAGCCCGATACCGGGGCCGCTATAGGCCTGGGCGATCGCCGGGATCATCGTCAGGAGGATCGCGCCGGTCAGCGCGGAGATGCGATGGAGGGTCATGTGCATTGCTCCCTGGCAGTGGCCGCCTTGACGGCGGAAAGGACCCCCGGATCATTGGGGTCGAGATAGCGGCTCCAGCTCAGCCACAAGCGGCGGCCGGAGGGGTCAGCGGAAACGTAGCGCCAGCGCAGGCTGCCGTCGGGGGCGATGCGCATGAGTTGGCCGCGCTCGGTCTCTTCGACCATCACGTCGCCGTTCGACAGCGGTGTGGCGCGGCCCTGAGTCGCGGTGGCGATACCGCGCACTGCAAAGGTGGCGGCCAGCGGCGAGTTCACTTTGTCGGTCGCGAGATCGTAGATCAGCAAGCGGCTATTGCCGTCGACGCGGCGCCCCTCCACGCCCCAGCGCACGTGATTGTCGAACACCATGATGCGATGATCGTCGAGAATCGAGACGTCATGCTGCGCTGACCACGGCCCCGCGCGCGTCCACAGGATGCGGCCGGTCGAGGGACGATAGAGGGCGATCAGTGACATGTTGCGAAGCGACAGGATGACGTCGCCCTGCTGCCAATAACGACCCGAGGTCAGCACCGGCTCGATATCGTTGAGGTGGAACGGATCCTCCTCATAGGGCCGGCCGCGCCACAGGCCGCCGAGATCGTTGCGGTCGAGGATGTCGATCAATCGCTCGACACGGATCAGCTGCCCCTTCTCGTCGACCTGTGCCAACGCCTCATCGGCGAATTTGGCGCCGACGCCGGGGACGTTGGACCGCACCAGACGATAGGGGATCCACAAACTGCCATCGGCGGCGCGTTCGAGCGAATGGTGGAAGATGCCGTCGATCACCCAGCGCGGCCGGCCGCAGCCGTCGATCCGCGACAAAGGGGTGTTGTCGTGGATCAGCAGGTCGCCATTGGCGAGCAGCATCGGATGCATCGGCCGCATCCGGTCGACGCTCTTGTCGCGATCCAGGTCGACGATCGCCGAATGGAAGCGCGATCGCGCGTTGATCGCCGCGACATCGGGCAGCCATTCCTTGAGCATCCGGCCGTCGGACAGGCGGATCAGCTGGATCGTCGCGCGGCCGCGTTTGGTGTCATAGGGTGTGATCAGCGCATAGCCGGGATCGACAAAGGACCGCAGGGTGTTGCGGCGAAACCCGGCGGGAAGCTTTCGATAGGGTGCGGTGGTGAACGGCGCCGCGCCTTTCCACCAATCGCCGATCGTGTCGGGTATTTCGGCGACCTGTACCGCGATCATACCGAGCGTGCCGTGCTTTTCGGCGCTGCGGGCGAGCGCCGCGATCGCCACGGTCAGGATCAGCCCGAGATTGGCCGCGAGTACGAGCGTCCAGAGCGGTACGCGCCGCGCGAGCAACGGCATGTCGCGCCGCTCCGCCGCGGCGCTCTCGGGGCGGGCCATCAACACCCCGCCTGCTTGAAATTCCGGCCGCCGCCAGCCGCCATGTCGTCCCCTTTGTCGCACCGGGACCGGGCTAGGCCCGATTTGTCGCACAAGTTTGTCACTGGGACAGCTTCGCTGCCCTTGTTGCGGCGCTGTTTCCGCGACCTGTACTGCCAACACGACAGCAACTTTTACGTTTCCAGATGTCAGAGCCCTGCGGACGGGCCATGGCTCAATCGTAGCGAAGATGCGGTCAGTCAGGGATCCGCTTCGCCGCCGCCTTCAGGTCATCGACGAATTTCGCGAATTCCGCGTGCCGCGCGTCTTCGTCGGGCAGCCGCAACAGATAGCTGGGATGGACCGTGATCCAGCCCTCCCCTCCCCCCGGAAGATCGTGCGGACGGCCGCGGTCGCGGCTGATCGTCATCACCTTGCCAAACAAGGACCGCGCCGCGGTCGCGCCCAGCGCCACCGTCACGCGCGGTTTCACCAATGCGAGCTCCTGGTCGATCCACCAGCGGCAGGCGGCGATCTCCCCGGCATTGGGCTTGGAATGGATGCGGCGTTTGCCGCGTTGCTCGAATTTGAAATGCTTGACCGCGTTGCTCACGTAGACGCGCGCGCGGTCGATCCCCGCCTCCGCCAGCGCACGGTCGAACATTTGCCCGGCCGGGCCGACGAACGGCTTCCCCGCCAGATCCTCCTGATCGCCGGGCTGCTCGCCGACAAAGACCAGGTCGGCGTCGACCGGACCTTCGCCGAACACGGTCTGGGTCGCGTGCTTGTAGAGATCGCAGCGCCGGCAATGCTTTGCCTCGTCCCGCAAAGCCGCCCAGGCGGCCTCGACATTGTCTCCGGTCTTCGCGCGTGCCGTCGCGACCATCACCTGCTCCCGTGCCTGCGCCCCCGCGATCAACTCGGGTATCAACGCGGTTTCGGGCATGTTTTTCCAATATTTGCGTGGCATCTCCCTGAGCATCGCGCCGACCGCGAGTCATTGACGTGCGTCAGGACGGCCCGTCAGGATGAGGGGCCGATGGTCCTGCAGGCGGCACTGCCGTTGCGGCAGATGTCGTGAAAATCGATCTGCGGCCTCGGCAGGCTGAATCCGATCTCGCGATTGACGAAATCCAACTCGACCCGGCCGAACAGCTTGAGCGAACTCATCCCCAGGATCAGCGCCGGCTGGTCGCGCAGGCCGAAACGATCGAACGGCAGCACGTCGGCGAAGACCAGCCCGAAATTGTCGAACCGGATGGTATCGATCTTGACGTTGCTGATCGCGACGAAATTGGCGGTAAAGGTGCGTCCGGTCACCGAGGTGATCGCCACCGGGCCGTATGATCGCGGCGTTTTCTTCGCCAGCTTGAGCATGGCGGTGTTGCCGACGCTGAGCCAGGATCCGGTATCGATGATCACCGCGATCGGCTGATCGTTGAACCACGCCTTGGTCACGATCAATTGGCCGGTGCGCGACTGGGCACGAACGACGAAATCGCCCGAGGCGTGCCGCCGCGCCGGTCGCAGCAGCATCCGTCGCGCGTTGAAATCGAGCACGACCTTTTGCCCCTGAAGCGCGTCGATGCCGAGCATGCCGGGCGCACCGATATCGGCCAGCAGCAATTGCGGCGCCTCCATCGCCGGCGTGCCGAGCTTGCCCGCGGTCAGCGACGGCACTTTCACCGTCGCGACCTGTGCAGCGCCGGTGAAGTCGAACAGCTTCACATCCGTGCCCGGCAGCAGCTTGAGATAGCCGGCCAGTTCACGCGAAACGACCGAGCGCTCGGCCCCGGTATCGATGATGAACGGAAAAGGCCCGTGCGGCCCGATCGTCACCGGTACCGTCATGCGATCGGTTCGCTCGCCGATGGTGAGGACATCCGGCGCAGGTGCAGCGGCAGGAGCGGTAGCGATTTCAGGCTTGAGCGAGGGCTGCGCCTGTTGCGCGGCGAGCGGCGGTCCGGCCAAGGTACCGATGCCAAGCGCCAGCAGGGGAATAAACCCGCGCATGGCCGGATCATACGCCCGTTTCGGATGTGTACCAAGCCGATAATAGGCGCCGAAATCAGGCCCGGCTTCGTCATGGCGACGCTGAAAAGGCTCTAATCGAGCCGCATCGCCTCCTGCGCCAGGCTTTCCGCTTCCGACAGTAGCGCGTCGTCGGCGAGGCCGGTCGCGACGTTCTCCCGGCCGATCAGCGTCAGCACCGGGACCGCCAGCGGCGATACGCGGTCGAGCGTCACGTGCAACATCGTATTGCCGGCGCGGTCGAGCAGATCGGCGAGGCGCCCGACGTCGGTCATCCGTGCGCGCGCATCGGCCCAGGCGGCCTGGAGCAGCAGATGGCCGGGCTCGTATTTGCGCAGCACGTCATAGATCAGGTCGGTCGAGAAAGTGACCTGTTTGCCGGTCTTGCGCTTGCCAGGATGCTGACGCTCGACGAGCCCGCCGATCACCGCGACCTCGCGGAAGGCGCGCTTGAGCAGATGCGATTGTTGTACCCAATCGACAAATTCGTGCTCGAGGATATCGGGGGAGAACAGACTGGCCGGATCGGTTACCGGATCGAGCGAGTAGCAGCCGATGGCATAGTCGCTGGCGACGAATCCCAGTGGCTTCAGCCCTTGCGTCTCCATCCGCCGGGTAAGCAGCATGCCGAGCGACTGGTGCGCGTTCCAGCCTTCGAAACTATAGGCAACCATATAGTGGCGCCCGTCTCGCGGGAAGGTCTCGATCAGCAATTGCCCGGGTTCGGGCAGGCGCGAACGGTAGGACTGCACTTCGAGCCATTCGCGCACATCATCGGGAAAGCGCGCCCATTCCTCCGGATGCGCGAGGAAACCGCGCACGCGGTCGGCAAGATGAGTCGAGATCGGCATGCGCGCGCCGCCATAGGTCGGGATCCGCGCCGGCCGGGCCGAAGCGCGGACCAGCACGTCCTCGGTGTCGATCCGGATCACTTCGCAGCTCATCCCGGCGAAGAAGAAAGTATCGCCGTTCGACAGCGAGGCGGCGAACGCCTCTTCCACCTTGCCGAGCAGGCGTCCATTCTTGAACCGCACGTTGAGCATTGCCGCCTCGACGATGATCCCGGCGTTGAGGCGGTGCTGCTGGACGAAGCGCGGGTGGCTGACGCGCCAACTCCCGTCGGACTCCTGCGTCAGCCGCTTGAAGCGGTCATAGGCGCGCAGGGCATAACCCCCGTCGCGGATGAAGCCTAGCACGCGCTCGAACGTCTCCGCATCGAGCGCCGAATAGGGCAGCGCGCCTTGCACTTCGCTCAGCATCTCGTCGCCCTGGAATGGTGCGGCGCAGGCGCAGGCCATGACGTGCTGGGCGAGCACGTCGAGCGCGCCGGGGCGGAAGGGCTCGTTGTCAAGTTCACCCATGTCGACTGCGTCGATCGCCGCGCGCGCTTCGAGATATTCGAAGCGATTGCCCGGAACGATGATCGCCTCGCTCGATTCGTCGAGCCGGTGATTGGCGCGGCCGATCCGCTGGAGCAGGCGCGACGATCCCTTGGGCGCGCCCATCTGGATCACACAATCGACATCGCCCCAATCGACCCCGAGATCGAGGCTGGCGGTGGCGACCAAGGCGCGCAGCCGGCCCGCCGCCATCGCGCCTTCGACCTTGCGCCGCGCCTCTTTCGACAGGCTGCCGTGATGCACGCCGATCGGCAGCGACATCACATTCACTTTCCATAGATCCTGGAAGATCAGCTCGGCCAGGCTGCGGGTGTTGCAGAACACGATCGTCGTCCGCCGCGTCTCGATCTCCGCCATCACCTGTTCGGCGGCATAGCGCCCCGAATGTCCCGCCCAGGGAACGCGGCCTTCGGGCAGCAGGATGGCGATGTCGGGATCGGCACCAGGCTCGCCCAATACGAGGTCGACCGTGTCGATATCGCCGTCGGGCGCGAGCCAGGCGCGATAGGCATCGGGATCGGCGACCGTCGCCGACAAGGCCACGCGGCGCATATCCGGAGCTATCCGCTGGAGCCGCGCCATGCACAAGGAAAGCAGATCACCGCGCTTGCCGCTGGCGAAGGCATGGACTTCGTCGACAACGACGCGCTTGAGCCCGGCGAACATCAGGAAACTGTCGGGATAGCTGAGCAGCAGCGACAGACTCTCGGGTGTGGTCAGCAGAATCTGCGGCGGCCGCACGCGCTGCCGCGCCTTGCGGTCGCTCGGCGTGTCGCCGGTGCGCGTCTCGACGCGGATATCGACTCCCATCTCCTCGATCGGCGTGAGCAAATTGCGCTGGACGTCCACCGCGAGCGCCTTGAGCGGCGAAACATAGAGCGTGTGCAGGCCGTCGGCCGGGCTGTCGATCAGCTCGGCGAGCGTCGGCAGGAACCCCGCCAGGGTCTTACCCGCCCCGGTCGCCGCGACGAGCAGCGCGTGACGCCCGGCACGCGCGGCGTCGAGCATCTCGAGCTGGTGCCGTCGCGGCCGCCAGCCGCGCGCGGCGAACCAGTCGGACAGGGGTTGAGGCAAATTCAAAGCCCCTCCCCTTCAGGCGTTCCGGGTCGGCCATGCCCCCGGCATGGCCTGAACGATGCGGGGCATCGTTCACCCGGAACGGGGTTGGGGGTGGGAGAGTGCCTCAAGCCAATCGGCTGTGGAGAGTCCCCACCCCAACCCCTCCCCTGAAGGGGAGGGGCTAGAAAAGGGCGGAGAGCTCGCTTCATACGGCAGATATAAGGTGCCCTACCCCACACGCGCTACGGCGCCGGCGGCGCGCCCGCCGACCGCGCGATCAGCTTCGGCGCCGCCGTGCCCGCGACCGCCAGCCTTGCCCGTTCTCCCTCGGCGCGATCTTGCATCGATAGCCAGACGGTGTCGGCCTGGGTCCCCAACCGCAGCCCTTCGGCATATTTGCCGAGTGGGTTCTGGTAATTGACCACCAACCCGGCGAATCCGGTTTGGTCGTTGGCAGTGAGCAGCACCGCGTCGCCGCCCGGCCGATCGAGCGACAGCACCGCGCGACCATTGTCGAGAAAGCTGAAGGCGCCGCGCTCATTGCCTTTGGCGTCGTGGATCACCAGCCCATACGAACTGGCTATCCGCGGATAGGCTTTGCCGCCAACGAACGCCGCAGGTGCCTCGCCGAGAACCAGGCGATCGGCGCCGTCAGGACCAAGCACCACGATCGACGCGGTCTGCGCGTCCTTGCGCAGGCGGTCATCAGCAGGCGGCGGGGCGCCGATCAGGATGCGCGGCCTGCCCGATGCGTCGACGATGCGAATCGCCTGCGCCTCGATCGTGCCGGAACTGGCCGGCGCGAGCGCCATCAGCAACGCCGCGGCGCCGCCCAATCCCACCGCGCCCAACATCAGACGCTGCCGACTGACCGTCCGCTCGAGGCGATCAAGCCGCTGATCGAGAACCGTTTCCTGCATCCATTCCTCCTTATTTGCAGGCAAGATGGAACAGGAACGCGCGCCGCGCCATATTGGAATCATGACCAAGCTCGGCGACTGGATCACGCCCCATCCGCAGGGGATTTATGTGGCACCGGCCGAGGTCTGGATCGATCCGTCCGTCCCGAGCCCGCGCGCGCTGGTAACGCACGGTCACGCCGACCATGCTCGCGGCGGGCACGAAGCGGTGTGGGCGACGCCCGAGACGCTGGCAATCATGGAGACCCGCTACGGTCCACAGGCCGGACATGCCGTCCAATATGGCGAGCCGCGCGACATGGGCGGGGTCGAGGTCGAGTTCGTCCCCGCCGGCCATGTCCTGGGATCGGCGCAGATCGTGCTCCGGCATCGCGGCGAGACGATCGTCGTCTCGGGCGATTACAAACGCCGCCCCGACCCGACCTGCGCGCGGTTCGTGGCCGTAAAATGCGATGTCTTCGTGACCGAGGCGACGTTCGGGCTTCCCGTTTTCCGTCATCCCGAGACGCATGACGAGATCGACAAATTGCTCGCGGCGTCGCGCGCCAATCCCGATCGCTGCGTGCTGGTCGGCGCCTATGCGCTGGGCAAGGCACAGCGGGTGATCCGCGAGTTGCGCGACATGGGCTATGACGATCCGATCTACATCCACGGCGCGTTGCAGCGATTGTGCGACCTCTATGTCGAACTGGGCGTCGATCTCGGCGAGCTGCGCCCCGCCACCGGCGTCGGCAAAGCCGAGTTGCAGGGGCGGATCGTTTTATGCCCGCCGGGCGCGCTCAACGACCGTTGGTCGCGGCGGTTGCCCGATCCGATCACCGCGATGGCCAGCGGCTGGATGCGCGTCCGCCAGCGCGCGCGGCAGAGACTGGTGGAGCTCCCGCTGATCCTGTCCGACCATGCCGATTGGGATGAGCTGACCGAGACGCTGATCGAGATCGCACCCAAGGAAGTGTGGGTGACGCATGGCCGCGAGGACGCGCTGATCCATTGGTGCGAGACGCGGCAGATCAAGGCGCGCGCGCTGGCGCTGGTCGGGTATGAAGACGAGGACGATTGACCGCGCCCCGTATTTTCGAAAAGAGGGTACGGAAAAGGAGAGCACGATGCGGGCAGTGGTCAAGCGCGGTCAGCGGTTGGAACTCGACGAGATTGTCGAGCCAACCCCCGACAAGGGACAAGTGCTGGTGCGCACGCTCCGTTGCGGTATCTGCGGGTCGGATCTCCACGCGCTCCATCATATGGACAAGATGGTCGCCGAGCGCGCCGGCGGCCCGCCGCGACCGTTGCCGGACATGGTGATGGGGCATGAATTCTGCGCCGAGATCCTCGATTACGGCCCCGATACGCCGCACCGGCTGAAGCCGGGGACGCGTGTCGTCTCTGTGCCCGTCACCAATTCTTCCAAAGGCTATCATCCCGTCGGCTATTCGCCCTCGGCGCCCGGCGGGTTCGCAGAGCGGATGCTGCTCGACGAGCGGTTGCTGCTCGAAGTGCCCAACGGCCTGTCCGACGATCTCGCCGCACTGACCGAGCCGTTCGCGGTCGGCGCGCATGCCGTCGCGCGCGCCGCGCTCGAGCCCGGATCGGCGTCTTTGGTGATCGGCTGCGGTCCCGTCGGCCTCGCGATCATCGCGGCGCTCAAGATCGCCGGCAAGGGACCGGTCATCGCCGCCGATTTCTCACCGCGCCGCCGCGTCGAAGCCGAACGGATGGGCGCCGACGTGGTGGTCGACCCGGCAGTGGATGGGCCGCACAAGAAATGGTCGGACTATGGCGTTCCCGCGTCCGAAGCGGAGGCGCATATCGCACGGATGGCGGGGAAGGTGCATGCGCGGCCGATCATCTTCGAATGCGTCGGCGTACCCGGCATGGTGCAGCGGATCATCGAGGATTGCCCGCCGGGCGCGCAGATCGTCGTCGCCGGCGTGTGCATGGAACCCGACAGCTTCCGCCCGTCAATGGCGATCACCAAACAGCTCAACCTGGAATTCGTCTATGGCTACACGCCCGACGAATTCGCCGCGACGTTGCGCGAGATCGCCGAGGGAACGGTCGATGCCGGACGGATCATTACCGGGACGGTCGATCTGGGCGGCGTGGCGCAAGCATTCACCGACCTTGGCGATCCCGAGAACCACGTGAAGATCATGGTCGATCCGACTGCCGGCTGATAGGAACCGGCTCCGGTTTCGAACGCTTTGATGGCACGAAAAAGGAGAGGACCATGGCCGAGGCCGACGTCACATTGCTCGCTCCGGCTACCGAGCTCGCCGAAAAAGCACACAACCCGTATCCCGGGGAAAGCGTCGAATATGCCGAAGCGCGCAAGAGGTTGCTGGCCGAGGAAGTCGAGCTACGCCGGCATCTCGAACGTGTCGCCGCCCAGCGCCGCGCGCTGCCGCCCGGACCAGTGATCGCGAAGGACTATCGTTTCCAGGGCAAGGACGGAGAGGTCGGACTTGCGGACCTGTTCGAAGGGCATGACGCGCTCGTCACTTATTGCTGGATGTTCGGCCCCGAACGCGCGCGGCCTTGCCCGATGTGCACCCAGTTTCTCGGGGCGCTGGCGGCCAACGCGCTCGACTTGCGCCAAAAGGTCGCGCTGGCGGTAATCGCGCGGTCGCCGGTCGAGCGGCTGTACGATTTCGCCAAGGAACGCGGCTGGCGCGGTCTGCCGCTCTATAGCGACACCAGCGAGACATTCGGCCGCGATCACAATGCCTGGCACGACGATGGCGACTGGCCGTCCTACAATGTGTTCACCAGGGACAAGGACGGCACGATCCGCCATTTCTGGGGGTCGGAACTGGGCGGAACGCAGGATCCGGGTCAGGATCCGCGCGGCGCGCCCGAAATGTCGCCTCTATGGAACGTACTCGACACGATTCCCGCCGGGCGCGGCACCGATTGGTATCCTAGCATCGATTACGATTGAGGCGCCTTTTGCGCGCTGTAGGTGGTGATCTTCTCGCTCGACGCGGCGTGCTCGCGGACCGCGTCCATCAGTTCGGCGATGCCGGGCGTGACGAAATGTTCCTGCAGCGCGGGCAGGTCGCGCCATTCCTCGAAAAACACCAGCCGGAGCGGGTTTTCGGCGTCGATATGAACCGCATGGCTGATACAGCCATCCTCGGTCCGCGAGCGGCGGACGTGCGCGAGACAGGCATCGCGCAACAGCTCGAACTGCCCGTCCTTCGCGGTGACACTGCCGGTGACGATGATCATGACGCCCTCTCCCTTGGGCGGGAGGTTAGTGCATATCCGGCCCTAAGGGAACTAACGAAAGTATTATAAAACAAGGGAAATAAAAGAAATTCTGGATGCCCCTATCCCGTCATGCCGGCCTCGTGCCGGCTTCCACCGGACCGCAGAGCGAGATGCGTAAGCTCATCGTTCCGCGCTCGCGGCACGGTGGACCCCGGCACAAGGCCGGGGTGACGAAGGTCGGTTAGGGGGGTGCTTGCCGGGAAAGCGCCTCGCGCCGGGTGTCCAGTCAGGCCGCCACCATCTCCGGATCGTGCGCGAACAGCCATTGTTCGGCCTCGACGCGATTCTCGAAACATTTCGCGGTGCGGCCGTTGAGCGCGCGCATCAACTGGCTGCGGGCGAGCGTGCGGTCGACGACGAACGCGAGCTTGCGCGACCGATAGGCCGGATCGGCGAGCAGGTCCTGGAACGCGGCGACGACGTCCTGCGCCTGCACCTTCATCGCCCTCAGGTCATTGAGCGTGACGTGCTGGTTGGGGCCGCAAGTCAGGCGGGCGTGTTCCGCGGCGCGCGCATCGTAAAACGCCTGGATGTCGTCGGGATTGAAGAAGCCGGACATGGTGATGCGAATCAGATCGCGCGAGGGCTCGGCCCGGACGGTGAACTGTGCAGCCATACCATCGGGTTAGCGCCAATGTTTTGCCGAACGGTAAAAGACTACCCGACTCCCTCCAGCGCCTTTTGTCGCCGGCGCTGGACCGAGCTGCCGATTCCCATCGCTTCGCGATATTTGGCGACGGTGCGCCGCGCGATGTCGAACCCCTTGGCATTGAGCATGTCGACCAGCGTGTCGTCCGACAGGATCGCTTTCGGACTTTCCGCCGAGATGAGCGCGCGGATCGCCGACTTGACCGCCTGGGCCGACACCGCGTCGCCGCCGTCGGCCGCCTGGATCGCCGAAGTGAAGAAATATTTGAGCTCGTACAGGCCGCGCGCGCAGCTGAGATATTTGTTCGAGGTCACTCGGCTGACGGTCGATTCGTGCATCTCGATCGCATCGGCGACCTGCTTCAAGGTCATCGGCTTCAGATGCGCGACGCCGTGGAGGAAGAACGCTTCCTGCTGCTTCACGATCTCGCTCGCGACCTTGATGATTGTCCGCTGACGCTGATCGAGCGCCTTGACCAGCCAATTGGCGCTGGCGAGCATCTCGCTCAGCCAGGCTTTTGACGTCCGGTCCTGCTGGCCGGAGGACAATTCGACATAATAAGAGCGGTTGACCAGCACCTTGGGCAAAGTCGCCGCGTTGATCTCGATCGCCCAGCCCTGCTTGGCGCGCGCGACGTACAGATCGGGCACCACCGCCTGCATCGGTTCGCCGCCGAACCGACATCCGGGCTTGGGATCGTAATTGCGCAGCTCGCGGATCATGTCCGCCAGATCCTCGTCGTCGACGTCGCAGATCCGCCGCAGCCGCGACATCTCGCCGCGTGCGACGAGGTCGAGATTGTCGATCAGCCGCGCCATGCACGGATCGTAGCGATCGGCGTCCTTGGCTTGGAGCGCGAGGCATTCGGCGAGGTCGCGGGCACCGACGCCGGTCGGATCGAACGTCTGGATCACCTTGAGCACGTCTTCGACATGCACCAGCGGCACGCCGAGCCGGTTGGCGATGTCGAGCAACGGCGTGATCAGATATCCCGCTTCATCGATCAGGTCGATCAGATGCTGGGCGATGAACATGTCGGCGCCCGACAGCACTTCGCCGGCCTGCTGCAACAGATGATCGGCGAGGCTGAGGCTGGTGTCGGCAAAGGCGTCGAGATCGGGACCGTCCTCGCTGGCGCCACTCGACGCGCCTCCGTTGAGGCCGAGCGAACCGTCCATCCCTGCCTGGTCCGACGGCGAGTCGTGATGGAAACTCTCCGCCGCGAAATCGACATCGAGCGACGCCTCGCCGCCGCTGTCACCGTTCAATAGCGCGTCTGCACTGGCTGGCTCATCGCCCATCGCGGCCGGCGCTTCGCGTTCGACGATCGGGCCATCATCGTCGCTGCCCGCACTCGAACTGTCGAGCAACGGATTGCGCTCGATCTCTTCGGCGATGAAAGTCTCGACTTCGAGGTTCGACAGCGCAAGCAAGCGAATCGCCTGCTGCAACTGCGGCGTCATCACCAAAGATTGCGACTGACGCAGGTCGAGGCGCGGCGCGAGACTCATGACCGCACGCCCGTCGCCCCGGCGCAGGCCGGGGCCGCTCCGAAATGGAGGTCCTTCTGCCGCCTGCGGCCCCGGCCTGCGCCGGGGCGACGAGTGGGAGATGGGCTCGTCATCGTCCTACAGCGTGAAGCTTTCGCCGAGATAAAGCCGGCGGACATTCTCGTCGGCGACGAGTTCCTCGGGCGAGCCCGCGAACAGCACGCGGCCGTCATAGATGATGTAGCCACGATCGACGATGTCGAGCGTTTCGCGGACATTGTGATCGGTGATCAGCACGCCGATGCCGCGCTTCTTCAATTCGACGATGAGGTCGCGGATATCGGAGATCGACAAGGGATCGATGCCGGCGAACGGCTCGTCGAGCAGCATGATCGAGGGATTGGCGGCGAGCGCCCGCGCGATCTCTGCGCGACGGCGTTCGCCGCCCGACAAGGCCATCGCCGGCGCGTCGCGCAGACGGGTCAGGCCGAATTCGTCGAGCAACTGGTCGAGCCGGCGTTCGCGCGCTGCCTTGTCCGGCTCGGAGAGCTCGAGCACGGTGAGGATGTTCTTTTCGACCGACAGCCCGCGAAAGATCGAGGTTTCCTGCGGCAGATAGCCCAGGCCGAGGATCGCGCGGCGGTACATCGGCAATCCGGTGATATCGTCGCCGTCGAGCATGATGCGGCCCGAATCAGGCTTCACCAGCCCCATCACCGAATAGAAGCAAGTGGTCTTGCCGGCGCCGTTGGGACCCAGCAGCCCGATCACTTCGCCGGGGCCGACCGACAGCGACACGTCGGTCAGCACGACGCGCTTGTCGTACGACTTGGCGATAGACACGACCGACAAGCCGCGCATCACCGGGGTTTCGGCGATCGGCGCAATCTCTTCCAGGGTAACGGTGTCGTTCATCTCGGCTCCCTGCGTGCCCGCATCCTGGTTACTGAATGGTTATCGGGTGGGCAATTGGCAAGCTTTGTGCATGGCGCACGTTCGCGCCATGCACCGGCGCCTTGTCGCGGGCAAGCGTGTGCGCGGCGGATGCGCCAAAAAATCGGCCAAAAAACGGGCTATCGGTTGCGCTTGGCCTTGCCGCTGAAATGCATGGTCGCGCGTCCGTTCAATCGTACCACGCGATTTTCGAGGTCGGCGTTCATCGTATCGGCGTTGAAAACACCTTGCGGCAAGGTGCCGGAGACGCCGCCCGTCCCCTGCATCGTGCGCTTCCTTAAATCGACCGTCGCCGCCTTGCTCTGGAGGCTATAGCCCCTGGGACCAGTGAAAGTGATCGGCCCCGACACGTCGACCTGCTGGCTTTTCAGATTGTAATTGCCTTTGGGCGCCTCAAGCTTGCCCGGGCCATCCGACAGCAGGATATCGGCGTTCATCCGGTCGATCTCGACGATCGGCTGGGTGGCGTCGCGCTGCACCGCCGATTGCGCGGTCAAGGTGAAGGGCTGGCCCTTGTCGTCCTGGCCGCGATAGGTCGCCGACTGGACGCGCAGGCGCTCCTTGGTGATCTCCACCTTGTTGCGATCGAGCACGAAACTGACATCGCCACCGGCAGTCAGCGGCAAGAACACCATCAATGCGGCAACGACGCCGACCGCCGACGGCAGGACGATGCGCAGGATCGCGATCAATGTGTCGTGCGCGCTCCCCGGCGCCGCCCAGCGCTGGCGCTCGGACCGCATCCGGAGCGCGACGTCAGACATGCGCGAAAATGTCTATTTCCGGCCAGCCGGCGAGATCGAGCTCGGCGCGCCACGGCAGGAAGTCGAAGCAGGCCTGCGCCAGTTCGGCGCGGTTTTCGCGGACCAGCCGACGGTCAAGTTCGTCGCGCAGGCGATGCAGATAGCGCACGTCGGACGCGGCATAATCCTTTTGCGCGTCGCTCAGCTCGGGTCCGCCCCAATCGGACGATTGCTGTTGCTTCGAAATGTCCTGGCCGAGCAGCTCGCGGACCAATTCTTTCAGCCCATGGCGATCGGTATAGGTGCGGACCAGCCGCGAGGCGGTCTTGGTACAATAGACCGGTCCGGCGGTGACGCCGAGATAATGTTTGATCGCGGCAAGATCGAAGCGCGCGAAATGATAGAGCTTGTCGCGCGCCGGATCGGCGAGCAGTGCCTTGAGATTGGGCGCGGCATAGTCGCTGCCGGGGCCGAAGCGGACGAGATGCTCGTCGGGCCCGCCATCGGACAATTGCACCAGGCACAATCGGTCGCGCGGCGTGATCAGCCCCATCGTCTCGGTATCGACGGCGATCGCGGCACCGGGCGCGAACAGCTCGGCGGGAAGGTCTTCCTCGTGGAGATATACAGTCATCGCCTAGCGCCTAGCCCTTCCGGGCGGAACGCTCAATGGTTGAGCCAGTGCCGCACCCATTCAGCGGGAAAATGGAAGAAAGAAGAAAAAGGTTCACGCGGAGGCGCGGAGGCGCGGAGAAAGAATTTGGTTCGCGCAGAGGCGCGGGGAGCGCAGAGGTGTCTCGCCGAGAGCAGCTGGCGGAATCGACTTGCAATTTTCCGATCACGAGCCTCGCCTTGCGAGGCTCAATTTTACCTCTGCTTTATCTCTGCGCCTCTGCGCGAAATCACCTCCGCGCCTCCGCGCCTCCGCGTGAACTATCTCTATTCAGCCAACGGCGAACGCGGGCGGGCTCTAATGGCTTCCGCGCCGCTCGCGTGCCTTGCGGCTCCAGATGTTGAGGATCTCGACGCCGGCGGAGAAGGCCATGGCGGTATAGACATAGCCCTTGGGGACATGGACGCCGAAGCCGTCGGCGATCAGCACGAGGCCGATCATCAAGAGGAAGCCGAGCGCGAGCATCACCACGGTCGGGTTCTTGGCGATGAAGTTGGACAAGGGGTCGGCCGCGATCAGCATCACGCCCACCGCGACGACCACGGCGACGATCATGATCGGCAATTCGTCGGTCATGCCCACCGCGGTCAGGATCGAATCGATCGAGAAGACCAGATCGAGCACCAGGATCTGGGCGATCGCGGATGCGAAGCCGAGCGATTTCTGGCTGTTGGTCTTGTCGAGCGGCGAATCCGACTCGGCCGGGTCTACGCTGTGGTGGATTTCGGTCGTCGCCTTGTAGAGCAGGAACAGCCCGCCCGCGATCAGGATGAGGTCGCGAATCGAAAAGGCCGTCTCGAAACTGGGATTGCCATGCGCGTCGGCCGCTCCGCTCAGCCCGAGATCGATCACCGGCGCGGTCATGCCGACGATCCAGCTGATCGTCGTGAGCAGCAGCAGGCGCATGACGAGCGCGAGCCCGATGCCGATTCGCCGCGTGCGGGCACGGTCCGCCTCGGGCAATTTGTTCGACAGAATCGCGACGAAGACCAGGTTGTCGATGCCGAGCACGACTTCCATGATGATCAGCGTCAACAGGGCGGCCCAGGCCGCCGGACTGGCGAGAAGTTCGACGATCGACATGGCGCACGGCTGTGCCGTCTTGGCCACGCCCGCGCAAGTATCGCGACGACAAGGGCAGGAATGAGGACGATTTTGTTCGCGGCGTGGCAGATTTTCGGCTAAGACTCGCAATAAGGCGCTGTTGGTTTGCGCCCGAAGGCCTGCGTCTGTCGTCCGACGCGTTGGTTCTTGAATGTGATACGGGGCGAACCGGAAAGACGAACAGGGCATGAGTTTCGATAAAGGTGGCCGTGGCAATCGTGGTGGTCGCGGCCGTGACAAGCGCGACAATTTCGGCGGTGACGAATTTGGCGGCGGCGGCGGAGATTTCGGCGGCGGTGGCTTTGGTGGCGGCGGCTTCGGCGGCGGTAGCAGCTATGGCGGCGGCGGCGGTGGATATCGCGGCGGTGGTGGCGGCTTCGGCGGCGGTGGCGGCGGCGGTGGTTTCCGCGGCGGCGGTGGCGGCGGCGGGTTCCGTGGCGGCGGCGGTGGCGGTGGCGGCATGCCTCCCCAGGTCGTCGGTGAAGGCACCGGCGTCGTAAAGTTCTTCAACGGACAAAAGGGCTTCGGCTTCGTCGTTCGCGACGATGGCGGCGAGGACGTGTTCGTGCACATCAGTGCGGTCGAGCAGGCCGGCCTGACCGGCCTGGCCGAGGGTCAGCCGCTGGGCTTCACCCTCGTCGATCGCGGCGGCCGCATTTCGGCGACCGACCTCAAGATCGACGGCGAGCCGATGCCGGTGACCGACCGCGGCCCGCCGCGTGATCGCGATGCCGGCCCGCGTGGCGGCGCCGGTGGCGCTGGCGGCGGCCGTGAGCTGACGGGCGAGAAGGCGACCGGCACGGTCAAGTTCTTCAACGCGATGAAGGGCTTCGGCTTCATTCAGCGCGATGACGGCCAACCCGATGCGTTCGTCCACATCTCGGCGGTCGAGCGCGCCGGCATGACCAGCCTGAACGAAGGCGATCGGCTCGAATTCGAGCTCGAGGTCGACAATCGTCGCGGCAAGTACGCCGCGGTGAACCTGACGTCGATCTAATCGCCCTCCGGTTCTGCTTCTGAAAAAGCCCGGTCCGCCAATGTGCGGGCCGGGCTTTTTTGTTGAACGTCATCCGGCGCGCACGGGGACGACGGCGAGTGCTGGAGGCGCGAGAACCAATATTCCGCCAATTTCAACCTGACGCCCGCCCGCCCTCTCGGCTAGGCGCATGGTCATGACCGCCTCCGCGATCACTCGCCGCTCGATCGTCGCGCAGGCCTGGCCAATCATGATCGGGCAGATCACGGTACCGCTGGTCGGGCTGGTCGACACCGCGATCATCGGCCGGACTGGCGACGCGGTGGCGCTGGCGGCGGTGGCGCTCGGCAGTTTCGTGGTCACTTTCCTGTTCTGGACCTTCGGCTTCCTGCGGATGGGGATGACCGGGCTGACCGCGCAGGCCGAAGGTGCCGGGGACGCGATCGAGGTCCGCGCGTTACTCATCCGCGGGATCGCTTTGGGCGTCGGACTCGGCGCGGCGCTGCTCGCGCTCCACACGGTGATCCTCCCGCTCGCGTTTCGCCTCTTCGCCGGTTCCGGCGAGCTCGACAGCGTGGCGGAGGGCTTCGTCGCGGCGCGCCTGTTCGGTGCGCCCGCCGCGCTCGCCGGGTTCGCAATCAACGGTTGGCTGCTCGGACTGGGTCGGACGCGCGCGGCGCTCCTGCTTCAGGTGGTGATGAACGCCGCCAACATCACGCTCGATCTGATCTTCGTCTGGCATTTCGGCTGGGGCGCACGCGGCGTCGGGTTCGGCACGTCGAGCGCGGAGTGGATCGCGCTCGCGACTGGGCTCGGCATCGCCGCCTTCGTGCTCGGCCGCGACGGGCGCGCCGCGATCCGGGGCGAGATCGCCCGCGCCTTCGATCCGGCGGCGCTCAAGCGGCTGTTCGGGGTCAATGCCGACATCATGGTCCGTACCATCGCCTTGCTGATCCTGTTCGGTTGGTTCGCCAATGCCGGCGCGCGATTGGGACCGGTCCAACTCGGCGCCAACCATGTCCTGTCGCAATTCGTCGGCCTCGCCGCCTATGTCCTGGACGGCTTCGCCTTCACCGCCGAATCGCGTGTCGGCCAGGCGATCGGGGCGAAGTCGCGGAGCGATTTCCTCCGCGCGATCCGGCTGACCGGCGAATTCTCGTTCGCCAGCGGGCTGGTGTTCGTCGCGGCGATCGCGTTCGGCGGGCGATTCCTGGTCGAGCTGATGACCAGCAACCCGCAGGTTCAGGAGCGTGCGCTGGCGCTGGCGCCCTTCGCCGCGCTCCAGCCGCTGATCGGTGCGCCGGCCTGGCTGCTCGACGGCATCTTCATCGGCGCGACGCGCGGCAAGGCGTTGAGAAACGCGGCGATCCTGTCGACCGCGCTCTACATCCTGACCGATCTCGCGATGCGCCCCTGGGGCGCGCTCGGCGTGTGGATCGCGCTGACCATGAGCTATGTCTATCGCGCCGGCGCGCTCGCTCTGTGGTGGCCGGGGCTGCTCAAGCAGGTGGGAACGCCGCCGCCGCTTGCGGAACCGTCCCCCGGAACCTAGAGGCCCATCGCAAATCCCTCCTTCCAGCTCGCGGAGCCGCCATGTCGGAAAAGATCAATCGTGTCGTCCTTGCCTATTCGGGCGGCCTCGACACCAGCGTCATCCTCAAATGGCTCCAGCAGACCTATCAGTGCGAAGTGGTAACCTTCACCGCCGATCTCGGCCAGGGCGAGGAACTCGAGCCGGCGCGCAAGAAGGCCGAGATGGCTGGGGTCAAGCCCGAGCACATCTTCATCGACGATCTGCGCGAGGAATTCGTCAAGGATTACGTCTTCCCGGTGATGCGCGCCAACGCGCTTTACGAAGGCCTGTATCTGCTCGGCACCTCGATCGCGCGGCCGCTGATCGCCAAGCGCCAGATCGAGATCGCCAAGCAAGTCGATGCCGACGCGGTCAGCCACGGCGCCACCGGCAAGGGCAACGACCAGGTCCGGTTCGAGCTCGGCTATTATGCGCTCGCACCCGACATCAAGGTGATCGCGCCGTGGCGCGAATGGGACCTGACCAGCCGCACCCGGCTGATCGAGTTCGCCGAACAGCACCAGATTCCGGTTTCCAAGGACAAGCGGGGCGAGGCGCCGTTCTCGACCGACGCTAACCTTCTCCACACCTCGTCCGAGGGCAAAGTGCTCGAGGATCCGTGGGAGGAAGTGCCCGACTATGTCTATTCGCGCACCGACAATCCCGAGGATGCGCCGAACACGCCGGAGATCATCACGATCGATTTCGAGCGCGGCGACGGCGTCGCGCTCAACGGCGAGGGCATGTCGCCCGCGACCTTGCTGACCAAGCTCAACGAGCTCGGCAAGCGGCATGGCATCGGCCGGCTCGATCTGGTCGAAAACCGCTTCGTCGGCATGAAGTCGCGCGGCATGTACGAGACGCCGGGCGGCACCATCTATCACCTCTCGCATCGCGGTATCGAGCAATTGACGCTCGACCGCGGTGCCGCGCACCTCAAGGACGAACTCGCGCCGCGTTATGCCGAGCTGATCTATAACGGCTTCTGGTTCTCGCCCGAGCGCGAGATGCTCCAGGCGGCGATCGATCATAGCCAGGAAAAGGTCACCGGCACGGTGCGGCTCAAGCTCTATAAGGGCGGCGTCTATGTGATCGGCCGCAAATCGCCTTATTCGCTCTATAGCGAGAAGGTCGTGACCTTCGAGGACGATCAGGGCGCCTATGATCAGCGCGACGCGGCGGGGTTCATCAAGCTCAATGCGCTGCGCTTGCGGTTGCTCGGGCGCCGGGACCGCTGACGCGTTTCCAGGATCAGCGACCGCGACGATCGGGTTGAAAACCCCGGGAGCGAGATTGGAAGCCCTGTCTTACTCGCCTCGGATCGCTTCAATCGAACCAGCGCAGACGCTGGCCGCGCTCAGCGTCGGGGCTGATTGAGCAGGCCGATGAAGAATGCGGTCACCGTCATCTGCAGCCCGACGCATCCCATCACCATCGATGGGATGGTGAGCCGCATCAGCGCGGCGGGGTTCATCCCGCCGAAGTCGCGCACCGCCCAGATCGCGGTCGCGGCGATCGCGCCGCCGATGCCGAGCGCGAGCATCGCTCCGCCCAGGATGCACGCGCGTTCGACCGTGAACCAATTGCGCACCTGCCGCATCACGCCGCTTTCCGGCCACATGCCGGCGATCACGCCATAGCGCCGCGCCATCACGCTGAGCCCGATCAGCTGCGATCCCATCAACAGCGCCATCGCCGCGAAGATCATCGTGTGGATGCCGAATTCGACGCCGCCCAGATGCACGTCGCCCGGGATCAACCCAACCAGACCGATCAGCCCGGCGAGCGCCAGTGCGACGCCGGGGTAGAGGAACAGGAATTTGGGCGCGTAGATCAGCAGGAAGCGAAGGTGCCGCCAGCCGTCACGCCAGGTCCGCAGGTGCGGTGGCCGGCTGCGGCCGTCGGGTTGCAGCGTCGTCGGCACCTCGCGGATATCGAGTCGGCCGATCGCCGCCTTGACGACCATCTCGCTGGCGAATTCCATTCCCGGTGCGGTAAGTCCCAACTCGGCGATACTGTCGCGGCGGAACGCGCGCAGGCCGCAATGGAAATCGCCGATCGGCGCGGAAAAGAAGGTGCGGCCAAGGAAACTCAGCACCGGATTGCCGAGATATCGGTGCAGGCGCGGCATCGCTCCCGGCGCGATGCCGCCGCGAAAACGGTTGCCGATTACCAGTTGGGCGCCGTCACGCAACGCCTCGACGAATGGCATCAGCGCACCGAAATCATAGCTGTCGTCGGCGTCGCCCATCGCAACATAGGCGCCCCGCGCCGCCGCGATGCCGCCGATCAGCGCCGCGCCATAGCCGCGCTCGCTGACCGGGACCAGCCGCGCGCCCATCGCGTTCGCGATCTGCTGCGACCCATCGGTCGATCCGTTGTCGGCGACCAGCACTTCGCCCGCGACATCATTGTCCTTCAGAAACGCCAGTGCCTTCTTGATGCACAGGGCCAGGGTCTCGGCCTCGTTCAGGCACGGCATGACGATCGACAGCTCGATCTCGCGCTCGGGCGCGCCGCGCGAACGGGTCGGCGCCGAGCGGGCAAGAGGGTGCAGGGCGGGTGCGGCGGACATGGCGTCTCCTGGAGGTCCGGCCGGTTGTGCCCGAACGAGCAACAAATTTTGGTTAACGCGGCGGCATCGTCAGGCGTCATCGGTGGCGCGATTGCAGCGCCTGTTAACCAAATATCATCCGCTCGCTCTCTAGCGTCCGCTCGCGCGCCCTTTTCCACCTTCGAAGAGGCGTCATGGAGAAAGCGATGCTCGGTTCGATCCACGGCAAACTGGTGTTCAATCGCCGCGTGAAGCGGCTCGCCGCGGCGATCGCCGAGCGCTTGCCACGCAATGCCAGGGTGCTCGATGTCGGCTGTGGCAGCGGCGACCTTGCCATACTCGTCATGCAATTGCGTCCCGACGTTCGGATCGAAGGCATCGACGTGCTCGTGCGGCCCGAAACCGCCATTCCCGTCCACGAATATGATGGCGCGCGCATTCCGTTCGGCGACAACGAATTCGACGCGGCGATCGTGATCGACGTGTTGCACCACACCGACGATCCCGCCGCGGTGCTGGCCGAAATCGCGCGCGTCGCGCCGTGCGTCATCATCAAGGATCACCTGCGCGACGGCATTGCCGCCGGGCCGACATTGCGGTTCATGGATTGGGTCGGAAATGCCGCCCATGGCGTGCGGCTGCCTTATAACTACCTGTCGCGCCGCGAATGGCAGCAGATCTGGTCGCAGCTCCATCTCGGGACCAGCGCATTCGTCACGCGACTCGGCCTCTATCCGCGCCCCTTTTCGTGGCTGTTCGACCGCGGTCTCCATTTCGTCGCGATCCTGTCGCGCTGATCGCGCCGGCATGACCGCTACCACTTTGCCGGACTCCGGGACCGATCGCCGCCGGGCGATCCGCCTCGATCTCGTCGTGGCGCTGCTGCTCGCCTTGGTCCTGTCGGTCGGCTGGGCGATCCATGATTGGCCGCGGCTCAGTCGCATGTTGCTGCCCGATCTGGACGACATGATGCGGCTCGCGCAGGTCCGTGATTGGCTCGCCGGGCAGGGCATCAACGACTGGACGCAATATCGCGTGGCGCCGCCGCACGGCGCGCCGATGCATTGGTCGCGCATCAACGATTTCGGCATTGCCGGGCTGATCCTGGCCGCTGCACCCTTTGTCGGGCGCGCGCACGCCGAATTGTTCGCGGTGCTGACCTATCCGGCCTTGCTGTTCGTCTGTGCGATCTTCCTGTCGGCACGGATCGGCCGGCGGCTGTGGCAACCCGGCGGCGGCCCGGTCGCGGCGGTGCTGACCGCGCTGGCTTTTCCCGGCACGACCGTGTTCATCCCGGGGCGGATCGACCATCACGCCTTGCAGGTCGTTCTGATCCAGCTGGTCGTCCTGGCGCTGATGCGCGCCCCGACACTCGCCAGCGGCGCCATGGCCGGACTGGCGACCGCGGTCAGCCTGGTCGTCGGACTCGAAACCGCGCCCCAGCTCGCCGCGCTGATCGGCGTGATGGCGCTGCTCTGGACAGTGCGCGGTGTCGACGAGCGGATGCGGCTGGCGGGATTTGGCGGGGCGCTGGTGCTGGTCACGCTCGGCTTCATCGTCTTTCTGCGCCCGACGCTATGGACTGCCGTTTATTGCGATGCCTTCACTCCCGCATCGTCAACCGGCACCTTGCTGGTCGGCGGCGCGTTCGGTGCACTAGCCGCGCTCTCCCCTCGGCTCGCGACATGGCGGTCGCGGCTGGCGTCGGGAGCGTTGCTCGGTGCAGCGGCGCTGGGCGCAACGATGGCGCTCTATCCCAGCTGCCTCAACGGGCCTTATGGTGCGGTCGACCCCTTCCTGCGCCGCGCCTTTCTGCCGTTCATCGGCGAAGCCATCGGACTGTTCCACCAGTCCGGCATCGCGCTGATAGTGTCGATGGGCGGGCTCTCCGTTGCGGCGTGCGTCGCCATCATCTGGGCGATGGTCCGCGAGCGGCGCCGCTGGGCCGAGCTGCTCCCATTGTCGGCGGTGGTCGGTGTCTCGGCGCTGGTGACGCTGTTCCAGGTGCGCGCTGCCTATATCGGCGCGCCGCTCGCGGCGCCCTTGCTCGCCGGCTGGGTGGTAGCGGCGCGGCAACGCAAAAGCTGGCAAATGCCCGCGGTGATCCTCGCGTGGCTGGCGGGGGCCGGCATGGCCTATTTCCAGCTTGGGCAGTATCTCGAATCGGCGTTCGGCCGCGCTCCAGCCGAGGCCGGCAAGCCGACGCCGCCGGTGGTCTGTAGCGGCGGCGGCGCCTGGGCGCAGGTCGACCGCTACCCGCCCGGCGTGACGATGGCGAGCACCACGCTCGCCCCCTATCTGATTGGCGCGACGCACCATTCGACCGTTGGCGCGGGCTATCACCGCAACAATGACGGCAACATGGCGATGTATCGCTTCTTCCTGTCGCCGCCGGACCGTGCGCGGGCGATCGAGCGCTTGTGGAATACCCATTATGTCGCCTTCTGCCCCGGCGATTTCAGCGAGATCGACGTCACCCATGCCTATCCCGACAGCCTCGCCACGCAGCTGCAATCGGGACGCCCGCCCGCTTGGCTGGTGCCGTTGCCGCTATCGGGCACGCCGCTTCGTTTCTATCGTATCCTGCCGCAGCCATGAGCATGTGCCGGGAGCGGGCACGTCCGGACGCCGGTCGGACACCTGCCTGACCGACAACGACGGCGCTTCACGACTCGCCCGCAAAGGCCGGGCGGGTGCGTTGACCTTGCGGCGTGCCCCTGCCCATGCCTAAAGCCGCCAAGATGGATGGCAGCGGCAAACTTCAATGGTGGCAGACGCGTACCTTCGTGGTGGTGATGGCGTTGTTGTCGATGGTGCCTTTATTGTGGCCCGACATTCCACCGCTGGTCGACCTGCCCGGTCATATGGGGCGCTATCGCGTTCAGGTCGATCTCCAGAATTATCCCTGGCTGCTCGATTGGTATAATTTCCAATGGTCGCTGATCGGCAATCTCGGCGTCGACCTGCTGGTCCAGATCCTGCATCCGGTGTTCGGGCTCGAACTGTCGGTCAAGCTGATCGTACTGTCGATTCCGCCGCTGATCGTGATCGGACTGTTGTGGATCGCGCGCGAGGTCCATGGCCGCATCCCGCCGACCGCCCTGTTCGCGTTGCCGCTCGCTTATTGCTACCCGCTGCAATTCGGCTTCGTGAACTTCATGCTGTCGATGGCCTGGGCGTTGCCGCTGTTCGCGCTGTGGCTGCGGCTAGCGCGGCTCAAGAAGTTCCAGTTGCGTGCGATCATCTTCGTGCCGCTGTCGTGCATGCTGTGGGTCTGTCACACCTTCGGCTGGGGCGTGCTCGGCGTGCTCGCTTTCTCGGCGGAAATGGTCCGCGAGCATGATCGCGTGAAGAACGAGATCGAGCCCAGGATCGGCCCGATCAGTTGGGAAGGCGCCAAGCGCTGGTCGATGGCGTGGATCCGTGCCGGCCTGCACTGCTTGCCGCTCTGCTTGCCGATGCTGTTGATGATCGCCTGGCGCAACGGCCAGCATGTGACTGGGGAGACCGGCGACTGGTTCAACTGGCAGGCCAAAGTCAGTTGGCTGACGATGATGCTGCGCGATCGCTGGATGGCGTTCGACATTTCCTCCGTGGCGGTGATCGGACTCGTCATCTTCAAGGCGGTGCGCGATCCGAATTTCGAATATTCGCGCGCGGTCGGGCTCTCGACCTTGTTCCTGGTCGCGGTCTTCGTGCTGTTGCCGCGCATCGTGTTCGGTTCGGCTTATGCCGATATGCGGCTGGCGCCGTTCATGGTGGCGATCGCGGTGATCGCGATCCGGCCCAAAAAAATGGTGTCGCCACGCACGATGACGGCGGTCGCGGCGCTCGGCCTGGCCTTCGTGCTGGTCCGCACCACGGCGACGACCGTCAGCTTCTATATTTTCGACCAGAATTACGATCGCGAGCTCAAGGCGCTCGACCATATTCCGGTCGGCGCGCGGCTGGTCAGCTTTGTCGGCAAGACCTGCAACAACGAATGGCTGATGAGCCGGCTCGAACATCTTCCCGCACTCGCGCTCGAACGCAACGCCGCTTACACCAACGACCAATGGTCGATGCCCGGCGCGCAATTGCTGACGACCAAATATGTCGCCGCCGGTCGCTTCTCGCACGACCCGTCCGAAATCGTCACCGAACGGCAATGCCCGCGCGAATGGTGGCGGCCGATCGATCGCAGCCTGGCGCTCTTCCCGCGCCCGGCGTTCGACTATGTCTGGCTGATCACGCCGCCGCCCTATCACGCCAAATACGTCCAGGACCTGACCCCGATCTGGCGCAGCGGCGACAGCGTGGTGTTCAAGGTCAACCATGTCGAGGTGGCGCCGCAGGCCAAGAAAGGCGATTTCCCGCTCCCGCCTAAGAGCAAGGTTCCCCTCTTCTGAACGGCGTCAGCTGCGCCAGATATTGCTGGTCGCTTTCGACGCCGGCGCGTTCGCGCGCCAGGAAATCGGCGATCGCGCGGCGGAAATTGCGATCCGGGATATAATGCGCCGACCAGGTCGGCACGGGGACATAGCCGCGCGCCAATTTGTGCTCGCCCTGCGCGCCCGCTTCGACCGTCGACAGCCCGCGCGCGATCGCGGCGTCGATCGCCTGATAATAACAAAGCTCGAAATGGAGGAAGGGGACCTCTTCGACGCATCCCCAATAGCGGCCGTACAAGGTATCGCCGCCGATCAGGTTGAGCGCCCCAGCGATCGGGCGGCCGTCGCGTTCGGCCAGGATCAGCAGCACCTGATCCGCCATCCGCTCGCCGAGTAGCGAGAAGAAGGGTCGGGTCAGATAGGGATGCCCCCATTTGCGGCTGCCGGTGTCCTGATAGAATGCCCAGAACGCGTCCCAATGCGCCTCGGTCAGCTCGGCGCCGGTGACGTGACGGATGGTCAGCCCTTCGACTGCCTTGGCGCGTTCCTGGCGGATCGCCTTACGCTTGCGGCTGGCGAGTGCGGCGAGGAAATCGTCGAACGTCGTGTAACCGCCATTCCGCCAGTGGAATTGGGTGCCTTCGCGGATCAGCCAGCCCGCCGCCTCGAACAACGGCAACTGATCGGGCGCGACGAAGGTCGCATGCGCCGAGCTTAGCCCATTCTGGTCGGTCAGCGCCTCGATCGCGCCGATCAGCGCAGGGGCCATCGCCGGGTCGCGCAGCAGCAATCGCGGGCCCGGTACCGGGGTGAACGGCGCCGCCACCTGCAGCTTGGGGTAATAATCGCCGCCGGCGCGCTCCCAGGCATCGGCCCAGGCGTGATCGAAGACATATTCGCCCTGGCTGTGGCTCTTGGCATAGGCCGGTGCGATCGCGGCGGGGCGGCCGTCCGGGCCGTCGACGATCACCGGCAGCGCCTGCCATCCCGTCCCGCGCCCGACGCTGCCCGATTGTTCCAGGATGGAAAGGAAATCGTGGCGAACGAACGGATTGCCGGTGCCGGCGCAGGCATCCCAATCGGCCGCCGCCACTTGCGACACGCCTTCAGAAATACGCGCGGTAATTGAGGCGCGACTCACGCGCCGCAGTCTTTCGTCACCCCGGTCTTGTGCCGGGGCCCAACGTGCCGCACTTCCTGCATCCGCGGAATATGCGGATCGGTGGATGCCGGGACAAGCCCGGCATGACGTTTAGTTGGTTTAGTCGGCGAGCTTGACCACCGCGTCGACCTCGACCGCCGCCCCACGCGGGAGCGCGGCGACGCCGACGGCGCTGCGGGCGTGCTTGCCGGCTTCACCGAACAGAGCCTCCATCAGGTTCGAGGCGCCATTGGCGACTTCGGGCTGATCGGTGAAATCGGGCGCCGAATTGACGAACACGCCGAGCTTGACGATCCGCTCGACCCGGCTGAGGTCGCCGCCCAGGGCCGCCTTGATCTGCGCGACCAGCATCAGTCCGCACAATTCGGCGGCTTCCTGGCCCGCGACCTTGTCGACTCCGTCGCCCAACCGGCCGGTGACGACCTTGCCGTCCTTGAATGGCAGCTGCCCCGAAATATGGAGCAGGCCATTGGCGTCGACCGTCGGTACGTAGGAGGCGACCGGCGCCGCCGGCGACGGCAGGCTCAGGCCCATTTCCTCCAGTTTGCGGTCGATACGGTCGGTCATGCGGAAATCCCTTCTGTTATGGCCGGCTGGTCGGCGGCGAAGCGCTGGGCGATCCAATCGCGCGCTGCCCCCCAGTCGTCGATTCGTGCGTGCGCGTGCGCCGCGGGCGGCACTTGCGGTGCCATGGCGGGCTCGGCCACCAGGTGGAGCCGGTGGACTGTGGGCGCGTGCTTGGCAACCGATTCGTGGTGCGTCGCCAGATCATCGACGAAAACCGTGACCGGGTTGCCATATTCCGCGACCAGCCGCGCGACGGGGCTGCCCTTGCCGCCCTGGTTGGTCTCGACGCGGTGGCGGATGCCGTGCCGTGCCAGCTGCTCGATACGATGATCACGGCAATGATCACCCAGATTGGTCAGGATGACGATGTCCGCGCTCTCGGCCAACGCCGCCAGCGCTTCGGCGGCGCCGGGGACCAGAGTCTGGCGCTCCATCTCGGCGGGAAAGAATTCGTCCAGCATTGCCCAGATCCGCTGGTGCTCGACCGGGCTGCCATCGGCATGCGTCATCGCGATGAAGCTGCCGGTTTCGTGCGCGAAGGCGATGTCGTGCCGCTCGCGCAGCCAAATGCCGAAATGGCGCACCATGTGCAGCAGCACTTCGTCGCAATCGCAGATCAGTAGTGGGCGCGTCATGCTTCGAGGCTCCGTCGCGCGGCGACCAGCGCCTCGGGTTTGACACCGAGCTCGGCCGCGCAGGCGACCAGATCGGGCTCATGCGCTTCGAGGAAGCCCAACACTGCCGCCTGGGTACCGCGATTCGCCGCCGACGCACGCAGATCATCGGCGTCGAGCCCGGTCAGGTCGAGCAACCGCCGTGCGCGCGCCGGATCGGCCAGCGTCCAGGCCAGCGCGTGCAATGCCAGGGTCGGGGCGTCGTTGGTGTCGGTGGGGTTCATTGCTATGTCGTGGTCCAAGGAGACCCCGTTGGCAAAGCGCGTGCTGGTTGTCGAGGACAACGAACTCAATCTGAAGCTGTTCTGCGATTTGCTGCGGGCGCACGAATTCGAGACCGAACCCGTGCGCGACGGGCGCGAGGCGGTCGAGCGCGCGCGTGCTTTCGTTCCCAACCTCATCGTGATGGACATTCAGTTGCCTTATGTCAGCGGCTACGACCTCATCCTGCAGATCAAGGCGGACGAGGATCTGGGCAAGATTCCGATCATGGCGGTCACCGCTTATGCCGGACGCGAGGACGAGGACCGCATCCGCGCCGCCGGCGCCGATGCCTATGTGTCCAAACCGATCTCGGTCGCGCGATTCGTCGAGGAAGTGAACGCGCTGTTGTGATCCCTCTCCCGCTTGCGGGAGAGGGAGGGGCCCGCCGCTAAGCGGTGGGAAGGTGAGGGTCTTCTTTCTTCTTTTTGGGAACTCTCGCTTGGAAGAAGAAAGAAGACCCTCACCCAACCTGCATCGGGTGAACAGCGCCCCGCGCTGTTCAGGTCATGCCGGGGGCATGACCGACCCGATGCACCCGCAAGCGGGAGAGGGCTTAAAAAAACGAAAAGGCCGCGAGGGTTTCCCCTGCGGACCGTTGGATCCCGGCCTGCGCCGGGATGATCGACCGGCGGCTTACGCCGCCCGCGCGATCACTTGATCTTCGCTTCCTTGAACTCGACATGCTTGCGCACGACGGGATCGTATTTGCGGAACGACAGCTTCTCGGTCTGGGTGCGCGGATTCTTCTTCGTGACGTAGAAGAAGCCGGTGTCGGCCGAACTGACGAGCTTGATCTTGACGGTGGTCGGCTTGGCCATGACCCAAATTCCTGCTGGTTGAAATACAAAAGCGGCGGACGTGCCGCCGCTTGTCAGGGGCGGGCCATTGGCCCAGCCGGGGGGGATTGTCAAGCGCAAGGGGCTTTAACACCCCCTTTACCATATCGGTAGCACTCTCGCGCCAGCGAAGCGGGAGTAAGGGAAATGGGGGTTTCTGCTCGTAATGACGACCTCGCCGCGCGGATCGCGCGGCTCGATTTGATGGCGCGGCATGTGCGCCCGCGCGACCTCGTCGTCGAAGTCGATTCGATCCGCTGTGTGGCCGAAGCGGCGGGCGTATTGCCCGTGGTGGCGGTGGCGCATGCGCTCGAAGCGGCCTTGGGACGCGGCGAAAGCGGGATGATCGTGCGCGGCTGGATCGCGATGCTGAGCGAAGCGGTCGGCTGCGGCCAGACCGACGCGCAGACCGGCCATGTCTTCCTTGCCGCCGGTGCGATGCGACTGGGCGGCTGATGGATTCATTGATGGCGGCTTTGGTTGCCGCCTTGCTGATTCGCGCGACCGATCCGACCGCGACCTATGTCGCGCGCGTCGCCGATCGCTCAGGCAAAGCCGGCGCGGTGCTGATCGGCGCACTGGTCGCGATGCTGATCACGCACGCAATCGCCGCGGTCGGAGGCTTTTTCCTCGCGCCGCATCTCACGCCCAATCCGAAACGCCTGTTCGTCGCGTTTGCCCTGCTTGCCGCGGCCAGCGGCGCGATCTGGCCGGGCAAGCCGATCGAGCCGGGCGAGGGACGCCATCCGTTCTGGACCGTCGCCGCGCGGCTGACCGCAGGCGGATGGAGCGGCCGCACCGAATTCGTCACGCTTGCGCTGGCGATGAGCGGCACCGCCGCGCTCGCAGGGGTTGGCGGATTCATCGGCAGCGCGGTTGTGCTCGGGTTCGCGGGCCTTGGCGGCGATCTGATCTGGCGCACTTTGCCGCACCGCGCGATCGGCATCGTCCTCGGCGGATTGCTGGCGGTCGCGGGCTTCTGGCTGACATTCTCCGCTCTGCGGCTGATCTAGCGCGTCGATCACTCTGCCCGGCATTTTCCTGCGGCAAGGGGCGGAGCCAATCCTATATTGATCCGTTATCGCAACGACTCTTTCGTCCAACGGAGACATCATGCCCAACGCCGACCTCAAGACCCCGACCGATCTGTCCTCCAACGCCGCGAAAAGCGTCAAGGACGCGCTCAACACGATTCTCGCCGATTCGTTCGCGCTCTATCTCAAGACCAAGAACTTCCACTGGCATGTCTCGGGCCCGCATTTCCGCGATTATCATCTGATGCTCGACGAGCAGGCGGCGGAGATTTTCGCCTCGACCGACGACATCGCCGAGCGCGTGCGCAAGACCGGTAACGTCACCTTGCGCTCAATCGGCGACATTGCCCGGCATCAGACGATCAAGGACAATGACAAGGACTTCGTCGCGCCCGACGACATGCTCAAGGAATTGCGCGACGATAACCTCAAGCTGGTCGAGAGCCTGCGCGAGGCGAAGGACATCGCCGACACTGCCAAGGACAATGCCACCAGCGCGATGATCGACGACTGGACCGACCAAGCCGAACGTCGCGCCTGGTTCCTGTTCGAGGCTGGACGGAAAGCGTGATTTAGGACCAGTCGACGCCCGGCTTTAACCGTCACCCCGGCCTTGTGCCGGGGTCCACCGGGCCGCAAGCGCGGGACAAGAGGTTCAAGGTCTGGGCTCAATTGCCCGGTGGATGCCGGGACAAGCCCGACATGACGACGCGAAGATACTAATCGTCGATCGCCCTGCGGTGAGCCGTGCCCAATTTGGCCTCACCCTTCCAGCGTGATCAGCCAGAGATCGGGCGGTGCGCCGAACCGTAGCGGCGGGCCGCTCGTGCCCAATCCTCCGGTCACGATTACCGCGCGCCCAGGATCGATCACCAGCCCGCAGCGATAGCGATCACCGAAACGCGACACGCTCACGATCGGGCCGTAAAAAGGCAGCACGCCTTGGCCGCAATGCGTATGGTCCGCGAGCAACAGATGCACGTCTCCCGGTAAGCGCCGCGCGATGTCGGGCGAATGCGTCAAGATGATGCGGGCACCCTCGAACGGGCGCAACTTGGCCATCGTTGCCGCGACATTGGCATGGTGCGTAAAATCGTCGTCGACCCCGCCGATCGCAATCGGCCCGCGCGCGGTGACGTCGTTGACCAGCACCGTGACCCGCGCCTGGGTCAACAGGCTGGTGACATCGCCGGGTCCCGTCCAATGATCGTGATTGCCGAGCACCGCGACGACGCCGAGCGGCGGGTGCAGTTTCTTGAGCGGCGCGACCAGCGCCTGTCCCTTGGTCTTCGCGCCGTGCGGATCGTGGCCGTAGATGAAGTCGCCGGCGATCAGCACGATGTCGGGGGCGAGCGCATTGATCTGGTCGACGATGCGGCTGAGCCGTGCTTCGTCCATCGCGTCGCTGCCGATATGCACGTCGCTGATCAGCACGGCGCGAACCGGCTTGATCCCTGCCGGCCAGCGCGGCAGCTTGATTGTCGCGGTGCGCACGATCGGGTCCCACCGCGCCTCGGCGCGCGCATAGAGATAGAATCCCGCCAGGATCAGCAGCAGGATCAGCAGAACCTTCAGCAGCTTGCGCATGGCCGAACGCCTAGGAGGTGCGCGGGCGGCGGGCAATGGCTCTGGTGGAACCGTTACGCGAGCGCCATGTTGGTCGCGACATGCATGCTTTCGCGCAGCTCCTCGATTCGCTGATCTATACGCGGTCGCGCAACGCCAAGCTCAAGCTGATCGGCGATTATCTGAAAACGACGCCCGATCCCGATCGCGGCTGGGCGATGGCGGCGCTGACCGGCGATCTCGATCTTCCTGCGGTCAAACCGGCGGTGATCCGCGCGCTGATCGAGGAGCGCGTCGACCCGGTGCTGTTCCGGATGAGCCGCGACTATGTCGGCGACACCGCGGAGACGATCGCCTTGCTGTGGCCCGGCGCCGATGACGGCAGTGGCGAGCCATTGTCGGTCGGCCAGGTCGTCGACACGCTCAATTCGCTGTCGCGCTCGGACGCGCCGGCCGCACTTGCCGCGATGCTCGACCGGATGGATGCCGAGGAGCGGTTCGCTTTGCTCAAGATGGCGACCGGCGCGCTCAGGATCGGCGTCTCCGCCCGCCTCGCCAAGACTGCGCTCGCTCAGGCATTCGGCATAGCGGTCGAGGCCGTGGAGGAAGTCTGGCACGCGATCCGGCCGCCTTATGCCGAATTGTTCGACTGGGTCGAAGGACGCGGGCCGCAGCCGACCGCCGCTGACGTTCCGGTGTTCCGCCCGTTCATGCTCGCGCACCCGCTCGAGGAAACGACCGTCGACCTCGCCGATTATGCCGCCGAATGGAAATGGGACGGCATTCGCGTCCAGCTCGTCCATGTCGGCAGCACGACCCGGCTCTACAGCCGCGCCGGCGACGACATCACCGGGACCTTTCCCGACATCGCCGCGGCGTTCCGCTCGCCCGGCGTGCTCGACGGCGAATTGATGGTGAAAGGCGAGGCACAGGGCAGCGCGCTCGAGGAAGGCGCCGGTGCGGCCAGTTTCAACGCGCTGCAACAGCGGCTGGGGCGCAAGATCGTGTCGGCGAAAATGCTCGATGAGTATCCCGCCTTCGTCCGGCTCTACGACATCTTGTTCGATGGCAGCGAGGATTTGCGCCCGCTCTCCTGGACCGATCGCCGCGCGCGGCTCGAACGCTTCGCCGCGCGGCTCGATCCCGACCGGTTCGACGTCAGCGTGCTGATCGAGGCGCAGGATTTCGCCGCGCTCGAGGACATCCGCGCCGGCGCGCGCGACGCCGCGATCGAGGGCGTGATGCTCAAGCGGCGCGATTCCGACTACGTCGCCGGGCGCCGCACCGGCCTGTGGTACAAATGGAAACGCGATCCGCTGACCGCCGATTGCGTGATGATGTACGCGCAACGCGGCAATGGCCGGCGTTCGTCCTTCTACAGCGATTATACGTTCGGCTGCTGGACTGAAGAGGGCGAGTTGCTGCCCGTCGGCAAGGCCTATTCGGGAATCACCGACGACGAACTGAAATGGCTCGACAGCTTCGTGCGCAACCACACCGTCAACCGTTTCGGGCCGGTGCGCGAGATTGAGAAGACTTTGGTGCTCGAAGTCGCATTCGATTCGATCCATGAGTCGAAACGCCACAAATCCGGCGTCGCGATGCGCTTCCCCCGCATCCACCGCATCCGCACCGACAAGCCGGCAGCGGAAGCGGACACGATTGCGGGGATCAGAAAGCTGGTGACGTGACCAAGACCTAAGCAATCGAGAGCGTGCCGCTCGCGACGACCGGCCCGGTCGGCAGCCCGGTCGGCGATCCGCCGAGCGGTTCGATCGATACCGCCAGCATGATCCCCGCCTTCAGGTGGTGGCGTTTCTCCATCGGCAGCATCATGCGCGACGGGCCGGTCGATGCCAGCATTCCCATCGGCTTGGGGACGCCATCGCCGCCGATCATCCACAGCTGGGCGGTCTTGCCCTGGGGCGCCATCGTCGCGTCGCCGATGCGCATCTCGCCCGTCGTCATGTCGACCATCGCCGGCACCGCGGCAGATTTGTCGCTCATCATCAACGACGCCACCATCACATGATGCGGCGGAGAGACGATCTCGGAGGGCGGCCGCAATATCACGAACAAGGCGAACATCGCCGCGATCGCGGTGGCCATGGCGGCGATGGGCCAATTCTGGCGGCGCGGCTGTGCCGGCTGAGCGGGACGGTCGAGTTGCGCCAGCCGCATGGCGACCGACTCGGGCGCGGCGATATCCGGATAATCGTCAAACAACCCAGCCAGCCGCTGGCGCCAGTCGTCGACCTCGCGCGCGAAAGCCGGATCGGCCAGCACCCGGCGCAGCGCCGCAGCGCGCTCCTCGCCGTCGAGCAGACCGAGCGCGAGTTCGGCCGCAATCATATCGGGATCGGGAGCGTCAGGCGTCATCGGCACATCCCCTCAGCTGGAGCAGGCCGCGCCGCATGATGCTCTTCATCGTGCCCAATGGCACGTTCTTGCGCTCGGCGAGTTCGGCGTAAGTCACACCATCGAAGAACGCGGTCCGGATGGCGTCGCGCGCGCGTTCGTCGAGCGCGTCGAGGCAATCGTGCAGCCGCCGCGACTCCTGATCTCGCTCGGCGGTCTCGCTCTGATCGGGGGAGGCATCGGCTACCAATGCCGCCTCCTCGATCGGGTGCGCGGGTCGGGCGCCGCGCGCGCGGACCCAATCGATCGCCTTGTTGCGCGCAATCGTCGCCAGCCACGAAATCGGGCTCGCGCGGCCGGGCTCATAGGCCCCCGCGCGCTTCCAGATCGTAAGATAGACGTCGTGCAATACATCCTCAGCGGCGCTCCGCTCTCCGCAGATACGCAGGCATATGCCGAAAAGCTTCGCCGAGGTCAGGCGATAGACGTCCTGCAACGCGGCGCGATCTTCCTGGCCGGTACGCACCAGCGCCTCGGTCAGCCGGGCACGCGCGGCGGCGGGGTCGGTCGGTTGGCGCACTGTGCATGACTAGACGTCCGCGGTGCCGCGCGCAATTAACGCGATGATGACCGTCATGCTCGCGCCGCTGCTGATGATCGCCTCGGGGTCGATCCACGCGGTGGTCAATGCGATCGTCAAGGGCGGCAAGGACAAGATGGCGTCGCGCGCGATGACCGATGGGTCGGCGGCGATCATCCTGCTCCCCACTTTGCTGCTCGTGCCGTTGCCGCAAGGCGCCTGGTCCTGGCTCGCGGCGACGGCGCTCGTCCATGCGCTCTACCTCTATGCGCTGATCCGCGCGTACCAGATCAGCGATTTCTCCTCGGCTTACCCGGTGCTGCGCGGCACCGCGCCGCTGGTCACCGCGGGCGTGACGCTCGGCCTGCTCGGCGACCATGTCTCGACGCTGAGCATTGCCGGAATCGCGCTGATCGGCGTCTCGATGTTCGTGCTGGCGATCGGCCGCCACCTCAGCCAGGCCGGGTTCGGCTGGGCGGTGCTGACCGGCTTCACTATCGCCGCCTATACCGTGATCGATGCCGCCGGCGTGCGCGCGGCGCCGACGCCGTTCAGCTATATCGCCTGGATGTTCGTGACGATGGGGCTGGTCATCGTCGCACTGTTCGCGATCCTGACTCGCGGCACCTTGTTCGCCTCGATGCGCCAGCAATGGCGGCCCGGCGCGATCGCCGGCACGCTGTCGATCCTGACCTATGGACTCGCGCTCTACGCGCTGTCGATCGGTCCCACCGCGCCGCTCGCCGCATTGCGCGAGACGGGGATGGTGACAGCGCTGATCATCGCGATCGTGTTTCTGAAGGAGCGCGTGACATTGGCGCGCGGCGTGGCGGTGATGGGGATTCTGGCAGGAGCGGGGCTGATCTTGAGGGGGTAATGGCTATGGCTAAGGCTTCGCCCCGATCTCACTCACGCTACCGGCGAATTCCTCGAAATCCTTCGCCTCGGTGAAGTCCTTATAGACGCTGGCGAAGCGGATATAGGCGACCGAATCCAAGCCCTTCAGCCCCTCCATCACCATTTGGCCGATCTGCTGTGCGCGGATTTCGGGATCGCCCGTCGTCTCGAGCTGGCGCTGGATTCCCGATACCAGTTTCTCGATACGCACCGGGTCGATCGGGCGCTTGCGCGTCGCGACCGCAATCGACCGCATCAATTTCTCGCGGTCGAACGGCTCGCGGCGATCGTCGCTCTTGAGCACCACCAGGTCGCGCAACTGGATACGCTCGAACGTGGTGAAGCGCGCCGCGCAGCCCTCGCATTGCCGCCGGCGGCGGATCGCCGCGCCGTCCTCGGTCGGGCGCGAATCCTTTACCTGGCTGTCTTCATGACCGCAAAAGGGACAGCGCAAGGCCGATCAGTCCTTCTTCGTCAGCTTATCGAGCGCGGCGGCGCCGGCACCGATCACCGCGCCGCCGATCACGCCAATGCCCGCGACCGGCAGCGAGACGATCGCTCCCAGCACCGCACCGCGCTTCATCGCGCCACCCACGCCGGGTTCGGCCTCACCGGCGCGCGACCGGTGGAGAGCGGCGCGTGCCGCCGCGAGCGTTTCGTCCGAAGAACTCATTGCGTCTCCTTATTTGGCGAACCGATTATACGCCATGATCCCGGCGCCGATCACCGCGCCCGTCACCATCGAGATCGGCAATACGATCGCCGCCACCGCGCCGACCGCCGCGGCACCCGCGATCTTCTGCGCATCCTCGTTCTTCATCAGCTCGCGCGCGGTCTTTTCGGCCTCGGACGCGCTGTTCATCACGAACGCCTTGGCTTCCTCATAGGTGGTCGAGCCGTCGCCCGTCGCCACGCCGCACGCCGGACAGAATTTCGCGCCGTCGGGCAGGGCCGCGTCGCAATGCGCGCACATCCGCTTCAGATTGTCTTCACTCATGTCTCAGCCTTCCGGATAGATCGGGAATCGGTGACATAGTGCATTAACACGCTCACGCACAGCATTTTCAACCTGAGCGTCGCCCTGTTCGCCATTCTTGGCGAGTCCGTCGAGCACGTCGGCGACCATATTGCCGATCTCGCGGAACTCGGCCGGGCCGAAGCCGCGCGTGGTGCCGGCAGGCGATCCGACGCGGATGCCGCTGGTCTTGACCGGGGGCAGCGGATCGTTGGGAATGCCGTTCTTGTTGCAGGTGATGCCGGCGCGCTCGAGCGCTTCGTCGGCGTCCTTGCCGGTGACGCCGAGCGGCGTGAGGTCGATCAGCGCGAGATGCGTGTCGGTGCCGCCCGAAACGACCGCCGCACCGCGCTCGGCGAGCGTCGCGGCCAGCACCTTGGCATTCTCGATGATCGCCGCGGCGTAGAGCTTGAAGTCAGGGCGCAGCGCCTCGCCGAACGCAACCGCCTTGGCGGCGATGACGTGCATCAGCGGCCCGCCTTGCAGCCCCGGGAACACCGCCGAGTTGATCTTCTTGGCGATCGCCTCGTCATTGGTGAAGACGGCGCCACCGCGGGGACCACGCAGGGTCTTGTGCGTGGTGGTGGTGACGACATGGGCGTGGCCGAATGGCGTCGGGTGAACGCCGCCGGCGACCAGCCCGGCGAAATGCGCCATGTCGACCATGAAGATCGCACCGACTTCGTCGGCGATCGCGCGGAACCTGGCGAAGTCGATCTGGCGAGGATAGGCCGAACCGCCGGCGATGATCAGTCTGGGCTTGTGCTCGCGCGCCTTGGCCGCAACTTCGTCGAAATCGATCAAATGCGTGGTGGCGTCGACTCCATATTGAATGGCGTTGAACCATTTGCCCGACATCGCCGCCTTTGCACCGTGCGTAAGGTGGCCGCCCGAATCGAGGCTGAGCCCCATGATCGTCTCGCCCGGCTTGACCAGCGCCAGCATCACCGCGCCGTTCGCCTGCGCGCCCGAATGCGGTTGAACGTTGGCGAACTCGCAGCCGAACACTTGCTTGGCGCGGTCGATTGCCAGTTGTTCGACTTCGTCCGACGGGTGGCAGCCCTGATAATAGCGCTTGCCCGGATAGCCCTCGGCATATTTGTTGGTGAACACCGACCCCTGCGCTTCGAGCACCGCCTTGGAGACGATATTCTCCGACGCGATCAGCTCAATCTGGTTCTGCTCGCGCGCGAGCTCGTGGCGGACGCCGGCGAACACCGCGGGGTCGGCTTCGGCCAAGCCGCGGGTGAAATAGCCGTCTGGCTGGACGTCGCTGATAGCGGTCGGATTGGTGCTCATCGGTCAGGCTTTCGTTGGTTCTACTGGATGGCCGAGTTTGTCGACCCGGTGCTGGTGGCGACCCCCGGCGAACGGGGTGGAAAGGAAGGCCTCCAGGCAGGCGATCGCCATCGCCTCGCCGGTCAGCCGCGCGCCGATCGCGATCGCGTTGGCGTCATTATGCTCGCGGGCAAGCGCGGCCGACAAAGGTTCGGAGACGAGCGCGCAGCGCACCTTGGGGTTGCGATTGACCGCGATCGAGATACCGATGCCCGATCCGCACAAGGCGACGCCGCGCTCGGCCGTGCCCGACGCGATCGCATCGGCCAGCTTGTAGCCGTAATCGGGATAATCGACACTCGTCGCGTCGTGCGGACCCAGATCGTCGACCTCATGCCCGGCCGCACGCAACCATTCCGCAAGAATCGCCTTGAGCGCGATGGCGGCATGATCGGACGCGATGGCGATGCGCATGAACTGGGCGCGGGTCCTTTGAATTGTCGTGTGAGACGCCCTTACCGGCCTGCCGCAGGTTATGCCACCCCGACTTTACCTTTTCTGTCCTTTGAGTGGCTGGCCGACACGGCGCGCCCTCGCCTCGCTCCGTCCCGAGTCGCCGGGACGTCATCGAAACGTCACCGGATTGCCCTAGCGCGAGGCCGTCGCGCGCGGTAAACGCCGCACACCGCTAGGACACTGCCCATGGCCACCGCACTCGCACCGCAAAAGAACCGCGCCGTCCAGGATGCGGTCCACCGCCACGACCATCTAACCAAACAGGGTATCCTCGAACGCGCCTTCACCTTCGCGTTCCGTGGATTGGTCTATGCCCAGATTTGGGAAGACCCGTCGGTCGACATGGAAGCGTTGGCGATCCAACCCGACAATCATGTCGTGACGATCGCCTCGGGCGGGTGCAACGCGCTCAGCTATCTGACCGCCAATCCGCGCCGGATCACCGCGGTCGACCTCAACACCGCGCATATCGCGCTCAACAAATTGAAGCTCGCGGCGGCGCGGTATTTGCCCGATTACGATGCCTTCCATCGCTTCTTCGCCGAGGCCAATACCAAGGCGAACATCGCGGCGTACAAGAGCCATGTCCGCCCGCATCTCGACGAGCCGACGCGGCATTATTGGGAAAGCCGCGACCTGATCGGCCGCCGGCGGATCGGCGGGTTCGCCAAGGGCCTCTACAAGCGCGGGCTGCTCGGCGGCTTCATCGGTGCGGCGCACATGCTGGCGCGGCTCCACGGGCTCGACCCCAAGGCGATCCTCAGGGCCAAGACGATCGAGGAACAGCGCGAGATTTTCGATCGCGAATACGCCCCCTTCTTCGACAAGGCGTTCGTGCGCTGGCTGACCGACCAGCCGGCATCCTTGTTCGGTCTCGGCATCCCCCCTGCGCAATATGAAGCGCTGGCCGGCGACGCCAAGATGGCGACGGTGCTGCGCGAGCGGCTCGAAAAGCTCGCCTGCGACTTCGACCTCAAGGACAATTATTTCGCCTGGCAGGCATTCGGTCGCGGCTATGGCGAAGGGCCCGAGGCGCCATTGCCGCCCTATCTCCAAGCCGACAATTACGCCGACGTCGTCGACCGGCTCGACCGGATGGAAATCCTCCATTCCAACTATACCGAATTCCTCCGCCGTCAGCCCGACGCTTCGCTTGATCGCTACATCCTGCTCGACGCGCAGGACTGGATGACCGACGAACAATTGACCGACCTCTGGACCGAAATCACGCGCACCGCGCGGCCGGGATCGCGCGTGCTGTTCCGCACCGCGGGCGAGCCGACCATCCTGCCCGGCCGCGTGCCCGACGCGGTGCTCGGGCGCTGGACCTATCGTGCCGGGGAATCGCTCGATTACACGCGGCGCGACCGCTCCTCGATCTATGGCGGCGTGCATCTCTACGTGCTGGGGGACGCCGCCTGAGCGAGCAGCCGCATGCGGCGCATATGGATGCGATCTATCGCTCCCAACGCCACTTTTACGACCTCACCCGCAAATATTACCTGCTGGGACGCGATGCGCTGATCGAGGGGCTCGCGCCCCCGCCAGGCGGCAGCGTGCTCGAGGCGGGGTGCGGCACCGGGCGCAATCTGATCGTCGCCGCGCGGCGCTGGCCCGACGCGCAATATTACGGCGTCGATATCTCCGAAGCGATGCTCGAGACGGCGCGCGCCAATGTCGCCAAGGCGGGGTTGAGCGACCGCATCACCTTCGCGCAGGGCGATGCCACCGCGTTCGACGCGCAACGCATGTTTGGCCGCGCCGAGTTCGACCGCGTGTTCCAATCCTATACCTTGTCGATGATCCCCGATTGGGCCGGCGCGATCCGCGAGGCGGCGGCGAAGCTGGCCCCCGGCGGGCGGCTCGACATCGTCGATTTTGGCCAGCAGGAGCGCCTGCCGCGCTGGTTCCGAGCGATGCTGTTCGCTTGGCTCGCCAAGTTCGACGTCACTCCGCGCGCCGATCTGTTCGAGGTGGTGGACAAGATCGGACTGAACGCGCAACACCGCGCGCTCTATCGTGGCTATGCCTGGAGCGCGCGCCTTACTCGTGACTGAGCTTACCGATCTTCATCAACCGATTATCATCCTCGTCCGTCCCCAGCTTGGTGAGAATATCGGCAAGGCGGCACGCGCCATGCTCAATTTCGGACTGAGCGAGATGCGGCTGGTGTCACCGCGCGACGGCTGGCCCAACCCGCAGGCGGGCCCGGCGGCGTCGGGCGCCGATCTGGTGCTCGAACGCGCGCGGGTGTTCGACAGCGTCGCCGAGGCGGTTGCCGACTGCCCGCATGTCTATGCCACTACGGTGCGCAAGCGCGGCGTCACCAAGCCGGTCATGACTCCCGAAGCAGCGGCGCGCGAGATGCACGGCCAGCCCGGCCGTTCGGCGATCCTGTTCGGCCCCGAGCGCTCGGGTCTCGAAACCGACGATGTCGCGGTGGCGCGGACGATCGTCACCGTGCCGATCAATCCCGAGTTCGGCAGCCTCAACCTCGCCCAGGCGGTGATCCTGGTCGCCTATGAATGGTCGAAAAGCGTGTCGCTCGCGCAGCCGACCGATACCGATTTGCCGCTGCCCGCACCGCAGGAAGAACTGGACGGCATGATCGGTCAGCTCGACGCAATGCTCGACGGCGCCGGCTTCTATTTCCCGCCCGACCGCGTGCCGACGACGAAGCGGACGTTGCGCACGCTGCTGACCAAGCCCGGATGGTCGAGCCAGGAAGTGCGGACGTTGCGCGGCGTGTTGTCGGCACTCGCCAATCCGCGACAGCGAGGCTGATTTCCGAGCTGACATCGAGCAGAGGATTCAGCTCGGCCCTTGACTCGAACGGGCGTCTCTGCGAGAGGCGCGCCCTTCGCAAACGGCCCCGCACTTCCGGTGAAGCGGTGGCCCTGCCGATCTCCTGATCTCCGCAGAGCGATGACCGGAATTAGCGCCGCCTTCGGGCGGCGTCGTTATTGGCAATTGCAAAGGAATATCTATGTCGAAGCGCACCAGCGCCAAGCACAAGCTCGACCGCCGGATGGGCGAGAATATCTGGGGCCGTCCCAAGTCCCCGGTGAATAAGCGCGAATACGGTCCCGGCCAGCACGGCCAGCGCCGCAAGGGCAAGATGTCGGACTTCGGCATCCAGCTGCGCGCCAAGCAGAAGCTCAAGGGCTATTACGGCGACGTCACCGAGAAGCAGTTCCGGCATTGCTATCACGAGGCCGCCCGGATGAAGGGCGATACCTCGCAGAACCTGATCGGCCTGCTCGAACAGCGTCTCGACATGATCGTCTATCGCGCCAAGTTCGCCCCGACGATCTTCGCCGCGCGCCAGCTGGTCAGCCATGGCCACATCCGCGTCAACGGCGTGAAGTGCAACATCGCGTCGCGCCGCTGCTTCGTCGGTGACGAAATCACGCTGGGCACCAAGGCCAAGGAAATGGCGCTGGTGATGGAAGCACAGCAGCTCGCCGAGCGCGACATCCCCGATTACGTCTCGCCCGACGGCAACGCCAAGGTGACCTTCACCCGCGTGCCGACGCTCGACGAGGTGCCGTACCCGGTGAAGATGGAACCGAACCTGGTCGTCGAGTTCTACTCGCGCTGATCCGCTAAGGGTTCAGACAATACGAAAGGGCGGTCCCTCGGGGCCGCCCTTTTGCGTTGGGCCATAGGCCCTGACGACCATTACCGCCTTCGGCTGTCAGGATCTTTTACGCCATCTTGAATCCGACCGGCTTTACCCATTGCGCGGGCGACAGCGGTCCGCCGCCGTGCGACCTCGGGCGACATGTCCTGCTTGCGCCCTTCGCGAGGCGCTGCCAGACAGCGCCCACCCCAAGCGAAAGGTCATCGATGCGCCGTCTCGTCCTGTCCCTTGCCGCGCTGACCGCGGCGCCCGTTTTTGCCCAGTCGAGCGCGCCCGCCATCTCGGTGGATACGCTCAAGGAAGTGACCAAGACCTTGTCCTCCGATGCGTTCGAGGGGCGCGCGCCGACCACGCCGGCCGAGGACAAGACCGTCGCCTATATGGTCGAACGGATGAAGGCGGCGGGGTTGAAGCCCGGCAATGAAGGCAGCTGGTTCCAGGACGTGCCGATGGTCCAGATGACCGCCGAGAACATGACGCCCATGACCTTCACCGGCGGCAAGGCGCCGGTCAGCCTTATCTATCGCGACGACATGGTGGTCTCGACCTATCGGGTGACGCCCAAGATCGACGTCCGCAATTCGGATGTCGTCTTCGTCGGCTATGGCATCCACGCCCCCGAAAAGGGGTGGAACGATTATGCCGGGATCGACGTGAAGGGCAAAACCGTGGTCGTGCTGATCAACGATCCCGACTGGCAAGCGCCGAACAATCAGGGCCTCTTCGACGGCAAGGCAATGACCTATTACGGTCGCTGGACCTACAAGTTCGAGGAAGCCGCGCGCCAGGGCGCCGCTGCGGTGATCATCGTCCACGACACCGATCCCGCCGCTTACGGCTGGGGCGTGGTGCGGTCGAGCTGGTCGGGCGCGCAGCTCGAGCTCGACGAAAAGGGCAATCATATGGACCAGAGCCAGGCGATCGGCTGGATGCAGCTCGCCAAGGCCAAGCAGGTCTTCGCCAGCGCCGGCAAGGACTTCGATCAGCTCCAGGCGGCGGCCAAGATCAAGGGGTTCAAGGCCGTCCCGCTCGGGGTCAAATTCTCGGTCGGCTTCACCAACAATATCAAGCGCCAGGCGTCGAAGAACGTCATCGGCATCCTGCCCGGAACCGAAAAGCCCGACGAGACGGTAGTCTATTCGGCGCATTGGGACCATCTCGGCCATTGCACGCCGGTCAAGGGCGACGACATCTGCAACGGCGCGCTCGACAATGCGTCGGGCTCGGCCGGGCTGATCGCGCTGGCGGAAGCGCAGGCCAAGGCAGGGCCGGCCAAACGGACGATGGTTTTCCTGTCGGTCACCGCCGAGGAATCGGGGCTGCTCGGGTCCAAATATTATGCCGAACACCCGGTCTTCCCGCTCGCCAAGACGGTCGGCGGGGTCAACATGGACGGATTGAACGTGATCGGCCCGGCCAGGGACTTCGTCGTCACCGGTTATGGCAAGTCCGAGCTCGAAGACCTGATGAAGCCGTTGGTCGAGGCGCAGGGCCGGGTGATGAAGCCCGAACCCAATCCCGAACGCGGCGGCTATTTCCGCTCCGACCATTTCAGCTTCGCCAGGCTCGGCGTGCCGATGTTCGACGGCGGATCGGGCGAGGATCTGGTCGATGGCGGCGTCGCCAAGGGGCATGCCGCGACGCTCGATTATATCGAGAATCGCTATCACAAGCCGCAGGACGAATATGATCCCAATTGGAATTGGACGGGCGCGGTCCAGGATCTGACGCTCTATTATCAATTCGGACGCCAGCTTGCCGACACGCCGGTCTGGCCGAATTGGTACAAGACCGCCGAATTCCGCGCGATCCGCGACCGATCGCGCGCCGGGGCGCACACCGGTCAGTGAGCAAGATCGCGCCTCCCCAGCCCGAATGGGCGCCGCACAAGGCGGTGTGGATCGGATTCCCGAGCCATCCCGAATTGTGGGAGCTCGATCTCGAGCCCGCGCGTGACGAGGTGACTGCCTTCGCGCGCGCCGTCCATGCCAATGGCAAGGGCGAACAGGTTTTGCTGGTCGCCGCCGACGAGGAGGCCGCCGCCGCCGCGCGGCGGCGCGCCGGCGATATCGCCAAGGTCGTGGTCCAGCCGTTCGGCGATATCTGGCTGCGCGATACCGGGCCGATCATCCGTGGCGATGGCGTGGCGGCCGATTTCCTGTTCAACGGCTGGGGCGGCAAATATGACTTGCCCGGCGACGACGATATCGGGGTGCGGCTGGCCGAAGCGCGCGGCACTCCGGTCGAGCGCTTCAACTGGGTGCTGGAAGGCGGCGCGATCGACGGCGACGGGCATGGGCTGGTGGTGACCACCGAGCAATGCCTGCTCAACCGCAACCGCAACGGATCCATGTCGCGCGCCGAGATCGAGGAACTGCTTGATCGCGACCTCGGCTATAATGAAGTGCTGTGGCTCGGGGACGGCTTGCTCAACGATCATACCGACGGCCATGTCGACAATCTCGCGCGCTTCGTCGGGACACGACGGCTGGCGATTCCCGAAGCGAGCGAGAACGACCCCAATTGGCAAGTCTATCAACGCGCCACCGCGCGCGCGCTCCAGCATGGCGATATCGAGGTGGTGCCGGTGCCGTCCCCCGGCCGCGTGCTACGCGACGACGAGATCATCCCGGCCAGCTACATGAACTTCTATATCGGCAATGCCAGCGTCGTGGTGCCGCTCTATGGCACTGAGAACGATCATGCCGCTGTCGAGGCGATCGGCACGCTATTCCCCGGGCGCAAGACCGTCGGCCTGCGCGCCGACCATATCTTGACCGGCGGCGGCAGCTTCCACTGCATCTCGCAGCAGATCCCGGGTTGAGGTGGATGTAGGGCGGCTAACAATATTCTTTTCGCCCTGAGCTTGTCGAAGGGCATTTCAACGATGCGGCTTCCCTCTCCAGTCGCGAGAGGGCGGCGGTCCTATTGCAAGGTCACCCGGTCCTCGCCGTCGTGGCGGCCGAAGAATTGCATCAATTGCACGGTCAGTTCGGCGCGCGCCGCCAAATCGGGGGCCTCGAGCAACGCCTGTTTCGCCGCCGCGTCGAACGGCGCGATCTGGGCGATACCGTTGACCAAAGCCTCATCGTCGAGCCGCGCCACCGAATCCCAATCCACCGCATAGCCCTGCGCATCGGCGAACCGCCGCGATTCGGTTTCCAGCGCGGCGCGATGGCCCAAGGACAATGTCTCGGATTCGTGCGGCAGCGGGATCAACTCGGCCTCGACCTGGCGGAACGGCGTGGTGACCTCCAGCTCGCGCGCAACGCGGAACAGCGCCGTCCCTTCCAGCACGATATTGTAGCGGCCCTCGTCCAGCGCCTCGACCTCCGCGATGCGGCCGACACAGCCCAGGTCGAACAGCGGCGGACGCTCGCCGTCGCCGCGCGGCTGGATCATCCCGATGCGGCGGTCGCGCGCCATCGCGTCCGACACCATCGCGCAATAACGCGGCTCGAAGATATGCAGCGGCAAATGCATCCGCGGAAATAGCAACGCTCCCGCCAGCGGGAAGATCGAGAGCCGCGTCGTCGTCACGTGAACAGAATCGCCGACAGCCGGCGGCGCTGCGCCGAGACCCAGGGATCCTCCAGCCCGACCACTTCGAGCAGCTTGAGGAATTGCGTGCGCGCCGCGCCGTCATTCCAGGCGCGGTCCTTGGCGATGATCGCCAGGAACGAATCGGCAGCGGCATCGCGCTGTCCTGCGGCCATCTGGGCATTGGCCAGATCGAACCGCGCCTGCAGATTGTCGGGATCGGCCTCCGCCGCGGCGATCAAAGGCGCCAGATCCTCCGCGGGCGGAGCCGAGCGTGCGAGATCCAGCGTCGCGCGGGCGCGATCAATTTCTGCGCCCTTGGCGGCGTCTTCGGGCAAGGCGGTAAGCACTGCCTCGGCATCGTCCAGTCGTCCGAGCAATACCAGCGCGCGGACGAGGCCTGACACCACTTCCGGATGATCGGGTGCGATATCGGCGATCTGTTCGAAATAGGACAAAGCGCGTTCCGCGTCGCCGTCCTGCAAGATCTGCTCGGCGGCGGCGATCAGCGGCTCGATCTCGGCCTCTTGCTGCGCTTCGGCGCTCTCGACCGGCAATTGGCGAAGCACCTGGTCGAGCATCGCCTTGAGCTGTGATTCGGTCCGAGCGCTGGTAAGGTCGGCGATCAATTGCCCCTGGAACATCGCATAGACGGTCGGGATCGATTTGATCTGGAATTGCGCGGCGATGAACTGATTCTTGTCGGTATCGACCTTGGCCAGCACCACGCCCTTGTCGGCATAATCAGCCGCGACCTTTTCCAGCACTGGACTTAGCGCCTTGCACGGCCCGCACCATTCGGCCCAGAAGTCGATGATCACCAATTTGCTCATCGACGGTTCGACCACGTCCCGGCGGAACGCCTCGACGGCTTCCTTCTGATCCGGGGTCATTCCAAGCGTAGCCAAGTCTCTTCTCCGTCAGCGGCAAAGGCCCTTATGTGGGCGCTGCCCCCGCGAAGCCAAGGCTTTTCGATAGCAGTGCGACAGGGGGTTGCGGACCCGCGGGAGCGCTGCTAATGGCCCCGCTCCTTACCCGCCCGTGGCTTCACGGGCCGGCGCCAGAGCGGGCGTAGCTCAGGGGTAGAGCACAACCTTGCCAAGGTTGGGGTCGAGGGTTCGAATCCCTTCGCCCGCTCCAGTTTCGCAGCGATTTAGCTGCGCTAAATCGGGATCAGCGAAACTTCGGCCGGCGCCGCCTGCGGCGACCGACGGCGTGGCTTTGCCACGCCGGAACCCTCGAGTCTCCTGTTGGCGCTCCGCCCTACCGGGCTACGCGCGTGGTTCGAATCCCTTCGCCCGCTCCAGTTTCGCCGCAATTTAGCGGCGCTAAATTGCGACACAGCGGAAACCACGGCCGGCGCCGCTCGCGGCGACCGACGGCGTGGCTTTGCCACGCCGGAACCCTCGAGTCTCCTGTTGGCGCTCCGCCCTACCAGGCTACGCGCGTGGTTCGAATCCCTTCGCCCGCTCCAGTTTCGCAGCGATTTAGCTGCGCTAAATCGGGATCAGCGAAACTTCGGCCGGCGCCGCCTGCGGCGACCGACGACACGGCTTCGCCACGCCGGGATTCTCGATTTTTAGTGGTGCTCCGTGGTACCGGGTTACGCTATCCCGCTTTATTGCGAATAGATTGCATTATCATTTGCAACATGCAAGAGCCCGCCCCGAAAGGGGATTCGGGAATGCATAAGACGAGTGGTGCCGCGTGGGTTCTGGGCGCGCTGCTGGCGACATCGCCAGCGCTGGCGGATACGGCGGCCGCTGGCGGAAGCGACGACCAGGAGAGCGGTACCATCACCGTCACCGGCGTTCGAGACAAGCAGGGCTATGTGCCGACGGATACGAATGCGGCGAAGATTGACGCCGCTCTGCGTGATATTCCGCAATCGATCGCAGTGGTTCCCGCCCAGGTCCTTCTCGACCAGCGTGCCTTGTCGCTCCAGGATGCGTTGAAGAATGTCCCCGGCATCGGCCTGGGTTCGGGTGACGGCCAGCGCGACCAGGTGTTCATTCGCGGCTTCTCCGCCATTGCCGATCAGTTTGTCGACGGCTTCCGCGACGACGGCCTCTATTTCCGTGACCTTTCCAACGTCGATCGCATCGAAGTGGTCAAGGGGCCGGCCGCGGTGCTGTATGGGCGCGGTTCATCGGGCGGGCTGATCAATCGGGTCACGCGCAAGCCGGATAAGGATGTCCTCTCGGCCAGCGTCACCGCCGGCTCGTTCGACACCTATCGCGGCGAATTCGATGTCGGCGCGGTCGATCGGCAATCGCGGGTCGGCTTTCGCGTCACGGGCGCCTTGGAGGATGACGGCAGCTTCCGCGATCAGCAATTCCTGAAACGCGTCGCGCTCGCCCCCTCGGTGCTTCTCGGGGCCGGCAGCGACACGTCGATTCTCATCCAGGCCGATTATCTGAAGGACCGGCGCCTGACCGATTTCGGGGTGCCGGCGATCGACGGCCGCCCCGTCGATGTGCCGCGCTCGGCTTATTACGGCGCCGCCAATGCCCGCGACGCCGATGTCAGCCGCGCCGAGGTTCTGTCGCAGACGGTGTCGCTGACGCACCGTTTCTCGGACAGCCTCAGCTTCCGCAACGGCTTCCGCCACTATCGCTACACGCTCAACCGCCGCAATACGAACCCGACCGCGGTGAACGCCGCTGCCGGCACCGTGACGCTCAGTCACGGCGGCATCGACCGCGATGAGGACGGCTGGTCCAACCAGGCCGAGTTGACGCAGCAACTCGATATCGCCGGTACGCACCACACCATCCTCTATGGATGGGAACAGGCCAGGCAGGTCAAGGAAGCGGTGACGATCGCTTCCCGTGTCGTCGCGGTGACACCGATTCTCGCACCGGTATTGCCCATCGTGGACAATGCCACCTTCACGAACGCGAGTGCCAGCAACGTCAATCGCTTCACGACGACCGGTCTCTACGTCCAGGATCTCATCGACTTCGGGCATGGCTTCAAGGCCCTGCTCGGCATCCGCCATGACCGCTATCGTCAGACGACGACGCAGCGGATTGCCGGCCAGCCGAACCTCGCCCGCACCGACAATGATTGGAGTCCCCGCGCCGGCCTCGTGTTCCAGCCCGATGCGACCCAGTCCTATTACGTGTCATGGAGCCGCAGCTTCCAGCCGTCCGGCGAAACCTTCGCCCTGGCCGCGAACAATGCGGACATCGCGCCCGAACAGACGACCAACAAGGAAATCGGCGCCAAATATAATCTGCTCGGCAATCGCCTCTCGATCCAGGCGGCGGCATTCATCTTGCAGCGCAGCGGCATCAAGGGCACCGATCCGGCCACGCAACGCGTCATTCCCGTCGGCACGCAGCGCACCAAGGGCATCGAACTGACCGCCTCGCTCGATCTGGTCGACGGCTTCCGCGCCATCGCCGGCTATTCCTATCTGGACGCTCGTGTAACCAAATCGGCGACCCCAGCCTTTGTCGGCAAGCGCGCGACGCTGACGCCCGAAAACCAGGCCAATTTGTTCATCACGAAAACGATCGCCCGGAATTTCGGCCTCGGCGGCGGAATGAACTATGTCGCGGATCGCTGGGCCGATCCCGCCAATACGACCATCCTGCCCCATTACGTCACCGCCGATGCCATGGCCTGGACGAATTTCGGTCCGGTGCGGTTGCAGGTGAACGTCTATAATCTCACCAACAAGCATTATATCATCTCCGGCCACGGAACGTCGCCGTTGCTGAATGTGCCGGGCGCGCCGCGCAGCCTTCTCGGCACCGCGCGACTGAGTTTCTGAGGCAAATGAAGGCCGTCTCACTCGCGCATCGCTGGCTGGGCGGCCTTCTCGGCCTGCTGCTTGCCCTGCTGGGGCTGACCGGAACGCTGCTGCTGCATCGCGACTTCTGGCTGGGCCTGACCCTGAAGCACGCAGGAGATCCGCTGCGCCCGGGCATGCAGGTGGACACCGTCACCGCGCTGCTCGATGCATCCAATCCACCGTCGACGGTCGTTCTGGCGAATGAATCCCTGGGCGTGCATCGACTGATCTATGCGGGATCGGATGCCGGCGCCTATGCCGATCAGTCCGGGCACATCGTGCAACGCTGGGCGTCGCTTTCGGAACGTCCCGAGCTTTGGTTGTTCGATCTCCATCGGCACCTCCTCTCCGGTGATACCGGCGAGACGATCGCGGGTTGGGCCGCGCTTTGCGGCCTGGTTTTCGTCGTCACCGGAAGCATGCTCTGGTGGCGGACGCGGCGCACCTTCGCGCCGCGCCTGTTGCCGCGGCGCACAAGCCGCTCCGCGATCGTGCGTCACCACCGCGACCTTGGCATTGTCGTGGCGCCGTTCCTGCTCGTCACGTTCGTCACCGGCGCGATGATGGCGCTGAGGCCGGTGGAAGCCGCCCTGCTTGCGCCATTCCGGGCCCGGCTCTCGCTAGCGGAGTTCCGTGCGCCGCCCCCTGCGGTCTTCGCACCCACACCCGGACGCATCGACTGGCGCGGAATCCTGACGCGTGCCCAAACCAGGTTTCCGGAGGCGGCGATCAGAATCGTATCGCGGCCGCAGCGCTCGGGTGCGCCGATCGTCATCCGCATCAGGCAGGCCGGCGACTGGCTTCCCAATGGCAGCACGTTCCTTTGGTTCGATCCCGGCAGCGGTCGGTTGGCGGGCATCCGGACACCGGACGCGCGCCCGAGCGCGACGAGCCTCGCAATGGCGGAATATCCGATCCATGCGGGAAAGGTCGGCGGGTGGGTCTGGCGGACGATCCTCACCCTGGCCGGCCTGTCGCTGACAATGTTGGGCACGCTTGCGGTGACTGCGTTCTGGACCGGACAATCGGCCAGATCGACGCGGTACGCCCGTCGCCGGCCCCTCGAGCGATGACGTCAAATCAGCGCAAGGCCCAACCCTGGGCGGCCGATGGCGGGAGTGAACCGCATCTCGGTCAAATGCTGGGGCGACAGAGTCCGCACCGCCCCAGCTAGCCGCCCGCCTGTCCGGCCCTTCGGGCCGACCAGCGTTCACCACCCATATTTATGCCGAGACGAACTCGACCTTGCCGTTGCCGCGCAGGTGGCGGCCGAACGCATCGCGCATCGCCTTGATGTCGGCGATGTGCGCATCGCGGCCCGCGAGCGCAGCGATGCCACGATAAGTCGCCGGCATGTCGGGCACGATGGCCAGCCTGCCGGCGCGGGCGTGGTCGTGCGCCAGCGCGCGTGCGGCGGCGTCGAAGCCGTTCTCGCCATGCAGCACCACGACCACGTCGAGATAGGATGTATTGCTGGGCGCGACGAAATAGCCATCGATGATGCGGCCGCCGCGTAGCGCGTACCGGCCCTTGAATGTCTTCAGCCCGTCATCCGATCCGGCGGCACGCGCCACCGGCGTCAAGGCCGGTGCCACCATTCCTGCGGCGGCGGCGACGGCCATCCGGCCCATCACGCCGCGCCGGCTGACCGAATTGATGTACGAAACGCTCATGTCGACCCCCCTAATGTCCGATTTACCAATACGCTATTCTCCCTCCACTGCCAATACAACCAATATGAATGCTTACCGGACAGCGACTATCTCCAGTCATTTCCCCGGGGGCGGCAGTAAGTGTGCCGTCGATGGACGATTACGTTGCACGGCAACCTGTTAAGCCGGCCGATAAATACCGACGAGACAGATGCTTCATTCCACCCAACATGTTGATTGTCTTGTAAAAGGTCCGGCGCAATGCACTCTCGCGCCCGATCGCCGCTACGAGATGCTGGCCGCGAGCGACGCCGGCAACCGGCGGCAAATCATCGCCACGACGAACGCGCAGAGTGCCAAGGCAAATCTCACCCGCCGCACTTCCGGCCCAAAAGAGACCTATCGTGCCAGCACGACCTCGGCGACGTGGCGCCGTCCGCCGGTCCGCGCCAGCTGGACGAATATATCGACCGTGCTGCGGACATAATGATGGACGTCCTCGCGTCCCAGCCGGGTACCGGTCTGCAGCACCAGCAGCGCGATCTGTTCGATCGCGCGCTCGGCGCTGTCGGCATGGACCGTGGTCATCGATCCGGGGTGGCCGGTATTGACGGCGCGCAGGAAGGTATAGGCTTCGGGACCGCGCAGCTCGCCGACGATGATGCGGTCGGGGCGCATGCGCAGCGACGCGGCGAGCAGGCTGTCGGCGGTGACTTGCGCCTCGCCCAGCGCACTGCGCGCGGCGAGCAGCCCGACCGCATTGGCGTGACCCAGATGCAGTTCAGGCGTGTCCTCGATCAGGATCAGCCGTTCGTGCGGCGGAATTTCGCGGATCAGCGCGTTGAGGAAGGTCGTCTTGCCGGTCGAGGTGCCGCCCGACACCAGGATGTTCTTGCGCGCCTTGACCGCGGTGGCGAGCATCCCCGCCACGTCGCCGGCATCGAGCATCCGCGCCAATTCCAGGTCGATCGGCGCGCGTTCGCCGACATCGCCGCGCCTGGTGTCGGCGAACGATCCCGCCGCGACATAGTCCGACAGGCTGAGATCGGACGAGATATGTTTGCGGATCGCCAGCGCCAGCTCGCCACGCGTCGCCGGCGGAGCGACAACCTGCACGCGCGCGCCGTCGGGCAAGGTCGCCGACAGCAAGGGATGCTCGCGGCTGATTCCCTGATGCGACAGCGCCGCGATCTGGCGCGACAGGCGATCGAGCGTCGCGCGGTCGAGTGCCGGCGCCTCGTGCCGTTCGGTCGCGCCGCCCAAGGTTTCGACCCAGATCTCGCCCGGCCGGTTGACATAAATGTCGGTGACATCATCGCGCGCCAGCACTCCGCCCAACGGGGCGAGGTAGCTCTTCAGATAGACGGGATCGCTGGCGGCTATCGCTTCGTCTCCACCGCGGTGAAATCCAGATCCTTGGCAACGAACACGCTGACCGACACGCCTTGCTTGACGCGCAAGGTGGGTTTGATGTCCTGGTTGCCGACCAGCGACGACGCCGCATTGCCGGTCGCGCCGGGCAGGGCGACCACCGCGACATTGTTGTTGCTGCCGAGCCCGGCGGCCAGCCCGGTGCCGATGCTGAGCGATGTCTGCAGCAGCGCATTGCCGAATCGCTGCAGGAAATGGCTGTTGACCCTACCCTTGATGCCGACGCGGCCGAGCGGATCGGCCGAGGGCGAAGCGAGCTCGATCGTCGCGCCGTCGGGGCGGACCAACCGCTGCCAAATCACCAAGGCGCGATTCTGTCCGGGCTCGAGGTCGGCCTTATACTCGCCGATCAACCGGCTGCCGCGCGGGATCAGCACCTTGCTGCCATCGAAGCCGCGGACGTCACGCGTCACCAGCGCGCGCGCCGGGCCGGGCCGGGTCGAATCGAGGGCGGTTTCCAGCACCGCGGGGATCAGCGTGCCTTGCGGCACCGTGGTCGCGCGGTTGCGCAGCACCGACGCGCGCGAGCGGCCACCAAGCGTGGCACCCCCGCTACCGGGGTTGGTCGTCGCGACGGCGCTCGCGCCGCCTTCTCCGGCCGGCCCGGTCGGAACGACTGCCTCGCCGGTCGTTGTGTCGAGTACCAGCACTGGATCGGCCGAGGCGCGCGGCGGCGGCGGCGGCGGTGCCACCGGCTGTGGCGGCGGCGGTGCCGGGACATAGACGACGCGCGGCTGTGGTGGTGGGGGCGGCGGCGGAGGCGGCGGGGGTGGGGGCGGGATCACCGCCGGTGGCGGCTCGGGCACCGGCGGGACGTAGAGCGGCGGCGGTTCGACACCATTGCGCAAATCGGCGGTGCGCACGCGCGTGGCCGGCGCCGATAGCTGACGGCGGCGCGCGTCGAGGATCAGGAACAGGATCAGGCCAGCCACGACGATACCCGCCGCGATCGCCCAATTGGGCAGCCCGCCGCTGGGCCGCGCGACGACCGGGCGCGCGCTCGGCTCGACATCGGCCGGCGGCGGCAAGTCGGCGCGCGGATCGCTTCCCGCCACGGCCATCAGCGCGCCACCTGCGGCACGCGGGTCGCGCTCGCCGTCTTCTTGTCGAGCCGGAACACGAGCTTGTTGTTGACGCTGTCGAGCACATAGCGCCCATCGCGCATCGCACCGTCGGCCAGCGTCTCCTTGCCGTCGCGGTCGATCATGAACACTGCGGGCAAGGTCTGGCTGGCGCGCCACAGAATGAAGGTCTTGAACCCGTCATCGGAAATTGCGTCCGGCCGCACGTCATTCGATCCGGCGAGCTTGTAGCGGCCGGGCTCGACCGGCGCCGGTCCGGCATAAGCGGGCGCGGGCGGCGGCGGGTAGTGGAAGCGGACGACGTACGGCGCGCTGCCGGCGCTGCCGGACGACAACTCGAACACATAGCTGCGCGCATCGGTCACCACGGTCATGTTGGTGGTGGCGCCTTGCAGCGGCTTGAGGAACAGCCGGTCGCCACGCTTGTTGGGGGTGACCTGCCACGCCCCGCTGTCGCCGATCGCGACATTCTCGATCCGCTCGTCGGGGGCGAATTCGACCGTCAGCTCGTACCCTGCCGCTACCTGGAGCATTACGACCTGGTCGGCATCGTACATCACCATCTGGATCCGCGGATCGCCCCCGCCGGGCTGCGGTCGCACTTGCGCCATCGCCGGCATGGCGATGATGGCGGCGATTGCCGCAAACAGGGTAAAAACAGGTCTCAAAGCTGTACTTCGGGAGTTGGATTCTGTGCCGGGCGCGAGGTCGGCGGCGCGCCCGGCGCCAACACCTGCGGCTGGCTCGATCCCGACAGCGGCGCCACCGAGGCGGCCGGCGCGGACTGGGGTGCGAGATTTTCCTGGCTGCGATTATAGCCGAATACCTGGAAGCCGAGTGGATTGACGAAGCGATCCTCGGCCCGCATCGGTCCGGTCGAGAAGCGGTATTTGATCACCGCGATCCAGGATTCGGCCGGCTGCGCCTGACCGCCGGGATCGCGACGCACCGTGTCGAACCGCACCAGTGCCTGGTTGCCGCCCATCGAGGTGATGCTCTTGACCCGCGTGTCGACGACCGACCGCGGATAGCGGCTGAGCGGGCTGGCCGGGTTGGCCGCCTGCATGCCATTGACGTAATCGGCCTTGGCGACATCGGCCGACCAGGTCTGCACCTTGCGGTAATTGGCCTGGACCGTGCCCGCATCGTAGCTTTCGCGCGCGATCACATATTGCACCAGGAACGACTGGGTCAGCGCGGTGTCGGGGGCGATCTTCTCCGCGTCGAGCGGCTTCAATTCCTGGACATAGCCAGTCTGCTTGTCGACCAGCAACGTATAGGGGACGACGGTCTTCAGCGGCATCAATACGATCAGCGCGATCGCCTCGAACAAGGCGACCGCCACCGCGATGCCGGCGACGATCCACGCCGTCCGGCGCGATGCGCGCAGCATGTCCTGGCGGTCGTCGGCCCAGCTGTCCGCCTCGCGATAATAAGCGTCGAGCGATTCGCGCGCGGCCTGTTTCATCTGTTGCTATCCCGCAATGTTGCCCCGGCCGACACGCGCCCCCGCGTCCGCCTCCTGTAACTCTGGCCGAGCGGCACGGCAGTCGCAACGGCGATCTCTCGCGTGTTGGTCGGATTGATCCCCGGCCGGCCGAGCGACGCCGCGGGGGGCTGGCTGGCATGGCTCTCACGCCGCTGCGTCGCGGTCACCGCGTCGGCGATGGCGAGCGCGCGCGAGCGCTGATCGGTGATCATGCCTTCGTTGCCGCGTGCGCCGGCCAGCACCGGCACGCGCTCGGCCAAGCCCGTGGCGACCCGCTCGCCAGCCTGTTTCCAGCTCGTCGGTATGCGGAATCCCTGTGCCACCCGAGCGACCGCCACCAGCACCGCGATTAAGGTCACCGCGAAGATCAGCGACAAAGCGAGCAACTCCACCGGCACCGCGGGCGTCGCGATCTCCTGATGCCGCAAGTCCATCACCGCGGCCATCCAGGGTTCGAGCAAGGCAAGTTCGACCCCCAGCACGATCGCGGTGCCCAAGGCGCCCAACGCCGCGCCGGCCAATCCGCGCACCCAGCCCTCGAACAGCCCGCGCGTTCCGTCGAATAACAGGAAGATCGCGAATAGCGGCCCCAAAGCGAGCAGCAGCCCGGCGATCAGGCGGACGCTGGCGAAGGCGGCGATCGTCCCCGCCAGGAACAAGGTCCGCGCGCTGCCCAGCAAGGACAGATCGCGCGCGGGATCCCAGCGCGCATGGCTGGCCAGCCCCTGCAACCGGCGGCGCTCCTGCGCTTGCTGCTCGGGAGTCTGGGGCTGCTCGGTCGGCCCCGCGACCAGATCGGTATTGGGCGGGCGTCCGGTGCCGATCACGTTCAGCTCGGCGATCTCGTCGTCGACCGCCTGCAACCGCGCGACCAACCCGCCGCCGGCGCCGGGCAGGCCCGACGCACCACCGACCGCACCCGCCAGTTCGGCCGGTCCCTTGAGCGCGACATCGTAGGCGAGCGTGCGGAATGCCGGCCAGCTCGTCGCCAACAGCAGCACGACACCGACCTTGATCACCGTGAGGATGGCGGCGCGCGCATCGGGCGTGTCGCCCAGGATCAGGCGATAACCGAACAGGGCGATGAACACCGTCAGCACGCCGCCCAGGATCAGCGACGACGCCGATCCGCCTGCCGCCATCGCCTGATATCCGGCCGCACCCAGGGTCTGCGCCTGGCAATCGATATGCCCGAGCACGCTCGACAGAAACTGGCTGTCATTGATGGCGGGGCAGGCGACCTGCATCAGGCGCGCTCCAGCAATGGCGGGATCCAGTCGGCGGGGTCGTCGCCCTTTTCGGCGCGGATCTCGTCGAGCAGCCGCACGGTGCGTTCGCGTCCCGACAGGATCGTCAATATGTCGCGCTCGCCGGTCAGGTTGAGCCGCACCACGACGCTTTCGGTGCCGTGCTTGATCAGGAAACAATGCGCATCGTCGGGCAAGGTTCGGACGATCTCATATTCGTGCGGAGTCAGCCCGAAGCCGTCGATATAATCGGCTGCGCGCGCCTTGGGATTGGTCATGAAGATCTGCGTCGCGGCCTGCTCGATGATCGCCGAGGCGATGCGGCTTTCCAGCGCGTCCTGCGCGCTTTGCGTCGCGAAGCCGACGATGCCGTTGCGTTTGCGGATCGTCTTTTCCCAATCCTTGATGCGGCGCACGAACACCTCGTCGTCGAGCGCTTTCCACCCCTCGTCGACGACGATGATCGCCGCCGATCCGTCGAGCCGCTCCTCGACGCGGTGGAACAGATACATCATCGCTGGCGTGCGGACTGCCGGATCATCGAGGATCTGGGTCATGTCGAACCCGACCGAGGTCGCCGACAGATCGGTCAAATCGCGCTCGTTATCGAACAGCCAGGCACGCTCGCCATCGCCCCACCAGGGACGCAGGCGCGAATAGAGGTCGGCGGCGGTCGGCCGCGATCCGCCGCGGAACAGTTCTGCCAGGTGACGCAAGCGGCGATGCTCGATCGGCTGGTCGAAATTGGCGTCGATGGCGTCCTTGATCCGCGCGGTCTCGTCGATATCGGCGCCGCCCGCGAGTTGCGCGACCCAGTCGATCAGGAACTGGCGGTTGGCCGGACTATCGTCGAGCTGGAGCGGGTTGAGCCCCGCCGCCATGTCAGGGCGCAGCACGTCGTAGCGCCCGCCGATCGCGCGGATGAACAATTCCGCGCCGCGATCCTTGTCGAAGAAGATGATCCGCGGGTGGAACTTCCGCGCCTGGGCAAGCAGGAAATTGAGTACCACCGTCTTGCCCGACCCCGACGGGCCGATGACGGTGAAATTGCCCAAATCGCCCTGATGGAAATTGAAATAATAGGGCCCAGCCGCGGTCGTCTCGAGCAGGCTGACCGCCTGGCCCCAATGATTGGCTTCGGGCTTGCCCAAAGCGAAATTATGGCTCGACGCGAACCCGGCGAAATTGCCCGTAGAGATCAACCCGCGTCGCGCGATATATTTGAAATTGCCGGGAAACTGCGCCCAGAACGCCGGCTCGAGCGCGATCTCCTCGCGAACCGCGATAATGCCGAGATCGGACATCGACGCCTGCACTTCGGCGACCCCGGCATTGACCTCCTCGATCGAGGCCCCGTGCACCGCGACGGTCATGTGATGCTCGCCGAATCCGGCGCGCCCCGCGGCGACGTCGTCCTTGGCGTTGGAGAGCTCGCCGCGGAGACTGACCGCCTCGTCCTCGGCCGAGCGCATCCGTCTGAGCGCCAGGTTCATCTTGCCGAGCGCAGCCTGGCGATCGACGAAACCGAAGCTCTGCGAGACGGTGATCTCGAACGGCAGTCGCAGCAATTCATCGAGCATGCCCGGCGCGGTCTGCGCGGGATAATCCTTGATCGACACCATGCCGACGAAACTGCGTCCGGTATTGCCCGCCGGGCCGAGTTCGACCGTCTCCTCGCCGAAACTGATCCGGCGATAAGGGAGATAGGCACCGACGTCCTGCGTCGGCATCAGCACCGGGCGCACCTCGGCATTGTACAGCGCCGACAGGAATTCGAGCGGTTCCGAACAGAAGCCCGCTTTGGTTTCATAGACCGACAGCAAGCGCGGATCGTAGCTGCCGAGCTGCGCCAGCAAGGCGTCGCGCGCGGTGTCGAGCTGGTGCACCTCGTGACTGCGGGTGATGTCGGGATCGACCCCGGTGCTGCCGAACCAGCCGCGGATGCGGTCGGCAACCCCGACGCGACCCTGCATCGGGCGCCGCACCAGGGTCAGGAAGATGTCGTTGACGTAGAGCCGCCGCGCCGACAGCCGCGCGCGCCACGCCGCATCGAGCCGGGTCGAGAAATCGTCGGGAAACTTGTCCGACATCTCGGCATCGGCTTCGCGCCGGATGACGTGGTGATAGATCGCGAAGCGCGACGATCCGATCGCCTGCAGCATCGCGTCGCGGAGCGACTTGCGGTAATTGATCTCGTCAGTGTCGGCGGTCTCGAACAACAGGCCGCGCAGCTGGATCACCTGCATCAGCAGGCCGTCGCGCGTCTCGATCGTGTGATCGTCGACGTGCCGCGCATAGGGAAGATGCGCGCCCGCCGCTTTCTCGCGCGCGACTGCCCGCCGGTCGTTGGTCAGGGGCGGTAGGAGTTGCATCGCCAGATCGAATAATTGCGCACGCGCGGACAGCGGCTGACCTTGGCCAGCCACAAGTCGAAAAAGCGCGGCTCGCGCACGCACAGGATCATGCCGACGACGTGGATCAGGGCGGCGGCTGCCAGCACCCAGATCGAGTGGAAGATCAGGAACAATTCGGTCGCGACCACGCCGTTGACGACGAAATAGCTATAGGTCACGCCCGCGAACATCTGCGGCCGCGTCAGGGCGACGAACAACGGATCGCGGTCGAGCCCCCCTGCCATGGCTCAATTGCCCAGGGTGGCGGTGGACTGGATTCCCGCGACGATCGAGGCGGCGCCGAACAGGATGAAGCAGCCGACGATGACCGTCGCGCCGTAGCGCCAGTTGATCCGTCCGGTCAGCATCATGAACCCGACCGCGGCGACCGCGATGATCGCGACGACCGTAGCGACAGTGCCCAGCAACGTGCCCTGCAGCCAGCGCACGGCGGAGACCAGCACGCCCGATCCGGCGGGGTCGTTGAGCGAATCCTGCGCGTACGCGACACTGGCATTGATCATGCCGCCAAAAGCGGCCAGCAATGGTACAATCCGGGACTTCATCAAACGCAACACGCCTCACCCCTCACTTGCGGGTCGGTAGCGCGCGTAGCCGCGGATGTGCGGCGACAGGCGCCCCCCGCACCCGAGTCGCGGGTGTGCACCAGCGCGCAGTGCGTTTCAAGCGGCGCGCCCTTCCCATCGTGAAACGAGACTGCCGGTCAATGCGTTGAAAAGCCATGCCGTCCAGCGTGATACGCTCCTTCGACTATGATCAAGCCGCGCACCGGCTCGATATCCGCTTCGTCAGCGGGCGGCTGTATTCGTATCTCGATGTCCCCGAACGCGTCGCCGAGGCAATGCGCCGCGCGACGTCCAAAGGCGGATTCTTCAATCGCCGCATCCGCGACCGCTATCGCTTCGTGCGGCGTTGAGGGATATCCTCTCCCTCATGTCGAACATACGAATCGGAATCGGCGGCTGGACCTACGAGCCCTGGCGCGGAACTTTCTTTCCGGAAAAGTGGCCGCAAAAACGCGAGCTCGAATATGCCTCGCGCCAGCTCAGCGCGATCGAGATCAACGGCACTTATTATTCGGGGTTCAAGCCGGCGACCTTCGCAGGCTGGGCGGAAGTCGTGCCAGACGACTTCGTCTTCACGGTCAAGGCATCGCGGTTCTGCACCAATCGCAAGGTGCTGGCCGAGGGCGGCGAATCGATCGCCCGGTTCGTCGGCCAGGGGATCGTCGAGCTCGGTCCCAAGCTCGGCCCGATCCTGTGGCAGTTCATGGCGACCAAGAAATTCGACGCGGACGATTTCGGCGCGTTCCTGAAGCTGCTGCCGGCGAGCCATGAAGGCGTGGCGCTGCGCCATGCGGTGCAGGTGCGGCACAACAGTTTCCATGTGCCCGAATTCGTCGATTTGTGCCGCAAGGCCGGAGTCGCGATCGTCTATGCCGAATCGGCCGATTATCCGGCGATCGCCGACATTTCCGGCGACTTCGTCTATGCCCGGCTCGAAAACGCCGTCGAAGAGGAACTGCAGGGTTATTCGTCCGACGCGCTCGACCATTGGGCGGAGGTGGCGAAGGACTGGGCGGCAGGCGGATCGCCCGAGGGGCTGCCCTATGCCGCCGATCCAGCGCCCAAGAAGCCGCGCGATACCTTCATCTTCATGATCAACGGCGCCAAGGTCCGCGCGCCGGCCGCCGCGCAAGCGCTGATTGAGCGGATTTAAGGTTCAGGGGATAAAGGGTGGATGCGAAGCTCTACCGTCTAGCCGGCGGCAGCGCCGCGGCATTGCCCTGCAGCGCGGCGGCCTCCAGCGTGTCGAGCGCCTGGCGCGTCGCGATGTAGCGTTGCGCGCCGTCGAGCCAGGCCTTGGATTGCGCGGCGCCGGGCAGGCGCTTCACTTCCTCGACCGCCGCCTCGACCTGTCCCTGGGCGAGGAACCGGCGGATCCGCGCCAGCCGTTCGCCCGGCACCGGTGACGGCGCGTTACGCGGATGGATCACCACCAGGCTGCCGAGCATGCGGACGAACGACCCGCCCCAGCCATCGCCCGCCGGCCCCAAGGCCAGCTGCGACCCGATCTGGTCGAGCCCGAGCCGCAAATCCTCGACCGTGATCGGGTTGCGCCCGGCATCGATGATCGCGGCGACCTCATTGGGGCGCGTCGTGCCGAACCGGTCACGCAATTGCTGTTCGATATAGCCCAGAGGCGATCCGCGATCGATCGCACGTCGTGCGGCGAACGCGACCAACATCCCTTCGGCGCGGGTCGCATTGCCATAGGAATTGGCGGCTTCCCCGGTCACCGCGGCGGTACGCTGTTCGAGCGCGGAGAGCTCGGCAGCGAGCATCTGCTGGCGCGCGGACAGCGAAGCGGGATCGCTCGCCACCGGCGGCGCGACGATGACCTTGGTGGCGGGCTCTGCGGCTTGCGGTTCAGCCACCGGCTGCGCGGGGACCATCCGCCAGACGACCAGCCCGGCGATCAGCAGCCCGATGATGAAGGTGGCGAGCGCGATGCCAATGGTCGCGGTCAGGGTCAGCTGCCGGGCGGCCTCCGGCGGACTTTGCGCGATGTCGCTCATAATGTCCTTATCCGCCGCGGCGCAGGGACGGTCAATCGGCCAGACTGCGGGCGAGCGCGATCAACGCGGCACCATCGGGAGAAGCGGCCGCCGCGACGCGTTCCCAATCGCCGCCGGCGGCGTCGGCCGCCGCCGCGCTGATCGCTGCCAGCCGCACCGTCCGGCGATCGATTCCGGCGCGATCGATCAGATCGGCGACGCGGCGCGCCGCGCGGGCCGAATGGATCAGCACGACCGATCCCGCGAGCTGGTCGAGCGCCTCGATCGGAATCGCCAACGGCTCGCTGGCATAGACCGCGATCGCCTCGGCGATGATCGGGTGCTCTTCCACCGCGCGATCGCGGCCGCCGAGCAACAAGCCGCGCCGCACGCCGCTCACCGCGGCGGCCGCAACCAATGCCGCACCATCGCGATCGCCGACCGCGACGACCTCCAGCCCCGCATCGCGCGCCGCGGCGGCAGTGGCATCGCCGACCGCATGAACCGGCAGACCCCGCAACGTGGCTAGGCCCGGTCCGGCATGCCGCAATGCATTGGCGCTGGTCAGCAGCAGCGCGTCGTATCGCGTGACGTCGGGCGGCGTCCAATCGATCGCGCGAACCTCGAACAGAGGCAGGCGGATCGCGGTCAGCCCCAAAGCCTCGATTGCGGTGGCGGTCGCGGCATTGCCCGGCTCGGGGCGCAGCACCGCGATGGCGCGGCTCATCCGGCGAACCCCGCGCGAATCGCCGGCGTCGCGCGCTCGAACAGCGCATTCGCCAGGTCGCGCGCCAGGGCCTCGCCATCCGGTCCCGAAGCATCTGCCGCGACGTGTTCGCCGCCATCCTCGGACAGCAATTCGGCGCGCAAGATCACGACGTCGTCCGCGATCGTCGCCAGCGCCGCGATCGGCGAGTGGCAGGTCGCATCGAGCGCCGCCAGGAACGCCCGCTCTGACCGCACCGCGCGGCTCGTCGGGCGATGGTCGATCGCCGCGAGCAACCGCGCCGTCATGGCGTCATCGGCGCGGCACTCGATCCCGACCGCGCCTTGCGCCGGGGCCGGCAGCATCTCCTCGATCGCCAAAGCCACGCCGATATCGCCGCGCCCCAGCCGGTCGAGCCCCGCCGCTGCGAGCAGGGTGGCATCGGCTTCGCCCGCCGCCAGCTTGGCCAGCCGCGTATCGACATTGCCGCGAAACACCACCACCGACACATCGGGCCGCGCGCGCAATATTTGCGCGCGCCGCCGCGGGCTGCTGGTGCCGACCACGCCATTCACGCGGATCGCAGCCAGATTGTCGGCGCCGACCAACCGGTCGCGAACATCGGCACGCTCGAGCATCGCGGCGATGACGATGCTGTCGGGCCGGATCGTCTCGACATCCTTCATCGAATGGACGGCGAGGTCGATCTCGCCGCCGAGCAAGGCGCGGTCGAGCTCCTTGGTCCACAATGCCTTGCCACCGATCTCGGCCAGCGCGCGATCCTGGACGCGGTCGCCAGTGGTGCGGATGACATGGATCTCGCAGGCGATATCGTGCGCCGCCGCCAGCGCATCCTTCACCATATTGGCCTGGATCAATGCGAGCGGCGATCCCCGCGTGCCGAGTTTGAGGACGGTCATCGCGCCCCCTCTAGCGAGTCGCCTCCGGCTAATCGACCAACTTCGTCTCGACCGTCGGGCAGCTTTCCAGCGTCCGGTGCACCGGGCATTTATTGGCGATCACCAACATGCGGTCGCGCTGTTCTTGAGTGAGGTTGCCTTCCAACCGGATGTCGCGGTGAAGGATCTCCAACCGCGGCCGCCCGCCCGCCGCGGCGGCGCTGTCGTCGGCATGCCGACGTTCGTGGCGGAGCAGCACCTCGACTCCCTCGACCGGGATGCCCTCCGCGCGCGCCACGAGTTCGATCGTCATCGCGGTACAGGTGCCGAGCGCCGCGAGCAGCAGGTCGTACGGCGTGGGGCCGAGATCGCTGCCGCCCGATCGCAGCGGTTCGTCGGCCAGAAGCGTATGCCCCGAGGCATCGACCAACTGGACGAACGGCCCTTCTCCCGAGCCGACGCGCACGCAGCCTTCGGGCAGCATATCGGGCGACTTGGCGGGCAACAGAAAGGGCTCGACCCAGGCGACGATGATCGACGCGGCATAGGATGCGCGCTCGGCATCGGTCAGCAGATGATCGGCACCGTCGAGCGCGACGAAGCTCTTCGGATGTTTGGCGGCGTCATAGATCGCCTTGGCATTCTCTATGCCGACGACCTCGTCGGTCGGCGCGTGGAGCACGAGCAGCGCCTTTTTGAGGTGCGCCAGCCGGCTCGCCTGATCCTGTCCCTTGGCCGCGTCGAGAAAGTCGCGTCCGACGCGGAACGGACGTCCGCCGATCGCGACCGTACCGACTCCTTCGGCCTCGATCCGCGCCGCGTCCTCCGCGCTGATATGATGCAGCGCATGCGCCGGGTCGAACGGCGCGCCGATCGTGACCACGGCGCGCGACGAGGGGATATGCGCCGCCGCGGCGATCACCGCCGCACCGCCCAGCGAATGACCGATCAGGATCGATGGCGCGCCGATCGTCGCCTCGAGATGGGCCGCCGCGGCGACGAGATCGTCCACATTGGCGCCGAAATGGCTGTCCGCGAAGTCGCCTTCGCTCTTGCCGAGTCCGGTGAAGTCGAACCGCAGGGTTGCGATGCCTTGCGCGGCGAGCGCGGTACTGACGCGCCGCGCGCCGTGACTCGCTTGGGTACAAGTGAAGCAATGCGCGAACAGGGCGATGGCGCGGACCCGGCCCGGCGGCAGTTCGAGCGATCCTGCGAGCGACACGCCCGCCGCATTCTCGAACCGAACCTCTCGCGCCATCCTTGCCTCCGTTATCGCTGGAGCCCCGGCCTATAGCATTCACGTGACCGATCGAAGGCTGTGGGCGAAGACTATTATTTATCAGCGAGTATTTATCAGCGAGGCAAAAGACCGCCGCTTCGCCAGCCCGTCACCCCAGGCATGTGTACATGGACCGAAGTGACGGGCGGGATTGCGGTTGGAGCCCCAATCCTCCTGCCTGCGAGGAGGAATTGGACCAGCCCTTACTCGGCCGCTTGCTGTTCCAGTGCCCGATAGTCGATATAGCCCTCCGGCCCCGGCGTGTACCAGGTCTTGAAGTCGTCGGCGTTGAGCTCCGCGCCGCGGCGGAAGCGCTCGACCAGGTCGGGATTGGCGATGAACTTGCGCCCGAACGAGATGCCGTCGGCCAGGCCCGACGCGACATCGGCCGCCGCCGCCTTGAACGTGTAATCCTGGTTGAGGATCAACGGACGCTCGAACACCTCGCGGATCTTCGGGCTCAGCTTGGGCACGTCCGACGCGCCGAACGTTCCGGCCGGCGACAGCTCGCGCAGCTCGAGAAAGGCGATGCCCAGATCGTTGAGCACTTTCGCGGCGGGAACGAACACCGCTTCCGGATTGCTGTCGTCCGCTCCTTGCGTCTCGCCATTGGGCGATAGGCGGATCGCGGTGCGGCCGGCGCCGACCTCGGCGATCACCGCCTCAACCGCTTCCTTCATGAAGCGGATGCGGTTTTCCGGGCTGCCGCCATAATCGTCGTCGCGGAAATTGGTGTTGTCGCGCAGGAACTGGTCGATCAGATAGCCGTTCGCGCCGTGCAGCTGGACCCCGTCGAACCCGGCGGCGATCGCATTACGCGCGGCGGTCGCATATTCGTCCTGCGCGCGCTTGATGTCGTCGAGCGTCGCGGCGCGCGCTTCCTGATAGGGGTTTTCGGGCTTGTGATAGGGCGCGCGCGTCACCGAGGATGACAACGGCTGCAGGCCGGTCACGTCCGGCCGCGCCAGGCGCCCCATATGCCAGATCTGCGCGACGATCTTGCCACCCGCCTCGTGCACGGCGGCGGTGACCGGTTTCCACGCCTCGACCTGCGCGTCGGTCCACAACCCCGGGGCGTTCGGCCAGCCCATCCCCAACCGGCTGACGCCAGTGCCTTCGGTAATGATCACGCCGGCGCCCGAGCGCTGGCGGTAATAGTCGATCATGATGTCGGTCGGCACATGCTCGGCAGTCGAGCGGCCGCGCGTCAGCGGCGACATCAGGACGCGATTCCTGGCGGCGATATCGCCAAGCTGGATAGGGTCGAACAACGTCGGCATTTGCGGATAACCTCCCGATAGGACTTCTTTGCGGACGCGGCGCAGATAGGTGTTATGGGGCCGCATGCATCGGGAAAGCGCAACAAGAAAAGCTACCAGCGGCGCAAGCGATACAAGCGTTGGCGCGCATCCGCTGGCGTTCGCGGCGCTGATCCTCGCCAATATTTTGCTGAGTATAGGCCCGGTTTTCGTGCGGATGAGCGACGTCGGGCCGGTCGCCGCGGGCTTCTGGCGAATCGCGCTGGCGGCACCGATACTGGTCGCGGCGGCGTTCGGCACCGGCTGGCGTCCCACCGGGATCGGGCGCGCGGCGTGGTGGGCGATTGCGATCGGCGGCTTGTGCTTCGCGGGCGACCTTGCCGCCTGGCATATCGGCATCCTCAAGACGCAGCTCGCCAATGCGACCCTGTTCGGCAATTCGGCGACCTTGTTCTACCCGGTCTACGGCTTTTTGATCGCGCGCGCCTGGCCGTCGCGGACGCAGAGCTTCGCGCTGTTGCTGGCGCTGGTCGGAGCCGGGCTACTGATGGGGCGGTCGATGCAGATCGCCCCCACCCACCTCGCCGGCGACCTACTCTGCCTGCTCGCGGGTATTCTCTACACCGTCTATTTCGCGACCATGGCGAAGGCGCGTGACACGATGGCGCCGATCCCCGCGCTCGCGCTGTCGACCCTGGCCAGCCTGTTGCCGCTGCTGATCTTCGCCAATCTGCTCGGCGAACAGGTCATGCCGCACAATTGGACGCCGCTGGTGCTAATGGCGCTGTCGAGCCAGGTCATCGGCCAGGGGCTGATGATCTTCGCGCTCGGCCAGATGTCGCCGATGGTGATCGGCATCGCGCTCCTCACCCAGCCGGTGATGGCAGCGACGATCGGCTGGGTCGGCTATGGCGAGCGGCTCGATAGCGTCGACATGATCGGCGCGGTCGCCGTCGCGGTGGCTTTGGTACTCGTACGCGGCGAGCGCAAGGACACTGCCGCGCTTGCCCCCGAGGGCACCGCGGAGGCATAAGCCGAGGGTCCGTACTCAGTTAGCGCGGGGTCGTGACGGAGCCGATTTTGGTGTTGGGCAAGAAGCAAGGAGGGAGCGATGCTGACAGCATCGTGACCGACACAGCGACGCCGCCCGGCGCCAAAATCGGCCCGCCGCTGTGCGGTCGCCCGGAGAAGCCCGCTGGACTACGTCGCTTGCTTGCGCGTAGCTATGGCTACGCGACTGCGCTACGCTTCTTGCCAGCGGGCTTCTCCGGGCGATCACGATCCCCGCGCTAACTGAGTACGGACCCTACGATGACTTTGCCTGCCGATCCCACGCTCGACGAAATCCGCGAGGCGCTCGCCCCGCTCGTCGCCGACAATGCCGCGTTCGACGGCTGGAAAGCGGCGGCGCGCGACCTGGCGGCCGACCAGCTCGGCATCGACCGCGACGTGGCGCTGCTCGCTTTGCCCGATGCGACGGCGATGATCGACGCTTGGTTTGCGAGCATCGATCGCGGCATGGTCGAGAAGCTACCCTCCGAAACTTTGGCCAAGATGAAAGTGCGCGAGAAGATTGCCGCTCTGGTCGAAGCGCGGCTCGATCTGCTCGCCCCGCATCGCGAGACGTTGCGCCGCGCGCTGGCGATCCTGGCGATGCCGGCCAATGTCGCGCATGGCGCGAAGCTCGGCTGGCGCGCCGCCGACCTGATGTGGCGCGCGGCCGGCGACACCGCGACCGACTATAATCACTATACCAAGCGCGCGATGCTCGGCGGCGTCTATGCCGCAACGATCACCGTGTTCCTCGACGACGAAAGCCAGGGCCAGGCCGACACGCGTGCTTTCCTTGCGCGGCGAATCGAGGGGATCATGCGATTCGAAAAGGCCAAGGCGCAATTTTTGGGTCGGATCGAGCACCGCCCGAGCTTGTCGCGCTTCATCGGGCGGCTGCGGTATCCCGCTGTTTGATTGATTCACGCGAAGGCGCGGAGGCGCGAAGAAGGTTTGAGTTGGTTTCGCGCAGAGGCGCAGAGGACGCAGAGCTGCTTTCGCTTTGGGCTGCTGGTGAAAATCCAAGACGCATGGTTGAGCATGAGCCTCGCAAGGCGAGGCTCTCTTAAAAAATCTCTGCGCTCTCTGTGCCTCTGCGCGAAAACTCCTTCGCGCCTCCGCGCCTTCGCGTGAATCAAACCCAATTCGGTTATTGATAATCAGTCGCAGTAGTTCTACGTGAGCCTCATGGCGACGACTCCGCTCAGCCTCGAACAGCTTCCCCAGCGCCAGCGCGCGACCGTCGCGGGCATTGCATGGGACCGATTGACGGCGCCTGAAGGCCGGCGATTGCGCGAACTCGGCTTCGATGAGGGCGTCGGCATCGAAGTGCTGCACCGCGCGCGAATCGGCGGCGGACCGATCGCCTGCCGGATCGGCCGCATGACCGTGGCGCTGCGCCGCCGAGTCGCCGGCGCGATTCATGTCGCTCCCGACCAGCTAGGATGAACCCCGCCCCGCTGGTCGCGTTGGTCGGCAATCCCAATGCCGGCAAGAGCGCGCTGTTCAATGCGTTGACCGGCGCGCGCCAGAAAGTCGGCAATTATCCCGGGGTCACCGTCGAGCGCCATGCCGGTCGGATGGCGCTGCCCGATGGCCGCCCGGTCGAATTGCTCGATCTGCCCGGCACTTACAGCCTCGAACCGTCGAGCCCCGACGAGCGCGTCACCCGCGACGTCGTCACCGGCGCCCAGGCCGGCGAGCGGCTGCCCGACGCGATCGTGGTGGTGGTCGACGCCGCCAATCTCGACAACCATTTGCGCTTCACGCTCCAGCTGATCGCGCTCGGCCTGCCGGTGGTGGTCGCGCTCAACATGATCGATCTCGCCGAGCGCGACGGGCTCAAGCTCGACCCGGAAGCGCTGGCGCGCGAGCTCGGCGTTCCCGTCATTCCCACCGTCGCGGTGCGCAAGCGCGGGATCGACGACCTCAAGGAAGCTTTGGCCGATTGCGTCACGCCGGGCGCGATGGAACTGCGTCGGAGCGATCCGGTGCTCCACGCCGACATCGCCACCCTGCAGCGGCGCGCGCGCCAGATCGCGATGGCGGCGACGATTTCGGAAACGCCGGTGCGGCGCTGGACGCACATGCTCGATTCGGTTGCGCTACACCCGGTGTTCGGCGTGCTGCTATTGTTCGTCGTGCTGTTCGTGATGTTCCAGGCGGTGTTCTTTGCCGGCGCAGCACCGGCCGACGCGATCGCCAGCGGGTTCGACTGGCTTGCCGGGCTGGTCAAGCAGGTCATGCCCGATTCGATCCTGCGGTCGCTGATCACCGATGGCGCGATCGCCGGGGTCGGGGCGGTGATCAAGTTCCTGCCCCAGATCCTGATCATGTTCTTCTTCATCCTGGTGCTCGAAGCGAGCGGTTACATGGTTCGTGCGGCGTTCCTGATGGACCGGATCATGGCGAGCGTCGGGCTGTCGGGCCGGGCGTTCATTCCCCTCCTCTCCAGTTTCGCCTGCGCGGTGCCCGGGATCATGTCGACGCGCACGATCGAGGACGAGAAGGACCGCCTGACGACGATCCTGATCGCGCCGCTGATGACCTGTTCGGCACGACTGCCGGTCTACACATTGGTGATCGGCGCGCTGATCCCCAATGTCCGCGTGCTCCCGTTCGTCGGGCTGCAGGGCCTGGTCATGCTCGGCCTGTACATCATGGGCGTCGCGGGCGCATTCGTCGTCGCGTTGGTGTTGCGCCGCACGGTGACCAAGGGCGCGTCGTCGGGCTTCATGATGGAGATGCCCAAATACCAGCTGCCGAGCGTGCGTGATCTGGCGATCGGGCTGTGGAGCCGCGCCGAAATCTTCCTCAAGCGCGCGGGCACGACGATCGCCTTCACCACGATCGTGTTGTGGGCAATGCTGTCCTTTCCCCAGGTGCCCAAGGGCAGCGCGGTCAGCCAGGTCAATTATTCGGTCGCCGGGCGCATCGCCAACACGATCGAACCGGCGTTCCGCCCGATCGGCTTCAATCGCGATATCGTGCTGGCGCTGATTCCAGCCATGGCGGCGCGCGAAGTGTCGGTCGCCGCGCTCGGCACGGTCTATGCGATCGACTCTTCGGAGGACGATGAAACCAAAATGGCGCAGACTCTTCATCAGCGCTGGAGCCTCGCCACGGCCCTCGCTTTCCTCATGTGGTTCGTGTTCGCGCCGCAATGCATATCCACAATTGCGGTCACCCGGCGCGAAACAAACGGGTGGAAATGGCCCGCCTTCATGGTTGGCTATTTGTTCCTGCTCGCCTACATCATGGCCGGAATCACATACTGGCTGGCTGTCTTCGCCGGCCTCTAGGCAAGGGCGAATTAATGGCGGGCAGCGTCAACAAGGTCATTCTCGTCGGCAATCTCGGGCGCGATCCCGAAAGCCGCACGTTCCAGAACGGCGGCAAGGTCGTCGAGCTGCGCATCGCGACGTCGGAACAGTGGAAGGACCGCAATTCGGGCGAGCGCAAGGAGCGCACCGAATGGCACACCGTGAAGGTGTTCAACGAAGGCCTGGCCAATGTCGCCGAGCGCTATCTGCGCAAGGGCTCGAAGGTCTATATCGAGGGCGCGCTGCAGACCCGCAAATGGCAGGACCAGGACGGCAAGGATCGCTATTCGACCGAGATCGTGCTGCAGGGCTTCAACAGCGTGCTGACGATGCTCGACGGCGCGCCGGGCGGTGGTGGCGGTTCGGGCGGCGGCGGTGGCGGCTTCTCGAGCGGCCGTGACGACTTTGCGCCGTCGGGCGGCGGACGCGACGACTTCGCCGGCGCCCCGAGCGGCGGTGGCGGCTTCGGCGGCGGCAAGAGCGGCGGCTTCTCCGACGACCTCGACGACGACGTTCCGTTCTAGGATTCGGTCTGTCCGGATCGCGGGGCAATGCGGGCGCTCCCGCGGAAGAGGCTTACCGCCTCAGCAGAAACACCGCATGCTCCGCGAGCAGGTTCGCCATGGTCGCGCTGGTGCGCTGATCTCCCGACAGGAACCACGCGCCTTCGACGGTGATGCCGCGCTCGTTCAGCAGCGCGCGGAAATCGTCGATCGTAACGTGGTGGATGTTGGGCGTCGCATACCAGGCGACCGGCAACAGCCGCGTGACCGGCATCCGTCCGCCCCACAAGAGCGACGCGCGCACTCGCCAATGCGCGAAATTGGGGAAGGACACGAAAGCGTGCCGTCCGATCCGCAGCAGATGTTCGAGCACGACATCGGGCGCGCGGGTCGTCTGGAGCGTCTGGCTGAGGATCGCATAGTCGAAACTGTTGTCGGGATAGTCGGCGAGATCGGTATCGGCATCGCCCTGCACCACCGACAACCCCCGCGCGACCGCACTCGCGACATCGCCGGCATCGAGTTCGAGCCCGCGCGCATCGACCTGTTTCTTGTCGCGCAACGCCGCCATCAGCTCGCCGTCGCCGCAGCCGATATCGAGCACGCGACTGCCCGGCGCGACATTGGCGGCAATCACCGCGAGATCGGGGCGCAGGCTCATTCGGGCGTCGCCCGCAACGCGTCGGCGAACCCGGGCGCCAATCGCTCCATGTAACGGCCGGGCCGGATCAAGGCATGAAAGCCGAGCGCCTCGTACACGCCGTGGGCATCGGCGGTAACGAGCCCCATCCGCCGGATGCCGGCAAAATCGGGATGATCGATGAACCATCCGACCATTGCCCGGGCGACCCCTCGCCCCCGCGCACGCTCATCGACCCAGACATCGGCCAGCCAGGCGAAAGTCGCGTGATCGGTGATCATCCGGGCATAGCCGACCTGCTCGCCTTGGTCATAGGCACCAAGGCAATGCGACCCGGCGATGGCGCGCTCGACCAGCGCACGCTCGATTCCCGGCGACCAATAGCTCGAGGCAAGCCAGCCATGCACCCGCGCCACATCGAGCCGGGTCTTGTCGTCGGAGAGCTCGATCATGCCGCCGCCCTCAGGAAGCCGTCGACCACGCGGTTGAGTTCGGGCGCGTCGAGTAGAAAGGCGTCGTGCCCGAACGGGCTGCTCAACTCGACGAAGCTGACCGCCGCGCCCGCCGCGTTGAGCGCATGGACGATCGCGCGCGATTCGGGAGTCGGGTAGAGCCAGTCGGTGTCGAAGCTGACCAAAGCGAACCGCGTCTTCGAGCCCTTGAAGGCGTTGGCGAGCAGCCCGCCATGCTCCTCGGCGAGGTCGAAATAATCCATCGCGCGGGTGATATAGAGATAGGAATTGGCGTCGAACCGATCGGTGAAGCTCAGCCCCTGGTGGCGCAGATAGCTCTCGACCTGGAAGTCGGCATCGAAGCCGAACGACTTCGCCTCGCGCGCCTGCAACCGCCGGCCGAATTTCTCGGTCAGTCCGGCTTCAGACAGATAGGTGATGTGCGCCGCCATCCGCGCGACCGCGAGCCCCGCAACGGGCGGGTCGCCTTCGCCGTAATAGTCGCCGCCACGCCAATTGGGGTCGGCCATGATCGCCTGGCGCCCGACTTCGTGGAACGCGATATTCTGCGCGGTGTGGCGCGCGGTCGAGGCGATCACCACTGCCTTGGTCACGCGGTCGGGAAAGGTCGCCGCCCAGCTCAGCGCCTGCATCCCGCCCATCGATCCGCCGACCACGGCGACGGTACCGACGCCGAGATGGTCGAGCAGCATCGCCTGCGCGCGGACCATGTCGCGGATGGTGATGACCGGGAAGCTCATCGCCGCGGGACAAGCTGTGGCGGGATTGATCGTCGCCGGACCCGACGATCCCATGCAGCTGCCGAGCACGTTGGCGCAGACGATGAAATGGCGCGCGGGGTCGATCGGCTTGCCGGGGCCGACCATCCGCGTCCACCAGCCCGGCTTCCCGGTGATCGGATGATCGCTCGCGACATATTGGTCGAGGGTCAGCGCGTGGCAGATCAGGATCGCGTTCGACCCATCCGGCGCCAGCGTGCCATAGGTCTCATAGGCAATATCGACCGGCGACAGCAGCACGCCCCCGTCGAGGCGGAGCGGCCCCGGCAAGGTCACGTGGCGCGACAGGCCGAAGCGCTGATCGTCGGTCATGGGGAGGCGGTTAGAGGGAAATCGGCGTGTGTCCAAGCCCATTAAACCCTCTCCCTTTGGGAGAGGGTCGAGCCGCGTAGCGGCGAGGGGTGAGGGCAGAGATCAGTTCCATTCCTGCCCTCACCCTTCCGCGCCTGCGGCGCTCCCTCCCTCTCCCAACGGGAGAGGGATTTGTACCTACCCCATCCGTCTCGCCGGCGCTCTCGCCGCGATCACCGATTGCGCCGCGAGCCGTCCGGTCTGCGCGCCGCCGTTCATATATCCCGGATAGGCATCCGACAGATGCTCGCCCGCGAAATGGACCGGTCCCGCCCCCATCGGGGTCGAGGCGATACCGTCGGTTTCGGTCCAGATCAGGTCGGCGAACTTGGTCAACTGACCCGGGCGAAAATTGACGTACGCGCCCATCGAGAAGGGATCGAGGTGCCAGTTGGTGCGGCGGACAATCGTGCCGGTCGCGGCGCCCATCCCCTTCACGCCGCTGTCGGCCAGCCGCGCGAGCTTGAGCGCCAGCGCGCGCGGATCGGCCTGATCTGCCGCGATCACTTCGTCGCCCCCGGTGAACCAGGTCCAGACGCTGCCCGGCCCCGCCGCCGGACGGACGCCCCCGTCCCAGCCAAGCGAGGCGCCGGCGTCACGGTCGGTCTGCCAGATCTCGCCGCCGCGCCCGATCGGCTTTTCCCAGGGCCGTGCCGTCGTCACTGCCTGGATCTTGCCGTTTTTGCCCAAACCTACCTCAGCGATGAACTGGCGCCACAAAAGCGGCAGCGGCACGCCATAGGCGATCCGGCTCATGATCGAAGCGGGGGTGGTGACGATCACCGCCGAGGCGTCGATCTTGTCGCCATTGGAGAAGACCACGCGTGCACCGCTTGCCGAGGGATCGATCCGCACCGCGCGGCGGTAGGTGGTGATGCGGCTCACCAGCCGGGCCGCCATCGCCTCGATCAGGGACGAACTACCGTTCGCCATCAGATAGCGTTCGTCGCTCCGGGACAACACGTCGATGCGCCGCCCGTCGATCGTGGGCAGGTTGAACACCAATTCGATCGCCGACGCCTGAGAGGGCTCGCAGCCATATTCGGTGCGCGCGGTCGCTTCCATCAGGCGGCGCACCCAGGGTTCGGGGATCAGCCGGGCATATTTATCGAGATACCCGGTGAACGACATGCGATCGAGCTCGGCAGCGACCTTGGCGTAACTTTGGTCGAGCCGCACCGAATCGGCATCGATCTGGCCGGCGATGCCGCGCAGGCCGGCGACCAATTTGCCCTCCGGCACCTCGCGCGCACCGTCGAGGATCATCGTGCGATGCTGGCCGGCCTTGCGGTCGATCAGCTGCACGCCGAATTCGCGGCAGAGTGCGTGCATGTCGGCATGGTCGGTATTGACCAATTGCCCGCCAATCTCGAGCGACGGCACGCCTTTGGCCTTGGCGGTGTACACCCGTCCGCCGAGCCGGGTTCGCGCCTCGTAAAGCCGCGCATCGACGCCCGATTTGGTCAAATGCCACAAAGCGGTCAGCCCGGCGATACCGCCGCCGATAATCACCACCGGCGCGGCGCTCGCTGCGGCGCGAACAGGACGCGGTAAGGCAGCCGTCGCCGCGGTCGCCGCCAGCGCGAGCAGCACTTGCCGCCGCGTCTGCCCATCGCCGCCGAGGACGGGCGCAGCCGCCCCGCTTTCGCGCAAATTCTCCCGTCGCGCCGCCTCGAGCGCCTGCCAGAATGCCGTCGGTCCCCGCATCCGCCTTCCCCCCGCTCCCGCTGCATAGCGGCCGGGGACTGATCTTGCCAAGGCGACAGGGCCCTGCGCATAGGCCACACATCATGACCGCACCTGAACCCAAGCCCTGGATCATGGCGATCGCGCCTTATGTCCCCGGGCGATCGACCACCGATGACGGCCGCAAGGTCGCCAAGCTTTCGTCGAACGAGAATCCCCTGGGCACTTCGCCCAAGGCGCGCGAGGCGTTTTTGTCGACGGCAAGCCGCCTCGAACGCTACCCCGATGCCAGCGGGACCGAGCTACGCGACGTGCTCGCCGACAAATACGGGCTAGATCCGGCGCGGATCATCTATGGCAACGGGTCGGACGAAGTGCTCCACCTCGCCGCCGGCGCGTTCGCAGGACAGGGCGATGAGGTCATCTTCGTCAAATATGGTTTCGCGGTGTACGAGATTGCCGCTCGGCGCGTCGGCGCGGTGCCAGTGATCGCGCCCGACCGCGACTATGCCACCGATGTCGACGCGATCCTGGCCTGCGTCACCGAGCGGACCAAGATCGTCTATATCGCCAATCCCAACAATCCGACCGGCACCTACGCGACCAAGGACGAGATCGCACGGCTGCACGCTGGCTTGCGCCCCGACATCCTGCTCGTGCTCGACCACGCTTATGCCGAATATATCGAGGGCGAGGCTGAGGATGGCGGGATGGCGCTGGCCGAAACCGCCCCCAACGTGCTCGTCACCCGCACCTTCTCCAAGATGTACGGACTCGCCGCTGAGCGGATCGGCTGGGGCTATGCCTCGCCAGCGATCATCGAGGCGATGCACCGCATCCGCTTGCCCTTTTCGATCACCATCGCCGGCACTGCGGCCGCGATCGCGGCATTAGGCGACACCGAATTCGTCGAATACACCCGAGCGCATAATGCGAAGTGGCGTGCCTGGTTCTCGCAGGAGATCGCTCAGCTCGGCAACGCCGGCCTGCGCGCCGTACCGAGCCAGGCCAATTTCGTGCTGGTCCTGTTCGAAGGCAGATTGACCGCCGAGGCCGCGTATAAGGGCCTGATGGACGCGGGCTATATCGTCCGCTGGCTGCCGGGCCAGGGATTACCGCACGGATTGCGTATCACGGTTGGAACCGAGGACGAGACCAAGGGCGTCGCTACGGCATTGCGCGCGATGGTCGAGAAGGCTGGGTGATGCCACAGGTAAGGCAGACCCTCACCCTTCCCACCGCCTTCGGTGGCGGGCGCCGTGGCGGGTCGACCATGCCCCCGGCATGGTCTGGACAGCGCGGGGCGCTGTCCACCCGCCGCGCCTCTCCCGCATGCGGGAGAGGGAGGGAGGCGCGAAGCGCCGGAAGGGTGAGGGTCTGACCGCCATGCTTCCTTTTTCCCGCGTCACCATTATCGGATTAGGCCTGATCGGCTCGTCGATCGCGCGCGCGATCAAGGCGGACATGCCGACCGTCCGGGTTACCGGGTACGACCTGGATCCGCAGGTGCGCGAGACATCGCGCGCGATCGGTTTCTGCGACGACATCGCCGACACTGCCGGCGCCGCGGTGACCGATGCCGACCTGGTGATCTTCTGCGTTCCCGTCGGCGCGATGGCCGTGGCAGCGGAAGCGATTGCCGATGACCTTCCCGCCGATGCGATCGTCAGCGACGTCGGATCGTCCAAGGGGACCGTGCTCGCGGCGCTGAGCGCAGCGCTCCCCGGCGCGACAATCATCCCCGCCCATCCGGTGGCGGGCACCGAGCGCTCGGGGCCCGAAGCGGGCTTCGCGACCCTGTTCCACGGCCGCTGGTGCATCCTGACTCCGCCCGAGGGCGTCGATCCGGCCGCGGTCGGGCGCGTCGCCGAATTCTGGCGGCGGCTGGGCGCCGAGATCGAGATGATGGACCCGCAGCACCATGACCGCGTGCTGGCGATCACCAGCCATTTGCCGCATCTGATCGCCTATACGATCGTCGGCACCGCCTCGGACATGGAAGAGGTCACCCGCTCCGAAGTGATCAAATATTCGGCCGGCGGCTTTCGCGACTTCACCCGCATCGCGGCGTCGGACCCGACGATGTGGCGCGACGTGTTCCTGAGCAATCGCGAGGCGGTGCTCGACATGCTGCAGCGCTTCACCGAGGATCTGACCTCGCTCCAGCGGGCGATCCGCTGGGGCAAGGGCGACGAACTGTTCGACCTGTTCACCCGCACTCGCGCGATCCGCCGCTCGATCATCGACCAGGGCCAGGACGACGCCGCACCGGATTTCGGCCGGCAGCACGATTGAAATCCTCCCCGTTTACGGGGAGGGTGTTCGGACTTTGGCGCAGCCAATGGTGGAGGGGCCGGGCCACGCAGAGCTCGCTTGCCGCACCGCCCCTCCACCAAGCCGCTGCGCGTCTTGGTCCCCCTCCCCATCTACGATGGGGAGGATTGTTCCAACGCATTGATCGCCGCGTGCACGCGCTTCTCGATCTCCGCGCGCGGCAGGCCGGGCGGGATGGCTTCGCCGAAGCGGAACGTCACCAGCCCGGCGCGCTTCAGCCCGCCTTTCGGCCACAATTTCCCGACATCGGTCGCGATCGGTACCACCGGGAGGCTGAGCATCTTGTAGAGCCCGGCGAATCCCGATTTGAGGTCGGGCTGTTCGCCCGCTTTTACCCGCGTTCCCTCTGGAAAGATCATCACCGATCGTCCGCTTGCCCGCGCCGCCTCGGCTTCGCGCATCAATTGACGCAGCGCCGCGGACGACGCGGCGCGGTCGACCAGAATCACGCCGTAGCGCTTCGCCGCCCAGCCCCAGATCGGGATGCGCGCGAATTCGCGGCGCATGATCGGCGCCGGTGCACCGAGTTCGGCGACCAGTTCGATCGGCTCCATCAGCGACTGATGCTTGCCGGCATAGAAAACCTGACCCGATGGCCGCGGCCCTTCATAGCGGACGCGGATGCCGAGCAGCCAGCGCACGCACCAGCGATGGAACCGCGTCCAGGCCATGGCATAAGCGATCAGCGCGCGCTGTCCGAACAGCGCCGAGAACGGCACCAGCAGCACGATCGGCAGTGACACGCCGTAAAAGACGATCGCGAACGCCACGTTGCGCAACAAGGTCACCGACGCGCCCTCACTGCCCGAACCCAAGCCACAAGGCGACGCGGCGCAACAGCAGCTTGTTATATTCGACCAGCAGCACGCTCAGTTCGGCATCGCCCTGCACGCCGTCATCGACCACCGTCACGTCGCTGGCCAGCGCGGCATCCAGTTCCATCCGCGCGCGCGCCATATGCCAGTCCGAGGTGACCAGCCGCACCGACTTATAGCCGTGATCGCCCACCCATTTCGCGGTTTCCGCGCCGTTCGAGCGCGTGTCGACCGCCTCGTGCCCGAGATCGACGCAACAGGCGAATATGCCCAACGGCACCTTGTACTTGATCGACAGATCGATCGGCCGCACGCCGGGTGCCGCTCCGCTGATCAGCAGCCGCTTGGCCTGATGCGCGGCGATCAACGCCAACCCACGATCGATCCGGCCGGGCGCCCCGGTCGGCACGACGATCGCGTCGGTCTGCATGTCTTGCAGAGGGCGCGGCAAGGTCAGTGTGTAGAGCACGAAGCCGAGCAGATAGACCAGGGCGACAATGGCGATCAGGCGGCGGATCATTGCACTTGCCTCAACCGCCCGAGCACCGCGATCCGCGCGGCGAACGTCGCCACCAACGCGAAGATCAGCGGCAACAGCGCGAGTAACATCCAGTCGCCCCGCGTCAGCACGCCGCCCGACAGCAATTGCGAGCCGAGGCCGGCCATCTGCCCTGTGACCGCCCAGATCGCCAGCATCGCCAGCAAAGTTCCGATCACCCCGCCGACCATCGTGTCGAGCGCGATCCGCCGCTGGAACAGCCGCGCGACCTGCACGTCGGTCGATCCCAGCATATGCAGGATGGCGATGGTGTCGCGATGCGTTTCCAGCCCCGCGCGCGCCGCGAGCAGCACCACCGCAGTGGTCGCCGCCGCCATCAGCAGCACCAGCACCGCCGCGGCATAGATCATCGTCCGCATGAAATCGGCGACCGGCGACAGCCAGCGCGACTGGCTGTCTACGCGCGCACTTGCGGCAGTCGCGCGAACGCCCACGGCAATGCGCGCAGCGGCCTCCTCGCTCGCTACGCTCAGGGTGACGTCGATCAGCGACGGCAGCGGCACATCGGCATCGGTCGAGGCATCGCCGAGCCAGGGGCGCAACAATTCGGTCAATCGCGCGGGATCGACTGGATCGGCACGCGATACCGCCGGCATCCCACGCAGCACCGCCAGCACCGCTTGCGTGTCGCGGTCGCGCACCGCTGGATCGGTAGCGACCACCTGTACGGTCAGGCGCCCGGCAAGCTCGCGATCGAGCGCGCCCGCCGCATTGATCGTGCCCAACCCTAATGCCGCCGCGAGGACGGTCAGGAACAGCATGATCGCCATGATCCAGGTCATCGCGCGCGTGCCGCGACGGTCGTCGAGCACGCGGCGATCGGCGGCGGTCGAGAATATCGCCACGCTCATGCGACCGGCGCCTTGGGCGGGTTGCGCAACGCGCCGGTCGGATCGAGCAGCCGCCCGGCCTCGATCCGCATCATATGCGCATTCTGGATTCGTCCGAGCAGGTGAAAATCGTGCGTTGCCACCACCACCGTGGTGCCGAGCCGGTTGAGCGATTCGAACAGATGAAGCAGCCGCGCCGCCATGTCGGGATCGACATTGCCTGTCGGCTCGTCGGCGACCAGGATTTCGGGGCGACCGATCACCGCGCGCGCGATCGCGATCCGTTGTTGCTCGCCGCCCGACAGGGTCGGCGGCGGGGCATGGCTGCGTTCCGACAGGCCGACCCAGGCCAGCATCTCGCGCACCGGCGCCTCGACATCGCTTTCGGGCACGCCCGACAGCCGCAACGGCAAGGCAATATTGTCGAACGCCGACAGATGCGGGACCAGCCGGAAATCCTGGAACACGACGCCGATCCGCCGCCTAAAGCCCGGCAGGCGCTTGCGCGGCAAGGCACCGGCATCCTCACCGAACAAGCGGATCACGCCATGGGTGGGGCGTTGGGCAAGATAGATCAGCTTGAGCAGCGAGGTCTTTCCCGCTCCCGACTGGCCCGTGAGAAAATAGAAGCCGCCCGAGGCCAGGGTGAAGTTGATCGCCGACAGGGTATCGACGTCGCTGGCGGGATAGCGCAGCCCCACATCTTCGAACTGCACGATATTCGCCATGCCGGCGTTTGCTACCCGCTTGTACGCTGCCCCGCCAGCGCCATCGCACGTAACCCGTTCCCGCTTCAAGCCGGGGCGTGCGTATCTGCAAGGCTTGCCGCACTGTCCTTGCCCGCTTAGGGATTGCGATAGGGGCTGTTTGTGTTGGCCCCCTGCGGACGCCGATATGATCCTCGAATGCAGCGAATGCCACACGCGCTATCTCGTCCCCGACACCGCGATCGGGCCCGATGGCCGCACCGTGCGCTGCGCCAAATGCAAGCATAGCTGGTTCCAGCAAGCCGAGACGCTCGACCTTGCGGGGGCCGCAATGGTGGCGCCCGAACCGGCGCCGCCCGCGCCCCAGCCGATCGCCGCGCCGTCGCCCACCGAGGCGGCTCCGGGCGCCGGTATCGCGCCGGATCATGACGCCTTCGCGCACGAGCCGCCGTTCCGGCCGCGTCGCAATCCGGCCCGATTGTGGACGATCGCCGCAGTGACCGCCGGCGTCGCGATGCTGGCGGCGGCGGTCGCCTTGCTGTTCCTCAACGTCCCCAGCTTCGCGACGTGGCTGGGTATGCCGGCGGGCGGTGGCCAGACGCCGCTGACCTTCGTCAACGTCAAGCAGCCGGACCGCCGCGATCTGCCGACCGGCAGCGAATTGTTCGCGGTCGGCGGCCAGATCCACAATCCGACCGCCGAGCGTCAGCCGATCCCCGACATAAGGGTCGAATTGTACGACGCGCCCAAGGATGGCCGGATGGTCTATAGCTGGGTGATCAAGCCCGACCAGCCGACCATCGCGCCGGGCGGGACGATCGACTTCTACAGCGGCAAGCTCGACGTCCCGGCCAATTCCAAGAACATGAAGCTGAGCTTTTCGAGCAGCGCGACCGGCGGCTGAGGTACCAACGGGTCAGGCGTTGGACGCACCGCTCGATAAACTCCGGTTGCGTCGCACAGATCGCTTTGCTAGGGGCGCTCGCCTGCCAGCCAGCGGCCCCGTCCGATGGCATCTTACACGTGCGGCCGTGGCGGAACTGGTAGACGCGCAACGTTGAGGTCGTTGTGTCCGAAAGGACGTGGAAGTTCGAGTCTTCTCGGCCGCACCAATCTCTCTCGGGAGATTGAAATTTTGGTGAAACGACGGCTGCGCCGATGCCCCGTCCTATCCGCCGATATTCCCTAAAGGTAGAATACCTGATTCTACCTCCTCCTTGCGAGGGAGGTCGCGAGACTTAGAGCGGGAGCGGGTATGCCGCAGGCGAGCCGCTTCGGCCCCACCCTCTCCAACTCCACCCAGTCAGCAAACCGCCAAGCCCCCGAGCCTCCTCCGTCAAGAGGGAGGAGTGACCGCGCCTGCACAAGCGGCGGCGATCCACTCCCTTTTAACCAATCACTTGATAAAGCGCAGAAATGCCTGAGCTGCCCTTCTTGATCGGCCAAGTCGTCGCCAGCGCCGAGCGCATGGCCTTTGCGTTGGGGTTGCTGACGATCGTCGAAATCCTGCTGCCCAAGGGCAACGGCACTCTGGCCGGGCGCGTCAAGGGCCTGCTGTTCTGGCTGTTGTGGATCCCGGTCACCGCGACCGTGCTGGCGCTGTTCGAATCTCTATGGGCATATTTGGGCATTCCGCCGCTGATCCGGATTCCGCTCAACATGCCGTGGCTCGGAATCGTGTCCTCCGTCGCCGCGCCGCTGGCCGGCGCATTCATTTCGGACTTCTTCTTCTATTGGTTCCATCGCGGTCAGCACGCCTTCTTCTGGCGTTTCCATGCGGTCCATCACTCGATCCGCGACATGAATGCGGTCAACTCGTTTCATCATATCAGCGAGAGCGTGATCCATATCCTGCTGTTCGTGATCCCGACCTCGCTGATCGTCGCGAATCCGGGGCCTGTGCCGACGCTGATCTCGGCCGCGTTGCTGATCTATCCGGTCCTGCTCCATTCGCCGACCCAGGTAAATTTCGGGCTATTGCGCGCGCTGTTCGCCGACAACCGCTTCCACCGCATCCATCATTCAATGGAGCCGCGCCATTTCGACACCAATTTCGGCGCCTTCACGACGGTCTGGGACCGGTTGTTCGGCACTGCCTATTTTCCCGCGCGCGACGAATGGCCTGATACCGGGCTGGAGGGCATCGACCAGCCGCGCACCGTCAAGGACTGGATATTGCTGCCGGTCCGCGTCGGCCGATCCTGATCCCCTGAGGGGAAATGACCTCGCGGCCGGGCACCCAGGCGCCGAAAGGTCAGACCGGCACGTCGACCCGCGCCAGCTTCGGGCTGAGCAAATGAACCATGCCGATCGCGATCAGATAGACGCTGCCGGCGACCGCGAAGATCAACGTGTAGCTGTGCGTCGTCTGCAGGATATAGCCGGTGAACTTCGCCATCCCCATGCCGCCGATCGCGCCGACCGTGCCACCGATGCCGATCACCGAGCCGACCGCGGCCCGCGGGAACATGTCCGAGGGGATGGTGTAGAGATTGGCCGAGAACGCCTGATGCGCCGCCGTCGCCAGCCCGACGATCGCGACCGCGAGCCACACGCTGGCGGCATATTGCGCGAAGACAATCGGCATGACCAGGAACGCGCAGACCAGCATGGTGATCTTGCGCGCCGCGTTCGCGCTATAGCCGCGCTTCATCAGGGTGGATGACGACCAGCCGCCGGCAACGCTGCCGATGTCGGAAATCAGGTAGATCGCGACCAGCGGCGGACCGAAATTCTTGAGATCGAGATGATAGGTCTTGGCCAGGAAATCGGGCGTCCAGAACAGGAACAGCCACCAGATCGGATCGATCAGGAACTTGCCCAGCGCATAGGCCCAGGTCTCGCGATAGCCGAGCAACTTGAACCAGCCGATCTTCTGCGGCGGGTCGGCAGGATCGCTCTCGATATGGGTGAGCTCGGTCGCCGACAGCCGCGCTTGCTCGCGCGGGCGGCGATAGATCGCGATCCAGGCGACGAGCCAGATCAGGCTGAATACGCCGGTCGATATGAACGCCATGCGCCAGCCATAGGCCAGGGTGATCGCAGGCACGATCAGCGGCGTGATGATCGCGCCGACGTTCGATCCCGCGTTGAACAGCCCGGTGGCGAAGGCGCGTTCCCTGGCGGGAAACCATTCGCTCACCGCCTTGAGCCCGGCCGGGAAATTGCCGGATTCACCGACGCCGAGCACGAATCGCGCGCCGTTGAACTGCATCGCCGGGGAGATCATCGTACCGAACAGCTTGAACGGTCCGGTGATCAGGCCGCACAAAATATGGCCGAAGGTCCAGATGACGAACGCGATCGAATAGCCGATCCGCGCGCCGACCGCGTCGACGATCTTGCCGAAGCTCAGATACCCGATCGCATAAGCGACCTGGAACCAGAAGACGATGTCGGCATAGGTGGTCTCGTTCCATCCCAGCTCGGCTGAAATCGTCGGCTTGAGCACGCCGATCATCTGGCGATCGACATAATTGATCGCGGTCGCCGCGAAGAGCAGGCCGCAAATCACCCAGCGATAGCGCCCGACCCGCACATCCACCCGTCCGGCGTCCGGCATCCCGGTCGTCGCCATCGTCTCTCTCCCGCCTTGAAAGTGACCTCTTAACGGGCCTTGATCGTGCACTCGGCCGTCAACCGGTCATCGAATCTCGCCTCGACGCGGTCGCCGACCCGCACCGGATGTACCCCAGTTACGGCACCGGTCGATATCCATTGTCCGGCCTCCAGCGCGATACCGCGCGCCGCCATCAGTTCGAACAGGAAACGCGCCGCGCCGAATGGCCCGTCGAGCATCGTCGCGGTGGTGGCGGCACCGGCACGCTCGCCCTCGATCCATGTTTCGACCGGCCAGGTGTCGAGGTCGATGTCGCGCCAGCCCTCGACCGCCGCGCCGACGATCAGGCCGTTATTGTTGCCGAAATCGGAAATGGTGACCGGCGCGCCGTGATCGTTGATCCCGGGAAAAGGCGAGCTGGCAATCTCGATCCCGACATGCACCGCATCGATCAGCGCCCGCGCCTCGTCGATCGTATAATATTGTTTGGCCGGATCCGGCGGGGAGCCGATGCGCAGCAGGAATTCGGATTCGGCGGCAGCGAAACCATCGGCGAACACCGGCATCGCGATCGGCGAACCGTCCGCGATCACGACTTGATCGGCGAAGATCGGCCCTGCCAGCCGGTCGACCGTGCCGATCGGCGGATTGATCCGCCCGACTTTCCATCCGGCGACCTTGCCCCCGGCCAACGCCAGCGCGGCGTCCTGCACGGCATAGGCATCGTCGAGCGCGACCGGCATCTCGCCGGGATAATCGGGCAGCGCATGGCCGTCGCGGCGCGCGCCGACGAACGAGCGCGCAATATGTGTGACATTGTCGACGTTATCGTCTGGCTGCACCGCCGAACCCCTTCTCACCCTGATGGCTTTCTTGGTTGCCGGATGCGTCTGGGAAACCGGTCTCAATGACAAACCCATGAAAATATCAGGCGGGCATCTCGCATGGTATTTCGCCCTGAAAGGCGACTTCCGCGGCCGTTTTCAACACCGCGACAAGCTCCGCATCGCTTCCGATTGCGGAAGGAAAACCTAGCCCCTCGGCGATCAACCCTTCGACCACGCCCGCCGGCGTTTCGGCCAAGGCCAACGCCGCAAGCCGGTCGCCCGCCGGATCGACAATCCGGGTGCCCGCTCGCGCCCGCCGCATGAGGAAAGCGACCCAGCCGCCCAGCGCCGCAACGACATGGCCGGGCATCCGTCCGGCCACACGATTGGCGAGCAAGGTGTCGCCGAGCCGGTAGGGCAGCTTCTGCGACCCGTCCTGTGCGATCTGATCGAGCCGATGGACGATCGCCGGATTGGCGAAGCGCCGCAGTACCGCATCGGCATAGCTTTGGAGATCCAGCCCCGGCACGGCAGGCAGCATCGGGATGATATCCTCGCGGATCATGGCGCCGACAAAGCCGGCCAACAGGGGATCGTCGATCGCCTCGGCAACGCTCATATGCCCGCGCAGCAAGCCGGCATAAGCGAGCGTCGAATGCGCGCCGTTAAGGATCCGGAGCTTGGCGCGCTCATAGCCACCGACATCGGCGGTCAGCGTCGCGCCGACCGCAGCGAGATCGGGCAGCGCGCCGATATCCTCGATCACCCATTGCGCGAACGCCTCGCGCTGGACCGCGGCGCGATCCTCGGCGCCCAAAGCCGTCGCGACATCGGCATAAAGCGCGTCGTCGGACGCGGGGGTAATCGAATCGACCATGGTCGACGGCACGGACACTTCGCCCGCCACCCAATCCCCCAGCGCGGGATCGAGCCGTCCGGCGAACGCCACCAATGCGGCATGGAGCTTGGCGCCGTTCGCGGCGAGATTGTCGCACGGCATCGGAACGAACGGGGCGATGCCGCTGGCATGGCGCGCCGCCAGTCCGGCGACGATCCAACCGATCACGCTCCTCGGTACGGAGGGCCGCGCCAGATCGTGGACGATATCGGGATGGCTGAAGTCGAGCGTTCCGTCCGCCGCCAGGCAATAACCCTTTTCGGTCACCGTGGTGGTTATCAGCCGCGTGTCGGGCGCGGCGAGCAAGGCCAGGGTCCGCGCCGCGTCCTCGGGCCCGAGGAACTCGTTATGCGCACCGATCACGCGCATGCTCGACTCGAGGTCGCGAATGGCGAGGGTGTAAAGCCCATCCTGCTCCGCCAGCGCCTCGATCGTACCGCGGCTGCGCAGCGACACCGCGGCGATTCCCCAGCGCGGATCCTGGTCGAGCAACCGGTCGACATAAGCGGCCTGGTGCGCGCGATGAAAGGCGCCGGGACCGAAGTGAACGATCCCCGTCGTGACCGGACCGCGCGTACGCGGCGCGGATATCCCCGTCGGCAGCCCGGCCAGGGCAGTGCGCGACAGCCGGGTCACAGGGTCACCCCACGCTTCCAGATCGCGATTTCGCGCTCGCCATTGCGTTCGGCCGCGGTCGGCTCGCCCGAAGCGATCGCGCACAGCCGCCCGGTCAGCGCCGCCTCCATCGTCTCGAACCCTTGATCGAGCACCATCCCGGCATCGAAGTCGATCCAGCCCGGTTTGCGCGCGGCGAGGTCGCTGTTCGACGATATCTTGATCGTCGGCACCGGGAAACCGAGCGGCGTGCCGCGCCCGGTGGTGAACAGGATCGCGGTCGCGCCCGCCGCCGCCAAAGCGGTCGACGACACCGCGTCATTGCCCGGCGCCTCGAGCAAGGTGAGGCCGTCCTTGGCGACGCGCTCGCCATAATGGATGACGTCGGCGATCGGCGCGCGGCCCGCTTTCTGCACCGCGCCGAGCGATTTCTCCTCGAGCGTGGTGATGCCACCGGCAATATTGCCGGGGGAGGGATTTTCCGACACCGGCTCGCCGTGATCGATGAAATATTGCTTGAAGTCGTTCACCACGCCGACGACGCGGCCGAACACGTCTTGGTCGGCGGCGCGGTTCATCAGCATCTGCTCGGCACCGAATATCTCGGGGATCTCGGTCACCAGGACGCGCCCGCCCGATGCCGCGACGCGGTCGCTCATCCTGCCGACCAGCGGGTTCGCGGTCAGTCCCGACAGGCCGTCCGACCCGCCACATTTGACCCCCAGCACCAGGTCGGCGAGCGTCGCTTCCGACCGTTCGCATTCTGCCTGCGCGGCGAGTTGCTCGACCAAGGCTACGCCTTCCGCGACTTCGTCGCCGGCCAGTTGCGTCGCCAGCGTGCGGATGGCGGGACGGCGCCATTCGGGGATGGTCTCGACCAGCTTGGCGATCTGGTTGTTCTCGCAGCCCAGGCCGAGGATCAGCACGCCGCCGGCATTGGGATGGCAAGCGAGCGAGGCCAGGATCGCGCGCGTGCCGTCGAGATCCTCGCCGAGTTGCGAACAGCCGAACGGGTGGATGAAGGCGTGGACGCCATCGACTTTTTCGGCCAGCGCCGCCCCCGCCCGCGCGGCGATCCGCTCGGCGGTCCGCGCGACGCAGCCGACGGTCGGCAGCACCCAGATTTCGTTGCGCGTGCCGACCCGCCCGTCGCCGCGGCGATAGCCCTGGAACGTGGCGTCGCCCGGCGCCAGATTGGCACGCGGCGTCGGCGCGTAAGCATAGGACTGTTGTCCGGTGAGCGCCGTCGCGACATTGTCCGAATGGACGTGCTCGCCCGCCGCGATCGCTGCCGTCGCGCGTCCGATCGGGAAGCCATATTTGATTACCGCATCGCCCGGCGCGATCGGCGCCAGCGCGATCTTGTGCCCGCGCGGGATCGCCATCGCGGCAGTCACCGGCGTACCGTCGGCGACCACCGCCTCCCCCGCCGCCGCATCAGCCAGCAAGGTCGCCACATTGTCGCTCGGATCGATCCGAACCGCGTTCGCCGTCATTCTCCAACCTTCTTAGGTAACCGGTATCATCTTTGCCCGTCGGGCCGCCAGGAAGCAAGGCTAGCCCAGTAGCGCGCCGCTCGCTATGCCCTTGACGATGGAGAAGACCGGCCAGCCTACGATCAATGATGTCGCGCGCATCGCGGGCGTGTCGAAGAAGACCGTCAGCCGCGTCATCAACCGATCCCCGCTGCTCAACGACGATACCCGCAAGAAGGTCGAGCATGTCATCGGCCAGCTCGGCTACGTCCCCAACCCCCAGGCCCGCGCGCTGGCGCTGCGGCGAAATTTCCTGATCGGGCTGGTCCACGACAATCCCAATGCCCAGACCGTGATGAACGTCCAGCAAGGCATGCTGGAGGCGATCCACGACAGCGAGTTCGAGATGGTGGTGCGCCCGGTCGACCGCGGATCGACGACGATGCTCGACGATCTGCGCCGCTTCCTCGAGCGCCAAAGATTGTTCGGCGTGCTGCTGATGCCGCCGATCAGCGAGAATGACGCCGTCGCCAAGCTCTGCGCCGATCTCGGCTGCCGCTATGTCCGTATGGGATCGGCCGAGCTCGACACGCCCGATCATCTGGTTGCCTCCAATGACCGCGAGGCGGTGCGCGAGGCGACGCAATATCTGATCGCGCAAGGCCATCGCCGCATCGGACTGGTCGCCGGCCCGAACGGCTTCCGCTCGGCGCGCGAACGGTTGCAGGGGTTCGAGGAAGCGATGCGCGGCGCCGGCATCGCGATGCCGCGCAGCATGGTGGCGGAGGGCAATTATACCTTCCAATCCGGGCTGATCGCCGCCGAGCGCCTGCTCGACATGGTGCCGCGCCCGACGGCGATCTTCTCGAGCAACGACGAAATGGCGGCCGGCGTGGTCCATGCCGCGTGTCAGCGCGGGCTGGTCGTGCCGCGCGATCTATCGGTGATCGGGTTCGACGACACGCCGATCGCCGCGCATATGTGGCCGCCGCTGACCACCGTGCGCTGGCCGAGCGCCTCGATGGCGCGCGCCGCCGCGCTCAAGCTGATCTCGGGCATCGGCGAGGATGACGACCTTTCGGACGTCGAGGAGCCATGGATGTTCCTGTCGACCTTCATCCGCCGAGGATCGGTTGCCGCTCCACTCGACTAATCTCACCCGAGATCGGTTGAAGTCTTCGTTGACACCGGTTACCAGCATCTCGCTCGACAGAAGCGGGGAGGATGGAGAAAGCTGATGGCTCGCGCGCTCGAATTGCACCCCGACCGCCTGTTTCCCGCCGATCCCGGCACGCGGTCGATCGCCCGCGACCTCTACGCGCTTATCGCCGACTCGCCGATCGTCAGTCCGCATGGCCATACCGACCCGGCCTGGTTCGCGAATAACGACACCTGGAGCGACGCGACCAGCCTGTTGCTCGCGCCGGACCATTATATTTACCGCATGCTCTACAGTCAGGGCGTCAACCTCGACGCGCTGGCGATTCCGTCGCGCGCCGGCATTCCCGCGACCGATCCGCGCGCGGCCTGGCGGCTGTTTGCGTCCCATTACCATCTGTTCCGCGGCACGCCGTCGCGGCTGTGGCTCGATCATGTGTTCGGGGTCGTGTTCGGGATCGACCAGGAACTCGATGCCTCGACCGCCGACAATTATTTCGACGCGATCGGCGAGAAGCTGGCAAGCGACGCCTTCCGACCACGCGCGCTGTTCGATCGTTTCCGGATCGATTTCCTGGCAACGACCGAGGGTGCGCAGGACGATCTGTCGCATCATCATGCCATCCGCCGCTCAGGTTGGGGCGGGCGCGTCGTCACCACCTATCGCCCCGACGGCGTGATCGATGTCGAGCATGAGGCGTTCAAGCCGGCGATAGCGCGCTTCGCCGAGCTGACCGGCGAGGACGTCTATGACTGGCAAGGCTATCTCGCCGCGCACCGCAAACGCCGCGCCGATTTCCGCGCGGCCGGCGCCACCGCGACCGATCATGGCCATTCGACTGCGACGACCGCCAATCTGTCGGCGAGCGACGCCGAGCGCCTGTTCCGCACCATCGTCACCGGCACCTGGACGCCGGCCGATGCCGAACTGTTCCGCGCCCAGATGCTGACCGAGATGGCGGCGATGTCGGTCGAGGACGGGATGGTGATGCAGATCCATCCCGGCTCGTGCCGCAACCATAATGCCGGGCTGTTCGCCAGCCATGGCCGCGACAAGGGCGCGGACATCCCGACGCGGACCGATTATGTCCATGCGCTGAAGCCGCTGCTCGACCGCTTCGGCAACGAGCGCGATCTGTCGATCATCCTCTTCACGCTCGACGAATCGACCTATGCCCGCGAGCTGGCGCCGCTGGCCGGCCATTATCCCTGCCTCAAGCTCGGCCCCGCCTGGTGGTTCCACGACAGTCCCGAAGGGATGCGGCGGTTCCGCGAGATGACCACCGAGACCGCCGGCTTCTATAATACAGTCGGGTTCAACGACGACACCCGCGCCTTCCTGTCGATCCCGGCGCGTCACGACGTCGCGCGCCGCGTCGATTGCGCCTTCCTTGCACGACTGGTCGCCGAGCATCGCCTCCACGATTGGGAAGCAGCCGAGTTGATCGAGGAGTTGACCACCGGTCTCGTCCGCCGCGCCTATAAGATCGACAATCCGCCGCCGGTGGACGCCAGTCGTCATCAGGCGCCGGCCGCGCACGCGGCGTGATGCTCGGCGGAGACGCCATGATCGATCGCGGCGCCTGTGCAGGGAGTTGTGGACGAAATTGTGGATAAGGTTGGCGGCTTGGCAATGATCGCGCGGAGAGTCCCGCGCCATCCCGGGCTTGCCCCGGCATCCGCCGCGCCGCTAACCGATGCGCCTGAAGTTCAGTGGATGCCGGGACATCGCCGGCCTGACGGATTTGGGGGACGGCAGTGATGGGTAAATTCCTCGCCTTTGGCGAAATCATGCTGCGGCTCTCGCCGCCGGGCCGCGAACTCCTGCTGCAAACGCCCCGGTTCGACGTCTGGGTGGCGGGCGCCGAGGCCAATGTCGCGACCGCGCTCGCCCGGCTCGGTCATGATGTCGGCCTGGCCAGCGCCGTCCCGGCCAATGACCTGGGCAATTCGGCGATCGCCACGCTGCGCGGCCACGGCGTCGACACCAGCTCTATCCAGCGGCGCGGCGAGCGGATGGGCCTCTATTTCGTGACCTCGGGCGCCGGGATGCGCGCGACCGAAGTGATCTACGACCGCGCGCATTCGAGCTTCGCCGAGGCGCCGGCCGATGCCTGGGACTGGAACAGCCTGTTGAACGGCGTCGACCGTCTCCATCTCTCGGGCATCACGCCCGCGCTCGGCCCCGTGCCTGCCCAGGCCGCGATCGCCGCCGCCGAGGCCGCCGCCATGCGCGGCATCGCGGTGTCGTTCGACGGCAATTGGCGCGGTAAATTGTGGGAGCGCTGGGACGGCAAGCCGCGCGAGATCCTGTCGCGGCTGGTCGCACAGGCCGATCTGATGTTCGGCAATCATCGCGACATCGCCCTGCTGCTCGACACGCCCTTTTCCGGCGATGGCGAGCACCGCCGGCGGGAAGCCGCCGACGCCGCCTTCGCCGCTTTCCCGAAATTGCAGACGATTGCCTCGACCGCGCGTCTCACGGAGGACGTCGATCGCCACCGGCTGTCGGCGCGGATCGACACGCGCGACGCGCATGCGCAAACCGCCGAGATCGTCCTGGCAGGCATCGTCGACCGAATCGGGGCGGGCGACGCCTTCGCGGCGGGCGTGCTTCATGCGCTGCGCAGCGGGGGCGGTATCGACGACGCCGCGCGTACCGGTCTGGCGCTCACCGCGCTCAAACACTCGCTCCCCGGCGACGCCAGCCTGTTCCGCCAGGCCGATATCGACGCCTTTCTCGACGGTGGACTCGATGTTCGGCGGTGATGGCTAACGAAGGGCGGTGACCGGCTGTGGCCGCCCGGCGATCCACTCCAGCCTGCAGATCAGCCCTTGTCCGCAGCGGGTTGCCGCTCGCTTGCGCTTCCGGCTGACACCGATTACCGTCAGCCCGGTCGATAGGTTTCCGACGGAGACGTGGGCGACCGACGACAATTTCCTCCCCTAAGGGCGCGGTTCCATCGCGGAGCGGCGCCCGATTTTTTTGCTCGAGCATCGCGCGGAAAAGTGGGCACCGGGTTTCCGCAACAGCGATGCGACCACAAACTATTAAAGCGACGGCGCGCTGGCGTGTCCGGGCGACTCGCCTTACAGGGCCCGGCATGACGACGACGAGCTTCGACGCCGCCCAGGCCGGAATCATCGCGGTGGGACGCCGCCTCGACGCGCGCGGCTGGGCGCCGGCCACGGCGGGCAATTACTCGGTCCGGCTCGAGGACGGCTTCGCGGTGACCGCGTCGGGTTGGCATAAGGGGCGTCTGAGCGAAGAGGGCGTGTTGCGTCTCGATAGGGATGGCCATGTCGTCGGCACGGGTAGACCGTCCGCGGAAACCCATCTCCATCTGTCGATCTATCGCCAATTTCCCGCAGCGGGCGCGGTGCTCCACGGCCATTCGCCGCAAGCGGTTGGCCTGACCCGCGCCTTTCGCGACCTCAAGGCCTGGCATTTCGTCGGCCACGAAATGCTCAAGGTGTTTCCCGGCCAGACCACGCATGAAAGCGAGATCGCGCTGCCGATCGTCGACAACAGCCAGGATATGAATGTCATCGAAGCGGCGATCGCCCCGGCCCTGGCACGGCCCGGCGCGGCGCCCGCCTATCTGATCCGCGATCACGGCCTCTACGCCTGGGGCAAGGACCTTGACGAAGCCGAGCGCGTGCTCGAAGCCGTCGAATGGCTGATCGCCGCCGAACTAGCCGAACGCAGTTTCAGGGAGAGCGCGTCATGACTCGCCTTCGCGTCTTTACCGCCGATGACGGCGACACGCCGGTGCTCGACACCAGCGATCCCAAATGGATCGGCGATGCGCTGAAGCGGATCGGCGTGCGCTACGAACGCTGGCCGCTACGCGACACCGCCGGCGCCAATACCGACGCCGTGCTTACCGCTTATGCGCCCGAGATCGACAAATTGCGGGCTGAGCAAGGCTATCAATCGGTCGATATCGTCGGCGTCACGCCCGACCATCCCGATCGCGCGGCGATGCGCGCGAAATTCCTGTCGGAGCATCGCCATTCGGAGGACGAAGTGCGCTTCTTCGTCGCCGGCGAAGGGCTGTTCACGCTGCGCACCGATGACGACCGCATCCACGCCATCTTGTGCACCGCGGGCGACCTGATCTCGGTGCCGGCGGGCATGCGCCACTGGTTTGACATGGGTCCCGAGCCGAGCTTCACCGTGATCCGCCTGTTCGAGAATCCCGATGGCTGGGTCGCCAAATTCACCGGCGATACGATCGCCGACCGCTTCCCGCGGCACGAAGCCGGCACCAGCGAGCCCCAAACGAACCGATCCTCCTGAGTCCGCAATGACCGATACCCCGCCCAAGGTGATCCTGCTCGATATCGAGGGGACGACCACCAGCATCGCCTATGTGGCGGACGTGCTGTTCCCTTATGCCCGAGCGCGCATCCCCGCCTGGGTACCGATCCATCGCGAGGAACTCGCCCCGGTGATCGCGGCGATGCCGCCGGGCGATCCGGTCGCGACCCTGCTCGCCTGGATGGACGTCGACGCCAAGGAAACCGCGCTCAAGCATATCCAGGGCCGCATCTGGCGCGAAGGTTATGAAGCGGGCGAGCTCAAGGCGCATGTCTATCCCGACACGCCCGAGGCGCTGAAGCGCTGGACCGAGACGGGGATCAGGGTGTGCATCTATTCGTCGGGATCGATCGAAGCGCAGAAGCTGATCTTCGGGCATAGCGAGGCAGGCGACCTGACCTCCTATCTCTCGGGCTATTTCGACACGACCACGGGTCCCAAGCGCGACCCTGAATCCTATGCCAAGATTGCCGCCGCGCTGGACCTGGATCCCGCCGAGATCTTGTTCGTGTCCGACGTCGCCGCCGAAACCGGCGCGGCGAAATCGGCCGGCCTGCGCGCGCTGCTGATCGACCGCGATACCGGTCTGGGCGACGTGGCCAGCTTTGCCGAGATACTGCCATGATCCTGGACGGCGAACGCACGCGGTCGATCATGCCGACCGCCGACGGCCAGGGCGCACGCATCCTCGACCAGCGCCAGCTCCCCTGGGAAGTGCGCTGGGTCGAGCTCAGGAGCGAGGACGACGCGGCGGTGGCGATCCGCGACATGTGGACGCGCGGCGCGCCGATGATCGGCGCGGTCGGCGGCTATGGCCTGGCCATGGCGATCGCCGCCGATCCCGGCGATGCGGCAATCGACGCGGCCTATGCGCGCCTGCACGCGACGCGTCCGACCGCGATCAATCTCAAATGGGCACTCGACCAGGTCGCCGCCACGGTACGCCCGCTGCCGCCGGCCGAGCGCGCCGCCGCCGCGTTCGCCCGCGCCCAGGCGATCGTCGACGAAGACGAGCAACTGTGCCGCTCGATCGGCGAACATGGCCTGGCCCTGCTCCGCGAGCTTCACGCAAAGAATCCCGGCCGCCCGCTCAACATCCTGACCCATTGCAATGCCGGCTGGTTGGCGACGGTCGATTACGGCACCGCGACTGCGCCGATCTATCTCGCGCATGACGCAGGCCTCCCGCTGCACGTCTGGGTCGACGAGACGCGCCCGCGCAACCAGGGTGCGTTGCTGACCGCGTTCGAACTGCGCAATCACGGCGTCCCGCACACCTTGATCGCCGACAATGCCGGCGGCTTGCTGATGGGGCGCGGCCAGGTCGATGCGGTGATCGTGGGCACCGACCGCGTCACCGCCAATGGCGACGTGTGCAACAAGATCGGCACCTATCTGAAGGCGCTCGCCGCGCACGATACCGGTGTGCCGTTCTACGTCGCTTTGCCTTACACCACGTTCGACGCCGCCACGCCGAGCGGGGATGCCATCCCGATCGAGGAACGATCCCCCGCCGAGCTGACCGAGATCACCGGCGCGACCGATCACGGGCTCGCGACGGTGCGCCTGACCCAGTCCGACGCCTATAACCCCGCCTTCGATGTCACCCCGGCACGGCTGGTGACCGGCTACATCACCGAACGCGGAGTGCTGGACCGCTTGCAGACTCCCTTCTAAGGAGGCGCGCAAACCTCGAAGGGGCGAGCACCAATGAAGCTGATGACCGGCAATTCGAACCTGCCACTGGCCAAGGCGATTGCCGGCTATCTCGAACTGCCGTTGACCGATGCGCTCGTCCGGCGTTTTGCCGACGAAGAAATCTTCGTCGAGATCAACGAGAATGTCCGCGGCGAGGACGTGTTCGTGCTGCAATCGACCTCGTTCCCGGCCAACGACAATCTGATGGAATTGCTGATCTGCATCGATGCGCTCCGGCGCGCGTCGGCCAAGCGGATCACCGCCGTCCTTCCCTATTTCGGCTATGCCCGCCAGGACCGTAAGCCCGGTCCGCGCACCCCGATCTCGGCCAAATTGGTCGCCAATCTGATCACCGTCGCGGGCGCCAACCGCGTCCTGTCGGTCGACCTGCATGCCGGTCAGATCCAGGGATTCTTCGACATCCCGACCGACAATCTGTTTGCCGCCCCGGTGATGTCGACCGACATCCTGGCGCGTCATTCGGGCAAGAATTTGATGGTCGTGTCGCCCGACGTCGGCGGCGTGGTACGCGCGCGCGCGCTGGCCAAGCGGCTCGACAACGCGCCGCTGGCAATCGTCGACAAACGCCGCGAGCGCGCCGGCGAGTCGGAAGTGATGAACATCATCGGCGACGTCGAGGGGCGCTTCTGCATCCTGATCGACGACATCGTCGATTCGGCCGGCACCCTGTGCAACGCCGCCGCCGCACTGAAAGAGGCCGGTGCAGAGGGTGTCGTCGCTTATGTCACGCACGGCGTGCTGTCGGGCGGCGCGATCGCGCGAGTCGAAGGTTCGGTGCTCGAGGAACTCGTCATCACCGATTCGATCGGCAACCACGACACGATCGCCGCCGCGAACAAGGTTCGCCACCTGACCATCGCGCCGCTGCTCGCCGAAGCGATCCGGCGGATTGCGGATGAGAGCTCGGTTTCGAGTTTGTTTGATTGAGCAGAGCGGCCCCGGAAAAGCAGCGCTATTCCGGAAGAGACGCCGGCCCGGCCGGCGGCGCCAAGGGCGCCGTCCGACGCGGCTTTGCCGCGGCGAGAGGCCGGCTATCGCACGCTTCCCCGGCGAAGGAGCGATGCGTTGGAGATGACATCCCGCCGTCGCGAACGTGTAGCGACTAGGCCCCGGCCTTCGCCGGGGAGGGAATTATTGATCGAGTCAGCTGGTCAATGCCCCAGCGTCTTGACGATATGGTCGAGCACTGGCGGGTAGAGCGGCTGGCGAAAACTGCACCCGATCTCTAGGCCATCACGCCAGGCGACCGTCGCTTCCAGTCCCTGCATGCCGGGAATTGCCAGCCAGACGATCTGACCCGCATCGAGCGAATAATGCGCCTCCGCGCGGAAGCCCGTGACCGACAGATCGAGCAGGCGAACGTCATATTTGTTGGAGTGCCGATCGCGCAATCGCGCCCGCATGACGATCGGCACGCGCTGCTGGTGGCGATGATCGTCGTCATCGCCAGTCGGTTGTTCGAATCCGAACGTACGCGCGTCCATGATACCCGTTATGCTTAGCCGCCGTTAATATTTCGCAAAGACGCGGCCGATCCGGACCGACAAGCCGTCAGGCAAAGGCGTCCCACAGCAATTTCGCGCCGACCAGCACCATCAGCAGGTAGATCGCGACATAGAAACGCTCGGCCGAGACGCGCCGCACCAGCCAGACGCCAGCGAATGTTGAACCAATCGCGACCGGCAGCAGCGCCGCGGCGGTCAGCAGATTGGCGGGGGTGAACTGGCCGAGCGCGATATAGGCCGGCACCTTGATCCAGTTGACCGCGGCGAAGAAGATCGCGGTCGTCCCGACCAGCACGTCGCGCGGCAGGCGGCGCGGCAATACCCAGACCTGAAACGGCGGCTGGCCGGCATGCGCGATCTGGCTGGTGAAACCGGAGGCGATGCCGAACAGCGTGCCGAGCCACTGGGGAAGGCCCTTGGCGACTTGCGGCGGGCCATTACGATCGGCCCAGAGCCGATAGACGCCGAACAGCAAGGAGATCGCGCCGACCGCGCCGAGCACTGCGCTTTCCGACAATTTCGCCGCGAACAGATAACCGAACACGATCCCCAGCACGGCCCCCGGCATCATCCAGCCGAGCAATCGCCAGTCGACCGTGCGGCGGAATGCCCAGACCCCGACCACGTCCTGCACAATCAGGATCGGCAACAGGATCGCCGCCGCCTGGACCGGCGAGATCACGAAGGCGAGCATCGGCAGCGACAGCGCCCCGAGTCCCGCGAACCCGCCCTTGGACAGGCCGAGCATCAGCACCGCCGGGACCGCCAGCGCATAGAAATGCCAGTCGAGGATCACCGCGCGTCTATACCATCATCCGTCGAGCGAGATCGCCGGCGCCCGCACGCCGGCCTTGCCGCGGTGGTTGAGTTCGGCCTTGAGCGACTCGGGCGGCGGCGCCCACAGGAAGCCGAAACTGACCGTGCCGCGCTTCGTCTCGACCACATGGTGCAGCCGGTGTGCCTGGATGATCCGCTTCATATAGGCCGATCGTGGCAGATAGCGCGTCGCCACCCGGCGATGGACGATGACGTCGTGGAACCCGAAATAGATCGCGCCGTACGCCGCGATTCCCGCGCCGATCCACGTACACCCCCACCACCAGCCGAGATCGACGCCGCCGAGCAGCAGCAGGATCGAGGGCAATGCGAAGATCACCGCGTAGAGATCGTTGAGTTCCCATCTGCCGGCCCGCGGGCGGTGATGGCTCGCATGCAGGAACCAGCCTGGGCCATGCATCACCCAGCGATGCATCACATAGGCGAACCCCTCCATCGCAATCACGGTAGCGAGGAACAATAGCATGCCGAGGAGCCAGGTCATCGCGCGCGCTATAGAACTAGTGCTAGTCCAAGGCGAGCGGGGGTGGATTCATCCTTCCCGCTGTGCTTAAGGCCTCTCCATTCCCTTTCTTCGAAAAGCCGAGAGAAGGCCCTTCATGAACATTCACGAATACCAGGCCAAGGAACTGCTCGCGAAATTCGGCGTGCCCGTGCCCGCCGGCTATGCCGCGATGACCGTCGACGAAGCGGTCGATGCCGCCAAGAAGCTGCCCGGGCCGCTTTATGTCGTGAAGGCCCAGATTCATGCCGGCGGCCGCGGCAAGGGCAAGTTCAAGGAACTCGGCCCCGACGCCAAGGGCGGCGTCCGCCTCGCCAAGACGCTCGACGAGGTCCGCGCCGCCGCTGCCGACATGCTCGGCAACACGCTCGTCACGGTCCAGACCGGCGAGCATGGCAAGCAGGTCAACCGCCTCTACGTCACCGACGGCGTCGATATCGCCAAGGAATTCTACCTCGCCGCTTTGGTCGATCGCGTCACCGGCCGCGTCGCGTTCGTCGTCTCGACCGAAGGCGGCATGGACATCGAAACCGTGGCGCATGACACGCCCGAGAAGATCCACACGTTCGACGTCGATCCCGCGACCGGCTTCATGCCGCATCACGGCCGCGCCGTCGCCGCCGCGCTCGGCCTCACCGGCGACCTCGCCAAGCAGGCTGCCTCGGTCGCCGGCAAGCTGTACGACACGTTCCTCGGCACCGACGCCAGCCAGATCGAGATCAATCCGCTGGCAGTGACGGATGACGGCAAGCTGATGGTGCTCGACGCCAAGGTCGGCTTCGATTCGAACGCGATGTTCCGCCACAAGGACCTGCTCGCGCTGCGCGACGAAACCGAGGAGGATCCCGCCGAGCTCGAAGCGTCGAAATACGACCTGGCTTACATCAAGCTCGATGGCGATATCGGCTGCATGGTCAATGGTGCCGGTCTCGCCATGGCGACGATGGACATCATCAAATTGAACGGCATGTTCCCGGCCAACTTCCTCGACGTCGGCGGCGGCGCCAACAAGGAGAAGGTCACCGCGGCGTTCAAGATCATCCTGAGCGATCCCGCCGTGAAGGGCATCCTGGTCAACATCTTCGGCGGCATCATGCGCTGCGACATCATTGCCGAGGGCATCGTCGCGGCGGCTAAGGAAGTGAACCTCAGCGTGCCTTTGGTCGTTCGCCTTGAAGGTACCAACGTCCAGCAGGGCAAGGACATCCTGGCCAATTCGGGCCTGGCGATCGTTCCTGCCAACGATCTCGGCGACGCGGCACAGAAGATCGTGGCCGAGGTGAAGAAGGCGGCTTGAATTCCCCTCTCCCGTCGGGAGAGGGTTGCGTAGACTTGGGTCTTGCGCAGCAAGGCCCTAGTCGTAGCTGGGTGAGGGGATCACCCTATCGAGAGCATATCCCCTCATCCAAGCTCCGCTAGGCGGCAGGCCGCCAAGCTGCGCTATCCTTCTCCCTTAAGGAGAAGGTTTGGACTGACCTCCTCTCCTCCCCGGGAAGGAGTTGGGACCACAGGAGTGGATGGAATGAAAGTCTTGGTGCCGGTCAAGCGCGTGCTTGACTATAACGTAAAGCCTCGCGTGAAGGCGGACGGGACGGGGGTCGATCTGGCCAACGTCAAGATGTCGATGAACCCGTTCGACGAGATCGCAGTCGAGGAAGCGATCCGTCTCAAGGACAAGGGCGTGACCGAGATCGTCGCCGTGTCGATCGGCGAGCAGAAATCGCAGGAAACGTTGCGTACCGCGCTCGCCATGGGCGCCGACCGCGCGATCCTGGTCGTCAGCGACGAGAAGGTCGAGCCGCTGGGCGTCGCCAAGTTGCTCAAGGCGATCGTCGAGGCGGAGAAGCCCGACCTCGTCATTCTCGGCAAGCAAGCGATCGACGACGACAACAACCAGACCGGCCAGATGCTGGCAGGCCTACTCGGCGTCGGCCAGGCGACGTTCGCGTCGAAGGTCGACCTGACCGCCGACAGCGTCACCGTCACGCGTGAAGTCGATGGCGGGTCGGAGACCGAGAAGCTGTCGCTGCCGGCGATCATCACCACCGATCTTCGCCTCAACGAGCCGCGCTATGCGTCGCTGCCCAACATCATGAAGGCCAAGTCGAAGCCGCTCGATCAGAAGACGCCGGCCGATTACGGCGTCGACGTCACGCCGCGGCTGACGACGCTCAAGGTCGTCGAACCGCCCAAGCGCACCGCCGGCGTCAAGGTCGCCGATGTCGATGAGCTGGTTGCCAAACTCAAGGCTCTGGGAGTTGCCAAATGAAGACGCTCGTCTGGGTCGAACATGACGGCAAGACCGTCAAGGACGCCACGCTCGCCGTGGTCACCGCCGCTTCCAAGCTCGGCGAGGTCGATCTGCTGGTCGCAGGCTCCGGCGTCGATGCCGTCGCCGCCGAGGCCGCAAAGATCGCCGGGGTCAGCACCGTGCTGACCGCCGACAATGCCGCGCTCGAACATCCGCTGGCCGAAACGGTCGCGCCGCTGGTGGTCAAGCTGATGGCCGATCACGACGCGTTCCTCGCGCCCGCGACGTCGAACGGCAAGAACATCGCGCCGCGCGTCGCCGCGTTGCTCGACGTCATGCAGATCAGCGACATTCTGTCGGTCGAAAGCGCCGATACGTTCACGCGCCCGATCTATGCCGGCAACGCGATCGCCACGGTGCAGACCAGCGACAAGAAGCTCGTCATCACCGTGCGCGGCACCGCGTTCGAGAAGGCCGCACCCGAGGGTGGGACCGCCACGGTCGTGTCGACCGACGGTGCCGGGCTGGAACAATCGGTGTCGACCTATGTCGGGTCGGAAATCGCCAAGCTCGAACGCCCCGAGCTGACGAGCGCCAAGGTGATCGTCTCGGGCGGTCGCGCGCTCGCCTCGAGCGAGAACTTCCACAGCGTGATCGAGCCGCTCGCCGACAAGCTCGGCGCCGCGGTCGGCGCGTCGCGCGCCGCGGTCGATGCGGGTTACGTCCCCAACGACTATCAAGTCGGCCAGACCGGCAAGATCGTCGCCCCCGAAGTCTATCTGGCGATCGGCATTTCGGGCGCGATCCAGCATCTCGCCGGCATGAAGGATTCGAAGACGATCATCGCCATCAACAAGGACGAGGACGCCCCGATCTTCCAGGTGGCGGACATCGGCCTGGTCGGCGATCTGTTCAAGATCGTGCCGGAGTTGACGGAGAAACTCTGACCGCGCGAGGCGCGTAGCCCAAGGCTACGCGCCGGTGCGAGCAAGCGAAGCGAGGGGCGCACGCGCGGTCACGGCCGGCGGCGCTACGGCGCCGACCGACGACGCGGAACTTGCTTCCGCGTCGTTGCCGTTTGGGAGAGATGCGCCACAAAAGAGTAAGCCCCGTCGCACATGGTGCGGCGGGGCTCCCTAAGACGATCCTACGCGTGAAGCGTCTGATCGTCGAAATGCTCTCTCTTTCGTTCAAGCCAGATAAAAACGCGCCGTGTCGCGCCGGGTTCCGCCTCATGACGAAATTATTTCAGTCGGTGCCGAGCGGCTTGGGCAGCGTCACTTCGTTCTGCGGGAGCGGCGGAATCGTCCTCAGAACAAGCCCCAGGATCAGCGCGATGAGGCCGAGCGCGCCGCAGAACCACGCCACGCCCGGCCAACCAGCCCGCGTCCAGGCGATCCCACTCAGCGCCCCCAGCACGCTCGACCCGGCATAATAGAAGAACAGATAGAGCGCCGCCGCCTGCCCGCGCCTCGCCAGTGCACGGCGGCCGACCCAGGCGCTGGCGATCGAGTGCGCGCCGAAAAAGCCGATCGTCACGATACCGATCCCCGCCACGACCAAAGCGAGCGGCCGGGCCGCGGTCAGCGCCACGCCCCCGATCAGCAACACGACTGGCATCCAGAACACGCGTCGGCGCCCCAGTCGCCCGGCGACGCCGCCGAACCAAGCCGAACTCCACGAGCCGAGCAGATAGAGCAGGAAGATCGCGCCGACTGCGGCGTGGCCCAGCGAATAAGGCGGCGCCATCAACCGGAAACCGGCGTAATTGTAGATGCTGACGAACACCCCCATCAGCACGAACGCTTCGAGGAACAGCAGCGGCATCGCCCGATCGCGCAACAGATCGAGGAAGCCGCGCGCCACCTCGCCCAGGGACGGCGCCGAGCGGACGAAATGCCGCGATTCGGGCGCGAGCCGGCGAAACGCCTCGGCCATCGCGATGCCCGCGACCCCGACCAATGCCACGGCGCCGCGCCAACCGGCGATATCGGTCAACAGGCTGACGCCGAGCCGTCCTGCCATCCCGCCGATCGCGCTGCCGCCGATATAAAGCCCCATCGCCGATCCGACCGAGGCGTGATCGACCTCCTCGCTGACATAGGCCATCGCCACCGCGGGCACCCCGGCGAGCGCGACGCCGGTCAGAAAGCGCAACGCGAGCAATGCCGGCCAGCCGGGCGCGGCCGCAGTCGCCAGGCTGAACCCGCCCGCCAGGAACATCGCCGCGACCATCATCGGCCGCCGCCCCCAGCGATCCGACAGCGCGCCCGCGACGAGGATCCCGATGGCTAGCGGCCCGGTGGCGAGTCCGATCGCCAGGCTGGCGCTTTCCGCGCTCAGGTGAAAGTCATGCGCGAACAACGGCAGCAACGGTTGCGCCGAATAAAGCAGCGAAAAGGTCGAGAAGCCGGCGAACAGCATCGCGAGCGTCAAACGGCGGTAATCGGCGCTGCCCCTGGTCAACGGCATTTCAGAAGCCACTCAACAGGCTCGCGATGTTCGCGCCGAGCGCGTCGACCGCATAACCGCCCTCCATCGCGATGACCGTGGGCAGACCGAGTGCGGCAATATCCTTGGCGAGCACGGCATAATCGGGCGTCTCGATCCGGAAGGCGGAGATGGGATCGCCGATATAGGTGTCGGCCCCGAAGCTCACCACCAGCAGCTCGGCGCCGAAATCGGCGATCGCCTGCAAGGCGTGGGCCTGCGCGCGGCGAAAGGCATCCAGCGCCGTCCCCTGCGGCAAGGGCAGGTTGAGTGTGGCGCCATGTCCGTCGCCCTCGCCGACCTCATCTTCGTGACCCCAATAGAAAGGATAGTCTGTCGTCGGATCGGCGTGGAGCGAGGCGTAGAAGACGTCCCCGCGCGACCAGAAGATGTCCTGCGTGCCGTTGCCGTGATGATAGTCGATGTCGAGAATCGCCACCCGCCGCTTGCCGGCATCGCGCGCGGTCTGTGCGGCGATCGCCGCGGCGTTGAGGTGGCAATAGCCGCCATAATAATCCGCCCCGGCGTGATGGCCGGGCGGGCGGCACAAGGCAAAGGCGGCGCGCTCGCCGTCGAGCACCGCCTGCGTCGCGGCCAGCGCCGATTGTGCGCTCCAATAGGCACTGTCCCAGCTATGCGGCGTGATCGGGGTCGAGGCGTCGAAACTATATTGCCCGATCAGCGCGTCGATCCGGTCGAGCCGCAGCGGCCGCCGCCTGACCACCGGCCAGACATAGCCGACGACATCGCCGGGGCGTCCTGCCTCGGCCCAGCGCGCCGCGGCCGATTTTAGGAAAGCGATATAACCGTCATCGTGCACCGCCAGGATCGGCCCCTCGCCGCGATCCTCGGGCGCTTCCGCCCCGCCGATCGCGGCCAGGATGGCCTCAGCGCGCGCTGGCGTCTCGGCATAATCGGTGAAGCCGCCATTATGCAGTTCGCGAAGCGGCGCGTGGAGCAATTGCCGGGGATCGAAGAATTTGCGCATCACGCCTCGCGCGCCGGCCGCGCCACCCAGCGCAGCACCACGAACCCCGCCAACCCCGACAGGATCGAGCCGATCAACACGCCGACCTTGACCCGGTCGATCAGCGCCGGATCGGTGAAGGCCAGACCGCCGATGAACAGGCTCATCGTGAAGCCGATCCCGGCGAGCAGCAGCACGCCATAGAGCTGCGTCCACGACGCCCGGCCCGGCCGCTCCGCCCAGCCCAGTTTCACTGCCAGCGCGACGGCGCCGAGCATCCCGGCCTGTTTGCCGACGAACAAGCCGGCGGCGACCGCGATCACCAGCGGCTCGGCAAGGACGTGCAGCCCCTGTCCGCCCAGCGACACGCCGGCATTGGCGAACCCGAACAGCGGCACCACCATGAACGCGATCCACGGGCTGAGCGCGTGCTCGAGCCGATGCAGCGGCGACTCGGCGTCATCGGGTGCCCCTGGCGAGGTCCGGATCGGGATCGTCATCGCCGCCAGCACGCCGGCGATCGTCGCGTGCACGCCCGATCGCAGCACCAGCCACCACAGCAGGCCGGACAGGATGATATAAGGCAACAGGCGCACCACGCCGCCGCGGTTCATCGCGATCATGACCCCGAGCACCACCGCCGCGCCGGCCAGCGAGACGAGGTCGAGCCCATGACTATAGGCCACTGCGATGATCGCCACCGCGCCCATATCGTCGACGATCGCGACCGTGGTCAGAAACAATTTGAGCGGGGCGGGCACGCGCGATCCGAGCAGCGCCATCACCCCGACCGCGAAGGCGATATCGGTCGCGGCCGGGATCGCCCAGCCGCGCACCAGCGCGGGATCGCCCGCGACGACAGCGAGATAGACGATCGCCGGGGCGATCATCCCGGCCGCCGCCGCGATCACCGGCAAGGTGCGATCGGCGGGCCGGGACAATTCGCCGTCGACCAGCTCGCGCTTGATCTCGAGCCCGACGAGGAAGAAGAACCCCGCCATCAACGCATCGTCGACCCATAGATGCACCGTCATCGGGCCGAGCTTGGGCGCGAGGACGGGTCCGGTTTCGATATGGAGCAAGTGGAAATAGTCGGCGGCGAGCGGCGAGTTGGCGGCGATCATCGCGAGCACAGCTGCGGCGATCAGGACGATACCGCCGGCGGCCTCGTCTTTCAGGAAATCCCGGAGGATGGAGCCGCGTTTCGCTTTCGCCATAGTCCCTCACCGTCATGCCGGCTACTTAGCCCCTCCCCTTCAGGGGAGGGGTTGGGGTGGGGGAGTGCCTCAAGCCAATCGCCTGTGGAGAGGCCCCACCCCCAACCCCTCCCCTGAAGGGGAGGGGCTTTTTTTACCGCGCCAAAGCCTCGGCGATCAGTTTCCGCGTATTCTCCACCCCATATAGCGCGATGAAGCTGCCCATGCGCGGTCCCTGACTCGATCCGAGCAAGGTCTCGTACAGTGCCTTGAACCAGTCGCGCAGTTCGGCGAAACCGCCGGTCTTGCCGATCTCATAGACGATGTTCTGGATGTCCTCGGCCGTCGCACCGGCGGGCAACGCGGCAAGATCGGCGTCGAGCCGCCGCAACGCCTCGACCTCGACCCCTTCCGGAGCCCGGCGCTGGAGCGTCGGCGCGACGAAATCGCGGGCATAGGCCAGCGCATAACCGATCAACTGGTCGAGCGCCGGATACTTTTCCGGCGACGCATCGGCCACATAATTGCCGAGATACCCCCAGACCTGCTCCTTGGTCGCATCGCCGCCCATCACCCCGACCAGGTTGAGCAGCAGCCCGAACGTCACCGGCAAGGTCTCCGCCGGCGGCGGGCCGTTATGGATGTGGTGAACCGGATTGCCCAGGCGCTGCTCGACCGGCTGGCCGGCATAGTTCGCGCGGAACTGCCAATAATCGTCGACCGCGCGCGGGATCAGCCCGAGATGGAGCGACTTCGCCTTCTTGGGCTCGCGATAGATATAGAAAGCCAGGCTCTCGTCGGGGCCGTAGGTCAGCCATTCGTCGATCGACAGGCCATTGCCCTTCGACTTCGAGATCTTCTCGCCCTTGGCGTCGAGGAACAGTTCGTAGACCATCCCCTCGGGCTTCCGGCCGCCGAGAATCTGCGCGATCTTGCCGCCGAGGATGCCCGAATCGATCAGATCCTTGCCGTACATCTCATAATCGACGCCCAATGCCGCCCAGCGCATGCCCCAATCGGGCTTCCATTGCAGCTTGGCCTGCCCGCCCAGGATCGACTGTTCGACAACGCTGCCGTCCTCATCGGTAAAGCGGATCGTGCCGGCATCGGCATCGACCACCTCGACCGGCACCTGCAGCACGATTCCCGACGTCGGGCTGACCGGCAAGACCGGCGAATAGGTCGCCTGCCGCTCGGCGCGCAGGGTCGGCAGCATCACCGCCATGATCGCATCGTAATTGCGCAGCACGTCGCGCAGCTTCTCGTCGAACCGGCCACTCGCGTAATAATCGGTCGACGAGGCGAATTCATACTCGAACCCGAAGCGGTCGAGAAAGTCGCGCAGCATCGCATTGTTGTGCGCGGCGAAGCTGTCAAACTTGCCGAACGGATCGGGAATCCGCGTCAGCGGCCGCCCGAGATGCTGGCGCAGCATCTCCTGATTGGGGACGTTGTCGGGCACCTTGCGCAGCCCATCCATGTCGTCGCTGAAGGCGAGCAGCCGCGTCGGCTGCCCGGTCATTTCCTCATAAGCGTGGCGAACCATCGTCGTCCGCAACACTTCCTGGAACGTGCCGATATGCGGCAGGCCCGAGGGACCGTAGCCGGTCTCGAACAGCACGGGTGCGCCGCCCGGTTTCCCGTTCGGATAGCGCTTGAGCAATTTGCGCGCCTCCTCGTACGGCCAAGCCTTGGAGTCGAGAGCAGCGGAGCGGAGTGCGGGATCGGTAGTCATGACACACGAACCTCTGCCCGGTCAGGATGCGTCACGCAATCGCTGCGTCCGATTTGAGATTCAGGACGCCGTCCTTGCCGGCGCTATGGGCGCGGCGGCGCTTCCATGAAGATGAGCGTCGCATTCCTCGACACCCGCTACGACGCCGGCTTCTTGGTAGCGACCGCGCGCTTCCTGCCAGAGCGCTACGGCATCGCAATCCCGACCCGATGATTCGAGCGCAAGCGCGGCAACGCGGAGCGCGTTGGCGAACTCGAGTGCCGGTGCTGCCATCGTTCGACAGACCGAAACCGCTTCCGATCCCGCCGCCAACGCTCGATCGGGGTCGCCGGTTTGCCGCGCAATCTCACTGACATGGCGGAGGGCATGAGAGAGGTTCGGGAGATCGCCCGACGCGCGAGCGGTGGCCGCGACGGCGGCATAGCCGAGCAGCGCCTCTTCCACACGTCCCTCAGCCCGTGCCCGGTAGGCGGCATCGAGTTCGGCTTCGACCGATTCGGGCATAACGGCTCCCCCACGAAGGGCGCGAAGTAGCATTTTCCCGCCGCAACTGGAAATCGTTGCCATTCTGTTCCCTATCGCGCAGGGTCGCGCGGTGCCCGCCGCTGCCCGCCTGCTGATGCCGCTCGCTACCACTCCGTTCGTGCTGGGTCGGTTGGACCATGGCCTTCCCGGTCGCAACGCCGCTGCAACCTCGCAGCCGGCGGAGGGCAGGACGTGGTGACTCTCCCTTATCCCGCCCTCCACGCCAGCCATGCCGGGGTGTGGATCGCCGACGCCGAGGGTTGCCGCGCGGTCGGGCGCGGCGAGGCGATCCGGCTGGCGGCCGATACGCCGATGATCGTGCTCAACGCGCCGCTGATCGGGCAGCGGCTGGGCTATGCCGATCTGTCGGGACTCGATCTGCTCGAACTCTACGCTTTCCTCAAGCCCGCGACCTTTCTCGCCCCCACGCCGCGCGGTTTCGCCCGCGCGCTCGGCCTGAGCGAGCCCGAAAGCGAGGATCGCATCGCGCCGTTCCTGCGCGATGCTGCGGCGGCGTTGCTGGCGCTCGCCGAGGACGACTGGCCCGAGCGGGAAGGCGCCTGGACCGCCGCGCAGAGCCTGGCGCGGCTGCGCTGGCCGTGGTCGCCGCTCATCGCCGAGCGCATCGCCAAACCGCGCGAGCACGAACGCTGGCTGTTCACCAAATTGCCCGAATGGGATGAGGCCGCGCCGCGACCCGCCCCGCGACCGGTGACGTTGCACGACGCCGATATCGCCGCACGGCTCGATTACCTGACCGGCGCCGGGGCCGAGCAGCGCCCCGGCCAGCGCGCCTTCGCCGAAGCCTGCGCTGCCGCCTTCGCGCCGCGCATCTTGCGCGATAATCCCAACATGGTGCTGGCCGAGGCGGGGACCGGGATCGGCAAGACTTTGGGCTATCTCGCGCCTGCCTCGCTCTGGTCGGAAGCGGCCGGCGGGCCGGTGTGGATCTCGACCTTCACCAAGGCGCTGCAACGCCAGCTCAATCACGAGACGTCGCGGCTGATCCCCGACCCGGTCGAGCGCCGTCGCCGCGTGGTGACGCGTAAAGGGCGCGAGAATTACCTCTGCCTGCTCAACCTGGAGGACGCGCTGCAAGGCGGATTCGCGGGTCGCGCGGCGGTGCTCGCGCATCTCGTCGCGCGCTGGGCGGCCTATACCGCCGATGGCGACATGATCGGCGGCGACCTGCCGGGCTGGCTGCCGACGTTGTTCCGCCGCAACGGCTCGACCGCGCTGACCGACCGGCGCGGCGAGTGCGTCTATGCCGGCTGTCCGCATTACCGAAAGTGCTTCATCGAGCGCGCCGCGCGCGCCTCGGCCGAGGCCGATATCGTCATCGCCAACCATGCGCTGGTGATGGTCAATGCCGCGCGCGGACGCGAAGCGAACAGCCGCCCGACCCGCTACGTGTTCGACGAAGGCCATCATCTGTTCGACGCCGCCGATTCGATGTTCGGGGTCGCCTTGTCGGGCCAGGAATCGATCGAGCTCAGGCGCTGGATCGTCGGGCCCGAATCGACCTCGCGCGGCCGCCGCCGCGGGCTCGCCGCGCGGTTGAGCGACGTCGCCAGCTATGACGAGGCGGGCGGCCGCGCGATCCAGGACGCGGTCGAGGCTGCACGAGCATTGGCCAGCGACGGCTGGCTGCAGCGCGTCGCCGAAGGCGAGCCGTTCGGGGTGGTCGAACGCCTGCTCGCCGCGGTGCGCGGGCTGACCTATGCGCGGGCGACCCGGGACGGCGATGCCGGTTATGGTCTCGAAACCGAACTCGCCGAGCCCGATGGCGCCTTGATCGAAGCCGCCGCCGAGGCCGCGCAGGGCCTGGAGGCATTGCTCCGCCCGCTAATGACCCTGGGCCAGCGGCTCGAAGCCGTGCTCGCCGAAGCGCCCGACTGGATGGACGGTCAGGCGCGCGCGCGGGTCGAAGGCGCGATCGCGTCGCTCGGCTGGCGGACCGACACGGTCGGCGCCTGGATCGGCCTGCTCGCCCGGATCGGCGGCCCGGCCGATCCCGATTTCGTCGACTGGCTGGCGGTCGAGCGGATCGAGGGGCGCGAGATCGATATCGGCCTGCACCGCCGCTGGCTCGATCCGACGCGTCCGCTCGCCCAGACCGTGCTCAAGCCGGCGCACGGCGTGCTCGTGACCTCGGCGACGCTCAAGGCAGGCGATCCCGACTGGGTGACCGCCGAGGCGCGCGCCGGCGTGCCGCACCTCGACCGCGGCGCCGGCCTGTTCGAGGCGCAGAGCCCGTTCGATTATGCCAGCCAGGCCGAGGTGCTGATCGTCACCGACGTCAAACGCGGCGACCTGGCGGCCTTGGCCAATGCCTATGCCCGGCTGATCGAAGCGGCGGACGGCGGCACGCTCGGCCTGTTCACCGCGATCCGGCGGCTGCGCGGCGTCCATGCCCGCATCGCCGATCGCCTCGCCCGCGACGGCCTGCCGCTTTATGCCCAACATGTCGACCCGATCGATCCCGGCACATTGGTCGACATGTTCCGCGACGACCGCCGCGCCTCGCTGATCGGCACCGATGCGTTGCGCGACGGGGTCGACGTGCCCGGCGAATCGCTGCGCCAGGTGATCCTGGAAGGCGTGCCCTGGGCCAAGCCGACCGTGCTCCACGCCGCGCGTAGGCTGGCCGGGGGCGGCTCGGCCTATGACGATCGCATCGTCCGCGCCAAGCTCGCCCAGGCATTCGGCCGGCTGATCCGCCGCGCCGACGATCGCGGCGCGTTCGTGCTGCTGTCCGCCGCGATGCCCAGCCGGTTGCTCTCCGCGTTCCCCGCCGGCGTGCCGATCGCGCGCGTCCCGCTCGACGAAGCAGTCGCGCGAGTGAGATCGCGTCTTTCTTCTGTCGCACAGGTGGGGCAAGGGGTGCAGGGTGTGCACTCGTAACTGGTAACGGCCGTGACGGAGTCGAATTTGGTGTCAGGCTAGGAGCAAGGAGGGAGCGATGCTCTATTGCATCGTGACCGACACGCGACGACGTCCTGGCACCAAATTCGACCCGCCGCAGAGCGGTCGCTCCCAGCAGTCCGCTGGACGTCGTCGCTTGCTTGCGCGTAGCTTAGAGCTACGCGTCTGCGCGGCGCTCCTAGCCAGCGGACTGCTGGGAGCGATCACGACCATTACCAGTTACGAGTGCACACCCTAAACGACCTGCTCAACCAGAAGGCGCCATGAAGACGCTCATCCTGCTCCGGCACGCCAAATCGAGTTGGGACGATCATGGCGTCCGCGATTTCGATCGCGGCCTCAATTCCAAGGGCGAACGCGCCGCGCGCACGATCGGCAGCCATATGCGCGCGATCGGCCTGTCCTGGGACTATGCCATCGCCTCTCCCGCCACGCGCGTGATCGAGACGCTGGAACAAGCATCGCAAGGTTATGGCCGCCGTATCGACCCCGATTGGGACCGGCGCGCCTATCTCGCCTCGGCCGCGACCTTGCTCGAACTGGTCCATGAAGCACCGGTGATCGCGGACAGTCTGCTCCTGTCGGGGCACAATCCCGGGCTGGAGGATCTGATCCTGCTACTGGTCCCGGACGGCGACACCCGGCGCGATCAGGTCGAGATCAAATTCCCGACCGCCAGCCTGGCGGTGATGACTTGCGAGGCCGACAATTGGGCCGACGTCGCGGCGGGCAGCTGCACGCTCACCACCTTCGTCCGTCCCCGCGATCTCGACCCGGGGCTGGGGCCGGATGCCGATTGACCGCGATCACGTCTTGCCAAGCTTGTCCCTGAGCGCCGCGAGCGCCCCAAATGGCCCAAGCGGCACCGCTTCTTCTTCGTTCAGCACGCCGGCTTCCTTCAGCACGGTCGCGGCATTGGGCCCGCGCGGAAAAGGGTCGAGCGCGAGCGCCATCGTCTCGGCGGCGACTTCGCCCAGGTCGATCGTGCCGCCCTCATAGGGAATCATGTCGATATCGCCGTCGCCCAGCTCGACCTCGTCCTGGCCAGCATCCGCTTCGGCGACGAATCGCAGGGCAACCGGCTCGTCGACCGTCGCGGGAAGCGGGTCGCCGGTGATGCTGCACGCCTGGGTCACCACCGCCTGGACGCGACCCTCGGCGAGGATGCCAGCGGCGTCGCGGCGAATCGTGAATTTGCCCGTCAGCTTCTCGATGTCGATCAGGTCGAACCGTTTGGCCAATGCCGCGCGCTCCTCAGCATCCGCGTCGATCTCGACCGTGCGCGCCTCGTCGCCGATCGTGTCGACGCGCTGCGGCCTCGGGAATTCGACCTTGTTCACGGGAGCTGACCCGCAATCAGCGCATCGAGTGCGACGCCGTCCAGACCTTCACGCAACGCCAGCAAGTCGCGCTCGACATGCGCCAGCGCCGCCGAATCGGGCGCCTCTCCGCGATAGAGGTTGCGCACCAGCGCCGGCTTGAGGTCGCCAGCCGCCAGCCCGTCGCGATAGGCGCCCAGCCGGCCGCCGAGCATCCCCATCATCCGTCCGACATGCTTGCCGACCAGCAGGTCGCCGATCCCGATCTCGCGCAATTGCGGGTCCATGTCGTCGACGAACGCCTCCGACAGATGCGCGGCCGCCGCGACTCCGGCGGGATCGGCCTCCAGCCGCAGCATGACCATCGCCAGCACCGCCGCGATCATGTCGAACCGGCCGTCGACCGTATCGGCGACCGCGCCGTCCAGATACCAATGCGGCTGACGCGCGCGCGTCACCAATGCCGCGTACAGCGCCGCGGTTTCGTCACGTTTCGCCCTGAACCTGTCGAAAAAACCCATCAATCTCGCCTTTAGGGGCCCTCAATGCGGCCTGTGCGGCGCCGGCCTTGTGCCGTCCGCCCGCCCCGCATATTGAGGCGAACGGCGCGCGATGCAAATGCGCCGGGTGATTGGCGTCGGCGCACGGAGAGTATCGAATGGTGAAGGCAGTCCGGATGGTTGGTCGGTTTGGCGGCCTGACCGCGGCAATCGCGGTTGTGGCGCTCGCCGGCGGCTGCACCTCGCTGCGCTCGCACCAGGGCTATATCATCGATGCCGATCTGGTGAATTCGGTCCAGCCGGGCGTCGACAACCGCGCCTCGGTGATCCAGACGCTGGGCAAGCCGAGCTTCGCCAGCCAGTTCAATAACGGCGAATGGTATTATGTCGCGCGCGACAGCCGCAACCTCGCTTATCTGAACCCCAAGGCCAAGAGCCAGGTCACGCTGAAGATCGCGTTCGACCAGAAGGGCGTGGTGTCGAACATCACGCGCACGGGCCTGGAGCAGGTCGCGTCGGTCCGGCCGTACGGCAAGACCACCCCGACCTTGGGCCGCAAGCGCGGCTTCTTCGAGGAATTGTTCGGCAATATCGGGTCGGTCGGCGCGGCGGGCGCCGGTACCGGCGGCGGCGACGACAGCCAGCCGTAAGGGTTTTTTCCAAGGCTCCCCAACTAAGCCTCTCCCCTTCAGGGGAGGGGTTGGGGGTGGGGGCTCTCCGCGGGCGATTGGCTTGGGGCACTCCCCCACCCCAACCCCTCCCCTGAAGGGGAGGGGCTTGAACGGCTTGGCCAACCCTTGCTGTAACCTGACCGACGCGTTCGCGACGCGTTCAGTCTCGCCCTCCTAATCCTCTCCGACATGGCGGCGCTGGAGCGCGCCGTCCGGAAAAGAATGGAGACGATCATGCGTAAACTGATCCTCACTGCGCTTATCGCCGCGACCGTCATGCCGGTTGCCGCGCAGGCGCAATCCTGGGGCGAGGTCCGCCGCGACCAGCGCGACATCCGGGAAGACCGCCGCGACCTGCAACGCGATCGCCGCGACCTGCGGGAAGACCGTCGGGATTGGCGCGAGGACCGCAACCGCCGCTGGGGCGACAATGACTGGCGCGACTGGCGCAACCAGAACCGCGGCATCTATTCGCGCGGCAATTGGCGTGCCCCGTTCCGTTATTATGCCTTCCGTCCGGGCGTGCGCATCGCGCCGACCTATTGGGGCTCGGGTTATTGGATCAACGATCCCTGGCGCTATCGCCTGCCGCCCGCCGGCTATGGCCAGCGCTGGATCCGTCATTATGACGACGTCCTGCTGATCGACACGCGCCGCGGCGTCGTGCTGCGCGTGATCAACCACTTCTACTGGTAAGCTCCCAGTGGAAGGCGGGGCGTCCGGGCGAATTCAATGCCCGCCCGGACGCCCCGTTTTTTGTTCGGCGATCCCAGCCTCAGGCCGGCTTGATCGGGAACGCTCTACCCGTCGCCGCCGCATAGAGCGCGAAGGCCAGCGGCGGATGGATGTCGCGCTCATAATTCTGCGCGCTGGCGACCGTCACGCGCGCCTGAGGGTCGACGATCAGCATCGTGCGCGTCTCCTGCTGACCACCATCGTGGAACAGCACGCAATCCCTGCCCTGGCCGAGCACACTCCAACCCATCGCATAACCATCGGTACGCGGGAATCCGGCGATCTTGCCGTCGCGGGTCCGCATCGGTGTGCGCATCAGCGCCATGCTGGCGGGCCCGATCAGACGGCCTTCGCACAGCGCCGTGCCGAAGCGCAGCAGGTCGGGCACCGTCCCGCGGCAGGCGCCCGCGGCAAATCGGCTGCTGACGTCGACGAAGTCGGAATTGCGCACCTGGCCGTCGACAAAGCGATAGCCGCGCACGCGGTTGGGGATGATGACTGCCGGGTCTTCCATCCGTGTCGAGGTCATGCCCGCCGGCCCCCAGACATGCTCGCGCATATAGTCGCCATAGGCCTTGCCGGCGACCGTCTCGATCGCCGCGCCGAGCAGATTGTAGCCATAGCTGGTATATTTGAACCTGGTGCCTGGCTCCGCGATCAGCGCGCGATCGGCGAATAGCGCGATCGCCTCGCGCGTATTCTTATGCTCGATGAGGTGCTCGTCGGCCTCGCTCGCATAATCGGGGATGCCGCCGATATGACCGAGCAACTGGCGCGGCGTGATGCGGTGGCCCTTGTCCGGGAAATAGGGAACATAATCGCGGATATCGGCATCGAGATCGATCTTGCCGCGCTCGACCAATTGCAGCACCGCAACCGCGGTCATCGGCTTTTGCACCGAAGCATAGCGATAGGCCGATATCGCGGTCGCCGGCACCTTGTTTTCCAGATCGGCATAACCGTAGCCGCGCACCCATTGCGTGGCGCCTCGCGCGAATCCCGCGGTCATGCCGGGGATCGCCTCTGCCGTCATGGTTGCGCGAACGCGGCGCTCGAAGTCGGCAAGTCCTGGATTAGCGCCAGTGCCGCGCGAAGCCGTAGCGGCGGCGGCGGGAACGCCATCAAGCGCCAATAACGGGATCGCCGCCGCCGCGGTCAGAATATCTCGGCGGCCCAGGCCTCCCGTCCTCATTGTCCTCATGCAAATGCTCTCCTGCGTCGTGCTGCGCGTGATAAACCACTTCTACCGGTAAGCTCCCAGTGGAAGGCGGGGCGTCCGGGCGTTTTCAATGCCCGCCCGGATGCCCCGTTTCTTCATCGCAATCTGACCACGATATCCGGTTCGACCGCAAGCAGCCCCTCAGCCGCTCTCAGTCTCTAACGAACTTGCCGAATGGAGGTCAGTGTCTCCACCGTTATCTCGTGGGGGATCACCCCCATATGACCGAACATCCCGGCGCAGAGCGACCGCCGTCCGATCAAGTCGACCGCGAAATCTCGCGGAGCATCGCCTTGCATGGAAGCCTGGGCCACTTTCGGCGGATTGGCCACGTCCAGCCACACGTTGCGAGGGTGAATCCCGTTGGCTGACGGCGCCTCGAAGAACGACCCTTCCAGTTCGACATGCCAGATGCCCGTAAATCGCTGCGGCTCGCTAAACGGGAAACAGGCGACATCGCCAAGGTAATGACCGGTTTGCAGATTACCCCCAAAACACTTTTCGATCACCAGCGCGGGTTTGGCAGCGTCGGCACAATTGGTGATCGCCGATTGCGACCCGCTGCAACCGTAGAGGGCCACTAAGAGGACGAACGATAGACGGAGGTTCCGCATGGTTCTGGTCTATCGTCGATCGTCAATGACCGCCATCGGGTCATAAGCTGCTTTCCCGCCATTCCGGGTCGATCCGGCCGCGGCCACGGAGACAACCTTCACCGCATCGTGAACATCACCTGATCGACCACTTTCCCCGACAGATCGAGCAACGCCAGCCGGTGCCGCCCCGGCCCCGGCAGGATTAGAGGCGCGGTGCTGGCGTCGCCCAGGTCCTTCTTGTCGAGCATCAGCCGATGCGTGACCGCGTCGCCCGACACAGCGACAGCGAGCCGCTGGCGGTCGATCGGGATGTCGGGGTCGATCGCATAGACGCTGCCCGACACCGGGTTGGTGATGCGCGGGCGGCGTGACGTGTCGGGGGCCGCCGTGACGACGTTCATCCCGGTGCCGGCGAGGAAATATTCGCGCCGCGGCTGCTCGATATTGTCGGCGAAGCGGATCGCGCGTGCTTCCACCCCGCTCGGCATCGGCGGAGCCTTGCTCGCCCGGTCGGCGTGGAGCGCGAGCATGACATCGCGCCACACCGGCGCCGCGCCGCTGGTCCCCGACACCGCGCGCATCGGGTCGCCTTCCATGTTCCCGACCCATACCGCGACGGTGTAGCGATCGGAAAAGCCGATGCACCAATTGTCGCGCATCGCCTTCGACGTGCCCGTCTTCACCGCCGCCCAGAATGGCAAGCGCAACGACGAATCGAGCCCGAACGTGACCGCGCGGGCATTGGGATCGGCCATCATATCGGCGACGATCCAGGCTGCCTGGGGCGTGGTGATCGGCTTGGACGCCGGCACCGGGTCGTTGGCCGTCATCCGCACCGGCGCCCAGCGTCCGCCATTGGCCAAACTGCGATAGGCATCAGCCTGTTCGAGCAAGGTCACCTCGGCCGAGCCCAGCGCGAGCGAAAAGCCGTAATAATCGCCGTCTTCGACCAGCCCCTGATAGCCGGTGTCCCACAGCCGGTCGCGGAACGAATCGACCCCGACCAGCAACAGGGTCCGCACCGCGGGCACGTTGAGCGACCCCGCCAGCGCCGAGCGCGCCGATACCGGCCCCTTGAACCCCTTGTCGTAATTCTGCGGAACGTAGAGCCCCGACGCGGTGTCGAGCTGGACCGGCGAATCGTCGAGGATCGAGGCGGGCGTAAGGTACCCTTTCTCGATCGCCTCGGCATAGAGGAACGGCTTCAGCGTCGATCCCGCCTGGCGATAGGCCCCCGCGGCGTCGACCGAGGGCGCGGTCGAATTGCCGCCGATCCCGCCGACATAAGCGAGCACGTCGCCGGTCGCATTGTCGAGCACCACCACGGCGCCGTCGCGCGCGCGACTGCCGCCCAATCCTTCGAGCTGGCGCTTGAGCGCACCGATCGCGACCCGCTGGATATCGGCGTCGAGCGTGGTGGTGACGCGCAGCCCCGGCTTGGTCAGCAATTTGTTGGCGAGGTGCGGCGCGAGGCCGGGATCGAGCGCCAGGCTGCGCGCCGGGCCGAGCATCGAATAGGCCTCGCCCTCGAAGCGCGAACAATCCTTCTCATGACTGAGCAAACAGGCGCGCCGCGCCACCGATCCCGCGCCTGCCTGCGGATCGGGCAGCAAGGCCGCGAGCATCAGCGCGTCGTCGCGGCTGAGCGCATCGGGCGTCTTGCCGAACAGGCCGAGCGCGGCGGCGCCGATCCCCTGCGCCTCCCCCCGGAACCCGGCGAGATTGAGGTACCCCTCGAGGATCTCGTCCTTGGTCCAGTCGCTCTCGACGTCCCAGCCCGCGCGCATCTGGCGGATCTTGTCGAGCCAGCCGCGCGCGCCCGGCCGCGCCAGATCGGGCGACAGGAAGCCGGCGAGCTGCATGCTGAGCGTCGAGGCGCCACGCGATTTCCGCCCCTCGATCCGATCGCGCAGCGCGCCCAGGCTCGCCAGCCAGTCGACGCCGCCATGGCTGTAGAAGCGATGGTCTTCGGCCGCGACCAACGTCGTCCTGGTCGCATCGGCGATCCTGTCGAGCGGGACCCAAGCGAGCCGGCGCCGCGCGTAATCTACCCGCGACGAATCGATCAGCACGCCGTGCCGGTCGTAGAGCCAGGCCTCGGACGATTTCCAACCCGCGCGGGTATCGCGATAGGTCGGGATCGGCGGGGGAAGGGTCAGATAGTCGATCACTCCGAGCGCGACGACCAGCAGGCCCAGGGCGGCGACGATCCAGTGCGCGCGGGTGCGCAGGCGGTGATCGAGCAGCCAACGGCCGGCGGCGGCGATGGCGTCGTCGACGCGGCTTTCGATCTTGCGCGCCCAAGTCCAGACGGCTCGCAGTCGCTCACGCCACCCACTCATCGCGCGATGCCTGCCACTAGGACGGATTGAAATTCACCGGCCCAATTCGTCATGCCGGGCTCGTCCCGACATCCACCGGGCCGCAAGCGCGGGGCAAGAAGCTCAAGGACCGGGCTCGGTTGCGCAGTGGATGCCGGGACGAGCCCGGCATGACGATCAGGAATTAGGCACCGCTGGGCAGAGAAGCGATTGATTACCTTTAGCTCTCTTCCCTCGCAGGAACAACAACGCGATCGCACACCGCCACCCCTTCACTTCTGCGCGATGGTCATCGACGCATTGGGCAGCTGAGCATTGATCGAGGGCGAATACATCGCCTCGACCCGCGTCGAGGGCATGCTGAACGTGCCCGCGCCATTGAGCCGCATCAGATAGACGATGGCGAAATTGCCGCGCGGGACCCAGTCGAAATAGCCGCGCCACGAATCGCGCCGCCGCTCGACATAAGCGGGCGAGACGCCGGCCTGGATGTCCCAGACCTTGCCGTCCTTATCGGTCACGCTGAACCGCGATCCGCCACCAGCCTGCTCCTGCCCGGCCAGCATCTGCGACTGGCCGCCGAGATCGCTGACCAGGGTCGCGCCGGCCGGGATCGGGTCGTTGACCACGACCCAATTGCGCTCGGCGGTGGCCTCGACCAGCAAGGTCACCTTGAGCACGTCGCCGCGGCTATATTGGCCCTTCACGCGCTGGCTGACCGGCTCGACCTTCTTCGAGACGCGATAGCCGGCGAACAGCGGTTGGGTCAGCGGCACCGCGGCCGAGACCTGGACCGTCGCCCATGGCCCGGCGCCCGCCGATTGCCGCAACAGCAGCGGCGTCTGGGCCGAGGGCAAAGCGAAGCTCGCCTTGCGCGCGTCGGCGGCGAGCGGCCAGGACTTCAGGATCGATTGCCGGCCCAGGCTCAGGCTGGTCGTCCCCATAATCGCGCTCGCCGGATAGAGCCCGCCGAACTTCTTCGCCGCGATCGTGCCCCAGGCATTGGCGGTGGTGGTGTCCCAGCGCCCGCGCTGCTGGCGGAGCGACACGCCGACCATCATCTTGGGCGCGTCGTCATTCCAGCCCGGCCGGCCAAGCGTCGCGATGACGGCCTTGATCGAGCCTTCGTCGCCCGACGACATCAGCCACCAGGGGGCGTTCGACTGATCCGACAGATCGAGCCGGGTGCCCTCATAGACCAATCGCGTGCGGAGTTCGCTCTCGGCGACCCCGCGCAAGGCGTTAGCGTTGGCCAGCCCCGGCACCTTGTCGAGCGCGACGAGGTAATCGGCGAGCTGCGAGGTCGGCATCTCCTTCGGAATGATGCCGATCGCGCCGAGCATCGCCGGGGTCGCCGCGCCGGCGCGGGCGAGCGCGTTGAACGCGTTCAGCCGCTGCAGCCGGACATCGCCGTAATCCTCATGCCTGAGGCGCCCGTCGATCACTGCCTTCATCGCCTCGACCATCCGGGTCTTGGCCGCCTCGGGGATCGGCAGGCCGGCCTCACTGGTCAGTTCGAGGACGTACGCGGTGAGCGCCTCCGACCCCTTGAGCGAGCCCTGCGGCCAATAGCGCAACAAGCCGTCATCCGCCTGATAGGTCGGGATCTCGCCCACCAACTGGGCCCAACCCGCAGTATCGCCCAGCGCGACGATCCGGCTCAGCCTTTGCTCGAAGCAATCATAGGGATAGGCCGCCATGAAGCGGCGTACGCCCTCGAGCGGCGGAGCCAGGCTGTCGTCGAGCTTGATATCGACCACGCCAAAGCCGGGGAGCGCGCCCTTGGGCGGCGTGATCGCGATCGAGGTATTGGGCCCGACCCGCGCCAATGTGGCCGCCCATACTTCGGTCGGCACCGCGGGGACGACGTCCTGCACGGTGGTCATCTTGTCGACCGCCTTGCCGTCGGACGATTTGGCGCTGACCGTCCATTTGAGCTGCCCGCCTTGTGCCGGCGCGGTCAAATTCCACGCGATCGGCGCGGCGCCCCCGGCCGGGATCGTCACCGTGATCGGATTGCCCTTGGCGATCTGTGGCTCGAGCGCGACGTTGGCGGTCACCGTCATCGGCTTGTCGGAACCGTTCCTGAGCGTGAAGCCCGCCGCATATTGGTCGCCGGTGCGCACCAGGCTGGGCAGGCCGGCATAGACCGACAGATCCTGCGCGGTGCGGATGTCGGTACTGCCGGTGCCGAACAATTGCGCGCCGTCGGTCGCGATCGCGACCAGTTTGAAGCTCGACAGCGCGTCGTTGAGCTGGACCGGCACCTGGGCATGGCCATTGCCGTCCAGCGCCACCTTGCCTTTCCACAGCAAGACCGGCTGGAAATTCTCGCGGTTCAATCCCGACAGATCGCCGCCGCCGCCGCCACCGGCCTCGACCGCTTTCTTGCCGTAATGGCGTTTGCCGACCACCTGGGTCTGCGCGGTCGCGGTCAGCACCGACAAGGGCCGGTCGCCCATCATCGCGTCGAGCACGTTCCAGCTATCGTTAGGCGCCAGCTGCAACAGCGCCTGGTCGACCGCCGCGAACGCCACATCGGCGGTCCTGGCCGGCTTGCCGTCGGGATCCTTGACCGTGACGTCGACCGTCGCGGTGTCGCGCGCGGCATAGCGTTCCTTGTTGGCCTTGACCGTGACGCCGAGCTGATGGGATTCCCAGCCGACTTTCACCTTGGCGATGCCGAGGCGATAGCTCGGCTTGGCAAGGTCGACCAACGCGGTCGGCTCCTGTGCCTCGCTCGGCGCGCTGGTAAAGCCCAAGGCCTTGCCGATCCCCTGGAACCAGCTCCACACGCCTGGCTGCGCACGCCCGCGCACCGCCATCACCGAGACGAACACGTCGGGCGCATAGCTGCCCGGCATCTTCACTTCGACCACCGGGTTGGCGCCCGACAGCTTGGTGACGAAGCTCGACAACACGCCTTCGCGCTCGACCGTGACCAGGGCCTCGGCCTCGCGGAACGGCATGCGCACCTGGAAGCGCGCGGTCTCACCGGCCTTGTAGGTCTGTTGTTCGGGGACGACGTCCATGCGGTCGCCATTGTCGCCGCCGAACCACCAATCCTGGTCGCCCGCGAGCCACACCGATCGCACCGCGCGCGAGACATTGCCGTCGGCGTCGCGCGTCGTGGCGACGATATAGACTTCGCCCGACACGCCCGGATCGATCGTGCACTTCGCGAGCCCCAGTTCGTCGGTCGTCGTGTTGCACGACCCGCCGAGCTTGGTCGTCTTCATCTGGTTGTCGTACGCATAGAAGCCGCCGATCAGCCGCCGCCGCGCGGTCAGCACCTGGCGGCTATAGAGCGCGACATTGATCGCCTGACCCTTTTTGGGCTTGTTGTCGGTATCGAGCGCGACGAAGCTCAGGCGCAGATCGTCCTGCTTCATCAACCAGCCGTCGGTCTTGGCGCCCAATTGCACCGCAGAGGGGAAGATCGGGATACGCTTCGACGCGGTCAGCACTTCGCCATTGGCGTCCTGATAGTCCATTTCGACCAGCATGTCGGTCGCGGAGTCGATCGCCGGCACGTCGACCGAGGTCCGCGTCGTGCCGTCGCTGCCCAGGGTCGCCGGCAGCGTCTGGGTCGGCGGCAATGGCGCGCTTTCCTCCTCGCCATCGCCGTTGAGCGGCTTGGTCCCTTCCTTCACGTCGGTCCCGCCGAACGTATAGCTGTCATAGCCCTCGGGCGTGGCCGAGCGTCCGAAATAGCCGACGCGCATCTCGACCGGCAGGTTCGACGCCCCGCCACCCGCCAGATAGCCGACGAACAGATCGAGCGGCAGCGACTTGGGTCGGATCGCGGCGTCTTTGGGGCCCGTCACCGTCGCCCGCATCGTCGGCAGCTTGTACTCGTCGACCTTGAACGACTGGTTGGTCGACAGCGTCTTGTCGCCGTCGATCACCGAAATGTCGTAATCGCCCATCGGCGCGCCCTGCGGCGCGGTCCATTCGGTCTCACCGATGCCATTGGCGTCGATCGTCAGCGGCAAGTCGAATTGCGTATCCGAACCGCGATGCGACAGGCGCAGCGTGCCGCTGAAGCCCGGCGCCAGCGCAAATCCGGCGCCGTTGGGCTGGCGCAAGATGTGCTTCATGTGGATCGTCTCGCCCTGGCGGACCAGAGCGCGATCGAACACGGTGTGGAACACGTCGCCCTGTGCCGAATAGCCATAAGGCAGGTCGAAATCGTACGGCCGGATACCCTCGCCCCAATCGGTCAGGGTAAAGCTGAAATCGTCGCCGGCGCGCGCCGAGACCATCAGCGGATGGTTCTGATAATCGCTGTCGCAGCCGCCATAGGTCTCCGGCTGCGGCAGCCCGGCGGGGATGAACACCGCGCCCGATTTGTCGGTATTGCCATTGGCGAGCAATTGGCCCGTGCAGCTGTCGGTCACCGCCACCGCGGCATTGCCGACGGGCAGGCCGGTGTCGAGATTGGTCACCCAGGCCAGGCTCTTCTCACGTCCCCATTTGAAATGGACCGCCATGTTGGTGACGAGCGCGGCAGTCGCGACATAGCGCGGCGCCTTGCGGCCGAGCAGAGCTTGCCCGAGCACCGGGCTGGCCAGCTCGACGACATAGAATCCGGGCTTGGTCAGCGGAATGCCGACCACTTCGAAATCCTTGCCCTTGCCGGGCAGACCGATCTTCATCGACGCGCCGGCGTTAGAGCCGGTCAGGATCGGGGTCGCGCCGGTATTCTGGATATGGCCGACGACCTCGTCGCCCTTCTTGATATCCTCGATATTGGTGTCGTCGGCGGAGTTCACCGTGCGCAGCCACTCGGCGATCTTGCCGTCCGATCCCTCAACCCGCAAAGTCTGTCCGCCGATATTGAGGTTCTGGCCCTGCAGCGAAGGTTCGACGTTGCGCACCGTGACCGGCAGTACGCCGCCTTCCTTGGCCTCCAATATGCCGAAGCCCGCGGCGAACTTCACCAACGGTGGCGCCTGGTCGATCCGGATATCGAGCGGGAAGCGCTCGGCATTGGTCAGCGGCCGCCCGCTTTCGTCCTTCACGTCCGCCGGGATGGAGACCTTTGCGGTGGTCGCATAAGGCATCGGCGCGGCGAACTTGATGTCGCTGATCGTCGCCGATTTCTGCTCGTCCTTGTCGAATACCGGTGCAATCACCGTGCCGTCGGCAGTGGTGATCTTCACCTGTTTGGCGAGCGACATCGGGATCGGCGCGGTGAAGCGCAGATAGGCTTTCTCGACCGGATTGCAGCCGGCCTGGGCATTGGTGCGGCTGCATTCGAAGCGCGCCGCGAATGGCTTGCGGACGGTGAAGTCGAAGCGCTGGTCGGTGCCCGCGGGCTTGCCGCTCGCGCTGGCGATCTTGCCCGACCAGACCAAAGACATATCGTGCCCCGGCGGCAATGGCCGGCGGCACCGCAGCGCGGTCACACCTTCATAGGTCTTGGCGCGGTCGGCCTCGCTCGCCGGGACGGTCGCGGGCAGGCCGCCGCTCTCCAGGAAGCTCTGCACCGCGTAATTATTGTCGGTGCCCATCTCGGCGATCAGCTTGCCGGCGGTGTCGGGGGGCAGCACGTCGACCGGGATCTTCTCGCCGAGCCCGGCGACCGAGCAATAGGCATTGGCGCCGACCGATTGCGGCGTCGCCGGCAGATTGGCGGCGATCAGGAAGACCTGACCCTCCTCGATCTCGTCGCTATTCTCGCCCGGCAGGATCGCCTTGGCCATCGGGCCGCCGGCATCGACCGTGTAAGTGTTGCTGTCGTTGAGCGCATAGCCCGACACGCTCTTGGTCCCCGCCTTGACCTTGAACTCGCACTTGGTGCCGCCCGGCAGCGGATTGGTGAATTCCCAGACGAAGGTCTGCTGGTCGGCCCAGCGCCCCTGGCCGCCGACCGCGCAGGTGACGTCGAAGGGCGCCGGCGCGCGCGGATCGCCCAGCGCCACCATCGGCTGGCTGAACCGCGCGGTGAAGCGCTCGATCGAACCGTTGCCGACCCCGGGAGTGGCAACGGTGATGTGCGGGGAATTGTCGCCGAATGCGAGCGCCGGTGACAGCGCCAGCGCAAGGATCGCGAGACGGGCCGCGAGCTTCATACATCCCCCTTCTGTCGTGGCTTCGTTGAGCAGGGAAGACGGTAACTTAGGTTGGTGGGAAGTCTAGTATGAAAGCGGCATCGAGGGCGTTGGCGGCGATGCTCCGATGCCGGAGCGGCCGTCTATTTAGCCAGCCTGTGGCGCGTGCTAGCGGTGGAAAGCGGATCGGCAGCGCCTGGATTGAAGAGCTGGAAAATGGCCGTGCCGTGATGCATGCTGCACGCATGACCGCCCTGAATTCATGCGGATGAGACTATTCGCCAGCACGGCCATCGCTATCGTGCTTCTCACCGTTGCGCGCGCAAACGCCAGCCCTCCGTCGCCCGCTCCCACCCGCATCCAAAACCAGCGCGGCGCAATCATTAGTGTCGAGCCGCTCAACGTGATGGAGCTGGCCGACCTGCAGCGGATCAGCGCCGACTTCCCCGGCGGCATCACGGTGCAAGGTGGCGCGAGGTTGTTCCGCATTGTGTATTGGACCGTCCTGAAAGGACGGCCGACACGCGCGTCCGGGCTATTCGCGACGCCGCTCCCGACCACGCCGGCGAAGGGCATTTTGCTGTTTCTCCACGGCACCAACGCTACCAGGGCACTGGCACCATCCCAGCCCGGCCGGGTCGACGGCAACGAAGAGACCGCGGTTTTCGCCGGCAACGGCTTCATCGTCGCGCTTCCTGACTATCTCGGCCTCGGGGTCTCACGAGTCCCTCACCCCTACCTGATCGTTCAGCCGCAGATAGACGCCACCGTCGATTTGTTGCGCGCCATCCGGCAGGCTGAACCCAGCCTCCGGGCCCGTTTCTCGATCGACCTGTTCATGATGGGCTTCTCGGAGGGCGGGCAGGTAGTTGCCGGGGTCCATCGTGCGCTCGAACGGCAACCGCTCGCGGGCTATCGGCTGCGCGGCTCGGTGGGCATCGCCGGCCCATATGATCTCCGCGACACGTCGCTACCGAAGGCGGTTGAGAATAATTGTCGACTATGCGTCGGCTATCTTACCTGGGCGACGTATGCCTATGCCGCCTATTACGGCCATCCGCTCCGCGAAGCATTGCGGCCGCGCTACGTCGGGGTCGTTCCCGGCCTCTTTGACGGATCGCATACCGCTGAAGAGATCGGGGCCGCCCTGCCCGACGATCCCGCGGCGATGTTCCAACCAGACTTCTTGCGAGCCATGCGAACCGGAAGAGGCAACTGGTTCACGCAGGCCTTGGCACGAAACGAGACCTATGCTTGGACGCCGGTTGCGCCATTTCGGCTCTACTTCGGCGATCGCGACACTGACGTACCACCGGCGGCGGCCGGAATGTTCTTTGATTATGCGCACGCACGCGGCGGCAACATTTCTCTCCACTCGCTGTCAGGTGCCGACCACCAGGCCAGCAGCGCAATGGCTTATGCCCCCACACTAGCCTGGTTCAACGCGCTGGCTGAGCAGCGGTAAGCGAACGCCTATAAGGCGAGTCGAGCAGCCTGACGGTCGTGCGCCTAAGCTCGGGCGGCCGACGGGGCTACGGACAGCGCCCCAAAACGGACATCTTCAAGCTCGTGCATAAATCCCCAAATTTCCGGCGGAGGACAACTTAGGTTGGGGGGAGGTCTAGTATGAAAGCGGCATCAATCGAGCGCGGCTTCGCCCTTCGGCTGCGTGATGAGCCGGGCAGCCCGCTGATTCCGTGTGTAGATCCATAGCCAGCTGAGAGCCACGCTCAGCCGCGCGCGCACGCCGACCAGAAAATAGATGTGCGCAATTCCCCAGAGCCACCACGCGACCGCTCCACGCAGCCTGACCCGGCCGAAATCGGCTACTGCCTTGCGCTTGCCGATCTGCGCCAGGCTGCCCTGGTGATGGTAGTGAAACGGTCCGGTTTCGGCCTTGCCGGTGAGCCGCCGCCGGATGGTCTCGCCGACGAACGCGCCTTCCTGCTTGGCGGCCGGCGCGATCCCCGGCACTGGCAAGCCGTCGGGTGCCGTGACCGAGACCGTATCGCCGATGGCGAAAATCTCCGGGTGGCCGGGCACGCTGAGATCGGGCTCGACGATGACCCGGCCGTTGCGGTCGGCTGCCGCCCCCAGCCATTCCGCAGCGGGCGAGGCGCGTACGCCCGCCGCCCAGACGATCGTCCGCGCCTCGACGCGCCGTTCGCCGAACGTGATCGCGCCCTGCTCGATCTGCGTCACCGGCGCGCCAAGGCAGACGTCGACGCCGAGCTTCTCCAGCGCGTTCTTCGCATAGTTGGAAAGCTCGTCAGGATAGCCATTGAGCACCTTGGGCCCGGCTTCCACCAGCAGCACCTTGGTACGATGCGTATCGACCGCGCGGAAGTCGCGCGGCAGCGTGTCATGGGCGAGATCGGCGATCGTCCCGGCGAGCTCGACGCCGGTGGGACCGGCGCCGACGATCGCGAAGGTCAGCAAGGCCTGCTGCCGAACGGGATCGGTTTCGCGCTCGGCCTCCTCGAATGCCGCGAGAATACGGCCGCGGATGGCCGTGGCGTCCTCGATCGTCTTGAGGCCGGGCGCGAACTCTTCCCACTCGTCATGACCGAAATAGCCATGCCGCGCGCCGGTCGCGAGGATCAGCGTGTCATAGGCTATCCGGTCACCGTCCGCGAGCTGCACGGCACGACCCACCACATCCACACCCGTTACGGTCCCGAGGATGGTCGTGACGTCGCGGCGATCATGCAGCATCGATCGGATCGGCCAGGCTATTTCGGACGGCGCGAGCGACGCTGTGGCGGCCTGGTAGAGCAGTGGCTGGAACAGATGATGGTTGCGTTGATCGACGAGGGTAATGTCGACCGGCGCGCCTTTCAGGCTTTTTACCGCCCATAGACCGCCAAAACCGGCCCCGACGATAACGACGCGGTGGGGGGCCACCTCATTCGCACGAACCGTCATCGTCGCCTCCGCCTTGTCTCGAGTCTATCATGGACGATTGCGGTCTCGCCTATATGGGATGCGGGGGCGAGCGGCCCATTTATCGGCAGCGCCCCAACTTGACTCGGGATGCGAACGATACCCGATAGTCTATTGCATGCACCAGCCATGGCTGACGATGATCGATTGGCCAGTCAGCGCGTTCGACGGGAAGGCCGCCAGGAAAACGGCGGTCTCGGCAACATCCTGGACGGTGGTGAACTCGCCGTCGACGGTTTCCTTGAGCATCACGGTCTTGATCACGTCAGCCTCCGAAATGCCGAGTTCCTTGGCTTGTTCGGGGATCTGCTTGTCGACCAGCGGCGTGCGGACGAAGCCCGGGCAGATCACATTGGCGCGGATGCCGTGCTCGGCACCCTCTTTGGCGACCACCTTGGCCAATCCGATCAGGCCATGCTTGGCGGTGACATAGGGCGCCTTCAGCGGCGATGCTTCGTGGCTGTGGACCGATCCCATATAGATGATGACGCCGCCCCGCTTGGCGGCGATCATCGCCCGCATCGCCGCGCGGGTGGTGAGGAAGGCGCCATCGGCATGGATCGCCATCAGCTTCTGCCAATCGGCATAAGGGAAATCGACGATCGGGTGGACGATCTGGATGCCGGCATTGCTGATCAGGACATCGAGCCCGCCATAAGCCGCGACTGCGTCGGCGACGCCCTTGTCGACCTGCGCTTCGTCGGTGACGTTCATCGCCACCGCCATCGCGGTGCCACCGGCGGCGGTGATTTCGGCGGCGGCGGCCGTCGCGGCGTCGAGATTGAGGTCGGCGATGACGATCTTCGCGCCCTGCTTCGCATATTCGAGCGCGATTTCCTTGCCGATCCCGCTCGCCGCACCGGTGATGAGCGCTACCTTGTCCTGCAATGTCATGGTCTGTCCTCGATCAAGAGAGATAGTCGTGAGCGACATGGCCAAGCGGCAATGTCAGATCGGCGATGATGTGGACGGTCGACAGAACCTCCAGCACCGGCAAGTCGAACACCGGCGCCAAAGCATGATCGACCAGCGTGAGCGCCCCCGGTCCGGACCAGGCCCCCTTCAGGGTGATGTCGGTCATGCTGTAGCGCACCAATTCGCAGATCCGCGGCGTGCCATCGACGTGCGGAATGATCTTCAGCAGGTAATTGGGGCTGCCGAGCGACGTGATGACCGGATCGGGGTCGAGCGCCTTGTGCTTGAAGCCCATCGTGCCGGTGGCGACGCGCACGCTGCCGTAATCGAGCGTCCCGACCAAAGTATCCTTGTCGACCTGAAGCTTGGGATTGCCGAGCTTCTTGGGAAATCCCCATAGCTCGCGGCCGCCGGCGATCGGCGGATGATCATCGAGATACATCGAATGGACGTAGCTGCCGGCCTCTCCTTCGAAACTCACCGGGATGACCTGGCCGGATTCGCAATAATGGCCGAAGCCGGTCGAGTCCGGCATGTTGATGAACTCGTATTTGACGATCGGATCGGTCATCTTGAGCGGCGCCGGGATGACCTTTTCCAGGATCGCCGGATCGGTGCGGTAGGTGATGATCAGATATTCGCGGTCGACGAACCGATACGGCCCCGGCGGATAGGCCGGATTGTAGATCGGCATCGCAAAACCGTTCCGGACGTCGTCTTCGGTCATCTGGCTTCCTCATGCTGGTCCAGTTCGTGGATGACGAGGCCCGCGTGCGGCGGCACCGGCTTGAGCCAGGCCTTGTGGCGCAACGCCCGGGCGGCATCGGCATTGCCGGCGGCCCATCGCGCCACGACGGTAGAGGCGGTGAAATCCACGTCGCGGAACTGATCGTCGCCCTCCAGCGCCTTCATGATCAGTCGGATGACGTTGACGGTGCGATCCGCCCCCTTGGCGGCAAGCGCGGCGACGGCGGGTTCGGCGAGGCGATCTTGAGGGACCTGCTCGGCGAGCAGCCGAATCGCCTTTTGCAGGTCCTCGATGCGCTTGCGGACCTGAATTTGCGCGGTCGTACGGCCGGTATATTGGATCGATTTCATCCGATCCATCACCTCCGACATCGTCGCGGGAAGGCGCTCGGTCGGGTCCCAGAGATCGACCAGGAACACCAAGGCGTCACGATCGAGCTGGTCGTTGAGCAGGACCTCGAGCGGCGTGTTCGAATAGATACCGCCGTCCCAATAAGCCTGCCCGTCGATCAGGATCGGCGGAAAGGCCGGGGGCAGCGCGCCGCTCGCCATGATGTGCCTGGGGTCGATCGGGCCATCGGTCTTATCGGCCGTATCGAACACCTTGAAGGCGGCGCTCTCGACGTTCACGGCGCACACGCTCAAGCGTACGGGGCCATCGTTCAGATAGTCGAAATCGACATGATCCAGCAGCGTCCGGTGGAGCGGCGAGGTGTCATAGAAGCCTGCCTCATCGACCGCGACCGGCGTGAAAAGGTCAGCATTCAGGGGCAGGCGAGGCGTGAAGAAACCGTCAATCCCCTGGGTCATTGCCGACAGGACGGCGCGGTTCTTGGAGAGCGACGTCAGGACCGGGTTGAAGGGGTTGAGCATCTCCCCCCACCCTCGCGGAGTCCACAAGTCGAACCAGGACGCCGCCGGCTCCAACGTCCGCCAGAACGATTCCAGTCTATCGACCCGGCGATCCGGCTCGTTTCCGGCGATGATCGCGCCGTTGATCGCGCCGATCGATGTCCCGACGATCCAGTCGGGTGCGAAACCGTTCGCGTTGATCTGTTGGAACACCCCCGCTTGATAGGCCCCCAGAGCGCCGCCGCCCTGCAGGATCATCGCGATCAGTTGATCGGTCATCGCTGGCCTTTTGGCTGGAGGTCGATCTGAAACGGAGCAGGGATTTCGAGGACGTACGCATCATATCATGTTTATGCTGCGCCGCAACAGAGCTTGGCTGTCGTCGGCCATGCCCAGTGATCCGCCCCAATCGAGACGAACGGCGCCGTCAGCGCGAGAATTGCAGCATCACGCTCTAAGGTGACGGGCGCCTGGCTTCCCCAAACCCTGTTCAGGCGCAATCGCGCCCGTCACCGTCAGTTGTGATCAGAACCCGTAGGACAAACGCGCATAACCGAACTGGCCGGGGATGTCGTAGGTGGTCGGATCGAAGTTCGCGCTGTCACAGGTGGCGCAGACCGGCGGGTTCTTGTTGAACACATTGTTCACGCCGACCGTCAGCCGCATGTTATGATCCATCCAGGCCGGCGAATAGTAAAGCTGCACGTCGCCATAGAAGGTCGCGGACATGACGTGGCCGTTCCCTTCGGTCACCGCGCTGATGTAGCGCGCGGTGAACGACGCGCCGAAGGCGGGCATCGACCAGTCGATCGTGCTGTTCAGCTTGAAGCGCGGAAATGCCTGATCGGTCGCCAGGCAACGCTCGGTTCCGGCGCAGACCTGGACCGGCGCCGATGGCGGCGCGACATTGTACTTCAGGAGATAGGCGGCGTTGGCCGACAGCCCGATCGTCCCGCCGCGAATCTTGGGCGAGCGATAGATGAAGGTGGCATCCAACCCGTCGGTCTTGATCGCATTGAGGTTGAGCAGGCCCGCACTGATCCCCGCGATCGTGCCGCTGGGCGTGCGTTTGATCGCGGCGCAGCTGACCGGGTCGGCGTTGAACGCGCAGCGGGACAGCGTGAGCGACGCCGGCACCGAGTCGATCGCGTTCTTCAGGCTGATATTATAGTAATTGGCCTCCAGGCTCAGCGCCGACGACCAGCTCTTGGCCCAGGACGGGCTGTACACGCCGCCCGCCGTCCAGGTCTTGGCGGTCTCCGGCTTCAGCGCCGAATTGCCCTTCGAGAACACGCCGAGTTGCCCGCCGGTCGGATCGGCATAGCTGCCGTTCGCCGGCACGCCATTGGCGATGCAATTCGCCCTGACCGTCGCGTTGCTCTGGAACGAGCCGCCGGCACCGCTGGTGCAGGGGTCGTTGATCGTCGCGTCGCTGCGTGACAGGCCGGCATAGAGTTCGCCGATGCTCGGGGCGCGAAGGCTCTCGGCATAGCCGCCGCGGAACAGCAGGTCGGCGACCGGTTTCCACAGGCCGGACGCGGTGAACGTGGTGCTGCTGCCGAAGGACGAATAGTCCGAATGGCGGACCGCGCCGTCGAGTTCGAGACGATAGAAGAACGGCGTATTGGCCAGGATCGGCACGCGAAGCTCGCCATAGACTTCGTCGACATTGAAGCCGCCGTGCGCCGGGCTGGTCGGGACGTCGGCACCGAGCCCGGCCACGATCACCGGATCGGGACTGTAGCTCGCTTTCTGAACGCGATGTTCGTAGCCGATGGCGACACCGACCGGACCGGCAGGTAGGTCGAACAACTCGCCCGACAGATTGGCGGTGTAATCGTACAGCCGTTGCACGCTCTTGTCGCGTTCGTCGAAGGTCACGTAATTCAGCATCGCCGGGGTGATCGAGCCCGCACCGCCGAACAGATTGAACGGCACGCAGTCCCCGGTGCAGTTCGCCACCGGCCCCAGCGCCTTGGCGAGTTTGGCGGCGTTGAGGTTGCCGGTGAACAGCTGATGGGCGTCGTTCAGGCCGACCACGGCATTGGCGTCCCAATACCATTTCTTGCTGCCGAGGAAGAACGAGCCGTCGAGCGTGATGGTGCCGGAGAAGGTGTTGACGTCTTGCGTGAAGACACGCTGCCCGCCCTCGACGAAGCGCCGCCGGATCGTCGAATAATTGGCCGGCGTGCCGTCGGCGCCCGACGACAGGGTCACCCCGAACGGATTGTACGGATTGGTGGCATCGACCGAGATCGTATCGAGCAGGTTGCCGTTCCCGGCGTCGGGCCCGATGAACAGTGGCAGGAACGCCGCCTCGGTAGTCGAATGGCGGTGGTTATAGACCAATTTGACCCGCAGATTGACCGAACTCGACAATTCCTGCTTGAAATTGAAGAACCCGCCGATCCGCTCGTTCGGCGTGATCAGGTAATTGTACGGCGCGAAGTTGAACCGGTCGGCAAGCGTATAGTCGCGGAAATCGGTCGGATAGACCGGCTTGCGCCCGACCACCGGCGCGACCAGCGTCAGGCTCTGTCCGAGCACGTCGTATCGGCCATTGGGAATGGCGCTGCTGCAGCCGCTGGTCGGCACCGCGCAGGAGGTGATGCCGGAGGTCGGAAACAGCGAGATGGCGCGGTTGGCGGTGCTCACCGCTTCCTGCTTGGTATAGGTGCCGCCGAACACCAAAGACGTGCCGGTCGATGGCGACTGGATGCCGTAGCTCAGCTGGAGGTCGGTGGTATGGCCATCACCCTCCCGGTACGTGCCGAATTGCGCGGATGCCTTGAGCCCCTTCTGCGCCTGGCGCGTGATGATGTTCACCACGCCCGCGACCGCGTCGGAGCCGTAGAGCGGGGATGCGCCGGACTGGAGCACTTCGACGCGCTCGATCATGTTGGTCGGGATCTCGTTGAGATCGACCGAGGCCGGGATCCCGCCCGCGGCGGATCCGTTGACGAAGCGCAATCCGTCGACCAGCACGAGCGTGCGCTTGGCGCCGAGATAGCGCAGATCGATTTCCGCCGAACCCGAACTGACGCCGGTGCCGTCGGGGGGACCGCCGATATTGCCGGCATTGTTGACCTTGGTGTTGAGCCCGCCACCCGCGCTGGGCAGGCGCTGGAGCACGTCGGCGACCGAACTGAGGCCGGTCTTGGCCATCGCGGCTTCATCTACGGTGACGACCGGCTTGTCGCTATCCAATGGGCTACGGCGAATGCGCGATCCCGTGACGACGATTTCGTCGCCGGCAGATGCTGCGGAGGGAGTGGCGCCGGCGGTGTCCTGGGCAAATGCCGGCATTACCGACAGACCAGCGATCAGCGCCAAGGTAGCCACCGAGGTGCGTTGTGTGATGCGTACGCGATTCATTTAAGCCGTCTCCCTTTGCGGCCTTCGAGCATCGCTCCCCTATGCCGGCAAAAGGGACCAAATCGGAACTAGGCGCAAGCACAAAAGCTTCAACCGTCGCCCACCCCACAAATCCTTTCGGATGTGTGGCGGCGGAACAACGCCATTTTCGGTCGCCGTTGCGACGGTGATCTCCGACGGCGCGGACGAGCGCGGCATGAACAGCGGCCGATACCGATCGCTTTCGCGGCCATAACGGGCGCTTACATTCGCGCCTGCTTAAGGTTAGATCGCTCGACCACGAACCGAGCGGCGGACGGCCTTCCATGTCCATGATTTCGCGGAAATTACGTCGCGGCAAAAAGGGGCTGGCGGCGATCTTGTGCCTGCTGACACCGTGGGCCGCCCAGGCGTCGCCCTGTCGCGTGATCGATGCCTATACGCCTGCCGATACGCTGTCGCATCGCACCGCCGGCATGCCGCCGGCCGATCAGCTGGCGGCGTTCCGGCAAGACGTCGTAGCGCGATATCCTGGCCTTTATGCGCCACAGGTGCTCGATCTCCCGCCCGGTCAGGACATGGATATGCTCGTCCTCGCTTCCTTGGCCTCGGCGCGTGAAAGCCGGACCCGTGCGGCATTGATGGTCACGTTGCGCCACTTGGTCGACCGGACGCAGGCGTCGTTCCGCAAGCTCGACGGCTTTCGCTGCGACTTCCCGATCTATCTCACCGACAGCCTGGGCCAGTTCGATGGTGCCGGCCGTATCGTCGACGGACGGCGATCGCTGGTCCTGGGGCTGGATGCGCTCGATGGCGAGCAACGCCTCATCTCGCTTCCCGTCTTCATCGCGCACGAGATATTCCACCGGTACCATTTCATGGCAGGCGGCTTCAGCGATGACGATGCCGACCGCCAGCCGCTATGGCGCACGCTCTGGGCGGAAGGGCTCGCGACCTATGCCAGCCGCGCGCTGACCCGTGGCGCGACGATCGAGCAGGCGCTGATGCTGCCCGCCGACCTCTCGCAACGGGCCGCGCCATTGCGGCAGACGATCGCCGCCGACCTGCTCGCGCATCTCGATCGGGTCGACCCGGATGTCTACCGGACCTATTTCACCTACGGGAACAAGGCCGTGGCCGCGCGCGGCCTGCCCTGGCGATCGGGTTATTATATCGGCTATCTCGTCGCCGCACGGCTCGCCCGGCGTCATACGCTCGGCCAGCTCGCCCATATGCCGCCCCGTCAGGTCCACGCACTCATCCGCGACGCACTGCACGAGATGGCGTCGCCGCGACCCTGACGGCGGGCGGCATCGGTGCCGCGATTGTGTCAATAGGCCGCCGACAGCGTCAGGAACCATTGCCGCGGCGCGATCGGATAGGCCGAATAGCTGTTGGTGGCCGATCCGATCGACAGGGTCGACACGCCCTTGCGGTCGGTCAGGTTGGTGACGTTGAGCGACACTTCCAGCTTGCGCAGCGGCAGGACGCCCTCCGGCACCTTCGCGGCGAGGCGCAGCGAGGTCAGGAAATAGGACGGCACGCTGGCGTCGTTGGTGAAGGTGGCGAAACGGCGGCCGACGAAGTCGCCGACCACCTGCGCCTCGAACGGCCCGACCGACAAAGTCGCGACGGTCTTGTTCATCCATTTCGGGGTGCCGGGCAGTTGCTTGCCGCAGGTCGGCACGACGCCGCCGGTCACCAGATACCCGCCGATACAGGTGCCGGTCGCGGCACCGATGCCGGTCGCGGTCGACGTATAATCACTCTGATATTTGGACAGATTGTACGAGGTCGCGTTGTAGAGCGAGAAGGTGCGACCGACGCGGAACGTGAAGGCGGCGTCGACGCCGTCGGTATGGACGTCGCCGACATTGACCAGGATCGACGTGCCGCCGGTGATGGCGCCACCGGCGATACCGCCGGGATTGGTCGAGATCGCCAGCAGGCGGTTGTTGAACACCACGTGATAGTAATTGACCTGGGCGTTGAAGCCGATGCCGCCCCCGAAGCTGCGGCTGGTGCGCAGGCCGCCTTCATAGGTCCAGCTGCTCTCTGGTTTGCCCTGGTCGGCGAAGGCATTGAACGCCGCCTGGCTGCCGGTGAACCAGGGACCGCCGCCGCCGGCCAGATAGGCCTGATACTGGCGCAGATTCTTCTGGACGTTGAAATAGAGCTGTTCGTGGCCGTTGAAATCATAGCTCGCGCCGACCGCGGGCAGGAACCAGTTCTTGGTGTCGATCCTGCCCTGGGGCAGGCCGCCGGTGAGGCCCGACAGCGAGCCGGCCTTGGGCTGTACCGGGAACCAGCCATTCGCCCATTGCGCGCTGGTCTTGAAGCCGGCGTTGATGAGCAGCTTGCCGGTCGCTTGCCAGCTATCCTGCAAATGGAGCTGCAACTGGTTGATCCGCGCCTCGCCCTGATATTGCGTGAACAGAGGCGATTTGGCGTCGAGCGGGCGGATGTACGGCGTGCTCGCGGCCAGGTTGTTGATGTCGACCGCATACCAGCGGCGCCATTGCGTCGTGCTGTTGCGCTCGAACCAGCCGCCGACCTCGATTTTGTGATTGCCCAGTTCGAGGTCGAGCGCGGAGATGATCCCGCCGCGGTCGATGCGATATTCGGTGGTACGGGTGATCAGCCCCGAGCCGCCGGTGGCCGCGACCAGGGCGGCGCCGACCGCCTGCGCCCGGGCGTCGGTCATCGTCGTGCACGCCGCGGGACGAACGCCATTGCCGTTGGTGCCAAACTGGCACTTGCCCGCGGCGGCAGCCGCATAATTGGGATCGAGATAGGGCTGCGCAGTAGTGATCGACTGGCCGAGCGGGCCGGCGACGACGCCCGCCCCGTCATTGTGATGGTAATAGCCCGTGGTCGACCAGGTGACGCGATCCGACAGATGCGCGTCATAGCGCATGTAGAGGAGATAGTCGGTGCGCTGCGCGTCCGAATAATAATTGCGGTAATTGCCGCCCTGCGCCGCCGGCGAATTGCCCAGCGCGCTGAGATAGGATGTCCGGTAGGCGGCCAGATCCGGATAGAAGAACGGCTTGGTATAGGGCGTATAGAGCTGGACCGGGGTTGCGGTGCCGCCGGCGGACGGCTTGAAGAACGTGGTCGCATCCTCGTTCGGCTGGGTCATGTCGTTATAGTCGAAATAGAGCGTCAGCTTGCCGGCCTTGCCGTCGTTGACGAACTTGCCGTTCGCCTGCCAGCCGCCCTGGATGCCGTTAAAGTCCCACGCCCGGGCGTGCTGGCGCGCCGCCGAGAGATAAGCGGACGTGTTGCCGTCGACGCCGAACGCGCCGGTATCGATCCGCACGAAGGTGCGCGACGTGTCATAGCTGCCAAAGGTCTGCGCCGCCTGGATGCCGAATTTGTCGAGCGGCGCCGAGGAATAGGTCTCGACCGTACCGCCGAGATTGCTGTTCGACGCGGTGGCGAGATCGCCGGCGCCGGTCGACACCACGACGCGGCCGACATTCTCCGAAATCACCGCGCGTTGCGGCGACAGGCCATTGTAATTGCCGTAGCTCTGGTCGCCCAGCGGCACGCCGTCCATCGTATAGCCGAGCTGATTGCCGGCAAAGCCGTGGATGAAGATCTGCGCGTTCTGCTCGTTATAACCCCAGGGATCGGCGGTGATGTAAAGCACGCCGGGCAAGGTCTGGATTGCCTTGAGCGGCGAGACGCCAGGCAGGATCTTCTGCATCTCGGTCCCCGGCAACTCGGTCGACGAGCGCGTCGACCGGCCGGTGATCACGATCGTCGAAGCGGGGTCGAGCTGGGCGTCGTCGGGTTGCGCGACACCGGCTTGAGCATCGCCGGGCTGCGTCGTGCTGGCATCCGCCACGGCGGTCTGCGCGGACGCCGCATCGGCGCAGAACAATGCGCCGGCAAGCGCGAACAAGCTGGTAGTGGAACGGATCACGGCGGCCCCTTCATTGTGGACGTTGCTGCACTGCAGAACGAGGCGCCTGTGCCTCCACATGATGCCATTTTCGCGTCGTTTCGGTTGCGGTCGCGTGACAGTGGTCGTCCCGGCTATGGCGCGGGCGACAACGACTGGTCGCTTGCCCCAGCGCCTTTCAGGCTGGGCACCTAACGTGCGTCGTTATCCCCGCGCCCCCATGTCCTCAGTCTCGTAGGCGCAACAGCGCTTGCGAGACTGGCATGGAAATCCCGTAGGGAGCCATTCGCTCGCAGTTGAGGATATGGCCTTCAAGGCAGGGCCCGGAGATAACATGTTGAAGGAGTTGCCGGAGCGCCGTGAGCCCCATTGCGTTCCCAATAAGAAGGGCCAGCCCCTAAGATCGAGGTGCGCGGGCTTGGAGTCAGAGCTACCGGATGCCGCTATGCCGCTCTATCGTCGTGGTCGGCTCGGGAGCCGTCGTATGAAACAGGCTGCGGCCAAACAGATTTACCCCGTGCTCAACGGCCAACAACGGAGCTCAAGCAGCTTGCCCGTTTTCCGGCTGTGCTGTCCGCGCTCCCCACCAGATCTCGGCCTTGTCGAGTGCGGATTCGTCGTCGATGTCGATCCAGCTCAAGTCGCTGCAGTCGATGGTCCCGGCAATGCCCATTTGCGCGAGCACGCGCATGCCTTCGGTCAAGGAGGGTGCCTCGAACTGGTGCAGTGCCGCGAACAAAGGCGGACCGATGGCGAACACGCCGGTGTCGAAGCAATCATAGGGGTCCAGCCCCTTCCCGATAGCGACGATCCGCTCACCGGAGGTCTGCACGCGGGTGACGTCGTCCAGGTCCACCCAATCGTTGTCGATCCTTCGATCCACGCCGAGCTTGGCGCCTTGTCCGGCGCCGGCTTGCATCATGTGGCGATACAGTTCGGGCGCGACCAGGTGATCGCACATCGCCAGCAGCGCCTCTCCGTCCGCAACGAGCGGCTCGGCCGCGAGCACCGACACCCCATTCGGGTGGCGATAGTCGCTCCGGACGGTTTGGACCTGCAGCGGCGCCTCATATGCAGCGAGGTGCGCCTCGATCTGCTCGGCGCCATAGCCGAGCACGACGATCGCCCGCGCCAGCCCCGCTTCGGCCAGGCCGTTCAGTGCATGCTGCAGCAGCGACAGCCCGCCGACCGTGCAAAGCGGCTTGAACGGCGCCGCGGAACGAAGGCGGCTGCCCTCGCCCGCCGCCAGCAGGATTGCCGTGTCGATCATCAAGCGGCGATGATGAAGTCTTCCACCGCCTGCGCGGCGAGATCGTCGGTCATCTGCGCGCGCGGATGCTTGCAGAAATAGGCAGAGGCCGAATCGATCGGTCCACCCAGTCCGCGGTCCTTCGCCAGCTTCGCGCAACGGATCATGTCGATCGCCACGCCCGCCGAATTCGGGCTGTCCTCGACCGACAGACGAAGTTCCAGGTTCATCGGCACGCCGCCGAACATCGTGCCTTCCATGCGCAGGAAGCAGACCTTGTTGTCGTTCTGCCACGGCACATAATCGGACGGGCCGATATGGACGTTATCGTCCTCCAGCCGCTCCGCGGCCACCGACTGCACTGCCTCGGTCTTGGAGATTTTCTTGGAGGCGAGGCGGCGGTGGTTCGACATGTTGAGGAAGTCGGTGTTGCCGCCGGTATTGAGCTGGTAGGTGCGCTCGAGCTTGACGCCGCGCTTGGCGAACAGGTCGGTCAGCACGCGGTGGACGATCGTCGCGCCGAGCTGCGCCTTGATGTCGTCGCCGATGATCGGCACGCCGGCCTTGGCGAAACGATCCGCCCATTCCGGGTTGCTGGCGATGAACACCGGGATATTGTTGACGAAGGCCACGCCCGCCTCGAGCGCGCATTCGGCGTAGAATTCGCTCGCTTTCTGCGACCCTACCGGCAGATAGTTCATCAGCACGTCGGTCTTGGTCGCGCGCAGCGCGGCGACGACCTGGTCCTTGGTCGCTTCCTCCTCGTCGGAGACCATGAACGTGCGGTCGTCCCTATAGTCGGACATGTGATCGGCCACGCCGTCGAGAATGCGTCCCATCTGCACCTTGGCGCCGGTCGTCTCGATCGATTCGCAGAAGATCGCGGTGCAGTTCGGTTTGGCGAAAATCGCCTCGGCGACGTCCTTGCCGACCTTACGCCGATCGACGTCCCAAGCCGCCACCACCTGGATGTCGCTCGGGCGGTATCCGCCCAGATCCCAGTGCATCAGCCCAACGGTGTCGTTGGCGCCGTCGCGATAATGGGAAAGACCCTGGACCAGGGAACTGGCGCAGTTGCCGACGCCGATCACGGCGATGTTGATGCTCGACATTACTTCTTCACGTCCTTTGACTGGTTAAAGCTTCAGATTACCGATGAATGGGGCGGCGCCGCTTCGACGCGGATCAGCCGGGCCTCGACGGCGCGATGCCAGGTGAGGCCGATCAGGAGAATTGCGGTGAGCGGCACGAGCTCAACCCACCAGAACAGCCGTGGATTGCCGATCAGGCAGGCCAGGAAAATCACATAGACGCGCATATTGGCGCTGAGCAGGGACATCAGCCGCATGGGTTTGGCGGCCTGGTCGCCATAAGCCTTGGCGAGCCGTTGGGCGTCGCCACGCCGCAAGGCCTCGTCGAACGGCGCGGCGAACCGGTCGAGCGTACCCGCGAGATGATCGTAGAACCGCAGCAAGGGGTTGCCACTGAACACTGGCGGCGCGGCAGCCAGTCCCTTGCAGCGGCGATGGAACCGCGCACGCTCGCCTTCATAGAAATTGGATTGCACAGCGTGCGCCGCGCCGGCCGCGCATGCCAGGACCCAGCCTTCCACTGTCCCGATCGACAGTGCCAGAACGACATAGATCAGGATGAAGACGCCATGATCGCACAGGCCATCGAGCGCACGCCCCAATGCGCTGGCAGTGCCGGTGGCCCGCGCGATCATCCCGTCCAGCCCGTCGGCGATCAGCCAGGCAATCGAGAGGAGCAACCCGGCCAGGGCGTAGGGCCATGCGTGCCAATGCGCATAAGCGAGTGCGGCAAGCACGCCCAGCAACAGCCCGGCCACCGAAACCGCGTTCGCGGAAATCGCGTGGGCGACGAACCAGGGCAACAAGCGGCGCCCCACAGGGTGTATGACCCAGAGATTAGTCGGATCCTCGATCCGGCGATCCCGCGACCGGTCAGGCGGAATTGTCATCAACATGTCACGTAAGCGTCAAGAATATGTCCGGCAAGCTGCTTTCGGCGAACTTCTCCACAGGAGAGGCTCGCCGGCTGCCGCGCGATAAGCTGATCGACACGGTGTCCGCTGCAATCGCGGCGAGCCGAAAGCGGGCAGCCAGCGAAGGGCAGTAGCCGAACGCACGTTCCGCCAACTGCCTTCCACCCGCCACAACCTGCGTCTAACGTACCCCCGTGGACCTCTATCTTCCCATCGCCAACATGTCAGTCAACGCGCTGGTGATCGTCGCGCTCGGGCTGTTCGTCGGGCTGTTGTCGGGGATGTTCGGGGTCGGCGGCGGGTTCCTCACCACGCCGTTGCTGATCATCTATGGCATCCCGCCGACCGTCGCCGCCGCCTCGTCGGCGAGCCAGGTGACCGGGGCGAGCGTCTCCGGCGTGTTCGCGCATCTGCAGCGGCGCGGGGTCGATTTCCAGATGGGCGGGCTGATGGTCGCGGGCGGGTTCGTCGGCTCGGGGGTCGGCGCGTGGATCTTCCGTATTCTGCAGCGGACCGGCCAGATCGATACGGTGATCGCGGTCATCTATGTCCTGATGCTCGGCTGGATCGGGTCGACCATGGCCAGGGAATCGATCCAGTATATCCTCGCCGCGCGCGGCGGAGCGCCGCCGGCGGCGCGCAAGCGGCGCCACCATCCCTTGGTCGCCGCCCTCCCGCTCAGGATGCGCTTCTATCGCTCGGGGCTCTACGTCTCGCCGCTCGCGCCGTTGCTGCTCGGCTTCGGGGTCGGCATCCTGACCATCCTGCTCGGCGTCGGCGGCGGTTTCATCCTGGTACCCGCGATGATCTATCTGCTCGGCATGGCGACCCAGGTCGTGGTCGGCACCAGCCTGTTCCAGACCCTGTTCGTCACTGCCTGGGCAACGATGGTCCACGCCACCACGACCAAAGCGGTCGACATCGTACTCGCCGTGCTGCTGCTGATCGGCTCGGTGACCGGGGCGCAATTGGGCGCGCGGTTCGCGGCGCGGGTGAAGCCAGAATATCTTCGCCTCGCCCTGGCCGTGCTGGTGCTGCTGGTCGGTTTGCGTATCGCAATCGGGCTCGGTTGGCGGCCGGATGAAATCTATTCGGTAGAATTGTCTTGAAGGTCCGCGGTGCCGTTGCGCTGGCCGTCGCGCCATTCCTGATGGGGCAATCCAAACCCGAGTCGAAGCCGGTGCTGGTTCCCGACGTCTCGCAGCGCCAGATCGAGATCGCTTATTCGTTCACCGGTGCCGACCTGCTGCTGTTCGGCGCGATCCTCTATCCCGGCGGGCGGCTGCCCGACGACGATGCGCCGACCGACATCGTCGTGGTGGTGAAGGGCCCAACCCAGTCTATCCTGGTGCGCGAAAAGGAAAAGATCGCCGGCATCTGGGTCAATGCGTCGCGGCTGCGTTATCGTTCGGCGCCCAGTTTCTACGGCATGGTGTCGTCGCGCCCGATCAATCAGGTGGTCGATGGCCGTACGCGCGCAATCTACGAACTCGGGCTCGACAGCCTGCAATTGTCGCCTGCCTCAAGCGCGCCGCAGGACGAGCAGGACCGCTTCGCGCGCGGCCTGGTCGACCTCAAGCGCCGGTCCGGGCTCTATTACGAGCAACCCAATGCCGTCGAGATCAGCGACGGCGTGCTGTACCGCGCCCGGGTCAATATCCCGGCGCGCGTTCCGGTCGGGCGGTTCACGGCGGAGACCTTCCTGATCCGCGACCGGCACGTGCTGGCGGTCGCGACCAGGGACATCGACATCCGCAAATCGGGGTTCGAGCGGTTCGTCGCGCGATCGGCGCAGCGTAGTTCGATCGCTTACGGATTGGTCGCGGTGGCGCTGTCGGTGCTGTTCGGCTGGAGCGCGGGGTATATCGCGCGGCGGGTTTGATATCTTCCGCCGTCACCCCGGGCTTGTCCCCAGGGCCACCGTGTCGAAACCCTGCATGGAGTCCAATTTGCCCTCTCCCGCAAGCGGGAGAGGGAAATGCGCGCTTTCGCCTTCAGCCTGTTACCGGTAGCAAACCCAATATTTACCCCTGATCTGTCATATCGACTCGGAATGACCAGGGGATTCCGATGACCGAAATGCTGGGCGGTAATGCGTTCGCGCAGACGACCGCCGACGAGGCCACCGCGCCGACCCCCGCCCCGAGCCTCGGCAGCGAGATCGGTGCGCTGATCGAGATCGCCGGTTCGGGCGGCCAGGTGCTGTTGGATCCCGACGCCGTCGCCAGCTATGCCGCCGATCCCGATCCGGCGCTGGCATCGGCCGGGTCGGTCGGCGCGCAGATCAAGATCCGCGTGGGCGCCTGCTGGATGATCGCCAATATCCGGTCGCTGCGCCTGATCGAGGCCGGCACCCTGGCGCAGATCGACTTTCTCGGCGAAGGCGATGAGGAAAGGCTGACCGGCAAGCTCTACAAATTCCGCCGCGGTGTTACCCGTTATCCCTCTCCGGGAGCGGCGGCGTTTCCGGTATCGACCGCCGACCTCAAGCAGATCTATGCTGCCGACGATCGCGTCAATATCGAGATCGGCACGGTCTATCCCACCAGGGATATCCGTGCCTCGCTCTATGTCGATGCGCTGCTCGGCAAGCATTTCGCGCTGCTCGGCTCGACCGGTACCGGTAAGTCGACCAGCGCCGCGTTGATCCTGCACAAAATCTGCGAACTCGCGCCACAGGGCCATATCGTGATGGTCGATCCGCACGGCGAATATTCGACGGCGTTCCAGACCACCGGTTCGATCTACGACGTCTCGAACCTGCAAATGCCGTATTGGCTGATGAATTTCGAGGAACATTGCGAAGTGTTCCTGACGACGTCCAACTCCGAACGGCAGATCGACGCCGACATCCTGGCCAAATGCCTGCTCGCCGCGCGCGCCAAGGGGCGGCTGGGGCAAGAGATCAGCAAGCTGACGGTCGATGCCCCGGTGCCATATCTGCTCAGCGACCTGACCAATCTGATCCAGCTCGAAATGGGCAAGATGGACCGCGCCGGCGACACTGCGCCTTATTTGCGGCTCAAGACCAAGATCGACGAGATCAAGGGCGATCCGCGCTATAGCTTCATGTTCTCCGGCATGCTGGTCGCCGACACGATGCAGGATTTCATCAGCCGCGTGTTCCGCCTGCCCGGCGACGGCAAGCCGATCTCGATCATCGACGTGTCGGGCGTGCCGAGCGAAATCACTTCGGTGGTGGTCGCTGTCCTGTCGCGCATGGTGTTCGATTTCGCGATCTGGTCGCGCAACGAGGCGCGGCGCCCGATCCTGCTCGTCTGCGAGGAAGCGCACCGCTACATCCCAAACGAGCGCAACGCCGACGGATCGTCGGTCGGCAAGATCCTCAGCCGCATCGCCAAGGAAGGCCGCAAATACGGCGTCAGCCTGGGCCTGATCACCCAACGTCCGTCGGATCTTGCCGAGGGCGTGCTGTCGCAATGCGGCACGATCATCGCGATGCGCCTCAACAACGATCGCGACCAGGCGTTCGTCCGCGCCGCGATGCCCGAAGGCGCGCGCGGATTCCTCGACGCGATCCCGGCGCTGCGCAACCGCGAGTGCATCATCTGCGGCGAAGGCGTCGCCATCCCGATCCGCGTCGCGTTCGACGGGCTGGAGAACAACAAGCGCCCGGCGTCGGACGATCCGACCTTCTCCACTTTGTGGCGCGAGACCGGCGGCGAGGATCAAATCATCGGCCGCACCATCCGCCGCTGGCGCGCGCAGGGACGCTGATCGGGCAGGTCGATCGTCGATCGCTGCTCGTGCAAGATAAGACTCCACCCCGGCGAAGGCCGCGGTCCGCTTCGGTTACTTCCAGTCTAACATGACCAGTTAGATCGTCATGCCGGGCTCGTCCCGGCATCCACCGTGCAGGTTGGCCAAGACTAGAGGCTCAAGCTCCGCGCTTGCCGCCCGGTGGACCCCGGCACAAGGCCGGGGTGACGATTTAGCTTGATGGCGTTCGCGTCAGGAAGACTTGCGCGTCGTTCCCGGATGGACCGAGAGCAGTTCCGACACGTGCGACTTGAACGCGCGCAACGCCGCGCCGGTCAGCGCCGCGACGCTCGAGAAGGAGAAGCCGCGCGGATTGACCACTTGGCCGCTGCGATAGACTTCGAAATGCAGATGGGGGCCGGTCGATAGTCCCGAATTGCCAGAATAAGCGACGATCTGGCCGCGCTGCACATGCTGGCCATAGCGCACCAGCACCCGGCTCAAATGGCCATAACCGGTGCCGACTCCGCCGCCCTGCGCCTGAATGCCGACGAAGCTGCCATAGCCGCCTTTATAGCCGGCCCAATTCACCATGCCGTCGAATACCGCATAGACCGGCGACCCATAAGCGCAGGCGATATCGATGCCCTTGTGCATCCGGTAATAACCGAGGATCGGGTGCATCCGCATGCCGAAGGACGAGCTGATCCGGCCCGCGACCGGCAGGCCCATGAAGCCCTGGCGCTCGGTCTGGCCACTGGCATCGTACCAGTCGCCATGGCCGTTGCCGCCATCCTCATCCTCGTCGTCGTTGCGGCTCCACTTGACCAATTGGACCTTGCGGCGGCCCATATCGAGCCCGGCGAACAGGATCTTGCCGAGCTCGACCTCACCGGTCGCGGCGCGGCGCTGCGACAGCATGACGTCCCAGGTGTCGTCCGACGCGACATCCCCGCCGAGCGAGATCCGCGTCGCGATCGCCTTGATGTAATCGGCGGCGACGGTCGAGGGCACGCCGGCGGCGCGCATCGATTTGTACAGGCTCGACCCGGCAAGACCCTGGATGCGCAGCGGCGTATCGTCGACCGCGATCGCCTGGCGATCCATCGTCAGGCCGTTGGCGGTGCGCTTGATCGTCAGGCGGAAATCGAACGCCGGCTGGAAGCTCAATTGTTCGAGCGGACGCGGGTCGCTTTTCTTCTCACGGCGGCCAAGCACGCCTTCGAACCGCGTTCCCGGACGAATCTGATCGAGCGGCAACGCCGCGGCGACGAGATCGCTCACGCGCGCGACATCGGTCTTGGCGGCGCCGGCCCGGCGCAATACCGCCGCCAGGCTGTCGCCGTCGCTCATCGCCGAGGCAAAAGCCTGGGTCGGGCGATCGGGCGTTTCGGCAAGCGGCCGCACCAGGTCGGTCGCTGCCATGCGCTGGCCGGTATCGGCGCCGAAGGCGAGCGGCGCGATCGACTGCGCCCGGGCATTTTCCCACGCTTTGCCCTTGAGCGGCAAGGCGGACGCGGCGACCAGCGGCTGACCCATGCCAGGCGACAGCGCCCAGCATGCGCCGATCAGCGCGGTGCAGGTGGCAAGCCCGCGAAACCAGTCGCGCGAACCGATCCGCGCGCCGAGATCGGGCGTCCAGTCGACCTGCGCCATCGTCGCGCGCAGCCGGTCGGCGAAAGAGAGGTCGGTGGTAAGGACGAGGTCGCGGCCGGTCGAGCTGGGGGCAGCGCCACCCGATTGCTCATAATGCTCATTGCGCACAAACACGACGAAACGACCCCGTAACGTAATCGCCGATCCACCCCCGGCGCTGTCGCAACACTCTGCCGATAGGGTGTTAAAGTCAATTTAACCGCCTGCGCCCGTGCGGATCCGTGCGGCAAGCCGTGCAGCGCGAGGGACAAATCCCATTGGGCGCGGAACTATTTCAAGTACCGGCGAATCCGGGAACTTTTCGTCGCGGTGACTTGCCTTAGGGACGATTACTTACGGACTCGCAACAACACCGCGACTATCATGGCTCAGTCACACGTCACGCTTGCGTCTATCGCCCCGCGCGACGATCTATAGGGCGTCATGCGTGCGTTCTCGTCCCCGGTCACCGCGGTGCTCGGGCCCACCAACACCGGCAAGACGCATCTCGCGATCGAGCGGATGTGCGGACATTCGAGCGGGATGATCGGCTTCCCGCTGCGATTGCTCGCGCGCGAAGTCTATGATCGCGTCGTCAAGCTCAAGGGCGCCAAGCAGGTCGCGCTGATCACTGGCGAGGAGCGCATCGTCCCGCCCGACGCGCGCTGGTTCCTGTGTACCGCCGAGAGCATGCCGATCGGCGGAGGCCTGTTGGCCGGAGCCAACAACAAAGGCGCGAGGGACCTGGCGTTCGTTGCGCTTGACGAGGCACAACTCGGCGCCGATCCCGAACGCGGCCATGTCTTCACCGATCGTCTGTTGCGCGCGCGGGGACGCGAGGAGACGATGATCCTGGGCTCGGAGACGCTGCGGCCGATGGTCAAGGCGCTGGTGCCCGACGCCGAGATCGTCAATCGCCCGCGTTTCTCGACCTTGTCCTATGCCGGCGCGCGCAAGCTGTCGCGACTGCCCAAACGCTCGGTCATCGTCGCGTTCAGCGCCGAGGAAGTCTATGCCGTCGCCGAGATGATCCGGCGCCTGCGCGGCGGTGCCGCAGTAGTGATGGGCGCCTTGTCCCCGCGCACGCGCAACGCCCAGGTCGCGATGTTCCAGGCGGGCGAGGTCGATTATCTGGTCGCGACCGACGCGATCGGCATGGGGCTCAACATGGACGTCAACCATGTCGCCTTTGCCAGCCTGACCAAGTTCGACGGTTATCGCCAGCGCCGACTGACGGTGAGCGAGATGGCGCAGATCGCCGGGCGAGCCGGGCGGCACCAGCGCGATGGGACGTTCGGCGCGCTGACCGCGGACGGCCCCGGCGCGTTCACGCCCGAAGAAGTGCACGCGATCGAGCACCACCATTTCCCGCGGCTCGACTTCCTCTATTGGCGCGACGGCGAGCCCGATTGCAACTCGGTCGACGCGCTGATCGCCAGCCTGGAAGCTAAACCCGACAATCGCGTGCTGCGCGCGGCGCCGGTCGCGACCGATCTCGCGGTGCTCAAGCGGCTGATCGAAGACGATATGGTTCGCGACCGCGCGCGATCGCCCGGCCAAGTCGCGCGGTTATGGGCGGCATGCGGCGTGCCCGACTTCCGCAAGCTGGGAGTCGATCCGCATGCGCGGCTGGTCGCCAGGCTTTACGACGATCTCAGCACGGGCAATGGCTATATCGCCGCGCCCTGGTTCGCCGACCAGGTCGCGCGGCTCGACGACGTGACCGGCGATGTCGAGACCATCGCGGGGCGGATCGCGGCGATCCGCACCTGGGCCTATATCGCGCATCGCGGCGACTGGCTGGCCGACCCGGCGCATTGGGCGGCGCGCACCGCTGCGGTCGAGGAACGCCTGTCCGACGCGCTCCACGCATCGCTGACCCAGCGCTTCGTCGACAAGCGCACGACCGCATTGCTGCGTCAGATCGGCAAGGATGCCGGCGCGCTGCCGGTGGTGATCGGCGAGGAAGGCGAGGTGCTGGTCGAGGATCATGCGATCGGCACGCTCGAGGGGTTCCGCTTCACCGTCGCCGCCGACGCGCGCCATGCCGACAAAAGGCTGTTGCTCGCGGCGGCGGAGAAGAGGCTCGGTGCCGAGCTGGCGAAGCGCGGCCGCGAGCTGGCGGAATCAGGAGACGACGCTTTTGTGTTGGCGATCGATGACGAACTGGCCGAGCCACTCCCAACACCTCCCCGGCGAAGGCCGGGGCCCAGTTTCGATAAGCAGAGTGGCAAGGGCGAAGCGCCATCGGAAAATACACGGCGACTGGGCCAGCATCGGGTTGAACGTGCCCCGCACGTTCAAGGGTCGTCCGGGGGACGACCCGACCCGATGCTCCTTCGCCGGGGAAGCGGCGATATCGAGATCGTCTGGCGTGGCGTGCATGTCGCCAATCTCGTCCCAGGGACGAATCTCGCCCAGCCACGCATCCTCCTGGATGGCGCGATCGAGGCGCTCGATCCGGCGGTACGCAAAGCGGTGCAGGCTCGGCTCGACCGCTGGGTCGCAGCGCAACTGGCGCGGCATTTGCCGGTATTCGGCACGCTCGACGCGTGCCTGCGCGATGCCGCCGCCGGTGCGCCGCTCCGCGCAGTCGCGGGGGCATTGCTCGATGCCGGTGGATTGCTGCCGCGCCGCGCGATCGGCACGCAGGTCGAGGCGCTCGATTCGGCCGCGCGCAAGAAACTGCACAAGATGGGCGTGACGATCGGTACGTTGGATGTGTTCGCGCCGGCTTTGCTCAAGCCCGGTGCCGCGCGCTATCGGCGGATGCTGATGCGGCTCGGCGATGGCCCGCACGACGGCGCGACGGTGCTCCCGCGCAACGCACCCGGTGCCGATTTGCCCTTCGGCTTCCGCCCGCTCGGCCAGCAGGCAGTGCGCATCGACCTGGTCGAGCGCATCGCGCGCGCCGCGCACGATTCCCGCAAGGGACGCGCGCCATTCGCGCCCGACGCCGCGCTCGCGACGTCGATCGGGATCCAGCCCGACACGCTGGCGCGGCTGATGGCACAACTCGGTTTTCGCGCCGCACGACCGGGCGACGACGGCAAGCCGCGCTGGATGTGGCAGGGCCTGACGCCCAACGCGAAGCCCAAGGCACCGCCCAGGGACAACGCCTTTGCCGCGCTCGCCGGTATGCTCGATGGCTGAGCACTCTTTCAGTCACGGTCCGACGATGCGCCTCGACAAATTCCTGTGGTTCGCGCGGATCGTGAAGACGCGAACCTTCGCGCAACGCCTTGCCGAGGAGGGTCATCTGCGGATCGACGGCCGCCCGATCGATCGCGCTGCCGCACCGGTGCGCCTGGGCAATATCCTGACATTCGTCACGCATCGCGGCGAGGTGCGTACCATCCGGATCGAAGCGCTGCCGATTCGGCGCGGCCCGCCTTCCGAGGCGCAGCGTTGCTATCAGGATCTCCAGGCGGGCGAGGGGCCGATAAGTTAAGAACGTCTCGCAGAAAGGCGCGATCGATTGACGGGCGCGGGACACGGGCATAGCACGGCCCAAATCGTACTCCCGGGGAGCCAGAAATGACCTACGTCGTCACCGACGCCTGCATCCGCTGCAAATATATGGACTGCGTCGAGGTGTGTCCGGTCGACTGTTTCTACGAAGGCGAGAACATGCTCGTCATCAATCCCAGCGAATGCATCGACTGCGGCGTGTGCGAACCCGAATGCCCGGCCGAGGCGATCCTGCCCGATACCGAGAGTGGCCTGGAAAAGTGGCTCGAGCTCAACAACACGTTCAGCAGCCAATGGCCCAACGTCACGCGCAAGAACGACCAGACCCCGGCCGATGCCGACGAGCACAAGGGCGAAGAAGGCAAATACGACAAGTATTTCTCGCCCGAAGCCGGCCAGGGCGACTGAACGCCTCATTAAAGTTGATCGAGATCAAAGCGGCCTCGCCCAGCAATGGGACCGGGCCGTACCCATTTCGGGGGGTGCTCCGTCGGATGAAAACGACGTCGGGCTGGTAATTTTATTACGAGTGTGTTAAATAGGTCAGGACGAGAGCCCCTTTCCGAGTCTCTCGTGTGGAGACACACGCATCCAATCAAGCCCCTGCCGGCGCCATGTCCGGGCGTCGTGCGTTCATTCGGGCGATATCCAAGTGAAAGGTTGAAGTTACATGGCTGCCAAGGCGCTGTCCTTCGACGTCGGTGATTACGTTGTTTACCCCAAGCACGGCGTTGGCCGTGTCGTTGAACTTCTGAAACAGGAAATCGCCGGCATGACGCTGGAGCTTTACGTGCTCCGGTTTGAAAAGGAGCGCATGACGCTCCGCGTGCCGACCAACAAGGCCGAGAGTGTCGGCATGCGCAAGCTGTCCTCGGACAAGACGCTCCGCGAGGCGCTCGATACGCTCAAGGGCAAGCCCAAGGTCAAGCGCACCATGTGGTCGCGTCGCGCCCAGGAATATGAAGCGAAGATCAATTCGGGCGACCTCGTGTCGATCGCCGAAGTGGTCCGCGATCTGTTCCGTGCCGAGGATCAGCCCGAACAGAGCTATTCGGAGCGCCAGATCTTCGAGGCCGCGGCGTCCCGCCTCGCCCGCGAACTCGCGGCGATGGAAGAGACCGACGAAAAGGGTGCGTTGGAGAAGATTCTCGACATCCTGCGCAAGGCCGCGGCGATCCACAACAAGGACAAGGTTCCCGCCTGATCGCGGTCCAAGCCGTTGATAAAAAAGGGCGGTCCTGCAAGGCCGCCCTTTTTCGTTGCAGCCCCTCCGGAAGTGTGTTAGATAAACAACACACAATGGAGGATCCCATGAACCGCTACATGCTGCTCGCTTTGCTTCCGCTCGCCGCCTGTTCGGGCACGGCCCGGTCGGAAGGCACGCCGCCCAGCGGCACCGGCGGCAATCGCACTTTCGCGGTCGACGGCTTTACCGGCGTCGATGCCGCCGGACCCGACGATGTCGATGTCCGTGTCGGTTCGGGCTTTTCGGTCCGCGCCGAGGGCGATCCCAAGGTCCTCGACAAGATCGAGATCGTTCGTGAAGGCGACACGCTGAAGGTACGCCGCAAGAACCATGGCGGCTTTTCCTGGGGCAACAGCGATCATGGTGCCAAGGTCTATATCACCATGCCGCGCATGACCGCCGCCAGTGCGACCGGGTCGGGCGATATGACCGTCGACCATGTCGATGGCGAGAAGTTCCAGGGTGCCCTGACCGGGTCGGGCAGCCTCAGCGTCGGGTCGCTCGGGGTCCAGAGCTTGGCCCTGTCGGTTACCGGCTCGGGCGATCTCACCACGGCAGGCACCGCGAAGACCGGCGCGTTCTCGATCACCGGATCGGGCGATATTCAGGCACCCAAGCTTTCGCTCGGCAACGCGAATATCAGCGTGATGGGGTCGGGCGGACTCACCGCCGCGGTCAATGGCCCGGCCGTCGTCAATGTGATGGGATCGGGCGACGTCACCCTCACCGGCGGCGCCAAATGCACGACGTCCAAGATGGGATCCGGCGACGTCAGCTGTAGCTGAGTTTTCGGTTCAGCGATGCTGAACTGGTTGCGGTGCCGGCCCGCTCAGCGAAGCTGCGAAGACTCTAACGTTGCTTGCATCCGGCGGCGGAGCAGTGCGATGCTCGCACCCATGCTCCGCCGCTCCCCCGTCCTCGCGCTGATCGCGCTGATCGCGCTCACCGCACCGGCGCGTGCCGCCGACCGCAGCTATGTCGTCACCAATTTCGATCGCGTCCGGGTGGATGGTCCATATTCGGTACAGGTCGACATCGGCACCGGCGGGGCCGCCGCCAGCGCGGTGGGTGACGGGCAGGCGCTCGACGACCTCGACATCTCGGTCAACGGCAGCACGCTGACCGTTCGCAAAGGCAGCCAGGGCTGGGGCGAGCGAGGCAAGTCGAATGGCCCGCCGCCCGTGATCACCTTGCGCACGCCGGCGCTGCGCAGCGCAGCCGTGGTCGGCGGCGCCAAGCTGGCGCTCGCCGGGACGCTGCGGACGACGCGGCTCGACTTACAGGTCACTGGTGCGGGGACGATCGACGCGCGCGGTGTCGAGGCCGACGACGTCGTGGTCACCGTGATCGGTAGCGGCAATGTCGCGGTCACCGGACGCACCGCTCGGGCGCGGTTCTCGACCAATGGCGGCGGCTCGATCGCGGCGACGGCGCTCGATGCGGGCGAGGTCGTCGTCACCCTCGAAGGCGCAGGCGAAACGCGGGCGAGCGCGCGCTATTTCGCCGATCTCACCAATAAGGGGCTGGGCCTGATCGCGGTCACCGGCAATCCGAAATGCACCGTCCGCGGCCAATCGGTCGGGCCAATCGAATGCGGTACCGGAACCCAGCCTTAGAGCAGACCCAATTCCGCAAGCTTGCCGATCATCTCCGCCGGCAATTCGCCAACGCCCTCGCCACCGGCGCCCAAATCGCGCGGCGCGCTCGCGTCTTCGAGATAGCGCCAGCCCTGATGCGCGCGCTTTGGGCGCGCTTCGACCAGGACCAGTCGCGGGTCGAGCCTGATCGCGGTGCGGCCGCCCGGCAGTTCCCCGAACCCGACGATCGGCGAGCGCGCGACGAGCTGGTGCTTGAGGATCCAGAACAGCGAGCCCTGCCCGGCAATCTCTTCCCAGCGTTTTGGCAGATACCGCGTGCCGAGCTCGTAGGGCGGATCGCCCTCGCGCGCGGCCCAGCGCGCGACGAACGCCTCCAGGCTCGCCACGCCGAACGCGACCTTGGTCAGATGAAGCGGCATCCGGCGGATCTGGCCAAAAATCTGGGCTACCGGCCCAGGCCCCACAAGAAGGCGAGACCGAGGAAAGAGAAAAAGCCCATACAATCGGTGAACATCGTCACGAAAACCGACGACGAGATCGCGGGGTCGATCCGGAAGCGGTCGAGCGTGACCGGCACGAATACGCCCGCCAGGCCGGCAACCATATTGTTGATCAAGATCGCCAGCCCGAACACCGCCGCCAGATCGCTCCGCCCGAAGATGAAATAGGTGCCGATCCCGATCAGCACGCCGAGCGCGGCGCCGTTCGACATAGCGATACGGAATTCGCGCCAGATCATCCGCGCGGTGTTCGAATCGGTCAGCTGATTGGTCGCGATCGCGCGCACCACCACTGCCAGGGTCTGGGTGCCGGCATTGCCGCCCATCCCCGAAACGATCCCCATCAGCGCCGAGAGCACCGCGAACTTGGCGATCTCGGCATCGAACAGGCTGACGACCCAGGCGGCGAGCATCGCCGTCGGCAGGTTGATCAACAGCCACATCAGCCGCGTCCGAACCGTCATCACGATCGGTTCGTTGATGTCGCCATCGCCGGCACCGGCCAGGCGCAGCGTATCCTCGCCGGCTTCTTCCTGGATGATATGGACGACGTCGTCGACCGTGATCATGCCGACCAGCCGTCCCGCCAGGTCGACCACCGCAGCGGAGATCAGCGCGTATTTCTGGAAGCGCAGCGCGACTTCTTCCTGGTCCATGTCGACCGGGATCAGCGTCTGTTCGCGCTTCATCACGTCGGCGATCGCGACCGACCGCGGCGCGCGCAGGATCCACGACAGCGAACAGGTGCCGATCGGCTTGTGCCCAGGATCGACCACGAAGATTTCCCAGAAATCGGTGGTCAGTTCCTCCTGGCTGCGCAGATAATCGATCGCCTGACCGACCGTCCAATGTTCGGGCACCGCGATCAGCTCGCGCTGCATCAGGCGGCCGGCCGATTCCTCGGGATAGGACAAGGCCTCCTCGATCGCGGCGCGATCGTCGGGATCGAGCGCGCGGAGCACTTCGCGCTGATCCGCCGGCTCCATGTCCTCGATGATCGCGACCGCGTCGTCGGTATCGAGTTCCGACGCGATCTCCGCGACTTCCTGCGGCTCGAGACTGTCGATCAAATCCTCGCGGACATAATCGTTCATCTCGGCGAACACGTCGGCGTCGAGCAGGTCGGTCAACGCCTTGGCGAGCGGTCCGCGATCCTCATGCGGGGCCAGTTCGAACAGATCGGCGATGTCGGCCGGGTGGAGCGGCTCGACCAGCGCATGCGCCGCGTCATTGTCGCCGGCCTCGACCGCGTCGAGCACCGCACGCACGAATTCGGGCTTCAGCCGGTCGTCCTCGTCCAGCTGATCCGCGACGTTATCGAGTTCGGTGGCGCCGTCCGTGGGCGCCAGATCGGTCTCGCTCATCGTCTGACCTTTTTTCGGGCACCGGCATATCCATATCGGCGGCCGTACGCGGTTTCCGCGCGGTTTGCCAGCACTCACCGAGCAGTTTAGGGCAGCCGCAAATTCCCCGATTCATGGAGCAAAATGATGGCCGACACCCCCGAAACACTGACCCTGACGCTGGATGGCGGCGACGTCGTCATCAAGCTGCGCCCGGATCTCGCGCCGCAGCATGTCGACCGCATCGCCGAGCTGGCCAATGAAGGCTTTTACGACGGCGTCGTGTTCCATCGCGTGATCCCCGGCTTCATGGCGCAGGGCGGCGATCCGACCGGCACCGGCATGCACGGATCGGACAAGCCGAACCTGCCGGCCGAATTCTCGCGCGAGCCGCATGTCCGCGGCGTCGCGTCGATGGCGCGGACGATGGATCCCAATTCGGCCAACAGCCAGTTCTTCATCTGCTTCGACGACGCGCGCTTCCTCGACGGCCAGTACACCGTCTGGGGCGAAGTGACCGAAGGCATGGAGCATATCGACGCGCTTCCCAAGGGCGAGCCGCCGGCGAACCCGGGCAAGATTTTGAAGGCGCGCGCGGCGTAAGGCCGTCACCATTCCCCTCCCTGCAAGGGAGGGGATCAAGGGGTGGGTTGAACGTCGAGCGAGGCTCGATGCCTCGCTCGACGCTGTTGTGGCGATCGGCAGCTGAGTCTTCTGAGCGCGCGGACGCGCGCACCCACCCCCTAACCCCTCCCTTATAGGGAGGGGAGCGTGAGAACTGAAACGCCTGAGGGTGCAGCGCTCCGCGGGCGTCGCGCCCGCTACGCCGTCACGCCTCCAACACCTCGACCAGCCAGTCGTGGAACCATTTGACCTGGCGCAGCTGCATCGCGCGCGGGCGGCAGACGAACCAGTAACTGTACGGGCTGGCCACCTCGATATCGAACAATTTGACCAGCCGCGGGTCGCGCGCCTCGTCGAAATGGCTTTCGTGCATGAAGGCGATGCCCAGCCCCTGCGCCGCCGCCTCGAGCATCAATGCGCCCGAATCGAAATGATCGATCGCCAGCGGCTCGAGTTCGTCGAGCCCGGCCGCATGACGCCAGGCGCTGAACGTGTCGGGCATGTCGCGGTGGATCAACGCGGTGAGCTTTTCGATCTGTTCGGGACGCGTGACCGGGTCGGGGCCTTCGAGCAATGTCCGCGCGCCGATCACATAGACATTATTGGTGTCGAGGCGCTTGGCATAGAGGCTGGGGTCGGGATCGCGCGCCAGCGCGATCGCGGCATCGAGGCCGTCGCCGACCCGCGCCATGTTATGCCCGGCCGTATCGATATCGAGATGGATTTGCGGATATCGGGAACGGAGATCCCCCAAATGCGGAAAGATGCGCTGCGACGCGAACAGCGGCAGCACGCCCAGCCGCAGGCGCAGGACCTCGACCCCGCTGGTCATATATTCGACCGCGTCGGTCAGCCGATCGAGCACCGGCGCGATCTGCTGCAACAGCCGTTCGCCGTCGCTGTTGAGCGCGACCGCCTGGTGCCGGCGTTCGAACAAGGGCTTGCCGATGAACCGTTCGAGCGCCTGAATCCGCCGGCTGAGCGCCGGCGCGGATAAAGCGAGTTCCTGCGCGGCAGCCTTGACGGACCCGGTGCGGGCGACCTGAATAAAGGCCTCGATCGCGGTCAGCGGGGGCAAACGCCGCATGGAAAATCTTCTCCTTGGCCCTGTTGTTGTGCAACGCGTCACATACCGATGCTTGGAACGCTATCATCCCCTCTCCGTGAAAGGAAAGGGTTGATTGCGAAAAATGCATGTTACCGGTATCACTTCGCACTTGCACAATAATGTGCTGCGCTGCACATAGGGCAGGCCTTTCAGGCATCCTCTCCTAAAAACTTTCCCGGCCGGGCCCTTGGGTCCGGCCTTTTTTTGTCTCGATTCGCGGCCGCCTGATAGCCGCCCCCTCGCGCTTCGGGAACCGGGTCACTATCTCACGCGCTCTCGATTCTTTCCGCGCGCGAAACAAAGGTGGTCCCCATGGCAGACGGCGACGATGCCCCCCAACGCAAGCTCCAGGTCGCCAACGCACGACCCGAGGACAGTGGCCGCGGACTGGCGCACATCCCGCGTCCGCTGATGGCGCAATTGGGCATCGGCGAAGGCGACATCATCGAAATCGTCGGCAAGGCGACGACACCCGCGCGCGCGGTCGCTCCCTATCCCGAGGATGAGGGGCTCGAACTGATCCGCATCGACGGCCTGCAACGTGCCAATGCCGGGGCGGGGTCGGGCGATTATGTCGAGGTGCGCAAGGCCGAGGCCAAGCCCGCGACTCGCGTCGTCTTCGCGCCCGCGCAGCAGAATCTGCGCCTGCAGGGATCGACCGCCGCGCTCAAGCGCACCTTTTTTGGCCGTCCACTCTGCGCCGGCGATGTCGTCGCGACGGCAGGCCAGCAGCGCATCGATCCCGAAGGCGTCCCGCCCAATGTCGCGCAATATCTCCGCGCACCGGCTTATGCGCTGCAGGAAATCCGCCTTGCGGTGATCTCGACCGTGCCAAAGGGCGTGGTGCTGGTCGACGAGAATACCGAGATCGAGCTGCGCCCAGAATATGAGGAGCCCAAGGACGCGCGCCGCGCCGACGTCACTTATGACGATATCGGCGGTATGGCCGACACGATCGACCAGTTGCGCGAGATGGTCGAATTGCCCTTGCGCTATCCCGAATTGTTCCAGCGGCTCGGCGTCGAGCCGCCCAAGGGCGTGCTGCTCCATGGGCCGCCCGGAACCGGCAAGACTCGCCTGGCGCGCGCCGTGGCCAATGAGAGCGATGCGCAATTCTTCCTGATCAATGGGCCCGAAATCATGGGCTCGGCTTACGGCGAATCGGAACAGCGCCTGCGCCAGGTGTTCGAGGAAGCGGCCAAGAACGCGCCGTCGATCGTGTTCATCGACGAGATCGATTCGATTGCGCCGAAGCGCGGCAATGTGTCGGGCGAGGCCGAGAAGCGCCTGGTCGCGCAATTGCTGACCCTGATGGACGGACTGGAAGCGCGCGCCAATCTGGTGGTGATCGCCGCGACCAACCGGCCCGAGGCGGTCGACGAAGCGCTGCGCCGGCCCGGCCGGTTCGACCGCGAGATCGTCGTCGGCGTGCCCGACGAGCGCGGCCGCCGCGAGATATTGGGCATCCATACCCGCGGCATGCCGCTCGGCGACCGCGTCGATCTCAACGAGCTGGCGCGGACGACCTACGGTTTCGTCGGCGCCGACCTCGCCGCCCTGGCCCGCGAGGCGGCGATCGAGGCGGTGCGGCGGATCATGCCCAAGCTCAACCTCGAGGATCGCACGATTCCGCCCGAGGTGCTCGAGACGCTCGCCGTCACGCGCGAGGATTTCCTGGGGGCGTTGAAGCGCGTCCAGCCGTCGGCGATGCGCGAAGTGATGGTCGAGGCGCCGCGGGTACGCTGGGAGGATGTCGGCGGGCTCGACGACGCACAGATGCGCCTCAAGGAAGGCGTAGAGCTGCCACTCAAGGATCCCGACGCGTTCCGCCGTCTCGGCATCCGTCCGGCCAAGGGCTTCCTGCTCTACGGTCCTCCCGGCACCGGCAAGACCCTGTTGGCCAAGGCAGTCGCGCGTGAGGCCGAGGCGAACTTCATTTCGACCAAATCGTCCGATTTGCTCAGCAAATGGTATGGCGAGAGCGAGCAGCAGATCGCCAAGCTCTTCGCGCGCGCCCGCCAGGTCGCGCCGACGGTGATCTTCATCGACGAGCTCGACAGTCTGGTCCCCGCGCGCGGTGGCGGCCTGGGTGAGCCGCAAGTCACCGAGCGCGTGGTCAACACGATCCTGGCCGAGATGGATGGGCTCGAGGAATTGCAATCGATCGTCGTGATCGGCGCGACCAACCGGCCCAATCTGATCGATCCGGCGCTGCTGCGCCCGGGCCGGTTCGACGAGCTGGTCTATGTCGGCGTCCCCGACGAAAAGGGCCGCCGCCGCATCCTGGCGATCCAGACGCAGAAGATGCCGCTGGCCGACGATGTCGATCTCGATCGCATCGCGTCGCGTACCGATCGCTTTACCGGCGCCGATCTCGAGGATCTGACCCGACGCGCGGGTCTGGTCGCGCTCCGCAAGAATATCGACGTCAAGCACGTGACGATGGCGGATTTCGAGGACGCGCTGGTCGACTCACGCGCCTCGGTGACCGCGGAGATGGAGCGCGATTACGAACAGCTCGCCGCGACGATGAAGCAGGATGCGGCGGCATTGCAGCCTTTGGGCTTCATTGCGCCGGGTCAGTTGCGGCCGCATGGACCCAAGGGAACTGACTAGGACGGATCGACCAAGTCGTCATGCCGGGCTCGTCCCGGCATCCACCGTGCAACTGAGCCCAGTACTTGAACTTCTTGTCCCGCGCCTGCGGCCCTGTGGATGCCGGCACAAGGCCGGCATGACGGTTGGAGTGACGAATGAAGGCGGCCGATAAGCGAGCTTTTCGCGCCTAAACCGCCTTTGCCTCGCCAACTGCTCGCCTTTCCGCCACAGCCGCGACGATGAACCGTCGCGTCAATCCCGGAATCCTCTACGGCGTCGCCGCCTATGCGACCTGGGGTCTGCTTCCTGCTTTCCTCAAGTTGCTCAAGCCGCTCCCGGCGCCCGATATCCTCGCGCACCGCGTCCTGTGGTCGCTGCTGCTGCTCGGCCTGCTGGCCGTGGCGCTGCGGCATGGGCCGGCGCTGCGCAAGATCGTCGCGACCCGCAAGCTGATGCTCGCGCTCTCCGCCTCGTCGCTGCTGATCGGGGTCAACTGGCTGGTCTATATCGTCGCGGTCAACAGCGGACAGGTCGCGCAGGCAAGCCTGGGCTATTTCATCAACCCCCTGGTCAACGTGCTGCTTGGTACGATCGTGCTGCGCGAGCGGCTGGGCCGGATCGAGATCGTCGCGGTAGCGCTGGCGGCGTGCGGGGTCGCCTTCCTGGCATGGGAAGAAGGTGGCGTGCCGGTGATCCCGCTGACCCTGGCCTTCTCGTTCGGGCTGTATGGACTGGTGCGCAAGGTGACTCCGGTCGACGCGATCGACGGATTGCTGGTCGAAACCGCGATCCTCGCGCCGCCTTCCTTGGCGTGGCTGCTGTTTGCCGGCACCTCGCTCGCCGCCGGTCCGGCCTGGCCGTTGCTTCCAGCCTCGGGGCTGTTGACGGCGACGCCGCTGGTCCTGTTCGCCGCGGCGGCGCGGCGCGTGCGGCTGACCGATCTCGGGCTGATCCAATATATGGCGCCGACACTGCAGTTGATCCTCGCGGTCGCGGTCTATGGCGAAATATTGGCACCGGCGCAGTGGGCGGCATTTGCGCTGATTTGGATCGCGCTGGCGATTTATGCCGTTGGCGCAACCCTGTCCGCGCGCCGCGCGGGAGTGGCGATTCCCGACTAAATCGAGCGCGAATAAGCCGTTGTTCGTAAAGCGATCCGTTTTCAAAACTCGTCATCCCAGCGAAAGCTGGGATCTTTTAGCGATGGCGCGACGCAAGAGCCGCATGAGATTCCAGCTTTCGCTGGGATGACGGGAATTCGGGATGTCGGCCTTTATTTCAGCGGCTTGCCCGAATCCTTCCAGCGGTCGAGGATCTGCGATGCGCCGGGCAGATTGTCCTCAGCCGGCGGCGGCGTCGCGCGGGAGACGCTAATGTCCTGATATTTAGGCTGGATCAGCGCGATATTGGTGCTCGGCGCTGTCGGTACCACCAGTCCGGGAACGCCCGGCGCCGGTGTCCCCGGCGTGTAGGCTGCAAATTGTGCCGATGGCAGCGGCGTGAGCGGCGGGGCGATCTTCGCATGTGGGCCCGGGACCGGCTCGCCGCCGCGATAGCGCGAATTGCTGAACGCCGCGGGCGTGCCCCAATAGCCTTTCCAGCGATGGAAGAAATGCATGCCGATCGCATCGGTCATCACCAGGCTGCGGTTCCAGGCCGGCGTCACCTGATACGTGTGGTAATGGGTCGCCAACCCGACCGCCTTGACGACATAGCCGTTGAGCGCCTCGAGCGCATAGCGCCGCGCGCGGTCCATCGCCGAGCGCATCGGCACGCGCGCCATCGACCCGTCACAGGCATAGCTGAACTGACAGCCGGTGGTCTTTTCCGATCCCTGATAGACCACGCCGCACACGGTCGAGGGAAAGGCCGGATGGCGGACACGGTTGAGGATCACTTGCGCGACCGCGCGCTGCCCTTCCTCGCTTTCCGACGCCGCCTCGTAATAGATCGCGGCCGCAAGACAATCGAGCGAGCGCGCTTTGTCGAGCGCACTGGCGCCGGCCATAGAGAAGGGCCGGGCGGGCCGCACGGTGCCGTCGGTGTCGGGAGTGAGATCGGCATTGGCCGGGACCGGCAGATCGGGCAGCGCGGTGGTGCCGGTGGTGCCCGCGGTCGGCGCCGCTTGCTCTTCGGCGACGAAGAACAAGGCCGCGCCGGGGAAATGATCCTCGCTCTCATAGCCGATCGGCGGCAGCGGCGCCGCCTCGGCCTTGGCCTGGGCAGCATAATAAGCGATCACCGCGGCCTTGGCCGACACGGCGAGCATCGGCACGCCGACCAGCCCCGCGAGCAATGCCACGCGAGTCTGCCGGACCGTCCAGTTGCGCCAATCGATCACGTGCGAGCGGTGTCCTTCGCCTGTGCCCGGCACGTCATCCGGGCGCGAAGCGCTTTACCGCGAAAAGCTTACCGAAGCGCCCCCGGATTTGGCCGTGTCCCGCCGCGAAACGATTGATGGTTAATGTAATTTTACGGGCCGGAGGCGCGGCCACGTCCGCGCCGGTGCGCCAATGCGCACCGCCCCGTACGGCCGCGGACGGCGCCAGCCGATCCGGCCGACGGCTTTGCGGGCGGCACCCTATCCGAAAAAACGGTGAACTCCGGAATTCAACTCAAGCCGAACGAACGAACACCGCTCACGCCTTCTCAAGCGTGCATTGGAGCGGATGCTGGTTCTGTCGCGCGAAGTCCATCACCTGGCTGACCTTGGTCTCGGCGACTTCGTAACTGAACACGCCGCACACCCCCACGCCCTTCTGGTGGACGTGGAACATCACCCGAGTCGCTTCCTCGGTGGTCATGCGGAAGAAACGCTGCAGGCAGAGCACGACGAATTCCATCGGCGTGTAATCGTCGTTGAGCATCAGCACGCGATAGGGCGTCGGCTGCTTGGTCTTCGTGCGGGTACGCGTGGCGAGCCCGACGCCGGTATCGTTGTCACCGTCGTTGCCGCTGCCGACCCCATCGGGATCGTTGGCCATCATGAAATCGGGGTTTCGCATATCAGATCGCAAAATATGGCATTGCGGTACGCCGGGGCAAGAGGGTGCGGCGCCCGTTAAGTGCTTTTCGTCGTTGGGGGCGGTGCGCCACCAACAGAGTCAGTCGCTGGGCGTCCTTAGCGCGGCCAGCCGATATTGCTCCAAGCCCCCTCCCGTTCACGGGTGCAGCGAGACAGAAGAAGTAAGAAGACCCTCACCTTCCCACCGCCTGACGGCGGCGGGCCCCTCCCTCTCCCGTGCGCGGGAGAGGGGTTCAAAGTCCGCGTTGCTGCTGATGAGCGCGCACCTGGCTTGCGATAAAGCGTCGAGCGCCCACCCCGATCGCCGCGCGATTAAAGCCCTCTCCCGTTTACGGGAGAGGGTTGGGTGAGGGTCTTCTTTCTTCTTTTGGTTAGCCGCTTGGAAGAAGAAAGAAGACCCTCACCCTCCCACCGCCTTCGGCGGCGGGCCCCTCCCTCTCCCGCACGCGGGAGAGGTTTTTTGCGGCCGGCAATATCACCGCACAAACGAAAAGGGCGGCCGCCGGATGGCGACCGCCCTTTCGATGTCTCACCGGAAGGTGAAGGTGCTGCTTACGCGGCGACCTTGATCTTCTCGGCGGCGAGCGCGACGCGGTTCGAAATCGGCTTGGCGACATCGCCGGCCAGCTTCAGCACCGCTTCGGTGTTCTTCGAACTCTCGGCGACGAACGAGTCGAACTGGCCACGGACGAAGTCCGCCTGCAGCTTGAAGAATTCGGTCGGCGACTTGACGGCGGCAAAGCCCTTCAGCGCCGCGGTGGTGCCTTCGAACTGCTTGCGGGCGTAATCGGCATAATCCTGGCCGAGCGTCTCGAAGCCCTTGGCCGCGATCTTGCCCGACTCGACGAGCGCTTCGACATTGCCCTTGCCGAATTCGTTGATTTCCTCGAACGCCTTGGCGCCCTTTTCGGCCGCCGCCTTCGCCTTGGTGCTGAACTCGGCGAAATAGGCCTGGCCCTTCGCGGTGGCATCCTTGATGGTGTCGTTCATCTTGGTCACTTCCTTCTTGATGGTGGCCGGCGCCTCTTGGGCGGCTGCGGCGACGGTTTCGGTCACTGTTGCGACGATTTTTTCGGCTATTGGAGTCTCGACTGCGGAGGTCTCGACGGTTGCGGTCTCAAGGACGGGCGCCGCCGGCTGCTCTATGGCAGGGGTTTCGGCAACGATCGGTGCGGGAGTCGGCGCGGGCTTCGCCTTGACGGGAACCGAAACCGGCTTGGTGGATTTGACCGGCGTGCGCTTCACCGGCGCCTTGGCCGCGGGTTTCGCCGCCTTGGTCTCGGGGGTCTTGCTCGCCATCACATCCTCCGCCGCATCATTGCTGCATTGCACAAAATAGTGCATCGGCGGCAAAGGTCAAGCGATTTTTGTGCAGTGCAACATAACCGTAATGACCGGAATAAACTAGGATAAAACAGACACTTAGTTCGCAGGGCCTTAACGCGTGCGAACATAGTCCCCCGGAGCGTCGGCGATCGCCGGACGCTTCTTGCCCTGGCCCGGCACGCGAGCGCCTTTGACCTTGACCTCGGTGGCGTCCTGGCCGCGCAGCCAGCCGATCCAGTCGGGCCACCAGCTACCCTTGGTTTCGGTCGCCCCGGCGACGAATTCCGCCAGGGTCGCGGCGGGTTTGTCGTTGGTCCAATATTGATATTTGCCGGCGGCGGGCGGGTTGACCACACCGGCGATATGGCCCGAGCCCGCCAGCACGAACTTGAGCGGTCCGGCGAACAGATGGGTGATCTTCCACACGCTCTCGGCCGGAGCGATATGGTCCTCACGCCCCGCCTGGATGTAACTCGGCGTCGCCACTTTGGTCAGATCGATCGGCGTGCCGGCGATCGCCAATGCCCCAGGCCGCACCAGCAGATTGTCGCGATAGAGATCGGTCAAATACGACAAATGCCATTTCGCCGGCAAATTGGTGGTGTCGCCGTTCCAATGGAGCAGGTCGAACGGCGCATAATCCTGACCCATCAGGTAATTGTTGGCGACGTAGTTCCAGATCAGATCGCGCCCGCGCAGCAGGTTGAAGGTCATCGCCATATAGCGCCCGTCGAGATAGCCCTCGGGCGACAATTGCCTGATCATGTCGAGCTGGGCGTCGTCGACGAAATTGAGCAGATCACCGGCATCGGCGAAGTCGACTTGCGCGGTGAAGAAGGTCGCGGTCCTGACTTTGTCCGCTTCCTCCTTGGCGGTCAGATAGGCGAGCGTCGCGGCAAGCGTCGTGCCCGCGACGCAATAGCCGATCGCGTGCACCGCTTCGACATCGAGCTGGTCGCGGATCACCTCGATCGCCTCGATCTGGGCGAGCACGTAATCGTCCCACGTGACATCGACCAGATCGGCATCGGCCGATTTCCACGACACCATGAACACGCTCAACCCCTGATCGACCACCCAGCGGATGAAGCTCTTCTCCGGCGTGAGATCGAGGATGTAGAAGCGGTTGATCCACGGCGGAAAGATCACCAGCGGCGTCGCCAGCACGGTCTCGGTGGTCGGCGTGTAGTGGATCAGCTCGAACAGCGGACTGCGATAGATCACCTTGCCCGGCGTCGTGGCGAGGTTGCGTCCGACCTCGAACGCCTCGGCGTCGGTATGCGTGAGTTGCCCCTTGCCCAGATCGTTGAGCATGTTGGACAGGCCCTTGAGCAAATTCTCGCCGCGCGTGTCGATCGTCTTCTGGATCACGTCAGGATTGGTGAAGGCGAAGTTGGACGGGCTCATCGCGTCGATCACGCCTTGCGTCGCGAAGCGGAATTGCTCGCGCTGCTTGGGGTCGAGCCCTTCGATCGCGTCGACCTGTTTCAGCATCTGGTCGGCGATCATCAGATAGGATTGGCGGATCCAGTCGAACACCGGATTCTGCCAGGCTTCGGATTTGAAGCGCTTGTCCTTGATCGTCGCGCCGCTGTCTTCAGCCGCCTTGGGATCGAGAAAGCGCTGCCATAATTTGAGGCTGTCCGACCAGAAATCGCCCACTCGCGCCAGCGTCGCCGGATCGTTGAACCCCGGGATCACCGGCACGCCGGCGCCGAGCCCGGCCTCGAGCATCATCTGCTGCGCGCGGCCCATCACCCAGGTCCAGTGCTGCATGTCCTCCAGGCTGGGTGCGTCGGTCTGGTCGGCCATCGTCATTAATCCCCGGCGAAGGTCTGCATGCGCTGAACGTGCCACCCTTCCTTACGGCAGCACCACTTCCCGCGAAAGCGTCCACTGAGGCGAACGCGGTTGGCCCGTTTTGTCTCCAGTTTTCGACAGTGATCGCCGCATCCGGAACAACGCGGTTTCGCGCCCACCCGCTTATGCCCTAAGGGAGAGGTGAAAGGAGTTTTGAATGTCCGACGATTTCTACCGCATCAAGCGTCTGCCGCCTTACGTCATTGCCGAGGTCAACGGCATGCGGGCAGCAGCGCGTGCGGCAGGCGAGGACATTATCGACCTGGGCATGGGCAATCCCGATCTGCCCCCGCCCCAGCACGTCATCGACAAGCTCTGCGAGGTCGCGCAAAAGCCCGACGCGCACGGTTATTCGCAGTCCAAGGGCATTCCCGGACTGCGCCGCGCCCAGGCCAATTATTACGGCCGCCGCTTCGGCGTCGACCTCGATCCCGAGACCGAGGTCGTGGTGACGATGGGGTCGAAGGAAGGGCTGGCCAGCCTGGCGACCGCGATCACCGCGCCCGGCGACGTCGTGCTCGCGCCCAATCCAAGCTATCCGATCCACACGTTCGGGTTCATCATCGCCGGGGCGACGATCCGTGCCGTGCCGACCACCCCTGACGAGCATTATTTCGAGAGCCTGGAACGCGCGATCGCATTCACCGTGCCGCGCCCGTCGATTCTGGTGGTCAATTACCCGTCCAACCCCACTGCGGAGACGGTCGACCTGGCATTCTATGAGCGCCTCGTCGCCTGGGCGAAGGAGAACCAGGTCTGGATCCTGTCCGACCTTGCCTATTCGGAACTCTATTTCGACGGCAAGCCGACCGTGTCGATCCTGCAGGTCAAGGGCGCGAAGGACATTGCGATCGAGTTCACCAGCCTCAGCAAGACCTATTCGATGGCCGGCTGGCGGATGGGCTTCGCGGTCGGCAACCGCAAGCTGATCGCGGCGATGACGCGGGTGAAATCGTACCTCGATTACGGCGCCTTCACCCCGATCCAGGCCGCGGCCTGCGCCGCGCTCAACGGCCCGCAGGACATCGTCGAGAAGAACCGCTTACTCTATCACAAGCGCCGCGACGTGCTGGTCGAAAGCTTCGGCCGCGCCGGCTGGGATATTCCCAGCCCGCCGGCGAGCATGTTCGCCTGGGCACCGCTGCCGCCCGCGCTGATGCATTTAGGCAGCCTTGAGTTCTCCAAACAATTGCTGACTCACGCCAAGGTCGCGGTTGCGCCAGGGGTCGGCTATGGCGAGAATGGCGAAGGGTTCGTGCGCATTGCGATGGTCGAGAACGAACAACGGCTCCGCCAGGCGGCACGCAATGTCCGGCGCTATCTGCAGTCGATGGGGGTCAATACCCCGGCGAGCAATAGTGGCTGAACGGGCGCGGCGGGTCGTTCGCTCGACGGCCGATCCGATCGCCCTTCATGGCGCGCGCTCGGCGCGGGCATGACGATCAACCCGCTTTATTCGCTGGCCGGCGTGCTGGTCGGGCTGGTCGTCGGGCTGACCGGGGTCGGTGGCGGGTCGCTGATGACGCCGTTGCTGGTGCTGGCGTTCGGTTTCCACCCGACCACCGCGGTCGGCACCGATTTGCTCTATGCCTCGGCGACCAAGACGGTCGGAACCACTGTCCATGGCTGGCGCGGCACGGTCGATTGGCGCGTGGTCGCGCGGCTAGCGATCGGCAGCGTGCCCGCGACGATCGCGACTCTGCTGATCCTCAATCGGGCAGGACCCGAATCGGCCGGCACCGGCCATGCCATGTCGGTGATCCTCGGCGTGACCTTGATGCTGTCTGCAGCCGCGACGCTCCTGCGCGCGCGGATCGTGACGTATCTTACCCCGCGCTTCGGCACGGTAAGCAAACCGCGGCTCGCCGGGTACACTATCCTGCTCGGCGCGGTGCTCGGCGTGCTGGTGTCGCTGACCTCAGTAGGCGCGGGCGCGCTCGGTATGACCGCGTTGCTGATCCTCTACCCAGCCCTGCCGGTCAACCGGCTGGTCGGATCCGACATCGCGCATGCGGTGCCGCTCACCCTGCTCGGCGGTATCGGCCATTGGATACTCGGCTCGGTCGACGGCGCGCTTCTCGTCTCGCTGCTGATCGGATCGATCCCCGGCATCATCGTCGGCAGCCTGTTGGCGAGCCGTATATCGGACCGTGTGCTCGGCCCGATCCTGGCTGTGGTACTGGCGCTGGTTGGGGTGCGGTTGCTGTTCTGAGGGACCGGGCGCAATACGCGTCCGACTGGCGTCGTTCGCTTATGGAACTCCGGAACTGAGCCTTCAAAGGTCGCGGCCACGGATGCCCGCCTCACGCCTTGCGATCGCATAGGCCCGGCGAGTCGACGGTGTCATGCGGTACATGATTTCCGAGCGCATCATGTCGGGGCAATACCAGGGGTCTTCGCGCGATTCGATCGGCGTGAACTCCGCGCCGTAGAGCCGGCAGAATTGATGCGCCGCCGCGGCGACGCGTTGCCGGAGCGCGGCCCTTCCGCTCACCGTGGTCAGGGTGAGATCGGCTATTTCGACCGTCACGTGCGGTTCCGGCGCGGGCGGCGGCAGAGTTGCACATGCCCCGAGCGACAGGGCCGCGAGCATTGCCATCCGTTGCATCTCGATTTCCTTGCGATGGGCAAGCCGGCAGCGTGGCGCGGAACACGCTGTGGCTGGCGAGTCGAAAACATGGGTCAGGTGGCGGTCAGCCGCCTTGCCTGATCTTCAATCGGATGCGCGCGCGGGTCACGCGCTCGGAAATGCGGGCGGTGGGAATAATCCGGGCCACCCGCTTCCCAGACGTTACCGTACCCAGCGGAAGTGGCTCACCATGGGTTTGCCGTCGTCGCCGACGAACGCCGCATTCTCGATCATTTCGCTGCCATCCGCCGACACTGTATAGACCCGCACCGACGCGAGAGTGCCACCTTTGGTCAGTCCCATGACCAATGTGCCTGGCGAAGGATTTGTCATCGCGACGCTGTCCGCGACCGTCTGATCGCCGGCGATCGGGACGGCTTTCCCATCGAGCCGTTCGCGCGAGGTCATGCGCCGCGCGCTGCCGTCTTTGGCGGTGATCACATAAGTGGTGCTCCAGACGCCGGCACCGCCATCGGCGAATTCCGCGGTCACGCTGGCGGGAGCCGCGTCACTCGAAGCCGGCATCGATCCGGTTTCCAGTTTCCATTGGCCGAAAAATGGCGACGAGGCGGGTTGCGGCGCGGGGGCCGACATGGCCGGTGCCGACGCCATCACGATTGCAATCATCGCAAGGGGCTTTTTCATCTCACGTCTCCTTCCACATTGGTTTGAAGATAAGGCGCACGTGTCCACCACCGGGCGACTGACGCCCCGAGTTTGGTCCCCACGCGGCAAGGCAGATTTCGGAAAGCTAGGCGCCTAGCGCGCCAGGCGGAGCGCCTTCGAAAAGATCCGTCTGCCAACGGTAAAGTTGCCAGATCGCCAGGAGTTCGATGGCAAGCGCGGCCAGCGGCAGAACCATGAAAGCTATGTCGAGAAACAAGACGGTGGTGAACAGGAGGAGCGTGACCGTGGCCGCGCTGTTGACGCGGGCCAATGTTCCCACGCGGGTCCAGTTCCGTTCCAGAATGAACCAGGGCATCAGCAGATGCCCCGCGACGAGCCCCCAGATCAGCACCGCCAAAGCCGGAGCAAAATTGCGGTTCCAGGGCGTCAGCAACGATGATGGCGCGCCGCTTCCGGCGAGCCAGCCGGCTATTCCCGCATGCCCCGACGGCAGAAAGGGAAAGCCGGAGGCCGTACCCACAATCAACAGCGCGGCGATCGGGAAGATGCCCAAGGCGACGACGTGGCTGGTCAGCGTAAACCGGCCCTCCGCATGCTTCGGCATGTCGCGCACCGCGCCTATCAGGCAACCAACCGCGAAGGAAAGCGGCCTTCCATCGTCGATCGAGACCTCGAATTCGGCATGCATCGCCAGCGCCCAGTCGCGGCGACGATCGCCAAGGCAGGCCTCCGCCAGTGTCATCACGGCACAAGCAAGTTTCGCCGTCATACCGGCACCTCCTTGAATCCAGACAAGCGCCGCTCCCCGGCAGTTTCCCGCGCGAGCGCGAGGCCCTGCGCCGTCAACCGATAAGCGTGCCGCGGCGGCCTGCCAGGCTGCGCCGGCTCGCGCCATTCCGCCTCGACCAGCCCCTGATCCGTCATGCGCATCAGCAACGGGTAGAGCGTGCCGGACAGAAGGCCGGTTTCCTTCATGATGTCATAGCCGTGGCGCCACTCACGAGGTGTGGCGGACAGCGCGTCGAGCAGCCTGAGCATCTGTTTCGAGGGGCGACGATTGATAGCCATGCCAGAAATACAACATATGTAGATTTAGGAGTCAAGCGATGGCTGACTCTGCCGCATTCACGGTGACGGGGCGGATGCCGATCGATTACCGCGCTTGTTACCTTTTTGGCGTTGATATGCTAATCCGTCGGGTAAGCTGGATCGAGAGCTCCGTGTGACCATCGCCCATTTGAATGGCTTTTACCCGCCGGATTTCGTGTCGACGGACCGGGAGCGTTATCCGATCGGCGCGTTGCCTCCTGGATTGGACACGACCAGCAGACGCGTGAGCATCGCCGATGCAAGAACGCTTCAGGCACAAGAAAGTGTGTCGGAGGCCGAATTCCTCCGCCGCCACGGCTTCGTCCTGTTGCAGCATGCCACCGCGGTGCGGGATTGGGACCAGGATGTCGCCGCGGTCTATCTGCCCGAAGTCGAACAGATCATCCGCGACCGGCTGTTGCCGGAATATACGGTGGAAGTTCAGCAATTCCCCAATATCCTGCGCCGCGGACGCGACACCCCCGTGCCCATCTATGCCGATGGCGTGCATTCCGATGGCGGCGTCGATCACGGCGACTATGCCCATAATATTGCAGCCTTCGCGACGCCGCAGGCCGCGCAATGGTGGCGCCAGCACTATGAGCGCGACGCCGTTGCCGGATTCATCTGGCTGGATTTCTGGCGCCCGACCAACATGGCCAGCCCGCTCGAACACATGCCGTTGGCGCTGTGCGATCCGGCGACGATCGAGCGCGACGACGTGGTTCGAACCGGAATCACCGGTATCGCCCCGGCCGGGCGCGAGACGCACCATCTGTCGTTGAAGTTCAATCCCGGCCAGCGCTGGTATTATTATCCCCGCATGACCAATGACGAGCTGCTCGTGTTCAAACTCGCGGAGTTCTGGAAGGAGCCGCGCGGATTGGGCAATTGCTTCCATTCCGCCTTCGTCCACCCGGATACACCGGCCGAGGCCGAGCACCGGCAAAGTTGCGAGCATCGCGTCGGCGCGCTGATCCTGAGAGCGTGACGATCCGAGTGCCCGTTCGGCGATCGTCGGAATAGGGCTATGGCTTGAGTGCGGCCCGCGCCGGTGCCGAAGCTGGAGGTCGAGATGAAGCCTGTAATGAACCTTGACGCCGCGGTGTTCGACGACGTGGAAGCCAATGGGATCTACACGTCCAGCCGGGCTAGGATCGGCGATCATATCGGCGCACGCAAACTCGGCTATAATCTCACCGTGCTGCCGGCCGGTAAGGTCCAATGTCCGTTTCACAGCCATCACGGAGAGGAGGAGATGTTCCTCATCCTGGAGGGCGAGGGCGAGCTTCGCTTCGGCGCCGATCGCTATCCGATCCGCGCGAACGACGTGATCGCTTGTCCGACCGGTGGGGCCGAGGTCGCGCACCAGATCATCAATACCGGCACGACGGACATGCGCTACCTCGCGCTCTCGACGCGTGCCGATATCGATGTCTGCGAGTATCCCGACTCACAAAAAGTGCTGGTCGTCGCCGGGGACAGTGACGATCAAGGACTCCGCAAGATGTTTCGGGCGGAAACCACGGTCGACTATTACGACCGGGAGGAATGACGATACCGCACGCGCGCTTCTTTCGGGCGCGATCCGCTGAACTGCGACCGCGCCATGCTCCATGCTCCATGCTGGCCGTATCACGGCGCGCGCGATATGGGCGTCGGCATGACACGTCCCGGCTTCGCCTTCTCCACTCCGATCAAGGTCCGCTACGCAGAGATTGACGGGCAAAAGGTCGTCTTCAACTCGCGCTACCTCGAATATGCCGATGTCGCGGGGACCGAATTCTGGGAATGGACCGGCATCGCCGACGCGTTGGGCACGACCTGGACCGAGACCGAATTCCACGTCCGCCACGCCGAGGTCGAGTTCCTCAAGCCCTTTTTCTACGGCGACGTGATCCTTGCCTATGCCAAGGTCGAGCGGCTCGGGTCGACCAGCATGACGCAGCTGTTCGAACTTTGTCATGCCACGACCGGCGAACTGCACTCGGTGGTGCGGCTGGTCACGGTCAACGTCCATTTGCCGACCGGACAGCCGGTGCCGATTCCGGACGCGATCCGGGAGTTCATCGAGAAATTGGCGTAGTTCGGACGTCAAATTCCCACGTCCGCGTGACGGAGGTCTGCCCAGCCGCCTGCTGAGGCATGCAGGGTTGGGGCTCGATCCGGCTTGCGCGTTCGAGCCGTGAGCGCCCGGCTTAAACAATATTCATGTTGACTCAATAATATTGAAGGCGCATCTGCAACGTATCGGTTGTGGAGCTTGAGAAAATGCACCGAAACGGCGTGGCGAAGATTTTCAAACGGCGTCAAGCCGAGAGGGCTGCAGCGGAACTACAGCGCAGGAAGGTGGCCTTCGCCACATCCGTGACGTCCACGTCCGCGAGCGATGCCATCTTCATGATCACCATGGCCGCCTTGGCCTGTGGGCAGTGACGTGCCGATGGGTTCGCGAGAGTCTGAAGTTCCGACCTGGGTCTCGGATCTTCCCCCTGAGGATCTCGAGTTTGTCCGTCGGTTCGTCTTGCAGTCTGGTTCCCTAAAGGCGCTGGCCGAATTGTACCGGATTTCCTACCCAACCATCCGCCAACGTCTCGACCGCCTGATCGCGCGGCTCCAGACGAGTGAGAAACTGGCGGACACCGATCCGCTGACACGCAGAATTCGGGGCTTCGTGGCCGATGGGAGCATTGATCCCGCGGTCGGAAAAGCCCTCCTCAATACATATGCCCAGCTCAAGGCGGAGGGCGCTCAGTGACGACACCTTGGTTCGATCCGGCCATTCTGCTCTGGGCAGGCCCTGCCGTTGGGATGGCTGAGGCCGCATGGGGAGGCTCATTGGGAGTGCTCGCCTATGCCTATGCTCGGAAAGGTGCCAGGCGCGGGCTCATATTTGCCGTTCTGCTCGTGGGTCTTGGAGTCGCCGTGGCGCTTCTTACGGGCGGACTGTTGGCGTGGTTGCAAGGCCAGCCGCCGGCTATCTTCGGTTCTCTCGCTGGCATGGGCGCACCGCTTCTAATCGCAGCCATGTTCAGCCTGTTCACATTCTCAAAGATTTATCGGGCGGCGGAACTCCGCCGAATGCGGGCGATGGACCTCTAACCTCGCCCCGTCATAAAGGGGAAAAGCCATGAAGACTGCCGTCGCGGCGCTTTGCGCTGGCGCGATTATATGCGCGCATCTACCTGCCCAGGCATCCAACCTCTCGCCAGATCGTTGGCCGGGCGCGCTCCGGTCTCAACTTGAAAGGGCGGAACTATCTCCCCATCCGGGCGCCGCGCGGATCGTCGAGGGAAAGTCAGAGCTAGTCGCCGGCACCTTGTCACCGATCGCCATGCACGCGGGCATGGAGGCGTTGCGCCAAGGCGGTACTGCGGCGGACGCAGCCATTGCCGTGGCCCTGACCCAAACTGTCACGAACCTCGGAGCCGTGGTGTCCTACGCCGGAGAGGTCGAACTGGTCTACTATGACGCCGCCAGCCATCGCACCTACGCGATGGACGCGGGCTGGAATAGCTGGAGCGGCGAACATGATCCGCGGACCATCCCCGCGCCGGACCTGAGCATGCTCGGCTTGGCGGGCGCCGATAGTTCCGGCGCTCAGGGACGCAAGACGATGGTACCCGGCTTCATGGCGGGGATGCAGGCGACACATGATCGATTTGGCCGGCTTCCGTTCGCTGATCTGTTCCAGCCCGCGATCTGGTACGCCCGTAACGGCGTCACCATTACACCGCTGTTGGCCGCCTACTTTGCGCTTGAGAAGGATCGTCTCTCACGCACCCCGGAGGGCGCTCGCTTTCTCTCACAAGCCGGCAATGCATTGCCCAAGGCGGGTGATCGATTTGTGCAGCTGGAACTGGCGCGAACCCTAAGCGGTGTCGCCGAACAGGGCGCCCGCTACATGTACCAGGGACCCTGGGCTAAGGCCTACGTCCGGACGATTCGGCGCGAGGGCGGCGCTGCTTCGCTGGAGGACCTGCGACGATATCAGGTCAACTGGGAGCAGCCGCTCCAGGCCCGGTACAACGGCGCGATCGTCCAAGGCCCGGGCCGGTCAAGCGCAGCAGTTTGCGCCGTGCTCACGTCGCTTAATCTCCTGGACGGGGCGGGCGGACCGAAGCTGGGTCCTTATTGGAAGGATCCCGCTGCGTTTGCCGTCCTGACACGCATCAACAACCTCGCAACGTCGGCTGGCTGGAACGGGCAATTGTTGGCGTTTGAGCGTCAGAACGGCTTCGCCAGCACCTGCGCCAGTCGCCTGGATCCTGCCTGGGCGAAAGCCACACTCCCCAACCTACCAACCTTTATCGGCGAGCCGGGGCTGCCCGGCCACCACAGCGACTCCGTCGTCGTCGTGGATCGGTGGGGCAATGTCGCCGCCTTGGTGCATTCGATCAATTCCCTATTGTGGGGCCAGACCGGCATCGTGGTGGGCGGCATTCCGATCAGCGGCTCGGCTTCAATCAATAAGGCGCGACTTGCTACTTTGGCCCCAGGGGCACGCGTGCCGGTCGATATGGCGCCATTGATCGCTTTCCGTGACAATCGGCCTGTGGCCGCTGTGGCTTCGGTCGGAAGTTCGTTGCACCCGGAAACCGTTCGCATCATAGTCGGCCTGCTTGACGGCCGTGACCTCGGCGAATTGGCTGCTGCGCCGCCACTTCTAGAAAATTTCGCCGCTTTAGGCGCCGCCCAGCCGCTAGGTGCTGCTCCCGCCCCGGTGCCGGCCGGCGCGTATTCGAACATGTTCCTATCGCGTCTCGCGGAGGCCGGGCTGAAGGCCGTTGAGGCTTCGACAACGCAAACCGCAGCGCAACGGGGGACCGTCGCATTCGTGAACATCGATCGGACCAGCGTCCAAACCGCCGAGGCGCCCGGCGTTCTCGTCTTTGGTGAGGCGCGGTGAACTCAATTGGGCCGCGCTAAAGGAACAGCCACGAATGCGGACACTCTGGCGATCGAGCGGCCAGATCGCCGCACAGACCTTGCGTTGGTGCTTACTCCGCCGCCTGCTGCAGCGGCTCTTCTTCACCGACGACATCTTCGGGCAGCGCCCAATGCATGTCGCCTTTTTTGAGCACGCGCCCGTCATGCGACAGGACCTCGACCGGCCGGATGCGTCGCATGTCGCGCGCGTCGACCAGCACCGGCGCCGCCGCCGGCACGCAGTTTTCCCAGCGCTCGCCCCATTGCCGGAGGGCGACCATCGTCGGCAGCAGCGCCATGCCCTTGTCGGTCAGGCGATACTGGATCTTGCGGCGATCCTCGGGCAGCGCCTCACGCGTCAGGATCTCATGCTCGACCAGCCGCGCGAGGCGATTGGCGAGGATGTTGCGGGCGATGCCGAGCTCCGACTGGAACTCCTCGAAATGGTGCAGGCCGTTGAACGCGGCGCGCAGGATCATGAAGCTCCAGCGCTCGCCCATCGCCTCGAGTGCCGCCGAAAGGCCGCATTCGGCGAGGTCGCGCAGCGGCTCCCTCAGATGTCCGCCCATCAGAATTCCTCTCTTTGCATAGAGCGTATCCCATTTCCCGCGTCATGAAAATGCCATGTAGATTTTTAGTTGCAACTGAAAACCTATAGGAGTAGGTGGTGATTCGCAACCTATTGTGCGTTGCAACGGACGTAGGAGGAAAACATGTCCCGCATTGCCCCCAGGATTTTCGCCGCCGTCGCCGTCGCCATGATCGGCAGCACCGTCGCCATCGCGCAGCCCCAGGGTCCCGGTTACTACATCGCCACCCCCGTCGAGGCGCCGACCAAGACCAGCCTGATCACGCGCGACACCGTGTGGAAGTTCCGTGACGGCGCGTTCGCCGCCGCCAAGGCGCCCGAGCGCGACATCGTCCTGTGCCAGCTCGTCGCGCAACGCGTCGGCAAGCTGACCTCGTTCACGGTCGGTGGCCAGGCGCTCGACGCCGACACGCTGACGAAGTGCAACGCCAAAGCAAATTGATTGGGTAGCGGTGCCGGCACCGCGATCCAAAAAGATCACCATCCCCTCGTTGGCCGCGCGCCTTTAATTGCTCGCGGCCAACATTTTGTTGCAAAGCAGCGCGCTCCGGCCCCATCTTGAGCGGTAATGCTGCGCCAATACGAACTCGTTGATCGGGTCCTCTCTTACGACCCCGAGGCTGACGAAGCCTTGCTCAACCGCGCCTACGTCTTTTCGCTCCAGGCGCATGGCTCGCAGAAGCGGGCATCGGGCGACCCCTATTTCAGCCATCCGATCGAAGTCGCGGGCATCCTGACCGACCTGCATCTCGACGACGAGACGATCGCCACCGCGATCCTCCACGACACGATCGAGGATACGGTCGCCACGCCCGAGCAGATCCAGAAATTGTTCGGCGACAATGTCGCGCGGATGGTGGACGGCGTCACCAAGCTCAGCAAGATCGAGGCGCAGACAGAAAGCGAGCGCGCCGCCGAGAACCTGCGCAAGTTCCTGCTGGCGATGTCGGACGACATTCGCGTGCTGCTGGTCAAATTGGCCGACCGGCTGCACAATATGCGCACGCTCCACCACATCCCCAATCCCGAGAAGCGCAAGCGCATCGCGCGCGAGACGATGGACATCTATGCCCCGCTCGCCGAGCGGATCGGCATGTACGAGTTCATGAAGGAGATGCAGACGCTCGCCTTCGCGCAGATCGAACCCGAAGCGTATGAATCGATCCAGAAGCGCCTCGACCAATTGCAGGAAGGCGGCGACCGCATCGCCAAGATCGGGTCCGGGATGAAATTGCTGCTGTCGCGCCACGGCGTCGATGCCGACATATCGGGCCGCGAGAAGCATCCTTACAGCATCTGGAAGAAGATGCAGGAGCGGCACATCAGCTTCGAGCAATTGTCCGATGTCATGGCGTTCCGCGCGATCGTGCCGACCGAGGAGGATTGCTACCGCGCGCTGGGCGTCATCCATCGCCGCTGGCCGTTCGTGCCGGGGCGGTTCAAGGATTATATCTCGACCCCCAAGCGCAACGGCTATCGCTCGCTCCACACCTCGATCATGCATGCCGGCGACACGCGCGTCGAAATCCAGATCCGCACCGGCGAAATGCATGCCGAGGCCGAATATGGGCTGGCGGCGCATTGGGCGTACAAGACCGGCAAGGTCCGCGCCGACGGCCAGCATAGCTGGATCACCGATCTGGTCGAGATTCTGGAGACCGCCGAAACGCCCGAGGAACTGCTCGAGCATACGCGGATGGCGATGTACCAGGATCGCATCTTCGCTTTCACCCCCAAGGGCGAGCTGCATCAGCTGCCCAAGGGCGCGACGCCGATCGATTTCGCTTATGCTGTGCACACCGATCTCGGCGACCAGGCGGTCGGCGCCAAGATCAATGGCCGCCATGTGCCATTGCGCACGGTGATCGAGAATGGCGACCAGGTGCAGATCCTGCGCTCCAAGGCGCAGTCGCCGCAGCCCAATTGGCTCAACTTCGCGATCACCGGCAAAGCGCGCGCCGCGATCCGGCGCCATCTGCGCGCGATCGAGCGCAAGGAGACGCTGACGCTCGGCCGCAAACTGTATGACGAGATCGTCGACCGCCTGCCGGCGCCACTGTCGGTCGATGCGGTCAAGACCGCGCTCAAGAAGCTGCAACTGACCGACGAGGACGCATTGATCGAAGCGGTCGCGCGGCGGCGGATCACCGATGCCGAATTGATGGAAGCGCTGATGCCGGGATCGGCCAGCACCGACGCGGGACGCGCGCTGCCGCAGCAATCGTCGGCGATTTCGATCACCGGCCTGACCCCCGGCGTCGCCTACACGCTCGATACCTTCTGCCATCCGGTGCCGGGCGACCGCATCGTCGGCCTGAGACGGCCCGACCAGGAGATCGAGGTCCACCGCATCGATTGTCCGGTGCTGGCGACGTCGGACGATGTCGATTGGGTCGACCTAGCCTGGGGCGACAAGTCCGAAGGCGGCCTCGCGCGGATCGAAGTGACGCTGAAGAACGAGCCCGGCGCGCTGGGCACCGTGTCGACGATCATCGGCCAGCACCGCGCCAACATCATCAACATCCGGTTCGACACCAGCGACACCGGATTCCACACCAATGAGATCGACCTGGAAGTGCGCGACGCCGCTCATCTCGAGAAATTGATGGCGGCCTTGCGCGCGGCGGATGCGGTCAATGCCGTGACGCGGGTGTAGAACGATCCCATGACTCTCATCCTTGGCCTAGAATCCTCGTGCGACGAGACCGCGGCGGCATTGGTCACCAGCGACCGCCGCATCCTCTCGCACAAGCTCGCCGGACAGGAAGCCGCGCACCGGCCCTATGGCGGTGTGGTCCCGGAGATCGCCGCGCGTGCGCATGTCGAGGCGCTCGAGCCGCTGATCGAAGCGGCGCTGGCGGAGGCCGGCGTGACGCTGTCGCAAGTCGATGCGGTTGCCGCGACGGCGGGGCCTGGACTGATCGGTGGGGTGATGGTCGGGCTGGTCACCGGCAAGGCGCTGGCGCATGCGGCGGGCAAGCCATTGGTCGCGGTCAATCATCTCGAAGGCCATGCGCTGAGCCCGCGGCTGGCCGATCCCGATCTCGATTTCCCCTATCTGCTGCTGCTCGTCTCGGGCGGGCATTGCCAATTGCTGCTGGTCGAAGGCGTCGGGCGCTATCGCCGCCTCGCCACCACGATCGACGACGCCGCGGGTGAGGCGTTCGACAAGACCGCCAAGATCCTGGGGCTCGGCTTTCCCGGCGGCCCGGCGGTCGAGCGGGCCGCGGCGATCGGCAAGGACATCGTGCCTTTGCCGCGGCCGCTGCTCGGATCGGCCGAACCCCATTTCTCGTTCGCCGGGCTGAAAAGCGCGGTGCTGCGCGCGCACGACACCGGGCAGTGGCGAGTCGAAGACATCGCCGCAAGCTTCCAGCAAGCCGCGGTCGATTGCCTGGTCGACCGCACGCGCCGGCAATTGGGCGATACCGACGCGACCGCGTTGGTCGTCGCCGGCGGAGTCGCGGCGAACAGCGCGGTGCGCTCGGCACTCGAATCGCTGGCAGGCGATTACGCCTTGCCCTTCAGCGTTCCGCCGCAATGGCTGTGCACCGACAATGCCGCGATGATCGCCTGGGCCGGTGCCGAGCGCTTCGCAGCCGGCTTGACCGACCCGCTCGATATCGCCGCACGCCCGCGCTGGCCGCTCGACCCGGATGCGGAAAAGGTGCGCGGGGCAGGAGTGAAAGCGTGAGGATAGGCGTGATCGGCGGCGGTGCCTGGGGCACCGCTCTGGCGCAAGTCGCGGCGGCCGACGGCCAGCCCGTCACCTTGTGGGCACGCGAGCGCGAAGTTGTCGAGTCAATCAACGCGCGTCACGTCAACGAGCTGTTCCTGGCCAACGTGCGGCTGTCCGAGACTATCGTCGCGACCGACGATCTCGATGCGATGCGAGATGCCGATGCCTTGCTGGTGGTGGCGCCGGCGCAGCATGTCCGCGCGGTGCTCGACGGGCAGGATTTCGGTACCAAGCTGCTCGTGCTGTGCGCCAAGGGAATCGAGGCGGGGAGCAAGCTGCTGGTCGGCGAAGTCGCGCGATCGGTGCAGCCGGCGGCACCGATCGCGGTGCTGTCGGGTCCGACCTTTGCGCACGAAGTCGCAGCGGGGCTACCGACCGCAGTGACGCTGGCGTGCGACGACGCCGATCTCGGCACGGCCCTGGCCGAGCGGCTTGCCTCTCCTACCTTCCGGACCTACGCATCGGACGACGTTATCGGCGCGGAGATCGGCGGCGCGGTCAAGAACGTGTTGGCGATCGGCTGCGGTGTGGTCGAGGGCGCGGGACTGGGGCAGAATGCGCGCGCCGCGCTGATCGCGCGTGGCTTCGCCGAAATGACGCGGTTCGGGCTGGCGCGCGGCGCGCGGGCCGAGACGATGGCGGGCCTGTCGGGGCTCGGCGACTTGGTGCTGACCTGCTCATCGACCAGCAGCCGTAATTTCTCGTTGGGGGTCGGGCTGGGCGAAGGGCGCTCGGCGGCCGAGCTGCTGTCCTACCGCCGCACCGTCGCGGAAGGCGCCTTTACCGCGCCGGTGCTGCGCGAAGCGGCGGTCGAAGCGGGCGTCGACATGCCGGTGACCGAAGCGGTGTGTGCGCTGCTCGGCGGTGCGCCGGTCGGAGACGTGATCGGCGCGCTGCTCAGCCGGCCTTTGCGGGACGAACGGGAGTAACCCACTCCGTCAACCCGGCCTTGTGCCGGGGTCTGCCGTGCCGCGCCGGCTGCCCTTTGAGCCTATTGGCTGTTGCTCAGCCGCGAGGCGGACCCCGGCACAAGGCCGGGGTGACGATTGGGATCGGGCGGTTCAGGGCTTCCGAAACTTATAAATGAACTGATCCGTATGCCCGCGGATCGTCTTGTCGAACACCGGCTTGGTGTGATCGTCCCCCGCATTGGCGAGTAGCTTCGACTCCCCATCGAACACGAACCCCGCCGCCTCGACCTGTTGCTTGACGATCGCCGGGTCGATCCGGTGGAGCGTATCGGTGTCGCGCATCCCCGACCCCGGCGCGGCGGCATGATCGATGATCAGATAGATGCCGCCGGGTTTGAGCGCGTCGAACACCGCCTTGTTGAGCACGGCAGGGTCGATCGAGCCCATGAACTTGTCGGGATAATCGTGATAATTTTGCGAGGTGAAGACCAGGTCGACCTTTTCGGGCGCGGTCAGGCTGGTCGCGGGCTGGATGTTCGCCGACACATTGGCGAAGGCGGGCGTGCCGGCGGCCGCGGCATAACGTTTGACGTCGCTGCCCGATTCCATCGCATAGGGTTTGGGCCAGATGCCGTAGACATGCCCCGATGGCCCGACGATCCGGGCAAAGGTGCGCGTCCAATAGCCGCCGCCCGGGATCAGATCGATCACCTTGTCGCCGGATTTCAGCCCGGCGAAGGCGGCGATCTCCGGGCCGTGACGCCGCGCATCGAGCGCGACGTCGCGCGCCAGCCGCGTGTCCGCGGTGGCGGTATTGCCCGTATCCCACTTCTGGGTGCAGCCGCCGAGCGCCGCGGCGCCCAGCAGCACCGCCAACCCGGCCCGGATCACTTGAGCGGCTTCCGGAATTTGTAGACGAACTGGTCGGTCACGCCGCGGATCTTGGCGTCGAACACCTTGAGACTGTGATCGTCCTTGGGATTGGCCAGCGCCTTCGATTCGCCGGCGAAAGTGAAGCCGGCCGCCAGCACCTGCTTCTTGACGATCGCCGGGTCGATCCGGTGGAGCGTATCGGTATCGGCCAGGCCGCTGCCTGCGGGGGCGACATGATCGATCACCACATAGGTACCGCCCGGCTTGAGTGCCTTGAACACCGCGGCGTTGAACGCGTTGAGCGCCGGCTCGCCTCGCCCGTCATTGGGCAGATCGTGATAATTCTGCACGGTCCAGACCAGGTCGACCGGTTTGTCGACCGTGATCAGTCCGGCATCGACCGCGGCGGTGACATTGCCCAGCTTGCGGCCGTTGAGCGCGTCGACCGTCGTCTTGGCGCGATCGCCTGCGGCGCTCGGCCACAAGGCATAGACATGCCCGGCCGGCCCCACCACGCCTGCGAAGATGCGCGTCCAATATCCTTGGCCCGGCAGGAAATCGACGACCTGCCAGCCCGGCTTCACGCCCGAAAAGGCGAGCACGTCGGCGGCGTGCCGGCGCGCATCGTCGCCCGCCTGGTCGGCGCGCGCCGGATCGGCCAGCGCCTTGGCGATGGCCGGCGACACGTCCGATTTCGCCACCACTCCCATCGGCACGGCGATCGCGGCAATTGCCGCCAGCATGATCCCAAAGCGCATCGACCTCTCCCTTTGACAATCGTTCAAGTGACAATCGTTACGCTTGATCTAGACCGATGCTGCGACGGTTCAATGACCGCCTACTGTCGGGGCACCCAAAAGATTTCCAATCTGCTATTCCCATAGCGTAAAAACTCGCCCAAAATATCGTTCCATTTGAATCCAAAAGTAGCCTCATTCCTAGACATATGAGCCCAAAAGAGGCCTTATTCCTGCCCAGCAGCGGGGTCGAGATGATTGAGCGCGTAATCTAGGTCCGACAGCCGATACAATGCGAAGGAACGTTGTGTGATCACCGGCCTCAAGCTCAGCCTTGATATCTTTTTACGCATATAGAAACCGCAAGCTCCGCGTTCTCGGTAAAATTTGGGTAGCGTCGAAAAACTTCTATTGAAGCTGCGCACAGCGTCCAGTTCTGCGACCACCGAGTAGCCGGTCGATTCCACTTTGAGCAGGCCGGCAGCGACTACTCGATTGAACGCCTCAGCCCTAAGGCCGACTGCCTTGCGCAGCGATGCACCTCGGAGGGTCTTCGATTTTTTCTACGAAGCCAAGCTGCCGGTCCGCAATGCGTCCTGAAGTCGGTCGTTCGATAGGCTCCGAGCTGAGCCCGAAAGCAGTCGCTCGGGCAGCTTATTCGAGCAAGTCCTTCAGGCGAGATATTCGGCCTTGAGGGCAGTCCGAAACCCCGGCTCGTCGACCTCAGCGATGGGAAGATGGCGAGTTTGCGGAAAGATGTCCGCCTCGAACCTGTCGACGACCAGTTCGGCATAGCGCTCCGACCAGTGCGAACGCGTTGAGACACGCTGATATAGGCTGAAATCTGGCTGGCTGGGGCGGCAGGATTCGATTATTCATTCTATCTATTTGATTAATAGCAATATTATTTAATATTTGGATCGGGAGACCAACAAAAAGAGCAACAGTAGAGGTTCCTACCGCACACACTAACGGCGGAGACTTGGGTCGCCAGGCGCCTGTCGGCTGTCGGTCCCAAAAAGCGGACGCCACATGCCAGCCCGTGGACGATCGAATCTTTACGGGAACGAACGGCCGCTTACCTGCGGCGCGGCTTGGTCCCTTAAGTTCACAACATAGTCAGTGCGCCATGAACACCGGGCATGGAGCATTCGTCAGCAAGTCGCGAGTAACCCCGCCGAACAACGCTTCCGTCAACCGCGAGTGCCCGAATCCGCCGGCGATCACATAGCCTGCGTCGTGGCTTACTGCACGGCTGATCAGCGTGCGGCCGATGTCGCCATTTTCAGGCGCTAGCCGCTCGATTCGGACATGGATGTCGTATCGCGACAGATAGCCGGCCGCAGCCTCGGCAGACCCTTCGCCTCGCCCTTCCACTTCGGTCAGGAACACACGATCAGCATGCTGCAAAAGCGGAAGCGCGTGCCGCACCGCCGCCATCGAGCCGGTCGACCCGTTCCAGGCGATCATGGCACAGGCGGGCCGGAATCGGCGTAGACCCTCCGGAACGGCGAATACCGGCTTGCCAGATCGCGCGATCACTTCGCCGGCGACGGCTCGCATGTCTGAAGTCGGGAAATCGTCCAGCCGCCGGTTGACGACGATCAGATCCGCAAACTGGCTAGCAGCACGCAGGCTGGGGGCGACCCGGCCTGTCACGTCGGCCCATTCCCAGGAAACGCCTTCAGTCTTCAGCCGCTGCTCCAATCGGGTACGATTGGCTGCCTCTTTGGTGACCTCTTCGGCGAGCAGGATCGCGCCGATCCCGCCGCCGAATGCATCATCCGCGAGAGCGATCGAGGGGATTGCGACATCCAGACACATCAGATGGCCATTGAACATCCTGGTCACATCCAACGCCAGTTGAAGGCGGGCCTCCTGACCAGGGTCGTCATGGATCAGTGCCAGGATATTCTTCATCGCCGTATCTCCGGGAAAGTCGGCGCTCATCCTATTGTGCCGCTTGCGGCCGCGATATTCGGGGAATTACGGAGCCATTGAGCCCGGCGAGGATCATGCGCGTCGCGCCCGTCAATCCGTAACATTCCGGATCGCACGATCCAGCATTCCCCGGCAGGAAGGGATTAGGTCCATTTCGGACGGAATTGGAGTACGGGAAATGCACCGGCGCGACGCTGGCATGATCGCCGCAGCCTATGGCCGCCGCGCCCATCAATATGTGGTCGACCGAATGGCCGATGCGGTGCGCACCGGGCGGGACGACGACGCACTCTATTATGAAAAGGTCCTTCGCGAGGTGGAGCGGATCCGGCTGGACGAGGCGGCTCGATCTCCATCCGATTAAGGGAAGAGCGCTCGCGCCGTCCATTCGTCACCACAACGACGATATTCCTGCCGCTCGTGCAGACGCGCCGCGCCATCCGACCAGAATTCGATCGACGTCGGATGCATGACATAGCCACCCCAGAAAGGCGGTCGCGCGACGTTTCGCCCGTCGAAGTGCTCGGCATATGCGGCGATCCGCGCGAGTAGATCGGCACGGTCTGTCAGCGGCTCGGATTGACGCGAGGCCCAGGCACCGATCTGCGATTCCCGATCGCGCGAGGCGAAATAGGCGTCGCTGCGTTCGCTGCTGGCCGCCGTCACCGGTCCCTCGATCCGCAGCTGGCGGCCAAGCGCCGGCCAAAACAGGCAAAGAGCGGCGTCGGGGCGGTCGGCGAGGTCGCGAGCCTTGCGGCTGGCATTGTTGGTGAAGAATTCCAGGCCGCGCCGATCATGCCGCTTGAGCAGCACGATCCTGGACGATGGCCGTCCATCGCGATCCGCTGTCGCCAGCACGGCGGCGTTGTAGAAGGATGGATCGGTTGCCGCGGCGTCGGCGAACCATTGATCGAGCATCGGCCAGGGCTCAGTCATGGGCGCCGGCCCGATATCGCGGATGGCCGGCAGCGACGCTGCCCGACCGGCGCGCGACCCAGGGATAGCGGTGGGCCATCCCGTCGTCATAGCCCAGATTGAATATTGTGGCGCTTTTGGCGGGGCGTTGCGGCCGCGTGTAATAGGTCCGGAACAGGCGGTCCCAGACGAAATTGGTGATGCCGAAATTTCCGCGCTCATCGTGGAAATGATGCTCGAGGTGGCGCGCCTTCATCACTGCGAGAAACCGCAGCCGCGGCTTGTAGGGCAGATGCTGGATACAATGCGCGAATTCGTAGAAGCAGGTGACGAGCAGGCCGGCAGCAAATCCCGCGGCGGCCCCGCCTGTCGCGCCGATCAGCCACCCGGGCAACGCGGCAACCAGCAACAAGGTCGGCAGCGTCGTGTAGAGCGCGCCGAACAACACCTCCAGGTGATTGGGATCCCGGTGATGGTCGTAATGGATCCGCTTCCACGCCGCTGCCAGGAACGGAACCTTGAACATCCAGTTGCTGTGCAGCACCCAGCGATGGAGCGAATACCAGACCAGCGGATAGGCCAGGACGACCAGCGCGATCGCCGTGGCGGTCTGCACCGGTGAGGCCGGACGGTAGACATACAGACCCACCATCGCTCCCGCCAGCAACAGGTAGGTGACGATCGCGTAATGGCGGAAATAGGCGCCGGCGAGATCACGCAATGTCATGCGATCGAGATAGTGGGATCGGCGCCAGAACGGCGTGGCGAGCATTTCGTCGGTCTGCATGACGGTGGTGCCTCGGCTGATGGAAGGTGACGAGGCGACCGACTGCCCCCTCTGACGCCTCGTCACAAAGGACCATAGCCCCCTGCGCCGCACCCTGGATTTGATCGCGGTCAAGGAAATCGCCGGCCTTGGCGACCACCGCCCCGTGGCGCCGGCAAAGCCTTGGGGAAACTACGCATAGAGCCACGTTCGCCCTCCCGGCTAAGCCGCCGCCATCCCCGTGAACCGGGGTGACAACGCATTTCGGGGGGTCGATTTGGACGACGTCGTGACCAGGGCCGGTGGTTGGCTCCTATTGATGTTCCTGTGCGTGAGCGCAGCGGGCTTTGCGGCCGATAGCGGTTTTGCCGTGCACATGATGATCTGCGCCGCCGCGGCGACGATCGCGGCTTTCTATACGCTGCGGCAGATCGGGCACGAGCCGAAGGCCGTGCGTCCCGACCGTTATTATGACGATGTCATCCGCTGGGGCGTCATCGCGACGGTGTTCTGGGGGATTGCCGGCTTCCTGGTCGGCATTCTGATCGCTTCCCAGCTGTCCTGGCCGATCTTCAATCTAGGTATCGAATATACGTCGTTCGGCCGGCTCCGTCCGCTCCACACGTCGGCGGTGATCTTCGCGTTCGGCGGCAATGCGCTGATCGCGACCAGCTTCTACGTCGTGCAGCGCACCTGCCGCGCGCGACTGTTCGCGCCTGCCCTCGCCCGTTTCGTGTTCTGGGGATACCAGCTGTTCATCGTCCTCGCCGCGACCGGCTACATGATGGGGATCACCGAGGGTAAGGAATATGCCGAGCCCGAATGGTATGTCGACATCTGGCTGACGATCATCTGGGTCAGCTACCTGGTCGTCTTCGTCGGCACGATCGTGAAGCGGTCCGAACCGCATATCTACGTCGCCAACTGGTTCTATCTCGGCTTCATCATCACCGTGGCGATGCTGCATCTCGTCAACAACGTCTCGATGCCGGCCTCCTGGCTCGGCTCTAAATCCTACTCGGCCTTTTCAGGTGTCCAGGATGCGCTGACGCAATGGTGGTACGGCCATAACGCGGTCGGCTTCTTCCTGACCGCGGGCTTCCTCGGCATGATGTATTATTTCGTGCCCAAACAGGCCGAGCGGCCGATCTACAGCTATCGCCTGTCGATCGTTCACTTCTGGTCGCTGATCTTCCTCTACATCTGGGCGGGCCCGCACCACCTCCATTATACCGCGCTGCCCGACTGGGCGCAGACGCTCGGCATGGTGTTCTCGGTGATGCTGTGGATGCCGAGCTGGGGCGGCATGATCAACGGCCTGATGACGCTGAACGGCGCGTGGGACAAGATCCGCACCGACCCGATCATCCGCATGATGGTCTTCGCGCTCGCTTTCTACGGCATGTCGACTTTCGAAGGCCCGATGATGTCGATCAAGAGCGTCAACTCGCTCTCGCACTACACCAACTGGACCATCGGTCACGTCCACTCGGGCGCGCTCGGTTGGAACGGCATGATCACCTTCGGTGCGCTCTATTACATGACGCCGCGTCTATGGGCCCGCGAGCGACTCTATTCGCTGCGCATGGTCAATTGGCACTTCTGGTGCGCGACGCTGGGCATCGTCCTCTACGCGTCGTCGATGTGGGTCGCCGGCATTACCCAGGGCCTGATGTGGCGCGAATATGGGGAGGATGGGTACCTCGTCTACTCGTTCGCCGAGGTCGTGGCGGCGCTGCATCCGTACTACGTGATCCGCACCGCGGGTGGCCTGCTCTACTTCGTCGGCGCGCTGTTCATGGTCTGGAACATCTGGATGACGATCGCGGGCAAGCTGCGCAGCGAAGCGCCGATGACCACGGCTGCCTTCGATCCGGCGAAGGACCGCCCCGTCGTGCCGGCCGTCGCGGCCGCTCCCCTTCCTCTTGCCGCCGAGTAAGCAGCAATGGCCATTTCATTCCTTCAGAAGCACAAGGTGATCGAGCGCAACGTCATGTTGCTGATGGTGCTCGCCTTACTCGTCGTCGCGATCGGCGGCCTGGTCGAGATCGCGCCGCTGTTCTGGATCAAGGAGACGGTGCCCAAGGTCGATGGCGTGCGGCCGTATACGCCGCTCGAACTCGCCGGACGCAACATCTACATCCGCGAAGGTTGCTCGCTCTGCCACAGCCAGATGATCCGCCCGTTCCGCGACGAGGTCGAGCGTTACGGCCATTACAGCCTGGCGTCGGAAAGCATGTACGATCACCCGTTCCTGTGGGGGTCGGAGCGCACCGGCCCGGACCTGGCCCGCGTCGGGGCGCGCTATTCGGACGAATGGCATCGCCAGCATTTGACCGACCCGCGCTCGGTCGTGCCCGAATCGATCATGCCCGGCTATGCCTTCCTGGCGGACCGCAACCTGGAATTGCCGCATATCGATCGCGATCTGACGGCGCTCCGCGACGTCGGCGTTCCGTATAGCGACGACGACGTCAAAAAGGCGGTCGCCGACGTCCTGACCCAGGGCGACTTCGGCGACGGCGACAAGGCCGAACTGGCCAAGCGCTATCCTGGTGCGCAGTCGCGCGATTACGACGGCAATCCCGGCCGCCTGACCGAGATGGACGCGTTGATCGCCTATCTTCAGATGCTCGGCACCCAGGTCGACTTCAAGAAGGCGGCGGCACGGGAGACCGCCAAATGACCTACGAAGCGCTCCGGCAATTCGCCGACTCTTGGGGTCTTGTGCTGATGGGGGTCGGCTTCACAGTCTTTGTCGGCTGGGCCTTCCGCCCGAATTCGAGCGCGGCCACGCGACGCGCCGCCACCAGCATTTTCGAAGAGGATCAGGCCGATGGCTGACAACAAGCGCATCGACCATGCGACCGGCACCCCTACCGTCGGTCACGAATGGGATGGAATCGAGGAACTCGACACGCCGATGCCACGCTGGTGGCTGTACATCCTGTACGCCACCATCGTCTTCGCGATCGGCTATTGCATCGCCTATCCGGCCTGGCCGCTGCTGACCCGCGGTACGCCGGGCGTGCTGGGCTGGACCAGCAAGGGCCAGTTGGAGGCGGAACTCGCCGCCGACAAAAAGGCCAAGGCGGCCACGCTCGCGGCGATCGATCGTCTGCCGATCGAGGAAATCGAGAAGAATCCGACGCTGATGCGCGCGGCAATTGACGGCGGACGCGCGGCGTTCCGCATCAATTGCTCGGCGTGCCACGGATCGGGCGCGGCGGGCAGTAAGGGCTATCCGAACCTGAACGATGACGACTGGTTGTGGGGCGGCGACATCAAGTCGATCCAGCAGACGTTGCTCGACGGCGTGCGCTTCCCGGGCGACGACAATACCCGGATGTCGCAGATGCCGGCGTTCGGCAAGGACGAGATCCTGAAGGCGGACGAGGTGCAGGACGTCGTCTCCTACGTCCGGTTCATCTCGCATCAGGAGACGGCTAGCCCGTCGGCCAAACGCGGCAGCGCGATCTTCGCCAACAATTGCGCGGTCTGTCACGGCCCCAATGGCGGCGGCAATCGTACCGTCGGCGCGCCCAACCTGACCGACAAGATCTGGCTCTATGGCGGCGATCGTGACACGCTTACCCAAACGGTCACCAATGCACGTTACGGGATCATGCCGGCCTGGGGTCAGAAGCTCGACCCGGTGACGCTCAAGATGGTTGCCGTCTACGTCCATTCGCTCGGTGGCGGCGAAGCGCTCCCAGCGGCGGCGCCGGCCACCACCGTCGCGGCCAAGTGAGATGTCGGACCCGCGCGACCTGACCAATGGCGAGGAGCAGTTCTTCGCCGCGCGCCGCAAGGTTTTCCCCAAGAAGATCGACGGCACGTTCCGCCGATTGAAATGGGCGGTGATGACGGTCGCGCTGATTATCTATTACGTCACGCCGTGGCTGCGCTGGAACCGCGGCCCCTACGCCCCTGACCAGGCGGTGCTGGTGGATCTGGCGCACCGCCGCTTCTACATGTTCGCGATCGAGATCTGGCCGCACGAATTCTATTACGTGGCCGGGTTGCTGATCATGGCGGCGATCGGGCTGTTTCTGGTGACGTCGGCGGTCGGTCGCGCATGGTGCGGCTATGCGTGTCCGCAGACGGTGTGGACCGACCTGTTCGTTCATGTCGAGCGCATGATCGAGGGTGATCGCAACGCGCAGATCCGCCTCGACCGCGCCCCCTGGGGGCCGGCCAAGATCGCCAAGCGATCGAGCAAGCTCATGCTCTGGCTGGCGATCGCGGTCTCGACCGGCGGTGCCTGGGTCTTCTACTTCACTGACGCGCCGACGCTTGCGCGCGAGCTCGCGAACGGAACCGCGCCATTCGTCGCTTATGCGACGATCGGGGTCCTGACGTTCACCACCTTCACGCTCGGTGGCCTGATGCGCGAGCAGGTGTGCATCTATATGTGCCCCTGGCCGCGTATCCAGGGCGCGATGATGGACGAGCGCACGCTCGCGGTGACTTACAAGAGTTGGCGCGGGGAGCCGCGCACGCGAGGGCTCAAGCGAGCCGCCGAAGCCCATGACGGCAATCTCGTTCTGGCCGATCTGGCCACGGGCGCGTCGAGGGTAGGCGATTGCATCGACTGCAATGCCTGTGTCGCGGTCTGCCCGACCGGCATCGACATCCGCGAAGGCCCGCAGATCGGCTGTATCACCTGCGGCCTATGCATCGACGCGTGCGACGACATGATGAAACGGGTCGGAAGACCGCCGCGGTTGATCGGCTACACGACGGAGGTCGATGCCCGGCTCGAGACCGCCGGCAAGCCGGCATTGTCGCCGCTGCGTCGGCTGCTGCGACCGCGCACGTTGGTCTATCTCACCGCCTGGTCGGCGGTTGGGCTCGCCATGTTGTTCTCACTCGGTACTCGCACGCGACTGACGGTCGAGGCGTTGCAGAACCGCAATCCGATGTGGGTCCGCCTGTCCGACGGCAGCATCCGCAACAGCTATTCGATCAAGGTCCGCAACATGGAAGGTCGTCCGCGCAGCATCGAACTCGGTCTGCAAGGCCTCGATGCCGCGATCTGGACCGCGGAAGGATCACGCCAAAGCGCGTCGCGCGCGGTCCGGTTGACAGTGCCCGCCGACCAGGTGGCCAAGGTATCGCTGTTCGCGGCAGCGCCGGCGACAGGCGACGAGCGCACGACGATCACCTTTACTGCGCGCGCGCTCGACCGCGAAGGCGGCGCTGCGTCGGCCCCCAGTTTCTTCGAACGCCCGGAGTAGGATGATGACCGCACGCTTCACCGGTTGGCACATGCTGGCGATCATGATCGGATTTTTCGGCGTGGTGATCGCCGTCAATGCCGTGATGGCAACCGACGCCATCCGGACGTTCGGCGGACTGGTCGTCGAGAACTCCTACGTCGCCACGACGCACTATAATCGCTGGCTCGCCGAGGGCCGCCAGCAGGAGCGCGAAGGCTGGCAAGCCGCGCCGACCGCCGACAGCACGGGCGCGGTCTCGCTGCGCCTGTCGCGCGCCGGTCGGTCGATTGACGGCGCCTCCGTCCGCATCATCGCCAACCATCCTGTCGGGCTGGTCGCGCAGCGTAGCTTTCGCCTGCACGCATTGGGCGGCGGCATGTACCGCTCCGGCGAGCGATTGCCGCACGGCCGGTGGCTGGTCCGCATCGAGGTCAGCGTCGGCACCGAGCGTGCGGCGTTCGACGACGAGATCAGGGCATGAACGCTCCGGTCGTCATCCGTCGCGACGACAGCCTGACGACGACCGATCTGACTGTCGAGGGCGTGCATTGCGCCTCGTGCATCGCCAAGATCGAGGGCGGCCTGCACGCGCTGCCCGGGATCGCGACCGCCCGGATGAATCTCTCGACGCATCGGCTTCATATCGCCCATTCCCCGGCGATCGATGCAGCGACCCTGGTGCGCACGGTCGAGGGGCTGGGCTTTCGGGCGCATCCCTTCGCTGCCGCCGAGAGCACGGGCGAGGATGGCGAACGCCGCCGGCTGCTGCTCGCGCTCGGCGTGGCCGGGTTCGCGGCAATGAACATCATGCTGCTGTCGGTGTCGGTCTGGTCGGGTGCCGATGAGGCGACACGCGGGCTGTTCCATTGGCTGTCTGCGCTGATCGCGATCCCCGCGGTCGCTTTTGCCGGCCGGCCATTCTTCACCAACGCGTGGAGCGCGTTGCGCCGCGGCCGCACCAACATGGATGTGCCGATCTCGATCGGCGTCGTGCTGACCACGCTGATGAGTCTCTACGAAACCGCCACAGGTGGCGAGCATGCCTATTTCGACGGCGCGGTCATGCTCCTGTTCTTCCTGCTCGCGGGACGCTTCCTCGACAGCGTCATGCGTGCCCGTGCCCGCGACAGCGTTGCGGCCTTGCTGCATCAAGTTCCCGCCGATGCACTGGTGCTCGCCGCCGACGGATCGTCGTCGCGGCGCCCGATCGCCGACCTGCGCCCCGACGAGCGTGTACTCGTGGCTGCCGGCGAACGGATCCCGGTCGACGGGATCGTGGAGACCGGCACAAGCCTGGTCGACCGATCGCTGGTGACAGGCGAAAGCGCGCCCGATCCGGTGGAGGCCGATGGCGAAGTTCTCGCCGGCACCATCAATGTCGCTGCCCCGCTGGTGATCCGCGTGACCCGAACGGGCGACGATACGGCGATCGCCGACATCGCGCGGCTGATGGAAACGGCGCACCAGGTCAAATCACGCTATGTGCGGATCGCCGATCGGGCGTCGCGTCTTTATGCGCCCGCGGTCCATACGCTGGCCGCGCTCAGCTTTCTCGGCTGGCTGATCGCCGGCGCCGGCGTGCATCAAGCGGCGACGATCGGTGTCGCCGTCCTCATCATCACCTGCCCGTGCGCGCTGGGACTGGCGGTGCCGATCGCCCACGTCGTCGCCTCGGGTGCGTTCATGCGCGCGGGCATGCTGGTCAAGGACGGCAGCGCGATCGAACGCCTGTCGCGCGTCGATACCGTGCTGCTCGACAAGACCGGGACGACGACGCTGGGGCGCTTCGTTCCGGTCAGCGGCATGCCCGACGACGTCGCCACCTTGTCGATCCTGTTCACCCTGGCGCGCGGCAGCACGCATCCAATGTCGCGGGCGATCGCGATGGCGGCTCAACGGGCAAGCGCGGTGGCGCTGCCGGCTGCCTATCTGACCGAGCAGGCCGGATTGGGACTCGAAGGCGAAATCGCCGGCGTTCGTTGCCGGCTGGGGCGGCCCGACTGGATCGCCGGCGACGGCGCACTCGACTATGATCGCACCGCAATCGCTTATCGCGTCGGAGAACAGCCGCCCCGTCTCGTCGTCTTGAGGGACGAAACCCGGCCCGATGCGGCGGAAGCGATCGCGCGCCTGCATCGTTCGCGGCTGACCGTAGAGATGTTGTCGGGCGACACCCCTGCCGCGGTCGCGGAACTCGCCGCAACGCTCGGCGTCGCCGCCCTGGCGCGGATGTCGCCGGGCGACAAATACGATCACGTCGGCAAGCTTCAAGCCGCAGGGCACCATGTCCTGATGGTGGGCGACGGGCTCAATGACGGTCCGGCGCTCAAAAGCGCGGAAGTCGCGATGGCCCCGGGCAATGCGAGCGATGTCGGCACGCTCGCTGCCGATATCGTCTTCCTGGGCGACCGGTTGATGCCCGTCCCTCTCGCCATCGCAGCCGCGCGGCGAACGATGACCGTCGTGCGCCAGAACTTCGCGCTGGCGATCGGCTATAACGCGATCGCGGTGCCGCTCGCGATCCTCGGGCAAGTGACGCCGTTGATCGCGGCGGCGGCGATGTCGGGATCGTCGCTGCTGGTCGTCGCCAATGCACTGCGGTTGAGGGGAGCGGTACGATGAACGGCATCCTGTTGCTCATCCCGTTCGCGCTTGGCCTGGGCCTGGCTGGTCTCGCGGCGTTCTTCTGGGCGGTTCGCGATGGCCAGTTCGAGGATCTCGATGGCGCCTCGATGCGTATCCTGATCGAGGACGATCGGGATGGTTGACGGCGCGGCGGCCTGGATGGGAATTGCGGCGGTCACTCGGCTGGCGCTGGCTATTGCGTGCTGCCCGCCCGCGCAGGTCCTGACGCTGCCGCTATGTGGCGACAACAGTCACCGCATTGCGATTCCGCTCGATCGCAAAAAAGCCCCACGCGAGGAATCGCCAATGGGGTGTCACGCGGTTTGCAGCCGAAAGTTGACCACCGACGGCGAAGACTGCCCTGATTGCTGATCGCAGTCACGCCGCGAGGCGAACGGCGCTTTCCAGTTCGAGCCGGTTCCAGATGTCGACGAGTGCCTTGGTGAGGTCGCGCATCATCGCTTCGTCATGGGCGGGGCCGGGGGTGAAGCGCAGACGTTCGGTGCCGCGCGGCACGGTCGGGTAATTGATCGGCTGAACATAGACGCCGTATTCGGCGAGCAGGATGTCGCTGATCCGCTTCGCCTTGACCGGATCGCAGACCATCAGCGGCACGATATGCGTGTCGCCCGGCAATACCGGGAGCCCGGCCTCGGCCAACATCGCCTTGAGCATCCTGGCCGAGGCCTGCTGGCCTTCGCGCTCGGCGGTCGATGCCTTGAGGTGGCGGACGGAAGCAAGCACGCCGGCGACCAGCACCGGCGACAGCGAGGTCGTGAAGATGAACCCCGGCGCGTAGCTGCGGATCACGTCGATGATCGTCTGGTCGGCCGCGATATAGCCGCCCATCACCCCGAACGCCTTGCCCAGCGTCCCCTCGATGATCGTGATGCGATCGGCGACGCCGTCGCGCTCGGAAATGCCGCCGCCCCTGGGGCCGTACATGCCGACGGCATGGACCTCGTCGAGATAGGTCAGCGCGTTATACTTATCGGCGAGGTCGCAGATCGCCGCCAGCGGGGCGATGTCGCCTTCCATCGAATAGACGCTCTCGAACGCGATCAGCTTGGGCGCGTTGGGGTCCTCGGCGGCGAGCAGTTCTTTGAGATGCGCGACGTCATTATGACGGAACACGCGCTTCTCGCAGCCCGAATTGCGGATGCCGGCGATCATCGAGGCGTGGTTGAGCTCGTCCGAAAAGATGATGCAGCCGGGCAGGATCTTGCCGAGCGTCGCCAGCGTCGCCTCGTTCGAGACATAGCCCGAGGTGAACAGCAAGGCGCCTTCCTTGCCATGCAAGTCGGCGAGCTCGCCCTCGAGATCGACATGGTAATGCGTATTGCCGCCGATGTTGCGCGTGCCGCCCGAGCCGGCGCCGACATCGTGCAGCGCTTCTTCCATCGCCGCGATCACCTTGGGATGCTGCCCCATCGCCAGATAATCGTTCGAGCACCACACCGTGATCGGCATCGGCCCGTTATGCCCGGCGAAGCACCGCGCATTGGGAAACGCCCCCTTGTTGCGCAGGATATCGATGAACACGCGATACCGCCCTTCGGCATGCAGCCGGTCGATCGCCTGGGTGAAGAGCTGTTGATATGGCATGCGCCGCCTCCCTGATCGCGGGATGCGCGAAGCGCGACGCAGGACCAATGCGTAGTAACCCGTAGAATTGGCGCTGCGGCATCCGGGGCAATACGGATGGAGAGGCATCAAGGCGCCCGGCACAATCCGCTCCATTCAAAGGCAATCTGGCGGAAACCGACATGACGATTCGGCATCTCGACGCGCTCAACCATCCTCGATCGATCGCCGTCATCGGCGGATCCAGTAAAGCCGGGTCGCTCGGCACGCGCGTGCTGGAGAACATCATCGACGGCGGCTTTGCCGGCACGGTGTTCGCGGTGAATCCCGACAAGGTCGAGTTGGAGAACGTCTGGTGGGTGGCATCGATCGCGGATCTGCCGCGCGCGCCTGATCTCGCGGTTGTCATCACCCCGGCAGCCACGATTCCAGCGATCATCGATCAATTGGGTGCCAAGGGCACGCACGTCGTGGCCGTGATCTCGACCGTGCCGCATGACGCCGCCGCGCGGCAGGCGATGCTCGACGCCGCGCGGCCGCACGATGTCCGGCTGATTGGCCCCAATTGTCTGGGGCTGTTGTTGCCCCATGCCAGGCTCAACGCGTCATTCGCGCCCCGCGACGCCGCGCCCGGCCGGCTTGCCTTCCTGTCGCAGAGTGGCGCGCTGGTGACGGCGATGCTTGATTGGGCGGCCGATCGCCATGTCGGTTTTTCGGGCGTGGTGTCGCTCGGCGACATGGCCGATGTCGATCTCGGCGACCTGATCGACTTCTACGCCGGCGACCCGCATACTGACGCCATCCTGCTCTATGTCGAGCAGGTCACCAACCCTGCCAAATTCATGTCGGCGGCGCGCGCCGCTTCGCGGATCAAGCCGGTGATCGCGATCAAGGCCGGGCGCACCGCGGACGCGGGCAGAGCAGCCTTTTCCCATACCGGCGCCCTCACCGGATCCTACGACGTCTATGCTGCCGCCTTCCGCCGCGCCGGCATCATCCTGGTCGACACCTTGGGCGAGCTGTTCGACGCCGCGCAGATCCTGTCGCGCTATCGGCCACCTTATGGCGAGCGGCTTGCGATCGTCTCGAATGGCGGCGGGGCAGGCGTGCTCGCGGCCGACGCGCTCCAAAGCGTAGGCGCCAGCCTGGCGGCATTGTCGGCGGAGACGATCGCCGCTCTCGACCCCGAGCTACCAGCAGGATGGTCGCGCGCCAATCCGGTCGATGTCGTCGGCGATGCCCGGGCGGAGCGCTTCTCGGCCGCCACACGCGCGGTGCTCGCCGATCCGGCGACGGACGCGGCGCTCATCATCCATTGTCCGACCGCGGTCGCGACCGGTGAGGAGATCGCCAAAGCGGTTATCGCGGCGCGGGTGGAAATGGGCGGACACAAGCCGCTGATCGCTTGCTGGATGGGACCGCGCAACGAAGAGGCGGCGCAGCCACTGTTCGATAATGCCGGCATTCCCGTGTTCGACAACCTCGACGAGGCGGTCCGCGCCTTCGGCTACCTGGCCAAGGCAAGCGCAGCGCGAACGGCACTGATGCGCGCGCCCGCGCATCAGCTCGTCCCGGCCAGCGATCGCGCGCGGGCGCGCGCAGTCATCGTCGGCGCGCGCAATGCCGGTCGGCAATATCTGTCGGCGACCGAGGCCAAGGCGGTGATCGCCGCCTACGGAATCCCTGTGGTAAGCGGAATGCTCGCGCGCGACAGCGATGCGATCGCGCGGGCCTGCGCCGATGTGCGTCCGCCTTATGCCGTGAAGGTGGTCTCGCCCCAACTGCCGCACAAATCGGACGTCGGCGGAGTCGCGTTGAACGTCGCGACGATCGGCGATGCCGAGCGCGTCGCGGTCGACATGGCCGAGAGGATCGGACGCGACCATCCCGAGGCGTCGATCACCGGGTTCGAGATCGAAACCATGGTCAATTCCCCTTCCGGTCGGGAGCTGCTGATCGGCGTGTCGCGCGATCCGATATTCGGGCCGGTGATTGCATTCGGGGCCGGTGGCAAGGCGGTCCAGGTGACGCACGATATCGCGCTCGGCCTGCCGCCGCTCGACAGCGTCCTGGCCGGCGAGATGATCGACGGCACGCGAGTGGCGCGCCTGCTCGGCGCCTATCGCGACGTACCGGCGGTCGACATCGATGCCGTCGTCCGCGCGCTCAGCGCCGTATCGGCGCTGGTTATCGACATGCCCGAGATCGTCGAACTCGACATCAATCCATTGCTTGCTGACGAGCACGGCGTGATCGCGCTCGACGCCCGGATCGCCTTGTCGATGGAGGTCGCCGGGTCGCAGCTCGTCATCCGGCCGACGCCGATCGAATGGGCCGCCGACCTGACAACGCGCGATGGCGTGAAAATGCACGTGCGCCCGATCGTGCCGGACGACGAGGGCGCGCTCGCCGACCTCTTCCATCACGTCACGACCGACGATCTGCGCTTTCGCTTCATGACCGGACTGCGCGAGGTCGGGCGCGAACGGCTCGTGGCGATGAGCCAGATCGATTACTGGCGGACGATGCATTTCCTGGCGTTCTTGCCCGATGGCACGGCGATCGCCTCGGCGCTGCTGGCCTGTGATCCCGACCGCGAACGCGCCGAGCTCGCGGTCTCGGTGCGCAGCGATTTCAAGGGGCGCGGAGTCAGCTGGACATTGGTCGAGCATGTCGTCCGCTACGCCGAGGCGGAAGGGATCGGCGCGATCGAAGCGGTCGAAAGCTGCGAGAACCGCGCGGCATTGGCGCTCGAGCGCGAGGCGGGGTTCGTCCCGATCCCTGGTGGCGATGTTGGGTCCGAGGTCGTTCTACGCCGCATGCTGCTGCAACCCGCGGCGCCGGCGGCAATGGAGCCGGCGGAATGAAGAAACGCATTCTGGTGATCGATGGGCATCCCGATCCGGATCGGGGGCGGCTCGTCCACGCCTTGGCGGATCGCTACGCGGAAGGCGCGACGGCCTGGGAGCACGAGGTCAGGCGCATCGATCTCGCGACCACCGACGTCCCTTTCGTGAGATCGCGGGCGGAATGGACCAATGAGCGACCCTCGCCCGCGATCGTCGACGCCCAGACCTCGATCGCCTGGGCAACCCATATCGTCTTCTTCTATCCGCTATGGCTGGGCGATGTCCCCGCTTTGCTCAAGGCATTTCTCGAGCAGGTCATGCGGCCGGGTTTCGCCGTCGACGATCAGGCTTCGCTGGGTGGTGGCTTGCTGCGGGGCAAATCGGCCACGGTGGTCGTGACGATGGGGATGCCGGCCGCCTTCTATTCGCTCTGGTTCCGGTCGCACAGCGTGAAGAGCCTCGAACGCAACATCCTGAGGTTCGTCGGGATCAGGCCGGTCCATCACATCCTGTACGGCGCGGTCGAGCAAAGCGCGGCGAAGCGCGCGCGGTGGCTCGACGACATGTTTGTCCTGGGGACGGGCGGCGGCTGACGCGAGTGGGACGACCTTCGCGTGCCGGTCAGGCGCGGAACCAGATGAGGGTTGCTACGCACACGATGGCCACGGCGCAGCCGACAAGCGGCAACGCGGCCATCGTACCGGGCCGACTGCGCGAAAGGAGTATCGTCGTGACGGCTTTCAGCAGCATGTTGGCGGCGACAGGAGCGGCCAGGGCCGGTCCCGCGAGCATCGCCTGCTCCTGGACGGTCAAGGAGGAGAAAGCGAGAACCGCGGCGTCGACATCGGCCATGCCGGTCGCGGTGAACACGACGAGCGGCCCCGACGACCCCAAGGTGGAGGACGCCAGCCGCGCGCCCAGCGTCGCCACCGCGGCGATCGCCGCGAACGTCACCGCTGCGCCGAGCTCGAGTGGATTGCCGATCGGCGCCCAATCGTCGGCTGCCAGCGCCTTGCCGTTCCGAGCCCAGAGCGCTGCGGCGGCGAGTACTGCCAGACCAGGCAGGATCGCATAGGCCGCATTGGCCAACGCCGCCGGCGCCAGAAAGGCGATCAGCACAAGGACGCGCAGCCCGCCGACGATCGAGGCGATCAGCAAGGCGACCGTGAGGGTGCTGGCTTCGCCGTCATTGCCACGCATCCGCCGGGCGAGAGCGGCGGTTACCGCGGTCGACGACACCAGCGCGCCCGCGGCGGCGGTCAGCATCGGACCTTTTCCGCGCGACACGTGGTGGCCTGCGAGATAGGCGGCGAACGAAATCCCGCTCACCAGCACGACGACGAGCAGCAGGTGGTGCGGATTGATCGCGCCGTACGGCCCCATGCCGCGATCCGGCGCCAGCGGGAACAGGACCAGCGCAACGATAGCGAACTCCGCCGCCGCGCGCATCTCCTGGGCCGTAAGATCGCCGACCAGCTTGTGGAGCCGTTGACGCGACGACAGGAGGAAGATGGCAATGGCGGCGCCGGCCAATGCGGTCTCCGGCTGGCCCGAAGCGGCCAACGCGCTCAGGCCGAGGACGAGCAGGCCGGCGATCGCGCTGGTCGCGCTCTGGCCGTCCTGGGCCCGCACCTGGCGCGTATAGCCGACGATCAGCACGATACCGCTCAGCAGCACGAGCGCGACGCCGATCGGTCCGGCGATCAGCGCTGCCGCGCCGCCGGCGAGCCCGAGTAGCCCGAAGGTCCGGATACCGGCGACACGGTGGCCATCATCGGCGCCACGCCCGGACCAGCCCCTTTCCAGCCCGACCAGCAGGCCGATCGCTCCGGCATAACCGAGCGACAGCAAAGACTGGGCGGGATCGGGCATTCTATCGCGACAACAGGACCGGAAGTCGCGTCTCGTTGATCAGCCCGGCGGTTACGCCGCCGAACACCAGTTCGTGCAGCCGGCTGTGCGCGAACGCGCCGGCGGCGAGCAGATCGGCGCCGAGTTCGAGAGCGCGGGTCTGGAGTTGCTCGGCGACATCGTGACGGCGTTCCAGCCACACCGACCCCACTTCGAACCCATGGTGACCGAGATAGGTGGCGACGGCACCGTGCCCCTTCGGATCGTCCTCCTTCGCGGGGCGGTCGCCGCAGCTGACCAGGTCAACCCGCGCGCCCGGTTCCAGTAATGCCACCAGATCGTGGAGCGCGCGGACGGCTTCAGGACAGGATTTCCAGCCGAGGACTGCGTGATTGACCGAAGTCAGCGAACGGCCTGGCGGCAGGATCAGCAGCGGTCCGCCCGACGCGAGCGCGAGCATCTCGGTGACACGGCGGTACAGATAGGGAATTGCCCAAGTCTCGTGCGAGCCGACGACGGCCAGGTCGGCGATCGGCCGGGTTCGCCGGACGTCGCCGGCTAGCCAAGCCACATCGTCGAACAAGCCGCGTATATCGAGCTCGATCGGGGCGCCGTTGAGCGCTGCACGCAGCTTCGCGACCTGTTCCTCGGAATCTGCCTGCAGCATCTGGTCGGGGAGGTAGAGCACGCCGAACGGCGCCAGATCGGGCGCGGCGAGCGGGCCCGGCGTCAGCAAATAGACGATCAGGCGCGCGTCCATGCGCTCGGCCTGGGCCATGATGGTGCGGACGAACGCGGCGCCATTGTCGACATCGTCCAGTACCGCGAGCATCGTTCCGGTCATCGTATCTTCCTCAGGCTGGAAGGGAAATCTCGTCGCATCGCGTCACCTTGAAGCAGAGCTCCTCACCGTCCTGCTCGCGCACCGTCAGGTACGCGCCCATGGCAAGCGGATGCGTTTCGAGATGGAAGATCGGCTCGTCATCGGCTTCGCCCGGCGCATAAGAAAAGCGCCAGCCTTCGGCGTGGTGCAGCAGATAGCCGTGCCGCTCCACCTCGTCCGGCCATGATCGCAGCACGGTCGCCTGCTCGGGATGCGCGCGAACGGCGTCCCCATCGATTCTGCCGTCGCCATCAAGCGGCGCCCGGAGAAGATAGCAACGCGCCGCGGACCCTTCGGGAAAGGCTTGGCTGCGGGCGAGATCGAGGCGGATCGTGTACCAGGTCATGCCGCCGACTCTGCACCTGCCCGGCGGCCGGGACGATGCGTAGATTCCCGGATTAGGTAATGTGCTCAGCCGGCCAACCGGGTCAGCCCGACATCGTCGAGCACCCGGAACAGACGGGTCCCGACAAGCTGAATGATACCGGCCCTTTCGAACCGGCGGATTTTCCGGCTCACCGTCTCGATCGTCAGGCCGAGCAGGTCCGCCATTTGCTGGCGGTTGAGCGACATGGAGGTAGCTCCGGTCACATCGCATGGCGTTGATCGACGCATGTCGACCAGCAGCGACGCGACACGTTCTTCGGCGGTCTTGCGACCCAGTGAAAGGATCGATCGTCGCGCGGTGTCCAGATCGTTCGAGAATCGCCGCAAGAGTGATGTAGCGATCTCGGGATAGCAGACAGTCAAGGCATTCAGATCCGCGCGCCGGTACACGCAGACCGTCGTGCTGGCCAAAGCGGTCGCGCGATGGCTCCATTGGTCAGCGAACAATTCGCCGACGAAGGAACCGGGCCAGGCGACGCCGAGTATCTGTTCGCGGCCGTCGCGAAGCGACGCGGTGAGCTTGAGTGCGCCGTCGCGGACGTTGCCGACGTCATAGATTTCGTCGCCTTCCCACGACAAGACCTCGCCGCGGCGCAGCCGGCGTACGCGGCCGATGCGCGCCATCTCGTACAAGACGTCCGGCGGAAGGTCGGCGCAGATCGACTGTTGTCGACCGAGGCACTGCGCACAGCGAGGTTCGGGCGCCGGAGCCGCACGGCTGCCGGGTTCGGGCCAGGCTAAAGCAACAGCTGCCATCGAGTCAGCCCGCCAGAGCGCCGATGAGCTCGTGCTGGCGCAGCGGCTTTTCGAGTACGGCATCGAACCCTGCGGCGCGTGCCGCTTCCATCAGCGTCGGCGAAGGGAAAGCGGTGATCAGGATCGCCTTGCCTTTCCAGCCGGTCCGGCGGAGCGCGCGCAGCACGCTGACTCCGTCACCGTCGGGAAGGCGGTAATCGGCGATCAGCACGTCCGCGTCGTCCATCGTATGGCCCTCGAGCACTGGCGCAGCACCCGCGAACGAGCGTACGTCATAGCCGCGCCAATGGAGCAGCATCTGCAGCGATCGCCGGACGGCTTCGTCGTCCTCGATCAACAGGACGACTCGCTGCACGTCGACCGTCTGGTCCGGGTTGGGGGATGCACCATTGTTCATGGTCGCATCCGTCGCATGGTCGTCGGGCGCCGTCGTTACGTAATGATCCGCAGGTCAGCTCTCCAGGCCCGCCGCGAACGCGATGCGCAGCGCTTCCGATAGGCTGCGAACCTCCAGCTTGGTCATCAGGTTAGCGCGATGCACCTCGACCGTGCGCGGCGAGATACCCAGGTCATAGGCAATCGTCTTGTTGGGATGCCCGCGCGCCAGACCCTGCAACACCTCCTGCTCGCGGGCCGTCAGCGCGGCGATACGAACTTCGGCGTCGTGCGTGGTCGTCGCCGCTGCCTCGCGTCGTTCCAGCCTGGCAAAGCCAGCATCGAGCGCGACCATCAACTGATTTTTCTCGAACGGCTTTTCGAGGAAATCGACCGCACCCGCCTTCATCGCCTGCACCGCGATGGAGATGTCGCCATGGCCGGTGAGCACGATGACCGGGAGGGTGATACCGCGATCGTTCAACTCGCGCTGCACTTCCAACCCGTCCATTTCGGGCATGCGGACATCCAGCAGCACGCAACCGGGATCGACGTGCTTGGCCTCCTTCAGGAATTCGACGCCCGATTGGTAGGTGCGCGTGTCGAAGCCCGTCGTGCGTAGCATGAAGCTCGCGGACCGTCGGATCGCATCTTCGTCGTCGACGATATGAACCAGTCGTCTGTCACTCATCGTCCGGCTCCCCGCTCTGGATGGTGAAGTTGAATATAGTCCCCCCGCCGGCATTGTCCTCTGCCCAAATGCGGCCGCCATGCGCCTCGACGATCGTCCGGCAAATCGACAGTCCCAGCCCCATTCCGCTTTCCTTGGTGCTGGCGAACGCCTGGAACAATTGGGGAGCGAGCGCCGGGTCGAGCCCGACGCCGGTGTCGGCGACCGACACGCGGATCATGCCATTCGGTTCGCAGACCGTGGAGACGGTGATATCACGAACTTTGCGGTCGGCGATCGCGTCGACGCCGTTGCGGATCAGATTGACCAATACTTGCTGGATCTGGACGCGGTCGACAAAGGCTTCGCTGGCATTGGGATCCAGCTTGAAGAAGGCGCGGACGCCGCGTTCGCGCGCGCCCGCCAAGGCCAGGCGGCTGGCGTCCTCGATCATTGCGGGCAGATTCTCGACGTGCTGCGCCACCTCGCCGCGCGCCACGAAATCGCGCAGGCGCCGCACGATCTGGCCCGCCCGTAGCGCCTCCTTGGCCCCTTCCTCCACCGCTTCCTTGATGAAGGCCTCGTTCGCCTCGTCGCGCCGATCGAGCAGTTCGCGCGCCGCCTCCATATAATTGGCGATCGCGGTCAGCGGCTGGTTGAGCTCGTGCGCCAAAGTCGACGCCATCGTTCCCATCGCGCTGACTCGCGACACGTGAATCAGTTCCGACTGCAATTCCTTCAGCCTCAGCTCCGCCTGCTGCTCGGCGGTGAGATCGCGGATGAACCCCGTGAAGATGCGGTGGCCGTCGGCGTTGACCTCACCGACCGACAACTCCATCGGAAAGGAGGTGCCGTCCTTGCGTTGCCCGACCACGATGCGGCCGATCCCGATGATGCGGCGCTCGCCTGTCGCCATGTAGTGCGAAATGTACTCGTCATGCCGGTCATGATCGGGGTTGGGCATCAGCATGCTGACGTTGCGGCCGACGACTTCGGCCTCGGTATAGCCGAACAGCCGCTCCGCAGCGGCGCTGAACGATACCATCGCGCCCTTTTCGTCGATCACGATCATCGCGTTGGGCACCGTCGCCAGGATCGACCGCACATGCAGTTCGCGTTGTGCGAGACCCTGCTCGACCGCTTTGCGCGCGGTGATGTCATAGACGCTCTGACCGAAACCACGGACCGATCCGTCCGTGTTGCGCAGAGCGAAAATGGTGATGTCGGCAAGGAATTCGGAGCCGTCCTTGCGAATGCGCCAGGCCTCCTTGCGCATCGGAGCGGAGGCCGCGGCCGCAGCGGCGCGATCGGTCATCGGTGCGCCTACCGATACATCCTGTGGCGTGTAGAGCAGTGCCACCGACCGCCCCTTCACTTCCGCCGCGCGCCATCCCGTCAGTAACTCGGCACCGCGGTTCCAACTCGCGATCAGTCCCTCGGGCGAGGTCAGGAATAAGGCGCGGTCGCTGGCGCTTTCCACGAACAGAGCGAGTTCCGCGTCGAGCGACGTGTTGGGCAGATTGGGGTCGATGATATCCATGTCGTCGTACCCTTATTCGCGCGGCGAGCATCTATCCCATCCGGGCATTTACTTAGCCGACTTTGTTGCGCGCGATCAAAGTGTCCTCGCACGTTCGTCCGTAGCGACACAGCCTCAACAGGAGGTGTGTATGACGAAGTTGATGCTACTCGCTGGGGTGAGCGCCGCAATGCTCGCGACCCCCGCCTTCGCCAAGGAAGGCGACGTGCTGGTCCGCGCTCGCGCGATAATGGTCGCGCCCAACGAAAGCTCCGGGGCGGTATCCGGCATTCCGGGAAGCAAAGTCGGGGTCGGCGACAGCGTCATGCCCGAAGTCGATTTCACCTATATGGCGACCGATCATATCGGCGCGGAACTGATCCTGGCGACCACCAAGCACAGCGTGTCGGGCCGCGGCACGATCTCGGGCCTGGGGGATGTCGCCAACACCTGGGTGCTGCCGCCGACTTTGACGCTACAATATCACTTCGCGCCGGAGGGCAAGGTGCGCCCCTATCTGGGCGCGGGCATCAACTATTCGGTCTTCTATTCGGCGAAGGCGACGCCCTCGCTCAACGCGGCTCTGGGTGCGACCAAGGTCAAGCTTGGCGACAGCGTCGGCTATGCGCTGCAGGCCGGCGTCGACATTCCGGTGAGCGAGAAGGTCTTCGTGAATTTCGACATCAAATATATCGATATGAAGACCACGGCCCGCCTGACCAGCGGCGCGACCACCCGCACCGCGCGCGTCAAGATCGATCCGATCGTCGCCGGCATGGGGATCGGGTTCCGGTTCTGAGCAGCCAAAAAGAGGGGGCGATACGTATCGCCCCCTCTTTTCTATGTCCCGGTCACGCTTGGTGAACGATGAAGATCGGCACCGGGCTTTCGCTCAGCATGCGCTGGGTGGCACCACCGAAGGCCGCTTCCAGGAAGCGCGACCGGCTGAAGGCGCCCATCACCACATAAGCGGCATGCTCGATCATCGCTTCGGCCATGATCACCGAACCCGGCCGATCCATCAGGCACTTCTCGCGGCGGATTGTCGCATGCACGCCGTGCCGTGAGAGATAGGCGGCGGCTTCCTCGAGCGGGAGTCCCAGCGACCCGTCCTCGGCATAGAATAAGATGACCGAGCGCGCGAGCTTGAGCAACGGCACTGCTGCTCGCAGCGCAGCGGCGGCATGGTTCGATCCGTCCCATGCGACCACCGCTCGTCCCTGAAGATCGATCGACCGCGCCTTTTCAGGGACCGCGAAGACCGGCGTGCTGCCCTCCAAGACCATATCGCCGGCGAGATCGAACATGTTGGGATAGGCTGACTTGTCGTCCAACCCACGATTGACCACCACCAGGTCGGCGAGTTTGGCTGCGCCGCGTAGACACGTCGCCGCATCGCCAACGGCGTCGATCATCGTGTGGGGGATGCCTTCCCTGCCGAGCCGCGCTTCCAACGCAGCGCGATTGGCGGCCTCGGCTTGCCGCTCCTCGGTCATTATCGCGGCGCCGGCAAAGGTGCCAGTGAAGTCGGCTCCTACCAGCGAGGTCATCGCTACATCGAGACAGGTCAAATGCCCATCGATCGCCCGCGTAATATCTATCGCGACCTGCAGCCGTGCCTCCTGCCCGCAATCGTCATGCGCCAGGACCAGGATGTTCTTCATGACCGCCTCCATCGTCTGGATGAAAGCACGCTATGCCGGGCTGCGCGGCCGCAATATCGGGATAGCTACGTAATCAAACCGCCTTGCTGAAGCGATCGCCGGCTACCGCCCGGAACGTATCGAACGCGACCGCGGCGAGCCGCGCATAGGGCTCGCCATCCGGCAAGATGACCAGCCCTGTGTCATGGCGGCGAATCAGCCCCCGCTCCTGCATTGGCGCCAGTTTCGGGGCGGCGTCCGCCATGACTTGCGCCGCTATGGCGGGCGGCCAACCGAGCTCGATCAGATCGACGCGGCCATCGCACAACAGCCGCTCGATCACCGCTCCCCGCCGTTGATCGTCGACCGAGCGCCGGATTCCCCTGGTCGTACCGAGGCAACCATTCTGGACTTTCATCCGGTATCGCCCGACATGCTTTTCGGTCTGGGTGATCAGCCCTGGAAACAGGCTGATCGAGGACGCGCCGAGGCCAATCACCGCGTCGGCATCGTCGTCGGTAAACCCTTGGAAATTGCGCCGCAATTTGCCGTTGGCAGCGGCGAGCGCGAGCTTGTCGTCTGGCCGCGCATAATGATCGAAGCCGATCGGCCGAAGGCCCTCTTCCAGCCACAGGTCGCGCGACAGGATGCTCTGCCAGAAACGTGCTTCGGCATCGGGCAGCTGGTCGTCCTCGATCATCCGCTGGCGCGGCAGCATCCGCGGCAAATGGGCGTAGCCGAACATCGCCACGCGATCGGGCGCCAGATCGCGCGCCAGCGTGATCGTCCGCGCGATCGTGTCCAGCGTCTGGCCAGGCAACCCGTACATCAGGTCGAGGTTGATATGCGCTATCCCCGCGCGCCGCAGATCCTCGACGCAACGGGCGACCATGCGGAACGGCTGCAGTCGGTTTATCTTCGCCTGAATACCGAGGTCGAAGGTTTGCGCCCCGAGGCTGACACGGGACACGCCGTTCGCCGCGAGCATCCGGCAGAAATCGGCATCGAGATGCCGGGGATCGAGCTCGGCCGCCCATTCGGCATCCGGCGTGAGCCGAAAGCCGTCGCGGATAGCGGCGACGACGCGCTCGAACTGAGCGAGCGACAAGGCATTCGGACTGCCGCCGCCGAAATGGACATGGCTAACCTTGCCCCTGGCGCCACCCGCAACCATGCCGATTTCCGCAACCAGAGCCTCGACATAGATGTCCAGGCGCGATGCACGACCGACCGGGCCGGTATTGCAGCCGCAATACCAGCAGATTTCATGGCAATAGGGAATGTGCAGATAGAGCGAGATCCGGTCGCTCGGTCGTAATGCGTCCAGTGCCGCCCTGTGCTCGGCCGCGCCCACGGTTTCGGTAAATTCGGCGGCGGTCGGATAGCTCGTATATCGTGGCACCGAGCGAGCGGCGAGATCGGCGTGAAAGACGGCCATCAAAACTTCCTTGGCTACCGGTTGGTTCGTCGATCGCGATCAGGAGGTGCTCAGCAACGGCAATGCGGGCTCGAACGCTATCGCGGATGGCATGCCGACCTGCGCGGTCAGGGCCGGATTCGTTCTGCCAGGCGTCACGCAAACAAATCCTGTTCCTCGGCGCGCGCGATAGGGTCCGGGACCACAATGCCGTGGTCCGACGCGGGCAAATGCCTCCGGTCGTGCGGCATGCTTGCGGCAAGCCAAGCATTCCACCACGCCGTCCACCATTGCACGGGTTGCAGCCAAAGCGCTTGGCCACTGGGCCAAAGCTCTTCGGCGGCCTCTTTTGGCGGCGTTTCCGGTGCGACTCGCTCCATCGGCCTTCTCTCCTCCTCGAGCGAGGCCGCGATAGGGTGCGTTTCCCTCTCCGGACTATCGGGGATCATACGTAGACGCGCGCGGAGATTTGCCTGCGGCGTGCCGTATTTCGCTTCCCTGAGGCCTAGAGAAAGCCCGCGACCATCACGACCGCCGCGACTCCCATCAATCCGGCAGCCGCCCCGGCCAGCCAGATCAAGGGCCGAGGAGCGGTGAACGCACCCATCACGCCAGCTCGCGAGGCCAGGATCATCAGCACGATGATCAACGGAATCGCTACCACGCCGTTGATGACCGCGCTCCAGAACAAAGCGCGCATCGGACTGATCGGCAGGAACTGCAGCACCAGCGCGAGGAGAACGCTGACGGCGATGATCGTGTAAAAGGCGCGCGCATCGGTCGCCTTGCGGTCGAGACCCCAGGTCCAGCCCATTGCCTCGCAGAGGGCATAGCCGGCCGAGCCCGCCAATACGGGCACGCCGATAAAGCCGACGCCGAGAATGCCGGCGGCAAAGACGGTCGACGCCCCGGCGCCGGCGAGCGGCCGAAGCGCCGCGGCGGCCTCGGCGGCGGTATCGATCTGCGTGATCCCCGCGGCATGGAGCGTCACGCCCGTGGCGAGAATGATGAAATAGGAAGCGAGATTGGAATAAAGCATGCCGCTCCACGTATCCCAGCCGATCCGGCTCAACTCTGCCTCTGCGGCGCTCGGGTCTTCCCGCAGCGGCGGCGCGCCGCGCAGATCCTCGATTTCCTCGGACGCCTGCCAGAACAGAAGATAGGGACTGATCGTGGTGCCGAAGATGGCGACGATCATGGTCGCTGCCGCGCCGTCGAGGCGAAAGTGCGGAAAGACTGTCTGCCGCAGCGTCTCCCCCCACGGCACATGCACCGCGAAAAGCACCGCAGCATAAGCCAGCAGTGACAGCGTCAGCCACTTCAGGAACAAGACGTAGCGGTGATACGGTACGAAGATCTGAAGGAGCAGGGTCACCGCGACGAACAGCGCGATCATCACGCGACGGCTGATGCCGCCGACCAGTTCGGCGGTTTCCCCCATCGCAGCGATGTCCGCCGCGATGTTGAGCGTATTGGCGACCAGCAACAAGATCACCAGGGTCGTGACGATCCAGCCGGGAAAGGCCAACCGCATATTGGCAGCCAGCCCCTTACCGGTCACGCGCCCGAGCCGGGCGGCAAGAATCTGGATCGCCGACATCAGGGGAAACGCCACCGGCATCGTCCACAACATGCCGAGACCATAGGCTGCGCCAGCCTGAGAATAGGTGGCGATCCCGCTGGGATCGTCGTCTGCGACGCCTGTGATCAATCCAGGCCCGAGTTGAGCGAGTGGATGCCGCTTCAGTTGGTCGAGCAATGCCCTTCGGTCACCGCCCGGCGCCACGGCCGGCTGTGGCGATGATGCTACCACCGGCCGCGCAGCCCATGTCCGGTGCCGCCTGATACCCGACGCCAGCGATCAGCCTGCGGGCGCGGCATCCTGTCCGGTCTCCCTCTCCGCAAGCCGCGCCATCTCCGCGCGGTGCGCCGCGTCGAGCACGGTCGCGCACATGTTGCGTGCCGCCTCACGAACGCGATCGAGTTGCTCGGCGGCATATTGTTTGTTCAGCCCTTCGACGACTGCGTCGATATGGACGTGCTCGGTCGCGGCGAGCTCGAAAATCGTGCCGAGATACCGGTCGAAGCCTTCGCGGAGCGACGCCAACTGACCCTGCTCGCCAAGCCAGACCTCTGTCGATGCCGAGGTCGAGAAGCTGATCATGTGACGTCCCTTGAGAAAGGGATTATGGGCCCGCGCATGGTCGTGGCTCGGTTTGAATCCGGCGCCGAGAACGCGATCGACATAGCCCTTGATCATCGCCGGCGGCCCGCCGAACCAGATCGGATAGACGAAGACCACGACATCGCAGCGCCGGATTTCGGTAAGGTCGTAGACGACCTCCAGCTCGGGAGCTTCGCCGAGATATTCGAGCACCGGATCGAAGCGGTTCAGATAGAGGTCGCGCAGGAACGGCCTTTGACCGCACGCCTCGACCGTGTCGCAATAGGCCTGCGCGATCTGGTGGTTGAAGCTGCCGCGACGCGGATGCGCGAGCACCACCAGATGTCGGATAGGGGCGATCGCCATGACCTGTCTCCCGGCGTCAGTGCTTGAGAAACAACGGCACGGAGCTCTCGTGCAGGAGCCGCTCGGTCACGCCGCCGAAAATATTCTCGACCAGGCGAGAATGGCCGAAGCCGCCCATCACCACGTAATCTGCCTTGAGCAGATCGATCTGCTCGAGAATAACGAAAGCGGCCTTCTCGCCGAACGCGAGGTCCGAGCGTACGTGCGAGGCGATATTGCGTTGTGCGAGCAGAGTGTGCGCCTGGCTAGCTGGAAGCTTTAGCGACCCGTCGTCGATCTCGACGATCGTGACGGTCGACGCGCGTCGCAAGAGTGGGATCGCCGCCACCATGGCATGATGCGCCTCGCGCGATCCATCCCAGCAGATCACGGCCTCGCCGTTCAGGCATATGCCGGGCGACTCCGGCGGCACCGCGACGATCGGCGTGTCTGCGGTGACCAACAACTCGCTGATCGCCGCGTAGGTCGGAGGAAAGAGGTCGGCGCGCGGCGCGCTCATCACGATCAGATCGGCCAGTGCGGCCAATTCGGATAACGCTGGGAGCATGGCGTCGCGGCGCTCGATCCACTGGGCCGAGACCCCACTCGCCTCGATTTGGTCGCGGACCGTGGTAAGCGGCGCGACTTCGGCTTCCATCACCAGCGAACCGCCGCGCGTGACACTCGCCCCTTTGGCATCCGGCTCGGCCAGATCCACACAAAGAAGCCTTCCCTGGCTCGCCCGAACGAGGTCGAATGCGGCCTGCAGCCGCGACTGCTGTCCGACATCGTCGTGGATCAGTACCAGCACGTCGCGCATGACTTTCTCCTGCATATGGGGCTCGCCGAGGCGGCCCAGGATCAGTCATGTTTTATTGGCCGTGCAGGCGCGCCGGATATACGGGTTATCCCCGATATGGGCGTTCGGCGGCCTCGGTCAGCTCGCCTTGGCCAGATAGGCAGCCATGCGCTTTTTCGCGAAGGGCGGGAGCGAAACGGCCTTGGCGGCAGCCAGGTTCGGCGACGGTCCTTTGCCGGCCTGGATCAGGGCAACCATGCCCATGGCGAAATGAGGCTTGCACTTGATGCCGTAGAGACCCGGCGCCGTCAGCTTCAGATCGAACTGCTTGCCCATCGCGCCGGCGCTCGGCGCGACACCGGCCGGCAGAATCGACGCGATCGCCTCCGCATTGTGCATCGCGTTCTGCGGCATGAAACGAATCGTGTCACCGACATTAGCCTTCACGAACCCCGGTTCGAAGACCATCGCACCATCCGCACCCATGTCCTTCATATGCACCGTGATGATGCGTCCGGCCGGCGCCGGTGCCGCCGGAGCGGGCGCGAACGCAACGCCGATCGCCGCGGTTGCCAGCGTGGCGGCGCATGCTGCCAGGATGATCCTCATGTCCTTACTCCCAATATTTTCACGGGCGACCCCGCGGCCGCCAATCTGGCCCCCAACATGCCGTGGCCGTACCCGTGAACAATTGGTCCTTGGTCCAATAGCGCGGACCGCCGGAAGGGTCAGAATGCGAGCTAGAGATGTGCCCGCCGAGCGTGACGGGCCAAGTTCGGCCAAGGAGAAATGCGATGTTGCAGCAGGCACTCGACGAGCTGAAGGGCCAGATCGCCCTGCGCTCGCGTTACGATAATTTCATTGGCGGCGAGTGGGTCGCGCCGGTCAAGGGGCAGTATTTCGACAACCCGTCGCCGGTGACTGGCAAGACCGTTTGCTCGGTCGCCCGAGGCACCGCCGAGGATATCGAGCTCGCGCTCGACGCGGCGCACAAGGCCAAGGAGAAATGGGCCCAGACCAGTCCCGCCGAGCGCGCCGGCGTCCTGCTCAAGATCGCCGACCGCATGGAAGAGAAATTGTCGCTGCTCGCGCTGGTCGAGACGATCGACAACGGCAAGCCGATCCGCGAGACGACCGCCGCCGATTTGCCGCTGGCGATCGATCATTTCCGCTATTTCGCCGGCTGCCTGCGCGCGCAGGAAGGATCGATCGCGGAAATCGATCACGACACGATCGCGTACCATTATCACGAGCCGCTGGGCGTGGTCGGCCAGATCATCCCGTGGAACTTCCCGCTGCTGATGGCGACGTGGAAGCTGGCCCCGGCCCTCGCCGCGGGCAATTGCGTGGTGCTGAAGCCCGCCGAACAGACCCCGATGTCCATCATGGTGCTGATGGACGTGATCGGCGACCTGTTGCCGCCGGGTGTGCTCAACGTCGTCAACGGCTTCGGCATCGAGGCGGGCAAACCGCTGGCGCAGAACAAGCGCATCGCCAAGATCGCCTTTACCGGCGAGACCACCACCGGCCGGCTGATCATGCAATATGCGACCGAGAACCTGATCCCGGTCACGCTCGAACTCGGCGGCAAGTCGCCCAACATCTTCTTCGCCGATGTGATGGCGGAGGATGACGATTATCTCGACAAGGCGCTCGAAGGCTTCGCGATGTTCGCGCTCAACCAGGGCGAGGTCTGCACCTGCCCGAGCCGCGCCTTGATCCACGAATCGATCTATGACCGGTTCATGGAAAAGGCGGTGGCGCGTGTGCAGGCGATCAAGCAGGGCTCGCCGCTCGACATGGCGACGATGATCGGCGCGCAGGCGTCGAACGACCAGCTCGAAAAGATCCTGTCCTATATCGATATCGGCCGGGGCGAGGGTGCCAAGGTCTTGACCGGCGGCAAGCGCGCCCATCTCGGGGGCGAACTCGAGGCCGGCTATTATGCCGAGCCGACGATCCTCCAGGGCAACAACAAGATGCGCGTATTCCAGGAGGAGATTTTCGGCCCGGTCGTCGCGGTCACGACCTTCAAGGACGATGCCGACGCGCTGGCGATGGCCAATGACACGCTCTACGGCCTCGGTGCGGGCGTGTGGACCCGCGACGGTACCCGCGCCTATCGCATGGGCCGCGGCATCCAGGCGGGCCGCGTGTGGACCAATTGCTATCACGCTTATCCGGCGCACGCGGCATTCGGCGGCTACAAGCAGTCGGGCATCGGGCGCGAGACGCACAAGATGATGCTCGACCATTATCAGCAGACCAAGAACCTTCTGGTCAGCTATTCACCAAAGGCTCTAGGTTTCTTCTAGAGCCCTCCAGTGCAATTCCCCCGGGCAGAACCGTTCGACTCTCTATCTCTGTCCGGACTTTGGCGGCGGGTCGCAAATACCCGCCGCCCTTTTCTCCGCAACAGGAGCATGCATGCCTCCCGCCCGCATTCTCGCCACCGATGCCGCGGTCGCGATGATCGTCGCGCTGCAGGACAAGCACGGTCCGCTGATGTTCCATCAATCGGGCGGGTGCTGCGATGGTTCCGCACCGATGTGCTATCCGGCCGGCGAATTCCACGTAGGAACGCAGGACGTGCTGCTCGGCCAGGTGGCCGGCGAGGTGCCGGTCTGGATCGGCGCCACGCAGTTCGACTATTGGCGCCATACTCAGGTGACGATCGATGTGGTTCCTGGCCGGGGCGCCGGTTTCTCGCTCGAAGGCCCCGAAGGGGTGCGCTTCGTTATCCGCAGCCGCGTATTCACCGATGAGGAAGCCGATGCGCTCGAAGCAGCGGGCGCGCCGCCGCGCGGGGACAGCTGACACGCGAATGACGGTGACGGCGCGATCGGGGCATGACATCATGGATGCGATGGCCCCGCGACCCGCCCCGTCCTGCGACGATCCCGTCCGCGTTGTGTGGACCAGTGCCGATGATCCGCGCGATGCTGCGCAGCAATTGTTCCGCGCACTCGATCCGCCGAGCCTGGCGGGCGTGCTGATATTCTGTTCGAGCCGCTACCCGCTCGGCGAGCTTGCGGCCGAGATCAACAGGTGCAGCGAGGGCCTGACCGTGATCGGTTGCACCTCGTCGGGTGAGATCACCGCCGAGGGCACCGCCGAAGGCACGATCACCGCGATCGGCTTTCCAGCGAGCCACTTCACGCTGACCGCGACGCGGTTCGACGACCTCGATTCCTTCGAGGAAGGCGCGGCACAGGGCGTCGTGCGCGAACTGGTCGGCGCGGCGGCCGCGGCGTCGCAGGAATTGGGTCCGACCGTCCATCGCGCCGCGATCTTCCTGGTCGACGGACTGTCGCATCGCGAGGAGATGCTGACGGTCACCGTGCAGGATGCGCTGGGCGAGATACCGCTGATCGGAGGATCGTCGGGCGACGGCCTGGCGTTCAAGGAGACCTTCATCTTCGAGAGCGGAGAGTTCCGGCGCGATTCGGCATTGGTCGCGATTCTATCTTCGTCGCGAGCGCTGAAAGTGTTTCGCGCGCAGCATTATCGCCCGGGCGACACGAAAATGGTGATCACGGGCGCCGATCCGGTCGGCAGGGTCGTGACCGAGATCAACGCCGAACGGGCGGCCGACGAATATGCCCGGCTGACCGGGATGACCGTCGACCAGCTCGGACCTAACGTCTTTGCGGCACATCCACCGATGGTCCGTGCCGGCGGCGAATATTATGTGCGCTCGATCCAGACCGCCAATCCGGACGGCAGCCTGACTTTCTATTGTGCGATCGACGAAGGCGTGGTCCTGACGTTGGGAGAGGCCGGTGACATCGTCGGCGGGCTCGCGACGCTGTTCGACGATCTCGATCGCTCGGTTGGTGGCATCGACCGTATCATCGGCTTCGACTGCGTGCTCAACAAAGTCGAGATCGAGCAGCGCCAGCTGACCCGCAAGGTGTCCAAGCTGATGGTCGAGAACCGCGTCACCGGGTTCAATACCTATGGCGAGCAATATCACGCGCTGCACGTCAACCAGACGTTCAGCGGCCTGGCGATCGGGGGCGGCGGCTGATGGCGACGCGTGCCTTCCCCCCTGTCTCCCAAGAGGAGCGTATCGCGGCGCTCGAGATTGAGATCGCCAAGCTGAAGCGGATCAACGCCGCGTTGATGGACCGCGTCGAACGTTCGACCGATCTCCAGGGCAACGCCTTCTCGCTGTTCGAAACCGCGATCAGCCTGGAAGGCAAGGTCCGCCAACGCACGCTCGATCTCGAGCACACGCTCGACGCGCTGGCGCGGAGCAACGCGGCATTGGCGACCGCCAAGGAGGCTGCCGACGACGCGCAGCGCCGCCTGCGCGACGCGATCGAGAGCATCAACGAAGGCTTCGCGATCTTCGACGCCGACGACCGGCTGGTCCTGTGCAACCAGACCTATCTCGGGCTCTGGCCCAATATCGCCGATCGCATCGTCCCCGGCATGGGCTTCGACGAGATCGCGCGGCTGATCGGTGAGGACGGCACCACGCTGGGCGCGTTGGTCGCGCCCGACCGTTGGGTGTCGGAACGCGTCGCGCAGCATCGCGTGGCCGAAGGCGGCCATGTCCATGCCCTGTCCGACGGGCGCTGGATCCAGATCAACGAACTGCGCACGAGCGAGGGCGGTATCGTCGGCGTCTATACCGACGTCACCCAGATCAAGGCGGACGATGCGCGCGAGCGCACGCGCGAACTCGCCGAAAAGTCCGCGATCCTGCAGGCGACGCTCGACAACATCCGATTGGGTGTTTGCGTATACGATGCCGAGCGCAGGCTGATCGCGTGGAACGGGCCGCTGCTCGCGACCATCGGCCTGCCCGATGACGGGATACCGCTGGTGGTCACGCATGACGGGCTGGTTGCCGCCTGCGAGCGTCTGAACGGGCCGATGCAAGCCGACCGGCCGCTCGACTGGCTTCCCGCGGGTTCGCCCGACGTCGTGGCACAACGCCGTCATGCCGGCGGGCGCACGATCGAGATACGGCGATCCTCGATGCCCGACGGCGGCATGGTGATGAGCTTCGAGGACATCACCGAACGTCTTCGCGCTGCCGAGATATTGCGAGAAGCCAACGAATCGCTCGAACGGCGCGTCGTCGAACGCACCGCCGATATCGCCGCGGTCAATGCCCGGCTGCAGCGCGAAGTCGCCGAGCGCGAGGCGGCCGAGGCGGCGATGCGGTCGGCCAAGACCGCGGCCGAGGAGGCCAATCTTTCCAAGACGCGCTTCCTCGCCGCGGCCAGCCACGATTTGCTGCAGCCGCTGAACGCTGCCCGGCTGTTCGTCGCCGCGCTGGGCGATCGCCGCCTCGCGCTGCCGACGCGCGCACTGGTGCGGCAGACCGGATCTGCGCTTGATTCGGTCGAGGATCTGCTCGAGGCGCTGCTCGAAATCTCGCGGCTGGATGCCGGATCTATCGTCGCCGAGCCGATAGATCTCGCGCTCGACGAATTGCTCGAAAGCATGCGTGCGGAATTTGCGCCGGTGGCGCGCGCCCGCGGCCTGTCCCTGCGGATCGAGCCGAGCGGCCAGTGGGTGCGATCGGATCCGCGCCTGCTGCGCCGCATGTTGCAGAACCTGATCTCTAACGCGCTGCGCTACACCATCGAAGGAGGTGTGGAGGTTACCTGCACTGCGACGCGTAACGACCTGACCATCGTGGTTGCCGACACGGGCATCGGCATCGCCGCGGAAGATCATCAGCGCATTTTCGAGGAGTTCCAGCGCGTCGGCGATACCGGTCGCGATCGCGGCATCGGGCTGGGCCTCGCGATCGTGCAACGCGCCAGCCGCATGCTCGGCCATCGCGTTTCGCTCGAATCCTCGCCGGGCGAGGGTTCGCGTTTCGGCGTCACCGTCCCGCTCGCCACGATCCGCCGCGTGGCGCCGCCGCACAGCCAGTCCGTGCGGCGCGGTCAATTAGCTGGCCAACGCATTCTGGTCGTCGACAACGACCGGACGATCCTCGACGGGATGGAGGCGATGCTCGGCGGTTGGGGCTGCCAGGTGCGGTCGGCGACCGATATTCCCGGAGCGGTGGCAGCCGTCGAAGAGAACTGCCCCGACGTGATCGTGGCCGACTATCATCTCGACAATGGCGCGACTGGCGATGCCGCGATCGCCGGCGTGCGCTCGCATTGCGGCGCCGACATCCCGGCCGTGGTGATCACGGCCGACCGGACGCCCGAGCTTCGCGACATCTTGTCGGCCCAGGGTCTTCATTTGCTGACGAAACCGGTCAAGCCGGCGCAGCTGCGCGCCTTGCTGACGCGATTGGTAACCGACTGACGTCAGGCCTGCGGGCGGTTGTCGCCGGCGAAATTGACCTTGCTGACCAGGATCACCGCCTGGGTACGGCTGAACACGCGAAGCTTGCTCAGGATCGCCGAGACATGCGCCTTGACCGTCGTCATCGACACATCGAGATCATAGGCGATCTGCTTGTTGAGCTTGCCTTCGACAAGCAGCCGCAGCACTACTTTCTGCTGCGGGGTCAGGCTGTCGATCCGGTTGAGGACCTCCGCGACCGCCGCCTCCGCGGCCTCATCGCCTTCCTCGACGTCGGGAACGAAAATCTCGCCCGAGAGGATAGTCTTCAGCGCATCGACGATCGCGCTGCGCTTGAGTGATTTGGGGATGAAACCCGCCGCGCCGGCGGCGATCGCCGACCGCGCCAGGCCCCGCTCCTGCGCGGCCGAGACGATCACGATCGGCAGCGAGGGGAAGCGGTCGCGCATCGCGACCAATCCCGAAAATCCCGTCGTGCCGGGCATGTTGAGATCGAGCATCACCAGGTCGAAATCGCCTTCACGCTCGACGATCGCGGTCGCCTCGTCGATCGATGAGGCCTCGAACAATTCGCATTGATCGAAGGCGACGGCGATGACGGTTCGCAGTCCGTCGCGGACCATCGGATGATCGTCTGCGATCAGGACCCGTTCCACGTACCCCTGCCCTCCCTGGCTGGCATAGCGTACCGCAGCCGGCGGGACCGGAGAAGCCGGGACGGCGCTTGGTAGCGCCGTCCCCAGAGATCCAGTTACCGTCACTGCCTCGGCAGCTTGAATACCCAGAGCGATCCGCCCTGGCTGATTTCCTTGACCGCCTTGGCCACCTCGCCGCCCCATAGCGGCACCGCGCCGCCCCAGCCGGACATGACCGCGACATATTGCTCGCCGTCCTGTTCCCAGGTGACCGGGGATCCAACGACGCCCGACCCGGTGTTGAACTTCCACAGCTCCTTGCCGGTCTTGGCGTCGAACGCCTTCAGATAGCCCTCCGGCGTGCCGGTGAAGACCAGGTTGCCAGCCGTGGTCAGAACGCCGCCCCAAAGCGGGGCCTTGTTCTTATATTCCCATTTGATCTTGCCGGTGGTCGGATCGATCGCGCGCAGCACGCCGATATGGTCTTCGTAGAGCGGCTTGATGGTGAAGCCGGCACCGAGATAGGCCGCGCCCTTCTTGTAGGTGATCGGCTCGTTCCAGATGTCCATGCCCCATTCGTTGGACGGGACGTAGAACATGCCGGTCTGCTGGCTGAACGCCATCGGCATCCAGTTCTTGCCGCCCAGGAAGCTCGGTGCCGAAAAGACCGTATTGCCCTTCTCACCGGTCGGCGGTCCCGGTCGGTTGTTCGGATCGAACATCGGCCGGCCCTTCTTGTCGTAGCCGGTCGCCCAGGTGATCTTGGACACGAACGGCGTCGCCGAGATGAACTTGCCGTTGGTGCGGTCCAGCACAAAGAAGAAGCCATTGCGATTGGCCTGCGCGCCCAGCTTCATCGGCTTGCCGTTGATCGTCGCGTCGAACGGAATGAACTCGTTGACGCCGTCAAAGTCCCAGCCGTCATGCGGCGTGTACTGATAATGCCATTTGATCTCGCCCGTATCGGGATCGATCGCCAGCACCGACGAGGTATAGAGGTTGTCGCCAGGGCGCAGGTTGCTGTTCCACGGGCCCGGGTTGCCGGTGCCGAAGAACAGCGAGTTGGTGTCGGGGTCATAGGTCCCGCCCAGCCAGGTGGCGCCGCCGCCATTCTTGTACATGTCGCCCGGCCAGCTCGCGTTGAGCTTGCCGGTCATGGTGCTCTCCTTGCCGTTGAGCATTCCCATATTGCCTTCGACCGTCGGCCGCGACCACACCAGCTCGCCGGTGTTGACGTCGCGCGCCTCGACCTTGCCGATGATGCCGAATTCGCCGCCCGAATTGCCGTAGATCACCTTGCCCTTCACGATCATCGGCGCCGCGGTGAAGCTGTAGCCGGCCGAATAATCGGCCAGCGTCTTGTTCCAGATAACCTTGCCGGTCTTGCGATTGAGCGCGACCAGGTGCGCGTCGAGCGTGCCGAAGATGATCTTGTCGCCATAGATGGCGGCGCCGCGATTGACGACGTCGCAGCACGGCATGATGCCGTCGGGCAGACGGGCGTCATATTCCCACAGCTTTTCGCCGCTGCGCGCATCGAACGCGAACAGCCGCGAATAAGAGCCGGTCACGTAGATCACGCCGTCATAGACGATCGGCTGCGATTCCTGCCCGCGCTGCTTCTCGCCGCCGAGCGACGAGGCGAAGGCAGGGACCATCTTCGCGACATTGTCAGCGTTGATCGTGGTCAGCGGGCTGAAACGCTGCGCGCGCGGTCCCATGCCATAGGTGAGCACCGAATTGGTGTTGGTGGCCGACGCCATCAGGTCGTCGTCGGTCGGCCCGGCAGCCTGGGCCGGAACCGGAGCCGCAGCCTTCGAGGGATCCGCCGGGCCGTCGGCCGCGTGTGCCGCCCCAGTCGAACCGGAAATCATCAAGCCAGCCAGCGCACTCGTCGCTATCAGCCGGTGGAGCCTCTTCATTATCCTTCCCCTCATTTGTCTACCGATCCAGATCGGTCGGGGACGATGCTTATTTGCGGGTATATCCTGAGCAATTGGACCTAGGGACTACGTGAATCTCCCAAGGCGGCGCTCAGCTCAGGATCGGGTCCCGGTGCACCACCCCATAGCGTGCGAAAATCGCTTTCATTCTTCCGTCCGCAATGACCGCGGCCATCTGCTTTTCGAGCTCATCCGCAAGGTCGCGACTATCGTCCCTGACCGCGAATCCCACATTCCAACCTGGGTTGAAGATCAGGGGAACCATCCCCTTTCGCTCGATCAGGCGACCGCCGGGCTTCAAGCCGTGTTCGATCTGCGCGCGAGTCGCGACCGTCGCATCCGCATCCCCTGAGGAAACCGCGGCGACCGCGTCGGCGCCGGTATAGACATGGCGGACATCCGCGCGCAGCGAACCGCCGAACGCCCCCGACAGATACATGTCCGGGATGCTGGCGGTCTCCACCACCAGGCGCTTGCCCTTGAGCTGGGGCGGCGGCACTTCGCAATCGGTCGTCTCGCGATTGCACGCCATACCGAAATTTTCGCGATAATAAGGACCGGCGATCACCGCGCGGTCATTGTCGATCTGCAACTGGCGGTCGACGGGCACATGCATCATCAGGTCGCATGGCGGCGCGCCGACGACCGTCCCCTTCCACACCATGTTGCGCAGGTCGTCGGCAACGTCGTCGCCGGCCAGGAACTGACGGACGTCGGCGCGCACGCCGATCGATTGCGCAAGCAAGTCGGCGATATCGACATCGATCCCGACCAGGCGGCCTTCCGCCATCCACGACCAGGGTTCGTAGTCCTTGTAGACCGCGACCGTCAGGACCCCCTTGGCCTTCACCTTGTCGAGCGGACTTGCCCAGGCGCCCGGTACGCCGATCATGGCGCCGGCCAGCGCGCCGCCGATCGCGGTCAGCGCGCCGCGGCGGGACAGGATCGCGCTCACTCGTCGGTGTGCTTCGTCTCGAGCCAGGCGCGGATCGCCCAGCCGGCCTTCTGTCCCAGTATCTCGCCCATCGGCGGCATGTAGACCTTGCCGTCGCGCGCCGACCCGTGATGGTAGCGCTGGACGAACCATTCGTCGCCGGTATCGCCCAGCTCGAGATAGCGCAGGTCGGGCGCGATGCCGCCGCTGATCGCTTCCAGGCCATGACAACGCGCACAATTCTGACCGTAAGCGAATTCGCCGATCTTGATCGCATCGGCATTGCCGCGATACGGATTGTGCGTCAGCCAGCTGTCGTTGTCGGGCTTGATGTCGGGCAGCTTGCTGGTGTCGACAGGCTGCGGCGTGACCGGGCCATGCCCCATTACTTGAGTCGCCGTCGCGCTGACGAACAGCGCGAACGACACGCCCATAGCCAGGCGATTGAAAACCTTGTTCATGACTACCCTCTCCACAGGCCGGAATTCCAGCCCGCGACACCCTATCGGACCTGCGCGCCACCCATATTGTACTTTGGTAGAGAAGCGCGGTCAGCTTAGGCGTAATACTATGGTGCCATGCGCAGGCTCTCGCTTCTTCTCGCCATCTCGCTGCTGCCGGCAACGGCACGAGCCGAGACGATCTACGTCACCAACGAAAAGGCGGCGACGATCTCGGTGATCGACGGCGCGACGTTCAAGGTCACCGCGACCTGGCCGGTCGGCAAGCGCCCGCGAGGGCTGCTGCTGTCGCGCGACGGCAAATATCTCTATGTCTGCGCCAGCGATGCGAACGCCGTGCAGGTGGTCGATCGCGCCACCGGCAAAGTGGTCGCCGACCTGCCCTCGGGCGAGGATCCGGAACAGTTCGCGCTGTCGATTGACGGTCGCATGCTGTTCGCCGCCAACGAGCGCGACGCCGCCGTCACCGCGATCGACATCCCCGGCAAGTCGGTCGCGTTCCAACTCGTCGTCGGCGTCGAGCCCGAAGGCATGGCGACCAGCCCCGACGGCACCATTGTCGTCTCGACCTCGGAGACCGACGATTCGATCCACTGGATCGATCTCGCCACGCGCACCGACGTCGCGATCACCGCCGTCGGCGCGCGCCCGCGCCACGCCGAATTCACCGCCGACGGCAAGCAATTATGGGTATCGGCGGAAATCGGCGGTGATGTCTCGGTGATCGATGTCGCCAGCCGCAAGGTGATCGACCGCATCACCTTCGCCCCACCCGGCGTTCTCGGCAGCACGATCATGCCGGTAGGGGTGAGTTTCACGCCCGATCGCAAGACCGCGCTGATCGCGTTGGGGCGCGGCAATACCGTGGCGTTCGTCGACGTCGGGTCGCGCAAGGTGACGGGCTATGTGCCGGTCGGCGGCCGCGTATGGCATCTGGCAATCGCTGCCGATGGCCGGCGCGCCTTTACCGCCAATGGCCTGACCAACGACGTCTCCGTCATCGATATCGCCAGCCGCAAGGTTGTCGCCACCATCCCGGTGGACAAAGCGCCCTGGGGAGTCGTCATCGCGGAATGACCGCGAGCGGCCGACACGGACCTAAAGTTCAATTTCCGACGATCGACGACACCGGCACCTTCCCGCTGGACGGCGACCAACATCGCCGCTGACACAGAGGGAGGATTTCGATGAAGGGACGGGCCATGAGGCTCGCCGCCGCGACCGCGGCTGCGTGCTTGATCTTGGGGGCGACGCCCGCATTCGCGCAAAGCGCCAATGCCGATCTGCTGCTCAAACTCAAGGAAAAGGGCATCCTGTCGGACGAGGAGTATCAGCAGTTGATGGCGCGCGACCAGGCGCAGGCCGCTCCGGCCCCGTCCGCGCCCCAGGCTGCCGCCGCGGCGCTCGACGACAAGAAGATCGTGCGGATGAGCGACAGCGGCGTCGGCTTCGAAATGGCCGGCGTCACGCTCAAATTCTCCGGCTCGGTCAACGGCTTCTACGTGCACGACACCGGCGACAAGTCGACCACCAACACCGCCGTTGCTGGCGGGCTCGCGACGGTGGGCAACAACAGCTCGTCGGTGCGCAACGGTCTGTTGCCGGGCTTCCTCAAGGTCGACGTGACGACCAAGCAGGCCGGCTGGGATATCGGCGCGCATTTCGGCCTGTATCCCGGCATCAACAGCGTGACCGGCGTCGGCGGCGCCAATTCGGGGGGGAACCCGGTCGCATTGGGGACCAGCGGGATCGATTTCCGCCAGACCTATTTGACCTTCGGCAAGCCGGGAATCGGCGAATTCAAGATCGGGCGCGATATCGGATTGTTCGGATCGGAAGCGATCCTCAACGACATCACCTTGCTGTCGAGCGGAACGCCGGCAGGCAATGCCGCGCCGTCCAACACGACACTGGGCCGCATCGGCATCGGCTATATCTACACCGACTTCCAGCCGCAGATCACCTATACCACGCCGAAGTTCGGCGGTTTCCAGGCCTCGGTCGGCGTGTTCCAGCCGCTGACCACGATCGGATCGGGCGAGATCAACGGCACGCCCGGCTTCCAGGCCAAATTGGTCTATGATTTCAAGGCTGGCGATCTGGCCGGCCATTTATGGGCGTCGGGCATCACCCAGAAACATGACGGCGTGGGCGGTTTCCCGAGCTACACCGGCAACGCCTTCGACGTCGGCGCCAAGCTGAGCGTCGCTGGCTTCAGCGCGCTGGGCTATTACTACAAGGGCAGCGGCGTGGGAACGACCGGCCTGTTCATCCTGTCGACCGCCGCCAATGGCCGCAAGCGCGACAGCGACGGCTTCTACGCCCAAGCCACCTACTCGATCGGCAAGTTCACCCTCGGCGGCAGCTATGGCCAGAGCCAGCTCGACCTTGCGCCCGGCGAAATCAATCCGACCTTGCTTCGCCGCAATTCGAGCTGGGTCGGCCAGGCACGCTATGGCCTGACCTCGTGGGTGACGCTGCTCGGCGAGTATGTCCATACCAAGGCTCAGGCACAGGGGATCAACCAGGCGACGTCGAACGCGCTCGCCGCGGGTGCGATCCTGTTCTTCTAACCTAGGTAAAAACCCAACTTGCCAAGGGCGGCGTGCGAGGCCACCGCACCGCATGCCGCCCAAGTACAAAGGTTTCGTCGATGTCGTCACGTACCGCGCGCTTCGCCCTGATCGCCTCGATAGCGTGGCCGCTGTCGGCGCATGCGCAGAACGCAACGAGGCCGGCGCCGACGGCGCCCGCGGACGACGATATCATCGTGCTCGGTACGGGGTTGGACCTTCCGCCCGGCACCCCGGCCTATGGCGGCGCCCTGATCGATCGCAGCCGCCTGACCAACGATGCGTCGGGTCGGGTCGAGGACGTGCTGGCCGACGTCGCCGGCTTCCAGCAATTCCGCCGCTCGGATAGCCGCTCGGCCAATCCCTCGGCGCAAGGCGCAACCTTGCGCGCGCTCGGGGGCAACGCATCGAGCCGGACATTGGTGCTGCTCGACGGCGTGCCGATCGCCGATCCCTTTTTCGGCTATCTGCCGTTCAACGCTCTGGTGCCCGATCGCCTCGCCGGCATCCGCGTGACGCGGGGCGGCGGATCGGGACCGTTCGGCGCGGGCGCGGTCGCCGGCACGATCGAACTGGTCAGCGCGGGACGACGCGACTTGCCGCTGGTGGCAGCCGAAGCGCTCTATGGCAGCCGCGATTCCGAAAGCTTCTCGGCCAGCCTTTCGCCGAGCCTGGGCCGCGGTTTCGCCACCCTGTCAGGCCGGTTCGAGCGCGGTGACGGCTTTTACACGACGCCCGACGATCAACGCGTCGCGGCCAGCGTGCCCGCGCGCTATCGCGACTGGTCCGCCTCCGCGCGTGCCGTCGCACCGGTCGGTCCCGATACTGAGCTGCAGTTTCGCGGTCTGCTGTTCGGCGACAACCGCACGCTCCGCTTCCGCGGCGCGGATTCGAGTTCGGAAGGCGAGGACGCCAGCATCAGGCTGGTTCACCGCGGCGGATGGCAGGTCGACGCGCTCGCCTATGTCCAGGCGCGCAACTTCACCAACAAGGTGATCAGCGCGACGAGCTTCAAGCTGACGCTCAATCAGCGCGATACGCCCGCGACGGGCATCGGCGGCAAGATCGAATTGCGGCCGCCGGTCGGACGCGACCAGGTGCTGAGGATCGGCGGCGATGTGCGGCTCGCCGATGGCGAGTTGTTCGAGGACGCCTACAACGCCGCCGGCGCGGTCACCGCGCGCCGCAATGCGGGCGGTAATTCGAGCGTCGCGGGGCTGTTTGTCGAGGACGACTGGACGATCGGCAAATTGGTCCTGACCGGCGGCGCGCGGATCGACCGCTGGACGCTGACCCAGGGCTTCTTCCACGAACGCAACGGCGCGGGCGTCGCGACCAATATCAAGGCATTCCCCGACCGCAGCGGCACCGAATTCACCGGACGCGGCGGATTGCTCTATCGCCCGAATGCCGCGGTCGCACTGCGCGTCGCCGGCTATACCGGTTTCCGCCTGCCGACGCTCAACGAACTCTACCGACCGTTCACCGTCTTCCCGGTGACCACGCAGGCCAATGCCAATCTGAACCCCGAACGACTCCGCGGCGTCGAGGCGGGTGTCGACGTGACGCCCATCGACGGGCTCACAGTGTCGGGCACCATCTTCTACAACGAACTTCGCGACGCGATCGCCAATGTGACGATCGGCACCAACCTGCGCCAGCGCCGCAATGTCAACGCGGTGGAGGCCAAGGGCGTCGAAGCGAGCCTCGTCTGGCGGCGCGGCGCGATGATGGTGTCGGCGTCTTATGCCTATTCGGATAGCAAGGTGCGTGCGCCCGGTAACGCGTTTGACGGGCTGGCGCCGGCGCAAAGCCCGCGTCACGCCGCCAGCACGACGATCGCCTGGGCGCCGAAAGCCGGACCGATGCTGTCGGCGACGCTGCGCTATGTCGGCGATCAATATGAGGACGACCTCCAGACCGACAAGCTGCCCGCCGCGACGACGGTCGACCTGTTCGGCAAGCTGCCGATCGCGCGCGGTTTCAGCGCCGTCGTCCGCGCGGAGAATGTGTTCGACGTCGATGTCGTGACTCGCAACCAGGCCGGGTCGATCGACCTCGGCACACCCCGGACGCTGTGGATCGGCGTCCGTTTCGGAGGATAGGATGGACGAGATGGTGGCGCTGCCCGACTGGGCGGGCGAAGCGAAGATGCAGCGTGCCGATTACGATGCGGCCGCCGCGCAAGCGCTCGAGCAACCGGCGCTCTATTGGCTCGCGCAGGCGCGCCGGCTCGACTGGATCCATTCGCCGACCGTCGCCGATCAGAGCAGTTTCGATGAGGAGGATTTCCAGGTCCGCTGGTTCGCCGACGGCGTGCTCAACGTCGCCGCCAATTGCCTCGACCGCCACCTCGCGACGCGTGGGGAGCAGACCGCGATCCTGTGGGAACCCGACGACCCCGCCGAGCCGTCGCGCGCGATCAGCTATGCCGAGCTCCACGCCGAAGTCAGCCGGTTCGCCAACGTGCTCAAGGCACTCGGTGCCCACAAGGGCAGCCGGATCACGATCTATCTGCCGATGATCCCCGAGGCGGCGGTGGCGATGCTCGCCTGCGCGCGGATCGGCGCGATCCATTCGATCGTCTTCGGCGGCTTCTCGCCCGAGGCGCTGGCCGGACGCATCATCGATTGCGATTCGACCATTCTGATCACCGCCGACGAAGGCCGTCGCGGAGGCAAGAAAGTTCCGCTCAAGGCCAATGCCGATCTTGCCGCGACGCACACGCCCAGCCTCGAAAAGATCGTCGTCGTTCGTGCGACGGGGGGCGACGTCGCGATGCAAGCGGGCCGCGACGTCTGGTATCACGAGGCGATGGCCGCGGCGCCGGCGGCGTGCGATCCCGAACCGATGAACGCCGAAGATCCGTTGTTCATCCTCTACACATCGGGGTCGACCGGGAAGCCGAAGGGCGTGGTCCATGGCACGGGCGGCTATCTGCTCTGGGCGAGCCTGACCCACGACCAGTGTTTCGACTATCGCGACGGCGAAGTGTTCTGGTGCGCCGCCGACGTCGGCTGGGTCACCGGGCACAGCTATATCGTCTACGGTCCGCTGGCGAACGGCGCGACGACCCTGATGTACGAAGGCGTCCCCAACTGGCCGAGCCCGAGCCGGATGTGGGAGGTGGTCGATCGCCACAAGGTCGCGACCTTGTTCACCGCGCCGACCGTGTTGCGCTCGCTGATGCGCGAGGGCGACGATCATGTGACACGGACCAGCCGGCAATCGCTCCGTCTGCTCGGCTCGGTCGGCGAGCCGATCAATCCCGAGGCGTGGCGCTGGTACCATCATGTCGTCGGCGAGGATCGTTGCCCGATCATCGATATGTGGTGGCAGACCGAGACCGGCGCGGGAATGATCGCTCCCCTGCCCGGCGCCACCCCGCTCAAACCGGGATCGGCCACTTGGCCGCTTCCCGGGGTCGAGCCGCAGCTCGTCGATGGCGAGGGCACAATACTCGATGGCGCGACCGAAGGGGCATTGGTCATCGCGCGGAGCTGGCCGGGCCAGATGCGCACTGTCTGGGGTGACCATGCGCGCTTCTTCCAGACCTATTTCTCGACCTTCCCCGGCAAGTATTTCACCGGCGACGGCGCGCGGCGGGACGAAGACGGCTATTACTGGATCACCGGCCGGGTCGACGACGTGATCAACGTTAGCGGGCACCGCATGGGCACCGCCGAGGTCGAAAGCGCCCTGGTGCTCCACCCCAAGGTCGCCGAAGCTGCGGTCGTCGGCTTTCCGCACGATCTCAAGGGCCAGGGCATCTACGCCTATGTGACGCTCAACGCCGGCGAGGAATCGTCCGACGATCTGCGCCGCGACCTGGTCAAATGGGTGCGCACCGAAATCGGGCCGATCGCGACGCCGGATGCGGTACAGTTCGCGCCGGGCCTGCCCAAGACACGCTCGGGCAAGATCATGCGCCGCATCCTGCGCAAGATCGCCGAGGGCGACGTGTCGAGCCTGGGCGATACCTCGACGCTCGCCGACCCGTCGGTGGTCGACGATCTCGTGATCAACCGCGTCGGCGGCGAGCCGGTCAGCGCTTGACGTCGACGCGCGGGAGTTCCTGTTCTTCCAAGCCCGCATAAAAGTGCGACACCGAGCGCTGCAACTCGTGGCGCGCCGCCTTGAGCGAAGCGAACCGGTCGGGGATGGCGCGAAGCCGGACTGCCGACCGCCGACACCACGCCAACCCCCCTAGAACTTCACCCGCGCCCCGACCTGAACCGAGCGCGGCGCGCCAGGCGAATAGAAGGTCGAGGAGACCAACGGCCGCTCGCCGCCGATCACCGGGCCGGCAAAGGGGCGCGAGACGACATTGCCGCCGGCGTCGAACCCGGTCGCGCCGAGCTGCGCCGCGGTCGCATAATGTTTGTCGAGCAGATTATCGACCTGGACGAACACGGTCAGGCCACGCACCGGTCGAACCTCCACACCGGCATTGGCCACCGCATAAGGACGCGTCTTGCCGGAGCCGAGATAATAGGTCCCGTCGGGCTGATCCTGGTTGTTCTCGTTACCGCGCGCATACATGCCCGACACCGCGATCATGTCCAGGTCGAGCGACAGGAAGCGCGTCACGTCCCAGCCGATCCCGAGCTTGAAGATCGTACGCGGGATGAGCGGGATGCGGTCGCCCCTGGCGATCGCGATCGTGCCCCCGAACCCTGGCGCCGGACCGTCGTTGCTGCTGTTGCCCGAGCCGTCGACCGTTTCCGCGCTGCGATAGGTCGCGTCGAGCAGCGTGTAATGGGCGCTCAGCCGGACCGAACCGAACTTGCCGCCGACATCGACATCGATCCCCTGCCGCCGCGTCTTGCCGAAGTTCCTGAAATAACCGTAGCCCGAGGGATCGTTGGCCACGAACAGGATGTCGTCGCGGCTGACCGTACGGAAAACTCCCAATCGGACCGCGATGCCGCGGACATCGGCGTTGATCCCGCCCTCGATCGTCTGTGCGATAACCTGCCTGAGTGGCGGGTCGCCGGCCAGCGCGTTGGGCAGGCGGCAGGGGCTTTGCGGATCCGAACAACCAAGCTCAATCGCCGACGGCGCCCGGCTGGTCTGGGCAAGCGCGGCATCGATCGTGACCTTCCTGCTCACCGCCCAGCGCAGCGACAATGCCGGATTGAGCCGCTCGAACACGTGATCGCTGTCGAGGCTGCCCGTGCCGCCGCCCGGCGAGATGCGGTCGCGATTGCGGATTGCGGTGCGGTCGTAGCGCGCCGACAGGTCGATGGTCAGCCTCCCCAGCGTCAGCGAGTCCAGGCTGTAAGCGCTGAAGGTCGAGGTCCGGCCGTTGAGGTCGACCCGCGCATCGAACGCATTTTCCGAATCCTGCGTCCCGTCGGCGAACGCGCCCGGACCGACGACGGTCACGATCCCGCGATCGGGCGTGAGGTAGCCGAATTGCGAGTTCTGCGCGAAGTCGGCGCTCGAGCGGACATACCCAAGCCCGAGCGTCAGCCGATTGCTCCCGCTGGCGATCGGCGAAACGAGGGTGAGTTCCGCGGTCCCACCCCATTCGCGCTGCCGGATGCGCGACCGATTGGCGAGGCCGTCACATTTCTCATTGGGTTCGCTGTCGAGCAGGATATTGGCAATGCAGCGCCATTTCGGGAAAGGCGTGTTGGCCTGCGTCTCGCCACTGGTCGGGAAGCCGGTATAGCCCGCCGCGGCCAGGGCGGCGCGTTCCACGGCGCTGGGTTGATAAAGGTTCTCGCCAAGCGCGTCGTCGTTGACGTCGCCATTGAACGTGTCGGTGTCGATCCGCCGCCAGAAGGCGTTGCCGGAGAAGCTCAGCGCATCGGAAAAGCGATGCTCGACCGTCAAATTGCCCAGCCAGGCCCGATTCCTGATATTGTCCGGCCATGTGTAGACGCTGGCGCGGTCCGCCGCGAGCAGCCGCATTTCCTGCAGCCCATTGCCGTTGAGATTGGTGTCGGCATAGCTGCCCGACAGGCCGATCGTGGTGTTCGCATCGGTCCAGCGCACTTTGGCGAAAGCCTGTCCCGCTTTCGAGGGCGAGATGTCCCGCCAGCCGCGGTCGCGGAAATAATCGCCCGCGACGAGCAGGTCGAACCCGTTGCCCAGTTTAGCGCCCACTTGCGCCTCGACCGTTCGCCGACGGAACGACCCGGCGGTTGCCGAAATTTCGACGCCCCGATCGCTCTTGCCATCCTTGGTTCCGATCGCGATCGCGCCACCTAGCGAATTGCGTCCGAACAAGGGGTTCGATCCCGGCACCAGCGTCGTGCTTTTGATGGCGGCTTTCGGGATAAGATCCCAGCTGACGACATCACCGAATGGCTGGTTGAGCCGCACGCCGTCGAAATATACCGACAGCCCCTGGGGCGTCCCGAGCAGCGGCGAGGCGGTGAAACCGCGATAATTGACGTCAGGCTGAAGCGGGTTGTTCGCCACGTCGTTGACGAAGACGCCGCCCGCCATCCGCTTGAGCTGCTCGGCAAGGTCGATCGCGTTGCTGCGCTGCAGATCGCGCGACGTGATCGTCTGGGCAGGGAGCGCTAGCGGGGCGTCGTCGGCGTCGTGCAGCGGGGTTGCGGTGATGACGATGTCCGTGCGGTTCGCGTCGGTCGAACCCTGCGCCGCGGCGCCCGACGCCCACAGGCCTGCCGCAAGCGCCGTCGATGCCAGCAGGATTGTACGCACGATTATCATCCACCCCCGAAATTCATCGTTCGTTGGGAGGGAAATCGCCGAGCGAGACCGGGATCGCGACGATCAGTCCGATCAGTGATGCCAGCAGCGCCGCATGGGACGCCAGCGCCGATCCTGATTCTGACCACGCGGCACATTGCAGGATCGGCTCGACGGTTCGAATGCGATGCGGATGATTATCTGCCCAAGCCGTTCGCATTCGATGAGCTACTTTGGCACTCGTCGGTATTGTACTTTGGACCGATAGACTCGCTCGCCGCCCGCCGTGATCATCTCGCGAACCGGAGGAGCCGATGGCCAGCGCGATCCCACTCGACACCGACGCGCGGGCGACGCGCTACACCAATGTCGCGATCGTGCTGCATTGGGCCATTGCCGCGCTCATTCTCTATAACCTCATCTCCGGCCTGCTGCGCCCGCTGCTGCCGAAGGCGTTCTTCCTATTCCATGTCTCGTCAGGGATCACGATCCTGCTGTTGAGCGTCGTGCGTGTCGGCTGGCGGCTGACGCACCCCGCGCCGCCGTTGCTGCCGATGACAGCGTGGCAGCGGAGAACCGCCAGAATCGTCCATCCGATGCTCTACGCCGCCATGCTGTTGCTCCCGCTATCGGGCTGGGCGTTGGTGTCGGCAAAGCCGCCTGAAGGGTCTCCTGGCGCGGCTTGGGCGCTAACCCATCCGAAAGGACCAGCGCCCAATCCCGGCGCCCCGCCCGCCCGCCCGCGACCGCCGACGATGGTTTGGGGTGTGTTCAAACTGCCGCTGATCCCGCCGGTTACCGAGGTCGGTCGTAACCCCGACGGCGTCCTCGAACAGCGCGAGTTGCGCGAGCGGATCGAGACGGGGCATTTGTACGGCGCGTGGGCGATGCTGTTGTTGTTGATGCTGCACATCGGCGCCGCGCTCAAACACCAGTTCCTTGACCGGCAGCCGGAATTGTCGCGCATGACGGTGCGACGGAAGCGGTAAATCCCAAAGGAGGGCTCGTGTCGCGCCCGAAACCATCTGGTTCACCGTGCCCGCGCCGTCGTAGCATGCAGCCTCCGGAAGCAGAGGCCACAGGTTCGAATCCTGTCGGGTGCGCCATGATTTGCGAGCTTGAGACCAACAAAATCCCGGGCTGCCCTGGGCCGAGCTGGCACAAGCTGAAATATGTGGTTGGCTGGGGCGGCAGGATTTATTCTTCCTCCCAACCAATTGTTATAATTTAATATTTATTAATATCCATCCGGAGAGACCAACAAAAAGACCAACAATCTTCTGAGCCTTGTTGGGATGCATTGAAACTGGACATCACCCTGGTCGGCATTTTGTTGGGAAACTTGAGTTTGGCCCTGCCTAGGGACGAATGGGCAGGAAATTAGTCAGCATCGCCGACATCCTTCGCTGCTGATGCCCACCCTAGTCGCGGTTCTCGTGCCTCGATGCCGCTTTGCGATATAATCGCCTTCGCCGGAATGTTGGCGTCGATCGCGCAACGTCGAATTGTTAAGGGTCGTGCGATGTGGAAAGCCAAAGGACAACGAAAATACTCTGCTCGATTAGCAGCGCGTCCTACACGCCCTTCCACCCAGCATGCGGCGCGGAAGCTGGCCGTCCTGGTACTTTGCTTGCCCGTAGTTCAAATCGCCCCTTGCTTCGGGCAAGACATGCCAGCGCAAAACGATCCGGTGGCGACCCTTCCCGCCCCCGGCCCCCCGGTCTCCGTCACCGCAACCTATGCCGCCGACCTCAATATCTCGGCCGGAGGCAGCGAGCACGACGGGTCGGCGGCATTAGGCCGGATCGCGATACTGGCCGATGCCGATCTGCAACGCTTGGTGGGCATCCGATCGGCGAAGGCGCATGTGAGCGTCATCGAGATATTCGGGACCGGTCTTTCGGCAAGCCGCATCGACAACCTCGCGGCGGTGAGCGGCCTCGAGGCTGAGCCCGCCTTACGTCTCAATCAATTATGGGTTGAGTTCGGGCTTGGAAGCGCCGGGCGATTGCGGATCGGAAAGTTCCCCGCATCCCAGGACTTCGCGGTGAGCGACACGGCAAGTTTCTTTATCAACGCATCGTTCGGCTGGCCCGCCAGCTTTGCGTCCGACCTGCCCCAGGGAGGCCCATCCTGGCCGCTCGCCTCTCCCGGCGCCATGATCAAGCTCCATCCGTCCAGCAGCTGGACCCTGTCGGCGGCGGTCTTTGCCGGCAAGCCAGCGGGAATGGACACCGCTGATCCGCAGCGGCACGATGGCCACGGCTTCGGCGCGTTCAACCTGGCGGGCAAGCCCTTTGTCATTGCTGAAGCGGATCGCAAGGTCGGAGATGCGGGGACCATCAAGTTGGGCGGATGGCTTCACTTCAACCGCTTTGACCTGCTTGGCGCCGGGTCAAGAAGCGTTGCTCCGAACTGGTCAATCTATGGCATTGCCGATTGGCGCGTAGCTGGCGCGGCCGACGCCAAGCGACAGCTCAGTATCTTTGTCAGGGCGACGCTATCGCCCGGTGATCGTAACCCCGTTCCGATCTATCTGGATTTTGGCGCGACGCTTTCCTCGCCCTTCAAATCTCGTCCCGACGACTCCGTGGGGCTGGCATTCGCCAACGCACGCCTGTCGTCACGCCTCGGTCCTCCGATCTCGACGAGCGGCGAGAAAGTGGTGGAGTTCAGCTATAGCGCGGCCCTGTCCAAGGGCATCAAGGTACAACCGAATTTGCAATTGATCGTCGACCCAACCGATCCTGCCACGTTCGCGACCGATCCCCGGGCGGTATTTGCCGCTGGAATCAGACTATCCGGAAGTCTCTGACAGGTTCGTGAAATGTCGTCGGAAACATGGCCAACGTCGACCATCGCGTCGCGTCGAGCGGGGCGGCACTTAGCGAATAGTCCGGCGGACAATTCCGTAATTAAGGAATGATACGAACAGCAACCTTGCCCGCAACAGGCTAGGTCGCTGCCGCAGCTCGTCCAAGCGTTGACGATAGCCGATGCAATTCTGAGCCAATGTCGAGGTGCGAAGATGGCAAGCATGACGTCCATGGTGATCGATGCACCGGGTAGTCCGCTCCGGCTGACCACAGGTCCGATCCCGAACCCAACCGGTACGGATGTTCTGATCGAGGTCGGTGCCTGCGGTGTTTGCCGTACCGACTTGCACGTGGCGGACGGTGAAATCACCGCGCATTATCCGGTCGTTCCTGGGCACGAGATCGTCGGCCGCGTAATCGCCATTGGCTCCGATGTTGCCGAAATCGCCGTCGGCGAACGGGTTGGCGTGCCTTGGCTGGGGCGAACCTGCGGCACATGTCCATATTGCCGCTCCGGGCACGAGAATCTGTGCGACCATCCGACCTTCACGGGCGCCACGCGGGACGGTGGCTATTCCAGCCACGTCGTCGCCGACGCTCGTTTCTGCCTGCCGATACCCGAAGGTTATGACGATGCGGAGGCCGCGCCGCTGCTCTGCGCAGGCTTGATCGGCTACCGATCGTTGGTCATGGCCGGCGACGGCAAAACGATCGGCCTGTACGGCTTCGGCGCCGCGGCGCATATCGTCGCGCAGGTCGCCATCTGGCAGGGACGCTCTGTTTACGCCTTCACCCGGCCAGGCGATCGGCAGGCTCAGGACTTCGCGTTGAAGCTCGGGTGTCGCTGGGTGGGCGGTTCGGACCAGCCGGCGCCCGAACCGCTCGATGCGGCGATCATTTTCGCAGCTGTCGGCGCGCTCGTCCCGCTCGCCCTCAAGGCGGTCAGGAAAGGTGGCCGCGTCGTCTGCGCGGGCATCCACATGAGCGATATTCCAAGCTTTCCCTACGCGGATTTATGGGGCGAGCGGTCGATCCTGTCGGTCGCCAACCTGACCCGGGAGGATGGGCATGCCTTTCTGGACATCGCGCCCAAGGTCCCCGTTCGAACAACGGTCACGCGCTTCGAACTGGGAAAGGCGAACGAGGCGCTCGCTGCCGTTCGCGAAGGTCGCGTAGAAGGCGCCGCTGTTCTGGTTCCTTGAAACCGGCGCCGCCTAGCGGGCCGCTTACGGGTATCAATCCCAATGGTGCCCATTGGGCCTCAAGCGTCCGGCGCCATTGTACTTGATCCGTATGATTGCGAATGGTTCGCCGACCTGAGGCACGCGACTGTCGGCCCTGAGGTGCCCTATGCGCAGGATTCTCGTGGCCAGTGATTTCTCCTTAGCGCCCGACCTCGCGTTCGAGCGCGGTTGCGAGCTGGCCTCGGCGGATTGCGCGGACCTTCGCGTCCTGCAATTGCTGCTCGATCGCCCGCTTCCCGTCGAACCGCCCGGCGCGGTGATCGAGGCATTGCTGGCGTCGGCGCGGGAACGCCATCCCTGCATTGCCGGAATGACTCATTCCGTTGGTGCGCCGAGTGCAGCCGCGATCGTCGCCGAAGCCGAGCGGATCGGAGCGGATCTCATCGTGATGCGCAACGAGATCAATGCGGCGCTCCACGATGACCGCCCGTTCGACCTGATCGAGCGGGTGCTTCACCGCACGGATATCCCCGTCCTGGCAGTATCGCAGCGGTGCAGCGGACCCTATCGCCGATTGCTCGCCATGATCGACAGCGGCCGAGCGGCCCAGGCGGTCCTCGAAACCGCCGAAACGATCCGCTCGGCGCAGACGATCTTTGCGGTCCATGCCTGCGACGATGGTCGGTCGGCGCCGGCTTCACAGCGCAGGCGAGGCGACGATCCCGCTGACCTTGCCCGGTTCGCGGTGCGACAGCACCGGCGCGACCATCCCGAGGCGGCCACGGAGATCAGGCCGATTACCGCCGACGGGGACGTCGCCACGGTGCTCGTCCACGAGTGGAGCGACTTGCACCCCGATCTGATCGTCGCCGTCACCCGCGGTCGCAAGGGTCTCACGGCGCTGTGCGGCCACAGCGAGGTTGGCGAGATACTCGAGGACCTGCCGTTCGACATTCTGGCACGGCGGCTCTCCGCAACGCACCTCGACCCATCCCTGCCGCGTACCGCCGACTAGATCGCTACGAAGTTATCGGCCGCGACGGCGCAAATCGCCGGCAGCACTGCCTCAGCGCCGGTTCGCCGCGACGGTGCGTGACGCGCAGGGCCAAGCACCGACAAGCGCCTTCGCGGCCAGCGAAGAAGCCGACAGATTGAGCAGACTCGGATGGGCGGCAAGGTAGCGAGTCACGACATCGCGCAGGCGTCCTGCCTCGATTTCATCGGGAATGCACAGCAGCGGTGCGGGTGAATCGGCCTCCATGTAAGCGAGCGTATCCGAGACGCCGGTGATGAAACCGATGCAATGCGCCTGCCGGGCGGCACTCGGCGCCGCGCAATCGTCATACAGGCTCCGACCGGTGATGAACTGTGACGATGCCGCCATCACCAATGCCAGCGCTATCATCTCGCTCTCCCGCTGCTTGCGGGCGCCCCCGCCCAGTGGCGCAAGATGGTCGTCGGGGACGCCCGTCCGCTATTGGTAGTGCTACGGAGCAACGTCCAGCGGGTGCAGGAGAGCCCGGTTGGCGCCACGCACCGCCGCCGCTCGGATGGCGAGATCAACGCTCGATCTGTCTTTCCAAGAGCTTGAGGCGATCGACGACGGAGAAGAAGAAGGCCGTGGACCAGCCAAACAGCAGGATCCCGTTGGCTCCTTCGATCGCACCGAGAATCCTGAAGCGGCTGCCGAGCACGACGTCGCCATAGCCGAGCGTCGAGAAGGTCGATGTCGAGAAATAGAGCGCCTGTTCAAATTCGGGCAGGGCGTGCAGCGTCAGATAGGCGGCTGCCCACAACCAGATTTCGATCGTGTGGAGGACAAAGAGGCCGAGCGCCGAACCGAGCACCACCAGCCCGCCGCGCAATGCATGGATCATCGGCGTGCGGTGCGATCGGTGGCGACGCAGGATCGGTAAAAGCAGGGCAATACCGGTCAGGTGAATGAGCACCGTGGTGACCACCAATAGGGTTGCGATCAATAACTGTGTCGGGACGCTCATGCCCCAAGGCTCGCATCGGGCTGGCGGGCCACCAATGCGTAAAACTACCAAGTTTCCGACCGGCGCGCCTCGCCTAACGGTGGTCGATCGGAGCAGGAGCCAGAGCCAAGTGACGAAAGACCTGACACTTTCATTTCATGGTGCAGCGCGCACCGTCACGGGTTCCTGCATGGAGTTCTGCCATGGAGGTAAGCGCATCCTCGTGGATTGCGGGCTCTTTCAGGGCTCCCGAACGCTGGAGACGTTGAACCGTAGCCCGTTTGCGTTCGATGCGAAGCGGGTCGACGCCGTCATCCTGACGCACGCGCATATCGACCATTGCGGACTGTTGCCGCGTCTTGTCGCCGAGGGTTTCGCCGGAGATATCTGGTGCACCGAACCGACCGCCGCGCTTCTTGAATACATGCTTGCCGACGCCGGCCGCATCCAGGAAGGCGACGCCGCGCGACGCAACCGGCGCAAGGATCGCGCCGACCTCCCCGATATCGAGCCGATCTACACCGAACAGAATGCGATCGACGCTTGGAAGCTAACGCGTCCAGTGGCGCTCGCAGAGTGGTTCGAACCCGTCCCGGGCTTCAAGGCGCGATTGTGGAATGCCGGGCATATCCTCGGCGCGGCGTCGGTCGAGCTTTTGGTCGACGGAACCCGCATCCTCTGCTCAGGCGACCTCGGCCCGAAGAACAAGGCGTTCTATGCCGACCCTAGCGGTCCGGCCGGGTTCGACCACGTCATTTGCGAGTCAACTTATGGCGACCGCAAGCGGGACGACGTGACGCTCGCCGAGCGCCGAACCCTGCTTGAGACCGAAATCAAGGAAGCGTTGGCGCGCGGCGGCAATGTGATCATACCAGTGTTCGCGCTCGAGCGAACGCAGGAGTTGATGCTGGATCTCGCCGCGCTGATCGAGACGAAACGCATCGCCTCGGTTCCGGTGTTCATAGACTCGCCGCTGGCCAATCGCACCACCAGTGTGTTCGCAAGGTTTGCGGACACGCTGGAGGATTTGAATGGCGAAGACATCTTCCGAGACACGGCGTTTCACTTCGTCGACGCGACCGCCGAATCGATCCGCCTCAACAGCGTGTCGGGAGCGATCATCCTTGCCGCGTCGGGCATGTGCGAAGCGGGGCGCATTCGTCACCACCTCAAGCACAATCTCTTCAAGCGCGAGGCGACGATCCTGTTCGTCGGGTTCCAGGCCGAGGGCACGCTTGGTCGCGTGATCCTCGATGGCGCGAAGCGGGTGCGGATCTGGGGCGAAGATATCGTCGTTCGCGCGCAAATCCGGCGCATCGACAGTTATTCCGCGCATGCCGATCAGACCGACCTCATCGCCTGGATGGAAGCACGCCGACCGGTCACCGGCAGCCTGTTCCTGGAACATGGTGAAGCCGCGTCGATCGAAACGCTGCGGCAACTCGCTGCGGCGAAAGACATCACGTCCTCCATCGTCGTGCCGGAGATGGGGGAAACCTATGCATTGGCACCGGCCCAGCCCGCCAAACGCACAAAGACCGGCGACCCGCATTTGCAGGAGGCGATCGGCCGCGACTGGCAGAACAGCTATGCGGATTTCGCAGCGAACCTGAAGCGCGAGCTGGCGCAGATAGCGGATGCCAGGTCGCGCGAGCATGCGGTCGCCGACATGCGGAAAGTATTGGACAGCTACAAGCAGGCCCGCGCCGAACAGGCGCTCAGGCGACACGCGCGCTGAAGCGGGCCATCCTCTCGTTTAGTCGCATGTTGCCGACCGCCGCCTCCTCGGCTGCTTCGCCGCGACACCGCATGACTGCCGAAGGCTCGACCTCGACATGAGCGACCTGCTGATCTTCTTTGCCATCGTGCTCGCGGTGAACCTGCTTCCCGCGTTCGGGCCGCCGACCTGGTCCATCATCGTATTGTACGGCCTCAACACGCGACTGCCGGTTGCCGAACTGGTGATTGTCGGCGCGCTCGCCGCCGCGACTGGGCGCCTGCTCCTCGCCCAGGCCTTTCGACTGCTCGCCGACCATCTGTCCGAACGGACGAAGCGGAACCTCGCCGCTGCCCGTACCTTGCTCTTGCGGCGCAAACGGAATCTCATCCTCGGACTGGGTCTCTTCGCGCTCTCTCCCTTGCCTTCGGCGCAACTCTTCGAAGCAGCCGGCCTGGCGCGCGTACGGATATTGCCGTTCACGGCGGCCTTCTTTGCAGGGCGCATCGTCTCCTACTCGATCTATGCGCTCAGTGCGACGCAGCTCCGCGAAACCAGCATCGGCGACGCGTTTCGCCACGACCTCGCCAGCCCGGTGGGAATCGCCGTTCAGCTGGCGATGCTTGCCGGGATCGTCGCCCTCGGCCGAATCGATTGGGAACACTTTCTCCACCGCGCGGACTGACGCCCCCGCCGGCTTCGGATCGCAAGTGTCAGGTGCAGCGTGTCTCGCGAGGTGGATGGAAGCTGGGTGTGCGGGGCGAGCGGCCCCGGCTTCAGGATATTTACGTAATGCCTATCGGCGAGCGTCGGACGATCATGCGGCTACCACGTCCAAGAAGGAAAAGCCGATGATGCACGCGATCGTGATCGGGACCGATGGTCCCAAGGCCGACACCGCCGTTGCCGCGTTATGGGACGCGGGGTTCCCGTCGATCTTTCGGATTGACGACATTGGGGGAGCAGCAGCCCTTTTTGCCGACGTTCACCCCGGGCTGGTCCTTCTCCTTCCGGAAACCGCTTTGGGCACATCGGCAGCAGAGTTGGCTCGAGTCAGTGAACTGGCGGATGCCCCGGTGATCGTCGCGGGCGCCGACGTTCGGCAATCGCTCGGTTGCATTGGTCCGGTCACAAGCGTGGACGCATTGCCGCTGGCAGCCTGAAAGCAGGTCGGACGCCGCACGCGCGACCTTGCCGTCGTCGATTTGCTGGAGATCGTGCGTTCGACCTTGAGGACTAAAGTCGAAGGCCGAAAACAGCGCGTCGCGCCGAACGCCACGATGGCGGATCGCGACCGGTGGAGCGCCGCCGAGCAGCACGCGGCAGGTTCGTAAATCTCCCAATAGCGCGCCGTCTGCAGCCGCGCTTAGCTACGTCAATGCAATGCGGAGGCACGCCATGAAAACCCTGTTGGTTCTTGCGCACGACGATCCCGGACAGGAAGCCCGGCTGCAAGTCGCGGTGGATTTGGCGCGGCGGCTCGAGGCGCATCTAACCTGTCTGGACGTGGTGGTGCTGCCGCCCGCTTATGTCGATGACTCCGTGGGCAGCACGATCAGCGCCACGATCGTCGAAAGCGAAATCGAGCAGGAAACAGCCAATCGGGCAAAGCTCGAGGCGCGGCTCGTTCACGAGGATATTTCCTGGGACTGGCAGGAGCGTACCGGCGATTTCGTGGGAAGCTTGTGCGGTGCCGCGCAATTCGCCGACTTGCTCATCGTCAACCGGGCGATCGAGGATCCGGTAATGCCCATGCGGAGCGTCGTCGGCGGCGTGATCAAGGAGGCAGATAAGCCGATCCTCGCGGTACCGCAGGACGCGCAAAAGTTCGACGATCATTGCGCGGTCATTGCATGGGATGGCTCGGCCGCCGCGACGGCTGCACTCCGGAATGCCGTCCCGCTGCTCAAGCTCATGGAGCGAGTATTTCTCGTGGAGGTCACGAGCGACAAGGCCGATGGCTGGGCGGAGGACGCGGCGCGTTATCTGTCGCGTCATGGCATCCATGCGCGCATCGAACGCGTCCCTCCGCTTTCCTCGGGCATTGCACGAACACTGATCGCGGAAGCTGGCCGCCACGGTGCCGGATTGATCGTCGCCGGCGGCTATGGACATTCCAGGCTGCGCGAGGCGGTATTCGGCGGGGTGACACGCGAGTTGCTCGCGCATTCACCCTATCCGTTGCTGCTGTCGCACTGACTCGGCGGCCTGTAGCACGGTCGGTCTGCGCTAAGGCGGCGAGCGCCCGCCTTCGAAGACGGCGCGCAAGCGATGTCGGATCGTCATCGTCGCCGTTATGCGTCGCGGGGAAGCGTGCCCGAAATCCGGCCTGCTGCCCCGGCCCCAAGCGGCGACAGTTTCCTCCTCACGTCGTCACACCGGTGCGCCGGGGCGACGCGCAGAAAGGTCGCGCTGGTACCCTGCTCAGCTCGTACGCGAACTCGGCCAATCACGCCATTCAGCTCTATCCGTCTGGTCTTTCGTTGCTCGCCGGGCGCGGGGTTGCCTGGAGCCGACCCTCGGCGGACAAACGCGAGCGCCGACCAGGCCGACGCGAGATATCGGCGGCCCTGAACTCGGGAAGGATAGATGTCGTAGGAATCCCGGTGGCCGACGCGACGACCGGCTACGACGCGTTCTCACCCCATGAATGCGCCAATTGCCTCAGAAACTCAGGATACGCGTCAATCCAATCAAAGCAGCGATCGGCCGGATGAGATGCGACGCCTCCTGCAGTCGAATCTTCGCTTGGTCGAATTTCGATTCGGATCGACTGAACGTGCGCGCACGAATCTGAATGGCGCCTTCTGGCCACAAGCGGAACTGATGCGGGGAGGCGCGTCTCAAAATACGGGACAGAATTGCAGATATTTGAGCGGACAGCTCCAAGGGTGCGGCAAGCGCAGCAAAGTTGCTGGCGGGAACCACGGAATGCGCAGCTATTTGGGCCCAAACTCGCAATCTATTGGGCCCAATTCGCAATGTTTTGGGTCGCCCTACACCGCGCAGGTCACACGTCCAGATTGGCGACGCTCAGAGCATTCTCCTGGATGAATTCGCGCCGCGGTTCGACCACGTCGCCCATCAATCGGGTGAAGATCTCATCGGCGACATCGGCCTGGTCGACCGCCACGCGCAGCATCGATCGGTTGGTCGGGTCGAGCGTGGTTTCCCACAATTGCTCGGGATTCATCTCGCCCAGCCCCTTGTAGCGCTGGATCGACAGGCCCTTGCGTCCCGCCGCCAGGATCGCCTCGAGCAATTGCGACGGCCGCGCGATCAGCGCCTCGCCCTTGCCGACGGTGACCGGCAGATCCTCATCCTCGTCGATCTCCGTAGCGGCTTCCTCGGCAGCTGTCGCCGCGGCCGCCGCCTTGCTCGGCACCAGCTTGACCGCGCTACCGTAGCTGTCGATCTGCTCGGCGGCCAGGCCGTGCAGCTTGCGCGCTTCGGCCGAGACCAGGAACGCCGCCTCGATCACGTGATGATCGGTGACCCCGCGCCACAGCCGCTGGAAATGGAGCGAGCCTTCCTCGGTCAATTGCGCGGTCCAGGTCGCTTCGGGATCGCCGCCGTCGAGCTTGACCGTGGTCGCCTGCAGCCGCGCCGCGCGCTGCGCGGTGCTGGCCTCGGGATCGAACACGCCGTCCATCGCCAGCGCCTCGATGATGCTGGGATCGTAACGCCGCGGCACGAAGCGCATCAGCGACCGCATGCGGCGCGAATGATCGACCAGCGAGCGCAGCGCGTCGCCGCTGCCCACGCCCTCGAGCGAGGTCGAGGATACACCGGCCGCGACCAGATATTCCTCCAGCGCGGCCTCGTCCTTCAGGTACACTTCGGACCGCCCGCGTGTCGCCTTGTAGAGCGGCGGCTGCGCGATGAAGAGGTGCCCGGCCTCGATGATCTCGGGCATCTGGCGATAGAAGAAAGTGAGCAGCAAGGTGCGGATATGCGCGCCGTCGACATCGGCGTCGGTCATGATCACGACCTTGTGATAGCGCAATTTCTCCAAATTGAAGTCGTCGCGGCCGATGCCGGTGCCCATCGCCTGGATCAGCGTCCCGATCTCCCGCGACGACAGCATGCGGTCGAACCGCGCGCGCTCGACGTTGAGGATCTTGCCACGCAACGGCAGGATCGCCTGGAAATGGCGGTCGCGGCCTTGCTTGGCCGATCCACCGGCCGAATCGCCCTCGACCAGGAACAGTTCGGACTTGGCTGGGTCCTTTTCCTGACAATCGGCGAGTTTGCCCGGCAGGCTGGAAATCCCCAGCACCGACTTGCGGCTCGCTTCACGCGCCTTGCGCGCGGCTTCGCGCGCGGCGGCGGCGTCGATCACCTTCTGGATGATCTGGCGGGCATTGGCCGGATTCTCCTCGAGCCACTCGGCCATCTTGTCGGCGAGCAGGCTTTCGAGCGGCTGGCGCACTTCGGACGAGACGAGCTTGTCCTTGGTCTGCGAGCTGAACTTGGGATCGGGCAGCTTGACCGAGACGATCGCGGTCAGGCCTTCGCGCATATCGTCGCCCTGGAGAGTGACCTTCTCCTTCTTCATCAGCCCCGATTTCTCGGCATAGGTATTGAGCGTCCGCGTCAGCGCCGAGCGGAACGCCGCCAGGTGCGTCCCGCCGTCACGCTGCGGGATGTTGTTGGTGAAGCACAGGACGTTCTCGTAATAGGAATCATTCCATTCGAGCGCGACGTCGATGCCGATATCGTCGCGCTGGCCGGAGATCGCGATCGGTTCCGGGAATAGCGGCGCCTTGGTGCGATCGAGATATTTCACGAACGCCGCGATGCCGCCTTCATAATAGAGCTCGATCGTCTTGGCCTCTTCGTGCCGCGCGTCGGTCAGGAATAGCCGCACGCCCGAATTGAGGAAGGCCAGCTCGCGATAGCGATGTTCGAGCTTCTCGAAATCGAATTCGGTGATCTTGAAGGTGGAGGGTGACGGCAGGAAGGTGACGCGCGTGCCCTTCTGGCCTTCCGCCGCCTTGCCGACGACCTTGAGCGGGGCGACCGCGTCGCCATGGGCGAAGCGCATATAATGCTCCTCGCCGTCGCGCCAGATGGTCAAATCGAGCCATTCGCTGAGCGCGTTGACCACCGACACGCCGACGCCGTGCAGACCGCCGGAGACCTTATAGGCATTGTCGTCGGACGTGTTCTCGAACTTACCGCCGGCATGAAGTTGGGTCATGATGACCTCGGCCGCGGACACGCCTTCCTCGGCATGGATGCCGGTCGGGATGCCGCGGCCATTATCGGTGACGCTGACCGATCCGTCGGGGTTGAGCGAGATGTCGATCCGGTCGCAATGACCGGCCAGAGCCTCGTCGATCGCGTTGTCGGAAACCTCGAACACCATGTGGTGGAGACCCGAACCATCGTCGGTATCGCCGATATACATGCCGGGGCGTTTGCGGACGGCGTCGAGGCCTTTCAGCACCTTGATCGAATCGGCGCCGTAATCTGAATTCTGCGGAGGTGTTGCCATACCAAGCATATAGGGATTCGCCCCCGAAAACGGAAGCAAAATGGCGAGTCGCGCAGGAGCTTCCGCACCCCTTGCAAATGACTGCCGGGAATGATCCCATCGCGGCATGCCCCAGCCGCCCGATCCGCACGAACTCTACCTCCATGTCCGCGTGCTGGTGGGCGTCGTGCTGGGGCTCGGGCTCACCCGCATCCTGTCCGGACTGGCGCGGATGGTCGAGCATCCCGGGCGCAATCCGGCGTCGGCGACGCACTTGGTGTGGGTCGCGGTCATCCTGCTTTCGATCGTCCATTTCTGGTGGTGGGAATTCGCGCTGATCTCGCTCGGCGCCTGGCGGTTCGAGCTGTTCGTATTCCTGCTGCTCTACGCTTTCCTATGGTTCGTCCTCGCTTGCCTGCTGTTTCCCGGCGACCTCGCCGAACACGATACGTTCGAAGCCTATTTCCTGTCGCAGCGGCGTTGGTTCTTCGGGCTGTTCGCGGCGACCTTCGCCGCCGATTTGATCGATACCGCGATCAAGGGCGCGGAGCATTTCCGCGCACTCGGCCCCGAATATCCCGCGCGGATCGCGGCCGGCATCATCCTGTGCGCGGTCGCGGCCTGGAGCAGCAACCGCCGCTTCCACTTGCTGTTCGCGGCGCTGTACCTTGCCTACGATGTCAGCTGGATTCTGCGGCTGTACGATACGCTGGGCTGACCGTCCCGGAGCGCCCACCGAGTTGGCTTGTCTCTCCGCCGCTCCCGACTAGGATCGCGCGATAAAATCGGGAGAGAGCAATGAAATGGATCGCAATCGCGGCGGCGCTCGCCGTGTCGGTACCTGCCATGGCCGAGGGGCCGGCAGCGCAGCCGATGCCCAGCTATCCGGGCATTCCCGCCGATCTCGCCAAGGCGGCGGCGGAGTTCGACCTCGCCCAGGTCAAGGGCGATGGCGAGGCGCTCAAACGCCTGCTCGCCGACGACTATCTGTTGGTCAACAGCCAGGACAAGCGCGAGGACAAGGCGCAGTTCATCGCCGACTACACTACCAAGGGTTTCACGATGGAGCCGTTCGCGATCGACGATCAGGTGATCTTGGTGTGGAGCGACGGTGCGGTGCTGGGCGGTGCGGTGACGGTGAAGGGCCTGTCCGAGGGCAAGCCCTATTCGGTGCGCATCCGCTTCTCCGACATCTGGGCGAAGCGCGGCGGCAAATGGCAGGTGATCTATGCACACGCCAATCGGGTAGCGGTGGCGAACTGACCTGACGCCTTCCGGCGCAGGCGAGCGCATATCGTGACGGTCAGGCCGCCGAGACGGTCCCGTCGGCGACCGCGAACCACGACGCAGCGCCGATATCGTCGAACGGCGCGCGCTCAGTGCCGGTGATCCAGACCTGGCTGCCGGTCACCGCCAGCCGATCGAACAACGCCGCGCGGCGCACCGGATCGAGATGCGCGGCGACCTCATCGAGCAGCAGGATCGGCGCGCGGCCGACGCGGTCCGCGACGAGCTCGGCATGCGCGAGCACCAGCCCGAGCAACAGCGCCTTCTGCTCGCCGGTCGAGCAAAGCGAGGCGGGCTGATCCTTGTCGAGATGCGTGACCATGAGGTCGCTGCGATGCGGCCCGACAAGCGTGCGACCTGCCGCCGCATCGCGCCGGCGGCCCTGCGCCAGATCGGCGGCGAGCGTATCGGCGCCGTTCCACCCTTCGAGGGTCAGTCCCGCGCGGGCGAACGGTCCCTCGGGCTGGTCGGCCAGCCGATCGGCCAATGCCGTCACCGTCTCGCGCCGGCCGGCATCGATCGCCGCGCCGTGCTCGGCCATTTGCGCTTCGAGCGCGGTCAGCCAGTGCGGGTCTGGATGGTCATCGGCCAACACGCGGTTGCGCGCGCGCATCGCCGCCTCGTAGCGATTGGCGTGCTGGGCATGGTCGGGACGCATTGCCAATGTCAGCCGATCGAGGAAGCGGCGGCGTTCACCGGCGGGTTCGACGAACAGCCGGTCCATCGCCGGGGTGAGCCAGAGGACGGTGAGCCATTCCGCCAGCGCTGTGGCGGCGGTGGTCGCGCCGTTGATGCGGACGATGCGACGCTCGGGGGCGGAGGGCAGAGTGCCGGTGCCGATCTCCACTAGCCCCTCCCCTTCAGGAGCGTCAGGTAAACCGCGCCCCGCGCGATTTAGGTCAGGCTGGGAGCCTGACCGACCTGACGCTGGGTTGGGGTGGGGGCTATCCACTGGCGACGTCGCTTGGGGCACTCCCCCACCCCCAACCCCTCCCCCGAAGGGGAGGGGCTTTAGAGTGGCCGCCACCCCGAACCCGCCTTCACCCCCCTGCCGCGCCATATCGCTGAGCGCAGCGCGCCGCAGCCCGCGCCCCGGCGCCAGCAGCGACACTGCCTCCAGCACATTGGTCTTACCCGCGCCATTCTCGCCGGTCAGCACGACGAAGCCGCGCCCCGGATGGAGCACGGCTTCGGCATGATTCCTGAAATCGGTGAGGATCAGGCGCGACAGCATCGCGCCGGTTCCTAGCGGAGTTTATCGCGTCGCGTCAGCCTTGCACTCAGGCCGCAAGCTTTGCCGGCTCAGCCGTGCCGGGCTGCTGGTTCTTCGCGCTCAGATAGGAGGCCAGTTCGGCGCCCAACTCGCGCTGCGCCTTCAGATAGGCGACCGGCTCGCCGAGCCCGAGCCGCTTGCGCGCGGCGTCGAGCGGCTCGTGCAGCAGCTGCAGATAATCCTCGCCGGAGATCCACTTGGCTTTCTTGCCGCGCTGATAGCCTTCCCAGACCGCCTTCGCGAACAATGAATTGCCGGTGACCTTCAGGCTCTTGAGCGCGGCCGCGCCGCCGATGAACGCCCAGCCGAGGCCGCCCACTTGGGCATAACTGAACGCGACCAATGCCGCTTCGCCCAGGCTCTCATCGGCCTTGTAGCCGGTCAGCACGTGCCAGATGTCGTGCGTGTCGCGCACTCGCCGCCCGAACCAGGCGTAAGGATGCGGCATGTCTTCCTCGCGGTTGACCTTGCTGACCTCGGCCAAGCCGTCGGCCGAATAGCCGGTCGATTCGAGGAAATGGTTATAGGCCGCGCCCACCGTGCCTGGCGCGAATTGCTTGGCATAGCCCGGCTGCGACAAGAGCTGCGCGAGCTCGATCCGCTCATAGGCCATCCGCCCGCCTTCTTCGGTGGCGATGAAGCGCGCATAATTCATCGGCGCATTACCGACGTTCAATGCGCGCATGATCTTGAACACCTGCGTCGTGTCGTCGCCATTGGCGAGCAGCTTCCTGATCGAGCTGAACGCGGTCTTCCAGTCACGCTTGCCGGTGGTGCCGGGAAAGGGGGGGAGCTTTGCGGTCATGAAGTGATTCCTTACTGACACTCATGTAAGTAAGCGAAGCGGCGCGCGGAGTCAAGCCGGTGCCGATCCCCTTATGCGCCGCGTCGATGACAATATCGTTGATGCCCGAAAGGGCGCAACCGGGCCAGCCTCTCCCGCTTGCGGGAGAGGAGCGAGACTTATGAGCGAAGCGAATTAGTCGCAGCGGTGAGGGTCTTCTGTTGCCCGTCGCTAGAAGAAGAAAGAAGGAAGAAGACCCTCACCCTCCCACCGCCTTCGGCGGCGGGCCCCTCCCTCTCCCGCAGGCGGGAGAGGGGTATTAGAACGCGCTTCTACCGCTCCCGCGTCACACCCGCATCGGCATAAGCACGTAAAGCGCCGGCGACTTATCGTTCTCGCGGATCAGGGTCGGTGCGCTGGCATCGGCCAGATGCACTTCGACCATGTCGCCCTCGATCTGACCGAGAATATCGAGCAGATAGCGGCTGTTGAAGCCGATATCGAAACCCAAAGCGGCATAATCACCGGGGACTTCTTCGGCCGCCGTGCCGTTTTCCGGGCTGGTCACCGAGAGGGTGATCTTGTCGCGGTCGAGCGTCATCTTCACCGCGCGGGTTTTTTCGGTGGCGATGGTCGACACGCGGTCGACGCCTTCCTCGAAGCTGCGCGGATCGATCTTGAGGATCTTATCATTGCCGGTCGGGATGACGCGCGAATAATCGGGGAAGGTGCCGTCGATCAGCTTCGAGGTCAGCAGTGCCTGGCCCATATCGAAGCGGATCTTGGACGAGGACAGCGACACGCCGACCGATCCATCGATCTCGTCGAGCAGCTTGCGCAGTTCCGCCACACATTTGCGCGGGATGATGATGTCCGGCATCCCCTCGGCACCGTCGGGACGCGGCAGGGTGACGCGGGCGAGGCGGTGGCCGTCGGTCGCCGCCGCCTTGAGCACCGGCTGGCCATCGTCGGCGACGTGCCAGAAGATGCCGTTGAGATAATAACGCGTCTCTTCGGTCGAGATCGCGAAACGCGTCTTGTCGATGATCTGCTTGAGCGTCTCCGCCGGCAGCTCGAACTGCACCGGCAATTCGCCTTCCGCGATCACCGGGAAATCGTCGCGCGGCAAGGTGCCGAGCTGGAACCGCGCGCGGCCCGCGACGATCGTCATCTTGCCCTCGGCCGCGGCGAGCTGGACCTGGCTGCCCTCTGGCAGTTTGCGCGCGATATCGAACAAGGTGTGCGCCGACACCGTGGTCGCGCCCGGCGTGTCGACCGCGGCGGGCACGCTTTCGTTGATCTGCAGGTCGAGATCGGTCGCCATCAGCTTGAGCGATCCCTCGGCCGTCGCCTCGATCAGCACGTTCGACAGAATCGGAATGGTATTGCGGCGCTCGACCACCGACTGCACATGGCTCAGCCCCTTGAGGAGCGTTGCGCGTTCGATCGTCGCCTTCATGTCCTAACCCCCGGGCCGGTGCCCTGATTTTCCGACCCGCCAGACATGAGAGAATCCGGGGGCAATTCGCCTACCGTCTTCCTTAACGTGAAAAAGGGCCGGAGCAAGCGCCCCGACCCTCCTTTCACACCCTGTTTCCCCTGTTATTGTGGATGAATCGCTTTAGAAGCGAACACCCACCCCGGCGACGACCTGATGCCGGTCGGTATCGACCGAGAAATTGTTGGTGTTGCCGCCGTTGGGATATTCCAGCCGGGCATTGCCATAGTTGGAATAGCGATATTCGACCTTGGCGTAGGCCTTGCCGCCGAGCGACTGCTCGACACCGGCGCCCGCGCGCCAGCCGTCCAGATTGAAATGCTGGCCGGTTTCGGTCGTGCCGTCCGACGCGACAAGATCAAGCCGCTGGTTGGTGTACCCGCCCTTGGCATAGATCATCGTGCGCGGTGCGACGACGTAACCAACGCGCGCGCCGGCATAGAGATCGCGGCCGGCCTTGACCCGTCCATAGCCCAGCGCCCCCGCTGCGGACGGATTGTTGGTCACCTTGCTGGTCGATCCGGTCACTTCGCCTTCCGCGCCGAACACCAGATTCCCGGAGCGGATGTCATAGCCGACATCGCCGCCATAGGTCAGGCCGTCGGCCGAGTTGCTGCTGTCGATCGACGAATTGGGCACCTGGCCCGGCTGCATCCGGTCATAGCCCAGGATGATACCGGCGCGCGGACCACTGAACGTGGTGTCGCTATCCGGGTTCGGGGGACCATCCTGCGCGAAGGCGGGGGCGGCGACGGCAAGCGCCGCGAGGCTGGCGGTGGCAAGGATCAGCTTACGCATAAATAACTCCATTCACTCAAATTCCCGCGGAGCACCGGGGGGTCGGTGGCGCGGGAAGGGGCAAATAGGCGGGAAGCCAAGAGGTTGCATGAACCTCAGATAAACAAGGAATTCCGTTGCTTTCGCGCCACAGGGGGTTGAAAGCGCAGGGGATGATTACAAGGCGGGGACGCGACTTCATCGCGCGGCACGGCGAAACGGTATTCAACGCGGCCGGGCGGTTGCAGGGCGACCATCCGCACACCCCGCTGACCCGCACCGGATTCCGTCAAGCCGACGAAATGGGCGAGGCGCTCCACCACGCGCTGGGCGACAAGCCCGCCCTGACGCTCTGGGCATCGCCGACGGGCCGCGCGCTGCAGACCCTGGCGGTGATGGCCGAGCATGTCGGGCTCGACTGGCACCAGGCACGCACGGACCCGCGGCTGACCGAGATCGGCATGGGCAGCTGGGGCGGGCGCTATTATCGCGACGTCATCGCCGAGGTCGGCGACGTGGTCGATCGCGCGAGTGGGTTGCTGATTTCGGCACCCGATGGCGAACTCTATCCGCAAATCGCCGAGCGCGTCTCGGCCTGGCTGGCCGAAACCAATGACGATCCGGGCGACCGGCTGGTCATCATGCACGGCATATCGAGCCGGGTAATGCGCGGCGTGATGACCGGACAACCGCCGGTCGACCGCTTCGGCGCGCCTGCGGCCGAGCATTTGCCGCAAGGATCGCTGGTGATGATCGAGCGTGGGGTCGAGACGATCGTCCATCTCGGCGGCGGCGGAGAGACGGTGTGAAGCGGCTGGCGATCGCCGCGGCGCTGATTGGGGCGCTGGTCGCGACCGCGGCGCCGGCGATGGCGCGCGATACGATCGGCGTGTGGAATCGCTGGGGCGCGTTCAGCGATCCTAGTCCGCGCCGTTGCTTCGCGATCGCGCAGCCGGTCGATCCCGATCATCGCGCCGGCTTCGCCAGCATCGCCAATTGGCCCGGCCAGAATATCCGCAGCCAGCTCCATATCCGCCTCAGCCGCGGCCGCGCCGGCAATGCCCGCGTGACTTTGTCGATCGGCGAGCGCCGCTTCGAGCTGGTCGCCGGCGCCGACGACGCCTGGGCGCCCGATTCGCGCACCGACGCCGCGATCGTCGCCGCGATGCGCTCGGGGCGATCGATGAGTGTTGAAGGGCTAGGGCGCGATGGCAGCGCCTTCGCCGACGTCTATGCGCTGTCCGGCGCGGCGACCGCGATCGACGCGGCGGCGTTGGCGTGCCGGTCGTAAGGAAACGGCCGCCGAATACCTCCAACCGTCATGCCGGGCTTGTCCCGGCATCCACCGGGCAGGTTAGCGAGAAGCAGGGACCTCTTGTACCGGGTGTGCTGCGCAGGGGACCCCGGGACAAGCCCGGGGTGACGCAATGGCGCTTACCGCGTCAACCACCCGAACGTGCGGCGCAGGAAGCCTGATGCATCGCGTTCCACGGGCGTGCCGTGCGCCATCAACACCTTCTCGGCCGGCCAGGCGAGGATTCGTTCCAGCGCGGCCCTCGCCCTGCGTCGACCAACGAACGCCAGGCGAAACTTGCGCGGCACCGATGGCTCGGCTCCCATCATCAGGTCCAGCTTTGCCACGATCTTCCTCCAGCCCGACAGGCGGTCGCTGGCGATCTGCTGAAGCAGGTCGGTGAATAGCAACATCCCGCTCGCACGATGGAAGAACACGATCTCGGTGGTAATCAGATTGCCGCGCATCGCGACCTGGTCGATCTCGCCCTCCCAGTCGGCCGGTGGCGCGTCGCCCAACTCGGCGTCGAATGCCAGATCACGGCGCTTTTTGCCCAGCCCTGGCGCGGCGTACAGCCGGGCGCCGGGATAAGCGCGCTGCCATTCGGCCAGGAACAGATGGTGGAGCGAATTGGGCGCGACGATATGCGCCACCCGGCCCAGCGCATCGACCGCTGCGCGCAGATCGTCAGTCAACCGGATCGGCGACCAGACGAACAGGCCACCATCCGCCAGCCGGATGACCGCCATCCGCGTTGGATAGTGGAACCCGGCGACCGCGACTTCGGGGCCATTGGCGATCCAGATATCACGCCCAAATTCCCTCATGACTCGTCCGGTTGCGGGCACAGATAGTCCTTCAACCCCGCCACCAGCGCATCGAACACCGCGCGGACCGGGGCGGAGGCACGCAAATCCTCGTGCATCACGACCCAGGTATCGAGCGGGTGGTTGAATGCGTCGGGCAGGATGCGGACCAGCGCCGGATCGCGCGCCGCCAGCGGCACCTGGCACACGCCGATCCCCAGCCCGGCGCGGAGCGCCGCCATCTGGGCGAGGTCGCTGTCCGAGCGGAAGGCGAAATCCTCCAGCCGAATCGGGATGCCGCCGGCGCGCATGGCGCGAAGCACCGCATTGTCGTTCTCCACGCCGATCAGCCCGAACGCCACGACCTCCTCCAGCGTCGTCGGCGTCGAGCGCCCGGCGATCAGGTCGGCGCGGACGTGCAGCCCGACATGGATATCGCCGATCCGGCGCGCGACCAGCGCGTCTTGCGCGGGCCGCACCATCCTGATCGCGACGTCCGCCTCGCGCCGCAGCAGATCCTCGTTACGGTTGTTCGGGCTGAGCGCGACCACCAGCCGGGGGTGCCGCCGGCGCAGATCGGCGAGGATCGGGGGCACGATTTCGACCGAGATCACTTCGCTGGCCGACACGCGGACCAGCCCGGCGATCTCGGTTCCCTGTGTCGCGCCACGGGCAAAAGCGGCGGCGGCGATTTCCATCGCCTCGGCATGCTGGCGCAGGCCAAGCGCGGCCTCGGTCGGCACCAGCCCGTCGGGTGCGCGCGTGAACAGAGCAACGCCGAGACCGCGCTCGAGATCGGCGATCCGCCGCCGCACCGTCGGCTGCGCCAGCGCCAGCCATCGCGCCGCACCTGACAGGCTGCCCTCGCGCAGCACCGCCAGGAAAGCGCGGTGACGTTCCCAATCTTCACTCATCAAATTTGTATAGGCCGGTCGTCACATCACGACAATTTTATTCAGGTGCTGGCTGGCCGATATCACCGTCATCAAATCGTGGAGACGGAAGATGGCGAAAACGGTTCTGGTGCTGGGTGCGACCGGCGGAGTTGGCGGAGAGACGGCGCGGGCGCTGATCGCGCATGGCTGGACGGTGCGCGGGCTGACGCGCTCGCCGCGGGAGGGCGACGGTATCGACTGGCGGATCGGCGATGCGATGGACCGCGCGGCGGTGCTGGCGGCCGCGGATGGCGTCGATGCGATCGTCCATGCCGTCAACCCGCCGGGCTATCTCGACTGGGAGAAGCTGGTCCTGCCGATGCTTGAGAACAGCATCGCGGCGGCGCGGACGAACGATGCCCGACTCGCGCTCCCCGGCACGATCTACAATTACGATCCCCGCACCTCGCCGCTGGTCGCGCCCGACAGCCCGCAGCGTCCGAACACCAGGAAGGGCGCGATCCGCGTCCAGATGGAGCGAGCGATCGAGCAATCGGGCGTGAAGGCAGTGATCCTGCGCGCCGGCGACTATTTCGGGCCGCGGCCGGGCAATAGCTGGCTGAGCCAGGGCCTGGTCACACCCGGCAAGCCGGTCGGCCGGGTGATGGTGCCGGGGCGGGCGGGCGTCGGCCATGGCTGGGCCTATCTGCCCGATGTCGGCGAGACGTTCGCGCGCCTGCTCGACAAAGGTGACGAGCTTCCCCGCTTCGCCCGCTACCATTTCGCTGGAATGTGGGACGAGGACGGCACGCGCATCACCGGCGCGATCGCTCAGGCGGTCGGGCGGCCGGTCAAGACCTGGCGGATGCCCTGGGCATTGCTCCCGCTGATTGGGCGGTTCAACCCGACGATGAAGGAAATGGTCGAGATGCGCCCGTTCTGGGAGCATCCGGTCCGGCTCGACAATGCCGACCTGATCGCCGCGATCGGAGCAGAGCCACACACCCCGCTCGATGTCGCGATGGCGACCAGCCTGACGGCGCTCGGCTGCGACTGAGCGTCCACCTAGCGAAGTCGCGTCTTTTGCCCTATGTGAGCCGCCATGCAGACAGAGTCGGCCGCCCTCATGCCCATTCCGGGGCACATCGATCCCGTGCCCGTACCTCGCCAGACGGTGGCGCGCGAGGACGGCCGTGTCGACCTGGTCGGCCTGTCCAAGACGGAATTGCGCGAGGCGTTGCTCGCCGCCGGGATGGACGCCAAGCAGGCGAAATTGCGCGCCAAGCAGATCTGGCACTGGATCTATAATCGCGGCGCGACCGACTTCGCCGCGATGACCGACATCGCCAAGGCGCAGCACCCCTGGCTGGTCGAGCGCTTCGTCGTCGGCCGGCCCGAGGTGATCGAGGCGCAGGTCTCGACCGACGGCACGCGCAAATGGCTGCTGCGCGGGCCCGACGGCCAGGATTACGAGATGGTGTTCATCCCCGACGCCGATCGCGGAACGCTTTGCGTGTCGAGCCAGGTCGGCTGCACGCTCAATTGCCGTTTCTGCCACACCGGCACGATGCGGCTGGTGCGCAACCTGACCGCCCAGGAAATCGTCGGCCAGGTCATGCTGGCGCGCGACGCGCTCGGCGAATGGCCGTCCCAGCCCGAGGGGCGGATGCTCACCAACATCGTGATGATGGGGATGGGCGAGCCGCTCTACAATTTCGACAATGTCCGCGACGCGCTGCATGTCGTGATGGACGGCGATGGGCTGGCGCTGTCGAAGCGCCGCATCACGCTGTCGACCTCCGGCGTGGTGCCGATGATGGCGCGCGCGGGCCAGGAGATCGGGGTCAATCTCGCGGTCTCGCTCCACGCCGTGACCAAGGAAATCCGCGACGAGATCGTCCCGATCAACCGCAAATACGGGATCGAGGAACTGCTTCAGGCCTGCGCCGATTATCCCGGCGCCAACAATGCCCGGCGCATCACGTTCGAATATGTGATGCTCAGGGACAAGAACGACCGCGACGAGGATGCGCACGAGCTCGTCCGGCTGATCCGCAAGTATAAATTGCCCGCCAAGGTCAATCTGATTCCGTTCAACCCCTGGCCCGGCGCGCCCTATGATACGTCGACGCCCGAGCGCGTACGCCGGTTCAGCGACATCATCTTCGAAGCCGGCATTTCGGCCCCGGTCCGCACCCCGCGTGGCCGCGACATCGACGCGGCGTGCGGCCAGCTCAAGACCGCGGCGGAGAAGAAGAGCCGGGCGGAACTCGACCGCCTCGCCGAGGAAAAGCTCGCCGCTCTGGGCTGACCCCCCGGCAGGAACGTCAGGCGATTACCGAATCGGCGACGAACGGATTGGACTGGCGTTCCTGACCGAACGTGCTCGGGTCGCCATGGCCGGGCAGGAAGAAGGTGTCGTCGCCCATCGGCCAGAGCCGCGTGACGATCGAGTTGATCAATTCCTGATGATTGCCGCGCGGAAAATCGGTGCGGCCGATCGATCCGCGGAACAGCACGTCGCCGACGATCGCCAGCTTCGATTCGGCATTGTGGAACACGACATGGCCGGGCGTGTGCCCCGGCGTATGGTGGACCGCGAACTCCACCTCGCCGACAGTGACCGTGTCGCCCTGATCGAGCCAGCGCGACGGCACGAACGAGCGGCCGGGCACGTCGTAGCGCAATCCGTCCTCGTGAAGCTTTTCGAGCAGGAACATGTCCTCTGAATGCGGCCCCTCGACCTTGACGCCGAGATCGTCGGCCAGCTGCGCCGCGCCGCCGCAATGATCGAAATGGCCATGCGTCACCAGGATCTTCTCGATCGTGACGCCATGCTTTTCCATCTGCGACCTGAGCAGCGGCAAATCGCCGCCGGGATCGACGAACGCGCCGCGCATCGTCCTGGTGCACCATAACAAGGTGCAATTCTGCTGGAGCGGGGTGACGGGGATGATTGCCGCGCGAAGCGGCTGCGCGGTGCTGGCCATGGCGGAGACCTAGGGCCTGGGCTGCGGAGCGGCAACACCTTGTGCGACGCTGGTTGCGAGGGCGAGTGACGCCATGGCGGTAAAAGCTTGGGGTTGCCGAAGCGTCCGGCACAGTTGCATGAGCGAGAGCAGTGATCCGCCGTGACCGCCCTTTCGTTTTGCTCGACGACGCCCGCACGACCGGCGCCGCCCCCGCGCGGCTCTATCGGGCGCCGGTCGAGATCGTCGAGGCCCGCGAGGTCGCCGCGGTCAAACCCGCGCTCGAGCGGCTGCGCGCGGCGCGGCATCGCGGACTCCATGCCGCCGGGTTCCTCGCCTATGAGGCGGCGAGCGCGTTCGAGCCGGTGTTGGGCGAGCTGCCCCAGGCCCAAACCCCCTTATTGTGGTTCGGCCTGTTCGAGCGGTTCGACGAGATCGCCCCCGGCGATGTCGCGTCGCTTCTGCCCGATCCGGCAGCCGCTTGGCTCGGCGCGCCGGTGCCCGATATCGACCGCGATAGGTATGCTGAGCGCTTCGCCGAAGTGCATGCGCTCATCGAGGCCGGCGATCTCTATCAGGCCAATCTGAGTTTTCGCGCGCGCGTGCCGATCGCCGGCGATCCGCTCGCCGCTTATGCGCGGTTGAGGAGCAGCGCGCGCGCCGGTTACGGGGCGGTGGTGTGGACCGGACACGACTGGCTGCTGTCGCTGTCGCCGGAATTGTTCTTCGCGCTGGACGGCGGACGGCTGACGACGCGGCCGATGAAAGGCACCGCGCGGCGCGGCGCGACGCCCGAAGAGGACCGCGCGCTCGCCGCCGGATTGCGCGGCGACGCCAAGCAGCGCGCCGAGAATCTGATGATCGTCGATCTGCTGAGGAACGATCTGTCGCGCGTCGCCGAGCCGGCCAGCGTCGCGGTGCCCGAATTGTTCGCGGTCGAGACCTATCCGACGATCCACACCATGACCTCGACCGTCACCGCGACGCTGGCGCCCGACCAGGATGCGATCGACGTGCTGGCGGCGTTGTTCCCGTGCGGATCGATCACCGGCGCGCCCAAGATCCGCGCGATCGAGGCCCTTGCCGGGATCGAGATGGGCTGCGCCGCGCGCGGGCCCTATACCGGCGCGATCGGCCGGCTCGACCCGACCGAGGGGGCGATGTTCAATGTGGCGATACGGACCTTGGTGATCGAGAATGGGGCGGACCATGCGCTGCTGGGCGCGGGCGGTGGCATCGTCGCCGATTCGCGGATGAGCGAGGAATGGGACGAAGCGCAGGCCAAGACCGCGTTCGTCGGCGCCGGGGCGCGTCGCTTCGACCTGATCGAGACGATGGCGTTCGATCCGATCGAGGGGATCGCTTTGCTCGAACGCCACCTCGCGCGGATGAAGGATAGCGCGACCGCGTTCGGCTTCGCCTTCGACCGCCACGCCGCGCGGAACGAACTCCAGGCCGCAACCTTCCGACTACGCGCGGCGTCACGCGTCCGCCTGGTACTGGCGCCATCGGGCGCTGTGGCGATCGAGGTCGCGGCGATGCCCACGATGCCCGAGACGCCGGTCGCGGTGTCGATTGCCCCGCTGCCGGTCGCGCCCGACGATTTCCGTTTGCGCCACAAGACCAGCGATCGCGCCTTTTACGATCAAGCGCGTCAGGGATTCGAGACTTTGTTCGAGGTCGACGGCCGTCTGACCGAAGGCAGCTTCACCAATCTGTTCGTCGAGCGCGGCGGCGTGTTGCTGACCCCGCCGCTCACCACCGGCTTGCTCCCCGGCGTGTTGCGCGCCGAGCTGATCGAGAGCGGCCGTGCGGTCGAAGCGGCATTGACGCGCGCCGATCTCAAGCACGGCTTCTTCGTCGGCAACGCCCTGCGCGGGCTGATCCCGGCGACGCTCTAGAGTCATTTTCAGCTTCGCTGAATCGGTGCCGGCCCACTCCCCCACCCGACCACCCATATCATACCCTGCTGGGTGGCCGGGTGGGGGAGTGGGCCGGCACCGCACTGTTTCAGCTTTGCTGAAACAGAGTCTAAAGATCAGTCCGTCGCCTCGACCCAGCCGCGCTTGAGCGGCTTGATCGCGAGGAGCGCGAGCAGCGCCGCAACCAGATAGAGGCTCACCCCGATGATCGCCGCGTAGCGTAGCGAATCGGCACCGTAGCTCGCCTTCAGCGCGTCCGACAGCGTGCCCATCAATAGCGGACCGAGGCCGAGGCCGAGCAGATTGTTGACCAAGAGGAAGCTGCCCGATGCGCTCGCGCGCATCCGCGACGGCGCCAGATGCTGGGCGGCGGTGACGATCGGGCCGAGCCACAGCGTGTTGAGCGCGTTGGGGATCAAGAGCAGGAACCAGGCCAGCAGCGGATAGGGCGTGAACAGGCCGAGCATGAAGGTCGGCGCGGTGATCAGCCAGGCGATGGCGGGCAAGCGCGCATACCAGGCGCGATCCACCGTGCCGAGCCGGTCGGCGAACACGCCGCCGAGGAAGATCCCGGTGGTCCCGCCGATCAGGAGCAGCGAGGCCATGAACTGGCCGACCTTGATCAAATCGTGATTGGCGGTCCAGCCGTAATGGACCGCGATGATCTTGGGCACCCACAAAGCCAGGCCATAGCCGGCCATCGAGCTGCACCCGGCGCCGATCGACAACAGCCAATAAGCGGGCTTGCCGGCGAGGATCGGGATGACCGCCAATACCGGCACCGTATCGGCACCGGCGACCGCGGCCGGGCGGGGGCGATCGCGCACCAGCAGCAGGAAAATCGGCGCAACCAGGATGCCGGCGATGCCGACGGTGATGAACGCGGTCTGCCAGTCGACCAACGCCGCGATATAGGCGCCGAGTAGCACCCCTGAACCGAGCCCGATCGGAATGCCCATCGAATAGATGGCGAGCGCGCGGGCGCGGCGCTGAACCGGAAAGTAATCGGCGATCAGCGCGTAGGACGGTGCCACGCCACCGGCCTCACCCACCCCGACGCCGAGGCGCGAGAGGAACAGCGACCAGAAACCGGTCGCGGTGCCGCATAGAGCGGTGAACCCGCTCCACACCACCAGCGAGCCGGCGATCACCCGCGTCTTGCCGACGCGATCCGCGAGCAGGGCAAGCGGCACGCCGAGCACCGAATAGAGGATCGCGAAAGCGGTCCCGCCGATCGCACCGAATTGGGCGTCGCTCAAGTGGAGGCTGGCCTGGATCGGCTTGGCCAGGATGCCGAGGATCTGACGGTCGAGGAAGTTGAACGTATAGACGACCAGCAACATCGTCAGCACCAATGCCGGATAGCCCGGCCGCTCGGTCCTGTTCGTCATCGCGCCCCTCCTCTTATAAAACGAGCCGGGCACGCGGCTGGCGCACCCGGCTCATCCCCCCTTTAGCCTGCCATCAGAATTTGAGCGAGAAGGTTCCGAACACCTGGCGCGGATTGCCGTAAAAGGCGGTGGCGATGCCTTCCTTGCCGAGCGTCGGGGTGACGCCGCCGGTCGGGGTGTAGAGAATCTGCCCGGTCGCGGCGTTGGCGGCGAGATATTGATAGCCGCCGATCTTGTACCGCACGTCGGTGAGGTTCTTGGCGTGCACGCCGAACGAATATTGCCGCTTCGATCCGAAACTGTAGGTCAGGTTCGCATCCCACAAGGTGTAGCCCGGTTGGTCGAGGAACGGGCTCGCCACCTCGAACTGATGCGTCAGACTGCGATACGACACCGTGGTCGACGCATTGAGGTCGCCGGCGGCCACCGGGACGGTTCCACTGAGCGTACCCGACAATGTCCATTTCGGCGTGTTCTGGAACTGGCGGTATTGCGACACTTCGGCACCGGTCGGGCCGATATAGTGTTTATATTGAGGGTCGATATAGCCGAGCGTGCCGGTGAAGGTGATGCTGGAGCGCGGGCCGGCGAAATCGCGTGCCAGAATGGCGTTGGTTTCGAGCTCGACGCCCTTGATCTTGGCCTTGGCCGCGTTGGTGGTGATGCCGATGAAGGTCTGGACACCGTTCACTACCTGTGCGGTCGAGCCTGGAATCTGGACATTGCTATAGTCCGAATAGAAGCCGTCGAGTGCCCAGGTCAGCCGTTTGTCGAACGCCGATCCCTTCCAGCCGATTTCGTAGCTCTTCACCGTTTCGGGATCGAACGAGAGGTAGTTGTAGATTTCCTGGTAGGTCGGCGTGGTTTCACCTTGCGCCTTGGGCGCCGACGCGCCCGAGCCGCGGGGGTCGAAGCCGCCGCCCTTGAAGCCTTCCGAATAGGAAATGTAGAACATGTGATCGGCGCTGGGCTTGAAAGCCAGGCTAGCGCGCGGCGTGAAGCGTTTGAAATTGGCCGTGCCACGGAAATTGGTCAGCGGCGCGCCGAACGGGACCGGATTACCGCCGAATTCGCTGGTCGCTCCATAAAGCGGGCCGCCCAGGTAATTCGCCTTGTAGACGAACGACTGGCGCTGGTCCCACGTATAACGCCCACCAAGCGACAGGCTCAGCTGCGGCAAGAAGTCGAAGGTGAAGTCGCCGTAGATGGACGACGTCTCGGTGCGCACGTCGCCAGCCGTATAACCGTCGAGATTGGCAAGCGTCGTGTTGAGCAACACGTCGAACCCGGTCGCCGCCTTGGCCCCCAGATAATAGAAGCCGACGATGCCGTTGACCTTGCTGCTCGACCATTGGAACTGGAATTCCTGGCTGGTCTGCTCGTTACGATAGACCGCGGGCACGTCGACATCGACCGACGGCGTCGAATCGAAGTCGATCGGGGTGAAGCTGCGGTCCTTGCGCCAGGCGCTGATCGACTTGAAGGTCAGATGGTCGGTCAGCTTGGCGGTCGCGGTCATCGACAGGCCGCCGGCCTGGATATCCTGTTTGGGGAAATTGAGCCCGGCATTGGTGTCATAGACATTGTCGAGCACCGGCGACCCGCTCAGCTTGCCGGCGAACAGGCGGTGGCCGTTGCGCGGCGCCGACTTGTCATGGGTATAGTCGCCGGTGATGCGGACGAGCAGGCGGCTGTCGGGCGTTTCGAACTCGATCGTGCCGCGGCCCGCCCAGATGTCCTTGTTGTAATTGTCGATGCCCAGATTGCGGTTGCGGCCGAACCCGTCGCGAGTCAGCCGCGCGCCGGACACGCCGATGCGCAGCATCGACCCGATCGGCGCCGACAGGCTGACGATCCCGTCGGCCTGGTTGTACGATCCATAGGTCCCGCGCGCGGCGACCTCGAAATGATCGGGCAGCCGGCGGGTGACATATTTGACCGCGCCGCCGATCGTGTTGCGGCCATAGAGCGTGCCTTGCGGCCCGCGCAGCACCTCGATCCGTTCGACGTCATAGATGTCGAGCACCGCGGCCTGGGGACGGTTGAGATAGACGTCGTCGAGATAGATGCCGACACCGGCCTCGAAGCCCGGCACCGGATCCTGCTGGCCGACGCCGCGGATGAAGGCGGCAAGTGTCGAATTGGTGCCGCGGGCATCCTTGATCGTCGTGTTCGGCGTGGTGTTCTGGATGTCGGTCAGGTCGACCGCGCCCATCTTGTCGAGCTTGTCGGCGGTGAACGCGGTCACCGCGATCGGCACGTTGAGCAGGGTTTCCGAGCGGCGCCGCGCGGTCACGACGATATCGGCGGAGGCGTCGCCACTGGCCAAGGCTTCGTCGGCGACCGGCTGCGCCGCGGGCGCGTCCTGCGCGAGGGCGGGGTTGGCAAACAATGCTGCTGCGGCGGCGCCGATATAGAGCGCGCGTGCGTGACGGTGACGAATCATCCCTTCAAACCCTCCCAATGATCTATCGTCCGTGCGGGAAAACGACCCGGTTGAACGCTTGTTGATCCGACCTATACTGAAACCTGAACCGGGTTTCAACTTCCGGCAAGATGGGGAGGCGAAAAGAATGGTCCAGCGTGGCTCAACTGCAACGCCTGTCTTCGGGACCGGCGTTGCCGGTGCCCGGGGGCTCGACGCCACTGCGAGCGAAGGGAAAGCGCCGCGCACCGATCGCGGACGGCGGACGCTGCGCGCCTTGCTCGACGCCGCTGCGGTCGAATTCGGCGAGAAGGGATTTCACGACGGATCGATCAGCGGGATCACGCGTCGCGCCGGCGTCGCGTTGGGCAGTTTCTACACCTATTTCGATTCGAAGGACGCGATCTTCCGCGCGCTGGTCCGCGACATGTCGGATCAGGTCCGCGACACGGTCGCCCCCGCGATCCGCGCCGCACCCGACCAGATCGCCGCCGAGCGCGCCGGCTTATTGAGCTTCCTCGAGTTCGTGCGCGGCCATAAGGAGATCTACCGCATCATCGACGAGGCCGAGTTCGTCGACCCGGCCAGTTTCCGCGCGCATTACGCGACCACCGCCGAGCGCATCGAACAGCGCCTGAAGGCCGGCGCCGAGCGCGGCGAGATCCGCGACGACGTATCCGACGTCCATGCCTGGGCAGTGATGGGGATGAACGTGTTTCTCGGGCTGCGCTACGGTGTATGGGACGAGGACCGCACGCCGGAGGGCGTCGCGGATATCGTCGCGGAGATGCTGCGCGATGGGTTACGGGCGCGATAGGCCTGTCTGGGACAGATCGACATTCAATGTTCGGCCGTCAAGGATCGATCGTCTATTATCCCTACTGAAAAATAGTATAATCAGATACTTATGTGCGGATGGGTGGCTAAATCATAACCGTCATGCCGGCCTTGTGCCGGCATCCGCCGGCGGCAGGCGCAGGATAAGAAGTTCGAGTACCGGGCTCAGTTGCCCCGTGGATGCCGGGACGAGCCCGGCATGACGAATTGAAATGTCGTATGTCGATCCGGGCTAGCTAACACCCCCGTCATCCAGCGAACGCGGGGATGAGGAGAGGCGGCGCTTACGCCGCCTTGCGGAGTTCCAGTTCGAGCCGGTTCCAGATGTCGACCAGGGCCTTGGTGAGGTCGCGCATCATGGCTTCGTCATGGGCGGGGCCGGGCGTGAAGCGCAGGCGTTCGGTGCCGCGCGGCACGGTCGGGTAATTGATCGGCTGGACGTAGACGCCGTATTCGGCGAGCAGGATGTCGCTTATCCGCTTGGCCTTGACCGGATCGCCGACCATCAGCGGCACGATATGCGTGTCGCCTGGCAGCACCGGGAGCCCGGCCTCGGCGAGCATCGCCTTGAGCATGCGGGCCGATGCCTGCTGCCCGTCGCGCTCGGCGGTCGAGGCCTTGAGGTGGCGGACACTCGCCAGCACACCGGCGACCAGCACCGGCGACAGCGAGGTCGTGAAGATGAACCCCGGCGCGTAGCTGCGGATCACGTCGATGATCGTCTGGTCGGCCGCGATATAGCCGCCCATCACCCCGAATGCCTTGCCCAGCGTCCCTTCGATAATCGTGATGCGATCGGCGACGCCGTCACGCTCCGAAATGCCGCCGCCCCTGGGGCCGTACATGCCGACGGCATGGACCTCGTCGAGATAGGTCAGCGCGTTATACTTATCGGCGAGGTCGCAGATCGCCGCCAGCGGGGCGATGTCGCCTTCCATCGAATAGACGCTCTCGAACGCGATCAGCTTGGGCGCGTTGGGGTCCTCGGCGGCGAGCAGTTCTTTGAGATGCGCGACGTCATTATGACGGAACACGCGCTTCTCGCAGCCCGAATTGCGGATGCCCGCAATCATCGAGGCGTGATTGAGCTCGTCCGAAAAGATGACGCAGCCGGGCAGGATCTTGCCCAGGGTCGCGAGGGTCGCCTCGTTCGAGACATAACCGCTCGTGAACAGCAAGGCGCCTTCCTTGCCGTGGAGGTCGGCCAGTTCGCCTTCGAGATCGACATGGTAATGCGTATTGCCGCCGATGTTGCGCGTGCCGCCCGAGCCCGCGCCGACATCGTGCAGCGCTTCTTCCATCGCCGCGATCACCTTGGGATGCTGGCCCATCGCGAGATAATCGTTCGAGCACCACACCGTGATCGGCATCGGCCCGTTATGCCCGGCAAAACACCGCGCATTGGGAAACATCCCCTTGTTGCGCAAAATGTCGATGAACACGCGATACCGCCCTTCGGCATGCAGCCGGTCGATCGCCTGGGTGAATACCCGCGAATAATCGACGGGCCGCGCGGTGGAATCGCTCATGAACTGCGCCAATAACGTGGGTTTTGCCGATTTTCCATGGGTAAGAGGTGCAAACAACGCAATCGCGAAACTGCTTTGCGTCAACGCAAGTGTCGCATTGGCGTGGTATGGAGCGAGTCGTCGCCGGCATTTGCGGTTCGAACAGAGCCGACGATCGAGAGCGGGAACGCTTCCGCTCGCATTATCGGAGCTTGCGATGTCCGATCAGATCGGCCCCAGGGGCCAGGATACAGATTATTTCGCCCGGCGCGAAGCACAGGAACGGTCGGCTGCGGAGCGGTCCGCCGATCCCTCCGCGCGCCACGTCCATCAAGTGCTGGCCGAGCAATATGCCCGGCGATTGCGCGCGCCGCCGGCCCGGGCGGGCTGAAGCGGGTTAAAGCGATTCGGCGCGGTTGATGCCGTAGCGCGCCAGTGCCGGAGCGAGATGGCGTTCGGCGTCGCCGAACCGGGTGAAGACCGCGCGATGCAGCGGCGTTTCGGGCCAGTCCTGCCCTTCGGTGAGGTGCGCGACTCGCCGCGCGATCCCCGGCGCGCCGTCGACGAAGCGTACCGGATGCGGCGCGGCCTCGGCGAGTTCGTCGCCGACCAGCGGGAAATGCGTGCAGGCATTGACCACGACATCGATGCGGTCGCCGCCAGGCTGGTCGAACAGCCCGGCGATCGCCGCGCGATAGTCGGCGATAGGTCGCCGCTCACCATGGAGCTTGGCTTCGGCGAGTTCGACCAACGCGGCCGAGCCGTGGCGCAGGACAATGCAGTCGCCGGCGAAGCGCGCCGCGAGATCGTCGACATAAGGCTGGCGGACGGTCGCGTCGGTGCCGAGCACGCCGATCACGCGCGTCTCGCTGATCTCGGCGGCGGGCTTGATCGCCGGTACGGTGCCGACGATCGGCAAATCGAGCGCGGCGCGGACCGCGCCGAGCGCGATGGTCGAGGCGGTGTTGCATGCGATCACGATCAGCCGTGGATCGTAGCGTTCGGCCAGCCGTCCGAGCAAAGCCGGCACGCGCGCGGCGATCTCCAGCTCGCTCTTGGTGCCATAGGGAAATCCCGCCGAATCGGCGACATAGACCAAGGGAGCCTGGGGCAGCAGTGCTTGGGTGGCGGCGAGCACCGAGAGCCCCCCGACGCCCGAATCGAACAACAATAACGGGCGATCGTCCATGCCTAGTCCCTAAGAGGATGCATCCATTCTGATCAAGATAAGTGGCGCGGGCCAATATGCTCGATTATGTATCCGGCCGATTGGGGGAGCGTTCACGTGGCGACGGAATATCTATGGGTAGCGCCGGCCGGCGCCATGCTGCTCGGTTACCTTCTCGGGTCGATCCCGTTCGGCGTCATCCTGACCCGCGCCTTCGGCGCCGGCGACCTTCGCCAGATCGGGTCGGGCAATATCGGCGCGACCAACGTGTTGCGGACGGGGCGAAAAGGGCTGGCCGCCGCGACCTTGTTGCTCGATCTCGCCAAGGGCGCCGCCGCGGTGCTGATCGCCGGCTGGGTGTTCCACGGCCACCAGATTCCCGCCGCCGCGGCCGTTTTGCTCGGCCATTGCTATCCGGTCTGGCTCAAGTTCAAAGGCGGCAAGGGTGTCGCGACCCTGATGGGCATCGCGCTCGCGCTGCACTGGCCGATCGGGCTGGTCTATGCATTGGTCTGGCTGGGGCTGCTCGCGGTCCTTCGCATCTCGTCGGTCGCCGGCATGGCGGCCGCGATCTCCGCGCCGATCGCGGCGGCGGTTTTGGGCGACTTCGATACGGTGTTCCTGCTCGTCGCGCTGGCGCTGATCGTGTTGTGGAAGCATCGCGCCAATGTCGAGCGGCTGATCCAGGGCAAAGAGCCGAGGATCGGCGCAAAGAAGGATGGCTGATCCGCGGCTCGCGCGGCTGCGGCTGATCCGCACGCCGACGATCGGCCCCGTCACCTATCGCCAATTGCTCGCCCGGTTCGGCAGCGCCGAGCGCGCGATCGAAGCCTTGCCCGATCTCGCCGCGCGCGGCGGCGGCAAGCCGCCCCGGATCGCCGACGCCGCGGCCGTCGAACGCGAGATCGCCCGGGTCGAGAAGTTGGGCGCGCGCTATCTGTTCATCGACGATATGGATTATCCACCTCTGCTCGCCGAGCTCGACAATGCGCCGGCAGTGATGACGATCCGGGGCGACACCACGCTGTTCGCGCGCACCAGCGTGGCGATGGTCGGCGCGCGCAATGCCTCGGCGGCTGCCTGCCGCTTCGCGCGCGGGCTGGCGGTCGAGCTGGGGCGCGAGGGCATAGCGATCGTCTCCGGGCTGGCGCGCGGGCTCGATACCGCGGCGCATCAGGGATCGCTGGCGACCGGCACGATCGGGGTGATTGCCAGCGGCATCGACATCGCCTTTCCGCCCGAGAACCGCGCCCTGCAGGACCAGGTCGCCGAACAAGGCCTGCTGATCGCCGAGCAACCGCCGGGCAGCGAGCCGCTGGCGCGCAATTTCCCCCATCGCAACCGCGTCATCGCCGGGCTGTCGACCGGCACCGTGGTGGTCGAGGCGGCGCCGCGATCGGGATCGCTGATCACCGCGCGGCTGGCGGCGGAAGCGGGGCGTGACGTCATGGCGGTACCTGGCAGCCCGCTCGAGCCGCGCGCCCAGGGCTGCAATCTGCTGATCCGCGAGGGCGCGACCCTGGTCCAGTCGGCCGCCGACATATTGGAGACGATCCGCCCGATCGACCCGCGCATGGTGCGCGCGCCGGCGAGTCCGTTCGACGGGCATCCTGGCGGCGAGCCTGACGATGCCGAGCGCCACGCGCTGATCGGCCTGCTCGGCCCGGTGCCGGTGGCGGTCGACGAACTGATCCGCCAGTCGGGATTGCCGCCCGCGACAGTCGCATTGGTTCTGCTCGAACTCGAACTGGCCGGACGGATCGAGCGTCATGCCGGCGGAAGAGTGTCGCTGGCTTGAGCAAAACGCATCGCTGATGGCCGGGCTTGCCGGTTGCTGATGAGCGGGGCAGAAATCGAAAGAATCTATCGGGGGATTTGCATGGGACGCACGCTGTCGGTCAGCCAGATCATCGGAGCCACGTTCGCGCTGATCCTCGGCGATCTGCCAATCGTCCTGGTGATGCTGGCCGGCATCTCCGCCGCGGCGACCATCATCGACGTGACGGCGCCCAGTGCCGGCAACATCCTGAACATCCCCGTCTTGGTGGTGCAATATTACCTGATCCGCCACCTGATCGATCGCCAAGGACTCCGATCGGCGGATCGGCTGGGCGGTTTCGGCTCCTTTTTCGTCGTCGGCCTGATCACCGGATTGGCGATATTGTTGGGCTGCTTGTTACTCATCTTGCCGGGCCTCTATCTCAGCGCGCGCTGGGCGATGGTCGACGCGGCGGTCGTTGGAGAAAATCGCGGATACAGCGACGCAATGCGACGGAGCTGGGATGCATCCGAAGGGAACGTCCTGCCCATTGCGCTCGCCATCCTGGCAATCAGCGTGCCGATGATCATTGGTTTGGCGTTGATGCTCGCAATCGATCCCCCGTCAGAGCGGAGCGCGGTCTACGCTCTCGGCTTCAGCGCTATTCTCAACTTCCTGCTATATGCGTCCCAGATTTGCATCTGGTATCTCGGTGTTGCCCTCTACAAATTGCTGCTGGCCGATTCGGCCGTGGCGGAACTGGGAGAAGTTTTCGGATGACCCGCAGAGCCGCGCGCTGGCTGTTCCGCGGCGCGGCCATCTACGGCCTGATCATTCTGTTGCCGTTCTATTTCCTCGAGCGGCAGGTCGCCGCACCCGCGGCATCGCTCGACCATCCGATCTATTATTACGGGTTCGTCGGTGCCGCGGCGGCGTGGCAAACGGTCTATTGGACGATCGGCGGCGACCCGGTCGGCTATCGCGCGTTCATGCCGCTGGCGGCGGTGGCCAAATTCGGATTTTGGATCCCCAGCCTCATTCTATGGTTGAACGGACGCATCCCGACCTCCACCTTTGCGGTGACGAACGGCGACCTCATCCTGGGGATCGCCTTCGTTCTCGTCTGGCGGATGATCAAGAGGTCGGCTTGACGGGCATCATCGGGGCTCCCCATCCTCGCGCGTACACGTAAGGACGCTTTTCAGACCCATGCAGCTTGTCATCGTCGAATCGCCCGCCAAGGCGAAAACCATCGAGAAATATCTGGGCAGCGACTATCGCGTTCTCGCGAGCTACGGTCATGTCCGCGACTTGCCGCCCAAGGACGGATCGGTCGATCCCGAGGCCGGCTTCGCGATGGATTGGGAAAATTACGCCGACAAGGCGAAGCAGCTGAAGGCGATCACCGACGAGGCCAAGAAGGCCGATCGCCTGATCCTGGCGACCGACCCCGATCGCGAAGGCGAGGCGATTTCGTGGCACGTCCAGGAAGTGCTGCGCAACCGCAAGGCGCTGCCCAAGCAGGTCGAGCGCGTCACCTTCAACGCGATCACCAAGGCGACCGTGACCGAGGCAATGCAGCATCCGCGTCAGCTCGACGAGGATCTGATCGACGCCTATCGCGCCCGCCGCGCGCTCGATTATCTGGTCGGCTTCACCCTCTCCCCCGTTTTGTGGCGCAAGCTGCCGGGCGCCAAGTCGGCCGGCCGCGTCCAGTCGGTCGCGCTGCGCCTGATCGTCGACCGCGAGCGCGAGATCGAAGCATTCGTCAGCCAGGAATATTGGTCGGTTGCCGCCACCTTGGAACAGGACGGCACGCCGTTCACCGCGCGGCTGATCAAGTGGAATGGCGAGAAACTCGACCGCCTGTCGATCGGCAAGGAAGGCGACGCGCTCAAGGCGAAAGCGGATGTCGAGAATGGCCGCTTCACCGTCCAGTCGGTCGAGACCAAGCCCGCCACGCGCAACCCGCCGCCGCCCTTCACCACCTCGACCCTGCAGCAGGAAGCTGCGCGCAAGCTCGGCTTCTCGGCCAGCCACACGATGCGGATCGCCCAGGCGCTCTACGAGGACGGCGCGATCACCTATATGCGGACCGACGGCGTCCAGATGGACGGCAGCGCGATCTCCGCCGCGCGCAAGGCGATCACCGAGCGCTATGCCGCGAACTACGTGCCCGATAAGCCCCGCCAATATCAGACCAAGGCCAAGAACGCGCAGGAAGCGCACGAGGCGATCCGCCCGACCGATTTCGGCCGCGACCATGCCGGATCGGGCGACCATGCCCGGCTCTACGAGCTGATCTGGAAGCGCGCGATGGCGAGCCAGATGGCCTCGGCGCAGATGGAGCGCACGACGATCGACCTGGCCGACGGCACCGGCCGTCATGTCTTGCGCGCGACCGGGCAGGTCGTGCTCTTCCCCGGCTATCTCGCTTTGTACGAGGAAGGCCGCGACGATGAGGGCGATGAGGAATCGCGCCGCCTGCCTCGCTTGCGCGACGGCGACGTGCCGGCCAAGCGCGAGGTCCTGGCCGAACAGCATTTCACCCAGCCGCCGCCGCGTTTCTCCGAAGCGAGCCTGGTCAAGCGGCTCGAGGAGCTCGGCATTGGCCGCCCGTCGACTTATGCCTCGATCATTCAGACGCTCAAGGACCGCGATTATGTGCGGGTCGAGAAGAACCGCTTCTTCGCCGAGGAATCGGGCCGGCTGGTGACCGCGTTCCTCGAACGCTTCTTCGAGAAATATGTCAGCTTCGACTTCACCGCCGGGCTGGAGGACGAGCTCGACGAGATTTCGGGCGGGCGGGCGCAATGGCAGGCCGTGCTCGAGGCGTTCTGGCGCGACTTCAAGCCGCGCACCGCCGAAGTGATGGAGTTCAAGCCGTCCGAAGTGACGCAGCAGCTCGACGAATTTCTCGCGCCGTACCTGTTCCCCGACAAGGCCGATGGCGGCGATGCCCGGCTCTGCCCAAATTGCGGCAAGGGCCAATTGTCGTTGCGCGGCGGGCGGTTCGGCGCGTTCATCGCCTGCTCCAATTATCCCGAGTGCAAATATACCCGTCGCTTTGCCCAGGCGGGCGCGGCGGACGGCGCGGATACCGGACCCGAATCGCTGGGCAAGGACCCCGAGACGGGGCTCGAAGTCGAGCGCAAGGCGGGCCGGTTCGGGCCGTATATCCAGCTCGGCGAGGGCAAGGACGCCAAGCGCGCCTCGATTCCCAAGGACATCGAGCTCGATCTCGACTGGGCGCTCAAGCTGCTGAGCCTGCCGCGCGAGGTCGGCGCGCATCCCGAGACCGGCAACATGATCACCGCCTCGATCGGGCGCTATGGCCCTTATCTGGCGCATGATGGCAAATATGCCCGGCTGCAGTCGACCGCCGAGGTGTTCGAGACCGGCATGAACGCGGCAGTGGTCAAATTGGCCGAGGCGGCAGCGAATGGCGGCCGCCCGGCGCGCGGATCGCAGGCGCCGCTTAAGGTGCTGGGCGCACACCCACGCACCGAAGCCGAGATCAAGCTGATGGAAGGGCGCTATGGCGCCTATGTCACCGACGGCACCACCAACGCGACCTTGCCCAAGACGATCGACAAAGATCAACTGACCTTGGAAGAGGCTGCGCAATTGATCGACGCTCGGGCAGCGGCGGCGCCGGCCGGCGGCAAGGGGAAGCGCGGGGCGAAAAAGGCACCGGCGAAGAAGGCTGCTGCGAAGAAGGCGCCGGCGAAGAAAAAGGCTGCGGTGGCCAAATCCTAACCCGTCACCCCGGCCTTGTGCCGGGGTCCACCGGGCGGCTGGGCGCGAAGCTCAAGTCTTGAAGGACTACGCTTGCGGCGCAGTGGATGCCGGGACAAGCCCGGCATGACGACCGGTAGGGAAGGGCTTACGCCGCCCGGCTGCTCGTCTCGTTCAGCCACGACCTGGCCCGCGTCTGCGCCTCGGCGATTTCGCGTGCGGTCATCTCGTCGGCGACCTCGGCGCGGCAATAGCGCGCGCCTTCATGGCCACCGCGCGAGGCGGCGAGGTTGAACCATTTGTGCGCCTCGACCAGGTCGAGATCGACGCCGTTCGCGCCGGTCGAATAATCGACGCCGAGATCGTAACAAGCGTCCCAATTACCGCGCGCGGCATCGCGCAAGCGGCTCTCGATCAGGAACTGCGCATTCTTCAGGCTGCTGCCCATCGTCGCCAACCCCTCTGTCCCTTTGGCCCGGCTACCTTGGAGGGCGAGCGGTCAACAAATGGTTAACGCGACTTAACCAAGAAATTCAGGGCGCTATGTCGAGATTGTCGATCAGCCGGGTCGTGCCGAGTCGCGCGGCGGCGAGCAGGCGGCGGGATTTGCCCGGTTGCGGCGCGTCCAGGGTCGCGGCGTCGACCAATGCGACATAATCGGTGACGAAGCCCGCCCCGGCCAATGACGTCATGGCGGCAGCGATCGCGCCCGGCTCCCCCGCCTCGATCGCGCGCTTCGCTTCGGCCAACGCCCTGGGCAGCGCCACCGCCCGGCTCCGCTCGTCGGGCGAGAGGTAGATGTTGCGCGACGACAAAGCGAGTCCGTCCTCCTCGCGCACCGTCGGCACGCCGACGATCTCCAGCCCCATATCGAGATCGGCGACTAAGCGGCGGATCACCGCGAGTTGCTGAAAATCCTTCTCGCCGAAAAAGGCCGTGTCGGGCCGCACCTGGTTGAACAATTTGGTGACGACCGTCGCGACACCGTCGAAATGGCCGGGCCGCGCAGCGCCGTCGAGCCCATCGCTCACTCCCGACACCGACACGTTGGTGGCGAACCCCGCCGGGTACATGTCGTCCACACCCGGCATCCACAGCAGGTCGCAGCCATGAGCGACGAGCAGCGCCTTATCGGCCTCCGCCGGGCGCGGATAGCGCGACAAATCCTCGTTCGGCCCGAATTGCTTGGGATTGACGAAGATCGACGCGACGATTCTCGCCCCCGTCGCGCGCGCGGCATCGACCAGGGCCATATGGCCGGCATGGAGCGCGCCCATCGTCGGGACGAGCGCGACGCGCGCGCCGTCGTCGCGCAGCCCGGCGACCGCGCGTCTCAAATCGGGCAGATGATGGACAATTTGCATGGGACTTGTCGCTTCGATAGACGAAGGTTCGCCTGTAAGAGGCGCGGGGCATCTCAGGCAACCAGGGTCTTTACGTGGCGGACGCCAACAAACCTCATATGATCGTCTTCGCCAACGAAAAGGGCGGGACCGGCAAGTCGACCACCGCGGTCCATGTCGCGATCGCGCTGCAGGCGCGCGGCGCGCGTGTGGCGGCGTTCGACCTCGACCATCGCCAGCGCACCATGGCGCGCTATTTCGAGAATCGCGTCGCCACCGCCAAGCGCACCAGCCGCGAGCTGCCAACGCCCGCCTTCGCCGCGCATGACGGCGACAGCCTGGAGTTTTTCGACGACACGCTCGACCGGCTGAGCAGCGACGCCGATTTCGTGGTGATCGACACGCCGGGCCGCGACGACCGTTTCGGGCGGCTGGCGGCGAGCAGGGCCGACACGTTGGTCACGCCGATGAACGACAGCTTCGTCGATTTCGACCTGATCGGGCAAGTCGATCCCGATACCTACAAGGTCACCCGGCCGAGCTTCTACGCCGAATTGATCTGGGACGCGCGCAAGGCCCGCGCCAAGGCCGATGGCGTGGCGATCGACTGGGTCGTGCTCAGGAACCGCCTCCAGCATATCGAGGCGCGCAACATGCGTCGCGTGTCCGAGGCGCTCGACCAGCTCGCCAAGCGCGTCGGCTTCCGCATCATTCCCGGCCTGGGCGAGCGCGTGATCTATCGCGAATTGTTCCCCAAGGGGCTGACGATGATCGACAGCCGCGATTTCGGCGAAATGGGCCTGGCGCATGTCGCCGCGCGACAGGAGTTGCGCGAGATGATGGCGGCGCTCGCTCTGCCCGAGCCGGTCATGCCGCTCTTCGCCTGATCATGGCCAAGCTCCTCCTGGCGCTGGCCGTGGCCTGGTTCGGCTGGTGGCTGTGGCAAGGACCCAAGAGGGTCTGGACCGACGGCCGCCGCAAACCGCAGCGCAGCGAGGACGAGATCGGCGCGCTGGCCGTGCTGGGGCTCGATCCCGGCGCGACTCGCGACGAGATTCGCGTCGCGCATCGCCGTCTGCTGCGCAACGTCCATCCCGACCATGGCGGCACCGACGAGCTCGCTCGTCGCGTAAATGAGGCGCGTGACATCTTGTTGAAGCCGAGTTCAGACCGCGGGGATTGAACTTTTTCCCGGCTCGGCGGATTGGGCGCGCATCAACCTGACGGGAGCCCCCATGACCCACCGTTTCGATCCCACCTCGCTGCGCGAATACGACATCCGCGGAGTCGTCGGCAAAACCCTCTCGACCGACGACGCCCGCGCGATCGGCCGCACCTTCGCCACGATCGTGCGCCGCGCCGGCGGCACCCGCGTCGCGGTGGGACGCGATGGCCGCATATCGTCGCCGGCGATGGAAACGGCGTTGGTCGAAGGTCTGCTCGCCTCGGGCGTCGATGTGATCCGCACCGGCATGGGACCGACCCCGCAGCTCTATTGGGCCGAGGCCGAGCTGGAGGTCGATGGCGGCATCCAGATCACCGGCAGCCACAATCCGGCCGAATATAACGGCTTCAAGATGGTGCTGCAGCATCGTCCGTTCTTCGGCGAGGATATCCAGAACCTTGGCCGGATGGCGGCCGAGGGCGATTGGGAGGAAGGGCAGGGCGAAGCCAGCGATGCCGATATCGTCGACGATTATGTCGGCCGGCTGATGGCCGGCTATTCGGGCGGCGCCTACCGAATCGGCTGGGACGCCGGCAACGGCGCCGCCGGGCCGGTGATCGAGAAGCTGACCAAGCTTTTGCCGGGCGAGCATCATCTGATCTTCACCGAGGTCGACGGCAATTTCCCCAACCATCATCCCGACCCGACCGAGGAAAAGAACCTGGCGCATTTGAAAGCGCTGGTGGCCGAGAAGGGACTCGATTTCGGCGTCGCGTTCGATGGCGACGGCGACCGCATCGGCGCGATCGACGGGCAGGGGCGCGTGATTTGGGGCGACCAGATATTGTCGATCCTGGCCGAGCCGGTGCTGCGGGAATTGCCCGGCGCGACGATCATCGCCGACGTCAAGGCGAGCCAGGCGCTGTACGACCGCATCGCCGAACTGGGCGGGCAGCCGCTGATGTGGAAGACCGGACACAGCCTGATCAAGACGAAGATGAAGGAGACGCACGCGCCGCTGGCCGGCGAAATGTCGGGCCACATCTTCTTCGCGCACGAATTCTACGGCTTCGACGATGCGCAATATGCCGCGGTACGGCTGATCCGCGCGGTCCATATGATCGGCAAGTCGATGACCGCGATCAAGGACGCCATGCCGGTGATGGTCAACACCCCCGAAATGCGCTTCCAGGTCGATGAGAGCCGCAAGTTCGCGGTGATCGACGAAGTGCTCGACCGGCTCGAGACCGAAGGCGCCGACGTCAACCGCACTGACGGCGCGCGCGTCAACACGCCCGACGGCTGGTGGCTGCTCCGCGCGTCGAACACCCAGGACGTGCTGGTCGCGCGCGCCGAGGCGAAGGACCAGGCGGCGCTCGACCGCCTGCTCGCGCAGATCGACGCGCAACTGGCGGCAAGCGGCTTGGAGCGCGGCCCGCAAGCGGGGCATTGAGTCTGGCAGCGGCCAAAACGTCCTCCCTGCGACAGCGGGGATGACGAGTGCGCTTATGCGACGCGAAACTCAAACGGTCGCCGCGATCCGCCGCTCTTCTTCGCCTATATAATCGCGCGTGATCGGCAGCGTGTGGCGGTTGCGCGCGAACTGGAGCTGGAAATTGACCATCCCGCCATAGAGGAAGCTGACGCACGAGCCGGAGAGGTAGAAGATCCACATATTGTAGAAGACCTCGTCGTACATCGCGATGATCTTGTCGCGATTGGCGACGGCGCGGGCGTACCAATGCTGGAGCGTGTAACCGTAATGGAGGCGCAGCACCTCCAGGTCGGTCATGTAATAGCGCAGCCCTTCATAGCCTTTGGTGATTTCCGACAGCGCGGGGATATAGCCGCCGGGGAAGATGTACTTCGCGGTGAATTCGTCGGTCACCCCTGCGCCGCCCGCGCGACCGATCGTGTGCAGCAGCATCACGCCATCGTCGTTGAGCAGGTCGCGGCATTTGCGGAAGAAGGTGCGATATTGCGGCGGGCCGACATGTTCGAACATGCCGACGGAGACGATGCGGTCGAACGTGCCGGTCATCTCGCGATAATCGATCAGCTGGAAAGTGACGTGATCCGACACACCGGCCTCCGCCGCGCGCTGTTTGGCGGTGACGATCTGTTCGTCGCTGAGCGTGATGCCGACGACGTCGACGCCATAGGTCTTGTGCAGATAGAGCGCCATGCCGCCCCAGCCGCAGCCGATATCGAGCACCCGCATGCCGGGCTCGAGCGCGAGCTTGGCGGCGATATGCGCTTTCTTGTCGAGCTGTGCCTGTTCGAGACTTTCGTCGCGATCGACGAAGTACGCGCAGCTATATTGGCGGTCGGCATCGAGGAAGAGGTCGTAGAGCGCGTTGCCGACGTCGTAATGATGCTTGACGTTGGCGCGGGCTGCCCGGGCGCGGTTGAACTGGTCGAGCTTGCGCTTGACCCCGACCACGGCCTTGGCGACGAGCCCGGGATCGAGCGCACCGGTCGCAACTTCCCAGCGGTTGTTCTTGGTTGCGAGCGAGAGGAGCTGCATGATGTCGCCGCGCTCGATCACCATGCGCCCGTGCATGAATGCCTCGGCCACGCCCAAGGCGGGATCGCGCAGGATCTGCCCCGGCACGCTCTTGGTGGTGAAGCGGATCGCGACATCCGGATAATCGGGGTCCGCGGTGCCGAACGACTTGGTCGTGCCGTCGGCATAAGTGACGGAAAGCGTGCCGCGCTTGAACGCGCGCGTGAAGAACAGATCGATCAAGGCCATAGAGGATCGCTGCTATCGCTTGAATGCGGCCGCGAAAAGACCTGACGACACCTCAGGCCGGATCAAATCCCCGCATACCAGTCGTAATTGACATGATCTTCCCAATAGCCGCCCTTGCCCAGGCCGATCCCGGCCAGGCTGGCGACGGCGTCGATCCGCATGACGTATTTGGCGTTCTTGTAGCCGAGATGCCGCTCGACCCGGAGCCGGATCGGCGCGCCATGGCCGACCGAAACGCGCTTGTCGTTCATCGCCCAGGCCAGGATCGTCTGCGGGTGGAAAGCGTCGACCATATCGATCGATTCGTAATAAGGCGCGCCGTTCCACAGATCGGCGCACGTGAAGACGATGTAGCGCGCCGATGTGCGCACGCCCGCAGCCTTCAGCACATTGCCCAGCATCGGCCCCTGCCATTTGCCGATCGCGCTCCATCCCTCGACGCAATCGTGGCGGGTGATCTGCGCGCGTTGCGGGAAAGCGCCGATATCGCTCAGGCTGAGGCGCAGCGGCCGGTCGACCAGCCCGCCGACCTCGAGCCGCCAATTGGCGAAATTCTCGGCGACATGGCGGTTATAGTCGGCGGTGTTCGGGTTGGAATTGCCGTTGGTGCGGAACAATGGCGACATCTGGTCGGGGGTGAACTCCGGCGCCAGCGCATTGCGGTCCATCAACGCGCGCTGCAGCCCCATGTTGATCTTTTCGCCAGAGAATAGGATGCGGCGGAAACCGGGTTGCTGGGCGAGTTTATCGCAGCCCGACAGCAGCAAGCCGGCGCCGAGCGCGCCGCCGGTGACGAGCGTGCGGCGAGTGAAAAGAGTCATTCGGCGGCCTCCGGTTCGGCGAGCGGCGGGGGCGGCGGTTCGGACGGCCGCACCGGGGGCAAGGTCCAGCGGCCAGTGATCATCGACCATATTTCCTCGATCGGCCCGGCCAGGACCACCAGGGTCAGGTGGACGATGACGAACAGCACGATGCCGCTCGCCGCGATGAAATGGATCGACCGCGCCGACTGGCGCCCGCCGAACAGCTCGATCAGCCACGGCCAGGCGGCGTCCATCCCCGGCGACATGGCCAGTCCGGTGAAGATCATCAGCGGGATGAGGATGAAGATCGCGCCGACATAGGCCAGCTTCTGGAGCGTGTTGTACGCCGCCGGGTCGTCGGGATTGTGGAAATCGAAGCGCAGATGCGCGAGCAGGTCGGCCCAGAGATGGCGCGGTCCGATTTCCCTCGCGCGGACGCGCAGGTCGCGCTGGAAATGGCGATTGATCAGGCTGGCGATCATGAAGACGAGCAGCCCGAAACCGAGCACCAGCGCGAACAGCAAATGCCAGCGCCGCGAGATGGCGAGATTGTACCCCGCCGGGATCGTCAGCCAGCCCGAGCGCAGAATGGCGCCGTACGGCCGGAGGTCGAGCCAGGCATGGTCGAAATTGGCGCCATATTGCCCCCAATAGAGCCGCGGATGCGCGTTCAATATGCCGATGCCGCTGCCGATCATGATGAAGATCGCGACCGCGTTGATCCAGTGCCAGATCCGTGTCGCCAGCCGGTGTCGATAGACGACCGTCGGCGCAATCGAGCGGGGGGCCGGGGAATCGGCTGGGGCGTTCGGTTCTTCCATCATGCGTCCTTCGAACGATACGCCCGATCGGTTACATGCGATCGTGGTTTTCTTAGCCGTAAGCGCGCGCGAAGAATACGATCGTCGTCACGCCGGTCACCAGTAACGTCCACACGCGCACCGCGGATGCAGGCAGTCGCTTGCCGATATGCGCGCCCGCCCAGCCGCCGATGATCGACCCCGCCAGCATCGGCAGGCAGGCGATCCAGCGCACCATCCCGGCGGCAATGAACACGATCGCCGCGGCGAGGTTGGCGACCGCGAGCATCAACGTGCGGGGTGCGAACAATTCGCGCGGCGTGTGCCCGGCGAGCAGGCCATAGGTCGCCGTCGTCATCAGCCCGACTCCGCCGCCGAAATAACCGCCATAGATGCCGAGCAGCATCTGCACGACCATCAGGCTGCCGCGCCCGATCGTCACGCGATCACGCAGCCACGCCGCCGCGCGCTTGCCGAACGCCAGCACGACGAAGGCATAGAGGACCAGCCAGGGGATGATCACGTCGAAGGCATGGCTGGGAGTCAGCACCAGCAGCGCGCTGCCGGCGAGCCCGCCGACAAACGTGATCGCCGACAGCGTCCGCACCCCGACCCCACCGACCGGCCCGAGCTCGTCGCGAAACGCCCAGGCGCTCATCCCCGCGCCCGGCAATAAAGCGACGTTGGACGTCGCGTTGGCGGTGTTGGCCGGGATGCCCAGCGCGAGCAGCGACGGCAAGGTCGCGAACGTCCCGCCCCCCGCCAGCGCATTCATCGCGCCGCCGACGATGCCCGCACCGAAAGCGAAGAGGAGAGAGAGCGTGGGACTCATCGCCTGCTCCCATGAAGCGTTGGCGGCAAAAGTCGAGATCGCAATCGGTTCAGGCCGAAGCTCGCATCACGCCGCAGGCGGGGCGATCTGCATCGACCTGGCCGGCGGAGTCCATTCGGCCTGATAGCTGATCTCCAGCGCCCATATCGCCAGGACGAGAATCACCAGCCAGGTGCCGAGCGCGCCGATCATGCGCAACACGCTGGGCGCCGGACGGACGATGCCGAAGGCGTGCGCCAGCCGCACCACGATGAACAGCGCGCCGACGATCCACAGCCACAGGCTCGGCCCGCGTGCCAGTTCGATCAGTGCCATCAGGATCAGCACCGTCGGCGCATATTCGGTCAGATTGCCGTGCGCGCGAATCCTGGCGGTCATCGCCGCCTCGCCGCCATCGCCGAGATTGATCTTGTTGCTCACCCGATCGCGTCCGATGCCGAACGCCAGCCAGACATTGATCAGCCCCGTCGCCGCCGCGATCACGAGCGTTACCGGTAATATCATCCTGGTCCTCCCCTTGGTTGGCCCCGCATTGGCGCGGGTTGTCAATCCTCGTCCCGCTCCGCCGCCTTGGCCGCGCTCTCGGCCTTGAGCGGGCGCGACACCGGGCAGACTTCCTGCAGATAGCCGTTGAGCGTGTTGGCCAGATTGTCCTCGACCAGTCGGTAATGGACATATTGGCCGCGCTTCTCGCTCGTCACCAGCCCGGCATTCTCCAGCACGCTGAGATGCTGCGACACCGCCGGCTTGGATATCTCGAAGCGCGCGGCAATCTCCCCGGCGGTCATTTCCGCCTTGGACAGATAGGCCAGGATCTTGCGGCGGGTAGTGGACGCCAGGGCTTCGAAGACGCGTTGCATGTCCCCCTATTAGGTGCTTGCTTAAATACTTTCCAGATGGCAGTTAGATAATTAAGTTATGGCTTAATTATAGGAGAGGTCGTTATGGGCGAACGGGAACATGACGACGATCATGATCGCTGCGCGGTCAACTGGCTGGTCGAACTGCCGGGCGCCGATCCTTCGCTGGGCAAAGTGCGCTGGGATCCGCTCCATTCATTGTGGAACGGCGGAATGGCCGGGGTGGCGCTGATCGCTGGGCCGCTGATCTGGACGCCGGGCGCGCTGTTGCTGTTCGTCCTCACCGCCGGTGGCGGGCTGTTGCTCGGTCATTCGGTCGGCTTTCACCGACTGATGATCCATCGCAGCTTCCGGACCCCGCGCGCGATCGAATATTTCCTTGTCTGGTGCGGCACCGCGGTCGGGATGAGCGGTCCGTTCTGGATGATTCGCACGCACGATCTGCGCGATTGGGCGCAGCGCCAGGCGGATTGCCACGATTATCTCGCGCATCGCCGCCCGCCATTGATCGATGCCTGGTGGCAGCTGCACTGCCGGCTCGATCTCGCGCACCCGCCAGCCTACGATTTGAGCGCGCTCGAGCGGCAGGGTTTCTATCGCTTCCTCGATCGCTGGTGGATGGCGCAGCAACTGCCGATCGCGCTCGCCTGCTGGGCAATCGGCGGCTGGTCCTGGGTAGTGTGGGGCGTTTGCGCGCGAGTCGCGATCTCGGTCCATGGCCATTGGCTGGTCGGCCACCTCGCGCATCGCCACGGCCCGCAATCCTGGCTGGTCGATCAGGCGGGGGTGCAGGCGCATGACGTTCCCTGGGCGGCGATCCCGACCATGGGCGAGGCGTGGCACAACAATCATCACGCCTTTCCCGGCTCGGCACGGATCGGGCTCTATCCGGGTCAGAGCGACTGGGGGTTCGCGCTGATCCGTCTGCTCGAACGGATGGGGCTCGCCTGGGACGTCTGCACGCCCGCGGCGCTGCCGTCGCGGCAGCGGCGACTGACCCCGACGCCGCGCGGGTTGCAACGGCGCGCCAAATCGCTATAGGCGCACGCTTCGCGATGCATCCCGACTCTCTGTAGCGCGTGGCCGACCCGTCGGTTGCGCCGGTACGTTTCCGGGCCTAGTCGTCCTGATCAATTCGAATTTTTGAAGGTTGTTGCCGCAATGGCCGTTCCCAAGAAGAAAACCTCGCCCTCCCGCCGTGGCATGCGCCGCGCGCACGATGCGCTCTCGATCGAGTCGTTCCAGGAGTGCCCGAATTGCGGCGAGCTCAAGCGTCCGCACAACCTCTGCCCGTCGTGCGGCCATTATAATGGTCGTGAGGTCGTCTCGGTCGAAGGTTGATCGGGGCCCATTGAGGGGGGACTGACGCGTGACCACCAACTCCTGGATCGCCATCGACGCGATGGGCGGTGACGAGGGGTTGGCGGTGATGTTGGCAGGCGTCGCCGAAGCGCGGCGCCGATTCGACGGCACGCATTTCTTCCTGGTCGGCGACGAGGCGAAGATCGCCGAGGGGCTGAAGACTCACCCCAATCTGACCGCGAATTCCGAAATCGTCCACGCGCCCGAAGTGATCAAGGGCGACGAAAAGCCCAGCGCCGCGCTGCGCCGCGCCAAGTTTACCTCGATGGGTGTCGCGATCGACCTGGTCAAACAGGGCCGTGCCGCCGCCGCCGTGTCCTCCGGCAATACCGGCGCGCTGATGGCGATGGCGAAAGTCTCGCTGCGCACGATGAAGGGGATCGACCGCCCCGCGCTGGCCGGGCTGATGCCCAGCCTTGGCCCCAACGACACGGTCGTGCTCGATCTCGGCGCCAATACCGAATGCGATGCGCGCAATTTGATGCAGTTCGCGGTGATGGGCGCGGCCTATGCCCGCACTCAGCTCGATCTCGCCAGCCCCCGCGTCGCGTTGCTCAACATCGGCACCGAGGACCAGAAGGGTACGGAAGAGATTCGCGACGCCGCCCAGGCGCTGCGCGACGCAACCCATTTGCCGCTGACCTTCACCGGCTTCATCGAAGGCGACAAATTGTCGCGCGGCGATGTCGATGTGATCGTGTGCGACGGCTTTTCCGGCAATATCGCGCTCAAGACCGCCGAGGGCACGGCCCGATTCGTCGCCGATTTGCTGCGCCGTGCGTTCAGCAGCTCGGTGCGTTCGAAGATCGGCTTCCTGATCTCGCGCCCAGCGACCGAATTGCTGCGCCACCATCTCGATCCCAACAACCATAATGGCGCGGTCTTTCTCGGCCTCAATGGCCTGGTCGTGAAGAGCCATGGCGGCGCCAACGAAACGGGGGTCGCCAATGCGATCGCGGTCGCGGCCAAGAGCGTGCGCGACGACCTGGCGCGCAAGATCGCCGAGGATCTCAAATTTTTCGAGGCGCATGAACCCGAAGGAGCAGTTGCGTGAGGCGTGCGGTCATCACCGGAACCGGATCGGCGCTGCCGATGCGGCGCGTGTCGAACGCGGAACTCGCCGAGACCGTCGACACCAGCGACGAGTGGATCGTCGAGCGCACCGGCATCCGCTTCCGCTATATTGCGGGCCCCGACGAAACCACCGGCACGCTGGCGGCGGACGCCGCGCGGGCAGCCTTGGCCAAAGCGGGCAAGGCGGCTGATCAAGTCGACCTGATCGTGCTCGCCACCGCGACTCCCGACCAGACCTTTCCGGCCACCGCGACCAAGGTCCAGGCGATGCTGGGGATCGACGATTGCGTCGCGTTCGATGTCGGCGCGGTATGTTCGGGGTTCCTCTACGCGATCCAGGTCGCCGACAGCCTGATCAAGACCGGGAGCGCCAATTGCGCCCTGGTGATCGGCGCCGAGACGTTCAGCCGCATCCTCGACTGGGAAGACCGCACGACCTGCGTGCTGTTCGGCGACGGCGCCGGCGCGGTGGTGCTCGAAGCCCGGGACGTCGCCGAGGATGGCCCCGGCATCCTCGCCAGCCGTCTCCATGCCGACGGCCGGCACAACGAATTGCTCTATGTCGATGGCGGGCCGTCGACCACCGGCACGGTCGGCAAGGTCCGGATGAAGGGGCGCGAAGTATTCCGCCACGCGGTCACCAACCTCGCCAGCGTGATGGACGAATCGCTGGTCGCCGCGGGGTTGGTCGCTGACGATGTCGACTGGGTCGTGCCGCACCAGGCCAATGCCCGCATCCTCGACGCGACCGCGCGCAAGCTCGGGCTGGCGGCCGAAAAAGTCGTCGTCACGGTCGACCAGCACGCCAACACGTCGGCTGCCTCGGTTCCGCTGGCGCTCGATACCGCGGTCAGCGACGGGCGTATCAAGCCCGGGCAGATCGTCGTGCTCGAAGCGATGGGCGGCGGTTTCACCTGGGGGGCGGCGGTCGTCCGCATCTGACCCAGGACGGTGCAGGGACACCTAGATAGGGTAACTAAGCCCATTTCATGCGTTCCTCCATTGTGTTACGTCGAGTTTCTGCCACGCAAGGGAGGGTGTGAATGGCAATTGTGGGTACGTTGACGCGAGCTGATCTGTCCGACGCGTTACAACGAGAGGTGGGGTTATCCAGGGCCGATTCGGCCAAATTGGTCGAGGAAATCCTGGATCATATGTGCGACGCGCTGGCGCGCGGCGAAAATGTCAAGATTTCGGGTTTTGGCACCTTCGTCCTGCGCGACAAGGGTCAGCGCATCGGCCGTAACCCCAAGACCGGTGTGGAAGTGCCGATCGCGCCGCGGCGCGTTCTGACTTTCCGTGCCAGTCAGATGATGCGCGACCGCATCGTCGACGCGGGCTGACGGAGCAGCGCATGGCCGCACTCGACAAGGCGGCTGGCGCATTCCGTACGATTGGCGAGGTGTCGCAAGACACTGGATTGCCCCAGCATATCCTGCGCTATTGGGAAACGCGCTTCGCGCAATTGCGTCCGCTGCAGCGCGCCGGCAAGCGCCGTTATTACCGGCCGGAGGATGTCGCGCTGATCCGGCGGATCGACGACCTGCTCAACCAGCAGGGTTATACGATTCGCGGCGTGCAAAAGCTGCTCGCGGCCGAGGCGCGCGGGGGTACGGGATCGGCCGTCGAAGCACCAGCGGTGGCTCCCGCGGCGCCCGTGCCGGGGTCGCCTGTCGATCTGGGCGCGCTCCGGGCGATTCGCAACCTGTTGGCGCGTGCGCTCGAGGGTTAAGATCGTCCGTCATCCAGCTCGGACGACATCCCCCCGATTCACCGGCGCGTTTGCCGACCCCATCGGAAATGGGTCCCAGCTTTCGCTGGAATGACGGTTGGAAAGTAACCCCAGGTGGCTTTTCCCGGCCAAAACCCCCATCTATCGCCAATGGCGTCCCCCTCGATCATCCGTGTCATCGACCTCGAAACCACCGGCAATGCGCCGCCGCAGCATGGCGTGCTCGAAGTAGGCTGGCAGGATGTCGCGCTCGGTGCCGACGGACGTTGGGAACTCCATGGCGAGGGTGGCAGCCGGATGGTCAATCCGGGGCGCCCGATCCCGCCGATTACCCAGGCAATCCATCATATCCTCGACGAACAGGTCGCCGACGCACCCTATTGGATCGACGTCGCGCGGCCGGTGCTCGATCCCTATCCGCGCCGCCTCGCGCTCGCCGCGCATCGTTCCGATTTCGAGGAGCAATTCTGCACCCCGACGCTGACGCATGGCGCCGACTGGATCTGCACCTGGAAATGCGCGCTCAGATTGTGGCCCGATAGCCCGAGCTTCTCCAATCAGGTGCTCCGCTATTGGCGCAAGCCCGAGGGGCTCGAGCATGAGCGCGGCCTGCCCGCGCATCGCGCCTTTCCCGACGCCTATGTCACCGCGCACCATCTCCGCGACATGCTCAACGAGGCGTCGGTCGCGCAATTGATCGAATGGACGAAGCAGCCCGGCCTCTTGCCGCGCGTCCGCTACGGCCCGGATCGCGGCAAGGAATGGAGCGAGATCGCCGAGGACAGCCTGGCCGGCTTCCTGACCGACCGCGACCCCGACGTGCGCTTCACCGCCGAAACCGAACTCGCCCGGCGGCGCGGCGGCGGCGCGGTCGGGCGCGCCAATCTGCAGGGCCTGTTGCTGTAAAGGGTTAGCCCGCCGCGGCTTTCACCGCGTCGCAGATGCGGTCGACCACCGCCTCGACCTGGGCGGCATCCTCGCCTTCGGCCATCACGCGGATCACCGGCTCGGTGCCGGAGGGGCGAATCACCAGCCGGCCTTTACCCTCGAGTTCGCCCTCGGCATCGGCGATCACGGCCTTGACGCCGGCATCGTCGAGCGGCTTGCCGCCCTTGAACCGCACGTTCTTGAGCAATTGCGGCAGCGGATCGAAGCGATGGAGCAATTCGCTCGCCGGAATTCCCGAGCGCACCAGTTCCGCCAGGATCTGCAGCGCCGCGACCAGACCGTCGCCGGTCGTGGCGTAATCCGACAGGATGATATGCCCCGATTGCTCGCCGCCGACATTATAGCCCTGGCCGCGCATAGCCTCGAGCACGTAGCGGTCGCCGACCGCGGTGCGGATCAGCTTGATCCCCTGCGCGCTGAGATGGCGTTCGAGCCCCAGGTTCGACATCACCGTCGCGACCAGCCCACCGTTGCGGAGATTGCCCGCGCGCGCCCAGCCGGTGGCGATCACCGCCATCAACTGATCGCCGTCGATCACCCGGCCATTCTCATCGACCACGATCAGCCGGTCGGCATCGCCGTCGAGCGCGATGCCGATATGCGCGCCGCTCGCCACCACCGTCTCGCACAAAGTCTCCGGCGCGGTCGATCCGACCTGGTCGTTGATGTTCTTGCCGTTGGGGGTGACGCCGATCGCGATGACGTCGGCGCCGAGTTCCCACAAAGCGGAGGGCGCGACCTGATAGGCGGCACCATTGGCGCAATCGACCACGATCTTGAGGCCGTCGAGCGTCAGATCGTCGGGAAAGGTCGCCTTGGCGAAATGGATATAGCGCCCGCGCGCATCCTCGACGCGGCGGGCGCGGCCTATATCGGGCGCGGCGGCGAGCGCCACGTCGCCGTCGATCAGCGCCTCGATCGCCATCTCGTCGGCATCGGACAATTTATAGCCGTCGGGGCCGAACAATTTGATGCCGTTATCGGCATAAGGGTTGTGGCTGGCCGAGATCATCACGCCCAGATCGGCGCGCATCGACTTGGTCAGCATGCCGATCGCCGGGGTCGGCAGCGGCCCGAACAGGGTCACGTCCATGCCGACGCTGGTGAACCCCGCGACCAGCGCGTTTTCGAGCATATAGCCCGACAAGCGCGTGTCCTTGCCGATCACGACGCGGTGCTTGTGATCGCCGCGAACGAAATGCGCGCCGGCGGCCATGCCGACCTTCATCGCCATCGTCGCGGTCATCGGCTGCATGTTGGTGAGGCCGCGAATGCCGTCCGTACCGAAATATCTTCTTGCCATTCTGCCCATTTCCGTCCGCTATCCCGCGCCAAGGCCGCCTCTTAGCGCGGCAAACCAAGAAGGGCGAGCATGAGCCAAGCATTGAGGATCCTGATCTCGCTGGTCGCCGGGCTGGCATTGGGCATCGCGCTCGCCAATTGGGCGCCCGACGCCGGCGGCTGGGTCCTGGTCTTCACCAAGCGGATCGGCGGCGCCTGGCTGCACGGACTGCAGATGGTGATCGTGCCGCTGGTGGTGGCACTGCTGGTGATCGGCATCGCCGCCTCGGCCGAAGCCGCGCGCGCGGGCAGGATTGCCGGGCGCGCGCTGGCGTTCTTCGTCGTCATCCTTTGGTTCAACACGCTCCTGTCGGCGCTGCTCACGCCGTTGCTGCTCAAGCTGTTTCCCCTTCGCCCCGACTGGGCCGCGGCGCTGCGCGCCTCGCTGTCGACCGCGAAAACGGCTGGACAAGTGCCGACGCTGGGCGATTTCTTCGACAAGATCGTGCCGACCAACATCATCGACGCCGCCGCGACCGACGCGTTCCTGCCGCTGACCGTGTTCGCGATGGTGTTCGCCTTCGCCATCACCCGGTTGCAGCCCGATCGCCGCAAGCTGATGGTCGATCTGTTCCAGGCGATCGCCGACGCGATGATCGTGGTGATCGGCTGGGTGCTGGTGCTCGCGCCGCTCGGCGTGTTCTGCTTGGCGTTCGGGGTTGGGATGGAGACGGGGGCGGCCGCGTTCGGCGCGCTGGCGCATTATGTCGCGATCGTCTCGACGCTCGGCATCCTGGTGCTGTTGTCGGCTTATCCGATCGCGGCGATCGGCGCGCGCGTGGGCATCGGGCGCTTCGCCCGTGCCGTGCTGCCGAGCCAGATCGTCGCGATCAGCACCTCGTCGTCGCTCGCCTCTCTGCCGACCATGCTCAGGTCGAGCGAGGCGATCGGCGCGCCGGCGCGGGTCTCGGGCATCGTCCTACCGATCGCGGTCGCGGTGTTCCGCGCGACCAGCCCGGCGATGAACCTTGCGGTCGCGCTCTATGTCGCGCATCTGACCGGCACGCCGATCGGCCCGGGCCAGCTCGCCGCCGGCGTGGTCACCGCGGCGATGACGACGATGGGATCGGTGTCGTTGCCCGGCACGATCAGCTTCTTCGCCTCGGTAGCGCCGGTCGCGGTAGCGATGGGCGTGCCGCTCGAGGCGTTGGGGCTGTTGGTTGCGGTCGAAACGGTACCTGACTTGTTCCGGACGCTGGGCAACGTGACGATGGACGTCGCTGTCACCGGCACCATCGCGGTGCGGAGCGGGATCACGACGGAGGGCGAGGGCGAGACCGACCGGATGGTCGAGCAGTTGCCTGGGTGAGGAGGTCTGAACTCCTTCTCCCCTTGTGGGAGAAGGAGGGAGGCGCGAAGCGCCGGAAGGATGAGGGGGAGTCGGCGAACCCTCAGAGTCCCCCTCACCCTTCCGCGGCTGCGCCGCTCCCTCCCTCTCCCACAAGGGGAGAGGGAGAGTTGCTCCTACCCCCCAACCCACCGCCAAATCCCCGCCGGCATCCCGGTCAGCGGCAAGTGCGTCCAGGTCGCGGCGAGCCACAGCACGATCCCACCCACCGCCGGCACGACGCCCGCGGGCGTGAACTTGACTCGACCGTCCAGGATCGCGCCGAGCGGCCAATAACTGGTATGCGCTTCCCATGCCCGCCACACCTCAGGCTGGAGCTTTTCCTTCTTCCTGTCCTGCAGCGCGGCGCCGACCAGGGCGAGGAAGATGATCGTCTTTGCCAGGACGATATTGGCGGGCGTCGGCATCACCAGGATATGCGCCACACCCCAAAGCGTGAAGCTCCACATCATCGGATGCCGCGTCACGCTGAACACGCCGCGCGGCTCGGGTACGGCGCTTGCCGCGCGCGGCGGGCCGGGCAACGCCGGATTGCCGAGCAAAGACCCCACGAACATGATGCTCGCGAAGAACATGATGACCGTGCTCAGGATCCACAACCCGTCGCCCACCGCCCAGAACGGCGCCTCCGCCGGCACCGCGCGGAACGCCAAAGCGAGCCAGCCGAACGTCGCCAGCGCGATCAGCGAATAGATGCCCTGGAACGGCAATTCGCCGATCGCGCGCACGATCGGCGCGCGCAACGGATGCGACAGCAGGAAATGCGACCCGACGAACGCGACGCCAGCGGCGATTTCCCAGCATAACGGACTCATGGACTCTCTCCCTCGAACCGTTCGAGGGAGAGGCTAGTTCATCACTGGACGCCGTGCATCCACTTCTTGAGCGGCCACGCCAGCAGGAGCAGCAACACGCCGAGTCCGATCGCCACCAAAGCGATCGTCGTGAAGGTGTGGGTATAGGTATCCAGGCTGACCTTCAAATTGGTCGCTTGCCCGCCAACCGTCTCGACGCTGGCAAATTGCGCAACCAGGCCCGCGACATATTGCGCGACCGAGATCGACAGGAACCACACCCCCATCATCAACCCGACCACCCGCGCGATCGACAGCTTGGTGATCATCGATAGCCCCACCGGCGAGATGCACAATTCGGCGATCGAGTGGATCACGTAGAGCCCGGCGAGCCACCACAGGCCGACCTTGAAGTCGCTGCCGGCGAAAGTCGAGCCCCAGACCAGGAACAGGAAGCCCGCACCGACCCCCATCAAAGCGGCGGCGAATTTGATCGGGATCGACGGTTCCCAGCCGCGGCGCGCGAGCCAGCCCCAAAAGGCGCTCAGCACCGGCGCCAGGAGCACGATCGAGATCGGATTGAAATTCTGCGTCTGTGGCGCCGACATCACCCAGTCGCCGATGATCGTGCGATCGGTATTGCGGTCGGCGAACAGGGTCAGGCTCGATCCCGCTTGCTCGAACAAGGTCCAGAAGACGACGTTGAACACGATCAGCACCATCGCGGCGAGCATCATTTGCCCCTCGACCTTGCTGCCCTTGACGAACGACCAGATCAGGATGCCGGGCACCGAGATGATGAACGTCCCGAACAGCAATTTCCCCGTCAGCGGGAGCGACGCGAGATAGCCGATGAAGCCCGATCCTTCCGGCGGCTTTTCCGCCTGCATCAGATTGACGAAGAGGAAATAGACCAATGGCACGGCCAGGATCGCCAGCGCATAGATCAGCATCGCGCGATCTGGTCCGGTCCGGGCAGGCGGGTTGCCATACGCGTCGAGCCGGCCGCCGTGATAGCTGATCATCAGGAACGATATCACCATCGCCACGCCGGCGAGGCCGAGCCCGAATGGCCATCCGAAACTGTCGGCGAAGATCGCGCAGAGGAACTGGCCGAGGATCGAGCCGGTGTTGATCCCCATGTAGAAAATCGTGAAACCGGCATCGCGGCGGCGGTCGCCCTGTTCATAGAGCTCGCCGACCATCGTCGAGATATTGGGCTTGAAGAAGCCGTTGCCGACCGAGACCAGCGATAGTGCCATCAACAGGATCATCGTCAGGAGCGGGCTGCGCTCGGCCTCCTCGACGAAGCCACCCTTGGCGAGACGGCGGACTTCCCTGCCGTCGGCGCCGAGCAGCGACATGCTGCCGTCCTCATTGCCATGCATGGCGAGCTTCTTGCCATTGTCGACCAGATAGCGCGCCTCGGCCGGATCGCTGGTCGGCGCGTCGCGGAAATGATCGACGACCACTTCGTACTTCTTGCCGTCGATCACCTGATAGGGCTTGGCCGGCTGGCCGCCAAAGGCGAGCGTGAAATAGCCGACCGCCATCATTAGCGCGCCGAAACGGACCGCTCGTTTCGACCCGAGATATTGGTCGGCAAGCAACCCGCCGACCAGTGGAGTCAGATAGACCAAAGCGGTATAGCCGCCATAAAGGCCGGTCGAGGCGCGGTCGCCGAGGATGAAATGCTTGGTGAGATAGAGCGTGAGCAACGCCCGCATGCCGTAAAAGCCGAACCGCTCCCACATCTCGGTGCCGAACAGCCAGTAGAGCGGCTTGGGATGACCTAACCACGCCCCCTCCGCCGCTGGATTGGTGTGGGTGATGTCCGGCTCGCGCGGATTGTCCGCGGTCGGGGTGTCCACCATGCATTCGCTCCCTGAAGTCTTGCTCCCGCCGTCTCAAAACGCGGCGAGTGGATGAAGCGAGACTAGCGGCAAAGCGGGGCGAGTAAATATACCCAGGATAGCCGGCGGACGCCGTTGTCGACGGGCGCACGCACTCCTAGATGGCGGCGATGTTCAACGACCGTTCCACGCCGCTTTCGCTGCTGTCGACCCGCCGGTCGGGCAAGCCGCGCGACCTCGCCGCGCCCGGCCCCGACGACGCGCAGTTGTGGCAGATCCTGGAGATCGCCGCGCGCACGCCCGATCATGGCAAGCTCGCGCCGTGGCGCTTCGTCATCGTCCCCGCCGACAAGCGCGCTGCGCTGGCCGAGACGATCGCCAATGCCTATCGCGCCGAGCGGCCGCAGGCGGCGCGGCTGGAGATCGAAGCGCTCGAGCAATTCGCGACCCAGGCGCCGGCGTTGGTCGTCGTCCTGTCCTCCCCCAAAGTCGAAAGTCATATCCCGCTTTGGGAACAGCAATTGTCGGCGGGCGCGGCCTGCATGAACCTGCTCCATGCCGCGCATGCCTTGGGCTTCGCGGGGGGCTGGCTGACCGGCTGGTCGGCCTATTCGGACGCGGTGCGTGACGCGTTCGGCGCGGAACCCGAACGGATCGCCGGGTTTATCTTCTTGGGAACGCCCGGAAAGCAACTAGAGGAAAGGCCGCGCCCCGATCCGCAAAATATTATTTCAACCTGGCAAGGCTAATTGACTGGACTCTTTTGTCCATTGCTGTATTAGTGCAGCATGGCACTTAGCAATGACGACAGCCCGGTTTACATCCGGCTGAGGGGCACGATTTCAGCAGCGATCCTGCGGGGCGAATATCGCGCGGGGGACCAATTGCCGTCGGTCCGCGCGCTCGCGGCCGAACATGGGGCCAACCCGCTGACCGTCGCCAAGGCCTATCAGAGTTTTCAGGACGACGGCTATGTCGAGGTCCGGCGCGGCGTCGGCATGTTCGTCCTGCCGGGCGCGGCGGAAAAGCTCCGCATCGCCGAGCGCGACCGGTTCGTGACCCAGCAATGGCCGCGCATCGCCGATTATATCGAGCTGCTCGGGCTCGACGCCGCCGACCTGCTCGAACGCGAAGGCGCCTGATTTCCGGCCTTCGCCGGCGTCAATCAAAACAGATCAGGAAAACGCGCGACTAGCGCGTTCTGGACTTTGTTGATTCACGCGGAGGCGCGGAGGCGCGAAGATTTTGTTCGCGCAGAGGCGCAGAGGGCGCAGAGATGAAAAATGAGCCTCGCATGCGAGGCTCCCGATCCAGCCATCGCCGGTCGAGCTCGTCAGTTGCCAAGGCCGCAAACGCCTCTGCGTTCTCTGCGCCTCTGCGCGAACAAAATCTTCGCGCCTCCGCGCCTCCGCGTGAAAATCAATTCGGGCTTGCCGAGCCGAACAGCCCCAACCGCGCAACCTCGTCTTCGCCCAGATCGATCCCGAACAACATGCTCAGCCGCAGGCGATACACGCGCGGGTCGTCGATGATGCCGCTCGAATCTTCGCCGGCCGAATGGCGGCGATAGGCGTGGTCCGTCAGCGCGGCGAAACCGTGCGGCAGGACGATGCTGACCACGACCAGGTCGGTGAAGCGCGTCCCCGGCGCAGTCGAGGTCCAGTGGTTGGACATATCGAGATCGATCTGGGGCACCTCGTCGAGCGTGAAGCTGAATTGCTCGACCCAGTCGTCGCCCGTCCCACGCCCGTCGGTCGTCGCCGGGTTGCCGTTGCGCAGCAACACCCAGCCGCGATGATCGCGGATCAGGCGGAACAGCGCGCCGTCGGGCGCGGTTGCCTCGGCGCCCTCGATTAGCGGCATCACCGGCGAATAGCTGCCGCCGAACCCGGCATCGGCGATCCAGTCCTGTCCGTCGATCGTCACCAGCAGCAAGGTGTGCGTGCGTCCGGGTATCACGGTCGCTCCGAACCAGACGCGCGCGAGCAGCGGGCGCACGGTGAAGCCCAATGCGGTCAACGCATCGCCGAACAATCTATTCTGTTCGAAGCAATAACCGCCGCGCCGCCGCGTCACGAGCTTGGCGAATACCGACTCGCTGTCGATCGCGATGCCGCGGCCGAGCCGGATGTCGAGATTCTCGAAGGGGATCGCCAGCCGGTGCGCGCGCTGCACCGCCGCCAGTCCTTCGAGATCGCGCGCCGGGCGTTCGGCGAGCCGGATCCGCTCGAAATAGGCGTCGAGATCGAAGCTCATGCCGCGAACAACTCGGCAGGCAGTTCGTAGAGTCCCGCCGCCGGCGCCGTGGCGGCAGCGTGAAGGCCGAGCGCCTCGGGCACGATCTGCTCGACATAGAAAGCGCAGACCGCGCGTTTCATGCGCAGGAAATCGTCATCGCCATCGGCCGCCGCGCGCCCCTGCCGCTCCATCAGCCAGCCGCACACCGCGACCGATACCATGGTGAGGAACGGATAGCTCGCCGCGAGGCGATCGTCGGCGTCGGCAGTCGCCAGCCGCCGCCCGACCTCGTCACAGGCGTCGATCAGCATGCGCAGCGCCGCATCCTCGGCCTCGGCGCGCATGTCGGCGATCAGAGTGGCGAAAGCGGCGCCGTTCGACAGACCGAGCTTGCGCCCGACCAGATCGGCGGCCTGGATGCCGTTGGTGCCTTCGTAGATCGGGGTGATGCGGGCATCGCGGAAGAACTGCGCCGCGCCGGTCTCCTCGATATAGCCCATGCCGCCATGGACCTGGACGCCGAGGCTGGCGACTTCGTTGCCGAGATCGGTGCCATGCGCCTTGGCCAGCGGCGTGAGGATTTCGAGCCGGTCCTTCGCCGCCTCGTCACCCAAGCCGGCGCGGTCGACCTGCGCCGAGGCGAGATAGACCAGCGCGCGCGCCGCTTGAGTCTGCGCCTTCATCCGCATCAGCATGCGGCGGACATCGGGATGCTCGATGATCGCGACCGGCGTCTTGTCGGCCGAACCCGCCCGCGCCGACTGGATACGCTCGCGGGCATAGTCGACCGCTTTCTGCGTCGCCGCTTCGGCCACCTGCACGCCCTGCAAGCCGACATTGAGCCGCGCATTGTTCATCATCGTGAACATCGCGCGCATGCCGGCATTCTCCGCGCCGATCAGCTCGCCGATGCAATCCCCATTGTCGCCGAACGACAGCACGCAGGTCGGCGAGGCGTGGAGCCCCATCTTGTGCTCGATCGAAACGACGCGGACGTCGTTGAACTCGCCCGGCTTGCCGTCGGCGTCAAGCCGGTATTTCGGGACCAGAAAAAGCGAGATGCCGCGCGTTCCCTCGGGCGCGCCGGGCGTCCGCGCGAGGACGAGATGGACGATATTATCGGCCATGTCATGGTCGCCGAACGAGATGAAGATCTTGGTCCCCGAGATCTTCCATTTGCCGTCGCCCGCGGGCTCGGCACGGCTGCGCAGCGCGCCGACATCGGAGCCGGCTTGCGGCTCGGTCAGGTTCATCGTGCCGGTCCAGGCGCCGGTCGCGAGATGCGGCAAATACGCCGCCTGCTGCTCCGGCGTACCGTGGTGGAGCAATGCCTCAATCGCGCCGACGGTCAGGGTCGGCGCCAGCGCGAAGCCCATGTTCGCGGCGCCCAACGTCTCGAGCACGGCGCTCGCCAGCACGAAGGGCAGGCCTTGCCCGCCGAAATCGCCGGGCGCGCCGATCGTGCCCCAGCCGCCCTCGACATAAGCGCGATAGGCCTCGGGATAGCCAGCCGGCATCTTGACGCCGTCGGGAGTCCATTTGGGTCCATCGGTGTCGCCTTGGCGCAGCAGCGGCGCCCATTCGCCCGCGGCGAAGGCGCCCGCGCCTTCGAGCACCGCATCGACCAGATCGGGCGTGGCATCGGCGAAGCGCTCGATCGCGGCGAGATCGGCCAGGCGCGCGACATGGTCGAGCACGAAACGCTGCTCACGAACGGCGGGATTGAAGGGCATGCGGCTTCCTCTCCTGATCCGACGCGCTATAGCCCCCGGCGATGGACGCGCAACTCACCCGCATTTTACCTTACGGCGCCGATGCCGTTGCCGAAGCGGCGGCGCTGATTCGGCAAGGCGCCTGCGTCGCGGTGCCGACCGAGACGGTCTATGGCCTGGCCGCCGACGCGACCAACGCCGCCGCGGTGACCGCCGTCTATGCGGCCAAGGGGCGGCCGAGCTTCAATCCCTTGATCGTCCATGTCCCCGACATTGCCGAGGCGAAGCGGATCGCCGCGTTCGACCGGCGGGCCGACGCGCTGGCCGAGACGTTCTGGCCGGGACCATTGACCCTGGTCCTGCCGCTCAAGCCGTCGGCGCAGATCGCGTCTTTGGTGACCGCGGGGCTCGAGACGATCGCGATCCGCGTACCGCGCCACCGTGCTATGCGCGCGCTGCTCGAAGCGAGCGGGCGGCCGCTCGCCGCCCCCTCGGCCAATGCCTCGGGGTCGATCAGCCCGACGCGCGCCGAACATGTCGCGGCCAGTCTCGACGGGCGCATCCCCTTGATCCTCGACGATGGGCCGACCAGCCAGGGAATCGAATCGACCATCGTCCGCGAAGTGTTCGGCATGACGCGCATCCTGCGCCACGGCCCGGTGACGATCGACGAGGTGCGCGCGGCGATCACCCGGCCCGGCGTGAAGCTCGACCGTTTCGATACCGGCGAGGACGACAGCCCGCCCGAGCAGATCGAATCGCCGGGCCAGTTGCTCGCGCATTATGCCCCGCGCAAGCCGTTGCGGATCGATGCTCCCCGCGCGGCCGAGGACGAATGGATGATCGGGTTCGCCGCGACCGGGGGCGACGACAATCTCTCGCCGAACGGCGATCTGGCCGAAGCGGCGGCCAATCTGTTCGATGCGCTGCACCGTGGCGACGCCTCGTCGCGGCCGAAAATCGCCATCGCCCCCGTCCCCAATGAAGGGATCGGCGTCGCGATCAACGACCGGCTGCGCCGTGCATCGCATCGGGAATGACTGCAAAACAAACCGTTACGTCTTTACACTGGCGAAACGAGGCTTAGTCTCTCGCCATCGGGCCGTTCCGGCACTCGTTCCGTAAGGCGGCACGACCAAGGAGAGGGGCGTATGACGAACATCCAACGCGGACTCGCCGAGCTTATCGGCACGTTCTGGCTCGTTTTCGGCGGCTGTGGTGCCGCGGTTCTGGCCTGTAATTTCCCTGCCGCCGGCATCGGCTTTGCCGGGGTCGCGCTGGCCTTTGGCCTCACTGTGCTGACCATGGCTTATACGATCGGGCATATTTCGGGCTGTCACCTCAACCCCGCGGTCACGCTCGGGCTGTGGGCGGGCGGGCGTTTCGCCGGCAAGGATATCCCGCTCTACGTCATTGCCCAGGTGCTCGGCGCGGTGATTGCGGCCTATCTGCTCTATTTCATCGCCTCCGGTCAGCCTGGCTGGGACATGGGCGGGTTCGCCGCCAATGGGTTCGGCGAGCATTCGCCCGGCAAATTTTCGCTCGTCGCCGGCGTGACGATCGAGATCGTCATGACCTGCTTCTTCCTGATCGTGATCATGGGCGCGACCGACAAGCGCGCGCCGGCGGGCTTCGCGCCGATCGCGATCGGGCTGGCGCTGACCCTGATCCACCTCGTCTCGATCCCGGTCACCAACACCTCGGTCAATCCGGCGCGCTCGACCGGCCAGGCCCTGGTCGTTGGCGGCTGGGCGATCGAGCAGCTCTGGGTGTTCTGGCTCGCGCCGCTGATCGGCGGGATTTTGGGTGGTGTGATCTACAAGGCGCTGGGTGCGGACGCGACGGTCAGGCCGCCGGTCGAGGGTGAGGCGCTCTGAGTACACTCTCTCCTCCCTGCAAGGGAGGGGATCAAGGGGTGGGTTGAGCGACGGGCGAGGCTCGATGCCTCGTCCGTCGCTGTTTTGGCGATCAACTATTGAGTCTTTTTGGGCGCGCAGACGCGCGCACCCACCCCCAGCCCCTCCCTTGCAGGGAGGGGAGTTGGCTTACACCGCCGCCGTCTCGGCTTTCGACCGCGCGGCGAAGCTCTTGCGGAGTTTCTTGAGCTTGGGCGGGATCACCGCGAGGCAGTACGGATTCCGCTGGCCTTCGCCGTCCCAATATTCCTGGTGGTAATCCTCGGCCGGATACCAGTCTCCGAGCGGCTCGATCGCCGTCACGATCGGATTGGGCCACTCGCCCGCATTGCGCGCGATCGCCGCCTTGGCCTCTGCCTCCTGAGCGGCATCGTGCGGGAAGATCGCCGAGCGATATTGCGTGCCGACGTCATTGCCCTGGCGATTGAGCGTGGTCGGGTCGTGCGTCGCGAAGAAGATGTCGAGCAGATCGGCATAGGAAATCCGCTCGGGATCGAACCCGACGCGGATAGCTTCGGCATGACCGGTATCGCCGCCGCACACCTGTTTGTAGGTCGGGTTGGCGACCGTGCCGCCGATATAGCCGCTTTCGACACTCTCGACGCCGATCACGTCATTATACACCGCCTCGGTGCACCAGAAGCAGCCGCCGGCAAGCGTCGCATATTCGAGGGACATTCGTCTCACTCCCTTTTCAAGTTGGCCTAAACATAGGTACGGCGCGGGCGGCGGCAAAGAGGCACGCCACGAAGGGAAAATACGGATGAGCAAAGGCAAGGTGCTGGTCACGGGCGGCGCGGGCTATATCGGCAGCCATGCGGTGCTGGCGTTGCTCGATGCCGGCTGGGACGTGGTGGTGGTCGACAATCTCGTCACCGGGTTCGACTGGGCGGTCGATCCGCGCGCCACGTTGGTCGTCGCCAATATCGAGGATGACGACAAGGTCCGCGCCGCGATGCGCGAGCATGACGTTCTTGCCGTGATGCATTTCGCCGGATCGGTGGTGGTGCCCGAATCGGTCGAGAACCCGCTCAAATATTATCGCAACAACACCGTGGCGAGCCGCGCGCTGATCGAGAGCGCGGTGGTCAGCGGCGTGAAGCATTTCATCTTCAGCTCAACCGCGGCGACCTATGGCACCCCCGAGCGCGTGCCGGTGGCGGAGGACGATCCCAAGCTGCCGATCAATCCCTATGGCATGTCCAAATTGATGACCGAGTCGATGCTGAAGGACGTCGCCGCGGCGCATCCGATCAATTATTGCGCGCTGCGCTATTTCAACGTGGCGGGTGCCGATCCCCAGGGTCGGTCGGGCCAGTCGACCGCCGGCGCGACGCATCTGATCAAGGTCGCGGTCGAGGCGGCGACCGGCAAGCGCGACCATGTCGGCGTGTTCGGCACCGATTTCGCCACCGCCGACGGGACGGGCGTGCGCGATTACATCCATGTCAGCGATCTGGCCGCGGCGCACGTCCATGCGCTCGATCGGCTGATCGCCGAGCCCGGCGAAAACCTGACGATGAATGCCGGCTACGGCCATGGCTATTCGGTGCTGCAGGTGCTCGACGCGGTCGACCGCGTGACCAATCACGAGGTCAAGCGCGTGCTGCAGGACCGCCGCGCCGGCGATCCGGCGGAATTGGTGTCGGACAATCGCCGCATCCTGGCGACGCTGCCGTGGCGGCCGCAATATGACGACCTGGACCGCATCGTCCGCGACGCGCTGGCCTGGGAGCGGGTGCTCGCCGAACGGCAAGGGTAAGACGGCCGGGAGAAGGAATTGGTGGGCTCGCCGGGATTCGAACCCGGGACCTACAGATTAAAAGTCCGTTGCTCTACCGACTGAGCTACGAGCCCCAAGGTCGCGGCGCTTAGGGGGCGAGGCACGCCGGGTCAACCGTTGCGCGGCTTGGCATCGGGCGCCGCCGCCGCTAGCCATGCCCAATTGCAGCGATAAGGGGCATCATGGCCAGCGATCCCGATCCGATGCGCCCGTCAGTGCGCCCGGTTCCTTATTATCCCGAACCCATGTCTTCGGAGGGGTCAGGCGCCGCGACCGCGTCGCTGGTCCTCGGCATCTTGGGGCTGATCTGTTCGATCATTCCGATCATCGGGCTGATCTCATGGCTGCTCGCCCCGGCCGCGCTCATCACCGGCGGGATCGGACTGAAGAGCCCGACCAGCAAGGGACTGGCGATCGGCGGCCTGGTGACAGGCGGGCTCGCTTTGATCGTCTGCCTGTTGTGGCTGGTCCTGTTCGGCGCGGCGATCGCGTCGGTCGGAAGCGCGCGCGCCTTCTAGCGGAGACGCGCCGCCAGCTGGCGTATTGTCAGCCCTGTCAGCGGATCGCGCCAACCAGGCACGATCGCGGCGATCGGCCGGAGCACGAAGTCGCGCCGGCGGAATTCGGGATGCGGTACGGTCACGCCGTCGCTCGCCCAGGCGCCGCCCGACCACAGGATGATGTCGAGATCGATCACGCGATCGATCCAGCGCTGCCCGCGCCTCCGCCCGAACGCGGCCTCGATCGCCTTCAGCCGCGCGAGCAATTCCGGCGGGCTGTCCTCGCTCTCGACCAGCGCCGCGGCATTGACGAAGCGCCGCCGCGCCGGGCCGAGCGGTGGCGTGGTGATCAACGGCGACGTCATGACGACATCGCCGCCAATCGCTGTCAGTGCTGCGCGCACCTCGTCGGCGGGCGTACCGTGGCGGCCGCGGCGGTTGGAACCCAAAGCGATGACATAGCTGGACGGCATGACGTCGCCCGGCCTACCGCAAGCGCATGGACTTTGCACCCGGCCCGATCCCAGACACCGAACCGCCGCACGATTGCCCGCGTTGTCCGCGGCTGGTGACGTTTCGCGAGCAAGTGCGGGGCGAGCATCCTGATTGGTGGAACGCCCCGGTGCCGGCGTTCGGCGATCCCGATGGCTGGCTGTGCATCGTCGGGCTCGCGCCGGGCAAGAACGGCGCCAACCGCACCGGGCGGCCGTTCACCGGCGATTATGCCGGCGACCTGCTGTTCGCGACGCTGGCCAAGTTCGGCTTCACTCGCGGCATCTATCAATCGCGGCCCGATGACGGGTTGGCGCTCGACGGGGTGATCATCTGCAATTCGGTCAAATGCCTGCCACCCGAGAACAAGCCGACGCCCGAGGAAATCCATAGCTGCCGGCCGTTCCTCGCCGGACAAGTCGAAATGCTGCCCAATGCGCGTGTCTTCATTGCGCTCGGCCAGATCGCCCACCAATCGGCGGTCAAGGTACTGGGCGGCAAGCTGCCCAAATGCCGCTTCGCGCACCTGGCCGAACATCGCGTGCCCGACGGCCGGATGCTGATCGATAGCTATCATTGCTCGCGCTACAATCAGAATACCGGCCGGCTGACCGCCGAGATGTTCGAGGCGGTGTTCGCGCGCGCGATCGACTTGCGCGGTTGAACGATGGGCACCCGCTGTCGCGGTGGGCAGCGGGGATCGACCCGTCGAAAATTCGTCATGCCGGCCCTGTGCCGGCATCCACGGAGCAACCGAGGCCTGTAGTTGAGCTTCTTGTCCTGCACCTGCGGCCCGGTGGATGCCGGCACAAGGCCGGCATGACGGTTATGAATTAGGTGCCCTTCGATCCTCAACGGCCGATCGTTGAATGTCGATACGTCCTAAGCGTGTCCGCCCGCTACCAACGAAATCGTGGCGTCGCGAAGCACGTAGCGCGCGTGATAGAAATCGCGCAGCCGGACGATCCGGCCGTCCGCCCAATCGATCACGATCAGCCCGGTCGGCGGTCCCGTCGGATCGGCGGGATCGTGGACGATCGCCACCACGCGGCCTTCGATCACGCCGACCGACAAGCGCCATGACGTCATCTCGGTATAGCGGGTGAAATAGGTCTCGAACGCCGCGCGGCCCCGCGTCATGCGCGCCACCAGGTCGAACTGCACGTCATCGGCGAGCATCGCGCGAATCGCGTCGAAATCGCGCGCATTGAAGCGATCGACATAGGTCTGCAGCCGGATCAGGTCGCCATGGTCGGCGGGCGGCGAGGATGCCGGCGCGTCGGCCAGGATCCGCAGACGGGCGCGGCCGCGATGCAGGGCCGCCTTGGTCGCCGCCAGGGTCGTGTCGAGAATCCCCGCCGCCTCCTCGTTCGAATAGCCCAGCACGTCCTTCAGGATGACGGTGCCGCGCTGCAGCGGCGGAAGGTGCATGAACACCGCCAGCGCGGCGCCGGCGGCGAATCGGCGCGCGGCCTCGTCACCGTCCGAGACCATATCCTCCTCCTGAATCTCCTGTTCGCCGGCGCGGCGCGCCCGCGCACGTAAATGGTCGATCGCGGCATTATGCGCGATGCGGAACGTCCAGGCGGTGGCGTCGCCCTCGGGCGGTGCCCGGTCGATCGCCGTCATCGCCCGGGCGATGGCGTCCTGCACCACATCCTCACCGTCGAGCACCGAGCCCACCATTCGCGCGGCATAGCGATGCAGTGCCGGCCGCAACTCGACCAGCAATGATTCGATGCGGGTCCGATCCGGCTCGTCCGTCATGTCCATCATCCCTTCTATCGGGATAGACGGTGGCGGCGCGGAAAAAGATTCGGCACCGCGAATCCTTTTTCATCCAGCCTCCGTCCTTGGCGACAGCGGGCGGCGCTGGGCTGCCCCGTTTCGACGGAGATTATCATGAAGCTCTATGCCCTGGTTAAGTCGCTGAATTCCCGCAAGGTATTGGCGCTCATCCACCATCTCGACCTGCCGGTGGAGATTGACGCCATGACCGTCGAACGGGTCCAGTCCGACGCTTATGGCGCGATCAATCCCAATCGCCTGGCGCCGACCCTGGTCGATGGCGACACCGTATTGTGGGAATCGAACGCGATCGGTCTCTATCTCGCCGAGGGTAGCACGATGCTGCCGACCGGACACCGCGAGCGTGCGGACATGGCGCGCTGGCTGCTATGGGAAGGCATCCATTATAACCGCGCGTTGGGGACGATCTTCTTCGAGTCGGTGGTGCGCCCGCAATTGGGCTGGGGTCCGACCAACCAGCCGCTGGTCGACGATGCGTTGGTGCAGGCTGCCCGCCTGCTGCCGGTGCTCGACAGCCATCTCGCGACGCGCGAGTTCATGCTCGGCGACCGGCTGAGCTTCGCCGATTTCGCGATCGCCTCGGCCGAGCCGTATCGCGACGCGATGCCGATCGACTTCGACGCCTATCCCAATGTGCAGCGCTTCTACGACACGATCGCGCTGTTGCCGGCGTGGCAAAAGGCGTTGGGCCAGCCGCGGATGGCGGTCGCGGCGTGACGTCAGCCGGGCGTCGCCATCGGGCGGCGCCCGGTTTCGCGATCAGATATCCTGCACCAGCCGCCCGTACAGCTCCGGCCGGCGGTCGCGGAAGAAACCGAACGCGGCGCGATGGCGCTTGACCAGGTCGAGGTCGAGCGTCGCGGTGATCACGCCTTCTTCCTCGCGCCCGAGTTCGGCGAGGATGTCGCCGCGCTCGTCGGTGATGAAGCTGGTGCCGTAGAAGGTCTGGCCGTGCTCGGTGCCGATACGGTTGGCGGCGACCACCGGCACGACGTTCGACACCGCATGGCCGACCATCGCACGGCGCCACAGCCGCGCGGTGTCGAGGCCCTCGTCATGCGGTTCGCTGCCGATCGCGGTCGGGTAGAACAATATCTCCGCGCCCATCAGCATCATCGCGCGCGCGGTTTCCGGATACCATTGGTCCCAGCAGACCCCGACGCCGAGCTTGGCCGACGGGCCGTCCCACACCTTGAAGCCGGTGTTGCCGGGACGGAAATAGAATTTCTCTTCGTACCCGGGCCCATCCGGAATGTGGCTCTTGCGATAGACGCCGGCGACCTTGCCGTCGGGATTGACCATCGCCAGGCTGTTATAATGATGCGGGCCATCGGCTTCGAAGAAGCTGGTCGGGATCCACACTTTCAACTCGGCGGCGAGCGCCTGCATCGCCTGGACCGCGCGATGCTCGGCGGTCGGCCTGGCATTGGCGAACAGCCCTTCATCCTCGACGCGGCAGAAATATTCGCCCTCGAACAATTCGGGCGGCAGGATGACTTGCGCACCCTTGGCCGCCGCCTCGCGGACCAGGCGCGAGACGTTGGCGATGTTCGCCTCGATATTATCGGAGAAGGCGAGCTGGAGCGCGGCGACGCTGATCTGGGTCATGACCTCTGCCATAGCGGGGAAGGGTGGAAAGTGGCAGTCCCTGTCGCGGGTTCAAGAGGAGCGGCGGATGGAACGTATTTTCGAGACGATCGCGAGCAAGGTGGCAAGCTGGACCGGGCGTCCGCCGGCGTTCGTCCTGGCGCTGACGGTGATCGTCGTCTGGGGCCTGACCGGCCCGATCTTCCATTATTCAGACACGTGGCAGCTGATCATCAATACCGGCACCACGATCGTCACCTTCCTGATGGTGTTCCTGATTCAGAATGCGCAGAATCGCGACGGATCGGCGATTCAGGCCAAGCTCGACGAACTGATCCGCGCGCTGCAGGGGCCGCGCGACGAGTTCGTCGGGATCGAGAATCTGACCCAGGACGAGTTGGCGCAGATCAAGAAGAAGCTCGAAGACGAGTGCTCAGGCGACGCCGGCAGCAGCCATGCGTCGTTTATGGCGTTTCTGGATCGGTTGTGAGCCCTGCCGTTCCTCTCCCCTTGTGGGAGAGGGATACGAAGACTTGGGGCCGTCAGGCCCCTAGTCGAAGTTGGGTGAGGGGAAGCGGTCGCGCAGCGACCGCGCGGAGCTGCGCTCCGCAGCCCCTCTCCAAGCTACGCTAGCGAGCAAGCTCGCAAGCTTCGCTATCAGTTCGAGGTCGGCCATGCCCCCGGCATGGCCTAAACAGCGCGGGGCGCTGTTTACCTCGAACTCCCACAAGGGGAGAGGAAAATACGCGTCAAACCACCAGCCCCGCCAACAGCTTCGGCAGCGCCCCCGATTCGCCGCGCGCCTCGGCGATAAAACGATCCTTCAGCATCGGCGCGTGCTGCACTGCCGATAGCCCCAACCGCCGCACCGCGCTGGCGGTCTTGCCGGGGATGCCGAACAGCCGCGTCAGCCCGTCGGTCGCCGCCGCGACCATGAAGGTATCGAGGCTGCGCCAGCGTTCGTAGCGCGTCAGCAATGCGCGATCGCCGATGTCGAGCCCGATCCGCTTGCCGTCGACCAGCACTTCGACCAGCGCGGCGACGTCGCGGAAGCCGACATTGACGCCCTGGCCGGCGATCGGATGGATGCCGTGCGCAGCGTCGCCGACCAGCGCCAGCCGCTCGGCGGTGATCGTCGCGGCATGATGGAACCCCAGAGGATGCGCGAAACGCGGGCCGAGCCAGGTGATCTTGCCGAGAAACCCGCCCATCTTGCGTTCGAGCTCGGCCATGTAACCGCGGTCGCCGAGCTTCTGCATGCCCGGTCCCTGGCTCCCGCGCACCGACCAGACGATCGCCGAGCGATGTCCGCGATCGTCGTCATTGAGCGGCAGGATGGCGAACGGTCCCTCGGGATAGAAGATCTCATAGGCGACATTCTCGTGGCTATGCTCGTGCCCGATCGAGGTCACCAGCGCGACATGGTCATAGGTCCAGCGCGCGACGTTGAGTCCGGCGGTCTCGCGTGTCGGCGAATTGCGTCCCTCCGCGCCGATCAGCAGCGATGCACGCACCTCGCTGCCGTCGCTGAGGGTCGCCCGAACGCCCGCTTCGTCGCGCTCGATCGCGGCGGCGCGCGTCTGCATCCGAAGGTCGACGCCCGGCGCCGCGCCGGCAGCATCGAGCAACGCGGTTCTGAGATCGCGATTCTCGAACATCGTGCCGAGCGCGGATTCGCCGTCCTGCGGCACGAAATCGAGCGCCCCCGGCTCGAGCCCGTCCGACACGCGGATGCCCTCGATCGGACAGCCCTTGCCCGCCAACCGGTCGGCGACACCGATCGCGCGCAGCATGTTCATCGGCGCGCTGGCGATTGCCGAAGCGCGGCCGTCAAAACCGGCGGCCGTGATCACCGCGGGATCGGCCGGATCGACCACGATGCTGGTGATGCCGTGCGCGTCGGCCGCGACCGCGAGCGCGCTGCCGACCAGCCCGCCGCCGAGGATGAGGAGATCCGCCTGAGACATGCGGAATGCCCTAAGGCTTGAGGTCTAGGGCGGCAATGGGTGGCGCGACGAACGTTAATCCTCCCCGGCACGGGGAGGGGGACCATCGCGCAGCGATGGTGGAGGGGGCCCGCGGCCAACGAGCAACAAACCAGGAGGCTGCCGATGGGAAGGCCCCCTCCACCACCGCCTTCGGCGGCGCGTTGGGACGAGATCGTGTCCCCCGGACACGATCTTGGTTCGCCGGGGGCGAACCAAAGTCCCAACGCCCTCCCCGTTCCGGGGAGGATTTTGCTCAACCAGCCTGCTCTCGCCCCCTCCCATCCACACCGCCTTGACGTCGGACTCCGGTAGCGCGAGAATCCATCGTGAACGCACAGCGTACATTTCGGGGGATTCGACCATGGCCAGCCGCGCGCAGACGCCGCTCTGGCGGGAAACGGTGAAGGCGGGCGCGGCCCGATCGGGCGCGATGATCGTCGCGGTGGTGATCGCCGCGGCGACGTTGCTGCTCGCCCTTTCGCTCGCCAGCTATCATTCAGGCGATCCGTCGCTCAGCACCGCCGCGGGTGGCCCGGCGCAGAATCTGCTCGGCTATCCCGGCGCGGTGATCGCCGACCTGGCTTACACCATCCTGGGCTGGCCAGCCTGGGGCATGCTCGCGATCGGACCAGTGATCGCCTGGCGATTGTGGCGCGACGAGGATGTCGGCAGCTGGAAGCGGATGGCGATTGGCGCCGCATTCGGCCTCGCGTTGGTGGCGACCGCGCAGGGCTTCCTGTCGGGCGGCGCCAGCCTCGACTGGCCGGCGGGCAAGAGCGGCCTGGTCGGCATGCTGATCGCCGATGGCCTCAAATGGCTGATCGCGCTGATCGGAAACCCGGTCGCCGTGCTGTGGACGGACCGCGTGGTCGGCGCGCTCGCCGGGCTGTCTGGCGCGGTGATCTGGTTCATGAGCCTGGAAGTGGGAATCCCGCGCGTGCCGGTGATGCCGCGGATCGGCCGATCGGCCGAGGTCCAGCGGCTGACCGACCAGCGGCCGGGCGATCGCGTGATCGACATGGAATCGGAACCGTCGATTCGCCAGCCGCGCGCCGTCGCCTTGCCCGACAATCGCCCGGCGCCGGTCATCGCCGAGCGCAACGCCGCGCCTGCGCCGGCCAAACCGGCCAAGCCCAAACAGGGCAGTTTCGACCTGCGCGACAATTATCCGCTGCCGTCGCTCGACTTGCTCAAGGCACCGCCGCCCTCGACCGGCGGGCCGATCGACAAGGCGGCGTTGGAACGCAATGCACGGCTACTCGAAACGGTGCTCGACGATTTCCACGTCAAGGGTCAGATCACCGCAGTCCACCCTGGCCCGGTGGTCACGATCTACGAGTTGGAGCCTGCCGCGGGGACCAAGGCGAGCCGCGTCGTCCAGCTCGCCGACGACATCGCCCGCAACATGTCGGCGGTGTCCGCGCGCATCGCGCCGATCCCCGGCCGCACCGTGATCGGTATCGAATTGCCCAATGCCCGGCGCGAGACGGTCAATCTACACGAGCTGATGGCGTCGGACGCGTTCGAGGATCAATCGGCATCGCTGCCGATCGTGCTGGGCAAGAACACCGCCGGCGATCCGGTGATCGTCGATCTGGCGCCGATGCCGCATCTGCTCGTCGCCGGCACCACCGGGTCGGGCAAGTCGGTCGGGCTCAACTGCATGATCCTGTCGCTGCTCTACAAGCTCGACCCCAAGCAGTGCCGGATGATCATGATCGATCCGAAGATGCTCGAGCTGAGCATGTATGACGACATCCCGCACCTGCTCTCACCGGTCGTCACCGACCCCTCCAAGGCGGTCCGCGCGCTCAAATGGGCGGTGGAGCAGATGGAGGACCGTTACCGCATGATGGCCTCGGTCAACGTGCGCGGCCTGGCCAGCTTCAACGACAAGGTCCGCGCCGCTAAGGTCAAGGGCCAGCCGCTCGGCCGCAAGGTCCAGATCGGATACGAAGACGGCAAGCCGGTCTATGAGGAAGAGCAGCTCGAATTCGAGCCGCTGCCGCAGATCGTGGTCATCGTCGACGAGCTCGCCGATCTGATGATGACCGCCGGCAAGGAAGTCGAATTCCTGATCCAGCGGCTGGCGCAGAAAGCGCGCGCAGCGGGCATCCATTTGATCATGGCAACGCAGCGGCCGTCGGTCGACGTCATCACCGGCGTGATCAAGGCGAACCTGCCGACGCGCATCTCGTTCAACGTCACCAGCAAGATCGATTCGCGCACCATCCTGGGCGAACAGGGCGCCGAACAGCTGCTCGGCAAGGGCGACATGCTGTACATGGCCTATGGCAAGCAGATCAGCCGCGTGCACGGCCCGTTCGTCAGCGACGACGAGGTGCGTGCCGTCGCCGATCACTGGCGCGCGCAAGGCCAGCCCGATTACATCCAGTCGGTCACCGAGGAGAATGAGGACGGCTTCGCGCTCGACGGCGCGCCGCTGGGCGAGGATTCGGCCGAGGACCAGCAATATCGCGGTGCGATCCAGCTGGTGGTCGAGAGCCAGAAAGCGTCGACCTCGTGGCTGCAGCGCCAGATGCGAATCGGCTATAATTCGGCAGCGCGGCTGATCGAGCGGATGGAGAAGGACGGCATCGTCGGCCGCCCCGACCATGTCGGCCGCCGCGAAGTGCTGCGCGATCGCGAGGGCAACCCGCTCTGATATGAAGTCAGCTTCGCTGACCGGTACCGGCCCGCTCCCCACCCGGCCTCCCATATGATACTTCCGTTGGGAGACCGGGTGGGGGAGCGGGCCCGTGCCGCCTTCCGGTTCGGCGAAGCTGAACCCGACCAAGACTTACGCGTTCAGAGCGGGTTCAAGCCCATGGCGCCACCTTGGCCGCCTGTTTCAGGAGAATATTCGTGACGTCTCGCGCCCTAGCGCTGTTGTTCGTGCCCGCTTTCGTCGCCACCGCCGCCATCGCCGCGCCGGCCGCGACTTCGCCCGATCTCGCCAAGGTCCAGGAGCATTTGCGCGCGGTCCAGTCGATGACGGCGGCGTTCAGCCAATATGACCGTAACGGCAAGACGCTGACCGGCACCCTGTCGCTCAAACAACCCGGCAAGATGCGCTTCCAGTATCAGAAAGGCGTGCCGATCCTGATCGTCGCCGACGGCAAGTCGTTATGGTTCCTCGACTATCAGGTCGGGCAGAAACAGCGCTGGCCGATAGGCGGATCGCCGCTGGGCGTGCTGCTCGATCCCAGCAAAGACATCAGCCGCTTCGCCAAGGTGATGCCGACCGCCGATCCTTCGGTCATTTCGGTCGACGCGAGCGATCCGAAACATCCCGAATATGGCCGCATCACGTTGGTCTTCGAGCGCAACGCGGCGGGGCCCGCCGGGCTGATCTTGCGCGGCTGGGTCGCGCTCGACGCGCAGAACAATCGCACGACGATTCGTCTGTCCGATCCCAAGTTCAACGCGCCGATTTCCGATGGAACGTTCCGCTTCAACGACCCGGTGCGCGGCGGCCCAAGAAAATAACAGACCGTTCATCTGGGCGACAGCTTCGCCCGCTTAATACAGTTCTCGCGGATGTGGAGCGGTTCAGGATTTTCCCCCTGTTGCCTGAAACGGACCACTTCCCGCCTGCGTGACGAACGCTAGGTCGGCCCCTGTTCCATGCCCCCGGAACAGGGGCCTTTCCATGCGCAGCGCGGACGGCGGCGCCCCGCCGCCGATCTCGCGCCAGCACGGCCGGCGCCGCAACGCGGCGTCCGACGGCGGCGCGGCTTCGCCGCGACGCGTGCGAGGATGACGAATGGCTTACAACTCCCTAAGTGCGCTCTCGTGAAGATCGTCTCCTGGAACATCAACTCGGTCCGTTTCCGCATCGAGATCGTCGAGAAATTCCTGCGCGAGGTCGCGCCCGACATTTTGTGCCTGCAGGAAACCAAGGTGATCGACGCCGACTTCCCGGAAGGCGCATTCCGCGCGCTCGGCTACGACACGATCTTCCTCCACGGCCAGCGCATGCATCACGGCGTCGCGATCATTAGCCGGATTCCGCTGGTCGAGGACGACCGATTCGACTGGCAGGCCAATCGCGAAGCGCGGCATGTCGGCGTGCGGTTGCCCAACGGCGTGCGGCTGGAGAATGTCTATGTGCCCGCCGGCGGCGACATCCCCGACCGCGAGGTCAATCCCAAGTTCGGTCAGAAGCTCGATTTTGTCGAGCGCATGACCGCCTGGTCGGCGACGCTCGATTGCCCGACGATCCTGACCGGCGACTTCAACATCGCGCCGCTCGAATCCGACGTGTGGAGCCACAAGCAATTGCTCAAGGTCGTCAGCCACACGCCCATCGAGGTCGACGCGCTCAACCGGCTCAAGGATTCGAATAGCTGGGTCGATCTCGGGCGCCATTTCTATCCCGCGCCGGCGCGCCTCCACACCTGGTGGAGCTATCGATCGCCCGATTGGACGGTCAACGATCGCGGCCGGCGGCTCGACCATATGTGGGCGACCGCCGATGTCGCCGCCAAGGCGCGGTCGCATCAGGTGTTCGAGGACTGCCGCAACTGGCTCAAACCGTCGGACCATGTCCCGATCATGACCGAGTTCGACCTGTGAAGGGGCTGCGATGAGCGCGCGCGACGTCGCCCGCGCGATCGACGCGCTGCGCCGCGGCTGGCCGATCGCTATCCAGGGCACCGGCGATCCCGTCGGGCTGCTGGCGATCGAAACCGCCGACGCCGGGCGGATGAAAGCGTTCGATCCCGAAGGCGAGTCGCCGATCCTGCTGTCGGCCGGTCGCGCCGCTACGCTTAAGCTCGCCAATCAACTCGAGGCCGCCATCCCCGATTCGCCGGTGCTGGTCGAACGCACCTTCTGGATCGATTTCGATTGCGCGGTCGCGCTCGCCGACCCGCAGCTCGACATGGCGACCCCGATGAAAGGGCCGTTTCGCGCGATTCACGTCGACGATCGTGACGTCATGGCGGCGGCGCTGTCGCTCGCCCGCACCGCCGGCGTCCTTCCCGCCTTCTTCGTCGGCCGGCCGCCCGACGAGGTCATCACCATCGCCGATATCGAGGCGTTCGAGGACCCGATCACGCTCGCAATCGCCGCGCGCGCCAAGCTACCGGTCGCTGGATCGGAAACCGCCGAGATCGTCGCCTTCCGCTCGCCCGATTCGCCCGGCGAGCATGTCGCGCTGATCATCGGCCAGCCCGATGGCCGCCCGCCGCTGGTGCGCCTGCACAGCGAATGCCTGACCGGCGACGTGCTCGGCAGCCTGAAGTGCGATTGCGGGCCGCAGCTCCACGCCGCGATCCACGCGATGGAGGATACCGGCTGGGGCATCCTGCTCTATCTGCGCCAGGAAGGACGCGGGATCGGACTGGTCAACAAATTGCGCGCTTATGCGCTGCAGGATCAGGGGTTCGACACGGTCGACGCCAATACGCGGCTGGGGTTCGCCGTCGACGCGCGCGACTTCCGGGTCGCGGCGCGGATGCTCGATCTGCTCGGCCAGACCAATATCCGGTTGCTGACCAACAATCCCGAAAAGGTCCGCGTGTTGGAGGCGGCCGGGATCAAGGTCGCCGAGCGCGTGCCGATCGCGCTGCCGCCCAATCCGTTCAACGCCAAGTATCTGGCGACCAAGCGTGATCGCACGGGGCACCAGCTGTAACTTGCGCCCGTCACCCAGGACTTGTTCCGGGGTCCAACGGGAGGCAACGGAATAGCTCGGGGTTCTATGGAGTCCGGCTCGGCACGTTGGATGCCGGAACAAGTCCGGCATGACGATGCGGGTTTAAGTCGTGCTGCTCGACAGATGACTTGGGCGAGGGGGCCCAGCTCTCGCCCGAAAAACGTCAGCGCAGCAGCGCCGGCACCTCATCGAAGCTCGACGCCACCGCTGCTACCCCGATCGTCCGAAGCCGGTCGCCATGGTCGGGCGCGCAATGATTGCCCGCGCACAAGCCGATGACGTGTCCGCCCGAGGCGACCGCGCCGGTCGCCCCCACCGGTGAATCCTCGATGATCGCGCAGTCGCCGATCGCCACGCCGAGCTTGTCGGCTCCATAAAGGTAGAGATCGGGTGCCGGCTTGCCGCGCTCGACATGCTCGCGGCCCGAATAGAGATGCTCGCCGAAAACGTCGGCCAGGCCGAGATGTTCGAGATGGCGGCGGATCCAGCGCGTCGAGCTTGATGATACCACCGCCTTGGGTAGGTCCGCGGGCAGGGAGCGGACGAAGGCGACCGCACCGGCCACCTCGCCGATCCCTTCCGCCATCACCCGCGCATCCTCGGCCTCGCGCGCGACGAAGAAATCCTCCGGCAATGCCCTGCCGATCCAGGCTTCCACCCGGTCGAGGAAATCCTTCCCCGCATAGCCCATGAAATTGGCCATCGATTGTTCGGGCGTGGTCGGGTGGCCGATCGAGGTCAGATAATCGGCGATATGCTTGTTGCCGATATATTCGCTCTCGATCAGCACGCCGTCGAAATCGAACAGGATCGCTGCGAACCTCACCGCGATCGTCGGCGCTGCATCGGCCTTCATACGCGTGCTCCAAACAAGGCCGATCCGACGCGGACATGCGTGGCGCCGAGCGTTACCGCTGTCGGATAATCGCTCGACATCCCCATGCTGAGGCCGGCCACATTGTTGTCGCGCGCCAGCTTGGCCAGCAGCGCGAAATAGGGCGCCGGTTCGACCTCGAGCGGGGGCACCGCCATCAAGCCGACGATCGGCAGATCGGCGGCGCGTGCTTCGGCGAGCAGGCTGGGCAGATCGGCGATCGCGCAGCCGCCCTTTTGCGGTTCGTCGCCGATATTGACCTGGACGAAGCAATCGGGGCGGCGGCCGCTTTCCATCGCTTTGGCCAGAGCGGCGATCAGCGAGACGCGATCGACGGAGTGGATTTCGTCGAACAACGCCACCGCGTCCGCCGCCTTGTTCGATTGTAATTGCCCGACCAAAGCGAGGCGCAGATCGGCATGGCGTTCGCGCAAAGCCGGCCATTTGCCCTGCGCTTCCTGAACGCGATTCTCTCCGAACACGCGCTGGCCGGCAGCAATCAGCGGCTCGACCGCCTCGGCGGGATGCGTCTTGGAGATGGCGATCAGTTCGATCGCGTCGCTGCGCCCGGCGAGCTTCGCCGCCCGGGCAATCGCATCGCGGACGCCGGCGAGCCGCGCGGCGGGGTCGTCGGTCGTCATGCCGCGCGCTATAGGCAGGGTCGTGCCGCATCGCCAGTCCCCGATTCCGACTTTGTGGCTGATGACCGACGAGCGGCTCGGCGACGGGCTATGGAGCGCGTTGCGCCGCTTGCCGCGAGGAAGCGGCGTGGTGTTTCGGCATTATGCGACGCCGGCGCGGGAGCGGCGGGCGCTGTTCCGGCGCGTGGTGCGGGTTGTGCGAGCGCGTGGGCTGGTGGTGGTGCGGGCCGGGGAGCGGGCTGGATGCGGTGAGGATGGGGTGCACGGCGGAGTTCGCGGGAGCGGGCTCCGGACGGCACCGGCGCATGATCGGGCCGAGGCGGTCGCGGCGGTGCGGCGGGGGGCGGAGGTGGTGTTCGTGTCGCCGGTGTTTGGGACGCGGTCGCATCCTGGGGCTGAGGCGCTGGGGGTGCGGAAGGCGCGGCGGATTGCGCAGGGGCTGCCTGTGGTGACGATCGCGCTTGGTGGGATGGATGCGCGGAGGTTCTGGAAGCTTACCGGGTTCGATGGGTGGGCGGCGATCGACGCTTGGGGGGCGGGCAGTAGCGGCGCGAAGTGAATTCAGTTGCAGGTAACGATGCCCCGCATCGTTTAGGCCATGCCGGGGGCATGGCCGACCTGCAACTCGTCGGTCCTCGCTTGCGCGAGGCCGGCCGGAGTTCTTGCTTTTTTCGCTATTTAGCTGCCGCTAAATCGCGGCAGGAAGCTTAGAACCTAAACGCGGTCCCTACATACACCGCCTGGCTGTCGCGCTGCCCGTCGGGCAGCGGGGCGAGGCGATCGCGGTCCTGCGACTTGTAGCGGACGCCCGCGGTCACATCGAGATTGCGGCTGAGCGAATAGGAGCCACCGACATCGATCGAATCCTTGGGCAGATAGCCCGTCAGGCGCGTATCGCCGACCGTGGTGCGTTCGCTGGTCGCCTTCAGCCTGCTGGGGCGGCGAACCGAGAAGCTGGTGCCGATATCGATCGGCTTGCTGCCGACCGGGCTCGCGGCCAGGTCGATCTTGATATCGTTCGGCGTCACCACATGCTTGACCGGCGCGTTGCGGCCGAGATCATAGGCGATTGGGGCCAGGCCGACTGAGTCGGTATCGACCGACGGCGCACCGCGCAACGTCACGACACCGGTCTTGACCACCGGCGGCGGCGTCACGCGGCGTTGCGTGCCGCGCGATTCGGCCGGCGTGAAGCGGAACGGAGTCGTGTCGAGCCCGTTGCGCGCGATCAAAGCGGCAAGCTTGGGATCGGCCGAGGCCGGAGTGAAGAAAGACGCGACAGGGCGCGAAATCAGCCGCTTGGCGGTATCGGGGGCGCCGATCGCGGGCACGGCAAACGCGGCGGTGACAGCGAGTGTCCCCACGACGGTTCCGAAAATTGCCCCCTTCGCGACCACGATTGATTCCTTGCGACTCCAATAGTCATACGTGTCCTAACACGGTTCGATCCCGACTCGCCACATCTGTTCGTGTTTTTCCGCCGAGTGTTGCATCGCGTCCACAGACTCCTTCTCGCCTCTCGGCGCTTGCGGCGGGCGGCCCTGTGTCTATAGATGCGCGATAATCTCCCCCTTTCGTATCAGGGAACGACCGATGACCCTTCTGCGCCGTGCCGCGTATCTGGCCCTTCCGCTCTCACTGATGGCGTGCGCGCACCACCGGGGAGGACCCGCCAAGGCCGATATCGCAGCGTCGAAGGTGACGACGATCGGCGTCAACGCCTATCTGTGGCGCGCGAGCCTCGACACGCTGAGCTTCATGCCGCTGCTCCAGACCGATTCCAACGGCGGCGTCATCGTCACCGACTGGTACGTCAACCCGCGCTCGCCCGGCGAGCGGATGAAGGTCACGGTGTCGATCCTCGACCAGGATCTGCGCGCCGATGCGGTCCGCGTCGCGGCGCTGCGCGAAGTCAGCACCAACGGCCAGTGGGTCGCGGCCCCGGTCCAGGCAGCCACCGTGCAGAAGCTCGAGGACGTGATCCTTACGCGCGCCCGCGACCTTCGCCGCCAGGCGATCGCTCCCAAATAAGCAAGAACCCGGCGGGCGGGTAATGCCCGCCCAGCAGGATAGACAAAAATGTCGCGCTTCAACCCGCTGAAAGCGGATGCCCATTGGCAAAAGATCTGGGACGAGTCCCAGACCTTTGCCGCGCGAGACGATTCGCCCAAGCCCAAAAGCTATGTGCTCGAGATGTTTCCCTACCCGTCGGGGCGGATCCATATGGGCCATGTCCGCAATTACACGATGGGCGACGTGCTCGCGCGCTATCGGCGGATGAAGGGGATGGAAGTGCTCCATCCGATGGGATGGGACGCATTCGGCATGCCGGCCGAGAATGCCGCGATGGAAAAGCACGTCCATCCCGGCGGCTGGACTCGCCAGAACATCGCGACGATGAAGGCGCAGCTGAAGCGGCTGGGCTTCGCGCTCGACTGGTCGCGCGAGCTCGCGACCTGCGAACCCGAATATTACGGCCAGGAACAGGCGCTGTTCCTCGACATGCTCGCCGCCGGGCTGGTCTATCGCCGCGAATCCGCGGTCAATTGGGATCCGGTCGACATGACCGTGCTGGCCAATGAGCAAGTGATCGACGGCCGCGGCTGGCGGTCGGGTGCTTTGGTCGAGAAGCGCAAGCTCAACCAGTGGTTCCTCAAGATCACCCAATTCGCCGACGAGCTGCTCGAAGGGCTGAGCGGTCTCGATCACTGGCCCGACAAGGTCCGGGTGATGCAGGAGAATTGGATCGGCAAGAGCCAGGGGCTGCAATTCGCCTGGTCACTGTCCGACGGCGGATCGGTCGAAGTGTTCTCGACGCGTCCCGACACGATTTTCGGCGCGAGCTTCATCGCGGTCGCCGCCGACCATCCGATCGCGCAAGGCCTGGCCGCAAGCGATCCGAAGGCGGCGGCGTTCATCGAGCTGTGCAAGCAGGGCGGGACCACCGCCGCCGAGCTCGAGACCCAGGAGAAGCTCGGTTACGACACGGGCATCACCGCGACGCATCCCTTTGATCCGGCGTGGCAAATTCCGGTCTATATCGCCAATTTCGTGTTGATGGACTATGGCACCGGCGCGGTGTTCGGCGTGCCCGCGCACGACCAGCGCGATTTCGAATTCGCGACCAAATATCAGCTCCCAATCCGTCGCGTCGTGTCGGATGGCGACAAGACCGATCCCGATTTCACCGATACCGAAGCCTATTCGGGACCCGGTACGATCGTGAACTCGCACTTCCTCGACGGCATGGACGTCGAGGATGCCAAGCGCGAGGTGATCATCCGCGCCGAAGCCGGCGGCTGGGGCAAGGGCACCACCGTCTATCGCCTGCGCGACTGGGGCGTCAGCCGCCAGCGTTACTGGGGCACGCCGATCCCGATCATCCACTGCGATCAATGCGGTGCGGTGCCGGTGCCGCGCGACCAGCTGCCGGTGGTGCTGCCCGAGGATGTCGCCTTCGACGTTCCCGGCAACCCGCTCGACCGCCATCCGACCTGGAAGCAGGTCGATTGCCCGTCGTGCGGCGGCAAGGCCGTGCGCGAGACCGACACGCTCGACACTTTCGCCGATTCGTCCTGGTATTTCATCCGCTTCGCCAGCCAGCCCAAGGACAAGCCGTTCGATCGCGATATGGCCGAGCAATGGCTGCCGGTCGGGCAATATATCGGCGGGGTCGAGCATGCGATCCTGCATCTGCTCTATGCCCGCTTCTGGACGCGCGCGTTGAAGCATATCGGCATGATCGACATCGCCGAGCCGTTCGCCGGGCTGTTCACCCAGGGCATGGTCACGCACGAGACGTACAAATCGGTCGAGGGCAAATGGCTGAGCCCCGACGACGTGCGCGACGGCAAGGAGGTCGCCACGGGACAGCCGATCACGGTCGGCCGCACCGAGAAGATGTCCAAGTCGAAGAAGAACACGATCGATCCCGAGCCGATCGTCGATCAATATGGTGCCGACGCGACGCGATGGTTCATGCTGTCCGATTCGCCGCCCGAGCGCGACCTCGCCTGGTCCGAGGCCGGGATCGAGGGCGCATGGCGCTTCGTCCAGCGCCTGTGGCGCCTGGTCGACGGGATCGAAGATGCCGAGGGCAGTGACACAGCGCTCGACCGCAAGCTGGCGCAGACGATCGCCGGCGTTGCGGTGGACATCGAGGCGCTGCAGTTCAACAAAGCGGTCGCCAAGCTCTACGAACTGGTCAACGCGATCGAGAAGGCCAAGCCCTCCGCCTCGCGCAGCAACGCGATTCGCACGCTCGTCCGACTGGTCTCGCCGATGACGCCGCATCTCGCCGAGGAGGCCTGGGCGGCGATGGGCGGATCGGGGCTGGTCGCCAATGCCGATTGGCCATCCTATGATCCGGCGTTGCTGGTCGAGGATGAGGTGACGATCGCGGTGCAGGTCAACGGCAAGCTGCGCGATACGCTCGTCATGCCGAAAGGCAGCGACAAGGCGGTGATCGAGGCCGCGGCGCGCGCCAATCCCAACGTGCTCCGCATTCTCGACGGCGCCGAACCGAAGAAGGTGATTGTCGTGCCCGATCGTCTGGTCAATCTGGTCGCATGAAGCGACTCGCGCTCCTCCTCGCGCTGGCGACCGCCGGCTGCGGCCTCCATCCGCTCTATGAAGGCGGCGCATCGGGGCCGGTCGCGTCCAGCCTGGCGCGAGTCGAGGTCGCGCCGATCCCCGGCAAGAACGGCTATCTGATGTCGAACGCGTTGCGTGACCGCCTGCCCGCGCAGAGCGGCGAGCCGGCTTTGTACCGGCTGGAGGTCAAGCTGGACGATTCGATCACCGGGCTGGGCGTGAAGCGCGACGATACCATCACGCGCGAGCGCCGGTCGCTGCGCGCGCGGTACCAATTGGTCAGTGCATCGAGCGGCGAAGTGCTGGTCGACGCGACCGCGGGGTCGGATGCCGGCATCGACGTGGTCAATTCGGAATATGCCACGATCGCGGCCGAGAATACCGCGCTCGAAAACCTGTCGCAGATCGTCGCCGATCAGATCGTCACGCGGATCGCCGTCTACCAGCGCCGCGCCGCCGCTGCGGAAAAGTGAAAGCATCTGAAAATCAGCTAGTTAACTCACTGGATTCGGCGACTGCCGCAGTCCGGCTCTATCTGCTCCACGGCCCCGACGAAGCCGGTGCGATGGACTATGCCACGCGGCTGGGGCGGGCGCTCGGCGCCGATGCCGAAAAGGTCGCGATGGAGGGAGCCACGTTGCGTGGCGATCCCGGCAAGCTGGTCGACGAAGCGCGGTCGCTCGCCTTGTTCGGTGGGCGGCGCTGGATCCTGGTCGCCAATGCCGGCGACGAATCGCTCGAGGCTGCACAGATGCTGCTCTCCGAGCCGCAAGTCGAGCATCCGGTGGTGATGATCGGGCCGGGGCTGCGCACCACCTCGAAACTGGTCCAGTTCGCGATCGTCCAGCCGGCGGCGATGAGCTTTGCTTGCTACATTCCCGATGGTGCCAATGCCGACCGCATGGTGGTCGGGATCGCGCGCGAATATGGCCTGCGCCCGACCCCGACCGCGATCCGGCGGTTGATGGCGGCATCGGGCGGCGACCGCAGCGTGATCGCGCGCGAGGTGGAAAAGCTTGCCCTCTATCTCGACGCAGCGGGCGACCGCCCGCGCGAGCTCGACGACGACGCGCTCGACGCGCTGGGCGCCGATCTCGGCGAATCGCAGATGTCCGACGTGGTCGATGCCGCGCTGGAGGGGCGCGTCCACGATATCGCGCGCGAACTCGCCCGATTCGCCGATTCGGGCGGTGCTGCGATCCCATTGCTGCGGCAGATCGTCCGCAAGCTGATGACCTTGGCGGCGATGCGCGCCGAGGTCGATGCCGGCAAGCAGGCGTCGGCGGTGGTCAAGGCGCGCCGGGTCCATTTCCGCGAAGAGCCGGGAATGATCCGCCAGGTCCAGAAATGGAAATCGCCCGACATCGCCGCCGCGATCGACCGCCTGCGCCGTGCCGAACGCTCGCTAATGGCGCCGGGCGGGGCAGGGGAATTGCTGTCCGACGTCGCAATCACCGAAACCACGCGCGCTGCGGCGCGGATGCGATAGTTTTTGATTCACGCGGTGGCGCGGAGGCGCGAAGAAGGATGGTTTGATTTCGCGCAGAGGCGCGGAGGGCGCAGAGTTGTTTTCCCTCTGGGTGCCGCCGGATCAAAACTCGACGACCAAAAAGAGCCTCGCGTAGCGAGGCTCACTTTAATCTCTGCGTTCTCTGCGCCTCTGCGCGAATAAACTCTCCGCGCCTCCGCGTGAAAAATATCAAAGCGGCTCGCCGGTCAGTCGCTGACACACCATGTCGAGCTGGTCGAGCGTCGAATAGGTGACGGTCAGCGTCCCGCCCTTCGCGCCATAAGTGATCTTCACACCCAGCCCGATCACGTCGGTCAATTGGCGTTCGAGCGCGGCGATATCGGCGTTGCGCCCGTGACTGCTACCCCCGCCGCCATGGCCGCCAGACATCCCGTCGCCCTTCGCCGCCTTGGCCAGCCGCTCGGTCTCGCGCACCGACAGGCCGCGAGCGACGACATCGGCGGCGAGCCGCTCGACATCGGGCACCCCGATCAGCGCGCGGGCATGCCCCATGTCGATCTTGCCATCGGTCAGCAGCGACAGGACAAAATCAGGAAGGTCTAGTAATCTCAATAAGTTAGCGACGTGACTGCGCGACTTATGGACCAGCTTGGCCAGCGCTTCCTGGGTGTGGCCGAATTCGTTGATCAGGCGCTTATAGGCGTCCGCCTCCTCGACCGCATTGAGATCGCGGCGCTGGATGTTTTCGAGCAGCGCGATTTCGAACGTATCGGCGTCATCGAGCTCGCGGACGATCACCGGGACTTCGTGCAGCCGCGCGCGTTGCGCGGCGCGCCAGCGGCGTTCGCCCGCGACGATCTGGTAATTGCGGCCATGCGGTCGCACCAGGATCGGCTGGAGCACGCCACGCGCGGCGATCGACTGCGCCAGCTCTTCCAATGCGGCCTCGTCGAACACGCGGCGCGGCTGACCCGGCTGCGGTGTCAGCGCGCCGACCGGCAGCATCCGGATGCCCGACGGTGTTTCACCGCCACCCGCGGTCGGCACCGCCTCAGGCGCGATGTCGCCAAGCAGGGCGTTGAGCCCGCGGCCGAGGCTGGGACGGGGCTTGCGGGGAGATTCGGTGGTCATGCGGCAATCGCCGGGGCAGCAGGGGGCAACCGCCCGATCAACTCGCGCGCCAGCGCCATATAGGCTTCGGACCCCGAGCAACGATAATCGTAGATCAACGCGGGCAGCCCATGGCTAGGCGCCTCCGACAAGCGAACGTTGCGTGGGATCACCGTGTCGAACACCACCTTGCCCAGCACCGCGCGCACGTCGGCCGAAACCTGGTCCGTCAACCGGTTGCGGCGGTCGTACATGGTGAGCGCGACGCCCAGGATCGCGAGGCCGGGATTGAATCGCGAGCGGATGCGTTCGACCGTCGACAACAACTGGCTCAAGCCTTCGAGTGCGAAGAACTCGCATTGCAGCGGCACCAGCAGCGAATCGGCCGCGACCATCGCGTTGATCGTCAGCAAGCCGAGCGAGGGGGGACAGTCGATCAGCACGACATCCCAGCGATCGCTCACCACTTCCAGCGCATGATCGAGCCGATGCGTGCGCTCCTCATAATCGACCAGTTCGATCTCAGCACCCGACAGATCGACCGTCGCGGGGACGATATCGAGCCCAGGCACCACCGTTCCGACCACGGCATCGACGACAGGAGATTCGCCGATTAGCACGTCGTAGCTCGATTTCTTGCGGTCGGCGCGATGAATGCCGAGCCCGGTCGAGGCATTGCCCTGCGGGTCGAGATCGATGATCAGCACGCGCTTGTCTGTTGCCGCCAGCGCGGTACCCAGATTGATCGCCGTCGTGGTCTTGCCCACGCCGCCCTTCTGGTTGGCCACGGCAATGACGGTCATCGCGCCCGTACTCCGCGCGCGATCACGATGCTCGATTCAGGATCGGTGATGCTCTGTTCCACGTGGAACATTCCATGCCATCTTTGCTTGGCGCGCGCCACCTCTTCGCGCGCCGATCGGCCCTTTGGTAACAGCCAAAGTGTCTCATTGCTGGCGCATTGCACCGCCGACGCGATAACCTGCGCGACTTGCGCGACTGCTCGCGCCGAGATCATCGCGACCGGCTCTCGCACATTCTCGACCTTCCCCGTCACCACCTCGACTTGCGGCAGGGCAAGTGCGTTCGCCGTCTCGCGCAGGAAATCGGCGCGCAGGCGGCGTGGCTCGACCAGGATGAAACGGCGTCCGGGTTGCGCCGCAGCCAGCGCGAGCCCGGGAAAGCCCGCCCCGGTGCCGATATCGAGCCAGTCACCGTCATCCGGCGCCAACGGTGCGAGCTGAAGCGAATCAACGATATGCCGCGACCAGATCGTCGCCAATGTCGACCGCGAGATCAGATTCTGCTGATCGCTCTCGACCGTGACGATCGCCGCCAGATGTTCCAAGCGGGCGATGGCATCGGCGTCAAAGCGCACTGCCGCCCAATCGCGTGCTTCCTCCTCGGTCACGCCGCTGCCCGCGTCGCGTGGAGTAGAATCGCGGTAAGCGCCGCTGGCGTGATGCCACGGATGCGTCCCGCCGCCGCCAAGGTCGCAGGGCGGGCAGCAGTCAGCCGCTCGACCATTTCGTTGGACAGGCCAGGGATCGCCGCGAAATCGAGATCAGGCCGCAACGCGATGCGCTCGCTCGCCCGCAACTCGGACACTTCGGCCTCCTGGCGTTCGACATAGGGCGCATAGCGCGCATCCTCGATCGCCTCATCGACCACCGGCGTGGGCGCCGCTGCGAGAGCAGGGGAGACATGTGTGAGCTCGACACCAGGGAAGCGCAGCCATTCGCCCGCCGATCGCCGTGCGCCGTCCTGCGCAACCTGCGCCCCGCGGCCCGCCAGCGCGCTCGCGGTGAGCGGCTCGGCCAGTTGCGCGTCGATTGCGGCGCGTTCGGCTTCGCGCGCGCGGACATGGCGCAGACGCTCCTCGCCGAGCAGGCCCGCTGCTTCGGCGACCGCACTCAACCGCGTCTCGGCATTGTCGGCGCGCAGCCGCAGCCGGAACTCGGCACGCGCGGTGAGCATACGATAGGGCTCGGTAACGCCCTGCAAGACCAGGTCGTCGATCATCACGCCAAGATAGGATCGCGCGCGGTCCGGTAGGAAGTCGGCGATCCCGAGCGCGACCGCTGCGGCATTGGCGCCCGCGACTAGGCCCTGCGCCGCGGCTTCCTCATATCCGGTCGTCCCGTTGATCTGCCCGGCGCAGAACAATCCCGGCAAGAAGGCGGCGACCGCCAATCGGTGGTCGAGCGCGCGCGGATCGATGTGATCATATTCGACCGCATAACCGAAGGCGGTGATTCGGGTCCGCTCAAGCCCGGGGATCGAGGCGATCAATGCCTGCTGGACGTCGACCGGCAGCGAGGTCGAAATGCCGTTCGGATAGACCGTTGCGTCATCGAGCCCCTCCGGTTCGAGGAAGATCTGATGCCCGTCGCGGTCGCCGAAGCGATGCACCTTATCCTCGATCGACGGACAGTAACGCGGCCCCACGCCTTCGATATCGCCCGAGAAGAGCGGCGAGCGATCGAGTCCGGCGCGGATGATCTCGTGCGTCGATTCAGTAGTCCGCGTGATCGCGCACCATAATTGGGGGAGGGGACGACCGCGCGACAGCGCCGACATCGTCCAACTATCCGCCTCGGACGGCTGAGTTTCGGTGCGCGCCCAGTCGACCGTCCGTCCGTCGAGGCGAGGTGGCGTGCCGGTCTTGAGACGCATCATCGGCAGACCAAGATCGCGCAACTGCTGGGCCATCACCGTCGCGGCACGCTCGCCCAACCGACCGCCCGCATCACGTTCGTCACCGCGAAACATCTTGGCGCCAAGAAATGTCCCGGTCGCCAGCACCACCGCCGGTGCAGCAAGGCGCGTGCCGTCGGCCATCTCGACACCGGCCACTCGGTGACTGTCGATTACCAGCGCCGTCGCCTCGTTGGCGACGACTTTCACGTTCTCGTGTCCCGCAAGCAGCTCCCGCACTGCGGCGCCGAACCGCTTACGGTCGGCCTGGACGCGCGGGCCCCGTACCGCGGCACCTTTGGAGCGGTTGAGCATGCGGTAGTGGATCGCCCCGGCATCGGCGGCACGCGCGATAATCCCGTCGCACGCGTCGACCTCACGAACGAGATGCCCTTTGCCGAGCCCGCCGATGCTCGGGTTGCATGACATCGTCCCGATATTGCGCGCGTCGAAGGTCACCAGCGCGACCGACGCTCCGCGTCGCGCGGCCGCCGCAGCGGCCTCGACACCGGCATGGCCGCCGCCAATCACGATGACATCGAAGCTGGTCATGGCGGCGCGATTAGCAGGGATGTTCCACGTGGAACACTCACTTTCCGATGCAGAACCTCGAGAACAGGGCGTCTAGCATCGCTTCGATACCGACATCGCCGGTGATCCGTGCCAGCGCAACATTGGCGCGCCGCAACGCGTCGGCAACGACGAGCTCGTCTGGCGCGCCCAGATCGACCAGCGCTTCCAACGCTTCCTGGCAATGAGCCCGCTGGCGTTGGTTCAGCGCCATGTCACTCGCACCCGGAATCAGCGTCGCGGAGCGGCTGACGAGAAGCTCCCATAATTGTTCGACCCCAGCCCCCGTTTCCGCCGATACGGCGAGCAACGCACCCACCGGCTTACCGGCGCGGCCGGCCATATCGGCGCGGGCATGGAGCCATAACATCCGGTCCTCGGGCGGCGCCTCGTCACCCAGCCATAGCACCAGATCGGCCCCGGCAATCGCCTCGCTGGCGCGATCGATTCCGATCGCCTCGATCGCATCTCCTGCCGACTCGCGCAGCCCCGCAGTGTCGGTCAGCACGAACGGGATGCCGGCGCGCGATACCGGCACCTCGATCCGGTCCCGCGTCGTACCGGCGATCGGCGAGACGATCGCCGCCTCGCGTCGCACCAGGGCGTTGAACAAGGTCGACTTGCCGCTATTGGGCGGGCCGGCCAGCACGACGCGGATTCCCTCGCGTAAGCGATCCACCGCCGGAGCACTGAGCGCCGCGTTGATCTCCGACGCTACCGCCCCTGCGTTGCTCCGAATGCCGTCCAGCAGCACTGCGTCGACATCGGCCTCGTCCGAAAAATCGAGCGAGGCCTCTAGCCTTGCCGCCAGGCCGAGCAGAACGGCGCGCCAATTGGCGATCTGCCGCGACAACGTCCCGTCGGCCATCGCCAGCGCCGCGCGCCGCTGCAGCTCGGTCTCCGCCGACAACAAGTCGCCAAGCCCTTCAGCCTCGGCGAGATCGATCCGGCCATTGCTCAGCGCGCGCCGGGTAAACTCGCCAGGCTCGGCGCGCCGCAATCCCGGCTGCCGGGCCAGCACCGTCTCGATCGCGGCAATCACGGCGCGCCCGCCATGGACGTGAAGTTCGACCAGATCCTCGCCCGTCGCCGTTCTAGGAGCGGGGAAGACCAGCATCAGCGCGCTGTCGAGATGATCGCCGCTGACCGGATCGCGCAACGTCCGCAATCGTGCTTCACGTGGAACAGGCAAATCGCCCGCCAGTGCACGCGCCGCCGCGAAGGCGTCCGGGCCGCTGATCCGGATGACCGCGATCGCCGCCGGCGGCAGGCCGGACGAAGGGGCAAAGATCGTGCTCATGGCAATGTCACACCAAGGTGGCGATTACTCGCTCTTGCCGCCCTCGAACATCTTGCGCCAGAATTGCATCCCGGCGTCGCCCATCGGCATCCAGCTCTTCATCATCGTCTCGAGCAATTCGGGCTTGACCATATTGCCGTCCATCGCGCCCATCAGCGCCTGGACATATTTGTCGTGGATCGGCGTCAGGTCGGGCAGGCCGATCGCGCGGCGCGCCTCTTCGGGAGTGCAATCCACCTCGACATTGATCTTCATCGCCGAAACTCCCTTGAGCGCGCCAACCGCGCTGCTACCTGTTCGAACCACCTGTATGCGCGCGACGGACCATCAATCGCAACGCCCCATTCGGAGAGAGCCATGACCGCGACGATCAAGATCGAGACGCTCGAAAAGGACGCGTACTTCGATACCTATATTGCCGAGCCCGCGGGCGGCACCGCCAGTGCCGCGATCATCGTCATCCAGGAGATTTTCGGGGTGAATGCCGGCATCCGCCGCAAATGCGACCAGCTGGCCGAAGCGGGCTATCTGGCGATCGCGCCCGATCTGTTCTGGCGGCTCGAACCGGGCATCGAACTCGATCCCGATATTCCCGACCAGCTCAAGGCCGGGCTCGATTACATGGGGAAGTTCAATCAGGACCAGGGCATTCGCGATATCGAGGCGACGATCCACGCCGCGCGCGATCGGGTCGGCGGCGGCAAGGTCGGCGCGGTCGGTTACTGCCTGGGCGGCCGGTTGGCCTATATGACCGCGGCACGTACCGATATCGACGCGACCGTCGGCTATTACGCAGTCGGCATCGACGGCCTGCTGCGCGAGAAACACGCCATCGCGCGGCCGCTGATGCTCCACATCGCCGGCGCCGACGGCTTCGTCAGCCCCGAGGTGCAAAAGGCGATGCATGAGGGGCTGGACGATCACCCCAAAGTCACGCTGCACGACTATCCCGGGGTCGACCACGGGTTTGCGACCGAATTCGGCAACCGCCGGAGGGAAGAGGCAGCGAACCAGGCAGACGAGCGGACGATGGCGTTTTTTGCCGAAAACTTAGCCTGATTTTCCTGTTATATCAGGCAATTGTAAGAATTTGACGTCTACGCCGAGCGCCGGCAGTACGCCGACGCGCCGGTCGGTCAGCCCGTCGTAGATCATCGAGCACGCCACCCACAGGATCACCGCCAGCCCGACATAGGCGATCCAGCGGTGGCGATCGATCACGCGCGCAATCAGATTCGCGGCGAGCCCCATCACTGCGACCGAAAAGACCAGGCCGAAGATCAGGATCGCGGGGTGGTCGCGCGCCGCCCCGGCGACGCCTAGCACATTGTCTAGGCTCATGCTGACATCGGCGAGCGCGACGGCGAGGACCGCGCCGCCGAAGGTCTTGGCGCGCCCTCCCTGCGTGTCGTCATGGGCGGCATGATGGCGCAACTCGCGCCACATCTTCCACGCCACCCACAGCAGCAGCAACCCGCCAGCGGTCAAAATACCAACGAAGTTAAGTAGATAGGTCGCAACCAGCGCGAACAGGATACGCAGCACCAACGCCGCCAGCGTCCCGAACAGGATGACCTTGCGCTGCTTGTCGTGGGGCAGGCCAGCGGCAAGCGCACCGACCACCACGGCATTGTCCCCCGCCAACGCCAGGTCGATCACCACGACCTCGCCCAGCACGGCAAGCGATTCAGCGGAGAAGAAATCGGCGATGGTCATCGGCGGATTCTACAAGCTCGCCACGGTGACGGATGTTCCCCGGGCTGGTCAAAGCCAGCCGAAAAGCCGGCCAAGCCCGATCGAGGGATCGACAATCCCTTCGTGGATCATAGAGCCCGCGACATAGAGGATCACGACCAGGCCGAGATAGGCGATCCAGTGATAGCGCTCGATCAGCCGCGCGATGTAATTGGCGGCGATCGCCATCAACGTGACCGACAGCGCCAGCCCGAATAACAGCACGGTCGGATGGTCGCGCGCCGCACCCGCCACCGCCAGCACATTGTCGAGGCTCATCGACAGATCGGCGAGCGCAACCTGGAACGCGGCCTTGGCGAAGCTCTTGGGTGCGCGGGCCGGCGTGGCGGCATCGGCGGCGACCGCCTTGTCATGGCGCCTGGCATGCTGAAGCTCGCGGAACAGCTTCCACGCTACCCATAACAGCAGCACGCCGCCGGCGAACAGCAGCCCGACGACATGGAGGAGCTGGGTCGCGACGAATGCGAATACCACCAGGCAGAGCAATGCGACGCCGACGCCGATCGACAGGACGCGCTTGCGGTCCTTCTCGGGGAGGCCGGCCGCGAGCGTGCCGAGGACGACGACATTGTCGCCAGCCAGCATCAAGTCGATCATGATGACCTGACCAAGTGCGGCGAGGCCCGCGGCGGTGAAGACGTCGGAGATATCGATGACCGGCATCTGGACGGGTTAGCAGGGGAGGGAAGGGGTGCAAATGAAAACGGCGCGGGGTTAGCCGCGCCGTCTTCCTGGTTCGGGATTGCGGCGCGAAGTGAATTCGCGCCGTCGGTCGGGCCTTTCGGCCCGCCGGCCGACCAGGAGCGAGTCCGGGGATTAGCGAACGCTAATCCCGGCCGCTCACTGGTTCATACTGTCAAAGAAGTCCTCGTTGGTCTTGGAATCCTTCATCTTGTCGAGCAGGAATTCCATCGCGTCGGTGGTGCCCATCTGCATGAGGATGCGGCGCAGCACCCACATCTTGGACAGTTTGCTCTTCTCGACCAGCAATTCTTCCTTGCGGGTGCCCGACTTGCCGACATCCATCGCCGGGAAGATGCGCTTGTCGGCGACCTTGCGGTCGAGGACGATTTCCGAGTTACCGGTGCCCTTGAACTCTTCGAAGATGACTTCGTCCATGCGGCTGCCGGTATCGATCAGCGCGGTGGCGATGATCGACAGCGATCCGCCTTCCTCGATGTTGCGCGCGGCGCCGAAGAAGCGCTTCGGCCGCTGCAGCGCATTGGCGTCGACGCCGCCGGTCAGCACCTTGCCCGACGACGGCACGACGGTGTTGTAGGCGCGGCCGAGACGGGTGATCGAATCGAGCAAGATCACGACGTCCTTCTTGTGCTCGACCAGGCGCTTGGCCTTTTCGATCACCATTTCGGCGACCTGGACGTGACGCTGCGCCGGTTCGTCGAAGGTCGAGGAGACCACCTCGCCCTTCACGCTGCGCTGCATGTCGGTGACTTCTTCCGGGCGCTCGTCGATCAGGAGCACGATCAGGAAGACTTCGGGATGGTTGTCGGTGATCGCCTTGGCGATGTTCTGCAGCATCACCGTCTTGCCGACGCGCGGCGGGGCGACGATCAGCGTACGCTGGCCCTTGCCCTGCGGGCTGACGATGTCGATGACCCGCGCCGACTTGTCCTTGATCGTCGGATCGAGCTGGTCGAGCGTCAGCTTCTGTTCGGGATAGAGCGGCGTGAGGTTGTCGAAATTGACGCGATGGCGGACCGCGTCGGGATCGTCGAAATTGACGCTGGTCAGCCGCGTCAGGGCAAAATAGCGCTCGCCATCCTTGGGTGCGCGGATCTCGCCTTCGACCGTGTCGCCGGTCCTCAGGCCGAACTTACGAACCTGGTTGGGCGAGATGTAGATGTCGTCGGGGCCGGCGAGGTAATTGGCCTCCGGGCTGCGCAGGAAGCCGAAACCGTCGGGCAGCACTTCGATCGTGCCCAGGCCCATGATCAGCTCGCCATTTTCGGCCTGTTCCTTGAGGATCGCGAACAGCAGATCCTGCTTGCGCAGGGTCGACGCGCTCTCGACCCCCAGCTCTTCGGCCATCGCGACGAGCTCGGCGGGGGGTTTCTTCTTGAGGTCTTTAAGATGCATTTCGGGTGTATTCCGGGTGACTTGGGGGAGATTTTTCGAGCTTCTGTCGGCGAGGACCGCGACGATGCTGGAGGAAGGAGGAGAGCGAGCGTCCCGAAGGGCACCGCTCGTCTCCACGATCTATGGGCGCGATTCCCTCAAGTCAAGGCGATCAGAAGGGTTTCACCACCACCAGGATGACGATGAGCGCGACGAACAGCGCGGGAAGCTCGTTGACCAGGCGGAGCTGCTTCGATGTCAGCGTCGCTTTGCCGCCGGCCAGCTTCTTCGCATAGCCGGTCATCCAGCCATGATAGCCGCTCATCACGATGACCAGCAGCAGCTTGGCGTGGAGCCAGCCCTCATTCCAATGCTGACCGACCGTGGCGATGGTCAGGCCGAACACCCAGACCAGGATCATCGATGGCGTCATGATGATCCGGCGCAGCTTGGTCTCGCGCTCGACCCATTTCGCCGCCTCGGGCGTGCCGAGCGCCTCTTGGTGATGGACCAGATAGCGCGGCAGCATGAACAGGCCGGCCATCCAGAAGATCACGAAGATGACGTGCGCCGCCTTGAGCCACAGATAGATCGAGGCGAGGAATTCCATCATCCGTTCCTTACGAGATTTAGGAGCTGTTCGACATGTGCGATCGGCGCATCGGGCAGGATGCCATGACCCAGGTTGAAGATATGCGGGCGATCGGCGAACGCCGCAAGGATGCGCCGCGCGGCCGATGTCATGACGTCACCGCCGGTGATCAGCGCGAGGGGATCGAGATTGCCCTGTACCGGCAGTCCTTCAGGCAACACCGTATTCGCCCAGACGGGATCAACCGTTTCGTCGAGACCGACCGCGGCGACCCTCGTCTCACGTGCATAAGCCGCCAGCTTCGCGCCGGCGCCTTTGGGGAAACCGATCACCGGCGTGGTCGGATGCCGCTCGGCCAGTGCCGCGGTGATCCGCGCGGTCGGGGCGATCACCCAGCGTTCGAATTCGCTCGGCGCCAGGCTGCCCGACCAGCTGTCGAACAATTGCACCGCCTCGGCGCCCGCGTCGATCTGCTTCGACAGATAGTCGATCGTCATCGCCTCGATCGCATCGATGATTGCCTGGAACGCCTGCGGATCGCGATACGCCAGCCGCCGCGTCTCGCCCTGGTCGCGGCTGCCGCGCCCGTCGACCATATAGGTGGCGACCGTCCACGGGCTGCCGGCGAACCCCAGCATGGTGGTTTCGGCGGACAATTGCGCGACCACGCGCCGCACCGTCTCATAGATCGGGTCGAGCCGCTCAGGAACCGCCTGGAGCTCGCTGAGCGCGGTATCGACCAGTCTGGGGGCCAGGCGGGGTCCTTCGCCCTGCTCGAACCACAGACGCTGTCCCAGCGCCCAGGGGACCATCAAGATGTCGGAGAACAGGATCGCGCCGTCCATGCCGAAGCGGCGGACCGGTTGCAGCGTGATTTCGCACGCCGCCTCGCTGTCGGTCGCCATATCGACGAACCCGTTCTTCTGCGCGCGCAAGGCACGATATTCGGGAAGATAGCGTCCCGCCTGTCGCATCAGCCAGATCGGCGGCACATCCCGACGCTTGCCATGCAAGGTCGCCAATAGGGGTTTTTCCGGAATCGGGCCGCTCCCAAGAGTCATATAGATATAGAGATAAGAGGGTTGTTGTAGTTGTTGGCGCGTGGATGCCGGGGCTTATGCGTTCGTCCCGCAAATGCCAACAGCTTGACCGTAGCGGACTCACGCAACCCCGCCGATTCCCGTCTGCCCATCCCCGCAATCCACAGGCTGTGCGGGGAAATGTTACCTGTCGATGACATTGTGGATGACCGATCGCGTTATCCACCGCCGAGCATCGCTTGGCCGGGCGGACGACTTGCGCTAGCGGTTTTCCCGATGTTGCCCACAGGCTTTCCGGTGCGCTGAAAAATGCGGCTCCATTTGCACCTCCTGTCCGATTCTACCGGCGAGACGCTGGAGAACATCGCCAAGGCGGCGCTGGCACAATATGACGATGTCGAGACGATCCGGCATTTCTGGCCGATGGTCCGGAGCGAGGCGCATCTCGAGCGCATCCTGCAGGAGATCGCGCACAATCCCGGGCTGGTGCTGTTCACTCTGGTATCGGGCGAGATGCGGCGGGCGTTGGAGACGCGGTGCCGCGCGCTTGGCCTGCCCGCGGTGGCGCCGCTCGATCCGGTCAACGACGCTTTGTCCAATCTGCTCGGCCAGCAGGCCAAGGCGCGCCCGGGTCGCCAGCACGTGCTCGACGCCGCCTATTTCGCGCGCGTCGACGCGATCCAATTCACCATCGCGCATGACGACGGCATCGGCTGGGAGAATTGGGAAGAGGCCGATATCGTCCTTGCCGGCGTGTCGCGCACCTCGAAGACCCCAACCTCGATCTATCTTGCCAATCGCGGCTACAAGACCGCCAATATCCCGATCGTCCCCGAAAGCCCGCCGCCGGCGAAATTGTTCGAGCTCCAGCATCCGATCGTCGTCGGCCTGACCACCAGCGCCGACCGTCTGATCCAGGTGCGGCGCAATCGCTTGCTGTCGCTCAACCAATCCCCGGAGACCTCCTATGTCGACCAGGAAGCGGTGAGCCGCGAAGTCGCCTTTGCGCGGCGGATGTTCGCCGATAACGGCTGGCCGGTGATCGACGTCACGCGGCGCTCGATCGAGGAAACCGCGGCGGCGATCGTCGCCCTGATCAACGACCAGGCGGGCGACGAATGACCTTGATCCTCGCATCACAAAGCGCATCCAGACGGGCGATGCTCGACGCCGCCGGCGTGACGTACATCGCGGAACCCGCGCGGGTCGACGAGGATGGCGTCAAGGCGGCAATGGCGGGACAGCCGGCGCGCGATATCGCCGATGCACTCGCCGAGCTGAAGGCGTTGAAGGTGTCGCAGACGTATCCAACGGCGCTGGTTCTCGGCAGTGACTCGATCGTGGCCCTCGCCGACGGCCGATTGCTCGACAAGCCGCTGACGCGCGATCAGGCTGGCGATCACCTCCGCGCCATGTCCAATGGCGAGCACGCTTTGTGGAGCGCGGCGGTGATCGCCGAACAAGACCGCCCGGTGTGGCGTCATGTCGAGCGCGCGCGGCTGTTCGTGCGGCCGCTGTCGGAGGCCTTCATCCGGGCCTATCTCGACTTGGAATGGCCGGCGATCGCCGGCTGTGTCGGCTGTTTTCGCATCGAAGGCCCAGGCGTCCAATTGTTCGGCCGGATCGAGGGCAGCCATTTCACCGTGCTGGGCATGCCGCTGCTTCCGGTGCTCGACTATCTGCGCACGCGGGGGGAAATGACGTCATGAAATACGCCGAAGTGATCGGCGACCCGATCAGCCATTCCAAATCGCCGATCATCCACAAATTCTGGTTGAAGGCCCTGGGAATCGAGGGTGATTACAAGACGTTCCACGTCCCGCCCGACGGACTCGCCGATTATCTCGCAGGTGCCTGCGCCGATGCCGATTGGCTTGGATGCAACGTCACGGTTCCGCACAAGGTGGCGGTCATCGATCTCGTCGATGACCCTGGCGACATCCGCCACAGTATCGGTGCAATGAACACTATCCTACGACGGCCCGACGGCTCGTTGATGGGCACCAACACCGACGCCGCGGGATTCTACGCGCCGATCTCCGGCCTCGATCTCGCCGGCCAGCCGATCGTGGTAGTCGGTGCGGGCGGCGCGGCCCGCGCGATCCTGTTCGCGCTGTCTCGCGTCGGAGTCGGGCGAGTCACGTTGCTCAACCGCAATCCGCTCAAGGGCGCGGCGCTGCTCGCCAGCTTCGGGCTCAAGGGCGACGCGCTCAAGCTCGACGCGCCGCTGCCGCCCGCCGCGTTGCTGGTCAACGCAACGTCGCTCGGCATGGCGGGGCAACCGCCGCTCGATCTGGACCTGTCGCCGTTGCCCGAGGACGCAGTTGTTTATGACGTGGTGTACGCGCCGCTTGAAACCGGACTGCTCAAGGCGGCGCGAGAACGCGACCTCGACACGGTCGACGGCCTCGACATGCTGATCGGCCAGGCCGCTTTGGCCTTCGAATTACTGTTCGGCGCCGAGCCGCCGCGCGATCGCGACGACGAGCTCAGGGCCTTGCTGACGTCATGAAGACGATTGGCCTTACCGGCTCGATCGGGATGGGCAAATCGGCGGTGGCGAAGATGTTCGCCGACGAAGGAATTGCGGTATTCGACGCCGACGCGACGGTGCGCCGGTTGCAGGGCCCTGGAGGGCGGCTCCTGCCGGCGATCGAGGCGGCCTTCCCCGGTACCATTGGACCCGATGGCGTCGATCGCGCCGAACTCGGTGCCCGCGTGTTCGGCGACGATGCCGCGATCAAGCGGTTGGAGGCGATCGTCCATCCCGCGGTCGGCGAGGAGCGCGCCGCGTTTGTGGCACGACATGCCGACGACGACATGGTGGTGTTCGACATTCCCTTGCTGTTCGAGACCGGCGGCGACCGCAAGGTCGATGTGATCGTGGTGGTGTCCGCCGACGCCGCAACCCAGCAAGAGCGCGTCCTGGCGCGTCCCGGCATGACTCGCGAACGCCTCGCCGATATCCTTGCCCGCCAGACCCCCGACGCGGAAAAACGGGCGCGAGCCGATCATGTTATCGCGACCGATTGTCCGATGGATCAAACCCGGGACGCCGTGCGTAGGGTGATAGCTTGCGTCCGTGCCAGCCAAGACCGATAAAAGGACAAATGCGCGAAATCGTCTTCGACACCGAAACCACCGGCCTCTCCTTCAGCGGGGGCGACCGTCTGGTCGAGATCGGCTGTATCGAAATGGTCAATCGCGTCGAGACCGGGCGCAGTTTTCACCTTTATTTCAATCCCGAACGCCCGATGCCGGTCGAGGCGTTCCGCATCCACGGCCTGTCCGACGTCTTCCTGTCCGACAAGCCGCGCTTCCACGAAAAGGTCGACGAGCTGCTCGAGTTCCTCGGCGATTCGCGGCTGGTCGCGCACAATGCCAGCTTCGATTTCGGCTTCTTGAACGGCGAGCTCGGCAAGATCGGCCGCGACATCATCTCGCTCGACCGGATGATCGACACCGTGGCGATGGCGCGCCAGCGTCATCCCGGCGCCAAGCATTCGCTCGACGCTTTGTGCACGCGCTACGGCATCGACCGCAGCCACCGCGTGCTCCACGGCGCCTTGCTCGATGCGCAATTGCTCGCCCAGGTCTATGTCGAGCTGACCGGCGGCCGCCAGATCGGTCTGACTCTGGTCAGCGAGGTCGAGCAGACCGTCGAAATCTCCGTGGTCGACATCGATCCACGCGCCGCGCAGCCACGGCCGATGCGCGTGTTCGAGCCGAGTGCTGAGGAACTGGCGCGCCACGCCGGGTTCGTGGCGACGCTCAAAAACCCTTTATGGGGGGCCGAGGCGTCCGGTTGACGCGCGTTGCGAGGGACAAGGCGAATGCGCCACCCTCGCCAAGAATGGAGAAGAGAATATGGATATCCGTGTCTCGGGACATCAGGTTGAAACGGGCGAAGCGCTGAAGAGCCATGTCCAGGATCGCCTCCAGGGTATTGCGGACAAATATTTCTCGCGTGCCATCTCTGCTCAGGTGACTTTCGGGAAAGGCCCGCACGACAATCGATTCAAATGCGATGTCGTCGCGCACGTCATGCACGGCCTGGTGCTCAAAGCGAGCAACGACGGCAACGACGCGCACGGCGCGTTCGACGGCTCGGCCGACAAGATCGAGAAGCAATTGCGTCGCTACATGCGCCGGCTGAAGGATCGCAAGGCGGCCGGGGCAATGGTCAACGGCGAGGCCGATCCCGATGCCAATGCAAATGCCGGCTATACCCTGTTCCAGGAAACGACCGATGAGGACGAAGCGGGCGATTCGCCGCTGATCATCGCGGAAACCCGGGTCGACGTGCCCGAGGCGTCGGTGTCCGACGCGGTGATGATGCTCGATCTCCGCAATACCCAGGCGCTGATGTTCAAGAATAGCGGGACGGGGTCGTACAACATGGTCTATCGGCGTGGCGACGGCACGATCGGCTGGGTAGAACCGCAGCGCGCCAGCTAAGCAAACAACAGCATCGTGCGGAAAGCCGATACGGGCTTTCCGCACAAGACGATGCGATCACGATAAAGTAGAGAGCGGGATATGATCGACCTGTCGGACCTGGTCCGGCCCGAGGCTGTTGCCGAAGGGTTGGCGGCGGCGAGCAAGAAAGTGCTGTTTCAGCAGATCGGCACGCTCGCCGCGACCGCTTATGGCCTGGACGCCAAGGCCGCGGCCGAGGGTCTCGCCCAGCGCGAGAAAATCGGCTCGACCGGGTTCGGCGGCGGCATCGCCATTCCGCATGCGCGGATCGAGGGCATCGACGCGATCCATGGCGTGTTCGTCGAGCTCGCGCGGCCGATCGATTTCGCCGCGGTCGACGATCTGCCGGTCGACCTCGTCTTCGCGCTGTTTTCGCCACCCGATGCCGGCGCCGCGCATCTCAAGGCGCTGGCGCGGGTGTCGCGGCTGCTGCGCGACGCCGCGTTCGTCGCCAAATTGCGCGGCGCCGGATCGAAGGATGCGCTCTATTTCCTGCTGACCCAGGACGAGGCCAAGGATGCCGCCTGAATCGGGCGGCGCCGATTCGGGCGCGCAGGCGCATTTCCGCGCACTCGAATCGCTCTACGCCGCGGCGCCGATCAACCAGTTATTCTCGTCGCGGCTTGAAATCCCCGAAAGCGGGGTGGCGCGGATCCATTTCGACATTGACGAGCGCTATTATCATGCCGGCGGCGCGGTCCATGGCACCAGCTATTTCAAGATGCTCGACGACGCCGCTTTCTACGCCTGCAACAGCCTGGTCAGCGATCGTTTCCTGCTGACTACAGCGTTCAACCTGCTGTTCACCCGGCCATTGAAGGCCGGACCGGCGATCGCCGAGGGCAAATGGGTCAGCGGCCAGCGTCGTGTGTTCGTCGGCGAGGCACGGCTGATCGACCAGCATGGCGAAGAAGTCGCGCGCGGTACTGGCACGTTCATGCGCTCGTCGATCGCTTTGGCCGGCTTGCCGGGGTATCGCGCGGCGTGAGCGCAAGGCTGGCGACCGGCGCGCTGGTCAACGCGCTGGTACGCCGCGCCAACCAGGCAGGCGGTTTCGCCACCGTCCTGGCCAAGGGCGATGCGACTGCCGGTGCCGTGCTCGTGGTGGCGCAGGATCGCGGGCAGAATGCAAGATTATGGGAGCGCGGCATCGGCCCGAGTGGCGATGTCGAGTTGATCGCGGTCGGGCCGGAAGGAGATTCGCAGGCGCTGACCGATTATTGGGTGAAACGGCGCCGAAACGATCCCGATCTGTGGGTGGTCGAGCTGGACATCCCGCAGGCGGAACGGTTCGCCGCTGAAACAATGCTCAGCGGTTGACTTGCTGCGTCGCACAATTCAAGGGATTATTCACCAATTATCCGCGTTGTGCCGCGATGGGGTGCGATCCCTAACGGTTACGCAGTCGGGTGGTGGTCCGGGCGATCCTTTTCTTGCGATCGCGTCCGCGCCCCAACCGCACTTTAGCAAGCCTAAATGCTGTTTTCCTCTCGCGCCGCGAACCTCGCGGCGACGTTCGTTGCACTCACCACGCTCGCCGGCCTCTCGGTCTCGAGCAAGGCCTTGGGAGCGGATCGCGACGCAACGCTGATCCCGGCAATCGCCACCACGGCTACCACCACTACCGCCATCAACCCCTCAGTCCCCAAGCCGGTTCCATCGATCGATCCGGCTGATGGCGCGACGACGTCTTCCGATGAGGTCCGTTCGGCGGCGCCTGCGCCTGCGCCGGGGCTGCAATTCGCCAGCCTCGCCGCGGCGGTCGCCGGTCAGGATGTTGGCGACGATGTCGATTCGGAATTGTCGTGCCTTGCCGGCGCGGTCTATTTCGAATCCAAGGGCGAGCCGCTCTCGGGCCAGCTCGCAGTCGCCAACGTGATCATCAACCGCACCAATTCGGGCCGCTTCCCGCGCACGATCTGCGGCGTGGTCAAGCAGCCGGGGCAATTCTCGTTCATTCGTGGCGGCTCGATCCCGGCGATCCGCTCGGCCGCGCAATATCGTACCGCGATGGCCATCGCGCAGATCGCGATGGACAAGGAATGGGACAATCCGACACCCGGCGCGCTCTATTTCCATGCCCGCCGCGTCTCGCCAGGTTGGGCCCGGCCGCGCGTCGCGACGATCGGCAACCATATCTTCTTCCGGTAAAAACACGCATCGGGGCTTCCCGATGTTCCGGTGATGTTCTAAAGCGGAGAGATGCTCGATGCGTCTCCCCGCTGTCCTCCGACAGGAACCGAGGCGCTGTGCGCGGCTGATGTCGCGCGCGGCGTCATTCGCATGCTCGCGCGCCACGACCTCGCCGCGATGACCGAAGTGCCGCTTGACGGCGGGCGTCGCGCCGACATCATGGCGATCGATTCGCGCGGCCAGATCGTCATCGTCGAGATCAAGGTGTCGCGTGCCGATCTGCTCGGCGACGGCAAATGGTTCGACTATCTCGATCATTGCGACCGCTTCTTCTGGGCGGTGCCCGACGGCTTCGACCACGGCCCGCTGCACGGCGAAGCGTTCCTGCCCGAGCGGTCGGGTGTGATCATCGCCGATCGCTACGACGCCGCGATCCTGCGCGAGGCGGCGACGCATCCGCTGAGCGCGCCGGGGCGTAAGCGTTGTACGCTTGCGTTCGCGCGGCGGGCTGCGCGACGGGCTAGTGGGCTGGCCGATCCCGAACTCGGGTTCCTGCTTCAGGCGGAGTGAATTTTGATTCACGCGGAGGCGCAGAGGCGCGAAGATTTTTTCGCGCAGAGGCGCAGAGAACGCAGAGATTAAAGTGAGCCTCGCTACGCGAGGCTCGTTTATTGGTCGACGAGTTTTGATCCAACGCCGCCCAGAGGAAAAACATCTCTGCGCCCTCTGCGCCTCTGCGCGAAATCAACCCAATCTTCTTCGCGCCTCCGCGCCTTCGCGTGAATCAAAAAAATCAGTGCCGGAAATGACGCATCCCGGTGAACACCATTGCCAGCCCCGCCTCGTCGGCCGCCGCGATGACCTCGTCGTCGCGGATCGAGCCGCCCGGCTGGATCACCGCAGTGGCCCCCGCTTCGACCGCGGCGAGCAATCCGTCGGCGAACGGGAAGAAGGCGTCCGAGGCGACCGCCGAGCCGATCGTGCGCGGCGTCGCCCAGCCGGCTTTGTCGGCGGCGTCCTTGGCTTTCCACGCCGCGATCCGCGCCGATTCGAGGCGATTCATCTGTCCCGCGCCGACCCCGGCGGTGGCGCCATCCTTGGCATAGACGATCGCGTTCGACTTGACGTGCTTGGCGACGGTCCAGGCGAACAGGCAATCGGCCAGTTCCTGCGGCATCGGCTGGCGCTTGGTGACGGTCTTGAGGTCGGCGGCGGCGACGCGTCCTTTGTCGCGCCCCTGGACCAGCCAGCCGCCGGTGATCGCCTTGACGTCGAATCCGCCCCGCGCCGGGTCGGGCAATTCGCCGGTCAGCAGCAGGCGGAGGTTCTTCTTCGCCGCGAACAGCGCCAGCGCTTCCTCGTCGGCGTCGGGCGCGACCACCACTTCGGTGAAGATCCCGGCGATCTGGCGCGCGGTGGCGGCGTCGAGCGGGCGGTTGACCGCGATGATCCCGCCGAACGCCGACACCGTGTCGCAGGCAAACGCCTCGGCATAAGCGGTCCCGAGGGTCGCCGCGGTGGCGACGCCGCACGGATTGGCGTGCTTGACGATGACGCAGGTCGGCGCGGCGTCGCGGAATTCGGCGACGAGCTGCAGCGCCGCATCGGCGTCGTTGAGATTGTTGTAGCTGAGTTCCTTGCCCTGCACTTGCCGCGCCTGGCCGATGCCGCGCGCCGCCGGGCCGGCATGGCGATAGAACGCCGCCTGCTGGTGCGGATTCTCGCCATAGCGCAGCACCGTCGGCTGGTTGAGCACGAGCGGCAGCGTTTCGGGGAACATCTGCCCCTGGTCGGCGAAGCCGAACCAGCTGGCGATCATCGAATCATAGGTCGCGGTCGCGGCGAACGCCTTGGCGGCGAGCTTCTTGCGTTCATCGAACGTCGTCTCGCCCTTGTCGAGCAGCGCATAATCGGCCGGATCGGTGACGATCGCGACAAAGGCATGGTTCTTGGCCGCCGAGCGCACCATCGATGGGCCGCCGATATCGATATTCTCGATGATTTCGTCGCGCCCGGCGCCCTTGGCCACGGTCTGGGCGAAGGGATAGAGATTGACCACGACCAGGTCGATCGCGCCGATCGCATGGTCTTCCATCGCCTTGGCGTGTTCGGGATCGTCGCGCACCGCGAGCAGGCCGCCATGAACCATCGGGTGGAGCGTCTTGACCCGCCCGTCCATCATCTCGGGGAAACCGGTCAAATCGGACACGTCGCGGACATCCAGTCCGGCATCGCGCAGCGCCTTGGCGGTGCCGCCGGTCGAGACGAGTTCGACGCCCTTGGCCGCGAGTCCGGTCGCCAGCTCGACGATTCCGGTCTTGTCCGAAACGGACAGCAGCGCCCGCCGGATGGGGACGTTGTCGGTGGCCATGGCGAATTCCTGTGCTGGGCTGGGAAGCAGTCGCCGCCCCCATTGCCGATCAGGTCGCGCGCTTCAAGGCCCAGCTGATATTCTCGCCGCCCGCCGCCGCCTCGCCGCTGACCACGAGTTGCTGGGTGGAGACCGGTCGCCCGTCGGGATCGATCCACAAACTCTCTTCGATCGTCAGCGACCCGCCGCGGCAACGGAATTGCCACAGCCGCCCCGACGGCAAGCGCAACAATGCCGCCATGCCGTCAGCGGTCGGCGCCGCCTCGACCCCTGCCCCCAGATGGAAGCGGATCGCGAACGGGATCGTGCCGACCTTGCGCTTGCGCCCGGCCGGCAACAGCATGTCGTCGCCGCGCAATTCGCGGCCGTCGCCCGCCAGCAGCAATTGGCGGCGGTGGAGGAAGCCGAACCGCCGGGCATAGCCGTCATGGCTCGCTTCCAGCCGGCTGGCGCCATTGCTTTCCTGCCGCGCCAATTCAACCTCGGCGACGCCTTTGCCCAATGTCCCATCGGCATGGATCGCGGTCGAATTGCTGTCGCCGACCACCAGGGTCGAATGCGCCGCCGTGGTGCGCAGGCCTTCGGACAGCGTCGCCGGGATCTGCGCGATCGCCGCGCGCGCACCGCCGCAATTGACGATCAGCCGCTCGGCGCCGTCGGACATCTCCAGCGCCAGGGTCGACGCACAGCCGCCCTCGGCCAGCCTCGACACCGGCGGCGGCGCGGCGTCGACGATCACCACCGCTTCGCCTTGCGCCAGCCGCTGATAGCCCCAGTCGCGCGCTTGGCGCAGCGGCCGCGCGCGCACCCCCGTCGCCGCGACGATCTCGTCGATCCGCTCGGCGCGGATCGGACCGCCGCCTTGCCAGCTCGACAGGCCATGGTCGCCGTGACACACGCCTTGCAGCGCCGGGACCATTCGGCCGAGCGCGGCGGACAAAGTCGCGGGCGGCGCGAGCCGGCGCGCGGCATAGGCCTCGCGCAACATGGTCAGCAGCATGATGATGTCGACCTGGGCCAGCGGCGCGCGCGCGATCGCGCCGCCATCCTCGTACACCGCGCCCTCGATCGCCTTTTCCAGCCCGTCCTCGCCGATCTGGCGGCGCGGATCGCCGCCCGGGATCAGCAACCCGGCGCAGATCACGCCGCACCAGGCCGCGATCCGCGCCACTCCGGCAGGCGCCTTGTCGGCGCTGCGGTCGAGGTGCCGGGCGCCGCGCGCCAGGGTGTTGAGCACCTTGCTGCGATAGACCAGATCGGACGATGACAGGATCAGCGGCGCATGCGCGGTCCAGTGGAGAATGCGCCGGCCCCACAATTCCGGAGTCCAGGCCGGCTCACTGACCTTGTCGGCATGGACTTCCAGCCACAGCCGCATGATCGTCTCGGCGATCGGCACGCCGACCGGGCGCGTCGCCACCGTCGACAGATCGCGCAACCAGACGAAGCTGTGGAGATGATGCGCCAGCGGCTTCGACCAGTCTGGTTTGGCAAAATCGAGATCGGCGATCGCCACGCTGTCGCCGCGCAGCGCGATGCGTCCATCGAGCAAAGCATTGCCGCGACGCGGATCGCCGACGAACGGATCCTCGGGCACAGCCACCAGCTTGAGCGGATGGCGGCCGCGCAGCCGCAGGGCGTGGAGCGGCGTGCGCCAGGCCAGCCTGCGAAAACGTTCGGCGACCCGGTCGGCCAGCGACAGGCCGGCGCTGCTCCCGATGCGGATCAGCCGCTTGCCTTCGTCGATGCCGTCTGGCGCGCGCTCTTCCGTCACCCGCCCCTCAACGCCGCGATATTGGCGGCATAGGCGCTTGGCCCGCCGCGGAAAGTGGCGGTGCCCGCGACCAAAGCGTCGGCGCCCGCCGCGATCACCTGGGGCGCGGTTTCGCGATCGATGCCGCCATCGACTTCCAGGTCGACATCCAGCCCCTGTTTATCGATCATTGTCCTGATCGCTTCGATCTTGCGCAGTGCCGAAGGAATGAAGCTCTGCCCGCCAAAGCCCGGATTGACGCTCATCACCAGCACCAGATCGACTTCCTCGATGAGGTAATCGAGCGCCTTGGCCGGGGTCTGCGGGGTCAGCACGACACCGGCGCGCTTGCCCAGGCTGCGGATGTGACGAAGGCTGCGATGGGTGTGCGGCCCCGCCTCGACATGGATCGAGATCGTGTCGGCGCCCGCTTCGGCGAACTGGTCGAGATAGGGATCGACCGGCGCGATCATCAGATGGACGTCGAGCGGCTTGGCCGTGTGCGGACGGATCGCCTTCACGACTTGCGGCCCGATCGTGATGTTCGGGACGAAATGTCCATCCATTACATCGACATGGATCCAGTCGGCGCCGGCGGCGTCGATCGCTCGGACTTCCTCGCCCAGTTTGGCGAAATCGGCACTCAGGATCGACGGGGCAATGCGGACGGGATGGGGCATGCTTTGCTCTAACCAGCCCTCGCGAATCGGGCAATGAAGAAGCCGTCGCAACCGCCCTGTTGTTCCAACGCACCGGGCAGAATGCGTACCCAGCCGCGCGGATCGGGGGCGATACCGGCGGGCAGTTCGTCGATTCGGACGGGGTCGATGGCGAAATCGCGATTGGCGGCAAGGAACGTCTCGACCTGCTCCTCGCCTTCCTCGCGCTCGAGCGAGCAGGTTGCGTAGACGAGCTTGCCGCCCTTCTTCACCCATCCTGCCGCCTGGACGAGCAACTGGCGCTGCAGATGCGCCGCCTCCTCGATGATCGCGGGGTGGACGCGGTGGAGCACATCGGGATGGCGGCGGAAAATGCCGGTCGCGCTGCACGGCGCGTCGAGCAACACCGCATCGACCGGCGCCGGCGGCGACCAGAAAGCGACGTCGGCGGCGACGATCTCCGCCTTCAGATGCGTACGCGCAAGATTGTCGCGAAGTCGTGCCAGACGACTTTCCGAGGCGTCGATCGCGGTGACGCCCCAGCCCGCGGCGGCGAGCTGCATCGTCTTGCCGCCGGGCGCGGCACAGGCGTCGATGACGCTCCCCTTCCCTGGGCCGAGCAGGTGTGCGGGGATTGCCGCGGACAGATCCTGCACCCACCAATCGCCGTTGGAGAAACCGGGCAAATCGGGAATCGCGGTGCCACGCGGCAGGCGGCGCTGGCCGGGCATCAGCTCGAGACCCTCAGGCCCCTCCTCTCCACCCAGGGTCAGGTCGACTGGCGGTGGCTCGGCGATCGCGCGGCGTGCTGCCTGCACCATGTCGTCGCCCCAGGACGCTTGCCAGCGCGCGGTGACGGCGTCGGGCAAGGCTGGCGGTTCGGGCAAGGTCGCCTTGCGCCGATCGAGCGTGCCGAACACGCCATGGACCAATTTGCGCGGACCGCCATCGACCAGCGGCAGCACGGTGGAGATCGCCGCATGTCCGGGCGTGCCGAGTCGCAATGCCTGGGCGAGCGCAATCCTGAGCGCGAACCGCGCCTTGGCGTCATGCGGCAACGGCCGCTGCGTTGCCGAATCGATCAGCGCGTCGAGGTCGGGCAGATGCCGCAGCACTTCGGCCGCGATCGCGCGGGCCAGCGCCTTGTCATTATCCGCCTTCAGGCTGGACAGCACGCGCGGCGCCGCCTGATCGATCGTCTCGCCACGGCGAAGCACGGCGTCGAGCAGGCGAAGCGCCGCCTGGCGGGCGGGGACGCCGGGGGGAAGCGGGGAATTAGACAAGCAGGAAATATCCGATCGTTAAGAGCGCGGCGATCCCGACGAGCCAGATGACCAGGCCGAGAAGGATGGCGACGACCTGGTTAACCGGCCGATCCGGTCTGATTACCTTCAGAGCGATGGCGCCCGTGCCCAACAGCAACGAGTCGACGATCGCATCGACGAACAATTCTGCTATTAAACTGCCCAAAAGGCCCTCCGGCACGATCGGCTATTGCGCCGACCGCTTGCTGCTCCAATGTGGCCCATCGACGACCAGCGTTCAATCAACGGACCCATCATGCCCCGCCCGCCGCACGTCAAGCCGCCCGCTTACCTCACGCCCAGCCCGCCGGTGCCCGAACCGGAAAAGGTCGTGCCGTCAAAGGACGATCCGCTCGGCAAGGATCCGACGCGATACGGCGACTGGACGCTGAAGGGTATCGCGGTCGATTTTTAGCCTTCGTCACCCCGGGTTTGTCCCGGGGTCCACCGGGCGGCAAGCCCGGGAAAAGAAGCTCTTGCTATGCGCTAACCTGCACCGTGGATGCCGGGACAAGCCCGGCATGACGGTCAAACCTGATCGTGCTCGATTAGAGCGTGATGACGTGAGTTTGACCCGCCGTGACGGAGCGGATTTTGGCGCAGGGCGAGGAACGAGGAGCGGAGCGATGCAGAATGCATCGTGACCGACGAGAGACGCTGCTCTGCGCCAAAAGGCGCCCGCCGCTTTGCGGTTGCCCGGGCGCGCCCGCTGGTCTGCGTCGCGGTCCTTGCGCGTAGCGCCGCTACGCGCTGCACACCGCTCCTTGCCAGCGAACACGCCCGGGCAATCACGACGGGTCAAACCCACGTCAACACGCTCTAAAACTGCTTAAGCTGGGATGAGAGGCAAGGCATCTACCCCTTGTCCACCCAAGCCGTCAGCAAGGTATGCGCGATCGCATAATGCGGGGGCGACAGGAACGGCGCGGACGGATCGCCGGCCAGCGACTTGCGCACATCCTCGCGGCTGACCCACATCGCGTCCTGCAATTCATGCGGGTCGATCGTGATGACGTCGTCCTCCGCCTCGCCGATGCACGCCATCATCAATGATGAGGGGAACGGCCAGGGCTGGCTGGCGATGTAGCGGACGTTGCGGACGCGCACGCCGGCTTCCTCGAAGATTTCGCGCGCCACCGCTTCCTCGATCGATTCGCCCGGTTCCATGAATCCGGCCAGCGCCGAATAGCGGCCTGCCGGCCATTGCGGCCCGCGTCCGACCAAGGCGCGGCCGGAATGTTCGGCGATCATGATCACCACCGGGTCGGTGCGCGGGAAATGTTCGGCGCCGCACTTGGGGCAAAGCCGTCCCCAGCCGGCGCGGAACATCGCAGTCTGCGTTCCGCAATTGGGGCAGAATTGGTGCCGGCTATGCCAATCGAGCACGCTCCGCGCCGCGGCATAGGTTTCGGCTTCCTCGGGCCGCATCAGGTCGAGCGCACGGAATAGGCTCGGCGAGCGTCCGGCCGGCGCGCGCATGCCCGGGACATAGGCCGCGAAATGCGGCTTGCCCTCGATCAGCCCGAGCAGGACCAATTCGGCATCGTCGGGGGCGTCGGCCAGGCTGGTCCAGCCGAGCGTGCCGTCCTCCGCCACCTCGGGTTCGAAATCGACGAGCTTGAGCAGTCGGGCGCGCCAGTCGCCCATCGCCGCCGCCAGCTTTTCGGCGTCGTGACGCAGCGGGTCGGCCCGGTCGAGCGGGCTGCCGGTGAAGCCGGGACGGATCACTTGGTCTTGAAACGCTGCATGTCGCTGATCAGCGCCTTCACCGTCTCGTCGCGGATCGGCCATTTATCGGCGGGGAAGTAATTGACCATGATCGTGCCGCGGATCTTCTTGACCGGGTTGACCCAGGCCGCGGTGCCCGCCGCCCCGCCCCAGCCATAAGTGCCAACCCCCATCGAATTCGCCTTGTCCTCCAGCACCACCGATCCGCCGGCGCCGAAGCCCATCTTGGGGCCGGCAGTCCCGCCGGTGGCCCCAGCCACGCCGCCGAATTCGACCCCGGCGGGCAGCAAGTTGGACATGGCCAGCTTGGCGGTCTCCGGCTTCATGATGCGGACGCCGTCGAGCTCGCCATAATTCTGCAGCATGTGCAGGAACGTGTCATAGTCGCGCGCCGACATCACCAGCCCGGCGCCGCCATAGGGAAAGCTCGGCGGCGACAGATAGGCCGAGGTGGCGGCGGGATCGAGTGCGAACAATTTGTCGCCGGGCAGGAAAGCGTAATTGGTCGACAATCGGCCGATTTCGCTCGCCGGCACCGACCAATAGCTCGATTTCATCTTGAGCGGATCGAAGATGCGCGCCTGGACGAAGGCGTCGAAGCGCATCCCGCTCGCTTTCTCGATCACCGCGCCCATCAAATCGAGCCCGATCGAATAGCTCCATTTTGTGCCGGGATCGGCGATCAGCGGGACGGTCGCGACCCGGTTGGCGAATTCCTGGAGCGATGCGGGGCGCGCCTTGCGGGCGTCGACCTCCATCGCCGCGTTGACCTGGCCGGGGGTGAGGCCCTTGTCCATATAGAGCTGGAGCAACGGTCCCTTGGTGACGATATTATAGCCCAGCCCGGCGGTATGCGTCAGTAGGTTGCGGATCGTGATCGGGCGCGTCGCCGGTCGACTGTCGACGGTATTCTCGTTGAGCTGGACGCGCATCGTCTTGAACGCGGGCAGGAAGTCGCTGACCGGTTCGTCGAGCTTCATCTTGCCTTCTTCGATCAGGATCATCGCCGCCATCGCGGTGATCGGCTTGGTCATCGAATAGACCCGCCACAGGCTGTCGGGACCGGCCGGTGCGGCATTGGCGTCGGTCGCGATCTTGCCTGCCGAAATGAACATCGTTGGGGAGTCGCCCGCGCCGAACGCGCCGACGATCCCCGGCATCTTGTTGGTGGCAATGTACGAAGCATACAGCGCCTGCGTTGCCGGCAGCGCGCTGGCCGCGGCGGGCGCGGCTGCCGGTGCGGCCAGCGGCACGCTCGCGGTCTGGGCGATGCCCGCGCCGGTCAGCAGCGCGATGGTCGCGGTGGCGGTGAGGAAAGGGGTCAGGCGGATCATCAAAGCTCTCCCGTCGCGCTCGCCGCCTTGGCGAAGACGGTCGGCAGACCCGCTTCCCCCAGCGACTCGATCGGCCACCAGATGGCGCCGTCGGGCGTTGCATGGCGGTCGATCGCCGCGGTCGCAAGCACGAGTTGCAATCTGAAATGGGTGAAGACGTGCTCGACCGTCGCGGGGAGCAAGCGCCAATCGGCGCGCGCGGGCGCATCGGCCAGACCGGGCGGCTCGGCGCTCCACGGACCGGTCGGCAGCGCGCGCATGCCGCCGAGCAATCCCTTTGGCGGGCGCCGCACCAACAGCACGTCGTCGCCATTGCGCGCCCAGAAGATCGTCCCGTGCCGCGTCGGCTTGGCGGCCTTGGCCGGCTTGACCGGGTAAAGCTCCTGGTCGCCTGCCGCATAGGCCGCGCATCCGTCGCGCAACGGGCACAACAGGCATTTGGGCGCGCGCGGGGTACAGATCGTGGCGCCCAGGTCCATCATCGCCTGGGCGAAATCGCCGGCGCGCGCGGTCGGGGTCAGCGTCGCCGCGGCGGGGCGGATCGCGGCCTTGTCCGCCAGCCGGAACAATCGCGCGACGACGCGCTCGACATTGGCGTCGACCACTGTCGCGGGCTCGTCGAATGCGATCGCGGCGATCGCGGCGGCGGTATAGTCGCCGATCCCGGGCAGCGCGCGTAGCTCGGCCTCGGTTCGCGGAAAGGCGCCGCCATGTCCGGCGACCACGGCGCGCGCGCAGGCGACCAGGTTGCGCGCCCGGGCATAATAGCCGAGTCCCGCCCATGCCGCCATGACGTCAGCTTCATCGGCCCGCGCCAGATTGGCGAAATCGGGCCAGCGCGCCACCCAGGCGGCGAAGCGCGGGCCGACCGTCGCGACGGTCGTCTGTTGCAGCATCACTTCGGACAGCCAGACGCGATAGGGATCGGCGCGCTCGCCCGGCCCGGCGCGCCATGGCAGGGTGCGGCGATGCGTGTCGTACCAGCGCAGCAATGCCGGCGCCACGAAGCCGGACAAAGATGGTGCGGAAGGAAGCTTGGCGGCCACCCCGCGGCTATGGCATGGATGACCGAATGAGCAAGCGTGCGACCCCCAAAGGCCCTGCCAAACCTGCGCCTGAACGGCCAAGGGGTGGACCGGCGCGCGCGGTCGGCGACTTGCTTCCCCAGGTCGGCGGCGCCGCCTTTCGTCGCTTCGGCTTCGTCCAGTCGGGAATCGTCACGCGCTGGGCGGAAATCGTCGGCCCCAAATATGCCGGCGTGTCGTCGCCCGAATCGATCCGCTTTCCGCCGGGCAAGAAGGCGGAGGGCGTGCTCACCGTCACGGTGAAGGGCGCGCATGCGGCGATGATGCAGCATATCGCGCCCGAGATCGTCGAGCGGGTCAACCGCTTCTTCGGCTATGCCGCGGTCGCCCGGCTCAACCTCAAGCAAGGCAGGATCGCCGAGCGCCCGTCGCGTGCCGCACCGCCCAGCCTGCGTCCCGCGCCGACCCCGCCCGCCGAACTCGGCCCGGGATTACGCGCGATCGCCGATCCCGAATTGCAGGCGGTGCTCGCGGCACTCGCCGCCGGCGTCGCGGGCAATCGCGGCATCCCTGTCCTTGGGCCCGTCAAAGTGCCCGTCATCGGAAAGACCGAGAAATGATTCGTTCGGTGATCGTGCTGGCGTTGATCGCCGGGCTCCCGCCGGCCGCCGGCGCCGCGACCAAGGCGCCGGTCAAGAAGGCTGCTCCGGCCAAGGTCAATTGGGTCGCTGTTGTCGCCGCCACGCCCGAAGGCGGGATGCGGATGGGCAATCCCAATGCCAAGGTGAAGCTGGTCGAATATGGCTCGCGCACCTGTCCGCACTGCGCGCTGTTCGACAAAGAGGGCCTTCCCGCGCTCAAGGCCGGGCCGATCGCCGCGGGCAAGCTCAGTTACGAATTCCGCGATTATCCGATCCATGGTGCGTTCGATCTCGGTCCGATCCTGCTCGGCCATTGCGTGTCGCCGGCGCAATTCTTTCCGCTGCTCGACGCGATGTTCGCCAACCAGCAGGCGCTGACCGCCAAGGCGCCGGCGGCCGAAGCCAAGGTCCAGGCAATGAGCAATCCGACGCCCAACCAGATCGCGGCCAGCTTCGCGACCGATCTCGGCTATGTCGATTTCGTCCAGCACCGCGGCATGGCGCCGGCGCGGGCACAGGCGTGCTTGGCGTCACGCGCGGGGGTCGACCGGATCGTCGCGGTGACCAACGCCGCCGGAAAGCAATATTCGGTCAGCGGTACGCCGACCTTCGTCATCAATGGCACCAAGGCCGATAACGTCTATGACTGGGCGGCCTTGCAGCCGTTGCTCGTCGCCGCCGGCATCTGAATTTTCCCCGAGGGAGTAAAACATGAAGATCTCGCCCCTTTTCGCCGTTCTGCCGTTGCTGGCGCTCGCCGCTTGCGGCGGGTCTGGCAGCGACGCCAACAGCGCGGCCCCCGCCGCGCCGGTCGCCGCCAAGCCCGCGCCCGCCGGGACGTCCTGGATCGAAACGGTCGTGAAGACGCCCGAAGGCGGCATGCGGATGGGCAACCCCGACGCGCCGCTCAAGATCGTCGAATATGGCTCGCGCGCCTGCCCCTATTGCGGCAAGTTCGATCAGGAAGGGTTCCCGGCGCTCAAGGAGAAATACATCTCGGCGGGCAAGGTCAGCTACGAATTCCGCGAATATCCGGTCCATGGTCCGCTCGACCTCGGCCCGATCCTGCTCGGCCAATGTTCGGGCGACACCGCGACCTTCTTCCCGATCCTCGATCAGATGTTCGCCAACCAGCAGACCCTGCTGACCAACGAACAGGCGGTGTCGGCCAAGGTCCAGGCGGCGCAAGGCGCGACGCCCAACCAGGTCGCGACCATGTATGCCGAAGGGCTGGGCTATCTCGATTTCATGAAGCAGCGCGGGCTGCCCGAGGACAAGGCGCGCGCCTGTCTCAACGACAAGGCCGCGGTCGACAAGCTCGTCGAACGGACCAAATTCGCCAACGACAAGTTCCAGATCAGCGGCACGCCGACCTTCATCGTCAATGGCGAGAAGCTCAACGATGTCGGCGACTGGGCGACGCTCGAACCCGTGCTCAAGGCACGGGGCGCCTGACGGTTGACCGCGGCGGGGGGTCTTTGAGCGGATGCAGATCAAACGGCTGAGGCTGTCGGGGTTCAAGAGCTTCGTCGACGCGGCCGATCTCCGCATCGAACCGGGGCTGACCGGCGTGGTCGGCCCCAATGGCTGCGGCAAGTCCAACCTGCTTGAGGCGCTGCGCTGGACGATGGGCGAGAACAGCCCGAAGTCGATGCGCGGCGCCGGGATGGACGACGTCATCTTCGCCGGCACCGACAAGCGCACTGCGCGCGATTTCGCCGAAGTATCGATCCTGGCCGAGATCGACGGCAGCGAGACCGAGGTGGTGCGGCGGATCGAGCGCGGCGCGGGATCTGCCTATCGCATCGACGGGCGTGACGTCCGCGCCAAGGACGTCGCCTTGCTGTTCGCCGATGCCGCGACCGGCGCGCATTCGCCGGCGTTGGTCAGCCAGGGGCGGATCAGCGCGGTGATCTCGGCGCGGCCGACCGAGCGCCGCGCGATGCTCGAAGAGGCTGCCGGGATCGCCGGCCTCCATGTCCGACGCAAGGATGCCGAGCAGAAATTGCGTGCGACCGAAGCCAATCTGCTGCGGCTCGACGAGATCATGGCCGACCAGGAAGCGCGTGCCTCGGCGCTCAGGCGCCAGGCGCGTCAGGCCGAGCGCTATCGTTTGCTGTCGGACCAGATCCGCGTCGCCGAAGGGCGGATGATCTTCGCACGCTGGCGCGATGCGGCGACTGCGGCCGATGCCGCCAAGGCCGAAGCCGTGCAATGCGAGGAGAAGGTTGCCGCCGCCGCCGAAGCACAGCGTGCGGCGACCGCGCATCAGCACGCCGCGACCGAGGCGCTCGGCGACGCGCGCGCGGCGGCGACCGGGGCGCGCGAGGCGGCGAGCGAAGCGGCGCATACCCTCGCGGCCTCGCGCGCCGAACATCATGGCGCCGAGCGGCGGATCGCCGAACTGGCCGGGCAACGCGGCCGGATCGCCGAGGACCGCGATCGTGAAGGCGCGCTGGCGGTCGACGCCGCCGAGGCGTTGGCGCGGCTCGATGCAGAGACAAAGATGCTGGCGAAGCGCGCCGACGAAGCGGCGGCGCGGTTGCCCGCGCTCGATGCGACGCTCGCCGAGGCTGAGCGCGCGGCGCGCGACGCCGATGTCGCGCTGGCGCAGGCGATGAGCCGCCAGGCCGCCGAACTCGCCGATGCCCGCGTCGCCGAAGCGGCAGCAATAGCCGCCAAGGCGCGGCACGATCGCGCGCTGCGCGACCAGGCGATGCAGGCGGCCGAATTGAAGGCGTTGGGCGACACCGTGCCGCTGCGCGACGAGCGCGATCGCGCGGTCAAGGCACGTGCAGACGCGCTCGATTCGGCGGAGACCGCGCGTGGCGCCCGCGCCCGTGCCGATGCCGACGAACGCGCCGCGCAAGAGGCTCGCGATGCCGCCGAACAAGCGCGCGCCGCCGCCCGCGCCGAGCTTGCCGCGATCGAAAGCGAAGTGCTCGCGCTCGAAAAGGCGACGCGGCCATCGGGACGCGACAAGCTGCTCGACCATGTCCGTGCCGCGCCTGGCTATGAACGCGCGCTGGCGGCGGCGTTGGGCGATGACCTCGAAACCGGCCTCGACGCCAAGGCCGATCGCTATTGGGCGGGCGCCGAGCCGCAGCCCGGCGATCCGGCGGCGGACGGACTGACCCGGCTCGCCGATCATGTCGAGGCGCCGGCGGCGCTGGCGCGGCGATTGGCGCAGATCCTGGTCGTCGAACGGGACGACAGCCAAGCGCTGGCGGTCGGGCAGCGGTTGGTCACGCTCGGCGGAACGCTCCGGCGCTGGGACGGCTATGTCGCCAAGTCGGGCGGCGCTGCTGCTGCCGAACGGCTCGAGCGGATCAACCGTCTCGCCGCGCTCAACAAGGCGCGGCCCAAGGCGCAAGGCGCGGTCGAGAAAGCCAATGGCCAGCTCGATGAGGCCGAACGCCGCATCGCGTCCGCCCGTGCCGATGCGCAAGCCGCGCGCGCCTCGCTCGAGCGCGCCGAAAATGCCGCGCGCGAGGCGAGTCGCGCCGAGGATCGCGCCACCGCGCAGCTCGAACGTATCGAGGCGCAGCGCGCCGATCTCGACACGCGGGCGCGCCGGGTGGCGGCCGAAGCCGGCGAGGCAGAAGCCGAACTGGCGCGCGCCGAAGCGGCACGCGCCGCCTTGCCCGATGGCGCCGACACCCGGGCTGCGGTGGCACGACTCCAGGCCGAAGCCGAAGCGCGCCGGGCCAATGCATCCAATGCGCGCGCCGACCGCGCCCAGCTCGACCGTGCCATCGCCACCGATCGCGAGCGGCTCGCGGCGGCCGAAGCCGAGCAGAAGGGCTGGAAATCACGCGCCGGCGAAGCCGCCAAGCGGATCGCCGACATGGACAAGCGCGAGGCACAACTCGCCGCCGAGGCCGAGACGGCGGAAGCGCGCCCGGCCGAGCTCGCCACGCAGATCGCGGCGCAGGAGGCGAGCCATGCCGAACTGCGCGCCGCCGCCGAAACCGCGGCTGTCGATGAGCGCGAAGCCGAAGCGCGCGTCCGCACCACCGAGGAGGCCGGCCGTATCGCCGCCGAGGCGCTGTCGCTGGCGCGAGAGGCGCGAGCCGGGGCGGCCGCGCGGGCGGAGAATCAGGATCTGCGCCGCGTCGAGATGGCGCGGCTGTCGGGCGAGCGTTTCGCCTGCCCGCCGCCCTTGCTCGGCGAGCGCGTCGGCTTCGATCTCGATCAGGTCGGCGATCCGCAGGACGAATCGGTCCAGCACGACAAATTGCTGATCGATCGCGAACGGCTCGGGCCAGTCAATCTGGTCGCGGAAACCGAGCTCGCCGAACTCGACGCGCAGCGCACCGACGCTGCCGTCGAGCGCGACGAACTCGGCCAGGCGGTGGCGCAATTGCGCGGCTCGATCGGGACGCTCAACCGCGAGGGCCGGCAACGCCTGCTCGCCGCGTTCGAGGCGGTCAACGGCCATTTCCAGCGGTTGTTCACCACCCTGTTCAACGGCGGCGCGGCGCGGCTCGAACTGGTCGATTCGGACGATCCGCTCGAAGCTGGGCTCGAGATCATGGCGCAGCCGCCGGGCAAGAAACTGCAGTCGCTGACCTTGCTGTCGGGCGGCGAGCAGGCGCTCACCGCCGTCGCGCTGATCTTCGGGCTTTTCCTGACCAACCCCGCGCCGATCTGCGTGCTCGACGAAGTCGACGCGCCGCTCGACGACGCCAATATCGAACGCTTCTGCGATCTGCTCGACCGCATGACCCAGGAAACCGCGACTCGCTATCTGATCGTCACCCACAATGCGGTGACGATGAGCCGGATGCATCGCCTGTTCGGCGTGACGATGGTCGAACGCGGGGTCAGCCGGTTGGTGTCGGTCGATCTGGGTGGGGCGGAGAGTTTGCTGGCGGCCGAGTGAGGCTGGCCGCCGACGATTTCAGGGGAGCTGAAATCGAGGTCAAGGCCAGCCCGGCCGGCGGCGCTGTAGCGCCGTCCGACGACGCGGGCTTTGCCCGCGGCGGAGCTCAGGTCTCAACCCTCTCCGGCAACAACAACTTCCCGAACACCAGCTTGATCACCACGAACACCGCCGCCGCGCCCAGGATCGCGGCGGCGTGGATTCCCCAGAAGCGCCCAGCCGGCATGATCTCCAGCCAGCCGCCAACCACGCCGACCAGATAATTGGCCAATGCCAGGAACAGATAATAGATGCCGACCACCGTCCCGGAGATCGCCCGTGGCGCGGCGCGCGAATAAAGCGCGAGGCTGACCGGAAAGACGTTGGCGAAGCCGAGATTGTTGAGCGTGTTGACCGCGAGCGCGACCCATAAAGCCGGCTTGATCCCGGTCGCTTCGTGACGGTTCGCGACGATCATCACCAGGAGGAACGCGGACGAGGAGATGAGGCAGCCGATGATCAGCTTGGTGATCTCGTCGGGTTCGCGCCAGTGCCGCGCATACCAGCGCCAGAACGCCACCGCCCCGGCCAGCGTCACGAACCCGGTAAAGGCGTCGAACGAAACCAGGAACGAGGTCGGCATGCGGTGCCCGAACAGCATGAATTCGTAACTGCGGTCGGCCCAGACCAGATAGGCGTTGAACATCTGCTGGTTGCCGATCGCGCTCACCGCCAGCACCGGCACCATGAACAGCAGCAGGACCAGCACGATGATATCGCGCCGGGTCATCGCCGGACGTTGCGCGGCCGATGCGCTCGCCGTGCGCCGTTCGGTCAGCGGATCGGGCGGCAAGTGACGGCGCCCGGTGAGATAGATGACCAGCCCGATCACCATGCCGACGCCCGCCGCGCCGAATCCCCAATGCCAGCCGACTTCCTCGCCCAGCGCGCCGCAGACCAACGGCGCGAAGAACGCCCCGACGCTGATGCCGATATAATAGATCTGGAACGCATCGGTCGCGCGGCCGTCGCCAGGTGCGTAGAGCGCCCCGACCTGGCTCGCCAGATTGCCCTTGAGGCAGCCGACGCCGATGACCAGCAACAGCAAGGCGAGCAGGAACGACACGTCGAACGCCATCAGGAAATGGCCCGCCGCCATCAGCAGCGCGCCGATCGTCACCGTCACCGTCTTGCCCAGCCAGCGATCGGCCAGCAGCCCGCCCAGGATCGGCGTGACATAGACCAGCATCGTATAGGTGCCGAAGATGTGCGAGGCGAGCGCCTGGGTGTTGGGCGGCGCGCCGTAGATGCTGGTCAGCACATTGCTGAACCAGCCGAACCCGGCGATCCGTTCGACATGCGGTGCCAGCAGCAGCGCCTTGACCATGTACAGCACCAGCAAGGTCTGCATGCCGTAATAGGAAAAGCGCTCGAACGTTTCGGTGAAGGCGATAACCGGCAGGCCGACGGGATGGCCCAGGAACTCGCGACGGTGCGGCACATCGACAGGCCGCGGCCCGGCATCCGGTTCTTCGATCGTCACCCACCCGCTCCCACTCGAAAGAGCGAGGCTAAGGCGATGGCGCGATCGGAGCAATGGGGCTGGGGATCCGCTCGGCAGATGGTCTTATAGGATTCACGCGGAGGCGCGGAGGCGCGGAGCTTTTTTTCGCGCAATGAGATGGCAGGGCAAATGCGTGGCCTGATCAAGGGCCTCGCGTGGCGAGGCCCCGCCATCGTCTCAGCGCCCTCTGCGCCTCTGCGCGAACCTTCTTCGCGCCTCCGCGCCTCCGCGTGAAAAATCAAATGCCTCGAACGGACCGCCGAATAGTCTCACCCGAAATCCCAACCGCAGCTTGCCCCCGACCAAAGTCTGCGCCACCACCGCGCGCATGACTGAAGCCGATCGCGCCGACACCGTCTTTTTCGGCCATCCGCGCGGGGTCGCCTATCTCGCTTTCACCGAGTGCTGGGAGCGGTTCAGCTATTATGGCATGACCTCGCTGCTGACGCTCTACATGGTGCAGCAATTGTTCCTGCCCGGCCATACCGAGCACGTGCTCGGGCTGGCGGCGTTGCGGCATCTGTTCGGCTGGCACGGCGCGCTCAGCGATGTCGCCTTCGCCTCGCTGATCTACGGCTGGTATAGCGGACTGGTCTATTTCACCCCGATCTTGGGCGGCTGGATCGCCGATCGCTGGCTGGGCGCCAAGGCTACCGTGGTGATCGGCGCGTTGCTGATGTGCGCCGGGCATCTGGCGATGGCATTCGACGCCTCGTTCCTGCTCGCCTTGCTGCTGCTGATCCTCGGCTCGGGCTGCCTCAAGGGCAATATCGCGGCACAAGTCGGCGAGCTCTATCCGGCCGAGGCGGAATCGCGGCGGACCCAAGGCTACACGATCTTTTCCGCCGGCATCAATGTCGGCGCGATCCTGGGTCCGCTGACGTGCGGCGCGCTTGCCGCGCTCTATGGTTGGCATGCCGGGTTCGCGGCGGCGGCGGTGCTGATGCTGCTCGCGTTGATCATCTATCTCGCCGGCCAGCGCCATCTTGCCGGGCGCAGCCCGCGCGCCGATCGGGTCGAGCTGCCGCCGATGACCGCGGCCGAGCGCAAGCGGACATGGCTGCTGATCCTGGTCGCGGCGATGACCTTGTTCCCCAACGTCGCCTTTCCGATGATCTGGAGCATCGGGGTGCTGTGGGTCGATCAGCATGTCAGTCTGTCGACGCCATGGGGCAATGTGCCGCCATCCTGGTTCAACTCGATCGACCCCTTCGCCTCGGTCGTCGCGGTTCCGCCTCTGGTTGCGCTGTGGGCGTGGCAGGCCAGGCGCGGGCGCGAGCCGTCGGACGTCGCCAAGATCGGCCTCGGCTCGCTGTTGACCGGCCTGTCCGCCTTCTTGCTCGTCGCCGGCGCATTGCTCCCCGGTGCCGACGGCAAGACCGCCGTGTGGTGGGCACTGGCCGGGTTCTTCGGCATGGGCGTCGCATTTCTCTATTACTGGCCGGTGCTGCTCGCGCTGATCAGCCAGGCCGCGCCAAAACAGGTCACCGCGACGATGATGGGCGGGGTGTATCTGTCCTTCTTCCTGGGCGGCGTGATTATGGGCTGGGTCGGCAGCTTCTACGACACGATGAGTCCCGCCGCGTTCTGGACGCTCGACGGGGCGATCGGATTGGCCGGCGGGCTGCTGACGCTGGCGATTGCGCGGCCGGTCGCGCGAGCGCTGGAACCGATGCCGGACGGGGTGGCCGAGGCGCGCTGAGCACGCACGAATTCGCTTGGTGCGAGACCGGAACGGGCGTAATATTCGCGTCATGCGCGGGTTTATCCCCTTGCTGGTGCTGGCCCTGGGCGCGACGGCTGCCCCGTCGCTGGCCGATAGCGGCCTTCCCCAGGATCCGCCGGTGGTCCCGGCGACCGGCGTGACCACCGCGGCGACGGCGTCAGAACTGCTCGGTTTCACCGATGCCGAACAGCGCATGACGGTTCCCGTATCGATCGGCCCGAGCGGTCCCTATCCCTTCATCATCGATACCGGGTCGGAGCGCACGGTCGTGTCGCGTGAGCTGGCGAGCATTCTCAAGCTCACCACCGGACGCCGCGTCCATGTGACGACGATGGCGGGACAGAGCGAGCTCGGCACCTACAAGCTCTCCGATCTCCGCGTGAACATGATCGCTCCCGACACGCTCGAGGCGCCGGCGGTCGACGCCACCAATCTTGGTGCGCCCGGCATGCTGGGAATCGACGCGCTCAAGGGCCATGCGGTGTCGATCGATTTCGACAAGAACGTGATGGAGGTTCGCGCGTCCAAGAAGCGCGGCCTGGTCGGCAGCCCCGACGACATCGTGATCCGCGCCAAGAATCTTTACGGCCAGTTGATCGTCACCGATGCGCGCTATCGCGGCAAGCGCATCTCGGTGGTGATCGACACCGGATCGCCGGTCACCGTCGGCAACCTCGCCTTGCTGAAGCTGGTGAAGACCGAGAAATCGCTGGGCAATGTCGCTTTGCTCACCGTGACCGGTCAATATCTCAACGCCGATTATCGCGTGATCGATTCGCTCGACATCGCCGGGGTCGGCTTTCATCAATTGCCGATCGCGTTCGCGGACGCCGTCCCGTTCGACCGGTTCGGGTTGAGCAATACGCCGGCATTGATGCTGGGGATGGATTCGTTGCGGCTATTCCGCCGCGTCCAGATCGATTTCGCCAATCGCGAAATCCGTCTGACCCTGCCGCGCTCGGTCAACGCGGTGCCCGTACGCTTCCGATAATAGCATAAGACCCGACCCGGCGGTTGCCAGCCGCCTGATTTCGCGCTCTAGTCTTCCCAATCATCGCAACAATCGGGGGTCGGCATGCGCGCTTTGGGATGGATCTTGGCGGCGGGACTCGTCGCGCAACCAATATTCGGGGCGGCAGCCGCGTCGGCGGCCGACCTTCGCCCCGACCAGCAGGCGTTTTTCGGCCTCTACAAGGAATTGGTCGAGACCAACACGGTGGTCGATATCGGCAGCTGCACCCAGGCGACCGCGCAGATCGCCGCGCGGATGAAGGCGGCGGGCTATAGCGACAGCGAACTGACGCCCTTTTCGACGCCCGACCATCCCAAGGACGGCGGCCTCGTCGCGGTGCTCAAGGGCAGCGATGCCAAGGCCAAGCCGATGCTGCTGCTCGCGCATATCGACGTCGTCGCCGCCAAGCGCGAGGATTGGGTGCGCGATCCGTTCAAGCTGATCGAGGAGAACGGTTTCTATTACGGTCGCGGCACCGTCGACGACAAGGCGATGGCGGCGATCTGGGCGGATTCGATGATCCGCTTCAAACAGAGCGGCTACAAGCCTAAGCGCACGATCAAGCTGGCGCTGACCTGCGGCGAGGAGACCACCTACGCGTTCAACGGCGCGCAATGGCTGGCCGCGAACAAGCCCGATCTGATTTCCGCCGAATTCGCGCTCAACGAAGGCGGCGGCGGGCGGTACAACCCGAAGGGCGAACGCGAAATGCTGGCGATCCAGGTCGGCGAGAAAGCGGCGCAGAACTTCACCTTCACCACCACCAATCCCGGCGGGCACAGTTCGCAGCCGGTGCCCGACAACGCGATCTACGAGCTGGCCGATGCGCTCGAGAAAGTGCGCGGCTACGAATTTCCGGTGAAGTTCACCGACACCACGCGCGCCTTCTTCACCGCAGTCGCCGGCGCGCCGCAGACCCCGGCGCCGGTGGCCGCGGCGGTCAAGCGCCTGCTCGCCAACCCGAATGATGCGGAGGCGGACAAGATCGTCTCGATGGACAAGGCGATGCATTCGACCCTGCGCACCACCTGCGTCGCGACCTTGCTCAACGCCGGCCATGCCGAAAACGCGCTGCCGCAAAAGGCGACCGCCAACGTCAATTGCCGCATCTTCCCGGGCGAAAGCGTCGACAGCACGCTGGCCAAGTTGAAGGAGTTGGCCGGACCGAAGGTGACGGTGACCGCCAACCAGCCGGTCCGCCCGATCGGCATCCCGCCGACGCTCGATCCCAAGATCGTCGGCCCGATGAAGACGCTGGCCGACAAATATTTCCCGGGCGTGCCGATGCTGCCCAGCATGTCAACCGGTGCCACCGACGGCATCTTCCTCGAAGCGATCGGCATCCCGACCTATGGCGCGCCGGGCGTGTTCATCGAATCCGACTTCAGCGGTATCCACGGGCTGAACGAGCGGATCCGCGTGGAGTCGCTCTATGTCGGGCGCGATTATCTGTACGATCTGGTCAAGGCGTATGCGGGGTAACTCAGGTCGAATGCGACCGAGTTGAATCGTCACCCCGGCCTTGTGCCGGGGTCCACCCGGCGGCAAGCCCGGGAAAAGAAGCTCCTGCTATGCGCTAACCTGCGCAGTGGATGCCGGGACAAGCCCGGCATGACGGCTAAATCTGATCGTATTCGTCTCTAGGTCATCGCCGATTATCGCCGCTCAGCCGCAGCAGCGCCGCGCCATGCGAAGGCACGGTCCGCACAATCCGGCCCGTCGCCGTGCCCGCGTCGGCGCGCGCCCAGCAATCGCGCACGCGCACCGTACCGCGCAGGTCGAGCTGGCTGAGCGCGATCGATATGTCGCGCGCTTTCCCGGCGGTGTTGAACAGCGCGAGATAGGTATCGCCGCCGGGATGGCGCGCCGACCAGATCCGGGTGTCGTCGGCAATGAAGTGCGGACGGTTGTCGCGCGACCGCTGATTGACGGCGATCACTTCGGGATTGGTCAGCAGGTCGAGCGTCGCCTGGTCGAGATGGCGCAGGTCGCCGCCCATGATCAGCGGTGAGCGCGCGATCGACCATAAGGTCATCAGCGTGCGTTGCTCGTCGGGCGTGAACTTGGTGTCGCGCTGCCCGAGCGCGAGGCGGCCGAGCGGCAGCATGTCGGCATCGGGCCAGCATCCCGCCGAACGGTGCGGGTTCCAATTCTCGAGCCGGGTGAACTGCGCTTCCAGCAGCGGCCATTCGTCCCAGAAATCATCCGAGATGCGCCACATCTGCGCGAAACGACGGACATGATCGCCGCGGACCACCGGGGTTTCGCCGGGCGAGAGGCTGAGGATGATCGGCCGCCCGGTCGCCAGGATGGCGCGATGCGCGGCCTCGATCTCGGGCGCATGGGCGTCATAGGGACGGCTCATATCGTCCATCTTGACGAAATCGACGCCCCAGGACGCATAGAGCCGGAACACGCTGTCATAATAAGCCTGCGCGCCCGGCCGGGTCATATCGACTCCGTACATGTCGGGATTCCACGGGCAGATGCTGGTGGTGTCGGCGATATCGCGCGCGGTGTAATGCGTGCCGAGTACCGGCAAATTGCGCTCGACCGCCAGCCGCGTGATGCCGCGCATCAAGTGGATGCCGAACTTGAGCCCGAGCCGGTGGACTTGCGTCGCGATCGGCGCGAAGCCGCGTCCGCCGGCGCTCGACGGAAATCGATTGGGGGCGGGAAGCAGACGGCCATAGCCGTCCATCGTCGGCACCGGCTTGGCGGCATAAGTGTAGCTCGAGGCGCCGGGCTCGTACCATTGAATGTCGATGGTGAAGATGTCGTAGCCGGCCGGCTTCAGCTTCGCCGCCATGATCTGCGCGGTCTCGAGCGCCTGGGCCTCGTTGATCGTCGTGGCGAAGCTGTTCCAGCTATTCCACCCCATTGGCGGCGTGGGCGCGAGCGGGGCGCTCCGGGGCGTGCGGCCGGTTCGCGCGATGGCCGGCGCCGCGGCGACCGCGCCCGTCGCCAGCAGCAGCGCGCGGCGGTCGATCGCCGGGCCGCTCATGCTGCCATTTCCTTGCTCGATACCGCCAGCCGGATTGCGTCCACTATTCACTCCCTCCCTCGACGCGCGTCCCGGCATACGGTCACGCGGTTGGGATTCGGTAAGTCAATTGTCCGACAAAATCCAGCCAATGTACCTGGAGGCGGGAGAGGGCCGGCACCGTCTCAGCGAAGCTGAAAACGACTCTAGACCGTCACCTGCTCGCCCAATTCGAGCACCTTGCCTGGCGGGATGTGGAGGAAATCGGTCGGGTCGCTGGCATTGCGCTGCAGGAACATGAAGATGCGGTCCTGCCATAACGGCATGCCGACTTCGGCATCGGGCTTGAGCGTGTTGCGCCCGATGAAATAGCTCGCCTTCATCGGGTGCAGGTCGATCAGCCCCGCTTTGGTCGCGTCGGCCAGCGCGCGCGGCACGTCGGGCGTTTCCATGAACCCGTAGCGCAGGACGACGACGCTGAAATTGTCGTCGATCCGTTTAACCTCGCACCTTTCCTCGGGCGGTACTTGCGGCCGGTCGGCGGTGCGCACCGACGCCACCAGATTGACCTCGTGCAGCACCTTGTTGTGCTTGAGGTTGTGGAGCAGCGCGCCAGGCGCGCTGTCGGGATTGCCGGTCAGGAAGATCGCGGTACCCTCGACTCGTTCCGGCGCGCGGCGCGCGAGCGCGGCGGCAAGGTCGGCGAGCGGGACGCTCTGGCGCTGTTCGAACGTCTTGACGATCGCCTTGCCGCGCACCCAGGTGAAGATGACCAATCCGATCAGCGCGGCGATCACTAACGGCACCCAACCGCCTTCGATCACGCGCAGGATGTTGGCGCCGAAAAAGATCAGATCGAGCGTCAGGAACGGCAGGATCAGCGCCAGCGCCCAAGCGCGCGGCCAATGCCAGCTGTGCCGCACCACGACATAAGCGAGCAGGGTGGTGATCACCATTGTGCCCGTCACCGCGATGCCATACGCCGCCGCCATCGCCGAGGAGGTGCGGAACTGGACGACCAGCACCAGCACGCCGACCAGCAGCAGCCAGTTGATCGACGGCAGATAGATCTGTCCGGCATAATCGGCTGAGGTATTGCGTACTCTGAGGCGCGGCAGGAAGCCGAGCTGCACCGCCTGTTGCGTCAGCGAATAGGCACCGGTGATCACCGCCTGGCTGGCGATGATCGTCGCCAGGGTGGCGAGGATGACGAGCAACGGCCGCACCGGCTCGGGCGCCATCAGGAAGAACCAGTCGGCATTCTCCCATTTCTGACCGGTAGCCTGCACCGCTTCGAGCTTGTTGAGCGTGTAGGCGCCTTGTCCGAGATAATTGAGGCACAAAGCCGGGAAAGCGAGCAGGAACCAGCCGAGCCGGATCGGCTTCGCTCCGAAATGGCCCATATCGGCGGTCAGCGCCTCGGCACCGGTCACGGTCAGGAACACCGCGCCGAGCACGAACAGCCCGAGCACGCCGTGCGTCACCAGGAATTGCCCGGCATGATAGGGATTGAACGCCCACAGGATGCCGGGCTCATCGGCGATATGATAGAGGCCGAGCCCGCCGATCACGAGAAACCACAAGACGCAGACCGGGCCGAACAATCCCGACACGCGTGCGGTACCGTGGGACTGAATCAGGAACAGCCCGATCAGGATCACGATGGTGACCGCCATGATCGTGTGATCGCCGATCGCATCGGCGCCGCCGGGAATGGTGCGCAGGCCTTCCACCGCCGACAGCACCGACAGCGACGGGGTGATGATCGCATCGCCATAGAATAACGCCGCGCCCGCCGCGCCGAGCGCCAGCGCGATGCGCGAGCGCCAACCCAATGCTCGCCGCGCCAGCGCCGCGAGAGCCAGCACACCGCCTTCGCCTTGATTGTCGGCGCGCATCAGGAAGGTGACATATTTGATCGAGACGATCAGAATCAGCGACCATAAGGCCAGGCTGAGTACGCCCAATATCTCATCGGCGGTCAGGCCATCGGCGGCCGCCTGGCCGAGCGCTTCGCGAAATGCGTAAAGCGGGCTGGTGCCGATGTCGCCGAACACCACGCCGATCGCGCCGATGGTCAGCGCTGCCAGCGCTTTCTTCGACATCGTCTGTTGGGGTGAAGTGGCTGCTGACATGGAGTCGTTGGGGCCTGCCGGAAAGGACGGGGCGCTTTACGCCTGTTGGCGCGGCGATCAAGGGGCTTTTGGTGCAACGCCGCAAGCCATTGATCGCGCCCTTTTATTACGGCATGGATGGGGAATGGTTCCCTTTTCGTTCGCTGGCCATCAATTTGCCGCGCTGCCCGACGGCGCGCTGTTCTGGCCTGCGCGGCGTGCGCTGATCGTCGCCGACCTGCATTTCGAGAAGGCGAGCTGGTTCGCGAGCTTCGGCCAGATGCTGCCGCCCTATGACAGCGCGGCGACCCTGGCGGCGCTGGAACAGGCGGTCGCAGCAACCGCTCCGGCGGAGATTTGGTGCCTCGGCGACAGCTTCCACGATTCGCGCGGATGCGAGCGCTTGCCCGCGGCCGAACAGGACCGGTTGCGCGCGCTGACCGCGGCGCATCGCTTCGTCTGGGTCATCGGCAATCACGACCACGCCATGGTCGATCCGTGCGGCGGCGAGATCGTCGATGAAGCCGAGATCGACGGGCTGGTGCTGCGCCACGAAGCCGATCCGCGCGATCCGCGGCCCGAATTGTCGGGGCATTTCCATCCCAAATTGCGCGTCCGCGTGCGTGGGCGGTTGGTGTCGCGGCGCTGTTTCGTCGCGACCGGCACCAAGCTGGTGCTGCCGGCTTTCGGGTCGCTGACCGGCGGGCTCGATGTCCATCATCCCGAGATCGTCCGCGCGGTGGGCCGGCGTGGTGAGGCTTTGGTGCCGGTAGCCGATCGGTTGCTGAGATTCCCGCTGGCCGCGTGAGATCTTAGCCCTCTCCCGCCTGCGGGTGCACCGGGTCGGTCATGCCCCCGGCATGACCTGAACAGCGCGGGGCGCTGTTCACCCGGTGCAGGTTGGGTGAGGGTCTTCTTTCTTCTTCCAAGCCTGCGCCGAGACAGAAGAAGTAAGAAGACCCTCACCTTCCCACCGCTTCGCGGCGGGCCCCTCCCGCATCAGGTAAACAGCGCCCCGCGCTGTTTAGGTCATGCCGGGGGCATGACCGACCTGATGCGCCCGCAAGCGGGAGAGGGGAAAAGGGAAACGGCTTTACTTCGCCAGCGCCGGAAACGCCGCCTTGAACGCCGCGACCTTGGGCTTGTCCCACGCCACGATGTACGGATGGTTGGGATTCTTGTCGAAGAAATGCTGGTGATAGGCCTCGGCCGGATAGAAGCCGCCAGTCTCCAGCTTCGTCACGATCGGCCGCGGATAGGCTTTCGCCTGGCCGAGCTGCGCGATGTACGCCGCCGCCACCGCACGCTGAGCCGCATTCTGCGGGAAGATCGCCGAGCGATAGCTGGTGCCTTGGTCGGGTCCCTGGCGGTTGAGCGTCGTCGGGTCGTGCGCGACGGCGAAATAGATGCGCAGCAACGTGCCGTAGCTTACGACGCGCGGATCGTAGGTAACGCGGATCGCTTCGGCATGGCGCGTTCCCTCGGTTGACACCTGGTCATAGGTCGCGGTTGCGGCGGTGCCGCCGGCATAGCCAGCCGCGACGCTGGTTACGCCCTTCACGCGCTCGAACACCGCTTCCATGCCCCAGAAACAGCCGCCGGCGAGGACGGCGACATTTGGCTTCACCGTCGGCTGAACGTCATGCGCCGGCGCCGGAATCGGCACCGCGCGTTCGGCATGCGCGAAGGGGCTGGTGAAGATCGCCGCGGCCAGCGCACCGGCGGCGGCAAGCGGCAGAACATATTTGATCATGCGAGGGGCTCCGTTGTTCCGATCATATAGATACGGAACGGGAGCGCCCAAGGTTTCAGCCCGCCAAATGCACGATTGCGGCCGGGGTCTGCGGCGCGGTGTGCGCGCCCGCCGGATGTAGCGTCATCACGCCGACTCCGCCCAATGCGAAGCCACCGACGAACCGCCAGAAAAACGAGGAAGTGAGGAGGGCCTTCATGGCTCTTGTCCCTTTGTTGCGGGTGCGAAATCGGCGTTCGGGCGCTTCGCTTCAACCCTGATGATCGAAACGATAGGTTTCCCCGCCTGAACTTTCTCTGGCCCGTTCGTTCATCGGAGGTTGGGGTTTGTTACGAGGATGTGATGCCATTTGCGCAATAACGAGGGAGTGCCCCCGCAATCACCGTCATGCCGGGCTTGTCCCGGCATCCACCGTGCAGTTGAGCCGAAGGCTAGAACCTCTTGTCCAGGACTTGCTGCCCGGTGGACCCCGGCACAAGGCCGGAGTGACGGGAGGGACGTAAATACGTCCGCCGCGGTCGCTTAACGCAGCGCGGCGCACGCCGTCTGGATGCGCTCGCAGGCTTCGCGCAGCAGCTCGTCCGAGGTGGCGTAGCTGATCCGCATCGCCGGCGAGAGGCCGAACGCCTCGCCCTGCACCGCCGCGACCTTGGCGTCGTCGAGCAGGTACGTGACGAAATCCTCGTCGGTCGCGATCGGCTTGCCGCCCGGCGTGGTCTTGCCGATCAGCGCGGAGAATTCGGGATAGACGTAGAACGCACCCTCGGGACGCGGGCAGGTGATGCCGGTCGCCTGGTTGAGCATCGACACCACCAGGTCGCGGCGATGCTCGAACAATTTGGCATTGTCCTTGAGGAACGCCTGGTCGCCGGTCAGCGCGGCGACACTCGCCGCCTGGGCGATCGAGCACGGGTTGCTGGTCGATTGCGACTGCAGCTTCGACATCGCCTTGATCAGCCACGGCGCGCCTGCCGCGAAACCGATCCGCCAGCCGGTCATCGCATAGGCCTTGGAACAGCCATTGGCGGTCAGCGTGCGGTCGTAGAGCGACGGACAGACCTGCGCGATCGAGGTGAAGTTGAAATCGTCGAACACGATATGCTCGTACATGTCGTCGGCGAAGATCCAGACGTGCGGATGGCGTTCGAGCACCGCGCCCAGCGCCTTCAATTCGGCTTCGCTATAGGCCGCGCCGGTCGGGTTGGACGGCGAGTTGAGGATCACCCATTTGGTCTTGGGCGTGATCGCCGCCTCGAGTTGCTCGGGCTTGAGCTTGTAATTCTGATCCGCGCCGGCCGCGGCGAACACGGGGGTGCCGCCGGCGAACAGCACCACGTCGGGATAGCTGACCCAATAAGGCGCGGGAATGACGACCTCGTCGCCCGGGTCGATCGTGGCGACCATCGCATTGAACAAGGTATGCTTGCCGCCCGCGTTGATCGTGATCTGGCTGATGTCATAGTCCAGCGCGTTGTCGCGCTTGAACTTGAGCCGCACCGCTTCCTTCAGCTCGGGCGTGCCGTCGACATTGGTATATTTGGTCTTGCCGTCGCGGATCGCCTTGATCCCGGCTTCCTTGATGAAGTCGGGCGTGTCGAAATCGGGCTCGCCGGCGCCCAGGCCGATCACGTCGACACCGGCGCGCTTGAGCTCCAGCACGCGGCTGGTGATCGCCAGCGTCGGCGAGGGCTTGATGCGGGCGAGCGCGGCGGAAGGCTGCATGATAGGCTCCTGATAGTCGGGGGCGGCTATAGCGATGCGCCCAGCCTTCGCAACCGCACCAAAAGTTTCGCGGCTTTATAGCTTCGCTGTCGGCGGCCGCCCCTTACCGCTCGCGTGTCGCCGCGAACTTCACCTTGGGATAGCGGTCGGCGACATAGCCGACGTCCCAGGCGGATTTCGCCATGTACACCGGGTTGCCGTCGCGATCCTTGGCCAGCGCGCTCCGGTTGAGGTCGAGGAATTCCTTGAGCGCCGCGGCGTCGTCCGATGAAATCCACCGCGCGGTCTCGTACGGCGCCATCTCCAGCCCTGCCGCGACCTTATATTCGGCGTCGAGCCGGCTGATCAGCACTTCGAGCTGAAGCTGTCCGACCACGCCGATCACCCAGTTCGACCCGATCTCGGGATAGAAGACCTGGGTCACGCCTTCCTCGGCCATGTCGTCGAGCGCCTTGCGCAATTGCTTGGTCTTGGTCGGGTCCTTGAGCACCACGCGGCGCAGGATTTCGGGGGCGAAATTGGGCAGGCCGGTGAAGCGCACGTCGGCGCGCTCCGACAAGGTATCGCCGACCCGCAACGTGCCGTGATTGGGGATGCCGATGATATCGCCCGGATAGGCCTCGTCGGCCACTTCGCGGTTCTGCGCGAAGAACAGGATCGGCGAATGCACCGCGATCGGTTTGCCGTGGCCGGTCGGGGTCAGCTTCATGCCGCGTTTGAAGGTGCCCGAGCACAGCCGCATGAAGGCGATGCGGTCGCGATGCTGCGGGTCCATGTTCGCCTGGACCTTGAACACGAAGCCGGTGACCTCGTCGAAATCGGGCGAGACCGGGGCGGGCTCGGCGGGCTGCGGGCGCGGCGACGGGGCGTGAGCGGCGAGCGCGGCGATCAGTTCGGCAACCCCGAAATCCTTGAGCGCCGAACCGAAATAGACCGGGGTCAAATCGCCATGGCGATAGGCGTCGCCATCGAACGCGGCATAGCCGGCCTGCGCCAGTTCGACTTCCTCGGCAATGTCGACGGGGAGCTCCGGCGCGTCCTCGACCTTGCCGAGAAATTCGCGGCTGTCCCCCTCGGGGCGGCTGACCTTGTTGGTGACGAGATCGAGCACGCCCTGGAATTGTCCGCCCATGCCGACCGGCCAGCTCATCGGCGCGACGTCGAGCGCCAGCACGTCGGCGATCTCGTCGAGCAGCTCGAACGGCGGCCGCCCTTCGCGGTCGACCTTGTTGACGAAGGTGATGATCGGCACCGACCGCAGCCGGCAGACCTCGAACAATTTGCGCGTCTGCGCCTCGATGCCGCGCGCGGCGTCGATCACCATCACCGCCGAATCGACCGCGGTCAGCGTGCGATAGGTGTCCTCGGAAAAATCCTCGTGGCCGGGCGTGTCGAGCAGGTTGAAGGTGATGCCGTCCTTCTCGAACGTCATCACCGAGCTGGTCACCGAAATGCCGCGCTGCTGCTCGATCTTCATCCAGTCCGATCGCGCGCGCCGCGTCTGCCCGCGCGCCTTGACCTCGCCGGCCAGATGGATGGCGCCGCCGAAATAGAGCAGCTTTTCGGTCAGCGTGGTCTTGCCGGCGTCAGGGTGCGAGATGATCGCGAAAGTGCGGCGGTCGGAAATGCTCATGGTGCGCGGCTCCTAGGGCGTGGCGGCGCTACCGGCAAGGCGAGCGGATCAGGCTTCCAGCGTGATGGCCATCCGACATGTCCAGTCCGCGCCGGGCGCGACCTCGAACACGCCGGGCTTGGCGCGGAAATCGTCGTCGAACCCGGCGGGATCGGCATGGCCGTGCCACGGCTCGACGCAGACGAAGGCGGCGCCCGGCTTGGTCCAGATGCCGAGATACGGCGTGTCCGGAAAATCGATCCTGAGCTGCGGCCCGTCGGCGGCGCCATAGGTCGCGCTTTGCGATGCCACCGGATCCCAGATCAGCGCGTCGTCGGCGAACAGATCGTCGGTCAAATCGAGGATCTTGCCGTCGAGCGGAGAGGGGCGCTTCGCCGCGAACAGACCGCCGGCAAGCTCGACGATGTCGCTCGGCTCGTCGTTCGATAAGGTGATGCGGTGCTCCTCGCGCGGTCGGCCATAAGGCAGCGGCCAGGCGAAGGCGGGGTGAAAGCCGAAACTCGCGGGCAGCGGCTCGCTTGCCGGGTTGGAGAGTCGCACGTCGATCGCCAGGGTCGCCGCCTCGATCGAGAAATCTACCTCCAGCACGAAATCGAACGGATAGTGCGCTCGCGTCTCGGTATTGGCGGTCAGGCGGAATGCGGCGCTGGTGTCGGTCCGCCGGGCTAGCTCGAACATCTGTGTCCGCGCGAGGCCGTGCTGTTTCATCGGATACTCGCGCCCGTCGATCCGCAGTGCGTCGCCGTTCAGCCGCCCGACGATCGGGAACAGGATCGGCGCGTGCCCGGTCCAATAAGCCGGATCGGCATTGGTCATCAGCTCGCGGCCTTGGGCGTCGCGCAGATGCGTCAATTCGGCCCCGGAAGGGTTGATCGCCGCGGACAGGCGGTCATTGCCGATCTCGATCAGATGTTCGGTCATCGATCCTTCTCCTCCTGGGCCGGCGTGCGGCTCAGCCTCGCGCAACCTGGAATCCGGCGAAGGACTGGCTGACCGGCATCAGTTCGAGCGTGTTGATGTTGAGGTGCGGCGGCAACTGAGCGACCCACAGCAAGGTCTGCGCGATATCGTCCGCGGTCATCGGATTGGCACCGCCGTACAGCTTGTCCGATGCTTCCTGGTTGCCTTCGGTGCGGACCAGGGTGAATTCGGTCTCGACCATGCCTGGTTCGATCGAGGTGACGCGTACCCCGCTGCCGGCCAGGTCCGACCGCAGCCCGAGGCTGAACTGGTGCACGAATGCCTTGGTCCCGCCATAGACGTTGCCGCCGGCATAAGGATAGGTCGCCGCGACCGACGAGATGTTGATGATCGCGCCCTTGCGCTCGATCAGGGCAGGCAGCAGCTTGCGCGTCAGCGACACCATAGCGGTGACGTTGGTGTCGATCATCGTTTTCCATTGATCGAGCGACGCCGACTGCGCCGGCGCGGTGCCGAGCGCGAGCCCGGCATTGTTGATCAGCAGGTCGACGTGGCGGAACTCGGCGGGCAGCGCGTCGAGCGCGGCATCACGTGCGGCTTCGTCACGCACGTCGAACACCGCGCCATGGATCTTGTCGGCGCCAAGCTCGGCGACCAGCGCTTCGAGCCGCTCCTTGCGCCGCCCGGTCGCGATCACGCGCCAGCCGGCGGCGACGAATGCACGCGCCGCTGCCTCGCCGATGCCCGAGGTTCCGCCGGTGATCAGGGCTGTGCGCATGCGTTCTTTTCCTTCCGCTTGAGTAGACAGACCCTCACCCTTCCGGCGCTTCGCGCCTCCCTCCCTCTCCCGCATGCGGGAGAGGGAAGGGGTCCGCCGCCGAAGGCGGTGGGAAGGGTGAGGGTCTATTTTATCCCCGTAACGTCGCCCCGAGTTTCTCCGCCGCCGCGACCACCTTGTCGGCGATCGCCTTCAGATCGGCATCGGTGAAGCTCTTCTCGCTCGGTTGCAACGTCACCTCGATCGCCATCGACTTCACCCCATCACGTTCGAACAGATCGAACACGCGTGCGGCGGTGATCGCGGTCTTGTCCGATCCGCGCACCGCGCGAGTCAGCGCATCGGCGGTCAGGCCGGCGGGAACGGTGAAGGCGAAGTCGCGCTTGACTGCCTGGAGCGCGGGCGGCGCATAAGCCGGGCGCATGAAGCCAGTCGAGCGTTTGCCCGGGATCGCGTCGATATAGAGTTCGACCGCCGCGACCGGACCGTCGAGGTCGAACGCCTTGGCGGTCAGCGGGTGGAGCATGCCGAACGCGGCGAGCACGGTCTTGGGACCGAGCCGCAACGTGCCGGACTGGCCGGGGTGCCAGGTCTCGCCCGCGTCGCCCATCACCTGGAGGTTGTCGACCGGCGCACCGGCGGCAGCGAGCAGCGCCAGCGCCTCGGCCTTGGCGTCGAACGCGTCGAAACCCTGCGCCTTGCCCGCTTGCCAGCCACGCGGGCGGCGGTCGCCCGCCAATACCACGCCCAGGGTCGGGCGCTCCGCGTCGGCCAGATAGCGCCGGCCGAGCTCGAACAGCCGCACGCTGCCGGCGCCACGATTGAGGTTGCGCGCCGCCGCCGACAACAGGCCGGGCAGCAGCGACGGCCGCATGACCTTGAGATCCTCGCTGATCGGGTTGGCGAGGCTCCACGCGCCGCCGCCGAACGCATCCGCCTCGGCCTGGCTGAGGAAGCTCCAGGTCACCGCTTCGTCGAGCCCGTGCGCCGCCGCGGCACGGCGCAATTTGCGTTCGAGCTTCTGCTCGGGCGTCGCGGTCGGGCGCGCCACGCCGGGCGCGCGATCGAGCGGCACCGGCTGAACCTTGTCGATTCCCTCGATGCGGATGACTTCCTCGACCAGATCGGCCGCGCCGTCGATATCGCGTCGCCAGGTCGGCACGGTGACTTGCCAGTCGGCGTCGACCGCGAAGCCGAGGCGTTCGAGGATATCCTTTTGCCGCTCGGGCGCGACGGCGAGGCCGCCGAGCGTCTCGGCTCGCGACGGATCATAGCCGATCGTGCGCGGCGCGAGCGGCGGTTCACCCGCCCGCGTGATCCCGCTCGCGGTCCCGCCGCAATGGTCGAGCACCAATTTGGTCGCGATCGCCAGGCCGTCGTCGAGGAAGGCCGGGTCGACTCCGCGCTCGAACCGCTGGCGGGCGTCGCTGGTCAGGCCGAGCTTCTGCCCGGTTCGCGCGATATGGTCGGGATCGAAATAGGCGCATTCGATAACGACGTCAGCGGTCGTCTCCGACACGCCCGAATGCTCGCCGCCCATGATGCCGCCGATATCGTGCACGGCAACATCGTCGGCAATCACCGTCATCGTCTCGTCGAGACTATAGGTCTTGCCGTTGAGCGCCAGCACCTGCTCGCCCTGCTTGGCGCGCCGTGCGACCAGCCCGCCGGTCAGCTTGGCCTTGTCATAGACGTGCAGCGGCCGGCCGAGATCGACCGAGACGAAATTGGTGATGTCGACCAGTACCGAGATCGGCTTCTGCCCGATCGCGGTCAGGAAGCGGCGCATCCATTCGGGCGCGGCACCATTGGCCACGCCGCGGACTTCCTGCCCGTAGAAAGCCGGACAGCCGGCGGCGTCCTCGATGCGAATGTCGGGGCCTGGGCCTTCGCCTGCGATCGGCGCGATCGCTTCGACACGATAGACCTGGGCGAGCGGCTTGAGCGTGCCCAGCCCGGCCGCGGCAAGATCGCGCGCGATGCCGCGCACGCCCATGCAATCCTGACGGTTAGGGGTGATCGACACGTCGATGACCGGATCGTTGAGCCCGGCATAGTCCGGGAACGCCGTGCCGATCGGTGCGTCGGCCGGCAGCTCGATTATGCCGTCATGATCGTCGCCGAGTTCGAGCTCGCGCGTCGAGCACATCATGCCGTTCGATTCGACCCCGCGGATCGCCGAGACCTTGAGCTCCATGCCGTTGGCCGGCACGATCGCGCCCGGCAGCCCGAGCACGCCGACCAGCCCGGCGCGCGCATTGGGCGCCCCGCACACGACCTGGAGCGGCGCGCCGTCGCCGGTATCGACGGTCAGCACCTGCAATTTGTCGGCCTGGGGATGACGCTCGGCGGTCAGCACGCGCGCGACCTTGAACGCCGCCAATTTCTCGCCGGGATTGTCGACGCCCTCGACCTCCAGGCCGACACGGGTCAGCGCCTCGACGATGTCGTCGAGCGAGGCCTGGGTGTCGAGATGCTCCTTGAGCCAGTTCAGCGTGAACTTCATGCCCCTACTCCTCCGCTGAGCGTGGGCACGTCGAGCGCCGCGAAGCCATAATGTTTGAGCCAGCGGATATCGCCGTCGAAGAACGCCCGCAGGTCGTCCATGCCGTATTTGAGCATCGCCAGCCGATCGATCCCGCAGCCGAACGCGAATCCCTGCCATTCGTCGGGATCGAGCCCGCACGCCGCGATCACCTTCGGATGCACCATGCCGCTGCCCAGCACTTCCATCCAATGGTCCGATCCGCCGATCACGCGCTTGCCGTTCTGGATCGTATAGCCGACATCGACCTCCGCCGACGGCTCGGTGAAGGGGAAATAGCTCGGCCTGAGGCGCAGCACGATGTCGTCGCGCTCGAAATAGGCCTTGAGAAAGGTCTCGAGCGTCCATTTGAGGTGACCGAGCGTGATCCCCTTGTCGATCACCAGCCCTTCGACCTGGTGGAACATCGGCGTGTGCGTCGCGTCGGAGTCCGACCGATAGGTGCGGCCGGGCGCGATGATGCGGATCGGCGGCTTCTGGTTGACCATCGTGCGGATCTGCACCGGCGAGGTGTGCGTGCGGAGCAGCATCTTTTTCTGCTCCCTCTCCCCTCCGGGGAGAGGGTTGGGGAGAGGGGCAGTGCCGCGAGCGCCGTCGCTTGCCCCTCTCCCGCCTTCGCTTCGCTCGGCACCCGCATCAGGTGAACGATCCCCCGGATCGTTCAGGTCAGGCCGGGGGCCTGACCGACCTGATGCGCCCCAAAGGGGAGAGGGGGACATGTAAAAGGTGTCATGCATCGCCCGCGCCGGGTGCGATTCCGGGATATTGAGCGCGGTGAAATTGTGCCAGTCATCCTCGATCTCCGGACCGGTCGCGACCGCGAAGCCCAGATCGGCGAAGATTTCGGCGAGTTCGTCCATCACCTGGCTGACCGGATGCACCGTGCCGGCCGCCGGGACATCCACCGGCAAGGTCATGTCGAGCGTCTCGCCCGCCAGCCGCGCATCGAGCGCTTCGCGTTCGAGCCCCGTCTTGCGTGCCGTCAGCGCCTCGGTCACCGCCTCGCGCAGCGCGTGGATGCGCGGGCCGGTCGTCTGGCGCTCCTCGGGCGACATGCCGCCCAGGGTCTTGAGCAATCCGGTCACGCTGCCCGACTTGCCGAGCGCCGAGACGCGGATGTCCTCCAGCCCGGCCAGATCGGCACTGCCGATCGCCGCGAGCAGGTCGCGCTGGAGCTGGTCGAGATCACTCATCGTTCAATCCGATCGTCCATAGATAGAGGTCGCCGTCCTCATGGTCGGTGCGCTCGCCGGTGCGGGTGAAGCCGTTACGCTCCAGCACGAGTTGAGAGGGCCGGTTGCCCACCCCGGTCTCCGCGGTCAAGCTGTCAAAGCCTGCCGCCCGCACGATCGGCAGCAGGGCGGTGACCGCGCCGGTGGCATGGCCGCGCCCCTGGCGGCTATCGGCGATGCCATAGCCGATCTCCGGCCGCTTGCCGTCCTGCGGGCGGGTGAAGCTGATCATCCCGACCGCCTCGCCATCCGCGACGACCAGCCAGGCGACGTCGCCGCCCAAGGCCTCGCGATTCTTCGCGGCGACGCCACGGATCAATTCGATCACCTCGACCGGCGCGACGCCGCCGTCGCAGATCGCGGGTGCTTCCGCCGCTGCCGGACTCTCGCCCAGCAACCACGCGAAATCGCCGTCCTGCATCGCTTTCAGTTCGACCACGTCGATTCTCTCAAAGAAGGTAGGGTTGAACGCGACCAAGCTCGATCGTCACCCCGGCCTTGTGCCCGTTCGAGCTTTGGCTTGCCCCCGGCAAGCCAAGATCGTGTCCGGGGGACACGATCTCGCTCGAACGCCACCGGGCGGCAAGCTTGGGAAAAGAAGCTCTGGTTACTGCGCTAACCTGCACGGTGGATGCCGGGACAAGCCCGGCATGACGGCCAAAACTGATCGCGCTCAACACTAGGTGCTGCTCCCTGACTCCGAAAACGAAAAGGGCGCCGGTGTTGCCACCGACGCCCCTATTCCTCACTCGCTACAGGTCGCTCAGGCGGCCTGGGGCAGTGCCGCCTTCGCCTGCGCGATGATGGCGGTAAACGCTTCCGACTCGTGCATCGCGATATCGGCCAGGACCTTCCGGTCGAGGTCGATGCCGGCGAGCTTCAGGCCGTGCATGAATTGCGAATAGGTCAGGCCTTCCGCGCGGACGCCGGCGTTGATGCGTTGGATCCACAGACCGCGGAAAGTCCGCTTTTTGACCTTGCGGTCGCGATACGCATATTGTCCGGCCTTTTCGACGGCCTGACGAGCGATGCGGATGGTGTTCTTGCGGCGACCCGAATAGCCCTTGGCCTGCTCAAGAATGTTCTTGTGCTTGGCGCGGGTGGTCACACCACGTTTGACGCGTGCCATAGTGTTCTAGCTCCTCAGTTCAGGCCGTACGGGGCCCAGGCCTTCACCGTCTTGGTGTCGGCGTCCGACAGCACCGAGGTGCCGCGGTTCTGGCGGATGTACTTGCCGTTGTGGCTGATGAGCCGGTGGCGCTTGCCGGCGACGCCGTGCTTCAGCTTACCGGTGGCGGTGAGCTTGAAGCGCTTCTTGACGCCGCTCTTGGTCTTGAGCTTGGGCATTTTGGTCCTTTCGTTATGGCGACGCGCAAGCCTGCCGCGGCAGCCCTTGATGGCCGGGCAAACTTCATCCGCATCGCTCGGAAGTGGGCGCGCATAGCGGCGAGTCCCGGGAAAAGCAACCTTAGCGTGTGGCTATTTGGTTCGCGCAGAGGCGCAGAGATCGTTGGAAGAGCTGCTCGCCGTAGGCGCCCATTTCGAGGGGCTGCGAAGAGAGGGGCGGCGTTGCCGCTCGTCCTACCTCAGCGCTCTCTGCGCCTCTGCGCGAAAAAATCAATGCCCCCGGCAGGCTATGGCTTCGAGCACGTCTTCCACGCGCGCGGGATCGCCCACTGCGATCACTTCGCCGTTGCTGGCGGCGGTCAGCGGATCGCCGGACCAGTCGCACATATGTCCGCCGGCGCCCTCGACGACGGGGACCAGGGCAGCGAAATCATGGAGCTTGAGGCCGGCTTCGACCACCAGATCGAGCCAGCCCGACGCCAGCGTGCCATAATTGTAGCAGTCGCCGCCGAGCACGACCGATCGCACCGCTCCATCGAGATGCTCGAAGGCGTGGAGCTGCGAATCGTCGAACAAGGCGGGCGAGGTCGTGGCGAGCAGGGCATGGCTCAATTCGCGGCAGGCGCGCGTCTTCGCGGGCTTGCCGTTGAACAATGTCGGCCGCCCGACCGCGCCGATCCAGCGTTCCTTCAGGATCGGCTGGTCGATGATCCCGATCGCCGGCCAGCCATCGACCACCAGCGCTATCAGCGTCCCAAACAGCGGCCGTCCGGCGATGAACGCCCGCGTCCCGTCGATCGGATCGAGCACCCATTGCCGCCCGGTCGATCCTTCGGTCGTGCCGAATTCCTCCCCCGAAATGCCGTCGCGGGGTGCCTCGGCGGCGAGCAGCGCGCGCATCGCCTGTTCGGCGGCGCGGTCGGCGATCGTGACGGGGGAGGCGTCCTCCTTGATCTCGACGTCGAACGGTGCGCGGAAATGCGGCCGGATCGCCGCGCCGGCGGCGTCGGCCAAGGCCATGGCGAGAGCGATGTCGGTATCGGTGATGCGCATGGGGTGGCCCTAAGGGGAGTCCGAGGGGGCGGCAATGGCGGAAGCGGCTCGCTCGATTACCGCCGGATCAAAGCCCTCTCCCGTTTACGGGAGAGGGTTGGGTGAGGGTCTTTTTTCTTCTTCCAAGCGGTTCCGCATGAAAAAGAAGAAAGAAGACCCTCACCCTCCCACCGCCTGACGGCGGCGGGCCCCTCCCTCTCCCGCAAGCGGGAGAGGGGTTCGCAGTTCAGCCCCCTCAAGGGCGAGGAGATTGACATCTCTCCTCTGGCGTCCACCGCCCCACAGGTCTAGGCAATGCTCGCCTTGCCGCCCCCAGCACTATCCTTCGGAGAGTCGTCCATGCGCCTGCCGCTTCGCCTTCTTCCCCTTTCACTCGCCGTGATCGCCATGCCCGCCGCCGCGGCGCTGTCGACCGGTGCCGCCGCGCCCGATTTCAACACCCGCGGCGCGATCAACGGCAAGGTCTTCCGCCTGCATCTGGCCGATCAGCTCAAGAAGGGCCCGGTCGTGCTCTACTTCTTCCCGGCCGCCTACACGTCGGGCTGTAATGCCGAAGCGCACGAATTCTCCGAACATATCGACGAGTTCAAGGCCGCCGGCGCGACCGTGATCGGCATGTCGACCGACGCCGTGCCGACCCTGGTCAAATTCTCGACCGAGAAATGCGCCGGCAAATTCCCGGTGGCGAGCGCCGGGCCGCGCATCGTCAGCGCCTATGACGTCGCGCTCGGCAAGCAATTCACCGATCCCAAGACGGGCAAGGCGCGCGACATCACCAACCGCACCAGCTACGTGATCGGCCGCGACGGCAAGATCAGCTTCGTCCATTCGGACCTGTCGTACGTCGACCATGTCAAGCTGACGCTGGAAGCGGTCAAGGCGCTTAAATAGGCGGGTTCGGCGCGCGCGGAACCAGGAAATACGCTGCTCGAATTTGAGGGTGATTCCGCCCTCTCGTCGTCATGCCGGGCTCGTCCCGGCATCCACCGTGGTACTCGACCTGCAGCCGCGGGGTGCGCGGCATCGTGGATGCCGGCACAAGGCCGGCATGACGACTGATGCTGATTTCAGCGGTTCTGGTCCCTGCCGCGACGCCAAACCCATGCACTCCCCGCGTTTAGAGGAGTTGAAAGCGTGCCGAACCCGCCGGATTTATCGCCGAAACGAGCAGGAAACCGGGGTCAATGATACCTATCCGATAGGTTCGCAAACGCGATCTTAGCCTATCGCGGCTAGGACTTTGCCATCGCCCGGGCGGCGATTCTGGCAAGGGAGCGGACGGTGGCGAGCGCCGTAGAGAATTCATCCAAGGCGTCGGATCGGCTCTATGCCGCGATCGGCGAATTCCTGGCGCAGCACCGCCTGAGCGTCGATCCGGCGCATTACGCCTTTGCGCACAGGGTGTTGACCGACCGGAACGGACCGCTCGCCGCCGCGGTCGCGCGGATCACCGATGGTGGCGTGCGGCTGAGCTCGCGCGATATCGAAGAGCTTGGTGGCAGGGCAGTGGCGGGGCCTCCCGCGAGCCCGAGCGGCGATTCGGCCCCCACGCCCTCGTCGCCGCCGCAGCTCACCATCGTCGCCGACAACACCAAGGCCCAGTCGCTTGTCGCCCGCGCGCAAATGCAGGTCGAGGATTTCGGCGACACGGTGCGCGCGATCCATGCCGATACGCGCGGGTTCGGCCGGGATCTGCGCGCCTCGCGCGACGCGATCCGCGATTCCCGCGACGGCAGCGCGATCGATGAAGTCGTGCGCATGGCGAGCACGATGCTCGACCGTGTCTCGTCGGCCGAGGCCAAATTGCAGGAAGCGACCAACGAAGCCGACCGGCTCCGCCACGAACTCGAGCAAGCGCGCGACGATGCGCGCCGCGACCCGCTGACCGGCCTGCCCAACCGCCGTGCGTTCGAGGACGCCTATGCCGCGGCATCCGCCAACCACCTCAATATCTGCGTCGCGATCTGCGACGTCGACAAGTTCAAGTCGGTCAACGACCGGTTCGGCCATGCGGTTGGCGATCGCGTGCTGAAAGCGATCGCCGAGGCATTGCGCTCGGGCTGCAACGAGCATCTCGTCGCACGCTATGGCGGCGAGGAATTCGTCGTGATGTTCACCGGGCTGGCCCCGGTCGACGCGCTGTCGACCTTGGAGGGCGCTCGCGCCGCGGTCGCCGCCAAGCGCTATCGCCTGCGCGAAACCGACGCGCCGCTGGGCGCGGTGACCTTTTCCGCCGGGCTGACCCTGGTCGAGCCCGACGATACGATTGACACCGCCATGGGCCGCGCCGACCGGCTACTTTACGTCGCTAAGGAAGATGGCCGCAATTGCATTCACACCGATCGGTAATATTCACCGATATGTGGCGGAATACGCGCGAGCCATCCGGCAAAATACGCCACAACCCGCTTTGTGAAAATTACAAAGCAAGTATAATCAATAGCTTATAAAACTGGCACGCTCCCTGCAATCATGTCGGCATGGTCGTCGGATGGTCCGATGGCCATCACAACAAGGGAGTTAAGATCATGTCGGTACGTTTCGCTTCGGCTCAGCAGGTTGCGGTTTCGGTGTTCAGCGCGCTCGTCTGCACGATGCTTCTCGTCAACGCCGCCACCTCGTTCGTCCCGGTCGCCTGACCGGGACGCACCCCCTTCGCGGCGAGCGGGAGGGGTAGGCAAGCCAGCTCGCCAACCGGCGGCCGCGATAGGGCGGCCGCACCGGGGGCCGGGAAACGGCCCCTTCTTTTTATCTGGCGTCCCAGCAGGAAGGCCAACGGCGTGCCTGCCACTTTATTCCGCCGCCAACGCTTCCTGCCGTTCCTGCGCCTGGCGCGCCCACATATCGGCATAAAGGCCGTCCTTGCGCAGCAGCTCGGCATGGGTGCCGCGTTCGGCGACCAGGCCATTGTCGAGCACGACGATCTGGTCGGCATGGACCACGGTCGACAGGCGGTGGGCGATGACGATGGTGGTCCGCCCGCGCTCGATCGCCTGGAGCGTGCCCAGGATCTCGGCTTCGGTGCGGCTGTCGAGCGCGCTGGTCGCTTCGTCGAGGATCAGGATCGGCGGGTCCTTAAGCAGGGTACGCGCGATCGCCACGCGCTGCTTCTCGCCGCCCGACAATTTCAAGCCGCGCTCGCCGACCCGCGTCTCGTACTGATCGGGCTGGCGCTCGATGAACCCGGCGATCGCCGCGCCCTTGGCGGCGCGCACGATGTCCGCCTCGCTCGCCCCTTCGCGGCCATAAGCGATATTGTAGCCGATCGTGTCGTTGAACAGCACCGTGTCCTGCGGGACGATGCCGATCGCGGCGCGCAGGCTCGCCTGGGTGACCTGGCCGATATCCTGACCGTCGATCGTGATCCGCCCGCCGGTCAGATCGTAGAAGCGGTACATCAGCCGGGCGAGTGTCGACTTGCCCGCGCCCGACGGCCCGACCACCGCCAGCGTCTTGCCCGCCGGGATATCGAGGTCGATGCCCTTCAATATGTCGCGCCCCGGCTCATAGCCGAAATGCACGTCCTCGAACCGGATATGGCCGCGGTCGATAGTGAGCGGCTTGGCATCGGGCGCATCGACGATTTCGGCGCCGGTATCGAGCAGGTCGAACATCGCCGCCATGTCGACCACGCCTTGCCGGATCGTGCGATAGACCATGCCGAGCAGGTCGAGCGGGCGGAACAATTGGGTGAGCAAGGTCGAGACGAACACGACGTCGCCGGGCGAGAAACGGCCATGCGCCCAGCCCCAGGCGATGAACACCATCCCGCCGCCGAGCATCAGATTGGTGACCAACGCCTGGCCGATATTGAGCCAGGCCAGGCTGTTCTCGCTCTTCACCGCGGCATTGGCATAGGCGCCGACCGCGGCCTCATAGCGCTTCGCCTCGCGCTCCTCGGCGCCGAAATATTTGACCGTCTCGAAATTGAGCAGCGAGTCGACCGCATGCGCCACCGCGCCGGTGTCGAGATCGTTCATCCGCGTCCTGAGCGCATTGCGCCAATCGGTCACGATGCGCGTGAAGCCGATATAGACGACGATCATCACCAGCGTCGCCACGTCCAGCCACAAGCCGAAATTCGACCAGAAAATCTGCATGACGAAGCAGAGTTCGAGCAGGGTCGGCGCGATATTGAACAACAGGAAATAGAGCATCGTGTCGATGCTCTTGGTGCCGCGCTCGACCACTTTGGTCACCGCGCCGGTACGCCGTTCGAGGTGGAAGCGCAGCGACAGTCGATGGAGGTGGCGGAAGACGGTTGCCGCGAGCTGCCGGGTCGCCTCCTGGCCGACGCGCTCGAACACCACGTTGCGCAGATTGTCGAACACGACGCCGGACAGCCGCCCGGCGGCATAGCCGATCACCATCAGCATGACGAATTGCGGGACGTTGGCCACGCCCCAATCGTTGCGCCCGGACATCGCATTGACCGCGTAGCGAAGCGCATAGGCCGTGACATAGACCTGCACCACCTTCGACAGCACGACGAAGGTCATCGCGACGACGATGCGCACCTTCAGCCCCGGCGCATCGGCGGGCCAGAGATAGGGAAGGAAACGCCGAAGCGTCGGGATCAGCGGGCGATCCTTGGTCGGCGGAAGTTCGGTGGGCGGCATCGCCGCTTTATGTAGGGTACCGGGCGCGTTCAGGGAACCGTCATCCGTCCCATCGATTGTAGACGCGACGGAGGACAAGATGAACTCAGTGTTCTATGTCATCGCGATCATGGGCTGCGGCGATGGCCAGACGCAATGCGCGCAGCAGCGGATCGAGCCAGCCCGTTATTACAGCGCGGCGCAATGCCGGGCGGCGATGCCGGCGGCGCTGATCCGCAACACCGACATCGATTATCCGACCATCACCGCGGCGTGCCGCCAGGTCGGCCAGTCGATGGCAGACAATAGCAAGGCACAGGCGCGTCGCAGCTGAACTGGCGCGGACCGGACTGCACCGGTAAAGATGACCCTGGGGATAGGCCAGGGGACGTCATGCGCAGGATCATCGGGACCATCGTCGGGCTGGCGCTCGCTATCGCGCTGATCGATGGCGCGTGGGCACTTGCGGAGCGCTGGTTCCCCGCCGCGATCGCGGCCGACGCCAGCGACCGGGAGATGCTCGCGCGCTTCGTCATGGCGATGCCCCTCCCGGGTCAGCTGATTATCGCGGCGGGCTGGCTGCTTGCCGGCATGGTCGGCGGGTTCGCGGTGTTGCGGATCGCGCAATGGCGTCCCGGCGGCTGGATCATCGCGATGGTCGTGGTGGCCGACGGGGTGTGGAACCTGACCCAGCTCACCCAGCCATTGTGGCTGCAGGGCGCAACCTTGCTCCTGCCGTTGCTCGGCGCGTGGCTCGCCGAGCGGCACTTTCACCGCGCGCGGCCAGGCGATCCGCTGATCAACTAGGGCGGATCGACATTCAACATCCCCAGTCCGTCATGCCGGGCTTGTCCCGGCATCCACCGGGCGGCTGGGCCTAGCCCCTGAGCCTCTTGTCCTGCGCCTGCTTCCCGGTGGACCCCGGCACAAGGCCGGGGTGACGGTCGAGGATTAGACAGGATCGAGGACGGCGAGGCCGTGAATTTCCCTGCGCCCCTGCTTCGCAGGCACACGGTCTATTCCTTAGTCAACCAACTCCGCGTCCGCGCCGCGATGGATCGGCAGCGACCAGCGGATCTGGTCGCGCAGCATCGACTCGAGATCCTCCGCGCCGACATTGTGCGCGGCGGCGCGCTTCCTGAGCAAGGTCAGCAACAGCCCCGCGCGCGTCGGCGGCGGTGCCGGCTCGGCGCGGCCACGCTGCAAGGTACGCGCGAACTTGACGGACAACAGGGTCATATTGGGTAAGCTACGCTACCGGGTTTGCGGAGTCCTGACCGGGCAGGGTTTACGCGCGGCTAACCACGTGGCCGCGTCCACAAATCGGGGTCGCGCGGCGTGGCGGGATAGAGCCGGTCGCGCCGCATGGCCTGGCCGAGCGCCAGGGCGATCCAGCCGATCTTGGCGACGGTCGTGGTGCCCGCGCGATGATCCCAGCCATGGTCGCCGCGCGCGACCACCTCGCGCCCGATCGCACCATAGATGCCCGCAGCCGCCAGCACGGCCCAGGCCGATCGCAAGCCGAGCCGCCGCGTGCCGATCCGCGCGCTCGCCTCGAACGCTGCCGCCCGGTCGACCAGGCGCCGCGCCAGCACCGTCAACCGATGGCGAAACGGCGGTTTCATATGCTGCCCAGGCGGCATGTCCATCTCGACCAGCCATTGCTCGGGGAGGTAACAACGCCCGCCGCGATCATCCTCCTCGATATCGCGGGCGATATTGGACAGCTGGAACGCCATGCCAAGGTCGCAGGCGCGGTCGAGCGTGTCTTCGTCATCGGGCGGCACGCCCATCGCCACTGCCATCATGCAACCGACCGCGCCGGCGACGTGATAGCAATATCGATAAAGATCGTTTTCGCTGCGCGGACCCCATTCCTCGAGGTCGAGCCGGAATCCCTCGATCAGATCATGCGCGAAACGGTGCGGCAGCCGCGTTTCGGCGGCGACGATGCGAAGCGCGTCGAACGCGGGGTCGCCGACCGTCTCGCCGGCCAGCGCGGCGTCGGTCAGCCGGCGGATCAGCGCCAGCCGTGCCGCGGGATCGAGAACGACCGAGAGGTCGTGGCCATATTCCTGTCCGTCGGCGAGGTCGTCGCAGCGCCGGCACCAGGCGTAGAGCAGCCAGGCATGTTCGCGAGTCTTGCGATCGAACAGCAGGGAGGCGGTGGCGAAACTCTTCGACCCCCGGGCAATCGATTCGCGCGCCGTGGCGACGATCGCCGCGCGGCTGGGACGCTCGCCGCTCGCGCTCACGTTCGGGCGCGTCGGGCGAAGGGTGGGGCGATCACAGGTCCTTCGCGCCGATCTGCCCGATCGTGGTGGCTGGCTGAAACGCCGCCATCCTGTCGAGCAAGTCGCCCAACGTGTTCGCGACGATCAGCAGCCCCTTGTGCTGCGGTCGGACGAAGCCGACCCGCGCCATCGTTTCCCAGAATTCGATCAACCCGTCATAATAACCGTCCAGGTTGAGCAGCCCGACCGGCTTGGCATGGTAACCGATCTGCGCCCAGCTCAGCGCTTCCCACAATTCGTCCATCGTGCCCGTCCCGCCAGGCAAGGTGACGAAGCCGTCGGACAGATCGGTGAACGCCTGTTTGCGCTGGTGCATCGTGCCGACGACATGGAGCTCGGTCAGGCCCTTATGCGCGACCTCGGCGGCGACCAGGGCTTCGGGAATGATCCCGATCACCTCGCCCCCCGCGGCCAGTGCGCTGTCGGCGATCGCGCCCATCAGCCCCAGCCGCCCGCCGCCATAGACGACGCCGATTCCGCGCTCGGCGAGCGTGCGGCCGACCTCGCACGCGTTCTCGACATAGCGGGGATCGCTCGGGGAAGCGGAGCCGCAATAAACGGCGAGGCGGTTCATCACTTTTGCCCCTCCCCTTCAGGGGAGGGGTTGGGGTGGGGGCTGTCCACGTGCGACTTGCTTGAGGCACTTCCCCACCCCCAACCCCTCCCCTGAAGGGGAGGGGCTTTTTGCGCTCTGCTCATCATTTCTGCTCCAGCATCAGCTTGGCGGTCGCCTTGGCACTCATCACCACGCCGGGAATGCCCGCGCCGGGATGCGTGCCGGCGCCGACGAAATAGAGATTGGGGATGTTCGCATCGCGATTGTGGACGCGGAAATAGGCGGATTGGGTCAGGATCGGTTCGAGGCTGAAGGCGCTGCCGAGATGCGCGTTGAGATCGTGCGCGAAGTCCGACGGGGCGTAGCTGAACTTGGTGACGATCCGCTCGTGAATGTCGGGGATCAGCCGCGCGCCAATCTCATCGAGGATGCGCTTCTCCAGGATCGGCCCGATCTCCGCCCAGTCGACCGGGAACTTGCCGAGATGCGGGACCGGGGCAAGCGCGTAGAAGGTCGAATGCCCCTCGGGCGCCAAAGTGGGATCGGTCACCGTCGGGTGGTGGAGATAGAGCGAGAAATCCTCCGCCAGCACGCCGTGGTCGTAAATGTCGGCAAGCAATTCGCGATAGCGCGGGCCGAACAGGATCATGTGGTGCGGGATGCCCGGCCAGGTTCCCTTGACGCCGAAATGGACGACGAACACCGATGGCGACCAGCGCTTGCGCTCGAGCCGGGCGACGCTACGTTGCGCGCTGCGCGATCCCGCCAGCAGGTCGCGGTACGAATGCATCACATCGGCATTGGTCGCGACCGCATCGGCCTCGCCCGACCAGCCGCTTGCGGTGGTGACGCCGGTCGCATGGTCGCCCAGGGTCGCGATCCTCGCTACCGGATCGCCGAGCCGCAAGGTCCCGCCCAGCCGCTCGAACAAGGCGACCATGCCCGCGACCAGCCGGTTGGTCCCGCCGCGCGCGAACCACACGCCGCCCTCGCGTTCGAGCTTGTGGATCAGCGCATAGAGCGCGCTGGTGGTCATCGGGTTGCCGCCGACCAGCAAGGTGTGGAAGCTCAGCGCCTGGCGCAATTTCTCGTTCTTCACGAAGCCCGAGACGATCGAATAGACCGACCGCCACGCCTGATAGCGCATCAAAGCGGGCGCGGCGGCGACCATCTGGCCAAAATCGAGGAACGCGGTGGAGCCGAGCTTCTCATAGCCCTCGTGATAGACATGTCCCGAATAATCGAGGAACCGCCGATATCCGGCGACATCGTCGGTGTTGAGCCGCGCGATCTCGGCATGGAGCCGCGCGTCGTCGTTCGAATAATCGAAGCTGGTGCCGTCGCGCCAGTTGAGCCGATAGAAGGGCATCACCGGCATCAGCTCGACGTCGCGCGCGATGTCCTGCCCGCTCAGGCTCCATAATTCGCGGAGCGCCGCGGGATCGGTGATGACGGTCGGACCGGCGTCGAAGGTGAAGCCGTCCTTTTGCCAGAAATAGGCGCGCCCGCCGGGCTTGTCGCGCGCCTCGACGATCGTCGTCTCCACGCCGGCCGATTGCAGCCGGATCGCCAGCGCGAGCCCGCCGAAGCCGGCGCCGACGACGATCGCGCGCTTCACGCGTGCTGCCTGCGGATCGCCGCGATCGCGCGGCCGACCGGAACCGGGGGTTTGCCGCTCAGGATGCGGGCCTTGTCCATCACGCTCGATCGTCCGGCATAGAAGCGTCCTATAAGGCCCGGGCCCAGCCGGTAAAAGCGTTCGAGGATTCGGTAACGCTCTTCGGGTTCGGCGGCGCGGAACAGCATCGCGTCGAGCGTACGGTAAAAGGCGCGGTCGGCCCAGGCGCCGCTCGCCATGCCATAGGTCAGGTCGTACAAAGCGGGGGTCGACAGGTCGCTCGCGGCGGCGATCCGCGCCGCCAGCCGCACCGCATCGGGCAGCGAATAGCCGGTGGTCGGGTGGAATAGCCCGGCGCGCAGGCCCGCTTTGGGCACCCTGACTCCGCCCTTGCGCCAGAAAGCGTCGAAATCGCCGCCGATCGCGACCGGCAGCGCCCCGGACTCCTCGCGCGATACCGCCTCGGTCACCCAGCCCCGCCCGAGCGCGTAATCGTGGATGCGGTCGACCAGCGCGTCGCGGTCGATCGCCGGCGAGTCGCTGTAATAAGTGTCCTCGACGAACATCCGCGTCGCGGTGAAGGGCAGCGAATAGACGAAGCGATAGCCGTCGATCTGCTCGACCGTGGCGTCCATGATCGTCGGCCGCGTCACCTCGTGCGGTTCGCTCAACAGCAATTCGCGCCCGACGAATTTCTGCCAGCCGAGCTCGAGCGACGACATGTCGCCCGGGCCGCGCGCGTCGATAATGCCCTTGGCCTCGATCCGATCGCCGTCGGCCAGCACCACCGCGGTGGTGCCGACCCCGAGCGCTTTCTGCGCGATCAGCTGGCCGGGCGCGAGACTCGCCCGGACCACGCGATCGAAACGGTCGGACTCGATCGAATAATAGCTCGTCGACAGCGAGCGGGCGTGCGCCGGAAAGGCGACCTCGTAACCGCGCCAGCCATAGGAAACGAGCGGTGCCGCCAGCCAGCGATCCGCTTTGGCGATGTCGTGTTCGAAAAACGACCAGACATGGTCGCCACCGATCTGCGGACCCGCCTCGATCAGCCTGAGGTCGAGGTCAGGCCGTTTCCTGCGCAGCGCGAGCGCGATCAGGCCGCCCGCCAATCCGCCGCCGACAATCGCTAGGTCACACTCAACTTGGCCTGCCATGACGAATCGCTACCCGTTTTGGTCGGGAGCGCAACCCATGGAGCAGAGCGTTTGCGCCCCGCGGACGAATCGCCTGTGGAAAGATCCTTCTCACGCCGCCTGGCGCAGCGGCATTTCGGTCGCCATCGCCGCCGCGACCGATGGCCGCGCGCGCATCGCGGCGCGCCAGGCCTTCAGCACCGGCCAGTCCTCCAGGCTCAACCCGGCATATTCGGTCCAGTTGAGCACCGCGAGCAGATAGGCGTCGGCGACCGAGAAGGTGTCGAGCAGATACTTCCGCCCGGTCAGATGGGTTTCGAGCAGGCCGAACCTCTTCTCGACCAATTGCCGCGACCAGTCGCGCGCACCCTCGGTCGAACTCCGCGACATCAGGGGCGCGAACACGCCCTTGTGGATCTCGGTCGAGATGAAGTTGAGCCATTTGGTCAGCTCGTAACGCTCGCGCGTATAAGGCGGCGGCGCCAGCACGCCCTCGGCGGCAAGATCGGCGATATAGGTCAGCACCGCTGGCCCCTCGGTCAGGGTCACGCTGCCCGCTTCCATCGCCGGAACATAGCCCATCGGGCTGATATCGGCGAAGGCACGGCCGTCGGGCAATGCACCACCAGGCACCACTTGAATGAAATCGGCATCCAGTTCGGCTTCGTTGATCGCGATGCGAGTCGCCAGGCTGCAGGCGAAGGGAATGAAATAGAGCTTCATGACGATCCTCCTGGGGGCTTGAATATTTTTGTACTAATCCGCATAAATATGGCCCGCGTCAAGGATTGTTTGCGAGTTGGTACAAAATTCAGACGAGACGCCGCGGCGGCGTGGCCGACCGCGTGGCTTCGATGCCGGGGAAGTGCTGGGCGCCGCCGCCGAACGCTTCCGCACGCGCGGCTATGCCGGAACCTCGCTCGACGATCTGGTCGACGCGACCGGATTGCAGCGCCCTAGCCTCTACGCGGCGTTCGGCGACAAGCGCGCCCTCTATCTGGCGACGCTCGATCGCACGATGCACCGCGCGGCGCGCGGCTTCGACCGGCTGATCGCAGCGGACTTGCCGCTCCGGGAAAGTCTTCAGACGATGTTCCGCTCGGTGATCGACGGCTATCTGACCGGCGAGGAAGGACCGTCGGGCTGCATCATGATCTCGACCTCGGCGACCAGCGCGGTCGACGATGCCGAGATCCGCGCCCGGCTGGCGGCGTTCCTGAAGATGGAGGACGACAAGATCGAGGAGCTGCTGGCCGCGCGCGGAGATTCCAAGGCGCATGCCCATGCCCGCCTCGCCACCGCGACGATCCACTCGCTCAGCGTCCGCGCGCGGGCCGGGGCGAGTCGGGCCGAGTTGGACCAACTCGCGGACGAGTGCGTCGCGATGATCGCGGGGGAGGAGTAAATCTCCCCTCCCACTTGTGCGTTCCAGGTCGGTTGCGCCCCCGGCGCAACCTAAACAGTCCGGGGGACTGTTTACCTGGAACGGGGTCGGGGGAGGGCGTGTTTTTTTACGGCAGCGTGGCGAACATGCCCTCCCCTAACCCCGCATCGTTCAGGCCATGCCGGGGGCATGGCCGACCCGGTGCGCGCGAGCGGGAGGGGAATTGGTTGCCGCTTTGCGCCGCGCCGCTGCGGCCCTAAACCGAACGCGTGACCGCCGCGCTCACCATCCTCCTCTCCGCGCTCGCGATGACGCTGATCGTCGGCATCCGCTACCTGATCAGCAGCGGCGCCTTCGCGCTCGCCACGCGCGCGGTGCGGCCAGGCCTCTATGCCGGGCTCGACGCGCAGATCCGGCGGGAGATCGCCTGGAGCCTCGCCTCTGCGGCGATCTATGGCATTCCCGCGGGCGTGGTCGCCTGGGGCTGGCAGAATCGCGGATGGACGCGGATCTACAGCGATCTCCACGCCTTCCCGCTCTGGTACCTGCCGTTATCGGTGCTGCTCTACCTCGTGGCGCACGACACCTGGTTCTACTGGACGCATCGCTGGATGCACCGGCCGGCGCCGTTCCGGATGGCGCATGCCGTTCACCATGCCAGCCGGCCGCCGACCGCCTGGGCGGCGATGGCGTTCCACCCGATCGAGGCGCTGACCGGCGCGATCGTCATTCCCGCGTTGGTCTTCGTGATTCCGATCCATCTCGGCGCGTTGGCCTTCGTGCTTGGAATCATGACGTTTATGGGCGTGACCAACCATATGGGCTGGGAAATCTTCCCGCGCTTCCTGTGGCAGGGGCGATTGGGGGCATGGCTGATCACCGCCAGCCATCATCAACGGCATCACGCCGACTATAGATGCAATTACGGGCTCTATTTCCGCTTCTGGGATCGCCTGTGCGGCACCGACCGGGGGATCGGCTCGTTCGTGCACGGCGAAGGCCGCCGCGCCTTGCCGCCGCCGCATTCGCGCTGGACAACGTTGCCGAGGCGCAACAGGTGACGCTGCGTCATCGGCTTTAATATAACTGATAAGGACACAAAACGCCCGGGTAGCGTTGCTTTACCCAAACGTCATCCTGATCGGAGCCTGCCTGTGCGTCTTTTGCTGCTTGCCCCCGCTTTGTTGCTCGCCACGCCCGCTGTCGCGCAGGACACCGGAGCCCCGCCGTCCCCGGCCGCGCCGGAACAGCTCGATACCGGCAGGGACAATGTCACGGTCGGTGTCGGCGGGGTCTACATGCCAGATTACGAAGGTGCCGATCATTCGGGCTTTTCCGCCGTGCCCGCGGTGATCGGGTCGGTATCTGGGTTCAATTTCCAGTTGATCGGCAACCGCTTCTCGGCCGACCTCATCCCCAACAAGCCCGGTCCCAATTGGGACCTGCAGGCGGGGCCGGTCGCGGTGCTCGACTTCAACCGCTCGCTGCTGTCGTACATCGACGACCGCCGAGTCCGGGCGCTCGGCAAGCGCGACCGTTCGCTGGAGGTCGGCGGCTTCGTCGGGATCGGCAAGACCGGCGTGATCACCAGCCAATACGACCAATTGTCGGTATCGGTCAGCTACCGCAAGGGCGTGACCGGCGCCCAGCGCGGCGCGATCTGGTCGCCGACGATCAATTATATGACCCCGCTCAGCCGCAAGGCCGCGGTCGGGCTGTTCGCCTCGGCCGAGCATGTCGACCGCAAATATGGCCGCGCCTATTTCGACGTCGACGCGGCCGGTAGCCTGGCCAGCGGCCTGCCCCAGTTCAACACCCGCGGCGGGTGGAAGAGCTGGACCGCGGGCGGCTTCGCCACCGTCGCGGTGACCGGCGACTTGCTCCACGGGTTCAAGCTGATCGCGGGCGGCACCTATAAGCGCCTGCTCAACGACTTCGCCGACTCGCCGATCGTCTCGATCGCCGGCAACCGCAACCAGTGGGTAGGCGGCGCGGGGGTTGCGTATACGTTCTAGCGCCGCGTGCGGACCTCAGGCCGCCGAAAACCCGTCATGATATGCGACCTCCCCGCGCGGCGCGGGGCCGGCGAATATCAGCCGCTGGAAATAGCGCGCTGGTACGCCCGGATAGAACAGCGCCGGATCGCTTTCGAATCCGAAGCGGCCATAATAATCGGGTTCTCCCAGTACGACGCATCCCATCGCTCCCAGGCAGCGCAGCCGGTCGAGGCCGTCGCTGATCAGCCGACACCCAATGCCCCGGCCCTGCGCTTCCGGCATGACGGCCACCGGCCCGAGGCCGAACCATGCTCCCGCGCCGCCGTCGATCGTCACCGGCGAAAAGGCGACGTGTCCGACGATCCCGTTCCGCTCCTCGGCGACGAGCGACAATGTCAGCGCACCCGCCAAGCGCAACGCATCGACGATCGCCGCTTCGGTCCCGCTGCTATGGGGCGCGCCGGCGAAAGCGGTGGTCACGAGCGCACGGACCGCAGCCGCGTCTGTTGGATGCTCGTTCCTGATGTCCATGGCGAGATACTTGCCGGGACGGGAGCGGGCTGTCCATTCGGCTCGTCCCAACAACCGTCTTTCCTTCGCCGACGCAAGCGCCTAGCGTGGGCCATCCCCGGGGGACCGCTCAGTCGCGGTTGAGAGGGAGGCCGCAGCCTCCGACCCGCTGAACCTGATCCGGTTGAGACCGGCGGAGGGAGTGGGCGGTTTTCACCAGAAATCCGTGTCCTCGCTCCGACAATGGAGTGAGTTTGCATGGCCGACATCCCAGCGCGTACCGAAATCGGCGTGACCACCGGCCCCATCAGGGGCAGCCGCAAGATCCATGTCGGTCCCTTGAAGGTCGCGATGCGCGAGATCGACCTCGAGCCCGGCTGCGGCGAACCGCCGTTGCGCGTCTACGACACGTCGGGTCCGTACACCGATCCCAATGCCAAGATCGACATCCAGGCCGGCCTGCCCAACCTCCGCCGTCCGTGGATCGAGGCGCGTGGCGACGTCGAAAGCTATGACGCGCGCCACCTCAAGCCAGAGGATAACGGCCAGCTCGGTCCCGACCGGTCGGGCGGCGTCGATCCCTTCCCCAATGTCGTCAAGCGCCCGTTGCGCGCCAAAGCGGGGATGAACGTCAGCCAGATGCATTATGCCCGCCGCGGCATCATCACGCCCGAGATGGAATATGTCGCCGAGCGCGAGAATCTCGGCCGCGCCCGCCTCGCCGAGTACGTGCGCGACGGCCAGGATTGGGGCGCCGCCATCCCCGATTACGTCACGCCCGAATTCGTCCGCGACGAAATCGCGCGCGGCCGCGCGATCATCCCCAACAACATCAACCACCCCGAATCCGAGCCGATGGCGATCGGCCGCAATTTCCTGGTCAAGATCAACGCCAATATCGGCAATTCGGCGGTCGCCTCCAATGTCGCCGCCGAAGTCGACAAGATGGTCTGGTCGATCCGCTGGGGCGCCGACACGGTCATGGACCTGTCGACCGGGCGCAACATCCACGACACGCGCGAATGGATCATCCGCAACTCGCCCGTGCCGATCGGCACCGTGCCGATCTATCAGGCGCTGGAGAAAGTCGGCGGCGTCGCCGAGGACCTGACCTGGGAAATCTTCCGCGACACCTTGATCGAACAGGCCGAACAGGGCGTCGACTATTTCACCATCCATGCCGGCGTCCGCCTGCCCTATGTCCCGCTGACCGCCAAGCGCGTCACCGGCATCGTCAGCCGCGGCGGGTCGATCATGGCGAAATGGTGCCTGTCGCACCACAAGGAGAGCTTCCTCTACGAGCGGTTCGACGAGATCACCGAGATCATGAAGGCGTATGACATCGCCTATTCACTCGGCGATGGCCTCCGCCCCGGATCGATCGCCGACGCCAATGACGAAGCGCAATTCGCCGAGCTCTACACGTTGGGCGAACTCACCAAGCGCGCCTGGGCGCAGGACGTCCAGGTGATGATCGAGGGCCCCGGCCACGTGCCGATGCACAAGATCAAGGAGAATATGGACAAGCAGCTCGAGGCATGCGGCGAGGCGCCCTTCTACACGCTCGGGCCGCTGACCACCGACATCGCGCCGGGCTATGACCATATCACCAGCGGCATCGGCGCCGCGATGATCGGCTGGTACGGCACCGCGATGCTTTGCTACGTCACGCCCAAGGAGCATCTCGGCCTGCCCGACCGCGACGACGTGAAGGTCGGCGTGGTCACGTATAAGCTGGCCGCCCACGCCGCCGATCTCGCCAAGGGGCATCCGGCCGCCAAGATGCGCGACGATGCCTTGAGCCGCGCGCGCTTCGAATTCCGCTGGCGCGACCAGTTCAACCTGTCGCTCGATCCCGACACGGCGGAGCAGTACCACGACCAGACGCTGCCGGCGGAAGGCGCCAAGACCGCGCATTTCTGTTCGATGTGCGGGCCCAAATTCTGCTCGATGAAGATCACCCAGGAAGTGCGCGACTTTGCCGCCAAGCAGAATTCGGGGGCGGAGACGTTCATTGCCGCCGAGGAAGCGGAAGCCGGGATGGCGAAGATGAGCGAGCTGTACAACGAGACCGGACGCGAGTTGTACATGGGGGCTGGGGGACGGGAGCACGATTGACGGGAGATCAGCTCGCTCATTTCAGCATGTCCGGCTGAATAGTCGGTTGGCCACGGGCCTGGGTGGTACGGGGCGGATATCGTTCCCTCGGTCTCATGACACTGAAAGCGACATGCAACCGTGGCTGCGATTGGGCAGGTGACTTATTTCCTTTCGAAGTCGGGAGCGGCGTAGCCGCCCCCGACAACAACTTACTTAGGGTTGTGATCGGCGTACACGATCAGACGCCAGCGGATGTTTCCCTGCGAAACGGTATGCTGGTGATGGTTCTGCGGCGGGAAGGGATTGCCCTCGTTTGCAGCAATCTCCCGGCCACAGCCCATACAACGGTAAATGCCCGAATGCGGCACTTTGGCGCCGGGACCGTAGTCGTAATCGTAAGCATCGCCATTCGATTTCTGGAGATACTTCTCTTCCTTGTACCAAGCCATCGCTCGGCTCCTTTCAACAAATTAGTGACAGAATCAGCTGAATCTGGTAGAAATGGAGCCGTGGGCCGCTCCGTAGGTACGGCCCACGGCGGCTCAGCTCTTTAAGAGCAGTGGGATTGGTGGCTGCAACCACCAACTCCCGACATGGCATTCCATTGAGCCTCCTTTCCGCGGGGTCTGAACACCCCCGCGTTGTGCTTGCTGCACATCCACGGGCGTGGACCGAAAGGTCTGCGCCCGTTTTGCTAGCACCTTGCTAACCAAGCCCTCTTACAGCATACTGTGAAGAATTCAAAGCAGAACAGAAAGAGACAATCATGTTCACTGTATGTTCCGGAATCCTAAGCAGATGAGCTCCATTGATATCGAAAACAGTCTCCGCCGCAGATCAGAAATTAGAGCGAGAATTCAGTCTATTAATCTTGAAATAGAGCGTCTTCGACGCGAAGTGGCGGACGCGCGTCAGGAACTCGGATACATCGAGGGAGTCATCGATGCGAGTTACCGTGAGATGGCCAGATTTGCAAAATCACAGCCAGCGAGTCGCGACTCCGCTCCCGCTAAGCCGACAACAACCGCGTCGTCAGTGTCCACGCCAAATCCCGACCGCCAAGAGGTCGTTACGGCTGCGCTATCTTTAATTGCGGAGGCAAAAAGACCGCTGTCTAGAAAAAGAATATTTGATGGCCTTACCAATAAAGGTATCACCATATCAGGAAAAGACCCCCTAATGGTTCTCAGCACAATGCTCTGGAGAACCAAAGATAGGATAATTAGATTGCCAGGATTTGGATATTGGCCGCCGGAAAAGCCTTATCCAAAGGCTGGGTATTTTGTAGAAGGAGCGGATCAATTGAAACTCAGACTGAAAACCCCTAAATCAAATTGAAATCGACGGACGGGCGATCATCGCCGCCGTTTCCAGTCGAGCGACACGCCGATCCGCTGGTTCCAGCTCCCGTTCCACTCCGTCCGCAATCCATGCGCCTCGAGTTGCGTGACGATATCGTTCGCCACCGCGAGCGCGGCTTCTTCGCCATCGTCGCAGGCGCCGTAATTCAGATAGAGTCCGTCTCCCTCCGCAGCACGCTCCGTGTCCTGCATGTGGAAGAAGGCGTAGCCGCGGGTCGGCCCCCCTGCTTTGCCGATCGCGTCGATCTCGTCCCAAATCTCCGCTGATCCGCAGGTGCCGCAGCAGGTGAAGTTCTGCCGCGCGATCACGCCATTTGCTTCCAGCGCGGCAAAGGCGTCGTCCAGGCGATCGCAATCGGTCCGTGCCGGCCAGCCTTGTTGGTCGCGGGCATGCGCGGCAATCTCCTCGCGGAGCAGTCGCTGCGCTTCGGCATTCAGAAAAACGCGATCGAACTCATCCTCGAACGAGTCCACCGCGCGGACGAGGATCATGTCTTCGTCATAGAAGCCGCTGGCGACATCGCGCTTGATATGATCGCGGAGCCAGCTCGTCTTTTCCTCAATGTCCGGTTCGACCGGGTCGTTGGCCGGTGGCGGTGCAATCGATGCCTTCGCCGGATGTCGGCCAAAGATGCGATGGAGCAGGGATTTCATACGACCTCTGGCTAACCGGCTGTGACGAAGCCTATTCACTAACCCCGATTCAGCACACCGGAAATCCCATATGCCCCACCTCGCCCATATCGCCCTGATCGTCCGCGACTATGACGAAGCGCTTGCCTTTTATGTCGGCAAACTCGGCTTCACTCTGGTCGAGGACACCTACCAGCCCGAGCAGGACAAGCGCTGGGTGACGATCCGTCCGCCCGGCGCGCCGGCCGGTGCAACCACCATCCTGCTCGCACGCGCCTCAAACGAGCATCAGGCCAAGTATATCGGCGACCAGGCCGGCGGGCGGGTGTTCCTGTTCCTCGCGACCGACGATTTCGAGCGTGACCATGCCGCGTTCACCGCCGCCGGGGTCGAGTGGGTGCGGCCGCCCGCGACGTACGATTATGGTCGGGTTGCGGTGTTCGCGGACCTGTACGGCAATCTGTGGGATCTGGTGCAGTTCGCGGCGGGGCATCCGGACGCTGCCTAGTTCCTCCCCCGAACGGGGAGGGGGACCAAGGCGCGTAGCGGCTTGGTGGAGGGGCCCCACGACTAACAAGCCGCAAGCGAAGGAGCAGGCGGAGGATGGGCCCCCTCCACCACGCGGCTGGCGCCGCGCGGTCCCCTTCCCCGTTCCGGGGAGGATTGCTTCGCCCCCACCCGCTGAACCCTTCCACTCCTTGCGCGTTCCTCCACCCGAGCGGGGGCCGGAGACACACGATGCGCCTGCTGTTCCTCACCCTCGCGCTGCTGCCCGTCGCGGCGATCGCGCAGGACAACACCTCGCCGCCACCCCCCGACGGAATCGGCGTCGAGACGATCGGGCTCAATCCCGGTGAGGCCAAGAGTTTCGTCCTCCGTCCCGGCAAGAACCACCAATTGCTCGTCCCCGCCGCGATCGACGATCCTGGGGCGATCTCGGTCGCCTATACCGACAGCGCGGGCAAATCGGCGATCACCGTGACCAGCGCGTCGGGGCCGATGACGTACAAAGTGCTGTCGGATCCGACCGGAAGCGGCGGCTATGTCGATGCCGGCACCTTCACCATGCGCGGCAACGGCACCGCGACGACCGAGACGTTCAATCGCGATCTCGGCGCGATCGTCGTCGGCGAGTTCAAGCCGGCGGGCTGAGCGGGGACCGGCTCACAGGCCCTTGCGGCCGAAACCACGCGCCGGCGGAGCGGCCATGGCGGGTTGCGGCTGATAGGCCGGTACCGGGGCCGAAGCAGGCGCCGCGACGCCGCCGTTTTCCAGGTCGGCGAGCCGCGCGCTGACTCGCGATTCGAACGGATCGGCCTCGGCGAAGGGCTTGCGCGCCGGGCGGCGGAAGAAGGGGGCCAGCATGGCGCGCACCGCCGACCGCATCATGAACCGCAGCATCGCGGAGAAGCCGACGATGAAGATCACGGCAAAAATGCCGAGGCCGCCTGATCCGCGCCGTGCGGGCGGGCGATAGGGAAGCGGTTGTCCGGCGGCCGGCGTGCCGTCGCCGTCACGTGCGACCCCGCCGCCGCGGGCGGCGACGGGCGGGATATAATCCCTGGTCGGATCCTCGCCCAGCGCCATCGTGACCGCGCTCAGCTTTTCCGGGTCGAGCTTGATGTAGCGGTCGTCGTGATAGAGGACGAATCCCTGTCCGGTCCGCGCCACGTCGGCACCGTTCACCCGCTCGGTCGAATAGAGATAGCCCAGATCATAATATTGGCCGTCATGTTCGAACGGATATTCGTTGGGCAAGTCGCGGACCAGGTCGATCCTGGAGTCGGTCGGCATGCGGAAATTGGGCTCCGCCATGGCGGGCGCCGCGGTCAAGGCGACCGTCAGCGCGACGGCCAGCACCGCGAGCGAACGGATGGATCGGGTCATCGCTTGGCCCCTTTGGCTCGAACCTCGGCGGAATACCCAAAACGGGTAAAGATAGGCTGAAGCCGTGTCCGGGCGGACCGATCGTTGCGACATCGATTCGACTCGCCGGGCGAGGCGCTCTGGTTTAGGCTAGGGGAATCGTCATCGATCGGGGGAAACGCGATGCTCACGAACCTCGGCCTGTCGCTTGCGGCCTTTACCGAATTGCACGTCGTCATCAGCCTGATCGGCATCGCCGCCGGGCTGGTCTTCTTCGCCGCCCTGGTCGGCGGGCGCTGGCTGTCGCTGATCAACGGCCTGTTCCTGGTCTTCACCATCCTGACCAGCGTCACCGGCTTCCTGTTTCCGCCCAAGCCGATCGGGCCGCCATTCATCTTCGGCGTGGTATCGCTGACCGTCCTGGCGATCGCGCTCTACGCTTTGTACGGGCGCAAGCTGGCCGGCGGCTGGCGGCGCGTGTTCCTGGTGACCGCACTCTTCGCGCAATGGCTCAACATGGTCGTGCTGGTGGTGCAGAGCTATCAGAAGATCCCGGCGCTCCACGCGCTGGCGCCGCTCGGCAACGAGCCCGCCGTCCTGGCGACGCAAGGTGTGGTCGCGATCGTGATCCTCTATTTCGCCTGGGCGACGTTACGGCGCCCCGCTGCCTGACGCGCAAGCAAGGAGCGCCGGAGGTAAGCTAAGCCCCTCCCCTTCAGGGGAGGGGTTGGGGTGGGGCAGTCACAGGCGACGCACTCTGCGAGGCATCCCCCACCCCCATCCCCTCCCCTAAAGGGGAGGGGCTTGGAACGCGCTCAGCGCACCTGTGCGTCGTGCTTCTGGCGATAGATGGCGCGGCTGGTGCGGTCCTGCATGCGTTCGATGCGATAGCGTTCGCGGCCGTTCAGCCCATCGCCTGATGCGCGGGCGCGCGCTTCGTAATTGGCGATATGGCCCTCGCGGCGTTCGAGCCGATAGGTTTCGCGGGCGTTGAGCTGGCCCGAATTGACGCCGTTGGCGATGCGCTGTTGCTGGCGTGATTGGCGCTGGTTGATCCGCGCTTCGGCCGGCGCGGCGGCGGTCAATGCGGTCATACCGATCAGCGCGGCGCAAAAGACTTTGGTACGCATGTCACTTCTCCTTTCGGGATATCGTCCCCGTGAGGATCAACGAACCGGCGCGGCTTACCCTTCGGTCGGGCCGGACCGGTCAGATCCAGCCCGGCGCGTGGACGATCTCCAGCTTGAGTCCGTCGGGATCGGCGAAGAAGACCGCGTAATAGTCGCCCGAATATTCCGGATAATACGCCGGCGGATCGAGCACCGGAATGCCGTGCTCGACCAGCAAGGCGTGTGCCGCGTCGACCGCGTCGCGGCTCTCGACCCGCCACGCGAGGTGGTGGAGGCCAGGCGCATAGCGGTCATGCGATCCGCCGCTCGTCGCGGTGCGGATGCCCAAGGACGCGCCGAACGGCTCGCGTCCCTTCACATCCCATTCGCAGCCGTCCGGCCGGTCCTTGACCATTGTATAGCCGAGGAAGTCGAGCACCGGGCCGTAGACGCGCCTGGCCGCGGCGATGTCGCTGACGCTCAGGTCGATATGATGGAAGGCACCGCGATTGGCATTCGCGTCGGGCATGAGTCGACTCCTTCAGCGTAAGAACATATCATGAACATATCACCCGATTCGGAGGACGCCAGAATGCTCGTGCAAACGCTTCACCGCCTGTTCTTCGCCATCAAGCCGGCGATGCACGCCATTCCCGCGATCGAGGCGGCGCGGCGGCTTCATTGTCCCGGCCGTCCGGTCAGGAGCGAGCATCTCCATGTCACGATGGAGATTTTCAACGACCATATCGGTGTGCCCGAACGGCTCGTCGACCGGCTGATCGAGATAGGTAACGACATCGACATGCCGGGGTTCCTGCTGTCGATGGGGCGGGTGGTCGGGACGACGCGGTCGGTGGCGCTCAGGCCCAACGGCCGCTCGACCGGGCTCGCCTTGCTGCAACGCGCGATCCGTGATCGCGTGAACGATGCCGGACTGGAACCGCGCAACGGCTGGACCTTCAACCCCCACATGACCCTCGGCTATCGCGACGCCGCGGCCTTCTCGCACGCGATCGATCCGATCCTGTGGCAAGTCGAGGACCTGGTGCTGATCCACAGCCATGTCGGCGAAACCCGCCACGATATTATCGGGCGGTGGACGCTGTCGCCGGAACTGCCGTTGTTCCAGTGAGGGGGCCGGGGCCGTGCGCTCTCAAATCCTCCCCGGAACGGGGAGGGGGACCGCGCGGCGTCAGCCGCGTGGTGGAGGGGGCCCACGATGCGGCCGCCTCCTCGCCTGTGGTTTCTGGATCGCGGGCCCCCTCCACCAAGCCGCTTCGCGTCTTGGTCCCCCTCCCCGTGCCGGGGAGGATTTAAGAATTGCGAATCACCCGATCGCCGGCAACGCCCAGTCGATCGGCTTCTCGCCATGCGCCTGCAGGAACGCATTCGCCTTGGAGAAATGGCGGCACCCCAGAAAGCCGGTATGCGCCGACAGCGGCGACGGGTGCGGGGCGCGCAGCACCAGGTGCCGCCCGCCGCGCTCGACCGACTCGACGAACGCCGCTTTCTTCTGCGCGTGGCTGCCCCACAGCATGAACACGACCGGCTTTTCGCGTGCATTGACCAACCGGATCACCGCATCGGTGAAGCGTTCCCAACCGCGACCCTGATGCGATGCGGCCATCCCCATCTGCACCGTCAGCACCGCGTTGAGCAGCAGCACGCCTTGTTCGGCCCAATGTTCGAGAAAGCCGTGCCGCGCCGGCGGGATGCCGAGATCGGCCTCCATTTCCTTGTAGATATTGACCAGGCTCGGCGGAGTACGCGTCCCCGGCTTGACCGAGAAGCACAGGCCATGCGCCTGGCCAGGGCCGTGATAGGGATCCTGGCCCAGGATCACGACGCGGACATTCTCCAGCGGCGTCAAATCGAGCGCGCGGAACCATTCGGGTCCCTTGGGGAAGATCGCCTTGCCCGCCGCTTTTTCGGCGACCAGGAAGGCGCGCAGGCTCGCCATATAATCGCTGGCGAACTCGCCGCGCAGCGGTTCGAGCCAGCTTGGATGGAGTTTGGGCTCGCTCATCGCCTGACCTCAGGCCGCGTGCTCGACCAGCGCCTGATATTCGGGATGGCGCTCGATGAACGCCTTCACGAACGGGCAGATCGGCACGACCTTCAACCCCCGATCGCGCGCCGAATCGAGCGCCGCGCGGATCAGCTTCGAGCCGACGCCGCGCCCCTCGAGCTTCTTGGGCACCAGGGTGTGGGTGAAGGTGATCGTGTCGCCCTCCAGCTGATAGGCGGCGATCGCGCGATGGCCGTCGACCTCGAGCTCGAACTCGTTTTCGGCTCGATTGTCGATGACGCTATTCTCGGCCATTCCTGTTCTCCACCAGAGCGTTTTCGAGCTGGCTGGAACAGCCAGCGACTAGGAAAACGCGACAACTCAAACTGGAGCGATTTCCTATGGAAAGCGCTCTGGCTACGGCCCCCGCTTAACGGTAGCACCGCGCCATGCAACCCAATCGCCGCACTGTTCTTGCTGCAGTCGCCGCATCATATCGATTGCAAACCGGCGCCGTTAGAGCCCTCTCCCGCCTGCGGGAGAAGAGGACCGGCTCGGTCATGTCACCGGCACATCTAAAGCCCTCTCCCGTTTACGGGAGAGGGTTGGGTGAGGGTCTTCTTTCTTCTTCCAGGCTAGAAGAAGACAGAAGACCCTCACCCTCCCACCGCTTCGCGGCGGGCCCCTCCCTCTCCCGCAAGCGGGAGAGGGGCTCCATATGCCTTGCCGATCGAGAGACTTATTTCCAATCAGCGAATGTCCGCGAAAAAGGGCCAATTTCTGGACCCCTATCGCCGCGTGCACCAAAATTCCGCCATTCCGCTCGTCATCGGCCGCGATATGATGGAAGTCTGACCCGTGTATGGCTACATCCGCCACCGTGACCGATCCCGTTAGCGTACTTCATTCGACCTTCGGCTTCCCGGCGTTTCGCGGCGTGCAGGAATCGGTGGTGTCGCGCGTGCTGGCGGGGGAGAATACGCTCGCGGTCATGCCGACCGGCGCGGGCAAGTCGCTTTGCTACCAGCTGCCGGCGGTGATGCTCGACGGCACCTGCGTCGTGGTCAGTCCCTTGATCGCCCTGATGCACGATCAGCTGCGCGCGGCGGAAGCGGTCGGCATCCGCGCCGCGACGCTGACCAGCGTCGACGAGAACCGGGCGGAAACGCGCGGACGCTTCCTCGATGGTGAGCTCGATCTGCTCTATGTCGCGCCGGAACGCGCATCGAACGGCGATTTCCGCGACCTGCTCGAGCGTGGGCGCGTCGCGTTGTTCGCGATCGATGAAGCGCATTGCGTCAGCGAATGGGGGCATGATTTCCGGCCCGATTACCGGCTGCTCCGCCCGCTGCTCGACCGATTTCCGGGCGTCCCGCGGCTCGCGCTGACCGCGACCGCCGACGCGCATACTCGCGCCGACATCCTCGATCAGCTCGGTATTCCCAGGGACGGGCTGATCGTCGCCGGGTTCGACCGGCCCAATATCCGCTATGCGATCAGCCCGCGCGACAACACCACGCGCCAGATCGCCGATCTGATCGCCGAGACGCCCGGCCCCGGCATCGTCTATGCCCAGACCCGCGCCGGCACCGAGAAACTGGCCGAGGCTTTGGCCAAGACCGGCCGCCCGACGCGCGCCTATCACGCCGGGCTCGAACCGAAGATCCGGGCGAAGAACCAGGCCGATTTCGTCGCGTCGGAAGATATGGTGATCGTCGCCACGGTCGCGTTCGGCATGGGCATCGACAAGCCCGACGTCCGCTTCGTCGCGCATGCCGGCCTGCCCAAGTCGATCGAGGCTTATTATCAGGAGACCGGCCGCGCCGGGCGCGACGGCGATCCGGCGGTCGCGCATCTATTCTGGGGCGCCGACGATTTCGCCCGCGCCCGGCAGCGGATCGGCGAGGTCGAAGCGGCGCGGCAACCGGGCGAACGCATCCGGCTCAATGCGCTCGGCGCGCTGGTCGAGACCGCGCAATGCCGCCGCAAGCTGCTGCTCGCGCATTTCGACGAACGCGACGCGCCCGACCGCTGCGGCAATTGCGACAATTGCCTCGCCCCGCCCGCCGCGATCGACGCCACCACGGTCGCGCAAAAATATCTCTCGGCGGTGTTCCGCACCGGACAGAGTTTCGGCAGCGGCTATGTCGAGGCGATCCTGACCGGCCAGTCGAGCGAGCGCAGCCTGATGAACGGACATGAGGCTTTGTCGGTCTTCGGCATCGTCGATGGCGAGGAAACCGCCTTGCTGCGCCCGGTCGGCCGCGCGCTCCAGGTGCGCGATGCGCTCCGCACCAATCCGCATGGCGGGCTCGAATTCGGCCCCGGCGCGCGCGCGATCCTCAAAGGCGGCGAAAAGGTCGAACTCGTCCTGCCGCCCAAGCGCGAGCGGCGGCGGCGTGGCGGCGCGACCGGCGGCGGCACCAACCCGATCGGCGATCCCTTGTTCGAAGCGCTGCGCGAAAAACGCCGCGAGCTTGCCAGGGAAGCCAGCGTCCCGCCCTATGTCATTTTCCACGATTCGGTGCTGCGCGCGATGGCCGAACTCAAGCCCGACAGCCGCACCGCACTCGGCACGATTTCAGGCGTGGGCGAACGCAAGCTCGACGCTTATGGTGACGCTTTCCTGCAAGTGATCCGGGAAGCCGCATGAGTCCCCTTTCCCGGAAACGATGAGGTCCAGTGACGATGATCCGCAAGGTCGATGACAGCATTTCGGTGGCACCGCAGATTTCGGTTGAGGATGTCGCCGCGATCAAGGCCGCAGGGTTCACCGCGATCGTCAACAACCGCCCCGACGATGAGGAAGCGGGTCAGATCGCGGGTGACGCGATCCGCGACGCCGCGCTGGCGGCGGGGCTGACCTATACCGCGATCCCGATCACCCATGCCGGCTTCAGCTATCCGCAGATCGAGGCGATGGCCGAGGTCTTGGCGGTCGCGGACGGCCCGGTGCTCGCTTTCTGCCGATCGGGCACGCGATCGTGCAACCTCTGGGCGCTGGCGCAGGCCAGGAACGGCGCCGATGCCGACGAGCTGATCGCGAAGGGTGCGGGTGCAGGGTACAATCTCGACGGCCTCCGCCCGTTGCTCGATCAGTTGAAAGCGCAGGCATGACCCATGCCCAGCTCGTCCAGCTCGCAGGGTCGATCGTCGCGATCCTGGCGCTGGCCGGGTTTGCGCGCTGGCTCAAGCTGGGTGAGAGCCGGATTGCGACGGAGGAGGATGCGCGCCGCTTCGCCGAAGAGGCATTGGCCGGGTTCGAGGGCGGCCGTGCGCTGATCTCAGGCGATGGCAGCGCGGCGTTGGTCCAGGGACAGGGGACGATCGCGGTGCTCAAGCGCCACGGCGCCAAGGTCGCGGTGCGCCGGCTGGTGCCGCCGCTTCGGGTGCGCGAAGCGGTCGAGGGCGCGACCGTCGATACCGGCGAAAAACTGTTCGGACCGGTCACCTTGTTCGGCATCACCGCCGATCAGGTCCGGGGTCTGGAAGCGCCACTGACACTCGTGTAAGCAAGCCGCGGATGTGGGGGTAAATATGCCCCAGAGGATGTCGATGACCGCGCCGGACTTGCCCGATATCGTCTCGCTCGCCGTGCCCGGCTTCGTGCTGCTGGTGCTGGCCGAGATGCTCGTCGCCTGGGCCAGGGACAAGAGCCGCTATGAGCCCAAGGACACGCTGATCAGCCTGGCGCTCGGCACCGGCAGCACCGTCGCGGGCGCGATCACCGCCGGGCTGATCTATGCCATGGCGAGCTGGCTCTACAGCCATTTCCGCATCGTCGACTTGCCCAACCCCTGGGCGTGGTACTGGTTCGTCCTGTGCTTCGTGATCGACGATTTCGCTTATTATCTGTTCCACCGCTCGGCGCATCGCGTGCGGTGGTTCTGGGCGAGCCACGTCATCCATCACAGCTCACAGCATTATAATCTGTCGACCGCGCTCCGGCAGACCTGGACGGGATTCATCTCGATCAGCTTCCTCTTCCGGCTGCCCTTGTTCCTGGTGTTCCCGCCGGCGATGGTGATCTTCGTCGGCGGCGTGAACCTGATCTATCAATTCTGGATCCACACCGAAGTGATCGGGCGGATGCCGCGCTGGGTCGAAGCGGTGATGAACACGCCGTCGCACCACCGCGTCCATCACGCGACCAATCCGCGCTATCTCGACAAGAATTATGCCGGGGTGTTCATCGTCTGGGACCGCTGGCTCGGCACGTTCGAGCCCGAGCGCGACGACGAGGCGCCGCGTTACGGCATCGTCAAGAATCTGGGCAGCTTCAACCTCGTCTGGGCGGCGTTCCACGAGTGGGTCGGGATCGCCAGGGACGTGTGGGCGGCGCCGGGCTTGAAGGCCAAATGGAATTACATCGCCAAGCCGCCGGGCTGGAGCCACGACGGCAGCCGCGAGACATCGGAAACTATCAAAGCTCTTTGGGAAGAGCGCGAGCGGGAGAAAGCTGAGTGGATGAAGCCGATATCGTCGTCGTCGGGGGAGGATCGGGCGGTGCCGCGGCGGCCGGACGGCTCAGCGAGGACGGTCGTTACACCGTAGCCCTGCTCGAAGCGGGTGGGCGCAACACCGGGCTGAGGACGCGCGTCCCCGGCTTCATGGCCTTCCAGACCGACAAGACCAACTGGCGGCTCGAAACCGTGCCGCAGCCGGGGCTCAACGGCCGCCGCGGCTATCAGCCGCGCGGCAAGGGGTTGGGCGGATCGAGCGCGATCAACGCGATGCTCTATCTGCGCGGCAATGCCTGGGATTACGACAATTGGGCGGCGATGGGCTGTGACGGCTGGTCCTTTGCCGACGTGCTGCCGGCGTTCAAACGGTCCGAGGGCAATGAGCGGGGGGCGAGCGATTATCATGGCGGCGACGGGCCGCTCAGCGTGTCCGACCAGCATTGGCTGCATCCCGGCAGCCTGGAGTTCGTCGAGGCGGCGGCGATGCTGCAGATCCCCCGCAACGAGGATTTCAACGGCGCGCGTCAGGACGGCGTCGGCGTCTACCAGGTGACGCAGAAGAATGGCGAGCGCTGGACGTCGAGCCGCGCTTATGTCGAGCCGGCACTGTCGCGGCCCAATTTCCATGTCGTGACCGAAGCGCTGGCCGAGCGCGTGCTGTTCGAGGACGGCAAGGTCTGGGGCGTCGCTTATGCCCGCGGCAACGAGCATCACGTCATCCGCGCGCGCAAGGCCGTGGTGCTGGCGGGCGGGGTGTTCGGCACGCCGCAATTGCTCATGCTGTCGGGGATCGGTCCCGCCGCGCATCTCGCGGCGCACGGGCTGACCGTCACGGTCGACCGGCCGGGCGTCGGTGCGAACCTGCAGGACCATATCGATTACGTCGCGGCGTACGAGGTGCCTGGCCGCTTCTTCCTCGGCGGTTCGCTCGCCGGAACGCTCAGCATGGCGGGCGGCGTGATCCGCTGGCTCAAGAACCGCTCGGGCGTGATGACCACGCCGTTCGCGGAGGCCGGCGCCTTCCTCACCGTGATGTCCGACGCGCCGGCGCCCGACGTGCAGCTCCATTTCGTGCCGGTGGTGCTCGAGGATCACGGTCGGACCAAGGTCAAGGCGCATGGCTTTTCGTGCCACGTCTGCGTGCTCCGGCCGGAAAGCCACGGCACGGTCCGGCTCGCTTCGTCCGATTCGCGCGACGCGCCGTTGATCGATCCCGCGTTTTTGACCGATCCGCGCGACATGGCGGTGATGAAGGCGGGGGTGCGGACGATGTACCGCATCCTCAACGCCCCGCCGCTGAGCCGGCATCGCGGCAAGGACCGCCATCCGATCGATTTCGGCGACGAAGACGCGCTCGAACGGCTGATCCGGGCGCGCGCCGACACTGTCTATCACCCGGTCGGCACCGCGCGGATGGGGTCGGATAATGATGCGGTGTGCGATCCCAGGCTACGCGTGCGCGGGGTTGAGGGGCTGTACGTCGCCGACGCATCGATCATGCCCAAGCTGATCAGCGGCAACACCAACGCGCCGTCGATCATGATCGGCGAGCGGTGCGCGGATTTCGTGAGGGCGGATCTGGCGGGCTGAGGAAGACTCCCCTCCCTGCTTGCAGGGAGGGGTTGGGGGTGGGTGCGCGCGTCTGCGCGCCCAAAAGACTCATTCAACTCATCGCCAAAACAGCGTCGGGCGAGGCATCGAGCCCCGCCCGACGCTACACCCACCCCTTAATCCCCTCCCTTTCAGGGAGGGGAAATCTCGGCTCAATAAACCCAATCGACGGTTAGAAACACCTTGTCAGTATCCGTCGCGAACCGATCGGCGCGGTAATGCGCGAAGCGGGCGGCGAGTGTGTAGCGCTTGATCTTGGCCGAAGCGATGAGGTCCAGCTCGTCGCCATAATGGAGCGACAGTCGGTCGCTGTCGAAGCGATGGAAAGTCGCGCCGAGGCCATAGCCCGACACCCAGCCCTTGCTTTTCCAATTGGCCCCCAAGGTCGCATAGGCGTCGCGCAACCCGTTAGGCGGCGTGGTGGTGAACTTGCTGTCCCAGCCCTGGAACTTGAAGAACGAGGCGAGCGGTGTCTGCACGCTGGTCAGCGCTACGCCCTTGTCCGCGCCGAGTACTTCATAGCCCGCCGTCGCGCTGAGCACCTTGGCCGTGAGGCTTGCTTCGCCCAGCCAGTAACTGGCGGCGTAGCGATTGGGATTGTGCGCATAATCGCTCTGCCGCGCATAGCTGGCGATGTAGCCGAGCTTCAGTGTCTTCGCGAGCGGCCGGCTACCGGCGAAGCGCACGCCATAGGTCTGGCTCGACAGCCTGAAGCCCGCAATTCCCATCGACTCCTGATCGACCAGATAGCCAAAGCCCGACAGCGTCCCGACTGGCGTGGTATAACCGACGATGCCGAACCAATTGTCCCCACCGATCGCCTGCGGCCGCGCCGGCGTCCCCTGGATGCCGTTCACCGTGCGCACCGACCAAGAATAGGCCGCATCGATGGTCAAATTCTTCACGCCGGACCATTGCACGCGCATCGCATCGAACGTCTGCTCGTTCTGCCGCCACGCCGCCGGCCCGACGAAACGCTGGTCGGCGAAATCCAGCACCTGGCGCCCGGCGGTCAGCTTCAGGCCTTTGGTAGCATAGCTCAGCTGGGCGCGATTGAGCTCGATATTGCCGGGGTCCGGGACGACGGGCAGCGCGCGCCCGTTGAACCCGTCATTGTAGCTGGTCGTGAAGGGGATGGTCCCCTCGGCCTCAACCAGCGCGCTGAATGGGCCGGTGCTCGCCTGGACGCCGCTACGGATGCGCAGGGTCACCGCGTCGGCGTCATCGGCGATGCCGTCCTGGTCGACATGCTCGTAACGCAGCCGTGCATCGACCAGCGGCTTGAGGGCGATATCCTGGGCATGCGCCATCGACGCGGTAAGCCCCGCCGTGGCGAGCGCCACGGCTCGCAGAGTCCGAAGATGCATGCGAGTTACTCCGCCGCGTCGATCGCGAGGGCGCCGCGCTCGGGTGTGTTCAGCGCGCCGAGCTCACCGTCGGCGCGCGCCTTGCGGCCATAGACGATCTCGAACAGCGGCCCGGCCATCATCGTCGTGACGATCGCCATCAGCACCAGCATCGAGAACAGGGTCGGGCCGATAATGCCCTTCTGCAGGCCGATATTGATGATGATCAACTCCATCAACCCACGAGAATTCATCAGCGCGCCGATGCCGAGCGCGGTGCGATTATCCTCGCCCGACAGCCGCGCCGCCGCCCAGCAGGCGCCGAACTTGGCCAGCACCGACACCGCCAGGATACCGAGCGCGATCAGTACCAATTCGGCCGAATTGACCATGTCCATCCGGGTGTTGAGCCCCGAATAAGTGAAGAACATCGGCAGCAGCAGGACGACCGCGAGCGGCTCGACCTTGCGCTTCAACTCCGCGACGAACAGCCCGCGCGGCATGCACACGCCGAGCAGGAATCCGCCGAAGATCGCATGGATGCCGATCGCGTCCATCACGAAGGCCGACAGGCAGAACAGCATCATCGTGACCGCGAGTATGGTCGTGCTCATCTCGCCCCGCGCCTCGACCGCGCGGCCGAGCGGCGCGAGCAGGCGCCGGCCATAGAGCAGCATGAACGCGACATAAAGAATGGCGCCGCCGATCGCGAGCACCGCGACCCCGGGTCCTGCCCCGAACGTCGCCAGCACCAATGCCAAGACGCACCAGGATGTGGCATCGTCGAATGCGCCAGCGGTCAACGACAAGGTGCCGAGCGACGAATTGGCGAGGCCACGCTCATTGATGATGCGCGCGAGCATCGGGAAGGCGGTCAGCGCGATGCACGCGCCCATGAACAGGGTCGCATTGGCGTTGCTGATTCCCGGCGCGAACAGCCCCGGCACGGTCAGCAGCATCGGCGTGATCAGGGCGGCGAGCAGGAACGGCACGACGATGCCCGCGGCCGACACCCCGGCCGCGCTCTTCGCCTTCGCCTTGAAGTGATCGAGGTTGAGCGTCAGCCCGACCATGAACATGTACAGCCCGACCCCGAGCTGCGCGCCGGCATAGAGCACGTTGCGCGTCTCCTTGGGGAACAGAGCGAGCTGGAAATCGGGGAATAGCAGACCGAGCAGCGACGGCCCCAGAATGACGCCGGCGATCATCTCGCCCACCACTTGCGGCTGGCCGAGCAGTTTCTGCCCCGCCCAGCCGACCACGCGGCACGCCAGCAGGATCACCGCGAGCTGGAGGAAGAAGTGCACGCTGAAATCGCCCGGCGTGTAACTCTTGGCGATCGCTTGGACCGCGGGGCCATGCGGCGACAGGATTCCCGTCACCGTCGTTATCAGACTGTCGATTACCCCTTGTTGCAGCATGCGCTTTCCCCATCCCCTGTCCGACCCTTTGCGGATCGCGTCGTCGGCAAGGGAAAGCGAAATGGGAGCGTTAGCAATGGGCAAATCGCTAGACCGTGCGACCGCAAAATCATTTTTCCGGCGCATCGGCGAAATGTGTTGCGACCATGCTACAACGTAGTAACGTACCTACATAAATTACCCCAAGAACAGGCCGCGTGAGCACCCGAAATGCGAGTCGTTTCCAGCCGCGAATTCAATCAGGACGTCAGTCAGGCGAAGCGATTGGCCCGATTCGAACCGGTTTTCGTCACCGATCGTGGCCGCCCGACGCATGTCCTGATGAGCATGGAAGCGTTCCGCCGACTATCAGGCCCGGCCGAGACGATCGTCGACCTGCTCGCTGCTCCGGACGGACCGGTGCCCGATCCGCTGCCGCCACGCGCCGATCCCTGGCGCCATCGCGACGGCGAGCGCTGAATGCATCTGCTCGACACGCCGCTGGTGATCGCGTTGCGCGGCGCGCGCAGCGGGCGTGCCGACCCCGCGCTGAGCGCCTGGGCATCCGGCGTTACGTCACAGAGCTTGTTCATTTCCGCGATCACTCTTCACGAGCTCGAGGGCGCGGCGGCGCGCACGTCGCGCAAGGATCGCGCGGCGGGCGCCCTGTGGCGTGCCTGGCTCGACGATCAGGTGACGCGCGCCTTCGATGGGCGGGTGCTGGCGATCGACGCCGCGATCGTCCGCCGCGCCGCTGGCCTCGATTATGGCGATCAGCGCGATGGGTTGATCGCCGCCACCGCGCTCGAACACGGCCTGACCCTGGCGACGACCCGGCCGCGCGCGTTCAAGGCGGGGCGGGTCAAAGTGTTCGATCCGTCGCGCTATGTCGTCGAGACGCGCGACGGCGACTGGCGCCAGGCGTCGAGCGCGGCGCCGGCATGGATCAAGGGCCTGTTCGTGCGCAGTTAAGAACGGTAGCGAAGGATCATGGAGGGAAAGCGCAGCATCCTGATCGTCGGTGGCGGTACCGCGGGCTGGCTGACGGCTGCCTATCTCGCCAAATTCCTCGACGTCGCCCATCGCTCCGATTTGTCGATCACCCTGGTCGAATCGCCCGATATCGGCATTGTCGGCGTGGGCGAAGGCGCGTTCCCGACCATCCGCACCACGCTGCAATTCCTCGACATCGACGAGCGCGATTTCATTCGCGCGACCGGTGCCACGTTCAAACAGGGCGTGCGGTTCGACGATTGGGTGCGCACGCCGGCGCCGGGCGAGCATGACCATTATTTCCATCCGTTCGAAGCGCCGCTCTACGCGCCCGACGCCAGCCTGGTGTCGCTCTGGCTGGCCGAGGACGAAGCGACGCGCCCGCCCTTCGCCGAGGCAGTGACGATCCAGCACCGCGTCGCCGAGGAACGCCGCGGGCCGAAGCGCGCCGAGGAGGGCGGATTCGCCGCCCCGCTCAACTACGCTTATCATTTCGACGCGGCCGCACTGGCGCGGCTGCTCGCCGATCGCGCGCGGCAATTGGGCGTGGCGCATGTCGAGGACCGCCTGCTCGGCGCGACCTTGGGCGAAAGCGGAGCGATCGATAGCCTCGATTTCGAGCGCTCGGGCACGCTGACCGCCGATCTGTTCGTCGATTGCACCGGGCTTCGTGCCGAGCTGATCGGCACGGCGCTGGCCGAGCCGTTCGTCTCGGTGCGCCGCTATCTGTTCACCGACCGCGCGCTCGCCTGCCGCGTGCCGCGCGGCGATCCGGACGCACCGCTTCCCAGTTATACGATCGCCGCCGCGCATGAAGGCGGCTGGATCTGGGACATCGGCTTGCGCGACCTGCGCGGAGTCGGCTCGGTCTATTCGAGCGATCATGTCGACGAGGGGCGGGCGAGAGAGACACTCGGCGGCTATATCGGCCGCTCCGACTTGGCCGCCGACGCCCGGCTGATCGCCTTCGATCCGGGCTATCGCCGCCGGCAATGGGTCGGCAATTGCGTCGCGGTCGGGATGGCGGCGGGATTCCTCGAGCCGCTCGAATCGACCGGGATCGTATTGATCGAAGCGGCGGCAGCGATGATCGCCGAACTGCTGCCGCCGAGCGGGCCGGTCCACGCTTCGGCGGATCGCTTCAACGCGCTGATGACCGCGCGGTTCGACTCTATCGTCAATTTCCTCAAGCTGCATTATTGCCTCAGCCGGCGCGACGAGCCGTTCTGGCGCGACAATGTCGACCCGGGCTCGATCCCCGATGCGCTGAAGGACATGCTCGATCGCTGGCGGTTCCGCCCCCCCAGCCGGTTCGACTTCACGCTCGACGTCGAGACCTTCGCTTATTTCAACTATCAGTACATTCTCTACGGCATGGGCTTCCGCACCGATCCGGCGGGTGGCGGCGCGCCCGACCGGCGCCGGGCCGCGACAGCCTTCGCCCGCATTCGGCATTTCGGCGACCAGGCGGTGGATGACTTGCCGTCGCATCGCGAGCTGATCCGGCAGATCAACGAGACCTGATTCCTCTCGTTGAAAGGGAGGTCAGGGCCGATCGCAATCGGCTTAACCGTCATGCCGGCCTTGTGCCGGCATCCACCGTCCCGCGCACCCATTGGCCGTTGGCGGAGCGGCACGGTGGACCCCCGGGGACGAGCCCGGGGTGACGAAGGACATTGCCTGACGCACGAGACCCCGGCCTTCGCCGGGGCTGCGCTTCAAATGCTTTTGCATTTGAAGCTTGAAAAGAGGGCCGGTGACTTTCGTCACCGGCCCAGGTCGTCCGCAGGAGGAACATCGTGGGGGCGCCGGGTCGACCGGCGCCCCGATCTTGTCAGTAGTGGTAAGCCCGCTCGCCGTGCTCGGCGATGTCGAGGCCTTCACGCTCGACTTCTTCGGAGACCCGGAAGCCCCAGAGCTTGTCGATGATGACATAGAGGATCGCCGAGCCGATACCCGACCAGAGGAGCGTCAGTCCGACCGCTTCGCCCTGGATGATCAGCTGAGCGACCCAGTCATAAGCGCCGACGACCAGCGTGCCCGGCTTGGAGGTGTAATCGGCGATGCCCTGGCCACCCAGCGCCGGGTTGGCGAGGATGCCGGTCATCAGCGCGCCAGTGATACCACCGATGCAGTGGACGCCGAACACGTCGAGCGAGTCGTCATATTTGAACTTCGACTTCACATAGCTGACGAAGAAGAAGCAGATCGGCGAGACCATCAGTCCGAGGATCACCGAGCCCATGGTTCCGGCGTAGCCGGAGGCCGGGGTGACGGCGACCAGGCCGGCGACGACGCCCGAGGCGGCACCGAGCAGCGAGGGCTTGCCGCGCACGATCTGTTCGGTCAGCAGCCAGCTCATCCCGGCGGCGGCGGTGGCGACCATCGTGTTCATGAAGGCGACCGAGGCAACCGACGTCGCTTCGAGGTTCGACCCGGCGTTGAAGCCGAACCAGCCCACCCACAGCAAGGAGGCGCCGATCATGGTCATGGTCAGCGAGTGCGGCGGCATCGGCTCGTTCGGATAACCGAGACGCTTGCCGAGCAGCAGGCACATCACCAGGCCGGTGATACCGGCGTTGATGTGAACCACGGTGCCGCCGGCAAAGTCGAGCGCGCCCTTATTGTAGAGGTATCCGGAGTCGGCGGCGACGGCCGCGAGCGCGTCCTTGCCCTTGAGCGCGGCGGCGGCGAAGGCGTCAGGCCCATCCCAGCACCACACCATGTGCGCGATCGGGAAATAGATGAAGGTGACCCAGAGCGCGACGAACAGCATCAGCGGCGAGAATTTGATACGTTCCGCCACCGAACCGACGAACAACGCCGGGGTGATCATCGCGAAGGTCATCTGGAACAGGACGTAGGTCAGTTCCGGAATATAGACCCCGTTCGAGAAGGTCGCCGCGGCCGCATTGGCGTCGACGCCCTTCAGGAACAATTTGGTGAAGGGATTGCCGACGAACGGGCTGTAGGTCGTAAACGTCTCCGAATAGCCCCAGCACACCCAGATCACGCCGACCATGCAGACGATCATGAGCACCTGGGTCAGCACCGACAGCATGTTCTTGGTGCGGACCAGGCCGCCATAGAACAGCGCCAGGCCCGGTACCGACATCATCAGCACCAGCAAGGTCGACACCAGCATCCAGGTATTGTCGCCCTTGTTCATATTGGCGAGCGACGGCGTCGCGATAACGGGTGCGGCAGCAGGCGCGGGCGCAGCCGCCGCGGCCTGGGCAAAGGCCGGGTGGCACATCAGCGCAGCAACGCCGATCGCTCCCAATCCGGCCAGCATCTTGGTCGATTGTTTCATCATTCCCCCCATCTCAGAGAGCGCTGTCATCGGTTTCGCCGGTGCGAATGCGCACCGCCTGACCGACGTCGAGCACGAAGATCTTGCCGTCGCCGATGGCGCCGGTGTTGGCGGATGCCTGGATCGCTTCGATCACCGCGCCCGCCATGTCGGACGCGCAGGCAACCTCGATCTTGATCTTCGGCACCATGTTCGTGCTGTATTCCGCGCCGCGGTAAATCTCGGTCTGGCCCTTTTGTCGGCCGAACCCTTTCACCTCGGTCACGGTCATACCCGCGACGCCCACGCCCGACAGTGCTTCGCGCACCTCGTCGAGCTTGAACGGTTTGATGATGGCAATGACGAGTTTCATCGCGCCCCTTTCCGTTTTGTCCCGGAAGCCGCTTCGCAAGGGGCGTGCCAGAGTCGATTCAACGCGTTTTCAAGCGGAATCGCGCAAGGAAATGTTACGGAGGCGTTAAATTTTGTGCAGCTGCGAAGGCCTGCTTATTTTTCAGGCAGAGTCGCCTGCCCATTGTTTGAGCAGCCGCTGCGCTGTTGTCAGATCGTCCTCATCGACCATCACCCGCACCGGGATCAGCCGGAACGATCCCTCGGCCATATGCGTGCCGGCGTCGAACGCGATCGCCGGAATGCCTTCGGATTCGAGCCGGCCGACGATGATGTGCGCTTCCGGATAGGAATAGCCGCCGAGTTCGACCAGGCTCATTGCTGCTGTTGTTCCTGCTGCTGGCTCGGGCGCGGGCCTTGCGTGGGATTCCGCACCGGCAGGCCGTCGATACTCTTCAGCCGCACGGCATATTTGGCCTGGCGGACCTCCTCGTCATGCTGGCGGTGATATTTGCTCAGCGTGTCGCGCTCGCGCTCGAAGCTCATATGCGGGACGCCCCAGCCGCAGCTGGACTGGACTTGGTCGACATCGACGACGAAGATCTGCCGTGTGCCGGGCAACAATGTGAAATGCCGGGCATAGTCTTCCCAGTCGGCATCCTGCGGGAGCACGGGGCAACCGCGGCCGTAGAGGCGCAGGATCAGCGCCGGATTGTCGAACGCGCAGAACATGATCGTGATGCGGCCGTCGGCGAGCAAATGCGCGTTGGTCTCGTTGCCCGATCCCTGCACGTCGAGATAGGCGACGCGGTTGGGCGACAGGACGCGGAAACTGTCCATTCCCTTGGGGCTGAGATTGACCCGCGCGTCGGCCGCGGCGGTGGCCACGAAGAAGACGGGCTGGCGCTCGATAAAGGCCACATGCTTGTCGCTCAGCGCATCGAAGAATTCGGCCATGATCCACTTCCGTCACCCCAGCGAAAGCTGGGGTATCAAGCCGTATCACACCATCGCCTGAGACCCCAGCTTTCGCTGGGGTGACGGGTCAGACCATGCGCGGCGCACGCCGCTCTAACCGATGCCATCTTCAGGCGCGGCGAAATAGGCCGTCGGCGTGGCGCCGAACGCCTTGTGAAAGGCGACGGTGAATGCACTCGGCGTGCTGTAGCCGGCGTCGAACGCGACCGCGGTTACGCTCGCCCCGCCGCCCAGCAATCGAACCGCATGCATCAGTCGCGATTGCTGACGCCAGCGGCCGAGCGAAAGGCCCGTTTCAGCCAGAAAGACCCGCTCGATCGTCCGGCGGCTCGCGCCCGCATCGCGGCAGAGGAATGCCAATTGGGTTTCGGCGCCCGGCGCGATTGCGATCCGTTCGGCGACGTGCCGTGCCCGGCGGTCGGAAGGCATCGGCAGTTCAAGGGGAAGCGCGGGCAGCGCACGCAATTGATGCGCGAGAAGCGCGCTGACATGGCGGTCGGCACCATACGCGCAGGCGTACAGGATCAGTTCTTTGACGAGATTGGGAATGCCGACGACGCAGCAGGTGCGCGGCAATCCGTGAAGACGGGCAGTCCGGAAATAGAGCGTCCGCATGGCGACGCGACCCGACATGGCGATGGCATGGTCGATGCCGGCGGGAATCCAGACCGCGCGGTGCGGCGGCGTAACCCAGCTCCCTTCCGCCGTGCGCACGGTCATGACGCCCGACGAGGCATAGACCAATTGATCGCGGTCGTGCGCGTGCGTCGCGATCGTGTCGCCCGATGCGTAATCCCGCGCGAAGCTCGTCACCGCTGCTTCCCGTCCGGCTCTTTCGCTCCCGGGCGATGATTGACGATTATTCGACATCGATTGTCGATTTATCGAAAGATTGCCGGTTGGAAAGGCGTAGCATTGCCCAGTGTCGGCGAAACGCGTCGGAAGGAGTCGATGATGCCGGTTTTTCGAGGCGTATTGCCGCGCCGGACGATGCTGTGCGGGATGGGCGCGGCGGTGGCCTTGCCGTTCCTGCACGCCATGGTCCCGCTCAGCGCGTCGGCGGCGGCGCGCCGTCGGCCGAAGCAACCACGATTGCTCGCGATCGAGATGGTGCACGGCGCGGCGGGCAGTACCGCTTATGGCCGCGCGCGCAATCTCTGGTCGCCCGCCGCCGAAGGGTGCCGGTTCGCGTTGACGCCGAGCCTCGCGGCGCTGGCGCCGTTTCGCGAGCAGGTGACGATCGTCAGCAATATGGAACTGCGTCCCGCCGAATCGCTGTCACCAGCGGAGGACGGCGACGGGGTCGATCATGCGCGCTCGTCCGCCGCTTTCCTGACCGGCGCGCATCCGGTACGAAGCGCCGAAGGCAAGATCCATGCGGGTGCGTCGATCGACCAGATCTTCGCGCGGTCGCTCCGGGGCAAGACGCGGGTCGGTTCGCTCGAACTGACTGTCGAGAGTCTCGACGAGCCGCCCGATCCGATCTGGCCGCAGGGTTATAGTCCGGCCTATCGCCACGCCATCAGCTGGATCGATGCGCAGACGCCGGCCCTGCCGGAAGTGTCGCCAGGCAAGGTGTTCGCCAAGCTGTTCGGCGCGGGGCGCGGCGGTGCCAGCATTCTCGATGCCCTGGTCGATCCCGCGCGGCGGCTGCAAGGCGATCTTGGCGGCGAGGATCGCCAACGGCTCATCGCGCATCTCGACGACATTCGCGATCTCGAGCGGCGGATTCGCGATTTCGAGATCGCGATGCATGCCGATCCGACGGGCGGGGCGGGGGATCGGCCCACATTCTCCGAGCATGTGCATATTCTCGGCGATCTGGTGCGGCTGGCGTTTGCGAGCGACCTCACCCGTGTCGCGACGATCAAGCTCGGGCTGGATCGCAGCCAGCGCGTCTATCCCGAAAGCGGTGTGACGACGCCATTCCACACGGCCTCTCACCATCGCCAGGAGCCCGAGCGGATCGACGCCTATGCGCGGCTCAACGCATTCCACGTCGGCCGGATCGCCGACATGCTCGGACGACTCGAACGGACCGGCGATGGAGAGGCGAATCTGCTCGATCGGTCGCTGGTGCTTTACGGCAGCCCCATGGGCGATTCGCACGTCCACGCCCATGACTTCTTGCCCGTTTTTCTAGCGGGCCACGCCGATGGCGCCTTGGCGGGAGGGCGGCACGTGGCTTGCAGGCCCGGGACGCCCTTTGCCAATCTGCTGCGGACGACGCTCGGCCTGCTCGATGTGACGGTTAGGCGGGTCGGCGACAGCGGCGGCGTCCTGGCGGTCTGATCCCGACGGCGGACTGCGGCAAATATGAGAGGCCGGTCAGACCATGCGCGGCACGCGCGGACGGCCGATCGGGCATTCGAGCGCGTCGCGGTCCCAGCTGGCGAGATCTGCGGCGGCGTCATAGGTCGATTGGCAAAAGGCGAGCAATGCGGCGTCGGGATCGGGTGCGTCGCGGACCGCGGCATAAGGCAGGATGAACTCGCGCATGTCGGGGTTCCACGCGGCTTGGTCCGGCGCGACCATTGCCTCGGCATAACCGGCCGGTTCGGGATAGGCATAAGCGTAGAAGGCGGCGTGCGGAAAAGCGTCGCTGCCCGGCCAGAAGCCGACACTGGCCTCCTCATGGCTGTACGCCTCGCAGGCGACATCGTCGGGCAGACCGGGCATGCCGCCGGGATGTTTCGGCGCGCTACGGCCCGAAAAACGCGTCGCGGCAAGATCGAAGCTGCCCCAGAACAGATGGATCGGACTTGCCTTGCCGAGGAAGCCGGTGCGGAACCGGTAGAAGACCCGGCGCACCTGGATCAGCGCGCGCCAGAAGGCGCGCACCGCCCCGGCGTCGTAGGGGCGCGGTTCACGGTCGTCGGCAAAAGGCGGATAGCCGGGCATCTCGCTCGGGCTGCCGTCGAAATCCGATGCGGCGCCCAAGGCGTCGAGCGCGACGACGACCTCGGCGTGAAAATCGGCGATCGTTCCCGCCGCCAGGGATATCGATCGCGTCGAGCCGTCGCTGGTCGCGAACGTCACCGCATCGCCGATCAGGTCGAAATCGATCTGCAGGATGCGGCTGCCGCACGGGATCGCCGAGGTCGTCCAGCCGCGCGCGGTCAGATAGAAGGGGACGTGCCAGCTATGATTGAGCCACGGCGTCAGCGCGAGCCGCACCTTGCCGACGATCTGCGCCCGCAATTGCAGCCCGATCGCGGTGTCGCGCCATTGGGTCCAGTCGAGCTCGGGCCAATCCGTCATCGGATGCCTTCGCGCTCCGCCAATAGGCGGTTCTTTCGTTCAACCAACTCACGGACTTCGCGTTCAAGCAGCGTCCAGAAATCTACCTCGATCGGTTCGAGTGTGTTCATTTCATGGTCGAACTCAAGAATGCGTCCATCGCCATCCGTACAATAGACGTTGGCGTCACCAATCCGTTTCAGAATTGGCACGGCCGCGTGACCAGTCTGGCTCTGGAACTGTTGGCCGACCAAGTCGACCCGCATCCAATCCTCGCTGGTCGTGAGTGGCGTGAAGCTGTGAACGCCATAGAGAAACTGCCAGAAGGGAGCCACTTGAAGCGGTTGAGGCCGCGGCCAAACGCGCTCAGCCGCCATGACGATCGCCCCCGGGAATTCCCCACTGACGTGATCGATGAACTCGTCGGGAAAACGAACGCCCAGGCTCTCACCAAGCGCCTGAACTACCGCCTCTGTCGCGTTGCCCTCGCCCAGCGGGTAAAGCGTAAAGTCGCCATCGACGTGACGACTAAAAATGGCTCTGGTTTGATCGGTTCGTTTCCCGCGCCCCGAAAACCAACCCATGATCGCTTCCTATCTGCTGTGTCAGACCGCGGTGCCGCCGACCGTCAGCCCGGACACCAGCAAGGTCGGCTGTCCGACTCCCGCCGGCACGCTCTGCCCGCCCTTGCCGCACATCCCCACGCCCTCGTCGAGCGCGAAGTCGTTGCCGATGCCGGTCACCTTGGTCAGCACGCTCGGACCGTCGCCGATCAGGGTCGCGCCCTTGATCGGCGCGCCCAATTTGCCGTTCTCGATCAGATAGGCCTCGGTGCAGCTGAACACGAACTTGCCCGACACGATGTCGACCTGCCCGCCGCCGAACGACTTGGCGAAGATGCCTTTCTTGACCCGGCTGAGCAGCTCGGCGGGATCGTCCTGGCCACCCTTCATGAAGGTGTTGGTCATGCGCGGCATCGGCGCGTGCGCGAACGATTCGCGGCGGCCGTTGCCGGTCGGCTCGACGCCCATCAGCCGCGCGTTGAGGCGGTCGTGGATATAGCCCTTGAGGATACCGTCCTCGATCAGGATATTCTCGCGTGTCGGCGTGCCTTCGTCGTCGATCGACAACGATCCGCGCCGCGCGTTGATCGATCCGTCGTCGACCACCGTCACGCCGGGCGCCGCGACGCGCTCACCGATTCGGCCGGAGAAAGCACTGGTGCCCTTGCGGTTGAAATCTCCCTCGAGCCCGTGGCCGATCGCTTCATGCAGCAGCACGCCCGGCCAGCCCGGCCCGAGCAATACGGTCATCTCGCCGGCGGGGGCAGCGACCGAGTCGAGATTGACCAAGGCCTGGGCCAGCGCCTCGTCGATCGCGCGGTTCCAAGTCGCGGGATCGAACAAGGATTCGTAGAGATAGCGTCCGCCAATCCCGAACGTACCCGTCTCGCGCCGGCCATTATGGTCGACCACGATCGAGACGTTGAGCCGGACCAAGGGGCGCACATCGGTTGCGGTGAAGCCGTCGGGGCGCACCACCTCGACCACATTCCACGATCCCGACAGGCTGACCGAGACCTGGGCAACGCGCGGATCGCGGGCGCGCGCGGCGGCGTCGATCGTCTGGCACAGGTTCACCTTGTCGGCGAACGGGATCAGGTCGAGCGGATCGGCGTCGGTATAGAGGTGCCGGTTGGTGTGCTGCGGCGGCGGCGCCTTGGGGCCGGTCGACGGATCGATCAGCGCCATCGTCTCCGATGCGCGCAGGATCGCGGCCGCGCTGATCTCATTGGCATGGGCGAAGGCAGTGGTCTCGCCCGACACCGCGCGCAGGCCGAATCCCGAATGCGTGTCGTAGCTCGCGGTCTTCAGCCGCCCGTCGTCGAACCCGAAGGCTTCCGAGCGGGCATATTGCAGATAGAGCTCGCCATCATCGGCATGGTCGAGCGCTGCCGCGGTCAGCCGCTTGGCCTCTTCTGGGTCAAGCTGGTCGCGATACAGGAACTGGCGGGGGTCGGCGGAACTGGTCATGCCCGCCAATATAGGCAGGCGTTTCGCGGTGTCACGCCGTCGCGTTGGCCTTAAAGCGAGGCGCCAGCCGGATGGTCGGGCAATTCGCTCTGGTCGGCGCCGTCGGCCGGGCCGCCGATCAGCACGAAGCGGCGGTCGCAATAGCCGCAATCGACATAGCCGGCCTCGTCGATCTGCAGGAACACGCGCGGATGGCCGAGCGCCGCGCCGCCGGGAATATCGGTCGCGCCGTCGCAGGCGACGCGGGGATGGGAGACGCGGACGATTTCGGGCGGTGCGATCATGCTGGCGCGATAGCAAGGCGCGTCGGCGGCATCAATCTCCTACGCCGCCTTGCCAAGCTCGAACCCGCGACGCACGATAAGGCCATGATCCTTGTAAAGCTTGCGGCGATCGCCGCCCTGATCGTAGCGGTCCCGGCCGCTGCCGCTCCTCAAGCCGCGACCAAGTCGGCAGCGAAGCCCGCGGCGGGCAAAGGTACTGCCGCCAAAGCCAAAGCAAAGCCGAAGGCCAGGACCAAACTTCCGCCGCCCGCGCTCAACATCGCGGAGAAAGACGGGTTCGGCGTCATGCAGGTCGCCGCGTCCGACGCCGCGGCGTTCATCGCCGCCTGGAAGATCGGCGACGGCGCCAAGAACGAAACGACGCGCACCGTCGCCGACAAGCCGCTCTTCACCTTGCTGATCTTCCGCGGCTGCAAGGCCGATGCCGACGGCAAGTGCGACATCGTCGCCGACTTCGCGATCAATCGGCCGGACGGCACGGTCAATGAGGATAACAAGGGCGTCGTGGTGTGGAACAAGGCCGCGCCGGCCGATCCCAAGAAGCCGACGATCGGCGATGGCGCGCTCGGTTACGGGGTCGATTCGGAAGGGCCGTTCGGCGATTACCGCGTGGTCGCGACGGTGACCGACAAGGTGGCGGGCACGACGGTCACCACCGAACAGACGCTGACCATCGCTCCGGCGTTGGCCGCGCCGGCGGTCCGCTGAGGTCGATCCGAAAGCGGATCGTCGCGACCTCGGGATCGTTCGCAGATCCGGCCGACTCCCTTCTTTAGATGCCGGTAACCTGTCTGCCCTAGTGCGGGATGCGGCGCTGTCCGGGGATCGATCCTCGACACCGTCACGGATCGGAGTCGGGCAACCCAATGATCGAAGTCGCGCTGTGTATCGCAGTGGATCACAATCCGTGGCTGGTGCTCGTCGCGGTCGTGATCTGCTGCATCGGCGCGTTCGCCGTGTCGCAGACGTTCGAGCGGGTGTGTGAATCGTCGGGCTGGCAGCGCTTCGGCTGGGTGGTCCTGACGGCGGTCGCATCGGGTGCGACCATCTGGTGCACGCATTTCGTCGCGATGCTCGCCTATCGCGCCAAAGTGCCGGTCACGCTCGACCCCGTCCTGACGATCGTTTCGCTGCTCGTCGCCATTGTCGGCACCGGACTCGGGATCAGCCTGGCGATGCGCCGCGGCCGCCTCTTTCCCGTCATCGGCGGCGCGACGTTCGGGGCGGCGATCTCAAGCATGCATTATATCGGCATGGTCGCCTATCGGATCGACGGTATCGTCGAATGGCGCTGGCCCTATGTCATCGCCTCGGTGGTGTGCTCGATGGCGTTTGCCGGTGCCGCTTTCGGCGTCCTGCGCTCGACGACCGGGCGGTATAGGATCGTCACTGGCAGCGCGCTGCTGGTCACCGCGATCGCGACGTTGCACTTCATCGCGATGACCGCGCTCAGCGTCACACCGTTGCGGCTGAGCGAGTCTTCGCTCGCGCCCGGCGCGATGGTCGCGCTTGCGCTGGCGACCGGATTGGTCGGCATCGTCGTCATCCTTGCCGGCGTGCTTGCCGCCTATATCGATCGCCAGACGCGCTCGGATGCGATGCACAGCCTGCGTCACATGGCATTGAACGACGCGCTGACCGGTCTGCCCAATCGCGTGCATTTCCAGCAGACGCTCGCCCGTCTGCTGGTCGATGCCCGGTCGAGCCGCGCCAGCCTTGCCGTGGTCGCGATCGACCTCGACCGGTTCAAGGAAATCAACGACATCCATGGCCATCGCGCGGGCGACGACGTGCTGGTCGCCGTGGCCGGCCGGCTGCGGGCGATCGATCATGACGGGCTGGTCGCGCGGCTGGGCGGCGACGAGTTCATGGTATTGGTCAGTTTCGAGGACCGCGCCGCGTTGACGGCGCTGGTCGGCCGGATCGGCGCCGTCCTGCGCGAACCGCTCGACGTCGGATCGTTCGAGGCGCGCATCGGCGCCAGCGTCGGTGTGGCGGTCTATCCGGATGACGCGAAAGACGCCGAAACGCTGACCAACAACGCCGATCTGGCGATGTACCGCGCCAAGAGCACGCGGCAGCACTTTCCCTGTTACTATGACGCGGCGCTCGACGAGGCGATTCGTGAACGGCGCGAACTGGCCAGCGATCTGCGTGAGGCGATCGACAATGGCCAGCTCAACGTCCTCTACCAGCTGCAGGCCTCGGTCAGCACCGGTGGCGTGACCGGCTATGAGGCGCTGGTCCGTTGGACCCATCCGGTGCTGGGCGAGATACCGCCGTTGGTGTTCGTTCCCATCGCCGAGGAGAACGGGCTGATCCTGCAACTCGGCGAATTCGTGCTGCGCCGGGCATGCGGCGATGCGATGCAATGGGAACACGATTCGAGAGTCGCGGTGAACGTCTCCCCGGTCCAGCTCGCCCATGCCGACCTGCCGCGCCTGTTCCACCAGGTGATGCTCGAGACGGGCCTGCCGCCGCGCCGGCTGGAGATCGAGCTTACCGAAAGCGCGATCATGGCCGATCGCGAGCGGTCGCTCCACGTGCTGCGCCAGATCAAGGCGTTGGGCGTCAGCGTCGCGCTGGACGATTTCGGCACGGGCTATTCCTCGCTCGAAACGCTGCGCGCCTTTCCGTTCGACAAGATCAAGCTCGACCAGTTTTTCGTCGCCGAGATCGAAAGTAGTCCGCAAGCGGTCGCGATCATCCGCGCCGTGCTCGCGCTGGGCAAGAGCCTGTCGATACCGATCCTGGCCGAAGGGATCGAGACCGACCATCAGTTGGACGCACTCATCCGCGAAGGGTGCGACCAGGCGCAGGGATTCCTGCTGGGCATGCCGATGCCCTCTCCGGTGACCTCCGTCCCGGCCCAATCGCACCTGATGGAACATGCGCAGCAGATGACGAGGGACTCGTTGCACGACGCTGCCTGATCCGCGGCGGATCGCGATCGGCGGGGTTGGCGCGCGTCGCGCGAATCCCTATTCCAGCCCTATGACCGACGCCGCGATCGTAATCGACCAGCTCTGCAAAACCTATGCGGGGGGCAAGCAGGCGCTCGACGGCGTCAGTTTCGATGTGCCGCGCGGGTCGGTGTTCGGCCTGCTCGGCCCCAACGGGGCGGGTAAGTCGACCTTGATCAACATCCTGGCCGGGCTGGTCAACAAGACGTCGGGCAAGGCGGAGATCTGGGGCTTCGACGTCGACGAGCATCCGCGCAACGCCAAATATTCGATCGGGATCGTCAATCAGGAGATCACCTTCGATCCATTTTTCACGCCGCTCGAGACGCTGGAGATCACCGCCGGCCTGTACGGCGTGCCCAAGAACAAGCGCATCTCGATGGAATTGCTCCGCGCGGTCCATCTCGAGGACAAGGCCAAGGCCTATTCGCGAACCCTGTCCGGCGGCATGAAGCGCCGGCTGATGGTGGCCAAGGCGATGGTCCATTCGCCGCCCGTGCTCGTCCTCGACGAGCCGACCGCCGGGGTCGATGTCGAATTGCGCCAGCAGCTCTGGGCCTATGTCCGCCAGCTCAACGAGCGCGGCGTGACGATCGTGCTGACGACGCACTATCTCGAGGAAGCCGAGCAATTGTGCGATCGCATCGCGATCATCAATCACGGCAAGGTGATCGCCAACGAGCCGACTCGCGACCTGGTCGGCATGGCGCAGGAAAAGGTCGTCGCGGTGACCGTCGACCGCGACGTCGCCGCGACGCCGCAGGCGAGCTGTTTCCAGAAGGTGGAACTGAAGGGCCAGCGCGTGCTCGAAATCACCTATCGCAAGGATCTGGCCAATGCCGGCCAGGTGCTCGCTGCGGTGCAGGAAGACGGTTACGGGATCGTCGATGTGTCGACCAAGGAGCCGGACCTGGAGGATGTGTTCCTCAACCTGACAAGGGCGTCGAATGCGTAGCGATATAAAGCCCCTCCCCTGAAGGGGAGGGGCGAGGGAGAAATAAATGACCGATCCCCACATATCCGACGTCCTGATCATCGGCTCCGGCGCCGCCGGGCTCACCGCCGCGCTCAACCTCGCCGATCGTTTCCGTGTGACGGTGTTGGCCAAGGGCGGCCTCGCCGAAGGATCGACCGCCTGGGCGCAGGGCGGGATCGCCGCGGTGCTCGAGCCGGGCGACACGTTCGACAGCCATATCGAGGACACGATGATCGCCGGCGCGGGGCTCAACGACCGCAAGACCGTCGAATTCGTCGTCGAGAATGCGCCGCGTGCGATCGAGCGGCTGATCGAATTGGGCGTGCCGTTCAACAAGGAAGGCGGCGACCTGCATCTGACGCGCGAGGGCGGGCACAGCCACCGCCGCATCGTCCATGTCAACGATGCGACCGGTTGGGCCGTTCAAGAGGCCCTGCTCCACGCCGCGCAGGCGCACGCCAACATCACGCTGGTTCCCGATATGGTGGTGGTCGACCTCGCCACCTCGAAGCACGAGGAGCGCTATTCGGGCGCGGGCAATGTCTGGGGCGTTTATGCGGTCAACCGCGCGAGCGGGCGGGTGGAGCTGTTCACCGCCAATGCGACGATCCTGGCGACCGGCGGGGCAGGGCGGACCTATCTGTTCTCGACCGCGCCGCGCGGCGCGACCGGCGACGGCATCGCGATGGCATGGCGCGCGGGCTGCCGCATCTCGAACATGGAGATGATGCAGTTCCACCCGACCTGCCTCTACAATCTCGACGTCAAGAACTTCCTGATCACCGAGGCGGTGCGCGGCGAGGGCGGGCAGCTCAAGATTCCCGAGACCGGCTATCGTTTCATGCCCGATTTCGATCCGCGCGCCGAGCTTGCGCCGCGCGATATCGTGGCGCGCGCGATCGACCATGAGATCAAGCGGCTCGGTCTCGATTACGTCCATCTCGACATCAGCCATATGGGCGCCGAGTTCGTCACCCACCATTTCCCGACGATCTACGAGAAGCTCAAGGGTCTCGGCATCGACATGACCAGGGAGCCGATCCCGGTCGTGCCGGCGCAGCATTATACCTGTGGCGGAATCGTCATCGACTTGGACGGCCGCACCGATCTGCCGCATCTTTATGCCGCCGGCGAATGCACCGAATCGGGGCTGCACGGCGCCAACCGCCTGGCGTCCAACTCGCTGCTCGAATGTTTCGTGTTCGGCGAAGCCTGTGCCCGCCACATCAACGCGCATTGGGACGATTTGTCGCCGCCGCCGGCAATCCGGGCCTGGGACGAAAGCCGCGTCACCGATTCGGACGAAGAGGTGGTGATCAAGCAGAACTGGACCGAAATCCGCCGCTTCATGTGGAATTATGTCGGCATCGTCCGCACGACCAAAAGGCTCGAGCGCGCCGCGCACCGGATCAAGCTGCTGACCGGCGAGGTCGAGGATTATTACGGCCATTTCCGCGTGACGCCCGACCTGATCGAGCTGCGCAATCTGCTCCAGACATCGGACCTGATCGTGCGCTCGGCGCTGCACCGCCACGAATCGCGCGGGCTGCATTACACGCTCGATTATCCGGAGACGCTGGCCAAGGCGGTCGATACCATCCTGGTGCCATGACCCAATGTGATCCGCTGATCTGGCTGCCGGGTGAAGAGCCGATACTCGATTTCTACCGCGGCACGTTCGAGGCGGCTTATATCGCGGTCCATCCGTTCTTCCGCATCCAGGGGCTCGACCCGCTGCGCTGCGACCACGGGTCGGTCGTGGTGGAGCGGTCGGAGATACCTGCTCACGTCAACCTGCTAGACTATTTCAAGCAGTTGGATGCCGAGCGGGAGCGGACCCATACGGTCTCGGTGCGGGAGGTCGACGACCATGCCAAACGCGACGGAGTCGTCGTGCCGTGGCGCGATGTCGGACCTCCGTGCGGGCTGGACGATGCGCGCGCAATCTGCCGGGCACTGCGCACCGTCATACTCAGCTTGCGCGCCGAATTCACCGATGAATACGGCGCCGACCGGTTGATGGCGTGGTGCGCGCGCGAGCAGATTTTTCGCCCCTCCGACACCGAATTCCAGCCGATCCTAGAGCACCGGCTGGTGAAGCTGTTCGAACATGCGGGCGTGGATCGCGTCGTTCTGGGTGATGAGTTCGGCGATCATAACATCCCGAAGCCGCTCGATTTCCTCAGGACCGAACAGGCCTGGGCCGGGCGTGACGACTGGCCGCGGATTTACGGTGTTCGCCGCCTCTACGCAGAGGACCGGTCGATTATCGCCATCGTGCCGTGGGATCAGTTTTTCACTGTGATCGCGATGACGGCGAAGCGTGCCGCGCAGACTGCGGTCGAATCGCTGTTCGAGGGCTTTTGGTGCGATGACGCCACGACGTTGAACTGGTGGCGGGATCCTGCCCGCCCGCTGATCACCCCTGCCGATTAGAAGTACGGAATGTTCGGTGACATCGGACCTGATCGTGCGCTCGGCGCTGCACCGCCACGAATCGCGCGGGCTGCATTACACGCTCGATTACCCCGAAACCTTGCCGATCGCGGTCGACACCGTATTGGTCCCTTAAGGGATTCCACAGATTCTCAGCGGGTTGGTTGCTCGCTCCGCCGCTTTTCAGGTGCGGTTCATCGCGGAGACCCTATATCAGGGATTCCGCAACAGGTTTCCTGCGATACTCTCATCGTCGAGAAAAACACGGGCGGGGGTCATGGGTTGTTCTGTGCAGCGTTTCGGTAAAATTGCGTTTGGTGTGATCGTCGGCCTCGCGATTGCGGGCTGCGTCTCCGACAGTCAGTCCAGCAGGGTCTCGCGCAGCCTCGCGCCGCCGGTGGCGTACGCGCCGCGGCGCGAAGTGGTGCAGCCGATCCCGGCGCCCAAGCCGGCGGTGCTGGCGCCCGCGGCGCTGACCGCGCTGGTGCCCTCGCTGACGCGCGATTTCGGCGGCAAGGTCGGCATCGCGGTGATGAGCATCGACGACGGCTGGACGGTCACCTCGAACGGCGACATGAAATTGCCGCAGCAAAGCGTGTCGAAGCTGTGGGTGGCGATGACCGTGCTCGACCTGCGCGACCAGGGCAAATTGACGCTCGATGATCCCTATACGGTGCGCAAGGACGATCTGACGCTGTTCCACCAGCCGATCGCGGCCCTGGTTAAGGATGACGGCTACAAGACCACTGTCGGCGAATTGCTGCAGCGCGCGCTGACGCAGAGCGACAACACCGCCAATGATTGCCTGTTGCGGCTTGCCGGCGGGCCGACCGCGGTGCGCGCCTTCCTCGCCAAGAAGGGGATCGCCGATATCCGCTTCGGTCCGGGCGAGCGCCTGTTGCAGAGCTTCACTGCCGGGCTCGAATGGAAGCCGCAATATTCGACCGGCCGCTCGTTCGAGGCGGCGCGCGCGAAAATCCCCGCCTCGACCCGGATGGACGCGTTCGAACGCTATGTCGCCGATCCGCCCGACGGCGCCGCGCCGCGCGCGATCGTGACCGCGCTCGCCCGGCTGAAGAAAGGCGAATTGCTCTCGCCGACTTCGACCCAATATCTGATGTCGACGATGGAATCGTCGCGGACCGGGCGCCAGCGGCTGCGCGGCGCGGTGCCGGAAGGCTGGACCTTCGGGCACAAGACCGGGACCGGCCAGGATTTCAGCGGACGGACCGCCGGCTATAACGATGTCGGCTTCCTGATATCGCCGAACGGCAAGGCCTATGCCATTGCGGTGATGATCGGCGACACGCCCAAGACCATTCCCGAGCGTCAGCAATTGATGCAGGCGGTCGTGCTGGGCGTGGTGACCAACCACCATTGGTGATTTGACCGCAATCCCCGGGGCGCGGTCCGGCAAGGCCGCGCCCTATGGGGTGCTTCATGAACGATCAAATTTGGACGACGCTCGCCGGCGAGCTCGATGCGCGCGGCTGGGCGGTGCTGCCTGGCCTGCTCGATGCCGATAGCTGCACGCGGATTGCCGCCGGCTATGACGATCCGGCGCAGTTCCGCAGCCAGGTGGTGATGGCGCGGCACGGCTTCGGGCGCGGCGAATATCGCTACTATCGCTACCCGCTGCCCGATCCGATCGCCGGATTGCGTTCCGCGCTCTATCCGCGCCTCGCGCCGATCGCCAATGGCTGGCACGAGCGGCTCGGCCTGCCGACGCGCTTTCCCGCCGACCATGGCGATTTCCTCGCGCGGTGCCACGAAGCGGGGCAGACGCGGCCGACGCCATTGCTGCTACGCTACGGCCCCGGCGATTATAATTGCCTGCACCAGGATCTCTATGGCGAGCACGTCTTCCCGCTCCAGGTCGCGATCCTGCTGTCGCGGCCGGGCGAGGATTTCGCCGGCGGCGAATTCGTCCTGACCGAACAGCGCCCGCGCATGCAGTCGCGGGTCGAAATCGTGCCGCTTGGCCAGGGCGACGCAGTGGTGTTCGCGGTCAATCACCGGCCGGTCGCGGGGGGCCGCGGCGATTATCGTGTCGCGATGCGTCATGGCGTCAGTTCCTTGCGGTCGGGGCGGCGGCATACGCTGGGGATCATCTTCCACGACGCGGCGTAGGCCCCACCCGACCGAAGGAGCGGCTTGGCCTCACACCCCCTCCCAACGTCACCCCGGGCTTGCCCCGGGGCCCAACGGGAGGCAGGCGTAAGGCAAGCGGCTCGAAGGCCTAAGCTGGAGGCACCTTGGGCCCCGGGACAAGCCCGGGGTGACGATTTGAAATAAGGATGGTTCGTCCGCCACACCTCGGCCAACGAATGTCCCGCCAATCGACCTAACCATTTGTTCCCGCGCGCGCGGGACGCTATCTCCTCCCGCGATGCCTCATCTCTATCTCGTCGACGGTTCGGGCTATATCTTCCGCGCCTATCATCAGCTCCCGCCGCTGACCAACCGGCACGGCACGCCGGCGGGTGCGGTCTATGGCTATACCGCGATGCTGTGGAAGCTCGCCGACGCGCTCGACAAAGCGGAGGGGCCGACCCATCTGGCGGTCGTGCTCGACAAGGGCTCGCACACCTTCCGCAACGATCTCTACGACAAGTACAAGGCGCAGCGTCCGCCGCCCCCCGAAGACCTGATCCCGCAATTCCCGCTGATCCGCGAGGCGACCCGTGCTTTCTCGCTGCCGTGCATCGAGGAAGACGGGTTCGAGGCCGACGACATCATCGCCACCTATACCTGCCGCGCGGTCGAGGCGGGGTGGGACGTCACCATCGTCAGTTCCGACAAGGATCTGATGCAGCTCATCCAGCCGGGCGTCGACATGCTCGACACGATGAAGAACGAACGGCGCGGCGCGGAGTATGTCGAGGCGAAGTTCGGCGTGCGGCCCGACCAATTGGGCGACGTGCTGGCGCTGATGGGCGACGCGGTCGACAATGTCCCCGGCGTGCCCGGGATCGGCGCCAAGACCGCGGCCAAATTGATCGTCGAGTACGACAATCTCGATGCGGTGCTGGCCGCCGCGCCGGGCATGAAGCCCAGCAAGATGCGCGACAATCTGATCGAGCATGAGGAGATGGCCCGGCTGTCGCGCAAGCTGGTCGCGCTCCATACCGACACGGCGGTGCCACACTCGCTGGACGAATTGAAGCTCGAGGGCATCCCGCCCGAACCGTTGCGCGCGTTCCTCGAGGATCAGGGGTTCAAGACCTTGTTGTCGCGCATGGCGGCGCACGCGCCGGGCCGCGAACAGCCCGATCCGGTCGCCGCGGCGGTCGCGACGGCTGGGCCGGTCACGCCCGATTTCATCGAATTACCGCCGGTCAATTGCGACGCTTATGAAACGGTGACGAGCATCGAGCGGCTGGAGGCGTGGATCGCCGAAAGCCATGCCAGCGGTACGATCGCGATCGATACCGAGACCGATTCGCTCGACAGCATGGCAGCCAATCTGGTCGGCATCTGCCTGGCCACCGCACCGGGCCGGGCTTGCTACATCCCGATCGGGCACAAGAGCAGCGACGACATGTTCGGCGAGGTCCCGCCGCAATTGCCGCTGGCCGAAGTGGTGAGCCGGTTGAAGCCGCTCTTCACCGCGCCCGGCGTGCTCAAGATCGGGCACAATATCAAATACGACATCAACGTCCTGATCCGCCACGGCTTGCCCGTGTCGCCGATCGACGACACGATGGTGATGAGCTTCGACCTCGACGCCGGCCAGTCGCTTGCCGGCCACGGCATGGACGAAGTCGCCCATGCGACGCTCGAACACACCTGCATCAGCTACAAGGACGTGACCGGCACCGGCAAGAAAGCGATCAGCTTCGCCCAGGTGCCGCTCGATCAGGCGACCCGCTATGGCGGCGAGGATGCCGACGTGACCTGGCGGCTATGGACGCGGTTCAAGCCGCGGCTGGCCTATGAAGGCGCCACCCGCGTCTACGAAATGGTCGATCGTCCGATCATCCCGGTCGTCGCCGCGATGGAGCGCGCCGGGATCAAGGTCGATCGCGACCAGCTCTCGCGCCTGTCGAGCCGCTTCGCGCAGGAAATGGCACGGCTGGAAGAAGAGATCCAGGCCGAGGCCGGCCAGCCGTTCCAGATCGGATCGACCCAGCAGCTCGGCGCGATCCTGTTCGACAAGATGGGATTGAAAGGCGGCAAGAAGGGCAAGTCCGGCGCCTATTCGACCGACGTCACCGTGCTCGAGAAGATGAAGGCCGAGGGCGTGACGATCGCCGGGCTGGTGCTCGACTGGCGCCAGCTGTCGAAGCTCAAATCGACCTATACCGACGCGCTGCAACAGCAGATCGATCGCGACACCGGCCGGGTCCATACCAGCTATTCGCTGACCGGCGCGCAGACCGGGCGCCTGTCCTCGACCGATCCCAACCTCCAGAACATCCCGATCCGCACCGAGATCGGACGGCAGATCCGCGACGCCTTCGTGGCGGAACCCGGCAATGTCATCCTGGCTGCCGACTATTCGCAGATCGAGCTCAGGCTGGCGGCGCACATGGCCGACGTGCCGCCGCTCCGCGATGCCTTCCTGCGCGGTGAGGACATTCACGCCGCGACCGCCAAGGAATTGTTCGGGGAGGTCAATCGCGACACCCGCGGGCGCGCCAAGACGATCAATTTCGCCATCCTCTACGGCATTTCGCGCTGGGGCCTCGCCGCCCGGCTGGAGATCGACGCGGAGGAAGCGCAGGCGATGATCTCGCGCTATTTCGACCGCTTCCCCGGCATCTCCTCCTATATCAACGAGACGCTCGAGGGCGTGCGGCAAAAGGGCTATACCGAGACGTTGTTCGGCCGGAAGACCTGGTTTCCCCAGATCCGCGCGCCGATCCAGCACGTCCGCCAGGGGGCCGAGCGCGCCGCGATCAACGCGCCGATCCAGGGCACCAGCGCCGATATCATCAAGCGCGCGATGGCGCGGATGGGGCCTGCTCTGGCCGATGCCGGCCTGACCGGCACGAAAATGCTGCTCCAGGTCCATGACGAACTCGTGTTCGAAGTGCCCGAGAGCGAGGTCGAGGCAGCCAAGCCGGTGATCGAACGCGTCATGGCGACCGCGGCGGCACCCGCCGTGCCGCTGTCGGTGCCGCTCGCGGTCGAGATCGGCACCGGCGCCAGCTGGGGCGCGGCGCATTGATCGATTCCGCGCTTGCCGGACGCGTGGCTGAGGGGACGGCGCGTGTCGACTGATACTGCCGCCGCCGCGCCGGTCGTGCCGCCGACCGGTCCGGCCGACGACCTTGCCGTGCTGGCCAAGGGCGGGCGGACCAACATTACCGGCTTCGCGCTGCGGCTGGTCGCGCGCCTGCCGTTCCTGTTCGTCGCCGGACGGCTCTACGGACCCGATGCGGTCGGGCGGTTCGCGCTCGCGGTGGTGGTGGTCGAGCTTGCCGCCTTGATCGCGACTCTTGGCCTCAAGCGCGGGCTGGCCCAGGCGCTGGCGACGACCGAGCGCCCGCATCCGCACGTGGTGTGGGATGGGATGGCGGTGGCGATGCTCGCGTCGACGATCGCCGGCGCGGTGCTGATCCTGCTTCCCGAGGTGATGTATCCGCATGGCGAGATCACCCTGATCGAGCGGCTGTTGCCGTGCATCATCGTTGCCAGCGCCTGGTCCGACGTCGCGCTCTCGGCGCTCGCTTATCGCCACAATATCAAGGCGAGCGTCACCGCGCGCGCGGTGGTCGAGCCGTGGACGATCTCGATCGCCGCGCTCGGCTTCTATTTCATCGACGCGCGCAACGGACTGGTGCTCGCTTATATGCTGTCGATGGCGGCGGCGATGGTCGCCTCGCTGATCCCGCTGATCCGCAGTTATGGCCTGCCGCGCGGCTGGACGCCGCAAGTCGCGCGGGTGGCGATCCTGGCGCGGCGCAACGCGCCGTTGGCGGGCGCCGATGCGATCGAATGGGCGACGCGCAATGTCGACCGCTTCATCCTCGGCATGCTGTTCCCGCCGGCGATCGTCGGCATCTATTACATGGCACAACAAGTCGCGTCGCTGCCGCAGAAATTGAAGACCAGCTTCGACCCGATCCTGGGACCGGTCATCGCCACCAGTCTGGCGCGCGACGATAAGGGCGCGATCGCCGATCAGGTCCGCCAGGTCGGCTTCTGGATCATGGCGCTGCAGACCTGTCTGGCGCTGATGGGCTCGATTCCGGGTGAGGCGGTGATGGGGCTGGTCGGCAAGCAGTTCGTCGCCGGCACCGCCGCGCTCGCTTTCCTGTTATGGGCGGAGGTGTTCGCCTCGACCGGTGCGGTGTGCGAATCGGCGTTGGTCTATATCGCGCGGCATCGCAATCTGATGATCTCGATCGGCGTGCTGGTGCTGCAGATCGTGCTGAGCTTCACGTTGGTGGCAATCATGCGCTCGATAGACTGGGACCATTCCTTGCTGTCGCGGCTCGGGCATCGCGACTCGGTCCAGGGGGTGAGCGTCGCGATCGCCTTGTTCGTCGCACTCAGCGTCGGATCGGTGATCAAGTCCAATTTCCTCGCCCGGCTGTTGAAGGCGCGCGTGGCGGGGTGGCGCTGGTCGCTGGTTGGGGCGGCGGCGGTGACGATCCTGGTCGGAACGGCATTCACTTCGCTGCCCAAGCGCTTCGAATGGATCGAGCTCTCGGTCGGCGAGCCTGCGATCCTGGTGACTTATCTGTTCGTGCTGTGGAAATGGGCGTTCCGGCCAGAGGACCGGGCGTTGTTCAAGAAATTGCCCGGGGCAGGCGCGGCGGCGCCGGCCATCTAGGACGGATCGACATTCAATATTCGGTTGTCGGGGGATCGCTGGCTTCTTGTTCCTGCTGGAAAGAGAACCAGAGATGATCAATCGCTTCTCTACCTTGATGCCTAATTTATCACCATCATGCCGGGCTTGTCCCGGCATCCACCGGGCAGCCGAGCCCAGTCCTTGAACTTCTTGCCCCGCGCCTGAGGCACAGCGGATGCCGGGACAAGCCCGGCATGACGAACTGAGGGTGGTACCGATTTAACGAAGCGTCGGTCCCGACACGCCGCGCTTGGGGGCGGCTGGCAGATCGGCGAACAGCTTGACGAGCCCGGGGCTACGCGCATCGCCATTGGCGTAATCGCGCGCCGATTTGCCCGCCAGATAATCGCGCTTGTCGGGGTCGGCGCCGCCCTCGATCAGGGCACGCACCATATCCTCGTCGCGGCGCAGCACTGCCTTGATCAGCGGGGTCTGCCCGCCGTCACCGGCCAGATTCGGGTTGGCCTTGCTCTTGAGCAGGATCGGGACCAGGTCGCCATAGCCACGGTCGACCGCGAGCAGCAGCGGCGTGTCGCCCTGGCGGTTCTTGATATTGGGATTGGCGCCCTTGGCCAGCAGGTACGATACGTAGCGCGAATCGTCGCGGCGGACGACGATGTGCAGCGCACCTTCGCCGCTCGACGGGTCCTGAGTGTCGATGATCCGCGATCCCGGCTTGGCCAGGATCGATTCGACGTCGCTGCCCTTGTCGTTCTTGACCGCGTCGAGGAATTGATAGCCGGGCGAGCCGCTCAAGAGCTGCGCCGCGGCGGGAAGGGCGATGACGGTCAGCGCGCCGGCGAGCGCCCCGATAAGCGCGATGCGGGAAAGACGTGCGATCATGATTTGGTGCCCTGCGGGAAAAGTCGGGATCAACTTGCGTAGCCGCCCGTAAAAGATCAAGGCTGGCGCTGCGATGAACCTGCGTTTGCTTCCGATTTCGCTGCTATTGGCACTCGCCGCCTGCTCGAACGCCACCCCGGCCGACCCTCCGCTGGCGGGCGCCAGGATCGGCGGTCCGTTCCAGTTGATCGATCAGGACGGCAAGGCGATCACCGACAAGGCGTTCGCCGGCAAATATCGCATCATGTATTTCGGATATACCTATTGCCCGGATGTCTGTCCGACCACGGCGCAGACGATCGGCGCGGCGATGCGGTTGCTCGACAAGAGCGACCCCGCGCTATCGGCCAGGGTCGTGCCGGTATTCGTGACGGTCGATCCCGAGCGCGACACGCCGGCGGTGGTCAAGCAATTCGTCGGCGCCTTCTATCCGCGCTTCATCGGCCTGACCGGGAGCGCCGCGGCGATCGACACGATCAAGACCGAGTACGGCGTGTTCTCGTCCAAGGGCAAGACCACGCCCAATGGCGGCTATCTGGTCGAACATTCCAACGCTGCCTATCTGATGGACAGCAACGGCAAGCCGCTTGCGTTGCTGCCGACCGAACAGGGCGCGCAGGCGACCGCCGACGAGATCAAGCGCTGGGTGAAGACCAACCCGTGACGACCGACAAATTCTGGGAAACCAAGACATTGGCCGAACTCGATCGCGGCCAGTGGGAGGCGTTGTGCGACGGCTGCGGCAAATGCTGCATCCACAAGCTCGAGGATGAGGAGACCGGCGAGCTCCATCCGACCAACGTCGCGTGCCGGATGCTCGATCGCCGCGCCGGCCAGTGCAAGGACTATCGCAATCGCCGCGCCTATGTGCCCGATTGCGTGCGGCTGACGGTCAAGAACGTCTATACCACCGACTGGCTGCCCTCGACCTGCGCCTATCGCCTGCGCGCCAATGGCGAGAAGCTGCCCGATTGGCATTACCTCGTCAGCGGTGATCGCGAGGCGGTGCATCGCGCGGGCGAATCGACGCGCGGCTGGACGGTCAGCGAGGACGATGCCGGCGAACTCGAATTCCATCTGGTCGACCGCAAGCTGTGAGCGGCGATCTCGACGTCGTCCGCCATGCCCGCGCCCGGCGGATGCGGCTGTCGGTCGATCCGGCAAGCGGGCGCGTACGGCTGACCATTCCCCCGCGCGCCTCGCTCAAGCAGGCGATGGCCTGGGCCAACGATCACCGCGGCTGGATCGAGGCGCAGCGGGCGAAGCTGCCCGAGGGGCGGCCGTTCGTGCCGGGGGCGGTCATCCCGATCGAGGGCGAAGAGGCGACTCTCGACTGGTCTCCTGACCGGTCGCGTACCGTCGCGCTGATCGACGGACGGCTGGTTTGCGGCGGGCCGATCGAAGGTCTGCCACGTCGCATCGAGGCTTGGCTCAAGCGCCGCGCGCTCGCCGTCCTGACCGAAGAAACCGCCGAATTCGCGGCCAAGGCCGGCGTCACCGTCAGCCGCGTTGCCGTCGCCGATCCCAAAGGCCGCTGGGGCAGCTGTGCGTCGACCGGTGCGATCCGCTACAGCTGGCGGCTGATCTGCGCGCCCACATATGTTCGGCGTTCAACCGTCGCGCACGAAGTCGCGCATCGGCTCCATATGGATCATTCGCCGGCATTCCACGCCGCCTATCGGCATTTGCTGGGCGATGACCCGGCTCCGGCGCGCGCCTGGCTGCGGCGCCACGGCGCGACGCTTCACTGGGTCGGGCGGGGCGGCTGAATCTCGCGCGGGCGGTCGGCCGGGGCGCCGTTCGGCACGACACGCTTGGGCCGGTTCGGATCGCCGCCCGAACTGCCGGTCATGCGATCGATCCATTTGCGGTCGAGCCGCTCGTCGGGCCGTGGCGCACCGTCGTCGGCGGCGTCGGGCGCGGTCTGCGGCGGGTCACTTTCGGTCTGGGGCGGCTCGCCCGCATCACCTCCACCGATCGGCGCATCGGGGGCGATCTGGTCGGGCGGAATGGGATTGCCGTCGGGGTCGACGAACAGGCCGTTGTCGGGCTGGCCGAAATCGCTTTCATTGTCGAGCTGCCATTCGGGCAAGGTCACCTGGGTGTCGAACGCCTCGACCGGGCGTCCGGCGGTCGCGACCTTCATGAACGCGGCAAAGGCGCGCGCGGGCAAGGTGCCGCCCTGCAGGCCCGGAATAGACTTGGCGTCGTCGCGCCCCATCCACACCCCGGTCGTGAGCCCAGAGGAAAAGCCCAGGAACCAGCCATCCTTGTTCGAGCTCGTCGTCCCGGTCTTGCCCGCGACCGGGCGGCCGATCTGCGCCGCCTTGCCGGTGCCGGTGGCGACCGCGGTCTGCAGCAAGTCGGTCATCTCGGCGGCGACATAGGGCGCGACCAGCACATGGCTGCGATCGACCTCATGGCTGTAGATCGTCTCGCCCATCGAGGTCACCTTGGTGATCCCGTACGGCGTCACCGCCACGCCCTTGTTGGCGACGCTGGCAAAGGCGCGGGTCATGTCGATCAGGCGGACGTCGTTCGACCCCAGCACCATCGACGGCACGGTCGAGATCGGGGTGGTGATGCCGAAGCGCCGCGCCATGTCGGCGACGGTCGAGAAGCCGACTTCCTGGCCGATCTTGGCCGCGACGGTATTGACCGAATAGGCGAAGGCCGTGCGGATATCCATTTCGCCGGCATTGCGGCCGGACGAATTGCGCGGGCTCCAGCCGTTGATCGTGACCGGCTCGTCAACCACGCGGTCGCTCGGCCGGTGTCCGGCCTCCAACGCTGCCAGATAGACGAACAATTTGAACGACGATCCCGGCTGGCGCAAAGCGGTCACGCCGCGATTATAGTTGGACGTGACGTAATCCTTGCCGCCGACCATCGCGCGCACCGCGCCGTCGCGGTCGAGACTGATCAGCGCGCCTTGCGCATTGCCGGGGGCATAGCCGGCGATCGCGGCATCGGCCGCTTTCTGCATGCGGATGTCGATCGTCGTCCACACTTCGAGCGGACGGGTCGGCTCGTCGATCAGATTTTCGAGCTGGGGAAGCGCCCAGTCGGTGAAATAGCGCACGCTGTTCTGATTGGGCTCGGGCGCCAGCTTGACCGTCTTGGGATCGACCGACGCGGCTTCGGCGGCGGAGATCTTGCCGGTTTCCTTCATCAGCCCGATCACCACGCCGGCGCGGTCGACCGCGGCCTCGGCATCGGCGGTGGGCGAATAATGCGACGGCGCCTTGACCAGGCCGGCGATGATCGCCGCCTCGCCCAGGCTCAATTGGCCGGCGCCATGGCCGAAGAATTTGCGGCTGGCGGCGTCGATGCCATAGGCGCCGCCGCCGAAATAGACCTTGTTGAGATAGAGTTCGAGCACCTGATCCTTGGAGAATTTGCGCTCCAGCGCCAGCGCGAGGACCATCTCGCGCGCCTTGCGGCCGAACTTCTTGGTCGACGACAGGAAGATGTTGCGCGCCAATTGCTGGGTGATGGTCGACCCGCCCTGGGTCCAATGCCCCTGTTGCGCGCGCACCTGGAACGATCGGATCACGCCGATCGGGTCGACGCCGGGATGGCTGCGGAAGCGGCGATCCTCGACCGCGACCATCGCATCCTTCATCACTTGCGGGATCTGCGCGTAGGGCAGCCATTCGCCATAACTCGGCCCCAGGCTGACGATCGGCGTGCCGTCATCGGCCAGCACGCGGATCATCTGCCCGTTGGGCGAGGATTTGAGTTCGTCGAAACTCGGCAGCTGCGATTCGGTCACATAGACGGTGACGACGAGCGCAATGATGCCGAGCAAGGCGGCAACGCCGCTAAGGCGCAGGCCCAGCACGAGCCAGCGGCGCCAGCGGGGGACAATTTTGGACGCCTTGGCCATCGTTATGGGCGAGGGCTTAGAGGGTTAACCGTGCCTCGACAAGCGCGGCTTCACGCGGTTCGCCGCGCCAATCAATCCGCACGCGGACGGAAATCGAGGCTGATCGAGTTCATGCAATAGCGCAGACCCGTCGGCGGCGGCCCGTCGGGAAAGACATGGCCGAGATGGCTGTCGCAGCGCGCGCAGCGCGTTTCGGTACGCGTCATGCCATGGCTGGTGTCGCTATGATTGGTGACGTGATCCTCGGCGATCGGCTGGGTGAAACTCGGCCAGCCCGACCCCGAATCATATTTGTCGGCGCTGTCGAACAAGTCGAGCCCGCACGCCGCGCAGGCATAGATGCCGTCGGCCTTGTTGTCGTTATAGATGCCGGCAAAGGCGCGTTCGGTCCCCGCCTCGCGCAGCACATGATATTGCTCGGGGGTCAGGCGCTTGCGCCATTCGGTTTCGGAGAGCGAGAGATGGTCCATGGCGGGCAAGATCGTTACGCTGCGATCATGCGTCAAGCGGCTTGTGGCTGATCCGGGTTAGCCGGGCGGCGATTCCTGCGAGTTGGGGTGCCAGGCCTACCGCTGCGGTCAGCGCATTGGCCCAGGCCGGGCGCTCGGCGGCGGCGCGGATGCGGTTGGCGATGGCGAACGGCGTCGACAAATCGTGCGCGAGTTTTTGCTGATAGGCGACCGCGCCGGCCGGACCATGGCGCAGATACTCGGCCGCCGCCCGCGTGCCGCTTTCGATCGCGATTCCCATGCCTTCGCCCGCCAGGCTGGGGATGCACGCCGCCTGATCGCCCAGCCGGAACAGCCCGGTCGTGCCGTTCAGCGCCCGCCAGCCATAAGGGACATTGGCGACCGCATCGATCGATGCGGCGCCGGCGCGATGCGCCAGCCGCTCGCCCAGCCGCGGCGATTCGTTTCCCAGCGCGGTCAGCAATCGGTCGGGCGATCCCGCCGCGCTCAGCCGCGACCGGTGCACCGCCATGCATAAATTGACTGTACCATCCTCCTGCCGCGCGATCCCGGTATAGCCGCGATCGAACAGATGGAGCTCGATCGTGTCACCGATCATCCGGTCGAGCGCGCCGCTCGGCCCCAGCCGGACGCGCAGGCCCAAAGTCGGGTCCTCGCCGCGCTCGGCGCCGCGCGCCAACCCGCGCAGATCGTGCTTTCCCGTGGCGAGAAACAAGGCGTCGGGAGTGATTTCGCCGTCGTCGGCCAGGCGCAGGCAATCGCCTTCGAGCGCGCGCACCGCGACCCCGCGCTCGACCGCCGCACCGGTGGCGACCGCGTGATCGAGCAGCAACGTATCGAGCCGTCGGCGCGACACCGCGAGCGCGGGGCGCGGCAGGAACGCCTCGGCCTGGCGGGTACCGGCGAACAACCGCAGCCGACGGATCGCGTCGCGGTTGAGCGCGTCGCGGCGGATGCCGAGCCGCTCGAGCGCGTCGAGCGTGCGCCAGCTCAGGAACCCGCCGCACAAGGCGTCGCCGGTCTCGGCATTGCGCTCGACCAGTAGATGCGACGCGCCGGCGCGTGCGAGCAGCAGCGCCGCCACCGCGCCCGCCGGCCCGCCGCCGACGATCAGCGCAGGCGTTCGACGCACAGGCGAAAGGGGAAAGCGCGATAGACGCGCGCGTCGGTGATGCCGGCCTCGGCCAGGATCGGCGGCCATTCGCCGGGACGGTACGACCGCGCGATCGACAGGGTGCCATCAAGCCGGACGATGCGATGCCAGCCGAAAGTGCGGGCGAGCAACGGAAAGCCCCAATGCGCGAAACCATGCCGGTGGAGATCGTTGACCAGCCACCCCATCCGCGCCTCGGCCTGCATGAAGCGCAGGAAGGCGACGAGCTGATCATGCGTCATGTGATGCGCGACCAGGCTGGAGATCACCATGTCCCAGTCCCGGCCGGCGAGATCGGCATAATCGCCAGTGATCCAGCGGATCCTTGTATCGGGCGCGCTGTGCTGCCGCGCCGCTTGCTCGCTGCGCGGGTTGAGGTCGACGCCGACCAGTTCGGCCGCGATGCCGCGTTTCGCCGCCCAGCGCGCGATCGTGCGCAGCATGTCGCCATCGCCAAACCCGACATCGAGCAGCTTGAACGCCGTGCGCCCCTTGAGGGCGCGATCGATGAACGACAGGGTCGGCCGCGCCGCCATCGTCACGACATTGACCTTGGCAAGATCGCCGACCACCGCGGCATAGGTCGCCGCGTCGAGGTCGTCGGCGTCCATCAGCTCATCGGCGATGGCGCGCTGAGCGAGACTCACGCCGCGCTCCGGAACCCGAAACCCTCCGCGGCCAGCCCCGGCCCAAACGCCAGCGCGATGCCCTGGCCGACCCGTGGCCCCTTGAGCATCTTGGCGAGCGCGAACATCAACGTCGCCGAGGACATGTTGCCATAATCGTGCAATGTCTCGCGCGACGCCCACAATGCGCCTTGCGGCAGGTGATAGGCGGTTTCGACCGCGTCGAGGATCGAACGTCCGCCGGCATGCACGGCCCAGCCGTCGATTGCCTCGGCATCGCGCCCGCCCAAGGCAGCCGCGGCGAAATCGGGATCGGTCAGCCCTTGCGCGATACGTTGCGGGACTTCGCCCGACAAATGCATTTCGAACCCCTTGTCGGTGATGTCCCAGCGGATCAGCCGGTCCGAATCGGGCAAGGTGGTGGCGAACGGCGCTTCGAGCTCGAAACCGGCGGCGTCGCTGGTCACCAAGGCCGCGCCGGCGCCGTCGCCGAACTGGAGCATCGCCAGCAATTTCTCGATCTCGCCGGTATCCTGGAGGTGGAGCGAGCAGAGTTCGACGCAGACCACCAGCACCCGGGCGCCGGGCTCGGATCGCACGATGTGGCGCGCGCTGCGCAACGCGGCGACTGCCGCGTAACAGCCCATGAACCCGACCAGCAGCCGCTCGACCGACGGCGCCAGGCCGAGCCGGCGCGCGACGATCTGATCGACGCCGGGCGCGACGAAGCCGGTGCAACTGGCCAGCACCAGATGCGTGACGCGGTCGATCTCGACCTGTTCGGCAAGGCGGTCGATCGCCGCCAGGCTGAGCGCCGGCGCCTGCTCGGCATAGACTCGCATCCGGGCATCGGTGCCGGGCATGAAGCCGCCTTCGTAAAAGCCGCCGGGGCCGATCGGCGATCCGCCATCGTCGGCGCGCGGCAGCACAGTCCAGCGATGCTCGATCCCCGACCGCGCGACCATCCGGCCGAATAGTTTGGCCAGGCGCGGATCGGCGATCTTGGGCTGGGCCCAGCCGATGAACGCGCTGTGCGCTTCATGGTCCGGCACCGCGGTGCCGATTGCGTTGAGATAGACGTTGCCGGACACGATGGGCGACCTTTCGGGGCAAGGGACACCGGGTTAGTGCCTCGCAACCTTACTCCAGTTTAACCGATGCGGTGGACTTTTGCTCCGCTCGTGCCGGGTCGCTATCAGGGCATGATGAATCCGATCTACGCCGCCATGGGCACCACGATCTTCGAAGCGATGTCGGCGCGCGCGCGGGCGACCGGGGCGATCAATCTGGGCCAGGGATTTCCCGAGGCGCAGGGACCGGCCGACATTATCGACGCGGCGGCGAAAGCGCTGGTCGAGAAATCGAACCAATATCCACCGATGATCGGCTTGCCCGAACTGCGCCAGGCAGTCGCCGCGCATTATGCCGAGCATCAGGGGCTCGATCTGTCGCCCGACGAAGTGGTGATCACCTCGGGCGCGACCGAGGCGATTGCGGCGGCCTTGCTCGCCTTGGTCTCGCCGGGCGATGAGGTGATCCTGTTCCAGCCGCTCTATGACGCGTACCTGCCGCTGGTCGAACGCGCCGGCGGCATCGCGAAGCTGGTGCGGCTGAGCCCGCCCGACTGGCGCGTGACCGCGGAGATGCTCGAGGCGGCGTGGTCGCCCAGGACCCGGCTGCTGGTGCTCAACAGTCCGCTCAACCCTTCGGCATCGATGATCGGCGTCGAAGAACTGACGGTGATCGCGCGCTTCTGCATCGAGCGCGACCTGATCGCGATCTGCGACGAGGTTTGGGAAGAACTGGTATTCGACGGCGCGCGTCACGTACCGCTGATCGGCCAGCCTGGCATGCGCGAGCGCACGGTCAAGATCGGCTCGGCGGGCAAGATGTTCGCGCTGACCGGGTGGAAAGTCGGCTGGATGTGCGCCGCGCCCGATCTCGCGCGCGGTCTGGCCAAGGCGCATCAGTTCCTGACCTTCACCACGCCGCCCAATCTGCAATGGGCGGCCGCTTACGGCCTCGCCAAGGACAAGGCCTGGTTCGACACGGAACGCGCTGGCTTCCAGCGCTCGCGCGACCGGCTGGCGGCGGGGTTGCGCGAGGCGGGCTATGTCACCTTGGCATCGGCGGCGACCTATTTCATTTCGATCGACCTGATCGCCTCCGGAATAGCGCTCGACGACGTGACGTTCTGCAACCGCCTGCTCGACGAAGCCGGCGTGGCGGCGATCCCGGTCTCGGCTTTCTATGCCGAGGATCCGGTGACCAATGTCGCGCGGCTGTGCTTCGCCAAGAGCGATGCGACGCTGGATGCGGCGATCGAGCGGATGGCGGGGTTTCGGCGGGATGTTGGGTAAAGAATAAGGCCCGCGGATCGCTCCGCAGGCCATAACCGTCATGCCGGCCCTGTGCCGGCATCCACCGGACCGCAGGCGCAGGACAAGAAGTTCAAATACCGGGCTCGGTTGCCCGGTGGATGCCGGGACGAGCCCGGCATGACGAATTGGGAATGTCGAAGGTCGATCCGGTTTAGCTGACGCTAATCCCAGGCCTCAGCCGTCGTAGTCCCCACCGAGATTCTGATTCCGCGGTGGCGCGGCGGCGGTGAGGCGCAGCGCCTCGGCCGACTGCGACAGCGAGCCGATTTCGTCGGGCGTGTCGTCGTCGTCGACCTGGACCTTCTGCATGCCGCTGATCACCGCGTCCTGCAGATGATCGGGACGCACCGTCTCCTCCGCGATCTCGCGCAGCGCGACGACCGGGTTTTTATCGCGGTCGCGATCGATGGTGAGGTCGGCGCCGCCCGAAATCTGGCGGGCGCGCTGGGCCGCGAACAGCACCAGATCGAAACGGTTCGAAACCTTGTCGACGCAATCTTCGACAGTGACGCGCGCCATGAAACGCTTTCCTTCAGCAAAACACCAAGATGGGAAGCCTTGGCGCTTAGGGCAATGGGCGGCGAAGAGTCAAGAAAATCGGGTTTTTGGAAGCCGACCTCGCCCACGGATATGCGAATCCCTCTCCCGCATGCGGGAGAGGGAGGGGCCCACCGCCATTCGGCGGTGGGAAGGTGAGGGTCTTCTTTCTTCTGTGTTGGACAGGGGACTGGAAGAAGAAAGAAGACCCTCACCCAACCCTCTCCCGCATGCGGGAGAGGGCTTTGGCAATCCCGGTTTGCAATCGGTATGATCGCCCTTCAATAGAAGCGCGATGGCCGGCGAACCCAGCTTCACGATCGACGGCGACACGCTCCGGCTCATCACCGAGGGGCCCGAGCGGCTGACGGCATTGCTCGATCTGATCGCCGGGGCCGAGCGATCGCTGCGGATTCTCTATTATATCTATGTCGACGACGACGCCGGGGCGAAGGTGCGTCAGGCGCTGATCGACGCGGCGGGGCGCGGGGTCGCGGTCAAGCTGATCGTCGACGGGCTGGGCAGCGAGCATGCCCAGAATCACCGCTTCTTCGATCCGCTGAAGGATGCCGGCATCGACGTCTGCCGCTTCGTGCCGCGGCTCGGCCGCCGCTATCTGTTGCGCAACCACCAGAAGCTCGCTCTGGCCGATGAGGCGCGGGTGATCATCGGTGGGTTCAACATCCAGGACAGCTATTTCGGCACCAACGAAGAGCAGGCCTGGCGCGATCTCGGCTTCTATATCGAGGGCCCCTCGGCCGCGCATTTGACCGGCTATTTCGATGCGCTCGATCGCTGGGCGAAGCGCGATCAGGCGCCGCTCCGGTCGCTGCGCGCATTGCTGTCGAAATGGAGCGAGCCCGATGGCGCGACGCGCTGGCTGTTCGGCGGGCCGACCCGCACGCCGTCGCCCTGGGCCAAGGCGGTGCGCGCCGATCTCGAGCGGGCGATGCGCGTCGACCTGATCAGCGCCTATTTCGCGCCGAGCCCGGGCATGCTGCGCCGGCTCGACCGGATCGGCCAGCGCGGCGTCGCGCGCGTCGTGCTGGCATCGAAGAACGATCACGGCGCGGCGATCTGGGCGTCGCGCTTCACTTATGCCGGCTTGCTCAGGAAAGGCGTGGAGATTTACGAATATCAGGCGACCAAGCTCCACACCAAGCTCTTCGTGATCGACGACACGGTCTATATCGGATCGGCCAATTACGACATTCGCAGCCTGTTCCTGAACCTCGAACTGATGCTGCGCGTCGAGGACAAGGCCTTCGCCGCTCATGTCCGGACCTATGTCGACGGCGAGATCGCCGATTCGGAACGGATCACGCCCGAGCTATACCAGTCGCGCACCGGCTGGTGGACGCGGATCAAGCAGGCGGCGGCGTTCTTCGTGATGACCGTGCTCGACTATAACGTCACGCGGAGCCTCAATTTCGGGCCCGAGCGGCGGCTGCGGAAATAGGCGATAGATTCGCCCGTTCCCGTCATCCCAGCGAAAGCTGGGATCTCAGGCAATCGGGATTCTGCACGAGACCCCAGCTTTCGCTGGGGTGACGGCCAAGGGTCACATCATCCTGCGCTGACCCTCAGTCCTTCCAGGCGAAGAAATTGTGCGAGGGCGGGATGTTCCACCATTCGATCGAATAGTCGATCCGGTCCCAATGCGGCTCGAGGAAGTCGCGGACCTTGGGGCGGAATTGATAGACCAGGAAGGCGCCGCCGGTCTTGAGCACGCGGTGCGTCGCGGCGGCGATGGCGGGGGCGACGCCCTTGGGCAAGGTCGAGAACGGCAGCCCGGACAGCACGTAATCGGCTTGCTCGAAGCCATGTTCGGCGATGATCTTTTCGACGTCGGCGGCCGATCCGTGGACCGGAATGAAGCGCGAATCGGTGAACTTGATCCGGAGATAGTCGATGAAGTCCGGATTGGTATCGATCGCGATATAGGTGCCGTCGGCCGGCAGGCGGTCGAGGATCGCCTGGGTGAAGGTGCCGACGCCGGGGCCATATTCGACGAACAATTTGACCTTGGCCCAGTCGGGCACCTTGAGCATCGCGTTGATCTGCGCCTTGGACGAGGCGATGATCGAGCCGACCATCACGGGGCGTTTGAAGAACCCGCTGAGGAACATTGCCCAGGGAGAGGGGAGCTTGCGCGCGCGCGTCTCCGCATTGTCGAGAGCGAAGCGGGGCTGGGACATGAGATTCCTTGTAGCTGTGCGCCAATCATGCGCGACCGATACGTCCTGTCGCAAAGCTGTAACGTACGATCAAGTCTTTAGGCTTCAAGGGCGGGTTGCGCCAGACGTCATACCGGTCCATCGGCGGGACATGACGACGTTCGCCCCCGGAACAATCGCGGTGATCTTCGTGTCCGAGGTCACCGGGGAGGATCCCGAAGGCTATGCCGCCGCAGCCGCCGAAGCCGGGGCGTTGGCCGCCGCGCAACCCGGCTATCGCGGGATCGACAGCGCGCGCGGCGCCGACGGGATCGGTATTACGGTGAGCTATTGGGCGGATGAGGCGGCGGCTGTGGCCTGGCGCCGGCACGCACGGCACGGCGAGATTCGCGAGGCCGGACGCGGGCGCTGGTACCGTTGGTATTCGCTCCACGTCGCCGAACTGGGGCGCAGCTACGATTGGGAGAAGGAATGACGGCGAGGTTCGACCGCGACTTCGCCTTGTTGTTCACCGTGATGCTGACGATCGCGGCGGGAAACACCGCCTTGCAATCGGTGCTGCCGGCGATCGGGCGCTCACTCCATGTCCGCGACAATGCGGTCGCCGCGGCCTTCTCCGTCTCGGCTCTATTATGGGTGGTCGCCGCGCCGTTCTGGGCGAGTCGGTCGGACCGGCGCGGGCGGCGATCGATGATCCTGCTGGGGGTCGGCGGGTTCACCGTGTCGCTGACCTTGTGCGGTACCTTTCTGGCGGCCGGGATCAATGGCTGGATCGGCGGTACCGCGGCGTTCATGCTCTTCATCGTCGGCCGGCTGATCTACGGCACGTTCGGCGCGGCGGCGCCGCCGGCGGTGCAGGCGATCGTTGCCGGCCGCACGACGCGCGAGGAACGGACCAAGGCGCTGACCCTGCTCGGTTCGGCATTCGGGCTCGGCACCATCATGGGGCCCGCGATCGCGCCGTATCTGCTGCTCGGGAGCGTCGGCGGGGTGGAGATCGGCCTGTCCGGCCCGGCGTTCCTGTTCGCCCTGTTCGGGGCGGGCATGTTCGTCGCCGTGCTGCGGATGCTGCCCAACGATCGCAACGAAGCGGCGATGGACGATCCCGCCGCGCATGGCGCCGCCAATGCCTATCCGTCGATCGGCGGACAATCGTCGGGCGCGAGCATCACCGCCGCGACCGGCCAACATATTGAAGAAGTCGGCTTCCTCGATCCGCGCGTGCGGAGCTGGATGATCGCCGGGCTGGTATTCGGCCATGCCCAGGCGATGACCGGCCAGGCGATCGGCTTTCTGGTCATCGACCGGTTGCATCTGCATCCGGCCGAAGCATTGCAGCCGACCGGGCTCGTGCTGATGATGGGCGCGGGTGCCGCGCTGCTCGTGCAATGGGGGCTGATCCCGCTGTTCAATCTGACGCCGCGCATGATGATGCTGGTCGGACTGGCGATCGCGGGGGCGGGTTGCGCGCTGACCGGCCTGGCCACCTCGCTTTATGGTCTGGCGACCGCTTACGCGCTGGCGAGCATCGGCTTCGGCTTCACGCGCCCTGCCTTCACTGCCGGATCGTCACTCGCGGTCGGATCGGCGGCGCAGGGATCGGTCGCGGGCAAAGTGACGTCGGTCAACGGTGCCAGCTTCGTGCTCGGGCCGTCGATCGGCGTCGGACTGTACGAGTTCTGGCACTCGCTGCCCTATCTGACCGCGGGTGCGGCGTGTCTGGCACTGATGGTCTATTGCTGGGTCGCACTGCGGCGGCCGGTGCGGGAAGCAATCTAACACCCTCCCCCCGTCATCTCCGTGCGCGAGGATGACGGCAGGAATTGGCGTATCGCGAGCCCTACTTCCCCAGATACTGATCGAACCACGCCACCGTCCGGCGCTGGACGTCGGCGGCATGTTCGGGGCTGCGGATGCCATGGCCTTCATCCGGGTAGATCACCAGGCTGGTCGGCACGCCCAATTCCTTCAACGCATGCCAATATTCGATCGACTGGGTCGGCGGAACCTCGATGTCGCGCTCGCCGACATAGATGAAGGTCGGGGTTCTGGCCTTCTTGATAAAGGTGATCGCCGAGGCCTTCACATAAGGCTCGGGATCGTCATAGGCCGACTTGCCGAAGAACGGGATCATCCATTGGTCGATCCCGTTGGTGCCGTAATAGCTGATCCAGTTCGACAGGCCCGCGCCCGCAGCGATCGCCTTGAAGCGATTGGTCTGGGTGTTCGCCCACATCGCCATGAACCCGCCATAGCTGCCGCCGGTCAGCCCGAGCCGGTTGTCGTCGACCGGCGCGACTTTTTCGACCGCGTCGATTCCCGCCAGGATGTCGCGCAGGTCGCCGCCGCCAAAATCGCGGCGATTGGCCATGGTGAAGGCTTCGCCCTGGCCATAGCTGCCGCGCGGATTGGGCAGGAACACGTAATAGCCGGCGTGGATCAGGCTCGGCAGTCCGCCCTTCGAGAGGAAGTTGGGGACATTGGCGGAGGACGGCCCGCCATGGACGACGGTGATCATCGGCGCCTTAACGCTGGGATCGGCATTGGCCGGCGCGAGCAGCCAGCCCTGCACGTCATAGCCATCGTTTTTCCAACTGATGCTACGCGCTTTGACCATCGCGACCTGGCCGTCATTGTCGGTCGTGATCTTGCGCGGGCTGCGCGCCGGACCGGCATAGAGAGCGGGGGCGTGCTCGAAGTCCGACATCACCGTCGCGACCGTCGCGCCGTCCGCACTATAGGCCGCACGTCCGTCGCCGGCCGCGAAGCTCGACGGTTGCGCCCACAGCACCGTCGTGCCCTTGGCGCCCGGTGCCGCGATCTGCATGTCGGAGCCGGCCAGCCGCGTCGCGCGCAGGCCACCTTTGGTCCAGGTCAGCGAGGTGACGGTCGCCTTTTCGCCTTTGGTCACGTCGACCGGCTCGCCACCGGCGAACGGCACCGTCCAGATATCGCCGCCGACCGAGCCGAAATCGCTCATCAATCCGCCGATATAGGCCACCGTCTTGCCGTCGGGCGAGATGCGCGGCGCGTTGATCTGGGTCTTGGGTCGGGCGATCGGGCGCACCGCGCCGGTCGTGGCGTCGATCGCATCGAGCGTCGCCACCCACCAGTTATTGTCGCCATTGCCCAAGGCGGTCGTCGCGACGAACCCGGTGCCGTCGGGCGTCCAGCTATATTCGTAGACATAGCGATCGGCAGGGGAGACCGGCTTGACGTCGGTCACCGGCGCGCCTGTCAGGTTGAACACCGCCAGCCGCTGTTCGTCGCTCTTCTCGCCAATCTCTCCGACCTGGCGGACGCCAGGCTGGGTCGCGCCGGATTCCTTGACGGCGTTGAGCGTCACCAGCAGCGCGATCTTCTTGCCGTCGGGCGAGAAGCGCGGCGTTTGGGCGATGCCTTTCACGTTGGCGATGGTGCGCGTGGTCTTGCCGTCGGCCAGCGCCAGCGCGACCACACCGGTCGCCCGATCACGCTGCAGATAGGCAAGCGTACCGCCGGGACCGAAGGTCAGGCCCGAATAGGTGCATTGCGCGCAGGGATCGAGCGTGGCCAGTGTCTTGCCGTCCCTGGTCGACCGCACGACGATCCGGCCATGCGCGGGCTTGGCGGCCTCGCCCTCATTCTCCTCGACACTGGCGACGCGGTCGCCGGCCGCGGACAGCGCCAGCCCGGAATAGGAATGAAGCGGCGCCGCGATCGCCGGCGGGGTAGTGGCAGCGAGCAGGGCGGCGGCAAGAGCAAGACGCATCGGCGACTCCATGGGGAGGGAAGAGAGGCGATCGATACGCCGTCGTTACCGATAGGCAAGTCTGCGAAATGGGGAATATAAACGCCACTGCTTAAAGCCCTCTCCCGCGCGCGGGAGAGGGTTGGGTGAGGGTCTTCTTTCTTCTTCCAAGCAATTGGAGTCGCAAAGAAGAAAGAAGACCCTCACCCTCCCACCGCTTCGCGGCGGGTCCCTCCCTCTCCCGCAAGCGGGAGAGGGTTATGGCTCACCAAAAAAGGGGCCGGTTTCCCGACCCCTTTCGTCACGCGCGACCACAACTACCAGCGACGCTGGCCGTCATGCTTGTCGAACCGCACCTTCGCGCTCAGCGCGTCATAGCGCCGCTCGAGATCGGCGCGCTCGCGCAGGTCGATCCGTCCGCCCGAGATACGATAGCGATATTCGAGCTTCTGGATGCCGCTTAGCTGGCCCTGCAGCTGGAAAGCCTCGCGGCGATTGAGCGCGCCCGAGCGAATGCCCTGGTCGATCCGCGACTGGATCATCTGCGCGCGCTGATTGAGCGGCGCGAACGGCGCGGCGACCGAAACGGCGGGGAAAGCGGCGGTGGCGAAGCCCAGCCCCATCAGCATAACAGTCAGCTTTTTCATGTCTCTCACTCCTTACGCGACCGGATAAGTGGTCGAGAGACGGTTTCGGCCCAAACTGTCGCCGATCTGTGTCGTGAAATGTACGAATGTGTCGCGGATGATCGCGAGTGCGTCAGGTTCGTTCAGGTAGATGAACGCCAGCTGTCGATCCCGCTTCCCACTTCGTCATGCCGGGCTCGTCCCGGCATCCACCGCGATACTTGACCAACGGCCGCTAGGTGTGCGGCACGGTGGATGCCGGCACAAGGCCGGCATGACGACAGATGCCCACCGGGGCGATTGGAACAAGCTGTTCGCCTACCCGAAGGAATACGGAACGGGTCCTCGCGCATCGGGATCGATATGGATTTCGCTCGCCGCCGGGGGGAAAGCGCGCTGGTCGCAATCGCGGCGGGGACAGATGCGGCACGACACGCCGATCGGCGTCGCGACATCGTCGGCGCGGAGGCCGTCGGCATAGACGAAATCGGCGGCATGTGCTTCCTCGCATCCCAAGGTCACCGCATAGCGGCGCGGGCTGCGGGTGAAGCTGCCCGATGGCTTGACCAGGCCCTTGGCGATCGAGACGTAGCGCGTGCCGTCGGGCGTCTCGGCGAGCTGGACGGCGATGCGGTCGGGGATCGCGACGGCTTCGTGCACGCCCCAGAGCGGGCAGGCGCCGCCGAACCGCGCGAACTGGAAACGCGTCGCCGAATGCCGCTTGGTGATGTTGCCGGCCATGTCGACGCGGCAGAAGAAGAACGGAATGCCCGCCGCTCCCGGCCGTTGCAACGTCGAGAGGCGGTGGCAGGTCTGTTCGAAACTGACCCCGAACCGCAGGCTCAAGCGGTCGATATCATGCCGCAGCTCGCGCGCGGTGGCGCGGAAGCGGGCATAGGGCATGACCAAAGCGCCGGCAGCGTAATTGGTCAGTCCGGCGGCGAGCAGCGCGCGGCCGGCGTCGGAGGCGATCCCGTCGCTGGCGATGTCGCGGATCAGCTCGGCGAATTCGAGCCGCGCCAATTGGTGTGCGAGCGCGAATCGCTGACTCGCCTCGGGGAGCGCCGGGTCGAGGCGCAACAGGCGCGCATCGGGATCATAAGCGCGCACCGGCCCGCCGAGCTCGCGATCGGCGACGACGGTGATCGCGAAGCGCCGGCCGAGGCGGTCCTCCAGCGCGGCGCGATCGATTGCATCCCCGTCCATCTCCCCGGCAATAGTCTCGGCCGCGCGGTCGAGCGCGTCGACATAATTGCGCTCGGCGTGAAACCAGTCGCGCACTTCCTCCCAGGGAAAGCGCGCCGCCTCGGCCGCGCCCGCCTCGAACCGGTCGTCGAAGGCGCGCAATTGCTCCTGCGAGCGGCGGAAGGCGGCGTGGAGCGCGACCATCCGCCGCGCGAGTTGAGGCTGTTGCCGCGCTCCACGCCGCAACGTCGCCTCGTCGATCCGCGCGTCGGGCACGCTGGGATCGGTCGACGCCTCGATCGCGTCGACCAGCAGCATGCCTTCGTCGGCCGCGGCGATCGTCTCCCAATCGGCGGGGAAGGCGCGGGCCAGCGCCACCATCACCAGGGGCGTGATCGGTCGGTCGCCATTCTCGATTTGCGACAGATAGCTGACCGATACCGACAATTGCGTCGCCAGCGCGCGCTGGCTCAGGCCGAGCCGCTGGCGCAGCGCGCGGATCCGGTGTCCGGCGAAGATACGGCGGATGCCTTCGGCCATGGACAGGGAATAGTTTGCAAACCTGCCATCGGCAAGTTTGCAACATTACAGTTGCGCAGGTGTGCTGCTAGGGGAAAGAGGCCGGTCCTGAAGGAGTCTCCATGTCGTCGACCATCGCCGAACTCGAGAAGAAGCGCGCCGCGGCCCGATTGGGCGGCGGAGAGAAGCGCATCGCCGCGCAGCACGCCAAGGGCAAGCTGACCGCGCGCGAGCGGCTCGACGTGCTGCTCGACGAGGGGTCGTTCGAGGAGCTCGACATGTATGTCGAGCACAATTGCGTCGATTTCGGCATGCAGGACCAGATCATTCCGGGCGACGGCGTGGTCACCGGATCGGGCACGATCAACGGGCGGCTGGTGTTCGTGTTCAGCCAGGACTTCACCGTGTTCGGCGGCTCGCTGTCCGAGCGGCATGCGCAAAAGATTTGCAAGATCATGGATATGGCGATGAAGGTCGGTGCGCCTGTCATCGGCCTCAACGATTCGGGCGGGGCGCGCATCCAGGAAGGCGTCGCCTCGCTCGGCGGCTATGCCGAGGTGTTCCAGCGGAACGTGCTCGCCTCGGGCGTGGTGCCGCAGCTGTCGCTGATCATGGGGCCATGCGCCGGCGGCGCGGTTTATTCGCCGGCAATGACCGACTTCATCTTCATGGTGAAGGATTCCTCCTACATGTTCGTCACCGGCCCCGACGTGGTGAAGACGGTGACCAACGAAGTGGTGACCCAGGAAGCGTTGGGCGGCGCTGTCACCCACACCACCAAGACCTCGGTCGCCGACAATGCGTTCGAGGACGATATCGAAGCGCTGCTCGCGGCGCGCGACTTCATCGATTTCCTGCCCGCATCGAACCGCGAGCCCGTCCCGGAGCGTCCGTCGTCGGACCCCTGGGACCGGATCGAGGACAGCCTCGACACCCTGATCCCGGCCTCGGCCAACCAGCCTTATGACATGCACGAGCTGATCCGGAAGACGGTCGACGAAGGCGATTTCTTCGAAATCCAGCCTAAGCATGCCGGCAACGTGATCTGCGGGTTCGGGCGGATCGAGGGGCGGACGATCGGCATCGTCGCCAACCAGCCGATGGTGCTGGCCGGCGTGCTCGACATCAATTCCTCCAAGAAGGCCGCGCGGTTCGTGCGCTTCTGCGATGCGTTCGAGATCCCGATCGTCACCTTCGTCGATGTCCCCGGCTTCCTGCCCGGCACCGCGCAGGAGCATAACGGCATCATCAAGCACGGCGCCAAATTGCTGTTCGCTTATGCCGAGGCGACCGTGCCGAAGATCACCGTCATCACGCGCAAGGCCTATGGCGGCGCCTATGACGTCATGGCGTCGAAGCATCTGCGCGGCGACCTCAATTACGCCTGGCCGACCGCCGAAATCGCGGTGATGGGCGCCAAGGGCGCGGTCGAGATCATCTTCCGCGGCAAGACGCCCGACGAAATCGCCGAGCGCACTGCCGAATATGAGGCACGCTTCGCCAATCCGTTCGTCGCGGCGGCCAAGGGATTCATCGACGAAGTGATCCAGCCGCATTCGACGCGTCGGCGCATCGCTTTGGGCTTGCGCAAATTGCGGAACAAGAGCCTCGAAAATCCGTGGAAAAAGCACGACAACATTCCGCTGTGAAGAAAGGCCGCTCTTCATGATCCCGATCCTCGCTTTGTTGCTCCAGGCCGCGCCCGCTCCGGCGGCAGTTGCGCCCTGGGCGGTAACCACCCGTCCCAAGACCGACCCGGCGATCACCTCGACGGTGACCGGCGCCTCGTCTGCCGATGGCGGCGCCAAGCTCGTCGTGCGCTGCGATGCGGGCAAGGCGAATGTCGTGTCGGTGCAGCTGTTCAGCCGCACGCCGCTCGGTGGTCCGCCCGCGCGTCCGGTGTCGCTGACCTTCGACGCCAACACGCCGATGATCGACAATTGGGAATTCGTCCAGCAGGGTGCGTATCAGCGCGACGATGTCGGCGTCACCACGCTGACCACAGCGCTTGCCGCCGCCAAGACGATCAAGCTCCACACCACGACCGCTACCGGCGAGCCGGTCGATGCGACCTTCACCGGCCCGGCGAGCGCCGCACCGATCACGGCGGTGCTGGCGGCATGCGGCTATACGCTCGGCCAGCCGCCGGTTCGCGCACTCGACCCCAAGGACAATAACGGCAAGAAGGACGCTCAATGAAGCTCGGCCGCCTCAACCATGTCGGGGTGGCGACGCCATCAATCGCCGATGCCATTCCCTATTGGCGCGACGTGATGGGTGCGACCGTGATCCACGATCCGTTCGACCTGCCCGCGCAGGGGGTGAAAGTGTGTTTCGTCGACACGCCGAACACGCAGATCGAGCTGATCGAGCCGCTGGGCGAGGCGTCGCCGATCCGCGCGTTTCTCGAGAAGAACCCGGCAGGGGGGCAGCATCACGTTTGTTACGAGGTGCCCGACATTCACGAAGCGAAGGCCTGGTTCGAGGCGAAGGGCGTCAGAGTGCTTGGCGAGCCGCGGATCGGCGCGCATGGGACGCCGATCTTCTTTCTCCACCCGCGCGACATGGGCGGAGTGCTGACCGAGATCATGGAGACGCCGAAGAACGGGCATTGACGACATTCTCCCTCTCCCCTGCTGGCAGGGGAGAGGGTTGCGCAGACTTAGGCCCGCAGGGCCTTAGTCGGAGCTGGGAGAGGGGTCAGGCCGAGCGCAGCTCGGCGCGAGCCTGTGGCTCGCACGATCCCCTCTCCCGACCTTCGCTAGGCACCCCGGAAGGCCGGGGTACCAAGCTTCGGTATCCCTCTCCCCTGTCCAGGGGCGAGGGAGAATAAGAGGGAACCGAATGGCCTACGAATACATCCTGACCGAGCGAAAAGGCGACGTCCTCGTCGTGACGCTCAACCGTCCCGACCGGCTCAATGCCGCGCCGCCGGCGATGTTCGTCGAGATGCGCGAGGCACTGACCGATCTCGGCGGCGCGCGCGCGGTGCTGATCACCGGGGCCGGACGCGCTTTCTGCTCGGGGGCGGATGTCGGCGGCGGCGCCCTGATGGCGAGCGAGCGCGGGCTCGATCCGGGCCAGGCGACCTATGACGCGCTAACCGGCAGCTACAATCCGACGCTCGCGGCGATCGCCGATTTGTCGGTGCCGGTCGTGACCGCCGTGCGCGGCCCCGCCGCCGGGATCGGCTGCAGCCTGGCGCTGTCGGCCGATTTCTGCGTCGCGTCGGACACGGCCTATTTCCTCCAGGCCTTCGTCAATATCGGCCTGGTCCCGGACGGCGGCGCCAGCTGGATGCTGACCCGGCTGATCGGGCGCGCGCGGGCGTCGGAAATGATGATGCTGGGCGAGCGTGTGCCGGCAGCCAAGGCGGTCGATTGGGGCATGATCTACAAACAGGTCGCCGACGACGCGCTCGATGGCGAGGCGCTGGCGCTGGCCGAGCGGCTCGCCGCGGGACCGACCGTCGCGCTCGGCATGATGCGCCGCCAGCTCCACGAAGCGCTGGAAAGCGATTACGCCGCGGCGATGCAGCGCGAGGCCGACAATCAGCGTGCCGCGCGCGCGACGCAGGATTCGATGGAGGGCGGCATGGCCTTCCTCCAGAAGCGCAAGGCCGAGTTCAAGGGCGCCTGAAACCGGAAAAGGAGTGCCCGCTGGGCGCTGGATAGAGATCATGACCACCAACCCGACTCCCGACGACTGGAAAGCGCTCGCCGACAAGGAAGTGAAGGGCAAGGATCTCGTCTGGCACACGCCGGAGGGGATCGCGGTCAAGCCGCTCTACACGGCCGACGATGTCGCCGGCGTCGATCCCGGCCTGCCCGGCTTCGCGCCGTTCACGCGCGGCGTGCGCGCATCGATGTATGCCGGACGGCCCTGGACGATCCGGCAATATGCCGGCTTTTCGACCGCCGAGGAATCGAACGCTTTCTACCGCCGCAACCTCGCTGCGGGGCAGAAGGGGCTGTCGGTCGCGTTCGATCTCGCCACCCATCGCGGCTATGACAGCGACCATCCGCGCGTGACCGGCGATGTCGGCAAGGCAGGGGTCGCGATCGACACGATCGACGACATGAAGATCCTGTTCGACAGCATCCCGCTCGACCAGATGTCGGTCAGCATGACGATGAACGGCGCGGTGATCCCGATCCTCGCCTTCTTCATCGTCGCCGGCGAGGAGCAGGGCGTGCCGCAGGCGCAGCTCGACGGCACCATCCAGAACGACATCCTCAAGGAGTTCATGGTCCGCAACACCTATATCTATCCGCCGGCGCCGAGCATGCGGATCATCGCGGACATCATCGCCTACACCTCGGCGCACATGCCGAAATTCAACTCGATCTCGATCTCCGGCTATCACATGCAGGAAGCCGGGGCGACGCAGGTCCAGGAGCTCGCCTTCACCATCGCCGACGGCCGCGAGTACGCGAAAGCGGCGATGGCGGCGGGGCTCGACATCGACAAGTTCGCCGGGCGGCTGTCCTTCTTCTTCGCGATCGGAATGAATTTCTTCATGGAAGTCGCCAAGCTGCGCGCCGCGCGCAAGCTGTGGCACCGCGTGATGAGTGACCTCGGCGCCAAGGACGAGCGCTCGAAGATGCTGCGCACGCATTGCCAGACCAGCGGCGTGTCGCTGCAGGAGCAGGACCCCTATAACAACGTCATCCGCACCACGGTCGAGGCGATGGCGGCGGCGCTCGGCGGCACCCAGAGCCTCCACACCAACGCGCTCGACGAGGCGATCGCGCTGCCGACCGACTTCTCCGCCCGGATCGCGCGCAACACCCAGATCGTGCTGCAGGAAGAGACCGGGATCACGCATGTCGTCGATCCGCTCGGCGGCTCTTATTATGTCGAGGCGCTGACCCAGGAATTGTACGACCGCGCCTGGGAGATCATCGAGCGCGTCGAGGGCGAAGGCGGCATGGCCAATGCCGTCGCCCAAGGCTGGCCCAAGGCGATGATCGAGCAAGCCTCGGCAGCGCGCCAGGCGCGGGTCGATCGCGGCGAGGACGTGATCGTCGGGGTCAACAAATACCGCCTCGCCGAGGAAGACGATCTCGACATCCTCGACGTCGACAATCACGCGGTGCGCGACGCGCAGATCGCGCGGATCAAGCGCAGCAAGGCGGGGCGCGACGAGGCCAAGTGCCAGGCCGCGCTCGATGCGCTGCGCGAGGGGGCGAAAGGCAACGGCAATCTGCTTGGCCTCGCGGTCGACTGCGCTCGCCAGCGCGCCACGCTCGGCGAGATTTCCTCGGCGATGGAGGACGTGTTCGGCCGCTACGGCACCAAGCCGACTCCGGTGTCGGGCATCTATGGCGGTGCCTATGGCCAGGATGCGCGCTGGGAGAATCTCCTCTCCGGCGTCGCCGCGACCGAGCGCCGGCTCGGCCGCAAGCCCCGCATGCTGGTCGCCAAGATGGGCCAGGACGGGCATGACCGCGGCGCCAATCTGGTCAGCTCGATGTTCGGCGATCTCGGGTTCGAAGTGGTGCCGGGGCCCTTGTTCCAGACTCCCAGGGAAGCCGCGATGCTCGCGCTCGACAGCGATGTCGACGTGGTCGGCGCGTCGAGCCTGGCGGCCGGGCACAAGACCCTGATCCCCGAACTGATCGGCCACCTCCGCGATGCCGGCCGCGCCGACATCAAGGTGATCGCCGGCGGGGTGATCCCGGCGCAGGACTATGATTTCCTGCGTGAGGCCGGCGTCCAGGCGATCTTCGGTCCCGGCACCAATTTGATCAAGGCGGCGGAGGACGTATTGCGCCTGCTCGGCCATAATATGCCCCCTGAAGAAGAGGCTGCGGAATGAGCGAGATCGAGGAGGAGCTTGTCGAGACCGAGCAAGGTGCGGAGACCTTGCTCTACGACTATTTCAAGCACCTCACGTCGCTGTGCATCGTGTCGCTGGGCGGTGTGCTGGCGCTCGTGCCCAATGCAAAGGACCTGTCACGTGGCATGATCATCGCCGTGCTCATCGTCCTCGGCGGTGCCGCGCTCATTTCCTTCACGGCCGCGGGGGAAATCGTCCGGGCGCGATACCGCCGCGAGCCGCTCGGCAAGACCGTCAATCTCTACCGTATCGCCGCTCCCGTCCTGCTCTCGGTCGGGGTCGGCATGTTCATCTACCTCTTTACCCGGACCCTACAGGCATGACCCGTTCCGACTGGACCCGCGATGAAATCGCAGCCCTTTTCGACCTTCCTTTCACCGAACTCGTGTTCCGCGCGGCCGAGGTGCATCGCGCGCATCACGCCCCGAACGAGGTGCAGCTCTCGACTTTGCTCTCGATCAAGACCGGCGGTTGCCCGGAGGATTGCGGCTATTGCTCGCAGTCGTCGAGCCACGAGACCGGACTCAAGGCGACCAAGCTGATGGATGTCCGCGCGGTGCTGCAGGCGGCGGCGCAGGCCAAGGACAATGGCTCGTCGCGTTTCTGCATGGGGGCGGCGTGGCGCAATCCCAAGGACAAGGACATCCCCGCGCTGGTCCAGATGGTCAAGGGCGTGCGCGAGATGGGGATGGAGACCTGCATGACGCTCGGCATGCTGACGCCCGACCAGGCGCGGGCGCTGGGCGAGGCCGGGCTCGATTATTACAATCACAATATCGACACCTCGCCGGAAAATTACGCCAACGTCATCTCGACGCGCAGCTTCGAGGACCGGATCGAGACCCTCGACAATGTGCGGAGCGCCGGCATCAACGTGTGCTGCGGCGGCATCGTCGGCATGGGCGAGACACGCGCCGATCGCGTCGGCTTTATCCACGCCCTGGCCAGCCTGCCGGTCCATCCCGAAAGCGTGCCGATCAACGCTTTGGTCCCGGTCAAGGGCACGGTGCTCGGCGACATGCTGGCCGACACGCCGCTCGCCAAGATCGACGATATCGAATTCGTCCGCACCGTCGCGGTCGCGCGGATCACCATGCCGGGCAGCATGGTGCGCCTGTCGGCGGGCCGCGAGAGCATGTCGGAAGCGGCGCAGGCCTTGTGCTTCCTGGCCGGCGCCAATTCGATCTTCACCGGCGAGAAGCTGCTCACCACCGGCAATGCCGGCGAGGATAAGGATGCGGCTTTGTTCGCGAAGCTGGGGCTCTCGCCCATGGCGGCTGAACAGCGCGCCTTGGCGGAGGCGGCGGAGTGAGCAACTGGCGGAAACTCGCCGGTATCGGATTTCTGCTGTTTACGCTCGCCTGTTTATGCTGGCTAGCGCTTGGCTGGCTCTCCATCAACCTGCTCAGTTTCCCGTGCGATAGCCCCGAAGATCCGCGACCATGTTCGACGGTGGTGCCTTGGCTTTTCGTAACGCGCTTATTGCTTCCTACCCTCGCGATCTGGTCGGCAGCCGCGTGGCTCGTCTTCCGCAAAAGGAGCGCAAAGCGGCGCCCCGAGGAGTCGGTGGAGTGACGGCTTCCCTCGCCCTTATCCCAAACCGTCACCCCGGCCTTGTGCCGGGGTCCACCGTGCCTCTCGACCCGGCGGGAGCTGTTGCGCGGTGGATGCCGGCACAAGGCCGGCATGACGTTTTCAATTCTGCCTGCTTCCGGCTCATCAATCAGTGTCGACAAGGGTAGCAAATGTTCAAGAAAATCCTGGTCGCCAATCGCGGCGAGATCGCCTGTCGTGTGTTCCGCACGGCAAAGAAGATGGGGATCGCGACGGTCGCGGTTTACTCCGATGCCGATGCGCGCTCGCCGCATGTGCTGATGGCCGACGAGGCGGTACGGCTCGGGCCGGCGCCGGCGGCGGAATCGTACCTCAAGGCCGAACTGATCCTCGATGCCGCCAGGATCACCGGCGCGGACTGCATCCATCCCGGCTACGGCTTCCTGTCCGAGCGCGAGAGCTTCGCGCGTGCCTGTGCCGATGCCGGCATCGCCTTCGTCGGCCCGCCGCCCAACGCGATCGCGGCAATGGGCGACAAGATCGAATCGAAGAAGCTCGCCAAGGCGGCGGGGGTCAATGTCGTCCCCGGCTTCCTCGGTGAGATCGCCGACACCGACGAAGCGGTGAAGATCGCCTCCGACATCGGCTATCCGGTGATGATGAAGGCCTCGGCCGGCGGCGGCGGCAAAGGCATGCGGCTCGCCTGGAGCGAGCAGGACGTCCGCGAGGGGTTCGAGGCGACCAAGCGCGAGGGCCTCGCCTCGTTCGGCGACGACCGCGTGTTCATCGAGAAGTTCATCGAAAGCCCGCGCCATATCGAGATCCAGGTGCTGGGCGATCAGCACGGCAACATCGTCTATTTGAACGAGCGCGAATGCTCGGTGCAGCGCCGCCACCAGAAAGTGGTCGAGGAAGCACCGTCGCCCTTCGTCTCGCCCGAGATGCGCCGCAAGATGGGCGAGCAGGCGGTCGCGCTGGCACGCGCGGTCGGCTATTATTCGGCTGGCACGGTCGAGTTGATCGTGTCCGGCGCCGACACCAGCGGCGAGGGCTTCTACTTCCTCGAGATGAACACCCGGCTCCAGGTCGAGCATCCGGTGACCGAAGAGATTACCGGGCTCGACCTGGTCGAGCAGATGATCCGCGTCGCGGCGGGCGAAAAGCTTTCGTTCGGGCAGCAAGACGTCAAGATCGACGGCTGGTCGATCGAGAACCGCGTCTATGCCGAGGATCCCTATCGCGGCTTCCTGCCCTCGATCGGGCGGCTGGTGCAGTACGATCCGCCGGCTGAGGTGGATGCCGCCGAGGGCCGCACGCGCGTCGACGATGGCGTCCTCGAGGGCGGCGAGGTCAGCATGTTCTACGATCCGATGATCGCCAAATTGATCACCTGGGCGCCGACGCGCGAGGAAGCGATCGATCGCCAGATCGCGGCAATCGACGAATTCGTCATCGAGGGGCCGGGCAACAATCTCGATTTCCTGTCGGCGCTGATGCAGCATCCGCGCTTCCGCGCCGGCGCGCTGACCACCGGCTTCATCGCCGAGGAATATCCCGACGGCTTCCACGGCGCGCCGGCCTCGCCCGATCTGCTCAAGGCGCTGGCCGCGGTCGCCGCCTTTGCCGCCACGGCGGAAGCCGATCGCGCGCGGCGGATCGACGGCCAGCTCGGCAAGCGCCTGCGCCCGCCCTCGGCCTGGACCGTGCGGATCGATGGCAGGGACCATCAGGTCGACATCTCGACCGACGGCGTGGTCGTCGATGGCGACGATCTCGACCTGGCGCTCGAATATACGCCGGGCGACCGCGTCGTGACCGCCGAGCTCGGCGACGAGGAGCTGACCGTGCGGATCGCGCGGACGCGGACCGGCTTCCGCCTGACGACACGTGGCGCGTCGCATGTCGCGCGCACCTTGCCCGCTTATGTTGCGCCTTATGCCGAACATCTGATCGAGAAGATTCCGCCCGATTTGTCCAAATTCCTGATCGCGCCGATGCCTGGCCTGCTCGTCCGGCTCGACGTCAAGCAAGGCGACGCCGTCCAGGCGGGGCAACCGCTGGCGGTGGTCGAGGCGATGAAGATGGAGAATATCCTGCGCGCCGAAAAGGCGGCGACGGTAAAGTCGGTGGAGGCTAAGACCGGGGACAGCTTAGCGGTCGATCAGGTCATTCTGGAGCTCGAATAGCCACCCCGGGCCGGAGTGGAGATGAACCGAACCGGCCCGATCGCGACAAAATGCGACACATTGGGGATGGACCTCTGTCCTACCGGGCGTCATGCTTTCGGGCATGAAACGGTCGCGTATCGCCCTGATGCTCACCGTCGTGCTGCCGCTCCAGGCCTGCATGGTGGGGCCGAACTACAAGCCGCCGGCGAGCGCCTCGCTCGGCGTGCCCGATACTTATTCAGGACCGGCGACGACTGGCGCATTGCCCGATATCTCGACCTGGTGGACGTCGTTCGGCGATGCCGAGCTGACCAGCATCATCGATCGCGCGCGGCGCGGCAATCTCGACATCGCCCAGGCGGTGGCGCGGTTGAAACAGGCGCGCGAGGGACTGGTCCAGGCCCGTGCGTCGTTGCTACCCACCGTCACGGGATCGGCCGGCTATAGCCGCAACCTGCTCGATTCGGTCGGCCCGCGCGACAATTTCTCGATCGGCGCCGATGCCAGTTACCAGGCCGACATTTTCGGCGGCACGCGCCGCTCGATCGAAGCGGCCAGGGCGACCGAGCAAGCCTCGGGATACGATCTCGCCACCGTCCAGACCTCGGTCGCGGCGGAGGCGGCGCGCAATTATCTGCTCGCGCGGCAATATCAGGCCGCGATCAAGATCGCGCGCGACAGCCTGGCGATCCAGGACGACAATCTGGAGATCGCCGGGTTCCGCGTCCAGGCGGGTTTGGTCTCGAGCCTCGATCTGGAACAGGCGCGGGCGCAACGCGCCCAGACTGCCGCGCAGATCCCGACGATCGACCAGAATTATGCCGCCGCGGTGAACCGGCTGGGCGTGTTGACCGGCCAGGCGCCGGGCGGGCTCAAGGCCGAGCTCGAAGCGGTCCAGCCGATTCCGATGGGCCCGGGCGATATCCCGACCGGCATCCCCGGCGACATATTGCGCCAGCGCCCGGACGTGCGATCGGCCGAACGCAGCCTCGGCGCCGCCACCGCCCAGATCGGCGTGCAGAAAGCCGCGCTTTATCCGGCGCTCAACATCACCGGCAATATCGGCACTTCGGCCTCCGCGCTCGGCAATATCGCCAATGTCATCACCGGCAGCCTGTTCGCCGGGCTGACCCAGTTGATCTTCGACGGCGGCCGCACACGCAGCCGGGTGCGGTCGCAGGAAGCCGCCGCCCAGGGCGCGTTCGCCGCGTACAAATCGACCGTGCTGACCAGCCTGGAGGATGTCGAGAACGCGCTCCAGGCGCTGCAGGCGGCGAAACAGCGCCAGCGCGAATTCGCGGTCGCGCTCGATGCGTCGAACGCCGCGGCGATCCTCGCGCGCAGCCAGTATCGCGCCGGGCTGACCGACATCACCACGCTCAACAATAGCGAGGCGGCGCTGCTCTCGGCGCAGAACGGCTTGAACGGCGCGCGCGGCGACCAGGCACAGGCGATGGTCGCGCTCTACCTCGCGCTCGGCGGCGGGTGGGATGCCACTAAGCCGCCCGAACTCCCGCAGGGATAAGAACATGGCGACCAACCAGGCCGAACTCGACGAATTCCTCGGCGGACGCCCGCCGTCCAAATTCAAGCGCTATGCCCTGTGGGGCGGGATCGCGATCGGCGTCCTGCTCCTCATCCTGCTGCTGATGCGGCTGTTCGGCGGCGCCGAGAAATCAGGCTATGCGACCGAACAGGCGCAAAAGGGCAATCTGACCGTCACCGTCTCGGCGACCGGCAAGCTCGCGCCGATCAACCAGGTGACGGTCGGCTCGCAGCTGTCGGGTCAGGTCATCAAGGTGCTGGTCGACGTCAATGACCGCGTCACCGCCGGTCAGCCTCTGGCGCTGATCGATCCCTCGCAGTTCGACGATCAGGTCAAGCAGGCCCAGGCGACCTTGGCCGCGAACAATGCCGCGGTCGGCCAGGCGCAGGCGACGCTCGCCCAGTCCAAAGCGACGCTCTCGCGCTATCAGGAAGTCAGCCGGCTGTCGGGCGGCCGGGTGCCGGCCAAGACCGAGATGGATCAGGCGATCGCCGATCGCGATCGCGCGCTGGCCAATCTCAGCGCGGCCAACGCCAATGTCGTATCGGCGCGTGCCGCTTTGTCGTCGGCGCAGACCCAGCGGGTGCGCGCGGTGATCCGCTCGCCCGTCACCGGCGTGGTGCTGGCGCGCCAGATCGATCCCGGCCAGACCGTCGCGGCGTCGTTCAACACGCCGACTTTGTTCGTCATCGCCCAGGACCTGCGCCAGATGAAGCTGGAAGTCGCGATCGACGAAGCCGATGTCGGCAACGTCAAGCAGGGGCAGCGCGCCACCTTCACCGTCGATGCTTTCCCCGGCAAGACCTTCCCGGCGATGATCACCCGGGTCGATGTCGGATCGAACCTGTCGGTGCAGGACGCGACCTCGTCGTCCTCGAGCTCGTCGTCCGGTTCAACCACGGCGCAAGTCGTGTCCTATGCCGCCGATCTCTCGGTCGCCAATCCCGACGAGCAGTTACGGCCGGGGATGACCGCGACCGCGGATATCGTGACGATGGAGAAGAAGGACGTCCTGCTCGTCCCGAATGCCGCCTTGCGCTTCAAGCCGCAGACCGCGGGGGCACCGGCGGCGCAAGCGAGCGGCGGGATTGCCGGCGCGCTCACGCCCCGCATGCGGCGGCGCGGCGGCGGCGGCGACGGCGCGGCGCCGCTCGAACGCGGCTCCAAGCAGAGCGTCTACGTCAAGCAGGCCGATGGCAGCCTGAAGGAAATCTCGGTCACCACCGGCGACAGCGACGGGTCGATGACCGAGATCACCGGCGGCGATCTCCAGCCCGGAATGCAGGTGGTGACCGGCCAGCTTGCCGGCGCGACCGGCAGCAAGTCGGGCGGCAGCGGCGGCGGCCGGCGGCGCTCGGGCGGCGGCGGCGGACCGAGCGGTGGCTGATACCCTCCCCGACCCGCTGATCCGGCTGCGCGGCGTCACCAAGACCTATGGCACCGGCGCGACCGCGTTCCAGGCGCTGAAAGGCGTCGATCTCGACATCGCGGCGGGCGATTTCGTCGCGGTGATGGGGCCGTCGGGATCGGGCAAGTCGACGACGATGAACATTCTCGGCTGTCTCGACATGCCGTCGAGCGGCGAGTTCGTGTTCAAGGGCCATCATATCGAGAGCCTCGACCGCGACCAGCGCGCTCTGCTCCGGCGCAAATATCTCGGCTTCGTGTTCCAGGGGTTCAACCTGCTGGCGCGGACCTCGGCGCTGGAGAATGTCGAGCTGCCCTTGCTCTATCGCGGCGATGCCAAGACCGCGCGGCGCGAGACGGCGCTCGGCGCGCTCGACAAGGTCGGCCTGAAGGAATGGTGGGACCACACCCCCGCCGAATTGTCGGGCGGCCAGCAGCAACGCGTCGCCATCGCCCGGGCGATCGTCACCCAGCCCGCGGTGCTGCTCGCCGATGAGCCGACCGGCAATCTCGACAGCGAACGCTCGGTCGAGATCATGGAATTGCTCACCGACCTCAACAAGAATGCCGGCATCACCGTGCTGATGGTCACCCACGAACCCGACATGGCCGCCTTCGCCAAGACCGTGGTCCATTTCAAGGACGGCCTGGTCGAGCGGATCGAGGCCGGGCATCGGCAAGGGGAGAGAGTGGGATGATGATGCATTTCTCCCTCGCCCCTGCTCGCAGGGGAGCTCGGGGCCGGCCATGCCCCCGGCATGGCCTAAACGGTGCGGGGCACCGTTTACCCCGAGCTGGTTGCGCAGACTTAGGCCCGCCGGGCCTTAGTCGGAGCTGGGAGAGGGGTCAGCGGTCCGCAGGACCGCGCGGCGCGATGCGCCACTCAACCCCTCTCCCAACCTCCGCTAGGCACCCCGGCGAAGGCCGGGGTACCAAGCTGCGGTATCCCTCTCCCCTGTCCAGGGGCGAGGGTGGGTAGGCATATGCTCGGCACCACCTTCATCCTCGCGATCCGCTCGATCCGGCGGCATTTGCTGCGGTCGTTCCTGACCGTGCTCGGCATCGTTATCGGCGTCGCCGCAGTGGTGGCGATGGTGACGCTCGGCAAGGCGACCACGCTTCAGGTCCAGAAATCGATCGCCAGTCTTGGCACCAACGTGCTCCAGATCCGCCCCGGCCAGGGCTTCGGCCGCGGCGGCGGCGGGCCGCGGCCGCCCGATTTCGATCCGCAGGATGTCGAGGCGATCGGCAAGCAGATCACCGGCGTGACCGCGGTCGCCCCGCAAGCGCAATCGACCGGCACAGCGATCTATGAGGGCCAGAATTGGTCGACCACGATCAACGGCACCACCAACGGCTATTTCCAGGTCCAGCCCTGGCCACTGACCAGCGGCCGCTATTTCAGCCCGGTCGAGGAAGCGTCGGGCAAGGCGGTCTGCATCATCGGCAGCACGGTCTATACCAATCTCTACAAGACGGCGCCCGCCATCGGCACGCGGATGCGCATCGCCGGCATTTCGTGCGACGTGATCGGCTTGCTGACGACCAAGGGCCAATCGGGCTTTGGCGGCGACCAGGACGATGTCGTGATCATGCCGATCAAGGCGGTGCAGCGGCGGATGACCGGCAATACCGATGTGCGGCTGATCCTGGTCGGCGTCGACGAAGCCTATTCGACCGCGCAGGTCCAGGCGTCGATCACCGACCTGCTGCGCGAACGCCGCCACATCACCGGCGGCAAGGAAGACGATTTCAATATCTTCGACACCAAGCAGATTTCGGACACGCTGAGCAGCACGACCACGCTCCTCACCAACATTGTCACTGCGGTCGCCGGGATCAGCCTGATCGTCGGCGGCATCGGCATCATGAACATCATGCTGGTCTCCGTCACCGAACGCACGCGAGAGATCGGCATCCGCCTGGCGATCGGCGCAGTCGCCAATGAAGTGCTGATGCAATTTCTGGTCGAGGCGGTGGTGCTGTCGTGCCTGGGCGGCCTGATCGGGCTGCTATTGGGTCAGCTCGCGGTGATCTTGCTGTCGGTGCTCGGGCAATTGCCGTTCATCTTCGACGTCCAGATCAACGTCATCGCCTTCCTGATCTCGGGCGCGATCGGCGTGGTGTTCGGCTTCTTCCCGGCGCGCCGCGCGGCATCGCTCAACCCGATCGACGCCTTGCGCCACGAATGAGGGTGTAAAGGCTCGAATCAGATGTGGAGGCGGGTGCGGATCTGACCGAACTTGGCGAGTAGTTCGTCGAGCTCTTCCTCGGTATCGACGTCGATCAGTTCGTCGGGATGGGTGACGATATGCCGCCCGGCCAGGATGAGGTCGCGCGCGCCGGCGTCGCCGTCGAGCGTTTCGAGCGCGTCGAAGCGGCCGGCGCCGAACAAGGCAGGCGGCTTGGGATGCACGCCGTCGCTCGACGCGACGATCGTGTCGGGACCGGTCGCGGCGTCGAACAGACGATAGATCTGCGCCGCCGTCACCCGCGGCATGTCGGCGAGCGCGATCAGCACCGCTTCGATCCCCAGACCGCGCGCCGCCTCGACGCCCATTTTGAGCGACAGCGATAATCCCTGTTCGGGGTGCCTATTGTGCACTTCGTGATAGCCGCGCGCGGCATAATCGAGCTTCACGCCGTCGCGCACCACCACGCGCTTGGCGAACGGCACCGCTTCCAACGCGGTCACCACATGCATGCCGAGCGGCTGGCCCAGGAACATCTCGGTCAGCTTGTCGGACAGACCGAAACGCGCCGACTTGCCCGCGGCAAGCAGGATCAACGCGGTGGTTTCAGGTGCGATCATGCAACGCTCCCACCATGCCGGCGGCGATCGACAAGGCAATCTCGGCCGGTCCGACCGCACCGATATCGATCCCGGCGGGCGCATCGATGCGGTCGAGGTCGGAGTCTGAAACGCCCAGCGCGCCAAGTCGCTCCCGCCGCGCGGCATGGCTGCGCCGCGATCCCAAGGCGGCGATATAGCCGGTCGGTGCCGCCAGCGCGGCGGCGAGCGCGGGGTCGTCGATCTTGATGTCGTGCGACAAAGTGACGACGGCGGTCGCCGCGTCGGGCTTGAGCGCGGCGACCGCCTCGTCGGGCCAGCGATCGTCGAGCGTCAAGCCGGGAAAGCGCTCGGCGGTCAGAAAGCGCGCGCGCGGATCGATCACCGTCGTCGCGATGCCGAGCTCGCGCGCCAACCCGGTCAGCGCCTGGGCGATCTGCACCGCGCCGACGATCAGCAACCGGCGCGGCGGTTCGTAGCGATTGACGAAGGCGGCGCCCTCGATCGGGCGCAGGCTCGACTGGCCGGTGTCGAGATTGGTGACGACGTCGAGCGCCTTGCCGGTCGCTCGCGCCTCGGCGATGCGGTCGAACAATTCGGGATCGAAGCCGTCGGCGGCGACCGGCTGGACCATCACCGCGATCTCGCCGCCGCAGGGCAGGCCGACTTCCCACGCCGCGGCGTCGGCGACGCCATAATGTTTGAGCTGGAACGGCGCGCCGGCGATCACCTCGGCGGCGGCGGTCATGATGTCGGTCTCGACGCAGCCGCCCGACACCGATCCCTCGAACCGCCCGTCCCGATGGACGATCATATGGCTGCCACGCGGGCGAGGGGCCGAACCCCATGTCGAAACGACCGTGGCCAGCGCCATCGGGGCGCCGCGCCAGGCCAAAGCGGCGGCGATGACGGCGTCGTTATCGGCCATGACTCGTCCTTAATTCCTCCCCGTTTACGGGGAGGGGGACCGCTCGCGAAGCGAGTGGTGGAGGGGCCTCTCCATCAAGCGATTCCGATGAGGAAAAGCCCCTCCACCAAGCCGCTGCGCGTCTTGGTCCCCCTCCCCGTGCCGGGGAGGAACTAGGTTTGAAACCCCTCATACCGGCGGCAACCCCGGCAGCAGCTTGTCGAGCGTGATCGGGAACTCCCTGACCCTCACCCCGGTCGCGTTGTACACCGCGTTCGCCACCGCAGCACCTGCGCCGGCAATCCCCAGCTCACCAACACCCTTCGCCCCGACCGGATTGGCCTGGTCGTCGACCTGCTCGATGAAATGGCATTCGACCGCCGGCGCGTCGGCATGGACCGCGACATGATATTCGCCGAAATCCGGATTGACGAACTGGCCGGTGCGGGTGTCGACCACCGCGTCTTCGCTCAGCGCATAGCCCAAGCCCCAGATCATCCCGCCGACCATCTGGTTGCGCGCGGTCTTCTCGTTGAGCACGCGGCCGACATCGAACACGCCGATCAGCCGGCGGACGCGGATTTCGCCGGTGACCGCATTGACCGCGACCTCGGCGAATTGCGCGCCATGGCTGGCCTGGCTGGTATGCCGGCTGACCTGGCCGGGCCCGGTCTTGCCATGCGCGGCGATCGGCTTGCCGCGGACCAGATCGGCGATCGGCGAGGACCGTCCGCCGGCGCTGACCACGCCGTCCTTCAGCGCCAATTCCTCGGGCGCCGCGTTCATTCGCCGCGCGAGTTCGGCCAGAATGTCCTCGCACGCCAGCGCCACCGCGGAGCCCGAGCTGCCCGCGCCGAACGATCCGCCCGACCCCGCGCTGACCGGCAAGTCGCTATCGCCCAGCCGCACGTCGATCGCCGATACCGGCAGCCCGAGCATCTCACCGGCGACTTGCGCCAGCACGGTATAGGTGCCGGTGCCGATATCGGTCATGTCGGTCTCGATCACCGCGCGGCCCTCGGCGGTCAGCGTGACGCGCGCCTCGCTGTTGACCGTGAAATTGCCGCGCAAGGCCGCCGCCATGCCATGGCCGATCAGCCACTCACCTTCGCGATTCTGGCCGGGTACCGGATTGCGCTGGTCCCAGCCGAACCGCCGCGCGCCGTCTTCATAGCATTGCAGCATCAGCCGCGTCGAAAACGGCTTGCCGCTGGTCGGGTCGGTCTCGGGCTCGTTGCGGCGGCGCAGCTCGATCGGGTCGAGTCCGAGTTGCTCGGCCAGTTCGTCCATCGCGCATTCGACCGCGAACGTGCCGACCGCCTCGCCCGGCGCGCGGACTGCGCCCGAGGGCGGCAGGTCGACCACCGTCAGCGCGGTGGTGAAGCGGCGATGCTTGCCGGCATAGAGCGGGATGGTGCCGAAATGGACCGGCTCCAGAAATCCCTTGTCCGGTTTCTGCGAGGTCACGCTGTCATGCGCGAACGCGGCGATATGTCCCTCGGCGTCGCAGCCGATGCGGATGCGCTGCACCGTGTCGCCGCGATGATGGACCAACGCCGCGGTCTGGCGGCGCGGCAGCGCGATCTTGACCGGGCGCCCGGTCTCCCGCGCGGCGACCGCGGCCAGGATCGTCTCGGGTCCGACCCCGGTCTTGCCGCCAAACCCGCCGCCGACATAAGGCGCGAGCACGCGGACGCGCACCTGGTCGATACCGAGCTGGTTGGCGATCGTCTCGCGCGCGCCGTTCAGGATCTGGAGCGAGGCGCGGATGATCAGGTCGTCGCCGTCCCACCAGGCGATAGTCGCGTGCGGCTCGAGCGCGGCGGGAAAATGGGGCGGCGTGGTGTAGCTTTGATCGAAACGGACCTCGGCCGCCGCTATAGCTGTGTCGACATCGCCCTTGACGATATCGGGCAGGAAACCGATGCCATGGTCGGTGACGACTGGCTGGTCGGCGGGGTCGAAGCGTCCGTCGCGCGCTTCATAAGTAACCACGACCGACAACGCTGCGTCGCGCGCGATTTCCAGGCTTTCGGCGATGATCAGCGCTACCGGCTGGCCGAAATGATCGATCTGGTCGGTCCAGTCGCTCATCGGCTCGCGGCTATTGCCACCGCTCGAGGGGAAATCGGGATGTTCGACGAGTATCTTGACCACGCCCGGCATGGCTTCGGCGGCTTTGGCGTCGATGCTCAGTACCTTGCCCGCGCCGATCGCCGCGCCGACGATATGCGCATAGAGCGTCCCGTCGGGCGCGCCTTCGACCGCATAAGGCGCGGTGCCGCTGACCTTGAGCGGCCCTTCGTAGCGGTCGATCCCCTTGCCGATCAGGCCCTGCATGCCCTTGTCGAGCGCGGCGGGACGATAGGGGGCGTCCATGGCATGTTCGGTCATCGTCGCCTCCCGGTCACAAAACGCCGATAGGGCCGGGCGTCTGTAGATAGAGGAATCGGGTCGCGCATGACGGTTTTCAAGCGAATTCGCGTTGTAACGGTGCTGGCCATCGCCGCACTGGCATCGTCGGCGATGGCGGGGCAAGGTGGAAAGATGACGCCGCTTTCCGATCCCATCGTCATCGGCCATCGCGGCGCGAGCGGCGAACGCCCCGAACATACGCTGGCAAGCTACAACCTGGCGATCGACGAGGGCGCCGATTTCATCGAGCCGGACCTGGTCCTGACCAGGGACAATGTCTTCGTCGCGCGCCACGAGAACGACATTACCGGCACCACCGATGTCGGCGATCATCCCGAATTTGCGAGCCGCAAGACGACCAAGCTGATCGACGGCGAGAGCCACACCGGCTGGTTCACCGAGGATTTCACCCTCGCCGAGTTGAAGACCTTGCGCGCCAAGGAGCGCCTGCCGCAATTGCGTCCGGCCAATGCCGCTTATGACGGCAAGTTCGACATCCCGACGCTCGCCGAGATCATCGCGCTCGCCAAGAAACGGTCGAAGGAAGTCGGCCGCACGATCGGCATCTATCCGGAGACCAAGCACCCGACCTATTTCGCCTCGATCGGCAAGCCGATGGAGCGCCAATTGGTCGCCGAACTAAAGAAAGCCGGCTGGGATTCGGCCGATGCGCCGGTGTTCATCCAGAGTTTCGAGGTCGACAACCTCAAGCTGCTCCATTCGATTACCAGGATCCGCCTGATCCAGTTGATGGATGCGAGCGGCGGCCCCGCCGACCACGCCACGCCGAGCTATGCCGCGATGATCACGCCGGCGGGGCTGAAGGCGGTCGCAACCTATGCCTGGGGGATCGGCCCCAACAAGGACATGGTCGTCAAACCGCCAGCGAAAAGCGTGCTGGCCAAGGGCAATACGCTATACGCTCCGGTCGATGATCCGATCGTCGACGGCGCTCCGACGACGCTCGTCGCCGACGCTCATGCAGCGGGCTTGAGAGTGCATGTCTGGACGTTCAGGGCTGAAAACTTCTTCCTGGCGCCCGACTTGCGGATCGGCACCGACCCTAAGGCGCATGGCAATGTCGACACGGCGATCAGGCATCAGCTTGCGATGGGCATCGATGGCTTTTTCACCGATTTTCCGCTAATTGGCGCCAAAGCGCGTGCCGGCTATCGAGCCGGCGTGGGCAAATGATCCTTGGGGACGAGTAGATGCGTAAGATCCTGATTGCCACGGCGGCCGCCTTGCCGCTCCTGACCGGCGGATGCCTCGCCAAGACCGCGGTCGATGTCGCGACCATGCCGGTCAAGGCGACGGGCAAGGCGGTCGACTGGACCACCACCAGCCAGTCGGAAGCCGACCGCAATTACGGCCGCAAGATGCGCAAGCAGGAAGCGCGCGAGGGCCGCGAACGCAAGAAAGCGGCGGAGGCGTGCAAGAAGGATCCGTCGCAATGCGGCCAATATGACGGTTACCGCGCGGACGGTTCGGGATCGCGGAATTAGCCGGACCCAAGGCCCCTCCCCTTCAGGGGAGGGGTTGGGGGTGGGGGAGTGCGGCAGGCCACATCGCCCGCGGATAGCCCCCACCCCAACCCCTCCCCTGAAGGGGAGGGGCTAATGAGGTCATCCTCACTCCCCGCCCAACACCCCCGCAACCGCGCGCAGCGTGTCCGGGTGCATCTGCACGCCCATATGGCTGCTGACGATCTCGATCTCGCGGCATTGCGGGTCGTGGCACAGGTCGCCGTTGACCAGCCCGTCGCTGGCCGACCAGATCGCGGTCGACGGCACCGGCAGCGGCTGCGCGATCTCCTCGCGCCGCGCGACGACGTCGGGCGAATCGACCTTCTCGCCGGTCAGCCATTCGAACGCGCGCCAGACGTTGGTCGCGCGCGGGTCGCCGGCGAAAGGCGAGCTGACGGTGATCACCTCGCGCACCATGTCCGGTGCGCGATGCGCCAGGAACCGCGCCATGATCCCGCCCAGGCTGACGCCGATCAGGGTCACCGGCTGGCCGGCGTCGCGATGATAGGCCTCCAGCCGCGCCAGCAGTTTCTCGCCTTCCGATCCGATCGCCCTGGCGCCGCGATTGCGCCCCAGCCGCCAGCCTTCGACGCGATAGCCGAGCGCGGTCAGATAGCGCTTCATCACCACATTCGACCGGTCCGAGTTGAACAGGCCGGGCAGCAGCATGATCGGCCGCCCATCGCCCGTCGGCGCCTTCATCAGCTCGGCCCATTCGACCGGGATGCGTGCGATCGTGCCGACCATGCGCGGCAGTTCGGCCGCCCATTGCGCCTTGCTCGGCGGGGTTAGAACCATGCCATCACGTCGATCGGAAACGGTGTCCATACGCCAACCCTCACTCCTGCCGCTCTAAGCGCGCCGCCGGTCCATTCGTTGCATGTGCGGATCGCGCTGTACGATCCGCGCCCGTCGTAGAAGACGTCGTTGACGTCATATCCGCCCGCGACCTTGCCGCCCGGCCCGCGGCTGGCGCGGATATAGGCGACCAGCCGGAGATACTGCTGCTCGCTCAGCATGATCGCGCGAGTGTCGGGCCTGAGCGGCGGTTCGTCGACATGCTCGACATGGAGCACGGTGCGCGTGCTGCCGGTCGCGGCGCGCAGCACGGTGAGCGGATGCAGGTCGCTCCAGGTCGGCGTCTCGACATAGAAAGCGCGATCGCCCCAACCGATGGCGACCCAGTTGAATCCGGCATAACGCGGATCGGCGATGTCGCCGGCCGGAAAATCCTGGCTCCAGTCGATCCCGGCGGCGCGCACCGGCAGGACCAGCCCGGTGTGAATGCCGTTATCCTCGACCAGGATGCGCACGCCCTGCGCCGGCGGTGTCCAGCCAAGATTGGCCGGGATCGACCCGCCGACCATCCCCGCCGTGACATAGGCCAGGATGACGAAGATCAGCGATCGGCCGACCCAGCCCAGGACGCTTGAGGCGCGCGACACGATTTCTTTCCCCACGGTCCTCGTGATAGATGGTTTCAATGGCAACCGAAACGCACGTTCTCGATTCTCCGCCGCCCGGTGCTGCGTCCGACTGGACGATTCCGCAGGATTGGAAACACTATACCGCCGAAGAGCATGCCACCTGGGATACTTTGTTCGCGCGCCAGGCCAAATTGCTGCCCGGCCGCGCATCCGAAGCCTATCTGCGCGGACTCGACGTGCTCAAGCTCTCCAAACCCGGCATCCCCGATTTCGAGGAATTGTCGGAGCGGCTGATGAAGCTGACCGGGTGGCAGGTCGTCGCCGTACCCGGCCTCGTCCCCGACGACGTGTTCTTCGACCATATGGCCAATCGCCGCTTCGTCGCGGGCAATTTCATCCGGCGGCCGGACCAGCTCGATTATCTCCAGGAACCCGACGTTTTCCATGACGTGTTCGGTCATGTGCCGATGCTCGCCGACCCGGTGTTCGCCGATTATCTTGCCGTCTATGGCCAGGGCGGCCAGCGCGCTCTGGGCCTGGACGCGCTCAAATATCTCGGCCGGCTTTATTGGTACACGGTCGAATTCGGGCTGATCGCGGAGCCCGAGGGGCTGCGCATCTATGGCTCGGGGATCGTGTCGAGCTATGCCGAAAGCCAGTTCGCGCTCGACGATCCCAGTCCGAACCGGATCGGCTTCGACCTCGCGCGGGTGATGGGGACCGAATATCGGATCGACGATTTCCAGCAGAATTATTTCGTCATCCCCAGCTTCGACGAATTGCTGCGCGTGACGGTGGAGACCGATTTTGCACCGCTGTACGAGCAGTTGAAGGCACGGCCCGACATTCCGATCGCGGAAATCCTTCCCGAGGACACTGTCATGACTCGAGGCACACAGGATTATGCGAGGGGCAAGGGACCGGCTATCGTCGGCTGACTCAACGCCTCCCCGGCGAAGGCCGGGGCCCAGTCGCGATGCGTTTAACGCGACGGGACGCCATCGCCAATTCATCGAATCTGGGCCCCGGCCTTCGCCGGGGAGGGTCAAACTAGAGCGGCACGCATGATTTCTGAATCACGCACGCCGCTCTAAACATTTGTGGTCGCATCGCTTTTCGCGGAAAACCGGTGCCCACTTTTCCGCGCGATGCTCTAGGCGTATCCGCCTAACTGATCGGGTGCTCCCGCGAGCATTCGTCGGCATAGCGCCTGGTGTCGTCCGGCGACGGACCGGTCATCAGCTCGCCGACGCTCTTGTTGGCGATCAATTTGTCGGCAACGCAGCCGCACACGACCGAGAAGTCCCTGACCGAGCCCGACGTCTTCTGGGCCCCTTGCTGGCACTCGGCGATGAACTTGGGCCGGAACGAATCGACGAATCCCTTGTCGAAGCTCGAACTCGAATTGCCGGCGGGTCCGCCGCCGCTGCAACCGGCGAGGGCCAGCATGGCCAGGGTGAGCGGAACAGCACGAGTCATAAATCCCCCTTCGAGACTCAGATATCCAATGCCCAGCCGTCACGGCCCTTGGGATCGACCGGCCTGGTCGGCACATAGCGGACCACGCCGGCTTCGAGCTTCAGGATCGTCCAGTCGCCGCGCCGGTCGGTCTGTAGCAGAGTGCAGCCGCACGCGGCATAGGCTTCAACCACGTGATCGCGCTGCGTTTCGAGCAGGCCGGCCAGAACGATCGTCGCACCCGGCGTCGCGATCGCCGCCAGTTCGGGCGCCATCGACACGAGCGGCCCGGCGAGCACATTGGCAATGATCAGATCATAAGGCGCGGCCGCCGTGATCGCGTCGTCGAGCGCGCCGTCGGCGACGACCAGCTCGACGCCGGCAATCGCGTTGCCCTCGGCATTCTCGCGCGTCACGTCGATCGCCATCGGGTCGATATCGGTCGCCATCACCCGCGCCTCGGGCCACAAATGCCGCGCGGCGAACGCGAGCAGGCCGGTGCCGGTGCCGATATCGATGACGTTGGCGAAGCGCCGCTCGGCCATTGCATCCAGCATCGCCAGGCAGCCCGAGGTGGTGGCGTGATGTCCGGTGCCGAACGCGCGCCCGGCATCGATCAGGAAAGCGCGCCCGCCCGCCGGCGGGTCGACCGGATGCGCGCTGGTATGGACGACGAACCGGCCCTCGCGGATCGGCTCGAGCCCGGCCTGGCTCATCGCCACCCAATCCTCGTCATACAGCGGCTGGACTACCGGCGCGACATCCGCCGCGCTCGGCACCAAGGCGCGGATCGCCGCGATCATCGCCGCGTCGGGCTCGGCCTCGCTATAGGCATCGAGCCGCCAGCGCTCGACATCGTCCTCGACTTCCTCGGTCGTCATCAGCACCGCGTCGATCGCGATCTCGGCGGCATCGATCGCCTCGGCCTCGGCGCGCGTGCACGGCAGGGTCAGCCGCCAGCTGTCGATCGCACGCTCCGCTTCAGCGGACATAGCTTGCCCCGTTCACGTCGATCACCGCGCCGGTCATCGACGGCGGCGCGGAGGTCGCGAGATAGACGACCGCATTGGCGACTTCCCCGGGATCGGCGACGCGGCCGAGCGGGATATCGGCGAGCAATTTGTCGCCGCCGCGGCTCGCCAGATACTCCTCGGCCATGCCGGTCATGGTGAAGCCGGGACAGACCGCGAAGGCGAGGATGCCCTGGGCGGCATAACCGCGCGCGATCGACTTGGTCATCGCCACCATCCCCGCCTTGGACGCGGCATAATGCCAATGGCTGGGGCTGTCGCCGCGATAGGCGGCACGGCTGGCGACGTTGACGATACGGCCGCCCGCCTTTTCACCCTTGGCTCCCCGTTCCTGCCAATGCCTGACCGCGAACCGGCACAATTCGGCGCTCGCGGTCAGGTTGATCCGCATCGTGCGCTCCCAGTCCGCGACCCACTCGTCGTCGGGACGATCGATCGGATTGTCCTCGAACACTCCGGCATTGTTGATCACGACGTCGATCGTGCCGAGTTCGGCGAGCGCCTTGTCCCATAGCTGGCGCGGGCCGGCCGGATCGGCGAAATCGGCCGGGATACCGCTCGCCGTGCCGTGGCCGATCAGGCGGACGCCGTCACTGGCGGAAAGCACCTGCGCGATCGCGGCACCGATGCCGCGGCTGCTGCCGGTCAGGAGGATGTTGGTCATGGCGTCGCGATTACGGGGTGGACGGTTCGCGGGCAATGCCCCGGGAGAGGGGGTATTCAAATCCTCCCCGGAACGGGGAGGGGGACCATCGCGCAGCGATGGTGGAGGGGGCCCGCGACAAACGGGCAACAAGCCACGAGGCTAACGGAAGGAGGGCCCCCTCCACCACGCGGCTCACGCCGCGCGGTCCCCCTCCCCGTTCCGGGGAGGAATTTAGAGAATCACGCCGCCACGTTCGTCGAAAACTGGTCGGCCGCGTCTTTCAGGCCGCCCAGCCGATCGTCGACATCGCTGACATCGCTGGCCAGCGCGCCCATTTCGCTGGCGACCGCTTCGGTGTCCTCCCGGATGGTCGCGATCGTATTCGACATCGAATCGGCGGCGAGTGCGGTTTCGTCGACTGCCGCGGTGATCGCGGTCACCGTCTGCGCCTGCGATTCCATCGCGAAGCGGATACGCGATGCCGATTCCTGCACCTCGGCAACGGTCGCCTTGATGCTGGCATTGGTGTCGACGGTCGAGCGGGTGGCCGATTGGATCGCGGCGATCTTGGCGGCGATGTCGTCGGTCGCGCGCGCGGTCTGATTGGCCAAGCTCTTCACTTCCTGCGCCACCACCGCAAAGCCACGGCCGGCGTCCCCGGCGCGCGCCGCCTCGATCGTGGCGTTCAAGGCGAGCAAATTGGTCTGGCCGGCAATGTCGCGGATCAGGCCCAGGATCGATTCGATCGATTTGGCGTGGTCGCTGAGCGCACCGCTGGTCTCAACTGCCTGGCCGGCCTGCGAGCTGGCGCGCGTCGCGATCTCGGCCGCCGCCTCGACCTCGGTCCGGGCATCCTCGATCGCGCGGATCAGCCCGGCCGCGGTCTGCGCCGCCTCGCGCATTGCCACCGCCGATTGCTCGGCGGCCGCGGCCACTTCGGCGGTCTTGTCGAGCATTCCCTGCGCCGAATTGGACGTGCGGGCCGCTTGGCCACGGATCTTGTTGCCGAGCTGGGCGGTGCCTTCGATCGACGCGGCGATCGATTCGCGGAACTTCTGCGAACTTTCCAGCCGCGCTTCCTGCGCGCGGGCGCTGACCAGATGGCTGAGGTAACTCGTGAGCAGATGCGCCTCGACCAGCGACACGCGCTGCATCGCATCGGCATAGCGCGCCATGCGCGCGCCATCCTCGGCGCACGCTTCCCCGACGACGCGCAAGGTTGCCTGGTGCGCCGCGGCCAGCGACGACAGCAGGGTGGCGAGCGGAATGCCGGCCTGGTCCGAGTCGCGAGCATGCGCGCAGGCCATCGCTTTCCAGTCGCGGCCGAGCGGATGCTCGAATTTGGCGCGCATATAGGCGACGCTGCCGGCGATCTGCGCGGCGAACTTCTCCGGCGTGTAATAAGAGCGGAGGTGCGCGGTCGCGGGATGCGCGACATAATGATCCCAGAAGACGCGGCAGATACTCTCATAATGCGGTTCGATGATCGGCACGAGTTCCGCGCACAGCGGCGCAACCTGCCCATCCCAGTCGAACGGCGGGAGGTCGCGCTTGAGTGCTGCCCTCAATTCGTCAGGCCAAACGACCGGTGGAGTCTCTCCCACGTTACCCCCTCCTGGAGTCATGCCGCTACCTTGGCGACGAAGTCGCTGGCGCTGGCTTTGAGCTGCCCGAGCTGACCGTCGAGCGAATCGAATCCCTTGCCGACGCCGTCAATCTCGCTGGCCACCGCTTCGGTGTCCTCGCGGATCGTGGCGATGGTGTTCGACATCGAATCGGCGGCAAGCGCGGTTTCGTCGACCGCGGCGGTGATCGCGGTCACCGTCTGCGCCTGCGCTTCCATCGCGAAGCGGATGCGGTTGGCGCTTTCCTGGACTTCGGCGACGGTGGTCTTGATCGACGCATTGGTATCGACGGTCGAGCGGGTGGCCGATTGGATCGCGGCGATCTTGGCGGCGATGTCGTCGGTCGCGCGCGCGGTCTGGTTGGCCAGGCTCTTCACTTCCTGCGCCACCACGGCGAAGCCGCGTCCCGCATCGCCGGCGCGCGCCGCTTCGATCGTCGCGTTGAGCGCAAGCAGATTGGTCTGGCCGGCAATGTCGCGGATCAGGCCCAGGATCGATTCGATCGATTTGGCGTGGTCGCTGAGCGCACCGCTGGTCTCAACAGCCTGACCGGCCTGCGAGCTGGCGCGCGTCGCGATCTCGGCCGCCGCCTCGACCTCGGTCCGGGCATCCTCGATCGCGCGGATCAGCCCCGCCGCGGTCTGCGCCGCCTCGCGCATCGCCACTGCCGATTGCTCGGCCGCGGCCGCCACTTCGGCGGTCTTGTCGATCATGCCGCGCGCCGATCCCGAACTGCGCGCCGCCTGGTCGCGCAAGGTCGCGCCTTCATTGGTCGCGCGTTCGACCATCGCGGCGATACCGTCGCGGAATTCGACCGACAGCCGGTCGCGCGCGACTTGCGCCTGATGCTCGCGATAGGAATTGTAGATGTCGACGGTGATCTCGCCCTCGAGCGCGGACAAGCGCATCAAGGTGTCGAGCAGGATCGGCAGCCGGGGATCGTCGCGATCGACTCGTGCCACCATCACGCCCAATGCAGCGCGGTCGCTGGCCGAAATCATCGACAGCAACGCCATCGGCGATACTTCGGCGGAGAATGCCGCGGCGACCGAGCGCTCGATCGATTCGATCCAGGCGCGGCCCGACGTGTCGAGGAAGCGATTGCGCAGGAAGTCGCAGCCGATGTCGATCATTTTCTGCGTCTCGTGCGTCGCCCAGATCCGCTCATCGGCGAAGCACCGCAGCCATTGCTGCCAATAGGCTTCTGAAATAGCGTGAATTTCGGGCTCGAGCACGGCCCAGGCCTCGCGGCTCGCCGACGCCAGCGTGCCGTCGAAATCGAACACCCTCAATCGCGCGCGAAGGTCGATCTTCGCGGCGATGGTGCCGGGGACGGGCAAGTCATGCGTGCTCAACGATTTTTCTCCGCCTTACCGGCCGCAGGGAGGAATTGGCCGGTCGGACGCCAGAGCTAGCGCGTACTTGGTTAAAGCAGGGTTAGGATGGGGCGGAGGAAGTGGCGCCAGATTGGAGCAAATAGCCCTCTCCCGCCTGCGGGAGAGGGTTGGGTGAGGGTCTTCTTTCTTCTAAATCCTGACCATGCCGCCAGTCCGCCGCCAGATCAGCGAACACGCCTCCCAACTCCGCCGCGACCGCACCGACGCCGAGGAGAAATTCTGGCAAACCGTCCGCAACCGCCAGATCGACGGGTTCAAATTCCGCTTCCAGCATAGTCTTCTGCCCTATGTAGCCGACTTCGCTTGTTTGGAGGCGATGCTGATCGTCGAGATCGACGGCGGACAACACAACGAAGCCCGCGACGCCAAACGCACGGCGTTTCTCGAATCCGCAGGCTTCGAAATCCTCCGCTTCTGGAACAATGATGTCTTGAGCAACCTGGACGGCGTCATCCACGTCGTTCGCGAGGCGCTGGTCCGGCGGACTCGAGAAGAATAAGAAGACCCTCACCCTCCCGCTTCGCGGGCCCCTCCCTCTCCCGCAAGCGGGAGAGGGGAAATAGCCCGCTTCCGTCGCAACGAGTCCAAAGCCCTCTCCCGCTTGCGGGAGAGGGTTGGGTGAGGGTCTTCTTTCTTCTTCTTTCTCATCCATCCGATCGAAGAATTAGGAAGAGCCCCGGAGAGAGGATTTAGGCGCTAGCCCAACCCTTGCATCCCGACGCTCCGGGGCTAAGAGGGCGCAGCGCTTTCGCAGGGGACTTTACTTGGCCACGCCGTCCAAACCCGACCGCCCGATTTCGCCCCACCTGACGCATTATCGGTGGGGTCCGCACATGCTGGTGTCGATCCTTCACCGCGCGACCGGCGACGGTCTCGCGGTCGTCGGCGCGCTGCTGTTCACCTGCTGGCTCGCGGCGCTCGGCGCGGGCAAGGAAAGCTACGACTGGTTCGTGTCGTGGTTCTCGGGCGGCTATTGGAGCATCCTCGGCTATGTGCTCGGCGTCGGCCTGACCTGGTCGCTGTTCCAGCATATGATGAGCGGTATCCGGCACTTCTTCCTCGATGCCGGCGCCGGCTATGAGCTCAAGACCAACAAGACCGGATCGATCCTGACGATCGTCTTCTCGGTCCTCATCACTCTTCTGTTCTGGGGCGTGCTGCTCAAGGACGTCATCCTCGGAGTCGCCAAATAATGGGCCAGGGCACCGAACTCGGCCGCGTCCGCGGTCTCGGCAGCGCCAAGGAAGGCGCGCATCATTGGTGGCGCCAGCGCATCACCGCCGGATCGAACCTGTTCCTGCTGGTCTGGTTCATGATCTCGCTGACGCGGCTCGGCGGGTTCGATTATGAGACCGTCCATGCCTGGATCGGCTCGGCCTGGGTCGCGGTGCCGCTGATCCTGCTGGTCATCTCGACCTGCTGGCACGCGCGGCTCGGACTGCAGGTGCTGATCGAGGATTATCAGCACGACGAAAGCCGCGTCGTGACGATCGTCCTGATCGAATTCTTCCTCGCGGTGATCGCGGTCACCGCCATTTTCTCGATCCTGCGCGCGGCGCTGGCGGGGGCGTGATGACCGACAGCTACAAGATCATCGACCATACCTATGACGCCGTCGTGGTGGGCGCGGGCGGCTCCGGCCTGCGCGCGACCATGGGCGTCGCCGAAAGCGGGCTCAAGACCGCGTGCATCACCAAGGTGTTCCCAACGCGCAGCCACACCGTTGCGGCGCAGGGCGGCATCGCGGCGAGCCTGGGCAATATGGGTCCCGACCATTGGACCTGGCACATGTTCGACACCGTCAAGGGGTCGGACTGGCTCGGCGACCAGGATGCGATCGAATATATGGTGCGCGAGGCACCGGCCGCGGTCTACGAGCTCGAACATGCCGGCGTGCCGTTCAGCCGCACCGATGCGGGCAAGATCTATCAGCGTCCGTTCGGCGGCATGATGCAGAATATGGGTGAGGGCCCGCCCGCGCAGCGCACCTGCGCCGCCGCCGACCGTACCGGCCATGCCATGCTCCACGCGCTCTATCAGCAGAGCCTGAAGTACGACGCCGATTTCTACATCGAATATTTCGCGCTCGACCTCATCATGGAAGGTGGCGAGTGCAAGGGCGTGATCGCGCTCTGCATGGAAGACGGCTCGATCCACCGCTTCCGTAGCCATGCCACGGTGCTGGCGACCGGCGGCTATGGCCGCGTCTATCAGTCGGCGACCAGCGCCCATACCTGCACCGGCGACGGCGGCGGCATGGTGCTCCGCGCCGGCCTGCCGCTGCAGGACATGGAGTTCGTCCAGTTCCACCCGACCGGCATCTACGGCGCGGGCGTGCTGATCACCGAGGGCGCGCGCGGCGAGGGCGGTTACCTGACCAATAGCGAAGGCGAGCGCTTCATGGAACGCTATGCCCCCTCGGCCAAGGACCTTGCCAGCCGCGACGTCGTCGCGCGCTCGATGGCGGCCGAGATCCGCGAAGGCCGCGGCGTCGGCGCCAACAAGGACCATATCTATTTGCACTTGGATCATATCGATCCCAAGGTGCTGCACGAGCGGCTTCCCGGCATCACCGAGACCGGCAAGATCTTCGCCGGCGTCGACCTGACCCGCCAGCCGCTGCCGGTCACGCCGACCGTCCATTACAATATGGGCGGTATCCCGACCAATTATCACGGCGAAGTCGTCCATCTGAAGGACGGCGATCCCGATGCGGTCGTCCCCGGCCTGTTCGCGGTGGGCGAAGCGGCGTGCGTCTCGGTCCATGGCGCCAACCGCCTGGGCTCCAACTCGCTGATCGACCTGGTGGTGTTCGGCCGCGCGACCGGCAAGCGCATCGCCGAGATCATCCGCAAGGATTCGAAGCACAGCACCATCGTCACCGCCGCCGACGACCAGGCGATCGCGCGGCTAGACCATTTCCGCAACGCCAAGGGCGCCAGGCCGACCGCGGAGATCCGCGCCGACATGCAGCGCACGATGCAGAAACATTGCGCGGTGTTCCGCGACACCGCTTTGCTCGACGAAGGCGTCGGGCACATGGACGTGGTCTACAAATCGCTGGGCGATGTCGGCATCACCGACCGCTCGCTGATCTGGAACACCGATCTGGTCGAGACGCTCGAGCTCGACAATCTGCTGGGGCAAGCGGTCGTCACCATCCGGGGAGCAGCGAACCGGAAAGAGAGCCGCGGCGCACACATGCACGAGGATTTCCCCGAGCGCGACGACAAGAACTGGATGAAGCACACCATCGCCACGTTCGACGGCTGGGGCGGCAAGGGCGGCAACGTCTCGCTCGATTACCGCCCGGTGCACGATTACACGCTGACCGACGACATCGAGTACATCAAGCCGAAGAAGCGGGTTTACTGAGGGCGAAAGCCCTCTCCCGCTTGCGGGAGAGGGTTGGGTGAGGGTCTTCTTTCTTCTTCCAAGCGGACGGCGCGACAAAAGAAGAAAGAAGACCCTCACCCTCCCCCCGCCTGACGGCGGCGGGCCCCTCCCTCTCCCGCTTGCGGGAGAGGGGTTGGTACCTCAAGCCGCGTTATCGATCCCGAGTTCGCCCAGTTTCCGGTACAGCGTCGACCGCCCGATCCCGAGCCGCCGGGCGACCTCGGTCATGCGGCCGCGATAATGGCCGATGGCGAGGCGGATGACGTCGGCCTCGATCTCTTCCAGCGGACGCATATTGCCGTCGGCGCGGAACAGGGTGACGCCGCCCGACGTCGCCATCTGGCCCCCCGGCGTCGGGATGCGCGCGGTGCCGAGCGCGGCGATTTGCGGGAAATCGGCGCGGGTCAGCGCATCGCCCTCGCACAAGACGGCGGCGCGGAAGAGCGCATTCTGCAACTGGCGGACATTGCCCGGCCAGACATAGCGGCCGAGCAGCGCCAGCGCGTCGTCGGTAATGCCGAGCGGGCGCAGCCCGGGCTGGTCGGCGATCCGCGCGAGCAGATGGCGGGCGAGTGCGGGAATGTCGGCGATGCGCTCGCGCAACGGCGGGATGGTCACCTGGACGACGTTGAGGCGGTAATAGAGATCCTCGCGGAACCGGCCCGCCTCGACTTCCTCGATCAGCCGCTTGTTGGTCGCGGCGATGACGCGAACATCGACTTCCCGGATATGCCGCGCGCCGATCGGCTGGACTTCGCCCGATTGCAGCACGCGGAGCAATTTGACCTGGGCGTCGAGCGGCATCTCGCCGATCTCGTCGAGGAACAGCGTGCCGCCATCAGCATCGGCGAACTTGCCGATCTTGCGCTCGAAGGCGCCGGTGAAGGCGCCCTTTTCGTGCCCGAACAATTCGCTTTCGACCAGATTGGCGGGGATCGCGCCGCAATTGATCGCGATCATCGGCTTCTTGCCGCGTGGGCTAGCGGCGTGGATCGCCTCGGCGACGACTTCCTTGCCGACGCCGCTCTCGCCCTCGATCAGCACCGGCACGCGCGCGCGCGCCGCCTTGGCTGCGATCGCCAATGCCGCGCGGAAATCGGGCGACGCGCCGACGATCTCGTCAAAGCCGAGCAAAGCGGGGATCTTTTCGGTCAGCGGGCGCAATTCGCCGGCGTCGGTACCGGCGACGACGGCTTCGAGTGCCGACAACAGGCGATCGGCGGCGAACGGCTTGACCAGATAATCGGTGGCGCCCGCGCGCATCGCGGCGACCGCTTGCGCGACCGAGCCATTGGCGGTGAGCATCAGGATGGGGAGCTGGGGGCGGCGGACGCGCAATTCGCGGATCAGGTCCTCGGCCTCGTTTTCGGGGCCGAAACTGTCGAGCAGGATCGCGTCGAGCTGCATCCCGTCCTGGGTGCCGAGCATCGCGATCGCCGTCTCGCCGTCTGGAGCGAACACCGACCGCCAGTCGCGCCGCGCCGCGATCGCCGAAACCAGGCGCCGCTGCGCGGGTTCGTCGTCGATCAACATCAGGAGGCGCTGTCCGTTGCGCGTCATCCCGCCCTCTTTTGATCCCTGTTCATCGGGTAACCATAAGACAAACGGGTAAAGGTCAGCTTAAGCGCGTGCGGTAACGAACTTGGCGCTTGCGGGCTTGAGGCAACGCGCCGTGCTGGCTAAGACCGCCGGACAATCAGGGTGGAGAGAATTGCGGCATGGCCAACCAGACCGACATGAAGACACACGAGTCGACCTATCACTCGGTGCTCGGGATGCTCAAATACGGCGCGGTGGGATGCTTCGTGATCGCGGCGATCGTGATCTGGCTCATCTCATCCGCCCACAAGTAAGCCGCGGGTGAAGATCGCCGTCCTGCGGGAAACCGCTTCGGGCGAGCGCCGCGTCGCGGCGACTCCGGAAACGGTCAAGAAGTTCGCAGCACTTGGTGCCCAGATCGCGGTCGAGCAGGGCGCGGGCGCTGCCGCCAGTTATGACGATGCCGGCTATGAAGGCGCGGGTGCGACGATCGGCACGCGGGCGGCGACGCTCAAGGGCGCCGATATCGTGCTCGGCATTCAGGGCCCCGATCCGGCCGACCTGAAGGATGCCGCCAAGGGCGTGTGGCTGGTCGCCGGCTTGAACCCGTTCGGCGAACGCGCGCGAGTCGACAGCTATGCCGCCGCCGGCATCGAAGCGCTGGCGATGGAATTCATGCCGCGCATCACCCGCGCGCAGTCGATGGACATCTTGTCGAGCCAGGCGAACCTCGCCGGTTACAAGGCGGTGCTCGACGCCGCGGCCGAATATGGCCGCGCCTTTCCGATGATGATGACCGCGGCCGGCACCGTCTCCGCCGCGAAGTGTTTCGTCATGGGCGTCGGCGTTGCCGGCCTGCAGGCGATCGCCACCGCGCGGCGCTTGGGCGCGCAGGTCTCGGCGACCGACGTGCGTTCGGCGACCAAGGAGCAGATCCAGTCATTGGGCGCCAAGCCGATCTTCGTCGAGAATGTCGCGGGGATCGAGGGCGAAGGCTCGGGCGGCTATGCCACCGAGATGAGCGAGGAATATCAGAAGGCGCAGGCCGAATTGGTGTCCGGCCATATCGCCAAGCAGGACATCGTCATCACCACCGCTTTGATCCCCGGCCGCCCCGCGCCGCGGCTGATCAGCGACGCGCAGATCGCGACGATGCGCCCGGGCAGCGTGATCGTCGATCTCGCGGTCGAGAGCGGCGGCAATGTCGAGGGATCGGTCGCCGGAGAGGTGGTCGAGCGTCACGGCGTGAAGATCGTCGGCCACAAGAACATGGCCTCGCGGCTGGCATCGGACGCGTCGGCCTTGTTCGCGCGCAACCTCTACAATTTCCTCTCGACCTTCTGGGACAAGGAAGCGGGCAGGCCGGTGCTCGATGAGGAGATCGGGGATGCCGTGCGGTTGACCCAAGGCGGCAAGGTCGTCAACCAGAGGCTGTTGTCATGACTGTTCCTCCCCGGAACGGGGAGGGGGACCGCGGCGCGAAGCGCCGTGGTGGAGGGGCGTCGCCTCAAAGGGTTTCCCCAAACGTAACTCGCGCGAGAAAGCTCCGCCGGGAAATGACGTATCCCGAGATACTGCTCTGGCAACGTCTACGCGGCTCCCCCGGTGGCCTTCGCTTTCGCCGTCAGCATCCGATCGGCGTTGACTATGTCGCCGATTTCTACTGCTCGTCGGCTCGCCTCGTCATCGAAGTCGATGGCGAAGTCCATGCGAGTGCCGTTGCGCAGAAAGGCGATGCCACGCGCGACGCTTATATGCGATCGCGCGGCCTCAACATCGTCCGTATTCCGGCGCGTGAGGTGCTGGGCAATGCCGACGACGTAGCCAATTCGATTCTGTCGCTTGCCGCTCGGCCCCTCCACCATCGGGCTTCGCCCGACGGTCCCCCTCCCCGTGCCGGGGAGGAACAGGAGTAAATCATGGACTTCATCTCGATCCTCTCGATCTTCGTCATGGCGGTGTTCGTCGGTTATTACGTCGTCTGGTCGGTGACCCCGGCGCTGCACACGCCGTTGATGGCGGTGACCAATGCGATCTCGTCGGTGATCATCGTCGGCGCGCTGATCGCCAGCGCGGCGGTGACGATCGGCGAGGGCGGCGCGGTGTCGAAATGGCTCGGCCTGCTCGCGGTGGTGCTGGCCAGCATCAACATCTTCGGCGGGTTCGCGGTCACCGCGCGGATGCTCGCGATGTACAAGAAGAAGGACCGGCCGGCGGCCAAACATTGATTTCGTCATCCCGGGCTTGTCCCGGGATCCACACATCCACTTGCGCCAAGCGGCGCGGTGGAGCCCGGCACAAGGCCGGGGTGACGGTTGGGGGTTGAATGGAACATACGATCGCGGTGAATCCCTGGGCGTCGCTGGCCTATCTGGTCGCCGGGGTATGCTTCATCCTCGCGCTGCGCGGGCTGTCGAGCCCGACCTCGAGCCAGCGCGGCAACCGCTTCGGCATGATCGGCATGACGATCGCGGTGGTGACGACGCTGGTGACGCACGTTCCGCTCGACCCCACCGTAACTGTCTATTCCTCGAGCCGTCCGCTGTTCGGCGGAACTGTCGATACCTTGACGGTGATCGAAATCCTCGTCGCGATCGGCATCGGCGCCGCGATCGGCGTCGTCACAGCGCGCCGCATCGCGATGACCGCGATGCCGCAGCTGGTCGCCGCCTTCCACTCGCTGGTCGGCCTCGCCGCGGTGCTGGTGGCGGCCGCCGCGTTCCTCAATCCCGGCGCATTCGGCATCGCCGCCGACGGAATCATCTTCACCCAGAGCCGCATCGAAATGGGCCTGGGCGTCGCGATCGGCGCGATCACTTTCTCGGGCTCGGTGATCGCGTTCCTCAAATTGAACGGCAATATGGGCGGCAAGCCGATCATGCTGCCCGCGCGCCATGTCATCAACCTGGCGGTGCTCGCGGGCATTCTCGGGCTGGTCGCCTATTTCACCCAGGACCAGTCGCCCTGGGTGTTCTGGACGATCACGGGCCTGTCGTTCGCGATCGGCTTCCTGCTGATCATCCCGATCGGCGGCGCCGACATGCCGGTCGTGGTGTCGATGCTCAACAGCTATTCGGGCTGGGCGGCGGCGGCGATGGGGTTCACGCTGCACAACACCGCGATGATCATCACCGGCGCTTTGGTCGGCTCGTCGGGCGCGATCCTGTCCTACATCATGTGCCGCGCGATGAACCGCAGCTTCATCAGCGTGATCGCCGGCGGCTTCGGTGGCGACAGCGGCGGCGGCGCGGCGGCGGCGGCGACCGATCGCCCGTGGAAGCGCGGCTCGGCCGAGGACGCAGCGTTCCTGATGAGCCAGGCCGAACAGGTCATCATCGTCCCCGGCTACGGCATGGCGGTCGCCCAGGCGCAGCATGTGCTGCGCGAAATGGCCGACAAGCTCAAGGAAGAAGGCGTCCGCGTCAAATACGCGATCCATCCGGTCGCGGGACGCATGCCGGGGCACATGAACGTGCTGCTCGCCGAAGCCAACGTCCCCTATGACGAGGTGTTCGAGCTCGAGGACATCAATAGCGAGTTCGCCCAGACCGATGTCGCGTTCATCATCGGCGCCAATGACGTGGTCAATCCAGCCGCCAAGACCGACAAGAGCTCGCCGATCTACGGCATGCCGGTGTTCGACGTGAACAAGGCCAAGACCGTCCTCTTCATCAAGCGATCGATGGGCGGCGTGGGATATGCCGGGGTCGACAACGACGTCTTCTATCAGGACAATACGATGATGCTCCTCGCCGACGCCAAGAAGATGGTCGAGGAGATCGTGAAGGCGCTGGGGTGACCATGGCGGGCAGCGCGATGCCGATCCAGCGGCCCGGGGCGCTCCTGCTCGGCCAGACCGGCGCGCGCGTTCACCTCGCCGCCGCGGCGGTGCGGGCCGGCGCCGAGGTGGTCGGGGAGGCCGATTGGTCGGATGCCGCTTTGCCCGGTGCGACAGGCGCGCACCTCGTCATCGCCGCGCTCGATGATCTTGCGGCCGATACGCTGCACGATGCGGTCGACCGGCTCGGCCATCTGCCGGAGACCGAATTCGGCCTGATCGTCACGCTGAGCGAAAGCCAGATCGACGCGGTCGCCGCGCCGCTGCTCGCCCGGCGAATCACCTTGTTGTGCGATCCACAGGCAGCCGATCTCGCGGCGGCGATCGCGCAGGTTCTGGTGGCGTCGCCCGAGCCCGCGGCGCGCGCGCTTCCCACGACGGTCGCCGATCAACGCAGCGACTATGGCCTGCCCGCCGAGCCGGTGCAGGTCGCCGCCGCCGATGTCCGCAAGGCGATCCGCGCGCGGCGCCTGCGCAGCCGCCCGTTCCCTGACGTATTGTTCGAGGATCCCGCCTGGGACATGCTGCTCGACCTCTACGCCGCGCATCTCGAACGCGCCCAGGTGTCGGTATCGAGCCTGTGCATCGCCTCGGCGGTGGCGCCGAGCACCGCGTTGCGCTGGATCGGGCGGATGACCGAAGACGGCCTGTTCGTGCGTGAGCCCGACCCGTTCGACCGCCGCCGCGCCTTCATGGCGCTGAGCGAAACCGCGCTCGATCGCATGAACCGCTATTTCGCGACGCTCGCGCAGAACGGCCTGACCATCGCCTGACCCCTTGCGCTGGCGGGCGCATCGCGTCAGAGGACAGATGTCGGGCGGTTAGCTCAGTTGGTAGAGCATCTCGTTTACACCGAGAGGGTCGGCGGTTCGAGACCGTCACCGCCCACCATTCACCGTCCAGCTGCACCGGTGGGCCTAAGAGCGGTCAGATTCTACGGATTGGTCCCGGATATTGGCCGACGAGATCGTCTGCGGTGAGGAGGGTGATGCCTTCAACCATCGCTTGAGCGATTAGCAGTCGATCGAAGGGATCCTTGTGGATTGGCGGGAGCCCGTCGATTGCGACCGCGTGTTCGCTGGCCACCGGCAATTCGCTGTAACCATTATCCAGGAGACCACGCCGGAGCAGCCGCGCATTAACCGCGAAGTCCTCGCGGCCAAGGGCGCTCTTGATTGCAACTTCCCACAGGCTCGCGGCGCTGAAAATAAGATCGTTGTCGACGTTTGCGATGAGGTCCCGCGCTTCGACGGACATCCGGTCCGGGAAACCGGCAGCCCAGATCAGCACATGGGTGTCAAGCAAGAGCTTCACGATTGCCCGCCAAAGAGGTTCTCGATCTCCTTCTCGCCCATGCGATCGAAGTCGGCTGGAACGCGCAATTGCCCCGCCATGAAGCCCAGGCGCTTGGCCTTTCCGGCCTCGGGCGCGCTCAGAGGGACAACCTTGGCAATCGGCTTGCCGGCCTTGGCAATGATGAAGCCGCCGCTACTGGCCAATCGGTCGATCAAGCGCGACAGATGGGTCTTGGCCTGGTGGATGTTGACGATTTCCATGGGGCCCTCAGCTTAGTTCACCGAACTTAGTCTAGCACTTTATCCGCAAATTGCAAAACGACCAAGCTAATATTAAACCACTCGGTTGACATTTGTCGCAAACCGACGATACAAAACCATATGGTTGAACGACTCGATCTGACCTTCGCGGCGCTCGCCGATCCCACGCGCCGGGCGATGCTCGCCAGTCTGGCGCTGGGCGAGCGATCGGTCGGCGAACTCGCCGCACCGCATGCGATGAGCTTCGCCGGCGCCGCCAAGCATGTCGGTGTGCTCGAACGCGCCGGGCTGGTCGAACGCCGCAAGGCCGGCCGCCAGCAATTGTGCCGGTTGAAGGCCGACCGGCTGCGCGAGGCCGATGAATGGCTGCGGCAATGGGAGCGTTTCTGGACGTCGACGCTCGATCGGCTGGAAGCGATCATCGTCGAGGATCAGGGGAAACTGGGATGACCGATCCCATCATCCTTTCCGTCAGCCGCGACATCGCGGCCTCGCCCGAACGGGTGTTCGACGCCTGGCTCGATCCCGCGGTCGCGCGGCATTTCCTGTTCGCGACGCCGGACGGCGAGATGTTGACCTGCGAGATCGACGCGCGGGTTGGCGGGCGCGGGCTGATCGTCGAGCGGCGGCCGTCCGGCGATGCGCGCCATCGCTTGCTGTTCGAGGAGATCGACCGCCCGCGCCGCCTGGTCTTCCTGTTCGCCGCCGATCCGGCGGCGGAAGGGCAATGGACCCGCGTGACGATCGAGATCGCGGCGACCGTAACGGGCGCGCGCCTGACGCTCACCCACGAAATGGATCCGGCCTGGGCGGCCTATGAAGACCAGACGCGCCATGGCTGGACGATGATCCTCGGCACGCTTTCCGACACGATTGGGTCCGACACGATTGGAGACAAAGGATGACCGATATTCTCACCGCAACCGAGCTTCGCTTCGAGCGCCTCTTGCCCGCGCCGGTCGAGACGGTGTGGAAATATCTGACCGAGTCCGAACTGCGCCAGCGCTGGTTCATGGGTGGATCGATCGACGGCCGCGTCGGCGGCGATATCGAATTCGTGTTCGACCATGACCGATTGTCGGACGACGATGTCCCGATGCCCGAGCGCTTCGCCGGCAATGCCGGCCGCCGCTGGACCGAGAAGTTGGTGCGCTATGAGCCGCCGCACGCCATCGCCTATACGTTCGGCAGCGACGCCGACAGCATCGCCACGTTCGAGCTGACGGACGCCGGCGACGGCAAGACGTTGCTGACGCTGGTGCATAGCGGGATCAAGAACCGCGATCAGGCGGCCAATTTCGGCGGCGGCTGGGCGTCGCATCTGGCGGTGCTCGAGGCGCGGCTCGAAGGACGCGGCGTTGCCGATTTCTGGGCGCTGCACCGGGAAGCGGAGGAGCGCGCCAAGGCGGCGCTGGCCGGCGCGGACGCCTGAACCACCTCCGTCATGCCGCGACGGGTCCGGCATGACGTCGATGTCGAACGTCGTCGCGTGCTCCCATTCCGCGTGTTACACCGCGCTTATGGACGCGGTGGGCATAATCGGGCTCGCAGCCAGCATCAGCTTGTTGAGCGGATGGCGGCTCTATCTCTGCGTGTTCGCGACCGGGCTGGCGATGCATGTCGGCTGGATCGCGTTGCCGCAGCAGCTCCATAGCCTCGACGTGCTGGCCAATTGGTGGGTGATCGGGGCGGCCGCCATCGGCGCACTGGCCGAATTCTTCGCCGACAAGGTGATGTGGGTCGACAGTCTGTGGGACACGGTCCACACGCTCGTCCGCCCGATCGGCGGCGCGTTGCTCGCGCTCGCCATCGTCGATCCGCACGACGCCAAATGGCAAGTGATCGCCTTGCTGCTTGGCGGTGGCGCGGCGTTGCTGACGCATGGCGCCAAGGCGGGGACGCGCGCCGCGGTCAATGCCAGCCCGGAGCCGTTCAGCAATATCGCGGTATCGACCGGCGAGGACGTCGCGACGACCGGCCTGCTGGTGGCGGCGATCGCCAGCCCCTGGGCGGCGGTGGTCATCGCGGTGCTGGTTCTGGTCGCGGCTGTGGCAATGCTGCTGTTCCTCCGCCACGCGTTCAGGCGGCTGTTTCCGAAGAAACGACCGCCTGAGGCGACGTAGGCGCTCAAATCCTCCCTACGCGAAGCGTGGGGAGGGGGACCATCGCGTCAGCGAAGGTGGAGGGGAAATGTCCCGTCCTCGCCGCTTCGCGGCTGCGGCCCCTCCACCGTCCGCTTCGCGGCCGGTCCCCCTCCCCAAGCAAGCTTGGGGAGGATTTAGGAGGCTACCTCACCGGCACCGCACATTGTCCTTGTCGATCGCTTGGCCGGCAACAGCGCCCGCCGCCGCGCCGAGCAGGATACCCAACGGCTCCGACCGGCCGGACGTCACCGCCGCGCCCAGCGCGCCGCCGGCGATCCCGCCGACGATCAGCCCGGTGGTGCCGTCCGACCGGCGGCAATAATAGCGGCCGTCGCGACCGACATAGACGCGGTCGTTGCGGCTCAGCCGGCGCTCGCGATACCGGGGATTGTCGACATAATATTGGTCGGCATAATAGCCGTTATAGCGCGGATCGGGCCGGTTATAATCGTACTGGCGATAGGAGCTGTAGTCGCTCGCATAGCCTGGCTGGTCATAGGTCTCGGCGCAGCCGGCAGTCGTCGCTGCGGTGGCGGCAAGCAACGCAAGGGTTAGGATACGCATTCTACTCTCCTCCTGTAACTCTTTATGCCCGTATCAATGCGTCGCGACGCGAATAGTTGCGGTGGCGTAAGAATGCTGGAGAGTGTTCCACGCACCTCCCCTCCCTGTAAGGGAGGGGCGTTTGTGAGATCGGCAGGTCGAAATGCCCCCGGCATTTCTAAATCATGCCGGGGGCATGATTTACCCGCCGATCTCGCAAACGGGGTGGGTAAGCGTCAGGCGCGGCTCGATGCCGCGACTGATGCTGTTTTGCCCGGCGGCAGGTGAGTCTTTCTGGGCGCGCGGACGCGCGCACCCACCCCCGGCCCCTCCCTGCAAGCAGGGAGGGGAGTTCCGCTCCTAGTGCACCGATGCCGGCTTCAACGCCTCGCGCTCGGCCTCGCTCGGGATCGCTTCCGGATCGGGCCGGAAATCCACCGGCGCGCGGTCGGTGCCGGGCCTGGCGGCGTCGAGCGCGAGGTCGGGCGCCTCATGCCCTTCGGCATCGTCCATCCACGGCGCGCGCGGCATCTTCACCCATCCGCGCCACAAGGCGGCGGCCAGGCCCGCGCCAATCGCCAGCACCGCGCCCGCCGCGATCGAGCGGTTGCGGGTGCGGTTATCGGCCTTGAAGCGGCCGTGGCTGTCGCGGGTTTGCTTGCTGTTCGGCATGGTTCGTCTCCCGTCGTGAAACCATGCGGAGTCAACGGGCGGCGAGCCGCCGCGTTCCCTCGCCTGCGACTTGCTGCGGGCTCCGGGGCGATCCCCAGCATCTCCTCACGTCCCGCTCCGCAATGGACGTCAACAGACCCTCACCCTTCCCACCCGGCTGCGCCGGGCGGGTCCCTTCCCTCTCCCGCATGCGGGAGAGGGAGGGAGGCGCGAAGCGCCGGAAGGGTGAGGGTCTGTTTTCAAGAAGCGGCAGCAAGCTTGAACGCGCCGCATCCGAAGCGCAGAAGAGCGCCGGGCAAGGGGCAGGGCGACGATGAAACATGTCGAGCCGCGCGGTGCGCGGCACCGGGTCGAGATCGCGAACGGCAGCGAACGACTCGCCATCCCGCTCAAGCGCAACTGGTTCGTCATGCTGTTCCTGCCGGTCTGGCTATGCGGTTGGGTTTTCGGTGAAGTTGCCGTGACCATTCAGCTGAGCCAGGGCTTCCAACCCTTCGAGGCAGTGTGGTTGTGTGGCTGGACGATCGGCGGTGCCTTCGCCATCGGCATGTGGGTCGGCCAGTTCGGCAGCGAGCGGCTGCGCGTCGTGAACCGCGACCTGGAGGTCAGTGTCGGCGTGGGTCCCCTGCGGCGGACCTGGCTCTATCGCGGCAAGGCGATCGAAAATCTGACAGCATGGACGCCGGAAAGCGACTTGTTCGGCATGGGCCGCAACCAGCGCCCGTTCTGGATGCGCCCGCGCACCGGCGCCGTGAAGTTCGATTATGGCGCGGACAGCATCTATCTCGCCACCGGCGTCGACGAGCCCGAAGGCCGGACGATCGTCGACTGGTTGGCGCGGCGGTTAGGGGTCGCCGCGACCCGTTGAGGCGGGAACGCCGTCGCCGTTCGACCTACTCGACGATCAGCGAAGTTGCTCGCGGCGGAATGCGTCGATCTTCTGGTCGGTCTTGTACTGGCTGAGCGAATAGACTGCCCAGATCGCCGCCGGCAGCCAGCCGACCAAGGTGATCTGCAGCGCGAGGCAGACGAGCCCGGCGACGGGGCGCCCGATCGTGAAGAACAGCAACCACGGCAGCAATAATGCGATGATCAGGCGCAAAACATGTCTCTCTTTGCGGACGCGATATCACGATCGCGGCCCATAGGTCACGGGAATCTTTACCCGATTCGGCCGCGACGTGAAGTTTGAGCGGGACGTTATATTCGGTAGACTGCGATCGAGGCCCAACCACAGCCTCTCGGGTCATGCAGGAGACCGATCATGGCGAAGAAATACACCGCGCAATGCGCATGCGGCAGCGTCAAGTTCGAGTTCGACACCGATCCCGACTTCGTCGCGGTCTGCCATTGTCTGGACTGCAAGAAGGCGTCGGGCGGAGAGGCGGCAACCTTTTTCGGCGTGCCCGAGGACGATTTCACGCTGACCAGCGGATCGCCCGTGCCATTCCACTATATCGCCGAATCCGGCAAGGGCCTGGACCGCAACTACTGCCCCGAGTGCGGCGCGCGCGTGTTCACGAGCAATCTGGAGAGTTTCCCTGGGGCGGTCTTCGTGACGCTTGGGAGTTTGGACGATCCGGGCGAGATCGCGCCCAAGCTGGAGATGTTCGTGAAGCGGCGGTTGGAGTGGGTGAGCCCGCTGGATCTGCCGCAGTTTGAGGGGATGCCGAGTTGAATGATGGATGATTTCGGAGCGCGTTCGCGCCGTCTGTCCGGAGTGAAGTTTGGTGCATTTAGTAAACTGGCACCGTAACTCCAACTGTAGTGCCAACTGTCCATCGGGATTGCGTGACCCCGAATGGTGTTTGTTGGGTTCATCATTGATGCCAACTCACATCCGCCAACTCATGGTCGGCCCAATCGCAAGGCTTGATGTTGATGCGATGACAGATTGTTCAACAATAGCTGCCACAATAGCTGGATGTGCTGTTCTCCGATTGCCAGAGCGATAGCAAAATGCCTCCTTACCCTTGGGTGCCTAACAATGTTGGGCGCGCTCGGAGGCTGCGGGCCTGCGCCCGAGAGGCGCAACTACAAGTTGGTCGTTTATGTGGAAACGCCCGAAGGACTGAAGACGGGATCAAGCGTCGTCGAGGTCAAGCGGGGACACGATATCAAGGCGCTTGGGTGGATGGGAGCTGGCGGGGCTGCTGTCTCCGGAGAAGCAGTGGCGGTTGATCTTCCGCATGGTCAGACGCTCTGGATGCTGCTTGCCAATGCTGCTTCCACCGACTCGTGGGGGACAAATCTGGATGTCAGCTTGCCCGCGCCCGATGACGAAGACCGAAAGCTGCCCGCATTCCTGCGCGCGGATGCGGGGCCGCATCCACTCAAGCGTACCTACGACGGTCCGCTAACCGGAGACCAGTATCCCTATTTCGTGCGGTTCCGGCACGCTGGCGATCCGCTGAGCATGGAAGTTGTCGACCCCGATGACCTGGCGGCCAGTTTCGGCAAGGGATATCGGCTTGCACGCATCACTGTCCAAGGAACCGATGAGCCGGTGACGCGCAAGCTCTCATCTAGATTGCCCGCCGCATTTTTCGATCGTTGGACGCAGGCGCTCGATCGCGTCAGTCGCTGTGGCGATGTTGACCACCCGTTTATGCGCCAAGCGGCATTCTCGGTTGGAACGATGGGCTTTTCCCTGCCTTTCACTTCCCTTCCCGGCGATCACCATGACCCGGTCGCTCGGATCGCGGCGGCACAAGCGGCCTATCGAGGCATTCCGTGCAATAAACTGATACCGGGGTACGGAAACAAAGCTGTTCGCCGATACACGGATACGCCCGTCTTTTCGCATCATGCCGACGACAGCCAGCCGCAGCAGATCGAACTGGCCGAATGGACACGCGGCAAAGCTGAACTCGGTAGCAATTTCCTCGGCACGCTGACGTTGCTTGACGGATGCCTCGCGCTGGCCGGTCAACAATATCCGATGCTGATGGTCTTCCCTAGCGGTGAAGCGCACTGGAACCAGCAGCGTCGCCTGCTTCATTTCAAGGGCAAGACATACGCGATTGGAGACAAAATCTACATGGAAGGGGTATCGCGATACCTCTACGTCGATGGTGGTAAGGCCGACTTTCCAGACGAGGTTCGGACGCTCGGAGATTTTGATTTCAAAACCTGCAACGGCTTCAATGTCTGGTTAGTGAAATAGGGTTCCTAGCCAACAGACGACTTGGAAAGGGAAGGCGTTGCTAGGGCAGTTCCTTTTGGCTCTGAGCTACATCATATTCGCGATCTGGCTCGCATCCCTTCCGCTCGCCTTCATTGCTGCATTTCCCCTGATAATGAGCACCTCTCGCGCACTTGGCGGCGATGCCAAAAATTGGCGCGTCGTCGCCATCTTTGCATCGTGGGTGATTATCACGCCGAGCGTCCTCATCGGTTTCTGGGTAAGTTGAGTTGGTAGCAAAGACGGTCGGAAGGCTGTGTCGGTCTCTCGCGCGGCCTTCCCTGGTTGGGCGCCATCCGTCCGGCCATGCCCTTCGATGCCAATTGCATGGCGGGGGCGTCGGCAAGCTATCAAGCCGCTTCAGCTTTCAGTTACGGTGCCACATGCAATAACTCCCTTAAACGCTCAGAATCGCCCGTCGCGCAGCTGCTCACCACCCCAACCACAATGCTCCCTTGCGCAGGAGAGGGTAGGTTGACGTCAAGGAAAGGTGTCGCCGGATGGAGCGATGCGCCGAGCGAATCTCGTGCACGGTGGGCAACGGCGCCGAGGCGGCGGAGCGCTGAGGTTTCCCAGCGATCGCATCAGGGCGTCGCGCGCAAAAGTGGCACCTTTTGCGCACCACGCGACGCTACCAAATGAAGATTATCACCCTGAAAAGTCAGTGCTTTTCCCGCAAATAGATCGCCTTGATGGGTTTCGCGCGAAACGCGCGGATACCGCCTTTCGACGGAAAAACCGTTAGGAATATCAGTCGCTTACAGCGGCGTGAGAATGGAAATCACACCCCGCATAGCAAACCCATCACGCACGCGCATGCCCATGCGGGTCAGCAATCAACTCTCCGACTGAAATGCACCAGCCTCGCTAACCCGCGCGAGCAGCCGGAGCGGGGCTTACTCCGCCGCCACGGCCTCCCGCTTCCCGGCAACCTTCCCGTCCCGCCCCCGCAGCAACGGCGCGAGGTACTTCCCGGTAAAGCTCCGCTCGACCTTCACCACATCCTCGGGCGTGCCCTCGGCGACGATCTCGCCGCCCTTCACGCCGCCTTCCGGCCCCAGGTCGATGATCCAGTCCGCGGTCTTGATGACGTCGAGATTGTGCTCGATCACCACCACCGTATTGCCCTGCTCGACCAGCGCATGGAGCACCTCGAGCAGCTTGCGCACGTCCTCGAAGTGCAGGCCGGTGGTCGGCTCGTCCAAAATGTAGAGCGTGTTGCCGGTCGCGCGGCGCGACAGTTCCTTCGACAGCTTCACGCGCTGCGCCTCGCCGCCCGACAGGGTCGTCGCCTGCTGCCCGACCTTGATATAGCCGAGCCCGACCTCGACCAGCATTTCCATCTTGTCGCGGATCGGCGGCACCGCCTTGAAGAACTCCGCGGCGTCCTCGACCGTCATGTCGAGCACGTCGGCGATCGAATGGCCCTTGAACTTCACTTCCAGCGTCTCGCGATTGTAGCGCGCGCCGTGGCACACGTCGCACGTCACATAGACGTCGGGCAGGAAGTGCATCTCGATCTTGAGCACGCCGTCGCCCTGACACGCCTCGCACCGGCCGCCCTTGACGTTGAAGCTGAACCGCCCGGGCTTGTAGCCGCGCGCCTGGCTCTCGGGCAGGCCGGCGAACCAGTCGCGGATCTGGGTGAAGGCGCCGGTATAGGTCGCCGGGTTGGACCGCGGGGTGCGGCCGATCGGCGACTGGTCGATGTCGATGACCTTGTCGAGATATTGCAGCCCGGTGATCTTGTCGTGCTTGCCCGCGAGCAGGCGCGCGCCGTTCAATTGCCGCGCGGCGGCGGCATAGAGCGTGTCGATCGTGAAGCTCGACTTGCCCGATCCCGACACGCCGGTGATGCAGGTGAAGGTGCCGATCGGGATCGACGCGGTCACCCCGCGCAGATTGTTGGCGGTGGCATTGTGCACGGTCAGCTGCTTGCCCGTGCCCGAGCGGCGGATCAGCGGCACCGGCACTTCGCGCGTGCCGTTGAGATAATCGGCGGTGATCGAGTCCTTGTGCGCGAGCACTTCGGGCAGCGTGCCCTTGGCGACGATCTCGCCGCCATGCATGCCCGCGCCCGGCCCCATGTCGACGATATAATCGGCCGATCGTATCGCATCCTCGTCATGCTCGACCACCAGCACGGTGTTGCCGAGGTCGCGCAGGCGGCGCAGCGTCGCGAGCAGCATGTCGTTGTCGCGTTGGTGCAGCCCGATCGACGGCTCGTCGAGCACGTAGAGCACGCCCGACAGCCCGCTGCCGATCTGGCTCGCCAGGCGGATGCGCTGGCTCTCGCCGCCCGACAGGGTGCCGCTGGTGCGGTCGAGGTTGAGGTAATCGAGCCCGACATTGTTGAGGAAGCCGAGCCGCTCGACGATCTCCTTGAGGATGCGCTCGGCGATTTCCTTCTGCTGGCCGTTGAGGTGGTTGGGCAGGTCCTGGAACCAGGCGAGCGCGTCGACCACCGACAGATGCGTCGCGTGGCTGATGTCCTGCATCGCGATCTTGACCGCCAGCGCCTCGGGCTTGAGCCGCGCGCCGTGGCAGGTCTCGCACGGTTGCGACGACTGGTATTTCGACAGCTCCTCGCGCATCCACGCGCTCTCGGTCTGGAGCATGCGGCGGTTGAGGTTGCCGATCACGCCTTCGAACGGCTTCTTCACGTCGTACGATTTCTTGCCGTCGACGAAGGTCAGCGTGACCGGCTTGCCCGCGGTGCCGTAGAGGATGATGAGCTGGACTTCGCCGGGCAGGTCCTTCCATGGCGTCTCCAGGCTGAACCCGAATTCGCGCGCCAGGCTGCCGAGCACCTGCATGTAATAGGGGCTGGGCGGGTTGGACTTGGCCCAGGGTACGACCGCGCCCTTTTTCAGGCTGAGATCGTGATTGGGGACGACGAGGTCCTCGTCGAAGATCAGTTTCTCGCCCAGGCCATCGCACGCCGGGCAGGCGCCTTGCGGCGCGTTGAACGAGAACAGGCGCGGTTCGATCTCGGCGATGGTGAAGCCGGACACCGGGCAGGCGAACTTCTCGCTGAACACGATGCGGTTGTCGGGGACGCCGGCGCCTTTCATCGCGCCGCCCAGGGTGACGGCGCCCGAGGTGTCGGCCTGAAACTCCTGCCGCATTTCCCGGACGCTGTTCGAGCCCTTCTCCCTCTCCCCGGAGGGGAGAGGGAGGGCCTGCTCGACCGTCACATCCACCAGATCCACATAAGCCAGCCCCTCGGCCAGCTTCAGCGCGGTCTCGAAACTGTCGGCAAGCCGCGTCGCCATGTCGGGGCCGACCACCAGCCGGTCGACCACCACCTCGATGTCGTGCTTGTACTTCTTGTCGAGCGTCGGCGCCTCGTCGATCTCGTACAATTCGCCATCGATCCGGACGCGCGTGAAGCCGGCTTTCTGCCACTCAGCGAGTTCCTTGCGATACTCGCCCTTGCGCCCGCGCACGACCGGCGCGAGCAGGTACAGCCGCGTGCCCTCGGGCAGCGCCATCACGCGGTCGACCATCTGGCTGACCGTCTGCGCGGCGATCGGCAGGCCGGTGGCGGGCGAATACGGCACGCCGACCCGCGCCCAGAGCAGGCGCATGTAATCGTAGATCTCGGTCACCGTCGCGACGGTCGAGCGCGGGTTGCGGCTGGTCGTCTTCTGCCCGATCGAGATCGCCGGCGACAGGCCCTCGATATGATCGACATCGGGCTTCTGCATCAGCTCGAGGAACTGGCGCGCATAGGCCGACAGGCTCTCGACATAGCGCCGCTGCCCCTCGGCATAGATGGTGTCGAAGGCGAGGCTCGACTTGCCCGATCCCGACAGCCCGGTGATCACCGTCAGCGTGTCGCGCGGGATGTCGATATCGACGCCCTTGAGATTGTGCTCGCGCGCGCCGCGCACCTGAATGTGAGTCAGCATGTAGCTATTTGTTCCAGATTTGTTCGCGTCAGGCAAGCGCCTCGCGACAGGATTTAGATGGGAAGTGGGGTGCGTGGGGGCAAGCGGTGACGGGATTCGCAGATTGCTTGGGGATGGTGCCTGAATTCCTTCTCCCCTTGTGGGAGAAGGAGGGAGCGCCGAAGGCGCGGAAGGATGAGGGGGAGTCGGTGAACTCTCGGAGTCCCCCTCACCCTTCCCACTCGCTACGCGAGCGGGGCCCTTCCCTCTCCCAAAAGGGGGGAGGGACCAACCCAAAAACCCGGAACGCGCGCGGTATGATCGCATTGGATTCGTTCAGGTCTGCGTCTATTGCGTCGAGGCACATAGTAGAGAGCGGATAATGGCGCGCCCGGGGGGCAATAAGGAATCCGAAATTCGCTCCGCGCTGGCCAAGCTGCGCGGCGGTTTCGGCGCGATCGTCGCGCTCAGTGCGTTCATCAACCTGCTGACGATTACCGGCTCGCTCTATCTGATGCTGGTCTATGACCGCGTGTTGCCGTCGCAGAGCCTGCCGACCTTGTTCAGCGTGTTCGCGATGATCCTCATCGCCTACGCCTTTTACGGCGTGTTCGACGTGACGCGGTCGAAGATGCTGGCGGACGTCGCCGCGTCGCTCGACCGCTCGCTGTCGGGGCGCGTGCAGGCGATCGAGGCGCGGATCGCGCTCGAACGGCCCGAAGCCAAGGAACAGGTCAGCCCGGTGCGCGACCTCGACCAATTGCGCGCGTTCATCGCCAGCGCGGGGCCGCCGGCGCTGATCGACCTGCCCTGGATCCTGCTGTTCCTGATCATCCTGACCGCGGTGCATTACTGGCTGGGCGTGGTGACCCTGGTCGGCATGCTCGGCCTCGCCGCGCTGACCATGGTCGCCGAGCGCGTCAGCGGCCGTCATGTCGCGGCGGTGGCGCGTGCAGCGGCGAAGCGGCGATTGCTCGCCGACCGCCAATGGCGCCACGCCGAGATCATCACCGCTTTGGGCATGCGCGACCGGTTGATGCTGCAATGGCGGCGGATCCATCACGACTATCTCGATCAGCAGGCGACCTTGACCGACACCACCGCGACGCTGTCGGGGATCAGCAAGGTAGCGCGGATGGTGTTGCAATCGGTCGTGCTGACCGTCGGCGCGGTGCTGGTGATCGACGGCAAGGCGACCGCGGGGATCATCTTCGCCAGCTCGATCCTGTCGGGCCGCGCGCTGGCGCCGGTCGATGCCGCGATCGCCAATTGGAAGCATTTCGTCGGCGCGCGCCAGGCCTGGGCGCGGCTCGACACCTTGTTCGGGCAAGTCCCGCCGCCGGTCGGCGAGCGCACCGAATTGCCGCCGCCGGCCAAGTCGCTGACCGTCGAGAACCTGTCTCTGACGCCGCCGGGCAGCCAGCTGACGACGGTCGCCGGGGTCAGTTTCCAGGCCCAGGCTGGGCAAGTCGTCGGGATCATCGGCCCCAGCGCATCGGGCAAGTCGTCGCTGGTGCGGGGGGTCCTCGGCGTGTGGAAAGCGGCCAAGGGCGCGGTCCGGCTCGACGCCGCGGCGATCCAGCAATGGGATAGCGAGACCCTGGGCCGCTCGATCGGCTATGTCCCGCAATCGGTCGAATTGTTCGCCGGCACGATCGCCGAGAATATCGCCCGGTTCGAGGTCGGCGCGCCGTCCGACGTGGTGATCGCTGCGGCGAAAGCGGCGGGCGTGCACGAACTGATCGTCCAGCTACCGGGCGGCTACGACCTTCAGGTCGGCGAGGACGGCCAGCATCTGTCAGCCGGCCAGCGCCAGCGCATCGCGCTTGCTCGCGCGCTCTATCGCGATCCGTTCCTGGTCGTGCTCGACGAACCCAATTCGAACCTCGACCCCGATGGCGAGATGGCGCTGGCGCGCGCGGTGGCGGGGGTGAAGGCGCGGGGCGGCATCGTGTTGCTGGTCGCGCATCGCCGCGAGATATTGAGCGTGGTCGATCTGTTGCTGGTGATGCGCGGCGGCACCGCACAGGCCTTCGGTCCGCGCGACGAAGTGTTGGCCAAGCTCGCGCCGCCACCGCAGCAACCGTCCCGGCCCGATCCGGTGGCGCGCGGCGGGAGTGGCGACAAGGCGCCCGGCGGGCTGGTCGTCAGCAAGAAGGCCGGGCCATGACCGCGCAGGTGCCTCTCCACGCTTTCTGGCCCGATGCCGAACCCGACCCGGGGGCCGAGCGGCTGCGCCTCCGCACGCGGCGGGCTTATGTGCTGATCGCCGCTTTGGTGCTCGGCTTCTTCGGTCTGGCGGCGATCCTTCAGGTTGGCGGTGCGGTGGTCGGATCGGGCGAAGTCGCGGTCGAATCGAACGTGAAGACCTTGATCCATCCAACCGGCGGGATCCTCAAGGCGTTGATGGTCCGCGATGGCGATCACGTCGCCAGGGGGCAGTTGCTGATGCGGCTCGACCAAGGGGTGTCGTCGGTCGGCGCCGAGTCCGCCGCTTTGGGTCTCGAGCAATTGCTGGCGCGCCGCGCGCGGTTGGAAGCGGAGCGCGACGGCGCCTCCTCGATCCCGTTTCCGCCCGAGCTCACCACCAAGGCCGACGCGCGCGCGCGGGAAGCGATGGCGCGCGAGCGGCAGTTATTCGCGCTGCGCCGGCGCGAGCGCGACGGATCGATCGCGTTGCTCAACCAGCGCGTCCGCCAATATGACGAGCAGATCGCCAGTTATCAGGCGCAGATCGCCGCGATCGAAAGCCAGATGACGCTGATCGAGCCCGAGCTTGCGGGACTGCGCAAGCTTCACGACCGCCAGCTCGTCACGATCAACCGGCTCAACGAGATGGAGCGCACCGCGGTCCAGATGAAGGGCAGCAAGGCCGCGCTCGAATCGAACATCGCCGAGGCACGCGCGCATATCTCCGAGGCGAACGAACAAATCCTCAACGTCGACAAGCAGATCCGCAGCGATGCGGGCACTCAGCTAGCCGAGGTGGTCGGCCAGCTCAACGACCAGCAGGTCCGCGTCGCCACCACCACCGACACGCGCGACCGCAGCGAGATCCGCGCGCCGCAATCGGGCGTGGTCGACAAGATCGCCTTTACCACGATCGGCAGCGCGGTGCCCGCCACCCAGCCGCTGCTCCAGATCGTGCCCGACCGCGACAGCATGATCGTCGAGGCACGCATCCGTCCGCAGGATGTCGACCAGGTCCGCGTCGGTCAGTCGGCGCGCGTCACCTTTTCGGGCTTCAACCGCCAGACCACGCCCGACATTCCCGGCAAGCTGATCTTCATCTCGCCCGATCTGACCGCCGACCAGCGCACCGGGCAGAGCTATTACCGGATCAAGGTGCGGCTCGACGCCGACGCGCTGGCCCGGGCACCGCAGATCGCGCTCAAGGCCGGCATGCCGGCCGAAACGTTCGTCGAGACGGGCAACCGATCGATCCTGTCGTTCCTGGTCAAGCCGCTGCTCGACCAACTGCGCTATTCGATGCGCAGCGAAGGTTAGGGTGCGTTTTCCTGCTGATTAGAGTTTGTTTCAGCAGAGCTGAAACAGTAGCGGCACCGATTCAGCGAAGCTGAAAATGACTCTAGTCGGCAAAAAAAAGGGCCGCGCCCTTGGGGAGGGCGCGGCCACAGGGGGAGGAAGGTTTCCGGCCGTCAGAACTTGTAGCTGGCGCGGAACTGGATACGTCGCGGCAAGGTAAGCGTCGTGTTGGCATATTGCGCATTGGCGGGATCAAGCAGATCGGGCGGCGTCTGGTTGAGATTCATGAAGCCGTCAAAGCCGCTGAAGTTCTTGTTGTTGAACGCATTGAGCACGTCGACCGCCAGCGCGAGCTGATCCCTGCCGAAGACGCCGATCCTGACGTGCTTCTCCAGCGTGAGGTTGACCTCGCAAAAGGCGAAGAGCCCCTTGATGCAATTCTTCTCCGGATAGGCGGCGGTCAGCCGCGCGCCGGTGGTGTTCTGGTTGGTTGCATCGAACACCTGATAGGCCTGGCCGCTGCCGAAGGTGGACAGGGTCGAGAACTGGAAGCCCCAGGGCAGGTCGACGATACCCGACAGGACCAGCCGGTGACGCTCGTCGCCGACGCGCGGGCGCCAGCCATAGGCGTCCGGGGTCACGCCATCCAGGCTGAACAGGTCGCCGCCATTCTGCTCGCCCTTGGAAAAGGTATAGGCCAGGTTGAAGCCCCAGCCGGATGCCTTGGAATAGTTCTTGTCGAGTGTGAAATAGAGCGCCTTGTACCGGGTATCGAGCCCGTCATAGCCGATCAGCACTTGCGAATAGCCGAGCGCCGCGATCTTCCCGAGCAGGACGTTGTCGCAGCAATCGCCGGTGCCGTTGTTCTTACGCGTCCCCCACAAATTGGTATAGCCGTTGCGGCCACGGATATAGGATGCGGTCAGCGACGCTTCCCAGCCATGGCCGAGCCGCTGGCGGATGCCCAGGCTGAACTGGTCGTTGACCGGCGGCTTGGCGTCGTTCTTTACCGCGAACAATTGCGGCAGGCCCTGGGACGAGCTCGCCGCGAGCGCGAGCAGGCCGTCGCGGGTCAGATAGGATGGGTTCCAGGCCACCGTATTCTGACCCTGGCGCGGCAGGCCGTCGCGCGAGAAGAAGAAGGTTCCGATCGGGTTGAGCCGGCGCGATATCTCGTCGACCGTGTTGTTGAAGTTGTTGCGGTCATAATAGCGGCCGAAACCGCCAAAGATCACGGTCGATTTGTTGCCCGACAGGTCATAGGAGAAGCCGAACCGCGGCGCGATCGCCCCGGCGAACGGCTTCCGGTTGTTGCCGGTCGAGATATAGTTCTCGGCGTTGAAATAGGCGTTGGACGGGATCAGTCGCAACGCCGCGGCGGCGGGCGCCGGGGTCACGTAATCGTTGTTGAAGCCGTTGGTCTCGTAATCCCAGCGCACGCCGAGGTTGAACTGCAACCGGTCGGTGACGTTCCAGTCGTCCTGGGCGTACAGTCCGATCTGCGTATCGGACGCGGTGATCCGCGCATTGCCGAGACCGAGCAGCGCGCGCGACGGAAAGGAATAGTCCAGTCCTGCATTATTGTCGTTGTCGAAGAAGAAATGCGGCTGCGCGAAATTGGTGTCTGCGAACGCGATGTCGGTGATGTCGACACGCGCGCCGACCTTGAAGACGTGGTGGTCGACGCCGCTATAGGTGAAGTCGTTGCGAATCGTATAGTCGCGCTGGACCTCGTCGCGGGTCGAATCCTTACCGCCGAACACGATCACCGGGACATATTCGAACGTCGCCAGATTGGGATTCAGCGACACTGGGTTGAATTGGTATTTGAGATGACTCGCGCTGAATTCATTGACGAACGTGTCGCCGGTATAAGTCCATTTGAACAAATAGGTATCGACCGAGTTGCGCTTGTTCTCGGCTGCCGAATATGCGGTGTTGCCGTCGCCGAAGCCCTGGACGTCGGTTTCGGTCCGCTTGCTGTAGGACAGGTCGAACACCTGGCGCGAATCCGGCGTGAAGGTCAGCTTGCCGAAATAGAAATCGCCGCGGAACGGGCTGAGGAAAGATCCTTCGAACTCGCTCAATTTATGGCCTGACAGCCGCTCGAAATCGGCGCGCGAGGACGGCGTGCCGCCAGGAATGACGTTCTTCGACCGGTCTTGGTCGTTGCCTTCGTAATCCACGAAGAAGAACAACGTGTCCTTGATGATCGGACCACCCAGCGACGCGCCATATTGCTTGCGGGTAAAGGGCGGCTTGGCGAGGTGATTGCGCTTGTCGATATAGCTCGTCTCCGACAGGCTGCGATTGGTGTACTGGCCGAAAATCTCGCCCGAGAAGTCGTTGGTGCCCGATTTGGTGACCGCGGTGATGATCGCCGCGCCGGCTTGTTCGTACTCTGCCTTGTAGTTCTGGGTGAGGACGCGGAATTCCTGCACGGCGCTTTGGCCGAACGGATTGCCGCGGCTGTTCTGCTGACCGGCGATGCCGCCTTCGCGCAGCTTGTTCTTCAGGCTGACGCCGTCGATGAACACGTTGACCTGGCTAGCGGTCGACGCGCCCGACTGAATGCCTTTGTCGGTTTCGCTGTCATTGTAGCGAACGCCCGGCGCGAGTGCCGCGAAGCTCAGGAAGTTGCGATCGGTCTGCGGGAGGGATTCGATTTGTTTGCGGCTGATGTTCGTTGCGACTTCGCTGGTCCTGGTCTCGCTCAGGCGCGATCCGTTGATGACGATGTCCGACGCCGGACCCGCTGTTTCGGTAGGGGCCGTTACAGCGCCCAGCACCACGTCGAGCGAAGCGCTCTGGCCAATCGCGACGGTGACATATTGCTCGTTCACCGCGCCGTCGGTTCCCGTCACCGTCACCTTGTATGCGCTCGGACGAAGGCCATTCAGTTGATAATTGCCGTTCGCGTCAGACGTCGTGCGAAAGGTCTGGTTGGTCCCAGTGTTGACGACCACGACGGTCGCGCCGGATACGGCCGCGCCATTGGCATCGGTCACGCGGCCGCTGACAGCAGCTGTCGTGGTCTGCGCGGAAGCCGGCACGGCCAGCGCGAGCGCGCCGCCGTTCAGAATGGTGGTCGCGAGTGCGGCCCGCAGGCTGGCTCTCATCAGGTTGGTCATCTCAATTCCCCTTGCAGGCGGGCGCGAGTGCGCCTTGTCCGGTTTTCTGGTTGGTCGATGATGCGGTGACGCGTCGCGCGCGCGGCGCATGGCGGCCGCGGGCACGATCCGGGCGTCGCTCCGCTGTCGATGGGTTTGATTGGCGCGCAGCCATTGCCTTGATCTGAATCCTCTCCTCCGCCGGCGGCGTTGCCGGGTGGACGGGCCGACTCTTTACGGTCGCGTAACCGGTTCCACGGCTTGCACCGTAACCGGTTTCATGCGCATTCGCCAACAGGAAATTGACTGTCGTGATTCGTCGAGCGCCGGAAAAACCCTGCGATGTGGCGAACCGGCATCACCATGGGAGAAGATGTCATGACCAGCCTATCCCGCCGCGATCTCCTGAAGAGCGGCTCGGCGGTCGCCTTCGTGTCGGCGGGGCTGCCCGCCCTTGCCAAGGCAGTGCCGGCGAGCGACCCGTTCATCGAGCGGCTGATCGCCAGGATGAGCATCCAGGACAAGGCCGGGCAGCTGTCGATCTATTCGGATCCGCTGGCGGCACGGACCGAAGGGCCGGTGCTCAACCCGGGGCTCGCCAAGCAGGGGATCGACGAGCTCAAGGCGCGCATCCGCCGGGGTGAGATTGTCGGGCTGTTCAATGGTATCGGCACAACGATCGGCCGCGAGTTGCAGCGCGTGGCGGTCGAGGAATCTCCGCACAAGATCCCGCTGATCTTCGCCGGCGACGTGATTCACGGGATGAAGACCTCGTTCCCGGTGCCGCTGGGCGAGGCGGCGAGCTTCGATCCCGGCCTGGCCGAACGCACCGCGCGCGCCGCGGCGGTCGAGGCCTCGGCCAAGGGCATCCAATGGACCTTCGCGCCGATGGTCGACGTCGCGCGCGATCAGCGCTGGGGGCGTGTGGTCGAGGGATCGGGCGAAGATACCTGGCTCGGCGTCCAACTCGCCCGCGCGCGCGTCCGCGGTTTCCAGGGGCCGGATATCCGCCGCGACGATTCGATGCTCGCCTGCCCCAAGCATTTCGCCGCTTATGGCGCGGTGCAGGGCGGGATGGAGTATAACACCGCCGATATCCCCGAGACGACCTTGCGCGAAATCCATCTGCCGGGGTTCAAGGCGGCGTTCGACGCCGGCGCGATCACCACCATGTCGAGCTTCAACGACATTGCCGGGGTGCCCTCGACCGCCAACCATTATCTGCTGACCGACATCTTGCGTGGCGAATGGGGATTCAAAGGCCTGGTGGTCAGCGATTACACCTCGGAAGAGGAATTGATCCTGCACGGTTACGCCGCCGATGGCCCCGATGCGGTGGTCAAGGCGCTGACCGCGGGGTGCGATATCTCGATGCAGTCGGGTCTCTATTGGAAGCACCTTCCCGATCTCGTGAAGAGCGGCCGGATTCCGATGTCGGTGGTCGATACCGCGGTCCGCCGCGTGCTCTATGTCAAGAAAGCGATGGGATTGTTCGCCAATCCCTATCGCTCGCTCGACCCCGCGCGCGAGGCGCGCGACGTGCGCCGTCCCGACGCAATCGCGCTGGCGCGTGAAGCCGGCCGCAAATCCATGGTGCTGCTCAAGAACGAAGGCAATCTGCTGCCCCTCAAGAAAGCGGGTAAGATCGCGTTGATCGGACCGGCGGTGAGCCAGAAGGGCGATTATCCCGGCCCCTGGGCCAATTTCCCCGATTACGAGAGCTGCGTGACGGTGGAGGAGGGCTTCCGCGCCGCGCTCGGCGACAAGGCAAAATTGAGCGTCACGCGTGGTTCCGACTATGAAGCGCCGATCGACGGCGAGATCGACAAGGCGGTCCGTCTCGCCAAGGACGCCGACGTCGTCGTGCTGCTGCTCGGCGAAAGCGCCAGCATGTCGGGCGAGGCGCAGGCGCGTGTCGATATCGGTATCCCCGCGCCGCAACTGGCTCTGGCCGAAGCGGTCGCGGCGACCGGCAGGCCGATCGTGGTGCTGCTCCGCCACGGCCGCGCGCTGGCGCTGACCGGTACGGTGAAGAACGCGCCGGCGATCCTGGCGACGTGGTTCCTCGGATCGGAAACCGGCAATTCGATCGCCGACCTGGTGTTCGGCGATTACGCGCCGCAGGGCCGTTTGCCGGTGAGCTTCCCGCAAGCCTCGGGGCAAGAGCCCTTCTATTACAATCATCGCCGCACCGGCCGCCCCCAGCTGACCGACGACAAGGCCTATAAGGCGCGCTATCGCGAAGTGACCGACGAGCCGCTCTATCCGTTCGGCCATGGCCTGACTTATTCGGCGGCGAGTTATTCGGCGACCAATGTCAGCGCGGCGAGCATCCCCTGGGGCGGGTCAGTCACCGTCACCGCGACCGTGACCAATAGCGGCAGCCGGCCGATGCACGAGGTCGCGCAGCTCTACATCAACGACAAGGTCGCGAGCCTGACCCAGCCGGTCCGGTCGCTCAAGGGCATCAAGCATCTCGATCTCGAGCCGGGGCAGAGCGCGACCGTGAGCTTCACGCTCAGCCGCGCCGATCTCGGCTTCGTCCATCCCGACAAGAAGAGCTATGCCGAGCCCGGCGCGTTCGATGTATGGATCGCGCCCAACGCGATGGCGGGCACCCCCGCCACCTTCATTCTCAAGGCTGGAGCATAACCTTGCGCCTCAGGCACCTGATCCTCGCCACCGCCGCTCTGGCGCTGCCCGGGGTGGCGGCGGCGAAACCCGTCGATCGCTACACCGCCTCGGCCAACGGCATCAAACTTGAGATCAGCGCGCCGCGCGCCGACATCATCCGCATCCGGGCGGGCGAAGGATCGCTGCCCGAGGATGCGTCCTGGGCTGTCCTGCCGCAATCGCGCGAAACCCGCGTCCCGCTGGAGGTGAGCGACAAGGGCGACACCACCGAAATCCGCACTGCGCAGCTGATCGTCCGCATCGACGACAAGTCGCTGGCGATCACCATCACCGACCTCGTCGGCAAGACGATCCTCGCCGACGCTCCCGGCACCCCGATCCGCTTCGACAATGGCGGCTTCCGCGTCCGCAAGGCGATGCCCAATGACGAGCATTTCTTCGGCCTGGGCGACAAGACCGGCCCGCTCGATCGCCGCGGCGGCGCCTATACCTTCTGGAACACCGACCAGTTCGGCTATTCGCCCGCGACCGACCCGATCTACAAGTCGATCCCGTTCGTCATCGGCCTGAACGAGGCCGGCGGCACCTATGGCCTGTTCATGGACAACACATGGCGCGGCTTCATGGATCTCGGCAAGTCCGAGCGCGCGGCCTTTTCGTTCGGCGCCGAGGGTGGCGGGGTCGATTATTACGTGATGACCGGGGCGACGCCCAAGGACGTGGTCCAGGATTATGCCTATCTCACCGGTCCCGCCCCGCTGACGCCGAAATGGGCGCTCGGCTTCCAGCAATCGCGCTGGAGCTACATGACCCAGGTCGAGGCGCAAGGCATCGCCGACCGTCTGCGCAACGACAAGATCCCGGCCGACGTGCTGTGGCTCGACATCGATTATCAGGACAGGAACCGGCCGTTCACCGTCGACAAAAAGGCTTATCCCGATTTGCCGGGGCTGGTCTCCAAGCTTGACGCGATGAAGATGAAATTGGTGGTCATCACCGACCTCCACATCGCGAGCGCGCCGAACCAGGGTTACGCGCCGTACGACAGCGGCATGGCGGCCGATGTGTTCATGAAGACCCCCGACGGCACGCCGTTCGTCGGGCCGGTCTGGCCGGGCCCCGCGGTGTTCCCCGATTTCACCCAGGCCAAGGCGCGCGACTGGTGGGGGCGCAATTATGCCGAGTTCGTGCGGATGGGCGTCGCCGGTTTCTGGAACGACATGAACGAGCCGGCGGTGTTCAATTCGCCGACCAAGACCATGCCGATCGATGTCGTCAACACGATCGACTCGCCCGGCTTCAAGACGCGCAAGACGACCCAGGCCGAAACGCACAACATCACCGGCATGCTCAATGCGTGCGCGACCTATGACGGCGTGAAGCAGCTCGCGCCCGACCGCCGCCCGTTCGTGATGACCCGCGCTTCCTATGCCGGCGGCCAGCGCTGTTCGGCGACCTGGACCGGGGACAATACGTCGAGCTGGGCGCATCTGTCGCTGTCGACGACGCAGCTTTCCAGCCTCGGCCTGTCGGGTTTCGCTTATTCGGGCGCCGACATCGGCGGCTTTGCCGGCAATGCGCCGTCGCCCGACTTGCTCACCCGCTGGATCGAAGTGGGCGCGTTCAACCCGATCATGCGCGACCATTACCAGAAAGGGAAACCCGAGCAGGAAGTCTGGGTCCACGGCGCGCAGCAGGAGACTATCCGGCGCCGCTATATCGAGGAACGCTACCGGCTGATGCCGTATCTCTACGGCCTGGCGGAGGAGAATAGCCGCACCGGCCTGCCGCTGATGCGCCCGGTGGTGCTCGAATATCCCGCAATGGTGAAGGGCGGCGACCGCGTCGGCGGCACCGAGGACCAGTTCATGCTCGGCCGCGACCTGCTGATCGCGCCGCCGCAGACTTGGGAATCGCCCGCGCCCTACGATATCGGCCTGCCCGGGACCGGCTGGTACGATTATTGGACCGGCGAACAGGTCCAGGGCGCGTCGGTCAGGGAGACGCCCCGGCTCGACCGCTTGCCGGTGTTCGTCCGTCCTGGCGCGATCATCCCGCGCCAGCCGTTGGTCCAGTCGACCGGCGAGACGCCGAAGGGCGCGCTGGAGATCAACGTCTATCCGGGCAATGACTGCGCGGGGTCGCTCTATCTCGATGACGGGGTCAGCTTCGCCTATCAGCGCGGCGGGTTCCTGCGCCAGGCGATCCGCTGCGACGCCGGCTCGCTCAGCTTCGATCCGCGCAGTGGCAGTTACAAACCGTGGTGGACCGGCTTCGACGTGGTGATCCATGGCTGGAAGGGCAGCGCGACCAAGGTGACGTTGGGGCCGAAGCGGATCGTGGCGCGCGTCGCCGACGGCGCGCTACGCTTCTCGCTTCCCGACCTGCCCAGGGGAGCCCGGATCGCCATCCAGCAATGACGCCGGAGCTGCGCCGCGTGGGGCAGGCCCAGAGCCCGGTGGTCGTGATCGACGATTTCACTGGCGCGGTGGACGAGGTGGTCGATCTGGCCGCGGCGATGGCACCACGGAACGGGGGCGACGAAACTAGCCTAGCCGCGGTTCGCGGCGATCCAGCGGGCGATCGCGTCGAGCGGGATCGGGGTGTTGAAGGCGAGCCCGGCGTTGCTGGAATCGTGCCAGCGCGCAGTGCCTTCGATCGGCGGCAGGCCGGTCACCGACAGCACGATCGGCCCGTCGATCTTTTCCCAGACATTGGGATCGGCGGAGGTGATGCGCGCCCCGCCTTGCGAGATATCGCGCAGGTCGACGGCATAATAATGCGCGCCGCAGCGCAAGCGGCCCCGCGCCGCGATGTTGATGCGCGGCGCGCGCGCGTGGAAACCCGGCGCGGGATCCTCGTCCCCGCCGAGCACCATGGGCACGTCGATATCGTCGTCGAATTGCATGCCGATGCGATTCTCGCGCCGCCATACGACATGGCCCGAGGCGCGGTGCCCGGACTTGAACTCGGCGGTCAGCAGATCGCCGATCGCCAGGTCGGACCAGATATTGGCCATCAATCCGCCCGGCGAGATATTGCGGACCAGGCAGAGTTCCTCGCCATGCCGCGTGTGCAGCTTTGCGACGCGCATGACGGCGATATGGCGGGCACCGTGACGGCGGTCCGCATCGAGCGGGGCTGCGCTCGACAGCGCAGCGCTCCGGGGCGCATCGTCGCGCGATTCGAACATGCGGCCCTCCACTTCGAAATGTCACCCCAACGATATCCGCTCGCCATGATGACGGCGCCCGGCTCCAGCTTCGCCCTACGCGATACACTCCCGGCTGGACGGCGTCTTCTCAGGGAAAACCCCATCGCCGCAGTCCACTCTGACTAAGGTTTGTTAATGAAGTGCTGACGGGCGGCCCAAGTAACGGCGATCGTGACGAAAAACCCTCGAATGAGCGATTTTTGCGCACGATTGTTACGCTTGCCCCGCAACGGCGGATGGTCGACAGTCGCGTTCGAACAACAAAGGGATCGTTAATGAACAAGCTCGGACTGGCCGCGATGGCGGCGGCGTTGGTGGCCACGGCGGGCGCGGCCGCGCCCAAGACGACGGCGCATCCCCAGGCCGAAACCGAAGCGCTCGAACTTGCCAAAAAGGCGATCGCATTGCGGTCGGTGGCGGGCCCGAACAACCAGACGCCGCAGGTCGCCGCGCTCTACAAGGCGGCTTTGGTCGCCGGCGGTTTCGCCGACAAGGATATCGAGATCACCCCGGTCGACGACACCGCCTATCTGATCGCGACCTGGCCGGGCAGCGATCCCAAGCTCAAGCCCCTGGTCATTTCCGGCCATATGGACGTGGTCGAGGCCAAGCCGTCCGATTGGCAGCGCGATCCGTTCACTCCGGTGGTCGAGAACGGCTATCTGTTCGGTCGTGGCGCGACCGACATGAAGCTCGACGGCACGATGGCGATTGCCGCGCTCAACGAGTTGCGCCGCCAGGGTTACAAGCCCAAGCGCACGATCATCATCGAATTCTCGGGCGACGAGGAAACGCGGATGAAGACCTCGGCGATCATCGCCGAGAAATTGAAGGATGCCGATCTCGTCCTCAATATCGATGGCGGCGGCGGCATCCTCGACGAAAAGACCGGCAAGCCCAAATATTGGACCTGGCAAGGCGCGGAAAAGACCTATGCCGATTTCGAGCTGACCGTGACCAATCCCGGCGGCCATTCCTCGGCGCCGCGGCCGGTCAACGCGATCGTCGAATTGTCGCAGGCGCTCGAGAAGATCGGCGCCTATCATTTCAAGCCCGAGCTGAGCGACCTGACGCGCGAGGCGCTGAGCAAGGCCGCGCCGTACGAGGAGCCTGAGGTCGGCGCGGCGCTCAAGGCATTCGTCGCCAATCCCAATGACGAAAAGGCATTGGCGGTACTGCGCAACAACCCCGCCACGGTCGGCCGGATCGGCACGACCTGCGTGCCGACGATGGTCAATGGCGGCCACGCCATCAACGCGCTGCCGCAAAAGGCGACCGCCAATATCAATTGCCGGATCTTCCCGGGCCATAAGCCCGCCGACATCATGGCCGAACTGCAGAAAGTCGCGGGCGATCCCGCGATCGCGTTCAAGGATGTGACCGAGGGATCGGTCGCCAACGACGCTTCGCCGATGCGACCCGATTTCATCGCCGCGGTGAATCACGCGATGGGCAAGGTCTATCCCGGCGTGCCGGTCTTCCCGGCGATGTCGTCGGGCGCGTCGGACAGCATGTGGTTCCGCTATCACAACGTGCCGAGCTATGGCGCCAGCCCGACCTTCATCAAGGAATCAGAGGATTTCAGCCACGGGCTGAACGAGCGCACGCCGATCAGCAACATCGCGCCGGGGATCGATTATTATCTGTCGCTGGTCGCCGATCTGTCGAAATAGGTCGCCAATTGCCGTTCGGCGAGGCGCCGCGCCTCGTCGGCGGTGAAGCTGTCGGGCGACAGGCACAGTTCGAGCCATAGGCCGTCGACCAAGGCGGTGATCGCGATCGCAGTCAGCCGCAGGTCGGTGTGTGCGATGCCGCACTCGGCCAGCAACGCCTCGAGGTCCTCGCGATAGCGGGCGTAGATCGCGTCGTGACGCTCGGCGATTTGCGGCTTACCCGTGAGGCTCCAGAACGCGATCCAGGTCGCGAGCAATGCGCGATCGGCGATCGGCGGCGCGAAGCTCGCGGTGACATAGGCCGTGAGGCGTGCGCGCGGATCGTCTCCCGCGGCGGCGACCGCAGCCGCCAGCGCGTTGCTGACCCGCTCGCCCACCGCCGAATAGGTCGCCGCGATCAGCGCCTCGATCCCGGCGAAATAGTGGTTGATCAATCCCGGCGACACCCCCGCTTCGACCGCGATCGGGCGGACCGATGCGCCGGTCGCGCCGTCGCGCGCCAATACGCGCGCGGTCGCCTCGATCAGGCTATGGCGACGTGCATCGGGTTCGGCGCGTTTGCTTAACCCTCTCCCGTTTACGGGGGCATCGGGTCGGTCATCCCCCCGGGATGACCTGGACAGCGCGGGGCGCTGTCCACCCGATGCCGGTTGGGTGAGGGTCTTCTTCCTTCTTTCAGCCAAAAGACCCTCACCGCTGCGACTAAGGCCGGCTGTGCCGATCCAAGTCTCGCTCCTCTCCCGCAAGCGGGAGAGGAAAGTTGCTCGTTGAGTCGTCACCCCGGGCTTGTCCCGGGGTCCACTCCTCCATCTCTCCGTCGCAGCCTGATGCACTGTGGATGCCGGGACAAGCCCGGCATGACGACGGTGTTGTGTTCTGCGATTCCTTATTATACGATCGTCCAACAAGCAACGGGAGTTCGCGCATGGCGCACCGATACGCGGACATCGAGGAGCATGATCCCGATGCCGATTGGAGCTTGCCCGGCTGGCTCTATACCGACCCCGAATATTTCGAGGTCGAGAGGACGCGCGTGCTGCGCCCGTCCTGGCAGATCGTCTGTCATGAGAGCGATATCGCCAGGTCCGGCGACTTCCATACGCTCGACTATCTCGGCGAAAGCGTGATCGCGATCCGCGGCCAGGACGGCCAGGTCCGCGCCTTCGCCAATGTCTGCCGCCACCGCGCGATGCGGCTGGTCGAGGGGCCGACGGGGTGCGCGAAGAAGCTGGTCTGTCCCTATCACGCCTGGGCCTATGAGACCGACGGGCGGCTGTCGGGCGTGCCGATGAAAGGCGATTATCCGGCGCTGCGGGTCGAGGATAACGGGCTGGCCGCGCTCGATGTCGAGATCTGGCGCGGCTTCGTGTTCGTCCGGCTGGAGAATGATGGCGGACCTTCGGTCGCCGCAATGATGGCGCCGTACGATCATGAAATCGCGCCCTATCGTTTCGAGGACATGCGCTGCATCAGTCCGGTCCGGCTGCGCGAGCGCCAGGTCAATTGGAAGAATGTCGGCGACAATTATTCGGACAATCTCCACATCCCGGTCGCGCATGACGGGCTGACCCGCCTGTTCGGCAAGAGTTATGCGATCGAGGCACAGCCCTGGGTCGACAAGATGTCGGGCGGGATCGTCGATCGCGTATCGGACAATGTGTGGGAGCGCTTCTACCAGAAGCATTTGCCGCGCGCGGACCATCTGCCCGAGGAAAACCAGCGGCTGTGGCTCTATTACAAGCTCTGGCCCAATATGGCGTTCGACATCTACGCCGATCAGATCGACTTCATGCAATGGCTGCCGCTGACGCCGACCACCAGCGTGTTGCGTGAAATGGCCTTCGCGCTGCCGGATGACCGCCGCGAGATGAAGCTGGTGCGCTACGCCAATTGGCGGATCAACCGGGTGGTCAATGCCGAGGACACCTGGCTGATCGAACGCGTCCAGCAGGGGATGGCGAGCCAAAGCTACACGGCGGGTCCGATCGGCGCGAGCGAAGTGTGTCTACGCAGTTTCGCGAAGAAGATCCGTCACCTCATCCCGGAAGCCCGCCAGCACCGCGCGCCGGCCCCGGGATGGTCGCGGCGGCCGAGGGCGGCATAATTCCCTCTCCCGCTTGCGGGAGAGGGAGGGGCCCGCCGCCGAAGGCGGTGGGAGGGTGAGGGTCTTCTTCCTTCTTTTTCAGCTTAATTCGCTTGGAAGAAGAAAGAAGACCCTCACCCAAACCCTCTCCCGCGTGCGGGAGAGGGCTTTTAGGTAGAGAAAGCTAGGGCGGGACATGACCAAGAAATACGACGCGATCATCATCGGCGGTGGCCATAACGGCCTGGTCTGCGCCTTCTATCTCGCCCGCGCCGGCCTCAAGGTCCGCGTGCTCGAGCGCCGCGATATCGTCGGCGGCGCGGCGGTGACCGAGGAATTCCATCCCGGCTTCCGCAACTCGACCGCGAGCTACACGGTCAGCCTGCTGCGCCCCAAGGTGATCAGGGACATGCGCCTGCACGAGCGCGGCTGGCGGATCATCGAGCGGACGATCAGCAACTTCTTTCCCAATGAGAACGGCTATCTCAAGCTCGGCGGCGGCGAAGACCGTACGCGGGCCGAATTCGCGCGCTACAGCCAGAGGGACGCTGATACCTTCCCCAACTATGAGGAAGCGCTCGAGCGCGTCGCCGACGTGCTGCGCGACCTGTCGCTCAAGACCCCGCCCAATGCCGGTGGCGGGCTGCGCGCGCTGATCGCCGCGGCGATGCAGGGCAAGAAGCTCGCTGGCATGGGAATCGAGGCGCAGCGCGACGTGATGGACCTGTTCGTCAAATCGGCGCGCGACTTTCTCGATGGCTGGTACGAGAACGAGTATATCAAGGCGGCGTTCGGGTTCGACGCGGTGGTCGGCAATTATGCCAGCCCCGACACGCCGGGCTCGGCCTATGTCCTGCTCCACCACGTGTTCGGGGAGATCAACGGCAAGAAGGGCATGTGGGGCCATTCGGTCGGCGGTATGGGCGCGATCACCAAGTACATGGCGGAGGCGTGCGAGGAAGCCGGGGTCGAGATCAGCCTGGAAGCACCGGTCGCGCGCGTCCTGGTCGATGGGGGCAAGGTCGAGGGAGTCGTGTTGGAGAGCGGCGAGGAGATCGCCGCATCGATCGTCGCCTCGAACGCCGGCCCGGCACTGCTCTTTCGCCAATTAGTCGACCGCGCCGATCTGCCACCCGAATTCGGGCATCGCATGGACCGCTTCAAGGCCGGGTCGGGCACGTTCCGGATGAACGTCGCGCTCAGCGAATTGCCCGACTTCACCGTGCTGCCCGGCAAGGAAAAGGCCGAGCACCATACGTGCGGCATCATCATCTCGCCCACGCTCGATTACATGGACCAGGCGTTCACCGACGCGAAGGCGTTCGGCTGGTCGAAAAAGCCGATCGTCGAGATGAAGCTGCCAACCTCGGTCGACGACAGCCTGGCGCCGCCGGGCATGCACATCGCCAGCCTGTTCTGTCAGCAATTCGCTCCGACGCTTCCGGACGGACGCTCATGGGACGACGAGCGCGAGGCGGCGGCCGATTTGATCATCGAGACGGTCAACGAGCATGCGCCCAATTTCAAGGCGTCGATCATCGCGCGCCAGATCCACTCGCCGCTCGATCTCGAACGCAAGTTCGGGCTGATCGGCGGCGACATCATGCACGGCAACATGTCGCTCGATCAGCTCTGGGCGGCGCGCCCCGTGCTCGGGCACGGCGATTACCGCGCGCCGATCAAGGGCCTCTATATGTGCGGCGCGGGCACGCATCCCGGTGGCGGCGTCACCGGCGCGCCGGGGCACAACGCCGCGCACGAGATATTGCGCGACCGCTCGGTGCTAGGCCGGCTGTTCGGCTAGGCCTGCCCTGGGGCGCAGGAAGTAGAGCGGAATTGCCGTCAGCATCAGCGCGACGCTGAGCCCGGCGGCCTGCCAGCCCGATCCCCAGATCGCCCACAGGCAGAAAGCCGCGCCGACCACCGCCGCGGGGATGGCGGTGCGCCGTTTGAGCGCGGTGAAACAGGCGCCGATATAGAGCCACAGATTCGCTGCCGCGGTCAGCCGCAGCATGAAGTCGTAAAATGCCGCCGCGGTAGTCGAGATGTTGCTGAGGATCAGCACGCTTGCCGCGATGCTCGCCAGCGCCAGCACGCCGACCGGCACGTCGCGGCGGTCGGTGCGGCCGAACCAGGCCGGCAAAACCCCGGCGCGCGCCATGCCCAGCGGCACCTCGCCCTGGATCAGCACCCAGCCGTTGAGCGCGCCGATCGCGGCGATCGCGGTGAACGCCGCCACGCCGAGCGCCGCGTCATGACCCCAGAAGGTCTCGACGAACAAAGCGATCGGCGCCTGCGCGGCGGCGATCGTCGCTTGCGGCATCGCCATGATCACGCCGGTGCAGATGATGATGTAGAGCAATCCGGTCATCAGCAGGCCGGTATAGGTCGCCCGCCGCACGTTCTTTGCCGGATCGCGCACCCGCTCGGCCGCGACGCTGGCGCATTCGAACCCGACGATCGCGAAGAAGACCGGGGGGATCGCGGCGGTGATTCCGCCCCAGGCCAAAGCGGGGTGCGGGTTGACGGCAAATTGGTGGCCGCCCGCGACCACCATTCCCGCGATCAGCACGACGACCGCGGCCAGCGGCAGCAGCTTGAGGATGGTGGTGACGACCTGGAACCGGCCCGCGGTCCTGGCGCCGGCGAGATTGAGCAGGGTGATCAGCCAGATCAGCGCGATCGACGATATCACCATCGCCGCCGGCGTCGCGGTCAGCGGCGGCCAGAACACGCCAAGATAGCGGATCGCGGTGATCGAGATATAGGCATTGGCGGCCCAGACGCTGACCCAGTAACTCCACCCGACCAGCACGCCCGGCAACGGCCCGAGCTCGCGCGCGCAGATCGCGACGATCCCGGTTTCTCCAGGAAACAGCTGGGCGAGCCGCACCAATACTTGCGAGATGATCAGCGCGCCGGCGATCGCGATCACCCAGGCCGCGACGCTGGTCCAGCCATAAGGTGCTAGCTGCGCAGGCAGGGTGAAGATGCCCGATCCGATCATCCCGCCGACGATCAGCGCGGTCGCGGTCCAGAATCCGAAAGGCCTTTTGTCGCTGGTATCCATCGCCCGGGTTCCCCTCGGGGCGCAGCAAAGCACGTTGGAACGGGCCGCGCTAGAAGAACTGCTTTTAGCCCCTCCCCTTCAGGGGAGGGGCTTTATTGGGTACGTTGCGGGCCTCGTATGTGCGCCTTAGGGTATCTCCGCATGACAAACGGAGCAGCAGGCGGAACAAGCGGCATGGCGATGGGTGGCCGCTATCATCCCCGCCTGGTCGAGGCGGCGATGGCGCTCAACGACAATGCGCTGCATGTCGCCGAACCGCTGCTCAAACAGCATCTCAACGAAGATCCGTTCGATGTCGCGGCGATCCGCATGCTGGCCGAACTGGCCGGGCGGATCGGGCGCTATCGCGATTCCGAAGCGTTGCTGCGCCGCGCGGTCGAGCTGTCGCCGGCCTTCACCGCGGCGCGTGCCAATCTCGCGCTGGTCCTGTATCGTCTCAATCGTCCGGCCGAGGCGATCGACGAACTCGAGCAAGTGGTGGCCGAGGATCCCGACAATCCCGGCCATGCCAATCTCCAGGCCGCGGCGTTCGGGCGGATCGGCGATTTCGACGGCGCGATCGCGCTCTATGACCGCGTGCTCAAGGACGCACCCAACCAGCCGCGCGTATGGATGAGCTATGGCCATATGCTCAAGACGGTCGGGCGGCAGCAGGACGGGATCCATGCCTATCGCCGCGCGATCGACCTGATGCCGGCAATCGGCGAGGCGTGGTGGAGTCTCGCCAATCTCAAGACGGTAAAGTTCGACGACGCCGACATCGCCGCGATGGAGACCGCGCTCGCGCAGCCGGACGTTTCGGACGAGGATCGTTTTCACCTCGACTTCGCGCTGGGCAAGGCATTCGAGGATCGCAAGCAGGCCGAAGCTGCCTTCCGTCACTACGGCGCCGGCAATGCGTTGCGGCGCACGAAGCTGGTCTACGAGCCCGACGAGACGCGGCGGTTCGTAGACCGCTCGATCGCGCTATTCACGCCAGAGTTCCTGGCGGAGCGTGCCGGCCAGGGCTGCGGCGCACCTGACCCGATCTTCATCCTCGGCATGCCGCGGGCCGGGTCGACACTGATCGAGCAGATCTTGTCGAGCCACAGCCTGGTCGAGGGCACTTCGGAACTGGCCGACATCCCAACCCTGGCGCGGCGCGACCAGAATTATCCCGAAGGCCTTGCCGGCTTTGCCCCTGAGAAACTCCGCGCGCTCGGCGAGGAATATCTCAAGCGCACGCGTATTCAGCGCCGCACCGACCGGCCGTTCTTCATCGACAAATTGCCCAACAATTGGGCGCATCTGCCGTTCATCCACTTGATCCTGCCCAACGCGAAGATCATCGATGCCAGGCGGCATCCGCTCGGCTGCTGCTTCTCCAACTACAAGCAGCATTTCGCGCGCGGCCAGGCATTCAGTTACGGGTTGGAGGAGATGGGGCGCTATTATCGCGATTATGTCCGGCTGATGGCGCATGTCGACCGCGTGCTGCCGGGGCGCGTCCACCGCGTGATCTACGAGGACATGGTCGATCATACCGAGCGCGAGGTGCGCAGTCTGCTCGCTTATTGCGGGCTGGAGTTCGAGCCCGCGTGCCTCGCCTTCCACGAGACCCAGCGCGCTGTCCGCACGGCGAGCTCGGAACAGGTGCGCCAGCCGATTTTTCGCGAGGGAACAGAAGCTTGGAAGCCGTTCGAGCCGTGGCTGGATCCGCTCAAGACCGCACTGGGCGACGTGCTCGACGCCTATCCGGCCGCTCCGGCCGCGTTGTAAAAACGCAACGCGTCGGCACGTAAATGTCGTGCCCTCCGGTCTTCGCTTGACGGATGCTGCGCCTGCTAACACGCTGGCGTAACAAAAACGCAAAATGGGGACTTTGATGCTCTTTGGCCGCCGTCTCGCCGTCAGCGCGCTGCTCGCTTCCGCGGCGCTCGCCGCTACTCCGGCCATGGCACAGGACGCCCCGCCGGCGCCCGATAGCCAGGCCAATAACCAGCCCGACAATGGCGACATCATCATCACCGCGCTGAAGCGGTCGGACAGCCTGCAGAACGTGCCGATCAGCGTCCAGGCGCTGAGCACCAAGAAGCTCGATGAGCTCAACATCTCGAATTTCCAGGATTATGTCGCGTCACTGCCGTCGGTGTCGTTCCAGGCCCTGGGCGGCACGCCGGGGACCAATGTCGTCTATATGCGCGGGGTCGCGTCGGGCGGCGACGGCAACCACTCGGGCTCGCTGCCCTCGGTCGGCGTCTATCTCGACGAACAGCCGGTGACGACGATCGGCGGCAATCTCGACGTCCATATCTACGACATCGCCCGCATCGAGAGTCTGTCGGGCCCGCAGGGCACGCTGTACGGCGCCTCGTCCGAAGCCGGTACGATCCGCATCATCACCAACAAGCCCGACACGTCGAAGACCTATGGCCGTATCGATCTCGAGGGCAACAAGGTCAGCAAGGGCGGCTGGGGCGGCAAAGCGGAGGGAATGATCAACATCCCGCTGTCGCCGAGCATCGCCTTCCGCGCGGTCGGTTATTATGAGCGCGACGCCGGGTTCATCGACAATGTGCCGGGGACGCGGAGCTTCCTGCCTGGCGCGTCGCCCGCGGTCGCGTCCCAGCCGAACGATACGATCCGGCCCGATGGCGGCATCACCGTCAGCAACGCGCCATTCGTCAAGAAAGACTATAACGATACCGAGATTGCCGGCGGCCGTGCCGCGCTCAAGGTCGACCTGAACAGCAATTGGACGGTCACGCCGTCGTTCCTCTACCAGGACACGCGCAGCCATGGATCCTATGGTTTCGACCCCAAGGTCGGCGACCTCCAGGTCCAGCATTTCTATCCGGAATATCGCCGCGACCGCTTCTGGCAGGCGGGGCTGACGATCGAGGGCAAGGTCGGCAATTGGGATGTGACCTATGCCGCCGCCTATCTCGACCGCAAGGACCTGCAGTCGAGCGATTATACCGATTATTCGGAAGCCTATGACCGCCTCTATAACTCTGTCGGCGGCCTGGCAGGCTATTTCTATTATCAGGACCATAACGGCAACACGATCGACCCGCGTCAGCGCGTCGTGGGTACCGATCATTTCAAGAAGATGAGCCAGGAATTCCGCGTTGCGTCGCCATCGACCGACCGGTTCCGTATCGTCGCCGGCGCCTTCTACCAGCGCCAGAGCAATGCCATCCATCAGGATTATCAGATTCCGAGGCTTGCGCCCGATCTGTCGGTCAACGGTTGGCCGGGCACGCTCTGGCTGACCCAGCAACATCGCGTCGACAAGGACTATGCGATGTTCGGAGAAGCCAGTTACGATATCACGCCGACGCTGACCTTCACTGCCGGCGGTCGCGCCTTCATCTACGACAACACGCTGATCGGCTTCTTCGGCTTCGGCCGCAATCCGGGCGGTGGCTATACCGATACGCCGTATAATGGAGCCGGAAGCTCGAAGACCGGGTTTATCCAATGTTTCACGACCGGCGGCCAACGATTGCGCAATGCGCTCGCCACCGGCGGAACGACGACCCTGGTGCCGCCGGCGGTGGCCGGCGCACCGTGTACCAACCTTGGCGTTTACACCAATGGGGGCGTCATCCCGGTCGAGGCCTCCGGGCAAGGCGTCACTTATCGCTTCAACCTCAGCTGGAAACCGCATCAGGGATTGCTGTTCTACGGCACCGTATCGCGCGGCTTCCGCCCGGGCGGCATCAACCGTCGCGCCGACGTGTCGCCTTATGCCGCGGACTTCCTCACCAATTACGAGGTCGGCGCAAAAACGACCTGGCTGGGGGGCAAGCTACGCTTCAACGCCGCTTTCTATCGCCAGGATTGGGACAAGTTCCAATTCTCGTTCCTTGGCCAGAATAGCTTTACCGAAATCCACAACGGTCCAAACGCGCGGATCTGGGGTGCGGAGTTCGACAGTGCGCTGACGCTTGGCGGGCTCAGCCTGACCGCATCGGGATCGTATACCGATGCCAAGATAACGAAGAATCTGTGCCTCGGGGACGATCCGACCTATGTCTGCTCGCTGGCGGCCGGCAATCTTGTTTCCGCGCCCAAGGGCACGCGGTTGCCGATCACCCCCAAGGTCAAGCTCAACGGCACTGCACGTTACACCGTGCCGGTTGGCGACGCGAAGGTCTATGGCCAGGGTGTCGTCGCGTATCAGAGCTCGGCTTCGTCCGACATCCGCACGGCTATCTTCGAAGCCGGAACCGGCAATATCATCAACCCGGCGGCACTGCTCGGGCGGCTAAAGGCTTTCACTACGGCCGATTTCGCGGCCGGAGTCGAGTTCAAGAACTTCAGTTTCGAACTCTTCATCGAGAATGCCTTCGATGCCCGCGGCCAGCTCTCCCGTTTCCAGGAATGCGGCAGTTGCGGCCAGCGGCCCTATGTCGTGCCGATCCGGCCGCAGACGGTCGGCGTCCGCGTCGGGTCCAAATTCTAGGCGAGCAAGCGGCCGTCGTGCGTAACGGCGGCCGCATCGTCGATAGCTGAGCTAGGCCAGGCGACACTTCGCCGTGCTGGTGCGACGCTATTTTTGCCCTTATCGCCCGTGGCGATGGAGCAATATGATATTCTCATCGTCGGCGCCGGCCATGGCGGCGCCCAGGCGGCGATCGCCCTGAGGCAAGGCAAGTTCGCGGGATCGATCGCGATCATCGGCGACGAGCCCGAGCTTCCCTATGAGCGCCCGCCGCTCAGCAAGGAATATCTCGCCGGCGACAAGAGCTTCGACCGTATCCTGATCCGCCAGCCCGCTTTTTGGGAAGAGCGGCAAGTGACGATGCTGCCCAATCGCCGCGTCGTCGCGGTCGATCCGGCGGCGCATCGCGTGACGACGGATGACGGCGCGGCGATCGGCTATGGCAAGCTGATCTGGGCGGCCGGCGGCCACGCCCGGCGGTTGTCCTGTCTGGGCCACGATCTGACCGGCGTCCACACCGTCCGCACGCGCGCCGACGCCGATCGCATGATCGCCGAACTGCCCGACGTGACCAATGCCGTCGTGATCGGGGGCGGTTTCATCGGACTGGAAGCAGCGGCGGTGCTCGCAAAGTTCGGCAAGCAGGTGGTTCTGCTCGAAGCGCTCGACCGCGTGATGGCGCGCGTCGCCGGCCCGGACCTGTCCAATTTCTATCAGGACGAGCATCGCGCACACGGCGTCGATGTCCGCCTGGGGGTCGCGGTCACCGCGATCGAGGGCGACGGCAAGGTGACCGGCGTCCGCCTCGCCGACGGCAGCGTGGTGCCGGCCGATCTGGTGGTGGTCGGGATCGGCATCGTCCCCTCGGTCGAGCCGCTGATCGCCGCGGGTGCCGAGGGTGGCAATGGCGTTCGCGTCGATGCGCAATGCCGCACCTCGCTGCCCGACATCTTCGCGGTCGGCGATTGCGCGCTCCATGCCAACCGCTTCGCCGATGGCGCGGCGGTACGGCTCGAATCGGTCCAGAACGCGACCGATCAGGCGAGCGTCGCGGCCAAGGCGATCCTGGGCGAGGATGTCGTCTATGACGCGACGCCATGGTTCTGGTCGAACCAATATGATCTCAAGCTCCAGACGATCGGCCTCTCGATCGGCTATGACCAGGCGGTGGTCCGCGGCGACCCGGCGACGCGCAGCTTCTCGGTCGTGCATCTGAAACAGGGCAAGGTGATCGCGCTCGACTGTGTCAATGCGACCAGGGATTATGTCCAGGGGCGCAAGCTGGTCGAAATGGGGGCGGCAATCGACCCGGCGCGGCTCGCCGACGCGACGGTCCCGCTCAAGGAAATGATCGCAGGCTAAGCCAGCGCGACTTCTCGTTCGATCCCGATCGCGGCGAGGAATGCCGGATCGTGGCTGACCACGAGCAGCGCACCGTCATAACCGCGTAGCGCCGCTTCGAGCAGCTCGATCGAGTCGAGATCGAGATGGTTGGTCGGCTCGTCCAACAGCAACAGTTGCGGTGGCCGGGCGGCGGACAGTACGCAGGCCAGTCCGGCACGCAGACGCTCGCCACCCGACAAGGTGTCGACGATGCGCAGCGCCGCCTGATTGCGGAAGGCAAAGCGTGCGAGCGCGGCATGAGCCTCATTCTCGCCGATCTCGGGATTGAGCGCGCGCAGATTGGCGAGGATTGTCGCGTCGCGGTCGAGCAGCCCGACATGCTGGTCGAGCAGGGCGATGCGGTCGGATCGCGTCACCGTCCCGGCGATCGGCTCGATCGCGCCGGCCGCGAGCAGCAATACGCTGGTCTTGCCCGTGCCGTTGGGCCCCGTCAGCGCGATCCGTTCGGGGCCGCGGATGGTCAGGTCGACCGGACCGATCCGCCGGTCGCCGCGCGCGATCACCGCGTCGTCGATCCGCAGCAAGTCGCGCGACGACGACAGCCCGCTGGGCGGCAAGTCGATACGGAGCGGCGTCACGATCTCCACCCGCTCGCGCGCGGTCGACCGTGCAGCCTCCGCCTCTTCGATCAACCGCCGCGCAATCCCGCCCTCGCGCGCGCCGCTGCCCTCGGCGCGTTCCTTCATCATCCCCGCGACGATGCGCGGCACGCTGCCCGACGCGCCGAACGCGCGGCCGGCCTTGTCGCGGCGCGCCTTTTTCTCGCGCTGCTCCTGCGCGCCGCGCCCGGCTTGGCGCAGACCGGCCTCGGCACGGTCGAGCACCTGCGCCGCGCGCTCGCGATCGGCATCGCGCGCCGTGACGAAAGCGGACCAGCCGCCCTCGACCGACCGGCAGCCGATCGGCGTCAGCTCGACGATACGATCCATCGTCTCGAGCAGCGCACGGTCGTGGCTCGCGACCACCACCCCGCCTTTCCATCCGGCGACCAGCGCGGCAATCGCGGCGCGGCCGTCAGCATCGAGATTGTTGGTCGGCTCGTCGAGCAGCAGCAGATCGGGCGCCGCGATCACGGCACGGGCAATGGCGATCCGCGTCCGCTGTCCGCCGCTCAGGCTGGCGAGCGGGCGATCGAGATCGAGCCCGGCCAGGCCGAGCTCGGCGAGCGCGCCGCCGATCCGCTCTTCGAGCGTCCAATCGGCGGCAGCGAAATCATCGGCGTCTCCCTCGCCCGCTTCGATCCGGCGGAGCACGGCGATCGAACCGGCGACTTCGAGCGCAGCCGCGATCGAGATCGTATCGTCAGGCCAGTCCTGGCGCAGCAAGGCGACGCTGCCGGTGCGCGCGATGTTGCCGGCGGCGGGCGCGATCTCCCCCGCCAAGGCGCGGAGCAGAGTCGATTTGCCGCAGCCGTTGCGCCCGACCAGCGCGATACGCTGGCGGCCGAAGGACAGCGTCAGATCGGAAAAGAGCGGACGGCCGTCAGGCGTCGACAGCGACAGCGAATCCAAAGTTGCGAACGAAGACATAAGGCACCTGGGCAAGAGAAGCGGATCGGGCGATCACGGTCTTGTCCAAGGTCGGTCTCCTTCGCTGGCGGGCGCGCATGCCCGTCTTGGGGCCGTCACATAGAGATGGTTGAACGCGCGCGCAAACCCGCGCCCTGTTGACCGTGGGGCGGGTTGGGTATTTCCTCCAGCCATTCGATACAGGGGAGTCGTCCGATGATCACCCGTAAGCTCGCTTTCGCCTCGATCCTGCTTGCCGCCGGAATCGCCGCTGCACCGGCCCAGGCCAGGATCGCTCGCTGCGTGATCGATTCCGAAGGCACCAGCTATCGCGGACCGTGCCAATACAATGTCGCGCGCGGTGGTACGTTCACCCTGAGCCCGGCGCATGCCCGCTCGTTCGGCGAAGGCGTGGTGAGCGTCACCGTCTACGTGACTCAGCGCGGCGTCGCGGACGTTCGCGGGCTGACCCGCGACGGGATCAATTCGCGTTGGGGCCGCGCGGTCCGCTCGCGCCGCGACAGCGCCTGCTGGGTCGGCGAGGACTTCTCGGTCTGCGCTTATTGAGATGGCGGAGCCCGGCGCCAATCCACGCCGCCTCCCACCCGGCCTGATCGCGATCGCCGTCGTGCTGGTGATCGCCGGATCGGTGTTCAACAATTGGCATCGCGAAGCGCTGCTCGCCGCGCTCAGGGAATCGCTCCTGACGCTGGCGATCGTCGCCGTCTTGCTCGTGATCCTAGCGGCGATCGAGATCCTGCTCCACGGCCGGGCGCGATTATGGGGCCGGATCGGCGGGCTGGCCATCGTGTCGGGCGTCGTCCTGTGGCGGTTGTTTCATGGCGGCAGCACGATCATCGCCTCGATCGCCGGTATCGCCTGGGCTGCGGTGATCGGCTGGATGATCTTCCGGATGCTGCGCAACCGGGATCTCGGTCGCTGAGCCATCAAAGTCTCGGCCAAAAATCGTCTATTGTCATTGGATTGTCACGCACGCCTAACTCGCGATTAACGTCATTGCCCTTAGGCACGACCCCGAAACGAAAGGGGACAAATGGGTCGCGGCAGTACCTTTGGCGGAGATGAAGGCGGGTCGAACATCGGCCAGATCGTCGATCGCCGGTCGATCGCGGCGGATGCGACGCTGATCGCCGCGGTCGAGCTGTTCCGGCATGCTCCCGATCTTCGGATCCTGGCGGTGGTCGACGGGGCCGGACGTCCGCTGGGCGCGTTGCTCGACCGCGATATCCGGCGCTTGCTGTTCAGCCCGTTCGGCTTCGCCTTGCTGTCCAACCCCAGCTATGGCGGCAATCTGCGACAGCATATCCGCGCTTGCCCCATGGTCGATCGGGCAGCCGGCGTCGCCGCGATCCTCAGCGCCTGGCATCGCGACGGCGGTGGCGAAGGCGTGATCGTCATGCATCACGGGCGGTTCGACGGTGTGATCGACCAGCCCAGCCTGTTGCGGCTCGCCGCCGAGCGCAACGCCGCCGCGACAGCCGCCCGAACCGCACGCGCCGATCGCATCCAGGCGGCGGGCGACCGCTTCCGATCGGCCGCGCGCGACCTCGCCACCGACCTGGCGGGCGCGTCCAACCTGGTCGTGAGCACGTCGGGACGGATGGCCGAGCGCGCCGACCAGATCGGCGGCGCCACCGCCGACGCCGCAGCCGCGACGTCGCAAGCGGCGACCCACATGGCCGAAATCGCCAATCGCGGCGGTGCGTTGGCCGAATCGCTCCATGGCGTCGAGCGGCAGATGGGGGAGGCCAAGCGCGCCACGCGCGCCGCGGTCGACCTGGTATCGGACGGCACCCGACAAGTCGGTCAGCTCGCCGGCGCTGCTGACCAGATCGGGTCGGTTACCGCCCTGATCGTCGATATCGCCCAGCGCACGACGATGCTGGCGTTGAACGCGACGATCGAGGCGGCACGCGCGGGCGAGGCTGGGCGTGGCTTTGCGGTAGTCGCGGGCGAGGTCAAGTCGCTCGCCACCCAGACGCGCGTCGCGGCGGGCAATATCGGCAAGCATGTCGAGCGCATCCGCCACGCCGTCGACCAGGTATCGCTGGCGCAGGGCGGCATGGTCGAGGCGGTCGGCGCGGTCGATATCTTGTCCGACACGGTCGCCAGCGCGGTTCACGACCAGGGAACCGCGACGCGTCACATCTCGGCCAATGTCGCCGAGGCGAGTATCGCCACCGACCATATCGACCAGAGCATGCGCGCGATCCTCGGCGTCGCCGCCACCACCGGCGACGATGCCACCCGGATGCGCGACATGGCCGATGCGCTGGGCAACCGCGCGCGATCGCTCGAGACGCATCTGACCAGTTTTCTCGCGGAGTTGGAGGCGGCCTGATAGGTGGTACGTTTGTTGTGACACCCGGCACCGAGGTGCCGAAAGCTATTGAGGAATAGCGTGCAATCAGACACGCTCAATGGTCGCGCGGCCCTCCCTTCGAAGAAGGAAGATACCGCACGCCAATAGGGCCGCCCAGATTATCAGCCCTTCGAGAGCAAGGGCGCGATACAGTGCAACGTTGGCCCATTCAGTGGTGCTCGCAGTTGGTGACCCCAGGAAAATGAACGCGACGCCGTACATTACGGCCATGGTGCTCGCGGCCTGGATCAACGCGAGAGGGCCGCGGAAAAAGCTCCATATCACCGCTGCCGCAAAGACGGCTGACGAGAGCAGGTCAACCAGCGCAATCGACGCATCTATGGCGCTGACGCGTTCTGCCGACAAGGCGGAGACAAGGGCCAGCACCAGCATCGCCGTAATCCCGCCAATGCGAACCGATTGTGTTGCAAAGTCCATGCTCAAAACCCTTTCCTTGAGTGAAGCCCAGACACATCCGGCTGCGAAAGCCACGGCATCGTTTTCTTCTAGCGCGTCTACCTCGGCCTTCATGGCGATAGCCCAGGTGGCTCGCTCCGGTGGAAGCAAGGCCGCGCAATGACGAATGAGCTGCGTTGCAATCTGGCGGCTCAAGCTGTTCATGATGTAATCGCTTCTGGGATCAGGCGTGCTCCCTCGGTCACCTTGGCGAGCAACGCATGCGCGAAGGCTCGGCCCCGAGAGGTCAGTCGATATGCATGACGAGGAGCGCGCGCCGGTGGGACAGGCTGGTGCCACTCGGACTCGAGTAATCCGTCATCCTCCAGGCGCATCAGCAACGGATAGAGCGTCCCCGACTTGAGCCCGGTTTCCTGGCTTAGGTCGTATCCGTGTCGCCAGCTGGTCGGTTGAACCAGCAGCGCGCCTAGAAGCGCGACAGCTTGACGGGAGGAGTGGGAGGGACGTGCCATTCCTATAGTCTACATATATAGATTTTATGCGCAACCGATTTTTCGATGGCAATATGTTGGGTGGGTTAGCGGGGTTAACTTAGGGTCCGTGTTGAGTTTCCCTAACCCCCTATTTCAATATACCCTGCCATCGCTTAATACGCCCATCTTGACTTTTTGCGCTGCAGCAAATACATCGCGGTCATCGAGGCGTCATGCAGCGTGATCGAACCCCAAGTCTTTGACCGGGTTCAGGCTCCGCCTCGGTCGTTCAAGCGACAGGCTTCCCAAGTCACGCGGGGTGTCAATTCAACCCCGCCGCCCGTGCGTCCATCGGACGTGCGAGAGGCATTTTTGCATAAGGTTTTCATGACCAATTTTTCCGATCTCGGCCTTGCCGAGCCGCTCGTCCGCGCGCTCGAGGCCAAAGGCTATTCCACGCCGACGCCGATCCAGGCGCAGGCCATTCCCTATGTGCTCGAAGGCCGCGACCTGCTCGGCATTGCGCAGACCGGCACCGGCAAGACCGCGGCGTTCGTGCTGCCGTCGATCCAGCGCCTGGTCGACAGCGGCAAGCGCGTCCTGCCGACGCATTGCCGCATGCTCGTGCTCGCCCCGACCCGCGAGCTCGCCAGCCAGATCGCCGAGAGCGCGCGCGCTTACGGCAAGTTCAGCCGGATGACGGTCGCGACCGTTTTCGGCGGCACCAGCATCAACAAGAACCGCCAGGACATGGCGCGCGGCGTCGACATCCTGGTCGCCACGCCGGGCCGCCTGCTCGACCTGATCGAGCAGCGGTTCGTCAGCCTCAACCTGATCGAGACCCTGGTGCTCGACGAGGCCGACCAGATGCTCGACCTCGGCTTCATCCACGCGCTGCGCAAGATCGTGAAGATGGTCCCGCGCCAGCGCCAGACCCTGTTCTTCTCGGCAACCATGCCGCAGTCGATCCGCGAGCTCGCCGACCAGTTTATCAAGGACCCGGCGCTCGTCTCGATCAAGCCGGCGGCGACCACCGCCGAGCGCGTCGATCAATATGCCACGCTGGTCAATCAGGCCGAAAAGCAGGCGCTGCTGACGATGACCCTGCGCGATCCGGCGATCGAGCGCGTGCTGGTCTTCACCCGCACCAAGCATGGCGCGGACCGCGTCGTCCGCCTGCTCGGCGGCAACGGTATCCCGGCCAACGCGATCCACGGCAACAAGAGCCAGGCCAATCGCGAGCGCGCGCTCGCCGCGTTCAAGACCGGCGAAGTTAAGGTCCTGGTCGCGACTGACATCGCCGCGCGCGGCATCGACGTGTCGGGCGTCAGCCATGTGATCAATTTCGAGCTGCCCAACGTACCCGAGCAATATGTCCATCGCATCGGTCGCACCGCGCGTGCCGGCAATGACGGCATCGCGATCAGCTTCGTGGCGGACGATGAGCGTCCCTATCTGCGCGACATCGAAAAGCTGACCCGCCAGAAGATCCCGCTCAAGGCGCTGCCGGAGAATTTCCTGGCCGAGGCGGCGAAGATCGTTTCGACCCGGTCCAAGCAGTCGGTCACCGCGCAGCAGGAGCGCGACGAGCGCCCGCGCGGCCCGCGCGGCGTTCGCCCGCCGCGCAAGACGCACGAGGCGCGGCCGGCCAATCCCTATGCCCCGCGCGGCCGGGGCGGCAATCGCCGCCGGGGCCGCGGCGGCCAGGGCGGCGGCCGGACTCAGGCCAGCGTGTGATTTGAGATCCCTCCCCAGGCTTTGGCCTGGTGGGGATGCGTAAAGCGTAACGAAAAGGGCGCCGGAGCGATCCGGCGCCCTTTTTTGCGCCCGTTGGTCAGGCACGGCCCAGCGAGATCGACTGCCTCCTACTTTCGCCATGGACCCCGGTTGCGGATATCGACGTTCCGACCGGCAGCCTCTTGCGCACTGCACATTGTCTTAGTCTCGCGCGCAAATTAGGTAGCGCTATCAATAATCGAAAACGGAGGAGGAGCGATGCGAACGGCAGCAACGCTATTGCGCGTCGGATCGCTGCTCATCGGGATAGCCCTGATGGCGTCCCAAGCTCAGGCGAGGCAATGGCCTGGCGGCAGACAGGCGGCCGTCGTGCTCACCTATGACGATGCCTTGCCCTCGGATCTCGACATTGCAATTCCCGCGCTGGATGCGGCCGGCCTGAAAGGCACATTTTTCCTGATCGGCAGTGCGCTGGTTCCCGATCAGATCGAGCGCTGGCGGGCTGCGGCGGCCGAAGGCCACGAGCTCGGCAACCACACCGTTCGCCATGCCTGTCCGCAGGCCAGTTATCCGCCGGCGAGGAAGCTTGATACCAGCGAAGCCTATGATGTTCCGATGATGCTTGCCGAAATCCGGACGATGAACACCATGCTGACGGCGATCGACGGGACGTTGCGGCACAGCTTCGCCACGCCGTGCGGACAACATCTCGCCGGCGGGGTGGACTATCTCCCCGCGCTGCGCGCCGGCGGGCTGGTGCGCTATACCCGAAGCGCCGGCTGGCCGGGCGGCAAGGTGCTGGATCCGATGGATGTGCCGTGCCGTTGGTTTGATGAAAAGGCCACGGGCTCCGATATGATCGCGGCGGTCGAAAGTGCCGAGCGGTCCGGAGGCCTGTTGGTTATCGGCTTTCATGGCGTCGGCGGCGACTATTTGAAGGTGTCCGCCGAAGCGCACGCGCAGCTCCTCGCTTATCTCGAGAAACATGCCGGCACCATTTGGGTGGCGCCGTTTTCGACCGTGATGGATTACGTCTCCAGCCACCCGGAAACCTAGGACGACTGGGTGGCGCAACGCGTTCCGAGGGAACCGATGCAAAAAGGGCGCCGGATCGCTCCGGCACCCTTTCGGTATGCTCTGCTCACCTTCGATCGAGCCGAAGTTCGCGAGGTAATCACGGCGGGTCAAACCCACGTCATCACGCTCCAAAGCAGAGTGCCGGATTCAGAAGTCAGGCACCCCGCTCTAAGGATTGGAGAGGTAGCTGGAGAGAGCGTCGAGGAATAAGTTGACTTTGCGGGGCATGAGCCGCCGCGTTGGCAGCAATGCCCAGATGCCCTGGTCGGGCACGGCGCCATCGGTCAGACTGATCTTCACCAGCCGTCCCGCGGCAACGTCCTCGCGCACGTTCCAATCCGAGAGCTGGACGATGCCCAGCCCCTGGATAGCGGCTTCCAGCAGCGCTTCCATGCTGTCCGCGGCGAAGCGGCCGCCGACCGTCTGGCGGACAGTCCTTCCCTTCCGCTCGAACGCCCAGTGCCGAGCGGAAGGGACGGCGAGACATTCGTGCTGCCGCAGGTCGGCGACCTTGGTCGGTGCGGAGCGCTCGGTCAGATAGGCGGGTGCGGCGTAAAGGCCCCTTGGATTTGCGGCCAATCTGCGCGCGATCAGCGTGCTGTCGCGCAATTCCCCGAACCGGATCGCGACGTCGATACCCTGCGCTGCGATGTCCACGACGATGTCGCTCAGCAGCAGCTCCACCTTGACCCGCGCGTGCCTCGCGAGGAAGCCGACGAGCATCGGCGTCAGAACCTTGCGGCCGAACGGAACCGACGCCGCCACCCGTAACAGTCCGCCCACTCCCTCGTTGCCATTCGCGACCGCAGCGCGCCCTTCTTCCGCATGGGCGAGCATCGCCTCGGCATGGGGTATGAACGCCTCGCCTTCGGGCGTCAGCGACAGCGAGCGCGTCGTTCGATGAACCAGCCTGGCGCCGACTTCCGCCTCCAGCGCCGCCAGCCGACGCGACGCTGCGACAGGGGTCAGTCCGAGCCGACGGCCAGCCGCCGAAAGACTACCTTGTCGAACGGCCTCGACCAGGACGGCCAGGTTTGCAAGCTCCAGCATATCCCCAGATGATAAACCGGCGTGTCATGGGATGCTACTTATGCTTAAGACCGATAAGTCCCAGATAAGCCCGATCGTTACCTACCCACGAGGTCCTCATGACACCGACCGCAAATGCCGCCGACGCCGTTCGCGGCGCTCGGCTCCATTCGGCGCTGAATTTCGCGATGGCGGCGGCTGCCGGCATTGCCGTCGCCAACATCTATTACAACCAGCCGATGCTCGGCATCATGAAGAGAGACCTGCACGCTTCCCTCGCCAGCTTCGTGCCGACCGCGACGCAACTCGGCTATGCCGCGGGACTGTTCCTGCTGGTCCCGCTGGGCGACCTGATCGAGCGAAAGCGCCTCATCGTTCTTCAATTTGGCGGCCTTGCCGTCGCGTTGGCCCTCGCGGCGATCGCACCCGACGCGGCGATGGTGGTCCTCGCCTCGCTGCTCGTCGGAATCCTCTCGACGGTCGCGCAGCAGATCGTTCCGCTCGCCGCGCATCTGGCCACGCCGGAGCGGCGCGGTGCGACCGTGGGGACAGTCATGGCCGGGCTCCTCTGCGGCATCCTTCTCAGCCGGACTCTTGCGGGTTTCGTCGCCACCCATGCCGGCTGGCGCGAGATGTTCTGGCTCGGCGTGCCAATGGCGGTCGGTGCCGGCGCGCTGATGGCGGCGATGTTGCCCCGCAGCGCGCCCGATACGACGCACAGCTATATCTCGCTGATCCGTTCGCTTGGCGGGCTCTGGTCCGAATTCGCCGCTTTGCGCAAGGCCGCGGTCACGCAGGCGCTGCTGTTCGGCTGTTTCAGCGCGTTCTGGACGATCCTGGCGCTGCATCTGCAGGAGCCGCGCTTCGCGCTCGGCGCCGACATCGCCGGCTTATTCGGCATCGTTGGTGCCGTCGGCGTGCTCGCCGCGCCTGTCGCCGGCCGCATCGCGGATCGTAGCGGGCCGCATCTCGTGATCCTTCTCGGCGCCATCCTGGTGCTGATCGCCTGGGCCGTGTTCGGCCTGTTCGGTACGATTGCCGGCCTGATCGTCGGCGTCATCCTGCTCGACTTCGGCGTGCAGAGCGCACTCGTCTCGAACCAGCATATCGTCTACGCCCTGCGTCCCGAGGCCCGCGCCCGCCTGAACACCATCTTCATGGGCGCCATGTTCCTCGGCGGCGCCGCCGGATCGGCCGGTGCGACCTTCGCCTGGACCGTCGGGGGGTGGACCGCGGTGGTTCTCCTCGGCGGCGCGCTCTCCGTCATCGGCGTGCTGATCCAGCTGGCCGGCCTGAAGCGCGGGGGCTGAGCATATCCGGTTGCCTCGGCGAGCGGATCGCGTCAGTCTCGGCGCGCCTGCACAGGGGGAATGAAATGCGCCGGATTCTGCTCGCGTCACTGCTCGCCGCCACCGCATCGATCGCCGGGGCCGCGTCGACGCCCAAGGAAGAGCTGATGGTCGCGCCGGCGGGCGCGCGCCATTATACGATCAGCTCGATCGCCGGAAAGCATGGCGACATCTGGTCGTGGACGATGCCCGACGGCAAGCTCGCCTATCGCATGTCGATGTCGTTGCGCGGCTGGGTCACCGAAACCGACGAACTCGTGACCTTGGCGCCGGACAAGCGGCCGTCGGCGATCGCCATCCGCGGCTTTACCGATTCGGGCGAAGCGACCGAGAATTTCGCGGTCGATGCCAATGGCGTCGCCAGCTGGAAGACCGTCGTCGATTCGGGTTCGGCACCGTTCGCCGCCAAGCGCTACAACAGCTATGGCGGCCCCTGGCTCGCCAGCGAGATCGACATCAACGCGCTGGTCGCCGCCGGCGCCAAGGGCATCGATCTGCTGCCGAGCGGTCATGCCAGCATCAAGATCGGCCAGCCCGTCGAGATTGACGGCCCGCAAGGCAAGAAGACGATCAAGCTCGCCTTCATCACCGGCTATGGTTTCAGCCCATCACCGGTCTGGCTGGACGGCGACAACCGCTTCTTCGGCAATGCCGGCGTGATCTCGCTGCTGCCCGAAGGATATGAGAGCAATGGCCCCAAGCTCAAGGACATCCAGGACAAGGCGACCGCGGCGATGGTCCGCGACATCGCGCACGATTTCCTGAAACCGGCGAACCGCAGCCCGACTTTGGTCGACAATGTCCTGGTGTTCGATTCGGTTGCGGGCAAATATCTGCCGAACCGCGCCGTGTTGATCTCGAACGGCAAGGTCGCCGCGGTCGGCGCGGCCGGGTCGCTCAAAGTGGCCAAGGGCGTCACGGTCATCGACGGGAAGGGCAAGACCTTGCTTCCCGGTCTGTGGGATTCACACCAGCATGTCGGCGACGACTGGGGCCTGCTCCAGAACGTGGCGACGGGCATGACCAATTATCGCAGCCCGGGGTCGCTGATCGAGGACGCGCTGAGCATCTACAAACGCCGCGCCGCCGGCGACCTGCTCGCGCCCGACGGCAAGATCTCGGTGATCATCGACCGCAAGGATCCGCTTGCCGCGCAGGGTGCGCTCACCGTTTCGTCGGCGGCCGAGGCGATCGCCGCGGTCGACAAGATCAAGGCGGCGGGACTGTGGGGCGCCAAATTCTACACCTCGATGAACCCGGCTTGGATCGCCCCGGCGGCGGCCGAGGCGCACAAGCTCGGCCTGCACGTCCATGGCCATGTCCCGGCGGGGATGCGCCCGCTGGACGCGGTGCGCGCGGGCTATGACGAGGTCACGCACATCAACTTCATCATGATGCAGGCGATGCCGCAGGACGTGGTCGACAAGGCCAATACCGCCGCGCGGCTCGAAGGGCCGGCCAAATACGGCAAGGACGTCGACCTCGATTCCCCGGCGATGAAAGCCTTTTACGCCGAGCTGTCGAAGCGCGGGACGATCATCGATCCGACCTTAACGGTATGGGAGCCGCTGATGACCTCGGACGGGAGTGCGCTGTCGCCCGAATATTCGCCGTTCGCCGAGGTGGCGCCGCCCTCGGTCGTGCGCGGCTGGAAGATCGGCGGCTATCCGTTGTTCGGCGGGCTGACGCGCGACGATTTCCGCAAGAGCTTCGTCAAGATGGTCGACCTGGTCGGGCGGCTCCACCAGGCCGGCGTCCGCATCGTCGCCGGGACCGACGGCTATGGCCTCGAGCTGGTGCGTGAGCTCGAACTCTATCAGCAGGCGGGGCTGACCAATGCCGAATCGCTCCAGACCGCGACGATCGTGCCGGCGCGGATGACCGGGATGGACGGCCGCGTCGGATCGATCGCCCCGGGCAAGACCGCGGACATCATCCTGGTCGATGGCGACGTGTCGAAGGACCTCACCAATCTCCGCCATGTCCGGACAGTGTTCCTCGACGGCTACCGCCTCGACGCTAACGCGCTGCGCCAGGCTAGCGGGCTGAGCGGCATGCCGAAATAAAGATCACGCCGATTCAGCGAAGCTGAAAACGACTCTGGGGGACTATCAATGATGGAATATCGCTGGACCGCGATCGTCACGATCGTGGCGTTGCTGGTCTATTTTTACATGAGCCTGCAGGTCGGCCGCGCGCGCGGCAAATCGGGCATCGCCGCGCCCGCCATGACCGGCGACCCGCTGCTCGAGCGCGCGGTACGGGTGCACCTCAACACGCTCGAGGGGTTGCCGCTGTTCCTGGGCGGATTGTGGCTGTTCGCGATCTATTGGAACGAGGGCGTCGCCGCCGGGCTGGGCGTCGTGTGGATCGTCGGCAGGCTGCTCTATGCCGCCGGCTATATGGCCGATCCCGGCAAGCGCAGCACCGGCTTCCTGATCCAGTTCGCGGCCAGCGGCATCCTGTTGCTCGGGGCGTTGGGGAAGATCGTCTATACGTTGGTGATGGGCGGGGCCTGACGGACCTTATTCGCGAAAAGCGTTGCGGATGGGCCGGTTTGGCCGAGCTCTTGCGGCGCCGGGCTGGAATTTATCGGGATGCCGGTCTGGAGAGGACGATCGTATCGCCCTGTCGATCCATCTTTGCGTCGAATATGGCGGCGACGGCGCGGCTGAATCCCGCCGGATCGTTCGCGGCGAACAGGCCCGTGACCGGTTCGCGAGCCAGGCCGGCATCGCGGATCACGATATGGGTGTCGCTATACCGCGCGAAACTGTCCGCCGCCGTCTGCAGCGTCTCGCCTTCGAACGCGATCTTGCCCTCCAGCCATGCCATGCCACGGGTCACGGCGTCGGACGAAACTGGCGAGGGGCGTTCCGGCGGCGATGACCGGAACAAGCGCGGTTCGGCCAGATCGAGTTTCATGTCCGACGTGACCTCGACCACGCGCTGGTCGCCCCAGGACGGCGGGGCCAGCCTGACCTCTCCCTGGTGAACCAGCAGATTGACCGGCGCGCCCCGCAGCTTGCGGAGGTTGAACATGGCCTGGACCGTGGTCAGGCGGCGCCCGTCGACCTCGACCACCAGCGGCGTTGTCCTGCCGCGCGCGACGGAGAAGAAAGCCTCGCCGTTGAGAAGGATCACGCGCCTTTCGGCCGCGCCGTCGTGTATCGTTATGCTGGTATCGGTGTTCAGCATCACCGTCGAACCGTCCTTCAACGGCACCAGCCGAAGCTCGCCCCGGCCGGTGCTGATTGTCGTGCCGGCGGCGGGCATGCCGACGCCCAGGGCGATCAATGTCGCACCGGCGATGGCCGAGCCCGTCCAGATCAAGCTCCGGCGCCGCGAGATTCCTCCCTTGTCCACAGGCGCGACCGCGGGCGCGGGTTGGGCGAAATCGGCTGGATCGAAGCCTGGACCCAATGCCCGGGCGGACTCGCTCCGCAGCGCGACCGCCTGCGCCCGCAACAGCGCGCCGCGCCGCCGCGGATCGCCTTGCAGCCACGCTTCGAGTTCGGCCTCCTCGCCCGGACTTAGCTGTCCACGATCGAGCCGTGCCGTCCAATCGGACGCGGCCTCGTCAATGGTTCGACTGGATTCGAACGTCGGCATCTAGCGAGGCAATCTCCACATCCTTGCTTCTAGAGCCACGAGACAGCGTTCTTCCGCCATGCCCGAACCACTCGATCAGGAAACGAATGCCTCTGGCTATATGCTTTTCGACGGTATTTTCTGAAATGGTCATTTGGGAAGCGATTTCGCGTTGCGGCAGGCCGTGGACCCGCCGCAGGATGAAGGCCTCGCGCATTTTATCGGGCATCGCCGCGATCGCATGGGCCAGTTCGCGCAATTCGTCGCGATCCATCGCATATTGTTCGGGCGAGGGGCGGTCGTCGGGACAATCGAACCGCTCGATGTCGTCGATCGCGTGCAGCGGCACGATCCGCGCGCGGCGGATATGGCGGGTGACCAGCGAGCGGGCGACCTGGAACAGATAGGCGCGCGGATAGCGGATCGTATCGACCCGCTCCATCTCGGCGAAGATCGCATAGGACTGCTGGATGACGTCGTCCGGCTCGAGCCCGACGATGGTCGATCGGCTCAGCCATGCGCGCAGTTCGGGCTCGTGCGGCAGGATGTTTCGAAGAAACCAGCGTGTTCGTTCCTGGTCGAATCCGCTCATCTAACATCCGTGGGCAAGGGAATTGGCACCGCGCGACCGCTCCTGATCCCGATCCGGAACCAGGGTGCGCCGCGTCGATTCGAGCCTCAGCTAGCCTGAATATGTGACAGTCTGTCGTGCCGGCATCGCGATGACCGTGCCCAGCCGCTTTTTGGGGCGCGATCTTCTCGCGGCCCAAAAATTTCCTCCGTCCGATGGCGGAAGCGGTCTGCCCGAGGCTCTCAGTCCCCGACAGCGCGACGATCGTCGCAGGCAAAAGGGGGACGAAGATGTTTTCGCGTCATACCATTCTGTGCGGCAGCGCGATCGCCGCCAGTTTCGCGTCGGCGCCCGTTCATGCGCAGGGCCGCAGCTTCGATATTCCCGCCCAGGCCGCGGTGAAGGCGATCCCGGAGCTTGCTCGCCAGGGCCAGATCCAGATCGTCGCGTCCGCGCGCGATCTGGCGGGCGTTCGTACGCCGGCGATCAAGGGCAATATGACAGCGCGCGAAGCGCTCCGCCGCCTGATCGCGGGAACGTCGCTTCGGGTCGTCGGCGACGACGGCCAGACCGTGACGTTGCGGTCGAACCGCGCGTCCGACACTGGCAAAGGCAAGGGCGTTCGCAGCGGCGTCGTTCGCGGCCGAGTGCTCAACACCGCTACGGGCCAGTATCTGCACAATGCCGAGGTCCGCGTCGAAGGCACCGATATCGTCACCTATACCGACGATGACGGCAGTTTCCGTATCACCGATGTCCCGAACGGCGACGTCACGATCGTGGTGCGCTACGCCGGCCTGCAGGACATCCGGACTATCGCCAATGTCGCGGCCGGCAAACCGGCGTCGCTCGACATCGCGATGCGGCCGCAGTCGCTCGATGCGGGAAACGAGAGCAGCCAGGACATCACGGTGGTGGGAGTGCGCTCCGGCGAAGCCGCCGCGCTGATGAAGCGCCGCTCCGCGCTCAATGCCATGAATGCCGTCGATGCGGACAATTTCGGCGCGCTGACGATGGGCGATGTCGGCGAATTCCTGAAGAACATGCCCGGCATCTCGCTCGACTATGTCGAGGTCGATACCAACGCGGTGCGCATCGGCGGCCTCGATCCCAAATATTCGCTCTTCACGATGGACGGCGCCCGCATGGCGACCGCGACCTCGAACAACAATGCCGGCCGCCAGAACTCGTTCGAGCAGATGTCGATCACCGGCATCTCGCGGATCGAGCTCAACAACACGCTGACCGCCGGGATGGACGCCGACGCGCCGGGCGGTTCGATCAACCTGGTCAGCAAATATGCGTTCCAGCGCAAGAAGCGCCTGTTGCAATTGCAGGTCGGGGCGATCGGCACGTCCGATTCCCAGCTCGCGGCGCGCTACATGCCGGACGACAAGAAGCATGCGACGATCTTTCCGTCGGCACAGGCCTCGTTCGCCGACGTCTTCCTCAATGGTCGCCTCGGTGTCGCGCTCAGCGCCAGCTACAACGCCAATTATGTCGAGCAGGATCGCGTGCAGACCGATTGGTCCTATCTCAAGGACGGGACGGTCCTGCCCTATCAGGTGATGTGGCGCCCCGGGCCGAAGTTCACGCACCGCGAAGCGGTCAACGGCGCGATCGACTATAAATTCTCCGACAAGCTCGTCTTCTCACTGCGTGGGACCTATTCGTTCTACGACGTCGAATATTTCAACCAATATACGTTCCTGACGTTCGGCACCTCGACCAAGAGCTATGCCACGGCGGAGTCGACGCCGACCCATATCGTCGTCAATCCGAACGGCGCTAATACCAACGTCAACACGCAATATTCGCATCGCTATGCCGGCACCCCGGCCGGGATCATCACGCCCAAGCTGGAATATCAGGGCGATACCTGGGACGTGGTGCTGCGCGGTGCCTATTCGAGCTCGGAATATCATTTCCGCGACGGCAGCAAGGGCTTCTTCCAGCGCGACGACACCAAGGATTCGGGAATCGGCTTCACGCTCGATCGCGCATCATCGGAATCCCCGGCCTATAATCTGAACCAGACCGCTGGTCCGTCGTGGAGCAATCCCGACAATTGGCTGCCGGTCAGCAACACCGTGCGGTCCGCCGAGTCCAATGCGGCCGGCCGCCAATATGGCGGCAATCTCGATATCAAGAAGAAATTCGACATCGGCCCCGTCCGCGCCACGCTGCTGACCGGCGGCGGAATCCGCACCAACGAATGGTCGACCACCGAAGGCTCTTACGACCTGTTCAATTATGTCGGTCCCAAGGGGTCGACTCTCCCGGCCACGACCAATTACCAATTCCAGATCCGCGGCTTCGACGCCGGCAATTTCAACGACCAGGGCTGGCGCGCAGACAGCAATTACGCGACCTGGGCGCTCTATCAGCAGCATCCGGAATATTTCGTGCCCGACGTGGTGGGCAATTTGCAGCGCAATTATCTCAACAACCATCGCGTTCGCGAGACGATCAGCTCCGGCTATGCCGAGCTGCAGGGCCAGGTCGACAAGCTGAAGTTCGATCTGGGCTTGCGCTATGAAGGCACCCGGGAAGGCGCGCTGATCGCGAAGGTCCGCTCGGCGAAGGAGGTCGCGGCCGCCGGGTATAAAGCGGGCACCGTCGATTATGTGAATTATCAATATTATAACGGGCAGCAATTGTGGAAGACCGGCGATTACGGCGACTGGTTCCTGAGCGGCGGGCTCAAATATGATTTCAACCGACATTTGGTCGCGCAATTCGCCTTCAGCCAAGCCATCCTGCGTCCCGATTATGGCAATCTCGGCGGCGCCATCTCGGTCAATGACACGACCCAGATCGTCACCGTGCCCAACCCCCTGTTAAAGCCCGAACATTCGACGAAATATTATGCCAGCCTGCAATATTATCTCGAGCCGGCGGGCATTATCGGGATCTCGGCCTATCGGCTCGACGTCAAGGACATGCAGGTAACGGGCGTCACCATCGATCCCAAGGATGCCGGCTACAGCGACAGCGATTATAGCGGCTATACGTTCGTCAGTACGGTCAACCAGCCGGGTGTGAGCAGCACCAACGGCGTGACGGTCGAATATGACCAGCAGCTGACCTTCCTGCCGGGCGCGCTGAAAGGCTTCGGGCTCCGCGGATCGTTCAACCTGGTCGATCCCGACGGCGTGCGCGTGAATCTGCCCAAATATTCGGGCAATTGGGGCATCCGTTATGGCCGCGGCCCGATCGATTTCCAGCTGACCGGCAATTATCAGTCGTCCTACCGCACCAGCGCGCTCAGCAATACGCCGACCACCGCGAACAACGGCATCCTCTATCACGCCGATCGCACCTTGTGGAATGTCAGCGCGACCTACAAATTCTCCAAGAAATACGCGCTGCAGATTGCTGGCCGCAACATCTTCAACGCGCCGGACATCGTCTATTCCAACATCCGCAGCCGCGTGCAGCTGTACAGCATCTATGGCTCGATGTGGAACGTCGCGTTCAAGGCCACCTTCTGAGCCGCCATTTCTCGGTCATCTTTTTCGCGGAGTCTATGTGATGTTGGCGATCGATCGTCGGAGCCTCATTCTGGGTGCCGGGTTCGGCTTGGGCACGCTGCTGGCCGCTCCCGGTCGGGCCCTCGCCCAGCTACTCGCCGCCAAGGGATTCACGCACAATGTCGCGAGTGGTGAGCCCGGCCCCGATTCCATGCTGTTATGGACGCGATACGTGCCCGCGACGGGGGAGGACATCGTTCGGCTCGACGCCGAAGTCGCGCTCGATCCGGATTTCGCCAAGGTGATTTCCGGGGGCAGTGTCCGCACCGGCGCCTATCGCGACTGGACGGCCAAGGTCACGGTCGATGGGCTCAAGCCGGGAACGGTGTATTGGTATCGTTTCGTCGCGCCCGATGGCAGCCGTTCGCCGGTCGGGCGGACCAAGACGTTGCCGGCGGACGATGCCGCCCGTTTCGGACTGGCGGTGTTCTCCTGCTCGAACATGCCGGTCGGCTGGTTCAACGCTTATGGTCATGCGGCCAGGCGGTCCGACCTCGACCTCTGGATGCATGTCGGCGACTATTTCTACGAATATGGCAACGCCTCCTATAAGGATAAGATCATCCCGGGCCGGGCGGTGGAGCCGGATCACGAAATCCTCGCCATCGCCGATTATCGCCTGCGCTATGCCTGCTATCGCGCCGATGCCGATCTGCAGCTTCTGCACCAGATGGCGCCGATGGTCGCCTTTTGGGACGATCACGAATCCGCCAATGACAGTTGGGAAGGCGGCGCGCAGAACCATCAGCCCAAGACCGAAGGGGATTGGAACCCGCGCCGAGCCGCGGCGATGCAAGTCTATCGCGAATGGATGCCGGTCTCCGACGAGCCCTGGAAATCCTATCCGATCGGCACGCTGGCAACGCTCTACCGGACCGAATCCCGGTTGCTCGCGCGCACCAAGCAGGCCGATATCGCCGCCGCCTATCGCGCGTCCGATCCCGACGCCGCGCTCAAGGCGTTCCGCGACGGCGTGTGGCAGGACCCGTCCGCCACCATGCTCGGCTCCACCCAGGAAAGCTGGCTGGCGCATGCGCTGAAGGCCGGCGCGCGGTCGACCGCCTGGCAGCTGGTCGGCATGGGCACGATCCTCGGCCGAACGGTGATGCCCGCGGATGCCGTGGATTGGCTCTGCCGCGACGCCAGCGATCAGGTCGTGAGCCGTTTCAAAAGCGATATCCGCGCGGCGCGGATCGGCCTGCCGATGTGGATGGATCGCTGGGACGGCTATCCTGCGGCGCGGTCGCGACTGTTGAAATCGGCCCAGGAAGCGGACGCGGATCTCGTCATGCTGTCGGGCGACAGCCATAACGCCTGGGCCTATTCGCTGGTCGAGGGCGGCAAGGCTGCCGGTGTCGAGTTCGCCGGTCACAGCGTCACCTCGGGTGGCCTGGAGGGCAGTTTCGGCGCCGACGCGAACGTCGTTGCCCGCGGCCTGGTCGCCGCCAATCCCGAGATGCAATGGGCCGACACCAGCCGGCGGGGCTATATGATGATCGACATCACAAAGCAGCGCGTCACGGGCGAGTGGCTGTTCCTGCGGACGATCCAATCCCCGAGCGTCGAGATTGCCGGGTCGCACCGCATGCATGTCGATCGTGGCCGAAGGGCATTTGCCGGTTGAAGGATCCTTCCGGCATGTTGCACCCGATCCAAACGCCAGGGCATCACCGGCTGCCTATTCTCCCCGCTGCAAGATGATTCCCATCTCCTCGACGTCGAGATCCCGCTCCAGCTCCTGCAGCACCTCGTCCTCGATCAGCCCTGCACGGTGGACGCGGATCAGCTCGGCGCGGCCGGCGGCGATCGCGGTCAGGATCACGTCGAAATGCGGGCGCACAGTCTCCATGAACGTATCGGCATCCGCCGCGTAGCGCTGGATCGCCTCCAGCCGCTTGTGCGATTGCTTGAGTAATTGCGGGTGGATCAGCGTGCCGTCCTCGGCATAGGCATTGGCTTCGACCGCCGCGTTGCGGGCGCCGGCAATCGCCGCTTCGGTCTCCGGCATCGTCATTTTCGCCGGCGGATCCTTGTCCTCCGGCCCGACTCGCCGGATCAGCCAGCCCAGGCTCGTTCCCTGCACGACGACGGTGGCGAAGATCACCGCGAAGGCGGTAACCAGCATCAGGTCGCGCCCCGGCATCGCCGCGGGCAGGGACAGCGCCACCGCCAGCGTGACGACGCCGCGCATGCCCGTCCAGCTCAGCACCGTGGCTTGCCGCACGCCGAGCGGCCGCGCCCGTTTCAGTCCGATCGCGCGGAGGGCCGAGAGCAGGCCGTCACTGGCGAAGATCCAGGCGAAGCGTGCCGCCACGATCGTCAGCACGACGCCGAGGATCGGGATCGTCATCGTCGCGGTGACTGCCTCGATCCCGCCGACGCGATCGAGCACCCCGCGCAACGACGAGCCGATCAGGATGAAGACGATCGCTTCGAGGATGAATACCATCGTCTGCCAGAAGGCGCTGCCGCGCAGCCGCACGGGGGCGGAAAAGACGATATGCTGGTACCAGCCGAGCATCAGCCCGGCGACCACGGTCGCGATCACCCCGGAGACATGGACGCGCTCGCCGGCGATATAGGCGACCCAGCACATCAAGGTGTTGGCCATGATGATCAGCGTCTGGTCCTGCAGCCGCTTGACCACGAACAGCCACCCCGCCGCGATCGCCAGCCCGACCACCACGCCGCCCAGCGCGAGCAGGACGAAGTTGCCGACCGCCGCGCCGGCGCTGAACGTGCCGCTGAGCGTCGCCGCCACGGCGAAGCGGAACAACACCAGCCCGGTCGCGTCGTTGAGCAGGCTTTCGCCCTCGACCAAAGCGGACAGGCGACGGGGGAGGTTCACATTCTGTAGCACAGCGCGCGCCGACACCGCGTCGGGCGGCGACACGATCGCGCCGAGCGCGAAGCAAGCCGCCCAGGGCAGGCTCGGGACCAGCCAATGCGTGACGATGCCGACCGCCAGCGTGGTGAACACGATCGCGCCGATCGCGAGCGAGAGGATTCCGGGCAAATGCCGCCGGAACCGCCCGAATGCGGTGAAATAGGCACCGTCCATCAGCAACGGCGGCAGGAACAGCACCAGCGCCAGTTCGGGATCGAGCTCGACTGGCGCCAACCCCGGGATGAAGGCGAGCGCGCCGCCGCCGACCAGCAAAGCGGTCGATGGCGGCAGCCTCAGCCGCCGCGCCGCCCAATGCAGCGCGACGACACCGACCAGCAGGGCCAGGACGAGTTCGAAAGTCTCGACGGGACGCATCTTTTTCTCCCCAGCCGCCGGCCGATGCTCGCCCGCTTTCTCGAGCGTCGCGCGGAAAAGTTGGCACCGGTTTTCCGCAAAAAGCGACGCGACCTCAAATATCTAGAACGGAGTGCGTGATCCAGAAATCACGCCCTCCATTCTAGCCTGATCCGATCCCGATCGTGCCACCGCGAGAGGCAGGCCGGAAGGCCTCTTCTGTCAAGACGGTGGTCAGCCGATCGGCGTGGTTTCATGGAGCAACGTCATGTCGAGGCGGACGACGCCATCCTCCTCGGAAATGATATCGACGAATTCGTGATCGACCCGAACGTTGTCGCGGTCATAGCGGACCCCGCCCAGCGACGGCCCGGCCAGCAGCGTGTCGACCCCGCCGATCGTGACGGTCAGCAGGAAGCGGTCCTTGCTTGCCAGCGCGGCGAGCACGGGGCTGTCATCGGCGAGCAGATGCACCAATGTCCAGGACAGGCCGAGCATCGGATTGGTGTCCCGGACCAGCGGCAGTGTGACGAGCGTGCGAAAGAAGCGGCCGTTGTCGAGATGCTGCGTCTCGAGGAACGACATCTGCGCCTGGGCGTCGGCCAGCGCGCGCGATCGCGTCGATGCCACCCGCACCATCAGCGCCTTGCTGCCCTGGTGGCGGCCGATCACGGCGACGCGGCTGAATTCGAGGCTTTGCCGCGGCCGCGCGAACCGCGCGAAGATCAGCCCGGTCATCGTCGCCGAGAAGAACAGGCCCGTCAGGATCTCGATCGACGCTATGGCATGCGCGAAACGGGTCGCGGGTGCCATCACGCCATAGCCGACCGTTCCCAGCGTATCGACCGAGAAGAAGAATCCGTCGATCACCGAATAGGGTTGGGCATTGACGACCGCACCCGGCATGGCTGCGTAGATCAGGCCGAACATGACGTTGATGACGAGGAACAACAGCGACACCAGGCCGATGAACATCGGCCAGGACATCTCCATGATCCAGTAATAGAGGTCAGCGAACGGCGCGGGGGCGCCGATCTTGATCGCGGGGAAGCCGCCGAGATTGATCACCTGGCGGCGCGGTTTTCTGGCCATGCCGCCTAGGTTGGGCAGGATCGAGCGGCGGTCAAGCGCCTGGCGCTCGCACCTGCCGGGGCCGAGCGATCAGTCGCCGGTGCGGCGCTTGATCTTGTTCGGCAGGTCCTTGCCCTTGGTGCGCCGCGACGGCACCTGGATCGGGTTCTTCTTCTTCCACTCGGCCCAGGTCATCGGGCCGTCGGGAGTCTGGATGATCGTGTCGTCTGCCATGATCGGTCTTTATCTCAAATCGAACCGAAACGCACCGGTTCGCATCCGCTCGTGCGTAGGAGATCGCGATCCATAGGCGTCATTCCCCGGCCGGGCCAAACAGCCGTCACCTTGCGTCCGCCAATCCCCGGTCATACTCCACAACGATCGCGCTTCGGGCGCCCGTTTGGATATCTGAGACGTTCGATGACTCACTATGTTGCCGCGGCATCGAAAGGCGCCGATCGCCGCACCGGCGCGATCAAGCTCCACGGAGCCGAAGACTTCGCCGCCATGCACAAGGCGGGGCAGGTCACCGCTGCAGTGCTCGACGCGCTGGCCGATGTGGTGCAACCCGGCGCCAGCACCGAGGCGATCGACGTCATCGCCCATGACGCGATCGTCGCGGCCGGGGCGATTCCGGCGAATATCGGCTATCGCGGCTATGCCCATACCAGCTGCATTTCGGTCAACCATGTCGTTTGCCACGGCATTCCCGGCGCGCGGACGCTGAAGGATGGCGATATCGTCAATATCGACCTGACCTCGATCGTCGATGGCTGGCACGGCGATTCCAGCCGTATGTATCTGGTCGGCAACGTGTCGGTGAAGGCCCGGCGGCTGGTCGACGTCACCTATGAATGCCTGATGCGCGGGATCGAGCAGGCAAAGCCGGGCAACCGGCTCGGCGATATCGGCCATGCCATCCAGCAGCATGCCGAACGCCATCGCTATGGCGTCGTCCGGGATTTCGTCGGCCACGGCGTCGGCCGAGTCTATCACGATGCGCCCGACGTCCTGCATTACGGACGGCCGGGCACGGGGCCCGAACTGAAGCCAGGGATGATCTTCACCATCGAGCCGATGATCAATGCCGGACGGCCCGACGTGAAGATGCTCGACGACGGTTGGACCGCGGTGACGCGCGACCGCTCGCTCTCGGCGCAATTCGAACATTCGATCGGCATCACCGAGACCGGCTGCGAGATCTTCACCACCAGCCCGACGGGGCGTCACCGTCCGCCTTACGCATGAGGTGATGGTCCGTCCGGACCGCGATTGGCGACACCGCTTCGCTTATGGCCGGATCTGGCCCGTCCCCCGCCCGATCCATTTGTAGGTCGTCAGCCCCTCGAGCGCGACTGGTCCGCGCGCGTGCAGTCGTCCGGTCGCGATGCCGATTTCGGCGCCCAGGCCGAACTCGCCGCCATCGGCGAATTGGGTCGACGCGTTCCACAGCACGATCGCGCTGTCGACCGCGGCGAGGAAGCGCTCGGCGATGGCGGCGTCCTCGGCGACGATCGCGTCGGTATGGTGCGAGCCGTGCGCGGCGATGAAGCTCAGCGCCTCGTCGATCCCGCCGACCAGCCGCGCCGAGGCGATCGCGTCGAGATATTCGGTGTCCCAATCCTCGCTGCCCGCCGGCACGACGCCGGGCACCAATTGCTTGAGCAACGGATCGCCGCGAACCTCGCACCCGGCCGCCTGCAATTTCTGGATCAACTGCCCGGCCTGGGGATAGTCGCGGTCGATCAGCAGCGTCTCCATCGCCCCGCACACGCCTGTGCGGCGCATCTTGGCATTGACGACGATATCCTCGGCCATCGCCTGATCGGCCGAGGCGTGGACATAGATGTGGTTGATCCCGTCGAGATGTGCGAGCACCGGCACGCGCGCCTCGCTCTGGACGCGCGCCACCAGCCCCTTGCCACCGCGCGGCACGATCATGTCGATCACGCCTTCGCCTGCCAGCATCGCGCCCACCGCGGCGCGATCAGTCACCGGCACCAATTGCACGGCCTCGCCGGGCAGACCGGACGCTTCCAGCCCGCGCACCAGCGCGGCGTGGATCGCGCGATTGCTTTCGATCGCTTCCGACCCACCGCGCAGGATCACGGCATTGCCCGACCCGATGCACAAGGCCGCGGCATCGGCGGTGACGTTGGGCCGGCTTTCATAAATGATGCCGATCACCCCGATCGGCACGCGCACGCGCGCAAGCTTCAGGCCGTTGGGCCGCTCGATCTCGTCGATGATCTCGCCGACCGGGTCCTTCAGCGTCGCCACGGTGGCAACGCCGTCGGCGGTCGCGGCGATGCGCTCGGGCGTCAGCTTCAGCCGGTCGAGCAACGCCGCCGACAGCCCGGCGGCAGCGCCGTTCGCCATGTCGATCTTGTTCGCGGCGAGGATGTCCGGCTCGGCATCGCGGATTGCTTGCGCCATGGCGTTCAGCCCGCGCGCCTTGTCCGCGCTCGACAGCCCGGCGAGCACGAGGGCCGCGGATCGTGCATGCCGGCCCATCGACGCAATCAGCGCGACGGGATCGATTTCGATGTCGACGGTCGTTTCCATGGCGCGCCGATTATCATGCCGACACCGGTGGCCAAAGCGCTATCGCCTTTCCTGCGGCCAATGCTATCCATCGCGCCATGAGCGGGGAATTTGCGGCAGCAGGCGATATCGCGACCGGGGCGCTGATCGGGCGAACGGTCGAACCCAAAGCGGGCGAACCCGGAATCGGACACGGCGCGCATGGCCTCTGCCTCAATTGCGGCACCGCGTTGATTGGCTCGTTCTGCCATGCCTGTGGTCAGAACGGGCATGTTCACAAGACCCTGACCTCGATCGGCCACGACCTCCTCCACGGGGTGTTTCATTTCGAAGGCAAGGTGTGGCGCACGCTACCGATGCTGGTCACGCGCCCCGGCGGGCTGACGCGGCGCTATATCGACGGCGAGCGCGCGCGCTTCGTGTCGCCGCTGGCGATGTTCCTGTTCTTCGTCTTCCTGATGTTCGCGACCTTCCACTCGCTGGAGGCCGGCCGCGAGTTCAATTTCGACGCCCCGCCCGCGACTACCGCAGAGCAACTCGCCAAGCTCGACGGCGAGATCGCGAGCACCCAGTCGAAGCTCGACCGCGCGCAGAAGCGCGTCGCCGCGGGCAAGGCGGATGAGGACGATCAGGACGATATCACCGGCGAGCAGGCGAAGCTGAAGGGGCTCCAGGCCGCCCGTGCCGGTATAGCGCTGGGCGGGAAAGCGAGCGTCCGGGAGAATATCGGCAAGATCGACACCGGCTGGCCCGCGCTCGACGAAGGCATCCGCAAGGCCAGTAAGAACCCGGAGCTCGCGCTCTACAAGCTGCAATCCTCCGCCTACAAATATAGCTGGGCGCTGATCCCGATCTCGGTGCCGTTCGTGGCGTTGCTGTTCCTGTGGCGGCGGCGCTTCAAGCTCTACGATCACGCGATCTTCGTGACCTATTCGCTGGCGTTCATGATGTTGCTCGCCACCACGGTGTCGTTGCTGATGACGATCGGCGCACCGGCCTGGCTCTATGGCAATCTGATCGCGTTTGGTCCGCCGGTGCACATCTTCTTCCAGTTGCGCGGCGCCTATCAGCTCAATTGGTTCTCGGCCCTGTGGCGCACGTTCGCGCTCGGGATCTTCGCCACGATCACGCTGACCTTGTTTCTGTTCCTGCTGCTCGGGCTGGGGTTGATGGAATAACCTTCCGGCGGAGCGCGATCACGATCATCGCGGAACGCTCCTCGGGGTGTGGTGACCAGCGCCGACGGCACAGAAATCGCCGCCGATCTGGATGTAAATCATTGAGAAAGATTGACCCTCGGGCGCGGCGATGGGCACCCTCCAACCGTGAGTCGAATACGATTCGCCTATCCGAGATGGGTAAAGTCGGTCCTTTGGGAGAAGTCACCATGAAGAGTCTGAAGATGATCGCCATGGGTTTCGTAATCGGCGGCGCCGTCATTCCTGCGGTAGCCGGAGCCTATATTCTTCCTGGCGGGAGCTTTGATGGGTGCCTGGAATGGTGTGACGAGAATGTCCCGGGACCGTCGGCCCACAACATGCTCTGCCACGCGCAGTGCGCGAAGGACTATCCACAGGGCCGCGCAGCACCGTCTCATGAACTGCTCGGAAAATTAGATTGATCAGCGGGAATGCGGGCAGGTGAGGTGCGGGCCGCCTATGGGTGGCCCGCATCGCGATCTCCCGCTTGATCCACTTTCCTCGCACACGCCCGCATGGTCCGGTATCGCGGACAATCGGCGGCAGCCGCCGGTTACGGCTGGCTTTCGATCAGCGTCATCAGGTCGCGCAGCGCGTCCGCCGGAAAGTCGATCGCGGCGACATGCGCTTCGCGTAGCGGTGGCGTGCCGTGCGTCTCCTCGGGAAAGCGCGCAATGCCCCAGGAATCGGCCTCGAACAGCGCGTGGTACGACCCGTGCAGCGCGGCGCGATCTCCGTCGACGAACACATACGCCCCGGGGCGCTCGTGGATATAGAAGGTCGTCATCATGATGATGCCGCGGGGTCCGGCATGATCGGCCAGCACCGGCACCGCGAGCAATGGGTTGGAGGGCATCGGGTAATCGGTCTCGCGGCCGGGCGGCAGCGCGACGATCCGGTCGAACCGTTCGGCGATCCGCAGCGCCTCGATCATCGGGCATTGTCCGCCGCTCTGCCCCTCCGGTCGCACGACTTGCCCGCGCTGGGTCAGCGTCTCGGTGCCATGTTCCAGCATTTCGCGCCGGAACGAGGCGAAGCCCGGCAACCCGCGCGCCTCCAGGAAGCGCACCCGTCGCGCCGCTTCGGTCAGGAAATCCTCGGGATAGCCGCGCGCGCGCGCTGCGGCGACGACGTAGCGATCGACATCGTCGAGCGACAGGTGCACGTCGTTGGGCAATGTGGGGCGCCGCCGGTGCGTGTCCGAAAACAGAATCTTGCGCTCGAACATACCCGTCATCCGTAAGGTCGCGGCAATGATGGACCCGCTATGGTTAATCCTTCGCAAAGATCGGCGAGCATGATTTTCTAACCGACCGGTTGCCCGGTTTTTGCGGGTGCGATAGGGAAAGGCCGTGGCCAGGTCGAAACTCCGCACCAACGATCCGATCGGACTGCGCAACCGTGTGCTCGACGTGGCGGCGCGATCGTTCCAATCGTCGGGCTTTGCCGCGACCAGCACGCATGACCTCGTGCGCATGGCGGGCGTTACCGGCGGGGCGCTCCACCACCATTTTCCGACCAAGAAAACGCTCGCGCTGGCCGTGATCGGCGAGCGCGTCGCGGCCGAACTGGGCGAGACCTGGGTGGCCACCGTCCGCGATGCGCCGAGTGCTGCCGCCGGCATCCTGCAGGCATTCGACACCGTCGCGGCTGCGCTCGACGCGCAGGGCTCCGTCACGGGCTGTCCGCTGGGGAACCTCGCGCTCGAATTGTCGCTGGTCGACGCCGATCTGCGCGGCGCGCTGGCGAGCGAATATCGCGTCTGGCGCGACGCCATCGCCGACCGCATCCGCCGCGATCATGCAGCGGGCGAGGCGTCTTATGCGCCGGATCCCGAAGCCTTCGCCAATGTCGTCATCGCCCTGTTCACCGGCGCGATGACCATCGCCAAGGCCGAACAGGATAGCAATGCGCTCAAGGCCGCGGCCGACCAGTTGCGGGCGATCATGCGATAGCCGCGACTTGGCGATCGATAAGGTCCGGTTATCCCGACCGGCTCGGCATTGATTGTAAACTACGAAGGATCGGGCCTAAACCGCTCGCGATATGATGGCGGAGGCGTCTGCCTGTCTCAGGCCCGCATTGGAGGTGTTGTCGTGCATAGATCGCGCATCAATGGCATTCTGATCGACTGCAACACGGACGATATCGATGCCGCCGCGCATTTCTGGGCGGAAGCGCTCGGCCGGCCGGTCGACCCCGATCATCCCGGCACGCGAGGCAATTACCGGATGCTGGCGACCCCTGAAGGCGAGATCAGCGTGCAGATCCAGCGCGTCGAGCATGACAGCCGGATCCATCTCGACATCGAGACGGACGACATTCCCGCCGAAGTCGAGCGCCTCCGGAAACTCGGCGCGACGATCGACACGCAAATGGAGCGCTGGGTGGTGATGCGCGCGCCGAGCGGTCAACGCTTTTGCGTTGTCCGCGTGCAGCGCGACGGATTTTCGGAGGACGCGATCAGCTGGGAGTAAGTGGCGATTGGCGGCACATTTCCCTCTCCCCTTGTGGGAGAGGGAGGGAGCGGCGCAGCCGCGGAAGGGTGAGGGGGAGTCACAGGCGATATCGCTCGTGAGTCCCCCTCACCCTTCCCACTCGCTTCGCGAGCGGGCCCCTTCCCTCTCCCACAGGGGGAGAGGGAGAAGCTGCATACACTCTCTCGCCTCGCACCGCGATCATGTTACCAACACGCGTGATCCATGTCCCGACCGCGCCCTGGTACCATTATGTCGGCGATCTCGCGGCCTGGGTGGCGGCATTTCTCGGCGCGCGCTGGGTCTATCGTTATCGTCGCGCCAGCGTCGACGGGCTCGCGCGCCAGACCGCCCCGGGATATTTCATCAGCCTCGCGGTCGGGGGCGCGCTCGGTGCCTGGCTGCTCGGGTCGCTCAACACGCTGCGCGACACGCGACCGGTGGTGTCGCACTCGATCGCCGGTGCGTTGGCCGGGGCGATCGTCGCGGTCGAAACGTGGAAATGGGCGCGCGGGGTGCGGGGATCGACCGGCGGGCCGTTCGTCATTCCGCTGGCGCTCGGCATCATCGTCGGGCGCTGGGGCTGCCTGTTCGCGGGGCTGGGCGACCAGACCTATGGCGTGCCGACCGCGCTTCCCTGGGGAGTCGATCTCGGCGACGGCGTGGCGCGCCACCCGGTCGAGATCTACGAATCGCTCGCCATGGCGATCTTTCTCGCGTTCTATTGGCGAGCGCTGATCCGGCGCCACCGCTGGGCGGTCGATCATGGCTTCCACGCCTTCGTCCTGGCCTATGCCGTGCAGCGATTTGCGTGGGAGTTCCTCAAGCCCTATCCATTGCTGATCGGCCCGTTCAACGTGTTCCACTTCGTGATGATCGGACTCAGCGCCTATGCACTCCTCTGGATCGCTCGCGGACGCGCCGCTTCATTCCCCGCCCGACCGTAAGGCCGCGCCCTATATCTTCCACGGCCAGACCACGAGCCTGTGCGAGACTTGCTTGGAGACCGTGCCCGCCAAGGTCATCATCGAGAACGATTGCGTCTATTACCTCAAGCGCTGCCGCTCGCATGGCGTGCAGAAGACGCTGATCAGCGACGACCTTGCCTATTGGCGCTCGCAAAAGGACTGGCTCAAGCCCGGCGACCGTCCTTTGCACACCCAGACCCGGACCGAGGCCGGGTGCCCGTTCGATTGCGGGCTGTGCCCCGACCACGAACAGCATAGCTGCCTGGCGATCGTCGAGATCAACTCGGCCTGCAACCTCGCTTGCCCGGTCTGTTTCGCCGATGCCGAGGACATGCATGGCGGGCATCTGCCGCTCGAGGTGATCGAGAACATGCTCGAGGCCCTGGTCGCGAGCGAAGGCGAGCCCGATCTCGTCCAGCTGTCAGGCGGCGAGCCGACGCTGCATCCGCGTTTCTTCGACGTTCTCGACGCGGTGAAGCGCCGTCCGATCCGCCATGTGATGATCAACACCAACGGCGTGCGCATCGCGCAGGAGCCGGCATTCGTCGATCGCCTCGCCAGCTACGCGCCCCGGCTGGAAGTCTATCTCCAGTTCGACAGCCTGGACGACGACGCGCTGATGAACCTGCGCGGCGCACGGCTGTCGCGCATTCGCCAGGCCGCGCTCGAGCAACTCGAACGCGTCGGGCTGTCGACCACGTTGGTTGCGGTGGTCAAGCGCGGGGTCAACGATCACGAGGTCGCGGCGATCGTCGACCATGCGCTCGATTGGTCGTGCGTGCGCGGCGTCACCTTCCAGCCGGTTCAGGACGCCGGGCGCAACGAAGGGTTCGACGCCAAGGCCAACCGCATCCTGCTCTCGCAGATCCGCCGCGAAGTGGTGAAGGCAGGCGTGTTCGGGGCGGAGGACATGATCCCGCTACCGTGCAATCCCGACCAGATCTGCATCGGTTACGGCTTGCGCGCCGGGCGCAGCGTGACGCCAATCACCTCGCTCTTGCCGCGCGAGCTGATCCTCAACGGCCCCAATACGATCAGCTACGAAGCCTATCCGGCGCTGCGCCAGGGCGTGCTCGATTTGCTCAGCCTCGCCACCACGCAATGCAATACCGAGGAGAAACTGGCCGGCGTTTTGTGCTGCCTGCCCCAGGCGCTGGTGCCGGCGGATCTCGGCTACGCCAACAGCTTCCGCGTCGTCATTCTGCAATTCCTCGACCGCTATAATTTCGACCTGGCGACGGTGAAGCGCAGTTGCGTCCATTTCGTCACGCCCGACCGACAGATCATTCCCTTCGATACCTACAACACCTTCTACCGCCCAGGTGCGGAGGGCGCCGGGGTGCTGGCGCGGGCACGGCAGGACGCGAGGAGCGGGCGATGAGGAATCTGTTCGGCGGCCTGCTCCTCGGGACCGGCATCCTGATCATGACGTGCAGCGGGCTGTGCTCGCTGGCGGTCGTGTTCATGGGGTTCGGCGAGGCGATGCGCGATCCCTCGATCATCATGCTGCCGCTGCTGGTCGGTGGGATTCCGTTCGCGATTGGCTTTGGCTTGTTTTGGTGGGGTAGGTGGCTGTTGAAGACCGTCAGCAAGGACCGCGAGAGCTGACTTTCTCCTTCCCCTTTGGGAGAGGGATTTCCGCACCCTACCAACCCCATACTTCCCCGCAGGCCCCCGCACCGCTAAACCAAGCTACATCAATAATCGGCCAAACCTCCGACTCGCATATTTGGGGCAAGCGAGCGGAGGAGGCCAAACCGACCGGAATTGAACCGCCGGGCGGGCCGGGGCGACCAAGGGGTCAATGGGCTGGGCGCGTCGCGATGGCATCGCCGTCGCGGTTTCGCCGGGCAGTGGGTGGGGTGTTGGGTTAGAATGCTGGATCGCCGCGGCTTTGTCGCTGCTTCACTTGCTCTTGGCGCAGCCGGGCCCGTTGCCGCGCGCGCTGCCCCTGGCGATCCGGCCGACGCCGCGACCGATGCCGATTGGGTCTCCGCCGCCGCGATCGTCGCACGGATACGGGCGCCGACCTTCCCCGACGCGACCTTCTCGATCCTCGATCACGGCGCCAGGCATGGCGCCCCGGCGCATGTCGCGGTCCAGGCGGCGATCGATGCCTGCGCCGCGGCGGGCGGCGGCCGCGTCCTCGTCCCCGCCGGGCTGTGGCGGATGAACGGCGCGATCCATCTCCGTTCGAACGTCGATCTTCACCTCGATCGCGACGCCGTCCTCCGCTTCGGCAAGCCGGGGGAGATCACGCTGCCGATCGTCCTCACGCGCTGGGAAGGGATCGAAGTCTATAATTACTCCCCGCTGATCTATGCGCGCGATTGCACCAATGTCGCGATCACCGGACCGGGCGTATGCGACGGCCAGGGCGGGCAGGGCTTCTTCCAATGGCGCCCGTACCAGGATCGCGACAAGGCGGCGCTGCGCGACATGGGAGAGGCCGGCACCCCCGTCGCCGACCGCCGCTTCGGTCCCGGTCATTTCCTCCGCCCGCCGTTCGTCCAGTTCTTCCGCTGCACCAACGTGCTGATCGACGGACCCAAGTTCGTCGACTCGCCGTTCTGGACGATCCACCCGGTCTATTCGACCAACGTCATCGTGCGGAACGTCACGGTGATCAGCCACCACCTCAATTCGGATGGCTGCGACCCGGATTCGTGCCAGGACGTACTGATCGAACATTGCCGCTTCGACGTCTCCGATGACTGCATCGCGATCAAATCGGGCCGCGATCAGGATGGCTGGCGCGTCGGCTTGCCCACAAGCAACGTTGTCATCCGGGATTGCCAGATGTCGACCCATATTGCCGGCGCGATCGCGATCGGCAGCGAGATGTCGGGCGGCGCCTCCAACATCTTCGCCGAGCGGCTGGAGGTCCACCACGCCAAACAGGCTTTGTATTTCAAGGCCAATCTCGACCGCGGCGGCACCATCGCCCAGGTCCGTGTGCGGGACGTGAAGGTGCGCGACAGCGACACGCTGATCGATTTCACCACTGCCTATCACCGCTCGCGCGGCGGCAACGCGCCGCCGACTTACAAGCAATTCACCGTCGAACGCGTCGATTGCCGCAACACCGTCCGCGCATTGCGCATCGTCGGGGTGGAGGCGGCGCCGGTTCAGGACGTGCTGATCCGCGACGTGACGGTAGGAAAAGCGCGCGAGCGAAACGTGATCGCACACACCCGGGACCTGCGGCTGGACGGGGTGCGGGTGAATGGGCAGGTGCTCGTGGCGTAGACGAATGCCCGCATTCGGTCGCGGAGGTACGAATTTTTTGGGGTAGCTGCTCCCGGGTGCCCGGCTTAGGCCGGTGAGATATGAACATTTCGGTGAAAGAGGGCTTTGGCGCCCTGACCGAGAAGGAAAAGCAGACCCTCCGCCTGATCGTTCGCGGCCACGACGCCAAATCGATCGCGCGCAGCCTTGGCCTCTCGGTTCACACGATCAACGAACGACTGCGCGACGCGCGCCGAAAGATGGCGGTGTCCAGCAGCCGCGAAGCCGCGCGCTTGTTGTTCGAATCCGAGGGCGGCGGGGCGGCGCCGCCGACCCCCGAATTGTTGCGGGACAGAGGAATCGGGGAAGCCGCAAGCCACGAGACGGTGGATCAGGGGATCGCGCCGATCAGCGGCGCAGGGCGGATCACCCGTCCTCCCTGGATCGTTACCGGAGTGCTGCTCATGACTTTTGCTCTTGGATTATTGGCCTTGGCCGCCTTGCCCCAGGTCGCGTCCGCACCGTCGCCGAAGCCCGCCGCCACCGACGTGAAACCCAATACGGAAGTCGTGGACGCGGCGCGTCAATGGCTGGCGCTCGTCGATCAGGACCGCTGGGACGACAGCTATCGCGCGACCGGTGCCTCCTTCCGCAAGATGAATACGGCGCAGGTCTGGACGGATGTGTCCGAAAAGATGCGGGCGCAGTTCGGCGCGGCGAAGTCGCGGACGTTCCTCAGCGAGCAGTACCTCCCCGCGCCGCCTTACGGCTATGAGGTCGTGAAGTTCCGAGCGAGCTATGCCAACAAAGCCGATGCGGTGGAGACCGTCACGCTCGATCGCGAGGAAGGCGTCTGGCGCGTAGTGGGCGCGACGATCGAGTGAGGTAGGACGGGCGAGTCAGATGAGCTGCAAGTCGACCGGTTTGGCCGCCGGGAACACCGTCCCGAGCCGGTCGCCGGCCAGGCCATATTGCCGCGCCGCGAGCCCGCCGATCATCGAGCGGTAATCGGTCAGGACGGGAAGGTCGCGGCCCTGGTTGAGCGTGGCTTGCGACAGCGCGACCTGCGGCCCCGCGATGCGCCCGCCATTCACGCCGCCGCCCATCACCCAATAGATGCTGCCATGGCCGTGATCGGTGCCCTTGTCCCCATTCTCGTGAAAGGTGCGGCCGAATTCGGATACGACCACCACCGTCGTGTTCCGCCAGGCATCGGGGCCGATCTCATCGGCAAAGCCGGCCAGGCCGCGCCCCAATTCGCCGATATGCGTCGCCAGATAGCCTTGCGCGCCGCCCTGGTTGACGTGCGTATCCCATCCGCCGACATCGACAAAGGCGAGGTTGAACTGGTCGCGCATCAACCGCCCGATCCGCCGCGCCGACAGCTCGAAGCCCTTGGGGCTGACCGCGCCGCGGCTCGCTTCCTTCATTTCCTCGTCGACCGTCTTGAACACGGCGTCGCGCACCTGGAACCCTTCGGCGACCGAACTGCCGAGGTCGCTCGCCCCGCTATGCTGCCCCTTGTACATCGCGGTGATCAGGGCGGCGTCCTTGGGCGGCACGGCGGGCTTCGACCCGACCGCCGCCAAGGCCACGTTGGGGATGACGGGGCCGCCGCGGAAGCAGAGCGGCAACTGGTCGGTGAACGAGATCGGCTTGTCCTGGCCGAGCGCCGCGGCGAGCCGCGCCATGAAGCCGGAATTGTAATTGCGATGGCCGCCGATCGGCTGGCCGAGCTCGATCGTGTCCTGGGTCTCGAAATGGCTGCGGCTCATGTCGTCGGTGCCGACGAACGGCACGAAGGCTATCTGCTTCTTCTGCCACAGCGGATAGATCGACTCCTTGAGCGCCGGGTGCAGGCTCCAATCGGCATCGAGCGCGATCGGCGCATTGGGGTCGGCCGGATCGGGTTTGCCGAGTGCGATCGTCGGGCGCGAGGCGTGATAGAAATCGTTTCCCGTCGGGGCGATGATATTCGCGGCGTCATAGGCCCCGCGCAGGAACACGACGAGCATCCGGCTGCCCGCTTGCGGCGCGGCGAACGCGCGCCCGGCGACGATCAGCGGCGCCAGCGCGGCGGCACCGGCGATAAGGTCACGGCGATCGAGCAACATAAGCCTTCTCCGTTCGCGTCAGCGATGCATGAATTCGGGCGATGACAGGAACAATGCGTTCCATTCCTGAGGCGAGCTGGCCTGGGTCAGCGCCGTCTTGGTCTGGCCCCCCAGCGCCGGCGCGACGGCGCCGTAATAAGCGGCTGTCTGCAGCTTGGGGAGGGCGGGTATCGGCGTAGCCGGGGTCGCGGGCGGAGCGGTGGCGGCGGACGGCGCGCCTGCCATCATCGCCGATGCCTCACCCATCCCCACGGCAGCCACGGCGGCGGGGGGCGCGGGAGGCTTGAACAACCCGGCCGCGCCGGCGCCGATCTGGCGGGCGATCTCGAACCGCACCGACATCTGGCCGGGTCCGGTCCACGCCGCCGATTCCATCGGATAGCCGTCGGGCGTTTCGCGCGCGTACAGGCCCTGGCCCATGCGGTTGAGCCAGCCGATGATCGGCTGCGCATTCACGATCACCCTGTCGCCGTACATCAGCCGCACCGACGAAATCGCGTAATGGACCGGGTCCTTGAACACGGTGCCGAGTGATTGCCTGAACTCGGGCGCGCGGATCATCGTGCGCAACACCTGCGCGATATCGCCGTCGCTCTTTTGCCAGGTCGCGGTCATGCGATCGACCACGGCGGAGGGCGGCGTGTCGCCCATGAAATAGGTTGCGAGCTGCTCGGAGACATGGTGCGCGGTGGCCGGCGACCGCGCGATCAGGTCGAGCGCTTCCTCGACCTCGCCAAAGCCGCTGCCCTTGATCGTGTGGCCAAGGAATTGCTTGTCGCCGAAATCGTGGCGGTTGGGATTGAACTCGAACAGCCCGGCGCGGACATAGAGCGCCTGGCGCTGCGGGCTGAGCTTGGGCGCATTGGGGCTGAGGTCGACCCCGACCCCGGTCAGGATCCGCGCCAGTTCCTGGACGTCCTTCTGCGTATAGCCCGACCCGACTCCCATCGAGTGAAGCTCCATGATCTCGCGCGCGTAATTCTCGTTGATATGGTTGGCCGCGTTCTGATCGTTGTCGAGATATCGCAGCATCGCCGGATGCTTGAGCGTCGCTTCCAGCAGGTCGCGGAACTTGCCCAGCGAATGGTCGCGGATCGTGTCCTCGTAATCGCCGACCATCGCGCGGATGTCGCGCTTCTGCGCCTGGACGTTGAAATGGTTGAACCAGAACCAGGTCAGTTGCTCGCGCAATTGGTCGGGCGCGTAGAGATCGCGTAGCAACGATCGCGTCGCCGCTTCGTTGGCGAGGGCGTTCATGTCCTGCTGATACGCCTTGCGCGCGGCATCGCGCTGGGCAGGGTCGGTGAGCTTGTTGGCATAGCGGCTCGCCGCATCCTGATCGACCACCAGCGCCGCCAGCGGCGTGCGGCTGATCCGCATCGCCGCGATCTGGGCGGCGGCCTCGGGCGGCAGCCTATCGTCAGGGCGTTTGAGCTGGGCGTCGAGCCAGCGGTTGCTGCCGGCCTTGTCGCCGTCGCCGGCCGCGGAAGCGCCCCAGGTCAGGCGGTTTGCCCAGGCCGCCGACTCTTGCGCCGCGGGGGCGGCCAGGGCAGGCGTGGCGATTATTCCGAACAGCAGAATTGATACGGAGCGTGCGCGCATATCGGCCATCCTTTGAGCGTCCTCTACGCTTCAGATCCTGAACCGCTCCTGTCGGGGATGAAAATAACCGTCGGTTTTTAATCGACTTGCCACGATTGGCTGGGGAAGAGCGTGGCCAACGGGCGGCGGCCGCCTCAGCTGCGTCATTGCGCCTCGCGCTCATCGTCCCCATATAAGAGCTATCGCATCGACGCTTCGGGCATGGTGGCGACTGAGAGACGAGACGCTCCCGCTCAACCGCCGAGGAGCTCGCATGTCCCGCGCCATCAACCTCAACGTCCCCTTGGCCGAGGTGACTGCCCTGTGTGGTCGCCGCAAGGTGCCGATCAGCGCGATCGAGAGCCTGTTGGACGGCGGCACCCGCGTGGTGCTGATGAACGTTGACGATACGGCGATCGTCGCCCGCGCCTTCAAATCGAAGATCATCAGCAAAACGGCACGGCGCGTGCCGGTCTTCTCGCGTTACCGCTGATCGATAGCTACCCGCGCCCGCGCCGCGGGCCGGCATCACCACCAGGAAGGAAGAGCACATGGCCAAGGCCCAGAAACGCAGCAACCGCGAAATCCGCAAACCCAAAAAGGTCGAGCCCAAGCCCGCGACGCCGCTCGCGGTCGACAAGAATGCGGTCAAGGTGACCCTGGGCAAGAGCTCGTAATGGCCAAGGCCGCCGCGCCCGAGCAGCCCGCGGTCGCGGCGGACGAAGCCTCGCCGCCGGCCGAGCAACGGCAGGAAAAACGGTTCTTTCGCGGCCGCCGCGATCAGCCGCGCCTGACGCCGGAACAAGTCGCGCGTCAGGGGCGCGTCGTCTCGTTCGCGCTGCAATCCTTCGCTGGGCCCGCCGCCGCGATGGCGTATCTCAACAGCGATCAGGCCGGGTTCGGCCGGCCGCTCGATTTGGCGATCGCAAGCGCCGAGGGCCTTGCCGCCGTCGAACAGGCGCTGGCGCTTCGCACGCGGGCGCCGGACTGATCATGATGGATCGCCTCGTCCCAGCAGGAATCGTCGAGCAGTGGATGACGCATCTGCGCCGTCAGCGCTCGCGCGCCAACGACATGATCTGGCTGATCGAACAGGGCGCCACCCTGCATGACGGCCAGGACGGCAAGCCGCTCCACGACGCGACCGAACGCTGGCTGACCGAGCAGCGCGAGGTGGTGGCCGACGTCAACCGGCTCGAGCAATTGTACAAGGACATCAACGAGCGCCGGGCGTTTTTCGGCCGGGTGGATCCGTCCGACGAAGTAGGCGGTCCGGGGAAGAAGAAGCCGTCCCGGCATTGAGGGGCGGGGTCGGATGAAGAAGAAGAAGCGGTGCGCCGAATGACGGCGATGGCTGCATCCTATCTCGACAGCGCCGCGCGCACCGCATCGGCGATGCGATGGCCCCCCAGCGCGACGCGGCGCTCGCCGGTAGTGCGGCGCGCGTCGCTATAGCCCGCAGGGACCGGCATCGCCGCGGCCGCCGTCACCGCGCCTTCATAAGTGCCGCCCTTGTAAACGACCGTCCGCGCCAGACCGAAACTCTCGTCCGCCCAGGACCGGAACGCGTCGGCATCGGCCTTGCCGGTCAATTCCTTGAGCGCCGATCGCGGCCATGTCTGGTCGATCCGGACGCGCACCGCCTCGACATTGGCGTCATCGTCCTCATCCCCGCCGACCGCATTGTCCCAATAAGCATGCAGGTCGATCGCCGCCCCACCCTCGGCGGGCCGGACGAAGGCGCTTTCGCCCGCGCGATCGCTCAGCGGAAAGCGGGCGGAGATCAGATGGCCGCCATGAAGCGGCTGCTGGATGTCGCCGGCCAGATGGAACAGCCAGCATAGCGACACCGCGCGATCCGCCGCCGGCGCATAGGCATCGCGCACGGTCGCCAGGTTCAGCCGATAGGCTTCGGCCGCCTCTCCGGTGCTCATTGCCAGCATCGCCGGCGGGACCTTGGCCGGGTCGGCCTGGGACGGGACCAGCCGCAGCCAATAATGCCAGCCGGGATGATCATAGGGGCCCTTGCGCGCATCGTCCGGCCAGCGCGCCATCAGCTCGAACAGCCGGCGAGTCCGCGCTTCTCCCGAAAACCCCGCCAGCGCGCGGTCGAACCGCGCCTTGTCGGGATGGTTCGCCATGATCGCCTCGATCTCGGCGATCAGCTTCGGATCGGTCCTGGCCAGATCGTCATAGGCGATGGCGCCGGTCACCATATGCCCCTGGTTCGACCAGGCGAGCGCGCCGCCCGACTGCACCGCCATGGCGGCGATGCACAAGGCGCAGGCCAGCCGCTGTTTGATCTTCATGGCGGGTGATCCTCTCCGATATGTTCTGCGTGCGGCGATTGGGTCGCCGGTCTGTCTTACGTTAACGTAAGTTGGGGGAGCCGAGTCAAGTTGCGCTCTCCAACTATCGGCGTGTCCTATGGCGCCGGCGGGCCGTCGCGAAACTGGGTGATGTACGCGCAGACCTTCGCCGTCGGCGGCGGCACCGTGCGCTATCCGATGGTCCGCACGACCGACGACACGGGCGGCGTCGCCTTGTCGGTCAGCGAGGCCGGCAACCTCGGCACCAATATCCTGGCGAACTATACGATCACCTTCGATTACGGCCGCTCGCGCATCTGCATGGACTATGTGCCGGGCTATGCGCCGGTGCCGTTCAGCCGCGCCGGGCTGCGCGCGCTCAAGACCGACCCGCAAACGATCCTGGTGAGCTTCGTCAACGATGGCGGACCGGCGGCGCAGGCGGGACTGCGCAAGAACGACAAGCTGATCAGCGTCGATGGCCGGAGCGCGCGGGAGTTGCGCGGCGGCGAGCTGACGCGCATGTTCACGCAGGCGCCGGGGACGCGGGTGCGGGTGCGCTATGCCCGGGATGGGCAGGAGCGGGACGCGGAGATCGTGTTGCGGGAGATGTTGGCGGTGCCGGGTGGGGCAAGGGCTAGCGTATGGTCCTCGCGACGGGGATAGGGCGAGGCGTCAGCCGTCCGACAGCGCGAGGGCGGTCGCATACAGTTCCGCCGGTCCAACGGGAACGAGGGTGATCTTGAATGCGACGATTTCTTTAGTCCATATGGCTTGACGGGTGATCCCGGCTGCTTTGACACAAATGCGCCCGCCGCCAAGTTCCGTCAGCACAAGATCGTCGAGCGCTTCCTGAGATGGCGAAAGGTCGAGTGCGGCAAGAACGGCAAGTTTCTGCGCCAGTTCCCGCGTCGCAGCCTGATCCTTACCCTCGATCCGCGCCGTCGCAGAGCCAATGCCAGCCACGCGCCCGGGTAGATCGACATAAACCTCTGGCCGGAAGACGATCGTTCGTTTCTCGAGGTCGATGTTAACTGTGCCCTGGCCTTCGCAACGCAGGCGGTAGAAGATCTCGTGACCCTCGATGATCGCCTCTTCCCACTCCCAGTAACGGTTGGTCTCGACTTCGAGTCCGCTAACGAGATTTTGGATGAACTTCAGGAACCGGAAGGTGATATCCCGCGGTCCGAGGAATAGTCGCACCGGCTTTTGCGCCGGCTGAGGGCCGCGCAGCCGCGCGAGGCGATCGCCCTCAGAGTGGATTGCCTTTATTACAGCTTCCTCGACGATCTTGGCACGCGCGCCATCCTCCACCTGGTCAGCAACGTGATCGGACTTGCGCTTGCGGCCTAGCAGCCCGCGCACCACCGGCGACCAGCCAAGCTTCGCGAGATTTGCGAGGTGCATAACATCGTGAAACCGATAGCCGTCGTCGTCATAGGCATTGTCAGTTAGCTCGTCACCGAGTTGCCGGCCCTGGTAGTACATGCGCGACCGGCCCTTGCCGACCGTGACGAACGACACTTCCATCTGCCGAGGAAACTGCTCCGCAGGCTTGTACGTCTCATCGTGGAGCGGCGTCGGATGATCCCGGTTTTGACGATAAGCAACCTTCACCATATTTCGACGCGCGATCTGGCTCAGGGTCAGACCGTAGCTGCTGGCAAGGGCGGAAACGTGCCAAGCGATTTCTCCGAGGATGTCATTGATCGGCCGGTCGGCTACGGCTCGATTGAGTTCAAGCTCTAAGTCCGGTAGCTTCTGCCGGAACAGCTCGGCGCTCAATTGCCAGAGGACCGCGAGGCATACTTCTACAAGCGTTTTATCCTTGGACCTCGCTGTCAGAAACGCGAGACTTTGATAGTCGTCGAACGTCATGACCTTGGTCTTTTTCGGGAAATGTTCAGCGGCCGCCAAGAAAGCGTCGCGCTTTGAACGATCTAGAACGCGCTGGATGCGACGCGCGCGCTCGTCCTCAGCGCCAATCTCTTCGCGAAGCTTTGCGATGTCGTGAGCGAAGATGTTGACCGGCTTCGCGAGATTGGCGTGCCTGGCGAGCGAGAAGCAGTACCACATAACATCGCCAAGTTCCTCGACAATTTCATCGTTAGGGGCGTTCCAGTTCTCCGATCCCCCTTCCCCAAGCAGTCTCTTTTTTATCGCCGCGACGACCGAACCGATTTCTGCTCCAAGCCCATAGATGGCGATTTCAACGCGCTGGTCTTCTGGCTTATCGACCGACTGGTCGCTGTCGACTACAAATCGATCATAGTCGGCGACCAACATTGGCTCGCACTCATCGTAACCTGGTTCCAACGAAGCAAATCCTTGTAAACAGTAATCGGCGCTTCTGTCCTAGCTAATATATCGAACAACAAAATGAAAAAGAAATTGAGAAAAATTCAATCCGTTTTGGATAGAAATCGTGTTTCTTTCACGGTTTCGTCGTCAAGTTTTTTGCGCCAAAATCATAAAAACGCGGAGTGAAGTCTTTGATGATTGCGCACGGAATAGACCTAGTCGACGTTACCTCCACGGCTCGTCTGCTCGCTGATCCCACCGATCAATTTCTGACGCGGTGCTTCACCGCAAACGAGCAAGCGAGCGCCGGTACCGGCATTGATCACCCCCAACGGCTCTCCGGCCGCTTCGCTACAAAAGAAGCAGTAATGAAAGCCCTCGGCACCGGTTTTGGAGAAGGCATAGGTTTTCTCGATATCGAAACCATCACGTTGGCGTCCGGCGCGCCTAGTATTGTCCTGTACGGCGAGGCGCGGCGCCGGGCTGAGCTACTCGGGATAAGTTCATGGCTCGTCAGCACTAGCCATGATTCCAACATGGCGATTGCGAGCGTCATTGGTCTGGCCGCCTAGGAGCCGCTGCGATAGTTGATCGCCCGAGTAAGATTAGAACGGCAGCCCTGCCGTAACTCGTTTTCGGCATCTGATAAGTCGGGCCTGTGCCTGATATGTCTTGGTTTCCATCGGCGTGCTCACGGCCTAGGCGCTTTCGTCGCGTGGGAGTGGGGTGTCAGGGCGAGAGTTTCCGAAAACTTCGTTCGGCACCGCTCCAGCAGCAATACGGTCGTTGATCCCCCATTTAGGAGGATACCAAAATTGGATTGGCTGTACCTGTGCCGAGAACTTCTGTTTGATGCGCGTGCGGCCAGTCAGGCCTGCAGCTTCGGGGTGGGCTACCCGAGCGTACTTATCGATCTCGCAGAACAAATTCTGGCAGTCGATTAGTTGCAATGGCCGCCCCCAGAGTGAGGGAAATTCGAGGCCCAGCCGCGCGCATTCCTGCTGCTGCCGGTCAGCCATCAAACGAATGAGCTCAGCGTCGCTCAGCCCGCCGGTATCGGCGAAACATTTGCGCAGGCCATCGCGCGCGCCCGGTCCCGGGATCACGAAGTCCATTTCAGAAAAATCGGTTACTTCGCTGTAATTGACGTCGGTGACGAACTGGTAGGCGAGAAAATCGCCGATCGTCGGATATTCACGCAGCAACTCGAAACCTTTTTGCATGGTGCGGGCCGACGCGAGCTTCTCTGGCAGCCCCTGCGCCATCATCATCTCGAGGAGTTTGAGGTGATTTTGATGCTTGGCCTTGCACCCGAAGGCCGAGCCGCCCGGCGGCATTATATAAGCAGCCGAGTAAATCCGATGCCCGGCGGCCATCGCCTGGGTCAGTACAGCATCGTAACGGTCGAATCGGTAGTCTGCGAAGCTGATCGGGCCGAGCGCCTTTTCGAGCCGCTCCCAGGTCTCAATCTTGTTGAACAGTTTGAAGAGCAGGATGCGGAAGACGACCTCATCGGTCGTATCCGGCAGGTCGTCACGGTAGATTACTTGGCGGATCAAATACTGGCTGACCCGGTCTGACGCCCGGTAGGCGTTGGTGAATTTGTAGACGGCCATCACCGGATTGTCGGTCCATGGCCAAGGATTGCCGAGTGTGCGGCGATAAAACACGCGCTGCCGTTCGGCGGCAAAGCGCCAGTAGCTCTCATAAACGGCGGTCGTCTTGGCCGGTGCAAGATGGTCTGAAATGATCGCGGGCGCGACGGATGCGGAGGCGGCGGGATAGTCGAACTCAAGGGTTTGCGGCGTAGCTGCGGGAATCTTCGCGGGGCGGGCGCGCTTGCGACCGCTAGAGGTACCAGTTTTGGTCACGGTGCGTCAGAACAGCTGTGCGGCGAGCTGGAGTGGCGGGGACGGCCGCTGCGCCGCCGGAGCCGGCGGCGCTACACATGCGCGGGCTGCCTCGATCAAGGGCTTCATCGCGCTGTCCGTCTTGCTGATCCGCTCAAGCTTGGCCACGCCGATCGTCACGTTGAGGCGCGCGAGCGGAATACCCATTTCCTCGGCCATGAAGGCAGCGAGCTGAGCGAGACCAAGATAATTGCCATAAGCCTTATCGAACAATTGCTGCGTGGCGTAGAAGGCGTTCGCGACCAAACCGGCCTTGGTCGGCACGAAGCTCACATGCTGAAGGCAAGGGAAACCGAGCTGGGCAGTCGCACTATGGTCGCGGGCGGGATCGAAGGTGGTTGCCTGCCACATCGACCGGCGCACGCCCGAACGGCTTTCATGCTGACTCAAAATCCACTCCAACTGATTACCGTCGCACGGGCCGCGGCCGTACATCACCAGCCGCTCGAAATAGAGCCCCCTGCCATTAGCTTTGGGATTCTGAACGCGATAGAAGGGAAAAGCCATTTTGTAGAACTGGAATAGCTTGGCGCGATCACCCTGCGCCATCGTCCAGAGCCGCTGCGGGAAGATAGTATAGGCAACGTCCTCTACGTCGCGCTTCTTCTTCTTGCCCAACAGGGCATCAAGTGCTGCGCGTACCTTGGGGTCCTCCGGGATGTTATACCCCTCTTTGAAACCACCAATCGTGAGAACAAGCGGGGCGATTTCGTTCCCAGGGTGCTCCAGAATGTGGAGCAGCGTCCGGGAATAGGCTTCGGACACGCTGTTTGCCGCGATCATCAACGGCTCAGGGTTTTCAGGTCGGGATGTTTTAGTCATCGGCATCATCCTCTAAATGGCGGAACTCAGCGCGCCCGACATATGCAGTTCGCGCGATACGCCCGAAGGCGGCCCAGTCCGTGCCTGGCCGGTCAATGCGGACCAGCCCCGGACGCTTCGCTTCGAACAAGCGTCCGCCCGCCAGATCGGCGACCGGAACGACGGCATCGCCATGTGCGACCGTGCCGGAAGGAAGCAGCAGCAAATGCCCCACCTCAGCGTCGATCGCATGGCCGCCCCAAGCCTCATCAGCGACGAGGAGCGGGCTCGGGGTCAGCGATCCCAGAATATGGGCGCGAAGCGTGCGCGGCGTGAATTTACGTAGCGCATCAGCGCGCACACGGCTGATCATCGCCTCGCCCCAGAGAAGGTGCGTGACCAGCGTCGAGTACCCAATCCCGAACTGGCAGGCGATGCGATAAATATCGATCGGGGTCGCGGTTTCCGGCTTGAGGCCACGGATTGCAAAGGCGTTGCGCAGACCCAGGGTCGGCAACAGCGCATAAGCAGCGAATGTATCTGCGCTGTATTCTTCGGGGACGTCCCACGGACGGACCGATTGGTTTTCGCGTAATTCGTCGATTGACGACCCGTGCCCGAGGAGGTGGTGACCAAGCTCGTGTGCGCAATTATATGCGCGGCGGGGCAACGGGCGCTTGCTGGAGAGGTGGATGCGTGGCGGCGAGCCTCGCTGGTACATGCCCTCCATATCGATGTCGTTGAACGTCACGCGAACCCCGTGTGCCTCTGCAATCGAATAAATGCAGACCGGGCTGACCAGGTCTTTGCCGGCTTTCAGCCGCGCGGTAATCGCTGCTTTCATGGCCTTGTCTGCCAAGGCGCGGCGGTTGTGCATCATCGTCTTGGCAAGCGCTTTCATGGGTTAGGCTCCCTTCTCGTCATCGTCGGACTTCATCGCGGCGATGAGCTTCAGGAGGCGGTCGAGGTCATCGGGCTTGAGTTTGCTGAGTTCACGGGCGGCAAGCTGGAGCTTGGGATCGTCAGTCGCAGCACGTTCGGGTGCGTCGCCGAGCAGCCACGACAATCTGACGTCATAGAGATCGGCGAGTTTTGCGAGTTCGTCGGCGGTGATCCGGCGATTGCCGGCTTCCATTTCCGAAATGGTTGGGCGGTGCATGTTCATCAGTTTCGCGACCTGCCCTTGCGAAAGACCAGCGGCCTCTCGAGCAGCGCGAAGGCGCGTGGGAATCGTTGTTGTCTTGATCGAAGGGGTCTCGTTCATTCCGCACCGACCTCTTCGGCTTCCTTGGCTTCCTGCTCTTCAAGAATCTTGAGCACGAGCGTGACGGTCTGGTTAATCGCGAGCGGCGCCTTCGTATCATCGTCGACAAAGATATTGGCTTCGCACGGGATCGACTTGCCGAGAGCGATACCGAGCATGCCAGCAGCGACCGGCCACACCTTACTCGTGAACTTCGGCAGAACCTCGGCAGGCTTCGTGCTGCCATCGATCGCAGGACAGTCTTCGCCGCTAAGCGATTGCACGGTCTGCAGTACTTCGATCAGCTTGGATTTAACGAAATTGGCGTCCATCGCGATTCTCCGCATCTTACTAGTGGTAAGATATGCTTACCACACCAGATGTCAAGGTCTGTCGTGCCCGCCGCACCATGCTATGAGCGCGCATGGAAGAGCTCACGTCCGTCCTCGAGCAAGCGACCGCGGGTATCGCTCCCGACTATTTCTATCTGAACCTCGATGGCGGCGACCCGGTCTATCGCGAGCGTGTCTATTGCTACGAACTCTATCACCAGATGCGCATGCGTTGGCCCGAGCAGACGCCCTTCTACCTCAACGGCGAGGTCGATAAGGCACGGCACCCCAAAATGATCGATCTGCGCGATCGTTTTCCCAAACCCGACCTACTCGTACACCGACCCGGCTATATGGAGGGCAACTTCGCAGTGATTGAGGTCAAATGCGAACGTGCTGACAAGGCGGGCCTCGCCAAAGATCTCGAAACGCTCTCATTTTTCGTCAACGAGTTCGGCTATCAACGTGCAGTTTACCTAATCTATGGAGATGGCGCAAAAGCGACACTTGCGCGAGCCCAAGAGGTCGCTCAGGGAATCGCCGGCCTCGGCGCGATCGAATATTGGGCGCACGAAGCGCCTTACGCGGCGGCGTTGCGTCTCTGAGCCGTTGATCGGGTGAGTACACGCAAATCCGTCGTTCCAGATACGAAACCGCCCCGCCGCCAAACTCTCCGAACAGAAAAAAGCCCTCCCCGCTCACACGGGAAGGGCCTCTCGCATCATAATAATCGTTGAAGCCTAAGCCCCAGCGGGCGCCGGATTCCCAAACAGCCCCGGCGGACGCCGCGTCTTCGGGATCGACGGTCCGCTTCTCGGCAATGTTGACGTCGTCGCCCTGCATCGCGCCACACCCGGGCGCTTTCCATCCCCCTCCGCAAACGCCCCCCAAAACCCCGATAAAATTAGGACTCCCACCCCCGCCGTGGTATGATGACTCCTGCCTCCAGACTCCCACCGGGTCGGAGCGCTTCTAAGAAATTGTTACCGGGTATGGCTCGCGTTTCGCGGGGCCTCTGGCTTCCGAAGGCTTCGGCCATGGAATTTTTTACGCCCGTATCTCATGACGCGTCCAGCAGCCTTGGCATGGCGCTGGTCTTCTCCTCCGCCACGCCGCTCCTTCTGCTTGACGCCAACCTCGTCATCAAGGCCGCCAGCGGCTCGTTCTGCAGCGCTTTCGCGCTCGATCCGGACAAGGTTGTCGGCGTGGGGCTGGCGAACCTTGGGCTGGGCGAATGGGGGATTCCCCAACTTCGCTCGCTCCTGGCGGCAACCGTCGCCGGCGATGCCGCGATCGATGCCTATGAACTGGATCTGGTGCGCCTCGGCAAGCCGACGCGCCGGCTGATCGTCAATGCCCATCGGCTCGACTATCTCGGGTCGGACGATGCCCGGATCGCGCTTGCCGTGCTGGACGTGACGGAGGCGCGGCTGACCGAAAAGCTGAAGGACGACGCCGTCCGCGAAAAGCATATCCTGTTGCAGGAGCTGCAGCATCGGGTGGCGAACAGCCTTCAGATCATTGCCAGCGTCCTCATGCAAAGCGCGCGAAAGGTGCAGTCGGATGAGGCGCGCAATCACCTGCAGGACGCGCATCATCGGGTGATGTCGATCGCGACGCTCCAGCGCCAGCTCGCGACGGCCAAGGCGGGCGACGTGGTGCTGCGATCCTATTTCACCGACCTTTGCGACAGCATCGGGGCGTCGATGATCTACGACCATCAGCTGCTGGAGCTCAGCGTGGTGGTCGATGACAGCATCACGAGCTCGGATGTGCCGGTCAGCCTTGGCCTGATCGTGACCGAGCTGGTGATCAATGCCCTGAAACACGCCTTTTCCGAACGAACGGGTCCGGGGAAGATCGTCGTTGAATATTGGTCGCGGCCGAGCGGGTGGCGGCTGAGCGTCGAGGATGACGGCGTCGGCATGCCCCGCGATCACGCGAGCTGGAAGCCGGGACTGGGCACCGGCATCGTCGATGCCCTGGCCAAGCAACTCGACGCCTCCGTGACCATCACCGACACCAATCCGGGGACGAGGGTGGCGATCGTCCACCTTAACGTGCCGGCGGCGGCACTTTAGGCGCCGCGGCTCGTTCAGCCGACAATCATTCCAGGGAATTCGTGCCGATGACCGATCCCGTGTCTCCCTTGTTGCTCTATGTCGAAGACGATCTCCTGATCCGGGAAACGATGGTCGAGAGCCTGGAAGAAGCGGGCTTCAAGCTATTGGTGGCCAACCATGGCGACCAGGCGGTGCAATTGCTCGTCGCGCACGCCGCCGACTTGCGGGGGCTGATTACCGACGTGAACCTCGGCGACGGGCCGGACGGCTGGGCGATCGCCCGGGAAGCGCGGCAATTGATGGCCGGCCTGCCCGTGGTCTATGTCAGCGGCGCCAGCGACCATGAATGGACGTCGGAGGGCGTGCCGGGAAGCACCATCATCGCCAAACCCTTCGCCTGTACGCAGCTGGTGGTCGCCATCTCCGCGCTGTTGGTCGTCTCGGACCATTGAGGCGGGAACCTCGGTAGCGGACTGAACCCGCGACGGAGCGGCCAGGCTCGGCGCCGCGCCGCACCGGGCTGCACGAGACAGCCGCCGGCCCGCACTCGCCATGATCTGGCCGCATGAGCCCTTATATGGCGACTATGCCTCGATACCGGGGCATCGACAGGGGGACCGCATCGTGCCTCGACCATTGGAGACTGCCGGGAACGAGGCCGACCTGCGCCTGGCCATCGAGCTTGCGGGGCAGGGCTTCGTTCGCCCGGTGCCTGGTGCGATCGACTGGTTGCCGGCCGCGGCGTCGAATCCGGACTGGAAGAGCTTCGCCGAATCGTGGAACCGGCTCGGGCTCGATCGCTACATGGCCGATGGCGGCCGCTATCGCCGGCGGCGTCATGCTGCCCTGGCGATCACCCGGGACGCGATCGTGCGAAAGCCGCACCAGCCGCATTATCAGAGCCGCGACTATAATCGGCTGAACGGCGATGTTCAGCGCTGGTTCGAGCCGATCGAGGACCGCATCGTCGACAACCCGATGATGCGGCACCTGCTTCGCGGCGCGACCGATTGCTTCGAGCGTGCCGGCGAGGGCGATGCGGCCGGCCCCTGGCATGTCGAGCTTCACCAGTTCCGGATCGAGGCCAATGCCCACGAGCCGGGCCGCCCGACCCCGGAGGGAATGCATCGCGACGGCGTCGACTGGGTCTTGGTGATGCTGATCGATCGGGTGAATGCCGATCAGGGCGTCACCGAAATCCGCATCGCCGGCCAGCCGGAGATCGACCGCTTCACACTGGCGGCACCGGGCGACACCGTGCTGCTGGACGATCACCGCGTGCTGCACGGCGTGACGCCGATCCGGCCGATCGATCCGGGCATGCCGGCGTATCGCGACGTGTTCGTTGCGACATGGAAGGCGGAAGACGCGGGCTGAGGGCGGGGTTCGGCCGTTCGAGCCCGCGCCACCGCAAAGAAAAGGCCCTCCCCGCTCACACGGGAAGGGCCTCCAATCTCAACTCAGGCTGAGCCCGTGATTACGCCCCGGCCGGCGCCGGATTCCCGAACGGGCCCGACGGGCGCCGCGTCTTCGGGATCGACGTCCCGCTGCTCGGCAGGGTCGAGGTCGTAGCACCCGCATCGGGCCGGTTGATATCCTCGCCAGCGGCGATCTGCTTGATCTCGTCGCCGGTCAGCGTCTCATATTCGAGCAAGGCGCCCGCCACGCGGTGGAGCTGGTCGATATTCTCGCTCAGCACCTGGGTCGCGCGCTTGTGGCCGCCGTCGATCAGCGACTTGATCTCGCTGTCGATCATCAAAGCGGTCTCGTTCGACATATTGTGCCGCTGGGTTTGCGAATAGCCCAGGAACGTCTCGCCCTGCTCTTCCTCATATTCGAGCGGGCCGAGCTTGTCGGACATGCCCCAGCGCATCACCATCGCGCGCGCCAGCTTGGTCGCCTGCTTGATGTCGCCCGACGCGCCCGACGAGACCTTGTCATAGCCGAAGATGATCTCCTCGGCCGCGCGCCCGCCCATCACGGTGGCGAGGTCGGCGTACATCTTGTCGCGGTGATAGGAGTAATTGTCGCGCTCCGGCATCGACACGACCATGCCCAGCGCGCCGCCGCGCGGGATGATCGTCGCCTTGTGGATCGGGTCCGACGCAGGTTCGTGGATGCGGACCAAGGCGTGACCGGCCTCATGATAGGCGGTCATCTTCTTTTCCTCGGGCGTCATGACGAGCGATTTCCACTCGGTGCCCATGATCACGCGATCCTTGGCGAGCTCGAACTGCGCCATCGCGACCAGCCGCTTGCCCAGCCGGGCGGCCATCAACGCGGCTTCGTTGACCAGGTTGGCCAGGTCGGCACCCGACATGCCCGGCGTGCCGCGCGCGAGGGTGCGCGCATCGACGTCGGGGGCCAGCGGCACCTTCTTCATATGGACCTGGAGGATCTGCACGCGGCCCTCGATATCGGGCAGCGGCACCGTCACGCGGCGGTCGAACCGGCCCGGACGCAGCAACGCGGGGTCGAGCACGTCCGGCCGGTTGGTCGCGGCGATGATGATGATGCCTTCGTTCGCCTCGAACCCGTCCATCTCGACCAGCAACTGGTTGAGCGTCTGTTCGCGTTCGTCGTTACCATTGCCCAGGCCAGCGCCGCGATGGCGGCCGACCGCGTCGATTTCGTCGATGAAGACGATGCACGGCGCCGATTTCTTGGCCTGTTCGAACATGTCGCGCACGCGGCTGGCGCCGACGCCGACGAACATCTCGACGAAGTCCGAGCCGGAGATGGTGAAGAACGGCACGCCGGCCTCACCCGCGATGGCGCGCGCCAGCAAGGTCTTGCCGGTGCCGGGCGAGCCGACCAGCAACGCGCCCTTGGGAATCTTGCCGCCCAACCGGGCGAATTTGGTCGGGTCCTTCAGGAACTCGACGATCTCCTGCAATTCCTCGCGCGCCTCATCGATGCCGGCGACGTCGTCGAACGTCACCTTGCCCTGTTTCTCGGTCAGCATGCGGGCGCGGCTCTTGCCGAAGCCCATCGCGCCCGATCCGGACGATTTCTGCATCTGGCGGATGACGAAGAAGGCGATCGCCAGCATCAGCACGAACGGCAGCGACTGGACGAGCAGATATTGCCAGATCGAGGGCGTCTCCTCGGGCTTGGCGACGACCTCGACATTATTGTCGATCAGGCGCTGGACCAGATTGGGATCGGGGACGCCGGCATTGGTGGTGAAGGTCGAATTGTCCTTCAGCGTGCCCTTGATCGCGGTGCCGGCGATCTCGACCTTCTTGACCGATCCGTCCTTCACCTTGGCGACGAAGCCCGAATAGGACAATTGCTGGCCCGCGGGCGTGGTCGCGCGATCGCCGAGCATCGCCACCAGCACTGCCAGCGCAACCGCGATACCCACCCAGAGCAACAGGTTCCGGGCCCAGTTGTTGCCGCCGCCGTCCTGGCCGGGCTGCTTGTCGTTGTCGTTCATCGTCGCAAGATACCTTTCGTACCCTTAAAGATAAGGCACCAAGCCTTAATGGCAATGGAACAACGTCGATCAGTGAGATCGGCGCGGCGGGGCCTCGCGAAAGCGCCACGCCGTGGGCGACAACGCCACCGCTACCACGTCGCCCAGCATCGCAGTGTCGCCCGATTCCAGCGCCTTGACCATCCGTACCAATGCGGAGCCGCGGATTTCGGCCGCGGGGTCGATTTGGCGGACGCATTGCTCGACCAGGCGGCGGACCAGCTCAAACGGCAGATTGCGCGGATCCAGCACCAGCGAATCACCCTCGGACGCGACTCGATCCGTCCCAAGCTGACGCACCATCCAGCCGATTGCATCCTCGGCATCGGCCAGAGCCGCGGCACTCGCCGCGACTCGCGCGGGGTCGATCCAGTCGATTTCGGCCAGCGCCTTGCGCAGCCGCGCGCGGTCGAACCGGTCGTTGACATTGCTCGGATCGTCGACCGCGACGATCCCCGCCGCCGCGACGATCGCGCCCAGCTCCGCGCGGCGCCAGCCGAGCACGGGCCGGATCACTCGCCCGCTCCGGGCGCGCACCCCGGCCAGGCCGCCGACCCCGGCGCCGCGGTTCAGCCGCATGATCAGCGTCTCGACCTGATCGTCGGCATGGTGCGCGGTGGCGATATGCGTCGCGCCGACAGCGTCGGCATGGGATTGGAGTAGATCGTAGCGCAAGGCGCGCGCCCGCGCCGACAGATTGGCGGTGTGCTGCGCTCGCTCGGGCAGGGTGCCGCGCAGCACGGCATGATCGATCCCGCGCGCCGCGCACAGGTCGGCCACCCACGCCGCCTCGTCCGCCGCTTCGGAGCGCAATCCGTGGTCGACCGTCGCCGCGAGGCAGCGATCGCCGATCAGCGCATGGGTCAGCAGCAGCAGCGCCAGGCTGTCGGGCCCGCCCGATACCGCGACCAGCACGCGCGCGCTGGTCGGATCGCACAGTTCGGCAAGATCGGCGGCGAACCGCTCCAGCGCCGTCGGGTCGAGCGCGCGCGTCAGCTCAGGTGCATTTGTTGGCGGCACGGCCCTTGTCCGCGTCGGCCTTTTGCGCGGCGGTCAGCTTGGCGCCATAGACGTCGCCCAGCTCGGTATAGACGCGGCAGATGTCGGTCCGCGGCTTCTTGAGCATTGTCAGCGCCTTGGCCAGGTTGAGCAGGCTGTCGGCGGCGCGCTCCCCATCGGGCAGCTTGGAATAATTCTCGTAATAGATCTGCGCCGCCAGATTGGGCTTGCCGTCATCCATATAGATCGTGCCGAGCAGGTTCTGCGCGCGGCTGACCAGACGGTGGCCGGGATATTTGCCGGCATAGCCCTGCAATTGCGCCTCGGCCTCGGGATAGAATTGCGCCTGCCACAAGCGATAGGCGTAATTGTACGCGTACATCGCCTTGTCGACCGCGTCCTTGCCGGCGGGCTTGGGGATTGCGGCGACCGCCTTGGCGCGGTCGGGGTCATTGGCGGCGGGGGCGGGTTTGGGCGCGGGGCCGCCTGCGGGCTTGGTGCCCGTTTTGACCGGCCCCGGCGCCGGACCATCGCTGACCGCGGCGGGATCGGCATCGCCCGGCGGCGGCGCATTGCGATCCTCCAGCGCCTTCAGCCGCGCGTCGGTCGCACGCTTATAGGCGGCGAAATCGGCCTCGAGCTGCTGCATCTTGTGCTCGTCGGTCTCCAGCCGCCCGGTAAAGCGGGTCAATTCGCTCTCGATCGAGCTCACCCGCTGCTCGAGATCGGCGAGCGGCGCGCTGGCTGGCGTGCCGGGCGCGGCGATCGGGGCGTTGTCCGGACCGATCTCAGGCTGGACCAGCGGCCCGGACGTGCGCGACACCGCACGCTCGACGGTGTTCATCCGCTTTTCGAGCTGGCCCAGCCGCGCATCGACCGTCCGGTCCTGCGCGTGCGCCGGCGCTATAATCGCCAGGCTCGCCGCCGCGATCATGACCGTCGTCAACAAACTACGCATACTCATCCCCAGATTGTCCCGCTGTCATTAACCTAACCCGGAACGCCTGCCCGCGCCACTACGCGGTAAGCGTTTAATCCACCCAATTTAAACGCTTCCCCGGCGAAGGCCGCGGCCCGGAGTCGAGGAGTTGGAGTTGGCTCCCCGCCACTGCCAGCGCGCCGCGGCTGGGCCCCGGCCTTCGCCGGGGAAGGGTATTTTCCTTGCGTCCGACCTAAGGCGCCGATGTCGGCGCCGCGGCGGGCGACGGCACCGGATCGGGCGTTGCCGAGGCGGTGGGCTTGTCGCTGGGCGGGCGGAAGAAGTCGGGCACCTCGTTCGATCCCGACCGTCGGCTTGGCGCCGCATTGGGGACAGCAGCGGCGGGAGTCGGCGCGGCCGCAGGCGCCGCGGCGGTCCCGCGCGCCTGCAATGCCGCGGCGCTGATCGGCACATCCTTGATCGCGCGCTTGCCGTCGCCCAGCGCCGGCACCGCCGATCCGTTGATCGTCACCTGCACTTTGTCGGGCCGGCCGATATTGATCATCGGATTGGCGGCGTCGGTCGGCAGCGAATATTGCTCGCCCGGCTGCATCGTCTTCTGGATCAGCGTCTTGCCGGTCGCATCATAAACCCGCAGCCACACGGCGTCGGTCGCGGTCAGCACGACCTGGCCGCCGGCAACGGGCGTGGGAGTGGCTTCGGGCGCGGCGGCCACGCTCGCTTCGGCGTCCGGGGTGGCGAGCGCCGCGGGCTCTTCGCCGGTGCCGCGCAGCCATGTCGTTCCGTACCAGATGCCGACGCCGACCAGCAGCACCAGGGCGATGATCGCGGCAATGCCGGCGATCCCGCGCGACGGCACGCGGCGCGGATCGGTCGGCTCATATTCCTCGAACCGCGTCGCCGGCGACAGCGGCATTTGCGGGCTCTGGCGCAATTCGGCGGCGATCGCCCGCTCGTCGAGGCCTACGGCGCGCGCATAAGTCTTGGTGAAGCCGATCGCATAAGCCGGCGAGGCCATCCCCTCTAGCCGGTTATTCTCGATCGCTTCCAAATGGCGCATCGGCACGCGCGTCTTGTTGGCGATGTCGGCCAGGGTCAGGCCCAGCCCCTCACGCGCCTCTCGCAGCTTGTCGCCCACGGTCTTGGGGAATAGCGACGCCTGATCGGGTGCGCCCGTCGCTTCGTCCTCGTCCATTACCATCTCCGGCGGATAGGGGGTTGCGACCTTGAATCGCCATCCGCCGGTGACGGCTGTCGGCCAAAGCGGGTAAGACTGTCAACGGCGCGTTAGCGGTTTCGCCCCTGGCTCAGGCCAATTCGACATGGTTTTCGGCCGCCCAGCCGGTCAGCACCGCGCGAAGGTCGCGCGGCGGCTTGACCAGCAGCGTGTCCATGAAGCGCATCGCCTTGCCGCGGTCGAGGCTGCGCACCATCGCCTTGATCGGCCCGACCGCGGCCGGGGTGATCGACAGCCGGTCGATTCCCAGCGCGATCAGCGCCAGCGCCTCAAGCGGTCGCCCGCCCATTTCGCCGCACACGGTCAGCGCGACGCCGGCCGCGTCGCAGGGCGCCACCACGCGCTTGAGGAAGCGCAGGATCGATGGCGACAGCCAGTCATAGCGCTCGGCCAATTTGGGATTGGCGCGGTCGGCGGCGAACAGGAATTGGGTCAGATCGTTGGTGCCGACCGACAGGAATTGGATGTTGGGCAGCAACAGGTCGAGCTGCTCGGCCAGCGCCGGCACTTCGAGCATCGCGCCATAGCGGATTTCGCTCGGCAGACGCTTGCCGCGCTTGCCCAGCCACTCGCGCTGCGCCTCGAACAGCGCCTTGGCCTCGTCCAGCTCCCACGCCTCGCTGACCATCGGGAACATGACGTTCAAGGTGCGGCCGCCGGCGGCTTCGATCAGCGCGCGCGCCTGCGCCTTCATCAATCCGCCGCGTTCGAGCGCGAGCCTGAGCGCGCGCCAGCCCATCGCCGGGTTTTCCTCATCCTCGTCCTGATGGTTGAGATAGGGGAGCGCCTTGTCGCCGCCGATATCGACCGTGCGGAACACTACCGGCTTGTCGCCTGCCGCGTCCAGCACGTCCTTGTACAGCCGCAATTGCCGCTCGCGCTGGGGCAGGGTGGCCGACACCAGGAACTGGAATTCGGTACGGAACAGCCCGATCCCGTCGGCGCCGGTGACGTCGAGCGCGGCGACGTCGTCGCGCAGGCCGGCATTGACCATCAGGGTCAGCCGCTCGCCGTCGAGCGTGACCGGCGCTTCCGACTTCAATGCCGCAAACGCCGCTCGCCGTTTCTGGCGGACCAGCAATTTGGCGTCGAATGCCTCTTCCATCGCCGCGGAGGGGCGGACCAGCACCGACCCCGCCTCGGTCACGTCGAGCAGCAGCAAGTCGCCGTCGGCGATGGTCTGGCGAACGCCGCGCACGCGCCCCAGCACCGGCACGCCCATCGCCCGCGCGACGATCGTCACATGCGCGGTCAGCGAGCCTTCTTCCAGCACCACGCCCTTCAGCCGGCGCCGGTCATATTCGAGCAATTCGGCCGGGCCCAGATTGCGCGCGATCAGGATCGTATCCTGCCTGAGGCCCAATTGCGCCGCGGTGCCCATCTGTCCCGACACGATGCGGAGCAGGCGATTGGCCAGATCCTCGAGATCGTGCATCCGATCCTGGAGCAACGGATCGCCGATCTGGCGCATCCGCATCCGCGTGCGTTGCTGGACGCGCTCGATCGCCGCCTCTGCAGTTAGGCCGGAATCGATCGCCTCGTTGATCCGCCGCGACCAGCCTTCGTCATAGGCGAACATCTTGTAGGTCGCGAGCACCTCTTCATGCTCGCCGTCGACGCCGAACTCGGCCTGTTGCGCCATGCGGTCGATCTGCTCGCGCATCTTGTCGAACGCGGCATAGACGCGGTGGCGCTCGGCCTCGGTGTCTTCGGCGACGGTATGTTCGATGGTGATGCGCGGCTGGTGATAGACCGCATGGCCGATCGCCATCCCCTCGACCAGCTTGAGACCTTCCAGCCGCGTCGCCGCGGTCGATTGCGGGCGCTGCGCCCCGTCGCCGCGCTGGTCGATCAGCCCGGCATTGGCGATCAGCTCGCTGAGCACCATCGCGACCGTCTGCAGCGCCTCGATCTCGACATCGTCATACTTGCGCGGCTCGGCATGTTGGATGGCGAGCACGCCGACCGCCTGCTCGCGGCGGATGATCGGCACGCCGGCGAACGAGTGGAATTCATCCTCGCCGGTTTCCGGCCGATAGGCGAAATCGGGATGCGACGCTGCCTCGTCCAGATTCAGCGTCTCGACATTCTTGGCGATCGTGCCGACCAGGCCTTCGCCCAGCGCCATCTTGGTGACGTGCACCGCCGCCTGGTCGAGCCCGCGGGTGGCATAGAGTTCGAGCAGCCCTTCGCGCAGCAGATAGATCGAGCAGACTTCGCTATCCAGCGCCTCGCCGATGATCCGCGCGACCGCGTCGAGCTTCGCCTGCGCGGACGATCGCGCCGCCATCACATCGTGCAGGCGGACCAGGATTTCTCGCGCGGAAGCTGCGGCGGTAAGCGGCATGCCGAAGCGCTAGCAGGTTGGCGGCGGCGGCGCCATGACCGGACATTCGAAGAATTTGTAGGGCGCCGGCAAGTATTGAGCCTGATATGGCCGGCTCGTCCAGCGTCCCCGCCAGCATCGATCGATCATCGCGGCGGAACCGGATGTGCCGTCAAATGCTGTGCTGCTGATACACATTGGGGTTTGCACGGCGTTGAAGAACTTCCTCAAAAAGCTGGGCCCCGGCCTGGTCACCGGAGCGGCCGATGACGATCCAAGCGGCATCGCCACCTATTCGCAGGCCGGCGCGGCGTTCGGCCCGGTGCTGTTATGGACGATGGTGCTGACCTATCCGTTGATGAGCGCGGTGCAATTGATCAGCGCCCGGGTCGGTCGCGTGACGGGGCACGGCCTCGCCTGGAATCTGCGCCGGGCCATGCCGCGATGGATCGTGATGGTTCTGGTCGGACTCCTGTTCGTCGCCAATACGATCAATATCGGCGCCGACCTTGCCGCAATGGGCGATGCCGCCCGATTGGTCGCCGGCGGCGGTGGCCACCTTTTCACGATCGGCTTCGCGATCGTCTCGCTGCTCCTCCAGCTCTTCATTCCCTACCGCAAATATTCGTCCTTCCTGAAATGGCTGACGATGGTGCTGCTCGCTTACGTGGCGCTCATCTTCATCGTGAAGGTCGATTGGGTGGCGGCACTGCACGGCATGGTCGTCCCGACGATCCCCGGTACGGCGGCGGTGACGGTCGTCGTCGCGATCTTCGGTACCACGATCAGCCCCTATCTGTTCTTCTGGCAGGCGTCGCAGGAAGTCGAGGAGATCGACGTGGTCGACGAGCGCGAGCCGCTCAAGAAATCCCCCGTCCAGGCGGCGGACGCCGAAGTCCGGATGCGCTATGATACCTTTGCCGGCATGGCGATTTCGAACCTCGTCGCCATCGCCATCATGCTGGGTACCGCCGCCACGCTCCACGCCGCGGGTAAGACCGACATCCAGACCGCCGCCGACGCGGCCAAGGCGCTGGAGCCGATCGCCGGCCAATTCGCCTTCGCGCTGTTCAGTCTCGGCATCATCGGCACCGGCATGCTGGCGGTGCCGGTGCTCGCCGGATCGACCGCTTATGCGATCGGCGAGACTGCCGGGTGGGAAACGGGCCTCGAGCACAAGCCGCGCAAGGCCAAGCTATTCTATGCCGTGATCGGCGTGGCGATGGCGCTCGGCGTCGCCATCGATTGGTCGCCGATCAGCCCGATCAAGGCGTTGTTCTGGAGCGCGGTGATCAACGGCGTCGTCGCCGTGCCGATCCTGATCGGAACGATGCTGGTCGTATCCCGGCGGTCCACCATGGGCGACTTTACCGCGTCGACGGTGTTGAAGCTGTTCGGCTGGGCGAGCACCGCCGTGATGGCCGCCGCCGTCATCGGCATGGCCGTGCTGTCGGGCTAGACTTGGTTTGCGGTGCCGGCCCAGCGAAGCTGAGAAGGACTCGAGCGAGGGAGAGAGAGAAGGAGGAAGCGATGGATTGGCTGACCGCTCTGATCGGACCCGATGATGGCAGCGGCTCGACATGGCAATTCTGCGTCCGCGCGCTGTTGCTGCTGCCTTATGGCATCCTCTGTATCCGCATCGCCGGGCGGCGGACCTTTTCGAACCTGACCCCGCTCGACATTTTCGTGGCGATCGTGGTGGGGTCGAATATCAGCCGGGCGATGACCGGCAAGGCGCCGTTCTTTGCCACTTTGGCCGCGACGCTTCTGCTGGTCGCGCTGCATCGCTTGCTGGCCATGGCGACGGTGCGTTCGAACCCGTTGGCGCGGTTCATCAAGGGGCGCCCGGTCAAACTGGTTCGCGACGGTAAGGTGGATCGCGCGGCGCTGCGATCGAACCACCTCAGCGACGATGATCTGATCGAAGCGTTGCGGATGGAGCAGGCGGCGCGGGTCGAAGATGTCGCGCTTGCGACCTTCGAACGCGGCGGCAAGATCAGCGTCGTGCCGAAGTCGAAGGCGCAGGAAGCTTGACCATCCGGGCGTCAGGTCAGCCTTTCGTGTTCGCCTTGGGCTTGGCGGCAGCCTTCTTCACCGGCGCCGGGCGCTCGGGCGCGGTAAACGTCGCACGGTCCCAATAGCCGCGCTGGAGCGCGATCCGGCCATCGATCACATGGAAGAAGCCGCAGCCGAGCCGGTCCTGCGGATCCTTCCATTCGAGGATCGCCCATTCGCCGTCCTCGAACAGATTGACCGGCACGCATTCCATTTGGGCCGCCGCGAATTCCTTCACGAACATCGCGTGGATCGCGTCGCGACCTTTGACCGGGTACGAGGCGACCTGATGGTTGGTGGCGTCATCATGATAGAGCGCGGCGAGCGCATCGGGGTCGGCGGCATTGAAGGCCGCGATCCAGCGCCGCACCACGCCCTTGGGCGTAGCAATGGGAAGGCTCATCGGAAGTTGTCGGCGTAGCTCTGGAGCTTGAGCGTGCGCGCGGGCGTCGGCACGATGTGGAAGGCGAGCCCGACCTTTTCGGCATAGGCTTGCGCGGCCTCGGCCGTGGGGAAGCCCAGTCGGACCTGTTCGCGCGTGTCGCCCGACCCGGCCCAGCCGGTGAGCGGATCGGGGCGCTTGGCCTCGGCGGGTTCGAATTCGAGAATCCAGCGATCGGTCCGGTAACGTCCGGACTGCATCGCGTTTTTGGGACGCTGATAGATACGGGCGGTAGGCATGACTTTTCCCTTATCCTGACTTTCCGATCCTTGCATCGGCTTTTTTGGTTCGGAGCGTCGGGTTTGCGGCGGCCGGATCGTCGGGCCAGGGATGTTTGGGATAGCGCCCGCGCATTTCCTTGGCGATTGCGGCCCAGCTTCCGGCCCAGAAACCGGGCAGATCGCGCGTCGTCTGGATCGGGCGTCCGGCCGGAGAGGTCAGGCTCAGCACCAGCGGCACGCCGCTGGCGACGACCGGATGCGTTGCCAGCCCGAACAGGGCCTGTGGGCGAAGCTCGACGGTCGGGCCGGCCTCGGCGGCATAGTCGATCGCATGGCTCGATCCCGCCGGCGTTTCGAGCCGGGCGGGAGCGATGCGGTCGAGCGCGCGCATCGCATCCCAGCCGGCGAAATTGCGTAACGCTTCGGCGAGGTCGGCGTCGGTCAGTTGCGACAAGCGGCGCTTGCCGTCGAGCAGGGGGGCAAGCCAGTCGTCGAGGCGGGCAGCGAGCGTTTCGTCGTCGAGTGCGCGATCCCAGCCATGAGCGGCGGCGAACGCGGCGCGGTCGCGGAGCGCGACCGACGCCTCGCCCCAGGGCAGCAGGTGCAGGCCGTGGTCGCGGACGCCGTCGACGAGCGCAGCCGCGATCGCGACCGGATCGGCGTTCGAATCGGGGCCGCGCGACAGAGCGATCGCGCCGAGGCGGCGTTCGCGCACGGCCTCGACGCCGCCGGTCGCGGGATCGAAGGCGAAGGTGCGGCGCGTTTCGATCCTGTCGGCGAACAGGGCTTCGACGGTCGCCTGGTCGATCGCCGCCGCTGACAGGATACGCGCGCCGGCGGCGATACCCTGCGTCTCTGCGACGGCGAGCCATTGCGCGGTGGCGAACGGGTCGGTCGCGTCAAGCTTGAATCCGCGACCGCCGACCGAGGCCCAGCGCTCGCCGGAGGCGTCGCGCCGACGGGAGACGCGGTCGGGGAAGGCGAGGGCGATGGCGATGCTAACGCCCTCTCCCCTCTGGGGAGAGGGTTGGGAGAGGGGCAGTGCGGCAGGCGATCGGCTCATGCCCCTCTCCCCGGCCCTCTCCCCAGAGGGGAGAGGGAGAGTGCTTGACCACCGTTCTGCCAGTCGTCGCGCACTCTCGGCGCGCCGTCCGCGTTCGGTGCGGAAGCGGCGGGCTCTGGTTTCGAGGTCGGTTCCGGGACCGCCCAGCCCGCGCTCTCCCAGCAGCACCGCAACCTCCGCCGCCTCGCGTGCCAGTCCCATCTCCCCCGCCCGGACCAGCATGTGCGCGAGCCGCGGCGGCATCGGCAGTTTCGCGATTGCGCGGCCGTGCGCAGTGGGTCGGCCATCGACGTCTAGTGCCTCGAGTGTAGCCAGCCGCGTGCGTCCTTCAGCTACCGCGGCTTCGGGCGGCGGATCGAGCCACGCCAGCGTACGCGGATCGGCGACTCCCCAGAGCGCGCAATCGAGCACCAACCCCGACAGATCGGCTTCGAGGATTTCGGGCGGGTCGAAGCGCGGCAGTCCTGCAGTCGCGGCTTCTTCCCACAAGCGATAGGCGACGCCCGGCCCTTGCCGTGCCGCGCGCCCGGCGCGCTGGGTTGCGGCGGCCTGGCTGGCGCGTTCGGTGACCAACCGGGTCATCCCCGCCGCGCGATCGTAGCGCGGGCGGCGGGCGAGCCCCGAATCGACCACCACCCGGATGCCGTCGAGCGTCAGGCTGGTCTCGGCGATACTCGTCGCCAGCACGAGCTTGCGCATGCCGTCGGGCTCGGCGGCGATCGCGGCACGCTGGTCGGCCGGCGCGATCGTGCCGTGCAGGCGATGGAGGCGCACGCCGGGCAGATCGCCGAGCCGCTCGGCCACACGCTCGATCTCGGCGACGCCGGGAAGGAAGGCGAGCACGCCGCCTTGTTCCTCGCGCAGCGCCAGCCGGATCGCGGCAGTGGCCTCATCCTCGATCCGTGCCTCCCCGCGGCGCCCAAGATAGCGGAGGTCGAGCGGATGACTGCGGCCTTCGCTCTCGATCACCGGCGCGTCCCCGAGCAGTTTCGCGAAGCGCGCGCCGTCGAGCGTCGCCGACATGGCGATGAGGCGAAGGTCGGGGCGCAGCGAGCCTTGCGCGTCGAGCGCCAGGGCCAGGCCGAAATCGCTGTCGAGATTGCGTTCGTGGACCTCGTCGAACAGCACCGCCGAGACTCCGGCGAGTTCGGGATCGGCCTGGATCCGCGCGACGAAGATGCCTTCGGTCACCACCGTCACGCGCGTCGCGGCCGAACGCTTGCTGTCCATCCGCGTCGCATAGCCGAACGTCTTGCCGACCGGCTCGCCCGCCAGCATCGCCATCCGCTCGGCGGCAGCCCGCGCCGCGATCCGGCGCGGGCTGAGCAGCAGGATTTCGCCGTCGCACCAATTCTGGTCGAGCAACGCGGGCGCGACCGCGGTGGTCTTGCCCGCGCCCGGCGGCGCCACCAGCACGGCATTGGGCCCGGCGTCCAGCGCCGCGAGCAGCTGGGGAAGGACGGTTTCGACAGGAAGGCGGGGCGGTTGCATCGGCGAACGCGACACGTGGCAGAAACTTTCCGACGATGACAGCCCAGTGTCCTAGTATCTCCCCCATTTGCGGTGCTAGGCAGGTCCAGCATGCACGGCCAGCACGACCATAGCCACGACCACGCGCACGATCATGAGCATGATCACGCGCACGACCATAAGCATGGTCATGGCCACAAACATGGGCACGGCCATAAGCACAAACATGGCCACGGCCACGATCACGGGCCGCTGACTTTCGATCGCGCCTTTGCGATCGGGATCACGCTCAACATCGCCTTCGTCGTCGTCGAGTTCGGGCTGGGATTCATTGCCCATTCGGTCGCGCTGATGGCGGATGCCGGGCATAATCTGTCCGACGTGTTCGGGCTATGCGTCGCCTGGGCCGGCGCCACGCTCGCGCGGCGCGGTCCGTCGAAGCGCTTTACCTATGGGCTCAAGGCCTCGACCATCCTGGCCGCGCTGATCAATGCGCTGCTGCTGCTGATGGCGATGGGCGCGATCGTGTTCGAAGCGGTGATGCGGATCGGCGATCCCGCGCCGGTCAAGGGCGCGGTGGTCGTGGTGGTCGCCGCCGCCGGTATCCTGGTCAACGCGGCGTCGGCCTGGCTGTTCGCGCGGGGGCAGAAATCGGACATCAACCTGCGCGGCGCCTATCTCCACATGGCGGCCGACGCCACCGTCTCGGCCGGGGTGATGCTGGCCGGCGTCGTAATCTGGTTCACCGGCGTCGAATGGATCGATCCGGTGGTATCGATCATCGTGTCGGCGATCATCTTCTGGCAAACCTGGGGCCTGCTCCGCGAAACGATCGAGATGTCGCTGAACGCGGTGCCGCGCGGGATCGACTATGACGAGGTCAAGGCCGCGCTGGCAGCGATGCCCGGGGTCAGCGCGACGCACGACCTTCATATCTGGCCAATGTCGACCACCGAGACGGTGCTGACCGCGCATCTGGTGATGACCGAAGAAACCGAGCCGGCATTTCTGGGCAATGCCGCGGCGATGCTGCAGAAAAGGTTCGGCATCGCGCACACCACGATCCAGATCGAACGCGGCGCCGATTGCGGGACCGATTGCTGATCCGAAGGCCGCCGATATCACCGCACGACGCGTGCCCAATGCTCGCGCGTCACCGTCCCGGTCAGGATCTTGTTGCCGAACACCCGGCGCATCGCCGCGGCATCGTCGCCATTCATCATCACGACCCGCGTTCCGCCATTGGGCAGCGATTCGATCGCGCTGATCTTGGTCTGATGCTTGACGCACAGAGCTTCGACCGAGGCGCGGTCGAGCGAGACGTTGATCGCGCGGCCGGGGCCGGGATTGCTCCAGCTGTCATGGCCATTGGTCGCGGGAATGGTCGGCATCATCGGCTTGCTCTCCTAGGATTAGCGGGAGCACGAACCTCTCTCAGTCGCGCCTATGCTGGAGGCGGGAAGCGCGATAGGCACGCCTTAGGCGGAGGCTCGCCGAAAAGCCATGTATTTCGCCCCGATGGCGCCTGTTGCGGCATAGATGGGCGAATTGATGCGAGGCGATCGGCAAAGTGTGCTATCAGAAATCATCACCTGACCGATTTTGCAGGCATCTTGTGACCGGGAGCGCTTACGCTTTCGCCTGCTGACGAGGCGTGCCCTTTGGACACCAATTATCTTCTGCAACGCGAGCAGATCTCGCTGATGATGGCTCGCAAAGCCACCTGTTCCTCATCGCGCCTGGCGCATGCCGGGCTCGCACAGGCCTATGGCAAGCTGCTCGCCGCCGGGACCTTCCCGCACCGAAATTTCAGCCTTGCGCCGGCCAATGACGCTCTGGACCCGAGCGAATCCCCCGATCGCGGCCGCGCCGACGCGTGAGCGGCCGGCCCGGGGCGCAGGTATCGACGGTCGAGCGCGCCTTTGAACTAGCGCGCTCGGGCAGGTGCGCCACGGTGGACGACATCCGGCGCGTGTTGACGGCCGAGCGATATTCGTCGGTTCAACCGCATCTGGCGGGGCCGTCGATCCGGCGCGCCTTGCTCGCTCTGTGCAGGGCGGCCAGGGCCGCGAATGACCCCGACGCCGGCTGACGCTGGCATGTCCGCCTTTAGGCGGACATCCTTCGCTTAATAGGCTCTCGCCACCGCGAATTCGACCGCTTCGGTCATCGCGTCGCGCGCCTGGCCCGAGGAGAAGCCGGCGATCGCATCGATCGCGCGCTGGCCATAATGGCGTGCGCGCGCCAGCGTGTCGTCGATCGCGCGCGTCGTGCGGACCAATTCGACCGCATGCGCGAAATCCTCGTCCGAGGCGCGATGGCCCAGGATCGCGTCCTTCCAGAACCTGCGGTCCTCTTCGTTGCCGCGGGCATAAGCCAGGATCACCGGCAGGGTGACCTTGCCTTCGCGGAAATCGTCGCCTGTATCCTTGCCCATCGTCCCGGCGTCGGACACGTAATCGATCGCATCGTCGACCAACTGGAACGCGACGCCGAGGTTGCGGCCGAACGCGTCGAGCGCCTGCTCCTCGCTTTCCGGCCGCTCGGCGACCACCGCGGCGATGCGGCAGGCGGCCGCGAACAAGGCGGCGGTCTTGGCGCCGATGATATCGAGATAGCGCTCCTCGCCGAGATCGACGCGGCGCGCGGCGGTCAATTGGTCGACTTCTCCTTCCGCGATCACTGCGCTGGCGTTGCTCAGGATCTTGAGCACCTTGAGGCTGCCGTCCTCGACCATCAGTTCGAACGCGCGGCTGAACAGGAAGTCGCCGACCAGGATCGAGGCCGGGTTGCCCCAGATCAAATTCGCGGTGCGCTTGCCACGGCGCAGATCGCTGCCGTCGACCACGTCGTCATGGAGCAGGGTTGCGGTGTGGATGAATTCGACCGTCGCGGCGAGGCGGTGGTGGCGGTTGCCGGTATAGCCGAGCAGCCGCGCGCTCGCGAGCGTCAGCATCGGGCGCATGCGCTTGCCGCCGCCGGCGATCAGGTGACCGGCAAGCTCGGGAATCAGCGGAATGTCCGACTGCATGCGGTCAAGGATCACCGCATTGACCAGGTTCATGTCCGACGCGACCAGCTGCATCATCGGCTCGAGGCTGGGCTGCGGCCGGGTCGGATCGAGGCGATGGATCGTGGCGCTCATCTCAGCGCAGCCTCTGGCCGAGAGGGGCGCGGAAGGCAAGCACGGGTTGCGCATCCCGGCCTGCATGCGCAGAAGGCCGCCACGAATCGAGGGAGCCGCCAGATGAGCGACGACGTGCTGGACGCCTATCGCAGCAGCATCGACAATATCGATGCCGCGCTGATCCACATGCTCGCCGAACGGTTCAAGGTGACCCAGGCGGTCGGCCGCTACAAGGCGCAGGCCGGCCTGCCGCCCGCCGATCCGAGCCGCGAGGAGCGCCAGATCGCGCGGCTGCGGCATCTCGCCGAGGAAGCGCGTCTCGACCCCGAATTCTCGGAGAAGTTCCTGCGCTTCATCATCGACGAGGTGATTCGCCATCACGAACGGCTGCGCGACGAAGCTTAGCCTTTTCCTAGACTTCGCCGATCGAAGTCAAACTGGCTAAAGCGCGCGAAAAGGATTAGAGTATGCCGAGGCGCGACCCCATGCCGGAAGCAGAGCAAAGGCGCGCCCGGGGAGAGGCGCGATGCATGGCTTCCACGCGTCGGAAAGCCAATGCAGCTATGGCCTGACGATGCACCTGGTCAGCTTTGCGCTGGCCGGGATCATCCTGGGCATCGTGCTGCTGATTCGTTAGGCGGCGAGTTCCTCGCCGGGCAGGATCTCGGTGTCGATCTGCGCCTGCATCGTCGCTGCGTAGCGCGCTCCCCGGATGGTACCGTCGAACAGCTGGTTCACCGCGTCGACCAGATCGGCGGGAACGCTGACCGTCGCGGCGCCGACATCTTCCTCGAGATGGGCGATGCTGCGCGTGCCGGGGATCGGCACGATGTGATCGCCCTGCGCCAGTACCCAGCCGATCGCGAGCTGCGCCGGGGTAATGCCTGCATCGGAGGCCAGCGCCTCGAAGCGCGCGACGACGGCGAGGTTATGGCGGAGATTATCGCCGACGAAGCGCGGCATTCCGAGCCGGATGTCGCCGGGTTCGTAGGCATCGTCGCGGACACCACGCGCGAGCATGCCGCGCGCCACGGGTGAGAAGGCGACGAATCCGATGCCCAGCTCGCGGCAGGTGTCGAGCACCGCGATTTCGGGATTGCGCACCATCGGCGAATATTCGCTCTGTACCGCGGCGACCGGGTGGACCGCGTGCGCCCGGCGGATCGTCTCGGCGCCCATTTCGCTGAGCCCGATCGCCCCGATCTTGCCCGCCTCGACCGCGCGTGTCAGTTCGCCGACCGATTCCTCGATCGGCACGTTGCGGTCGGGACGGTGAAGATAATAGAGATCGATATGGTCGGTGCCGAGCCGTCCCAGCGCCGCTTCGAGCGTCCGGCGGATCGTTTCGGGACGGCCGTCGAGCACACGCTTGCCGTCGACGACGTCGAGCACGCATTTCGACGCCAATGTGAAGTCGCCGCGGCGATGCATCACCGCGCTGCCCAGCAGCCGCTCATTGCCGCCGACGCCATAGATCGCCGCGGTATCGAGCAGGGTAATGCCGAGATCGAGCGCGCGGTTGAGCAAGGCGGCGCCTTCCTCCGCGGTCGACGGCACGCCGTAAGCATGGCTGAGGTTCATGCAGCCGAGACCGATCGCCGAAACGGTGAAGGGGCCGATCTGTCGGGTGGGGAGGGTCATGCCGATTCGCTTTCGGGAAGGAGAAGGTCGTCGGTCACTATCGCCGCGGCGGTGCGCTGGCGAGGCTCGCGGACGCGGAAAATCAACAGGATGACCGCGAGACACAGGAAACCGAACGACAGCCACAGCACCGGCGGATAACCGAGCTTCCACGCCATCAGCCCGCCGAGCAGCGGGCCGATCGCCGAGATCGTGCCCTCGATCGTCGTCGACAGCGCCAGCCGCATCGCGATGTCGGCGCGCTCGCCGAATTCGAGCACCATCGTCTGCTGACTCATCTGATAGCCGCAATTGCCCGCGCCGAGGCAGCAGAATGCAGCGAACACCGCCCAGGGATGGTGGACCGTTAGCAGCAAGGCGATGCCGCCCGCCCATAAGGCCGCGGCGAGCGTGAAGGTCGAGCGATAGCCGGTGCGATCGCCGAGATGGCCCCAGGCGAGGTTGGAGACGGTATCGGCGCCGAGATAGGCGAGCGACAATTCGCCGATGATGATCCCCGACAGACCGAGCTGGCTACCAGCATAGAGGATGTAGAACGGCGCGCCGATCCGCGCGCAGACGCAGCACGCCTCGGCCAGGATGAACCAGCGATAGCCGCGATCCTCGAGCAAGGTCGGGAAGGTCTTCACGCGATCGACGAAGCGCATCGGTGAGCGCACCACCGGCGGGATCGGCTCGACCATGCGCAGCTGGAGCACGGTGAGGCCCAGGCTGGTCAGCACGAAGGCGAGGAAGAAGGTGGTGGCATAGCCATTGCCGAGCACATCGTTCTGGATCAGCCAGCGCCCGGCAACGTACGACAAGGCCGCCGCGATCAGCCCGCCGGTGATGTTGCGATAGGCCTGCAACCGCCCGCGGCGATGGATCGGGATCACTTTCGACATCAGCATCTGAAAGGCGACGCGCTGGGTGCCATTGAACGCGCCGAGCAGGAAGAACAGGCCGAGCGTGACGAGCAGCAGCGCCTCGCCGCGCAGGAACCAGCCGGCGAGCGCGAGGCCTAGGATCATAATGCGCATCATCGTGCCGGTGCGGATGGCATAGGGCAGGATGCGCTGCTTGGTCTCGAACCGCGAGGCGGCGACAATCGGCGAGATGATCGCGCCGAACTGGAGCAGCGACGTGCCCAGTCCGACCAGGGCGTCCGAGCCGGTCAGGCGGTGGATATAGGTCGGGATGAAGGTCGGGGCGTAGATCAGCCGGAACCCCGTCATGCCGAGCATGCCGTGGATGAAATGCGCGGCGTAGTTGCGGCGGAGGTTGGCTTCGACGAACGCGGCGTATTCGGCCTCGCGTTCGGCGAGGGTTTTGGCTTCCGTCGCCTCCGCCCCCTCCACCGTCATGCCGGGCTCGTCCCGGCATCCACCGGGAGGCGGGCGCGACCCTCGATGGGAGAGGGTCGGGTTTGCGGCACGGTGGATCCCGGCACAAGGCCGGGATGACGGAGTAGGAGAGGCACCGTTACTACCCCATATCAGGTGCGAACATCGGGACCGGTGGGCCGCCTTCAGTCGGCGTGAACTGCACCCGCACCCGCTGCCCGATCTTCAGCGCGTCATGATCCTCCGTCGCGATGTTGGTCAGCACCGCCGGCCCTTCGTCCAGCGTTACCCATGCCAGCGTGTACGGTGCCCCGGCCCCACGCCGCATGGTCGACAGCGAGTAGATCGCGCCTTTCCCTTTACTCTCCACCCAGCGGCTTTCGGCCAGACAGAAGGGACACAGCGCGCGCGGATAATAATGCGGCTGGCCGCAGGAATCGCACTGGCCGATCAGCAGCTTGCCTTGAGCCGCGGCGTCGAAGAAGCGTTGGTTCTCGACATTGGGCTGGGGCGCGGGGATCTTGCGGGGTTCGCTCATCATTGCCGCTCCAGGATCAGGGTGGCCGCGCCATGACGCGCGCCGAGCGCGCCGCCAATGCCGGTGGCGACGGCGAGAGCGCAATCGGGCACTTGCACTGCCGGATGCGCCTCGCCACGCAATTGGCGTACCGCCTCGATCACCTTGGTCATGCCGCCGCGATTGGTCGGGTGGTTGTTGCACAAGCCGCCGCCATCGGTGTTGAATGGCAATTTACCCGACCCGGAGATGAGGTTGCCGTCGGCGACGAACCGCCCGCCTTCCCCTTTCTTGCAGAACCCCAGATCCTCGAGCTGGATCAGCACGGTGATGGTGAAGCTGTCATAGATCGAGGCATATCGGATGTCGCCCGGAGTCACCCCAGCTTCGGCGAAGGCAGCGGGCCCCGACACCGCCGCTGCCGAGGTCGTGAGGTCGAGGTTCATCCCGCCGCGCGGGCCTTTCACATGCTCGCCTGCGCCGCGCACCGCGACCAGCGGCCGCTTCAAGGACTTGGCCACCTCCGGCGACACCACCAGCAGCGCGCCGCCGCCATCCGACACCACGCAACAATCGAGCCGGTGCAGTGGATCGGAGATCATCGGCGAGCTGATCACATCCTCGACCGTGACGACATCGCGCAACATGGCGTGCGGATTATATTGCGCATGGGTGCTGGCGGCGACCTTGATCCAGGCGAGCTGTTCGGAGGTGGTGCCGAACTCGTGCATGTGGCGCGCCGCACACATGCCGTAGCTATTGTGCGTCGACTGACCGACCCAGCCCTCGAACGGCGCTTCGGGCGCATTGCCCAATTGCCGTCCGAACGGCTCCGATCGCGGCCGCCCCGCCAGCGTGATCAGCGCCACCGAGCATTTGCCGGCGGCGATCGCCTGCGCGGCGTGGCTGACATGGAGGATGTAGGAGGAGCCGCCGGTCTCGGTCGAATCGACATGGCGGACGTTGAGGCCGAGATAGTCGACCATCGACATGCCGCCAAAGCCCGGCGCGTCGCCCGCGCAGAAATAACCGTCGACGTCCTTGAGACTGAGTCCGGCATCGGCCAGCGCGCCGGCGGCGCATTCGGCATGGAGCTGCGGCGTCGACTTGTCCGGGGCCAGGCGCGTGGGATGTTCGTACGCCCCGGAAATATAGGCCTTGTTCCTGATGCTCACGCCGCCCCCTGTTGTTCGCCGAACGCTTCCAGCGCGCGATCCTTGATCGCCTGGTAATCGAGCTTGCCGTTGGGCGCGCGGGCGACGCTGTCGACCACCAGCACGTGGCGTGGTGCCTTGTAGATCGCCAACTGCTCTTTCACATGGTCGCGCAACTCGGTCTCGTCCGCCGCCGCTCCCGGATGCGGCTCGACCAGCGCGACGATGCGCTCGCCGAAGCGCATATCGGGCACGCCGGTCACCGCCGCGTCGCGCACCGCCGGATGGCGCTTCAATGCTTCCTCGACTTCCTCGGGAAACACTTTCTCGCCGCCGGTATTGATGCATTGCGAGCCGCGGCCGAGGATGCGGACAATGCCGTCGGCATCGACCGTCGCCCAGTCGCCCGGCATCGACCAGCGCTTGCCTTCATAGGTCGGGAAGGTCGACGCGGTCTTGGCCGGGTCCTTGTAATAGCCGAGCGGGATATGCCCGCCGACGGCGAGCCGGCCGCTCTCTCCCGAGCCCGGCTCGACCCGCCGTCCATCTTCGGTGAAGATCGCGCAATCAGGACCGAGCGCGAAGCTCGCGGTGGCGATCTCGCCGCTGGCGTTGGTGGTCGAGATCCCCATGCCGAACGCCTCGGAAGAGGAATAGGAATCCATCAGCTGGACCTGCGGCATGTGGCGGATCAGCCCGAGCTTGTTCTCGCGGTTCCACATCGCCCCCGACGAGCCGATCACGAACACCGATTTGAGGTCCCAACGGCCGGGATTGGCATCGAGCGCTTCGAGCAACGGCTGGGCGAAGGGCTGGCCGACGATCGTGATCCGCGTCGCCCGCCAATGCTCGACCGAATCCCACATCGATTCGGGATCGAACTTGCCATGGGGCAGCAGGATCACCGTGCCACCAAAGCCGAGCGCGCCGAACGCGGCGATCAGCCCGGTCGCGTGCATCAGCGGCGGCGCGATCAGCGAGCGCGGCTTGATCGGCGTAGCGAACGCGCGCGGGCCGGCATCCTCAGGCTTCTCCAGCGGCGGGATACCGAGCAGGGGGTTGGCGCCATAGCCACCCTTGGCGAACAGATCGCCTTGCTGCCACATCACCGCTTTGGGCATGCCGGTGGTGCCGCCGGTGAAGATCAGCAGCAGATCCTCGTCATGGCGGCCCCAGGGCGCGACGACGGGGCGCTGGTCGGGGATGGCGGCGGCGAGCGTGGCGAAATCCTGCGCCCAATCGGGGACTGTCTCATTGGCGCGCGCGACGGTGATCCAGCTCTTCACGCCCGGCATCTGTCCGCGCACGCGGTCGAGCAACGGCGCGAACCCCGCCTCGAATATCACCGCCTCGGCATCGCCATTGTCGAGCAGATAGCGGACCTCTTCCGGCCCGTAGCGGTAATTGACGTTGAACGGTGCCAGCCCGGCCTTGAACGCGGCGAAGCAGGCGATGAGATATTCAGGACAATTGGTCGTGTAGACCGCCACCTTGGACTGATGGGTCAGCCCGGCCGCGAGGAAGTGCGCGGCGAGCGCATCGGCGGCGGCATCGAATGCGGCGAAGCTGACGACGCGGTCGCCCTGGACGATCGCCGGCTCGTCGGGGATCGCTGCCGCGACCGCTTCCCAGACGTTGGCATAGCCCCAAGCACTCACTGCTCGGAACCTCGGGTACGGAAGACTGGCATCCGACTCTCCCAGTTACCGCACGATTCTTTGCTGACGTTACGGCTTCTTGGAATGCGATTGGAAGATCGGGTATGGAGCGTCAAGAGGGCAGGGCGAAATAATCGCTATTCCTGTTGAAGCAGGAATATCTGAAAAGCCGAGGCGTGGCTCGAGACGTTGGAGCGCGGGCGGCCGCCTTATAGCGACCGTCCGATCAGCTCCTTCATGATCTCGTTCGTCCCGCCATAGATCCGGCTGACCCGCGCCGCGCGCCACATCCGGGCGATCGGATACTCGTTCATATAGCCCGCCCCGCCATGCAGCTGGAGGCACTTGTCCATTACTTCCCACTGGAGCTCGGTATGCCAGAGCTTGGCTGCCGCTCCCTCGGTCGGGGTCAGCTCGCCCTTCAGATGGCGCTGGATCGCCCAGTCGAGATGCGCCCAGCCGACCTGGAGCTTGGTCTTGAGGTCGGCGAGTACGAAGCGCGTGTTCTGGAAGTCGAACACCATGCCGGCGAACGCCTTGCGCGTCTTGGTGAACTCGACCGTCTCGTCGAACGCCTTTTGCGCCGATGCCTGGGTGCCGATCGCGATCGACAGGCGTTCCTGCGGCAATTGACTCATCAGATAGATGAAACCCTTGCCTTCCTCTCCCAGGCAATTGGTCATCGGCACGCGCACGTCCTCGAAGAACAGTTCGCTGGTATCGGCCGCGTCCTGGCCGATCTTGTCGAGCTTGCGCCCGCGTTTGAAGCCCTCGCGATCGGCCTCGATCAGGATGATCGACATGCCTTTATAGGCCGGCTTGGCGTCGGGATCGGTCTTGGCGACGACCAGCACCAGATCGGCATTCTGGCCATTGGTGATATAGGTCTTGCTGCCATTGACGACATAATGATTGCCGTCCTTCCTGGCCGAGGTGCGGATCGCCTGGAGGTCTGAACCGGTGCCCGGTTCGGTCATCGCGATCGCGGTGATCGTCTCGCCGGAGACGAGGCGCGGCAGCCACTGCGCCTTCTGCTCTTCCGAGCCATAGGCTTCGAGATAGCCGCAGACGATGTCGGATTGCAGCGAGAAGCCGGCGGGCACGCCGATATACGACATCTCCTCGTCGACAATCGCATTATAACCGAAATCGAGCCCCAGCCCGCCATAGGCCTCGGGCACGGTCGGGCACAGCATCCCGATCTCGCCTGCCTTGCGCCAGAAGTCCTTGGGGACCAGGCGGTTTTCTTCCCATATGCCGACATTGGGCACGCCTTCCTTCTGCAGGAAGGAACGGACGGTCTGGCGGAACGCTTCGTGATCCTCGTTATAAGCGAAGCGGCCGGGCACCGAATCCGGGGTCATGATCAGTCCTCTCCTGCAACCTTTTGGGCAAGGTGCGGGGAGTTGACGCGGGCGTCAATCATCAAAACCGTCATGCGAACCGGGTCCCCGCTTTCGCCGGGATGACGATTGTGGCTATGGGTGTGGCCAAAGCAAAATTCAGGAGAGCGCATGAAACTCGCCAGCCTCAAGCACGGCCGTGACGGCAAACTCATCGTCGTGTCGACCGATCTCGCCTGGTATGCCGATGCCGGGCATATCGCGCCGACCTTGCAGGCCGCGCTCGACGATTGGGATCGGCTATCGCCCGATCTGCAGAATCTTCAGACCGACCTCGATCATGAAGTGATTCCGCGCGAACGCTTTCACGAGCACGACGCCGCGTCGCCGTTGCCGCGGGCGTATCAATGGGCGGACGGCTCAGCCTATGTGAACCATGTCGCGTTGGTTCGACAGGCACGAAACGCCGAGATGCCAGAGACATTCTGGCACGATCCGCTGATGTACCAGGGCGGTTCGGACGGGTTTCTCGGCCCGCGCGATGCGATCCCGCTCGCCGACGAGGCCTGGGGCTGCGACCTCGAGGCCGAGGTCGTGGTGGTGACCGGCGACGTGCCGCTGGGCGCGACGCGCGACCAGGCGCTCGACGCGATCCTGCTGGTCGGGCTGACCAACGACGTCAGCTTGCGCAATCTGATCCCCGGCGAGCTCGCCAAGGGATTCGGCTTCTTCCAGTCGAAGCCGGCCAGTGCCTTTTCGCCGGTGTTCGTCACGCCCGATTCGCTCGGCGATTGGTGGCAGGACGGCAAGCTCCACCGCAAATTGATGGTCGACCTCAACGGCCAGCCGTTCGGCCGCGCCGAGGCGGGCGAGGACATGACGTTCGACTTCGGCACCCTGGTCGCGCACGCCGCCAAGACGCGCAAGCTCGGTGCGGGGACGATCATCGGCTCGGGCACGGTCTCCAATCGCGATGCCGACGGCGGCCCAGGCAAGCCGATCGCCGATGGCGGCGTCGGCTATTCGTGTCTTGCCGAAGTGCGCACCGTCGAGACGATCCAGACCGGCGCGGCCAAGACGCCGTTCCTCAAAAAGGGCGACACGGTCCGCATCTGGGCGGAGGATGACCGGCATCATCCGATCTTCGGGGTGATCGAACAGACGGTGGAATGATTCCGTCACCCAGCGAAATTCCCGTCACCCCAGCGAAAGCTGGGGTCTAAGGCGTATCGCGACTCTCTTGAGACCCCAGCTTCCGCTGGGGTGACGGAATCATCGGCTTGCGCTGCCATTCCGGCGGTTAATCCGCTCGGCACAGCTTGGTTGCCGGGCAGTATGCCGACCCACTCCACGCAAGACTCGCCAAGCCTGTTGAAATTTTATAACAACGCGCCAAAGGCCGCGGTCGAGCGTTGCGGCTGTTGAGTCGAACCTGGAGAGAGCATGGCCAGCGATCATCCGCGCGCCAATTTGAAGCCCCTGTCGCTGCACGTGCCGGAACCCAAATTCCGCCCCGGCGACACGGTCGATTTCGGCGCGGTCGACGTCCCCCCGGCGGGTTCGGCGCGGCGGCCCGATACCGCCGACAAGGCGCAGGACTTTGCGGACCTCGCTTATACCATGGTTCGCGTGCTCGATGAGGATAATCGCGCGGTCGGGCCCTGGGACCCCAAGCTCTCACCCGACGCGCTGCGCCGCATGCTCCGCAACATGGCCTTGGTTCGCGCGTTCGACGAACGCATGTTTCGTGCCCAGCGCCAGGGCAAGACCAGCTTCTATATGAAGAGCCTGGGCGAGGAAGCGGTGTCGATCGGCGCCGCCGCCGCGCTCGCCGACGACGACATGTGTTTTCCGAGCTATCGGCAGCAAGGCATCCTGATCTCGCGCGGCTGTCCGCTGGTCGACATGATGAACCAGATCTATTCGAACACCGGCGACAAGCTGCAGGGCAAGCAGCTGCCGATCATGTATTCGGAACGGCGGTTCAGCTTCTTCTCGATCTCCGGCAATCTCACCACGCAATATCCGCAGGCGGTCGGCTGGGCGATGGCTTCGGCCTCGCGCGGCGACACACGGATCGCATCGACCTGGTGCGGCGAGGGCTCGACCGCGGAAGGCGACTTCCACTCGGCACTGACCTTCGCGACGGTCTATCGCGCGCCGGTCATCTTCAACGTGGTCAACAACCAATGGGCGATCAGCTCGTTCTCGGGGTTCGCCGGGGCGGAAGCGACGACCTTTGCCGCGCGCGCGATCGGCTATGGCATTGCCGGCCTGCGCGTCGACGGCAACGACGCGCTCGCGGTCTATGCCGCGATGTCCTGGGCAGCGGAGCGCGCGCGGACCAACCAGGGTCCGACCCTGATCGAGCATTTCACCTATCGTGCCGAAGGGCATTCCACCTCGGACGACCCGACGCAATATCGCTCGGCGGGCGAGCCCACGGCCTGGCCGCTTGGCGACCCGGTCACGCGGCTCAAGGACCATCTGATCGCGCTCGGCGAATGGGATGAGGAGCGGCACGTCGCGCAGGACAAGGAACTCGCCGAAATGGTCCGCGACGCGCAAAAGCAGGCCGAGGCGAACGGCATCCTCGGCCACGGTCTGCACCAGCCGCTCGATACCTTGTTCGATGGCGTGTTCGAGGAGATGCCGTGGCATCTGCGCGAACAGCAGCAGCAGATGATGAGCGAAGAAGAAGCATCGGGGCGGCCATGGGCGCGGAAGTGAGATCCTTCAAACCTTCTCCCCTTGTGGGAGAAGGATACCGCAGCTTGGCGGCGAAGCCGCCTAGCGGAGGTTGGATGAGGGGTAAGCGATCCGCAGGATCGCGCGGTCGCTTCGCGACCGCCCCCTCACCCTCCCACTCGGCTCCGCCGAGTGGGCCCCTCCCTCTCCCACAAGGGGAGAGGGGTTGTGAGTGAGACCATGACGGCCGAATCGCAGACCACCACCCGCATGAACATGATCCAGGCGATCAACTCGGCGCTCGACGTGATGATGGCGCGCGACCCCAGCGTCATCGTGATGGGGGAGGATGTCGGCTATTTCGGCGGCGTGTTCCGCGCCACCGCGGGGCTGCAGAAGAAGCACGGCAAGACCCGCGTGTTCGACACGCCGATCACCGAATGCGGCATCATCGGCGTCGCGGTCGGGATGGGGGCGTACGGCCTGCGCCCGGTGCCGGAGATCCAGTTCGCCGACTATATCTATCCCGCGCTCGACCAACTCGTGTCGGAAGCGGCGCGACTGCGCTATCGCTCGGCCGGTGAGTTTATCGCGCCGATGACGATCCGCTCGCCTTATGGTGGGGGCATTTTCGGCGGGCAGACCCATTCGCAATCGCCCGAGGGCATCTTCACCCACGTCTCGGGCGTGAAGACGGTGATCCCGGCGACGCCCTACGACGCCAAAGGCCTGCTGATCGCGGCGATCGAGGACAATGATCCGACGATCTTCTTCGAGCCCAAGCGCATCTATAACGGCCCGTTCAACGGCCATTGGGATCGCCCGGCGGAGAATTGGTCGAAACATCCCGGCGGCGAGGTGCCAGAGGGTTATTACAAGGTGCCGCTGGGCAAGGCGAACCTGGTCCGCGCGGGTGAGGCGCTGACCATCCTCTGCTACGGCACGATGGTCCATGTCTGCCTGAAAGTGGTCGAGGAAGCCGGCGTGGACGCCGAAATCCTCGATCTGCGCACGCTCGTCCCGCTCGACATCGAGGCGATCGAAGAATCGGTCAAGAAGACCGGCCGCTGCATGATCGTCCACGAAGCGACGCGCACCTCGGGCTTTGGCGCGGAACTCTCCGCACTCGTCCAGGAGCGCTGTTTCTACCATCTCGAGGCACCGATCGAACGCGTCACCGGGTTCGACACGCCTTATCCCCATAGCCTCGAATGGGCCTATTTCCCCGGCCCCGTCCGCATCGGACAGGCGCTCAAGAAGATCATGAAGGACTGATCCGCATGGCCCGGTTTGAATTTCGCTTGCCCGACATCGGCGAAGGCATTGCCGAGGCCGAGATCGTCGCCTGGCACGTCAAGGTCGGCGACGCGGTCGAGGAAGACCAGCAGCTCGCCGACATGATGACCGACAAGGCGACGGTCGAGATGGAGAGCCCGGTGTCGGGGACCGTCGTCAGTCTGGCGGGGGAGGTTGGAGATCAAATCCCGATCGGCTCGACCCTGGTGGTGATCGAGGTCGAGGGTGGGGCTTCGGCCGAGACGGCCGAGGAAGTCACCGAGGAGATCGAGGCGGAAACGCCGGGCTCGGCAGACGCCGAAGGCAAGACGCCGGCGTATGAGGCCGAAGCTCCCTCTCCCCTCCGGGGAGAGGGTCGGGGAGAGGGGCAGCCGCAAGCCGCGTCGCCCGTGACTCCCCCTCTCCCCAACCAGCATCGGGTTGATCGCACCCCGCGCGATCAAGGCCATGCCGGGGGCATGGCCGACCCGATGCTCCCCGATGGGGAGAGGGAGTCTAAGCCGGTCCTCGCTTCCCCCGCCGTCCGCCAGCGCGCCAGGGACCTCGGCGTCGACCTCAGCCAGGTCAAAACCGACGGCGACCGCATCCGCCACGCCGATCTCGACGCCTTCCTGCGCTACGGCTCGGGCCAGGGCTATCATGCCCCGCACGCGTCGCGCGCTCGCGAGGACGAGGTGATCAAGGTCATCGGCATGCGCCGCCGCATCGCCGAGAACATGCAGGCGGCGAAGCGCAACATCCCGCATTTCACCTATGTCGACGAGATCGACGTGACCGCGCTCGAGGAGATGCGCGCCGATCTCAACGCCAATCGTGGGGCACGGCCCAAGCTCACCATGCTGCCGTTCCTGATCGTCGCGATCTGCCGCACCTTGCCCGATTTCCCGATGCTCAACGCGCGCTATGACGACGAAGCGGGTGTGGTGACGCGCTCGGGACGGGTCCATCTCGGCATGGCGACGCAGACCGATGCCGGGCTGACTGTTCCCGTCATCCGCGACGCGCAGGACAAGAACGTCTGGCAGCTCGCGACCGAGATCACGCGGCTGGCCGAGGCGGCGCGCGCCAACAAGCTCAAGCCCGACGAAATGGGCGGCGGGACGATCACCGTGACGTCGCTCGGCCCGCTCGGCGGTATCGCCACGACGCCGGTGATCAACCGACCCGAAGTGGCGATCATCGGTCCCAACAAGATCGTCGAGCGCCCGGTTTTCCGGGGCGACGACATCGTCCGGGCCAAGCTGATGAACCTGTCGATCAGCTGCGACCATCGTGTCGTCGATGGCTGGGATGCGGCGAGCTACGTCCAGGCGGTGCGCAAATATCTCGAGACGCCGGTCCTGCTGTTCGCCGACTGACCGACTGCGCCGGAGCCGGCGCGGCCGTAACGGCCCGACACATTTGTGCGACAAAGCGCGCCTAGCGTCCTGCCCTCGGGCGTTGGGGCGGAGTATGGGCGATGGGTTTCTGGCTGGGATTGATGCTGATGGCCGGCGGGCAGGCGGTGCCCCCGATACCGCCCCTGGCCGGTAAGCTGCCCGACGATGACAAGCCCGCTGCGGCCCCGCAGGAACGTCCACGCGGTCGGCTGTTCATCAGTCCGATGGGCGAGCCGTTTCGCGGCCCCGATCCGATGGGGATGTGGTTCGACGGCGCCGACACCAATCATGACGGCGTGTTGACGCTCGCCGAATTCACCGCCGATGCCGACCGGTTCTTCCAGCGGCTCGATCGCGGGCATGACGGCGAGATCGATCCCGACGACATCGACTATTACGAGACCGTGCTCGCGCCCGAGATTCGTACCGGCGGCGAGGGCGGCATGGCCGCCAGCCGTCCGAGCGGCGGTGGGCGCCGCGGCGGTGGTGGCGGACGGCATGGCGGCGGCGGTAGTGGTCGCGGCGGCGGGCGCATGGGCGGCGGGGGTAGCGGCGACGGCCAATCGAGCGGCAGCAGTGACTCGCAGCCGCGCTATTCCGACGTCAAGCGCGGCGCCGCGCGCTTCTCGTTCTTCGATTATCCCGAGCCGGTCACCGTTGCCGACACCAATTTCAATCGTGGGGTTGATCCCCGGGAATTCCGCGACGCGGCGGCCGAGCGCTTCGCAATGCTCGACACCAAGCATGACGGCAAGATCACTCGTGCCGAGCTTCCCAAGCTAAGCGCGCCGGCGGCCGGCCAGTTCGGCGGTAAAGGCAAGCGAGGCGGTGGCGGACGGCGGCCACGCGGAGACGCGGCCGGCGAGAGCGCTCCCCCGGCAGGCAAAGATAGCGACCCCGAGCTCTGATCGTCGGCGCCGCGCGCGCCGCGACGTGATGGTTTGAACCGGAGGCGCGGCGGCGCTACAGCGCGGCGATGCGGTTCGCGTTCATCAAATGCCATGGCTCGGGCAACGATTTCCCGATGATCGACGCGCGCGCGATCGAGCTGCCCGATTCGGCCTGGGCGCAAGTCGCGGTGGCGCTGGCCGATCGGCGCGGGCCGGTCGGCGGCGATGGCTTATTGCTGCTGACCGCCGGCGATGCGCGGCACGATTTCGGTTTCCGCATGTTCAACAGCGACGGGTCGGAAGCCGAGACCTGCCTCAACGGGTTGCGCTGCGTCGCGCGCGCCGGGTTCGATGCGCTGGGGATCGACCATGCGCACGTCCATCTCAAGACCTCGGTGGTCGAGGTGACGCGCGATCCCGATCTTGCGCCGGGCGTGGTGACGGTTCGCGAACTGGCCGGTCCAGCATCGCTCGACATTGCCGACTGGCCAATGACGATCGGCCGGCCACAAAATGTCCAGATGGCGATCCCGGGATTGCCCGGCGACCGGCCATTCACCGCAGTGTCGATTCCCAACCCGCATCTGATCACGTTCGTCGACGCGGTCGATGAGCAGGAACTCGCGGCAGTCGGTCAGCTGTGCGAATCGGCGCCCGACTGGCTGCCCAATCGCGCCAATGTCAGCTTCGTCGAAACACGCCCCGGTGGGCTGTTCGTCCGCACGTTCGAACGCGGAGTCGGGCTGACCGACAGTTGCGGCAGCGCGATGGCGGCCTCGACCTTCGCCGCCTGCCTGACCGAGCGCGCGCGATTCGATACCGAAATCACCGTGTGGAACGCGGGCGGGTTGATCAGGGCCTGCGCCGATCCCGACGGCATGGTTCGGCTGTCGGGCAATGCCACCTATGAATGGGAAGGGTCGGCCGACGTCGATCTCGATCGCGCCTTGGCCGGCGAGCTCGTCGTGACGCGGCATTTCAACGACGAGATCGCGGCTTGGGCAAGGGTGGCGGAAGAGGCGATCGCCGCCGGTTGATCCCCGCCCGGCCGCAACGATTCGACGGGTCAAACTCACGCTATCACGTTCTAACGGCGGTCGGGTCGGCGAAGCTGTGCGCGGATCTGCTCGACGCGCTGCGCAGCGGTGGAGGGCGCGGCGCCGAGGCGGGCGTAGCGTGCCGTCGATGCCGCCAGGTCGCGCCCGGCGGCGATATCGAACGCGGCGCAGAAATCGTTCGATTCCCACCGGGCCAGGTCGGCGGCGCGCCGGGCGCAGCCCCGGCTGAACGCTGCGACCCCGGGCCGGCCGTCGCGACGAACGACGCGGCCATAGTGCCGGACGGCGAGACGGAGGATCGCAGGGTCGATCTGCGGAACGCCGGCCGCCACCGGCGCCCGGGTCGAGGCCGGCGGCGATGTTGGGGTAGCGGGACTCGCCACAGCGCTGTCGGCGCCGAATCCGGCGGGCGTGAGCAGGCGTCGCACCTGACGGAAACTCGACCGCGTGAAGCTCGCGGCCGACCCGCCGTCGCCGCCGGGCAGCATCGCTGCGACCTGGCCGGGCACGCCGGGCAAGGTTATCGCCACCGCCGGCAACCCGACAAAGGCGAGGATCAGCGTCAACGTGGTGCCGAGCCCGCGCCGCGGCGGCATCGGATAGGGCGATGCCCAGCCGGGCCGTGTCTCGTCGTCATCTGACGGTGCCGCGCGCTGCAGGTCATAGGCGATACGGCTGTTGTTGTTGCCCAGCACTGCCCAAGCGGCATTGGCTGCCCGGGCCCGATCGGCGGCATCGGGCAGATCGCCCGCAGTATCCGGATGGTATTTGCGCAACAGCGCCTTCCACGCGGCGCGGATCACCGCATGGTCCGCGTCGGGCGTTACGCCGAGCATCGCATAATAATCGGGCGCTGCCGCCATCACCGATATTTGCGCCCAAAAGGCGTGCTCGGCAAGCATGGGATGAGCGATCCTTTCCGGGCTGACCGCGCTGTTGGCGCCATCCGTCGCACGCGATGAGCGGGCGATGGCCGACCATCGTTCTGCCGTGCCGGCAAGCCCGAAACCGACGGAAAACCGGGTAAAAGTGTTGCTTCGCCGCCACAGCGGATCAGCTTTGTTTCGCTTGCGCGGAAACGAACCATTGAGTAGGGAGTTTGCGCTGTCCGTAGTGACAACCGTGAAAGGGGATACAGATGCGCAAGCTTGCCATTGCCGTGGCGCTCGCTTCAACCGCACTTGCGACGCCCGCGCTTGCGCGCGACAAGGCGTGGTATGTTGGCGTCGAAGGCGGCGCGATGATTGTCGAAGACATTCACTTCGATATTGGTGCCGCGCCGAGCGCCATGAAGGTCGATCATAACTACGGTTATGACGTCGACGGCCAGGTCGGTTACGACTTCGGCATGTTCCGGGTCGAAGCCGAGGTCGGCTACAAGTCGGCCAATGTCGACTCGATCAGTTCCAGCTTGCCGATTCCGGCATACACCGCTGCGGGCGGCCCGGTCTGGGCGAATGCCGGCACTTACAACTATGCCGGCGGTCGCACGACGGCGCTCAGCTTCATGCTGAACGGCTTGCTCGATTTCGGCGACGATGACAGCCTGCAGGGCTTCGTCGGCGGCGGTGTCGGTGTTGCTCGCGTGAAGGGCAAGTACGCGCTCAACACGTACGGCAACTTCGTGAACGATTCGGACACGGTGTTCGCGTGGCAGGCGATTGCGGGTATCCGCGCACCGCTGACCAGCCATATCGATGCGTCGCTGAAGTATCGCTTCTTCAACGCTGAGAACGTCAAACTGGTCGACGTGCAGGGCCGCACGCTGGACGGACGTTTCCGTTCGCACAGCATCCTGGGTGGCTTCACTTATAACTTCGGCGAACCGCCGGCTCCGCCGCCTCCGCCTCCGCCGCCGCCTCCCCCTCCCCCGCCGCCGGAACCGCCTGCGCCGCCGCCTCCGCCGGCCGTGGTCTGCTCGCCGGGACCGTTCATCGTGTTCTTCGAGTGGGACAAGTCGGATATCACGCCGGAAGCGGCGTCGATCCTCGATAACGCGATCAGCCAGTACGCGAACTGCGGCAATGCCCAGGTCATGCTGGCGGGTCACGCGGACCGTTCGGGTTCGGCCAAGTACAATGTCGGTCTCTCGCAGCGTCGTGCCGACGCGGTGAAGGCTTACATGGTCGCCCATTCGGTTCCGGATGGTGTCATCAGCGAGCAGGCGTTCGGCGAGAGCCGTCCGCGTGTCGAGACCGCCGATGGCGTCCGCGAGGTCCAGAACCGTCGCGTGGAGATCACTTACGGTCCGTCTTCGGGTCAGTAAGTCTCCAACGACTGAGATTTGGGGAGGTCGGTTCGCCGGCCTCCCTTTTTCTTTGCGCGCCGTCGGGCGTGAAGCGCCCGGTCGACGACGCGGCTTTGCCGCGGCGGCGTTTACGTCCTTCCCCTGTCTTTAAGCCCTCTCCCGCTTGCGGGAGAGGGTTGGGTGAGGGTCTTCTTTCTTCTTCCAAGCGTGTGCCGAGACAGAAGAAGGAAGAAGACCCTCACCCACCCACCGCCTAACGGCGGCGGGCCCCTCCCTCTCCCGCATGCGGGAGAGGGGACCAGGCGGTGCGGAGCTGCCACCGCCTAAGCCACCCACGCAGGGATGCCAAAGCCGCCCACTTGCGATAGAGCACGGGCGTCACGATCTGGCGGGTCGCCGGACATGCCGTCTGCACCGAGGGACTAGAATGAAAATCACGATGATCGGATCGGGCTATGTCGGCCTGGTGTCGGGAGCCTGCTTTTCCGATTTCGGCCACGACGTGGTCTGCGTCGACAAGGACGCGGCCAAGATCGATGCGCTGCAAGCCGGTCGTATGCCGATCTACGAACCCGGCCTGGACCAGCTCGTCGCGACCAATGTCGCTGCCGGTCGCCTGACCTTCACCACCGATCTCGCCACCGCGGTCGCCGGCGCCGATGCCATCTTCATCGCGGTGGGCACGCCGTCGCGGCGCGGCGATGGCCATGCCGACCTGACTTATGTGTTCGAGGCGACCAAGGAGATCGCCGCCGCCGTCACTGGTCCCACCGTGGTCGTCACCAAATCCACCGTGCCCGTCGGCACCGGCGACCGGGTCGAGGAGATCCTGCGCGAAGAGCGCCCCGATATCGACATCGCGGTCGTCTCCAATCCCGAATTCCTGCGTGAGGGCGCCGCGATCGGCGACTTCAAGCGGCCGGACCGCATCGTCATCGGCAGCGACGATCCGCATGCGCGCGAAGTGATGCGTGAAGTCTATCGCCCGCTCTATCTCAACGAGAGCCCGCTATTGTTCGTCGGCCGCCGCACGTCGGAGCTGACCAAATATGCCGCCAACGCGTTCCTCGCGACCAAGATCACCTTCATCAACGAGATCGCCGATCTGTGCGAAGCGGTCGGCGCCAACGTCCAGGACGTGTCGCGGGGCATCGGCCTCGACAATCGCATCGGCGCCAAGTTCCTCCATGCCGGTCCCGGCTATGGCGGATCGTGCTTCCCCAAGGACACGCTGGCACTGCTCAAGACCGCCGAGGATCACGAGAGCCCGGTCCACATCGTCGAGGCGGTGGTGAAGGTCAATGACAGCCGCAAGCGCGCAATGGGCCGCAAGGTGCTCCACGCGCTGGGCGACGAACCGCGCGGCAAGACCGTCGCGGTGCTGGGACTGACGTTCAAACCCAATACCGACGACATGCGCGACGCGCCTAGTCTGGCGGTCGTCCAGAGCCTGCAGGACGCCGGCGTGACGGTCAGGGCGTTCGATCCCGAGGGGATGGAGGCGGCCAAGGCAATGATGCCCGACGTCATCTTCTGCACGGATGCCTATGAAGCCGCGACCGGCGCCGATGCGGTGACGATCGTGACCGAATGGGACACGTTCCGCGCGCTCGATCTACGGCGTCTGGCAAGCGTGATGGCGGCGCCGGTGATGGTCGATCTGCGCAACGTCTATCGACCCGACGACGTTAGGAAACTCGGCTTCGCTTATTCCTCGGTCGGTCGCTGAACGACGGACGGGTCTCGCCGTCTTGACCGTTTAACCGGCGGCTGGCCGGCGAGCCGCTTTGATATTTTCACGCGAAGGCGCAAAGAAGAATAGATTAAGTTCGCGCAGAGGCGCGGAGGGCGCAGAGGTGCTTTCGCTCCGGGTTGCGGGTGAGATACAAATACGATGATTAAACGGAGAGCCTCGCATAGCGAGGCTCTCATAAAGTCTCTGCGCTCTCTGCGCCTCTGCGCGAAACCTCTTCGCGCCTTCGCGTGAACCAAATCTACTGCTTCACGCGGCGGCCAGCGCCGTCGCCAGCCAGGACGGGACGATCGCATCGCCCAGCGCCTCAACCCGGCGCAGCTCGACCATCAGGCCGAGATCGGGATAGACCGCGCGCGTCCGGTCGCCGGCGGGGGCGATCGGCGCGACCACCAGCCGCCGGTTGACCTTGGCGCGATAATGCATCCGCGCGGTATTCTCCTGCCCGACATAACAGCCCTTGGCGAAGCTCACGCCATTGAGTTCGGCGGCATTGGCCTCAAGCCACAGGGTCTTGTCCTGGCCGAGTTCGGCGACGCCCTCGGTCACGCCGAGCGACAGGCGGTGCTCCAGCCAGCCGTGCGCCGGATCGCCGGGCATTCCCAGCCAGCGCCGACCCAGTTCCGGCAAGCGCGGATCGGGCACGCCCAGCGCGCTGTCTCGCGCCCAATGTACCGCGCCGGCGATACGCTCGATCGTGATCGGTCGCCGCAGCCGGTACATGGTCAGCCGCCGCGCCAGCGCATCGGCCTCGACCGCCTCGCAATCGATCAACACCGATTCGCCGTCTGCCCAGAGCAGGAAGTCGAACAGCGCCTTACCCTGCGGGGTCAGCAGGCCCGACCAGCGCGGCGCGGCGGCATCGAGCGTCAGCACGTCCTGCGTCACCAGCCCCTGAAGGAAGTCACGCACGCCATCGCCCGCCAGGCGGATCAGCACGCGGTCGGCCAGCATGGTTCCAGTGTCGCCCATGATGCCAAGCTAGGGTCCGTACTCAATTACGGCAAGGTCGTGACGGAGCCGATTTTGGTGTCCGGGGGACACGGCGACCTGTTCATCCGGACGCCAAAATCGGCCCGCCGCTTCGCGGTTGCCCGCAGGAGCCCTCCGAGCGTTGTCGCTTGCTTGCGCGTAGCTTCAGCTACGCGTCTGCGCTGCGCTCCTCGTCGGCGGGCTCCTGCGGGCAATCACGATCCTCGCCGTAATTGAGTACGGACCCTGGTGCGCGTGCGGTCGAATCCAAGCCATGCTGGCGGATCGCCGCGCACGATTGTAGGGCGATCGCCATGACCGACCGCCTGACTATCCGCCGCCCCGACGACTGGCATGTTCATTTGCGCGACGGCGCGATGCTGGAGGCGGTCGTCGCGCACACCGCGCGTCAGTTCGCCCGCGCGATCGTGATGCCCAACCTCATGCCGCCGGTCACCAATGTCGCCGCGGCCGAGGCCTATCGCGCGCGCATTCTCGCCGCCTTGCCCGCGGGGAGCGACTTCACCCCGCTGATGACCTGTTATCTGACCGACGGCGCCGATCCGGCGGAGATCGCGCGCGGGCACGAATCGGGCGCGTTCACCGCGTGCAAGCTCTACCCCGCGCATGCCACGACCAATTCCGCGCATGGCGTCACCGATATCCGCGCGCTCGGTGCGGTGCTCGAAACGATGCAGCGGATCGGCATGCCGCTGCTGATCCATGGCGAAGTCACCGATCGTGACGTCGACATCTTCGATCGCGAAGCCGCCTTCATCGAGCGCACGCTGGCGCCGTTGGTATGCGACTTCCCCGCGCTCAAGATCGTGCTCGAGCACATTACTACCGCCGAGGCCGCCGAGTTCGTCGCCGATAACGGCCCGCTGGTTGCCGCGACGATCACGCCGCAGCATCTCCATCTCAACCGCAATGCTTTGTTCGATGGCGGGCTCCGGCCGCACGCTTATTGCCTGCCGGTGATCAAGCGCGAGCGGCATCGCCTCGCGGTCCGCGCGGCGGCGGTGTCGGGGTCGCCGAAATTCTTTCTCGGCACCGACAGCGCGCCGCACGCCGTCGAGCGCAAGGAAATGGATTGCGGTTGCGCCGGCATCTTCAACGCGCCGTTCGCGCTCGAAAGCTATGCCGCGGTGTTCGAGGAGGAAGGCGCGCTGGATAAGTTCGAGGGCTTCGCCTCGGAACATGGCCCGCGTTTCTACGGGCTGCCGCTCAATGAGGGGACGATGACGCTGGAACGGGTAGCGGTCGATGTGCCGACGCGGGTCACGGGGCTGGTGCCGTTCCATGCTGGTGAGACGCTGGCGTGGCGGTTCGTGGGATAGGCCCAGAATCCCCTCTTCCGCTTGCGGGAGAGGGAGGGGCCCGCCGCGAAGCGGTGGGAAGGTGAGGGTCTTCTTTCTTCTTCAAGGCGTGCGTTGAAAAAGAAGAAAGAAGACCCTCACCCAACCTGCACCGGGTGAACAGCGCCCCGCGCTGTTCAGGTCATGCCGGGGGCATGACCGACCCGATGCACCCGTAAACGGGAGAGGGCTAAGGTGGCTTTGCTGTCGGGAATGCATGGCTTTACGGAATAGCTCGCGACGCGGGCAAAGCCCGCGTCGTCGGACGGCGCTGCGCGCCGCCGGCCGGGCTTGCGCGAGCCAGCGGGCCTAGAGTTTGTTTCAGCAAAGCTGAAACGGTAGCGGTGCCGGCCCACTCCCCCACCCGGCCTCCCAATCAAGGTATTCTATGGGAGGTCGGGTGGGGGAGTGGGCCGGCACCGATTCAGCGAAGCTGAAAACGACTCTAGCCCGCTGCCGCGCTGCGCCTAAAACGGCATCCACCTCGATTTGTGGGTGAACTTCATATAGCCCGCGTTGACCCCGGCGCGCCAGCCGACGCCGAGTCGCACCGGAATCAGCACGACGTTGCCGCGCCGGAGATAGGTCGCCGAGAATCCGCCGACGAAATAGAGCCGACCCTCGCCAGCCGGGAAGCGTTTGTAGAGATCTTCGGTGTCGTAGAGATTGTAGACCAGCACGAACACCTTGGTGGCGTCGCCGCCGACGTCGAAGCCGACCGACGGGCCGGTCCAGTAAATCTTCTGCTGACCCGCGACCTTGTGGCTGAGCGTGCCCGAACCGTAGCGCAGCCCGACGACGAATGCACCTGCTGCTTCCCGCCCGGCAATATAGGCATTGGGCCGGCCCTGCTTCTTTAGGATGCCCTCGATCATCCCCGCCAGGCCCTTCGCGCCCTTGCCGAACACGCCTTCGGCCGCGTCGAGCACGTCGTCGTCGGCATAGGTCGGGCCAGTGGTGGGCGGGATCGGCGCCGGGGTGGCGCTGGTGGTGGCGGTTTCGTCCTGCGGAGGCGGGGCCTCGTCATAGGCCGGCACGCTCGGATTGGCGGGCGGCGGCGTGTACGGCGCGGGTTGTTGGGGTGGCGGGGGCGATCGTTGCAGGTCGCTATCGATCGCCTTGTTGGGATCGATCGTGGTCACCTGAGCGGCAACCGGCCCGGTAATCGTCAGCATCGCCAACGACAGAATAGTCAACACGTGGCGCATTGTCGCCCCCAACCCCAACTCATACAAGCCGCACGCTAAGCCCGGCGGAGATTGCCCGGCAATGAACGCAGCGGCGATCCGAGTCTATTCCGCGCTCGGCCGAGTCGAAACCCCCGGTTGATCACCTAGGACACGCTCGCTATAGGCCCGCATTCTGCCGCAGCCGGAGACGTGGGTGAGTGGCTGAAACCAACGCTTTGCTAAAGCGTCATACGGGAAACCGTATCGAGGGTTCGAATCCCTCCGTCTCCGCCAGCGGGTGATATCCCGCCATTCCGACCGATCTTTAGCGCGATGGCCGCAGGGCCAAGAAAAACGGCGCGCCCGGCGTGATGCCGGACGCGCCGTCGAGATGCGGGCCGCCTGCTATCCGGGCGCGCGACCCGTACCGGTCGGTTATTGAGCGGCGTCCTTGACGTCGCCCTTACCCATTGCCGAGACCAATGCGCTGCCCGAGCCCGAGAAGTTCGCGGCCGGCAGATCCGCCGTCTTCTTGCCGATGCGGACCAGCACGCTTTGTACCGTACCGCGAGCGGTCGAGCGTACCGATTGAACCGTCCCGATCGCGCGGCCCTTGGCATCGGTAACCGCCATCCCCGGGTTCACCGGGAAGGCGCCCGCATTTGCGGCACCGCTGCCGGCCAGGGCCAAATTGCCGGCCCCCGACGCCGCGCCGCCAAGTCCGGACAGCGTGCCCGAGCCCGAGCCGGCGGCATTGCCGTTGCCCGAGGCACTGCCGCCGAGCGATCGAGCCTCGGACGAGAGATTGCCGGTTGCGCCGCGCGCGCGCTCCGTCGCCGCGCCGGTGGCGTTCCGAGCGCGATCGGCCGCGTTGCGCGTCGCCCCGGCGGCGCGGGATGCGGTCCCGCGAACCGTATCCGTGCCGATCAGCTGCGCGTCGATGCCCGTACCGGCGCTGCCCGCTGCCGATCCGCTGCCGGTCAGCGCCTGGTCGCCGATCAAGCTGCTGTTGCTGGCATTCGTATCGGCCGAACTCGCATTGGACGCGCTGACCTTGCCCTTGCGGGCATCGACGCTCTTATGGGTCCTGCTCGAGCTGCGCGTCGAGGTGGCGGTGTCGGTATCGACCGGCACGCGATCGATCATACCGCCAAGCGAACCATTGCCCGCGCCGCCGAGCGAGCCGCCCAGCGATCCGGCGGTTCCGCCAAGCGTGCCGCCGAGGGTGCCGCCAAGACCGCCACCGCCGCCAAGCAGCTGCGCCGAAGCCGGGGTCGCGGCGACCGCGATCGCGAGCGTTGCCGCACCAAACAGGGTCTTCATCATGGTCGTTCTCCTTGTTTCTGTCCGGAGAACGGAGCCCGATCGCGTTTTAATCCCGTGGACCGAAAAAATTATTTCACCGGCGTTCGGCAATCGCCGCAAACCAGGCCGCGACCATAAATCTTATCAGGTCCGCGCGGTCCCAGGTCGCGCGCCACCGCATCGACCCGCTTGAGCGCGGTAGCGATGGCGGCGGGCGATGGCGATGGATAGAAGCGAGCGACGGTCGCCGCGACCAAGGGCGCCGCGAACGACGTTCCCCGCACCCGAAAGACCCGACCGGCAATGCCTGCGGCCAGCATGTCCGCGCCGGGTGCCGCATAATCGAGATGGCTCGCGCGCCCCGCTTCGATCAGCGCTCGGTTGCGCCCATCGACCCCGGTCACGGCGATCACGCCTGGATAGGAGGCGGGAAAGCCCGGCGGCGCGGCGGGCCCGTTGTTGCCGACGGCCGCCACGATCACGAGGCCGCGCGCCTGTGCCGCCGCCACGACCTTGGCCAGCAAGGGATTGGCCGGGCCGACCAGGCTGATCGTCACGACCGGCACGCGCTGCTGAACCATCCAGCCCAGCGCCTTGGCGATCGCGGTCGCGTTGCCGCCCGCAGGGTCGCTGCCATAGACATCGGCCGAGGCGATCCGCGCGCCAGGCAAGCCGCCGCGCACGGCGCCTGAACCGGCAATCAAGGAGGCGACGGCGGTGGCATGGTCATTGTCTCTCGGCGCGCCCGCGGCGAACCCGGTCGAGACGGCTGCGCCGGCGACCCCGCCATCGATGACGCCTATGAGAGTATTGTCGCCGTTGGCGATGGGAGCGGGGCGACCGTTCGTGGCCCCACTCGGCATGTGGAGCTGATCCGCGCTCACTTCGCCGCCAAGCTTGCGAATGTCGCTTATCGCCGATTTGAGCGACTGCTGGCCAGGAACCGCAAGCCGCACGAAACCCACGCCGAGCACGTTGCCACGCTCGATCACCCGATAGCCCTTGGCAATTGCCGCGGCGATCACGGCATCCGTCGGGTCGTCGAGGACGACTTCCCCGGCGCGGGCCGGAAAACCGTCCGGATCGAGCGCGACACGGTCGGGATTGTCACGGATCAATTGCGCGATCGCGGCGCGCCGCGCCTGATCGAGCATGCGCGCCGCGTCCGAAGGCGCGCGGAGCACGTCGTCGGCCAAGCCCCGCGCGGCCGGCAGGCTCGGCATATCGATCGGCAGGCCGGGGAGCCTGGGCACGAGTTGCGCGCCCGCCGCCGTCGCGCCGGCCAGCACGATCAGGGCAAAGACCATTTGACGGAGCACGCACATCCTTTCGCCTGGCAAAAATCATTCTGCGTGGATTAAACGGGGGACGCCATCCGTTTCATCCACACGAAGGGAATTGGTTTGGCCGCTTTCGAAAACGAGATGCTTGCCGTGCTGCCGCGCTTGCGGCGATTCGCGCGTGCCCTCGCCCGCGACGCGGCGGACGCCGACGATCTGTGTCAGGCGACGGTCGAAAAGGCGTTGCTTGGCCGCGGATCGTGGCAGCCCGGAACGAGATTGGACAGTTGGATGTACCGGATCATGCGCAATGCCTGGATCGATACCGCCCGTGCCCGCGGCAGGGCGTCGGAAACCTTTGTCGATGCCGAAGCCGGGGCAGGAGTGGGCGGCGACGGCGGGGCCGAAGCGCGCGTCGCGCTTGGCGAGGTCGAGGCAGCGATGCGGCGATTGCCGGACGAACAACGAGAAGCGGTGGCGCTCGTGCTGGTCGAGGGCCTGGCCTATAAGGAAGCTGCCGAGGTGCTCGACATTCCGATGGGTACACTGACCTCGCGGCTGGTACGGGGCCGCCAGGCGCTGATGCTCGACCTTGGAGAAGCGGCGTGACGATCGAGCCTGAGATGCTGCCGGAAATGTTGATGGCCTATGCCGATGGCGAGCTCGATCCGCTCGACGCCAAGCGGGTCGAGCGCGCGATCGCCGGCGATCCGGCGCTTGCCCAGGAGGTCGAACGGCATCGGGCGTTGCGCAAGCGGATCTCGGACAGCTTTGCGCCTATTGTCGACGAACAGGTTCCCGACCGGCTGGCCGCTCTCTTGAAAGGCAATGTGGTCGACTTGCCGGCACCGAAAAAGCATCCGGTCCTGACCCGGTGGCGCGAGGCGGCGGCATTGGCGGCGTGTCTGATACTTGGCCTGGTGATCGGCCTGAGGGTGCCGCACGGCCCGGTCTCCGCGGGAGCAGGCGGATTATACGCCTCGGGATCGCTCGCCGCAGCGCTTGATGATCAGATCGGCGGTGCCGGTGGCGCCGTGAAGGTGGCGGTCAGTTTCCGCGACAAACAGGGGTCGTATTGCCGGGTGTTCAGCTCGAGCGCGACGGACGGCATTGCCTGTCGCGACGCGTCCGGCTGGGCGCTACGCCGCACGCAGCAGGGATCTTCGGTGAAGCGCAGTGACTATGCGCAGGCGGGCTCGCCCGATCCCGACCTGATGGCAGCGGCGCAGGACATGATGGTCGGCGAGCCGCTCGATGCCAAGGCGGAAGCGGCGGCGCGCGGCGCGGGCTGGCGTTAGGCTCGGCTGCAAGCTCGCCGGAGCGGGTTCAGGGCTTGATATCATAGCGTGTCGCTCCGTCGAATGGTGGCGCAGCACTCCAGCGCGGAAACGAAAGACATTTATCCCATCGGCTATCCGCGCCTGACAGCCATTCCATCGGCACAGAGGGGCCCGATCCTTCGCAGAATTGGAGCGAAACGGGGCTCTCTCCACGAGCCGCTGGCGCACTCCTGATCGCAGACCCCGGAACTTTTGGGTAAGCACCTAACGAGCAGAAGGCCGACGCGCGGAATCTTTCGCGATATCCAGACCGACCATCGTGCCATCTTCCATCATTGTTCTCGTTCCAGCTCCGCACGTTAGCACGGGAGGTTGGAGAGCTGTCCACGACATCCGTGGCGGACTGGCGGCTTTCGGCGCCGGGGCGGCCGCAAGGGCGTGGCAAGACAAGGGGACTTTGATCAATCTCCTTATCGAACCTGCCCAATGCAACTCCCGGCTTCGGCTCGCGCTAGAACGCCAATCGCAGGCCCGCACGGGCGCTCGCGCGTCGATCGGCGTCGCCAATCGCGCCGCTAACTGCACCGAACAGCACGAGCCGCTTCGACAGCACAAAATCGGAACCAATCGCACCCGTGGCGAGTGCCGGCGCGTGCGGCGCGCCCGCGGCGAGCAGCCCATAGCCGCCGCCATCCAGCGCCCCGAGCGCATAGGGCGTCCGTCCGTCCGCCTGGTAGCGGACGCCGACCGACAGATAGGGGCGGATGGTCGCTCCGTCGCGCATGCCGCCGCGGAAGGTCACCGTACCGTCGAAGAACAGCGCGTCGTCGCGCCGGCGCTGCACATCGAGCGCGAATGCGCTGCCGCCGGTCTCGACGACGCCATCGCGCGAAACCCGGATCGCAGTCGCGCCAAGGCTCGGCAGCACGACCCAGTTGCTGCCCACCCGCATCGTATAGTCGATTCTGGCATCGGCGGTCCAACCGTGGAGGCCATAGTCGCTCGCGGCCGACCCGCCAGGGAGGGCACGCCGCGTCTTGGCGTTACTGCCGTCATAAGCGATCGTTGCCTTGAGCCCGAGATTCCCGCTGTTCCAGCGGCCATGAATGCCGACGATCACGCCGTCTGCGTCGGTCCGCGCACCAAGCGATCCCAGCGTCTGGCGGCTGTCGAGATAGCCGACGAAGGCACCGATCGAGCCGTTGCTGCTGCCCCAGCCGATCCCGCCCAGGAAGCCGTAACTGTTGATCCGGGTGCGAGCCGTGCCCGCAGCGCCGCTGTCGAGCGTGCTGGTGCTGGCGAGCGCGCTCCCGAAAGTGAATGCTCCCGCACTCTCGCGATGTGCCGCAAAGTCATCGCCGCGCCCCGCATCCGCCAGCGCAAGCCCGCGCTCGACGGTGATCTGGCCCGCCGAGGCATAGGCTTCGGGCGTCAGCTGCGCAAAGGCCGTCTCGCTCGACGCGCCCGTCCTCGTCGCGAGCAGCGAGGCACTGGTGAGCAGGCCTGAAGAGGCTTTGCCGCCCATCAGCAATCCGTTCACATAGGCGATCGAGCGCCGGGCCTGCGGCGACAGGGCGGGATCATTGCGGAATTCGCCGAGCAGCGAGATCGACGTGCCTTCTTGGATCACCACACCGAACAGCGACCCCGAACGCAGGATATTGGTGAAGCTGCCCGTGATGCCGCCGGTGGCCGAGATCAGGTCGAGCGTTTGGCCGGGCTTCACCGTCGGAGTGGCAGCGAGCTGCAATGTGGCACCCTGCGCGATGGAGAGGCTGCCATTGATCAGCAGCTTGTCGGAGACGGTCGGCGTGATCTCGAACAGCGACACCGAGGTACTTGCCAGCGTGACGTTGCCATTCACTGTCATCGTACCCGGCGACGCGCCCGGGCTCAGCGTCCCGTTCACCACGATATTGCCGTTGACCGTGCCCGCCGATCCGAAGGTCGCGCCCGAGCCGACGGTGATCGTGGGAGCCGTGATGGTCGAGCCGGCCAGCCCGATCAAGCGGCCGCCGCTCAGGCTGATCGCGCCGAGCCTGGCCGAGCCGGTGACGGTGGCGAGCCCGGCGCTCATGCGGAGCGCATCGACGTCGGAGATCGCGGCGAATGCGACAGGCACGTCGATGCTGCCGCCCGAGATGTCGATGCTGTCGACACCGGCACCGCCCGTCACCGATCCGGTAAATCCGCCCGCGATCGTGAGATTGCCGCCTGCCGCGCCGAAGGTGAGCATCGGCGTGGCGAGCGAAGCATTGGCCGCGATCGTGAAGTTGCTCGCCACGGTCACCCGATCGAACGCGAACGCGCCGTCGGTCAGGGTGAGCTTGCCGCTGCCCTGGCTCGCCAGCTGCTCGAAGCCGCTGATCCGGCCCGCCGCGAGCGACCCGTTGCCGGCGCTGTCGAACAGATAGACATCGCTTCCTTCGCCACCGTCGATGGTGCCGCCGAGCGTCGAGCCCGCATGCTGGACAAAGACGTCGTTTCCACCGCCCAGCAGCACAGGCCCGGTGATCGTGCCGCTATTCTCCACCCGGTCGTCGCCGTCGCCAAGCACCACCGCGCCGGCCAGCGTGCCGCTGTTTCGGATCGTGTTGGCGAGGCCGCCATTCGCTAGGATCGCCGCGCCCTCCAACGTCCCTTCGGCGTTGACCGTGCCGCCGTTGATCACGCCGCTATTGTCGAGCGTGAGCGCGAAATTGCCGGCGTATACGCCGATGCCATTAACCTGGACTGCTCCGATCGTGCCGCTGTTGGCGACAGTGGCGGAGGCCCCGCCCGTACCGTGATAGTCGAGCAGCAGCGCGGGCAGGGGATAAGACGAATCAGTGGCGGCGGTGATCGTTCCGCTGTTGGTGAGCGACAGCGCGCCGCCCCCGGACAGCATGACGCTGCCGCCGACCTGGCCGCTGTTGGTGAAACTGGCCACCGAGCCCGAGACGCCGCCTTCGATCGTGCCCCGGTTCTCGAATGCGGCGAGCGACGCGGAGGAATTGGGCAGTGCCGAGCCGGCAAGGGACAGAATGTCGGTGGTCACCCCGCCCGTGATCACGGCTGTGTTGATCACGGTCCCGTCGCCGCCGACATGGAGCGAGCCAGCGAAGGGCGCGGGCGCAGTCAGGGTCGCGACGCCACCCGCATTCGCGAGGATCAGCGCGTCTTCGAAATTGACGACCTGCGGATCATTCAGCGCGATGGTCGCGCTGGTGCTGACCACATGCCCGAATACGTCCCGTCCGTCGCCGCCGTCGATCGTCCCCGAGACGCCGGTGCCCGCGCCGGTCTCGACGAACAGGTCGCCCGCCGAACCGAAGGTGACATTGCCGGTGAGCGTGCCGCCATCGGCGACATAGACCGAACGACCATAAGAATAGGGATAGGAGGCGACGTCGCCGACGATCGTGCCGCGGTTGATCACCGTGCCCCCGCCCGTGATGTCCACCGCGGTGACGCCCGTGATCGTGCCTCCAGCGGCATTGACCAGCGACGAATTGCCGCCGAGCGTCACCGCGGCGGCGGTGCGGCTCTCGATCGCGCCGCTGTTGAGGATGCTCGACGCACCGTAGCCCACCTGGACGGCGTTGCCGTCGACGCGGATCGTTCCGCTATTGTCCAGGCTGGTGAAGAACGAGACGCCCGTGGAGCTTGTACCGGCATTTCCGAGGATCGTGCCGGAATTAACGACATGCTGCGCATTGGCGATCGCCGTGCCGCCGGCGGTGAGCGTGATCGTTCCGGCGTTGGTAACGGTGTCGCCGTTGAAGATCGCGATCCCGGGGAAATAGCTCCCCGGCGCGCTGTCTACCGTGATCGCGCCGTTGTTGGTGACGTCGGCGGTTCCGGCGTTGATCGCATAGAGCGCGGTGTAGCTGTAGGGTTGGGTGGTCGTCAGGGTGAGCGTACCGTCGTTGACGATCGACAGCGCCTGCGCCGGCCCCGCGGTCCCGGCGGTCAGCTGGTCCACCGTGCGGATCGTCGCGTCGATCAGGGTGCGGTCGCTGGTTGAGAGAGTGCCGTTCAGCGTCACCGTGCCGTTGCCGGTCAGCCCGACGGTGGTGGTGAGCGGGCTCGCCACGTTCAGCGCCAGCGCGGCATTGTTGTCGAGCTCGAATGCTAAGCCCTCGAATCCGTCGTGCAGCGCCAGCGTCGTGCTGGCATCGGCATTCACGCGAAAGCGCAACGTGTCATAGCCGGCTCCGGCGTCGACGCCGCCGGTTGCGCCGGCCAGAGGGCGCCCCGCCGTCCCGGCAAGATCGACCACCAGTTGATCGTCGCCGCCGCCGAGCAGGATCGCGCCGTTCACGGTGCCGCCGGCATCCACGAAGATATCGTCCGAGAAATCGTACCCCGTGGTACGGGCCAGGGTGACGTTTCCGTTGATCGTCCCGGCGTTGACGACGCCTACGTTCAACCCGGCGTTGTGCACGGCATCGGTGCCGCCGGTGACCGTGCCGCCCACGGCATTCACCAGCGTTGCCGAATAGCCGAGATCCACGCCGGTGGTGCCGCCGCTGATCGTGCCGTTGTTGACCAGTCTGCCGTTGTCCAGGGCGACAGCGACCGGACCGCTGATCGTTCCGTCGTTGGTGGAGATCGTATAGCTCGCCGGGCTCGAGATGATGGCGCCGGTACCGGTGAGCGACTGGATCGTGCCGCTATTGGCGAGCGTTCCATAGACGACGTTCACTGCCGTCCCGGTGGCCGTGATAGTGCCGCTATTGGTGAGCGCGGAGCCCGCGCGGACGCCTGCCCCGCCATTGGCGGTGATCGTGCCGTTGTTGATCACGTTGGTCGGCGTGTCGACGGCGGTTTGGCCGGAGCCCAGCGTCGCGGTGATGCTGGCGGCATTGGTGAAGGACAGCGGCCAGCCCGTGGCGATGGCCTTCACCGCCGGACCGCCGGTCACCAGGTTCGCCTTGTTGATCAGGCTGCCATAACCGCTCAGCGCGATGCCCGCGTCAGAGGTGAAACCGGGAGCAAGCGTGACGGTTGAGTCGTTCGAGAGATCGAGGCCGAGCAACTCGAAATTGGTCGGCAGGGTGACACCGCCGAGCGTGGCGTCGCCGGCCACGCCGATCGTCAGGGTGTCGGTGCCTGCGCCACCGTCGATCGTTCCCGTGACCGACGAGATTGCCCCGCTCGCCACGTCGAACAGCGCGCGCACGGTATCGTCGCCGGCGCCAAGCGCCAGGTTGCCGTTGATCACGCCGTTGCGGGTGTCGATCAGGCTGTTCTGCCCCGTGCCCGCGGTCGAGACGACCGATCCGTTGATCGTGCCGTCATTGGTGAGCGTGAGCGCTCCACCCGCGCTGATCGCGATACTGCTGCCACCCAGCGTCGCGCCCGCGGCATTGGTGATGAACAGCGCACCCGTGCCGGTGATCGTTGCAGTGGGACCGTTCGAGACAATCTGACCGGTATTGCTGATGAAGGTACCCGACACGGTGGTGGCGATGGCCGCATTGGCGCCGCCGTCGATCGTGCCGGCATTGGCGACCGAGTTGATCGTTCCGGACATGCCGCCGATCCATCCGCCGGCGAGATTGCTGACGGTCACCGAACCGGTGGTCCCGGTATTGGCTATAATTGCGGGTCCGCCGGTCCCGGTCATCGTTCCGGCATTGGTCAGCGACACGGCTTCGTATCCGTTGGTGTTGGACGGATCGCGCGAAATCAGGAGGGCCTGCGTGCCGATAACCGTGCCGCCCCCGGCGACGTTGATCGTGGCGATCGCCGATGGATAGGAGGTCACGGTGCTGCCGGGGATGCAGAAGCCCACGCTAGCGCCGGCATAGGGATCGCACGGCACGCTCACGGGCGGCCCTGCAGTGACGGCGATGCCCGGCTTGCCCATGCCATCCACCAAGCCGTTCACGGTGATGCTGTCATAGGTCGAGGTCACGTTGATCGCCGCGACGGCGCTTCCCGGCCGAACGATGGCGCCGCTCGCCACCGCGACCTGGGTGTTCGACGTGTTGACCGTCAGCCCGTCGTTATCGGTTCCGTTGCAGTTGGTGGTGCCATTCGCCGTTGTCGGATCCGGCGCGCACTGGGCCGAGGCGGGGGCTGCGACCGCCATCGCGATCACGCTGGCGCCAAGCGCAAAAGGCCACCGGCGCAATTGCGCCGAACGCTTATCGTACATCGGTCCCCCTTTATCGGCCCCTTGGCGATCTGCCCGCTTTGCACATCGGGACTTGGGATGTCCAGCGCGGCATCTGACAATATTGGTTACAACGTTCTGAGAAGATAACTAATATTCGTGGCGACGAGATCCACCGCGGTGTCGGCGTCCGGCGGGCATCGGAGTCCGGCGGTACTTGGCGGTGGCGCGAGGCGGCGGCATTGGCGGCGTGTCTGATACTTGGCCTGGTGATCGGCCTGAGGGTGCCGCACGGCCCGGTCTCCGCGGGAGCAGGCGGATTATACGCCTCGGGATCGCTCGCCGCAGCGCTTGATGATCAGATCGGCGGTGCCGGTGGCGCCGTGAAGGTGGCGGTCAGTTTCCGCGACAAACAGGGGTCGTATTGCCGGGTGTTCAGCTCGAGCGCGACGGACGGCATTGCCTGTCGCGACGCGTCCGGCTGGGCGCTACGCCGCACGCAGCAGGGATCTTCGGTGAAGCGCAGTGACTATGCGCAGGCGGGCTCGCCCGATCCCGACCTGATGGCAGCGGCGCAGGACATGATGGTCGGCGAGCCGCTCGATGCCAAGGCGGAAGCGGCGGCGCGCGGCGCGGGCTGGCGCTAGACTCGGTTCCAGCAAAGCTGAAACAGTTGCGGTGCCGGCCCGCTCACCGCTTGGTCGTGCGATCCGGGATATAAGCCCGCCCGGCCTTGTCCGCCGCGGCCTTGGCCGGCGTATCGGGGAACAGGTCGTTCATCTTGGTCGGCGAATTGGGCTGGACATACCATTGCGGTGGAAAATCGGCCGCGCGGGTGCCGTTGACGTCGCGGTTGACCAGCCCGCTGCTGGTCTTCTCGGTATAGGGCACGACATGCTGTCCCCTGCCGTTGGCGAGTTGCTCGAACAGAGCGTGGCGCAGCACCAATTTGCGATCGAAATAAGCGGGATCGTCGACCAAATTGTTCATCTCGTCGGGATCCTTGGAGAGATCGTAGAGTTCCTCTGTATCCCATACACCCTGATACTGGATGTACTTCAGGCGATCGCGCTCGATGGCAAAGGTGGTCGGCGTTTGCGGGAAGGTCCATTCCCAATAATATTCATAGACGAAATCGCCGGGCTTCCAGTCGGCCGGTTTCACTTTGCCCTCGGCCAGCGCGAGCCAGCTCTTGCCCTCCATCTGCTTCGGCTCGGCAAGATGGGCGACGTCGAGGAAAGTCGGCGCCAGGTCGAGGTTGCGTACCAAGGCGGGGTTGACCGCGCCGCGCGGCAGCAGGCCCGGAGCATAAGCGATCATCGGGACGCGGACCGATGGTTCATAGGCATTGCGCTTGTCGATCAGGCCATGGTCGCCGATCAGGAAGCCGTTATCGGAATAGAAGACGATCATCGTATTCCGCTCGAGGCCCGCCTTCTTGAGATAGGCCATGATCCGACCCAGGCTCTCATCGACCGGCGACAGCGTGCGATAGATATCGCGCACCTGCTCGGTCAGCTTGCGGTCGGTATGATAGGGGAAGTCGGCGCCATGCCAGCTATTGCGCTGGTTGCGCACCCATATCGGCTTGCCGCGATTGTTTTCGGGCGTGTTCGCCATGCTGGCCGGCAGCTTGATCTGGAGATCGCTATATTGCGTCTTGTAGCGATCCGGCGGCACCGCGTCCGAATGGACGGCCTTGTGGCTCAAATAGAGGAAGAACGGCTTGCTGGGGTCGCGCCCCTTTTCCAGCCAGTCCATCGCGTAATCGGTCAGCTCGTCGGTGATATAGCCGGTGCGCTTGACGACCTTTCCGTCGACATTCAGCGTCTGGCGCTCGCCCGCCGCGACTTGGGCGGGCGATAGCTGATCGGTGGGGAAATAGGTTCCCTGCCCCTTGAAGCTGACCCATTTGTCGAACCCCGGACGTGGCGCGTCGGTATCGTTGCCCATGTGCCACTTGCCGAAAAAGCCCGTCTGGTATCCGGCCCGCTGCAGATAGGCGGGAAAGAAGATCAGGCCCTTTTCCGACGAATTGTTGTTGTCGATCACGCCATGATTGCGTGCCGTCTGCCCGGTAAGAATCGTCGCACGGCTCGGAGAGCATAAGGACGAGGTGACGACGGCATTGGGGAAATAGACCCCGTTCTTGGCCAGATAATCGATATTGGGGGTCTGCAGCCCAGGGGTGAGGAAGCCCATCGCATCGAAGCGAAGGTCGTCGACCAGCACGAAGATGATATTTTCGGGTTTCGCCGGCGCGGGCCTGGCCGGCTTGGGTTTTCCCGACGGGGATGTCGTCGCGGGACCTCGGGCGGAGAGCGGGGAGAAAGCCAAAGCGCAGGCCCCCAGCGCGACGATGCGCAGGCGAAAGCGGCGACGGAAGGTCATGGTCTGTCCTTTCTGCGAAGCACGCATCGAAAGCCGATATGGCTGGTGGAGGAGTCGATCGCCTGGGCGTGCCGAGCTGCCGGGCGATAGCGCTGGCAGTAATTGGCGGCGCAGAGATGCGATCCGCCCTTCAGCACCTTGCGCCCGATCGGCACGTCCGGCGTGACCGGATCGCGGCTGTCGCGCTCACGGCCGCCGCGCGGATTGGCCGGGACGCAGCAGGCATTGCCGCGCTTCTTTTTCTCGATCGTTGGAAGCGACCACCAATCCGCGGTCCACTCCCAGACGTTGCCGATCATGTCGAACAGGCCATAACCGTTGGCCGGGTAGGTGCCGACCGGCGAGGTGCGCTCCCATCCGTCGAGCAACTGGTTGGCAAAGGGAAAGGCGCCTTGCCAGTAATTGGCGAGCATTCTCCCCTCAGGTGCCAGGTCGTCGCCCCAGGCGAATTCGGCGCCGTCCAGGCCGCCGCGCGCGGCATATTCCCATTCCGCCTCGCTCGGCAGGCTTTTGCCCGCCCAGGCGGCATAGGCTTCCGCATCGCTATAAGCGATATGGACCACTGGGTGATCGGCGAGATCGTCGATCGTGCTGTCCGGCCCGAGCGGATGGCGCCAGTCCGCACCGAAGGCGAACCGCCACCATAAGGAGAAGTCCTGCAGATCGACCGGTCCCGCGGTCGGCTCGAACACCAGCGATCCGGGCTGCGCCATCTCGATCGGCATGCCGGGATAGTCGGCCGGATCGGGGGCGATCTCCGCCAGCGTGCGATGGCCCGTCGCGGCGACGAATTGGGCGAATTCGCGGTTGGTGACGGGCGCTTCATCGATCCAGAAGGGGTCGACGCGCACCGCGCGCACCGGCGCTTCTTCCGGGTAGAAACGCTGCGATCCCATCATGAAGACGCCGCCGTCCAGATGACGCATGCCGGCGGTCGCGGTGCCTCCATTTGCCGTGACGGAAGCCGGTGTCACCATCGCAACTGCTCCTGACCGCAAAAGGCATCGACCGGGCTGCGTCCGGTGAAACCCGCCTCGCCGACCAGCCGCCGCACCAACTCGCGCTGGTTGTCGGCCAGCGAACAATAAGCGTTGATATAGGTCGAGAAATGGGGCGCGTCGTAGAGATAATAAGGCTGGCCGAACGACACCAGCAGCGTCGGGACCTCACGGTTGAACTGGGCCATCGCCTTGCGCGACCCACCATGCAATTTGGCCATGTCGAGGAAGATATGGCCAAGGCTCGGCGTCGCTTCCTGGCCGATCAGATAGACGAGCAGATCGGTATCGGCCGGCGTCGGAAAATGATCGCGATCGTATAGGCGCAAGTCAAAGCCGCGCCGCTCCATTTCTTCGACGAACGGCGCGAAACTGCGCTCGGGCGCGCCCGAGAAGAAGCTCCAGCCTTGCTCGGCGATCATCGTCACGCGCCGATGACGAACGGGGTCGAGCGGCAGCAGCGCTTGCGTATCCTTGACCAGCGTCAGCCCCTCGCCGGCCGCCCGCCGGGCGATCGCGAGATCGGCTGGCCGTCGCAGCCCCGCGTGGACCATATCGAGCGGCGGGAGCCGTTCCTCCGCGGTTGCGCGGTGCAGGCCGAGCTTCGCCTTCAAGGTCAGCATCCGCGTTACCGCTTCGTCGAGCCGGGCCTCGCTCAACCGACCTTCCCGTAATCCCTTGAGCATCAGCGCCATGTCGGACTGCGGGTCGCGGCTGAACAGGAACACGTCGCAGCCATTCTCGATGACCGCCGGAACCGCCTCTTCGCGGTCCATCCAGCTGGTGAGCCCGCCCATCGGGGTCGCGTCCGACACGATGAGCCCGCGAAACCCCAGCCGGTCGCGTAACAAGGTCTGGTTGAGCAGGCGCGAGACCGACGCCGGGCGGAACGCCTCACGCCCGGCGTCCGGGATCAGCGAGCGCACGAAGGCCGGCAGCGCGATATGCGCCGACATCACCGTCATCACGCCATCGCCGATCAGCGAACGATAGATGCGCCCATAGCTTTCTTCCCATGCCGCGAGATCGAGCGGATTGACGGTGGTGGTCAGATGCTGGTCGCGGTCGTCGATCCCGTCGCCCGGCCAGTGCTTGGCGGTCGCGGCGATGCCAGACGCCTGCAACACCCGGACATAGGCCCGCGCCTGTGCGATGATCGTGTCCGTATCCGCGCCGTAGGACCGCGTCCCCACCACGGCGTTGCGGAAGGCGCGATTGATGTCGACGACCGGCGTGAACGACCAATTATACCCCAGCGCGCGGCTTTCGCTCGCGACGATCGCGGCGATCTCTTCGGACAGCGCCAGATCGTCGCAGGCAGCGATCCCCATCTGATTGGGAACGTGTGTGACGAACGGATAGCTGGTCGTGCCGCCTTCGATATCGCCCGACAGGATCAACGGCACCTCCGCGCGGTCCAGCGCGTCGCGGGTCGCGCGCCAGGTAGCGGCGAGATCGCCGGCGGGGAAGCGATGGATACCGCCGGGGGCGAACGCGGTGAGCGTCGCGGTTTCTTCGGCCGTGTCTTCGCGACTCGACAGCACGAAAAGCTGGGCGATACGGGCTTCGGCGTTCAGGCTGTCGCGGGTGCGTTCCACCCATTCCTGGTCCGCCGGGAGAAGCGCGAGCGGATCTGGCATGGCGCCGGCATGATCGGTTATGGATGGCCCAACCAGGAGCTCGGGGGTCATTTGGTGCCCTCGCCCGATTGCGCGGCCTTGAGCCCGTGCATGCCGAGCAGGAGAAAGGCGACCGCGAGCGGTGAGAAGATTGCGCAGGTGATAGAGATGGCTTCGGGCAGGCGCTGCGGATCGTGGAAGCCGTAATCGGTGATGAGCGCCACCACCATCGGCCCGAGGACTCCGCCGACGAGGTTGACCAGCAGCATGTAACCGGCGGAGACGAGCGCGCGCATGCGGTTGGGCGTGAGGTCCTGGAGCGCGGCAAGGCCGCCCCCGAGGTTGAAGCCCGCGAAGAAGTTCATCGCGCCGATCATCGCCAGCGCCAAGCCCGGTGCCGGCACCAGCGGAAACCCGATCGTCAGCGGCACCAGGGCGACGAATCCGATCAACGCCACCAACAGATTACCCCGGGAGAAGCCGAGGCGATGCAGCCAGCTGGCGCAGAAGCCGCCGGCCAGGGCGCCGGTCGTTCCGCAGAAGAAGACGATCAATCCGTAGCGCGCCCCGATTTCCGCGATCGTCCAACCGAACTTGCGCCCGAAAAAGGCAGGAATCCACGCGCCGGTGCCGTTGCCGACCAGGATCATCATCGCAAAGCCCAGGCCGATTCCGAAATAGGCTGCCTTGCGCGACAGGACGTGACTGAACAGCGCTCCGAGCGGCACCGACCCCGAATCCGACGCCAGTCCGCGGCGTGTCGGTTCGCGGATCGCCAATACCAGCAGCGACAGAAGCAGGCCGGGTACGCCCAGTGCGAGGAAGACGACGTGCCATCCCTTGACCGCGCCGATTACCGGGAGCGTGAACGAGCTTTCCGGCGGGAGCACGCCGGCGACCAGCCCACCGATCAGCAATGCCAGCGCACCGCCGAGATAGACGCCCATTTGATAGACGCCCATCGCCGAGGCGAGCCGGTCGCGGGGGAAATAATCGGACAGCAACGAATAAGCGGACGGGCTGAACCCTGCCTCGCCCGCGCCGACGCCGATCCGCGCCACGAACAACGCGCCGAACGATCGAACCAGCCCGCAGGCGGTGGTCGCCAGGCTCCACACGAAGACCGACGCCGCGATGATGTTGCGCCGATTGGAGCGATCGGCCAGCCGCGCGACCGGGATGCCGACGCCGACATAGAAGAGCGTGAAGCTCAATCCATACAGCAGGCTCATCGCCGTATCGGAGGCATGCAGATCCTGTTTGATCGGCTGGACGAGAAGCGCGAGCGCCTGGCGGTCGACGAATGCCAGCGTGTTCGCCAGCATCAGTACGATCGCGACGAACCAGGCGGTGCGCGCGGGTGGCCAGACGTCCGCGCTAGTCGACTCCTGGCCCATCAATCGGGCTGGACCAGGCCGGGCGGCGTGAAGTCGCGGAAAACCGCTGGAACGCCCTTCTTGAAGCCAGCGAAGCGCGCGCGGGCGGCAGCGAAGCGTGCCCGCATGTCGGCAAGCACCTCGGGATAGTGATCGGCGACGCTGTAGCTTTCGCTGGAATCGGCGGCGATATCGTAGAGCTGGGGATATTTGGCGTCGGTCGATATCAGGTGGCCACGATAATAATCGAACGCCACATATTTCCACCGCTGGGTGCGGATGCCGACCAGATCCTCATTGTTGAACAACAGCAATTCATCGTGCGGCGTCCGTGCCGCCGACCCGTCGAGCACCGGCGTGAGATCGCGGCCATCGAGCTCGGCCTGCGGCAAAGAGGCACCGGCGAGCTTGCATAACGTCGGCAGGAAATCGATTCCCATGGCGATCGCGTCGGTACGACGTCCGGCCGGAATCAGTCCCGGCGCCCAGGCGATCAGCGGGACGCGATAGCCGCCATCATAACCGCCGCCGCCCTTGCGCTGGCGCAAACCGCCCGCCGAGCCCTCGAACCAGGGACCGTTGTCCGACGTGAACAGGATCACCGTGTCGCGATCGAGCTTGCTCGCCTTGAGCTTGGCGACCAGCCGGCCGACAATATCGTCTATCTCCGCGACGACATCGCCATAGGAACCGACGGCTGCGCGTCCCCGAAACGCCTTGTTGGGATATTCCGGCAAATGCGGTGCGCTCAACGCCAGTTCGACGAAGAACGGGCGGGAGGCGTTCCGCTCGATGAAGCGCTCGGCTTCGGCATAGAAACGTTGCTGCAATTGGGGCAGGTCCGATTTCTCTTCCCGCACCGGCCCGTCGCCGTCGATCGTGTAGAGCGGCAGCGGCGCCATGTCGTGGCTGTAGGGAATGCCGAAGAAATAATCGAAGCCGTGCGCGATCGGGGTCCAGTGCTCGCCGGTATGGCCGAGATGCCATTTGCCGAACAGTCCGGAGACATAACCGGCGGGCTTGAGCGCCTGCGCGATCGTCACCTCGGATTGCGGCAAAACGCGCGTGTCGTTCTGCATGATGACCTGATAGCCGAGGCCGGTGCGGACCGGATAGCGCCCGGTCAGCAACCCGGCCCGCGATGGCGTGCACACATTGGCGGGCGAATAATAATCGGTGAAGGTGAGGCCCTGGGCGGCCAGCTTGTTGAGGTTGGGCGTGGGGATGCGGCGTCCGCCGGTCGGCTCGATATCGCCATAGCCGAGGTCATCGCAAAGAATGACGATGAAGTTGGGCGGGCGTTTTGAACCGCGCGCGCCCAGCGGGCCGGATAGGGCCTGGCTGGCCAGCAATGCCGCGGCCGACCCGAGAAGCTGACGACGATCCATCACTTGGTTCCTTCAAAAAAGCCTGCGGGTCATACCATCAGAAATGCACCGCGAAGGTCGCCCCCACATAGCGGTCGGCATCCTTGTTGAAGGTCGCGACGATGTCCTTCGAATTCGTCGTCGTGGCGAGCAACGAATTGTGCGAGATCGTCGAATAGTAATTCTGGTCGAACAGGTTCTTGGCGAACAATGTCAGGCTGAAGCGGCGGTCGCTGGTGTAGGCGCCGATGCTGAGGTCGACGATCGTATAGGCCTTCTGGATCAGCAGCGGATCCTGCTCGATGGCGAACCCTTGCTTGCTTTGATAGCTCACCGCCACCTGGGCGAAGCCGCCAAAGCTGCTTCCGACATCGAAATCGTAGCGCGGCGCCACCGTGAACCGCCATTTGGGCGACGCAGGCAGCTGGGCATTGCGCAAATCCTGGCGCGGGCCCGAAACGGTCGTAACGCCGTTCACCGTCGTGCTCGCTCGATAACAGGTGTTGGTGGGGAAGTTGCCGGTGAGGGTCGGCGCGGCGGCCTGGAACTGGAGCGGGCAGTTGAGGCCATCGATGCTGACCGTCGAGTCCGTATACGCCAGCGATGCCTGGATATCGAGTTTCGCCAGCGGATGCAGCGTGGCTTCCAGTTCGACGCCCTGGCTGCGCGATTTGCCGGCATTGGTCGAGATGAAGGAAACGACGCCGGTGAAGGGGTCGCTGCGGTTGGCCTGCACCTGCAGGTTCGTATAATCGGCGCGATAGACGGCGAGCGCGAAACTGAGCAGCCCGTTGCCGGTCCGGCCCTTGAGGCCGATCTCATAGGCATTGACGTGCTCAGGCTTGAGGTCGGTCTGACGGGCGAAGTCGGTGCCGGCTTCCATATTGTAGCCGATGCCCTTGTACCCCCTGGTATAGGTCGCATAGGTCTGCAGGTTGCGGCTGAACTCATATTGCAGGCCGGCCTTGCCGGTCACCGCGGTGTCACTGTCCCTGAGCGTTCCCGTCGAGACGGCGGCCACGCCCGGCAACAACGTGTCACCAGCGTTGGTGACGCCAAGCTGCGTGCCGAAATTGGTGCCCGTTTCATATTGGACGCGCAGCCCACCGATCAGCTTCAGGCCGCCGACGATCCTATACTCGGCTTGGCCGAATGCTGCGATATTGTCGGTCTTGAGGTCGGCGAAGCTTGACGAGGATTGATAAGTCGGCGCGGCGCAAGGCTGGCCGATCGTGCCGCTCGCACAGACCGCGCGGCGGCGTGCGTAAGGCCGTTTCACCTCGCCATGGCTGTAGAAGGCGCCGACGACATAAGTGAAGTCGCGGTTGCCATTGGAAGAGATGCGAAGCTCCTGCGAGATCTGGTTCAGATCGACGATGCCCTGGTTGAAATTCCACGACGCGTAAGCGGATGGGCCGACATAGAGCACCGGGTTCGAATTGATGCGGTCGACCGGCTGGTTCACCAGCAGATGATATTTCTGATAGGCGGTGATCGACGTGATCGTGGCCGCGCCGAGATCCCAGTCGCCCTGCAGCGAGATCGTCGTCTGGCGGCTATTGGCCTTGTTCGGGGTGTCCTCCGACACCAAACGGTTGGTCGGCGACGCCACCACCGGGGCTTCGAGCTTGGCGATCACCGGGTTGACCACGCTGATCGACGAATAGGTGCAGCAGCTCGAATAGGTCTCGCGATAATCGGCGCCGAGCAGGAAGGTGAGATTGGGCGCCGCTTCCCACTCGATCTTGCCGCGCAGGCCCCAACTTTCCTGGCCGTTGACGTGGCGCTTCAGCGTGACGTTGTACGCCGGCCCCTGCACATTGTTGTAAAAGCCGCCGACGCGCACGCGCAGCGTGTCGGAGATCGGACCCGAAAGGGTGCCCTTGACCCGGTATTCATTGTCTTCGGCGATCGTCACGTCGCCCTTCGCCTCGAAACTGGACGTGGGGCGGGCGGTCACGATGCTGAGCACGCCGGCGCTCGCATTCTTGCCGAACAGCGTGCCTTGCGGTCCGCGCAGTACCTCGATCCGGTCGACGTCCGCGATGTCCGACAGAGACTGGGCAGCGCGCACCATCGGGACGCCGTCGACGACCACGGCGACCGAGGATTCGACCCCCTGACCGAACAAGGCGGTGCCGACGCCGCGGATACGGAACGTGGTGTTCGCCGGGTGGTTGCCCTGCTGGAAGGTGAGCGAGGGGACCGCCCGCGTCAGTGCCGTGGTATCGTTGATCTGACGGCTGGCGAGCGTTTCCCCGCTGACGGCGGTCACCGCGAGCGGCACGTCCTGCAATCTTTCGCTGCGCTTTTGAGCAGTGACGATGATGTCGTTCGACGTATCCTGCGCGGAAGCTTGGTCCTCGCTCGGCGCCGCAGGGCTCGCCGGTACAGGCGCCGGCGCGGACTGCGCATGGGCGGGAAAGGCACCGATGGCCAGGGAAATGGCAAGCGCCCCCGCCGCGCTCGAGAGGCGGTAGAAGCTACGAAGATCGGCCATGTTGCATCCTCTTTTTTCCGAAGCCGCACGTGCGTGGCGGCCCAAAATCGGGATGTTCGAGGCGTGGTGCCCGCTATCCCCTCGGCTCTGATCTGCGCCAGATGTAGCGCTACATGATCGCGGCTTTGGGGCGAGTCAACAACTTTGTGTAGCGCAACAAGTTGGTTTCTGAGAAGATGCGGATGTGGGTGGCAAAGACAGATCGCGGAAATCGAGCAACGCGGTGACCATGCACGCAGTCGCCGTCCGTGCCGGCGTGTCGCCGATGTCCGTCTCCAATGTGATCAACGGGCGCACCGTCCGGCCGGCAACGCGCGAGGCGGTGCTGCGGGCGATCGAGGAGCTTGATTACAAACCGAACGCCGCCGCCCGCGCGCTGGCGAGCGCAACGATCACGCGTATTGGCTTATTGTATCACAGCGCCGAGAGCGCGTTCGTTAGTGCCTTGCTGGTCGGGGCGCTCGACGCAGCCTCGCGCTTTGGGGCACAATTGCTGATCCGTCGGTTCGAGGAGGCGCGCTCGCTTGCCGATATACTGTTCGACATGGTCGCGGGTGGCGCGAACGCGCTCATCCTGCCGGCCCCGCATTGCGAGGCGATCAGTGGCACCGGGCTGGTCGAGCGGCTGAAGGTGCCGGTCATCGCGCTCTGCTCCGGCGACGAACTGCCCGACATGTCCTCGGTTCGGGTCGACGACGTTGCCGCCGCGCGCGACATGACTCGCTATCTGATCGGTCTCGGCCATCGCCGCATCGGCTTCGTGCGCGGCGCGCAAAATCACGTCATCAGCAGGACACGGTTCGAAGGTTATCGGCTGGCTTTGTCCGAGCATGGCATGGATTTCGATCCCAGCCTCGTCGCCGACGGGGACCTCACGTTCGATTCGGGGCTGGCGGCAACGGAGCAATTATTGTCATTGCCCAAGCCGCCCACCGCGATTTTCGCGAGCAACGACGACATGGCGGCGGCGGTCGTGTCTGTCGCCCATCGCCGCGATATCCGCGTACCCGACCAGCTTTCCATCGTAGGCTTCGACGACAGTCCGATTTCGCGCAAGATCTGGCCGGCCCTGACGACCATCCGGCAGCCGATCGTGGACATGACGGCAATTGCGGTCGAATCGGTGATAGCGATGCTCGGCGATCCTCAGGCGAGAGCGTCTCCGGCCATTTCGACGATCTATGCCGAACATTCGCTCGTCATCAGAGGGTCGAGCGGCGCCCCGGAATATCCCGGATGAGCTGTTGGTTTGGCGCACCCGACAGGATTCGAACCTGTGGCCTCTGCCTTCGGAGTGCACAGAAATGGGTGTTTTTGGAATTTTCTGAAACCAGTAAGTGACTGTAAAATATTGATTTCATGTCTCAGAGGGTCTATATAATTCCGAGTATGTTTTCCGTACGTTTTCCGTACGGAATGGAATTCGGAGCTGGCAATGGCGCTGGACCTCAGCAGGGTGAAGGAGCGAGACGCACTACGCAGCCAACGCGAGCCGTACTGGCAACGCATTCGGCCGGGGTGTTTTCTGGGCTATCGCCCATCAGCGCGCGAAGGCGTGGGGACGTGGATCGCCCGGGCCTATGACGAGGATCGGCGCCGCTACAGCCTCAAGGCGCTTGGCGACTTCGGGACATTGTCCGGAAAGGATCGCTTCGCCGAAGCCAAGAAGGAAGCCGAGGCGTTTGCGGTGCTGGTCGAGTCCGGCGGGCAGATGGAGGAGAAGGTCGAAACCGTCGAGGAAGCTTGCCGCAAATATGCGGAAACCCACCCCGATGCGGCCGGGCGGTTCCGCCGAAACGTCTACTCCGATCCGCTCGCCAAGGTGAAGCTCGCAAAGCTTCGCCGGCACCACCTCAAAGCATGGCGTCAGCGGTTGGCAGATAAACCCGCATTGGTCACCCGGCGGAAGAAGGGGCCGCAGATCACCCGCACTCGCGCGCCGTCGTCTATCAACCGCGATATGGCGATGCTTCGGGCGGCGCTGAACAAGTTTCTCGCACCGGGCACGCCGGATACGGAAGCCGCTTGGCAGGAGGCGCTTAAGGCGATCCGCAACGCCGATCGCCAGAGGACGCTCTATCTCGACCGTGCACAGCGGCGCGCGCTGCTCAAGGAAATCGAAGCCGAGGCAGAGCCGTTCGTGCGCACGCTGTGCCTGCTCCCGCTTCGTCCCGGTGCCGTCGCCGGACTTCGCGCGCGCGACTTCGACAAGCGCACGTCGGAGTTGAGCATCGGGAAGGACAAGAGCGGAAAGCCGCGTCGCATTCTGTTGTCGGCTGCTGCGGCGAAGCTGTTCAACGCCGAAGCCAAGGGGAAGCCGGCGGACGCTCCGCTTATCGCTCGCGCCAACGGCAAGGCTTGGGACAAGGAGACGTGGAAGCGGCCGATTGCGGAGGCTGCGACGAAGGCGAACCTGCCTGTCGGGGCGACCGCTTACACGCTGCGGCACAGCACGATCACCGATCTCGTGAACGGCGGACTCCCGCTACTCACGGTTGCGCAGATCAGCGATACCAGCGCCGAGATGATCGAGCGGCACTATGGACACCTATGTCAGCATGCCGCAGCGGAAGCGTTAGCGGGCTTGGCGGTCTAAAGTGGCTGACGCTTCCGCGAACGGTCGAGCCTATTGCTTTTTGATCGCTGTTACTTCGCCATCGTTGCCGCGAAGGGTCAGGTCGAAAGTGACCTTGTCGCCGACCGCAACGCTGTCGAGCAGTTCGGGCTTAGCCTTGAACGCCATCGTCATCGCTGGCCAGCCGACCTCGGGAATAGGTCCATGATCGAGCGTGATCTTGCCAGCAGTCTTGTCGATCGCGGTCACAGTCCCGGTTCCCTTGCCCATTTTCGTATCAGCCGGCATCGCCATATTGCCCATCCCGGGACTGGCAGCGTTCGCGGTGACGGGCTGGTCAGCAGAGGTTGCATTGCCTCCGCTTTTCTGGCCGCAGGCGGACAGCAGAGCGGCTGTGACGAACGCAACCGTCAGATACAAAGGCTTCATCGGTCTTCTCCTTGCAAGTTGGTGGATTCGGAAACGGGTCGCCGGCGCCGCCGCATCAGCAGATAGGCGGCGGGAATGACGAACATCGACAGGAGCGGCGCACTCAGCATGCCGCCGACCATCGGTGCCGCGATGCGGCTGGTAACTTCGGAACCGGTGCCCGATCCGAGCAGGATCGGCAGCAGGCCGGCGAGGATCACCGCGACCGTCATTGCCTTAGGGCGCACGCGCAGCACTGCGCCTTCGCGTACAGCAGCCTCGACCTGCTCGGGGCCTGGGCTAGGGCCCCGCTCGTTCAGCGCGTGTTTGAGGTAGATCAGCATAACTACGCCGAACTCGGCCGCGACACCGGCGAGCGCTATGAAGCCAACCCCGGTCGCGACGGACTGGTTGTATCCGAGCAGCCACAGCAGCCACACACCGCCGGTCAGCGCAAACGGCAAGGTCGCCATGATCAGCGCGGCTTCGTCGAGCCGACGGAAGGTGAGGTAGAGCAGCAAGAAAATGATCGCGAGCGTCGCGGGCACCACGATTTCCAGCCGCGCGGTGGCGCGCTCTAGGAACTCGAACTGGCCCGTGTAAGCGACGCCGATACCGGGCGGCAGCGGCACCTTGGCAGCGATGGCGCGTTGCAAGTCACCGACAATATCGGTCAGTGCCCGGCCGCGAGCATCGACATAGATCCATGTTGCCGGTCGACCATTCTCACTCCGTAGCATCGGCGGCCCGGAGGTCACGCTTATGTCCGCCACCGTCCCGAGCGTGATTTGCTGCCCGGAGGGCGTCAGCACCGGCAGATTGACCAGCGCGGTGGGGCTGTCCCGCAGTTCCCGCGGATAGCGCAGGCTGATCGGGTAGCGGGCGAGTCCCTCGACGGTCTCGCCGACTACGGCGCCGCCGATTGCGCCTGACACGACATCCTGAACATCGGCAACGTTCATGCCGTAGCGGGCGGCGGCGGCGCGATTGACCTGTACGTCGATGTAGCGCCCACCGGTCAGCCGTTCCGCCAGCGCCGAACTCACCCCTGGAACGGTCTTCGCGACCGCCTCGATGCGTTGCGCCACCTGATCGATCTGCGCGAGGTCCGAACCCGACACCTTGATCCCGATCGGACTCTTGATGCCGGTCGCGAGCATATCGATCCGATTGCGGATCGGCGGTATCCAGAAATTGGCGAGCCCCGGCACTTTCACCCGCGCGTCGAGTTCCTCGATCAGCTTTTCCTGCGTCATCCCCGGCCGCCATTGCGCCTTGGGTTTGAAGCGAATGGTGGTTTCGAACATTTCGAGCGGCGCAGGATCGGTTGCGGTGTCAGCGCGGCCGGCCTTGCCGAACACGCTCTCAACCTCAGGCACCGTCTTGATCAGTCGGTCGGTCTGCTGGAGCAACTGCCCCGCCTTGGCGGTCGAGATGCCCGGCAAGGCCGAGGGCATGTAGAGCAGATCACCTTCGTTCATGGCCGGCATGAACTCGCCGCCGGTCCGGGCAATCGGGATGATGCTCGACGCGAACACTAATGCCGCAATCAGCAGCGTCGTCTTCGGCCGCCTGAGCACCCAATCGAGCGCCGGACGATAGGCATGGGTCAGCCAGCGATTGACCGGGTTCGCTTCCTCGCTCGGAATCCGGCCGCGGATCAACCAGCCCATCAATACCGGCACCAGCGTTATCGACAGGATCGCGGCTGCCGCCATCGCATAGGTCTTGGTGAAGGCGAGCGGTGCGAACAGCCGCCCTTCCTGACCTTGAAGCGAGAAGATCGGGATGAACGAGAAGGTGATGATCAGCAGGCTCAGGAACAGGGCTGGTCCGACCTCCACAGCAGCGGCAGCGATCACACCCCATCGTTCCGGTCCAGCGGGTGTCTCGCTGGGATGCTCGTGCTCCCAGCGCTCCAGATGCTTGTGCGCGTTCTCGATCATCACCACTGCGGCATCGACCATCGCACCGATCGCGATCGCGATGCCGCCGAGCGACATGATGTTGGCGTTGACGCCCTGCGCCCGCATCACGACGAACGCGGCGAGGATGCCCAGCGGCAGCGTGATGATAGCGACCAGCGCCGAGCGCACGTGCCACAGGAACAGGGCGCAGACGACCGCGACAACAAGGAACTCCTCGATCAGTTTGCCCGTCAGATTGTCGACGGCGCGATCGATCAGCCCCGACCGGTCGTAGGTGGTGACGACCTCGACCCCCGGCGGCAGGCTCTTGCGCAGATCGGCGAGCTTCGCCTTGACGCCGTCGATCACTTCGCGCGCATTCTTGCCCTGACGCATGACGATGACGCCACCGGCGACTTCGCCCTCGCCGTTGAGTTCGGCGACCCCCCGCCGCATGTCGGGGCCGATCTGGACAGTCGCGACGTCGCCAAGCGTCACCGGAACGCCGCCCGTGGCGGTGCGGATCGGCACGGCGCGGAAATCATCGAGCGACTTCAGATACCCGCCCGAGCGCACGACATATTCGGCTTCGGCCATCTCGACCACCGAACCGCCGGTCTCCGAATTGGCGCGCTTCAAGGCGTCGGCGACCTGCGCCTGGGTAACGCCGTAGGACGCCAGTTTTTGCGGATTGAGCAGCACCTGATATTGCTTCACCATGCCGCCGATGCTGGCGACCTCGGCCACGCCGGGCACCGATTTGAGTTCGTAGCGCAGGAACCAGTCTTGCAAGCTGCGGAGCTGCTGGAGATCGTGCTGGCCGGTCCGGTCGACCAATGCATATTCGTAGATCCAGCCGACTCCGGTCGCGTCGGGACCGATCGAGGCAGTCGCGCCCTGCGGCAGGCGCCCCTGCACTTGGCTCAGATATTCGAGCACGCGGCTGCGCGCCCAGTAGAGGTCGGTGCCGTCGTCGAACAGCACATAGACGAAGCTGTCGCCGACGAACGAATATCCGCGCACCACGCGTGCGCCGGGCACCGACAGCATCGTCGTCGCCAGCGGATAGGTGACCTGATTTTCGACGATCTGCGGCGCCTGTCCGGGGTAGCTCGTGCGGATGATGACCTGAACGTCGGACAGATCGGGGAGCGCATCGACCGGCGTCGTGCGGATCGCGCCAATCCCGACGGCCACGAGGACGAGGGCCGCGAGCACCACCGCGAAGCGGGCGCGGATCGCCCCGGCGATGATCCGGGCGATCACTTGACACCGCCGATCGGCCGAACCGGAATGCCGGTCAGGCTGGCTTCGGAATCGAGCAGGAACTGACCGGAGGCGACCACCTTCTCACCCGGCGACAGGCCAGCGATGATCTCGGTCTGACCGCCGCTTTCCTTGCCGATCGTGACCTCGGCGGGATGATAACGGCCATCGCCGACGGCCAGCATCACCAAGGTACGCGTGCCGGTGCGGATCACCGCTTCGCTCGGCACGAGGAGGACGGATCGCGCGTCACCCCCGAGCGACACCTGCGCGAACATGCCGGGCCGCAGACGTCCGCCGCGATTGGGCAGTTCGATACGCACCGTCAGCGTTCGGCTGTCGGCCTGCGTTGTCGGCAGGATTGCAATCACCCGTCCCGCAAAGGTCTCGCCGGGGAAACCGGCGAGCGTCGCCGAGGCATTCTGGCCAATCCGCACCTGCCCGGCCTGCGCTTCGGGCACTGCGGCATTGAGCCAGACCGTGCCGAGCCCGTTCACCTGCGCCAAAGGTTGCCCCGTTGCGAGCGTCACGCCGATTCGCGCGTCGAGCGACTCGATTACACCGGAGATGGGCGACGTGATCGTCACCACGCCGTTCGGCCGACCTGTTCGCTCGACTTTCGCGATCACCCCTTCCGGCATTCCCATAAGGCGGAGCCGCTGTCGCGCTGCGGCCGTCAGATCCGGCTTGCTGAGCTTCCTGACGCTCAAGAATTCGGTTTGCGCGCCGCCCCAATCGGGAAGCAGCAAGTCCGCGATCGGCGCGCCCGCGCGCACGACGTCGCCCGGCGCCCGTGCATAGACGCGCTGCACGAACCCGCCCGAACGCGCCTGAATCATCGCGACGTCGCGCTGGTTGAAGTCGATCGTCCCGGTGACGTTGAGCGTGGTGGCAAGGTTGCCCATCTTCGCTTCGACCACGCGCAGGCCGAGGCTCTGGCGCGATGCCGGGTCGACGGTCACGGCCGGCGCACCGCCGGGTGCGGCACCGTCGGCGTATTTGGGCACCAGTTGCATGTCCATGAACGGCGATTTACCGGGCTTTTCGAACTTCTGGTTCGGGAACATCGGGTCATAATAATAGAGGGGCTGCCCCGGCCCGGCGGGCGAGGCAGCCGTCTGCTCAGCCGTCTGTCGATGGCCCAGCCAAAAGCCGCCACCGCCAGCCGTCAGTGCGGTGACCAGCATTAATGCGCGCCAATGCGGCGCTCTCAGTTCGAGCGTCACGACAGTTCTTCCCCATAGGTGATGTTGATGCGAACGGCGTCGCGGGCGACATCCGCTTCGCGGTTGAGCGCCTCGACCTCGGCTTCGGCGAGCGCGAGCGTCGACAGGAGCGCGGTGCCCAGATCGAGCTTGCCCGCCGCATAGCTGTCCCGGTCGAGTTCGGCCCGACGTCTCGCGAGCGGAACCAGTGTCTCGCGCGCATTGCGCAGCCGTTCGTGGTGCATCGCGTGATCGGCGAGGTCGGCGTCGAGCGCCGCGATCAACTCCAGCCGGAGAGCATCACGATCAAAACGCGCGCCGTTGGCAGCACTCTCGCTAGCCTCGATCCTGGGATTCTGGCGCTTGCCGGCAAACAACGGCAGATTGATCGAGACCCCGACCGATGCCATGTCGCCGAACCTCGGATCGCGCCGGCCATAGCTCACGCCCACTTTCCAGTCGGGACGCTTTTCCGCCCGAGCGAGCCGGACGTCGGCATTGGCCCCCGCGATCGACGCGTCCTGCGCCCGCATAGCGGGGAGCGCATCTATATTGGCATGAAGCTTGACCGGATCGACATCGAGCGGCGGCGGATCACCCGAAACGTCAGGGTCGGGATCGCCCGTGTAACGCGCCAGCCGGGCGCGGGCTTGCGCGACCACGGCTGCCATTTCCGCCCGCCGATCAGCGATAGCAGCGCGAAGCTGGGCGGGTTCCAGCGCTTGGCTAGGTCGCGCACTACCGGACGCGAGGCGCGCGGATACGGTCTTCTGGAGATCGTCGAGACTGGTGTCCAACAGGTCGAGCTGTTTGAGGCGTCGCTGGCCGTAATAGAGATCGATCCATGCCAGGGCCGTTTCGAGCCTCACACGGCGGGCCTCGGTCAGTTCGGCCGCCAGCGCGATCCCGACATCTGCGCTCGCCCGAGCGCCGCGAGCCCGCCGTTTCGCGAGATTGGGAAACGTCTGGCTGAATCCGATCGTGGCGGTCGTGAAGTCGTCGCGCGTGAAGCTGCCGGCATTGGGGCCGGTGACCGGAAAGTTCTGAAATCCGAGGTCGAGCGTGGGATCGGGCAGCCGGTCGGCCGCAACCACCAAAGATCGTGCGCTTGCGGTGGTGGCAGCGCGCGCCTTTAGACTAGGCGCACTCGCGGTGGCGCGCGACAGCGCCTGATCATAGGTCATCGGGTCGGCGGATGCCGCCGATGCGACGGCGAGCACGAGCATGGCTGCACCGGCCGTCGTCGTCAGGCGCGAGGCACGCCTTGGCAAAATCGTCATGGTTGTTCCCCTTCGAAGAGCCGGCCGCGCATAAGCGGCGCTGCGTCCTCGGACGGGCCGAGCCAGCGATTGCCGACCCGACCCGCCTTCATGGACGCCGAAGCTGGCGTCAGCCGTTGCCGGGCATCGCCTTGCTGCTCATGCCGTCGGGGGTCTTCGCCCGCATCATCGCGCAATCGCAGTCAGCGACGCTTTGAGCGGCGGGCACCCACACCCGGACCGGCGCACGCAGCGCCGCGCGCGGACCGGACTGCGGAGCGGCCTGCCATTCATAATGGCCCCGCATACCCGACATCGGAGCGTTCTGAGCCTGAGCAGGCGCAATGACAGCGAAGGGAGAAAGCACGACCGCGCACGCCGCGGCCGACAGGTTGAACGTCTTCATCACTGGATTCCTTGAACTGAATTATGCCCAGCGCGAGCGATCAGGCCGCATCAGCCGGTCACGGCTTCAGGCGGCGCGAGCCCGCGCGCAAAAGTCAGCCAAGGAAGGTGGGTGGTTCCGGTTCGGGTCCGGTATCGCGTCCCGCAAGGGTGGCGGTCGGCGGCCAGAATGCCGTCTCTATCGGCATCGCCCGCGCAAGCGACGGCCCCTGCGGCTCCGTCACGCCAAGAACCGCACCACAAGCAACCATGAGCAAGCAGCCGGACGATTTGGAATCCTTCCCGCTCTTGCCCGCCTTCGAAGCGCAGTCCGCGCAATCGGTCGGCATGTTGCAATCAGGCATCGCGGCGCTGGCGGCGATCTGCGTTTTCATGAGCATGCACGGCGCAGCGACCGCCGCCCCGTTACCCGCGAGGGCGAACAGGATGCCAAGGCACAGAAGGTGGCGTAGCAGCTTCAGCACGGGCGCGCAGATGCTCCTTAGGGTTGCGGGAGTCAATTCGGCGCCGATGCGAAAAGGGTTACCGAGGTCTCTGCGCATGCCAACCCGGTCGTACTAGGCGGGACTTTTCCGACGAGATTCGCCGCAGGTGACGGCCGAATGATCGTTGCAGGATCGACCGGCGTTTCCCAAAAAGCCGAAGCAGGGGCGCGGAACATGCGAAGGCAATTCCGGGTTTAGTGCTACTCGTCTGCCCGGTAGAACATCGGATTGCGCAGCCAGTCGTTGATCGCGGATTCGCGCCAGCCGACACAGCGTGACGCAATCCGCACCTGTGCAGGAAACGTCCCTTCCTCGACCTTTCGGTAGAGCGTCGATCGGCTGAGACCGGTTCGGTCGAGGACGGCGTCGAGACGGAGAAAGCGGTCGGGGGCATCGGTCGTCATGGCATAGTCCTGGTTCGCGTGAACTCCCCTGCGAACAGGATCGAGATGGCTTTTCCGCTTCGCAAGAGGGCGGACCGGGAGAGGCACCGCACATCACCAAAGATCACCCGACAGCACCCATAAAGTCGGGACGGGGCTTGGCGTCCCGCGCTGTCGCGCGACCGTGCTCTATGGCGCTGCGCGCCACCGAGTCGCCTTCAGCGTCTCGTCGGCAAGCCGTGACGATCACCTGACGCTGGTCGGATCTCCGACCCGACACGCGGACATCGCGCTTGCGCGCGATGGCGCAGGCGCGCCGGGCGCGCCGGGCGCGATCTGGCGGGTGGGCGTCGCTACCCTGTAGGCCCGCCGCGGCAGGCCGCAACTGAGGCTGCGCCTCAGTCCTCCATTTCATTGCGGCCCTGTGGGTGCGGCCCGCCGCTCTGCGCAGGCCTTTCGGTGCGCTCCTGCCGCCCACCCGCCATTCCGGCGCCGGTTGCGGTGTGAAGGAGTGAGGGAGGATGGACCTCAAACCCGACCATGCGGAATTGCAGCGGCTCGAACGCGCGTTACGCAGAATACCCCGGCGTCAGCGCGAGATATTCCTCGCCGTCCGGATCGACGATTTGAGCTATGCCGATATCGCCGAGCGCACAGGACTCACGATCGCAAAGGTCGAACGACTGTTCGCCAGATCGTTGCGCAATTTCAGCCGCAATCTCAACAATCCGTATCGTTTTTGGTGGCGCCGCTGGTGACGACGTTGCTCGCCCATGTTTGCGCATGGACGCTCGCCCGCTAGGAAGGGTTCATGAGGACTGACCTCGATCATCTCCCGGACCGCAAGCGGCGCGACCTTGAGCGCATCGTGCAGATTCTGTTCGCCGAATTCGAGGACGCAACGGCGCTCGCCACCCAGAAATGGAAGAAGCAAGGCCGCATCCTCAAGGTCATCCTCTACGGTTCCTATGCGCGCGGCGACTGGGTCGAGGACCCGGTCGGCGGCTATTATTCCGACTACGATATCCTCGTCGTCGTCAGCGACGAGCGGCTCACCGATCCGGCCGAATATTGGGCCAAGGCGGATGACCATCTTGTCCGCGAAATCACCATCTCCAAGCAGATCAGCGCGCCCGTCACCTTCATCGTGCACAGCCTGGCCGACGTGAACGATCAGCTGATCCATGGCCGGCCGTTCTTCATCGACGCGATCGAGCAAGGCATCGCGCTCTACGAAGCAGGAGATTACCCCTTCGCGACGCCTCAACCGTTGTCGGAGGAAGCGGCACGGGCCGAGGCGCAGAAGCATTTCGATCGCTGGTTCAATGTCGCTCAGCGATCGCTCACCACGTTCCGCCTTCAGCGGACGGAAGGCGATGACGAGTATTGGCGGAACAAGGCCGCGTTCGAACTGCATCAAGCGACCGAACAATTATATCATTGTGTGCTGCTAACGCTGACGCTCTACAGCCCGAAGTCGCACAAGCTGAATTTCTTGCGAGGGCTGGCCGAGCCGCTGGTATTCGACCTGATCCAAGTCTGGCCTCGCGATACGAAGTTCGCCCGACGTAGCTTTGAGCTTCTGCAGCAGGCCTATGTAAACGCCCGCTACTCACCACACTACAAGATCACGCCACAGGAGCTGGAGTGGCTCGCCGAACGGATCGAGCTGTTGCAGAAGCTGGTGAAGGAAGTTTGCGAGCAGCGGCTGGCGTGATCCGCGTCCCGGTCGAAGCATGTAGCCGATAGAGGGGGGACTATGCCGAACCTTCCCATCAAGGGGCTTCCCGCAGGGGACAGTGGGCGCTCGCTCGTGCGGCTCAATCATACGTTTCGCGGCGGGATCAGCCGCTACGGCATCGCGTGCATCCGCAACAACGCAAACGGTAAGTCCAAAATAGTTCTCGTCCTGGGGCATGATGACGAGGATGCCGTTTTTATGCCGTATGATATCCGCACGGCTCTTGGAGCCGACAAGGGTGGCACACTCGATTTCTCGATCGAGAGCGTGCGCATTCTGGGTAAACTTCGCTGGTATGTGAGCTCGCCTGACCCGGCCGTCAGCATTCCTGCTTGGATCGCAATCGTAGGTCTCGGCCTTGGCGTAGTCGGACTTGTAATCGGGATCATCACATTGGTCTGCCCAAACGCAGGTTGATCTTTTTTAGCCATCGGACGCGTGTTCGAACGCGCGTTTTCCCCGCCGCCGCCAAAGCGTGAGAGCTTCTTCACGGCGCTCGCTTCGAAGTGTAGCCGCAGCTTCAACCAGCACGCCGAAGATTACGGCGCGGTCATCGTCGGTCAGCATGACGAGGTCCGCTTTGGCAACGAGACCGCCGAGCTCGATGAGCAGACGAGTGCGCTCTCGCCGCTTCACGACCCATGCTCGCGTATCGTATCGCGCACGCTCAGCTTCGAGCCGATGACGCGCCGCTTTCATTCGATGCGTTGCCAGATTGCTCGCCATGAGCGCCCGCAGCAGCGCCGCGTGCCCGTTGAAAGAAAGCGGTGCCGCGCTTGCGCCACGCCTCCCTCGCACCGGTGTCCTTTGTGTCGACGCCGCTAAGCAACAGCCCGGCCAGTTGCTCGATCGGCAAAGCGTCGGCGCCCGTCGCAATTACCAACTCGCCAAACTGCTGGACCTTGCGCGCCTGTAGCTGTTTTGCCCTTTCGTTGAGCGCCTTCAGTTCGGCATCGAAATCACGCGGCTTGCGCATTGGTCGGTCCTCTTTGTGAAGTGAGGACCGACCAGTTATCGTCGCATCCGATCAGTCGCAATGCACTGAAATCTCTTGGGATTTCTGCGTCCCGAGATAGATGAAATCTTTCGAGGGCGCGCTTATACGTCGTGCCGACGTGCTCGAATGGGAGTAATTGGACGATCGCTATGGCGATCTACCATTTCTCCGCGAAGGTCATCAGCCGCGCCAACGGTTCGTCGGCGCTGGCGGCTGCTGCGTACCGCTCGGCGTCGCGCCTCTATGACGAGCGCCTCGACCGACATCACGACTTCTCGAACAAGGCCGGCGTCGTCCATTCCGAGGTGATGTTGCCGGACGGCGCGCCCGAGCATCTCTCCGATCGCGAGAAACTGTGGAATGCGGTCGAGGCGGCCGAGCTCCGCAAAGACGCTCAGCTTGCTCGCGAGATCGAGTTCGCCATCCCCCGCGAGCTATCCCCAGAAATGGGGATTGATCTCGCGCGCGAGTTTGTCCGCCAGGAGTTCGTCGAGCGCGGCATGATCGCCGATCTCAACGTGCATTGGGATATCGGCGAGGATGGGCTCGCCAAGCCGCACGCGCATGTGATGCTGACCATGCGCGAGGTCGGCGAGGACGGGTTCGGCGCCAAGAACCGCGACTGGAACCGCACCGATCAGTTGGAGAAGTGGCGCGAGCGCTGGAGCGAGCACGTCAACCAGCGGCTTGCCGAACTCGACATCGATGCGCGGATCGATCACCGCTCGCTTGAGGCCCAGGGCATCGACCTCGAGCCGCAGCATAAGATCGGCCCCGCCGCGTCGCGGATGGCGGCGCAAGATCTGGTATCCGAACGGCTCGAAGAGCATCATGCCATCGCGCGCGCCAATGGCGACAAGCTCCTCGCCAATCCCGCGCTCGCGCTCGATGCGATCACCCACCAACAGGCGACGTTCACGCGCCGCGACCTCGCGATGTTCGTCCATCGCCATAGCGACGGAAAGGAGCAGTTCGATCGGGTGATGGGTGCCGTGCGCGCAGCGCCGGAGCTAGTCGCGCTCGGCAAGGACGGCCGCGGGGAAGAGCGGTTCACCAGCCGCGACATGATCGAGACCGAACGGCGGCTGGAACGCGCCGCCGATCGTCTATCGGAACGTAGCGGCCATGGTCTCCCAGCGGCTGAACCAGGGGGGCTGGGCACAGCCGCCGAGAGTGGGGCCTTGCGTCTTGGAGAAGAACAGCAGGCCGCGCTCGCACACATAACCCGGCCGGGCGACCTGGCAATCGTCACCGGCTATGCAGGGACCGGCAAGTCAGCCATGCTGGGCATCGCGCGCGACGAATGGGAGCGCGCCGGCTATCGCGTCGTAGGCGCGGCGCTTTCCGGCATTGCCGCGGAGAACCTGGAAGGCGGCTCGGGCATCGCTTCGCGCACGATCGCCAGCCTGGAGCACCAATGGTCGCAAGGTCGCGACCTGCTCACCGACCACAACGTGCTCGTCATCGACGAGGCTGGGATGATCGGCACGCGCCAGATGGAGCGGGTCATCTCTGAAGCCGAGAAGCGCCGCGCCAAGGTCGTGTTGGTCGGCGATCCCGAGCAGCTCCAGGCGATCGAGGCAGGGGCTGCGTTCCGCGCACTTGCCGAGCGCCACGGCAGCGTCGAAATCACGCAGGTCCGCCGCCAGCGCGACGACTGGCAGCGCGATGCCACTCGGCATCTGGCGACCGGCCAAACAGCCGAGGCCATCGCTGCTTATGACGAACATGGACGTGTCCATGCGGCCGAGACGCGCGATCAGGCACGCGGCGAGTTGATCGAGCGCTGGGATCGTGACCGCGCTGCGTCGCCAACAACTTCGCGGATCATCCTTACCCACACCAATGATGAGGTCCGTTCGCTCAACATTGCGGCGCGCGAACGGCTGCGGTCGACCGGCGCGCTGGGCGACGATGTCGCGATCCGCGCCGAGCGCGGCGAACGGCAGTTCGCGACTGGCGACCGCATCATGTTCCTCAACAATGAACGCGGGCTCGGCGTGAAGAATGGCACGCTCGGCCAGGTACAATCGGTGACGCCGACGAGGCTCGCGGTGTTGCTCGACGATGGCCGGTCGGTCGCGTTCGACATCAAGGACTATGCGGCCATCGATCACGGCTACGCGGCCACCGTGCACAAGGCGCAAGGGATGACGGTCGACCGCGTCCATGTGCTTGCGACGCCGGGCCTCGACCGCCACGCAGCTTATGTTGCGCTGTCGCGGCATCGCGATAGTGTCGATCTGCATTATGGCCGCGACGATTTCGCCGATCGCGACAAGCTGCTTCGCGCCTTGTCGCGCGAGCGCTCCAAGGACATGGCGTCCGACTATAAGCGGGAATTCGCGGACCGCCGGCAAATCGTGTTGCCCGAAGCAATCGTGGAGAAGGTCAAACCCGCCCAAGCGCGAGATCCGTTCGCCGGTCTCGACCTGAGGCCGATTGCAACACCTGCCCGCAGCATTGCAACGGACCTGGACGCTCTCCAATCGCGGCCAGTACCCATTGTCCAACCGGTCGGCTTGGACCACGCCGTGCAGCGGTTCGCACGCGCGACGGCCGAGATCATGCGCATGCGCAAGGACGGCTACACCGAATTGCCGCATCAGCGCATCGCGTTCGACAAGGCGCGCGACGCATTGGAGGCCGTACGGCCCGAGGCTGCACGAGATCTGCACGCAGCATTTGCTCGCGACGCCGGGCTGATCGAGGATGCCGCCAAAGGACGGACCAGCGCTGCGATCCGCGCCATGGCCTTGGAAGCGGAACTGCGTACGAGCCCGGAGCGGCGGGCCGACCGGTTCGTCGAAGACTGGCAAAAGCTTAGGCAGACCCATCGATCGCTTCGCAATGCCGGCGACGAAGCCGGCGCGCGCCGGGTGGGGCAGCAGATGAGTGCGCTCGGCAAGAGCCTGGAGCGCGATGCCCAGGCCGAGTCGCTGGTCCGAAAGCGTCTGCCCGAACTCGAAATCCGGGCGCGCGAAGGCGCGTCGATATCCCACAGCATCCAGGACTGGCTCGGCCTCTCGCGTGGGCGCGGGCTTGGGCGATAGATCGTAGGGCATGGACCAAAGCAGCACGCCCGACCCCGCCGCCAGCCTTGCCGCCCAGGCATTCGGAGAGTTGCGCGCCGAGGTGAGCCTGCTCCGCCGTGCAGTCGAACGGCTCACGGACGAGCGAACCGCGCAGCCCGATTACGCCCGAACGCTGGAAGCAATCGACAAACGCATCCAGGACGTTTGCGGTTGGGCAAGACGCGTATCGGAGAAACCGGCGCTGACGCTGACGCCCAAGAGCTTGGGTCGAGAGATAGAAGAGGCCGCGGCAAGCAGCCGTAGCGCCGACCGTCAGATGCTTGGGAAAGCGTCCGCTGCCATGGATGCTGCGGCAAGCCGCATCGACGCCATGATCGCGCGATCGCGATCGGTCGCCGAGCAGAATAGGGAGTTGATGAAGAACCGCATCGCGTTCGCGATTGCGGGGATGGCGTGGTCGGCAATTGTGCCCGGTGCCATCGCCCGATCGCTCCCGGTCAGTTGGGCGCTTCCCGAGCGCATGGCAGCGCGCATGCTAGGGACGGACATGTGGCACGCCGGCCAGAGCATGATGGCCAAAGCCGATCCAGACCGATGGCAGCGGATTGTGACTCGCGAACGCGAGTGTGCGCTGCGACTCAGCGAACAGCCCGAGAAGTAGCGACCGCTATGCGCCCCAATCCCGGTCATTCAGAGCGACGTTAGCCCAGCCCAAAAGCAGCCGTTTGTCTGGCGGGCCGCGGAGCGGCCGCTATTGGGTGTATTCCGTTGAAAAACTTGGCCTTGCAGTAGTGCCGGTGTCCCGATTCACTCTCTGCGAGCAAGCGGAGACGGGCCGATGATGGGTGAGCGGACGGTGGCGCAGGAAGCGCTGTTCTACAGCTTCAGCCTGGAGCGGCATGTGCCGGCGGATCATCTGCTGCGGTCGATAGATCGGTTCGTGGATCTGTCGGATATTCGACGGTAGTAGCAGGAACGAATAGGCGACAGGCGCGGTATGCTGCTGAATGGTTCGGCCACTTCGTTAGCGTCAACCAGCCCGCCAGTGCGGCCGCCGTCCACGTGCAAGCCCGCTCAGACGACGAGTTGACGATCCTCAAGGTCGATCCAGACGCGCGCACATCGGCCAGACTCGCCCATCGGAGGGGCAAAGGCTTCGAGGACGATCAGACGTCGAGGGACCGTTGCGGCATCGGTCAATAGCGGATTGAACAGATCATACGTCAAAATGGCATCCGCATGCGTAATAGTCTTGGATCGCCCGTTGGAGCGCGTCGATCTCGTCGCGCGCAACCCGCATGGCCCGGTAGGCGGCGCGTGCGTTCTTCACGAGCGATCGCTCTGCCGCCGGGCGGGCGATGGTACGGCATTGGCCGTTTGAAACCACTTCTCGTCCCCGCACGAACATATCGACGACGTTTTGACGCCGCGCTCGCGCCAGAATGAGGAGCAATGGTTGCGGGTCGTCAAGCAGAGTGTCGCCGACAAGCGTGCCGAAATCGATGGTGATGAGATCGGCCGGTGCGCCGACCGTGATGGCGCCGCCACCATCGTCGCCCAGGATCGTGCGCCGTCCTGTCCGCCACGAAGCCTCCAGCATGAAGTCATCAAGCAATCGCGGGTCGCGGGCAAAGCTCAGTCGGGCAAGCCGCAACTCGCGCAGCATGTCCTGGTCGTCGTCCAACGCCATGCCGTCGAGACCGAAACAGATGCCGATACCGCTATCGATCAACCGCGAGAGCGACGGCATGCCCGACCGAAGTCGCAAGTTCGACGAGACGTTGATGACGACAGTTACGCCGCGCTCCGCGAGCAATGCGATCTCGTCGTCTCGAAGCCATATTGCATGAGCGATGGTCAGTCGGGGCGAGAGCAGCCCGATATCGTCGAGGAAACGCACCAAGCCGCCCGGATAGGCGTGATCGGCCCATTCGCGCTGGCGCTCGGTCTCGAACAAATGGGTATGGATGCGCCGACCGTCGCGAGCCGAAGCGCGCGCGATGTCGGCAAGAGTCGCCTCCTCGGTCCATTGCGGCCCGACCGGATGATATTGCAATCTGAAGAGGTCGTGTTCGAACGCTTCCGCCTTTGCGAACAACGCCATATTCTCCGCGCAGCTTCGCATCGCGCGTGGCGTCGCGAAACGCGCGCGCAAGGGCTCGGGCAGGCGGTCCAACAAGGGCGGTAGTGAACCGTAGATCAGCGGGTTGCGATCGAAGAACGGCCAGGCGAAAGCGACGTTGATGCCGACATCCCGCGCCGCGCGCGACACCGCTTCGGCCTCCGCCAGCAGCGCGGTGCCGTTTTGCGTGTTGTGGCAGTGGTTGACCGCACACACGCCACTTTCCGCCAGCCGCGCGAAGGCGACCAGGGCATTGAGATAAGGGTCGACTTGCGGTTGCGCGCCAAGCGCAGCAACCCAGCTCTCCAATGGCTGGTCCACCGCGCCATAAGCGAGTGGCGACAAGCCTCGACCATGATCGTGCGCGTCGCTGAGCGCCGGCATCAGCAACAGCCGCGCTTCCGCAGGTTCGAGCGTGCTGCGTTCGATCCGCTCTACCGCGGCGATCCGACCGTCGTCTCCTACCGTTACGCTGATCGCCCCTGCATGGCCGTCCGGATGCGCGGGAAGGTGCCATCCGGCTCGGATAATTTGCATGCTTTGCTCCCTGTGCAACGTGCGCGCGAGCGTACAGCCGTTGCACCTCCGGAGCAGCTACGCAGTTTTGGCAACACGGCATCGCGCAACGAGCAATGGCTGGCGTAAGAAAAGTGTCTCAGACTTTTCCTCGGTTCGGACGAATGCCGTCAGCGAGCCGGAGGCGCCGCGAAATGAGCGACGTCGCCGGAAGCGCAACGAGAAAAACAGACCAACGCCGCACACCAGCGACCATGCCGGTCGCGTTCGACACGCCAGGACGAACAGCGTCCGCCAATTGGTAAGAGGCCGATGGCGAGGCTCAAAGAACCCGCTTGTTCAAGCGGCTAACCATGCGACACGACTTTGGCAAAGGGGTATATGATGGCGGACTACAAAGCGAGCGGGGACGGCCGGGCAAAGCGCCGATGGCAGTCGGCGGCGGGCCTGCTAGCGGCGACCGCGCTGGTTTCGCCGGCACAGGCGGCGCTGGCCCAGAGTGCTCCGGCCGCGACGTCCGAGGCGCCAGCGCAGCCTGCCGCATCAAGCAACGACACCAGCGGCGACATCGTCGTCACCGCCCAACGGCGCGAAGAGTCGATCAATCGCGTACCGATTTCGGTCGCCACCTACTCCCGCGAGTTGATGGATCGTGAGGGCATCCGCCGCATCGACGACATTGCACGTCTGACGCCGGCACTGCGCTTCACCCAGACCAGCGGTGTGACGGGCAACAACGGTTCGAACATCGTGCTGCGCGGCGTCGCTTCCGACGTGGGGTCTTCCACCACGGCGATCTATATCGACGATACGCCAATCCAGATTCGCAACGTCGGCTATTTCGGTGGCAATCCCTATCCGCGCGTGTTCGACCTTGAGCGCGTCGAAGTGCTGCGTGGGCCGCAAGGCACGTTGTTCGGGGCAGGCGCGGAAGGCGGCGCGGTGCGCTTCATCACGCCGCAGCCCGATGCCGACGCCATGCATCTGTACAGCCGGGCGGAAGTCTCGACCACCAAGAACGGTGCGATAAGCAGCGAGGCCGGTCTTGCCGTTGGCGGGCCGGTCACACCGACATTGTCGATCCGCGCAAGCGGCTGGTTCCGGCGCGACGGCGGCTATATCGACCAGGTGACGCCACAGACCAACACCGTCATCGCCAAGGACATCAACAGCGAGCGGACCTACGCGACCAAAGTCGCTCTCACCTGGAAGCCGATCGACGGTCTGTCGCTGACACCGGGGATCTATTACCAGAAGATCGAAAGCAACGCCCGCAGCAATTATTGGGAAGATTACGGAAACGCGTCCGATTCGGACTATAAGACCGGCGTTTATCGCCCAGAGCCGACAAGCGACGGCTTCACGCTCTCATCGTTAAAGGCGCAATACGATTTTGGACACATTTCGTTCATCTCGAATACGTCCTATTTCGATCGCCGGCAGCGCCAGACGCTCAACTATCTGAACTATTTCTCGTTCCTGCGTTCGGGCAGTCCGTTCGGCACCTATGCCAACAAACAAGCCGGCAATGCGGACGATTTCCTGACGATGCGGCAGCGCAATTTCGTCCAGGAAGCGCGGCTGCAGTCCTATGACAACCGGCTGATCGATTGGACCGCGGGTGTCTATTACGCGCGCACGATCCAATATTTCACCAATTACACCTCGTCGGGGCGCATCCCCGGCGTGCTGGTGAACGGCTTCAAACAATATGACGGCAGGTACAGTTTCGTCGAGCTTCTGAGCGCGCGCGACCGGCAGATTGCCGGTTATGCCAGTGTCGATATCAAGCCGGTCGCAAAGCTGAAGATCACGCTGGCGGCGCGCTACACGCACAATGATTTCACTTTCGTCGACACCAAGGATGGCCCGACCAACTCGGGGGTGCGCTCCACGTTGACCCAGTCACAGAGCGAAGGCGCGTGGACGCCGCGCTTCAACCTTTCCTATCAACTCGATGCAAACAATCTGCTCTACGCGACCGCCAGCAAGGGTTTCCGTCCCGGCGGCGCACAACCGCAAGTCAACCCGGAATTCTGCGCGAAGGATCTCAAGACGCTGGGCCTGACGACAAGTCCGACCGGCTATAAATCCGATTCATTGTGGAGCTACGAGGCGGGTTCCAAGAACAAGCTGTTCGGCGGCAAGCTCAATCTCGACCTGAACGGCTATTACATCAAGTGGAAGAACATCCAGCAGTCGCTGCGCCTGCCGACCTGCAGCTTCAGCTTCATCAGCAATCTCGGTTCGGCGACGGGCAAGGGCGCCGAAATTTCGGTGTCGGTGCAGCCCGTGCCCGGCGTGACGATCGGCGGCAACGTCGGCTACACGCGGATGACCTACGATCAGAACATCTTTGGCGGCAACGGCTTGTTGTTGCGCGCCAAGGATCAACGCATCGGCGGCCCGCTCTGGTCGGGTCATGTCTATGGCCAGATTGATCGCCCGATCGGCGACAACGTCAACGGCTATGCCCGCGCCGACTACAGTTTTGCGAGCAAGGGCATCCAGTCGGCGATTCCCGGCACGTTCGGCTATGACCCTGGTCTTTACGCGCTGAACGGCACGAACTTCGTGTCGGTGCGCCTCGGCGCGCGGATGAAGGGTCTCGACCTGTCGCTGTTCGTGGACAATGTGACCGACTCCCACGATGTGATCGCGCGCAATCATGATGGGGCCGGTTCGCCGCTTTATTACGATCAGGGCTTCCGGCCGCGCACCTTCGGCCTGACCGGGCAGTTCCGCTACTGATCGAATTAATTCCGATGCGAAAGCGGTGGTGAGGTCGATCCGCACCGCCGCTTTCCGTCCCGCAAACAGAGGCGATATGACCGCTTGTGATCGCGATGCCCCGGTCAAAGCAGGCGCGGCGCCGGCCATCGCGGCCCCGCGCGTAACCTCGGAGCTCGATCCCTTCTCGCCCGAATTCCGCGCGGACCCGTTCACATATTATGCCCAGCTTCGCGCGCTCGGACCGCTGGTGTGGCTGGAGCGGTACGATATCTGGGTGGTGTCGCATCATGCGCAGGTCCGCGCGGTACTGAACGACTGGCGGACGTTCAGCAATGCCGGTGGTGGCGGCCTGACCAACCTGTTCCTCGAAGAGAATTGGCGGCCGCGCAGCATCATCCTCGAAGTCGATCCCCCTGAGCATGAGCGCGCGCGCCGCGTGCTGATGCGGGTGATGAACGCGAGCGCGCTCAAAGCGATGAGGCCGGGGTTTGAAGCCGTCGCGCAGCGGCTGATCACGGCGGCGCTCGACGCGCAGGACATCGAGGCGGTCGGCGATCTCGTCCAGCCGTTTCCGCTCACCGCCTTTGCCGATGCGGTCGGTATGCCGCCGCTCGCTCGAGAGAAGATGCTGATCTATGGCGGCATCGTCTTCGGCGCGTTTGGACCACGCACCGCCTGGTACGAGGCGCTGATGGCGCAGGCCGGCGAGATCGGCGCCTGGATCGATGTGCATTGCGAGCGCGGGGCGCTAAAGGCGGACGGGATCGGCGCGGATATCTATGCGGCAGCCGATGCTGGCGACATCAGCGTCGCCGAAGCGAAGCTGTTGGTGCGCTCTTTACTGTCGGCCGGCGTCGATACCACGATCGATTCAATCGGGCTGTGCCTGCGCGCGCTTGCCGAGCACCCCGATCAATGGGCGCTGCTGCGCGGGGACCCTGGCCTCGCGCGCAACGCCTTCGAGGAGGCGACGCGCTATGACAGTTCCAGCCAGAGCCTGTTCCGCACCACCACCCACGACGTCGAGTTCGAGGACCAGCGGTTGGGCAAGCACGCCAAGGTGCTGGTGCTGATCGGCTCGGCGGGGCGTGACCCGGCGCGGTGGGAGGAACCCGCGCGGTTCGACATCCGCCGCCGCATGGCGCATCAGATCGGCTATGGCACCGGTATCCACGGCTGCGTCGCGCAGATGATGGCGCGGCTCGAAGGCGAGATCTTCTTCGGCACGCTCGCCCGGACCGTGGGACGGCTCGAACTGACCGGGCCGTCGGAGCTGCGGCTGGAGCCTGGCTTGCGAGGACTCGCCCGCCTGCCGATGCGCGTCATGCACTCGTGATCTGAAATGGCGAGCATCGTTCTGATCGGCGCCGCGGCGGCCGGCATTGCCCGGGCAAGTGTCGCGATGTTCCGTGCGCGCGGTGACGACGTGCTGGTCGTTGATGCCGATCCCGCGCTGACGATGGCGGAGGGGGCGGGGCGCTGTCATGTCCTTGTCCGTGACCTCGACGATCCGGCGATGCCTATCGAGGCGATGGCGCTGGCCGCGGATCTGCATGGCGGCGTCGATGGTCTGGTCGTGACTGCCGGGGCGATGCACGCGGCGGCGCTCGCCGATTGGACTCGGACGGCTTGGGACAAGGTGCACGCCATCAACCTGCGGCTGCCATTCTTCCTCGCACAGGCAGCGGTCCCGTATCTCGCCGCCGCGGCCGATCCCTCTATCGTCTTTGTCTCATCAACCGCCGCGCGGCGCGGGCAATCGCGGACCGCGCCCTATCAAGCCAGTAAGGCCGGACTCTCGGCGCTGGTGCGTGGCCTTGCCGCCGAGCTGGGGCCGACGGGAATCCGCGTCAACGCGGTGCTGCCGGGCTGGATCGATACTCCGTTCAGCAACGCCTTCTGGCAAACGCAGCCGGACCCGGCGGCAGCGCGCGACGCGGTCGAAGGCCGCATCCCGCTGCGGCGCCAGGGCAATGCGGACGAGGTCGCCGCGGTGATCGGGTTCCTCGTGTCGCCGGCGGCACGCTATGTCACCGGCACTGAGATCCTGGTCGATGGTGGAGACAGCGCGGTGTGATCGCTCAGCGTCGTTTTCAGCTTCGCTGAATAGAGACTAGCCGTGGGCCGGCCGCGCGCGTACCCAGCGGGTCAGGGCCATCCCGACGGCCAGGCCCAGCCCGTGCAGCGCCGCCGTCGATACCAGCATGCCGGTGGCAAAGGCGACCGCATCCCCGCTCGCTTCGCTTGCATGGGCATAGCCATGGGCGATGGCGAACAATGCGGTCAATCCGGCTGCGAGCAGCAAGGGCAGGCGGCGACCGGCCATTAGCCCGATCGACAGCATCGGCAGCGACAATAGCACCACCGGCTCGACCGAAGCACCGGGCAGCACATAGCCGAGCAGGAAGCCAAGCGAGAGGCCGCTCATGAACGCCGCCGGCAGCGCCAGCAGCGCGCGCGGGAAGACGAAGGCTGCCCAAATGCCGACGAGCAGCATCGCCGAGAGGTGATCAAACCCGGTCAGCGGGTGCAGCAGTCCGCCCAGCATGCCGCCGTCCTCGCCATGTCCAGGATGCGCGAACGCGGGGGGCGAGATCAGCAACAGCGCGGCGGCGGAGATCGAACGGGTCACGGCACGCATGGTATTTCCTTTCAGATGGGCAGGGGGGCAAGGCCGCCGCGAGCGACGATGAATTCGGCGACGGCGCGGGGACCATCGCCCGCGCGCACGTTGGCGAAGAGGAACGGGCGCTCGCCGCGCATCCGCTTCGAGTCACGGTCCATCACCTCGAGACTCGCGCCCACCATCGGCGCGAGATCGATCTTGTTGATGACGAGCAGGTCGGATCGGGTGATGCCCGGGCCGCCCTTGCGCGGGATCTTGTCGCCGGCGGAAACGTCGATCACGTAAATGGTCAGATCGGCGAGTTCGGGGCTGAACGTCGCGGCAAGATTGTCGCCACCGCTCTCGATCAGGATGAGGTCCAGCCCCGGAAAGCTGGCGTTGAGCCGATCGACGGCGGCGAGATTCATCGAGGCATCCTCGCGGATCGCGGTATGGGGGCAACCGCCGGTTTCCACGCCGAGGATCCGTTCGGGATCGAGCGATCCGGCCCGCACCAGGAATTCGGCGTCTTCGCGAGTGTAGATGTCGTTGGTGATCGCGGCGATCTGGTGGGTTTCGCGGAAGGCGCGGCACAGGCCGTCCATCAGCGCGGTCTTGCCCGAACCGACCGGTCCGCCGATGCCGACGCGCAGGGCCGAAGATACAGTCATGTGCGGAACAGCCTCGTATATTGGGTTTCGTGTGCCATGCAGGCGATCTCCGCGGCGAGCGCCATGCCGCCAATGTGTGTGAAGGGGTCGTCGTCCGGCGGTAGCGCGGCGGCGCGCGTAGCGGCGGCGAGCAGCACCGGCTTCAGGCTGTGCAGGACGCGCTGGCCATCGCTTTGGCCGAGCGGCACCAGCCGTTGGGCCGCCGAGACCAGATTGGCCGCCACGCCGTGCGCGAAGCCCGCGAGCGCGGCGGTGAGCGGCATCGCCGCGTGCGCCATCAGGCAGGCAGCGGCGATGGGATAAGCGAGTTGATCGTCGCCGAGCGCGTCCAGGGGCGCGAATGCCGATCCGCCGAGCGTCGTCCGCGCGATCCGCCGGAACGCACCGCCCTGTGCGACGCTTTCAAGCCGACGCTCGGCACCGCAGGTACTCGCCGTTGCCAGGCTCGCGACCGCCGCGAGCGCGCGGTCGTCGCCCGCGCGATGCGCGGCGAAAGCGTGGCGGAACAGGACGAGGTCGTTCCACAGGGCGCCGCGTTCCACCAGGTCGGCGATCCACGCGATCGTCGTCTCGCGGTCATCGACGTCGCCAGCCTCGACCGCCCATTCCAGCCCGCCCGAATGCGCGAACGCGCCGATCGGCCAGGCTGGCGACATCCAGCTCAACAGGTCGAACAGCCGCGCCTCATCCATGCGCATGGTCGTGATGATGGTGATGATGGCCCCTGACGCTATCCGTATAGGCACCGCCCTCCGGATCGAACGGCGCGGCGATATGGGTGCAGCGGCCGCCAAGGCCCTCGACCATTGCTTCGATGACGTGGTCGGCGCGAATCCGCAGCGTCCCGCCGCCGGTGCCCGCCAGCAATTGAGTCGGCAGATGGCGATTGCCGAGATGCCAGGCGATCCGCACCAGCGCCGCCCCATCGGCGGCGTCGATGTCCAGCAATGCTTCCTCGGCAGCGACGACGCTTACCCGCCGGCCATCTTCCAACAGCAGCGTGTCGCCGTCGCGCAGATGCACCGCGCGGGGCATGTCGAGCAGCAGCTCCGTGCCGCCGTCGCTCCGCAACACGATGCGTCGCCGGTTGCGATGATCGAAGTCGAGCGTGATGCTGTCGTCGGCGGTGCCGCCGCGCCCGTTTTCGATCGTTGCGATACGAACCATGTTCGGCCCTTCGTTCAAAACAGGAAATAGCGTTGCGCCAGCGGCAACTCGGTGGCTGGCGCACAGGTGAGCAATTCTCCGTCCGCGCGGACTTCATAGGTTTCGGGGTCGACCTCGATCACGGGCAGCGCGTCGTTGAGTTTCATGTCCGCCTTGCCGATCCCACGCGTGCCCGTCACCGGCAGGAGGGGGCGCCGCAGCCCGAGCCGTGCGGCGACGCCAGCCTCGATGGCGGCGCGTGAGACGAAAGTGATGCACGATGCCGGCATGGCGAGCCCGAAGCCGCCGAACATCGGGCGTGCATGGACCGGCTGCGGCGTTGGAATCGACGCGTTGGGATCGCCCATCATCGCCACCGCGATCATGCCGCCCTTGACGACCAGATCCGGCTTCGCGCCAAAAAAAGCGGGATCCCACAGTACGAGGTCGGCGAGCTTGCCGACCGTCATCGAGCCGACTTCATGAGCGATGCCGTGCGCGATCGCCGGATTGATCGTGTATTTGGCCACATACCGGCGCACGCGCAGATTATCGTTGTCGCCGCTTTCTCCCGGCAAGGCGCCGCGTTGCAGCTTCATCTTGTGCGCGGTCTGCCAGGTGCGGGTGACGACCTCGCCGACGCGGCCCATCGCCTGGCTGTCCGACGACAGGATCGAGAGCGCGCCGAGATCGTGCAGCACGTCTTCCGCCGCGATCGTCTCCTTGCGGATGCGGCTGTCGGCGAAAGCGAGATCCTCGGCGATACCGGGATCGAGGTGATGGCACACCATCAGCATGTCGAGATGCTCGTCCACGGTGTTGACCGTGAAAGGCATCGTCGGGTTGGTGGAGGATGGAATGACATTGGGCAGGCCCGCCACCTTGATGATGTCGGGCGCATGGCCGCCGCCCGCACCCTCGGTATGGAAGGCGTGGATGGTGCGGCCCTTGAAGGCGGCGATCGTATCGTCGACGAATCCGCTTTCGTTGAGCGTGTCGGTGTGGATCATCACCTGGACGTCAAAGGCGTCGGCGACGTCCAGACAGCAGTCGATCGCGGCGGGCGTCGTCCCCCAATCCTCGTGCAGTTTCAGGCAGGCGGCGCCCGCGACGATCTGCTCGACCAGTGCCTCCGGGCGACTGGCATTGCCCTTGCCGGCGAAGGCCAGATTCACGGACAGGCCTTCCGCCGCCATCAGCATCCGCTCGATATGCCACGGGCCAGGCGTGCAGGTGGTGGCGTTGGTTCCGGTGGCGGGGCCTGTTCCCCCGCCGATCATCGTGGTGATGCCCGAGGCGAGCGCCTCCTCCACCTGCTGCGGACAGATGAAGTGGATGTGCGCGTCGATACCGCCGGCGGTGACGATCTTGCCCTCGCCGGCGATGACCTCGGTTCCGGGGCCGATGACGATATCCACGCCGGGCTGGATGTCCGGATTGCCGGCCTTGCCGATCCCGGAAATACGCCCGCCGGTGATCGCGATATCGGCTTTCCAGATGCCGGCATGGTCGAGGATGACCGCGTTGGTGATGACGGTATCGGCCGCGCCCTCCGCCCGGCTCGCCTGGCTCTGGCCCATGCCGTCGCGGATCACCTTGCCGCCGCCGAACTTCACCTCTTCGCCGAGGACGGTTGCGTCGTGCTCGATCTCGATCAGCAGCGCGGTATCGCCCAACCGCACGCGATCGCCGACGGTCGGGCCGAACATCTCGGCATAAGCTGCACGCGGCATGCGATAGGCCATCAGTCGAGCGCTCCCATGACCGCGCCGCGAAAGCCCTGCACGATGCGCGCGCCGCGCAGCGGAACGAGGGAGACCTCGCGGCTCTGGCCGGGTTCGAAGCGCACCGCGCTGCCGGCTGGGACGTCGAGCCGCTGGCCGTGCGCCAGCCCACGATCGAACGCGAGCGCCGGATTGGCTTCGGCGAAATGATAGTGACTGCCGATCTGGATCGGGCGATCGCCGGTATTGGCGACGGTGAGCGTCGTGACGACCAGGTCGGCATTGAGCACGTGCTCGCCGGGTGCGGTGAGGATTTCGCCTGGAATCATGCGCGCGGCCTCGCTCATCGGATTGGATGGTGCACGGTCACCAGCTTGGTGCCATCGGGGAAGGTCGCCTCGACCTGGACGTCGTGGATCATCTCGGCGATGCCCTCCATCACCTGGGCGCGGGTGATGACGTGCGCTCCCGCCTCCATCAGGTCGGCGACCGAACGACCGTCGCGCGCGCCTTCCGCGACGAAATCGCTGATGAGCGCGATCGCTTCGGGGTAATTGAGCTTCACCCCGCGCTCCACGCGCCGCCGCGCGACCATCGCAGCGGTGGCGATCAGCAGCTTGTCCTTCTCGCGTGGGGTCAGGCGCACGGCTCAACAACTCCAGACGCGAGGCATCGGCGCTTGCCGGAGCACCGCCAGCGCACGCAGCAGATCGGCTCGCAGCGTCGCGCCGTCCTTGGCGAGGAGACGTATCGCGAGCATCCCGTCCCATGCGCTCGCGGCGCCGCGACCCGCCGGCAACACCACGCGGATCGGGTCGAGTGCCGCACTCGCATCGTGCGCGACATGCAGGATGGTGACGAATGCGCCGTGTCCCGCGCCAAGCGCGCGGCGCCGCATCAGCGCAGCGATATCGCCATCGAGGCTTAGCGCATCGGCATAGATCAGACGCCCGTCGCGCCGCACACGCCAGCGATCGTCGAGATTGCCCGTCGCCACGGTCTCGCCCATCGCGGCGCGGCCGAGCACGATTCCCTCCAGCACCAGCAGCCGGGCATCATCGGCAATATCGATCTCCAGCGTGCGCCGCAGCCGGGCACCGTCGAACAGGATGGTTTCCTGCGGCAGCCACTCGGCGGTGGCGCGCGGGCCGATGGTCAACGTGGTGGCGATCGTCGCCGGTTCGCCGATCGCACGGTAGACACGCTCGGCGGCCTGCGTGGTCACCGTCAGGCGTGCATCCGCTTCCCATCCGATCGTCTGATCGAGCCGGTCGCCACAGGCGAGTCCGCCGGCCGTGTTCATGAGAATCAGTTCGGCCAGTCCGGTAGTGGTGCGCGGCATCCGAGCGCGCAGGCAACCTTGCTGATACGCTTCGCGCAATGTCATGCTGTCGCCGCGTGCCGCGATATTAAGGCGAACTATACCGCGGCTTCGCAACCGTGTCAGGGCTGTCCCGGCCTCGCTCATTGGAATGGTACCCCCGCGAGCGGTGTCTCGATCGGGCCGGGCGGCTGGAGCTTGTTGCAATTATCCGCGACCGGCCGGCCGGCGAGCAGTGCGCGGGCGAATGGCAGCGAATCGACCAGTGAGCCGTTGACCGCGCCGCCGTGGCTCAGCCCTGGATAGGTATGCCACTGGATGCGGCTGCCGGCTGCGCAGAGCGCCTTCACCGCATCATACTGCCCCGATGTGCCGGCCATCGAATCGGCAAGACCGGTGCCGGCGAAGACCGGCACGGTGAGCGCGGCGGCGGGGATCTGAAAGGCCGGCTCCATGTCGGCGTCATACGCCTCCACGCCGGCGGTGAAGCTGTTTGCTCCGGTGATGCCCTGTTGCTTGGCGAGCGCGAACATGTCGTGCAGGCAGGCCGTGCGCGCCGCGGTCAGCATCGGCCGGCCTTTGGGCGTGACGATGGTGGCCGGATCGACATCAGGGTGCAGCGCGCGGTCGATGCCGCCGACCCTGAGCATGGCGAAGGCGCCGTCCATCTTGCGGGGATCGGTAAGGGCAGCGTCCTTGCCGAGATAGCCGCTGCCCTTCCGCTCGGCGATGGTCATTACCAGTCCGGTCGCGACGGTGCCGAGCACCTGCAGATCGGGCGCATAGCTTGGCGCCAGATATGTGGCGCCGATGGCCGCGCCCGATCCTTGCGACTGACCGACGATCAGCACGCGATTGGCGATCATGCCGGGCTGCGCAGCGATCGCGGCGCGCGCGGCGTCCAGGACGGACCGGCCTTCCGACCGCCACAGCAGATAGGGGTGCATGCCCGGCGTACCGAGACCTTCATAGTCGGTCGCAACAACCGCGAAGCCGGCGGCCAGCCAGCGGCCGAGATAGGCGGCGTCGCGCGGCGAAGGGCCGGTCCACGACGGCGCGCAGACATCCGCCACGCCGACCGTGCCGTGTGCCCAGGCGACCACCGGCCATCCGCCGGCGGGGGGATGGCCGCTCGGCAGGTACAGCAATCCGGAGACCGCGATCGGGCCGGCGCCGACGCCACTGGTCGAACTGTAGAGGATGCGCCGTACCGAGGCCGCTTCCGACAACGCACGTTCCGGAGCAGGTTCTTCGCGTAATATACGTCCCGCGGCGGGAACCGGGGAGGTCCATCGATAGAAAGGCGATGTGCCGCCGTCGCCGTCAATCTGCTCGGGCGCCGCCGAAGCGGCCGTCAGAAACATCATCAGGGCAGCGAGGATCTGTCTCATGAACGGCAGGCTATCGAGCATGTCTGGCCCGGGGCACCCGTAAAGCCGTCACCCCGGCGTTGCCGCTTGAGCAACGCCCGGGCACGTTGCTTTTTCCGATCGGCACAGCACCAATGATGGCACTCGCTTCCATCCCGCGCGGCATGGAAAATGATCTGGCACGTGGAATGGAAAGGGTCCGGCAATGGAACGAGCGACGCGGATGCCTTGGGCGATGGTGGCGGTGCTCTACGCCTTCGGGCTGCTCGGCATGTCCCTGGTCGGCGTGCTGTCGCCGCTGGCCGGACGCGTGACCGCCGCGCTCGGTGCGCCGAAGGAGGCGATCGGGCTGACCATCGCCCTGTTCTCGTTGCCGCCGGCGATCATCGCCACGTTCGGCGGATCGGTGATCGATCGGATTGGGCCACGGCGCATCCTGATGCTTGCACCGCCGCTGCTCATCGCCACCGACCTGATCTTGGCGCTGAGTCCGTCGATCTGGCTGACCGATTTCGCCATGCTGGTCGCCGGGTTCGGCTATGTCGGGCTGGTTGTCGCGGTGCCGGCGGCGTTGATGAATACGCTCGACGGCGCGATCCGCGCCCGTGCGATGGCGTTCTGGTCGACGCATGCGCCGGCCGGATTTTCGGCCGGGCTGTTGCTCGCGGTGCCGTTCACCGGCGCGATCGACTGGCGGCTCGCTTTCCTGATCCACGCCGGCCTCGTCGCGGTCGCACTGGTCGCCGCGGCGCTGCTGTTGCCGGCGATGACGGTGCAGCCGGAAACGGGCGCGCTCGAGAGCGTGGCCACGCGGCTGTCGCGGCTGTTCCGCGCCGTGCGCGAGCCGGCCGCGGTGCGGCTGGCGCTGGCGCTGGCGATGCCCAACATGATCTCTTACGGCACCAGCCTCAGCGCGGTCGGCTATCTGTCGCGGATGCACAATGTATCGCTGGCGGCGTCCGCGACTACGGTCGCGGCGGCGAAGATCGCCGCGATCGTGTTCGGCGGCACGGTGATCGGGGCGTTGCTTGCCCGCAATCTTCCGCCGCGCCGGCTCTTCGTCGCGGTCATCCTGAGTGGAATCGTCGCGCAGGTGCTGCTGTACCTGCCGGCAAGTCCGCTGCCGCTAGCCGTCGCGGGGTTGATGCTGTGGCTCTTTTCGTTCGGCGGCCAGTGCGGCGTGTGCATGGCAATGATGCCAGCGCTCGCGCAAGGCGATCTCAAGGGCGGCACGCTGGCGGGGTTCGTCAATCAGGCGATCTCGATCGTCTCGTTCCTGACGCCGGCGCTTTACTTCGCCATCTCCGGCTGGACCGGCTTCGTCGCGCTGGCGATCGGTGGATCGCTCATCAGCCTTGTCGCGCTGCCGACGCCGCGCCGTACCGTTGCATCTTCCATGCGATGACGGGATGGCAACGCCCGGCAGCCGAAAGGGCACAGCATCGGCAACACCGGCCTGTTAAAGAGCGACCATGACCGCCGCCAGGCCAGCATTCGCAGACAGTTTCGATCGCGACGATCCGCGTGCGGTGCGGCACGCGATTCGTGACGGACGTTTCACCGGCTTCACCAACCAGGTGGCGCGCGGATATGTGCAAGGTAATCTCGTCGCCGTGCCGGCCGAGCACGCGGCTGCGTTCGAGGCCTATTGCCGTGCCAATGCCGCCGCCTTGCCCGTCCTCGGCATCAGCGCGCCGGGCGAGCGGACGCTCCCGGCGATCGCCGAGGATATCGACCTGGCCCTCGATGCCGGCGGCTATACCGTGTTTCGGGACGGCGTTCCGGTCGAGACGCCGCGCGACGCGAGTGCGGTCTGGCGCGACGATCTGGTCGCCTTCGTGCTCGGCTGCTCGTTTTCGTTCGAGGCGATTCTGCAGGCAAACGGCGTGCGGCTGCGCCACCTCGACGAGAACGACGTCTCGGCGATGTACGTGACCGATCGCGACACGGTTCCGGCAGGGCCGTTCCGCGGCAAGCTGGTCGTGTCGATGCGCGCGCTGACGCCGGCCGACGCGATCCGCGCCACCTTGGTTTCTGCGCGCTACCCACAGTTTCACGGCCCGCCGGTGTCGCTCGGCTTGCCCGGAGATCTCGGCATCGCCGATCTCGCGGATAGCTATGGCGGGCATGGCCTGACGCGCTTGCTGCCCGGCGAATTGCCGGTGTTCTGGCCATGCGGCGCGACCGGCCAGATCGCTGCACGCGAGGCGCGGTTGCCGCTCTGCATCACCCATCACAAGGCACATATGATCGTGACTGATCTGCCGCTTCCCTCAGGTGACCTATGACCATCGAAGACCTGATCGACCATTATCATGCCTATGGTTACGTGACGGTGCCCGGCCTGCTGTCCGCGAGCGAACTCGACCGGCTCCAGCAACTGACCGACGCGGTCGAAGCGCGCGCCGAGCACGTCGCGGAAGAAGACGAGGTGTTCGCCTTCGACACCGATGCCGCCGGCAACCGCATCATCCAGCGCATCAAAAAGCCCAACCGCGTCGATCCCTTTTACGCTGCGCTCTCGGCGCATCCGGCGATCCTGGCGGTGGCGGAGCGGCTGATCGGCCCGGCGATCCGGCTCAATCACACCAAGATCAACATGAAGGCGGCGAATGGCGGCGCCGCGCTGGAATGGCATCAGGACTGGGCGTTCGCGCCGCATACCCATATGGGCACGACCGTGGCCTCGATCATGATCGACGGCGCGAGCGCGGAGAATGGCGCGATGCAGGTGATCCCGGGCAGCCATCGCGGCCCGTTGCTCGACCATCACGACGATGAGGGCTTCTTCGTCGGCGCGACCGATCCGGCGGCGTTCGATGTCGGCAGCGCGGTACTTCTGGAAGGGCCGCCGGGAACGATCAGTTTCCACCATCCGCTCACCATCCACGGTTCCAGCATCAACCGCTCCGGTGCGGCACGGCGTATCCTGTTCTACGAATATGCGGCGAGCGACGCCTTTCCGCTGTTTTACAAGGTCGATTGGGACGAATACGATTCGCGCATCGTCGCCGGGCCTTCGACCTCGGAAGTGCGGTGCGAACCGCATCCGATCAAGCTGCCGTTCCCGTCGCGGGCGGGAAGCTCGATCTACAAAATCCAACAGGCAGCGAAGATCAAATATTTCGCGGACGCGCAGTGAGCAAGGCAGCGGCGAGGGGCCCGTTCGCCTTCATCACCGGCGCGAGTGCGGGCACGGGCACCGAGATCGTCCGCGCGCTGGCAGCGGAGGGTTATGCCGTGGCTATGGTCGGGCGCCGCCGTGATGCGCTCGACGCATTGGCCGCCGAGCTAGGCGAGGGCGGTGTACCGGCACTGGTTCTGGAGGCCGACGTTCGCGATGCCACGGCGCTGGAGACGGCGCTTGACGCTTTTCTCGCCTGGTCCGACGGGCGGGTCGATGTCGTGGTCAATGCTGCCGGCACGACCGGGCCGTTGTCGCCGCCGATCGGTGGGTTCGATGTCGCCGCCTTCGACGACGTGATCGCCACCAACCTGCGCGCGCCATTCATCGTGCTGAGTCGACTGTTGCCGGTCATGCGCGCGGCGAAGAGCGGGCGCGTCGTCAATATCGGCGGCAATCACGGAATGCGCGGGCGAGCCGGGAGATCGAGCTACAGTGCTTCGAAATGGGGGCTGCGCGGGTTGACGCGCAGCGCGGCGCTTGAAGCTGGACCCGATAATGTGACGGTCAATTACGTCGCGCCCGGGCCGGTCGCGGTGGCGCGGATGAAGGCCGCCTGGCGCGCCAATGCCGAGCGTGACGGGATCGACGAGGACGAAGCGCTGGCACGGTACGTCGCCAACATGGGCATCCCGCTCGGCCGCCCGAGCGCGCCAGCCGACGTGGTCGCGCAGGTGATGTTCCTGATCGGATCGGGCGGTCGCAATATCACCGGCCAGGAAATCGTCGTTGACGGCGGCGCGACGCTCTGAACGAGCGGCGCGGCGACCCTCAGAACAGATCGAAATACTCGCGCTGTTCCCAGTCGGTCACGGTCGAATTGTAACGGGCGACCTCGGCGCGCTTGATGAGCAGGAAATGATCGATGAACGCGTCGCCGAGGCCATCGCGCAGCACGTTGCTGGCGTCGAGCAGTGGCAGCGCCGCCTCCAGGCTGGTCGGAAGTAGCGGCGCTTCGACGGCATAGGGCGCATCCACCGCCGGCGGCGGCTCGGCCCCGGCGGCGATGCCGGCCAAACCGGCGACAACCTGCGAGGCGAGATAGAGATAAGGATTGGCGGCCGGCTCGCCGACGCGGTTCTCGATCCGGGTCGCGCCGGCCGCACCGCGGGCCAGCACACGCAGCAAAGCGCCGCGATTGTCCTCGCCCCAGGCGATTCGATCCGGCGCGAGCGAATTGGCGCGGTATCTCTTATACCCGTTGATCGTCGGCGTCGTCAGCGCGGTCGATGCCGCTGCCGCGTCGAGGAGCCCGGCAAGGAAGAACCGGCCGATATCCGACAGCCCGGGCGCGCCGTCCGCGCGCGCGAAGGCGTTGCCACTCCCGTCCCGGCGCGCGAGCGACTGGTGGAGGTGCCATCCGCTCGACATCGCATTTGGCAGATCCGGGCGGCACATGAAGGTCGCGTGATAGCCGTGGCGACGGCTGACTTGCTTCACCATGTTCCGGAACAGGATCATGTCGTCGGCCGGCGCGAGGCCGCGGCGCGGCTTGAACACGAATTCGCACTGGCTCGGGCCGAATTCGATCTCCAGCGAATGCAGCGGGAGGCCGAGGGTGTCGCACGCGCGCCGCAGCACCTCCACGATCGGCTCGATCCGGTCGAAACGCTGCTCGGTGAGATAGGCATAGCCCTGGTGCAACAAGGTCACATCGGGCGGGCTGCCGGGCTGTCCGGCATCCTCGGGCATCAACCGCGGATCGGCGAGCCGCATCAAGTGAAATTCGACCTCGAGCCCGCTGACATAATCGAACCCTTGCGCCGCCAGCCGGGCCATGGCGTGCTGCGCGAGTCGGCGCGGGGCCGACGACACCGGTCGGCCATCGGCATAATAGAGGTCGCACAGCATCCAGCCAGTACCCGGCGCCCAGGGTAATGTGCGGAAGGTCAGCGGGTCCGGCACCATCACCATGTCGCGACCGCCTTGAAGATCGGGATCGCCGATGCCCGCCCCGGCGGCGAAGATCGGCGCGACGGTGCGGTGCGACGTGTCCTTGAGCAATAGGGTCGAGGTGATCGCGCATCCGTCCTCGAACGCGCCCGCCATCGCATCCGCCACCAGCACCTTGCCGCGCAGCAGTCCGTGCAGATCGGGAAAGGACAAGCGCACCGTTTCGACCGCGTCGCTGGCGATCTGGCGGGACACGGCGCGCGCGGCGTCGGTCTGCGCATCGCTCCAAAGGCCATGCGCGGCGATGAAGCCGCTCATGCGGGCTGCCCGGCGGAGACTTTCAGCCAGCTTGCGGCGGTACGGCGGCGGGCATCGGCACGCTGCCAATAGGATACGACGTCCTCGCCTGGTCCGGTCACGCCATCGATCGTCGCTGGCCCGGTGATCGCTTGAGCTTCGTCGGGCGTCAGGTGCAGCAATGGGCGTTCGCCGGCCTCGACCTTACTGATCTGCTTCAGCAACAGCTTGCGATAGGCGACAATGCCCTTGTCGGTGGTGCCGAGATGCTCACGGGTGCGATCCTGGATGCGGCCCTGACTTTCGACCGCCCATTGGTCATGGACGTTGATGTCCTCGCCCATGCCCGTATAGGTCCGGCTGCGCTGCTCGACCACGTCATAGCCGTAATCGTTGTCGCGCCCCAGGCGCGGCTTGTAATCGGGCAACGTGTAGAGTTGTAGCCGTTGGCGCCGCATCTCCGCCTTGTCGACGGCTTCATCGAAGCTGGTGAAGATCGCGTACCAATAGCAGCTATGGTCATCGACCGGCACATGCCATTGGGTGATCGTCATCGTTTCGGACAAAGGGATGACGAACGCCTGCGGAAAGAACAGGTTTGTGATGCGGACATGCGTCACATCCTCGCCCAGAGGGCGCAGCGCGGTTAGCCGGAAGCCCAGTTCGGTCGGGTCGATGCGGATTTCCGGATTTTCATATTCGCGCAGGACCTGGGTCATCGTCATGTCGCTGTCGGCCGAGGTAGCGCGAAACTGGCGACCGTAATTGGCGGCGGCGTCCTCGTCCTCGAAGAAGCGGTGAAGGAAGCTCGCGTGCGCGGGATCGATGCCGACCTCGAGCGCTTGCAGCCAGTTACAGTCGAGGAAGCCCTTGAACGCGAAGACGTGACTGTCGGGAGCGAGAAAGCAGTCCAGCGCTGGGCGGGCCGGCGCAGGACCGTCGCCGAGATAGCCGAAGATGATACCGCCCACCGTCTCGACCGGATATGATCCCTGACGGATACGCGAGCACAATTTGCTGCCGGCCGGCTCGCCCGGCGTCTCCAGGCATCTGCCATCGACGTCGAACAGCCAGCCGTGGAACAGGCAGCGCACGCCGCCGTCCTCGAGCCGGCCGAAGGCGAGATCGGCGCCACGATGCGGGCAGTCGCGATCGATCAGGCCGAGCAGCCCGGCCTCGTTCCGGAACAGCACGAGATGCTGGCCCAGCACCTGCACTGCCTTCAATGCCCGCAGGCCCTCCAATTCCTCGACCAGCGCGATCGGCTGCCAGTATTTGCGGAGCAAGGCGCCCAGCGGCGTGCCCTTGCCGGAGAGCGTGATCTGGTCATTCTGCTTCGGAGTCATCCGATCCTGGCCTTTTCGAAAAGGTATCGCCGGGCGAAAAATACGATCGTCGACGTTGCTTTTAGCGTTGTGGGCAATGCCGTGGTGTTGCCAAAAATGGAGCCGGTCGTTGCGGCCATGGCCATGCGGCGGTCGTTGCCGCGGCGGGGACCTTGCGATATCGCCAACCGCATCCAGCACGGAGCACGCGATGACCGAACCTTCCACCGAACGTCATCTCCGCGCCGTGGCGGTGTTCTGCGGTTCGAATATCGGTGCGGGCAGCACCTTCACCGATGCCGCCGCCGGACTCGGTCGTGCGCTCGCGCAGGCCGGCATCGCCATCGTCTATGGCGGCACGCACAAGGGGTTGATGGGTGTGCTGGCCGATGCCGCTTTGGCCGAGGGAGGCTCGGTCCACGGCGTCATCACGCGGCGGCTGTTCGACAAGGATCACCTCCATCCCGGCCTGTCGCTGCACGAAGTCGTCGAGGGGATGGGTGCGCGCAAGGCGCGGATGCTCGGGCTGGCGGATGCCTGCATAGCGCTGCCCGGCGGTATCGGCACGACCGAGGAATTCATGGAGGCGTGGACGCTCAACCAGTTGGGCGATATCGACAAGCCGGTCGGGTTGCTCAACGTCGCGGGATTCTATGACAGCTTCATGGGCTTTGTGGATACGATGATCGCCAACCGCTTCCTGCCCGAGCAGCATCGCGACGGGATCGTCGTGGAGGCCGATCCGTCGCGCTTGATCGATCGGCTGCGCCACTTCACCAAACCCGTCGTTCCCAAATGGATGTGATCAGTCGGTCGCGATCCACAACGACTTGACCTGAAGATGCTCCTCCAGATGGTTCGGCCCATATTCGCGGCCGAACCCGCTGGCCTTGATCCCGCCCGAGGGCACCGCCGGGTCGATGGCATTGTAGCAATTGACCCAGACCGATCCTGCCCGCAGCGCGCGACCCAGCCGGTGCGCACGGCCGATGTCCCGGGTCCACAGCCCCGCACCGAGCCCGTAGGGCGTGTCGTTGGCGCGGGCGATCACTTCCGCCTCGTCATCGAAGGGCAGGATGGCGACGACCGGGCCGAAAATCTCTTCGCGCACCGCGCGCATCGCGTCGGTCGCCCCGGCGAGCACGGTCGGCGGAAAGAAGAACCCGGCATCATAGGCGCCGCCGCCGAGCCGTGCGCCGCCCGATAACGGCTTCGCGCCGGCGGCAAGCGCATCGTCCATATGACCGCACACCCGTTCGAGCTGTCGCGCCGAGACCAGCGGCCCGAGATCGGTCGTTTCGTCGAGGCCGTTGCCGATCCGCAGTTTCGCGCCGGCCGCCGCAACCGCCTGTGCGAAGTCGGTTGCGATCGCGCGCGCGACGAACAGCCGTGTGCCTGCGCTGCACACTTGTCCGGTGTTGCCGAAGGCGGCGATCGCCGCGGCAGCAGCCGCCTTTTCGATATCGGCATCGGCGAAGACGATATGCGGCGATTTGCCGCCTAGCTCGAGCGAGAGGCGTTTGAGGTTGCCGGCGGAGGCGGCCACGATCATGCGTCCGGTCGCATCCGAGCCGGTGAAGGCGAGCTTGTCGACGCCGGGATGCGCGGCGAGCGCGGCGCCCGCCGCGCGGCCGAGGCCGGTGACGATGTTGAACACTCCCGGCGGCACACCCGCCTCCTCGACCAGCCGACCGAAGGCGAGCGGCGCGAGCGAGGCGTCCTCCGCCGGTTTCAGCACCAACGTGCAACCGGTGGCGAGCACCGGACCGAGCTTCAGGACGGTTGCCCATAGCGGTCCGTTCCACGGGATGATCGCGCCGCATACGCCGACCGGTTCGCGCACGGTGCAGGCGAACATCGCCGGATCGGACGGTGTGGCTGTCTCGCCCTGGATGCTGCGTGCCATGCCGGCATAATAGCGCAGCAGATCGATCAGCATCGCGACGCCGCCGCGCGTGCGGCGGATCGGGGCGCCCATGTCGAGCGTATCGAGCGTGGCGAATATCTCGGCATGGTCTTCGAGCAGGTCGGCGAGGCGGAGCAGCACGCGCTGGCGGTCGCTTGGCGAGAAGCGCGGCCAGGCGCCGTCCTCGAACGCGGCCCGCGCCGCCGCGACCGCCCGGTCCATGTCTTCGGCACGCCCTTCGGCGATCGTCGCGAGCAACGCGCCGGTGGCGGGGTTGCGGCTCTCGAAGGTGCCGCCGGCAACCGCGTCCTGCCAATGCCCGCCGATCAGCAATTGGCGCGGCGCCGCGGCGAGCGCGGCAGCGGACGTCATGCCCGCACCGAGAACGCGATCCGCTGGGCGCCTTCCCACAAGGTCCTTCGCCCGAGCTCGGGAAGCTGTTCCAGCCCCTCGATAATCGAGAGGAAATGGATGCCGGCGAGTTGCCCGAGCTTGCTGGCGAACGCGACGGCGCCATAGGCGAGCAGGATCTCGGTTTCGCTATAGCCGCCGGGATAGAAGATGAACTGGCCAGGCGCGGGGTGCCGCGTCGGGTTCTCCCATGGCAGATCGTAGGGCGTGTCGCCCATCGGGATCCAGCAACCTTCGCCACTCCAGCGAACGTGGATCAGCGAATCCTCATAGGGCAATACGCTCAGGAATTTCGAGCAGGTGACGGGTGCCAGGTCCTCCTCGAGGCGCGCCACGAACGTGAACGGCCCGGCGGTGATGTCGATCAGGGTCATGATTTATCCTCAGGCGGCGGCGATGAGGCGCGCAAAACCGCGCTCCAGATCGGCGATCAGGTCGTCCACGTCCTCCAGTCCGACATGCAGGCGCAGCGAAGGCCCCGGCGCCTCCCATTCCACCGCCGAGCGCAGATCGGACGGATAGGTCGGGACGACCAGGCTCTCATAGCCGCCCCAGGAATAGCCGAGCTTGAACAGGTCCATATGGTCGAGCATCGCTGCGAACTGGCGATCGCTGCACGCGTTCAGCACGATGCCGAACAGCCCGGAAGCACCATCGAAATCACGCTTCCACAATGCGTGGCTGGGGTCGCCGGGGAGTGCAGGGTACATCACGCGCGCTACTTCGGGCCGGCTTTGCAGCCATGTCGCCACGCGTAATGCCGATTCCTGATGGCGCTTCATGCGCAGCGAGAGCGTCCGAAGCCCGCGTAGCGCCATGTAGATGTCGTCGGGGCCGCCGCAATAGCCGGAACCGGAAGCAGTCTTCTTGACGGGGATGAACGCGGCTTCGGTGCAGACCGCGATGCCGAGCATGAGGTCGGAATGACCGGAGATATATTTGGTGGCGGCGTTGATCGATACATCGACGCCGTGCGCCAGCGGCCGGAAGCAGACCGGCGAGCCCCAGGTGTTATCCATGATCGTGACGATCCCGCGCTCGCGGCAGAGCTTGGTGATCGCGGGCACGTCGGTGATCTCGAAAGTCAGCGAGCCGGGCGACTCGAGATAGACGACCCGTGTGTTGGGCTGGATCAGATCGACGATCTCCGCGCCGATCGACGGCTGGTAATAGGTGATCTCGACGCCAAACTTGCGCAGGAAATCCTCGCAGAACGCGCGTGCTGGACCATAGAGGCTGTCGACGATCAGCAGATGGTCGCCCGCTGAAAGGAACGCGGTGAGCGACGCGCAGATCGCGCCAAGCCCGCATGAGGTGGTGACGGCCCGGTAACCGCCCTCCAGCAGCGTAACCGCATCCTCGAAGGCGCGCGTGGTTTCGGTTCCCTCGCGCCCGTAGGTGAAGCCGACATAGGCGCCGGACGCGCGGTCGCGACGGGTTTCGAGCAACTCGTCGACCGAGGAGAACAGCACCGTCGAGCAGTGATAGACCGGCGGATTGACGACGCCGTGATGGCGCGCCGGATCGCGCCCGGCATGCATGATCTGGGTATCGCGGCGAAAGGTGGAAAGGTCGGCGGTCAAGAGGCTGCTCCTAGAGGATAGTACCCGAATCGACGATGATGTCCTGGCCGGTGATCATACGCCCGCCGGGGCCGAGCAGGTGGCACAGCGCGGCGGCGATATCGTCTTCGCCGACCAGCCGGCGCAGCGCGGTCCCGGCGGTGAACCGGGCAAGTGGAGCATCCGCAGGCTCGCCATTGCGTGCAGCGCTCTCGCGAAACAGCCGCCGCAGGCGTTCGCCATCGATACCGCCGGGCGAGATCATGTTGATGGTGACGCCGTGGGGCGCGGCATCGAGCGCCGCCGATTTCACGATCCCGCGCAGCGCCCATTTGCTCGATCCGTAAAGACCGAATCCGGCGACGCCCTTGTGGCCATAGGTGCCGCCGATCACCACCACACGGCCGGTGCGCGTCGCGACCATCGCCGGCATTACCGCTTTCATCGCCAGCAGCACGCCGAGCACGTTGGTGTCGTAACAGGCGCGGTATGCATCCGGATCGCTTTCCCAGACCGGCGCGCGTGGCGCTCCGATGCCGGCAGCGCACACCAATATGTCGATCGCGCCGAACGCATTGCAGGTGGCGGCAGCAGCCGCCTCGAGCCCGGCCGCATCCGTCACGTCGGCGGCGAAGCCGATCGCGCGCGGCCCGAGCGCCGCCGCAGCCGCCCGCGCGGTTTCCGCATCGCGGCCGACCAAAGCCACCGATACGCCGGCCTCCACCAGCGCGCGCGCCAGCGCCAGTCCCAGTCCCCGGGTTCCCCCGGTCACCAATGCCGTCCGTCCCTCGATCACGCTCGTGCGCTCCTCCTCGCTTCGTCCTCTACCAGACGGCGGCACGGCCCTTGGTGATGATTAGGCGACGGGTGTACGCAAAAAAAGCATCGGAAAGGCCCTTGGCGTTGCGATATTGGCTCAACGAGAGGCGTGAACTCGTCACGCGAGGCGAAAGGTGCACGACATGAGCCGCAGCGACGGCAGCGCCGACGACAGGACCAGGGCGGAGCGCGTCGCGCTCACCGCGGTCCCGGTCGTCGACTTCACTCCGTTCCGCACTGGCGACGCGGATGACCGCCGGGCAGTGGGCGACGCGATTGCCGCGGCGTGCGAGGAAATCGGATTTTTCTATCTTGCCGGCCACGGCATCGACCAATGCCGGGTGGACGACGTGTTTGCCGCGGCGCGAGGCTTTTTCGGCCTGCCGGCCGATGCACGGGCGGAGGCGATGGCGACGCCGGACTGGTATCGCGGCTATATCCCTATGCCGGAGGCGCAGCCGCTGTCGCGCAACACGCGCATGTTCGAGCAATATCGCCTGCAACCCGAATGGCCCGCCGATCCCGAGGATGCCGAGCACGCAGCGATCTTCGACCACCCCAACCGCTGGCCCGCCGCGTTGCCGACCTTCCAACCGGCGGTCGATGCCTATCTCGACGCGATGCTCGCCTTGTCACGAGACCTGTTGCGCGCGTTCTCGCTCGGGCTCGGACTGGAGGAGAGTCGCTTCGACGCGTGGTTCCGCCATCCGCCCTCGCAGCTCAGCCTGAACTATTATCCGACGCTGCCGCATGCCGCGCCGGACGACGTGTCGAACATGGTCGCGCATACCGACGAGGGGCCGTTCACCATCCTCGCGCAGGACATGCACGGCGGTCTCGAGGTCAAGCGCCGTGACGGGGTGTGGATCGAGGCGCCGCCGATATCCGGCGCCTTTACCATCAATGTCGGCGACATGATGATGTGGTGGTCCAACGGGCGCTTTCTTTCCAACCTCCACCGTGTGCGCAATCGCGGCGGCGTGGAGCGCTTTTCCGTGCCCTATTTCGCCAACCCCGATCGTGGCGTGACGATCGCGCCGTTGCCCGAATTGATCGGCGAGGGGGCACGCTACCCATCCGTGCGCGTCGCCGATCATCTCGCGCGATTTTACGAGAAACTGTCCATGAATCCGCACAAAATCTATGGCTGAGCGACCCCGCGCCCGGATCGGCGCCGACATCGGAGGCACTTTCACCGACATCGTGCTAGAGGTCGGCGAGCGCCGCCACTCGACCAAGCTGCTCACCACCTATGACGCGCCGGAACGTGCACTGCTCGACGGCGTGGCGATACTGCTGTCGGAGGCGGGGGTGGAGCCGGCAGAGGTCGAGCTGATTGTCCACGGCACGACGCTGGCAACCAATGCGCTGATCGAGCGGCGCGGCGCCACGACGGGCTTCCTCACCACCGAAGGGTTTCGCGACGTGCTCGCGCTCGGCAGCGAGAGCAGGTTCGATCAATATGACCTGGCAATGGAAAAGCCCGCGCCGCTTGTGCCGCGTGCACTCCGGCTCGGCGTCGCGGGCCGAATCGCGGCGGACGGTGCCGAGCTGGTTCCCCTCGACGAGGTTGGCGTCCGAGCTGCTGCCGGCGTTTTTCGCGCAAGCGGCGTGCAGAGCGTGGCGATCGGCTTTCTGCATGCTTATGCCAATCCCACGCACGAACGACGCGCGGCGGACATTCTCGCCGAGGAATTGCCTGGTGTGAGCCTTTCGCTGTCGAGCGAGGTGTCGCCCGAGATGCGGGAGTATGAGCGTTTCTCGACCACCACCGCCAACGCCTATGTGCAGCCGCTGGTCGATGCCTATCTACGCCGGCTCGAGAGCAAGCTGGCGACGCTGGGTTTCGCCTGCCCGCTCTATCTGATGCTCTCGTCGGGCGGGCTGACCACCGTGGATATCGCCGCGCGCTTCCCGGTGCGGCTGGTGGAGAGCGGACCGGCCGGCGGCGCGATCTTTGCCGCCTCGATCGCGGCCGAGCGCGGCGCGTCGCGAGTGCTGGCGCTCGATGTTGGCGGCACCACCGCGAAGATCTGCCTGATCGACGGCGGCGCGCCGCAAAGCTCGCAGATGTTCGAGGTCGGGCGGGCGCATCGCTTCCGCAAGGGGTCCGGCCTGCCGCTGCGCATTCCGGTCGTGGAGATGGTCGAGATCGGCGCGGGCGGCGGCTCGATCGCGGCGGTGGATGCCGCCGGCCGGCTTGCCGTCGGCCCGCACAGTGCCGGCTCGGAACCCGGACCGGCCGCTTATGGGCGCGGCGGCACCCGGCCGACGGTGACCGATGCCGATATCGTTATCGGCCGGATCGACCCCGACGCTTTTGCCGGCGGAAAGCTGACGCTGGACCCGGCCGCCGCCGCGGTCGCGTTGGCGGGACTTGGCCTATGGAACGGCGACGCGGACGTGCTGGCGTTGGGGGTCAGCGAGATCGTCGACGAGACGATGGCAAGCGCCGCGCGTGTCCATGCCGTCGAGCAAGGCGCAACCGTCGAGGATCGCACGCTGATCGCGTTTGGCGGCGCTGCCCCGCTGCATGCCGCGCGCGTCGCGGAGAAGCTGGGCATCGGCGAAGTGGTGATCCCTTCAGGGGCGGGCGTCGGTTCGGCGGTCGGCTTCCTGCGCGCGCCGGTGTCGTATGAGGTCGCGCGCAGCTTCGCGCTGCGACTCGACCAGGTCTATATCGTCCAGCTCGACCGGTTCCTGCGCGACATGGCGAGCGAGGCGACCGCGCTGGTCGATGCCGGCGCTCCGGGCATGGAGCGGATCGAACGCCGCATCTGCCTCGCCCGTTATGTCGGGCAAGGGTATGAGATACCGTTCGAGGTGCCGGCGCGCGCGCTCGTGGCTGGTGACGAGCTACTGCTGAAAAGCGCGTTCGAAAGAGCCTATGCCGCGCAATATGGCGGCCAGACGCTCGACCTTGCGATCGAGGCGTTGACCTGGCGCGTGACGGTGGCGACGCGCGGGCATGAAATTGTGCGGGCGCCAGCGGTCGTCCCGGGTGCATGGCGCGAACCCGCCGGCCAGCGTGCGGTAAGCGATCCCGCCAGCGGCATCCGTCACGCATTCGGCCTCTTCTTTCGGACCGATCTCGTCCCCGGCGACCGGCTGCGCGGGCCAGCGCTGATCGTGGAGCGCGAAACCACCACCGTCATATCGTCCGTTTTCGATGCCGCCATCGATGCGCGCGGCTATATCGTCCTGACCCGGAAAGAGGCCTGAGCCATGACCGCTGCCTTCACCGAATTGCGCCAGCAAGTAATCTGGACCCGCCTGATCTCGGTCGTCGAGGAACAAGCGCAAACGCTGATGCGCACGTCATTTTCAACGACGGTGCGCGATGCCGGCGACCTCTCCGCCGCGTTGTTCGATCTCGACGGGCGGCTGATCGCCGAAGCGGTCACGGGCACACCCGGTCACGTCAATTCAATGGCATCGGGGGTCCGTCACTTCCTGGAAAAATTTCCGGTCGCGACGATGGTGGCGGGCGATCATTTCATCACCAACGATCCGTGGCTGACGGCAGGCCACCTGCACGACGTCACGGTAATCACACCGGCTTTCCACCGCGGCAGGGTGGTGGGGCTGTTTGGCGTCTGTTGTCATCAGGTCGATATCGGTGGGCTGGGGCAGGGACCGGACGGTCGCTCGATCTTCGAGGAAGGACTCCAGATTCCGCTGCTGAAGCTGGCATCGGCGGGAAAGCTGAACGAGGATTTGCTCGCCATCCTGTGCCAGAACGTGCGCATGCCCCTGCAGGTGAAGGGCGACGTCTTGTCCTATGTCACCAGCAACGAGAAAGCGGCGCAGCGACTATCCGTGATGCTCACCGAATTCGGACTCGATGACCTGCGCGACGTGGCCGATTATATCGTCGAACAGTCGCTGGCCGCGACCCGCGCGCAGATCGCAAGTCTGCCGCAGGGACGCTGGTCGAGCCAGCTCGTGATCGATGGCTATGATGCACCGGTGACGCTCGTCGCGACGCTGACGATCGATGGCGAGCGGGTTGCGATGGATTATGCCGGCACCGATCCCTGTTTGCCGCGTGGCATCAACGTCGTGCTCAACTACTGCCGTGCCTATACCGTGTTCGGTCTGAGGTGCATCATATCGCCCGATGTCCCCAACAATTACGGGGCGCTGCTTCCTTTCGAGGTGACCGCGCCCGAAGGGTCGATCCTCAACGTGCAGCGGCCCTGGCCGGTGGCGGCGCGGCACGTGATCGGCCAGATGTTGCCCGATCTCGTCTTCGGTTGCTTGTCGCAGGCGATCCCCGATCGGGTGCCCGCGGAGGGCAGTTCGTGTCTGTGGAGCGTGCAGCTTCGCGGCAAGATGCCGGCAGCGAACCAGCCGGCGGGCGAAAGCTTCGACGCCATCTTCTTCAACAGCGGCGGTTCGGGTGCGCGTCCGGCCCAGGACGGATTGTCGGCGACGGCGTTCCCGAGCGGCGTGCGAGCCATGCCGGTCGAGGTCACGGAGAGGAGCGCGCCGATCGTGATCTGGCGCAAGGAATTGCTGCCGGATAGCGGCGGCGTCGGGGAACGGCGCGGCGGCCTTGGTCAGACGGTCGAGGTCGGGATGCGCGACGGCAGCGCCTTCGAGGTGCTGGCGATGTTCGAGCGTGTCGAGCGACCGGCGCGCGGGCGCGACGGCGGCGGCGATGGCTCGAACGGCTCGGTCCGGCTCGCGTCGGGCAAAGTGCTGCGCGCCAAGGGCCTGCAGGTGATACCGGGCGGCGACCGGCTGGTGCTGGATGTTCCGGGCGGTGCCGGGCTGGGTAACCCGCGCGCGCGCCCCGTTGAGCGGATCGAGGAGGATCTCGCCGAGGGCTATGTCTCGCGCGAGCGCGCGGCCTCGGATTATGGATGGAAACCATCAAGCGCGTGATCGGGTGGTTCGTTGCCCGGCATCGGCAGCGTTCTGAGATTATCGAGCCGGCGCGCCATTTGCTCGGCGAATTTGGCCGCCGCCAGCGGTAACGGTCTTCCCTTGAGGTGCCCGAGCACGAGCGGCCCATAGGTTCGATCGAGGTCGCTCACTCGGCGCACCGCGAAGCGAGGATCGATTTGCCAGTTGGCCGCACCGATCTCGATCTGGAAGGTGAGAAGGTCGGTGCGCGCGACCAGTTCGCCGAGCAGTTCGAAGCTGTTCGCCTCCACCGTCACATTAAGTTTGGCGGAACTTGCCGCCAGCCGATCCTCGATGATCTCGCGCCCGCCGAAATGCGAGTCGGGTAGCGCGACCTCATATTCCGCGCATTGCCGTAGCCGCACCGTTTCGAACGCGGCGAGCGGGTGGTCCGCCGCCATCACTGCCACCAGTCCCTGTCCGACGGACATGATCGGATGCAGTTCCGCCGAACGCAGCGGGCGGAAGATCAGCACGATATCGGTGTCATATTCGATCAGCGATTGCAGCGCGGTATTGTGATCGGTGACGGTGATCTTGAACTGCACCTTTGGATGCCGTTTGCGGAAATCGACCACCTCGCCGATCACGAAGCTACGCGCGACGGCCTGGCTGCACGCGATACGGACTTCGCCGCGCTGGAGGTTGGTCAGTTCCTCGATCTGCGAATAGACGCGCCGCAGTTCCGCGCTTTGCGAGCGTATCCAGCGGATCAGCACTTCGCCCGCCGCGGTAAGTCGCATGCCTGACGTGTGGCGTTCGAAGATGACCGCGTCGAGATCGTGCTCGACGTCCTGGATGCGGCGCAGCAGCGCGGATGGCGTGAGGTTGAGGCGCTCGGCAGCTTGCCGGACCGAGCCCACGCGCGCGACCTCGTCGATATATCGCCAGATGCGTTGGTTTCGTAATGCCATCGAATAACCCGTATATTTTTTTGCACAGCCTTGCCACGGATTCAACACCCCCTGAGCAACGCTTCTGCCGCTAAAACTTGTGGCAACGGACGGGTCAAGATCGTCTACGAGGCGTGATTGTAGAAAATATTTAAACATAGCACCAATTCAATCAAGTAAAATTTAAATATTATCAAAATAATAATCGGGAATACTTGAAGATGAATCTCGATCTTGATGGAAAGATCGTCTTCGTTACGGGGGGCGCTAAAGGAATGGGTCCTGCGATAGCGCGCGCTTTTGGCAGGGAAGGTGCGAAACTTTTGTTGATCGGTCGGGATATGGCTGCCCTGAACAATCTGCGTTCGGAGCTTGCCGATACCGGCGTATTTGCCGAAGCATATCGCTGCGACGTCACCGATTCAGCCGAAGTCGATCAGGTAGTCGGCGGCATCTTGGCGGCGCACGGTCGCATCGACGTGCTGATAAACGCCGCGGGTGGAACCGGCCCGGTCGGCACCGCGGCATGGGAAACCTCGCCAGAGGCGTTCGATGAAATCATAACCCTTAACCTCAATGGCTGCTTCCACATGATGCGCGCGGTATTGCCGGGCATGATCGCGCGGCGGTACGGCAAGATCGTCAATGTCGGCGGTACGTTCGGGTTGAAGGGCCGCGCCGGACGGATGGCCTATTCTGCGTCGAAATGGGGCCTGCGTGGCGTCACCAAATCGACGGCGATCGAGGCCGGGCCATACAATATCAACGTCAATTACGTTGCGCCGGGCATGGTCGACGGACCCCGGTTCCGTGAACGCGTGATGCCCGAAATGGCGCGTGCACGCGGAATTTCGGAAGAAGACGTCGTGGCCGAACATGCCGCGGAATATGCGCTGCGCCGCATCAGCAGCGATGTCGATATCGCCAACGCCTGCCTGTTCTTCGCCTCCGACGTATCGCGCCAGATCACAGGCGTCGATCTTGCCGTCGATGGCGGCTGGGCTGCGCTTTAGAATTGCCCTTGGAGAGTTTTATGATCGCAGATTACGTCATCACCGGCGGCACGCTTGTCAGCGATACGGCCGTGTTCGTGGCCGACATCGCCATCAAGGATGGCGCGATCTTCGCCATCGGCGCGCCCGATGCGATGCCGGAAGCCCGCGAGACGGTGGAGGCGAACGGCAAATACGTGCTGCCGGGTGCGATCGATGCCCATGTCCATTTCCGCGAGCCCGGCTATGTTCACAAGGAAACCTGGGAAACCGGATCGGCGAGCGCCGCGATGGGCGGCGTCACCACGGTGTTCGAGATGCCGAACACCAATCCGCCGACTGGTACGCCCGAGGCACTGGCGATGAAGCTCAAGGCGGCGGAAGCGTCTTATGTCGATTTTGGCATTTACGGCCTGTTGGGTGAGGATAATCTCGACCAGCTCGAGGCGCTGATCGAGGGCGGAGTCGCCGCGTTCAAATGCTTCATGGGCAATACTTTCGGGAACCTGCCGTCCCCCCCGACGGGCGCGATCCTGGAGGGGTTCGAGATCGTCGCCAAACACGGCTACCGCATCGCCCTCCATGCCGAGAACGCGTCGATCATGGCACGGCGCCAGACGAAGTTGCAGGAAGTGGGGCGGAACGATCCGTTGGCGCATCTCCATGCCCGCCCCCCGGTCGTCGCCGTGGAAGCGGTGGCGCGTGCCGCCATCCTCGCGGAATGGACCGGCGCCCGTATCCATGTGCTGCACGTGTCGTCCGGTGACGAACTGCGCCCACTGCGCGAGGCCAAGGCACGGGGCGTCGATATCACCGCTGAGACCTGTCCGCACTACCTGCTGCTCGACGAGAAGGCTTATACCGACAAGAAATCGTTGATCCGGGTAAATCCTCCCGTCCGGGAGAAGACCCATCAGAACAAGCTATGGGCGGCGGTGCAGGATCGCACCATCGATATGATCGCCACCGACCATGCTCCGCACTCGCACGAGGAGAAACACCGTGACGAGATCTGGGCGGCGGATTGCGGCTTCACCGGCGTCGAGACGCAAATGCCCCTGATGCTCAGTCAGGTCGGCGAGGGGCGGCTGTCTCTCACCGATTATGTCCGAATGACCTCGCTGGCGCCGGCGAAGGCCTTCGGTCTCTATCCCCGCAAAGGCGCGCTACTGCCTGGGTCCGACGCGGATTTGGTGGTGATTGACATGGACCATGAAGCATCGATCGACGCGGGTCTGCTCCAGTCGAAGGGTTCCAGTACGCCGTTCCATGCTCATCCGATCAAAGGCGCGCCAATCCACACGATGGTGCGCGGGCGCTTCGTGATGCGCGATCAGGTGCTGGTCACGGAAGCAAAGGGACACGGCAAGAACGTCCGGCGTATCCAGCAAATGCCCACGCCTGCGCCTCGCAACGTCGAGACTACCACCCAGGCGATCCTCGCCTATCGACCGGGCTGATGTCTCGCGAGTTTTTGTTGACTGTCCGCCGCGGGGAGCGGAGCCAGGTCTGGATTGATGCCGCGGTGGACCTCGAACTTTCTTTCCAGAAACGTCCTTGGAAAATTTGAAAGCAGTCCCAAAGTCGGCAGTTGGCAGACCTTCGTGGACGACATTCGAACTTCCTTCTGGGAAGAAGCGGATGACGTTCCTGGACGGCTTCTTAGTTTAAAGCTGGTAGGGCATTGCCTCCCCGCCGCCAAGGCGAAGGGGGAGTTGCGAATTTCAATGAAAGCAGCGCCCGGCCACTGCACTCAAGCGATGAATCATCAACTCGCGAACAGCGAAAGGATTTCCTCGCTCAACCGTTCGCTCGAATCCGCAGGGGAGCTCTTTAAGTTGGCAGCGAGCGACTGCTTTCCCCGTGCTTCATTCCAGAACCTGCCAGTCGGCAAGCGGCCCGCTTCCTGCCATTCCTTTTTGCGGTGATCAAACGACCAGAATTGGGCCGAGAGCAGAACGGCAGCTTGTGGTTGGAATAACTGTTTAGCGGACATCCAAGGCAAGCTTGGTACAACGACCGCTCCCCCGTTTTAACAGCGAGCTCAATCGCCGGCCATTTCTGAAGCCGTTTCCCGCCGCATGGCGCGGAGACCGCATATCGGCGCTTGACTGTTAAGTCTACATATGTTGAAAATGCAGGATGGCACGACAGCGGCGACCGTCGAAGCAAATGATCGCGCTCCTTGACGCCCTGTCCGATCGACAGTGGCACCATGGCTATGATCTGATGAAAGAGACGGGACTGCTTTCGGGCACGCTCTATCCGCTGCTGATGCGGATGACCGAGCAGGGACTGGTAATGGCGGAATGGCGTGAGCCCGCCCAGCCCGGCCGTCCCGCGCGTCATGCTTATCGTCTGACCGCCATGGGATATTCGCTGAGTCAGGACGTGGCGTTGAGTGATCGCGCGCTATCGGGGAAAGCCATTCGGATATGATGCTCGCTCTATCCCGTGCATTGATGACGCTCGCATGCCAATGTCTAGGGAAAGACCGGCATGAGTGGGCGCAAGCCATGCGGGCGGAGTTCGATGTCGCCGTCGACGACCGTCGCCCGCTGACGTTCGCAATCGGATGTTTGACGGCTGCGTTGCGCCAAATGCCGATGCGAGAGGAAGGGCGATTCGTCCTGACCAATTACGCACTGGCGCTAGCTGTGATGGTACCGATCGCGGCAATCGAAATCAGCTCCGCGATTCTTGGGTTGCCTCATCTGTTCGGGGAGCAAGGAGCCCTGGGCGCCAGTATGACTTCCGGCCAGAAACTCCTGGTCGATGGCGCTTTTCGCGTGGCGGGGCCTTCGGTGACCCTGTTGTTGCTTCTATCGGGGGGCGCGCAATTGCGTCTCGCATGGCTGATGCTCGAGCGCGACTGGGGGCGAGCTACCTCGGTTGGCGCCGCCATTCTCGCCGCGATCACGACACAGATCCTGTTCATGGGCAGCTTATTTCTGGACGTCGGCCAAGCCGTCACGCTGGGTGGAGTCCTAGGGATCGAACTGATGTTGATCGCCGGCCTGGGGCGTTGGCACGCCGACCTCAATTTACCGCCTTCATGACCCGCTAGCACTTCAGGGCCGAAGCGCTTCCCGGCCTCTCCGTCGCCTAACCCTCACATAGTTGGAGACCCAGACGATGCCACACGCACGAATGATCTTCTGCGCCCTGTTGCTGAGCACGGCCGCTTGCAGCCCCGCGATGGCACAGTCCGCGCCAACACCGTGTGCCGCGCCTATCCTCGCGGCCGGCGGACCGAGCAATGCGCATACCCGCAATGTCGAAACGAACCTGCGCCCTCCGGTCATCAAGCCTGGCGACAAACCGCTGACTCTCAGGGAGGAGATGCGCCGGTACGATGTGCCTGGGATCAGCGTCGCGGTCTTCCACGCCGGCAAGATCGCCTGGGCACGCGGCTGGGGTGTTCGTGATCTTACAAGTTGCGCGCCGGTCACTCCCAACACCGCTTTTCAGGCCGCGTCGATCAGCAAGGTGGTGACGGCGGTGATAGCGCTGCGGCTGGTCGAGCAAGGCAGGATCGGCCTTGATCGAAACGTCAACGAGTCGCTTCGGTCCTGGCAGCTGCCGAAGGACGAGAAACTGGCCCCCAACGGCGTCACTCTTCGCGAGTTGCTGAGCCACACGGCCGGGCTGAACGTTCACGGTTTCGATCACGGATATCAGCCCGGCGCGACGCTCCCCACCACCGTTCAGATCCTGGAAGGTGCCGATGGCCCGCCCGTTCGCAGCATATTGCCAGCGGGCGCGCAGTTCGAATATTCCGGCGGCGGCTACATGGTGGCGCAACTCGCGCTCACGGACGTGAGCGGAATGTCCTTCGCCGACCTTGCGCAACGCGAAGTGCTGGGGCCGCTTGGCATGACGCGCAGCGCCTTCGCCATGCCGCCCTCGCCGGCGATCCGCGCCGACATGGCATTCGGTTCCGCCTGGGGCAAACCGATCCCGGGCAATTATGAAATCCTGCCCCAGCTCGCGCCGGCGGGCTTGTGGACAACCGCGGGTGATCTCGCGCGCCTGATGATCGACTTGCAGGCCTCTGCCTCGGGCAAACAGGGTCACCGCCTGTCGCCCGCCATGACGCGAGTGATGATGACGCCGGTGAAGGACAATTGGGGGCTCGGACTTGCTCTTTATACCGACGGCCCTCTGCGCTTCGGGCACGATGGCGTGAACCCGGGATTCGATTCCTTCATGATCGCCTATGCCGGGAAGGGCGATGGCGTCGTTGTGATGACCAATGGTGGAGACGGCCGGCGGCTTACAGCGGATGTCGTGCGCGCCGTTGCGACCGACTATGGTTGGCGGGAGATCGCGGCGCCGGCTACCGAGGAAAACACGCTGTCGCTTGCAGAGTTGTCCAGAGCTGCCGGACACTTCGAGGGTGGTGGGCTGAAGGTCGATTTTGAAGCACGTTTGGACGGATTGTACGGCAGGCTCGTCGGCGCGTCCGCCTTCGAGCGTCTGGTCGCCCTCTCGCCCACCCGTTTTCGCTCCGACATGACGGGCATTACGTGTGAGTTCGCGTCGGATTTCTCGAGCTGCACTATCGTCGAAGGCGGTCCGCCTATGAAACTGATACGCTCAGAGGTCGTGACGCCGGCGATAAAAGGCGACTGACCAATTCTCCGTCTGGCGACATTGCCGCTCCAGCGCGATGGGACGGCCGGCTGAGCGAACGACCGCTTTCAGGATCGTCGGACGTGGCGATGAACGGCTGATTATGGGGCGCAAAGTTGCCAAACACTTGCGGTTGGTGAGCGGTGGGTTGATGGCTGTGTACACCCCGGGAGCGGGCACGTGAACGGCCCCGGCCGGCCGGCCGGGGCCGTGTCAGTTCAGTAGTCCATCGCCGGCACGGCCGGCTTATCTTCCTTGGGCAGCTCGGCGACCAAGGCCTCGGTGGTAATCAGCAGCGAGGCCACCGACGCCGCGTCCTGCAATGCCGTGCGTACAACCTTGGCCGGGTCGATCACGCCTGACTTGACGAGGTCTTCATATTCGCCCGTCGCGGCGTTGAAGCCCCAGTTATACTCGGCATTCTCGAGTAGCTTGCCGACGACATAGGCGCCGTCCTCCCCGGCATTCTCGGCGATCTGCCGTGCGGGCGCGCGGAGCGCGCGGCGCACGATGTCGATGCCGGACTGCTGGTCGTCATTGGCCGGCTTGAGGCCGTCGAGCGCCTCTAGCGAGCGCAGCAAAGCAATCCCGCCGCCGGGCAGGATGCCTTCCTCGACCGCGGCGCGGGTCGCGTGGAGCGCGTCGTCGACGCGGTCCTTCCGCTCCTTGACCTCGACCTCGGTCGCGCCGCCGACGCGGATCACGGCGACGCCGCCCGCCAGCTTGGCGAGCCGCTCCTGCAGCTTTTCGCGATCGTAATCGGACGTGGTGGTCTCGATCTGCTGGCGAATCTGCGTCACGCGCGCGTCGATATCGGCCTTGGCGCCGACGCCGTCGATGATCGTCGTATTGTCCTTGTCGATCGTGACCTTCTTGGCGCGGCCGAGCATCGACACGGTGACGTTCTCGAGCTTGGTGCCGAGATCCTCGCTGACGACGTTGCCGCCGGTCAGGATGGCGATATCCTCGAGCATCGCCTTGCGGCGATCGCCGAATCCCGGCGCCTTGACCGCCGCGACCTTGAGCCCGCCGCGCAGCTTGTTGACCACCAATGTCGCTAGCGCCTCGCCCTCGACATCCTCGGCGATGATCAGGAGCGGGCGGCCCGACTGCACGACCTTTTCGAGCAGCGGCACCAGCGCTTGCAGGTTCGAGAGCTTCTTCTCGTGGATCAGGATATAGGGATCCTCGAGCTCGACCTTCAGCTTCTCGGTCTTGGTGATGAAATAAGGCGAGAGATAGCCGCGATCGAACTGCATGCCTTCGACCGTTTCGAGTTCGGTTTCAAGGCTCTTGGCCTCTTCGACGGTGATCACGCCTTCGTTGCCGACCTTCTCCATCGCCTCGGCGAGGATGCGGCCGACCTCGGCGTCGCCATTGGCGGAGATGGTCGCGACTTGGGCGATTTCGCTATTGGCACCGACCTTCTTCGCGTGGCTTTCCAGGTCCTTCACCACGGCATTTACGGCAAGGTCGATGCCGCGTTTGACGTCCATGGGGTTCATCCCCGCGGCAACCGCCTTCGATCCTTCGCGAACGATCGCCTGGGCGAGTACGGTCGCGGTCGTGGTGCCGTCGCCGGCCTTGTCGTTCTGCTTGTTGGCGACCTCGCGCAACATCTGCGCGCCCATATTCTCGAACTTGTCGGCCAGTTCGATTTCCTTGGCGACAGTGACGCCGTCCTTTGTAATGCGCGGTGCGCCGAAGCTTTTCTCGATCACCACGTTGCGGCCCTTGGGACCCAGCGTGACCTTCACTGCATTCGCAAGCGTATCCACGCCACGCAGCATGCGATCACGCGCGTCCGACGCAAATTTCACTTCCTTGGCAGCCATTGTGGCTCAACTCCTTTTCCTAAGTGTTCCTTCCTGAGATTGGACGAGATGCGGATCAGGCCGCCTGCTTGAGCGGAACCGCTGTGACAAGCACGCCGAGAATGTCGCTCTCCTTCATGATGAGCAGGTCCTCGCCATCGATCCTGACTTCGGTGCCCGACCATTTGCCGAAGAGCACGCGATCGCCGGCCTGGACCGCGAGGTCGACCAACTTACCGCTGTCGTCACGGACGCCCGGTCCGACGGCGATGACCTCGCCCTCCTGCGGCTTTTCCTTGGCGGTGTCGGGTATGATGATGCCCCCGGCGGTCTTCTCGTCGGCCTCGATGCGGCGGACGACCACACGGTCGTGCAAGGGGCGGAAATGCATGGCAAAACCTCCAGTTGCAGAACATGATATGATGTACCTGCCGCTTCATGAAAAGCGGCCGGCGGCGGCGAATTAGGAAAACCGAATTTTCTGTTCAAGACCCGGAACGAAATTTTTTGGCACTCAATGATGTAGTGTGCCAGGCCCGCGTGGTGCGCGTTCGATCGAGCGCTCGCCGGCTCTTGACGCCGCCGTGCGGCAGACCAAAATCTTCCCCCGGACCGGTTGGTCCGCCAGGAACGGAGCGACGTCAGCGAAAGGAGGACAGCCATGTCGCAGCCATTCTCCCGTTTTTGTCACCCGACCGATATCGCGCGCCATCCCAGCCTGGAGCCGGAGGTCAAACGTGCCATCCTCGCGCGCTGGGCCTCCGACCGATCGGCGGTGGAGGGCAGCCCTGCGCTCCGCAAGCCGCCCGGAGCCGCGAAGCCTGTCCCGGTCGATGATGTATTCGCCGCGTTGCGCTCGCTGGACGGGCAATCCGGGGCGGCGGGGAGCGCCCGTGCGTGACCGATCGCGCCTTCATCGCCCTGCTCGACGGCTACGGGCTGACCACCGCTGAGGTCCATTATTACCGCCCCGACGCCCCGTCATTGCTGCAGTTGTTCGTCTGGCAGGAATATGATCTGGCCCCGGATTTTCCCGTCCTGTTAGAGTTCCTCGACCATTGGCGCCGCGAGATCGAGGGCGCGCTCCATTCCGTCCGGATCGTGCACGACAAGTTGATCCGCCCGGCGGAGTGGCGCGCGGTCGACGGCGCGATCTCGATCCAGTGACTCGCGGACCGATCAAGCGCTGGTGGCAGCGCGGCGGGCGGGCCGTCCATCTCCTGCTGACCTTCGAAGATATCATGGATTTCGCGATGGCGCTGCTGTCGGTGCAACCTGCCGAGCTTCGGGCTTTGGGGTGGACGTTCGCGGACCGCAAGCGGTTGCTCGACCACTTCCTAGCCTCCGGCAGGGATGCCCAGGCAGCCGATCCCAAGGAACTGCGCGGCCTGCCGATCGAACTCGCCTTGCCGCAGCGCGACGTCGATCGGTTGCAGCATTTCGCCCGGAAAGAGCTGCCGAAAGCCGCTAGCAACGCGGCAATGCTCGATCGCGTGCTCGCCGCGTTGGATGCCGGATCGCATCGCCAGGAGGACACACGATCGGCCACGCCGAGCTAGGCGCGGAGGAACGATGCCTGTGCCAAGCCGTCGAACACGAACTGCACGGCTAACCCGGCGAGGAGGATTCCCGACACGCGGCTTACCACGTCGGCGCCGGTCGCGCCCAGTAACGCGATCAGACGCTCGGCCGCTCGCATCGCGCCGAAGGTGAGGATCAGGCAGGCAAACAGCATCGCGATGACGCCGCTCGCTTCGATCCATCCCGTGGTCCGGCCCATGACGAGGACCGCGGCGGACAGGCTTCCCGGCCCGGCGATCAACGGAAAAGCCAGCGGAAACACGGCGATGTCGCCCGGCTGGCGCGCGTCGTTTTTCTCGCTTTCGGTGATCGAGGAAAGGCCTGGACTCGAGAAGGTCAAAGTCAACGCCTGGAGGAACAGCAGCACGCCACCGGCCACCCGGAAGGCGGGCAGGGAAATGTGTAGGAGCGCCAACGCGAACGCGCCGCCAATCGCGAAGAGGAGCAATACCACGCCGGCGATGCTCACCGACCGCAGCGCCAGGCTGCGGCGTTGGCCGCGATGAATGCCGGCGGTCAGGCTGGCGAAGACCACCGCGGTTTCGACCGGGCCGATCGTCACGAACAGCGTGACGAAACTCGACAGGATGCTCGGTGCGACGTGCATGACGTAGTGTTCGAAGACGCGACTATTCTATCGGACAGCCGCTACCGGCTGCCGTTGATCCGGTGTGATCATGGGACGCGAGTGGAGAGCGGCCGGGGAGCCGCTCTGCCACCTTTCAGATGGTCGGTCCCGCCTCGGTCGGCTTGCCGGCCGGGCTGCTAACCGTCGTCGCCTTTGCCGGCGCATCGGCACCGGCTGAGCCATCGCAATCGCCGCTGCTGGTCGACACCAGCTTCGGCTGCTGGCCGGATGTCTGCGACGTCATTTGCCAGGAACGGCTGCACACTTGGTTGCCGTTTCGCACCGAGACGAAGCGATAGCTGACCGTCCCGCCAGGTATGCCGCGAAGCGCCGCGAGATCGGGCTTGGCGTTACCGTCATCCGCAATCGTCTCGAGTGCTCGTGCCTGCTGCATCATGGCGGCGACTTGCCGGTCCATGTCGGCGAAGACCTGATCGAACCCCGCGAACGGTGATGCGTCGAATGGATCGACGAGGCGGACCGGAACGACCTGCACGCTTGGGTCGATCCTCACCTTGGGCGCAACGTCGCCCTTATAGTCGATCCGTGCGACCGACCCGTCGGGCAGGTTCACGCGCATCACGTGATTGTCGTTGCTGGCCGCCATCGCCGTACCCGCAGCGCAGAGCGCCGCGACCCCGGCCAAGACGGCTGTACGAAGTTTTCGCATCAATCGTCCTCCATCAAAGAGATGTATGGGACCAAAAAATCTAACCGGCCAAGCTGAACGCCAGATGACCGGGCAGCTCTCCCGACAACTGCTGCCGGGAGAGCCTTGGACCAGCTAGGCTGCTTCGCGAGCCTCGGCGGCGGATCCCTCAAGCCGCTGTTGCGCGGCGCCGCCGCCAATCTCGATCCGGCGTGGCTTCATCGCTTCGGGCACCACGCGCTGGAGCTCGATCGTGAGCAAGCCGTTGTCGAGATTGGCCGAGCGGACCTCGACGAAATCGGCAAGCTGGAAGCGGCGCTCGAACGCGCTCGTGGCAATGCCACGGTGCAGATACTGGCCACCGCCTTCATCGTCGGCACGCTTGCCGGTAACAACGAGCTGATCCTGCTGCGCGACGATCTCGATCTGGTCGGCGCGGAAGCCAGCCACTGCGAGGATGATCCGATAGCGGTCCTCGCCGTCGCGGGCGATGTCGAACGGCGGATAGCCGTCCACGCCGTCGCCGCGCATGCCGGTTTCCAGCAGGTCGAAGAGGCGGTCGAAGCCGACCGTCGAGCGCCGATAGGGCGCGAAGTCAAAGTTGGTTCTCATCTCCAAATCCTCCTCATGAGCAATCTGGGCATGAGATGCACCGGTAGAAGAGCCGGTGCTCTCCATGTCCACCGGACCCGGATCGGCGTCCGGCGGCGAAGATTTAGGTCGGCCCTTTTGAGTTTCAAGAGAAGGAATGGCGGCAATGAAGCCTCGGGAGCTCCCGCCACGCGATCAGCATCATCTTGGCGCCGGGGCGGCAGCTTTCGGGACTTCTCGCCTCCTCAATGAATGGCCGATTTTAGGGCGCTTTGCCGTCATTACCTTGACGGTTATCCGAGGAAAAACGGGGTTAAATTGGCCCGGACCCGTTCCAACACGCTGGCGCCGCCGAGATCGGGGATGAAGGATCGCCCGACAATCTTCTCGAATGCTTCGACATAGACGGCCGCGGTGCCGATGATAAGTTCTTGCGGGATTTCGGGGATCTCGTCCGCGTAGGGATCGCAGCGCTCAGCCACCCACGACCGCACAAAATCCTTGTCGAAACTGTCTGGGCGCTGACCGGCTTCGAAACGCGATAGGTAGCTTGCGCGGTGCCAATAGCGGCTGCTGTCGGGCGTGTGGATTTCATCGGCCAGCATGATGGTACCCTCAGCCGTGACGCCGAATTCATATTTGGTATCGGCGAGGATCAACCCGCGCTCTTCCGCCAGTTTCTGTCCACGCGCAAACAGCGCCAGGGCAGTCGCGCAGAGCTCATCCCATTGTTCCCTGGTCAGCAGTTTATGCTCCACGATCTCGGCGGGCGTGAGCGGCCGGTCGTGTCCGCCGTCAAACTCCTTGCTTGTCGGCGTAACGATGGCCTCGGGCAATTTGGCGTTATCCCGCAGCCCATCCGGCAGGGTCATCCCGTACATCGAACGCTGACCTTGCTTGTACAGCGTCAGAATGGAGGTTCCGGTCGTGCCGGCGAGATAGCCGCGAACCACGATCTCCACCGGCAGGATATCGAGCCGGCGGCAGATGAGGACATTCGGGTCGGGATAGGCGAGCACGTGGTTTGTGCAGATGTCCGTGGTCTGTTCGAACCAGAAGCGGGCAATTTGCGTCAACACTTCGCCCTTGAACGGGATCGCGCAGAGGATGCGATCAAAGGCGCTCAACCGGTCGCTGGCGACGATGATGCGACGGCCGTCCGCCAAATCGTAATTGTCGCGCACCTTTCCCCGATAATGGTTCGGCAGTTCAGGGAGGGTGCCATCGTCCAGGGTGCGCGCCGCGAACGCGGCAAAATCAATGGTCGACATGCGCTGCCCCTGCTGGTGAGAGAATCGGGCCTAGCTAGGTCCGCGACGATTGTCAGCGGGCGGGTGCGATTTTGCCTTCTAGGGCCTGCTTTAGCAGTTGAAGATAAATGCGTAATCCTAGTGACATCAATCCAGTGGTCGAAACTTGCGACCCCTTCAGAACTGCAAGCGACCGCCTTTACGCCCGCGACTGAATGCTGGGCGTTACGCGGATCGGACGTACTTCGCACGAATGGCAGACGTCGGCCCAATTCCGGTCGCGCTGCATGGGCCTTGCTGGGATTAGCTTAAACGATCATGACGCGGTTATGCGAGCCGCCACCCTCGTCGTCATGGCAGCCTCAGTAGCTTTGCCGACGGCGTGCGGCACGGCCTCGAAGCCCGTTTCCATGCTCTCCGCGGCGAACCGATCGGACAACGCAAACCAACTTGCGACCTTCTTCGCACGGGTGTGCATCGCCTCTGCCAACCGGCCTCAGGAATTTCCGAGCAGTATCAAGTCCACTGGTTGGCGCTTTCGGCAGACTCAAGCGCACGGTGCCGGTACCACGCTGGACGTTTGGCGGCTGCCAGGCGTTGAACTGGTCCATCGTGGCACGCCCCTCACGGCTCGAGGTGCTGACGTATGGATATGCAGCATTTCCGTGGATGCTAACCTCGCTCCGAGCGCGTCCCAAAGCGAGGCTGCTTTGAGACCCTACAGCAATCGCGATCTGTTTGATGCTCAACCCGGTGATTGGCATTGGAAGCCATCGATCTTCACGGAAGCCCACATAACCATCACGAACGATGCTGCTTCAGGTCGCCAAATGATCTTCCTTGAGCTGGCGGACATTCATCCGCTCAGCGCGTTGTTCGGTAGCTAGCCACCCAATAACGGACGCTTAGCCACAGCTCAGTGGGCGACAGCTTTTGGGGTTGTAGCGGTCCCGCGCGAACGACCGGGATTGAGGCGCGAAGCCGCCGCACTCGGGCACAGTTCATGCGGCGGTCCGCGTCGCGGCAGCGCGGAATTGCGAAGACGATTAAGGCTCGCTCGTCCTATATTCGTATCAGTCGTTCGACCATGGCCAGATTTTCCTCTTTGGCCTCCGTGCCGAATTCCAGATGCGCTTGGAGATACGCAAATATGGCGCGTAACGCCTCGTCCAGATCTCCGAACGACCTTTGAAAGCCATCCTCGCCGCGAAGGAGGCACCGTCCATGTGGCTCCAACTCGATTTGATAGCGCTGGGTTAGGTCTAGCGTTCCCACCACGGGTTTCGGTGCATTCTCGCTACCGTGCAGGAATAGGGTGTTTTCCCGTTCGAAGCTGAACGCCGTGAATTCAGCAGGATTGAGACTCCGCGAAATGTCATCGCAGATGCCATAGATTGCCAGACTCTTGTCAAAGAGGATGAGCCCGTTGGAAGACTCAAGCAGCTTGAGATAGCCTTCGACCCGTTTCCCCATCCAGCGATAGTTCGAGAAGCTCTCGGGGGCGGCTGGCGGGAAGGTGTAGTGATAGAACCTCAGAGAGCCCTGCGGCATCTTGCCGTAGAACCTACGCCCTCCAGCCGCGAAGGCAGGTGGTGTTCCCTGGAACAGCATTTTGAGGACATCCATGCGCGATTCGCACCTAGATTTCAGGCTTTTGGAAGCACCAGCAACCGTCCCGTTCAAGCTCACAACATGCCAGCATGTTTTCCGTACATTTTCCGTACGGAGTTCTGCTCATCTTGCTAAGTCTTTGAAATGATGGCGCACCCGACAGGATTCGAACCTGTGGCCTCTGCCTTCGGAGGGCAGCGCTCTATCCAGCTGAGCTACGGGTGCGAGCCGGGTGCGCCTAGCAAAGCATCGTCGCGTGCGCCAGCGATTCTATTTCTCGCCTATTTCGTAATCGTAACCGGCTGGAACTTGCCCAGGCCGCAACGCGGGCCGGGGCCGGCGCCGCCCGATTGCAGCACGGTGATCGTGTCGACCGAACACAATTGGTTGGTCGACACCGAATAAGCGAACCGCTCCTCGAAACCGAGGCTGGGGCAGGCATTGGGCAAAGTGTTGCGCAGGATCTTGCGATTGTTCAGCTCGAAATCGATCACTTGGTCGCTGCGCACATGCGTCTCGCGCACCTGGCTCAGATTGACGCAATCGACGGCGGGGCCAGCGGGGGTCGCGGGTGGGACTTCCTTGTCCTTCGCGCTCAGCGGGGCGACGATCGCGGCGGCGGCGAGGGCGAACAACAGCGGGCGCATTTGCTTCTACTCCAGTATCAGGCCGGGCGAGCTTTGGGCGCCGGCGTCTTGGGCTTGAACGCACAAAGATCGGCAACGACGCATCGCCAGCATTCGGGCGTGCGTGCCTTGCAGACATATCGGCCGTGCAGGATTAACCAGTGATGAGCATGTAGCCGGAACGGCTGCGGCACCGCCTTTTCGAGCTTGAGCTCGACCGCCAGTGGGGTCTTGCCGCGCGCCAGCCCGGTGCGGTTGCCGACACGAAAGATGTGAGTATCGACCGCGAAGGTCTCCGCGCCGAACGCCACGTTCATCACGACATTGGCGGTCTTGCGTCCGACCCCTGGCAGCTTTTCGAGTTCGTCGCGGTCGTCGGGCACCTCGCCGCCATGATCGGCGATCAATTGTTCGGACAAGGCAATGACGTTCTTCGCCTTGGTGTTGAACAATCCGATCGTCTTGATGTGCTCCTTGAGCTTCTCCTCGCCGAGCGCGACCATCTGTTCGGGCGTATGGACCTGCGCGAACAGCTTCCGCGTCGCCTTGTTGACCCCGACATCGGTTGCCTGCGCCGACAGCACGACCGCTACGAGCAATTGGTAGGGATTGCCCGATTCGAGCTCGGTTTCGGGATGCGGATTGTCGGCGGCGAGGCGGCTGAAGAACTCGACCACATCGGCCTTGTTCATGCGGCCCTCACCAATGGCGTCACAGGCCCAATACCTCGGGCATCGTGTAGCGCCCAGCGGGTTGACCGGCGAGCCACAGGGCGGCGCGGACCGCGCCGCGCGCGAACATCTCGCGGCTTTCGGCGCGGTGGATCAGTTCGAGCCGCTCGCCGGGTCCCGCGAAGATCACCTGGTGATCGCCGGCGATCGACCCGCCGCGGATCGACGAGAAGCCGATCGTGCCCTCGCTGCGTGCGCCGGTCAGCCCGGCGCGGTCGACGACCTTGAGGTCGGTCAGCGTGGCACCGCGTCCTTCGGCGGCGGCGTCGCCGAGCAGCAACGCGGTGCCCGAGGGCGCGTCGATCTTGTGGCGGTGATGCGCCTCGACGATCTCGATATCCCAATCGGGGCCGAGCCGAGCGGCGGCGTCGGCAACCAACCGTGCAAGCAAGGTGATGCCGAGCGAGGTCGTGCTGGTCTGCAGCACCGCGATCCGCGCCGCGGCATTGTCGATCAGGTCGTGATGCGCCTGGCCCAGCCCTGTGGTCCCGACGACGATCGGCGTCCCCGCCTCGCACGCCGCCGCCAGGTTCGCTTCGAGCGCCGATGGTGCGGTGAAATCGACCAGCACATCGGCACCCTTGGCCAGCGTCAGCGGATCGCCATCGGCGTCGACGCCACCCGCCACGGTCGCGCCGAAATCGGCAGCGATCGCGGCGATCGCGCGGCCCATCCGGCCCTCGCTCCCCAAAATGCCTATCGCGGTCATGGCTGCCCCCTTGCACCAATCTCCGGCGGCGCGACAGGGGGTAAGGGCGGTTGAACGGCGGGTAGTGCCGATGCGGTGCCCAATACCAGCGACCAGGGCTGGGGCAGATAATCGACCGACATGTAGAAATAGAAGGCGCAGCTGCCGTCGGGGCGATAGGTCGCGCCCTTCAGGATGCCGAGTGCCGTCGTCCCGGAAAATACCGGCGACCCGCTGTCGCCGCCCTTGCAGGTCGGCCCCGACACCGTGACCCAGGTCGGCAGGCACGCGCCGCCGCACAGATCGCCCGCCGGCGCGAAATCGGTCAGTTCAACGAGGGCACAGCTATAGCCGGTGCGCTCGCCGCGATGGCAGACGAAGTCGCCCGCGCGGGTCTGGTCACGGGTGCGCATCCCGGTCACCGGGCGTTCGATCGTCTTGGCGGTGTCGGCGTAGAACAACCCGGCAAGCGGCTCGGGCACGGTGCCGATCTGGACATCGTGATAGCCCCAGCCCCATTGGCCGACGAAATCGAGCGGCACTTCTTTATGGTCGGGAGTGATGAAGCTCATCTGGTCGAGGCAATGCGCTGCGGTGGCGATGCCGTAACGGGCGCCGTCGGTGACGACGAAGCCGCTGGTACACAGATAGCGCTTGCCGTCGTCCGGACTGATCCCTTCCAGCCGCGCGCCGCCGACAGGCGGGCCGCCGAGATTGACGTCGACCTGATCGACCACGCGGATGCTGACCGGCACGCCGGCGACGCCCTCGACCTTCTTGCGCCATTGCTCGACCCCGCTCTTGGCCTCGCCGCTGGTGATCAGCACGACCAATTCGCCGGTGCGCGGGTCGAGGCCCATCGCCGGCGGGCGCGAGAACATCGCGCGGATCTGCGCCTGGTGCCAGGTCACCGCCCAGATCACCTTGTCGCGCGAGGCGCGTGCGCCGGTGCGGAAGGTGATGGGGACGGTCATCCCGCCCAGGTTGATCGTCTCGGGCGGTACCGGATCGTTGCCGGTCAGATAGACGTTGATCCTGAGATCTGGCCGATGCTGGATCGAGATGCCGGCGATGCGGTCGCGATATTTGGCCTCGATCGCGTCGGTTACCGGCACGCTGGCGTCGAGAGCCGAGAGGCGACGGATGGCCTCGTCCTGGGGGACGCCGAAGAATTCGGCGTATTCGGCGGCGTCGCGAGCCTGGGCTTCGGCGGGGGTTTCGACTCGCTGCGCCGTTGCCGCTCGCGGCATCAAGACGATGAGGAGCAGCAGGCTGGTCAGGAAGATGCGCATGCGGCAGCCACCACTACTCCATCGAATTCGTCATCCCGGGCTTGTCCCGGGATCCACCGAGCCTCAATCTGCAAAGCAAGAGGTTCTTGTCCAGCGCTTGCGGCACAGTGGATCCCGGCGCAAGGCCGGGATGACGATGGAATGGGGACGTGAACGCACCTATCCCGCCGCCAGCGTTCCCATCGTGACGTAGTCCAGCTTACCCGTTCCCAGCACCGGCAGCGCATCCACCACGCGAATGTCGCGCGGCACTGCCAACTCCGCGATGCCGTTGGCCTTGCCCCAAGCCTGCAACTCCGCCGCCTTCGCCCCCTTGGCCGTAGTGAACAGCACGAGCTGCTCGCCCTTGCGCGGATCTGCGCGGGTGACGACGGCATGGTCGGCGTCGGGCCAGACCGACGCCGCATAGCCCTCGACCGCAGGTAGCGAGACCATCTCGCCGCCGATCTTGGCGAATCGCTTGGCGCGGCCGCGGATGGTGACGAAACCCATCTCGTCGATCGTCACGATATCGCCGGTATCGTGCCATCCTCCTTCGGGCGGTTGCAGCGATCCGGGTTGATCGGCCTTCATATAGCCGGCCATGATGTTGGGCCCGCGGATCGACAATTTGCCGCCTTCCCAGATGCCGTCGACCGGCTCGACCTTGGCCTCGATCCCCGGCAGCAACCGCCCGACGCTGCCCGCCTTGAAGTGCATCGGCGTGTTGACCGCGATCACCGGCGACGCCTCGGTCGCGCCATAGCCTTCGAAGATGCGCACGCCGAACTTCTCCGCCCAGACCTTGCGCGTCTCGTCGCGGACGCGCTCGGCGCCGGCGAAGACATAGCGGACCGAATAGAAGTCGTAATTATGCCCCATCCGCGCATAGCCGGCCAGGAAGGTGTCGGTGCCGAACAGGATCGTCGCATTGGCGTCGTACGCCAGCGCAGGCACGATCCGGTAATGGAGCGGGTTGGGGTAGAGCAGGGTGCGGATCCCGCTCAGGATCGGCAGCAAGGTGCCGCCGGTCAGTCCGAAGCTATGGAACACCGGCAAGGCGTTGAGCACCAGGTCGGACGAGTTGAAGTCGATCCGCGCCGATAGCTGCTGGCAATTGGACAGCAGGTTGCGATGAGTGAGGACGACGCCCTTGGGCAACCCTTCCGACCCGCTGGTGAACAGGATCACCGCAGCGTCGTCGGGTGAGACCCCGTGGCGGCGATGTAGCCGTCCGGCCCAGCGTGCCGCGACCAAGGCGCGCAGCTTGGCGATCGTGCCGATGCCGGCGCCGATATCCTCGAGATAGACGATCTTGCGCCCGTCGGCTTCGAGGCCCTCCACGATCGGCTCCAGCTTGCCCTGCGCGATAAAGGCGCGCGCGGTGATGACCGTCTTGACCTCCGCCGCAGTGCAGGCGGCCTTCAGATTGGTCAGCCCGGCCGTGTAGTTGAGCATCGCCGGTACACGCCCGATCCGTTGCAGCGCGAAGAAAGTCGCGACCACGCCGGCGACATTGGGCAGCAACACGCCGACCGCTTCGCCCTGTTTGGTCATCGGGTCGAACGCGCGGCCCAGTGCCATGCTGCCGACGACCAGTTTCTTGTAGGTCATCGGCTCGCGCTTGATGTCCTCGACGATCGGCGACTTGCCGCCATTGACGTCCTTCGCGTCGAGCAATGCCTGGAACAGCGTCGTTTCGGTTTCCGACGTCGCGAAGATCATGCTGCTCATCTCGTCATAGAGACGGCGCCCGGCGATCGCGCGGCGCGCGCGCGCGGTCATCTCGCCTTTGATCTCGAACCGCCGCGGCGGCAGCACGGTCAGCGTGATCTTGGGGAACAGTTTCAACCGCACCTTGCCGCGCAGTTTGGAGAAGGTCGAATATTGCGCGCCGTCGATCCGCACCGGGATGATCGGCGCATCGGCCTTGTCGGCGACCATGCCGGGGCCGTCGAACACCTTCATCAGCGCGCCGGTGACGGTGATCCGCCCTTCGGGGAAGATCACCAGCGTGTTGCCGTCCTTGACCGCCTTGACCATCGCCTTGGTCGACATCGGGTTGGTCGGATCGACCGGGAAGGCGCGGAACAGCTTGAGCGCGGGCTTGATCCACCAACTGGCGACCACTGCGCTATGCACCGCGAAGACGGGTTTGCCCGGCAGGAACACCGCGAGCAGCAGACCGTCGAGCCACGACACATGGTTGACCACGACCACGGCGCGCTCACCGGGCTTGGGCATGTTCTCCTTGCCATGGACCTCGACGCGATAGGCGATTTCGAGCAGCGTCCGCATCAGCCGCTTGATCACCGTTTCGGGCAGCAGCCAGCAGCTGATCAGCGCGACGACCAGGGTCGAGAAGCCCATGGTCGCGATCACCGCGGGGATCGACGCGCCAAAGGCCGCCATCGCGATCACCACTGCCATCACCAGCACGATGACGAGCGAATTGACGATATTGTTGGCGGCGATGATCCGCGACCGCTCGGCGACCGGGCTGTTGGTCTGGAGCAAGGCATAAAGCGGCACGATGAACATGCCGCCGGCAAAGGCGAGGCCGGCGAGATCGATCAGGATGCGCCAGCTCCCCGGCGCGGCCACGAAGCGGGCGATATCGGCGCCGGGGGCGGTGACGACGAAATGGTGCGTCGCCTGCCACAGGTCGATCATGAACCCGGCCATCAGCAAGGCGGCGAGCGGCACGTAGCGCGCCGACACCCTGCCCTTGAGCAGGCGGTTGACCGCCAGCGAGCCGATCGCGATCGAGATCGAGAAGACCAGCAGGAACAGGGTCACGACCGGCTTGCCCGCGCCGAGCCGGTTGCTGACGAGCGGCGCGAAATCGTTGAGCAGCACCGCGCCGATCGCAAAGAACCAGCTGATCCCCAGGATGCACAGCCACGCGTCGCGCGCATCGTGCGCCGATCTCAGGACTTGCCAGGTGCTGCGGAACACGTTGCGGTCGACTGCCACTCCACCGGGCGCCGCCGGCGCCGGCGGGATCGCCAGGCTGGCGCCGAACCCCAATATTGCCATCCCGGTGGCGACCAGGCCGGCTTCCCAGGGCGGGATGAAATTGGGCATCAACTGGCCCGCGAGTACCGCCAGGAACGTGCCGGCCTCAATCATGCCTGTCCCGCCCATGATTTCGTTGGGACCGAGATGCTGGGGCAGGATCGAATATTTGACCGGACCGAAGATCGTCGAATGGCATCCCATCAGGAACAGCACGGCGAGCAACAGAGGCACCGATTGCAACGCGAGGCCCGCCAGGCCGAGCGCCATGAAGACGATCTCCGCCGCCTTCACGATCCGCATCAATTTCGCCTTGTCCCATCCGTCGGCGATCTGTCCGGCCAGCGCCGAGAACAGGAAATAGGGCAGGATGAACAGACCGGTGGCGAGCGCCGCGAGGGACGCCGCGCCATTCTCGTCGCCTTTGTAGAGGGTAAAGGTGACGAGGAAGAGCATCGCATATTTGAGCGCGTTGTCGTTGAACGCGCCGATGAACTGGACGACGAACATCGGCCCGAAGCGGCGCTTCGCGAGCAGCGAGAAATCAGGTGCGGACATGATTACCCCCGGGTGTCGGCAGGAACGATATCGGCCGAGTGTGACTCTTCGGTCAACGCGGCATCGGCCAATGCCGCGTCGGGAAGATAGCGGCTATAGAGCCACCCCACCCCGATCAGGCTGAAGCCGAGCGCGGCGAACGACGCGATGCGCAGCAAGCCGTCGAGCCCCGCGGCGTCGAGCAGGAATACTTTGCCCACTGCCGCTAGCATCAGCGCCAGCGAGACGATCCGCCAGTCGCGCGCGGCGCGGCGGATGCCCCATTGCAGGAAGCCGATCGCGATCACGATCGCGCTGAGCGACCGGCCGATATCCTCGGCTTGGCTCACGCCAGGCGCCGACAGGATCGACCCGTGGAACGCCTGACGCAGCAGTGATGCGACGAGCATTAGGATCAGGGCCATCCGCATCCCATCACGCGCGCGGTCGGCGCTCGGCTCGGGGAAGGCTCGGCTCGACAGCCACAGCAACGCGAAGGCGGTGCCGTAGGCCGGGACCAGCCACGGCCCGGCCCATTGGTCGGTCCATAACGGGTTGTGCATCGCGCCGGTGAACCAGGTGAAATGGAGCAAGGCCGCGACGCCAAGCCCGATTGCGATGCGCCGGGCGCCTAGCCGCCAGGCGCCGATGGCAATGGCGGCGAGCAGGCCCTCCCACATGGTACGCTCGGCCATGCCGGCAGCGGCGAACCGCGTCGCGTCGGCGATCGCGAAGACGTGCTTCCACAGCGAATGGGCGGCGATCAGGCTGAGCGCGATGGCGACAATCGATCCGATCTCGCGCAGCCGCTCCGGCAGACTGTCGCGCAGCAGCAAGGCGACGAGCACGCCCCCCGGAACGGCAACGCGGATCAGCGTCATGGCGATCGGCGGGGCCGTCGTGACCAGAAACGGTATGCCGACGAGCGCGCCGCCCGCGCCCGTTGCCCAGATCAGCAGCGGCTGCACCGCCCAGGCGATCGACAACGAGGCGGCCGCCGGCGCCACCGCTATTGGCGCGCGCCGGCCTGCCAGCCCGGCGCCGGCAAGCATCGTCGCCGGCACCAGCGCCAGCCAGGTCGCAGGCACGACCTGCGCCGCCGCGACATAGGCGAGCAAGACGGCTATCGCGGCGCTGCTGTGGCGCGCGCCCCAGTCGCTCGACCAGCGGGCGAAGCTCGCCGCCGCTGCCGCTCCGACCGTCCAGCGCAACAAGGCGATACCGATATCGCGGCCCTGCACCAGGCCGGCTGCGCGTCCCATGTCGCCGGCGTCATAGCCGACGAGCAATGCCAAGGCAGTCAGCCCCGCCACGAGCGACGCGTGGCCGATCCGACCATCGTCTGCGATGCGGCCGAGCAATAGCATCGCGACCGTACCCAGCGCGACGATCGGTCCGATTGCCCAAACCGGCGCCGCCAAGCTGGCGCCGATCGCCGCCAGCACGATCGCGCTGATGGCCAGAATTGCGAACCGCGCATCGTTACGCCGATCGGCTGCACGCCAGCCCCAGCCGGCGGCGGCGCCGGCCACCACCGCGGCGCCGAGCGCGAGCGGGGCGAAATCGGCGCGCGGCTGCTCGAACCAGAAATGGCTCGCCGGGATCAGCACGCCGGCAAAGCCGAGCGCCGCGACTTGCGCCGCATCGCTCAACCGGCCGTCGGCGCGCCACAACCGCCACAAGGCAGGCAGGCCATAGATCGCCGACCCGCCGGCCAGCACCAACGCCAACATCATGCCTTCGGGGGTCGGCCAGATAGCGGTGAGCAGCAGTCCGACCACGAGGCCGGCCAGCGGCAATTCGGTAAAGCCCGGCTCGCGCCGCGCCAGCCAGATCATCGCCGCAGACAGCAAGGCGAACAGGCTCCAGTCGAGCGGCGCGAAGCCGCCGAGCGCGACGATCGCCGCCATTTGCGCGCAGCCGAACAATGCGGCGATCAAGCGGACCACGCGTCCGGAATCGCCGGCCAACGCGAGCGGAAAGACGATCGCGAGCATCAGGATCAGCATCCCGGTCGACAGCAACGATGCGATGTCGTGCAACCCGGTCGCGATCAACGCCAGGCCCCAGCCGAAGCCGCCCGCCACCGCGAGCGCACCCAGCCACCACCAGCCCTGCCGCCGCCCGAGCATCGACAATCCGCCGGCGGTCAGCGCCAGCCAGCTCGCGAGCAACGGCACGTCGGGGGAGGCCGATCCGACCAACGCCGGCGCGGCGAGGCCGCCGACCAGCCCCAATATAGCACTCGGCGCGCCGAAGCGGACCGACAGCAAGCCGGCGAGCAAGGTGATCGCGGCCAAACCGGCGAAGGCGGTCATCGGCCCAATCAGGTGATAGAGGTTCGCCGCGACCAGCACGGAGGCATAGAGCGTGGCGAGGCCCGCGCCCGACAAAGCCTGGCGGATGCGCGGATCGCGCGCTACGTCGTCGCGACGCAGCGCCAGCTCGGCGCCGGCGATCAGCCCGCCGCCGAAAGCCAGGCCGAGGATCACGCGCACCGGTGGCGACAACAGGCCGGCATCGATCGAATATTTGACGATCAGGAATCCGGCCACCGCTAGCGTGATGCCGCCGGCCCAGATCGGCAGATAGCGCCCGAAAATATCCTCGAACCCGAACCGGCGCGCGTACCGCTCGGCCGGCGCCGCAACCTGTGCCACCGGTTCGATCGCCGGGTCAGGGAGGATCTCCGGTTCCAGCGCAGCATAGGTCGCTACCGGTTCCGCCTCGGCGATCGGCTCTGCCTCGCGAATCGGCTGCGGCTCGGGCTCCGGCGCGATCCGGTCGGCCCGCTCGAATCTTGCCTGATCGGGTCTGCTATCCCCTGCGCGCCACTCCTGGCGGTCGAGCGCCAGTTCGAGTGAGGCGATCCGCAGCGTGAGCGCAACGTCGCGCCGCCACAAAACCACCGCCACCACGATCAGACCGATCAGCATCAATGCCGTCATCGCCCGAGCCTCCTTCAGGGAAGCTGCTGAATACCATAAACTGAGCGCTGTTCAATAAAAATATTAGACAGTGTTCAATTTAGCATCTAGTCGAGACATATGGGACGGCGGTCGGATCATACGCGGGACGAACTCGAACAGCTGATCATCGGCGCGGGGCACACTTTGCTGGCCGAGGTCGGCTATCAGCGCTTCTCCGCGCGCGAAGTGGCGAAACGGATCGGCTATTCGGTCGGCACGATCTACAATGTGTTCGACAGCCTCGATGACCTGATGCTGGCGCTCAACGGCCGCACCTTCCTGGTCTGGGCGGAAACGGTTGCGCGATCGCTCGAAACCGCCGGTGCGGATCGCATCGCGGTGCTGGTCGCGTCCTATTTCGATTTCGCGCTGAGCAACCGCAATCTGTGGATGGCGATCTACGACCACCGCCTGCCGGTCGGGATACCGCTTCCCGAGCGCTATGCGCGCCAACGCGGCGTGCTGACCGACATTCTGCGCGGGGAGATTGCTGCCGTGCTGCCCGCCGACCGCCGCGACCGCGCCGCGGCGCTGGCGAGATCGTTGCTCGCGACGGTGCACGGCCATTGCGTGTTCGCGCTCAACGGCACCTTCGCCTTGCTCGGCGAACACGATCCGCACGGCGCGGCGCTGGCGCGCGTGCGAGAAGTGCTGGCAGCGGCCGGAGCAGTGAGCGACGCATAACCGAATGCGACAGGCGTTTTGCGCGTCATTGCGCGGGATCCAGCCCTGCCTGCAAACGACTCGCAACAAACCGACTCTCGGAACGAACCCGGCCCCGGCACGGTTGAAAGGGGAAATTCAGGAGGAGAGACCATGGCCGACAAACAGGATGCGATCGCGCTGCTGAAAGCCGATCACCGCAAGGTCGAGGATCTGTTCGAGCAATTCGAGAAAGCGAGCGGCGAGGGCCGCAAGCAGAAGATCGCGCTCGAAATCTGCCTCGAACTGACCGTCCATGCCCAGATCGAGGAAGAAATCTTCTATCCGGCTTGCGAGGGCAAGGTCGAGGAGGACCTGCTCGAGGAAGCCTATGTCGAACATGACGGCGCCAAGGTGCTGATCGCCGAGATCGAGGCGGGCACGCCGAGCGACGATTTCTACGACGCCAAGGTCAAGGTGCTGTCGGAACAGATCGAGCACCATGTCGAAGAGGAAGAAAAACGGATGGAGGGCATGTTCAGCCAGGCGCGCCACGCTGGGTTGGACATGGACGCGCTCGGCGACCAGCTCCGCGCCCGCAAGGAAGAATTGATCGCCGGATACAAAACGGGCGGACTCGCCAAGCCCGAAACCACCACGTTTACCGAGGCGGCTGTCTAAGGCCGCGCTCGCCAACCCGATCACGCGCATCGCGGCGTGGCGGTCCAACATGCCAGTCAATCGTCCCGGATTGCCTCATGCACACCGCCGGGAGACCGGCAAAGCAGCATATCGACGCTCAAAATATCCTGCCGCGCGAGGCCAAATAGCCCGAAGTCTGTCGGTCGCTCGCACTGGGAAGAAATAGGGGGGATGCCGACCGCGATTTTTTCTTGATGTCGAAGAAAGACTAAACGGTCCAAAATGGATCGGCATTGGGCTAGCGTGACGCCATGGATGATTCGCGCTTCTCTTCGTTGACCCCCCGGGAGATCGAATGTCTGAAGGGCGTCGCCCAGCATAAGCGCACCAAGGACATCGCGAACGACCTCGACCTCTCGCCCAAAACGGTCGACGCGTACATCGCCAATGCGGTGCGAAAGCTCGGTTTTAACGACCGCGACAGCGCTGTTCGGGCGTTGATGAGCAGTAGCGCGATGATAGGGGGTTTTTCCTCATCGGCAATTTCCGGCGTTGAGAATGAGGCTTCGAAAGCGTCTTCCTCGTGGCTCGGACGGCTCCCCTGGCCGTTCCCGACACGAGAAAGGCCGACCAATGACCTGAATTATCCTGGAACCGTCGTCGCGATTCTGATCGCGGCATCCCTGATGATCGCGGCAATGTCTCTTTACATCCTCGCCATCAGGATTTTCACCGAGCACCCGTAGGCGCTTCATCCGGCAGTTGGTTTTTGATTTTTTGCCGGGCCGTCAGGCGCCGGCGGAGGGGGAATCATGTCCGTTGCATCTATCCGAACCAGCAATCTCAAATCCGTTCCTACCACTGAAGTCGCGGTTGCGCGCAAGATTTTGCGCGCGTTGCTGCCGGCCGAAACCGGCATCGATAATGCGATTGTGGCGCAAACCGACCTGATCAGTACGATCGTCCGTGGCCGTATGGAAATGGGCGCATCGATCCAGGTTGGGCACGACGCCGCGATGCTGGCGGCCGACTCGCTCAGCCGCTTGTTCGAGGTGCGGGAGCAGACGATCCAATGCCATCAACGGCTCGTTGCCACGCGCGATATGCTGGGGTTGAATGGATCCGACATCGGATGCGGTGACGCCTGCATGTAATTGCCCGGCGCGGGGTAAAGGCTGGCAATTTCGTCGACCAGTGTAGAGGAGGCGATCCCATGAAAACGTTCCTCTTCATCGGCTTTGTTCTCCAGCTCCTTGCGTTGCCGGCGCTGTGCACTTTCGCATGGTTCCGGGGTGGCGTGACCGAACGGCGGGTTGCGACCGCCCTGATGGTTGCCGTCCTCGCTACCATCGCGGGACCTCTCGTCGGTTCGAAGTTTCAAGGTCCCAATTGGGGCGTGATCGTCATCGACGTCGTCTTTCTACTCTTTCTTGTCGTGATCGCGCGCCACAGCACAAGGTTTTGGCCGATATGGACAGCAGCATCACAATTGGGGGGATGCCTCGCGCATCTTCCCGCCATCATGAATCCCGGAATTCCCAAACATCTCTACGGCGCCACGCAGCCTTTCTGGATATGGCCGCTGATGGCGAGTTTGTTGATCGCAGTGGTTTCCGCGCACCGGATGCGTCGGGTCCAGGAGAAATCGGGCGGTCGTCCGGTGTCGATTCCAGTCTAGTCGCTTACGCCAAATTCCAGCTCAGGACGGCGGGACGACGGGCGAAAGTGGCGTCGGACCTCCGCTTGATCAGCACGCAATGGAATATCCTGCTCGACTTGTTCATCTCCGCTTTCGAGCGGCGAACAGTGCCGACCGGGGATGCCTGCCTCGCCAGTTCTGCACCGAACTCGACCGCGCTGCGTCACGTCATCTTCCTGATGGAAGCGGGCTACGTTACCAGGGTGGCGGACCCGGACGATGCGCGCCGCACGCTGGTCGGGCTGACGTCTAAAGGCGTGGAATTCGTCGGCAATTGCCTGCAAGCGGAATTCGATGCGCTGAAGGCGGCTCTGGGTGGACGGATCGACTGACAATCACCGCGGGTAGGGCGGCCGGTCGCTTACGACCAGCCACCCGCCAGTGCGCGGAACACGTCGATCTGGGCGTCGGCGATCCGCGCATCCTGTTCGGCGAGTGCCGCCTCGGTTTCGGCATAAGTGCGTTCGGCGTCGAGCCACGCGAGCGAGTCGACCGCGCCCTCACGCTGCTGCGCGCGGGTGATCGCCGCGGCGCGTGCCGCTTCGTCGCGTGCCGCTTTGAGCGCGGTGCGGCGGTCGAGCGCGCGGGCATAGCTGTTGAGCGCGGTCTCGGTTTCTTCGAGCGCACGCAACACCGTACCGTCGAACGTCGCGAGCGACGCTTGCGTGTCGGCCTTGGCGGCGGCGATCTTGGCGCGCGTACCTTCCTGGTTGGGAAAGGCCCAGTTGATCAGCGGGCCGACCAGCCAGCGCAAGGGTCCGCCGCCGAACACGTCGCCGATATTGGGTCCGGTCGAGCCGATCGACCCGCCCAGGCTGATGCGCGGATAGAGATCGGCGGTGGCGACGCCGATCCGCGCGGTATCGGCGGCAAGCCGGCGGTCGGCGGCGAGGACGTCGGGACGACGCTTGAGCAGCGCAGTGCCGTCGCCGACCGGGATCGGCTGGGTGATCTCGAGCCCGACGGCGCGTTCGCCGGCGGCGGACGGCAGGTCGGCGGGCGGCCGACCAGTCAAGGTGGCGAGGCGGAACAGAGCGGCTTGGCGGTCGGCTTCGAGCGCGGGGATATCGGCCGCCCGCTGCTGGCGGAGCGTGGCGATGCGCGAGACGTCGAGCTGCGTGGCGAGACCCGCTTCGTGCCGCCGCTGGGTGAGCAGCAGTGATTTGTCGAGCAGGTCGACGATCTGGTTGGCGACCTTGAGCCGTGCGGCGCCCGATGCGGCATCGGCATAAGCGCGCGTGGTGTCGGCGACCACCGCGAGGCGGACAGCATCGGCATCGGCTGCGGCGGCGGCTTCGTCGCCGCGAGCCGCCTCGATCCCGCGCTTGACGCGACCGAACAGATCGACCTCGTACGATACGGACAGGCCGGTATCGATCGACCAATCCTCACGCGGGCTGCCCGGCGCGCGCTGACCCGCGGGCAGGCGGCCATAGGTCGCGCCCGCGTTCAGTCCAGTCGACGGCAACCGATCGCTGCGCGCGCCGCGCAACGATGCGCGGGCGCGTTCTAGATTGGCCACCGCGACACGGATGTCGGTGTTCGACTTGAGCGCGTCGGCGATCAATCCGTCGAGCACCGGATCCTGATAGAGCCGCCACCAGTTGGACGCCGCTGGGTCATTGCTGAGCGCGGGGGAATTGGCCGAGACGAACTGGCCGGCCGCGGTCGGCGGGGTGATCGGGGCGACATAATTGGGGCCGACCGCGCAGGCGGCGAGGGCGAGGGCGGAGGCGGCGAGGGGGAAAAGGCGGAAAACTCGCCCTCTCCCCTTTGAAGGGGAGAGGGATACCGGAGCTTGGCGCGTCGACGCAGTCGGCGAGCCTAGCGAAGGTTGGGAGAGGGGTAGGAAGCCCTCCGGCTGAATGGGTTCTTCACCCCTCTCCCAGCTCCGACTAGGCACCCGCTTTGCGGGCACCAAGTCTACGCAACCAGCTCGGGGTAAACAGCGCCCCGCGCTGTTTAGGTCATGCTGGGAGCATGACCGGCCCCGAGCTCCCCTTCCGGGGAGAGGAAGATCGTTGTTCACATCAAACGAACGCATCGAATTGCTCCTCATTCGGCCGGCTGCAGCGATCCGGACAGGTCCGGGCCGGCGGCGGGCCGCTTGCCGCGCGCGCGGGCGATGCGATCGCCCAACGCGCGGCACACGACGTAGAAAGTGGGCGTGAACAGCAGGCCGAAGGCAGTGACGCCGATCATCCCGAAGAACACCGCGGTACCCAGCGCCTGGCGGAGTTCCGACCCCGCGCCGCTGGCGATCAGCAGGGGTACGGTGCCGAGGATGAAGGCGAAGCTAGTCATCAGGATCGGCCGCAACCGGGTCTGTGCCGCCTGGATCGCGGCACGCGCCGGGCTCAAGCCTTCCTGCTCCTCACCCTGTTTGGCGAACTCCACGATCAGGATCGCGTTTTTCGCGGCAAGGGCAATCAGCACGACCAGGCCGATCTGGGTCAGGACGTTATTGTCCATCCCCCTCAGATTCACACCGACCATCGCGGCGAGCAGGCACATCGGCACGATCAGGATGATCGATAGCGGTAGCACCAGGCTTTCGTACTGCGCCGCCAGCACCAGGAAGACGAACACCACCGCCAGCGCGAAGACGACGCCCGCCGTGCTGCCCGCCGCCTTTTGCTGATAGGCGATGCCGGTCCATTCGGTACCGTAATCGGCCGGCAGATTGTCGGCGGCGAGCTTCTCGAACGTCTTCAGCGACTGGCCCGACGAATAGCCCGGAGCCGTATCGCCATCGACCTCGACCGCGGGGAACAGATTGTAGCGCACGACGCGATACGGTCCGGTGCGGTCGCTGAAATTGGCGACCGATCCGATCGGCACCATCTCGCCCGAATTCGAGCGGGTCTTGAGGTTGGCGATATCGGCGACCGACGCGCGGAACGGGGCATCGGCCTGGGCAGTGACGCGATAGGTGCGTCCCAGCAGGTTGAAGTCGTTCACATAAGCCGAACCGAGATAGACGTTGAGCGCTTCGAACACGCGCTCGGGCGGTACGCCGATCAGATCGGCCTTGGCGCGGTCGATATCGGCGAAGACGCGCGGCGTGTTGGTGTCGAAGAAGGTATAGATCTGATTGAGGCCGGGTGTCTGGTTGGCCTTGCCGATCAGACCATAGGATTTGGCGGCAAGGTCGGCATAACCGTGCCCGCCGCGGTCCTCGACCATCAGGCGATAGCCGCCGGCCGAGCCGATACCCTGGATCAGCGGCGGGGGCACGATCATCAACCGCGCCTCGTTGATGTCGCCGGTTGCCTTGCGCGCCTCATTCATGATGCTCTGGAGCGTGACGCCGAGCTTCTCGCGATCCTCGAACGACTTGAGCGGGATATAGGCCGCGGCCGAATTGGGGGCGAGCGTCTGCGACGGGCCGTCGAATCCGGCGAGCATCACCGCGCCCTTGACCCCTTTCAGCGGCAGGATGCGATCGGCAACCTTGCGCATCACCGCATCGGTGCGTTCGACCGAAGCGCCGGGCGGCAGCGAGATGACGGTCAGGAAGTAGCCCTGATCCTGCGCCGGAATGAAGCCGGTCGGCGTCGCCCAGAACAGGGCGGCGGTCGCGGCGATCAAGCCGGCATAGATGGTCATCATCCGCTTCGGCTTGGCGACCAGCCGCGCCGTCAGGCGGGCATAGCCGTTGCTCATCCGCTCGAAGCCGCGGTTGAAGCGGTCGCCCGCCGCCAGCACGAACTGGTGCAGGCGGCCGCCCGTCTTTTCCTCGGCGCGCTGGCGCAGCAGCAAAGCGGCGAGCGCGGGCGAGAGGGTCAGCGACAGCAGCAGCGAGATGATCGTCGCGGTGGTGATGGTCACCGCGAACTGCTGATAGAAGGCGCCCGACAGGCCGGTCAGGAACAAGGTCGGCACGAACACCGCGCAGAGCACGAGGACGATCGCGACCAGCGCGGCGGACACTTCGTCCATCGAGGTGCGGGCGGCCTCGAGCGGGCTCAGCCCGTGTTCGAGGTTGCGCTCGACATTCTCGACCACGACGATCGCGTCATCGACGACGATGCCGATCGCCAGCACCAGGCCGAACAGCGACAGATTGTTGAGCGAATAACCGAGCCCGGCAAGCACGGCGAAGGTGCCGATCAACGAGACCGGGATCGCCACTACCGGGATGATCGCGGCGCGCCATTTCTGCAGGAACACCAGGATCACCAGCACGACCAGCACGATCGCTTCGAGTAAGGTGTGCATCACCGCGGTGACCGATTGCTGGATGAAGTCGGTCGGGTTCCAGATGACGCTATAGGCAAGCCCCTTCGGGAACTTCGCCGACATCGCATCCATTTCCGCCTTCACCTTCTCGGCCGCGCCGAGCGCGTTCGATCCGGGCCGCTGGAAAATGCCCAGCACGACGGTCGGCTTGCCCGACAGATAGGTGTTGGAATTGTAATCGGCGGCACCGAGCTCCACCCGCGCGACATCGGACACGCGGACCTGGCGGCCGTCGGGATCCGAGCGGACCACGACATTGGCGAATTGCGCCGGGTCGGTCAGCCGGCCCTGCGTCTCGACATTGAACTGGAAGGCATTGCCCTGGGCATAAGGCGGCTGCCCGAGCGAACCGGCGGCGACCTGGACGTTCTGCGCACGCAGGGCCTGGACGATCTCGCCGGCGGTCAGGTTGAGCGCGGCGGCGCGGTTGGGGTCGATCCACACCCGCATGGCATAGTCGCGGCTGCCGAACAGGCGGACGTCGCCGACACCGTCGATCCGGCTCAACCGGTCGCGGACCTGGGTCAGCGCGTAATTGGAGAGATAGCCGCGATCGAGCGAATTGTCGGGCGAGACCAAATTCACGACCATCAGGAAGTCGGGCGAGGTCTTGCGCGTGACGACGCCGAGCCGCTGCACTTCCTCGGGCAGGCGCGGCACGGCGATCGCGACGCGATTCTGCACCAGCACCTGGGCGGCATCGAGATTGGTGCCGATCTTGAAGGTGACGGTGATGGTGACGTTGCCGTCGCCGGTCGATTGGCTCGACTGGTACAGCATGTTGTCGACGCCGTTGATCTCCTGCTCGATCGGCGCGGCGACGGTTTCCGCGACCGTCTCGGCCGAGGCGCCGGGATAGGAGGCGCTGACCGTGACGGTCGGCGGCACGATGTCGGGATATTGCGACACCGGCAGGCTGGCCCAGGCGATCGCGCCGACGATGGTGATGATCACCGCGATGACGGCGGCGAAGATCGGGCGCGTGATGAAGAAGCGCGACAGGCGCATGATTCCTGTTCCTCGAAGAAAGAGGCGAAAAGGTCGGGATTTCTTCTCCCCCCGTTCGTGCCGAGCCCGCGAAGCACGGGAAGGCTCGGCGCCCGTCGATACGCCCGGGCGAACGGGGGAAGAGAGGGGCTTTACTGGGCGAGCGTGGCCTGACCGGCTGGCGGTGCCGACAGCTGGGGGGCGGTCGCTGCGGGCGCTACCGGGGCTATCTTGCCCGCGAGCGTCTGCACCTTGCTTCCGGGTTGCGCCATCTGAGTGCCGACAATGACCACGCGATCCGCGGGAGTCAGCCCGCTGCGAATGACGCGGAGGCCGTCGACTACCGGGCCGAGCTGGACCGGCTTGGCGGCGACGCTGCCGTCCTTGGCGACGACCAGCACAGTCTTGCGCGCCTGATCGGTGACGATCGCGGTGTCGGGCACCATCAGCGCGCGGGTGCGACCGCCGGTCGCCAGCCGCATATTGCCGAACATGCCGGGGGTCAGGAACAGGTTCGGGTTGTCGAGCACGGCGCGGCCACGGATCGTTCCCGACTTCATGTCGAGCCCGTTATCGGTGAAGTCGAGCTTACCCTTCCAGCGATAATCCGGCTCGTCCTGCAATTTGACCTCGATCGGCGAAGCAGCGCCGGCGCCGGCGCGCTTGGCCTTGAGGAACAGGGCTTCCGATCCGTCGAAGCTGAAATAGATCGGGTCGAGCGCATTTATCGTGGTGAGCAAAGTAGCGTTGCCGCCTTCGCCCGCCGCGACCAGATTGCCGGCATCGACCTTGCGGTCGGAGATCCGGCCCGAGATCGGCGCACGGACAGCGGTGAACTCCATGTCGAGCGCGCGGGCGCGAACCCGCGCCTGTGCGGCGGCAAGTGCGGCGGTGGTCGCCTGGACGCGGGCGCGCAGGCGATCGAGCTCGCTCTTCGACACGCCGTCGACATCGACCAGCCGCGAGGCGCGCTCGTAATCGGCCCGCGCGAGCGCGAGATCGCTATTGGCGGTGGCGACGCCGGCTCGTGCTTCCGCCAAGGCGGCGGCATAAGGACGCGGATCGATGGTGAAGAGCGGCTGTCCGGCCTTGACGATCTGGCCGTCGGTGAAGTGGATCGCGGTCACCGCGCCCGAAACGCGGGGACGCACCTCGACCGACCGGCTCGGCTCGAACCGGCCGACATAATCGTCCCATTCGGTGACGTCGCGTTCGAGCGGGGTGGCGACGGTAACGGTCGGCGGCGGCGGCGCGGCCATCGCCGGGGCCGAGCGATGGACCAGGCCGTAGCCGGCGGCGAGCAAAGCGACGGGAGCGGCGACCCAGGCGGCGCGCCGCCACAACGGGTTGCGCGCCGGCGCCCCGTCGTTGATCGGCTGCGCGGTGGCGTCGTCGTTGATCGGGGTGATCATGTTCATCGGCGGAAGCTCCGGGGAAGATTGGTGCGGATCGCGTTGATCCGGAAGAGGAGGGTTTCGTACTGGTCGAGCGTGAAGCCGGCGGCGAGGAAGGCGCGGACTTCGGCTGGTGCGACTGAGAAGCCGCGATACCAGCTCAGCACGGCGATGCGGCGCAATGCTTCGAGCCGGGGATCGGACAGAGCCGTCTTGACCGCGCCGCCGAACGCCCAGCGGAAGGCGCGACTGAGCGCGCCGGGGCGGTGGATCGACGACAGCCGGTCGCGCTGGGCGAGGTCGACGACCTGCCATTCGAGCGCGGAGAAGCCGGCCGGCTTCGGCGTGAAGCTGCGGGGTGCCACGGGGGACCGATCGAGCAGCGCGCCGCCGCCGGCGGGTGCGAATTCGAGATAGGCCATGGCGTGTCCTCCTTGTAGTTGGGGCCGCCGCAGGGGGCGTGCGGCGGCCCATGCCCGGCGATGGGGTGGTCGCCGGGGTGATCCGATATGATTGTGACGAGTCGCGCGCTCCGGCACCGCAAAGGTGGCCGGGGGCGAAGGCTCATTCCTGTTTACGCAAACGCTAGAAGCGGATGTCCGATTCGCCGTTCATGCGGTCTCTTCCCTTCGATCCGAAGGACGCCCCGGGGAGGACCGTCCATCTTCTATACCGAGCAGTATAGAAACTCGCGCGGATCGGTTCAAGGGAAAATTCTGTACCGAGCGATATTTTTTGCAATGCGGCGTAAAGTCGAGCTTGTCAATCAGCGGCTTGGCCATACCGCGAGCGTGGTGTCGACCAGCCGCTGCAAGTCCTCGCGGGAGGCGCCCGCGCCGGCCTGGACCGCCATGCCCTGAAGGATCGCGGTGAGATATTTGGTGATGCCTTCGGCGTCGACCGGCGTGTGGAAATCGCCTTCGGAGACGGCGCGTTGCATCCGCTCGATCAATGCTTCGTGCGCGATCCTGCCGCGTTCGAGCACTTCCTGCCGGATGCAATCGGCTTCGGCGCCGCAAGCGACAGAACTGATCACCCCGAGACACCCTCGCGGATCGTCACGGCTGGTCTGGTTTTCCAGGCTGCCCTGAAGCAAGCGCTGGGCGACGCCGCGCGCGGTCGGCGCCTCGAGCGCCTGGCCCATATAGCACAATTTCTCGCGCTCATAGAGGTCGAGTGCCTTGCGGAACAAGGCTTCCTTGTTGCCAAAGGCGGCATAGAGACTTGGGCGGGTGATTCCCATCGCATCGGTGAGGTCGGTCATCGACGCGCCCTCATACCCCTTGCTCCAGAACACGCGCAGGGCCGCCGTCAACGCTTGATCGACATCGAATTCGCGGGGGCGGCCACGGAGGACAGCAGTTTCCATATCGGTCGGTAGATAATTATCGGGACAGCATTTGTCGAGTCCCGTCGCCTACCCGGCTTGGGCGGTCGTCAGCGCGGCGCTGAGCCGCGACGTACGGGGAAGCGTGAATCCAAATAGACCCCGATTATTTCGCGACCGCTGCCGTCCGCTGCGCCGCCCCGCTCGGTTCCCCACCGATCCACGTTTCGCGGACGGTATAATCATCGTCGAGCAGGACGAGATCGGCGCGCATACCGGCGGCGATCGTGCCGGTCTGGCCGCTCAGCCCAAGAAACGCTGCCGGCGTCGCCGAAGCCATCGTCACCGCCGCGGCGAGCGAGACGCGGCCGCGTTCGATCATGCCTTTGACCGCGCCCGACATGGTCAGGGTCGATCCCGCGAGCACGCCGTCCGCACCATGCAAGGTATCGCCGTCGCGCCAGATCTCGCGGCCCTGGAGCACGAAGCGCGGCTCGTCGCTGCCGACGCTGGGCATCGCGTCGGTCACCAGCATCAGGCGATGTTGCCCCTTGGCGCGGACCGCGACGCGCAGCGTGGCGTCGTGGAGATGGTGACCGTCGGCGATGATGCCGGCATAAGTGGAGTCGTCTTCCAGCGCCGCGCCGACCATGCCCGGCGCGCGGTTGGCAAGCTGGGACATGGCGTTGAACAAATGGGTGAAGCCGGTCAGGCCGGCGTCGATCGCGGCGCGGACGGTTTCGTAGCGGGCATCCGAATGGCCCGCACTGACGACCACGCCCTTGGCGGCGAGGCGCGCGATCTGCGATGGGGTGGCACATTCGGGGGCGAGCGTGACCATCGTCTTGCCGCGCTTGGCCGAGGTCAGCAGGTCGAGATATTCGTCCTTGAGCGGCTGCAATTTATCGATCGAATGAATGCCGTGCCGGGCATTGGACAGGAACGGCCCCTCGATATGGATGCCGAGCACGCCAGGCAGTCCGGCGTCGATCGCGGCATCGACCGCGCGGATGCCGGCCTCGACCACCGAGAGATCGTCGCTGATCAGGGTCGGCAACAGACCGGTGGTGCCATAGCGGCGATGCGTTTCGGCGATGACGCGGATCGTGTCGACGCTGGGATCGTCGTTGAACAACCGCCCGCCGCCGCCATTGACCTGGGTGTCGATGAAGCCGGGCAGCAGCAAGCGGCCGCCGAGATCGACGATCCGCGCGTCCTGCGGCGGGGCGGACGAGATCGCGCAAATCTCTCCGTCGCCGATGACGACGCAGACATCATCGCGCAGGCCGGAGGGCAACAGCACACGGGCATTGACGAGCGCGGTGCGGGTCATACCGTTTCGGTCACCTTGGCGAGATGCGGAGGGCGGTCGGGGTCGCGGCCGCGCGCGACGGCGAGCGCGTTGGCGAGGCGGTAGAAGCTCTGGACGAGCAATAACGGCTGGAGCACCGGGTGCGCGTCGAGGCTGGGCAAGCGAAGACCGGGCGCGTCCTTCAACCCGGCGCTCAACACCAAAGCGCCGCGCTTGGCGAATTCGGGGGCGAGGTCGGCGACGCTGTCGCGCGATTCATCGTCCTGGCCGAGCAGCAGGACGGGAAAGCCCTTTTCGACGATCGCCATCGGGCCGTGGCGGACCTCTGCGGCGCTGAACGCCTCGGCATGGAAACCGCAGGTTTCCTTGATCTTGAGCGCCATTTCCTGCGCGATGCCGAACGCCGGACCGCGGGCCACGACGTAGAGATTGGTGGCATTGCGCAGCGGCTCGAGCGCGGGCGACCAGTCGAGAGCCCAGGCCTGCTCCAGCAATCCCGGCAGTCCGTTCAGCGCGGCGAGTAACTCGGCATCTTCCGCCCAATCGGCGATCAGATGGACGAGCGCGGCGACGCTGGTGATGAACGACTTGGTGGCGGCGACGCTCTTTTCCGGACCGGCGGCGAGCGGCAGGAACGTGTCCGCCAATGCCGCGAGCGGCGAGCTTTCGTCGTTGACCAATGCCACCAGCCGCGCGCCACCGGCCTTGGCGGTTTCGGCGGCGGCGATCAGGTCCGGGCTGCGGCCCGATTGCGAGATCGCCAGCATCAAGGTGCCGGCATAATCGGGCGCCGAATCGTAGACCGAAGAGACCGAGGGCGCCGCCGAGCTGGTCAGCAGCCGCAGGTGCGTTTCGACCAGATAGCGCGCGACGGTCGCGGCATTGTCCGAACTGCCTCGCGCCAGGGTCACCACCGCGCGCGGCGGATCGCGGCGCAATGCGGCGGCCAGCGCCATGCGCGCGTCGTGCTGGCGGATTGCCTGGCGCAAAACCGCTTCCGCCGCTTCGGCGGCTTCGGCGAACATCAAGGTATTCTGGGGAAGAAGCGGCACGGGAATCTCAGGCTGGTGGGACATTGAGTTCGGCGACGAAGTCATAAGCATCGCCTCGATACCATGATTTGGTGAATTCGACCGTACGGCCATCCTGGGTATAGCCGCGGCGTTCGATCTCAAGCCCCGGCGAGTTGCGCGCGATCGCCAACAACTCGGCCTGTTCGTCGGTGAACAGCACCGCGCGGAAGCGCTGCAGCACGCGCACCGGACGATCGCTGCCCAAGGCGTCGTAGAGCGATTCGGTCACCGCATCGAGCCCGGACAGCGAACTCGCTGGGACGGTCGCATATTCAAGCGCCATCGACACGCCGTCGGCATAGCGGATGCGGGTGAAGCGATAAACCTGACTGCCCGGACTGAGGCCCAGCGCCATCGCTTCCTCGGGCGCGACCGTGCCTTCGGTGCGCGCCAGCCATTCGCTGTGCGGCACCCGGCCGCGCGAGATCATATCCTCGGTGAAGGACGAGATCGTCGCGAAATTCTTTTCGACGCGCGCGGCGACGAACGTGCCCGCGCCCTGGCGCCGGGTCAGCATCCGCGCGTCGACCAGTCCGTCAAGCGCCTTGCGTACGGTGACGCGTGAGACGTTATAGGCCTGGGCTAGGTCGCGTTCGGGGGGCAGCGCTTCGTCGGGTGCCAGCACCTGACGCTCGATCGCGTGACGCAGCACGCGCTGTAGCTGCTGGTACAGCGGCGCGGTATCCCCTTCCGGCAGTCTTCCTACGCGATCGACGAACATGGCGGACAACCCCCTGACACGACATCCCTTAAGCCAACAGATAATGCCATTTCAATACCAAAGTTGGGAATTTTCACACTGGTATTGTTTTTGGTATTGCAATTTAATGACCAATGGGCCTTTATGGCGTCCGCAACAAACCTGATCCGGAAGACAACAAGACCGGACAGAGAACGTAACGACGGTTGGTCGCACTTTGGTGCCGTCCAATCCACGTTGAAGGGGAAGATCATGGTCACGTTCCAAGCCAAGATGCATCAAGTGATGTTTGCCTGTACCGCAAGCGTGCTCGCTCTGACTATGGCCAGTCCGGCCGTCGCGCAGACCGCCCCGGCGGCCGCCGCGCCGACCGATGGCGGCCAGGCAGCCACCGATCCGGCAGCCACCGACGACATCGTCATCACCGGTATCCGTGCCTCGCTCCAGGCAGCGCTCGACGCCAAGCGCAACGCCAACGCGATCATCGATTCGGTGTCGGCCGAAGATATCGGCAAATTCCCCAACACCAACGTCGCGGAAGCGCTGACCTTGGTCCCGGGCGTGACCGTCGACCGTCAGTTCGGCCAGGGCGAAAAAGTCTCGATCCTCGGCACCGACCCGGCGCTCAACCGCACCTTGCTCGACGGCCAGGCGGTCGCGTCGGCCGACTGGTTCATCCTCGATACCCCCGGCCGCACCTTCAACTATGCCTTGCTGGCGCCGCAACTGGTCAACCGGGTCGATGTCTACAAGTCGCCCGAGGCGCGGATCGACGAAGGCTCGATCGGCGGTACCGTCAACGTGCTGACGCGCAAGCCGCTCGACCTCAAGCCTCTGGTGCTCGCCGCCACGGTGGGCGGGCTTTACAATGATCGCTCGAAAAAGGGCGATGTCCAGGGATCGGCGCTGGCCAGCTGGCACAATGCGTCGGGGACGATCGGCCTGCTCGCGTCGTTCCAGCACGCCAAGGACCGGCTGCGCCGCGACGGTCTCGAAAGCTATGGCACGATCCCGGCCAGTTTCTGGAACGGCGCGAATGACGCCAAGACCAGTTCGCTGCCGCAGAGCATGATCCCGGTCGGGTCGGGGATCACGGGCACTGGCAATTGCACCGGCGCCTGCGCCACTACCCTGCTCGCCAACCCCAACGCCAAATTCCCCAATGCGTTCGGCACCAGCTATTTCGAGCAGACGCGTGAGCGCAACACCTATTCGGCGACCGCGCAGTGGAAGCCCGTCGACCAGCTGACCTTGACCTTCGACTGGCTCAAGATCGACGCCAAGTACAACAACTTCAACCAGTCGCTCTATGCCTTCCCGGGCAATACCTGGAACAGCGCGGGCTCGCTGAGCGGACTGACCGTCAATAACGGCATCGTTTCCAGCGCGACGTTCAAGAACGCGCTGTCGGTATACGACGCGCAATATCGCCTCGCCGAGATGCATTCGAACACCTATCACGGCAAGCTCGAATGGAGCGACGATCGCTTCGGCCTGAGCGTCGAGGGCGGCATTTCCGACGCCGATGGCGGCAGCAAGCATCAGGTGTTCCTGGAATTCCTCAACAAGGCCGATTATGCGCTCGACATCAGCGGTGCGCCCAAGGCGCCGGGCGTGCTCAATTATTCGAGCAACGTGCTGGGCAATCCCGGTGCGTTCGTGACCGATCCGGGCTGGGGCGGCAATCTGGTCGACAAGCCGACCACCGACAAGGAGCGCTACGCCCAGGGCGATCTGACGATCAAATTCGACGGCACGCTCAAGAGCATCCAGCTCGGCTACAAATATCGCAAGCACGAAACCACCCAGGCCTATTCGGGCGCGACCCTGTCGGGCTTTGCCGTCGCGGCCTCGGCGTTCGATCCCAGCCAGGCTAACGACAATTACCTGAGCGGATTCGGCGGCGTGAACGACCAGATGACCGGCCGCTTCATCATCAACGGCAATTCGATGGTCAATTTCGTCGAGAGCGGCAAATGGCTTCCCGCCGGCGGCGCCCTGCCGACGCTGTCGCAATTCGCCGCGCCCGAATTCACCGCCGGCAATTGGGACGTGAAGGAAAATATCAACGCCGCTTATGTCCAGGCGAATTTCGAATCCGGCCCGCTGCGCGGCAATGTCGGCCTGCGCTACGTCAATACGAAGAGCGACAGCGCCGGCTATGTCTGCAAGCCCGGTGCGGCTTGCACCAGCCAGCCCGATTGGGCCTGGCAGACCACGTCGAAGCGCTACAGCAACTTCCTGCCCAGCGTGAACGTCGCGATCAATCTCAAGGAGAATCTGATCTTCCGCTTCGCGGCGTCGGAAGTGATCGCGCGGCCGAACTATGCGGACATGACCAACTTCTTCCAGCTCTCGGACCAGATCCTGACCGGCAGCGGCGGCAACCCGAACCTCGATCCGTATGAGGCGACCAATTACGACGCGTCGCTGGAATGGTATTTCTCGCGCCATTCGGTGCTGGCGGCCGAAGTCTTCTACAAGGATATCGGCAACTATATCCTGTCGAAGACGAGACCCGAGGATCACTTCAACGTCAGCCGGAACGCGGTCACCTCGTACCTGATCAGCCGCCCGTTCAATGCCGGCGCGGCGACGTCGAAGGGCTTCGCGGTCGCTTATCAGCAGAATCTGCCCTGGGGCTTCGGCCTGCTCGCCAATTACACTTACTCTGACGCGAGCGGATCGGACGGCACGCCCCTGCCGTACAATTCGCGGCACCAGGTCAATCTCAGCCCGTTCTTCGAAAGCGGCCCGTTCTCGCTGCGCGGCACCTACACCTGGCGGTCGAAATATTTCACCGGCATCGACCGCGGCGACAATATGTTCGTCCGCGACAGCGCCAATGTCGACGCTTCGGCGACGTTCCGGATCAACAAATATGTCGCGGTGACCGCATCGGGGCAGAACCTGACCGACAGCCAATATTATGCCTATGCCAACACGCTCGCTCTGCCGCGCGGTGTGTACAAGAGCGGGCGCAAGTTCCTGGCGACGATCAATTTCAACTACTGACTCGCATAAAGACGCACGGGCGGCGGGATTTCCAATGGCGGATTTCCCGTCGCCCTTCTTTTTGTGCGGTGAGCTGGCTCGTGGCCGCCCTTCGGATCCATTCGATGCCAGGAATGCACCACTCGGAATTGAGGTGATTCCGCCTTCCCTTCGTCATGCCAGGCTCGTCCCGGCATCCACCGTGACACCTTACCAACGGCCGCTGGGTACGCGGCACCGTGGATGCCGGCACAAGGCCGGCATGACGGTGGAACCCGAAGGCGCAGCTCTGCCCTCATCCCACAATCGATCTGCGACAGCCCTGCATTGCAGAGGAGGATTGACGATCCATTGGGCGATTGAGCGGCGCCGGAAACCGCCTAAGCTTCGGGCGCCATATCCGGGAGCCGGTGCTTGAGATTTTCCAGCTGTCTGTTGCTCGCAGCGCTGATCGCGGGCCCTGCGGCGGCCAACGCGCCGAGCCTGTTGCCCTTGCCGGCATCGATCGAACCGACCCCCGGCAGCTTCGCGTTCGCGCACGCGGCGATCGCGGCGGACGATGCCGGCGGCGTTGCGGCGGCACGGCGGCTGGCCGAGCTGGTGACACGGACCGGCGGGCCCAGGCTCGCGCCGGCGAAGAGCGGCGCGATCCGTTTCCGCCGCGATCCCACGATCAAGGGCGATGAGGCGTACCGGCTGCGCGTGACTCCCGTCGGCGTCACTATCTCCGCCTCGACCGATGCCGGGCTGTTCTACGGGGCGACGACCTTGTGGCAATTGATCGCGGCATCGAGCGACGGCCGAATCGATACCGTGACGATCGACGACGCGCCGGCTTTCTCGTGGCGCGGGGTGATGCTCGATTCCGCCAGGCACTTCCAGCCGCCCGCTTATGTCAAACAGCTGATCGATCGCCTGGCGATGGAGAAGCTCAACGTCCTGCAATGGCATCTGACCGACGACCAGGGATGGCGGATTCCGATCGACCGCTATCCGCGTCTGATCGAGGTGGGTGCCTGGCGGCAGCCGGCGGGTGCTGCCGGGATCGATGCGAAGACCGGCCAGCCGGTGCGCTATGGAGGCTTCTACACCAAGGCCGAGATTCGCGAGATCGTCGCTTATGCCGCGGCGCGCCACGTCACGATCGTGCCCGAGATCGACATGCCGGGGCACGCCACCGCCGCGATCGCCGCCTATCCCGCGCTAGGGTCGACCGCGACGCCGCCCAAGGCGCCGAGTTCGGACTGGGGAGTGTTGTACAATCTCTACAACACCGATGATGCGACCTTTACCTTTCTGACCAATGTGCTCGACGAAGTGATCGCGCTGTTCCCGTCGCGCTACGTCCATGTTGGCGGCGACGAGGCGGTCAAGGACCAGTGGAAAGCCGATCCGCGCGCCCAGGCGCGGATGAAGGCGCTGGGGCTGAAGGACGAGGAGCATCTCCAGGGCTGGTTCATGGCGCGGATCGGCGACTATCTTCAGAAACGCGGCCGGCGGCTGGTCGGCTGGGACGAGATCCTCGCGGGCAAGGTGCCGCCATCGGCAACGGTGATGTCGTGGCACGGCGTCTCCGGCGCGATCACCGCGGCCAAGGCCGGGCACGACACGATCCTGTCGCCCTCGCCCGATTTCTATCTCGACCATATCCAGAGCGAGTCCGGCGACGAGCCTCCGGGACGCGGCGGGGTGATGGACTGGAAGCACATCTATACGTTCGATCCGCTGCCCGGCGCGCTGAGCGCCGACGAGCGGCGGCATCTGCTCGGGGTGCAGGTCAATCTGTGGACCGAACATGTCCGCACCGCCGACTATGCCGACCGCATGCTATGGCCGCGCGCGACGGCGCTTGCCGAACTCGGCTGGACGCCGGCGGCGAAGCGCGACTGGAAAGGGTTCGCGGCCCGTTTGCCGGCGGAATTTGCGCGCTACCGGCGGCTCGGGCTGGGGTACAATATGACCCCGCTCGACCCGCTGGCGAGTTTCGACGGCGGCGACGGCAAAGTGACCGTCAAGCTGCGCCAGCCGGCCGATATCGGCACGCTGCGCTATACGACCGACGGCAGCGCGCCGACCGCGGCGTCGCCGGCTTACGACGGCACGCTGACCTGGCCCGAGGGGACGCGGCTGCGCGCGCGTGCCTTTGCCGGCGGGGAGCCGCTCGGGACCGGACGCGACTGGACGCTGACCGCCGCTTTGCTGCGCACGCGCACCGCGACCGAGATGGACTTGTGCACCTCGGCCGTCACGCTGCGGCTCGAGGATGACGGCATGACCGACGGCGAGCGCCGGGTGCATTGGGGCGACATTTTCCATCCCTGCTGGATCTGGAAGCGCGCGCCGCTCGACGGCATCGCCTCGCTGTCGGCGGAGGTCGGGCAAGTGCCGTTCAATTTCTCGATCGGTGCGGATCTGGCCAAAGTGGTGTTCGACAAACCGCGCACGCCGACCGGCGAGCTCAATGTGAGGCTCGATGGCTGCGATGGTCCGGTGGTCGCGAGCATCCCGCTCGGCGCCGCGACGCGCAATACGGGAGTCAGCACGATTGCGGGATCGCTTCCGCCACAACAAGGACGCCATGACCTGTGCATGACCTTCACCCAGACCGGACCCGATCCGTTGTGGATGCTCGACCGGCTGACCTTGGGTCCGGCCAAGTGAGCCTGACGATCGCGAGCCCGCTGGCGGGCTGGGCGACGCCATTGGCCGAGGTGCCCGATCCGGTGTTCGCCGAGAAGATGCTGGGCGACGGCGTCGCAATCGATCCGATCGAGGGACGGCTGATCGCGCCGGGCGCGGGCGTGGTTCTGTCGGTGCATCCGGCGGGGCATGCGGTGACGCTACAGCTCGATGCCGGGCCGGTATTGCTGATGCATATCGGGCTGGAGACGGTCGGGCTGGGCGGCGAGGGCTTCGCGCCCAAGGTCGCCGACGGGCAGCGCGTGGGGGCAGGCGACTTGCTGGTCGAATTCGATCTCGACCGGCTGGCGCGGACGGCGAAGAGCCTGATCACGCCGGTGATCGTCACCAACGGCGAGGCGTTCGTGATCGAGGGTCCGGTCAGCGATCGCGCAGTCGCGGCGGGCGAGCCGGTGATGCGCTTTCGGGCGCTGGACGGGGCCGCGGCGGTGACGGAGATTTCCGGGCCGACAGCAAGCCGGACGCTGGACTTGCCGCTCGCGCATGGGCTGCATGCGCGCCCCGCGGCGCGGATCGCGCAACTCGCGGCGGGCTATCCCGGAACGGTCGAGATTGTCGCACCGTCCGGGCGGGCGGCTTCGGCGCGGAGCGCGGTGGCGATGCTCGCGCTCGCCTTGCCGCATGGCGCGACGATCACCGTGCGCGGCAGCGATAGTGACGGTGTCGCGGCCGTCGCCGATCTGCTGGCAAGCGGGATGGGCGAGCTGAAGCCGGTCGGCACCATTGCCGACGCAGCGCCACTCGTAGCCGTCGAAATGCCGTCGCTGCTGAAGGGCGTAATAGCGGTCCCCGGCACTGCGATCGGACCTGCCTTCCGCCCGGCTGATCCGGTGGCTGACATCCCCGAAAACGGCGCGGGAATCGACGCCGAGCGCGCCGCGCTGACCGGAGCGAAGGACCGCGTGCGGACCGCGCTGGCGGCCGATGCGGCGGGCGAGGGGGATCGCGCAGGCATCGCGGCGGCGCATCTCGCCTTGCTCGACGATCCCGAGCTGGCGAGCGCTGCCGACACGGCGATCGCCGCGGGCAAGAGCGCCGGGTTCGCCTGGCGGCAAGCGATCGGCACCTATGTCGAGCAATTGCGCGGTACCAGCGACGCGCGCTTCGCCGAGCGGATTGACGATTTCAACGATCTCGGCCGTCGCGTGGTGCTGGCGCTGCACGGCGAACCCGATCAGGCGCTGCCGCCGCCAGGCGCGATCCTGATCGCCGAGGAGCTTTATCCCTCGCAGTTGATGGCGCTGGGCGAGGCAGGCTTGGCCGGCATCGCTACCGCGCGCGGCGGCACGACCTCGCACGTCGCGATCATCGCGGCCGGGATGGGGGTGCCGATGCTGGTTTCGCTCGGCGATGCGCTGGCGAGGGTCGAACTGGGCAGCGAGCTGGTGATCGAGAATGGCGCGCTTCGCATCGCGCCCGACCGGGCGGAAGTGGCGGCGGTGCGGGCGCGGATCGAGACGCGGCAGGCGGGGCGACAGGCGGCGCTGGCACATGCCGATCAGCCCGCGGTCACCACCGACGGCACGCGGATCGACGTGTTCGTCAATCTCGGTTCGGCCGCCGATGCGCGCGCGGCGGTGGCCGAGGGCGCCGAAGGATGCGGCCTGCTGCGTACCGAATTCCTGTTCCTCGACCGCGCCACGCCGCCCGACGAGGAAGAGCAACTTGCCGCCTATCAGGCGATCGCCGACGCATTGGGCGAGCGCCCGCTGATCGTGCGCACGCTCGATATCGGCGCGGACAAGCCGGCGCCCTATCTGACGATCGCGGCCGAGGAGAATCCTGCGCTGGGCTTGCGCGGCATCCGCCTTCAGCTCGCGCGGCGCGATCTGCTCGACACGCAATTGCGCGCCTTGCTGCGCGTCAAGGCGCAGGCACCGCTAAGGCTGATGCTGCCGATGGTCGCCGATCGCGCCGAACTGGTCGCAGCGCGCGCGGCGCTGGCGAAGCATGCCGACGACCTCGGCGTCGCGGCGCCGGAGCTGGGGATCATGGTGGAAACCCCGGCGGCGGCATTGACCGCGGCCGCGCTCGCGGCCGAGGCCGATTTCTTCTCGATCGGCAGCAACGACCTCTCGCAATATGCTTTGGCGCGCGACCGCACCAATCCGGCGGTCGCCGCCGGCCTCGACGGGCTGCATCCGGCGGTGCTGCGGCTGATCGACGAGACGGTACGCGGTGGCGCGGCGCACGGGCGCTGGACCGGGGTGTGCGGCGGGCTCGCCGCCGATCCTGAAGCAATACCGTTGCTGATCGGCATGGGGGTGACCGAATTGTCGGTACCTGGCGCCGCGGTCGCCGAGACCAAGGCGCTCGTTCGTACGCTCGATCTCGCCCGATGCCGCGCGATTGCCGCGCAAACACTGAGCGCGCCCGATGGCGATGCCGTCCGCGCGCTCGTCTCTTCTCTGTCGGAGCAAGGCCAATGAAGCTTTCGCTGCAATCGCTCCAGCCGCTCGGTCGCGCGCTGATGCTGCCGATCGCGGTCCTGCCGATCGCCGGACTGTTGCTGCGCCTGGGCCAGCCCGATCTGCTGAACATCCCGTTCGTCGCGGCGGCGGGCGGAGCGATCTTCGACAATCTCGGCTTGCTATTCGCGCTCGGCATCGGGGTCGGCATCGCCAAGGACAATAATGGCGCCGCAGGGCTGGCCGGCCTGGTCTGTTTCCTGGTCGCGACGCGCGGCGCGATGACCCTGCTCCACGTCCCGCCTGAGACGACTGCCAATCTTGGCGCCAATCTGAGCAAGGATATCGCCGCGCTCGCCGATGCGGCGTGGCGCGACAAGGCGATTTCCAAACTGGCGGTCCCGATCGGCATCGCCTCGGGGCTCCTCGCGGGCGCGTTCTACAATCGCTATTCGACCATCAAACTGCCGGATTATCTGTCCTTTTTCGGCGGCCGGCGGTTCGTGCCGATCCTGTCGGGGCTGGCCGGGCTAGTACTCGCGGCCCTGGTCGGGTTCGGCTTCGCGCCGATCGACGCGGGGGTGGACGGGCTGAGCTATGGCGTCGTCCAGTCCGGGACGGTCGGGCTGTTCATCTATGGCGTACTCAACCGCTTGCTGATCGTCACCGGGCTGCACCATGTGCTCAACAACGTCGCCTGGTTCATCATCGGTGATTTCCACGGCAAGACTGGCGACCTCAACCGCTTCTTCGCCGGTGATCCCAGCGCGGGCGGGTTCATGTCGGGCTTCTTCCCGGTGATGATGTTCGGCCTGCCCGCGGCGTGCCTGGCCATGTACCGCTCGGCCTTGCCGGAGCGGCGTCAGGCGGTCGGCGGCATGCTGACCTCGATGGCGTTGACCGCGTTCCTGACCGGCGTGACCGAGCCGATCGAGTTCACCTTCATGTTCCTCGCGCCCTTGCTCTACTTCATGCACACGATCCTGACCGGCGTGGCGATGGCGCTGATGCACATTCTGGGCGTGCATCTGGGGTTCGGCTTTTCGGCCGGGTTCTTCGATTATGTGCTCAACTTCTCCAAGTCGACGCGGCCATTGCTGCTGCTGCCAGTCGGACTGGCCTATTTCGCGATCTATTACGGCACCTTCCGCTGGGCGATTGTGAAGTTCGACCTCAAGACTCCCGGTCGCGAGCCCGAGGAAGCGGAGGAGAAAGGCGCGGCGCCGTTACCGGCCGAGCGCGGGCTGGCGTTCGTCGAGGCATTGGGCGGAGCGGGCAACCTCGCCAGCATCGACGCCTGCACGACGCGGCTCCGGCTGGTGGTCAACGACCAGAACAAGGTCAGCGAGGCGCGGCTCAAGAGGCTCGGCGCCAGAGGCTTTATCCGGCCAAGCGCGCAGGGACTGCAAGTGGTGCTCGGTCCGATCGCCGATTCGGTGGCGATGGAAATGCGTGCGGCGGCGGGGCCTTTGTCCGCTGCCGCGCCGGTGGCCGAGAGCCAGCCGACGGTGGCGGCGGCCGATCCGGCGCCGTGGCTCGCCGCCTTGGGCGGGCGCGACAACATTGCTGCATCGGGCGCGGCGTCGAGCCGGCTATGGGTCGATCTCGCCGATCCTGCGCGCGCCGATGAGGCGGCTCTGCGGCAACTCGGCGCGCGGATGATCGCGCGGCCCTCGGCCAATGCGCTGCACCTGATCCTGGGAGCCGATGCCGCGTCGGTCGCGGCGGGACTTCGGGCGGCATAGCCTCGCTGCCGACCCGGTCGCCGCCGAAAAAAGACCGGGGCATCACGTCGTAGGACGCCATGCCCCGGCAGCAGGGAAGCCGGTACAAAAAGGGAGGTTCCGGCTCTGGATTGCATAGTCCTGCGGCCGGAAACCGCCCACGTCTCCTCGGGCGCTGGGGAAGCAACGGGAGTGGGTCGATTTCCGGACACGATCGGGATAGCGGCGGGAGGTCGGCGCCGCATATCCCGATCGTAACATAAGGTTGCTGACCCTATGCCGCGAGGCGAGCGAGCCGCCCGTCGGCGCCGAGCAGGGTGACACTGGCCCCGCTCGCGCGCCGCCGCGCCAGCCACTCGCGAAACAGTTCCGCGCAACTGTGATCGACCGCAGCCAAATTTCGGACGTCGATCGTCAGCGGCTTGTCGGCGGGCGCCTTGTCGAGCACGTCGCTCAGCCGCGGCAGCTGGACGAAGGTCGCGGTGCCCGACAGGCTGATCGCCGCATGCTCGTCCGCTTCGTGATGATCGACGCCGAGCTTGAGGCGATTGAAATGCGGGATCACCTCGATCAGCGACAGGGCGATACCGACCAGCACGCCGGTCAACAGATCCTCGGCGACGACGATGACCAAGGTCGCGGCCCAGATCACCGCGGGCAGCGCGCCATGATGGCGGAACAGCTCGCGGACATGCTTCACATTGACCAGTTTCCAGCCGGTGACGACCAGCACCGCGCCCAATGCCGCCATCGGGATCTCGCGCAGCAGCCAGGGCAGCAGGGCGACGAAACCCAGGATCCAGACGCCGTGCAGGATCGCCGACAGCCGCGTCACCGCGCCCGCCTGGACGTTGGCCGAGCTGCGCACGATCACGCCGGTCATCGGCAGCGCGCCGGCCGCGCCACACAACAGATTGCCGATACCCTGTGCGCGCAACTCCTTGTTGTAATCGGTGCGGACGCCGTCATGCATCTTGTCGACCGCGGCCGCCGACAGCAACGTCTCGGCGCTGGCGATGAAGGCGATGGCAAGCGCGGCGACCAGGACCGACGGGTCGAGCCACTTCGCGAAGACCGACGCATCGGGCAGGGTCACCGCGGCAGCGATCGATTCCGGCACGTTGACGCGCGTGACGTCGAGGCCGAACAGGAACGCGACCAAGGTGCCGGCGACCACGCCGAGCAATGCGCCCGGCACCAGCCGCAAGGCGGCCGGACGGAATTTCTCCCAGGCGATCATGACGCCGATCGTCAGCAGCGCGATGACCAGCGCGAGTTCGGTCGCTGTCGCGTTGCTCGGGTCGAGGCCGAGCAGGCGGCCCGGCATTGCGGCGAGATTGTCGAGCCCGCTCGACATCGGCTTGGCGTCGAACAGGACGTGGAACTGGCCGACCACGATCAGCACGCCGATGCCGGCGAGCATGCCGTGGACCACGGCGGGAGAGATCGCGCGGAACCAGCCGCCGAGCTTGAAGATGCCGGCGACGACCTGGATCAGGCCGGCAAGGATCAGGATCGGTCCCAGCGCGGACAGGCCCTGGTCGCGGATCAGTTCGAACACGATGACCGCCAGGCCGGCGGCGGGACCGCTGACCTGGAGCGGAGAACCTGCCAGCACCCCGACGACGATGCCGCCGATGATGCCGGTGATCAGGCCCTTTTCAGGCGGTACGCCAGACGCGATCGCGATGCCCATGCAGAGGGGCATCGCGACCAGGAAAACGACGATCGAGGCGGTGAAGTCGCGGGCGAGGAACCCGCCCGCCGGCTTGGCCGTGCTCATTCGGCGGCCTCCGCATAGTCTTCACCCATCGCCAGGCGCTGGGCGGCGGCGAGTGCCACCGGCAACGGGCGATCGTCGCGGATCGGCATGAAGCGGCCGGTCTCGCCGTCGAGGCCGAGCATCACGCCCTGATGGATGTCGACGAACCAGCCGTGCAGCGAGATCTCGCCGCGCGCGATGCCGGCCGCGACCGACGGATGGGTGCGCAGATGGGCAAGCTGGACGACGACATTCTCGAGGCTGGCGGCGCGAACCTTCTCGTCCTTTTCGAGCGGGCCGTAGCCCGAACGCACCACGCATTCGGCGGCATGGCTGTGGCGCAGCCAGGCGGCGACATTGGGCATGCCCTCGAGCATTTCCGGGTTCATCAGCGCCTTCATCGCGCCGCAGTCCGAATGGCCGCAGACGATGATGTCGCGCACGCCGAGCGCGCTGACGGCATATTCGACCGTCGACGACACGCCGCCATTTTGCGTCGCGAACGGCGGGACGATGTTGCCGGCATTGCGGCAGACGAACAGGTCGCCGGGCTCGGCCTGCATGATCAGTTCGGGCACGACGCGGCTGTCGGCGCACGAGATGATCAAGGCCTTGGGGCTCTGCCCGTCGACCGCGAGCTTGGCATAGAGGTCGTTACTAGGAAAAACGCGCTTTTCGAAATCGTAGACGCGTCCGATCAGATCGTTCACGGCTCATGCTCCTCTTCGGTGTTTGCCAGGAAGAGCTAGGGTTCCGAATTTGCCGCAGTGCAGCGCGAGCGTAAGGAAATGTTGCCGACAGGCGGTGTTCGGCTCCGTTACTTGAATCGGAGGTGGGTGGTCCGCTCTCGGTCAGACGCAGGCGGGGATGTGACGGGCTGCAAGCCGGCCATTTTTGCGGCTTTCGCTGACGAAAGTCACTCCGTCTCCCATTTCTGGTCGGTCGGCTTGAAGACAATCGAGCGTCCATAACGTTCGAACGTCAGCGTCTTGCCGACAATGCGCAGCGGCGTCTTGGCGAAGGCGACCTTGCCGAGGTCGTTGGGGTCGAAGCGGACATGGACGGTCGACCCAATGCTGCCGTCGAGGTGGAAGCTGTCGCTCGCGAGGTCATAGACGCCCAGGCGCAGGCGTAGCGACACCGGCTTGTCGTCGGGGGCGAGCGGGATCACGTCGCTGTCGTCGGACAATTGGCCGCCGGCGACGTGTCCGCTGGCGAGCCCGACCTCGGCATCGAGATATTGCCGCGTCCAGCCCCGCGGCAGATCGAGCACGAGGTGCATCTTGCCGTCGCTCGCGGGTCGCTGTCCGAGGAAGGTGAATTTCGGCGGCGTGACGGGATCGCTGGTCAAATAGACAGTGTCGCGGTCGCTGGTCCAGCAGCCGCTCGCGCTTTCGTCGAGCGCGCCATAGCCCAGCATGTAATCGAACCGGCCATTGGGCTGCAGCCGCAGCCCGACGCCCATCTCCATCTGGCTGCCGTCATAGACGCCGGCGAGCGCCGACGGTTTCGGTGGCGCGCTTTGCGCTGCCGCGATGGGAACGGAGCCGGCAATCGTGACAAGCATGAGCGTAGCCAGCGCGGTCGCTGAACCGTAATGTAGCCGGCGCGGGGTGAAGAACGCCATGCGCCGACAATAGGCGCCTCCGTAACGATCGTACAGGCTCGGCAATTTTCCTAGTTTCGCCGCTGCCGCGATCTTAACGTCCTGCTTATGCCGACCGGCCGCAATCGCCGTCGCACCTTAATGCCTTGCCCTCCTATCTTGCCCGTGGCGCCGACAACGGGCCGGTGCATGCAACAAGCGTGATGGCAATGGGCGATGGAAATGACCGGAACAATGACGATCCTCCTGCCCGCGAGCGTCCTGATTGCGGCGGCCGCGGCATGCCGGTTGGGCAAGCGAAGGGCGCCAGGAGGCGAAGGCTCCGCACCGCCACGGCCCGACTTGACCCGAGGCTTTCGCGACCCGTCTCTTTGACGACGTTCTGGCAACGCGTCGATCCGCGGTCCGATGAGGAATATTGATCGATGGCAAGTGCAGCTTACCGCGTCGACAGCGAGTCCGCGGCGGCGGGATCAGAGGAGCGCGGCGTCGATGACGATGTCCGCGCCAAGATCGACGCGCTGCTTCGCGACATGCGTCAGCGCGGCCGTCGCGCGCTCCGCATCGTCGATCTCGGCTGCGGCGCCGGCGGCTGGCTGATAGCGATTGCGAAGCGAGCGCGCGAACTTGGTTTCACCGCGATCGAAGGTCGCGGAGTCGATCGCGATCCGGATGCGATCGAACGCGCCTGGGCAGCGGCGCTGGTGCGGCGCGACCCGGCGATCGGTTTGACGTTCGAAGTCGGATCACCGGCAGGCGCGATCGACGACGAAAATGAGGAAGGCTGCGACCTGCTATTGTGCCTCGGCCGAGGCCTCGCCGATGTCGATCCCGGGGCGGTCGCGGGGCTGGTGCGGGCGATGCTGCTATGCGCCGATGCCGCCGCGTTCGTGATGATCGGCAGTGGGCACCGCCGGCGCGTGATCGAGGCGTTGCCGTTGCGGCCGCGGTGATCGGGCCTGATACCGATCAGTCGATGCGGCGTCTGTTTTCGCGCCGGAACTGGCGGATCAGCAGCGCCAGCCCCGCCAGGACGACACAAAGCCACGGCATCGCCAGCCAGTCGATCCAGTCCGGGCCGGTCGGCGCACTGGTCTGGCTGTCGGTATAGGCGGCCAGCAGCACCAGCGCGACGGCGTGCGCCAGGATCAGCCACAAGCTATAAGAGGTGATCGTCCATGAACGCTTTTCCGCCGGTTTCGTCAGCAATGCCCGCAGCGTGGAGCAGAGTGCGGCGACGACGAATATCCCGCCGCCCGCGACAATGACCAGCCCGAGCAACAGGCCGTCCAACCGGATCGAAATGTCGCTCAAACGCTCTCCCCGGCGACTGCCCCGCTCAATGACCTGGCCGCATGAATATCATCGCTCGGATTTCAACCGTCACCTTTTTTGCCGCGCAATGCCTTGTACACCTCGGACGGCCCGCCGGCGAGGATAGCGGCGATGACGAACGCGGACAGAAACGGCGCCAGGATGATCCCGAGATACGCGCTCCTCAGCACGGATTTCTTGATCGGATCCGGGTCCATGGTCGTTTTATATCAGTTTCGTGGACGGCTGGGCAGTGCGCGGAAATGCTACGCGGTGATCGCCACCTCGCGCGGCAGCGTGATCCGCGCGCTGAGCCCGCCCGACGGCGCAGCGTCGAGCGCAAACTCGCCGCCATGCACCGCGACCGCGCGCCGGACGATGGCAAGGCCGAGGCCGAACCCTTGGGTATCGCGGCCGCGTGCGGCGTCGAGGCGGACGAACGGCTCCAGCGCGCGGGCGCGGTCTTCGGGAGCGATACCGGGACCGTCATCCTCGACCGCGATCGTCACCTGATCGGGGCCGGCATCGAGGCGGATATCGACGCGCTTGCCGTAATGAAGCGCGTTCTCGACCAGATTGGTGACGGCACGCTTCAGCGCAACGCGACGGACGATCAGTTCGCAATGGTCGGGGCCGTGATATTTCGCCTTGCCGCCGCGATCCACGACGTCGTCGGCAAGCGTCGCGCACATCACCGCCAGATCGGTTGCGCTGGGCGCTTCCGCGTCGGCTTCGTCCTCTCCCGACAGATAGGCGAGCAACGACGCGACCATCTGGTTCATCTCGACCACGTCGTGCTGGATCGCGTCCCGCAGATCATCCTCGTCGATCGCGTCCGCGCGCAAATGGAGACGGGCGAGCGGGGTCCGGAAATCGTGGCCGACTGCGGCGAGCGCCTGGGTGCGGTCGGCGATCAAGGTGTGGATGCGCGCCTGCATCGCGTTGAACGCGACGATCACGTCGCGCACTTCGCTCGGGCCGCGTTCGGGCACTGCCTCGACCTCGCCATGGCCGACGCGGTCGGCGGCGCGCGCGAGATCGCGCATCGGGCGCAGCATCTGGCGCACCAGCAACCCGCCGATCAGGATCAGCGCGACCGCGGGGGTCAGCGCGAGCAGGATGCGGCTGACCGCCATGTCGAGCGCGCGCACCGGCTGGCGCGTGCGAAAAGTGACCCAGCTGGCGTCATTGAGCCGGAACGCGCCGGTGATGAAGCCGTCGCGTCCCGGCGAGGTCAGGCTGAGGCGGAGGTCGCGCCCGTCCAGGTCGGGCTCCCAGGCAAGCACTTGCTCGGTCAATTTGTCGAGCGATGGCGCGACCGCTGGGGCTTTGGGCAGCACCGCGTGCCAGGTCACTGCATAGCGCGAGGTGGTGAGCTCGGATGCCATGGCGGTGCGCTCGGCGAGAGGTGCTTCCTCGATCAGCTTGCTGGCGATGACGAGATGCTCGGCGAGCCGGTGTGTTTCGTCCTGGCGCACCGAGAACTGGCTGGCGCGTTCGTACAGGAACGTGCTCGCGCCATATTCGACCAGCACCGCGAGCAGCAGGATCGCGAAGACGCGGCCGATCAGCCCCAAGGTGAGATGGGGCAGGCGCGTCAACGCCGCTCGACCGCGACGTTGAGCATATAGCCGACGCCGCGCACGGTGATGATCGGGGCGGGCTTGCCCGCGCTCGACAATTTGCGGCGCAGCCGGCTGATCAGCACGTCGACACTGCGGTCCGAACTATCGCCGAGCCGGGTGCGCGACAGCTCGATCAGCCGTTCGCGCGCGATCACGCGCTGGGCGTTGTCGCATAAGGCGACGAGCAGATCGAATTCGGCGCCGGTCAGCTCGACTGCGGCACCGGTCGGCGACAGCAATTCGCGGCGCGGCAGGTTGACCGTCCAGCCCTCGAAGCTCAGCTCGCCTTTCTCGCGATCGGCGGGGCCGCGTTCGACCGAGTGGCGGCGCAGCACCGCGCGGATGCGCGCGACCAATTCACGCGTGCCGAACGGCTTGGCGAGATAATCGTCGGCGCCGAGTTCGAGTCCGACGACGCGGTCGGTCTCGCTGCCTTTGGCCGAGATGAAGATGATCGGCACATCGCTCGTACGCCGAAGCTCGCGGCACAAATCGATGCCGCTGGTGCCGGGCAGCATGATGTCGAGCAGGACGAGATCGACCGGGCCCTGCTCGAATGCGCGCCACATTTCGGGCGCGGTCGCGGCGGGGCGGACATTATAGCCATTCTCCTGCAGCGCGCGCGTGGTGAGCGTGCGGAGCGGCGGGTCGTCCTCGACCAGGACGATATTGGGGGCGGTCATCGGACGGCCTTGTTCAGTCTCATCGGCCGGACCTAATCCCCCGCCGCCTTGCTCTCAAGGCTGCGGCCCGGCGCCGGCAATGATTTGTTACGGAGCGGCAAGGCAGCGCGACGGGCCGAATGGCAGAAAACGGGTTCTTGAAAAGGAGTCCCATTGTGAAATCCGTCCTGATCGCCGTGGCCGCCGCGCTCGTCCTGCCGCTGCCCGCCGCCGCGCAATCGCTTCATGAGACGCACGAGCTGGTCTGGCACCCCGCCGGCAAGACGCCGGCGGTCACCTACCGCATGCGCGATCGTCCGGCCTGCACCCCAAGCGCGGGGCATCACCAATCGGGCAAGACGGCGATGCCGGCTAAGAAGACCTGCGCTGTGGAAGTCGCGAAAGCGCCGGCTGCAGCGAAGGGTGGAGAGCCCGCGGTCGCTCGATAAGATGGTCCCATTGTTCCAGCGGAATCGGGAGCGCCGGAGATATTGAAGCCCATCGAGCCCAACAAATAGCCCAACAAATAGGGTTGCCCTGAGTTCATCGAAGGGCAAGTTCGAGGCGCGGGCTGACCAGCCAAAAGACCGCGCTTCGACAGTGACCAGGTGGAAATGCCCCCCGGATATTTCCACCTGGTCCGGGGGATTTGGCGGATGGCGCGTCCTTCAGGACTGCGCCAATTGTGCCTTGGCGATCTGTTGCAGCGCCACCGCGACCCTGGGATCGATGCCGAGATCGTCCGCGGCACGCTCATTGACGCCCAGCCGGGTCGGATCGAGTCCGGTGACGCGGCCGAACACGACCAGAGCCTCGAGATAATAGCCGAAGATGCTGGCGTGGTAATGGTCGTAGGTCCACAGATCGACCTGGCCGAAGGCGACGCCGTCATAGGGATCCGGGTCGGCGATTCCGCTCGCGAAGGCGCGATTCCAGGCTTCGCCGACCGGCAAGACGCCGCGGAACGCAGGCGACAGCGCGCGCACGCCGTCGGTTGCGCGGCGCAAATCCTGCGCCATCGCCGCGATCGGCCTGCCCGACCAGGGGCTGCCTGGCTGATAGACCAGATCGGCGCGGCTCCAGGTCGCCATCAGATAGATGTCGACGCGCGGGTTGTTGCGCGCGAACATCGCGGCGAATTGTGGGGCATAGGTGCGGTAATCGGTCGCATCGCCAGGACGCTCGCGGTCGAGCGTGCTCAGTTCCTGGAGGACGACGACATCCCATTGCCGGGAGACCAACTGGCGGCGCTGGTTCCAGTGGAAACCGAGCGTCTTGCCCCCATCGGTCTCCAGCGCCACCGTATAATTGAGCCCTGATTCGGCGGCGAACAGTTTGAACAATGCCGGCACGCCGCCATAGCCATCGCCGTTCAGATCCACGACCGTGTTGTTGCGATAGCGCTTGACCGCCGAATGCGCGCCTTGCGTGAAGCTGTTGCCGATGAACAGGATCGAGCGTGGCCGGGCGATTGTCGCGGTAGGGCGCGGGGCGGTCGTAGCCGCTGGCGGCGGGGCGATCTGCGCCGCCGCAGGGATGGCGGCGGTGGAAATCGCGAAACCAAGCATAGCGCCAAATAAGGTAAGTCGCTTCATCGTCAGAACTTCTTCCCGATCTGCAGGTACCAATAGCGCCCATAGGGCACGTAGAGCGATCCGAGATAGCCCGACTCGGTGATCGGCGGCTGTTTGTCGAAGATGTTGCGCGCGCCGATCCGGAAGCTGGTGCCGTCCATCGGGCCTTTCCGGAAGCGATATTGTGCGTAGAGGTTGAACTGGGTCTGGCCGTCGACGACGAACGGATTGCCCGCGCCGTCGAGGAAGTTGGTGTCGTACACCGTGCCGATATAATTGGCATAGCCGCCGAGTTGGACGCCGCCCAATGTCCAGGTCAGCGACCCTGACCAGCGCCATTTGGGCTTGCCGTTGACCTGAAGCAGGCTCCTGGCGTCGGTCAGCGGGGTCGCCGGATTGATCGTGCCGGCGGCGCGCGCGTCGAACAACGCCTGCACTGCGGGGGGCGTCTGACGACTGTACTTCGTCAGCCGCGCGACGTTGACGTTGAGGTTGAAGCGCCCGAACCCGGTCTTGACCGTATAGAGCATGGTCAGATCGTAACCGCGCACCGTCTGGGGCAGCAGGTTGACGAACTGGTCCTTGATCAACGTGACCGCGCCGGCGGGCGCCAGGCCGGTGCCGGCGAAGACAGGCGTATCATCGCTGGTCGGTGCGGCGCGGATCACGTTGGGATTGCTCGATCCCTGCAGGCGCAGCAGATAGTCGAGCACCAAAGCGTTCTGCGCGCCGAACTGGCCGACGATCCCGGTCTGTTTGATCGACCAATAATCGGCGGTGAAGGTCAGCTTGCCATATTCGCTCGGGATGAACTTGGGTTCGAGAACCACGCCCGCCGTCCAATTGGTGCTGTTCTCGGGTTTGAGGTCGGGATTGCCGCTGACCGAGATCGAATAGCCGATCGCCCGGGTGCAGCCCGGAAAGTTGTTGGCGGCCAGGCGCCCGGCGCGGACATCCGCTTCGCAGCGATAATAATCGGTCGACGCGGCGCCATTGGTGTTGAGCCGCGAGAAAGCGACCGCATTGGTCTGCTCCAGGTTGGGCGCGCGGAAGCCCTTGGAATAGGAACCGCGCAGGCGGATGCCGTCGATCAGGTCCCAGGCGGCGGCGATCTTGGGCTTCGCGACCGATCCGAAGTCGCTGTAATGCTCGTAACGTCCCGCGAGCTGGACATCCAACCTGCGGATCAGCGGCACTTTCATGTCGGGCGAGACGACCGGCACGGCGAGTTCGCCGAACGCGGAGAAGACGGTGCGCTCGCCCTGGGTGCTGAACGTCGGACTGACCGCGGCGATGTTCGACAAATTGGTTGTGCCGGTCACCGAATCGGTGAAGGTCACGGTGCCATTGAGGTTGGGGTCGCGATCGTCGCGCTGCGTCTCGCGCCGGCCTTCGATGCCGAGCGCGATGCCGAGCCCGCCGGCGGGCAGGGCGATCAGGTCGGGCTTGGACAGCTTGAAATCGGCGAGACCGAGCGTGGTCTTCGACCGGCGGCGCAAGGTGACCGCGAACTGGTCGATGGTCGACTGGCTGGCGGGTGAGCAGTCACCCAGGCTGGGCGAAGCGGCGCAGCCGCCGCTGAACGGATTATAGGCATCGGGCGTCGACAGGCTCAGATTCTTCTGCAGCTTGGTCATGTCGATCGCGTTGGAGCTGTCGGTCGCCTGCGCTTCCGAATAGAGCAGCCCGGTGTCGAAATCGAAACTGCCGATCTTGCCCTTGGCGCCGATCAGGAAGCGGTCCTGCCAGTTGACCGTGTTGACCACCTGATACCCGGCATCGAGGAAGCGATAGGTGCTCAGGGTCACCGGCAGACCGGCGGCGGGGACGTTGGTCAGGCCCGGGATGCGGTTGGGATTGGCCTGGCCGTTGGCGAAGGTGACCGGACCGAACGGGTTCCAATAGTTGGATGCCGGGATGGTGATGGCGTTGAGGTTGATCGTCGGCGGCTGGATGCGCTGCGTATCGGCGCGGTAATAGCCGAGCTCGGTATAGAGCGTGACGCGGTCAGACACGTCGTAATGCGCGGTCAGGAAGCTGTTATAGCGATTGAGCGACGGCGTGACCGAGGTGCCCGGTCGCGTATCGAACCGCTCCGACCGCAAGGTCGTCGCGGTCGACCGCGTGCCGGTGCCGAGGCAGGTATCGGCACTGAGGGCGAAAACGCAGCCCGGGTTGAGCACCGACTGGGTGTGGAACGCTCCGGCTGAAGAGGTCAGCGCCCTGTTGCCCGTCATGCGGATCGTGCCCGGTCCGCCGACCACCGCAAGGTTCGCCCAGGGCGACTGGGTCGCTCGGCCGTCGGCGGTCAGATTGCCGGCAAAGGCGGGGTTGTCCGCGAACAGCGAGAGTAGATTGTCGGTCGCCGTATAGGGCTGGTCCGAGGCGAGTTGGGCGGTGTGACGCGTATAATCGAGGTATAGCGACACATTGCCGCGGCCGCCGGCAAAATTCTTGCCGTACGTGCCGGTCACTTCATAGTCGCGGCGACTGGTGCCTTCGGGACCACCATAGCGGAAGTCGAAGCTGCCGCCGTTGAGATCGGTCTTGGTCACCGTATTGACCACGCCGGCGACCGCGTCCGAGCCATAGATGGCGGCGGCGCCGTCGCGCAGGATCTCGACGCGCTCCAGCCCCGCGACGGGAAGCGAATTGGCGTTGTAGCCGAGCACCGGGACATTGCCTTCGCCCGCCTGGCTGGTGGGGTGCGAGACGAGGCGGCGGCCGTTGAGCAGCACGAGCGTATAGCCGATGCCGAGGTTGCGCAGGTTGATCGAATTGACGTCGCCGCGTGCCGCGTTGCTGGTCTGCGGATTGTTGCCTTCGTTGAAGGTGACGTCGCCGGCCTGTGGGATCGAACGGAACAGATCGTCGCCCGATGCCGCGCCCATCGCGTCGATCTGGTCGCTGCCGATCACGGTGACCGGCAAAGCGGCGGTGGTCTTCGCGCCCCTGATCTGGGTGCCGACGACGACGATGTCCTTTTCGGATCCGGGCTGGCCGTTCGCCTGGCTGTCGTTGCTCTGCGAGTCGGTGAGGCCGGGAACGTTGTCCTGCGGCGCCGCCTGATTTTGCGACTGGTCCTGCGGTGGCGCGGCCGGCGCCTCCTGCGCGAACACCGGGCTCGCCGCGGCCAGCGCCGCCAGCGCGCTGCCCACCAAGGCGCGCCGCCTGATCGATCGGTTCATGTCACTCTCCCTGTTTTGTTATGCGATGACCTGCGGCTCGACGGCCGCTTCGAGATCCTCTTCGACCAGGGGCCGTTGGTTGAGCGCGCGGTCGAGCGCGGCGCGGTCGAGCTTCCCTTCCCAGCGCGCGACGACGATCGCGGCGACCGCGTTGCCGATGAAATTGGTGAGGCTGCGGCACTCGCTCATGAAACGGTCGACGCCCAGGATCAGCGCCATGCCGGCGACCGGTACCGAGGGCACGATCGACAAGGTCGCGGCGAGCGTGACGAAGCCGGCACCGGTGACGCCGGCGGCGCCTTTGGAGCTCAGCATCGCGACGGCCATCAGCAACAATTGATCGCCGAGCGACAGATGCACGCCGGTCGCCTGTGCGATGAACAAAGCGGCGAGCGTCATGTAGATGTTGGTGCCGTCGAGGTTGAACGAATAGCCGGTCGGCACGACCAGTCCGACCACGCCGCGATCGCAACCCGCGGTCTCCAGCTTGGCGATCAAATTGGGCAGGGCGGCTTCGGACGACGAGGTGCCGAGGACCAGCAGCAACTCGGCCTTGAGATAGCCGAGCAGCTTGAGGATCGAGAAACCGTGCGCGCGGGCGACCGCGCCGAGCACGACCAGCACGAACAGCAGCGACGTCAGATAGAAGGTCGCGACCAGCGCGCCGAGATTGACCAGGCTGCCGACGCCATATTTGCCGATGGTGAAGGCGATCGCACCGAACGCGCCGATCGGGGCGGCCTTCATCAGGATGCTGGTGAGCTTGAACACGACGAGGCCGAGCCGCTCGACCAGCTCGAGCACCGGCTCGGCGGGGCGGCCGACCAGCGAGAGCGAAACGCCGAACAGGATCGCGACGAACAAGGTCTGGAGGATCGATCCCTCGGTCAGCGCCGAGACCATGGTGGTCGGGATGATCGCCATCAGGAAACCCGTGACGCTCGTCTCATGCGCGTCGTGCGCGTAGCCAGCGACTGCCTTGGCATCGAGCGTCGCCGGATCGACGTTCATCCCCGCGCCGGGCTGGACGACATTGGCGACGATCAGGCCGACGATCAGCGCGAGCGTCGAGAAGGTCAGGAAATAGCCGAATGCCTTGATCGCGACGCGGCCGACCGAGCCGAGCTCGCGCATCCCGGCGATGCCGCCGACCACGGTCAGGAAGATGACCGGGGCGATGATCATCTTGACCAATTTGATGAATCCGTCGCCGAGCGGCTTGAGCGCCTCGCCCGCGGCCGGCCAGACATGGCCGAGCAGCGCACCGAGCACGATCGCGGCAAGCACCTGCGCATAGAGATGGCGATAAAAGGGCTTGCGCACCTGGGGCGCCGGCGCCGCGACGGGTTGAGCGATCATTCTTCCTCTCTGTGCCGGCGGCAAACCGCGTGACCCTTGTATCCGGGCTATGGCTGTGCATTCTTGCAGCAAGGAGTGAGGCAGGCCAGCGGCTCGGGGTGGCCAGCTAACAGGCTGAAAAATATGATATTTATGAAGTTTGTTGGCCGTCGCGCGGCAGCGACTTGTGCGGTTTTCCGCACATTGCTGACGAGATAGTGCGGGTTTTCGCCCTTTCGGTCCGCGCGGCTTGGCGCAGACTCTGGCTGATCGGACTTGTCCTGTTGGGGCTGGCCGGCCTGCTGGTCTGGGCGGGCGCGCGCTGGTCGCTGGCGCAGGCCGACGCGGTCGCCGATGCCACGGCGCGCCAGACCGCGCGCACCCATGTCGCCTTGCTGTCGAGCGAGCTTCAGAAATTCCGTCTGCTGCCGCTGGTGCTGGTCGAATATCCGGATATGGCGGCGACCTTGGGCGAGCGCAGCGACGCGGCGCGGGCGCGGCTCGACCGCACGCTCGCCCAGCTCGCGCAGCGCACCGACGCGGCGGCGATCTATGTCGTCGACGCGCGCGGAACGACGCGCGCGGCGAGCAATTGGAACAGCCCGTCCAGCTTTGTCGGCCAGAATTACGGGTTCCGCCCTTATTTCCGCGATGCGATGGCCAAGGGCGCGTCGGAATTCTTCGCGCTGGGAACGGTCAGCGGCCGGCCCGGCCTGTACCTTGCCCGGCGGGTCGATCGCGACGGCCGCGCGCTCGGCGTGGTCGTGGTGAAGGTCGAATTCGATGGCGTCGAGGCGGCGTGGACGCGCAATATGGGCGCGAGCTTCGTCGTCGACGCGCACGGCGTCATCCTGGTGACGGGCGTGCCCGACTGGCGCTTCCATGCGATCCGGCCGATCGACGCTGCGACGATCGCCGACCTGCGGCGGACGCTACAATTCGGCAACACACCGCCGGCGCCCGCGCCGATCGCGTTCGACCGCGACGGCGCGTTGGTCGGCGGCAAGACGCGCTATCGTGTCGCGGTCGAACCGGCACCGCTCGGCGATGGGCGGTTGTTCCACTTATCGCCGCTCGATCCGCCCCTGGCGGCGGCGCGGAGCCAGGCATTGTTGCTCGGGCTGGGACTATTGCTGGTGGGCGCGGTCGTCGCCGGGTTGCTGATCCGCGCGGCAGAAACGCGGCGAATGCAGGCCCGCGCGCGCGCCGCCTTGGAAGAGGAGGTGAAACGCCGCACCGCCGAACTGAGCGACGCCAATGCGCGGCTAGTGATCGAATCCGAGGAGCGGATCGCAGCCGACCGCCGCTATCGCGAATCGCGCGAGGAATTGGCGCAGGCCAATCGGCTCGCTTCCCTGGGTCAGATCACCGCAGGGGTCGCCCACGAAATCAACCAGCCGGTCGCGGCAATCCGCACCTTCGCGGAAAACGGCACGACGCTGATCGATCGCGACGCGCCCGAAAAAGCGCGCGAGAATCTGGCGCGGATCGTTGATCTGACCGCGCGGATCGGCACGATCACCGGCGAATTGCGGGCCTTTGCCCGGCGCCGCGCGGGTGCCGGCGGAACCGCGCCACTCGGTTCGGTACTCGACGGCACGCTGCTCCTGCTCGGCGAACGCGCGCGCGGCGTCGTACGGGTCGAAATCGATGCGCGGTTGCTCGTGACGCCGCTGATCGGCGACCGCACGCGGCTCGAACAGGTCGTCATCAACCTGGTCCAGAACGCGATCGAGGCAGTCGATGGGCGTCCCGATCGCCGCGTGACGATGACCGCTGCGTTGGTCGACAGGGCGATCGAGCTGACGGTCGCCGATAATGGCCCGGGGCTCGATCCGGCGATCGTGGCGAGCCTATTCACCCCGTTCGCCTCGGCCAAGCCGGAAGGCCTGGGGCTGGGGCTGGCGATCGCACGCGATATCGCCCGCGAATTCGGCGGCGACATCACGCATCGCCCCGGCCCCGCCGGCGCCACCTTCGTCGCGCGGTTGAAAACCGCATGACCGGCCCGGTGATCTACGTCGAGGATGACGACGCCTTGCGGCTGGCGACCGGGCAAGCGCTCGAACTCGCCGGGATCGACGTGCAGCCGTTCGCGCGCGGCGATCACGCCCTCGCGGCGATCACCCGCGATTTTGCGGGGGCGATCGTCAGCGATATCCGCATGCCGCACATGGACGGGTTGGAGCTGCTGGCGGCGGTTGGCGCGATCGACCGCGAGATTCCGGTCATCCTGATCACCGGGCATGGCGATATCGCGATGGCGGTCGCGGCGATGCGCGACGGCGCCGCCGATTTCCTGACCAAGCCGTTCGCGACCGATCACCTGATCGCCGCGGTCCGCCGCTCGCTCGACCATCGCGCGCTGGTAATGGACAATCGACGGCTGCGCGCACTCGCCGAGCAACCGACCGACGATCCGCTGATCGGCGGCAGTCCGGCGATGCAGCGGCTGCGCCACATCGTCCGCCAACTTGCCGAGGCCGATATCGACGTGCTGGTCGAAGGCGAGACCGGGACCGGCAAGGAATTGGTCGCTACCTTGCTGCATCGCTGGGGCCGGCGGCGGGCGCGGCCGCTGATGGCGGTCAATTGCGGCGCGCTTCCCGAAGGGCTCGCGGAAATCGAGCTGTTCGGCCATGCCTCGGACAGCGTGGCGCATACCCGGCTGTCGCGCGTCGGCCAGATCGCGGCGTCGAGCGGCGGCACCTTGCTGCTCGACGAGATCGACAGCATGCCGATGGCGATGCAGGCGCGGCTGCTCCGCGTGCTCGAGGAGCGCGAAGTCCATCCGATCGGTGCCGAGCGCCCCGAGCCGGTAGATTTGCGCGTGGTGGCGACCAGCAAGATCGATTTGGCCGAGGCAGTGAAAGCGGGTCAATTCCGTGCCGATCTGCTTTATCGGCTGAGTAGCGCGCGGATCCGCGTGCCGCCGCTGCGTGAGCGTGGCGATGACATGCTGGTGCTGTTCGCCTTGTTCGCCAAAGATGCCGCCGAGCAATTCGGCCGGCCGGAATGGCGGATGGACGCCGCAACGCGCGGACGGCTGCGCCACCACGATTGGCCAGGCAATGTGCGCGAGTTGCGCAATTTCGCGATCGAGGCGGTAATGGGGGTTGCTGCCGACGGTCCGGCCGGTCGAACTGCGGTTCGATCGCTGCCCGAACGAGTCGCCGATTATGAAGCAGGCGAAATCCGCGCCGCGCTGGAAGCGAGCCGTGGACGAATCCAGCCGGCACTTATCGCGCTCGGGCTTCCGCGAAAGACGTTGTACGACAAGATGGCGAAATACGGGATCGTGCCTGGCGACTATCGCCGACGCGATTGAGTGGGCTCACCTGTCGAGATGCGGTGGCGCCGACACATCCCCCCCGGAATGCCTGGAGCGCGGCCCTATCCTCGCGGATCGGCCAGCAGCTTCCTGTTGCAGCGCCACCGAGGGGATCCTTAGCGCAGAATCACGTTGCCGCGGTTGAACGCGAAAACCATCGATTTGAACCAGTGTTCCAGATATCGCCGTTAACGATCTTCCGCGTGCCGATATCCCGGTGATGGGCGGCATATGGTTACGATCCTTCGATCTTTGAACGGGCCTGTTTGATCCTCTCCGCGCCCCTCGGCATCGATCGCCCGGTCAATTGAACGGGCGTTCCGTCCTCCTAAATTGCCACCAGACCGGTCAATTGTCGTCGATAGGTGCTGGGCGAAACTCCATAGCGGGCGCGAAACATGCGCGACAGGTGCGACGCATCGCTGAACCCGTAGCGATCGGCAAGGTCCTGGATCGCGTCGTCGCTGTCCTGCTGAGTCAGCGCTTGATGCACTGCTTCCAACCGGCGGTTGCGGATATAGGCCTGAACCCCGCCTTCATCTTCGAACAGGCGATGAAGGCTGGTGCGCGACAGGTCGAGATCGCGACACAAGCGCTTGATCGTCAAATTGGCCGATCCGAGATGCGCGTCGATCAGGGCGCGTGCCGCGTACGACGCGGCGGCGCGCCGCACCGCCGGCGCGCTTTCGGGTTCCGCGGTGCGTACTGCCAGGATCAGCAGGTCGAGGATCGCACGAGCGAGCAACGGAATATCCTCCTCGCAATAAGCGTGCGCCGTGTCCAACAACCGCTCCAGATAAGCGACTAATGCCGCGCCGGCGGCGGATCGTACGACCACGCCATGAAGCGCGGCCACATCGATCCCGCACTCGGTCGCTGCCGCGCGCGTCACCGAGAGCAGGACGGTTCGGCTGGCGCTTGAGTCGTGCTGAGACGGTTGCGACAAATCGACAAAGTGCACGCTGCCCGGGCCCGTCCTGAATGGACGATCGCCCATCACCCCGGCAGCGCTGCCGGCGAGCGTCATGGCCACGGTCATCCCGCCGGGATCATTCGCCGCGATCAGGTCGGCGTCGCGAACCCAGCGTTGCGCGGTGAAATCGGCGCGATGCACGATGAGGTCGCCGAGCAGAAGCGATACGGCGCTTGCCGCGAACGGTTCGCGCGGGGTGGTGCGATAGAGCGTGCCGATGCTCGGCCACGGTCGTTCGACCCAGGCGCCATGGCTGGTGGCGCCCGGATCCGCCGTGAAGTGCCGGAGCCGGAGACGCTGGCTCGATCGCATCGATGCTCCTTATCAGCACTATCGCGGATGGTGTAGCGGACGAGGTCGCGCCAGGGTTATGCCAAACGGCCGGTCGAGGCGGTTTCGACGGCTCGCGTACGTCCACGCCGACTCTTCCCTGACCCGATTTTTGCCGGTCAGAACGGCGCAATCAGGAACATCGGGATCAGCTTGGCGGTGATGTTACGCAGCTCGTCGTCGCCCTGGCCCAGCATGTCGCGCAACTGCGGCCCGATCACAGCGTCGCCGAACGCGCAGACCGCGATCAGCAGTACCGCGGCGCGGACACGGGCATCGGCATCCTCATCGACGAACTTGTCGCGGAACGCGACGACCAGCGAGCGGACCGCCTCGCGGATCGGTTCGAGATGACCGAAATCGCGCGACATCGCGATCCAGGCGGCAAGTTGCCCGGCGCCTCCCTGGTCAAAGGCGTCGAACACCCGATTGACCAGCGCGCGCGGTGCCGCGCTGTCGCTGCTCAGCGCTGTTACCGCATCGTCGAGGGCCGTGGTCAGGTCGCGGATCATCGATCCCATCAGTGCCGATTGCAGCCCGGCCGCGGAGCCGAAATGATGGAGCACATTGGCATGCGACATGCCGATCTCGCGACCGACATTGGCCAGCGTGACGGCGCTCGGCCCGTCGGCGAGCAACAGCTTGCGCGCCGCGACTAGCCCCTCTTCACGCGCCTCGTCGCCCAGCCGCTTGCGGCGGCGGACTCGCTCCGGTGGGTCTCCGGCCGGTTCGCTCTTGGCCATCTCTTCGTGCTCCGCTGCCGGCCGCCGCGGCCCCCTATCGACATGCTTGTAGATATATTCGCGGTTCCGTCATCCCCCGCGATGCGAAAGTTGCTGGCTTCGCTCGGCAAACACCTATTTGCGCCGGTATAAATCCCGTGATATTTACATCAATGTAAATTTGATTCGCGATGGAGATCAATATGGTCCACCCAACCCACACGCCGGCCGAATTGGCGATCAACAAGCGTGACTGGAAATTCGGCCGCGGCGCCGCGACGCGCCGCTGGTGGCATGGCGGCGATCCCGGCCGCACTGCTTTCTACAATGCGCTGTCCTCGACCTTCCCGGTCGGGGAGAAGTTCTTCATGACCGCCATCCGCCCCTATCGCGACGATACGGCGGAGCCGTTGCGCGGCCAGATCGACGATTTCATGTACCAGGAATCAACGCATTCCCGCGAACATGTCTTCTTCAATCGCCAGGCGCGCGAGGCCGGATACGATATCGCCCCGGCCGAGGATCGTGCCGCCCGGACGATCGCCTGGGCGCGGCGCCGGCCGCCGATCGTTCAGCTCGCCGCGACCTGCGCGCTCGAACATTTCACGGCGGCGATGGCGCATGCCGCGCTGGTCGATCCCGCGCATCTCGGCCCCGCCGATCCGGAAGCGCGCGACATGTGGCGCTGGCATGCGATCGAGGAGATCGAGCACAAGGCGGTGGCCTATGATACGTGGGACCATGCGACGCGCGACATGCCGCGCATCCGGCGCTGGTTGTTGCGCTCGGTCGTGATGGCAACGGCGAGCGCGCGGCTCCATTATGTGCTGTTCCGCAATACCGCCGGGCTGCTCGCGCAGGATGGCCGCAACGGCTGGCGGACCTGGCTTCGCCTGCTCGGCTATCTCTACGGGCGCCCGGGGATGATGCGCGTCGTGCTGGTCAGCATGCTGAGCTATTTCCGTCCCGGCTTCCATCCGTGGCAGCTCGACGACCGCAAGCTGGTGGCGCGCACGCTCGCCGGGCTGACGCCGCCGGGCGAGGCGGTCGCGGCATGAGGTGGCGGATCGCCTTGCTGGGACTGGCGCTGACCGGGACCGTCGCCCCGGCGCGGGCCGCCGACATCACCGGCCTGTGGTCGACGGGAAGCCAGGACGGCCGCGTCCAGATCTATCGTTGCGGTGACGCTTATTGCGGCCGCATCGTCGATGCCGCCCTGCTCCGTATCAATCCCGACCAGCGCGACGTACACAATGCCGACGCCAGGTTGCGGACGCGCCGGCTCAAGGGATTGCAAGTGATTGCCGGATTCACCGGCGGGCCGACTGAATGGAAAGGTGGCCCGGTCTACGATCCGGAATCCGGCGACGGTGCCGCGACCGGCTATCTCAAGCTGCGGCCCGACGGCCGGCTCGAACTCAAGGGCTGCGTCGCGATCTTCTGCCGCACCAAGGTCTGGACGCGAGTGCGATAGGAGCAAACATTCCCTCTCCCGCCTGCGGGAGAGGGAGGGGCCCGCCGCCGTCAGGCGGTGGGAGGGTGAGGGTCTTCTTACTTCTTCTTGAACTCATCTCGCTCTGAAGAAGAAAGAAGACCCTCACCCAACCTGCACCGGGTGAACAGCGCCCCGCGCTGTTCAGGTCATGCCGGGGGCATGACCGACCCGGTGCACCCGCAGGCGGGAGAGGGCATTTTAGTTCTTGGCGATCCCCGCCCCGCTTGCGCATGCGGGAGCCCACTCACCACACGTGAACCCGATCCTCCGGCGCCAGATAGAGCTTGTTGCCCGGTTTCACCTGGAACGCCGCATACCAGGCGTCCATGTTCCGGACGATGCCGTTGACGCGATATTCCTCCGGGCTGTGCGGGTTGGAGAGGAGCTGCGCGCGCAACGCGCCTTCGCGGGCCTTGCCTTGCCAGCTTTGGGCATAAGCGATGAAGAAGCGCTGGTCGCCGGTATAGCCGTCGATCACCGGCGGTTCGCCGTGGCGTGCGACGTAACGGCGATAGGCGGCATAGGCGGCTTCGAGCCCGCCAAGGTCGCCGAGATTCTCGCCCAAGGTCAGTTCGCCCTTGATGTGGACGCCGGGGATCGGTTCATAATCGTTGAACTGCGCGACCAGTTTCTGCGCATGCGCGGTGTAGCGCTCGGCCGCCTGCTTGGTCCACCAGTCGCGGAGCTTGCCGGTGGCGTCGAACTGGCGGCCTTCGTCGTCGAAGCCATGGCCCATTTCATGGCCAATCGTCGCACCTGTCTCGCCATAATTGACCGCGGGGTCGGCGGCAGGGTCGAAGAAAGGCGGCTGCAGGATCGCGGCCGGGAAGGTCACCTGATTGGTCAGCGGATTGTAATAAGCGTTCACTTCCTGGACGTTCATGTCCCAGAGCGTACGGTCGACCGGCTTGCCTAGCCGCGACAATTCCAGCTTCCACTGGAAGTCGTCGGCATGGATCGCATTGGTGAGCGGATCGCTCGGCGACACGGTCATCGCCGAATAGTCGATATAGTTGACCGGGTGGCCGATCCGCGGATCGAAGGCGGCAAGCTTGATCAGCGCTTCCTTGCGCGTCGCCTCGTCCATCCACTGCGCGCCGTCGATCTTCTCCTTGTACGCGGCGCGCAGGTCGCCGAGCAATTCGGTCATCTGGCGGTCGGTCTCGGCGGTCCAGTGACGCTTGGCGTACATCTCGCCGACCGCTTCGCCGAGATAGTCGTTGAGCAGCCGCACGCCGCGTTTCCATCGCTCGGGCTGCGCCTGCACGTCCTGCAATTTGTGGCCGTAAAATTCGAAATGCGCGTCGTCGAACGCCTTGGGCAGATATTGGGCATGATCGCTGATGAAGCGGAAGGTCATCCAGTCCTTCCACGTCGCCAGCGGGGTGGCTGTGATCGCCTTGCCCGCCGCGGCGACCGCGCTCGGTTCGGCGACGACCACGGTGGGCATCTTGCCGAGACCGATCCTGGTCAGCACCGGCGTCCAGTCGAATTGCGGGGCGAGTGTGTCGAGTGCCGCGCGATCCATCGGATTGTACGTCCTGACCGGGTCGCGTCGTGCCTCGGGCGTCCATTGCTCCTGCGCCAGCTTGGTCTCCAGCGCGATGATCGCATCGGCTTTGGCCGCACCGCCGGCGATCCCGGCAAGGTCGAACGTCTGGACGATATAGTCGCGATATGCCTTGCGGAACGCGACGTACTTGGCGTCGGGCAGCAGATAATAATCGCGCGACCCGAGTCCCAGCCGTGCCTGGCCGGCATCCACCGCATATTGGGTGGGATCCTTGGCATCGGGGCTGACGCCGATATTGATCGGCATGGCATAGCCCGGCTCGGCCATCAGCGCGACGAGTTGGTGCGTGTTCCCGACCGCGGCGATCCGCCCGAGAAAGGGCTTGAGCGGCGCGGCGCCGCGCGCCTCGATCGCGGCGGCGTTCATATAGGCGCCGTAAAAATCGGTGATCCGGCGCATCTTGGGATCGGCCGGATGCGGCTCGGCATCCTCGACCAGCTTGCGGACTTCCGCCTCGGCCTCGTCGGGCATGTCGTAATTATAACCGGCGCGCGCCTTGTCGGGAGCGATCGGCGCGGTCTTGAGCCAGGTGCCTTCGGCATAGCGGAAGAAATCGTCGCCCGGCGTCACCCCTTTGTCCATCGAGGCGTAATCGACGCCCCAGGGGCCATATTTGGGCTTGGGCGGCGTCGTGGTCTGGGCCAGCGCCAGTCCCGAGATACCCAGCAGCAACAGGCCAGCAACCCGCTTGATCGCCATCGCAAACGACTCCCCACTCGAACTTTGGTCGGCGGGTGTGTTGTCAGACTATGGCGGCCGACAAAAGCGGAATCTTGAGGATCAGGCGGCCTCTGCGGCGATCCGGCGCAGCACCTGCTCGAACGCCTCGGGGGGCTGGCCGCCCGAAATCAGATAGCGGTCGTCGATGACGATCGCCGGCACCGAGTTGATGCCGCGCGACTGCCACAGCCGTTCGGCGTCGCGGACTTCCGCGGTATAGCGGCCTGACGCCAGCACCTGGCGCGCCGCATCGCCGTCGAGCCCCGCGCGCTCCGCCGCCGCGATCAGAACCTCCGGATCGGAGACGTCGAGCCCCTGGGTGAAATTCGCCTCGAGCAAGGCGTGCTTGAGCGCGGCCTGGTGCCCGCTGCCCTCCGCCCAGTGGAGCAGGCGATGCGCGTCGAACGTATTGTAGACCCGTCGCCCGTCGATCCCACCCATGTCGAAGCCGACCGCGGCGGCGCGATCGCGGATCACCGCGCGATTGGCCTCCGCCTGCTCGGCGCTGATCCCGTATTTGCGGGTGATATGCTCGGCCCCGTCCTCGCCTTCGCGCGGCATGTCGGGATTGAGCTCGAACGGCTGGAAGGTGATCGTCGCGTCGATCAGGTCGCCGGTACGCGCCAGCGCTTCCTCCAGTCCGTTGAGGCCGACCGCGCACCAGGGACAGGCGACATCGGAAACGAAATCGATCTTCATCGCGCGGGGCATAAGCGGTCCTTCCGTCGGTCGCGGCCCAGATAGGAAGCGCGCGTCGCGATGTCACCGTTCGCGCTGGCGGTTTACGCGCGCTTAATCGTAACTGGCGCATAGCGAGGCCGATGCTGCACGCCCCCGTCGCCAAGCCGGAGCCCGAAAAGGAGGCGTCCGCCCCGTCGCTGTTCGCGCAAGCGCGATCGGCGGTGATCTGGCGGTCGGGCGCGCAGATCGTCGGGCAGATCATCACCTGGGCGGCGACCTTCCTGGTCATCCGCATTCTCGATCCGCACGATTACGGCCTGTTCGCGATGACCCAGGTCGTGCTGTCGCTGCTCAACATGCTGAACGGCGCCGGGCTCGCCAGCGGATTGATCCAGAAGCCCGATGCCGATGAGCGGACGATCCGCCAGCTCTACGGCATGCTGATCGTGCTCAATTTCGGCCTGGGCGCGGTGCAGTTCCTGATGGCGCCTTTGGTCGCCGCCTATTTCCACCAGCCGATCGTCGCCGACCTGCTGAGGGTGCAGTCGTTCCTCTACGTGACGACGCCGTTCGTCGCCTTTCCCTATGCCTTGCTCGCCCGCGCGATCGACTTCCGGGTGCAGGCCAAGGTCTATCTCGCCTCTTCGGTCACCGGAGCGATCGCGGCGTTGGCGGGGGCCTATGCCGGGCTCGGCGTGTGGACCTTGATCCTGGCGCCGGCCGTGCTGTTCAGCACCCGCGCGATCGGCATGACGCGGGCGGCGGGGCACAAATACCGTCCGCTGTTCGATTTCCGCGGCGCCGGCGATCTCGCCAAGTTCGGCGGGCTGATGGCGGCAGGGCAATTCTTCTGGGTGCTGCAAAGCCAGGCCGACGTGTTCATCGCGGGGCGTGTGCTCAATCCGGCGACGCTTGGTCTCTATACGACGGGGCTGTTCCTGACGCAGATCCTGGTGTCCAAGTTCGTGCCGGCGATCAACGACGTCGCTTTCTCGATCTATGCGCGGATGCAGGACGATCGCGCCGCGGTCGCCGACGGCTTCGCGCGCTCGTCGCGGATGGTGATGCTGGTGGCGATGCCTTTCTATGTCGGGCTCGCGGTCACCGCCGAGCCGCTGGTGACGACCGTGCTCGGCCCCAAATGGGTCGCGGCGGCGCCGCTCGTCCAACTGCTCGCGCTCGCCATGCCGGCGATGACGCTGCAGGTGCTGTTCAGCCCGGCCTGTGCCGCGATGGGGCGGCCCGGGATCAACGTTCATACCGGGGCGATCGGTGCGGTATTGCTGCCGATCGCGTTCCTGGTCGGGCTGCATTGGGGCGTGACCGGGCTCGCGGCCTCGTGGTTCTTCGTATACCTGATCTATCTCGGGATCACTGCCTGGCGCGTGATGCCCGTGCTCGGCGTGTCGGCGGGCAAGCTGGCCAAAGCGATCGCGCCGACCTTCACCGCCTCGCTGGCGATGGGCGCGGTGGTGCTGGCGGCCGATCACGTGCTGCCGGTGATGGCGGTCCAGGCGCGGCTGGCGATCCTGGTGAGCGCGGGCGCCGCAATCTATGCCGGCTGGCTGTGGCTGTTCTCGAAGAACACGTTGCTCGAGGCGATCTCGATGGCGCGCGGCAAGCCTTATTACCGCGCAGGCGAAGGCCCGGCCCCAGTCACCAGCGCCGCTTGAAATCCGGGGGCCGGCTCGAACGAGGCCAGCGTCCAGCCCCGTTCATCGCTGGTGAAGCGCGCCGGCTCGCCGGGCGCGACCGAGACGGTGAAGGCATGGAGCGGATAGGACAGGCCGAGCCCTAGCGCCTTCACATACGCTTCCTTGCGCGTCCAGCAATTGAAGAAGCCGGCGGTCCATTGCTCGGGCGGCAGCGCGGTCAGCGCCTCATATTCTTCCGGTGCGAACAGGCGCTTTGCCACTCTCGGACAAGCGAGCTCGGGATTGCGCCACTCGATGTCGCAGCCGATCGCCATGCCGCGCGCGGTCGCGATCAGCGCGTGGCCGTTCGAATGCGACAGGTTGAAGTGCAGGTCCGGGTCGTCGAGCAGCACCGGCTTGCCATGACTGTCCTCGGCCAGCCGCAGCGCCTCGGGGGCGATACCGAGGTCGCGGCCGAGCAGCTCGCGCAACTGGCCGCGCCGCGCGACGAAACGATTGCGGTCGCGATCGTAGCGGAAGCGCGCGGCGCGCTCGCGCTCGGCGATATCGAGCCACGACGCGTAACGCGCGAGCATCCCCGCCTCCACGTCGAGATCGACCAACGCGATCGTCGCCGCCACGGGCGTCCGCTCGATCGCGATCCGCTCCATGATGCCTCAGCCGGCCGGGCGGCCGAGGCGGCCGAGCACGTCGTTGAGGCGCGCCGCGAAGGTCGCGACATTGGGCGGCTCGGCCATCGTGCCGTGCGTGCCGGGGATGTCGTGCGATTCGAGCGGGCCGCGCACGACTTCGGACCAGCCCGGGCGGCTGTCGAGCACTGCGAGACGCTCGGCCGGCTGGAACAAGGCGACCGCGCCGTCATAGGCGCCGGGGAAATAGCCATAGGCCGCCTGTTCCATCTGCGCGGCGAACACGCGGTAGCGGCCCTCGCGCTCGGCGATCTCGGCGACGCCGACATCCTCCATCAGGCCGCGCGCGCGGTCGAAGGCATAATCGAGGCGCTTGCCGATCGGCAGGTTGTTCCACACGCCGAGATGATAGCGCGCCTTGCTCATCCGCATCTGGGTCGCGGTGATCCGCTGGAAGGCGACCGGGTTCATCGAATGGCCGAGCGCGAGCAGCGGCACATCCTCGCCCGACGCGCGCAATTGCCGCGCGACCTCGAACGCCATGATGCCGTTGGTGCACCAGCCGCCGATCAGATACGGCCCCTTGGGGCGCGTCTCGCGGATCACCGCGACGATCTCGGACGCCATCTGCTCGAAGGTCATGCCGGGCTTGAGCGTGCGCTCGAGGATCGGACCGAGCGGCAGGCCGAGGAAGGGACGATCGGTGCCCATAGCCTCGGCCAGCGCCATGAAGGTCGGGCCGCCGTCGAGCCAGAGCAACGGCAGCTTGTCGCCCTTGGGCTGGAGCGGCACCCACTCGCCGAGATCGGCACTGGCATTGCCCTCGATCCGCTCGGCGAGCTTGTCGAGCGTCGCTGCCTGGAAGAATTCGGCCATGCCGATGCGGCGGCCCCATTGCTGCTCGATGCGGACGAGCAGGCGCGCGACGAGCAAGGAATGGCCGCCAAGCTCGAAGAAGCTGTCGTCGCGGCTGACCTGGCCGATGCGCAGCAGGTCGCACCAGATCGCGGCGAGCTTTTCCTCGGTCTCGCCCTGCGGCGGCTCGATCTGGCGGGCGCCGGCCCCGCCGGGCTGCGGCAGCGCCTTGCGGTCGACCTTCGCATTGGGCGTCATCGGTAGGGTGTCGAGGTGCTCGAAATGCGAGGGGATCATGTAATCGGGCAAGGTCTTGCCGAGATGCTCGCGAAGCTCACTGCGGCCCGGCATCTCGTCGCCGCGCGTGACGACGTACGCCGCAAGCGCGCGTTCGCCTGAGGCGTCGGGCCAGCTGCGCACGGCGGCGGCGACGATCTCGGGATGCTCGGCCAGCGCGCCCTCGATCTCCTCGACCGCGACGCGATAGCCGCGAATCTTCTCGTCATTGTCGACGCGGCCGAGGCACAGGATCGTGCCGTCGGCCTGGTATTTGGCGAGGTCGCCGGTGCGGTACAGCCGTTCGCCACGGATGGTGACGAAGCGCTCGGCAGTGAGGTCCGGACGGTGGCGATAGCCTTGCGCAAGTCCCGCGCCGCCGATGAACAATTCGCCTACCACGCCGATCGGCGCGGTGTTGCGATACTGGTCAAGGATATGGATGCTGGTGTTGTCGAGCGGGCGGCCGATCGGCACCGGGCCGTCGCCGGGCGTGACGCGCGCGAGCGTCGACCAGATCGTCGTCTCGGTCGGGCCGTAGACGTTCCACAATTCGCCCGAACGCTGGATCAGCGCCTCGGCGAGGTCGCGCGGCAGCGCCTCGCCGCCGCACAAGATGCGGAGAGTCGGCGACCCTTGCCAACCAGCCTCGATCAATGCGCGCCAGGTTGCGGGCGTCGCTTGCATGACGCTGGGCCGGGCGCTGACGAACAGCTCGTTCAGTTGGCGCGGATCGGCAGTGACGCTCTTGGGCGCGAGGATCAGTTCGCCGCCGCTGATCAGCGGCAGGAACAGTTCGAGCCCGGCGATGTCGAACGAGAGCGTGGTGACCGCGAGGAGCGAATCCTCACCAGTGAAGCCGGGATGGGTGCGGAACGCGTTGAGCAGGTTGATCAGCGCGCCATGGCCGATCTCGACCCCCTTGGGATTGCCGGTCGAGCCCGAGGTGTAGAGCACGTAAGCGAGATCGCCCGGCTGGACGGCGACGGCAGCCGGAGCCGGAGCGCCTTCACGGACGTCGTCGATCAGGATGCGCGGCAAGCCGCAATCGGTGAGGACGTGATCGAGGTTGCGCTCGCTGAGCAGTGCCTTCGCGTCGGCATCCTTGGCGATATAGTCGAGCCGCGCCGCGGGGAAATCCGGGTCGAGCGGCAGATAGGCGGCGCCGAGCCGGTGCACCGCCAGCAACGCCGCGACCATGTCGGGCGAGCGGTCGAGGCAGATGCCGACGAGGTCGCCCCGCATGATGCCGGCGGCGTGGAGCGCGGCGGCGATCGCGTCGGCGCGGGCATCGAGCGTGGCGTAGTTGACGGTGTGATCGCCGAAGCGGATCGCGGTGGCGTCGGGCCGCTCCGCAACCTGCGCGCGGATCGCGTCGGGCAGCAAGGTCGGCGCGATCGCGACCGCGGTCGCGTTCCAGTCGACCAACAGCTTGCGGCGCTCGTCGGCCCCCAGCAGCGGCAGATCCTTGAGCGGCACGCTCGCGTCAGCGACCACGCCTTCCAGGATCGTCATGTAATGGCCAATCATCCGCCGTACGGTGGCGGGATCGAACAATTCGGTCGAATAGAGGAAGCGGCCGTGCATTCCCTCATTCTGGCGTTCGTCGAGCTCGAGATAGAGGTCGAATTTGGCGCCGCCGACCACGACGTCCATCTGGGTCAGGTCCCAGCCGGCGGGGAAGGGATCGACCGGCGGCTCGATCGAGAACAGGCAATTGAAGAGCGGATGCGTACCCGGCTGGCGCTTGACGTCGAGCGCGCGGACCACCTCGTCGAACGGCGCTTCGCTCGCGGCGAGCGCGCCGAGCACCGAATCGCGGACCTCGATCAGGAAGTCGCTGAACCGCGTCTCGCCCCTGGGCTTGGCGCGCAGCGAGATCGTGTTGAGGAAATAGCCGACGACATGTTCGAGTTCGGGACGGCGACGCAGGTCGGTGACCCCGCCGACGATGATGTCGTCCTCGCCGGTATAGAGGTGAAGCTGCGCGTGATAGGCCGCGAGCAAGGTCATGTAGAGCGTGACGCCGTGGCGCCGGCCGACCTGCTTGAGGTTTTCGATCAGTGCGTTCGGGATTTCGAACACTTCCATCGACCCGGCATGGGTCGGCCGCGCCGGCTTGGTGCGATCGCCGACCAGTTCGAGCTTGGGCGGCGCGTCGACCAAGGTGCGGCGCCAATAATCGATCTGCTTCTGGATCGGCGCGCTCTTGAGATGCTCCTGCTGCCAGATCGTATAATCGCCATATTGCAGCGCCGGCATCGGCAGCGGCGACGGCGCGCCGCGCGAGAAGGCGTCGTAGAGCTTGGCCAGCTCGGGCACGATCACGCGATAGATCGCGACGCCGTCGAAGATGATGTGGTGGAGCGTGAAATAGAGCCGGTGATTATCATCGGCGAGCTTGACGATCCGTGCCCGGAACAGCGGCGCGTCGCTCAGGTCGATCGCGCGGCGCGCATCTTCCTGGCCGATCGCCAGCGCGGCGGCGTCGCGTTCGGCGTCGGGCAGATGGCTGACGTCGTCGAATGGCAGGATGATGTCGCGATGCTCGCGCACGCGCTGGACCAGCACGCCGCCATCCTCGACAAAGGCGGTGCGCCAAGCCTCGTGGCGGCGCAATATCTCGTTGATGCTGCGCTCCATCGCGCCGCGGTCGAAGCTGCCGAAGCGGTGGATCGTGATCGATTCGTTATAGAGCGGCATGTCCGGCGCCATGATGGCGTGGAGCCACACCTGGCGCTGGTCGGCCGAGAGCGGGATCTCGGCGCCGGGCGCGCGCTTCTCGATCTGCTGCGGCTTGGCGACGGCAACCCCGCCGCCGCGCATCATCTTTTCGAGCAACGCCCGCTTCGACGCGGACAGGTCGACATGCGCATTCACGACGGTCAGGCCTCGACGGGTCGGAAAGCGAGCGGGAGAGCGGACAGTCCGCGCAACCCCGAATTGGTCCGCCATTCGAGCGTGTTCTCGGGCACCGCGACGCGAATGTCCTCCATCCGCGCGAGCAGGGCGAGGTAGGAGATCCGCGCCTCCATTCGCGCCAGCGCCGCGCCGAAACAGAAATGCGCCGCCCAGCCAAAGGCGAGATGACGGTTGTCGGTGCGGGTCAGGTCGAGCTCGTCGGGATTGGGAAAGCGCTCCGGATCGCGGTTGCCGGCGGCCATCACCGCCATCACCGCTTCGCCCTTCTTCATCAGCTTGCCGCCGATCTCGGTGTCCTGCTTGACGATGCGCGCGGTGTGCTGGCTCGGCGTCTCGTAGCGCAGCAATTCCTCGACCGCGCTTTCGATGATCTCGGGATGCGCGCGCAATTGCGCCATCTTGTCGGGCTGACGGGTGAGGGTCAGAATGCCATTGCCGATCAGATTGGTGGTGGTCTCCTGGCCGCCGACCATCGTCACGATGGTGTTGGCGATGACCTCGTCCTCGGACAGGCGCTGGCCGTCGACCTCGGCATCCATCAACGAGCGGATGAGGCCATCATGCGGGTTGCGTTCCTGCTCGCGCACCGCGTCGCGGAAATAGCCGGTCATGTCGGCGATGCATTTGAGCACGTCGCGGACGCGGTCGGGGTTGTGCTGGAAATTGCCGAGCATCTCGGCGAAGGTGGCCGACCAGGATTTGAGCTGGCGATGGTCCTCCAGCGGCACGCCGAGCAGGCCGGCGGTGACGATCGCCGGGAAGGGCTCGGCGAAATCGGCGATCAACTCGCACTCGCCGCCTAGCACGGCATGGTCGATCAGATAGTGCGCGATCTCGCGGACCTTGTCTTCCATCGCGTCGACCCGGCGCGGCGTGAACGCGCTCATGCACAATTTGCGCAGGCGCGTGTGGTCCGGCGCGTCGAGGAACAGCATCTGCCGCGCCATCAGATCGGCGACCGGACCGAGCGAGGGCAGGCCGAGCGCCTCCATCTTCTTGGGATCAGGCGTGCGGTCGGCACTGAATTCCTTCAGCACGAAATGCACGTCCTCGTACCTTGTGACGACCCAGGTGTGCATGAACGGATCCCACATCACCGGCGCTTCCTCGCGGAGGCGACGGTAGAAGGGGAAGGGATCGGCATGCACCGCCGGGTCGAGCAGCTGGAACAGGCTGAGGCTCGGGTCGAACGGCTGGGCCGCGGCGATGGGCGAATGCTCGGTCATGTCTCTCGGCTCTCCGTTGGCCGGTTATTGCTGGGCGCGGGCGGCGGCTTCGTCGTCGTCCATCGCCGCGATCATCGCGAAGACGATCTCCTCGATCCGCGCGGCGAGTTGGCGGATGGTCGGCGCCTGGAACAGGTCGCGCAGCGTCAGGTCGATGCCGAACGCCTCGCCCGCGCGCAGCACCACCTGGGTGCCGAGCAGCGAATGGCCGCCGAGCAGGAAGAAATTGTCGTCGACCCCGACACTGCCGCGGCCGAGCACCCCTTCGAGGATCTCGGCGAGCTTCGCTTCGGCGGGCGTTTCGGGCGCGGTGAAACCGGCCGAGGCGAGCGCGTTGGCGTCGCTCGGTTCGGGCAGAGCGCGCCTGTCGAGCTTGCCGTTGGGGGTGAGTGGCAGAGCGTCGATCCGGACGAACGCGCCGGGGATCATATATTCGGGCAAGGTCTTGCCGAGGAATTCGCGCAGCTCTTCGGCGGATAGCGGGTCCTTCTCTACGACATAGGCGACCAGCATGTCGCCGCCATCGGGCGAGGGCGCCGCGATCACCGCGCCCGAGCGGACGCCGGGATGCGTGCGCAGGACGCTGGCGGTTTCCTCGGGCTCGACGCGATGGCCGCGCACCTTGGCCTGGTCGTCGACGCGGCCGTGGAACGTGATCTGGCCGTCGGGGCGCCAAGCGGCGCGGTCGCCGGTGCGGTAGAAACGCTCGCCGTCGATCGTGACGAACGCGGCGGCGGTGAGATCCGGCTGATGGCGATAGCCGCGCGCGACTTGCGGGCCGCCGATATAGACTTCGCCTTGTTCGCCACCGGCGACTGGCTGACGCTCGCCGTCGAGGATGCGGATCGCCGTGCCCTTGATCGGATAGCCGATCGCGGGAAGACCGGTTTCCTCATTGCCCGTCGGCACGATCGCCGACGTGGCGACGACGGTGCATTCGGTCGGGCCGTAATTGTTGACCAAAGCGAAGGGCAGGCCCGGGCGCGGGCGCCCGAGCAGGCGGTCGGCACCGGTCAGGATATAACGCAGCCGCGTGCCGGTTGCCCAATCGTCGCGGACCAGGTCTTGTGCAAGCGCGGTCGGGACGAAGGCGATGGTAACGCCCTGCACGATCAGCCAGGCGCGCAGCCGTTCGTCCGAGGTGCGGACATCGTCGGTTGCCAGCACGACCGAAGCGCCGGCGCAGAGATACGGCCAGACCTCCCAGACCGAAGCGTCGAAGCCCAGGCCGGCGAGATGGCTGCCGCGATCCTCAGGCGTCACGCCGAATGCCTCATTGTGCCAGCCGATCAGCCAGGAGAGGTTGGCGTGGGTGACTTCGACGCCCTTGGGCTTGCCGGTCGTGCCCGAAGTATAGATGACATAAGCCAGCGCATCGGGATCGTTGGGCGTCGTGGCGAGTGGTTCGGCGTCGGCGAGCTCGGGGGCCTGCCAATCGAGCGTGACGACTGGCGTCGGGCTGTTGGGCACGCGAGTGGCAGTGTCTTCGCGGCCGACGACGAGCGCGCAGGCGGCTTCCTCGACAATCGTCTGGAGTCGGCCATCGGGCCAACTCGGGTCGAGCGGCAGAAAAGCGGCGCCCGCTTTCCACGCGCCGAGCGCGACGACCAATTGGTCGAACGAGCGTTCGAGGCACACGCCGACGAGCGATTCGCGACCGACGCCGCGCGCCGTCAGCCAGGCGGCGACGCGGCTCGCCTGGGCATCGAGCTCAGCATAGCTAAGTGTGCCGCACGGCGCGACGAGCGCGGTGGCATCGGGGTGGCGCCTGGCGATCTCCGCGACGATATGCGGCGCCGCGAAGGGCGGTGCGACGTGATCGGTCGAGCGGATTGCCGGGGATTCGCCGTCCCGCGGCGACTGGAGCGATGCGTTGTGCTGACTAGCCATGGGCTCGCGCTTAGCCGATCAGTCGTTTTGAAAGATTTAAAGCGGCGGCAACCTTCCCGTGACCGCTGAGCGCCGATGTCAGGCGGCGCGGGGCAGGATGATCGCGACGACCAGGCCCGGACGATTGTCGTCGATCGCCACGCTGCCGCCATGCGCGGCCGCCACCGCGCCGACCAGGCTGAGGCCGAGCCCGTTGCCTGGCGTCGTGCGGCTTGCTTCGGTGCGGTAGAAGCGCCGCAGGATCGCCCCTCGATCGGCGCGCGCGACACCGGGGCCGCTATCGGCGACGGTCAACCTGACCCAATTGCCGCTGACCTCGAGCGACAGCGTCACGCGCGTGCCCGTCGGGGTGTGGACGCGGGCATTGTCGAGCAAGTTGGCGATCGCCTGAGCGAGCAGCTCGCGATTGCCACGGACGATGATCGCCGGATCGATCTTCCAGGTCAGCGCGTGGCCGCTGTCGGTCAGCGCCGGACGGAAGCTGTCGGCAACATCTTCCGCCAGGCTCGACAGGTCGACCGTGGCGAAGCTCTGCTCGAGCCCACCCCCCTCGACCTCGGCGATGCGCAGGATCGCGGCGAACAGGCCGATCAGTTCGTCGCCCAGCTCGATCGCGCGTTGCTCCGCGCCTTCGACCCGGCCGACCTGATCGAGCTGGCCGCGCAGTTTGAGCAAAGGTGTGCGCAAATCGTGCGCGACGTCGCTCGATACCTGGCGCAGATTCTCCATCAGCCCGGCGATACGATCGAGCATCGCGTTGAGCGCGAGCGCGACGGCGTCGAACTCGTCGCGATTGGGCCCGACCGGCATGCGGTGGCCCAGGCTGCCGCCGACGATCGCATCGGCGGTCGTCGCGATCGCGCCCAGCCGATGGCGGAGATAGCGGGCGAGCAGCAGCGCGCCTACCGCGCCCACCACCAGCACGACGACGAACGCGATGCCGAACAGCGACAGGATGGTGGCGTCGATCGCCTCGATCGGTTCCGAATCCGCCGCGACCACGAGCCGATCGCCATTGGCGAGGTCGACCGCCTTGGCGCGCGCCAAATCGGGTCCCTCGACCGGATCGCGAAAAATGATCTCGCTGAGGCCGGTCGGCGGGCGCGGCGTATCGAGCGCGCCGGCAACCCGCTTTCCGTTGCGGTCGAACAGGGCATAACCGTATGCGGCGGTGGCACGGGCAGTCTCGCGCTCGGCGATTTCGCGGGCGAGTTCGACGCGGTCGCCCTCGCCGGCCAGGTCGGCGACTTCTTCCGATAATGCCTGATCGCGCTGGCGCCGGAATTCGGCATCGGCCGCGAAATAGACCGCGACACCGAGCAGCAGGATCGCCGCGGCGAGCGCCGCCGCATAGGTGAAGGCGATGCGATAGGCCGCACTGGCCTTGAGGCTAGGCATCGGCACGCATGCGATAGCCGGCGCCGCGCACCGTTTCGATCGGGTCGCTGGCGAACCCCTCGCGCAATTTGGAACGCAGCCGGCTCAGATGGCTTTCGACGATGTTGGTCTGCGGATCGAAATGGAATCCCCAGATCTCCTCCAGGAACATCGTCCGGGTGACGATCCGTCCGGCATGACGCATCAGGAATTCGAGCAGCGAGAATTCGCGAGGCTGGAGGTGGACCGGGCGTCCGGCCCTCGTCACCTCGCGCCGCAGGATATCGAGCGCGATGTCGCCGACCTCCAGCCGGGTGACGATGTCGGTGATCGGCGGGCGTCGCATCAAGGCGTTCAGCCGGGCGACGAACTCGGCCATCGCAAACGGCTTGACCAGATAATCGTCGGCGCCGGCGTCGAGTCCGTCTACTCGGTCGGTGATGCCGCCCTTCGCGGTCAGTACCATCACAGGCGTCCGCACCCCGGCCGCGCGTAGCCGCCGCAGGACATCCAACCCCTCGACCGCCGGTAGCATGCGATCGAGCACGATCACGTCAAAAGTCCCCGCCGCGCCGGCCTGGAGCGCATCCGCGCCGGTTGCCGCCCATGTGACGACATGGCCGAGCTCGCCCAGCGCCTGTTCGATCAAGGCGGCGGCTTCGGCATCGTCTTCGGCAAGGAGGATGCGCATCTTCTGCTTCAGTCCTTGTCGCTCGAAGGCTTGCTGTTCGTCTGCGCCGATCATGCCTTCATATACGAAAGGCGGCATCGAAACACCGTCGTCCGCTGGTCGACAATGCGACCGCTTTTCAACGCGGCCTGGCGATACCGGTGGCCACGAGTTCGCGGCGCGCGGCGTCGAACGCCGCACGGAAGTCCGGCTTCGTCATCAGCCGGTCGGCGATCAGCAGGCCGAGCGCTTCGCCCGCCGTCACGTCGCTGCGGAAATGCTGTTCGCAGACGATCCTGGTTTCGCCGTACCGCGCGGCGCGGCGCAAGATCGCCTGCGCTTTGTCCGGCACCAATCGGGCCAGGACACCGGCCATCGAGAACGCCATCGAGGTATGGCCGCTGGGATAGCTCGACAATGGCTCGCCGCTTTTGGCACAGCTTTGTAACGTGGGATCGACGATCCACGGGCGCGGGCGCTTGAACTCGTCCTTGCCGCGATCGGCCGCGTCTTTCTCGGCCGCGCGGACCATCTCGAACAATTGCTTCGTCGCGGGCAGCTTGGCGAGGTCGAAGGACGGCCCCAGCACTTCCGCGAAGATGGTCGGATTCTTGGTGTCGCCGTCCAGCTTCGCCGCCGCGATCTCGGCCGCAGTGCGGCGCTGTTCCATCGCATGGAGTTCGGCGAGCTCGGCCGCCGCCTGCGCGCTCCCCGCCGCCGGGGGCGGAGGGAGCACGGCCTGCGGATCGAGATCGGCGGCGGTCAAAAGCGAAACGCCGCGGTCCCGCGCGGGCGCCCCCGTCGCGATCGAGCCAAGGGTCAACGCGATTGCGATCAGGGGCAGGGAGCGCATCAGAATTTGACGGTGATATCGCCGGTGAAGGCGCGGCCGGTCTGGTAATAATATTGGTCGAAGTTCGCCGATGTCGCCTTGCCGATATCGGCGAACGGAGTCTTGCTGCTCGGACCGATATTGGTCACCGGACGCTCGTCGAACAAATTGTTGACCTCGACGCCGACCGTCACCGGTCCGATCGTGTAGCGCGCCGACAGGATCGCGCTGTTATACCCGTTGCTGCGATAGAGATTGTAGGTGGCGAGCCCGACCGGAGTGGTCGCGCTGGTCGGGTCGGCGAACCATTGACGCCCGACATATTTATCGATCAGCGAGAAGCGGATCGGGCCGTGCTTGTAGAGAATGCCGCCCGCCGCGGTCCATTCCGGTGCGTTGGCGACCTGGAGCTTGGGCGCGCCGGGATTGTCGGTCTTGGCATAATTGCGCGAGCCGTTGGCGAATATCGCGAAGCCCTTGGGCAGCGCATAAGTGATCTGGCCTTCGACGCCCTTATACTGAACCGCACCCTGGTTGATGAACACAGTGCCTTCGCTGGCCGGTGCAGTCGGATCGGTTGCGAACTTGTTGGTGAAATCGATCTTGTAGACGTCGGCGTCGATGCTGAGATTGCCGCCGTGATAGACCGCGCCGGCCTGATAGTTGGTCGACTTCTCTGGTGCGACGGTCGAGAAACGGGGATTGGCGACGTAAAGCACGCTGAGCGACGGCGCCAGGAAGCCGCGAGCATATTGGCCATAGACCGACAGCGTGTTGTTGATGGCGTAGTTGATCGTCACGAACGGCAGGTTGGCGGTATAAGTCTTGCTCAGCCGTTGCGGGATACGCGTCGTCTGGTTGAACAGCGCGTCGATCTGGCGGTTATAGTCGACATGTTTGAACCCGGGCGTGATCTTGAGGCCCGGGAGCGGCCGCAGTTCGAGCTCGGCGAACTCCTCGGTATGGTTGCCGTGCGACTTCTGGTCGAACTTGATGTTAGACGGCGTGGTCGCGCCGGTGACCGGGTCCTTGGCCGTCTTTTCCGCGAAATTGGATGCGCCGGTCAGCAGATTGACATCGCGCTGCTGGCGATAGGTATTCGACCATTCGATCCAGGCGCCAGCGGTGATCGTCGCGAACGAGGCGACCTCCACCTTCACCTTGGCGATGTCGCCGAAGACGCGATACTTGTTGGTCTTGGTATAGCCCGGCACGCCAGCGGTCTGGGTGCCGCCCTGGGTTAGTGTGACCATATTGGCCTTGGCGATTGCCGCCGCCGTGGCTGTCGCATAAAGCGTGACGTCGCTGCCGCTCAGCGTCTCATTGTCATAGCTATAGGTATAGGCGCGGTTCTCGAACACCGAATTGGGGGCGATATCGGCCTCGAACTTGGCGACCTCGAAATCGGTCTTCTTATGGGTGTGATTATACCCGAAATAGCTCTGTGAGTTGGGGTCATTGTTCAGACTGAAATTCTTGCCGAACTGCGCGATCTGCGACAGCGTCGCGCCATCCTTGTCGGGCTGGTTGAAGCTGTTCTCGTTATAGGTGCCGAGCAAGGTCAGCCGGGCGTTGGGGCCGATCGGGATCATCACCTTGCCGAAGATATTGAAGGATTTGAATGGGCTGTAGGTGCGCGCGCCATCCGAATGGATGCGCTGCGCGGTGATCACCGCCTCGGTTCCGCCCAGTGCGTCGATCGCGCCGGTCTGCGCGACACCGCGCAGCAGGTAGGTGTTGTAGCTGCCGTACGAGCCCTTTGCCTCGATGCTGGCATCGTCGCGCGTCGCGCGGCTGAACAGGTTGATGTTGCCGCCGAACGTCGCCTGGCCAAGCTGGCTGGCATTGCCCGGACCACGATCGACGATCAGCGTCTCGATCGTGTTCGACGGGAAGAACGTGTTCGAATGGTGCGAAGGGTCGTTTGTGTCGCCGAACGGCACGCCGTCATAAGTGACGTTATATTCGCCGTCCTGGAAGCCGCGGATCTGCGCCTTCGATTCGGACAAGCCGTTGCCGTTGTAATTGCCATAGCCGGACACGCTGGGGGAAATCAGCGCGATCTGGTTGAAGTCCGACGTCGCGGGTAGCGAATCCTCGATGAAAGAACGCGAGATCACCGATTGCGGCTGCGTCGCCTGAAGCGAGGCGGTGACCGGCGCGATTTCGTTCGCTTTGGTCGCGGTAATAACGATGTCCGATCCCTCGGCGAGATCGGTCTTCGGACCGCCCGCGGTGCGCTGGCCATCGTCGGTTGCGGTCGGGGGAGTAGCGGGCGCCGGGTCGGTCGCCGGCGCCGCGCGGTCGGCGGCATGCGCGACCGAGACGATCGACGACAGGACGAGGGCAACGGCAGTCGTTCGCAACAGGCGGACGCCCGACAGGGTCGAATTGGTCATGATCTGGAATTCCCCACGGCCTGAGTGGCTCGCTGGGGCGCTATGAAGACCTCATGACACTTTAGTTGCGAGGGCGTTTCAAAATGAAGATTGGGAAAATGTAATGTTCGCCGGCGGCGCGAAATCCGATCGCACCTTGTGAGTTCAGCGCCTGCCCCGCACGCCCAGCATCGCGAGGCCACCGCACAGGACGAGCGCCGCCAGCATCGCCATCACCAGGGCGAAATCGCGCGGCGATGCCAGCCACCAGGTCAGCAACGGACCGAGCAACGACGGCAAGGTGTTGGTCAGGTTGAACAGCCCGAGATCGCGCCCGCGATGCCGGGGATCGGGCAACAATTGCATCGAAAACGCGGTCTGGAGCGGCACGAACACGCTATAACCGATCGTGTAGCAGGCAAAGCCGATCGCGCCCGCCGTCCAGCTATGCGCCGCCGCCATGCCGGCCAGGCCGGCCGCGGTCACCAAAGCGGCGGCGATCAGGAACGGCTTGCGGCGATCGAGCCGGTCGGACAGGCGCCCGAACAGCAAGGCGATCGGCAAGGGCGCGATGAACGAGAGGGTGAGCAGGTTTCCGACGCGCGCCGCCAGTTCGTCCCTCGGGCTGTCGGGGACGATGCTTTCGAAATAATAGAATAGATAGAGTTGCAGAACGGCACCCGCGATCTGGAAAACCAGCCGCGCGCACCACGCCGCGGCCAAATCGTGGCGGCGCATCGCGATGGCGGCGCGCGGCTGATCGACGATCGGCAGCGGCCGCGCCCGGCTCAGGATCAGCGGCATCAGACAGATACTGGCGATCGTGATGACCACGGTCAGCCGGCCCGTTTCACCCAGCGTCGCGATGCCGACGACGATCGCGAGTACGCCGGAGGCGATCGGGTAGCCGAGCGACAACAGACCGCCGGTGGTGCTTTTCTGCGAATCGGGAATCTCGTCGGCCATGATCGCGACCAGCGGCGCCAGGACCGCGTTGAGCGCGACCTGAAAAAGCACGATCGCCGCGATGATCGCCGCCGGGCTCTGCGCGAGGGCGATCGCCGCATAGGCCGCGATCGTCGCGATCAGACCGCCCGTCATCCAGCGCCGCCGGCCGCCGCCCCGCGCGATCGAGCGGTCGCTTAGCCAGCCGAACAGGATGTTGGACAGGCTCGCCGCGATCGCCCCGGCGATCACGGTCGCGGTCAGCAGATCGACTCGAGCCTCGCCGGCCAGCGCCTCGACCTTGATCGCCAGCAACAAGGTCAGCAGCGGCAGATAGCCGATCATGCCGCCGGCATTGGCCAGCGCATAGACCAGCAGGAACGCGGTCGAGCGTTGCCCGGTCGCCGCGCCGCCGCTTGAATCTCGTCCTTGATCGACTGGCGGGGCGGGGATGCGGGACATGAATCGGGTTACCATCATGTGCGCGCGGGTAAAGCCCGGCAACGGGGATCGGCGCTGGAGTTTGTTTCAGCAAAGCTGAAACGGTAGCGGTGCCGGCCCACTCCCCCACCCGGCCTCCCATAGAATACCTTGATTGGGAGGCCGGGTGGGGGAGTGGGCTGGCACCGATTCAGCGAAGCTGAAAACGAGAAGCTGAAAACGACTAGTGGGGCAGGCCGGCTCGCCATGTTATGGCGGGATCCGGAGAGAGACGGATTCGGGACTTCCTGCTCCCTCGATATGAAGCTACCGAAGACGCCGATGGCACGGCGAAAGCAGAGCGTTACGATCAAGCACGTCGCCGCGGATGCCGGGGTGTCGCTGCAGACGGTCAGCCGAGTCATCAACAAGGAGCCCAATGTCCGGCGCGAGATGATCGAGCGTGTCCAGCGGTCGATCGACAAGCTGGGCTATGTCCCGTCGCTCGCCGCGCAGCGGCTGGGCGGGTCGCGATCCTATCTGATCCTGGCGCTCAACGACCGCGAGCGCACGATCGAAGGGTGGCGCGCGCGCGAGGGCAGCGATTGGGTCGACCAGATGCTGCTGGGTGGCATGCTGACCTGCGCGCAGCATGGCTATCGCCTGATCGTCGAACTGATCGATACGCATAGCGATCATATCGAGCGCGAATTGCTTGCCGCGATCGCGGCGCTGCAGCCCGATGGCGTCATCCTGACTCCGCCGCATTCGGAGAATCCGCTGATCATCGACCTGCTGGTCGCGCACGGGATCAGCTTCGCGCGGATCGGTTCGTTGCGCCAGGGGCCGGGCTTCGCGCTGACCCTGGACGATGAGCGCGCGGCGCGGCTCGCGACCGACCATCTGATCGGGCTCGGGCACCAACGGATCGGCTTTATCGCCGGCCCGCCGGATTATGAAGTGAGCGGCTGGCGCGTCGACGGCTGGCGTTCGGCGATGGCGGCGGCGAGCCTACCGACCGACGACCTGCTCGCGACCGGCGACTTCTCTTATAGATCGGGCAAGGCCGCCGCGGCGCAATTGCTCGACCGCTCGCCTGCCCCGACCGCGATCGTCGCCAGCAACGATCAGATGGCGCTGGCGACGTTGGAGGTCGGCCGCGAGCGCGGGCTGGCGGTGCCGCGCGATCTGTCGTTGATCAGCTTCGACAACACGCCGATCGTCCGCTTCACCCATCCCCCGCTGACCGCTGTGGTTCAGCGGATCGCCGAGGTGACGTCGCGCGCGGTCGAATTGATCATCGCCGACCGCACCGGCAAGGAAGTTTCCGCGGAACCTGTCGTGGTGCCGGCGGAGCTAGCCATTCGTGGGTCGACCGCCGCGCCTCGCTAGGCGGGGCTGCTTCTCTCCCCCCAGTTAAGCCCTCTCCCGCGTGCGGGTGCATCGGGTCGGTCATGCCCCCGGCATGACCTGAACAGCGCGGGGCGCTGTTCACCCGATGCAGGTTGGGTGAGGGTCTTCTTTCTTCTTCCAAGCGCGTGCCCAGACAGAAGAAGAAAAAAGACCCTCACCTTCCCACCGCCTTCGGCGGCGGGCCCCTCCCGCATCAGGTAAACAGCGCCCCGCGCTGTTTAGGTCATGCCGGGGGCATGACCGACCTGATGCGCCCGCAAGCGGGAGAGGGGTAGACTCCAGCCCCTCCCATGAATGGGAGGGGAACGGGCGCCGCGGCGCGACGCTTTTTCGTGCGGAAAGACTGGTTTGCTCCAACGACATCGTTACGGTGCCGCGGATTCGGATGGGCAACCAGCAGCAAAGGGGCGCGCGATGGCGAAGGACCAAGTTCGGGGTCGGTCGGGGGCGCGTCGCGTCCGGATGAGCGGCAGGTCGGCGCTGGCCGCGATAGCGGCCGCACTGGTGGCGGCACAACCGCTCGGCGCGCAGACCGTCAATACCGCCGCCACCGAAAAGGCGTTCGACGCGCAGATCAGCAGCGCCGACCAGCTTGCCTGGCTCAAGGACATGGCGTCGGCGCCCAACCATGTCGGCAGCCCGCACGACAAGGCCAATGCCGAGATGGAGCTGGCGCTGTTCAAGCAATGGGGCTGGGACGCGCGGATCGAGACCTTCAAGGTCCTCTATCCGACGCCGATCTCGACCACGCTCGAACTGGTCGCGCCGGACCGCGTCGCCCTGGGCGGCCAGGAGCCCCAGCTCGGTCCCGACAAGCTCGACGGCGCGCTGCCGCCTTATGTCGCTTATCAGGGTGACGGCGACGTCACCGCGCCGGTCGTCTATGTCAATTACGGCATGCCCGACGATTATGACGCGCTGGCGCGCCGCGGGATCAGCGTGAAGGGCAAGATCGTCATCGCGCGCTATGGCGGCGGCTGGCGCGGATTGAAGCCCAAGCTGGCGCAGGAACATGGCGCCGCCGGCTGCCTGATCTATTCCGACCCGGCCGATGACGGCTACGCCAAGGGCGATGCCTATCCCAAGGGCGGCGCGCGGCCCGAAGGTGGCGTGCAGCGCGGCTCGGTGATGGACATGCCGATCTATCCGGGCGACCCGCTGACCCCAGGCGTCGGCGCCACCGACAATGCCAAGCGCCTGACCCGCGCCGAGGCCAAGACGATCCTCAAGATCCCGGCATTGCCGATCTCCTATGGCGATGCCAGCAAGATCCTGGCGAGCCTCGACGGTCCGGTGGTCACCGGCAAGGATCGTGGCGGGCTGCCGATCACCTATCATTGGGGCGGGTCGGATGCCGTCAAGCTGCACCTGGCGGTCAAGTCCGATTGGTCGTTGAAGACGCTCTATGACGTGATCGCCGTGATGAAGGGCAGCACGCGCCCCGACGAATGGATCGTGCGCGGCAATCATCGCGACGGCTGGGTGTTCGGCGCGAACGATCCGTTGTCGGGGCAGGTCGCCCTGATGTCCGAGGCCAAGGCGCTCGGTGCCTTGGCCAAGACCGGATGGCGGCCCGAGCGCACGCTCGTCTATGCCAGCTGGGACGGCGAGGAACCCGGCCTGCTCGGCTCGACCGAATGGGCCGAGACGCATGCCGAGGAATTGCAGGCCAAGGCCGTTCTCTACGTCAACACCGACGGCAATTCGCGCGGCTTCCTCGACGCCGAGGGCAGCCATACGCTGCAGCATTTCGTGAACGCGGTGGCGCGCGACGTGCCCGATCCGCAGACCGGGGTCAGCGTCTACGACCGCCAGCGCGCCAATATCCGCGCCGGTGCCTATGCCGGCGGCGCGCATGACGAGGCGCCGGGCGCGCTCGAGGCGGCCAGGAATGGCGGCGACCTGCCGATCGGCGCATTAGGGTCGGGATCCGATTACAGTGCGTTCATCGCCCATCTCGGGGTGCCGTCGCTTAATCTCGGCTTCGGCGGCGAGGGATCGAGCGGCGGATCGTATCACTCGGTGTACGACACTTATTATCATGTCACCAATTTCGACGATCCCGGCCTGGCCTATGGCGCGGCGCTGTCGAAAGTGGTCGGACGCGTGGTGTTGCGCGCGGCCGCCGCGCCGCGCGTGCCGGTGCGCTATGGCGACTTGGCATCGACCGTCGCGCGTTATGTCGGTGAGGTGAAGAAGCTCGCGGCCGATCAGCGCGAGCAAGATCGCGCGCTTGAGGACCTTCGCCGCGACGACGTGTTCAAGCTGACCTCCAATCCGGTCGACCCGACCGCGGCGCCCGAGGACAAGAGCGTGGCCCCGCTGATCGACATGCTCGCGCTGGAGGATGCCTCGGATCATCTGACCCGCGCCGCGCGCGCCGCCGATGCCGCGCTCGACCGGGCGACGCCCGATAAACTGGCGAAAGCGATGGCGGTGCTGAAGGGAGTCGACCAATTGCTGCTCGACAAGGATGGCTTGCCCGGGCGGCCCTGGTACCGCAATCTGATCTATGCGCCGGGGACGCTGACCGGCTATGGCGCCAAGACCCTGCCGGGGATTCGCGAAGGCATCGAGCAGCGCCGGTTCGGTGACGCCAAGGATTATGTCGCCAGGACCGCCGCGGCGCTCAACCTTTATGCCGACCGGCTCGACGAGGCGGTGAAGTTGCTCAAGAGCTGACCGGCCGCACAGGGCCGATCGACATAATTCGTCATGTCGGCCCTGTGCCGGCATCCACGGTGCCTCAAGCGCCGGACAAGAGGCTCATGGCCTTGGCTTAGCTGCCCGGTGGATGCCGGCACGAGGCCGGCATGACGGGAAGTGAGCGAAAGAGGCGGAGCAGCGATCGCTCGGCCGGAGAGCATGCGCCGATGACGGGACACGATCAGTTGTTGCGGGATCTGGCCGGGGTGGTCGGCGCACGCCACGTCGTGACGGCAAAGCGCCGCATGCGGCGGTTCGTGACCGGCTATCGCACCGGGCAGGGCGATGCGCTCGCGGTGGTCCGCCCCGGCACGCTGGTCGAGCAATGGCGTGTGCTCGAGGCATGCGCGGCGAGCGGCGTCGCGGTGATCCTGCAGGCCGCCAATACTGGGCTGACCGGCGGATCGACGCCATGGGGCAGCTACAGCCGCCCGGTCGTGGTGATCAGCACGCTGCGGCTGCGCGGGCTGCATCTGATCGGTGAGGGCCGCCAAGCGGTCTGTCTTCCCGGCACGACATTGTACGACCTCGAACGCGCGCTGAAGCCGCTCGAGCGCGAGCCGCATTCGGTGATCGGCTCGTCCTGCATCGGTGCCTCGGTCGCGGGCGGAATCTGCAACAATTCGGGCGGGGCACTGGTCCGGCGGGGGCCGGCCTATACCGAATTGGCGCTGTACGCGCGGATCGACGAGAGCGGCCAGCTAAGGCTGGTGAACGAGCTCGGCATCGCGCTCCCCGGCGATCCCGAGGCGGCGCTGGCGGCAGTCGAGCGCGGCGACTTCGCGGCCGACGCGATCGACTGGCCTGGCGATCGCGCCGCGTCCGCGGTCGGCTACGAGCAACAGGTGCGCGCGATCCATGCCGATACGCCCGCGCGCTGCAACGCCGACCCGTCGCGGCTGCACGGCGCGTCGGGAAGCGCGGGAAAGGTTGCCTTGTTCGCCGCCCGGCTCGATACCTTCCCGCGCGATGCCGGTGCGTTGACCTATTATATCGGCACCAACGATCCCGCTCAGCTGACCGCGGTGCGGCGCGCGATCCTGGCCAGCCCGCTCAAGCTGCCGATCGCCGCGGAATATATCCATCGCGAGGCGTTCGACCTCGCCTCGCGTTACGGCAAGGACATGTTCGTCGCGATCGAGCGGCTCGGCACCGATCGCCTGCCCAAGATGTTCGCGGTCAAGGCGCTGCTGGAGAGTTGGGCGAGCCGATTGCCCGGTCTGTCCGGCGACATCGTCGATCGCGTCCTGCAGGCTGCCGGACATCTGTTGCCCAATCATCTGCCGCGCCGCATCACCGACTATCGCGACCGCTACGAACACCATCTCCTGCTCAAGGTCGGCGCGGCCGAGGGCGAAGCGTTCGGCCGATTGCTGACCGACATCCTCGATCCCGGGCGCAGCGGCTTCTTTGCCTGCTCGCCGGTCGAGGCGGACAAGGCGTTTCTGCAGCGGTTCGTCGTCGCCGGCGCGGCGATCCGCTATCTGGCGGTGCATCGCTCGACGACCGAGGACATGATCGCGCTCGATATCGCGCTGCCGCGCAACCAGGAGGAGTGGTTCGAGCAATTGCCGCCCGACATCGTCGGCGCGATCACGCATCGCGTCTATTACGGCCATTTCCTGTGCCATGTGCTGCACCAGGACTATCTGGTGGCGAAAGGCGCGGACGCCGGCGCGATCAAGGCGCGCCTGCTCGCGGCATTGGACGCCCGCGGCGTGCGCTATCCCGCCGAACACAATGTCGGCCATGTCTATCGCGCCGCCCCGGCGCTGGAGGCGCATTATCGCGCGCTCGATCCGCTCAATGTCTTCAATCCCGGCATCGGGCAGACCTCGCGCGAGCCAGGATGGCAGTGACATCGCCGCGATCAGGCGCCAAGGAAGCCGCATGACCAAACCCGCTCCGCTCGCCGGCCTCAAGGTGCTCGAACTCGCGCGGATACTCGCGGGGCCCTGGGCGGGTCAGGTGCTGGCCGATCTCGGTGCCGAGGTGATCAAGGTGGAAAGTCCGGCCGGCGACGATACGCGGACCTGGGGTCCGCCGTTCATCGCCAATCCCGACGGCACGCGTGACGCGGCTTATTATCATTCGTGCAACCGCGGAAAATCGTCGGTGGTGGTCGACTTCACCACGCCCGAAGGGCAGGCCGAGGTCAAGCGGCTGGCGGCGGACAGCGATGTCCTGATCGAGAATTTCAAGGTCGGCGGGCTCGTCAAATACGGCCTCGATTATGCCAGCCTCTCGGCGATCAACCCGCGGCTGATCTATTGTTCGATCACAGGCTTCGGCCAGGATGGGCCTTATGCGCCGCGTCCGGGCTACGACTTCATCATCCAGGGGATGAGCGGGATGATGGATCTGACCGGCGATCCCGACGGCGCGCCGCAAAAGATCGGCGTGGCGATGGCCGATATCGCCACTGGCCTTTATTCGGTGATCGGCATCCAGGCGGCGCTGATCCAGCGCGAGAAGACCGGGCGCGGCCAGCATATCGACATGGCGCTGCTCGACACGATGACCGGCGTGCTGGCCAATCAGGCGGCGAATTACTTCGCCAGCGGCGTCACCCCGCCGCGCGTCGGCAACGCGCACCTCAACGTCTCGCCTTACGCGGTCTTCCCGACCAGCGACGGCTGGTTCATCCTCGCGGTCGGCAATGACGGCCAGTTCCAGCGCTTTTGCGGCGTGGTCGGGATCGCGCCCGAGGAACGCTGGGCAACCAATGCCGGCCGGATCGAATACCGCGCGCCGTTGTTCGCGGCGATCGAGGCGGCGACGCGGCGGTTCGCGCGCAACGACTTGCTGGCGAAGCTCGAAGCGGTCGGCGTGCCCGTCGGCCCGATCAACACGGTCGAACAGGCATTGACCGACCCTCAGGTGCAGGCGCGCGGGATGGTGGTGCCGGGCGAGCGGCTCGACGGCCTTCGGACCCCGATCCGCTTCTCCGACGCCGACCTCGCGCTCGGCCGACCCGCGCCGCGGCTTGGCGAGGCGCGGCAAGACTGATCCTTCTCGCCCGCTCGGCAAGTGACATCGCCGCCCTGTGCGACTAGGCGGATCGCGATGGCGTCGCTCCCCGCCTTTCGGCCCGCAGGTCTGTTGATCGGATTGCGGCGCCGCTTCCGCACCAGCGAAGCGGCGCTGATCCTGCTCGCGCTCGGCATCGGGCTGACGGCGGGCCTGCTCACCCTGATCCAGAGCGGCATCGCGCACTTCATGCAGTCGCTCTTCTATGGCGTGTCCGGCGACGAGCGGTTGAGCGCGCAAACCGCGATCGAGCCGCTCCGCTTGCTGGCCCTGCCATTGGGCGGAGTGTTGCTGGCGGGGCTCGGCCGGCTGCTGCGCCGGGGCCGCGCCCCGGTCGACGTGGTCGAGGCCAATGCGTTGCATGGCGGTGTGATCCCGATGCGCGACAGCCTGACCGTCGCCGCGCAGACTTTGTTGTCGAACGGCATGGGCGCGTCGGTCGGGCTCGAGGCGGCCTATGCCCAGATGGGCGGCGGAGTCGCCTCGGTGGTCGGGCAATGGCTCAGGCTGCGGCGCGCCGATCTTCGCGTTCTGGTCGGGGCAGGGGCGGGCGCGGCGGTGGGCGCGGCGTTCGGGGCGCCGTTGACCGGGGCCTTTTACGCATTCGAGATCGTGCTCGGTGCCTATACTCCCGCGGCGATCGCCCCGGTCGCGGTGGCCGCGCTGGCGGCGGTAGTGACGATGCGCGTGTCGGGCGCGCCCGCTTATCTGATCGTCCTGCCGGCGGCGGAAGCGATCACCACCTGGGACTATTTCCTGTTCGCCTCGCTCGGGCTGATCTGCGCGATCGTCGGCATCGTGCTGATGCGCGCGGTCACCCTGGTCGAGATCGGCACCCGGCGCCTGCCGATTCCCGACATCTACCGCCCGGTGATCGGCGGATTGTTGCTGATCCCGATCGCCGCGCTGTCGCCGCAAGCCTTGTCCGCCGGGCACGGTGCGTTGCACCTCGATCTGACGATGAAGGTCGGGCTCGCTTTTCTCGCGATGATCTTCGTGCTCAAGGTCGCGGCGTCAGCGATCTCGCTCGGTTTCGGATTTCGCGGCGGCCTGTTCTTCGCGTCGCTGTTCCTGGGGTCGCTGGTCGGCCAGCTGTTCGCGGGCCTCGTCAATCTGATCCCAGGCGCGGCGCATGTCAGCGCCAATGACGCGGCCCTGGTCGGCATGGCGGCGATGGCGGTCGCGGTAGTCGGCGGGCCGATGACGATGTCGCTGCTGGTGCTCGAATCGACGCACGATTTCGCGCTGACCGCGGTGGCGATCACCGCGTCGCTGTGCGCCAGCACGCTGGTGCGCGAAACATTCGGCTTCTCCTTCTCGACCTGGCGTCTGCACACGCGTGGCGAGACGATCCGCAGCGCGCGCGACGTCGGCTGGATCAAGACGCTGACCGCGGGGCGGATGATGCGGCGCGGCATCCCCGAAATCGAGGGCGATATTTCGATCGCCGAATTCCGCCGCCGTTTTCCGCTGGGCTCGATCACCCAGGTCGTGGCGCTGGGCCCGACCGGCGCCTATGCCGGGTTGATACCGACCGTCGCCGCGCATGCGCCCGGACTGGCCGAGGACGCGCCCGTCACCACGGCGGCGATCCTGACCGACTTCACTTTGTCGCCCGATCAGGATGCCGCGGCAATCATGCGCGCGTTCGAGGAACGCGAGGCCAACGAGTTCGTGGTCGCCGATGCCGACGGCACCGTGCTGGGCGTGGTCAGCGAACGCTATGTCCGGCGGCGCTACACCGACGAGATCGAAAAAGCGCAGCGCGAGTTGTTCGGCGAATGAGCGCAACTCCGCCCGCAATGTCGTTCAGGAAATTGGCGATCACTGCCGTGGTCGTCCTGGTACTGATCGTTGTCGGGGTGGTGACCGGCGCACAGCTGTGGCGCCCGATGGCGACCGTCGAGCGCCACGTGGTGGCGCCGATCCAGCGTGTGACCAACCGTGCCTCTCCCTCGGAAATGCTTCCCGATCTGGTCGACGCGGCCTGCCCGGCGGTGGTCAGGATCGGGCTCGGCGTGCCGCCCGCCTCGACCGCCAAGCCGAACCCGCTGGCATCGCGCGGGCTTGCCGGCATCGTCGTCTCGTCCGACGGCTATATCGTCACCAGCGGCCGGATGCTGGCCGGCCGCGACACGCTGCCGGTTCAGTTCAATGACGGCCGCGAGCTGGACGCGAAGGTCGTCGCGAACGATCCCCTGTCGGGGCTCGCCTTGGTCAAGGTTGAGGGACGGAATTTCGCGACGCTGCAATTCGCCGACGCCGACTTGCCGCGGACCGGCCAATGGGGGTTCAGTCTGACCTCGCCCGCCGGAAGCGGATGCGCGGTGCAGACCGGGGTGATCGCGCAGGATTTCGCCGCTGGCGGCGAAGCGCTGCGATCGTCGGTATCAATCGGTCCCGCGCCGACCGGAAACGTCGAGGGCGCGCCGTTTATCGGTAGCGACGGGCGCGTGCTTGGCCTGTCCGCCTTTCCCGACGACGGCACCGCCGGCGATCTCGGCGTGCTGGTTCCGGGCGATGTCGCCGCGCGCATCGTCAGCGAGATGCTGCGGAGCGGCGCGCCGCCGGCGGCATCTTTCGGCATCGTGACCGAGGATCTCGGCCGGGTATTGGCAAAGCGGCTGGGCGCCGATCGTCAGCGTGGAGCAGTCATCGTGATGGTCAAGCCGGGATCGCCGGCCGACACTGCCGGTCTGAGAGCTGGCGATGTCGTGCTGACCGCGGGCCAGTCGCCGATCTCGGGCGCGTCCGAGCTCGGGCGCGCGCTCGACCCCGATGCGCCGTCGATCGACCTCGAGATCGTCAGACGCGGCGAGCGTCAGCAATTGACCCTGAAGTCGTAATCGGGCGGCGCACGCTAAAGTCGTTTTCAGCTTCGCTGAAACCGAGACCAGGTCCGGTGGTATCGGCCTGCTTCGTCACCCGGGAAAGCGAAACGGGTGCCGGCTGACGAGCTTTTGATGCCGATCGCGATCCACCCACTCAGGTTCCAGCCCCAGGTTTTTTGCGATCGTGAGCGTCGTCGCGCTTGCTGTCATTTAATTTGTCAAGGCGAATTGCGACCATTTTGGACGAAAACGACATGCGTTTCGCTCCAAAAACAATATCTTACGTTTTTAAAGTGGCCATAATGTCCATAGAGTCGCTGGATACGATCAGTGCGCTAGGCGTCGCATTTAACCAATAGCTGTACTCAATCTTGAAGTATCAGGCCAACATTGACGGACGATTTAAGTAATCGTGCGGCTGCAAAGCCGTGCGCGCTAAGTCCGCGTAACAGAGGGGAATAACATGACACGCACGCCGTATTCTTCAGGTCGTCTTCCTGTCGACTCAAAGGTGTCCTCCTCGATAGCCGCACGCCGCCGCAACCTGCGCTCGCAGGCGAGCCGGCTGACGTTGCGCTCGACCGTCGCGGCGGCGGCTTTTGTCGGCCTCGGCGTGTTCGCGCCCAGCGAGGCCTGGGCGCAGTGCGTCGTCGGTGCCGTTACCGTGACCTGCGCCGATACATCCACGACCGATACGACATTCCCGACCAACCCGCCGGTCGACCGCAATTACCAGGGCGTCCTCCCCACCCCGATCGTCGTCACCGTCAACAGCGGAGCAACGATTAGCGGCAACGGGCTCGCCTTCACGAACAATGGGACGGGCGGCATTACGGTCACCAATAACGGCACGATCGGCGTCGATGCGGGCAATACACCGACCGCCGGCGGCACCGCGGCGCTATCGCTCACCGCGCTTGGCGGGCCGATCGTCTATACCGGCGGCGACATCGTCAACAACGGCAACGGCAACGCGCTTGATGCAAGGCAGAACGGCGGAATCGGCTCGGTAAGCATCACCGCGGGCAATATCTTCGCCGCCACCGGCGAGGGTATCACGGTCCGTGACGTCGCGACCAGCACGGGCATCGACATCACCACCAACGGCACGGTGACCGCGCTGACCGCGGGCAAGGACGGCATCGACGCACAGAGCCAGTCGTTGACCGGCAACATCACCGAGATCGCCAATGGCAACATCCAGGCCGGCAATGCCGGCATGGTGGCGGCGCTGCTCAATGCCGGGGCGACCGGCAATATCGATGTGACCGCCAACGGATCGATCGATGCGCGGTTCGGTATCGATGCGGAGAATTTCGGATCAGGCAATACGACTGTCACCACCGTCGGCCCGGTCAACGTGACGACCGGCAACGGCATCTTTGCGCTGGCCACCGGCGGTAACGTCTCGGTTACCGCGGGCGATGTCACCGCGGCCAGCAACACCGCGATCATCGCGCAGCAGACCAAGGTCGCGGGTGCGGGCAATGTCGATGTGACTGCGGGTAACGTCTCGGGCACGACCGGCATCGATGCGCACAATTTCGGCACGGGCACGGTCAGCGTGACGGCCAACGGCACGGTGACGGGCACGGCGGCCGAGGGCGTCAAGGCAGTCGGCAACGACGCGGTGACCGTGACCGTTGCCGATACGGTCACCGGCGCGACGCGCGGCCTCAGCCTCGTCGGCGGCACTGGCGGCGCGGGTAACATCTCCGTGACGGGGACCGGCGGGTTCGTCGGCGGCACTGGCGATGCGGCGAACATCCTGAACAATGGTTCGGGCAATGTCACGGTCGATATCTCGGGCGCGAGCAGCTCGGCTGGCGGCGAGGGCATCTTCGTTCGCGATACGGCCGCAGGCGGCAATATCAGCGTCACCACCGGCGCAGTGACCGCGCTGACGGCGGGCAAGGACGCGATCGACGTTCAGGCGCAGACGCTGACCGGCAATGTAACCGAGGTCGCGAACGGCGACATCAATGCGGGCAATGCCGGCATGGTGGCGGCGATCCTCAACGCGGCCGGCACCGGCAATATCGACGTGACCGCGAACGGTTCGATGACCGCACGGTTCGGCGTCGATGCCGAGAACTTCGGTTCGGGCTCGACCAGCGTCACCACGGTCGGCCCGGTTAACGTGACCACGGGCAACGGCATCTTTGCGCTGGCGACCGGCGGCAACGTCACGGTCACTGCGGGCGATGTCACCTCGACCGGCAACACCGCGATCATCGCGCAGCAGACCAAGGTCGCGGGCGCGGGCAATGTCGATGTGACTGGCGGCAATGTCTCGGGCACGACGGGCATCGACGCGCACAATTTCGGCACTGGCACGGTCAGCGTCACCGCCAACGGCACGGTGATCGGCACCTTTGCCGAGGGCATCAAGGCGATCGGCAACAATGCGGTGACGATCTCGGTCGCCGACACCGTGACCGGCGCGACGCGTGGCCTCAGCCTGGTCGGCGGCACCGGCGGCGCGGGTAACATCTCCGTGACGGGGACCGGCGGGTTCGTCGGCGGCACCGGCGACGCGGCCAACATCCTCAACAACGGATCGGGAACGGTCACGGTCGATATCTCGGGCGCGAGCAGTTCGGCCGGCGGCGAGGGCATCTTCGTTCGCGACACGGCCGCGGGCGGCAACATCAGCGTCACCACCGGCGCGGTGACCGCGCTGACGGCGGGCAAGGACGGGATCGACGTTCAGGCGCAGACGCTGACCGGCAATGTGACCGAGGTCGCCAACGGCGACATCAACGCGGGCAATGCCGGCATGGTGGCGGCAATCCTCAACGCGGGCGGCACCGGCAATATCGATGTGACCGCGAACGGTTCGATGACCGCACGGTTCGGCGTGGATGCCGAGAATTTCGGGTCGGGCTCGACCAGCGTCACCACGGTCGGCCCGGTCAATGTGACCACGGGCAACGGCATCTTCGCACTGACCACCGGCGGCAATGTCTCGGTCACGGCGGGCGATGTAACAGCGACCAGCAACACCGCGATCATCGCGCAGCAGACCAAGGTCGCGGGCGCGGGCAATGTCGATGTGACTGGCGGCAATGTCTCGGGCACGACGGGCATCGACGCGCACAATTTCGGCACTGGCACGGTCAGCGTAACCGCCAACGGCACGGTGACCGGCACGTTCGCCGAGGGGATCAAGGCGACGGGCAACGATGCGGTGACGATCAACGTCGCCGACACGGTGACGGGCGCGACACGCGGCCTGAGCCTGATCGGCGGCACTGGTGGCGCGGGTAATATCTCGGTCACCGGCACCGGCGGGTTTGTCGGTGGCACCGGTGATGCGGCCAACATCCTCAACAACGGCTCGGGCACGGTCACGGTCGACATCTCGGGTGCGAGCAGCTCGACCGGCGGCGAAGGCATCAAGGTGCGCGATACCGCGGCGGGCGGTGACATCAGCGTCACGACCGGTGCGGTCACCGCGCTGACCGCGGGGATGGACGGCATCGACGTCCAGAGTCTGTCGAACACCGCCAACGTCACGATCGTCGCCAACGGCGATATCAATGCCGGCAATGCCGGCTTGGTCGGCGCGATCTTCCCGGCGGGCGCGACCGGCAATATCGACATCACCGCGAACGGCGCGATCAATGCGCGGTTCGGCGTCGACGCCGAGAATTTCGGCACCGGCAATACGTCGGTCACCACGGTCGGCCCGGTCACTGCGACCAGCGGCAACGGTATCTTCGCCTCGACCAACGGCGGCAATGTCACGGTCACCGCGGGCGATGTCTCCTCGACCGGCAACACCGCGATCATCGGACGTCAGTCCAATGCGGCGGGTGCGGGTGCGATCGACATCACCGGCGGCAACGTCTCCGGCACCACCGGCATCGAGGCGACCAACTCCGGCACCGGCACGGTCAGCGTGACCGCCAACGGCACGGTGACCGGTACGTTGAATGAAGGCATCAAGGCGACGGGCAACGACGTGGTGAGTGTCAGCGTCGCCGACACGGTGACGGGTGCGACCAACGGCCTGACTTTGGTCGGCGGCACTGGCGGTGCGGGCAACATCAGCGTGACCGGCACCGGCGGCTTCCTTGGCGGTACCGGTGACGGCGCCAACATCAAGAATAACGGATCGGGCACCGTCACGGTCGATATCTCGGGCGCGAGCGGTTCGACCAGCGGCAATGGCATCATCGTCCGCGATACGGCGGCGGGCGGCGACATCAGCGTCACCACCGGTGCGGTGACCGCACTGGCGGTCGGCAAGAACGGTATCGACGTCCAGAGTCTGTCGAACACCGCCAACGTCACCGAAGTGGCCAATGGCGATATCCAGGCGGGCAATGCCGGCATGGTCGCGGCGATCTTCCCGGCGGCGGCGACGGGCAATATCGACGTCACCGCGAACGGCGCGATCGACGCGCGGTTCGGCGTTGACGCCGAGAACTTCGGCACCGGCACGACTAGCGTCACCACCGTCGGTCCGGTCAACGTGACCACCGGCAACGGCATCTTCGCGTTGACCACCGGCGGGGATGTCACGGTCAATGCCGGCGACGTTACCTCGACGGGCAACACGGCGATCATCGCGCAGCAAACCAAGGTCGCGGGCGCGGGCAATGTCGACGTGACCGCGGGCAATGTCTCGGGCACGGCGGGCATAAATGCGCATAATTTCGGCTCGGGCGCGACCAGCGTCATGGCCAACGGCACGGTCAATGCGACTTCCGGCATCGGCATAGGGATTGCCGCAACAGGGAACGGCAACGTCACGGTAATTGCACACGATGTCACAGCTGGCAGCAACGGCATTCAAGCCAATGGTGGCAGTGGCAGCGGCGCAGTCAGCGTAACCGCGGATAACGTGTCGGGCTCAACAGGCATTATTGCGACCAACAACGACAGCTTTGGTTCGGTTTCGGTTACTACCCATGGCACTGTAACTGGTACCACCGCCGAGGGCATTTTTGCGGTTGGCAACGGCGACGTTACCGTGATGGTCGACGACACAGTCACGGGCGCGACGCGGGGTATGACTCTGATTGGCTCCGGGCCCAGTATATCGGTGACCGGCACCGGTGGCTTCGTCGGCGGGACCGGCGATGCACTCAATATCCTCCACAATAATGCGGGCACCGTCACGGTCGACATCTCGGGCGCAAGCAGTTCGACCGGCGGGAATGGCATCGTCGTGCGCGATACGGCCGCAGGCGGCAATATCAGCGTTACCACCGGCGCGGTGACGGCGCTGGCGGTCGGCAAGAATGCGATCGACGTGCAAAGCGTGTCGACCGCCGGCAACGTGACCATTGTCGCCAATGGTGACATCGCGGCGGGCAATGCCGGCCTCGTCGGGGCGATCTTCCCGGCGGCGGCGACCGGCAATATCGACATTACCGCCAACGGCGCGATCGATGCGCGGTTCGGCGTCGATGCCGAGAATTTCGGCACCGGCACGACCAGTGTCACCACCGTCGGTCCGGTCAATGTCACGACCGGCAACGGCATTTATGCGCTGACCACCGGCGGCAACGCCAGCGTCACGGCGGGCGACGTCACCTCGACCGGCAACACCGCGATCATCGCGCAGCAGACTTCGGCGGCCGGCGCGGGTAATGTCGATGTGACCGCCGGCAACGTCTCGGGCGCCACCGGCATCTTCGCGTTGAACAACGGCACCGGCACGGTCGGTGTCACCACCAACGGCACCGTCACCGGCACCACGGGCGATGGTATTACTGCGACCGGCGGCAACGCGGTGACCATCTCGGCCGCCGACACGGTGACCGGGGCGGCGCGCGGCCTGACCCTGATCGGCGGTACTGGCGGCGCTGGCAATATCTCGGTGAACGGCATCGGCTTCTTCGGCGGCACCGGCGATGCGGCCAATATCCAGAACAACGGCGCGGGCACGGTCACGGTCGATATCTCGGGCGCGAGCGGCTCGACCGGCGGCAACGGCATCGTCGTCCGCGATACCGCGATCGGCGGTGACATCAGCGTCACCACTGGCGCGGTCAGCGCGCTGACCGCGGGCAAGAATGCGATCGACGCTCTGAGCGTGTCGACCACCGCCAATGTAACGGTGGTTGCCAATGGCGACATCAATGCGGGCAATGCCGGCATCGTCGGCGCCATCGTCAACGGCGCCGGGACCGGCAACGTCGATGTGACCGCAAACGGGGCGATCAATGCGCGGTTCGGCGTGGACGCGGAGAATTTCGGCGCCGGCAATACAACCGTCACGACGGTCGGTCCGGTCAACGTGACGACCGGCAACGGCATTTATGCGCTGACCACCGGCGGCAACGCCAGCGTCACGGCGGGCGACGTCACCTCGACCGGCAACGCCGCGATCATCGCGCAGCAGATCTCGGCGGCCGGCGCGGGTAATGTCGACGTGACCGTCGGCAACGTCTCGGGCACAACCGGTATCATCGCGTTGAACAACGGCACCGGCACGGTCGGTGTCACCACCAACGGCACCGTCACCGGCACCACGGGCGATGGTATTACTGCGACCGGCGGCAACGCGGTGACCATCTCGGCTGCCGACACGGTGACCGGGGCGGCGCGCGGCCTGACCCTGGTCGGCGGTACCGGCGGCGCCGGCAATATCTCGGTGACCGGCATCGGCTTCTTCGGCGGCACCGGCGATGCGGCCAACATCCAGAACAACGGCTCGGGCACGGTCACTGTCGACATTTCTGGCGCAAGCGCCTCGACCGGCGGCAATGGTATCGTCGTCCGCGACACCGCGGCGGGCGGCGACATCAACGTCACCACTGGCGCGGTGTCCGCGCTGACCGCGGGCTTTAACGGTATCGACGTACAGAGCGTGTCGAACACCGCGAATGTCACCGAAATTGCCAATGGCGATATCAATGCCGGCAACGCGGCGATGGTGGCGGCGATCTTCCCGGCGGCGGCGACCGGCAATATCGACGTAACCGCCAACGGCGCGATCAATGCGCGGTTCGGTGTCGATGCCGAGAATTTCGGCACCGGCAATACCACGGTGACGACGGTCGGTCCGGTCAACGTCACGACCGGCAACGGCATCTACGCGTTGACCACCGGCGGCAACGTCACGGTCAATGCCGGCGACGTCACTTCGACCGGCAACACTGCGATCGTCGCGCAGCAGGTGCTGGCGGGCGGCGCGGGCAATGTCGATGTGACCGGCGGCAATGTCTCGGGCACGACCGGCATCTTCGCGCTCAACAACGGCACCGGCACAGTCGGCGTCACCACCAACGGCACCGTCACCGGCACGACGGGCGGCGGTATTACGGCGACCGGCAACGACGCGGTGAGCGTGACCGTCGCCGATACGGTGACCGGGGCGACCAACGGCCTGACCCTGATCGGCGGGACCGGCGGTGCGGGCAATATCAGCGTGACGGGCGCGGGCGGCTTCTTCGGCGGCACCGGCGATGGCGCCAACATCAAGAACAACGGCTCGGGTACGGTCACGGTCGACATCTCGGGTGCGAGCGGCTCGACCGGCGGCAACGGCATCGTCGTTCGCGACACGGCCGTGGGCGGTGATATCAGCGTCACCACCGGCGCAGTGACCGCTCTGGGCGCGGGCTTCAACGGCATCGATGTGTTCGGCGCGTCGAATACCGGCAACGTCGCGGTCGTCGCGAACGGCGACGTCTATGGTGATAATGCCGGGATCGTCGCGGGGCTGATCAGCACGTCGACCGGCAATGTCGACGTGACCGCCAACGGCGCGGTCGGCGGCAAGTTCGGCGTCGATGCCGAGAATTACGGCACCGGCAACGTCACGGTCACGACGATCGGCCCGGTGACTGCAACCACCGGCTATGGCATCGTCGGGCTGACCGGCGGCGGCGGCAATGTGACGGTGAATGCGGGCGATGTGTCGTCGACCGGCGCCGCGGCGATCCTCGCCGAGCAGATCGGCCCGGGTGCGGCGGGCGCTGTCGGCGTGACCGCCGGCAATGTCTCCGGCACGAGGGGTATCGTTGCGCAGACGAACGGCACCGGCGGCATTTCGGTCAACGCGCTGGGCAATGTGATCGCGACGAACGGCAACGGGATCGAAGCGGTCAACTTCAACCCGGCGGCGAACGCTGGAACGATCGACATATTGCAGGCGGCAGGCACCAAGATCACCGCGACCAACGGCGCCGGCATCTATACCGATAGCGGCCTGTCGACTGGCATGACGACGATCACGGTCGCGGGTGAGATCACTGCGGGCACGCCCGGTTTTGCCGGCGTTTATGGCACATCCACCACGGGCGGCATCACCGTCAACGTAACCGGAACCGGCAAGATCGACCCGGATTACGGGATCGACCTCAGCACTGTCGACGGACCGCTGGTGGTCAACAATGCCGGTCTGATCAGCGGAACGATCTCCGGCGTGCGACTGGCGGCGACGGGTGCCGGTACCGAGCAGATCGACAATAGCGGTACGATCACCGGCGGCTCCGATGGTATCGACGCGACTGCTGCGGGCGGCGCGATCCTTATCACGGGCGACGGCCCGGTGACCGGCACGGCCGGAAACGGCATCACCGCATTCACCAATTCGGGGGCGATTGACATCCTCACCACCGGGTCGGTGACGGGCGGCGTCGACGGGATCAGCGCCAGCTCGAATAGCGGCAACGTCAACATTGCCGGCACCGGCCCCGTCCTCGGTACGACCGGTTTCGGCATCTATGGGTCCAGCGCCGGCGGCAACGTCAATATCGCCCCCACCGGTCCGGTGACCAGCACCGGCGGCGAAGGCATTCGCGGCGCGGTCACCGGCGCTTCGACGGTGACGGTCACGACGGGCGGCACGGTGACCAGCACGGGCATCGGTATCCAGACCCAGTCGGTGGACGGACTCGCGACGATCACGACCAACGGCAAGGTCTCGGCCGATAGCGTCGGGATCATCGGCAATGTCCTCGGTGCCGGCAGCGTGGCGATCAACGTCAACGCGGACGTCGCCACGACCAACGGGAACGGCGTCTATGCCCTGCTGCAGGGCGCGGGTGCGGGCACGATCAACGTCAATCAGGCTGCTGGATCGTTGATCGCCGCGACCAACGGCTCGGGCATCCGCACCAACAGCGGACCCTCCACCGGTGCCACCAATATTGTCGTAGCAGGGGAAGTGACGGCGACCGGTGCGGGCAATGCCGGTGTCAGGGCAAGCTCGACCAGCGGCGACATTACCGTCCAGGTGGCGGCGACGGGCAAGATCGATCCGGACATCGGTGTCGCGCTGAACACGGTCGACGGCGCGCTGAAGGTCGACAATGCCGGTCTGATCACCGGGACGGTCACAGGCGTGCAACTGGTCGCAACCGGTGGCGGCACGGGCGAGATCAACAATTTCGGCACGATCACCGGCGGCACCAATGCGGTTGTCGGCAGCCTCAACAACCGGCCGTTCACGCTCTACAACGCCGGCACCCTGAACGGCGCCGTCAACGTATCGGGCTCGGCCGTGGCGATCTCCAACTTCATCAACGCGCCGACCGGTATAGCCAACCTTACCGGTACTTCGGTCTTCGCGGGCAATCTGGTCAATGGCGGCAACGTCAACCTGGGCTCGGGCAGCACGCTGACCATCGCTGGCAATACCAACAATGCCGCCCGCATCACTTTTGCCGGCGCGGGCACGTTCGCGACCGCGGGTTCGATGGCGAATACCGGCATCATCAACGCCCGTAACAATCTGACCAGCAACGTCGTCGCGGTCGGCGGCAATTATTCGGGCGGTGGCCAGTTCTGGGCCGATTACAGCACCACAACCGCGACCGCGGACCGCCTCAACATCGGCGGATCGGCGACGGGCAACACCAACGTGACGATGAACCAGGTCGGGCCGCGGACATTCGTCCCCGGAGGCTTCCTGCCGGTGGTGACGGTGGCGGGGGCAGCGCCGGCCAATGCCTTCACCTCCAGCACCGTGTTCCCGACGACCGGCTTCATCCTCGACAGCTTCGGGCAGAACCCGTCGAACGCTCATCAGTTCGGCCTGGTCCAGGCGGTCAATCCGACGGCAGCCGGGCTCGGCAATCTCAGCTACATGGCGGAATCGGCGTCAGGTCTGCTCGATGATCCGATCAGCCCGTTCGTGACCAACCGGACCGATGCCGGCGGTACGCGGTTCAGCCTGTGGATGCGCGGCAGTGGCGGCCACAGCAAGCAGACGATCAGCTCCTCGCTGACCGGCGGCGGGCTGTCGTACAACTCGACCAGCCGCTTCCGCACCGACCAGCATGCCGCACAGATCGGCGCCGACGTATCGTTCGGCGGCATCGGCGGCGGCTGGAAGGTCAATGTCGGCGTGATGGGCGGCTGGTACGGTGCCTCGGCTCCGCTCGCCGGCGGTGAGCGGATCAAGGTCGAGACGCCGTTCATCGGCGGCTATGCGGTGGTCGGCAACGGCGCCTTCGAGCTCGAGGGCAATATCCGCAAGGAATGGCGCCATTATACGGTCGCCATGCCGTCGCTGTTCGGCACCGCGGGCACGCAGCGCATGCGCGGCGACGCGACGGCGGGCTCGGCCCGGATCTCGTACCGGATCGGCACCAAGATCGGCTTTGCCGCGACGCCGTTCGCGTCGTTCAATTATGCCGACACCAAGATCGATCCGCTGGTCATCGATGCCTTCAGCGTGTGGACGCCGGGCAGCGATACCACCAAGATCGGCCAGGCTGGCTTGCGCCTGTCCTATCGCGGCGGGTCCGAGGCGACCGCGACGTTCGAGCCCTTCATCAGCGCGGCGCGGATGGAGAATTGGTCGCGCGGCGACAGTTCCAGCTTTGCGTTCGGAGCGCCGGTCACGAGCTTCTCGCTCCACACCAACACCTGGAAGAACGCGATGCGCTATTCGGCGGGTATTCTCGCCAATGCGCATGGCGGGCGAGTGTCGGGCTTCGTGGTCGGCAATATCGACGACGACTCGCGGCTGCGCAGCTTCACCATCAACGCCGGGTTGCGCTTCAACTTCTAATCGGGGCATCGGCCGCGTCGCGTCTTCGGACGCGGCGCGGTCGTAGCGCCTAAATTGGATATTGGATACAATCAGACAAATGGCGTTTGTGGGCGCCGAGATCGTCAATATCCGGTAGTCAATCTAACGCCTATCGCGCGGATTTCCGCCGGACCATGGTCGAAGCTACCGCCAGCGCGGCGATCGGGATGAGCAGCACGTAAAAGGCGATCGTTCCCTGGAACATCGCGAAGATGTGACCGACGACGAACGAGCCGGTCGTCCCGCCAAGCGCCGAGAAGACCACGATCAACCCGACCATCGCCGGCTGCTCCCTGGGCGCCATCGACGAGAGGATCGCCGAATTGAGTGCGGGATAGATCGGCGCCATCATCAGCCCGATCGCCGGGAACAGGAAGGCAGCGACCGGCGCGCCGGCCCAGCTCGTCACCTGGCCATGATGCGCGGCGGCGAGCGGCAGCACCGCGACGATCAGAACCGCCATGCCAACCAGGCACCCCAGGACGAGCGGAAACCAGCCGGTGCGCCGCACGACGACGCCGGCGCCTAGCCGTCCAGCCGCCAGGCACACCGCGAAGATCGACGCCGCCTGCACGCTCATCGGCGCCGACAGGCCGAGCAATTCGCGGTTAAAGGTCGGCAACCACGATCCGATGCCCTGTTCGACCAGTACGTAGCAGAAGATCGCGGCGATGAAGCAGAGGCTCAGCGGCCGCCAGGCGAGCGCGACCATCTCGGCGAATTTCTGTCCGGCGCCATGCGGTGCGGCCGCGGGTTCGTCGACCGCGCTCTCGTCATAAGGCGTGACGGCGAGCAGCACCAACGCGACCAGGCTGACCGCGGCGAGCACATAATAGACGTTCAGCCATTGCCGGCTGCCGGGATCGGCCGGGTCGATAAAGGCGGCAAAGATCCAATAGCCGCTGAGCACGCCGAGCATGAACACACCCTCGATCACGTTGAGCAGGGAAGCGTGGCGTGCGCTGTCTTCGGTCAAGAGCCCGACGAAGCTGTAGACCGATACCTTGGTCACCCCGAACGCGACCCCGACCGCGAGGAACAGCAGCCGCGTGGTCCAGAAACCGGGGAATAGCGGCATCGCCAGGCAGGCGACCGCCACCAGCGCGAGTGCCGCGATCATCGCGCGCCGCAGCCCGAAGCGCGGCAGCTGCGCCGCCAGCAGGAAGCTGGTCGCCGCGATCGACAGATCCTTGAATCCCTCGAGCGAACTCGCCGCGACCTTGGTCACGTGGAACGATTCGATCGATTGCAGGATGACGGTGCCGACGCTGTTGAGCAGCACCGCGAACACGGCATAGGTCAATGCCAGTGCGACGATCATCCGGGTCCTGTTCATGCGCCTCCCCTGCCGGGATGCCCGGCTTATTGTCTTGACCATCTCCTATTATGAAATGCATATCATTGGCAATCGGGCGTTTGATCGCCGCATCGGAGAGGAAGTGCGTGGGGCGGCCATTACCCGAAGCGTCTTTTGCTGACATGCGATTTGCGCGCGACGCCTGGCGCCTCGCCGCGGAGCGCGATTCCGCCCGGTTGAACCATGTTCCCGCGCTGTTTTCGATCGGCAACGGCTTCATCGGCATTCGCGGTCCGGGCGAGGCGGCGGGGGCACCCAAAGTCTATCTGAACGGCATCTATGAACGCGTGCCGATCCCCTATCACGAGGCGGCGCACGGTTATGCGCGCGAAAGCGACCTTCGCCTGGCGGTGGCCGATGCCACGCGGCCGGCGATCCTGGCCGGCGGCGAACCGGTCGGTACAGCGGCAAGCGTCGAGCTCGACCTCGCCCGCTGCCTGCGGACCGAGACTTTCACGGCAAAGGCGGCCGACATCACGATCGAGCAATTCGTCTCGATGGCCGATACCGGATTGGTACTGACGCGGGTCAGCTTCGCCGAGGGAGCCGATGTGACCGTCTCGCCGATCGTGACGCCGCCGCCGGGAAGCGGCGACCGTGCTGTCGATGTCCCCGACCAGGGTGTTTACGACCCACGCGTCGCGCCGGTCATGGCGACCAGCCCATGGGTGGACCCGCAGGCTCATGACGAGCCCGGCACCGCCATGCGCAGCGATCGCTTGCATACCAGCGGCTTCGTGGTGGCTTGCGCGATGCGGGAGATCGGGCGCCGGACGGTCGACGGCGGCGTGCAGGTCGATTTCGCCTCCGCCTACCACGCCGCCACTGACGGGCAAGGCCTGGAAGCGCTCACCGGCTTATTACGAGCCGCGGCCGAGCGAGGATATGACGCCCTGCTGGCCGACCAGGTGGCATGGTTCGCGGATTTCTGGGCAGCGAGCAATGTCGCCATGCCGGATCAGCCCCATGCCGAACTCGCCATCCGCTTCGCTTTGGCCGAACTGGCGATGGCGGTCGGGCGCGACGGCAAGACTTCGATCGGCGCCAAAGGGCAGACCGGTGAGGGCTATGAAGGCCATGTCTTCTGGGACGCCGATCTCTACGTCATGCCGGTCTTCGCCTTCACCCGTCCGAAGATCGCCCGGGCGATGCTCTCGTGGCGGATTTCAAAGCTCGCCGCCGCCCGCGACAATGCGCGGGCGATGGGGCATGAACAGGGCGCGCTCTATCCGTGGCGGACGATCGGCGGGCACGAATGCTCGTCCTTTTTCCCGGCCGGATCCGCGCAATATCACATCAATGCCGACATCGCTTATGCGCTGGAAACCTATCTGGCGGCGACCGGCGACCGCTCGCTGCTCGATGAGGGCGGCGCGGCGATGCTGGCCGAGACGGCGCGCATCTGGCTGGCGATCGGGTTTCACGATGCGGCGCGCGGCGGCGCCTTCGTCATCAACCGCGTGACCGGGCCCGACGAATATTCGGCGATCGTCAACAACAACCTCTACACCAATATGATGGCCGCGCGGCATTTGCGGTTCGCCGCGCGCGAAGGCTTGGCGGCATCGTTGATCGACGAAGCGGAAGCCGCTCGGATGACCCGTGCCGCCGATCAGATGCTGCTGGCCTATGACGACGAGCGGCAGGTCTATGTGCAGGACGATGCCTATTTTCAGCTCGACCCGTGGCCGTTCGAGGCGACGCCGCCTGCAGCCTATCCGTTGCTGCTGCACTTTCATCCGCTCACTATCTATCGCCGTCGCGTCTCGAAACAGGCCGATGCGGTGCTTGCCTTGGCATTGATGCCCGATGCGTTTGATGCGGCGATGCGGCGGCGGATGCTCGACACATACGAAGCCACGACAGTCCATGATTCGACCTTGTCGGCGAGCGCGTTCGCGACCGCAGCGGCGCGTGCCGGCGATGGCGTGCGCGCGGCGCATTACTGGCGGGTCGCGGCGTTGACCGACCTCAATGATCTATTCGGCAATGCCGATCACGGGCTGCACATGGCGGCGCTGGCGGGCAGCTGGACGACGCTGGCGATGGGCTTTGCCGGCATGCGCGTCGATGGCGACGCGCTGTGCTTCGATCCGGTGGAGATACCCGGACTGTCCGACTATCGTTTCACCGTCGCGTTCCGCGGCGCGCAGGTCGACGTCGCGGTGTCGGGCCGGACCGCCAGCGTGTCGGTGCGCGGCGATCGCGCGGTCGCGATCCGCGTCGCCGGCCAAGAGGTCGCGGCCTGACCATGGCGTTCCGCGCGGCGATCTTCGATCTGGACGGGGTGCTGGTCGACAGCGCCCGGCTGCATTTCGTCGCCTGGAAACGGATCGCCGACGAACTCGGTATCGCGTTCGACGAGCATGACAATGAAGCGCTCAAGGGCGTCGACCGCATGGGATCGCTCGACCATATCCTGACGCTGGCCAAAGTATCGCTCGACCTCCCGGCGAGACAAGACCTCGCGGCACGTAAGAACGGTTATTATCTCGATGCGCTGGCGACGATGAGCGATGCCGACATCTTGCCGGGCGCCACCGCTTTATTGACGGGCACGCGCGCTGCCGGGCTGTCGCTGGGGGTCGCCTCGGCCAGCCGGAATGCGACGATGGTATTGGAGCGGGCAGGGCTGTTGGGATCGATCGATTTCGTCGCGGACGCCGCCAAGGTCGCGCGGTCAAAGCCCGCACCGGACATCTTCCTGGCTTGTGCGGCAGGGCTGGGCGTCCGGCCTGGCGCGTGCGTCGGGTTCGAGGATGCCGCGGCTGGGGTGACCGCGATCAAGGCGGCGGACATGGTCGCGATCGGGATCGGCGACGCCGCTATCCTGGCCGAGGCCGACCTTGTGTTCGCCTCCACCGCGGCGGTCGATCTCGGTCGGGTGTTGCGGCTGGCGCCGGCTGCTTCTCAGGTCTGACGAACGATCAGCCGGGTCGGGAGCACGCTCGATTTCGGCTTCCCGCCATCGAGGATCTGCATCAGCTTTTCGACCAGGATCGCCCCGGCCAGATGCGTTTCCTGCTCGATCGTGGTCAGCGCCGGGGTGAAATCGGCCGCAGGCGGGATGTTGTTGTAACCGCACAGCGAATAATCGGCGGGCGCTTCGAGCCCCAGTTCGCGGAAGGCGGCAACGATCGCGATCGCGGCCGTATCCGAAAAGGCGAAGACCGCATCGGGTGGCGGATTGCCGCGCAGCCAGGCGAGCGTCTGTTGGTAAGCGGGCGCATAGGCCATATGCTCGACCTCGAGATGCTCGACGGTCACCTCGGGATGCTTGGCGGCGACCGCGCGCAGGCCGTCGAATCGCATCCGGATTTCGGCATGCGCGACATTGCCGACGAACAGCCAGCGTTTCGCGCCGCGCTTGACGAACAGATCGCCGGCCAATTCCCCGCCCAAACGGTTATCGCTGCCGACCGAGCAATAGGGCTCCGTAGGATCCACCCCGCCCCACACCACGAACGGCGCGCCGGCGCGCGCCAGGTCGCGCAGCATCGGGCCGCGCACGCCTTGCCCCAGGAAGATGAACCCGTCGGCGACGCGCGAACTGATCAGGTCAAGATGGCTCTGCACATCGGTGAGGTTGGATGGTGAGAGCAACAGATCCTGGTTGCGCACCGACAGCGCTTCGGACACGCCGGCGAGCAATTCGAAGATGAACGGATCGGCGATCCGCCCGGCGCGGTGCGATCCGAAATCGAGCACGACGGCGACCGTATCGTTGCGCGCCTGGCGCAGCTTCTGCGCGTTGCGGTTGATCGCATAGCCATTTTCGCGCGCGACGCGCAGCACGCGTTCGCGCGTCGCTTCGTTGACCAGCGGACTGTTGTTGAGGACGCGCGACACGGTCGGCTTCGACACATTGGCGAGCCGGGCGATATCCCCCATGTTCAGATCCATGGCACGTCGACGCAAAGCTCGGCTCCTCAATCAGCGGGTCGCCGGACACCATTGAAACTGGTTTCCGACGATCCTCGACGATGCACCGCCCCCGCTCAGCGCGCCCAAAATAGGCTGGCCGCGATCCTCGATGCAACAAGCGGTTTACGCGATACGAGACAAAGCGAGCTGCACGTCTTTGCGGTCTCTCAGCGGTATGGAATTTCGTTGCAGGCGCTGTGACATCTCTGCCACAGAAAAACTCCATTGTCTCCCATCATCACATTGATATAGCTGATTTAATAGGAATAATACGCCCTTGCAACGAGATATTGAAATGCAATTCATTCGCGTATAGACCGCATCCTCAGGCACTTCCCGGGCAGGAAGGCAGCGGCAGGAGAGGATCATGATGGTTTCGCGCAATCGCAATTTCGTTGCTGTGTCGGGGTTCGCGCTGGCGGTCGCCCTGGCCCATCCCGCTGCGGCGCAGGAAACGCCAGCCGCCGCACCGACCACCGATCCTGCCCAGGCCACCGACACGGCGCCTCCCGCCGACGTGCCCGACATCATCGTCACCGGTCGTGCCGCGGGCAGCGGGATCAACAAGCTGGAAGCCGGCTATTCGGTGACGACGCTGTCGGCCGATAATATCAAGCTCCAGGCGCCCAAGAGCTCGGGCGACGTGCTCAAGTCGATCCCCGGCGTGTGGGTCGAGAGCTCGGGCGGCGTCGGCACGTCGAACATCTTCGTCCGCGGTATCCCCAGCACCGGCGACGCTCCGTTCGTGACGATGCAGTTCAACGGCGTGCCGGTCTATGGATCGAGCAGCCTGTCGTTCATGGACCAGACCGGCATCGTCCGCCTCGACGAAACCATTGCGGGGATCGAAGGCGTCAATGGCGGCCCAGCCTCGCTCTATTCGGACGGCCAGCCCGGCCTCACCACCAACCTCCGCCTGCGTGAGGGCGGGGAAGAGACGCATGGCAGCATCGGCGCTTCGATCACCGATTATAGCGCCTGGCGGGTCGACGGCTATCTCAGCGGCAAGCTCGCCGACGATCTCTATTATATGGTGGGCGGGTACGTCTCGCGCGGCGACACGGTGCGCAATGCCGGCTTCAACACCGAACGCGGCCAGCAGATCACCGCGAACATCACCAAGAAGTTCTCGCGCGGCAAGTTCAACATCTTCGCCCGCTACACCGACGATCACGGCGAATGGTTCCTGCCGTTCGCGGCGAACGTGCCCGGAATCGATCGCGGTACGTACAACCAGCTCAATCAATATACGCGCTATGCGACGATCATCTCGCCCGGTTCCGCAGGCAGCGGCGCGACCGAGCGTGTCGACCTGGCCGATGGCCGCGGCTGGAAGGGCGTCGTCACCGGCGCCAGCCTAGATTACGACTTCGGCGGCGGCGTCAGCTTCACCGACCGGTTCGGGTTCACCAGTGGTACGCTGCGGACGACGGGGCTGGTGCCGCAAGGGGCCGGCGCGATCACCGTGGCCAACGCGCTCGCGACGTCGGGCAATCCCGGCCAGACGCTGGTTCACACGATCAACACCGGCCAGACGCTCGCACCGACCGATTATGTGCAGCAATTCGGGTCGTGGTGGGTCGACAAGAAACTCCAGAACGTCTCGAACGAGGCCGTGGTCAATTTCAAGACCGGCCCGAATACGCTCAACCTGGGCTATTATTTCTCGCATTTCACCTCGGATGATGCCTGGAGCCTGGGCGGCAACCGCTGGATGCAGGTGGGCGGCTCAGGCGACCTTGTCGACCTGAACAACGGCCCGCTGTCGGCCTTCGCCATTTCGGATCGCGGCCGGGCGACGGTGAACGCGATCTATGTGTCGGATTCGTTCAACATCACCGATGCGCTGCGCCTCGACGCCGGCATCCGCCACCAATGGACCGACATCGATTTCAGCATCCTCAACGACGGGGCACGCAGGTCATCGAAGATCACTCGTGAGGCCACGCCTTGGACGGTCGGGCTCAACTATCGCGCGACGCCTAATTTCGATATCTACGCTCGTGTCTCGCAAGGCTACCACTCGCCGTCGTTCGACGACGTGCGGACGCAACTCGACAATACTACCGCTACGCGGTTCGACCTGAATTGGAGCGTGCGCTCCTATGAGGGCGGCGTAAAATATCGCGGTGGCGGGTTCGAAGCGGCGCTAACCGGCTTCTACGACAAGGTCGTGGGCGCGGTGTACGCCGATGTCGGCGCGGTGCCACACATCGCAGGGTCGAAGACCAAGGGTATCGAGCTCGACGCGTCGTGGCACAGCGCGAGCGGCTTCGGATTCACCGGCAACGCGGTACTCGAGGATGCGAAGACCGATACACCGTTCAACGCGGACTTCGACGGCAAGAAAGCGCAGCGCATCCCGTCTTATCAGGTGCGCTTCACGCCGACCTACACCGCACGCTTTGGGGACAAGTCCGACATTACCTTTTACGGCACCTACGAAGCGATCGGGAAACGGTACAGCGATCTGGGAAACACCCAGTTGTTGCCGGCTTATGCCACGCTGAGCGCCGGGCTGCGCGCCAAGGTGAACGGCTATACGCTGCAGATCGCCGGCGACAATCTGACCAACTCGCATGGTCTGACCGAAGGCAATCCGCGGTTCACGAGCAGCGACCCGACTGCGGCACTCCCCGACGTGCGCCCGATCTTCGGCCGGTCGTACAGGGTGTCGGTCAGCTACGCTTTCTGAGTTGGGCCGGTAATAGCGGAGAGGGGGCGACGGCTTTGCGTCCGGGCGGTCGCAAGGCAACGATGGCAAGGGAGCCTGTCGCGCGATGCGGCGTTTCAGAGGCGCCGAACAATCCGATTTGGCTTATCACCCCTTCCGGCGACCACCCGTCGTCCCCGCACGGAGCCCGACCGCATGAGCGACGATTTGTTCACTTTCTCCGGCCTCCATCTGCGTCCTGACCCTTCGCGCACGGTGATCAAACCGTTCAGCGTCGATTATCCCGAGCCGTTCCGCGATACTGCGCATCCCCGCATGCGCACGGTGATCGAGCGCGTGCTGTCGCTCGATGAGACCAGCTGCCGCAGCGATTGCGAAACCGTGGTCGCGTCGCTCTCCGAGCGGCACCGTAATGTCGAAACCATGTTGACGCGCCGGTTCGAGGACGTGCGCGACAGCTTGCCCGAGGACGTGACCGCCAACCCGGAACAGCAACTGCTGATCGGCGCCTATCTCAGCGCCGAATATTCATTCGAGGCCGCTGCCTTGTTCAATCCCAGCATCGTGTTGCGGATGAACCAGGACGACGCGCCGGCCGATGGGCTGAATTTCATCCTGTCGTTGCGCGGCATCGGCGAAGGCCATGTTTCTTCGGTCACCTTCCGCACCGGAAATTGGAGCGCGAGCAACGGCTTTCAGGTCGACGATCCAAGTCCCTGGGTCACCTCGCCGCGGATCGAAGGGCCGGACGAAAGCGGTGCCTTGGGCACGACGCGGATCATCTGCGAGGGAAGCCAGGAGCCGTCGGAAAGCGTCCTCTTTCCGATCACCGCCAGCCAGCGGCAGGGGATCGAGGATCTGCGCATGGTGCGCTTCACCGAAGAGGACGGCACGCCCAGCTTCCTCGGCACCTATACCGCGTTCGACGGCCGTGATGCGCGGTGCGAACTGTTCCGCGGGACCGGGGTGAATACGTTCGAGATGACGGTGCTCAAGGGATCGGTGCCGCAAAGCAAGGGCATGGCGCTGTTTCCGCGCCGCGTCGATGGCCGCTTCAACATGATCGGCCGCCAGGACAATGAGAATCTGTGGCTGATCGCGTCGGACGACATCACTATTTGGGATGGCGGCGTCAAAATCATCGGCCCGCGCTATCCCTGGGAATTCATCCAGATGGGGAATTGCGGCTCGCCGATCGAGCTCGACGAGGGCTGGCTGGTCATCACGCACGGCGTCGGCATGATGCGCAATTATTGCATGGGCGCCTGCCTGCTCGACAAGGCCGATCCGACCAAATTGCTCGCGCGCACGCCCGAACCGATCCTGCGGCCCAGTCCCGAGGAACGCAACGGCTATGTCCCTAATGTCGTTTATGGCTGCGGCGCGATCGTCCATGATCGCACGTTGCTGCTACCCTTTGGTATCGCCGACAATTTCGCGAGCTTCGCCAGTTGCAGCGTCGATGAATTGCTCGCGCGGATGGGCTGAGGGACAACGGCTATCCCGGCGGTGGCAGCGAAATTGAGCCAGTCTGGGTTGCACGCACGATATTCGCCCGAGTCACCTTCCAGTATATATCGATGGATATATTTACGGCGGCAGCGGCGGCGTGAGAGGCTCCGATGTTTCGACATGATGTCGACAAAAAGGGGACAAGCATGGCACGTCTTGCTGCTTCGATCGCGACTTTCGCCCTCCTGACGGGGATACCAATGAGCCTTCAGGCGCAATCCGCGCAGGGCTTGTTGAAGTCCGGCAACGTCTATCACGCCGCGGCGTGCCCAGGCGCTGCCGGCCCGGGAACGGCGCGGTGTCATGCGCGCATCGTCACCGACGACAAGGGCAATCCGATCGAGCGCGGCGCGGCCCCCAATGTGGTTCCTTCCGGGTTCGGTCCGAGCGATCTGCGGGCAGCGTATAATATCTCCGCCCAAGGCAGCAGCACGACGACCATCGCGATCGTCGATGCCTATGGTTACACCAATGCCGAAACCGACCTGGCGACCTATCGCTCGACTTATGGTCTGCCCGCCTGCACGACCGCGAATGGCTGTTTTACCAAGTACAACCAGGCCGGCGTGAAGGGTAGTTATCCGCGTCAGAACACCGGCTGGGCCCAGGAAAGCGCGCTCGACCTCGATATGGCCAGCGCGATGTGCCCGGGATGCAAGATCATCCTGGTCCAGGCCAATTCGGCGAGCTTCAGCGATCTGGCGGCGGCGGTGAATACCGCGGCGTCGCTCGGCGCGCGCGTCATCAGCAACAGCTATGGCGGTGGCGAGAGTGGATCTCAGGCCTATGAATCGGCCTATGACCATGTCGGGGTGGCGGTCACCGTCAGTTCCGGCGATAGTGGTTATGGCGTGCAATTCCCGGCCTCCTCGCCGCACGTCATCGCGGTCGGCGGCACCACGCTGAAGCGTAACACCAGCGCACGCGGCTGGGGTGAGACGGTATGGGCCGGCGCCGGCAGCGGGTGCAGCACCGTCTATGCCAAGCCCAACTGGCAGCTCGACGGCGGTTGCGCGATGCGCATGGAGGCCGATGTCGCGGCGGTGGCCGATCCGGCAACCGGCGTCGCCGTCTACGGTCCGGGCAAGGGCGGCAAGTCGGCCTGGCTGGTATTCGGCGGCACCAGCGTGGCGGCACCGCTGATCGGCGGCGTCTATGGCGCGAACGGCGGCGCGGTGAACTATGGCAGCAATCCTTATGCCAATACGGGCGCGTTGTATGACGTGACGTCGGGCAGCAACGGCAGCTGCGGCGGCACCTATTTCTGCACCGCTCGTGCCGGCTATGACGGGCCCACCGGCCTGGGCACGCCCAACGGCATCACCGCGTTCTGACACGAGGATCAATGAGGAGCTCGATCACCCTGCGTTCCTGCGAAAGCGGGAATCCAGGGTGATCGGGTATTTCGCTACCTCGCTCCCAATTGGCCAGAGCTCAACGTAGTTTATCGAGATTCTGGTCGAGCATTTCGAGCGCGACCTCGAGGCATTTCAGCCTGACCGGCCCGCGGCCGATATCGCCGAAATGCTCTTCGCGATGCACGACATCGCCGCCGCGCCGCAGACAGCAGAAATGGACGAGACCCGGCTCATCGTCCGGGCTGCCGGGGCCGGCAAAGCCAGTGATCGACACCGCGAGGTCGCCGTGCGAGCGCTCGAGCGCGCCGCGTGCCATCGCGATCGCCGTCTCGCGGCTGACTGCACCATACCGCTCGACGGTATCGCGGTCGATCGCCAGCAACTCGCATTTGGCATCATCGCTATAGACGACGAATCCGCGTTCGAACGCACGGCTCGCGCCTTCGACATCGGTCAGCAACGAGGCGAGCAGGCCGCCGGTGCAACTCTCGGCGGTGACGATCGCCAGATCGCGGTCGCATGCTTTCTTCAATAGCGAGCGCGCCGCCTGTTCGATCCGGTCGGGCAAGACATCCAGCAATTCGCTCATTGCGCGGAATCATCCTCCTTGCCTGGCGGGCGGCTTCGCGGCTCGTCCCGGTCGTTGTGCAATGGCAACAAACCACCGGGCGATCGGGTTTCCGCAGCGGCGGCGGAAAAAGGCTAACCTGCGTCAATGTCACGATATTTGCGGCAACTTCGCCGCGCCTTCCTCGTTGGGCAAGCGCGGGGCGGCGCTCGTTTGCCAGCTATCGAGGAGGCCAAGATGGGCTTGTTTTCCAAGGACATCAAAACGTTCGACGATTTGTTCGTCCACACGCTCCAGGACATCTATTATGCCGAGAACCAGATCACCAAGGCGCTGCCCAAGATGATCGAAAAGGCGACCGATCCTCAGCTCAAACAAGGGTTCGAGACGCATCTTCGCGAAACCGAAGGGCAGATCAAGCGGCTCGAACGAGTCTTCCAGATGCACGGGCAGGAACCGAAGCAGGTCGATTGCCCGGCGATCGACGGCATCATCAAGGAAGCCAATGAGATCGCAGCCGACGTCGAGGACAAGAACGTGCTCGACGCTGCCTTGATCGCCGCGGCGCAAGCGGTCGAGCATTATGAGATCACGCGCTATGGCACGTTGATCGCATGGGCCAAGCAACTCGGCCGGTCGGACTGCGCGGCGGTTCTGGCCGAAACGCTGGCCGAGGAAAAGGCGACCGACGAGAAGCTCACGACCATGGCTGAAACCAAGGTCAATTCGAACGCCGAGCTCGAAACCGCCTAACCATTCAGCTCGCGGCTGGTGGAGCGAGCGCTCCGCCAGCCGCTTTTCCCTCTTCAAATGCCGGGCGCGATGCATGGTCGCTCAGCCTTATCGGCGGCGCGCGATCAACAGATTAGAGCGAGCCTGCGTTAGCGGACGTCAGCCTCACCCGTTGCCGTTGCGACGGCGCGTCTCCCAGCCTTTCCTGGCGGCTGCCGAGCGATCGGAACTGCTCCGGCTCGATCCGCCCTTGCGGCCGCCCTTGCGCGAGGAGTCGTGGTTTTCCTTCTTGCCGCGGCCCGACCCGGATTTTTTGCCGCCGCCGGACTCCTTGTTCACCGTCGCCCAGGCACGGCGTTCGGCCTCCTTCTGGCTGACGCCGCGGTCCTCATAGCCTTCCTCGATATGCTCGGCCTTGCGCTTCTGCTTGTCGGTGTAAGCCGATTTGTCTCCGCGAGGCATGGTCCATCTCCTTTCAGTTGATAAATCGCTCGTCATCCTGGCCACGGGAGTGATCCCTGCTGGCGATGGTTGCTCGGCGACAAAACGAGCTTATCGTCCGCGCGATCCGGCTCCTGCGCCGAAATCTCGTGTCCAACCCGCCCATCCATGTTGTTGCAACCAATGTAAGCTACTGGTCGTTCACGAATGTCTTGGAAAAAGGGGAAGGCATGACCGCAGCGCGTCGCCAAGGGCGCCAATCGATTACCGCCGACGAATGGCGGCAGATCGTGGACAGCGCGGTCGATACCGCGATCATCACCACCGACCTCGAAGGCCGGGTCACCAGCTGGAATGAAGGCGCGCATCGGCTCCTCGGCTGGCGAGAAGAGGATATGCTCGGCAGCACGCTCGAGGACCTGTTTCCCGAAGGCATGGGCATCTCGGCGCTGGAAGGCGAACGCCGAGAGGCGCTCGCATCGGGCCGGGGCGGTGGCGCCGAAGGGTGGCGGGTGCGCATGGACGGCAGCCGCCTCTGGGCGACTGGGGAAATGACGCCGATCCGCAACGCGGAGGGTGTGGTCGTCGGCTTTACCAAGGTGTTGCGCGACCGGTCGCGGCAACGTGAGGCGGAGGAAGCCTTGATCGAGGAGCGGCGCGCGCTCGAGGTGCTGAACCGCGCCGGCTCAGCGCTGGCCGCCGAGACCGATTTGCACAAGCTCGTCCAGATCGTGACCGATGCCGGCGTCGAGCTGACCAAGGCGGCGTTCGGCGCCTTTTTCTACAATGTGCTGAACGACACGGGCGAGAGCTATATGCTCTACACGCTGTCGGGAGCGCCGGAGGAGGCGTTCTCGAAATTCCCTATGCCGCGCAACACCGCGGTGTTCGCGCCGACCTTCAGCGGCGAAGGGATCGTCCGCTCGGATGACATCACCAAGGATCCGCGTTACGGGCAAAATGCGCCCCTCAAGGGCATGCCGGAGGGCCATTTGCCGGTCCGCAGCTATCTTGCCGTGCCGGTGATCGCGCGCGATGGCGAGGTGATCGGCGGACTGTTCTTCGGTCACGACCAGGTGGGCGTCTTCACCGCGGCGTCGGAGCGCGGCCTCGAAGGCCTGGCGGCGGAAGCCGCGGTGGCGATCGACAATGCGCGCCTGTTCCAGGCGCTCCAGGTCGAGCTCAGACAGCGCCGCACCGCCGAAGCAGATCTCGCCGCGAGCGAGGACCGGCTCCGCCTCGCCAACGAGGCCGCCGATATCGGGACCTGGGATTTCGATCCGGTGACTCGCGAGTTGCGCTGGGACGCCAAATGCAAGGAGCTGTTCGGCCTGCCGCCCGACGCCGAGGTCAGCTATGAAGGCAGCTTCCTCGCCGGTGTTCACCCCGAGGATCGTGAGCGCGCGGACGCCGCGGTGCAGGAGGCGCTCGATCCCGACGGCCCGGGCAATTACGAAACCGAATACCGCACTATCGGTCTCGATGACGGTATCGAACGCTGGTTGGCGGCCAGCGGCCGCGCGATGTTCGACGAGGGGAAGGCGGTCCGGTTCATCGGCACTGTCCTCGACGTCACGCTGCGACGGCAAAACGAGGCTCGGCTGCGCGAACTGAACGAGGGGCTCGAGGAGCAAGTCGCGGCGGAAGTCGCCCGGCGCGGCGAAGTCGAGGAAGCGTTGCGCCAAGCGCAGAAAATGGAGGCGGTCGGCCAGTTGACCGGCGGAATCGCGCACGACTTCAATAATCTGCTGACCGTGGTCACCGGCAATATCGGCATTGCCCAGCGCGCGCTCGATGCCGCCGACATCGGCGACGTCCGCGCGCGACGTTCACTCGACAACGCGATGAAAGGCGCCGAGCGGGCGGCGGCGCTCACTCAGCGGCTGCTTGCCTTTTCACGCCGCCAACCGCTCGCCCCCAAGCCGATCGATCCCGACAAATTGGTCTCGGGCATGTCCGATTTGTTGCAGCGGTCGCTCGGCGAGCTGATCCGGCTGGAGATCGTGACCGCGCCGGGCCTCTGGCACACGGAGGCCGACCCCAACCAGCTGGAGAGCGCGATCCTCAATCTCGCGCTCAATGCCCGCGATGCGATGCCCGAGGGCGGCAGACTGACGATCGAGACCGAGAACGCCCGGCTGGACGAAGGGTATGCCGCGATGCAGGCGGAAGTGCCGCCGGGCCAATATGTCATGATCGCAGTCACCGACACCGGGAGCGGCATGCCGCGCCAGGTGATCGAACGGGCGTTCGAGCCGTTCTTCACCACCAAGGAGGTCGGCCGGGGCACCGGGCTCGGGCTGTCGATGATCTACGGCTTCGTCAAACAGTCGGGCGGACACATCAAGATCTACTCCGAGGAAGGCGAAGGCACGACGGTCAAGATCTATCTGCCGCGTCTGCTCAGTGCCGGCGCCGAAGACGAGGAGCCGGCGCGATCGACGCCGGGCATCGAACAGAGCCCGCGGCAGGAGACGGTGCTCGTCGTCGAAGATGACGACGACGTGCGCGCCTATACCGTCGATTGCCTGCGCGAGCTTGGCTATCGCGTGATCGAAGCGCATGACGGTCCGTCCGCGCTTCGCCTGCTCGAACGCCAGGCGGATCCCGTCGCATTGCTGTTCACCGACGTGGTGATGCCCGGCATGAGTGGTCGGGAACTGGCCGAACAGGCACGCAAGGTCCAGGCGACGCTGAGGGTGCTCTACACATCGGGCTATACGCGCAACGCCATCGTCCATGGCGGCCGGCTCGATCCCGGGGTCGAGATGATCACCAAACCCTTCACCTTCGAAGCGCTCGCCCAGAAGGTGCGCGACATGATCGATACCGGCACCGGCAACGTCCTCATCGTGGACGGCGAATCCACGGTGAGATCGCTCCTTGCCGAGGCGATGGGGGCAAGCGGGTTACGAGTCGAGGAGGCGGGAACCGGCGGCGAAGCGCTAGGCAAGGTACGCGCCGCGCAGGGACGCTATGACGCGATCGTGCTCGCCGACGAGCTTCCCGATTACACCGGCGACGGATTGTTGCGCGAGTTGCGCGCGCTCTATTCGGACTTGCCGATCGTTATCGCTTCGGGCGCTCGTGCGGCCGAGCTCAAGCGGCAATTCAACGGCGACCGCGGCGTGGCGGTGATCGCCAAGCCATATAAAGCCGGAGCGCTGCAGGACACGCTGCGGCTGCTCGGCGTGGTTTGCCTGGAAGCCGAAAGATAACGGCGGAAGTCGGGGACCGGCGGAATCGGAAAAGCCGGTCCCCAGAATAGGTTACGGCTTCGCCGGCGTGTCGATCTTGATGTCGGCATCGACTTTTTTCGTATTGCCGAGCATGTTCTGGCCAAACATCAGAAACAATACCACGGCGATTACCGCCAAGACGACAGCGAGTAACGCAATCGCTCCTCCACTGCCTCCAGTCTCGACAACGGTTGTCTTGCCTTCGTCTGCCATCACACCTCTCCTTGTTGTCGCAAGATAACCGGCGCAGCCATTGGCCGGTTCCAACATCACGCCTCTGTCCAAGACAGCGGCTCACCCAAGAGACCTAGATCCTGCCAAGCACCAGAAGGATGATCAGGATCAGGACGATCAGTCCCAAGCCACCTGACGGCGCATATCCCCAATTGCGACTATGACCCCAGGTTGGGAGAGCGCCGACCAAGGCGAGCACCAGGATGATTATTAGGATCGTTCCAAGCATCATTCCGCTCCTGTTCTGGTTGGCAAGTACAACCAGCGGAGGCGGCCACGGTTCCGATATTGCGCCGAGCGCCAACTAGGCTCGGTTCTTCGTCCCGATGCCTCGCTCTCAACTATGGAGTGGCGCTGCCGGATCGGTGGTCAGCGCATGACCGGCGGCTCCGATGCCACTTCGGAAGGGCGTGGCCAGAGGTTGTTCGACCGGGGGGCGGGCAGCGCAAAATGGCGAAAGCATCATTCGTTCGGACATACGGTGACTGAAAATGATTGTTGACATGATCGAAAAAGATCGAGAATGAATGATTGTGCAAGATCGACGCTAGATCGGTTGTACGACGCGAAAAAAATCAGGGCGGCACGGAATAAATCCCGGGCGGCCTTAGGGGAGGCGATATGAGCGATCTGGGTATCACCCGTAACGTGCAGGCATTGGCCGGTCCGGCGCGCGCTGGTCTTTCGGCGCTGGCGCTTGCCACTGCCTTGCTGTGGTCGGGCGCGGCATCGGCACAGGATGCGCAAACGGATGACACCGCTTCGCCGCCGAGCGACGTCGTGCAATATATCGATCCCGCACCGGACAAGGATATCGTCGTCACCGGCACCTTGCTGCGCGGCGTGGCACCGACCGGCACCAACGTCATCGGCGTATCGCGCGACAACATTCTCGAAAACGGCGCGGCGTCGTCCAACGACTTGCTCGCATCGATCCCGCAGATCGGCAATTTCGGGACGGTGCCGGTCGGCACGGGGCAATTCGGCGCGCCGACCGTGCGCCCGAACATCCGCAATCTCGGCGCATCGGGCGGCAGCACGACTTTGGTCCTGTTGAACGGCCACCGCGTCGTCGGCGCGGGCATATTGCAGACCACCGCGGATCCTTCGATCATTCCGCCCGACGTGATCGACCGGGTGGAAATCATTCCCGACGGCGGATCGTCGATCTACGGGTCGGACGCGATCGGCGGTGTGGTCAATTTCATCACGCGTAAGCGGTTCGACGGCGTCGGCGGCAGCATCCGGTACGGCTTTGCCGACAATTACCGCACCGTCGACGGCAATTTGACCCTGGGCAAGGATTGGGGCAGCGGCTCGTTGCTGCTCTCTTATGCCTATGCCTGGCACGACAATATTCTCAACCGGCAGCGCAGCTATGTCAGCGCGGACAATAGGCAGGAAGGCGGGCTGGACCTGCGCGCGACCACCTGTTCGCCCGGCAACGTCACTGCCGGCGGCGTCAATTACGCCTTGCCGGGCTTTACGGCGAACACCACCAACAGATGCGAACAGAATGCGTGGGGCGACCTGTATCCGCGCGAACAGCGTCATTCGGTATTCGCGTCGCTGACTCAGAAGCTCGACAGCCATGTCGATTTCTCGATGACCGCTTACTGGTCGCGCCGCGACACGACCATTCTCGAACCGCAAGGCACGCTGACTGGCCAAGTCACCGCGCTCAATCCCTATTTCCACAGCATCACCGGAGAGCTGGTGCAGAGCGTGGCGCTGTCGTTCGCCGGCGCACTGGGCAACAGCCTCACCAGCCGTCAGCGGTTTGATTCCTACGGCACCTCGCCGAGCTTTTCCTTTGCGCTGGGCAAGGGGTGGCAATTGCGCGCGGAAAGCAACTTTGGGCGCAGCTATAGTGTCGTGCACGAAGGCGCGATCAATAGCTCGCTTGCATCGGCGGCACTCAATGGTCTCTCCACCGCAACCGCGCTGAATCCGTATAATCCCGGGGCAAGCAATCCGGCATTGCTCGCGTCGATCGCCGATTTCGAGAATTTCGGCGATGCCACGCAGGAATTGGCGGAAGGCCGCCTGATCCTCGACGGGTCGCTGGCCAGGTTGCCGGGCGGCGACGTCAAGCTCGCGATCGGCGCCGAATATCATTACGAAAATCTCGCATCGCGCATTTCGCTCGACCGCCGCAACGTCTTCACCAACGCGATCAACTCTTCTGTCTCGCGCGACGTGAAGTCGGTGTTCGGTGAGGTTCTCGTACCGATCTTCGGCGCGGACAATGGCGTGCCCGGACTGCGCGGCCTGCAGATTTCGGGGTCGGTGCGGTACGATTCCTACAGCGATGTCGGCGGCACCACCAATCCCAAGGTCGGGGTCAACTACAAGCCGTTCGACGATCTGGTGATCCGTGGCAATTACGGAACCTCGTTCCACGCGCCCAGTCTCGCCGACACCACCAGCACGGCGGATTCGAGGGCGCAGATCCTGCTGTTCAGCCCATTCCTGAAGCCAGGCGATTCACCGCTCAACTTCCTCAGGCCGACGATCGTGCTGGCGGGCGGCAATCCCAATTTGAAGCCCGAACGCGCCGACACATGGTCGGTCGGCTTCGACTGGACGCCGCGGGCGATTGCCGGCCTGTCGGTCAGCGTCACGTACTACAACGTCAAGTTCAAGGACGCGATCGGCCTGGCGCCGTTCACGCAGCCGACGCTCTACACCGATCCCAATTACAAGAACTTCTACATCCTCAATCCGACGCTCGCGCAGTCGCAGGCGGCGGTCGGCACGCTGCTGGTCAACGGCGCGCCGAGTCTGCAGAGCCTGTATATCGGTACCTCGCCTTATGTCCTGATCGACGCGCGGCGGAACAATCTCGGCGCGGTCAACACCGATGGCCTGGACTTCAACCTGTCCTATGTCCGCAAGACCGGCTTCGGCGCGATCAGCGCGACCTTCGCCGGGACCTACACGCTCAGCCGCAAATCCGAAGCGATCGCCGGCGGGGCGTTCAGCGACGATCTCGCCAACGGTGTCGGCCGCTTCAACTTCGTGGCGACATTGGGGGGCAAGATCTACGGCGTCACCGCGCGGGCGGCGTTCAATTACAAGGGCGGGTATCCGATCCTGGGCGTCACGCCGCAAACGCGGGTCGATGCGTTCAAGACGGTGGACCTGTTCCTGGGCTATGATCTGGCGAAGAGCGGACCGCTCAAGAACACCATGCTGACGCTCAACGTCGACAATGTGTTCGATCAGGATCCGCCTTACCTCAACAGCTCGACCGGCTATACCAATGGCAGCACCTTGGGGCGGCTGATCTCGTTCGGTCTTCGGACCAAATTCTAAGAGGGGGAGCGTGTGCCGATACCATCAAAGTCGTCGGCCGCGCTGTTCTTCGGTCTCGCGCTCGTCACGGGCGTGGCGGTGGCAACCCTCCCCGTTGCCACCGCGCTGGATTCGGTTTCAGCAAAGCTGAAACGGTCGCGGTACCAGCCCGCTCCCCCACCCGGCCGTCCAACAAGGTATGCTATGGGCGGCCGGGTGGGGGAGCGGGCTGGTACCGCTTCAGCGAAGCTGAAAACGACTCTGGCCGACAGTGGTCGCGCTGTGCCATCGGCGCTGACGGTCGAATATACCGACGCCGCGCTTGGCATAGACGAACCGGCACCGCGCCTCGGTTGGCATTCGCCGGCGAAGCGTCAGATTGCCTGGCAGGTGCAGGTCGCGACCAGCAAGGCCGCGCTCGCCACCGGGCAACTCACCTGGGACAGCGGCAAGGTCGCGTCGGCGGCGGATGCGCAGATACTCTATGCCGGGCCGGCACTCGCGGCGCGGACACGCTATTGGTGGCAAGTCAGGACGTGGGACGCCGATGGCGGCGAGAGCGGCTGGAGCGCGCCCGGCTGGTGGGAAATGGGGCTGCTCAAGCCCAGCGACTGGTCGGCGAAATGGATCGCGGGGTCGGCGCGCAGCGACCATGACTGGACCGATCTGAGCTTCGACAGCGATCTCACCTTGACCGGCAAGTCGCTCGACTTGCTGTTCCGCGTGCGCGCCGCCGGCAAGACCTATGGCGAAGCCTATGTCTGGACGCTGGCGGACGAAAAGGACGGGCCGGTGCTGATCGAGCGGGTCCGCCATTATCCGGGCGGCAGCAGCTCGGGCGTCAAGGTCACCGAGCTCAAGCGCGTGCCGCTCACCGGCATCTCGCTCCGCAACATGCGCCATCGCATCACGATCACCGCGCGCGGCGGCAGCATCACCACCACGATCGACGGCCGGCCAGTCGATACAATCAGCGATGCGTCGCAAACGCATGGGACGATCGGTTTCTCGTCGAGAGAGGCGCAGGCGGCGATCATCCATTCGGTGCGCGTCACCGGCAGCGGCAGCCCCGCCTTCGCCACCCGGTTCGAGGCCAATGACAATCCGTTCGTCGGCGGCGCGGTCGAGCCTGCCGGCCTGGTGGTCGCGAGCGGCGTTCCCTCGGTCGACATCGTGCTGCCGATCGAGGCGCCCGCGCCGCTCGTCCGGCGGAGCTTCACGGTGCCGGCGAAGGCGATCGCGGCGGCGCGCCTCTACGTCGCCGGCGCGGGCTGGCCGCGGCTTCATCTCAACGGCGCGACCGTCGGCGCCTCGGCGCTGGCGAGCGGCTTCACCGCTTATGACAAGCGCGTACTCTATCAGACCTATGACGTGACGGACCGAATCCGCGCCGGAGCGAATGTGATCGGCGCCGAATTGGGGCGCGGCTGGTATGGCCTGACCGATCCCAACGAATGGTATTTCAATCAGGCGCCGTGGCATGCCGAGCCGGCCTTGCGGGCCCAACTCGAAGTCACGTTCACCGACGGTACGCGCCAGACGATCGCGACCGATGCCGGCTGGCGGACGGTGTCGGGGCCGACGCTCGACGATTCGCTCCACCGCGGCGAGCGCTACGATGCCCGGCTACTGCCCACGGGCTGGGACCGGCCGGGTCCGGTCGGCGCTCGCTGGAGTGCGGCACGATTGGTCGACGGCCCGGCGGGCGTGGTGCGCGCCGCCAATCTCGAACCGATCGCCCCGGTCGAGACGATCGCGCCGGTGTCGATGCACGAAGTAAAACCAGGCATCTGGGTCTATGATTTCGGGCGGGTCTTCTCGGGCTGGACCGCGATCGACGTCGCCGGACCGCGCGGCCGGACCGTGTCGCTCGTCGCCAGCGAGCGGATCGGCGACGACGGCATGGTGGTGCCGGCGTCGGGCCTCATCGACGCGCAGCTGCAGACCGACCGCTATACGCTGGCGGGCAAGGGGCGCGAACATTGGGAGCCGAGCTTCGGCTATCGCGGGTTCCGCTATGTCGAACTGCGCGGCTTTCCCGGCAAGCCGACGCTTGCCACACTGACCGGCAAGGTGGTCCATTCGTCGGTCGCCTCGGTCGGCGGTTTCGCCAGTGCCAACCCGCTGCTCGCCGAGATCGACCAGGCGGCGATCCGCACCATCCTCAACAACATGCACGGCTATCAGACCGATACGCCGACCTATGAGAAGAATGGCTGGACCGGCGATGCCCAGGCCTCGGCCGGCGCCGCCGCGCGCAGCCTGGGCGTGGCGCGGGTGTGGACTAAATGGCTCGCCGACTATCCCGACGCGCAGGCGCCGAGCGGCGAGCTTCCCGAGATCGTGCCGGCGACGCCCTATTACGGCTATGACGGCACGCCCGGCTGGCAGTTCGTCTGGGGTCCATCCACGCCCTGGGACGTGGCGGCGATGATCCTGCCCTGGGAACTCTACCAGACCTATGGCGACACCCGCATCCTCGAACGGATGCACGACACGCAGCGGCGGCTGGTCGATTATACCGCGACCGTGTTCAAGGCGCCCGATTATCGCCACACGACCGGGCTGAGCGAGTGGAGCGCACCGGGCGGGTTCGACATCTTCAACAAGAATAATGGCGGGATCGATGCGGTCACCTGCGCCTATTTCTTCCACGAAGCCGATCTGCTGGCGAAATCGTCCGCGGTGATCGGCAACACGGCCGATGCCGAGCGTTATGGCGCACTCGCCGCCGATATCCGCCGCGCCTATAATGCGCGTTACTGGGACGTCGCCAACGGCTCGTACCGCACCGTCGACGACAAAGGGGTGGCGGGCAAGCCGACCCAATCGCAGAACATCCTGCCATTGGCGTTCGGCATGGTGCCCGACGGGCAGGAGCAGCGCGTGGCGGACACGATTGCCGCCGATGTCGACGCGCGCGGCCTGCGCGCCGGGGTGTTCGGGACGCGCTATCTGCTCAACATCCTGAGCGATTACGGCCATGCCGATCTCGCTTATCGCGTCGCCACGCGCACCGACGAACCGGGCTGGGGTTTCTGGCTGAAAAGCGGGCACAAGACCTTGTTCGAGGCGTGGGGGCTCGACGCACGGTCGCGCGATCATCATTATTTCGCGTCAATCTCCGACTGGTTCCGCCAGCGGCTGGGTGGGCTGCGCCCCGGCGCGCCGGGCTATCGCACCGTGCTGGTGCGGCCGACCATTCCCAACGGGCTCGACTGGGCCGAGGCGACGATGGAGACGCCGCAAGGCAAAGCGCGCTCGGCCTGGCGGGTCGACGGCGGCAAATTGCGGATGACCGTCACCATCCCGATGAACAGCGCGGGTGAGGTCTGGGTGCCGACACAGTTTGGCAGCGTTTCGACGCCAGCGGGAGCGGTATTTTCGCGACAGACAAATTCCGCTAGAATTTATACGATCTCTCCAGGGACAAGCGAATTTATCACGGAGGGACATTGATGCGACGCCTGCTACCGCTTCTCGCCATCGCGCTGATTGCCGCGGCACCGGCTGACGAGGCGCCGGTTGCGACTACCGCCAGCGGTGCGGTGCGAGGAACCGTCGCCGACGGCGTCGCCAGCTTCAAAGGCATCCCCTATGCCGCGCCGCCGGTCGGGCCGTTGCGCTGGCACGCGCCCGAGCCGGTCCAGCCCTGGACCGCGCCGCGCGATGCCAAAGGCTATGGCAATGACTGCATGCAGGCGCGCTTCCCCGGCGACATCGCCAATACCAGTCTGCCGATGAGCGAGGATTGCCTGTTCCTCAACGTCTGGACGCCCAAGCCGGCATCGGCGGCGAAACTCGCGGTGATGGTCTATATCCATGGCGGCGGGTTTACCGGCGGGACCGGAAGCTCGGCGATTCTCGACGGCAGCCGGCTCGCCGCGCGCGGTGTCGTGATCGTCACGCTCAATTATCGCCTCGGCCGGCTTGGCTTCTTCGCGCACCCGGCATTGACGCGCGAAGTGGGTACTGGCGCGAACGGCAATTGGGGGCTGATGGATCAGATCGCCGCGCTCAACTGGGTGCAGCGGAATATCGCCGCGTTCGGCGGCGATCCGGCCAATGTCACCATCTTCGGCGAATCGGCCGGTGGCGAGTCGGTCGACCGGCTGATGGTATCGCCCGCCGCCAAGGGGCTGTTCGTCAAGGCGATCGCGGCCTCGGGCGGCGGCCGCGACAGCTGGCCGGCTCTGGCGGCGGCCGAGGCGAAGGGAGCCGCGTTCGCCAAACAGCAAGGTATCGCCGGGGACGATCTCGCGGCGCTGCGCAAGATCCCGGCCGACCGCGTCCAGGGCGGCATCAACCTGCTGAAGGCAGATGAAGAGCATTATTCCGGTCCGATCACAGATGGCCGGATCGTCACTGGGGATGTCGCCCCCCTGCTGGCGGCGGGCAAGGCGAAAGGCATCCGCTACATCGTCGGGTCGAACAGCGACGAACTCGGCTTCATTCCCGCGATGTTCATGGGCGGCTTCGTCAAGAAAGCGACCGAAGCGCTGGGCGACGGTGCCGAGGCGGTGCATGCGGCCTACGGCTCGCCCGACCTCTACAAGCGCAACATCCCGAGCGACTTCACCTTCAGCGAGCCGGCGTTGGCGCTGGCATCGCGGCAATCGGCGGGTACGCCGACCTGGCTCTATCGGTTCGGCTATGTCGTAGAGGACAAGCGCAAGTCGTTGTCCGGCGCGTCGCATGCCACCGATGTGCCGTTCCAGTTCGACAATCTGATGCTCGCCGGCGGCAAGGTGACGCCCGCCGACATGGCGGCGGCCAAATTGGTCGCTGATTATTGGGTCAATTTCGCCAGGACCGGCGATCCCAATGGTCCCGGCCTGCCCCCCTGGCCGCGCTTCGCGGCGACGGACGGCCAGTTGCTGGCGATCGGCACCGACACCAAAGCGACGCCCGCCGGCGACCCGGCGTTGCGCGCGATCGCGGCGGCACGCGACGCCGGCAAGAAATGAGGAGACCGGATATGCGCATGCTGACGATGCTGATGTCGATCCTGGTGCTGCTGGGATGCGGCGGCCAGGCAGTCGCCAGCAATGCCGAAACGGTGAAATTATGGCCCAAGGGGCCGCCGGGCAGCATGGGCGTGATGCAGCCCGAAACGACCGGCAACCAGCCGCCGTTCGGCTACGTCACCCGCAATGTCTCCGACCCGACGCTGACCGTCTTCCGCGCCGACCCCAAGATCGCCAACGGCACCGCGGTGATCGTCGCGCCCGGCGGCGGCTTCCATATTCTGTCGGTCGACAATGAAGGGGACGGCGTCGCGCGCTGGCTCAACAGCCTCGGCATCACTGCCTTCGTGCTGCATTATCGTCTGCTACCGACCGGCAACGATGCCGCGTTGGTGCTGATGCGGCGGCTGATGAACTTCAAGGAGCTGGAGGCGGCGGTGGCGCCGTTGCGCCCGCTTGCCACCGCCGATGGCGAGCAGGCGATGCGCTATGTCCGCGCCAATGCCAAGCACTACGGCGTGCGCCGCGACCGGATCGGGATGATGGGGTTCTCGGCGGGCGGCGCGGTGACGATGTGGACCACGCTGGCGGGCAAGGCCGACAGCCGGCCCGATTTCGTCGTCGCAATGTATCCGGGGCTGGTCGGCGATCCGCTGACCGTGCCGGCCAAGGCGCCGCCGCTGCTGACGATCGTCGCCAATGACGATCCGCTCGTGCGCCCCGAATCCAACCGCCTGGCCGATGCGTGGAAGGCGGCCGGCGCGGACGCGACTCTGGTAACCTATCCGACCGGCGGGCACGGCTTCGGCATCACCAAAAAAGGCACCGCCTCCGACGCCTGGACGGGCCGCGCGCAAACATGGTTCCGGGAAAAGGGATTGCTGGGCAAATGAGCAGGATCGGTCTCGCCGGCGCGCTGGGCGCGATTGCAGGTGTCGCGCTGGCGGCGGGGTTCGGCACGGCGCCGGCCGGCGCGCTTCCTCCCGCCGATGCGCCCGCCAGTGCGTGCACTGCTCTGGTCGGGCTGGCGCTCGCCGACGGCAAGGTCGTCGCGGCGGAGGATGTCGGCAAGGGCGATATGGTTTCGACCCAGCAGGGCAAGCCCGGCCTGCCGTCGCAGGCCGCCTTCTGCCGCGTCCACGCCGTGCTGACGCCGACACCCGCATCGTCGATCAAGGTCGAAATATGGCTGCCGGCCACGACCGCGTGGAACGGCAAGATGCTCGGCGCCGGCAATGGCGGTTATGGCGGCAGCTTGCTGCTGCCCCAGCTGACGATGCAGGGCGCACTGGCCAAGGGCTATGCGACAGTCGGCACCGACATGGGTCATCTCGGCACCGCCGATACCGACGCCAGCTGGGCGCTCAACCAGCCCGAGCGGATCATCGACTTCGGCCATCGCGCCAATCACCTGGCCGCCGCGGTCGGCCGCGCGGTGGTCGCGGCCTATTTCGGCAGCAAGCCCAAGGCGGCCTATTTCCAGGGCTGTTCGGATGGCGGGCGCGAGGCGTTGATGGAGGCCGAGCGCTATCCCGACGATTATGACGCGATCATCGCGGGCGCGCCGGCCAATGCCTGGACGCGGCTGATGGCCGCGTTCATGGCCGATGATCGCGCGGTCTTCTCCAGCCCCGATTCGGTGATCCCCAACGCCAAGCTGCCGCTGTTGCAGAACGCTGCGATCGCGACATGCGACGCCAATGATGGGATCAAGGATGGCGTGATCGACGATCCCCGCACCTGCAAGTTCGACCCCGCCATCCTGCTGTGCAAGAGCGGTGACGGCCCATCCTGCCTCACCGCGCCGCAGGTCAAGGCGGCGCAGGCGCTGTATCGTGGCGCGCTCGACGGCAAGGGCCGGCCGTTTTTCCCCGGCTATACACCCGGCGCCGAGGCGGTGGCCGGAACATGGGATGTGTGGCTGACCGGCGCCAAGGCGCAGCATGGCATCTTCGCGACCGAATTCTACCGCAACATGGTCCATTCGGACGCCAAATGGTCGCCCGCCTCGTTCAATCTCGACCGCGATTATGCCGCGTCGAAGCGGCTCGCGCCGATCCTCGACAGCGACAATCCCGATCTCGGGCCGTTCCTCAAGCGCGGCGGCAAGCTGATCCTCTATCACGGCTGGAACGACGCCGCGATCGCGCCGGGCAACACGATCGCGTTCTACGATGCGGTGGTGAAAAAGCAGCCCGCGGCGGCGGCATCGTCGGTGCGGCTGTTCATGGTTCCGGGCATGTCGCACTGCCTGGGTGGGCCCGGCCCGAACGTGCTCGACACGCTCGGCGCACTCGATGCGTGGCGCAGCGGCGGTGCGGCGCCAGAGACGCTGATCGCGACCAAATATGACAACGATTTGTTCGGCTATCTCGGCTTCCCGTCGAAGCCGGTCCGGACGCGTCCGCTATGCGCCTACCCCAAGGTCGCGCGCTGGAGCGGCAAGGGATCGACCGATGAGGCGGCCAACTTCAGCTGCGTGATGCCCAGCCGCGCCAAGTGACGCTGACGACAAGCCTTGTCCGCGGCGCCGATGCGCCGCCGTTGATCGAGCACACGATCGGCGGCGCGCTGGCGCTCGCGGCCGAACGCTGGGGCGAGCGCGAGGCGCTGGTCTCGGTCGAACAAGGCATTCGCTGGACCTTCGCGGAATTGCTCGACCGGGCCGATCGGGTCGCTGCCGGATTGCTCGCGCTGGGGCTCGAGCCGGGCGAGCGGATCGGCATCTGGGCGCCCAATTGCGTCGAATGGACGCTGACCCAGTTCGCCGCGGCACGCGCCGGGCTGATCCTGGTCACGATCAATCCCGCCTATCGCGCGACCGAGGCGGCGTTCACGATCGCCAAGGCGGGGCTCTCGGCTCTGGTCTTCGCCGAGCGGTTCAAGACCAGCGACTATGCCGCGATCGTTGCCGAGATCGCACCGAGCCTGCCGCTGCTCCGTACGATCATCCAGATCGGCGGCGATCCGCGGGAGTGGATCGCCTTCGATCAGGTCGCGGCGCGCGCCGGCGGCGAGGACCGGGCGCGGCTGGCGGCAATCGGCGCCGCACTGAGCGCGACCGATGCGATCAATATCCAGTTCACCAGCGGTACAACCGGCCTGCCCAAGGGCGCGACGCTCAGCCACCGCAACATCCTCAACAACGGCTATTTCGTCGGCCGCGCGCAAGCGCTCGCAGCGGGCGACCGCCTCTGCATCCCGGTCCCGCTCTACCATTGCTTCGGCATGGTGATGGGCAATCTCGCGAGCATCACCCATGGCGCGACGATGGTGTATCCGGCCGCCGGCTTCGATCCCGGCGCGGTGCTTGCGGCGGTGGCGGCGGAGCGCTGCACCGCGCTTTACGGCGTGCCGACGATGTTCATCGCGTTGCTCGCGCATCCGGAATTCGCGCGCTTCGACCTGTCGTCGCTGCGGACCGGGATCATGGCCGGCGCGGTCTGTCCCGAGCCGCTGATGCGCCAGGTGATCGAGCGGCTGCATATGCCCGACATCACCATCGCTTATGGCATGACCGAAACCAGTCCGGTCAGCTTTCAGACCGCGATCGACGACCCCGTCGAGCGCCGCGTCGGCTCGATCGGCCGGGTCCAGCCGCACCTCGAATGCAAGCTGGTCGACGAGCAAGGCGCAACGGTGCCACCGGGCACGCCGGGCGAGCTGTGCACGCGCGGCTATTCGGTGATGCTCGGCTATTGGGGCGAGCCGGACAAGAGCGCTGCCGTCATCGACGCCGAGGGCTGGATGCATTCGGGCGATCTCGCGGTGATCGACGCCGATGGTTACGCGACGATCGTCGGGCGGCTCAAGGACATGGTGATCCGCGGCGGCGAGAATATCTATCCGCGCGAGATCGAGGAATTCCTCTATTCGCACCCGGCGGTCGAGGACGTCGCGGTGGTTGGCGTGCCCGACGATCGCATGGGTGAGGAATTGTGCGCCTGGATCCGGCTGCGCGCCGGGGCGACGAGCGATGAGGCGGAGGTCCGCGCCTTCTGCCGCGATCGCATCGCGCATTACAAAGTGCCGCGTTACGTCCGCTTCGTCGACCAATTTCCCACCACCGTGACCGGCAAGGTCCAGAAATATCTGATCCGCGAGGCGATGGTCGCCGAGCTCGGCATTGGCGACCGTGTCGCTGCCCCCCAAGAAGGATGATGTTGATGAAGACCCTCTATGTCGCTGCCCTGTTGCTCGCACCGGCCATGGCGTCGGCGCAGACCAGCCCGGCGCCCGCCCCGGCACCGTCGCCTGCTCCCGCCGCGCCCGCAGCCGCGGCGCCCGCGACCGGTGCGAAGTTCACGCTCGACACCCCGATCCAGGAGATCGTCGCCGACGCCGCCGGCAAGGCGGTGATCGACAAGGACCTGCCCGGGCTGATCGGCCTGCCGCAATATGAGATGTTCAAGGGGCTCAGCCTCAAGCAGCTGCAGGGCTATTCGGACGGCAAGCTGACCGACGAAACGCTGGCGAAGACGGCGGCCGACCTCGCGGCGATCAAATAATGCGCCGCACGACGCTGACGTGTATCGTTACCGCGGCGCTGGCCGTCGCGGGACTGACTGCGGGTGCGCAGGCGGGGGCGCAGAAGGATCGCGTGATCTATCGCGACAAGGCCGCTTCCCTGGAACGTCGCGTCGATGATTTGATGGCGCGGCTGACGCTCGAGGAGAAGGTGTCGCTGCTCGCCGGCGCCACGTCGATGACGCTCCATGCCATTCCCCGGCTGGGCGTTCCAGAGGTCAAGATGACCGACGGGCCGACCGGCGTGCGGTCGCCCGAAGGCAAGCCGGCGACGGTCTTTCCGGTCGGCGTCGCGCTGGCGGCAACCTGGAATCCCGAGATCACACGCGCGGTCGGCGGCGCGATCGCCGGGGAAGCGCGCGGTTACGGCGCGTCGGTGCTGCTCGCACCGACCGTCAATATCGTCCGGACCCCGCGCTGGGGCCGCAATTTCGAAACCTATTCGGAAGACCCGTTGCTCGCCGGCCGGCTGGCGCTCGGTTATGTCCGCGGCGTGCAGGGTGGCGGGGTCGGCGTGTCGGTCAAGCATTTCGCCGCCAACAATCAGGAAACCAACCGCTTCGTCGTCGACTCGGTCGTGGGCGAGCGGACGCTGCGCGAAATCTATCTGCCGGCGTTCGAGACGGTGGTGAAGCAGGCCGATCCATGGTCGGTGATGGCGTCGTACAACAAGGTCAACGGCATTTATGCCAGCGAGAATCGCTGGTTGCTGACCGACCTGCTCAAGAAGGAATGGGGTTATCGCGGTTTCGTCGTGTCCGACTGGGGCGCGACGCATTCGACCGTCGCGGCGGCCAATGCCGGGCTCGATCTCGAAATGCCGGGACCGGCCAAATTCTTTGGCGACAAGCTGGTCGCCGCGGTCAAGGCGGGCGCGGTCAGCCAGACGCAACTCGACGACAATGTCCGCCGCATCGTCCGGCTGATCGTGCGCAGCGGCGTGCTCGACGGTGCGCTGCCCGCGGGAGAGATTGGCGGCGAGCGCCACCGCGCGGTCGCGCGTACCGCGGCCGATGAAGCGATCGTCCTGCTCAAGAATGCCGGCGTGCTGCCGCTCAAGCCGGGCATCCGCACGCTCGCGGTGATCGGTCCCAATGCCGATGTCGCGCGGATCCAGGGCGGTGGCAGTTCGGCGGTGGTACCGTTCGACAAACTGAAGACGCCGCTCGAGGCGATCCGCGCGGCGCTGCCGGGGGTCGAGGTGATCTACGAAAAAGGCGTCGACAGCGAAGAGACGCCGGCGGCCGCCGACCCGAAGCTGTTCAGTCCCGCCGCCGGCAGCAACGAGGCCGGGCTGACCGCGACCTATTTCATGAGCCCCGATCTCTCGGGCACGCCGACCAGGACGGAGCACGCGACCGACTTCACCAAGCGGATCAGCGGCAACGTCGCCGGGCCGCAGGCAGTCGGCTATGTATCGCTGCGCTGGGCGGGGATATTCCGCGCGCAGACCACCGGAACCTATGAATTCAGCGTACGTGGCACGGGAGCCTCGACCCTGGTGTTCGACGGCAAGACCATCCTCGACAAGTCGACGCCATCGACGCCCGACAATCGCGACGTGATCGGCTTCCCGGTGGGACGCCGCACGGTCAAGATCGAGCTTGAGGGCGGCAAGAGCTACCCCGTCCAGCTCGATTATCGCACCGGCCAGACGCCATACGAAGCGCTCGCATTCGGCGTCCGGCTGCCGCGCCCCGATTTCAACGCCGCCATCGCTGCCGCCAGGCGTGCCGATGCTGCAATTGTGATCGCCGGGTCGGCGTCGCTGACCGAAGGCGAAGGCTATGACCGACCGTCGATCGACTTGCCGGGCGAGCAGGACCGGCTGATCGCCGCGGTCGCCGCTGCCAATGCGTCAACCGTGGTGGTGGTCAATGCCGGCGCGGCGATGACGATGCCTTGGGCGGACCAGGTCCCCGGCATCGTCGACATGTGGCTGCCAGGCCAGGAAGGCGCGGCCGCGCTCGCCGCCGTGCTGACCGGGAAGGTCAATCCCTCGGGCAAGCTGCCGGTGACCTTTCCGATGAAGAGCGCCGACGATCCGGCGGTGCTGACCGATGCGAAGAGCAACTATGGCGAAGGTCTGCTGGTCGGCTATCGCGGCTATGAAGCGCGCGGCGTCGCGCCGCTGTTCGCGTTCGGCCACGGCCTTTCCTATACCAGCTTCGGTTATGCCGGACTGACCGCTCCGGCGGCGGTCGCGCCGGGCGTATCGGTCAAGGTACGCTTTTCGCTCCGCAACACCGGCAAGGCCGCGGGCAAGGAAGTCGTCCAGCTCTACGTCGCGCGCGCCGACCGCTCGCCCGACGAGCCGATCAAGCAACTCGGCAGCTTCGCAAAGATCGCGCTGGCACCTGGTCAGACCAAGGCGGTCGAGCTGACGCTCAATCCGCGCGCTTTCGCTGGCTGGGATGTCGCGACGCACCGTTGGGTCGCGCGGGCCGGTCGCTATCAGTTGCTGGTGGGTAGCGCGTCGGACGATATCCGGCTGAAGAAGGAGATCCGGGTCACCGCGGCGGGCGCCGTGCAATAAAGATTAGTCCATCGTCGCTCCGGCCTCGTGCCCGTTCGAGCTTTGGCTTGCCCCCGGCAAGCCAAGATCGTGTCCGGGGGACACGATCTCGCTCGAACGCCGCCGTGCCTCAAGGCACAGCGCTGGCGGCTCCGTGGATGCCGGCACAAGGCCGGCATGACGATGAGCGGAATTGTTTCGCCGTGGCGGAGGAGGCTGTCTGCGGAGCCGACCTACCGAACCGGCACCACGATCAACTTGATCCCCGCCTGCTCGATCATCTGCGCGTCGGCGTCGCCGATTCCGTCATCGGTGATCAGCACGTCGATATCGCCGATGTCGCAGACGACATGGCCGGCAGGCGCGTCGAATTTGCTCGAATCGACCAGCACGATCACTTCGTCGGCGCGGTCGAGCAGGCGGCGTTCGGCCTGGACCAGGATCACGTCAGTCTGCATCAGGCCGTGGCGCCCGATCGAGGCGGCGCCCATGAACAGCCGCGAGGCACGGTAACGGCTGGTGCCGTCCTCGCCGAACGGCGCGAGCAGGATATTCTGTTCGCGGAACAACGTCCCCGCGGGGACCGATATCTGCGTACCCGGCTGGTTGATCAGCGCGCTGACGATGTGCAGCGAATTGGTCAGCACATGGAGGCCGAGCGGCTCGAGCGCCGGGCACATCTGGAGCGTGGTCGATCCGCCGTCGATGATCACCGATTCGCCGGGCGTGCAGAGCTGGGCGGCGGCCCGGCCGATTGCTTGTTTGGCGGCGCGGTTGAGTTCGATATTCTCGTGGAAGGGTACGCCGGTCAGGTGCTGCTCGTCACTCGCGCCGGTAGAAGTCCGCCCGGCAAGCCGAGCGCCGCCGCGCACCCGGACGATGATCCCGGCACTTTCCAGCCGGTCGAGGTCGCGGCGAAGCGTCGCCGCCGACGCTTCGAGCGTGCGGTCGAGCTCCTGGAACGAGACGAAGCCCCGTTCCCTGACCATTTCGAGAATACGCTGATCGCGTTGTTCGGCGTGCATCTTTGTCTCTAGAGTTTGTTTCAGCAAAGCTGAAACAGTAGCGGTGCCGGCCCGCTCCCCCACCCGGCCTCCCATAGAATACCCTGATTGGGAGGCCGGGTGGGGGAGCGGGCCGGCACCGATCCAGCGAAGCTGAAAACGACTCTTTCTCGCGCTATCCGCGCAACCACGCGCAGATGCAAGCAAGAGCGATCGTGGAGGTCACACGATCCCCGACCCCAGTCCGACCGCCGACCGCTCCTGCGCCTTGCGCGCGCGCCAGCCGCTGGCGCGGTAAAAGGCGATCGGATCGGCCGCGCCGCCGGCTTCGACGCGTGCCATCGCGACGATCGGCGAGACGTCGACATTATAGGCTTGGCGCAGCGCCTGGAACGCCGCCATCGCGTCGTTCGCATCCTGCGCGGCATGGAGCGCGTCGCGATCGACCAGCAGCGCACGGGCATAGGCGCCGGCGATCGCCTCGGCCGATGACAACAGGCTCTCGATCGGGTCGGTCACATTGTGCGACTGGTCGATCATATAGGCCGGGTCGAACCCGTCGCGCGGCGCCAGCTCCGCCTCGACCAGTTCGTTGAACACCAGGAACAATTGGTGCGGATTGATCGATCCCGAATCGAGATCGTCGTCGCCATATTTGCTGTCGTTGAAATGGAACCCGCCGAGCTTGCCGAACCGGTGGAGCCGGGCGACGATCTGCTCGATATTGGTGTTGGGCGCGTGATGGCCGAGATCGACCAGGCATTTCGCTTTCGGTCCGAGCTGCTGTGCCGCCAGGATCGAGCTGCCCCAATCGGCGATCACCGTCGCGTAAAAGGCCGGCTCGTACATCTTGTGCTCGATCAGCATCCGCCAATCGTCGGGCAACGCGGCGTAGATCGCCGCCGCGGCGTCGAGATAGCGGTCCATCGCACGCCCCAGGTCCTGCTGGCCGGGCAGGTTGCTGCCGTCGCCGATCCAGACGGTGAGCGCGGTCGAGCCGAGCGCACGGCCGATCTCGATACAGTCGATATTGTGCTCGACCGCCTGCGCCCGCACCGCCGCATCGGTCGCGGCGAGGCTGCCGTTGCGATAGCTCAGGCGCTGGCCGGGCTGGTCCTGGAAGGTGTTGGAATTGATGGCGTCGAAGCCGAGCCCGAGCGCCGCCGCTTCCTCTCGCAGCCCGCGATAGTCGTCGACGCAATCCCAGGGGAAATGCGGGCTGACGCGCGGCGTGACGGCCGATAGCTGGTGGATGACCGCGCAATCCTCCAGTTTCTCATGCACGTTGGTCGGCTCGCCGGGAATGGCGAATTTGGCGAAGCGGGTGCCGCCGCGCCCGGTTCCCCAGCTCGGTACCGCGACCGAGAAAGCGCCGACACGCGCGGTGATCGCCTCGATATCGACGTCCCGGCGCGCCATTCGGCGGCGAAGCGAATCATAATCCTCGTCCAGCGCGCCCATCGCCGCGCGGTTATGCTCGGCGATCCGATCGGCGGCGAAGGGCAGGTCGGTGGTCATCGTCTCTCCTGCCGGATCAGCGCGTGAAGGCGCCGGCATTGCCGGCATCGACATTGATCAAATTGCCGGTCGACTTTGCCGACATATCGCTGGCGAAGAAATAGACCGCTTCGGCGACATCGGCGGGAAGCACGTCGCGCTTGAGCAGCGAGCGGTCGCGATAATGCGCTTCGAGCTCGTCGCCGCTGCCGATGCCATGAGCGTCGGCGCGTTCCTGGCGCCAGCTGCCGTCCCAGATCCGTGATCCCTTGATCACCGCGTCGGGATTGACCGTGTTGACCCGGATGCCGTGTGGCGCACCCTCAAGCGCCAGGCAGCGCGCGAGGTGCAGGGTCGCGGCCTTGGCCGAGGCATAAGCGGCGGCATTGGCGGCCGCAGCGATGCCGTTTTTCGACCCGATGAAGATGATCGATCCGCCGCCCGCCGCGCGCATCAGCGGAAAGGCGGTGCGGCAGGCGAGGAAATAGCCTTCCGCCAATACGTCGTAATTGCGCCGCCACAGCTCGACGCTGGTTTCCTCGATCGGTGCCGACGACGCGATGCCGGCATTGGCGACCAGGATGTCGAGCCCGCCGAACGCGCGCGCGCAGGCGGCGAAGGCGTCGGCGACCTGTTGCTCGTCGGTGACGTCGCAGACCGCGTTGCGGATCGCGTCCTTGCCATGCCGCTCGACCAGTCCGGCCTGCGCGGTTTCCAGTGCCGCGGCGTCGCGGTCGATGATCATCACGCACGCACCCTCGGCCGCGAGCCGCTCGGCGCTGGCCGCGCCGATCCCGCCGGCGCCGCCGGTCACCAATGCGATCCGCCCGGCGAGCGGCCGGGGCGGCGGCATGCGCTTGAGCTTGGCTTCCTCCAGCGCCCAATATTCGATGCCGTACGCCTCGCGCTCGGGCAGGCCGAGATAGCCGCCGACAGCCTCGGCGCCGCGCATCACGTTGATCGCATTGGCGTAGAATTCGCCGGCCAGCCGGGCAGTGGTCTTGTCCGCCGCGAAAGTCATGCGGCCGATGCCCGGCACCAGCACCACGACCGGATTGGCATCGCGCATCGCCGGGTCCCCCGGCACCGCGCAGCGCTGGTAATAAGCGGCATAGGCATCGCGATAATCGGCGATACGCTTGGCGAGCCAGGCGTGGTCGTCGAGCCGCTCGGGATCGAGCGTCATCGGCGCGATCTTGGTGCGCAGGAAGTGGTCGGGACAGGATGTGCCGACCGCCGCAAGCCGCTCGAAATCGGCCGAGCAGACGAATTCCATCGTCTCGGCATCGTCGGCGAAATGGGCGATCTTGCCGCCGCTTCCCCGCATCATCCCGCGAAGCCGCGGCATCAACCGCGCCGCCGCCTCGGCCCGCGCCGCGGCATCGAGCGGCGGGCGAACCTCGCCGCCGAATGCCGGCTGCCCCGCCATCCGGGCGTTAAGATAGCCCACCGCGTCGGCGATCAGGTCGATCGTATTCTCGTAGCAGTCCTTGCTGGTATCTCCCCAGCAGATCAGCCCGTGTCCGGCGAGCACCACACCGCGGCACCCGGGATGCGCGGCGACGAAATCGCGCAGCCGCAGCCCAAGGTCGAACCCGGGCCGCTTCCACGGCAGCCAGCCGACCGCGCCGCCCCAGATCTCGCGCACCGCGGCTTCGCCCTCGGCCGCGGCGGCCAAGGCGATCACCGAATCGGGATGGACGTGATCGACATGTGCGAACGGCAGGAAGGCGTGAAGCGGCGTATCGATCGACGCGGCGCGCGGGTTGAGCGCGAAGGTGCAATGCGGCAGATAGCCGACCATCTCATCTTCATGCTCGACTCCGCGATAGAGCCGCTCGAGCCCGAGCAATTTGTCGAGATAGAGCGTCGCGAATCCGGCCAGCGTCATCGACCCGATATCGCCGCCGGACCCCTTGACCCACAGCACGTTGGTGTCGGCACCGGTCAGCGGATCGCGCTCGACTATCTTGGCCGACGTGTTGCCGCCGCCGAAATTGGTTACGGTCAGATCGGCGCCGAGCAGGTTCGAGCGATAGCGCAGCAATTCGGCCGGGCTCATGCCCGCCGCCTCTGCATCCGACCATCGCCGCGCCGGCACGGCGAACGGCAACGCGACCGCACCGGCGCCTGCCGGATGATTGTGTTCGGCCATTCAGGCGAACTCCCTTCCTTGTTGACCCTGCTCTATAACAGCCTATGGCAATGAACAATCAATTTCGATAGAAACTGATCAAAAGCGATCTAAAGCGGGCGGGAGAGCAGACTGATCATCGTCCTCGACATGGGCAAAACGCTCAGCAAGCTGACGCTGTGGGACGGCGTCCGGCTGGTCGAGCGGCGTACGCGGCCCAATGCGCGTTGCGACGGCGGCGACTATGCCGCGCTCGACGCGGCGGGGATCGAGGCGTGGCTGATCGAGACGCTCGCCGATTTCGCGCTGATCGGGCGCGTGGACGCGATCGTGCCGGTCGCGCACGGCGCCGCGGCGGCGGTGCTGCGCGATGGCAAGCTGGCCGCGGCGCCGGTCGATTACGAACAGGAGATCGCCGGCGAAGCGCGGGCCGCTTATGACGCGCAACGCGATTCCTTCGCGCTCACCGGCTCGCCCGGCCTGCCCGGCGGACTCAATCTTGGGGCGCAGTTCGACTTGCTCGATCGGGTGCGGCCCGACCTGCTCACGCCAGGCGCGACGATCGTGACCTGGCCGCAATATTGGGGCTGGGTGCTGAGCGGGGTTGCCGCGGTCGAGCTCACCAGCCTTGGCTGCCACAGCGATCTCTACCGTCCGGTCGAGCGCGGCGTGTCGGCACTGGCGCAACGGCGCGGCTGGGCGGACTTGCTCGCGCCGCTCCGAGACGCCGGCGATGTGCTCGGTCCGATCCGCCCGGAGCTCGCGACGCGCACCGGCCTGCCCGCTGACGTGCGCATCCATGTCGGCCTGCACGATTCGAACGCGGCTTTGCTTGCCGCGCGAGGGTTTCCGGAGATTGCCGGATGCGAATCGACAATATTGTCGACCGGGACCTGGTTCGTCGCAATGCGATCGCCGCCGCGCGGTGCCGTACCCGATATCACCGCGCTCGATCCGGCGCGCGACTGCCTGGTCAATATCGACGTCGCCGGGACGCCGGTACCGTCGGCTCGATTGATGGGCGGGCGCGAGATCGAACTGCTTGGCGGCCTGGACCCGCGGCGCGTCGACATCCGGACCGACCAGCCCCGGCTGGTCGCGGCAGTGCCCGGCCTCGTCGCCGCGGGAGCGATGGCGCTGCCGACGCTGACGCCGGGCGTCGGTCCGTTTCCGGCGGGCGAGCATCGCTGGATCGCGGCGCCCGACGATCCCTATGCCCGCCGCGCCGCGGCGTGCCTTTACGCGGCGCTCGTCACCGAGTCGGCGCTCGAGCGGATCGGCACGCGCGAACACCTGCTGATCGAGGGCCGGTTCGCCGAGGCCGAGGTGTTCGTCCGCGCGCTCGCCAGCTTGCGTCCCGACTTGCGCGTCTATGTCAGCAACGCGCATAACGATGTGTCGCTGGGCGCGCTTCGGCTGCTCGATCCCGACATCCGGCCCGACGGCCAGCTGCGGCAGATCGCGCCGCTCGAATTGTCGCTGGACGCCTATCGCGCGGTCTGGCGCGACTTCGCCGACGCGGGCAGGGTCGCGGCGTGAAGGCGGCCGCGATCATCGACTATCGGGAATTGGCGCGCCGCCGGCTGCCGCGCTTCCTGTTCGACTATATCGACGGCGGATCGTATGACGAGCGGACCCTGCGCGCCAATGTCGCCGACCTGAGCGACATCGCCTTGCGCCAGCGCGTGTTGCGCGACGTGTCCGCGATCGACTTGTCGACGGAATTGTTCGGCCAGCCGATGGCGATGCCGGTCGCGCTGGCGCCGATCGGGCTGGCCGGCATGAACGCCCGGCGCGGCGAAACACAGGCCGCTCGTGCTGCCGAGCGCGCCGGCGTGCCGTTCACGCTGTCGACCGTCTCGGCTTGTCCGATGCGCGAGGTCCGCGCCGCGGTCGAGCGGCCGTTCTGGTTCCAACTCTACATGATCCGCGACCGCGGCTTCATGCGCGATCTGCTCGCCGCCGCGCGCGAAGCGGAGTGCAGCGCATTGCTGTTCACCGTCGACATGCCGGTGCCCGGCTCGCGCTATCGCGACCTCCGCTCGGGCCTGGCCGGCGCGCCGGGACTTGGCGGCCAGCTCCGCCGCTTTTTCCAGGCCGCCCTGCGGCTGCATTGGGCCTGGGATGTCGGGGTGATGGGTCGGCCGCACCAGCTCGGCAATGTCGCGCCGGTGCTGGGCGACGATAGCGGGCTGGAGGATTTCTTCGCCTGGATGCGCGGCAATTTCGATCCGTCGGTGACCTGGCGCGACCTGGATTTCGTGCGGTCGGAATGGCCGGGGCCGCTGATCCTCAAGGGCATTCTCGATCCCGACGACGCGCGCGAGGCAGCGGCGGTAGGGGCCGACGGCATCGTCGTGTCCAACCATGGCGGGCGCCAGCTCGATGGCGTGCCCTCGACCGCCCATGCGTTGCCGGTAATCGCCGATGCGGTCGGCGACCGGCTGACCTTGCTTGCCGATGGCGGGATACGCTCGGGACTCGATGTCGTGCGGATGCTCGCTTTGGGCGCGAACGGCGTGCTGATCGGGCGCGCCTGGGCATGGGCGCTGGCGGGTGCGGGGCAGCGCGGAGTCGAGCATGTGCTCGAACTGATCGCCGCCGAAATGCGGGTGGCGATGGCGCTGACCGGAGTCACGCGCGTGGCCGATATCGACCGCAACATAGTCGTCGGGTCGGCGGCAGGGGAGAGATAGATGGACGCGAATCCGCTGATCGGCGTGATCTTCCACTGGCTCGGCGGGCTTGCCTCGGCCAGCTTCTACGTGCCGTACCGAAAGATCCGCGGCTGGTCGTGGGAGATATTCTGGCTGACCGGCGGCCTATTCAGCTGGGCGATCATGCCGTGGCTGGTCGCCGCGATCCAGACCCGCGATCTGACCGTCGTGCTCGGCTCGGCGCCGGCCGGAACCCTGTTCTGGTGCTGGTTCTGGGGCGCGATGTGGGGTTTTGGCGGGCTCACCTTCGGCCTCACCATGCGCTATCTCGGCCTGTCGCTCGGGATGGCAGTGGCGTTGGGCCTGACGACGGTGATCGGCACGCTCGGGCCGCCGATCTTTCGCGGTACGCTGCCGGCGCTGGCCGCGACGTCGAGCGGACAGATCACCCTGCTCGGCATCCTCGTCGCGGTCGCCGGGATCGTCGTGGTGGCGGCAGCGGGGCGCCGCAAGGAGCGCGAGATCCCCCAGGATGGCGCGGCCGACGGCGTCGCCGAATTCGATTTGCGCAAAGGCCTCGCCATCGCGCTGTTCTCGGGCGTGATGTCGAGCTGTTTCGCCTTCGGGCTCGACGCCGGTCAACCGATCCGTACCCTGACCCTAGCTGCGGGCACCGCGCCGTTATGGCAGGGACTGCCGGTGTTGTGCGTGGTGTTGCTCGGCGGGCTGACCACCAATCTGGTCTGGTGCCTGATCCTGATCGCGCGCAACCGCACCGCCGGTGAATTCGTCGGCCGGCCCGGCATCGCCGCCGAGGGTGGCGGCAGCAAACCGCCGCTCGCGATCAATTATTCGCTCGCGGCGTTAGGCGGTTCGCTCTGGTATCTGCAATTCTTCTTCTACACGATGGGCGAAAGCCAGATGGGCCGCTTCGGCTTCTCGTCCTGGACGCTGCACATGGCCAGCATCATCCTGTTCTCGTCGGCCTGGGGCTTCGCGCTGCGCGAATGGTCGCGCGCGAGCGGCGGGACGCGCCGGCTGGTCCTGATCGGCATCGCCACGCTCGTCGCGGCGACCGTCATTATCGGCCTGGGCAATTTCCTCGCCACCTGAGGAGGTGAGGACGGCGTGGCCGCGCGATCAGTGCCGCGCGGGCGTCGCAAGACTGCCGCGCTCGATGAATTCATAGGGCAGTTCGATGCAGGCGCCGCCGTTGCGGGTCTGCTGTCCGGGTCCGATCAGCAGATCGATCGCCGCTGCGGCCATTTCCGGATTGGGTTGACGCACGGTGCTGAGCTGTGGCCAGGCCATGCGCGATACCGGTGCATCGTCGAAGCCGACGACTGACAAGGCAGTTGGGACGGCGATGTGGTGACGCATGGCGACGACCAGAGCGGCCAGCGCCATCTCGTCATTGCTGGCGAAGATCGCGGTTGGTGGTTCGGCATCGCTTAGGATAGCCTCCGCCGCGATCAGGCCGCTCCGAAAGGTGAAATCGCCCTGCAGCACGCGTTTCGGCGGGATCGATATGCCGGCGGCGGCGATGGCGTCGCAAAACCCTTCCCACCGCCGCACGGTCGCGCTGTGGGTGGGATTGCCCTTGATGAAGCCGATGTCGCGATGGCCGAGCGCGATCAGCTTTTCGGTCACTTCGCGCGCTGCGGCACGGTCGTCCATACGCACTTGCGGCGTACGGTCGAGCGCGTCGCCGGGGGCGATCCGCACAATCGGCACCTCGTTCGCCTCGAGCATGTCGATCAGGTCCGGCCAGTCGCAGATCGGCGGGGTGAGCACCGCGCCCGCCAGCCGCACCGTCCGCAAGGTGGCATCGAGCCGCGCCATCCAATCGGGTTGAGTGCGGTCGACCTCTTCGATCAGCAAGTGATGGCTGAGCGCGCGGCAGCGGGTGAGCGCGCCGCGTTGGAGGTCGGCGGCATAGACCGAGGCCGGATCGTCGAAGAACATCCCGATCAGGAAAGACTTGGCGCTCGACAGGCCGCGCGCGAAGGCATTGGGCCGGTAATCGAGTTCCGCGACCACGCGCATGACCTGTTCGCGGACCTCGGGGCGGACATGCACTTCATCGTTGATGACGCGCGATACCGTCTTGGGCGACACGCCCGCGCGTTCCGCGACGTCCTTGATCGTGACCGTCTTCATGCCATGCAAATGTCCGCCAACCGGCCGGTCGGTGAGACGGTGCGATAATACCAATTAGCGCGGAAGCAAGGCCGGGACGTCACGAAGGCGATCCTAGCCGGCCTCACTCCACATGCAATGGCGTCGCTCAGCGGCAATCCACCACCCCTTCCGGCGGCGAGGCGAAGCGGATGGCGGAGATGGTCAGGTCGAGCCGGCCGACCGTGGCCAGGGTGAGCGGCTGGGTGACATGATCGAGCGGCATGCCGACAAGGCAGCGCAACGGCACGGCAAGCTGACCCCATTGCTTGCCGGCCGCGAGCGCGGTCAGCCGCGCGGTCACGTCCCTGCCGCCCAAGAGGACGGGAGCGGTCGGCGCCTGGTCGACCTTGAGGTCGATGACCAAGGCCACGTCGCCATTGGCCTCACGCGTCAGATCGACCGGCTCCCCGGCCAACGCCGCCGTCGCGGCCGCTTTCCCGGTCCAGGCGATCCTGATCGAATCTTCCTGCGCGCCACGATCGGCCGACCGCGCCGATATCAGCGTCGGATCCGGATCGGCCGAGAGCGCGCCATCGGCCCCGAACAGGAAGCGTCGGCCGTTGGTCGGCTTGCCGCGCGCGAACAGGACATTGCGATCGCCCTTGAGCGTGCCGCGATCTTCCGGAAGCGGGGCGAGTTCGCCTTTGTCGCGCGTGGTGAGGCCGAAGCCAAAGGCAAAGAGCGGGTCGTACCCCGGATCGCCGACATTGAGCGGCGCCTGATCGGGGCGCTTGGGCCAGCTATACGGCAGCTTCCCTCGGAAATCGGCCTTGCCGAACAGCAGATCGGCGACGCCTTCTCCTTCCGATCCCGGCAGCCAGGCGGCGACGAACGCGTCCGAGGCGTTGAGATAGGGGTTCACCCAGAGCGGGCGTCCCGACAGGAACACCGCGACGACCGGCACGCCCGCCGCCTTCAGCCGCTTCATCGTTGCCAGATTGTCGACCGTAGCGGGATCGTCGAACGCCACGTCGCTGCGGTCGCCCTGGAATTCGGCATAGGGGTTCTCGCCGAACACGACGATCGCGGCATCCGGCTTCGCCGTGAACTGTCCGTCGACCGACAGGCTGGCCTTGCCGCCGGCGGCCTTGACCTCATTCTCGATGCCGCGCCAGATCGAGGTGGCATTGGGGAAATCGCTGGGGAGGGTGCCGGTACCCTGCCACGACAATGTCCAGCCGCCGGCCTGCTTGGCGACGTTATCGGCGCCATCCCCTGCGACGAGGATATTGGTGCCGGCCTTTAGCGGCAGCAGCGATCCCGCATTCTTCAGGAGCACCAGCGACTCGCGCACCGCCTGTCGCGCAACCGCGCGATGATCGGGTGAGCCGAGCTGATCATATTGGCCGGCATAAGGGCGTTCGGACGGCCGCTTCGCCTCGAAGATGCCGGCGCGGAACTTGACCCGCAGCACGCGCCGCACGGCGTCGTCGAGCCGGCTCATCGGGATCGTTCCCGCCTTCACCTCGCGCAGGGTCGAGTCCCAGATGTCTTTCCAGCTATCGGGCGCCATATAGAGGTCGAGCCCGGCCAGGATCGCTTGCGGGCAATCGGTCGCGCTGCATCCTTCGACCTGGGCATGGGCGTTCCAGTCGCTGACCAGAAAGCCGTCGAAATTCCAGCGATCCTTGATCACGCCGGTCAACAGGCTGCGATTGCCGGTCATCTTGCGGCCGTTCCAGCTCGAAAAGCTGATCATGATCGACTGGACGCCAGCCTTGATCGCCGCTTCATAGGGTGGCGCGAACAGGTCGCGGAGTTGCGCTTCCGTCACCTGGGCGTTGCCCTGATCCTTGCCGTCCTTGGTGCCACCGTCGCCGAGGAAATGCTTGGCGGTGGCAATGACGTGCGGACCTTTCAGCCAGTCCCTTGCGCCGATCTTTCCCTGCAATCCCTTGACCAGCGGCCCGGCATAGCTGGCGGCGATCTCGGGGACTTCGCCGAACCCTTCATAGCTGCGGCCCCAGCGGTCGTCGCGGACCACGGCGATGGTCGGCGCGAAGGTCCAATCGATGCCGGTCACGCGCATCTCGATCGCGGTCACCTCACCGATCCGCCGCATCAGCGCCGGATCGCGCATCGCGCCCAGCCCGACATTGTGCGGGAACAGGGTCGCGCCGACGATGTTCGAATGACCGTGCACCGCGTCGATTCCCCAGATCGCCGGGATGCGCGGCAATTTGGGATCGTCGCTGGTCGACGCATCCCAAAAGGCGTCGGCCAGTGCGAGCCAGTCCTTGGCGGGGGCGTTATATTTCCCGCCCGGGTCGGAGTTGCCGCCGTTGAATACCGAGCCGAGATGATATTTGCGGACATCGTCGGGCGTGATCGACGCGATGTCGCCTTGCACGACTTGGCCGACCTTTTGTTCGAGCGACATGCGGGCGATCAGCTGAGTGATCTTGCCTTCGATGGCCGGATCTTCGCGCACCGGCGATTTGATCGCCGGCCAGTTCGCCGGGTTCGCGACGCTGGAGGCGGCAGCGGGAGAGGCGTCAGCGGGTGCGGGTGATGCTATCTGCCCCGACGCGGGCACGCCAAATGCCAAAGCGGCCATGGCTAGGCCGGCCAACGGCGCTCCCCTACGAATCATCTCCACCCCTTATCATTCTGCAGGCGCCGTTCGCCGAAACTCATTGACATCGATGTCGGTCTTGGCGATCAACGTCAAGCATTTCGGAAAAACCGAACAAGGGGAGAGGGATGATCACCGCCGCGCGAGCTCTGCCGTTCGACGTGCTTGCTTCCCCCATTTTCCGAGACTCGAATCCTCCCCCCGCCGCGCTTTGCGCCAGCGGGCTAGCGGCCGCTGCAAGCTGTGGCGGCCGCTTTTTTTATCATTTCGATTGAGGAATCCGCGATGAAGTCTCGTCTGTTCGGTGCCTTGATCTGCATCGGTACCGTCAGCCTGCCTGCAGCACTCGCTGCGCGTGAAGCCGCACAGAAGCCCGTCGCCGCCGAGTCGAATCGCGTCGCAGAACCCTGGCGCAACAAGAACTTGTCGGCAGCGGCGCGCGCCGCTGCGTTGCTCAAGGCGATGACGCTCGAGGAGAAATTGACCTACATCCACGGCCTGTTCCCCAACAAGATCGATCCCCGCCCGGCCGACATGGTTCCCTCGGCCGGCTATGTGCCCGGCGTGCCGCGGCTCGGCATCCCGACCTTGCGCGAAAGCGATGCCAGTTTGGGCGTCGCCAACCAGATGAACCTGCGGACCGACGATGTCGCCACGGCACTACCCTCAGGCCTCGCGACCGCGGCAACGTTCGATCCCAAACTCGCTTATGCCGGCGGCGCGATGGCCGGGGCGGAAGCGCGCGCCAAGACCTTCAACGTCCTGCTCGCCGGCGGCGTCAACCTGACGCGCGACGCCTGGAATGGGCGCAATTTCGAGTATCTTGGGGAAGATCCGCTGCTCGCCGGCACGCTCGTCGCCGCGGCAATACGCGGCGTCGAATCGAACCATATCGTCTCGACCGTCAAGCATTTCGCGCTCAATGCGCAGGAGACCGGCCGCACCATCCTCAACGCGCGGATCGACGAAGCGGCGCTGCGCGAAAGCGACCTTCTCGCGTTCGAAATCGCGGTAAAGGACGGCCGCCCCGGCTCGGTGATGTGCGCCTATAACAAGGTCAACGGCGACTGGTCGTGCGAGAACCGCTTCCTGTTGACCAAGGTGTTGCGCGACGACTGGAAATATCCCGGCTGGGTGATGTCCGATTGGGGTGGGGTCCATTCGACGGTGAAGGCGGCGATGGCTGGCCTCGATCAGGAATCGGGGCAGGAACTCGATAAGGAAATCTATTTCGGCGCGCCGTTCGCGGCGGCAGTCGCGAACGGCACGATCCCTGTGGCGCGTCTGGACGAGATGGTGCGCCGCATCCTTACGGGCGTGATCGCTAGCGGGCTTTACGACAATCCGTCGTTGGCGGCGGTGCAACCGATTGATTATGCGGCACATGCGGATGTGGCGCAGCGCGTGGCGGAAGCCTCGATGGTACTGCTCAAGAATCAGGGCAATGTCCTGCCGCTCGCCAAACGCGCACAGAAGATCGTGCTGATCGGCGGCCATGCCGATGTCGGCGTGCTGTCGGGCGGCGGGTCGAGCCAGGTGCGTTCGGTCGGCGGCGTGCCGATCGAGATTCCGCTGACGTCGGGCGCGGCGGCGTCGTTCGTGCGCGTGACCTATCACAATTCCTCGCCGCTCAAGGCTATCCAGGCGATCGCGCCGGGGGCGCAGATTTCCTATGTCGACGGGAAGGATCCCGCAGCCGCGGCAGCGGCCGCGCGCGGCGCCGACATCGCGATCGTCTTCGCCACGCAATGGGCGACCGAGGCTGAGGATAATCGCGACATCGCGCTGCCCGACAATCAGGATGCGCTGATCGATGCGGTGGCCGCGGCGCAGTCGAAGACCGTGGTCGTGCTCGAGACTGGCGGCCCGGTGCTGATGCCGTGGATCGACCGCGTGCCGGCGGTGGTCGAGGCCTGGTATCCCGGCCAGCGCGGCGGCGAAGCGATCGCGCGCGTCCTGTTCGGCGATGTCGACGCGACCGGACGCTTGCCGATGACGTTTCCACGCGCGTCTTCGCAATTACCGCGCGCCGAGCCTATCGGATTGGAAAGCCTGAAGAATGACGCCGCGAGCAATGCCGGTTCGGGGACGGTCGAGCCGGCCGCATCGTTCGATGTCGATTATAAGGAAGGCGCCAATGTCGGTTACCGCTGGTATGCGGCGCAGAACAGCCAGCCGTTGTTCGCGTTCGGTTATGGGCTCAATTATGCCAAGCTGAATTTCGCCAAGGTCCGCTTCACGGGTGGGGCCAAGCCCGGCGTGACGGTGGCGATCACCAATCAAAGCGACCGCGTGACGGTCGCCGTGCCGCAACTCTACGTCACGTTGCCCGATGGCAGTCCGCTACGACTCGCCGGATGGAGCCGGGAAAAGCTGGCGCCGCACGAGACGCGGAACGTGACGATCGCGGCCGATCCGCGCGTGCTGGCACGGTGGCAAAACGGTCAGTGGCGGCAAGCCGCCGGCAGCTACAAACTGACCTTGGCAACCGATGCAACGCATCCGCTGCAATCGGCCAGTGTTGCCTTGGTGCAACGCTAAAAGGAACGATCCGAAATGGGCTTTGTCCGATATTGACATCGATGTCGGACTCGATACGAAGACAGTCGAGGCGAGACCACATCGCTCAACATCAATAGTCGTGTCGGCATGGGAAGATGCCGGCCAAGTAGGGAGGATCCGGGGCATGAGGTCATTGAGAATTTCTGCGTCTGCGCTGGCGCTTGCGGTCGGGCTTGCAGCGCCGGGCGTGGCCGCCGCACAAGCACAACCGCAAACGACCGCGCCTGACGCGCCGCCGCCGGCACCGGCCGACGATCAGGCCGCATCGAGCGGTGACATCGTCGTCACCGGCGTTCGCGCCTCGCTCGAACGGTCGATCGCGATCAAGCGCAATTCCAACGGCATCGTCGACGCGATTTCGGCCGAGGATATCGGCAAATTCCCGAACACCAATTTGGCGGAATCGCTCCAGCGCATCACCGGCGTCTCGATCGACCGCGTCAACGGCGAAGGCTCGACCGTCACCGTCCGCGGGTTCGGCGCGCAATATAACCTCGTCACCCTGAACGGGCGCCAGCTCGCGACGTCGAATATCGTCTCGGTGGGCGGCGATCAGAACGGCGATGGCGCGGGCGGCTTCGGCCGGTCGTTCGATTTCGCGAACCTCGCCGCGGAAGGGGTCAAGACGCTCGAAGTCTACAAGACCGGGCGCGCCGCGGTTCCGTCGGGCGGCATCGGCGCGGCGATCAACGTCGTCACCCGGCGCCCGCTCGATGCGCGGGAAAGTGGGTTCACCGGCACGATCGGCGCCAAGGCCAGTTACGATACCAGCGCCGACGACTGCATCAGCTGCGGTAGTCACGTGACGCCGGAAGTTTCCGGCCTGCTCAGCTGGAGCGACAAGGATCAGAAGGTCGGCGTCTCGCTGTTCGGCAGCTACCAGAAGCGCAACTTCAGCGTCCCCACCGTCGCGAGCAACGACTGGAATATTCGCACTCTGTCGGATTTCCTCAATCCAGCCAATGGTTTCGTCAACGGCGCGACCAAGCTCAACAACGTGCCGGGTAATGCCAATGTCCTGGTTTCGGTGCCTGATGACAGCCGTTACCATTTCTCCGAGGACAGCCGTGAGCGGCTGAACGGTCAGGCGACGCTGCAATTCCGGCCGACCGACGGGCTGACCATCACTGCCGACGGTATGTATGCGCAGCTCCGGGCGTCCGAGCGCCGTTCGACCCAGTCCAACTGGTTCAACCGGCCATTCGACGAGGTGACGTTCGACGACGCGTCCAACGGAATCGCGACGACCTCCTACCTTCACGAAACCATTAACGGCGTGAAGGATGAGGCGTTCGAGCAGGCCTATCGCGCACAGAAGAATCGTTTGTGGGATGTCGGTCTGAATATCGATTGGCAGGCCACCGATCGGTTGAAGTTCGTGCTCGACGGGCATCTCGGCAAGGCCGAAAGCCTGCCGGACAACCCCAATGGCCAGACCTCGACCACGGTCGCGTTCAACATGCCGGTGGTGACCTCGCACTCGCTCACCACCACCCCGGGCGGGTTCCCCCAACAGACCTTGACCTTCAACGACTGTACGCCGAGCGTCACCCCTAACGGCACGCCGTTCATCAAGGGCAATTGCAACAACAAGCTCGATGCCGGCGATCTGTCGGGCGCGATTCAGCGCCAATTCGCCTCGACCCAGACGCAGCGCATCAAGGAATTGCGGCTCGACGGCACCTGGGATCTGGGCGGCGGCAGCAAGTTCGACTTCGGCGGCGGCTATCGCACCACCAATACGCTGCAGACGCAGTATAATACGCGCCAGGTTCTCGGCGACTGGGGCAATTCACTGCCTCCCGAGATCAATGCCGTGGCGCCGGGGCAGGTATTCCAGTTCTGCACGGCTTGCCAATTCACCCACAACAACCCGAATGCCGACGCCAATACGCTGGTGGCGTGGCGTACCGAGGACGCGACCAAGCTCTACAACACGCTGTATCAGCATTATATCGGCATCACGAACGACGGCGTGGGCCACCAGAACAATATCGACGCCAACAGTTTCAACCGCGTCAAGGAGAGCATCTGGTCGGTCTATGGCCAGGTCACCTGGAACGGCACGATCGGCAACATGCCGGCGCAGCTCGTTGCCGGCGCCCGGTTCGAGAGCACCAAGGTCACCGCGAACTCGCTGCAACCGGTCCCACTTGCAATCGTCTGGCAAGCGGACAACGATTTCAACGTTCTCAACTCGACCGACCGTCAGGCGCTGAGTTCGAAGGGCAGCTACAACAATCTGCTGCCGTCGATGGACTTCTCGATCGATCTCACGCCCAAGCTGAAGGGCCGCTTCTCCTATTCGAAGACGATCGCGCGCGCGCCCTATGGCAGCCTATTCGCTTCGGCCTCGGTGCAGAGCGCCCCGCCGCGCCCGACGGCTATTGGCGGTGTCCCGACCGGTTTTTCCAACAATACCGATCTCAATCCGCTGGACTCGGATAACTTCGACGTGTCGCTGGAATGGTATCCGAATAAAGATACCTATTTCTCGGTCGGCTTCTTCGACAAGCGCGTCCACAATTTCATCGGCAACACGTTGGTCAACCGTAGCCTGTTCGGCTTGCGCGATCCGACCTCGGGCGCCCCGGGCACTCGCTCTGGCACAGCCAAGGATCAGCTGACGAACGTGTTCCACGCCGACATTACCGACGTGAACCTGTTCACCTATACCGCTGTGTTGCAGCAGAATAACGGCAACGTGGCGGCAGCGAATGCCGTGTTCCAGTCGCATTATAACGCCGCTACTCGGTCGCTCGATCAGGGCTTCGTCGACTCGACGCTGGCGGCGGTCGACATTCTCGCCGATGCCAATGATCCGCTGTTTAACTTTGCGGTCAACACGCCGATCAACAACAAGGACGCCGAGATTTATGGCGTCGAAATCGCCGGCCAATATTTCCTCGGCGGGACCGGTTTAGGCATCGCCGCCAGCTACACCCTGGTGCGCGGCAATGTCGGCATCGACGTGGCGGCCAGTCCCAGTGTCGACCAGTTCGCGCTGGTCGGTCTGTCGGACACCGCCAACGTCACGTTGATCTACGAGAAATACGGAATTTCGGCTCGCCTGGCCTATAACTGGCGTGCCAAGTTCCTGAGCCAGCTCAACCGCGACACCTATCATAACCCGGTGTACACGGCGCCTTATGGCCAGCTCGACCTCAACGTCAGCTACGACATCACCAAGAACATCGCGGTCAGCTTCGAGGGCATCAACCTCACCGAGAAAGGCGTGCGGACCTATGGCCGCGATCCGAGCAATACCTGGTATCTGGCCGAAGGCTCGGCCCGCTACCTGCTTGGTGCGCGCTTCAAATTCTGAACCGCCATCACATGCTGAAAATGGGGAAGGCCGCTGCACAAGCGGCCTTCTTCGTCTAAGAACTGGTAGCGATGGCGAATCCCGTCCTTCTCAATAATGTCGACCATGCCGATCTGCGGGTCGTGCTCGACCGCGGCGCCGCTTATGGCGATGCCGTCAACCAGGCGGTCGTGTTCCCCACCGAGTTCGAGGAATTGCAGCGCGACTATGCGATCCTGTTCCGGCGCGATCCCGCCGGCGCCTATCGCGCGACCGTCCTGCTCGGGTTCGATGCCGACGAGAATCTCTATCTCGACGGCGCGCATTGGGACGCACGCTATATCCCCGCGCTGATGAGCCGCGGTCCTTTCTCGATCGGGGTGCCGCCGGAAGGCGTGGCCGGCGAGCCGATGATCCATATCGATCCGTCACATCCCCGCGTGCGCCAGGGCGGCGAGGGCGCCGCTATCTTCCTCGACCATGGCGGCAACGCGCCGCTGCTCGATCATGTTTCCGCGGCGCTCCAGCGGGTCTATGTCGGATCGCAGGCCGCGCCGGCCATGTTCGCCGCGTTGGAGGAGCATGGGCTGATCCAACCGGTCGAGCTGCGGATCGAGACCGAGGATGGACGGCGCTTCACCGTGCCCGACGGCTATACGATCGCGCAGGACCGGCTCGCCGCGCTCGACGGCGCGGCGCTCGCGGCACTGCATCGCGACGATTTCCTGCGGCCGGCGATCTGGGCGGCGTCCTCGCTCGGCAACATTACATCCCTAGTCGAGCGCAAGCGGCGCCGCGATGGCTGATGCCGCGCCTGTCCGGATCGCCGTGACCCGGCGAACCCGCGAGTTGGACGGAACAATCGCCGCCCCTGACCTCGCCGCCATTGTCGCGGAGGGCGTGCCGACCATTCTGAAGGGCGCCGCGCGCGACTGGCCATTGGTTAAGGCGGGACTGGATTCGCCGAAACGCGCGCTAGACTATCTGCTCCGGTTCCAAAACGGACAGCCGGTCGTGGGTTATACCGCCGATCCGGCAACCGGCGGCCGCTTTCACTATAATGAAGACGCGACCGCGATGAACTTCCGCGGCGAGCGCGTCGCCTTCGATGCTTTCGTCGCCCGCATCTTCGAACAAAGCGGCAAGGCCGACGCGCCAGCTTTCTATATCGGCTCGACCGATCTCGACACGTTCTTCCCCGGTTTCCGCACCGAGAACGAATTGACGCCGGCGGGCGATCTGTTCGCCAAGCATCCTCCGCTCGCCAGCATCTGGCTCGGCAATCGCACGATCGCGGCGGCGCATTTCGACATGTCGAACAATGCGGCGTGCTGCGCGGTCGGCCATCGCCGCTTCACCTTGTTCCCGCCCGACCAGGTCGCCAATCTCTATCCCGGTCCGCTGGCGCCGACGCCGGGCGGGCAAGTGGTGACGATGGTCGATTTCGCGGCACCCGATCTCGACCGTTATCCCGATTTTCCCAAAGCGGCGGCGGCCGGCGAGATCGCCGAGCTCGAGCCCGGCGACGTCCTCGTCTATCCCGCCTTGTGGTGGCATCAGGTCGAAGCGCTCGACGACTTCAATGTGCTGGTCAATTATTGGTGGAACGCGGCGCCCGATTTTCTCGATACGCCGATGACGACCTTGCTCCACGCCATGCTCGCGCTGCGAGATCGCCCGGCGCACGAGAAAGCGGCGTGGCGCGCGATGTTCGACTATTACATCTTCGGCCCGCCCGAGCGTCCGGCGGCCCATTTGCCCGCCCCGGCCCGCGGCCCGCTGGCTCCACTCGACCCCATGGCGGCGCGGCAGTTGCGCGCCTTGATCCAAAGGCAGCTCAATCGATGACCGAAGCAACTCCCGACAGGATCCGGCGCGTCGTGGTCGCCGGGGGCGGCACGGCAGGCTGGGTCGCCGCCACAACGCTCGCCAAGCATCTCAGCCCGATGATCGAATTGGTGCTGGTCGAATCCGACGAGATCGGCACGGTCGGGGTCGGTGAATCGACCATCCCCACCATCCGCAGCTTCCATTCCTTCATCGGCATCGACGAGGACGCGTTCGTCCGCGCGACCAATGCCAGTTTCAAGCTCGGCATCGGCTTCGAGAATTGGGACCGGCCCGGCGACCGTTATTTCCACTCGTTCGGATCGGTCGGGCGATCGGTGTTCGTCGCCGATTTCCAGCATTTCTGGCTGGAGGCGCGGCATCGCGGGTTCGGGCGTCCGTATGGCGATTATTCGCTGGAGCTGCGCGCGGCGGCGGAGAACCGCTTCTCCGCCGATCCCGAATTGGGGCTGGCTTACGCCTATCATCTCGACGCGACCGCTTATGCGCGGTTCCTGCGGACCATTGCCGAGGCCGATGGGGTAAAACGCGTCGAGGGCCGTATCGCCGAGGTGTCGCAGGATCCGGAAAGCGGCGACATCCGCGCGCTGGTGCTGGCATCGGGCGAGCGAGTCGACGGCGATTTCTTCATCGATTGCACCGGCTTTCGCGCGCTCCTGATCGAGCAGACGCTCAAGGCCGGGTTCGACGATTGGAGCCAGTGGCTGGCAACCGACAGCGCCTTCGCGGTCCAGACCGAGAGTGCGGGCGAGCCCGTGCCCTATACCCGCGCCATCGCGCATGACGCCGGGTGGCGCTGGCGTATTCCGCTGCAGCACCGGGTCGGCAACGGCTTCGTCTTCTCCAGCGACTATATGGACAACGACACGGCGCGCGAGAGGCTGCTGGGCGCGCTCGACGGCGAACCACTGTTCGAGCCGCGCCTGTTGCGCTTCACCGCCGGCATGCGCCGCCGGGCGTGGCATCGCAACTGCCTGGCGCTCGGCCTCGCCGGCGGGTTCATCGAGCCGCTGGAATCGACCAGCATCCATCTGGTGATGATCGCGATCACGCGCTTCATCCAATCCTTCCCGTTCACGCGCGACTATGCGGCGCTGGCCGAGCGTTTCAACGCGCGGTCGGAAGCCGAATGGACGGATGTGCGCGATTTCGTGATCCTGCATTATGCGCTCAACCACCGCGACGAGCCGTACTGGCAACGCATGGCGCAGATGGAATTGCCCGACACCTTGGCAGCCCGCCTCGAATTGTTCCGCGAACAAGCGATGGCGCATCAGGACCAGGACGAGATCTTCCGCATCGATTCCTGGTGCCAGGTGATGATGGGGCAGGGCCTGATGCCCGACGCCTGGCACTTGCTGCCGAGCCAGTTGCCCGATGCCAATCTCCGCCAGGCGCTGGATGGGTTGGATGCGGGGATCAAGGCGCGGTTGCCGCAATTGCCGACCTTGGCGCGGTTCCTTGAACGTTACGCCGCGCCGGTTCCGGCGGCTGCGCTGCGCTGATTTGTCGATATGCGGTGGGCCGATGGCAGGCTCCGCCTTTGGGAGAGGTCGTCAGGGTTCGCTGGATGGACGCATCACGCACCCGGACGTCACCCGGACTGGGCTGCACCGCGCCATCGCGCCATCCGGCAGCGTCACGACGAAGCCCCGCTTCAGCGGATCGGGCGCGCCGGGATAATAATCGGTGCTGACCGCCTGCGCGCCGCTTGCCATCGCTGCCTGCGCCTTGGATAGATCATGCGCGCGTGCCTCGACGGTATTGGCGTCGGTGCGGGTTCGCACGATCAGGCCCTCAGCCACCCAGCGCTTGATCTTCTCGCCGTCGACCAGCGGGTCTTGCACGATTTGGACGGCGGATTCCGGCTGATCGTCGGGATACCAGCCGAACATCGACCGCCCGGCAAGCGAGGGATGCCCGGCGCGATAGGCGTCCGACACCGCATCGCGGACATCGAACACGATATAGATGCGCCCGCGTGCCGAGGCGAGGCTGGGCCAGCCTCGCCCGCGGACCGCGTCGCGCAAGGTTGCGGCCTTGCCGCGCACGTCATCCGGGGTGATGAGCCGCTTGCCCGGCAGGACCGAGCGTATCTCCGCGTCGAGGGCGTCGAGCAGCGCCTTGTCGGTGAGCGGCAACGGATCGGTGATCCCCGGCCGATGCGACGGCGTGTCCGCCGCGTTGATCGTGATCATGATCGGCAGATGGTCAGGGTGCGCCCGCGACCAGCGATCGATCTCGGTCAGGCAGCGCACCAACGTGACGCAGGTGCTGAGATAATCCACGTCCGGGATATGGAAGACCTTGAAGCCCGGCCGAAGCATCGCGGCGCGGTCGAAGCCGGTCGCTTCCCCCGCCGCGCGTGCCCATTGCTCGCCTTTGGGATCGGCATAGCGGCCACCGATGGGATCCGCGAAGATATCCAGCTCAACCTGCCGCACGCCTGCGTCGAGTTGTTGCGACAGCGGCAGATGATAATAATCGAGCCCGTCGGCGAGCCTGGGCTCCACCGCGCGGAGCCGAGTCATGACGGCCGCGGGAATCCGCGCCTTGAAACTGTTGTGGGAACCGACGACCTGCACGTCGTTCATCGCGACGCGAGACGCCGCCGCGCCGATCAGGGTCAGCGCGGCGGCGGAAAGGGCGACCTTCAACATCAGAACTCGACCCGTGCGCCGAACAACAGGGTGCGTCCATAATATTGGATCTCGCCGTAGCGCAATTCGGTCTCGTTATAGGAATAGCTCCTGGCCCCGGCGATATTGATCGCCTCGACACTCACCGTCATCTTCGGCGTGATCCGGTAGGAGAGATTGCCGTCGAGCGACCCGAACGGCGCGACATAGGTGGACGACTGAGTCGTGCTGCCATTGCTCGACAGATATTTGTCGCGCCAGACATAGGACAGGCGCGCCGAGATCGGCCCCTTGTCGTAGAAGCCGACGACGTTGAAGCTGTTCTTCGACAGGCCGATAAGCTGATCGACGATCGGACGCGCCCCCGCCGTATAGCTCGATTGCACCGAAGTGTGCGTATAGGACGCCTGGAAGCCGAGGCCGTCAAACGGCGCCGGGAGGAAATCGAACACCTGGTTGTAGGCCGCCTCGACGCCGTAGACCTTGGCATTGCCGCCATTGACCTGGGTGCTCAGCAGCACGGTGCCGCGCCCCGGAATGTCGATATTGACGTTCTGCGCGGTGATGTAATCGTCCATCGCTTTGTAGAACAAGGCGCCGGTCAGCGAGCCGTTGCGCCGGAAATACCATTCCAGCGATCCGTCGACCTGGCTCGCGAGGAAGGGCTTGAGCGCCGGATTGCCGCCACTCGCGGTCGGTGCGTCGGTGGAGACGCTGATCTGCGGCGCGCTCTGCGTCATGTTCGGGCGCGTCAGCACGCGGCTGGCGGCGAGACGGGCCACGAGGGTCGGGGTGAGCGCGGCGCGCAGATTGAAGCTCGGCAGCCAGTTGTTGAATGTCTGCGGGAAGCTGGCGGGAGTCGGGGTCGTGCCAAGCGTCAGCGTGCCGCTCGCCACCTGATCGGTGTGGACATAGCGGACGCCGACATTGCCGGTGACGTCGACGCTGCCGAGCTGGAAGGCGTAATCGGCCCGAATATAGCCGGCGACGACCTTTTCCGTGACGACATAGGATGCGCGCAGGTCGCTCGCGGTGCGCGGCGCGTTCGCCACCGCATCGCTGAACAACTTGTTGTAGAAAACGCTGGTGACCGGCACCAGCCAGGTGCGCGGGAAATTGCCCGGAACCCCCGACAGGAAATTGTCGTACGGCAACGCCTCATAGGCGCCCGGCGCGAAGGCGGTGATGGGCGTGCCGTTGGCGGACGTCACGAGGAAATCGCGGCGCCAATAATCGCGCTTGCGCCAATGATATTCGCCGCCCACCGCGATCTTGGTGATGAAGCCGTCCAGATCGCGGCCGATATCGGCGCGGGCGTAGCTGTCCCAATCCTTGCTGTTCTTGGGCGCGATGTTGAAGGTCGTGACGGCATAGCTGGCGGGATCGTTGACGTTCACCGGGGTGCTGAGCGTCGACCCGACCTTATAGCCGCCCGACGCGTCATAGGTCAGCGGGGCCAGGAACTGCATGCGGCTGCGCACCGTGCCCTCGGCATAGCTCGGGTGATAGCTGTGCGCGAACGACCAGTTCGCATTGGCGGAGAGATGCCACCGATCCGGGTTCCACTCTTGTTTCAACCCGACATTGAACAGATCGTGGCGGTTCAAACTGTATTCGCGCGAGGCCATGAAGCGCACGTTGTTGATGGTCGCGGCGGTCACCGTGTCGCCGTTCAGCTTGACCGATCCCGGCACGATGCTGGTGCCCGGATCGTCCGGGTAGATGTCCAGCCCGAATTCGTCATAGGCGACGTCGAGGCGCGTCACCGACACGTCGAGCGTGGTTTGCAGTTCCGCCGACGGCCGCCATTGGGCGGAAACGAGGCCGGACAGGCGCGTGCGATCCTCGGTCTCCACCGTCGGGCGGGTGCGCGTCGGCGTGTAAAAGCCGGCGCCGAGCGCGGAGGTGAATTTGTCGAGGTTCCAGCCGGTATTGTAATAGCGATCGTTGCGCACCGACTTCGCCCAATATTGCGCGCCGAAGAGAAGGCCGAACTGGCCGTCCTTGGACTTGAAGCTGGTCAGCAGCGTGGCGTTGGGCCGCACCTTTTCGCTCATCGTCGTATAGGTGCCGCGCACGTTCAGCGTGGTCTTGGTGCCGACGTCGAGCGGATGGAAGGTCTTGACGTCGATATTGCCGCCCAGCGCGCCCTCGGTCATGTCCGCGGTCGGCGTCTTGATGACGTCGATCTGCGAGACGAACTCCGCCGGCAGCATTTCGAACCGGAATTGGCGGCCATTGGCCCCGCCATTCTCGATCAGGTCGTTGATCGCCACCGTGCGGCCGTTGACCAACGTGCTCTGGAACTGCGGGCCAAGGCCGCGGACGCTGACGTAGAGCCCCTCGCCGCGCGGACGGGTGATGGCGACGCCGGTGACGAGCTGCAAGGCTTCGGCAACGTTCTGCGTCGGGAATTTGCCGATGTCGGTGGAGTTGATGGCGTCAACGCCATAATCGGCCTTGCGCTTCGTCTCGGTCGCTTCGGCAAGGCTGCGCGCATAGCTGCCCGTCACGACGATGTCGCCACTATCGGCGGCTGCATTTCCCTCGCCGGCGGGGGCCGGCGACGCAGTCTGCGCAGAGGCGGGCTGGGACGCCGCCAGAACGAAAAGGGCAAGCGGAAGCGGCGCGCAAAGCGCGCGCGAATAACGTGACATCTGATGAATTCTCCCCTCGGCTCCAGGCCGTTACGGGGCGGTTAGAAGCGCGCGATGACACTTTGATGGCTTGGGGATTACTCTAACATTTAATCGGGGCGACGGGGCCGGGTTCCACAGAAGAACATCGCCGGCCATGAGGCGAGCGGTGCTTTCGACCGGTTGGAAAGAGAAAAGATCGGACCGGCGAAGCGCATATTCGCACGCCGGCGACGGCATTACCGCATCTGAGCGGTTCGCGAGCTTGAAGCGCAGACCATTCTGCAACCAGACGATCCGTGCATGAATGTCCCGATCACGAACGTCGGCTAACCAGCTACCCCAATGCGGACGCCACATCTCTGTCTGACCGACGGCAGCTTATGGTGGCGCGTTCGGAATAGCTGAACGGCCGATTCTGGGGCGCGTTGCCGCCGATCGGCGGCCCCCAGTCCCTGACAACCCTATACGAGCAATCGCAGAAACCCGCGCTTTTCTACAGGGTGCAAGGAAATGGTGCCGCCTACAGGACTCGAACCTGTGACCCCCGCATTACGAATGCGATGCTCTACCAGCTGAGCTAAGGCGGCCCGCGCGCGCCTTCCGGCACGGCAAGGCGGGGCGCTTATCAGGCTTGTCGGAGGCTGACAAGCGCGCCGTCGCGATCGACGTGTTCGGCCCGTTCGCAATGCCGGTGACGCGACCATTTTCAGCCTTGCCGCAACCGAGCCCCCAGTATCGACCGGTAGAGCGCGATATACTCGTCGGCCATCCGCTCGACCGAAAACCGCTCGATCGCGCGCTGCCGCACCACGGCGCGGTCCAGTTCCCCGATACGGGCGACCGCGCCGCTCGCGTCGTCGGCATCATCGACCAGGAAGCCGGTCCTGCCGTGCTCGATCAACTCGCTCATCGAGCCGCGCCGGGTGGCGATGACCGGCGTGCCGCACGCCATCGCCTCGGCGACCGACAGGCCGAACGGCTCGTCGAAATTGATCAAATGGAGCAGCGCCCGCGCCTTGCCGAGCGCCCGCGCGCGATCTCCGCCGCCGACCGGGCCATGATATCGGATTTGGTCGTCGAGCTCGGGGGTGACCGCCGCGTCGAAATAGGCCTGGTCCTGGACGATGCCGTACATATCGAGCCGATGGCCGCCACGGCGGGCCGCGGCGATCGCTTCCTTCGCGCCCTTGTCGGGGTGGATGCGGCCGAAGAATAGCAGAGTGTCGCCGCCTTCCGGGTCGAACGGAAACTCTTCCACCGCGATGCCGTGATGGATGGTGGCGGCGTAGCGCAGCGACGGGTGGCGGTCCGCCTCGCTGATCGCGACATAGTGAACGCGGTCCTGGAACGGCTGATACATTGGCAGGATGCGCTCGGAGGAAAAGCCGTGGATCGTCGTCACCATCGGCGTGCGTACCAACGGCGCGAAGGCGTGCGCCGGGAAATCCGCCTGATTGTGGATCAGGTCGAAGCGGTCGGCCTGCGCGAACAGATGCGAGAGATGGCGATATTCCCACACCTTGGCATCGATCGTCGGATCCTCTGAATAAGGCGAGGGGACGACCCCATCGAGTTTGGCCGAGGTCACGCTGTCCAATGTCGCGAACAGGGTGACGTCGATGCCGCGCGCGACCAAAGCCTCGGTCAACAGACTCGTCACCAGCTCCCATGGGCCGTAATGGCGCGGCGGCGTGCGCCAGGCGATCGGGGCCAGCATCGCGATCTTCATGACGCGTTCGGACCGGTCAGGCGGAAGACGATCGCTTCGTTCGGGCGCAGCATGTCGCCCGAAGTCTCTCGCGGGTGTGTGCCGACGAGGAAGTGCGCGGCGGGGTCGAAGTCGAACGGCAATTTGATCGCGTTGGCGGCGAGGTTGAGCGCCACCCGCACGCGCTCGCGGTCGTCGAACCGGTCATAAACCAGCAGATCGCCGTCGGCCGCGACCAGCTCGAACGCGCCGAGCGCCAGTGCCGACGACGCTCGCCGGCAACGCAGCAATTGACGATATAGCGACAGCATCGATCCGCTATCCTGCTGCTGGGCCTCGACGTTGCGCAGCGGCCAATCCTGGTTGAGCGGCAGCCACGGCTCGCCGGTGCTGAACCCGGCATTGGCCGACCCGTCCCAGGGCATCGGCGTGCGCGAGCGATCGCGGCCGAGGCCCATGCCCGGCTGCCTCAGGTCCTGAGGATCGCGGATGCGGTCCGGCGGGATCTCCACCTTGCCGATCCCGAGCTCGTCGCCCTGATACAAGGTCGGCGTGCCGCGCAGCGTCAGCAACAGCATCGCCGCGACGCGCGCCTGCGCCTCGCCCAGCCGCGCCGCGATGCGCGGGGCGTCATGGCTGCCGATCACCCAGTTCGGCCAGGCGCCGTCGGGCAGGGCGGCTTCATAGGCCATGATCATCCCGGCAAGCGATTGCGCATGCCATGGCGCATCGAGCAGCTGGAAATTGAACGGCAGGTGCACGCCCGGCGCGCCGCGGCCGTAATAATGCATCAGCGTCTCGACCGGTAGGCAGATCTCGCCGACCAGCAAGCGGTCGCCATAACTGTCCGCCAGCGTGCGGAACGCCGCGGCAATGTCATGGACCTCCGGCTGGTTGGTCGAATGGATCTGCAGCAGCTTGAGCTTTTCGCCGAGTTCGGCCCGGTAATGCGGGTTGAGTGGATTGTCGGGCAGCTCCTCCGCTTTGACCATGTGCCACAGCACGTCGATCCGAAACCCGTCGACGCCGCGCTCGAACCAGAAGCGCAGGACGTCGGTCATCGCCTCGCGCACGTCCGGATTGCGCCAATTGAGGTCGGGCTGCTCTTTCAGGAAAGCGTGCAGATAATATTGCCCGGTCGCCGCGTCCCATTGCCAGGCCGAGCCGCCCATGTCGCTGATCCAGTTGTTCGGCGGCCCGCCGCCCGGCGCCGGATCGCGCCAGATGTACCAGTCACGTTTCGGATTATCGCGCGACCGCCGGCTTTCGAGGAACCAGGGATGCTGGTCGGAGCTGTGATTGGGGACGAAATCAAGCAACAGCCGAAGCCCGTGGGCATGCGCCGCCTTCAATAGCCGGTCGAAATCGTCGAGCGTGCCGAACAGCGGATCGACGCCGCAATAATCGGCGACGTCATAGCCGAAATCGATCATCGGCGATGGAAAGATAGGCGACAGCCAGATAGCGTCGACGCCGAGCGCGGCGATATGGTCGAGCCGCTGCTCGATTCCGCGCAGATCGCCGACGCCGTCGCCATTGCTGTCCTGGAACGAGCGCGGATAGACCTGATAGATGACGCCGCTTTCCCACCAGGGCGTTTTCCTGGTCGATGTCACGTCGTCATACCCTTTCGGCGCCTTTTGAAGAGCGGCTGGCATGCGTCGGATGTGGGTATTCGGCGGACCTCGCGCTGAACGATCATGATCTATTCCTCTTAGGTCCGGCTAGAAGCGTGGAATCCATGTCATGGTTCCCGCATGGGTTGGCTGTAACCGAGATGCGGGGCGAGCGCCTCGGGATCGATCAAGCGCAGCACGCCGCCGCTCCATTCCAGCCCATAGCAATTTGGACTGGAGATCTCTCGTCGCTAGCCCGCAAGCGCGGTCACGCCCGTCGGATCGATGACAGTGCTGCCTGCCCGACGCGAACGTCTCCGATCGACGTTACCGCCCGCCAGCGGAAATCCTGATCCGCATCGGACCCTGCCGGTCGGCACGGACGAGAACGGTCTGCGGCCCGCGCGATACGGCGCCCTCCGCCTCGACGCGGCAATCGTCCGGATAGAGGCGGCGAGGAACGAAGATTTCGGTCGGCGCTTCGATCCTGGGATCGGCGTCGAAGTCGAGCACGAAGTCGCCGGACGTGCGATCGAAATGAACGTTGCTTATCCGGCCCTGCACATGGCGGGCGTAAGGACGGCAGAATCCCGCGATCGCCCGGCCGCCCGAATCCGGATCCGTCGGATCGTCCTGCTGATCACGCGAGAAGATCGACAGATCCTCCTGGTTCCAATTGTCGCCGATCCTGAGGTCGTTGCGGTTCGACGCCGTGTAATTCCACTGGGTCGAATTGAGCTGGAGCGCGTCGAGGGCGTCGTACATCAGCCCGAGTAACAGATCCTGCTTGGCCCAGATCGCGGAGTCGCGCTCGCCGCGATCCCAGGCGGCATAGGCTTCGCCCTCGTCGAGATCATAAGGGATGCCGAATTCGCCGATCAGCGACGGTGCGCCGTTGGGACCGAAGGTCGTGGCCGCGGCGGCCGCCTTGTAGCGCATCTGCGCGACGAAACGCCGCAACACCTGTTCCTCGCTGGTCGCCAGCTCGCCGGTCAGGAAGTCGTACGAATTATGGGGATCGAAGGTCTTCAGATAGAGCGTCGAGGCGTCGTACCAATGGCTGGCATTGATCGAGCGTTCGGGCATTTGCCGCGGGAAAGGACGCCCCGACGCCGCGCCGAACGCGTCGAGTTCGGCGAACACCGACCAATCGGGATTGTGCCGCCGCGTCGTCTCGGCCACCGCGTGGAACAGCGGAGCGAAACCGTCCTCGGAGATGGTGATGCGGCGGCCGTCGCGGATGCGGAAGAAATCCTCGTCGAGCGCGACTGCTTTGCCGCGCTCGACGCGCCAGGCACCCGCCGCCGCGAACGGGCAGGCCATGCCGTCGCGCCAGATCGGCACGCCGTCGGGATTGATCACGCGGGTGCCGGCGGGCTCGGCATGGCCGGTATCGGGATTGCGCCGAAGCACGGGCACTTCGACCGACAGCCCGCTTGCCGCCGCCAGTCCATCCAGCGCCGACGCCGCGACGCCCGGGCGCGGGCGCGTGCGGTTCTCCTCGCTTGGCGCGATGTGACGATAGCTCAGACCGTCGCCGATCCAGCCGGTGCCGGGTTCGTTGAGCGTGTCGAAGCCCAGCACGTGCGGCATGTCAGCGACACGCGCTGCGATCGCGTCCATCGAGCCGAGATAATGGCGCTGGAGATAATGCTGGATGTTCTCGCCGTCGACGCGATGGTCGGGCGTGAGCAGCGCGCCGCACCAGAAAAGGCTCCACATGATCGCGTTGCCGGACAGGCGGTAATTCGACCCCCAGCTCATCTGCGGATAGTGCGGCTGGCGACGGACGTCGCTGCCATAGTCATAGACGCGCTGCATGACGTGCGCCGCGCCCGCCGCGTGGAACTTGGTGAAGTCCAGCCCGGCCGCCTCGAACGTCCAGCCCGGCGCGCCGTCGCCGCCGGTCATGCGCGACCAGACGTCCTGGTGGAAATCGACGAACAGGTAGAGACCATGCTTGCTCGCGCGGGCGCAGATTTCGGTGAAATAGTCGAGATAGTCCTGGTCGTGCCGGCCCGGGCCGGCATGCTCGACCGCTTCCCAGGTGGTCAGCAAGCGCAGGCAGTTGAAACCCCAATGCGCCAGCCGCGCCAGATGCTCGTCGGCTTCGGCGATCGGGAAGGGGCGGCCGACGAACGAGACGGTGCGATGGTCGGCAAAATCGCTGGGATATTGGGTGCCGCCATTCGGATACGGCACCTTGCAATCACCGCCCAGATTGACCCCACGCAGGATGACATGGCGGCCATGGCTATCGACGAACCGGTCCCCATCGATCGCGAGCGCTGGGAGGAGGGCAGGTCGCGTCGCGACATGGATGGTCATGGTTTCTAAGCCTAGCCGCAGTGGGATGGTTGGCTAGAAATTGATCGAAAAATGATTTAAAAGTCAATTATGATCTAAAAATTCAAAAAAGAGGTCGGGCCTTTGCCGGGGCGCCTTTCAATTTACCCGGCCCGCTGCTCTAGGAGGCGGGTATCTCTTTCGCCCGCTCAGAAAGACCTGATGTGACAGCATTGGTTTCCGTCGCGACCTTCACCGATCCCCGCCTGACGGCCGGGATCGACGCCGACAAGAGCCCGACCCAGGCGGTCGCGCACTGGATGCGCCGCGACATCGTGCGCGGCGTGTTCGCGCCGCTCGAACGCCTCAAGGTCGAGCAGCTCACTCAATATTACGGCGTCGGGCACAGCCCGGTGCGCGAGGCGATCTTGCTGGTGTCGGCGCGCGGACTGATCGAGCACGAGCACAATAAGGGCTATCGCGTCGCCGGCATGTCGCTGGCCGATTATAACGACCTGATCGATATCTATCAGCGCACCTATCAACTCGCGCTGCAAATGGCGGTCGAGCGTGGCGGCGAGGCGTGGGAGGAACGCGTCGTGCTTGCGCTGCACCGCTCGCTCAAGGTCAGCAAGGTGATGACCGATGGCGATCCCGAGGCGCGCGAATTATGGCAGCAGGCCTATAAGAGCCTGCACGAGGAGATACTGTCGGGCTGCGGGTCGCCGATCCTGATGGGGGTGGTCGGCAATCTGGGCGACCGCGCCGAACGCTATGTCAACCTCCACGCAGATCTCGCCATCGACCGCGCGCGCGACAGCCATGCCGAGCACCGCGTGATCGTCGAGGCGATCGTGAGCGGCGACGCCGGCCGGCTGCACGCGCTGCTCGACCGCTTCTTCGAAGGCGGCGAGCCGATGCGCGCGACGATCCGCCGCAACCTCGCCGAGCTCGACCAGCCGAAGCGGCGGCGCGAGGGCACTCAGGGAGCGCGCGGACGGCGCCCCGCGGCGGTCGCCTGACGCGCAGTTTCGCGGGAATGACGGCTATGGGGTCAGGCCCTCCCGGGAATGATCCCGAGCGCGAGTGAACGCCGGAATCTCTCATCGCTCGTTTCCGGCCATGGCTCCGGCTCTGGAAACGCCCCGCGCGGCAGCGGCCAAGCGATCGGGGTCGCGGGGCCGTCGATTACCGCTCCAATCGGGATCACGGTGCGATCGACCGAGGGGTGCGCCCGCCCGCTGCCGCGCGTGCAGCCATCGGCGAAATAGATCGCGGTATAAGCGCGGCGCGTGATCCCCGATCGATTGGGCAGCGCCATGTGCATCGTGCGGCCGTGATGGAACAGCACATCGCCCGGCCTGGCGGGGACGAATACCGCCCGGTCCTCGACTTGGGGTCCTTTGCTGTCGTCGCCGGCGAAGATGTCGATGAACTGGCGCGCGTCGCGGTGCGAGCCGGGGACATAGCCCATGCAGCCGGTCTCGCGACCCACCTCGGCCAGCGGAATCCAGGCAGTGATCGTCGCGTCCTCGGCGATCGGCCAATAGGGTTGATCCTGGTGCGCCTGGGTCGATTTGCCCCCGGCCTCTTTGTAGAGCGCCTGGTCGTGCCACAGCCGAATGGCGCCGGCGCCGACCAACGCGGCGGCCATCCGGCAGATGTCCGGGTGAAAGGTGAGGGGGCGGATATCAGGCGAATCCTCCCACATATATTGGCATTGCACGAACGATTGCTCGTAGCGCGATTTCTCCGCCAGGCTGCGCGTGTCGCCAGCCTTGCGGCGCGCGACCGCGGCATCGACGGCGGCGGCAAGCGGCGCGAGCTCGGCCGGATCGATCAGCCCGCGCACCGCGACGAAGCCGTCGCTGCGATACGCCTCGATCAGCCGATCGCGGTCATCGCGCATCATTGTCCGGCCGCTTCGATCACGAACTGGCGTTCGGCATCGTCCTGGCGGACAGTGTCGCCGTTGACGACGGTGTGCGCTCCATCGGGCGCATATTGCAGGATGTACGCCTTGCGCACCGTGCCATCGCGCAGATTGGGGCCGGTGCGATGCGGGGAAAGCGACGAGAACAGGATAATGTCGCCCTTCCGCGCGGGCACTGCCACGGCGCCCTCGGGGTCCTCCAGGCATTTGAGTCCGATCGGCGTCAGCCAATGGGCGAGCGTGCCGCCCTTGTGCAGGCCCGGCACGATCCACGGACAGCCATTCTGCTCGTCGACATCGAGCAACGGGATCCAGAAGGTCAGATATTGCTGCGGCTCGATGAAGGTATAGCCATTGTCCTGGTGCCAGGGGAATTCCTGCTTCACCCCGGTCTTCTTGTAGACCGACTGGTCCCAATAGAGCCGCACCGTTCCACCCATCAAATCGTGGCACAGGTCGCGGATGACGGGATGGGCGGCGAAGCGGCGCAGTACGTCCGACTGTTTGACGATATGCGTGGTGAAGGTGATCGCGTCGGTATTGGTCAGGCTCAGATTGCCGCCCTGTTCCTTGACGTACGTCTCATGGGCTTTCTCGATCGGATCGATCGCGGTCTCGACGTCGGTCAGTTCGGCATCACTGAACGCGTTCCTGATGACGATGAAGCCGTCGCGGTCGAACGCCTTCACCTCGTCGCGGGTCAGCCGGCGGAGCGGCCGCGCCGCGGGCACGTCCTGCCAGCGAAAGTCGCGGTTGAGCGGGTGCGGGCGGGGATAGGTCTGGGTGGACATGGATTTCCGTTCTTCAGGCTGGGATGGTGGACGTGGCGCGCCGCGCGGAAAGCCAGCGGTTGACCGGGGCGAGGGCCGCTGCGGCGACCGCGTCGATCGGCTCGGTGCCCGCTTCGGCATAGTGATAGACCATCGCCGAGCGCCGATAATCGGCGACGTTATCGGTCGAGCGATGCATCAGGTACGAGTGGAAGAAGAGCACGTCGCCGGGCTCCATCGTCACCGGGATTTCCGGTGAGGTGTCTTCCGCCACTATCTCCAGATAGCCTTGCAGGCTCTGCGGGCGGCGGTCGGGAACATGCTCGAACACCTGGCGCCGCCGGTGCGAGCCCGGCAGCACCCACAGGCAGCCATTCTCCAGCGTGGCGCGGCTCAGCGCGACCCAGACTGTTACCTGGGGCTGCTTGTCATAGCGGAAATAATAAGCGTCCTGATGCCAGGGCTGGCCGACCACGCCGGGATTCTTGAAGATGAACTGGCTCTGGAAACAGTCGATATCGTCGCTCAGTATGTCACGCAGGCGGTCGGTGATGATCGGGTGGCGCGCGAGATCATGCGCCGCGCCGACGATATGGCCGTTGAACACCTTGGCGATGAAGTCCTCGGGGTTCCGCGCCATCGGACTGGGCGCCTTTTCGGGATAGATCAGCAGGTCGTCGGCGGTCGAATAGACGCGTTCGCCGGCATGGCCCGCGGGCGGGTCGGCCCGGATCGCCTCGACGGCCTCGCGCTCGATCCGTTCGGTGACTGCCGCCGGGAGCAGACCGCGTTCGACGAAGAAGCCGCGCTCCTCCCAGCTATCACGATCCAGCATCATCCACTCCCTACGATTCGATCTAATACATAATATTATGCCAGTTTAAATCAAAAATAGATCGAATTCGCAAGAAATGTAAGGAGGTCGTCCGACGCCGGTTTCGAGATCGTTCGGATCAATGCCTCCCGGCTTTCGCCCAGGCGGGATTCAAGGCGACGGATGGGGCTCGAGCGGGACGGGACGCTCGAGCTATCCTCATCCGATCCCGGTCAGGGGACGTTGCTCAATATGCTCTGCCAGTTGGTGGTCTCGGTGTAGATTTCACCGCTGGACGCCTTGAACGCCTGCTGTCCGTCGGCCGCGCCCTGCAACTGCCACATCAGCCAGGCGGTCGGATAGCCGAGATAGGCGTCGACCCCGTTGTTGCACGACCCGACGCCAGACGGGCAGCCAGGATTGCCCTGCACGTCGTTATGGTTGGTGCCCTTGATGATCGCCTTGGCTTTGGTCAGTGCTGAGGGCGTGGCGTTGTAATAGGCCGTATTCGAGTTGAGCTGGCTGCCGAACAATTGCGTGTCGGGAGAGATCAAGCCGTCGGCCGATCCGCTGACATAGAGGAACGAGCCGGAAGTCGCCCCTGTCAGCGTCGCCGTCTGCAGGCAGTTGGACGACGAACTGCACCAGAGCTGGGCGGGAAGGTGGAACGCGACCGCGGTGCGGATCATGCCGCCGGAATGGATCATCGCGTTCATTACCCCGGTCGCGCCTTGCGAATGGCCGACCGCGCCTATCTTGCTGACGTCGAGCTTGCCGAAGAAGACGCTGCTCGCGTCGGTGTTGCGCGCCTTGATGTAATTGGCGCTGTCGATCAGCGTCTGCCCGACGCCGGTGGTGCCGTCCTTCGTCGCGATCACGACGAAGCCCCACGACGCCAGGTGGCGGAGATAATAAGCGTAGGTGCTGGCCGCGATTGGCGTGGTGCCACTACCGTTCCCCCATACGATGATCGGATGCAGGAAACCGTTGGCGCCCAGATTGGCGGGGAAATAGATGTCGCAGAGATTGCCGGCGGAATCGCAGGCGGTGGCCGTGACGGTGGTCGTCACCGTCCAGGGGCCGTTGGCATAATATTTCTGCTCTATGGGCTTGGTGGGCAGATTGGTCCCTGCCTGCGTACTCATCGGAACAGCCGCGACCAACGCCGCCAGCAACAAGGCTAACCGCTTCATTTTCCTCTCCCTTCGCCGTGCTTGGCATCGGGCCGTTTTTGTTCGGTACGGTTCGACGCCGTTTGAAAATTGCCGACTCTCTTTTATGGAAATCAGAATTAAATTTGATAAATTATCGAATCAAGCGATATTTTCGCACGGCCGCCGACCCGACCACCCGGCCCGGATCGACCCGCGCAGTGCCGGCTTCGAATGGTGGGATCCCGACGGCGCACGGTCCTTTGGCCGGAGGGTATGATTGTGTTCCAGAACGACCGGACCGGTCAGTTCCTGATCGACTGGTGATGGAGGGGGAGGACGGCGATCGCTCGCCGTCGTGCTCCTCCCCCTCCGGCAGTCCCCGCGGGGACCGCCGCTTCCCCTGGCGGGGAATCGATCAGGCCTCGCTGGTGGCCACGCTGCGCTGCGCCGCGAGCTCCTCGACGATCTCGTCGTGCCGCTTGCCGCGCAGCGGATAGAAGAACATCGCAATGCCCGCGATGACGAGCCCCAAGGCGGGCAGGGCCGTCATCAGCATCTTCATCCGCGCCAGCGTCTCGGCGGATTGCGCGACATTGGCCTGATAGCCGATCAGGCCGAGCAGCCAGCCGAACAGCCCGGCACCGAGTCCTAGCGCGACCTTGAGGAAGAACTGGCCCAGTCCGAACACGAAGCTCTCGGTGCGCCGGCCCGATCGCCATTCGCCATATTCGACCGTATCGGGCAGGATCGACCAGAAGCCGAGCGCAAGGCCCAGTGCGGTCACCTGCATCCACAGGAAGAAGCCGATCGCCAGCGCGGTCGTCCGCACGTCGGTAACGGCGAACCAGGCCAATCCGGCCAGCCCCCAGACGACCGCGGCCAGGCAGGCGTTGCGCTTGCCGATCCAGCGCGTGACGAGCATCCAGATCGGCACGACGATCAGCCCCGATGCGGCGCACAGGCTCAGCGCGGTCCGCGCCTGCGCCTCGTCGTGGAGGTAATATTTGAAATAATAGAGGATCGACTTGCCCAAGGCGGTCGAACACATCGCCCCGGCACAGATAGCGGCGAGCAATGTCCAGAGCGCGCGATTGTCCTTCAGCGCGTGCCAATATTCGCTCAGGCTGTGCGGCATGACTTCATGCATGTCGCCGTCCGGCTCGCGAGTGGCGGCGAACACGATCGGGAAGATGATTGTCGCGACCGCCGCGAACAGGACGGCCGCGATCAGATAGCCGTGCGGCGAGTCGACGGTCCCGCCGAAATGCGCTGCGAGCGGTTGGGTGGTGATCGCGATGGTCAGCCCGGCCAGGGTCGCGAATAGGATCCGCGCACCGGCGATCGAGCCGCGCTCGCCTGAATTGCGCGTGATGCGCGCCGACATCGCGGTGTAGGGGATCGACACGATTGTATAGGCGATACGGAACAGGATGTGCGTGCCCAGCATCCAGGCCGCGAGCGCCGACCCCGCCAGCTCCGGCTTGAAATAGAGCAGGACGAACGCGACGCCGACGAACGGGCCGCCGAACAGCAGATAGGGGCGATAGCGTCCCCAGTGCGTCCGCGTGCGATCGGCGATCGCACCCATCAGCGGATCGATCGTCGCATCGAAGATCGAGGCGACCATGTAGATCAGCCCCGCCGCCCCTGCGCTCAGCCCGACCGCGTCGGTGTAGAAGAACAGCAGATAGAGCGAGATGCTCTGCCAATAGAGATTGAACGCGAAATCGCCGACGGTGAAGCCGATGACGCGCGAGACGCCCAATCTGGTGTGTGCTGATGCAGCCATGCCACCCTCCCCATTTTTTGAGGAGGAATAAATGGAGAATCGATAATTAGCTAGGGAATTTATCTATTTTCAGAGAGGTTTTTTACGTGGCCGTCCGCGCTTGCGCGGCGCGTCCTCCCCGTCCGGCGCGGGATCGGCATGAGCGGCCTTTTCGTAGCGAGAAAGCGTATTGCTGATCGTCTGGTGGAACTGCACGCCCATCTCGAACATGCCGGCGACGAGCTCGTGCAGCCGCTTGGCATCGCGCTGCACCACCGAGTCGACGATCTCGCGATGCTTGCTGTGATGGTCAAGCAGACGGTCGATCTCGAGATCGGCGAACAAATTGACATAGCGTTCGAGCCGCCCGCCGAGATCGGCCCAGATCCGCATCAGGATCGGCGAGCCGCAGCCCGACAGCAGGGTCCAGTGCAGCGCCGAATAAGCGCGCTGCCACATCTCGCGATGCTCCGGATCGTCGAAATTCTTCTCGACCTTGAGCGAACGGTGGAGCTGAAGCACCACCGCTTCTTCCCAGGCCTCGTCGCCATGCTTGAGCGCGCTGTCGAGCATCAACTGATAGATTTTGCGATAGGCGCGGATCAGATCGTCGTAATCGGCCAATGAGACGGGCGCGACGCGATGCCCCTTCTGGTGCTCGTGCACCACCAACCCGCTGGTCGATAGCAATAAGATCGCCTCGCGCACGGGGCTGTGGCCGACATCGTAAAAAGCGACGAGCTGCTCGACCTTGAGGCGTTCGAGCGGCGCGAAGACGCCGCGAACAATGTCGCGACCCAGCCAATATTGCACCGCCAGCGTCGGATTCCGCTTGGGGTCGACCGGGGCGATGACCGATGGCGCGGTGAACGTTTTTACGGATGGAATGTCAGTCGGCACGCCGCGACTATTAGACATGCCCCGCGTCCGTGCAACCAGCACGCCTTCCAGCCGTGGCCGATCGTTGCGAGGGTGTTTCCGGGTCGCGTCGCCGTGACGGCTATTCGCGGCCATCGGCGCTCGCGAGCGCCGACAAGCCCGGGTGCGCGGATGCCGCGATGTCCCGGACGGCGGCGTCGAAACAAGCACGCACCTGCTCGGTAAGGAACGCGGCCTCGGTCCAACGGTCGCTTTCCTCGCGCGGCGCACCGTCGGGTCCGACGATCATCTTGGGATAAAATGCGCGCGCGGGAAGCAGCTCGCACAAAGCGGGCAAATAATCCCCGGAGCGGGCGGTGAGGAGAAATCCGCCGATGCTCTCCGTCCACATCCGCCGGAAGATGGCGAGATGCTGCGCTTCGGCCGGGTCGCTTGCGGTGAGTTGGCCGAACGCGCCGGACGAGACGCGCAAGTGGAGGAAGCGGACGCGCTCGAACACCGGGCGCATCGCGATGAGCTTGGCCTCGATATCGCCATAAGGCAGCTCGTGGCCGGTATACCAATGGGCGAAATCGCCGTTGAAGGTGAGTTCGGGGAAGCGTTCGATCAGCCCGAGCGTTCGCCGGATATCCTGCGTCATGGTCGCGCGATGCGTTTCGAGATGGAGCGGGTGGCGCTCCTGCTCGGCGATCCGCAGCATGGCCTCGGCCAGCCGCAACAGATCGTCGTCTTGCTCCAGCCCGGTACCGAGTTGCACCGTGGTGCAGGCGCAGCCCTGGTCGCGCCAGTGCCGCGTGACCGCGCGAAGCTGGTCGAGATCGTCGATCACCCGGGCGATGCCGAACGGAACCAGGCCGGCGGTGCGCGCGGTCGCGGGTTCCAATGTCTGGATGCCCTCATATCCCGCCTCGCCGAGCGCGGCATAGATTTGGGCGGTGTCGCCCTTCGGCCCCGACGACCAGGACGGCAGCTCGGCGATCGTGACGAAGCTCAATCCCGCAAGCAGGCGAGGCTCACCGTCCGCGCCGCGCGGTTCAGAAACCGACATCGAGCGACAGCCCTCCCGAGCGCCGAGATTCATACGGCCGGAACTGGCTCAGGCCGCGCGCGCTGCCGAACGGGGTCGAGAACATCGTGATCGCATAATGTTTGTCGAGCAGGTTCTTGCCGTAGACCGACAGCTTCCAGAGCTTGCCGCTGGCCAGCGCGATCGCGCCGTTGACCAGCACATAGCCGTCCTGCCGCGTGCGCGGATTGTTGGGGAAGGCGATCAGCTGCGACGAGCGATAGCTCGCCGACAGGTCGAATTGCAGCTTGAGCCTGGACGACAGATCGACGCCGTACGATCCCCCCGCATTCAATTGCCATTTGGGCGAATAGGGCAATGGCGCGTCGGTCAGATTCTGCTGCACGCCGGGCGATCCCGCCGGCGATCCGGGCGCGGGGACGCATCCCTCCGCCACGGTCTGGCCGCCAAAGCACGGCGCATTGGGGAAATCACCCCAGCGCGCATCGACATAGGAGCCGTTCAGCACCAGGTTGAGATCGGTCGCCGCGATCGGCCGCCAGGCGAGGTCGAACTCGACGCCCTTGGTCTTCGCCTCGCTGCTGACGATCGGATAGGTCGCGGTGATCGGGTCGCGGCCGGCCGTCTGATAATTGTCGACATGCGTGTAGAAGGCGGTGACGTTGAAAGTCACACGCGCGTCGGGCCAATAGGTGCGCAGGCCGATCTCGTAATTGGTCGGGCGCTCCGGCTTCACATAGCGCAGGATGCCGTTGCCGATATTGGTGTCGAACCCGCCGCCCTTGAACCCGCGCGTGACGGTGGCGAAGATGTTGGCGTCCCGAGTGAGGTCGTATTGAGCGCCGGCGCGCCACACCAGGGCATAGGAGTGTTCGGCCTTACGATCGGAATCGGTCAGGTGATAGGTCGGATCGAGCCGGTCCTTGGCCGCCTCGACCCGATCCTTGAGATAGCGCAACCCCCCGATCAGCTTGAACGACTTGGAGATATTGAGATTGGCCTGGCCGAACAGCGCCATGTTGCGCGAATCCGAGGTGATGTGCGCGCGGCGGTTGAAGAACGGCAGCGGCACTGTCGCGAAGATCTGGGTCGAGCGCGAATTGACGTCGGCGTCGAAATAATAGGCGCCGAGCACATAGTCGATCAGGCCGCCGGTGGGCGAGGCGAGGCGCACTTCCTGGCTGAACTGCGCCTGGTTGAAGTGCGCGTAATTGACGTCGAGCAGGTTGAGCGGCGACGAATCCGAATCCAGTCCGTCGGTCGTTTCCCAGGTCCGCCACGCGGTGATCGAGGTCAGGGTGAAGCCGCCGATGCGATAGTCGGCCTGGAGCGACACGCCCTTGCTCTTGGCGTTGGAGAACACATCGCCATCGATATTCTGCTTCAGATTGTCCCGGCCCGGCGTGATCCCGGCCGCCCGCTGCAACAATTCGGGCACGCCGGCGGGCGCCCCCACCGAATAGAGCGTCCATACGCAGCAATCGGAGTCGCGCTTGTAATAATCGGCGATGCCGGTCAGCGTCAGATTGGCGGTGGGCTCCCATTCGAGCTTGCCGCGCACGCCCCAGTCGTTGCGGTCGTTCAGTTTGCGGCCGTCGAACACATTGTCGACATAGCCGTCGCGGCGATTGCGCCGGCCCGACAGCGAGAAGCGCAGCGTGTCGGTGATCGGTCCCGACAGATAGGCGCTGAAGCGGCGGTCATTGTCGGGCCAGCCCCAGCTCGCGCTGACATTGCCGGTGAATTCCTTGGACGGGCGCCTGGTCACCACGTTGACCACGCCGGCCGAGGCGTTCTTGCCGAACAAGGTGCCCTGCGGTCCGCGCAGTACCTCGATCCGCTCGACATCGGGCAGGTCGCCCAGCGATGATCCGGCCTGGCCCATGACCACGCCGTCCAGGACATAAGCGACGCTGCCCTCGATCGCCTCGGACGAAAAGGTGCTGGTGCCGATGCCGCGGATAAAGAAGCCGAAATTGCGCGGCCCGGCGGCGTTGGTCAGCGTGACGCTGGGGACCAGATATTGCAGGTCGCTGGTCTCGTTGAACTTGAGCGAGTTGAGCTTGTCGCCGCCGATCACCGCTACCGACAGCGGCACGTCCTGCAGATTCTCCGCCCGACGCTGCGCGGTGATGATGATGTCGCCGCTGGTGTCGACCGACTGCGCCTGCGCGTCGGGTGCCGCCGCACCCAGCGCTTTGTCCTGCGCTGCCGCCGACGATGCCCAGGATAACGCCAGCATGCTGACCGCGATGCATCCAACCGCGGGGAATCGAAATCCGGACATCCACCTCTCCCGATAAATTTATATGTTTATCATTCATAATTTATCGGATTTCATAGATTGTCAATCATTCGATATTGTCTTCGCCGTGCCCTTGACGCGCTGTCCACCATTGCTGTTTTCGCCGCCGATAGATGGTGCCTGCTGACCGCTTGATCGGTTGCTCGTGCGCGCGGTCGCCGTGCGGCTCCTGCTTCTCGGCCCGCCAAAACCACAGCTTGTCCGCTCCCCAGTTTTGGTAACTTCAATTCCCACTAGATTAGTGGATGATTGGCTGACCAGGAGGTGGCGCAATGTCCTTGAAGCTTGGCGATACGGTGCCGGATTTCGCTCAGGAATCCACGATAGGCCCATTCAAATTCTACGATTGGGCGGGCGACGATTGGGTGGTGCTGTTCTCGCACCCCAAGGATTTCACCCCGGTCTGCACGACGGAATTGGGTGCTGTCGCGGCGCTCAAGCCCGAATTCGATCGGCGCGGCGTCAAGATTGTCGGCCTGTCGGTCGATTCGCTCGATAGCCATGATCGCTGGGCGAGCGACATTGCCGAAACCCAGGGCCATGCGCTCAACTTCCCGCTGATCGCCGATCCCGACCGTACAGTTTCGGAACTGCTCGATCTGATCCATCCGGGCGTATCCGATACGGCGACGGTGCGCAGCGTGCTGGTCGTGGACCCTTCGAAGAAGCTGCGGCTGACGTTGACCTATCCGGCATCGACCGGCAGGAACTTTGCCGAGATCCTCAGGACGATCGACAGCCTTCAGCTGACCGATCGCCACAAGGTCGCGACTCCCGCCAACTGGCAGCAGGGCGAGGATGTCATCATCGTGCCGTCGGTCGACGATGATGCCGCGCGGGCGCTGTTTCCCGAGGGCTGGACGGCGGCGCGACCCTATCTGCGTACCGTCAAGCAGCCGGCGTGATCAGGCGGATGACTTCGGCGCCCGACGCACTCTCCAAGCGGATCGGACCCGATTCCAGGAACGGAATCGAATGGCCGACCGTGCTGATAGCGCTGGTCATCTATGGCGGATGGCTGGCGCTGACCTGGTGGCATGGCGTGCTGCCGATGCCGCTGATCGTGGTCGTCGGCGCCTGGCTGATCGCCTGGCACGGATCGCTGCAGCACGAGACGATTCACGGCCATCCGACCGGGTCGCGCCGGGTCAACGCCGCGATCGGATTCGTACCGCTGGCGCTCTGGCTCCCTTATGCGCATTACGCCCGCAGTCATGAGGCGCACCACGCCAGCGACTGGATCACGCATCCCGCGCACGATCCGGAATCCCGCTATTTGGCCGGCGACGGGTCTTTATGGGCATTGCTCGCTCGCCTGCAGGCGACGCTGGCCGGGCGGCTGGTGTTCGGCCCGATCGTCGCCATGGCCGCGCTGGCGCATGAGGAAATAGGTCGGGCCCGCCAGGCCCCCGCGGCCGTGCTGAAGGATTGGCTGCCCCATCTGGCGGCGGCAGCCGTGATTGCCGGCTGGCTGGAATGGACCGGATTTGGCCTCGTCCGGTATCTGTTGCTGGTGGTTTATCCCGGAACGGCGCTGACGCTGTTGCGGTCGTTCGCCGAACACCGCGCCGATCTGCCCGACGGAGCGCGCGCCGCGACGGTCGAGCGCGGCGGGCTGCTCGGCCTGCTCTTCCTCAACAACAATCTTCATGCCGCCCATCACGAGCGCCCCGACCTCGCCTGGTTCAAGCTCCCCACCTACCAGCGCGATCATCGCCAGCGTCTCTCCGCCGAACCGGCCAGGACCTATCGCCATTACGGCGAGATCGTCCGTCGCTTCGCGTTCCGGCCGCATCATGTGCTGGTCCACCCGGGCGAAGAGGTCCGGTCATGAGCGCGGCGATCGCATCGCTCGGGATGTACGACCATCCACGCCAATATGCGGCCAATGACGCGATCTGGGACGCGCTGTCGCACAAGCTGCGTGCCCGGGGGGTCGACGCACCGCCAACGCTCGACCGCTCGCGATCGGTCGACGAGATCTGGCGAGATCCGGCGCTGCTGTTCGGCCAGGCTTGCGGCTATCCGCTGGTCAGCGAGCCCGGCCTGGCGCTGCGCGTGATAGGCGTGCCGGTCTATGATGTTCCGGACTGCGAACCCGGCAAGCATCTGAGCTATATCGTCACGCGCCGCGACGACAGCGGCGCGGCGCTCGTCAATTATCTCGGGCGGCGCGCGGCGGTGAACTCGACGCGGTCGAATACCGGCTTCAACCTGTTCCGCGCCACGGTCGCGGGACTGGCGAACCAGGGCCGTTTCTTTGGCGGCGTGGTCGAGACCGGCTCGCACCGTGCAAGCATCAGTGCCTTGATCTGGGGAGATGCCGATATCGCGGCGATCGACGCGGTCACCTTCGCGGCGCTGCGGCGGTTCGAACCCGAAGTCATGGTCGGCATCAGGGTGCTGGCCAAATCGCCGTCATCGCCTGCCTTGCCGTTCGTCACCTCGCTCGCGACCAGTCGTGACACGGTCGACGCGTTGCGCGCCGCGCTTGCCGAAATCGTCGCCGACCCGGCACTGGCGGACGCTCGCGACGCCTTGTTCCTGAGCGATGTCCGGCCCGCCTCCGTCCATCGCTTTGCCGCGCTTCGCCATCTCGAACGTGACGCGGCGGCGGCCGGCTATCCCCAGTTGCAATGAGGTGAACCAGATGCGTCGATTGCCCCTGCTACTTGGATTGCTGATGTCGGCCGCACCGCTCGCCGGGCAGACGCTGACGATCGACCCGCATCTCGACCTTCCCAAGTCCGCGACCGAGGCCGGCTGGAACGGCCTGTCCGACCCGAGCTCGCAATTCGACCTGGAAAAGGCGAAGAAAGGGGGCCTGAGTGCCGCGGCGATCGCCCTGTTCGTGCCGCAGGGCCCGCGCGACGCAACCTCGCTGGCCAAGGCGCAGGCCGATCTGCGTGCCCGCGCCACAGCGATCCACGCGATCGTCGACCGTAACCCAGATCGCGCCTCGCTGGCCCTGTCGCCGGCCGATGTTCGCAGCATCGCCGCCAGCGGGCGCTTCGCGCTGATCGAAAGCCTGCTCAATGCCTGGCCGCTGGGCGACGACCTCGATCAGTTCGACTATTGGTACGGGCGAGGCGTGCGCATTCTCGGCTTCGTCCATGCCGGGCACAATCAGTTTGCCGATTCATCGCGTCCGGCTTTGCAACTTGGCGACCGGCCGGAGGAGAATGGCGGGCTGTCGCCGCTCGGCAAGGCCGCGGTCAAACGGCTCAACGACCTTGGCGTGCTGATCGACGTCTCGCAATTGTCGGATGCCGCTTTCGACCAGGTGCTGGCGCTCAGCCGCGCGCCGGTGATCGCCAGCCATTCAGACGTACGATCGCTGGTCGATACCAGCCGCAACCTGACCGATAGCCAGCTCGATGCGTTGAAGGCCAAAGGCGGTGTGATCGCGATCAACGCGTTCGGCGCCTATCTGCGGCCGCGTTCGCCGGCGACGCTGAAGGCGGTCGCCGACCTTCAGCGCGAATTCGGCCTGTCCGCGGCGGGTGGGGTTGTTCTTCCCGCCGACAAGCAGGCTGACTATGACAAGCGTTTCCACGACATCGTCGGCAGGGAACCCAAAGCCAGCGTCGCCGATCTGGTGAATGCCGTCGATTATGCGGTCAAGCGCGTCGGCATCGACCATGTCGCCTTGTCATCCGACTTCAACCATGGCGGCGGCGTGGTCGGCTGGTCCGACGAAAGCGAACTTCCCAACGTGACCGCCGAGCTCAAGCGGCGTGGTTACACGCCGGCGCAGATCGACAAATTGTGGAGCGCGAATGTCCTGCACGTCTGGCAGGCGGCGATCGACGCGCGCGATCCGTCCTATCGGCTGGCGCGCTGAAATGCCCTTTCTTCTCGATCGCCGCCAATTTGTCGTCACTGCATCGGCGGCATTGGCGGGAGGCTGTGCACGGGGTTCGGGCAGCGATTCCGGCACCTTGTTCATCGGCGACCAGCGTGGCGGATCGAAAGTGGTGCTCGACGCAACCGGGGCATTGAAGTCGCTGCCTTATCGGATCGAATGGTCTTCCTTCCCCAATGCCGCCCCGTTGCTGGAGGCGCTCAACGCCGGCGCGATCGATACCGGGGTAGGGGGCGATTCCGCCTTCATCTTCGCGATCGGCACGGGCGCGAAGATCAAGGCGATCGGCGCGCAGCTCGCCAAGGGGCCCGGGCCGCTGCTGGTCGTGCGCGGCGATTCACCGATCCGCACGATCGATCAGATCGCCGGAATGCGGATCGCAACGCCGCGCGGATCGGTCTCGCACAATCTCATCCTCGCCGCGCTGGAGGCGCAGGGCAAACCCTATGACGCGGTGAAGTTCGCCTTTCTCTCGCCGCAGGACGGACAGGCCGCGATGCAGGGCGGGTCGGTCGACGGCTGGGCGATCTGGGATCCGAACGCGACGCTGGCGGTGAACCAGGGCGCCCGCATCGTCACCGGCAGCGAGGGGCTGGTCGCATCCTATGGGCTGCTGTTCGCGCGTGACGGTGCGATCGCCGACAAGCGGCTGCTGCTCACCGATTATCGCCGGCGGCTCTATGCGGGCTGGGATTGGGCCGCCCAACACAGCCTGGCCTATTCCGAATTGATGGCGAGAGAGACCGGCGTCGCCGCCGATGTGTGGCGCACGGTGACCGCGCGGACCCATCGTCTACCCGTCGCTATCGACGAAGCCGTGATCGCCGAACAGCAGAAGACCGCGGATCGTTACTATCGGGCAAAAATAATAGACAAAAAGATCGACGTCCGTTCCGGCTTTGATGCGAGCTTCGATAGCAATGTTGAGAAAAAATCATAGCTGATGAGATAATCAAATAAGCATCAAAACTTTGAACGGTCCATGAACTGCTTTATTCACATCATTTGAATAGGAATTAAGGAGGCCTATTCGAAAGGGATGTTTTCATGAAGAAGCGGTGGACTGATCATATTGCCGGGCGCGGTGTGGTGTTGACTGCTGTCGGCATGGCGGCGCTGGCGACGCCGGCCTGGGGCAAATCGGACCCCGACAAGGGCGGCGCTTCCGTACCGGCATCGGCACCCGCCGCGGACCCAGATGACGCCACCGACAATGTCGGCGAGATCATCGTCACCGCGCGATACCGCAAGGAAAGCGGACAGAAGGTGCCGATCAGCCTGACCTCGATCGCGCCCGAACAGCTCGACCGGCAGGGCGCATTCAACCTCAAGCAACTGACCGAGCAGCTCCCCGGCCTCAACGTCCAGGGCTATAGCGGGCGCAACCAGACGATCACGATCCGCGGAATCGGCACCAATTCCGGCGGTACCAATGACGGGCTGGAACAAGGCGTCGGCCTGTATGTCGACGGCGTCTATCGGCCGCGGACCGGCTCGGTCATCACCGACCTGGTCGATATCGAGAGCATCCAGTTGCTGCGCGGGCCGCAGGGTACGTTGTTCGGCAAGAACACCGTTGCCGGGGCGATCGACATCCAGACTCGCGAACCCGTCTTCGCGCCGGAAGCGCGGGGCGAATTGTCCTATGGCAATTACAATTATTTCCGCGGCTATCTCTCGCTCAACTCGACGATCGGCGACGATATCGCGTTCCGTATCAGCTACCTCCACACGCAACGCGACGGGCTGATCTACAACACCACCCATCGCGAGAAATGGGACGAGCTGAACAACAATGCCGCCCGTTTCGACCTGATCTGGAAGCCCAGCGACAGGTTCAAGCTTCGCGTCATCGCCGATTACAGCATCCAGAAAGGCGATATGGGGTTCAACAGCGTCGCCAGCATCCTGCCGACCGTGCTCGCCAATGGCACCCAGGTGCGCGGATTCTATCGCCGCGCGGCGGACGTCGGCTATACGCCGATCGCGATCGATCCGTTCGCCCGCCGCACCGATATCGACAGCTCGCAATATGACGAGATGCCCAGTTGGGGCTTGCAGGCGCGCGCCGATTGGGCGCTGCCCGGCGGTACCACGCTGACCTCGATCTCCGCCTATCGCCAGTGGAAATGGCTGCCCAATTTCGACGGCGATCAGTTCGGCGCGAACATCTCGACCCAGTCGATCGTGATCACCCATCAGCAGCAATATAGCCAGGAATTGCGGGTCAGCTCACCCGGCAACCAGACGATCGACTATACCGGCGGCGCCTATTTCTTCTGGCAGAAAGCCGACGACCTGCAGGTCCAGGCCTATGGACGCGACGCCGCGGTGTGGCTGACCACGCCCAACAATCCCTCCCCGACCGCGCCCGCCTCGGCCCTGCCCAGCGCGGCGCTCAATGGCCTATATGCTTATGCGCATGTGGTCCCGCAGACCTATAGTTATGCCACGTACGGCCAGGCGACCTGGAACGTCTCTCCTAAATTCCGCCTGACCGGTGGTCTGCGCTACACTTATGAGCACAAGACCGGGCTGTACGACGCTTATGCCGGCGGCGCGACGCTGGCGCCGATCTCCAGCTTCCCGGTCGCGCAACAGGCGGCGATCGCGGCGCGGCGTGCTGCGCTGGCGCCGACCGGGTCTTATACCGCGCAGCGCGACACGAAGAACCTGTCGGGCACCGTGATCGCCGCCTACGATCTGGCTTCCGACCTGCACGCTTATGCGAGCTATTCGCGCGGGTACAAATCGCCGGGCATCAATCTGGTGGCGCGGTCGAACGGCGTCGATATCTTCGTCAAACCGGAGAAGGTCGATGCCTGGGAAATCGGCCTCAAGAGCCGCTTCTTCGGCGGCAAGGCGGAGCTCAACCTTGCCCTCTTCTGGACCGACGACAGCGACTATCAGGCGAATTACTACAACACTGCGGTCACGCCGGCAGTCGGCTATATCACCAATGTCGGCAAGTTGCGGTCGCGCGGCGTCGAGGTGGATGCGCGCGCCACGCCCCTTGACGGCCTGACGCTGACTTTTGCCGGAACCTATAACGACGCTTTCTACGTCAGCTATCCCAAGGCGCCGGCGCCCTATCTGAACAGCTATCTCGGTTTCGTCGACCTCTCGGGCCGGCAGGCATCGGGGGCGCCCAAATGGTCGCTCTCGGGCAGCGCCGAATATGTCGATCATGTCGGGCCGGTCGATGTCTATCTCGGCACCGACGCCAGCTATCGCTCGAGCTTCATCGCCGCGGTCAATCTCGACCCGCTCACATCGGTCCCCGGCTACGGCCTGCTCGGTCTCCACGCCGGCGTCCGCGACCCCAATGGCCGGTGGGACGTGTCGCTCTGGGCCCGCAACGTGACCGACACCAATTATTACAACACCAAGGCGGTGAGCGCGACCTACGGCACCGTCCTCGCCGCGCTCGGCGAACCCCGCACCTTTGGCGTCACCCTGCGCGCCAAACGCTGACCCCAATTTACCGATCAACCGAGGAGTGACGACCATGACCAAGCGGCAGCTCAAATTGGGCCTGGTACCGACCGGCGTCGGCGGACCCGGGGAACATAATCGCTGGCTCGACCCGGAAATCCCGGCCGATGCCAGCGTCAATATCGACTGGTATATCGACGTGGCGCGCCAGGCCGAGGCGGCGAAGTTCGACCTCGTCTTCATCGTCGACAGCCAGTTCATCACGCCGCACTCGCCGCCCCATTACTTGAACAGGCTCGAGCCGCTGACCCTGCTCTCGGCGCTGGCGGTGGCGACCAGCAATATCGGCCTGATCGGCACGGCGACGACATCGTATAACGAGCCGTACAATCTCTCTCGCCGCCTCGCTTCGCTCGACCTGATCAGCAGAGGGCGCGCCGGCTGGAACGTCGTCACCAGCGGCGATGCCGGCACTGCGGGCAATTACGGACGGGAAGAGCATTACGATTACGACACCCGCTATGCTCGTGCCCATGAATATCTCCAGGTCGCGCGCGGCCTGTGGCGATCCTATGAGGACGACGCGCTGGTCCGCGACCGCGAGACGGGGGTGTTCCTCGATCCGGCCAAGCTCCACGCGCTCAACCATAAGGGGCGCTTCTTCTCGGTGGTCGGGCCGCTCAACATCCAGCGCTCGCCGCAGGGCGAACCGGTGATCTTCCAGGCCGGCGACAGCGAGCAGGGACGCGATCTGGGTGCGGCGATCGCCGACGGCATCTTCACGCATGCCAGGTCGATCGAGCAGGGCCAGGCTTTCTATGCCGACCTCAAAGGCCGCGCGGCGAAGCTCGGCCGCGATCCCGATCAGATCGTCATCCTGCCGGGCTTCAACGTCACGATCGGCGACACCGACGAGGATGCCCGCGCCATCGCGCGCCACTATCAGGAGCACGATCATTCGTTCGATCAGGCGCTGGGCGAGCTCGGCCGCAGCTTCGGCTGGCACGATTTCGGCCAATATGAACTCGACGCGCCATTCCCGGTCGAGGCGCTCGAATATGCGCGCAATAGCTTCTTCACCAACGCCCAGAAGATCACCGATAACGCCGTCGCCAACAATCTCACGCTGCGCCAGGTGGTCGACGGATCGCGCTTCAATCGGCAAAGCCCGTTCGTCGGATCGGCGGAGACGGTGGCGAACGAGATCCAGCGCTGGTTCGAAGGGCGCGCGCTCGACGGCCTCAATGTCCATGCCGGCCATCCCAGCCAGTTCCGCCGCTTCACCGGCGAAGTCGTACCGATCCTGCAAGAGCGCGGATTGTTCCGCACCGACTATGAAGCGACCACGCTGCGCGGCAATCTCGGGATCGATATCCCGACCAATCGGCGTTCGGCCGAAGCGGCGCTGTTGGCGGCGGAGTGAGGCGGGCGGGTCTCAACGCAAATTGTCGGCCAGGAAGTCGACAAAGGCACGGATCCGCGCCGGGGTGCTGACGCCACCCACGAACACGGCGTGGATCTGCTCGACGTCGCCGGGATTGAACGCCTCCAGGATCGGGACGAGTTGGCCATTGGCGATCTCCTGCGCGACGCTGAATGCGCCTACCCTTGCGATGCCGATGCCGATCGCGGCAAGCTGGCCCAGCGTCTCACCATTATTCGCTTCGATATTGCCTTTGACGCAGAGCGAGAAATCGCTTCCGTCGCGGCGGAACGGCCAGATCGGTTCGGCGCGCCGAAAATTGAAATTGAGGCAATTATGCCGGTGCAGATCCTCGGGCTCACGCGGCGTGCCGTGTTTCGCGAGATAGTCCGGTGATGCCACGATGACCCGGCAAGTCTCACCGAGCTTGCGCGCCGTCAGCGTGCTGTCGGGCAGCGGACCAAAGCGTATCGCGACATCGGCCTGGCCCGCGGCGACATCGACCAGCGTGTCGGTGAGCGCGATGTCGACCAGGATATGCGGATATAATGCGGCGAACTTGCCCAACAGCGGCACCACGCAGAGCCGTCCATGGGCAAGCGCCGCGCTGACGCTCAGCCGGCCGCGCGGCGCGCCCTGATCGGCGATCTGCTGCTCGGCATCGTCCAGATCGGCGAGGATGCGGCGCGCCGCCTGGAGATAGGATTGACCTTCGGCGGTCAGCGCCAGCGTGCGGGTGGAGCGCAGGAGCAAGCGCACGCCGAGCCGCGCCTCGATCCGGTCGATCGCGCGCGCGACCGCCGACGGACTGAGGTCGAGGATGCGGCCTGCCGCCGAAAAACTGCCATGGTCGACCACTGTCATGAACAGCGCCATCTCGCGCGCCCGATCGGTTCCGCTCGCCATCTTTGCGTCCAATGCAATAATCTTTCGCGTCGGCTGGCGGTACACGGGACAGCGCCCAACGTCCATCTATGCGCCGAACGAATAAGGGATGAGCAGGCGATGGAATATCGGCAATTGGGATCATCGGGTTTGCGCGTACCGGCGCTGAGCTTCGGCACCGGGACATTTGGCGGTCACGGACCGCTGTTCAGCGCCTGGGGAACGAGCGATGTCGCCGAGGCGCGGCGGCTGGTGGACTTGTGCCTGGATGCGGGCGTCACCTTGTTCGACACGGCGGACGTCTATTCCCATGGTGCCTCCGAGGAGATTCTCGGCGCGGCGATCCGCAACCGCCGCGATAGCGTGCTGATCTCGACCAAGACCGGCCTGCCGATGGGCGATGGGCCGCAGGATTGGGGCGCCTCCCGGGCGCGGCTGGTCCGGGCGGTCGAGGAAGCGCTGCGGCGGCTGGGCACCGACTATATCGATCTGCTCCAGCTCCATGCCTTCGACGCCTCGACGCCCGCCGAGGAAGTCATGGGCACGCTCGACCGGCTGATCGCGGCGGGCAAGATCCGCTATGCCGGCGTTTCCAACTATCCGGGCTGGCAGATCATGAAGGCGCAAGCGATTGCCGACCGCCATGGCTGGCCGCGTCTGGTCGCGCATCAGGTCTATTATTCGTTGATCGGCCGCGCCTATGAAGCCGATCTGATGCCGCTTGCCGCCGATCAGGGGCTGGGCGCGCTGGTCTGGAGCCCGCTCGGGTGGGGACGCCTGACCGGAAAGATCGGGCGTGACCGTCCGATCCCGGCGGGAAGCCGGTTGCACGAGACCGAACAGTTCGCGCCACCGGTCGAAACCGAGCAGCTCTATAATGTCGTCGACGCGCTCGAAGCAGTGGCGGCTGAGACGGGCAAGACCGTGCCCCAGATCGCGATCAACTGGCTGCTGCGGCGTCCCACCGTTTCGTCCGTGATCATCGGCGCGCGCAACGAGGAGCAATTGCGCGATAATCTCGGCGCATTGGGTTGGTCGCTCACGCCGGAACAAGTCGCGGCGCTGGATGCGGCAAGCGACGTGCTGCCGCCCTATCCGCACACGCCCTACCGGCAGCAGGAGGGCTTTGCCCGCCTCAATCCGGCGCTGGTCTGAGGGAGAGCGGCGATGAAGCTCAATCTCGGCCTTTTGGCCTTGTCGGTCGGCGCCTTCGGCATCGGGGTGACCGAGTTCGCGCCGATGGGACTGCTCCCGGTGATCGCGAAGGATCTCGGCGTCTCCATTCCCGCCGCTGGGCTGCTCATCAGCGGCTATGCGCTGGGCGTGATGATCGGCGCTCCGCTGATGACGCTGACCACCGGCCGCGTGCCGCGTCGGACTTTGCTGATCGGACTCGCCGGCATCTTCACGCTCGGCAATGTGCTGGCGGCGGTGTCGCATAGCTATGCGCTGCTATTGGCGGCGCGGATTATTACCTCGCTCAATCATGGCGCCTTTTTCGGCGTCGGCTCGATCGTCGCGGCCAGCCTGGTGCCGCCGCAGCGCAGGGCGAGCGCGGTGGCCGCGATGTTCATGGGGCTGACTCTCGCCAATGTCGTCGGGGTGCCGATCGCGACCTGGGCAGGCGAGCATCTCGGCTGGCGGGCATCGTTCTGGGGTATTGCCGGGTTGGGCGTGGCCACCATCGTCTCGCTGCGGCTGACCCTGCCGGCCCTTCCGGCGCCGGACGGCGGCAATGCGCTCGCCGAATTACGTGTGTTGATGCGCGGCAAGGTGCTCGGAGCGCTCGCGCTGACCGTGATCGGATCGAGCGCGATGTTCACGGTCTTCACCTATATCGCGCCGATCCTGCGTGACGCGACCCATGCCTCGCTCGGCTTCGTCACCGCGATGCTGGTCACCTACGGCCTGGGGCTTACGGTCGGCAATTGGCTCGGCGGCAAATTCGCGGACCGGTCTGCCGATCGCACGCTGGTCGTCACCCTGGCAGCGCTCTCGGCCATCCTGATCGCGTTCGCCTTGTCGATGTCCCATGCCGCTCCGACCGCCATCCTGGTCTTTGCCTGGGGCGTGGCGAGCTTCGCTCTGGTGCCGCCGCTCCAGGTGCGCGTGATGGCGGCGGCCGCGGACGCTCCCAACCTCGCGTCCTCGGTCAATATCGGCGCGTTCAATCTCGGCAATGCGTTCGGCGCGGCCTTGGGCGGAGGCGTGATCGCGGCGGGATGGGGCTACCCAGCCGTCGCGTTCGCCGGAGCGGCGACGTCGGCGGTCGGATTGGCCGCGGTCGTGCTCGCCGCCAAGCGGCATGCGCCTCCCGCTTATCGTCCGAGTTCGGCTGTATAGTCTGTCGATACGGCAGCGCATGTTCGCACGGATCAGTCGGCGACGGACTTCAGTACCCAATTCCGCTTCTGCGCAGGGTCGATCACCAGCACGATTTGCCGGATCACCGGCAGGCCGAGATTGGCGAGATCGCCCAGGAAAGTGACCTCGGGACTGTCCAGCTCGATCGGACCGACGCGGATTGTGCCGCGGATCCGCCCGCCATAGACCTCGCCCTCGGTATTGATCGATTTGAACCGCCCGACCACGCGCGGTTTGTCCATGAGGGGCACCTTGCCCATCATGCCGATCGGCAAGCTCAACGCGCCGTTGGCGCCGGTGTCGAAATGCGCGGGCAGGGTCGAGCCGTCGGGCATCACCATCGCGACAGTCGGGATATCGCGGACATAGGCGATCGCCGGCCCCGGTGGTAGCGGCGTGGTAGCCCTGGGCGCCAGCCGCGCTCGGCCATTGCGGAGATCGAGATAGACCAGGCTTTCGGTAAACATCTCGGACGAGATGATCCCCATCGCGTCGTTGCGGTCATAGTCGAGCGCGGTCGCCTCGATCCGCTTGATCTTCAGGCCGCCCACGGTGACGTCGTCGATCGCGACGAGCGGCAAGGTGCGCTCCTTGCCCGTGGTGCCGTCGACCTCGATCGCCGTACCCACGCGCTTCAGATGATCGCGCTTCACGATCAGCCGGTCGATCGAATGGCCATCGGATCCGGTATCGAACACCATCGGGATGAGTTCGCCGTCGCCGATGCGCATCATCACCAAGACGCGGCCGGTCGACTGGAACAGGGTGATGTCGCCGCTGGCGGGAACCAGCGGTCCTACCGCCAGCGGTCCTGCCGATTGAGCGTGCGCCGGACTGACCAACCAGGGCACTAACATAGCGAGTATCGCGCCGAGCAGAGTGACGGCGACCTTGTCCTTCATGATGACCTTTCGAGAAGAGTGTCGGCATGGCCGATGGGGATCGATCGAGACATCGCAGGTTCCGTGCCAATCGGTCGCTTCGAGGCGCCGTCGGCATGCCTGCCATGGTGACGAATCCCCGGGTGTTCGGTTTCGGACAATCACTGTGCGAATCCGGACATGACGTTCGTACTCAGAATGAGAGACTGGCTGGCGGTGCTGCGGGGCAAGGCGAACTCTTTCGACGCTGCGCGCTCACGACATCGTCTGACATTTGCATATCGATGGTGTAGCATCGCGGCGGGGGGAGAGCGATTGAGGGATGGGTTTGCAAACGGCCTAAGAGAGGCGTTGAGGCGCGATCTCGGTTATTCGGTGGCGCATGACATTGTCGCCGCCGGGCGGACGCTGCTCGCGACGATCGCATTGGGCATCGTCATGGCGATCCCGTTTCCGATTCCGGCGCTCGATCGGGCTGTCCGCTGGTGCTTCATAGCCTATCTGCTGCTCGCGGTGGGGGCGCTGGCCGTGAGATTGGTGTCCTGGAAAGCCACATGGTTGATACGCCGGATCGGTTCGGTCGCCGATGAGGCGATCGGGCTTGGCGTGCTGATCTTCTACCCGACCGTCACCATTCTCTATCTGCCGTTCATCGTTTTCCTGTTGGTTGCCAAGCGGATACAGTCGAGCATCGCCAGCGTTGCGCTCGAATATCTGATCCTGTCGCTCGTCATTCTTCTTCATGATCGCGCTGCGGCGTGGTGGCCGGCCTTGCCTCGTACCGGCGACGGCCAGCGGATGCTGCAATTCACGGTGCTGACGTTCATTGCCGCCGCCGCTTTGGTGGTGAAGATGCGGCAGACCGATGCGACATCGAGCGACCGCTGGAACGGCGAGTTGCTGGCAACGGGCATGCGTGCGCGATCGATGCCGATCGAGGAGATCGCGGCACGACTGGCCAGCCGATTCCAGGTGTCGACGATCCTGATCTGCTGGCGAGGCGGGGAAGATGACGACCGGCATTTCTATCGCTTCGCGGGCGGTGCCCTGTCCCAATTCGATCCACCGTCCGCGATCGCCGACCGCATGCTGCTGCCGACCGGTTGGGACGAAGCCTATCTGTGGGAGGCGCGGACCGGAAAGGCGATGGTCAACAGCAAGGCCGCAGGTGACCCGGTCGTCCGCGCGGTCGAGCCCGGTTTCCTGTCGGATGAGCTGATCGAGGGCGCGGCGATCGTCGGCGCGATGCCGATCGCGGCGAATGCGATGGAGGGCTATGTCTATCTGATCGGATTGCCGCGCGTGTCGGAGGTCCTGCTGGGTCAGGTCGCCAGTGCCGGCCATTCGGTTAGCGCGACGCTCGACCGGTATCAGATGTTCGAGGCGTGGCGCGAAAATGCCTTCGCCAATGCGCGGCTGGAGATCAGCCGCGACATGCATGACAGCGTGTTGCAGACGCTTGCCGGACTCCGGATGCAGGTTGCAGTCCTGATGAAGGAAACGGACATGCCGGTCGCCAAGCGGCAGGAGCGATTGAAGGGCCTGGAGTCGATCATCTCCGCCGAACAAGCGTGCCTGCGCGAGCTGGTCAACGACAGCGCCCAGCCGGTCAGCGAACGGATCGATCTTGCCAGTCACCTGGCCCAGCGCGCCGAATTGCTGTCGCGGCAATGGGGCATCGATTGTTCGGTCCAGGCCGAGCCCGTGGTGCTGCCCGTTTCCCCTGACATCGCGCTCGAAGTCGAATTCCTCGTGCGGGAGGCGGTTTCGAACGCGGTGCAGCATGCGCATGCATCGGTGGTCAAAGTGGCCGCGGCGCTTCGCGACGAAGCGGTGTTCGTCGCGATCAGGAGCGACGGCGCGACCGTTATCGACAGCGCCGCTGACGGCGCCGATGTCGAAGGCGTATTGTCGCATTCGCTGATCAAGCGGGTGAAAGCGCTCAACGGGCGAGCTTATACCGATCCGATGGAGCGTGGCGTATTATTGTCGCTCAGAATTCCACTAAAGGCTGGTGTCCATGTCGAAACTGCTGCTGGTTGACGATCATCCGATCTTTCTCGAGGGGCTGCGCCAGTTCCTCGAGACCAATGGCCATGTCGTCCAGGACACGGCGCGAACGTCGGTCGATGCGATCGACCGCGTCGCGCACGCCGCGTTCGACTTATTGGTGCTCGACGTCAGCATGGCCGATGGTGGTGGCCTGCATATCCTGCGAACGTTACGCGGCGCGGGCAATCAGATCCCGATCGTGTTCCTGACCGTCGGCCTGAAGCCGGTCGAGACGATGGAGGCGGTCAAGCTCGGGATCAACGGCATCGTTCTCAAGCACAATGACCCGAGCAACCTGATCACCTGTATCGAAGCGGTCAATCGCGGCGACACCTGGATCGATCCGACGATCATCGAGCGCGTGTTGAAGCGCAGCATGGCCGGCCAGGCAGTACCGGTGCTGCCGCAATATGGGCTGACGCGCCGGCAGGAGGAATTGGTCAAATTGGTCGGCGAAGGCCTGCGCAACCGCGAGATCGCGCGGCGCTGCGGATTGACCGAAGGGACGGTCAAGCTCCATTTGCACCATATCTACGGCAAGCTGGGGATCAGCTCGCGCGCTCAGCTGATCATGATGTTAGCCGCCGAAGCGATGTGAACCGGTCAGGCTGGCCGGGTCGAGATACCAGGCCAAGAGCGTGATGACGTGGGTTTGATCCGTCGTGATTGCCCGGGCGTGTTCGCTGGCAAGGACCGCGACGCAGACCAGCGGGCGCGCCCGGACAACCGCAAAGCGGCGGGCGGCTTTTGACGCAAGGCAGCGTCTCTTGTCGGTCACGATGCATTCTGCATCGCTCCGCTCCTCGTTCCTCGCCCTGCGCCAAAATCCGCTCCGTCACGGCGGGGCAAACTCACGTCATCACGCTCTCAGGGCTGCGGGTTGATATTGCCCCCGACGATCGCGAGAATCGCGCCGGCCGAGATCGCGAGGCCGTAGGGAATGGGGCCGCGCGCTTTGAGGCTGGGAACATTGGTCGATTGCGCGATCCCGGCCGGCAGCATCCGCCGGATCACGATGAAGGCGATGGCGAGCAGTGCGCCGCCAATCCCCATCCAGAGATAGAGCGCCGCCGCGCCCTTGAAGTCGAACCACAAGGCGATCGCCGCCATCAATTTGACGTCGCCGCCGCCCAGCCATCCGCGCGAGAACAGGAACAGCCCGCCCAGAAAGGTGCCGATGAAGACGAGCGCGTTCTGCCACAATTGGGCGTTCCAACCGCAGCTGTACATCCAGACCGGGAACAGCAGGATGATCGCAGCCGGGAATATGTTCGGGATGCGCAGTTTCCATATGTCGGTCAGCGCGGCGAGCGCCAGGACGAGGTACAAAGCGATCAACAGGACATTGTGAAGCGACGTCATTTCTGGGGCCCCAGCGACGAAAGAATCTTGGCGGTGGCCGCCGGATAGATCGGTGCCGCGGCGATCGACTGGGTAAGCCATGCTCGCGCATCGTCGCCCCGGCCGGCGAGCGAGGCGGCATAGCCGGCATTGGACAGCCGTTCTGCCCAGCGCGCCGCGTCGTCCCCGCGGCCGCGGACCGGCGGTTCGCCGATCGATGCGGCGGCGATGTCGAGATTGTTGGCGACACGTCGGTCGTCGGGATCGGCCGCCAGCGCTTGTTGCAGCAAGGCTTTGGCTTCGGGGTAAAGGTGTTGCATCAGCAGCGAGACCGCCATGTCGTTGAGCAGCGACGCGCGCGGCGCGCCTAGCGCCGAGGCGCGCTCATAGGCCGCCTTGCTGTCGCTCCAGCGCGCGCCCGAATCGTAGGCGTGACCGAGATCGGCCCATAGCCGCCAATCGGCCGGGCAGCGCGCCGTCGCGTCCTGCAACCGCGTAAGCGCGGCCTCGGTATGCCGCATCGCCGCGGCCGCACTGCCGAGCCCGGCGATCACCCGGCAATCGTCGCTGGGCGTCGCCGCCAGCTTGGCGAACGCGCTCTCGGCTTCGGCATATTGGCCTTGGGCGAGCATCAGCTGTGCGCGGAGCACCGCTACTTCGAACGTGCCGGATGTGGCGTCGGGCAACAGGTCGAGCATCGTCTGCGCCTGCACCAGGCGTCCGCTCCTAATCGCGGCATCGACCAGCGCGAGATCGTCCGGCGGTGCCGCCGCCGCCGTCGCGCCAAAAGCAAACAGGGCCGCCAGCGATAGCAGCCGAATGCCATGGTTCATCGGCGCCCTCCGGTGGGCTTGGCGACGAAACGCAGCGCGTTACCGCCGACCAGCAACTGGATCCGGTTGGCCTGGGTGGTGGCGTACAGCCGGGTCGGGAACGGCACCGCACGCGCCAGCCGGCGCGCGGTCGCCTCGCCCGACGGCGGATAGAGGATGCGGCTGACCGCAATGCGCATCCCGCTGTCGCCGCGATCGAGCGGATGCCAGCCGCGGCCGGCAAGATAGGATTGGACGCGCCCGGCAATGCCTTTGCGTCCGGCGGCATTGACCACCATCGTGTTGCGCAGCGCGCCAGGCGCCGGCGTTGCGGCCAGCGGCTTGGGAGACGCCACCCGCGCGGCCGCGGGCACCGGTGCCCGCGAAGAGGCGAGAATTGCTCCCCTGCCTGCGCCGCGCTCAGGCGGCAGGATCAGATGGACCACGCCCGGAGCTGACTGTTCGAGGCGCGGGCCGGCCGCGACGACAGGGGCTGGCATGACAGGCACCGCCGCGGCGATCGCCAGCGCAGGGGCGGTTATTGGAGGCGCAGCAACAGGCTGGCTCGGCGGCGGTGGAGCGGCAGGCGTAGCGGAGGCGGAAGCCAGCATGGCGCGCATGTCGACATCGAGCAACGCCGCCGCGTCTTGGCGGCCTTGCGCCGTCAGCGACGCGGCATAAGCGCGGTAGAAAGCGTCGTTGCGCGGCGCCAGTGCCAGCGCCTTCTGGAAATAGACGTCGCTCAGATCGTAGCGGCGCAACCGGTCATAACAGAGCGCGAGGCCTTCGACCGCCGCCGGATCGTCGGGCGTCGCGACCAGGATGCGGCGATACATTTCGATCGCCAGCCCATAATTGCCGTCCGCCAGCAGTCGCGCGGCAGCGACCGACGAGGCGTCCGTGGCGGCGATGAACCGTGTTCCTTCGGGCAACGCGGCTCGCTTGGCCGAGCTCGTGCATCCCGTGGTGGCGGCGACCAGGCCGATCAGAACGGCATGCGAGGTGATGTTCCGCTTCATTCCGTCACCCCGCCATCATCGGTAGCAGCTGCCGAACCACGCGGATCGCGGCCGGCAGCATCAATACGCCGATCATCACCGGCAGCATGCAGGCGACGAGCGGAATCGAGATCAGCACCGGCAGGCGATGCGCCTTTTCCTGCGCCAGCATCTTGCGGCGCTCGCGCATCTCGCCGGCATAGATGCGCAGTGTCTGGCCGATGCTCGATCCCAATTTGTTCGACTGGATCAGCAAGGTCGAGAACGATCGGATCTGGTCGACCGCGGCGCGGTCGCCCATCCGGCGCAGCGCTTCTTCGCGGCTCCGGCCGGCACGCAATTCGAGCACCGTGGTCGCCAGCAAATTTGCCACCAGCGGATGCGACCGCGCCATTTCGCGCCCGACCCGGTCGAACGCCGCTTCCATGCCCAATCCGGCCTCGACGCAGACCAGCATCAGGTCGAGCGCGTCGGGAAAGCCGTTGACGATCTGTTCCTGACGCCGCGAGGCGCGCGCCGACACCCAGAGATTGGGCAGATAGAGCCCGATCACCGCGAGCACCGCGCCGAACAGATAGAGTTTGAGCAGCGACGGCGCCTCGCCGCGAAGGACTGTCGCCGCCACCAGGATCAGCGGCAGGCCGAGCGTCAGCGCGAGCCGTGCGAGGGTGAACACGCGCGGTGCCTGGGGCGAGGTATAGCCCGCCGCTGCCAGTTTCGCTGTCAGCGTCGCATTGTTGGTATCGAGCAGCGACACGCCGCGCTTCTCGATCGCGCCGACGATCCGGCTCCAGGCATCGGCGCGCCCCGTGTCGCGCAAGGTCGTCGCTTGTCCCTCGTGATGCCCCGCGGCCGCCGCTTCGGCGAGCCGACGACGCACGGCGGCGCGTCCGGTGATCACGGTCGAGACGCCGAGCACGATCATCACGACCACCGCGAACAGGCCGGCGAGGATTGCGTAGCGCGGGAATTGCTGGATGACGGCTTCCCACATCGCGCTAGACCTTGATGTTGATGAGACGGCGGATGATGAAAAACCCGATCAGATACAGCCCGATCAGACAGCCGAACCCGATCGAGAAAGCGGGGTCGCCCGCCACCTGAAGATAGAAAGGCGGGTTGAGCAGGAACAAGGCGACGAACGCCATGACCGGCAGCGCGGTCAGGATCGTCCCGGTCATCCGCCCTTCCGAGCTGAGCGCGCGGACCATCAGCACCATGCTGGCGCGCTCGCGGATGACCTGGGACAGGTTTTCCAGGATTTCGGCGAGATTGCCGCCGGTCTCGTTCTGCACCGACAGCGAGACGACGAACATGCGCAGATCGTCGAGATCGCAGCGATCGGCCATGTTCTGCAATGCGTCGCGCAAGTCCGCGCCATAAGCGACTTCGTCGGTGACGATGCCGAACTCGCTGCCGATCGGATCGGTCATTTCCTGGGTGAGGAGGTCGAGCGCGGAGGCCACCGGGTGCCCGGCACGAAGGCCGCGCACGAAGATGTCGAGCGCGACGGGGAATTGCTCGGCCATCTTCTTGCGGCGGCGCTCGGCGCGCTGCGCGATTACCATCAAGGGCAGCACCATGCCCGCCGCGACGGCGAAGCAAGCGGCCATTAGCACGGTTCCTACGCCGACCCGGAAGCCGAACATGACAGCGGCCAATATCGTCAGCATGAACAGTACCGCGACGATCGTCAGCATCAGCAGGAACGTCCGCGCCGGCGACATCCCGAACCCGGCGGTGCGCAAAGTGCTGTCGAGCTTTCTCCCCGGGCCGGCCAGGAAGCCGGGCAAGCGGATCGCGTCGCCCCAGGTGTCGCGGCGCAGCCGGGCGAGCACTTCGGGCCGGTCGAAGCCGCTGGCGATCAGCCGCAGGCGCTTGTTGACCGCCATCGCCCCGCCGCGACTGGTGCGGTACCAGCGCATGCCGCCCTCGATCGCGAGCACGACGGCGGCGAAGACGAGTGCCAGGACCAGCAGCCGGATGACGTCGGAGGACATCAGTCGAGCGCCACGCTGGGATTGAAGATATCGGCGGGCAGCTTGATGCCGCGATCCTCCAGCTCCTGCATGAAATGCGGGCGGATGCCGCTCGCTTCGAACCGGCCGAGCACGGTGCCATGCTCGTCGCGGCCGGTCAGGCGGAAGCGGAAAATCTCCTGCATGGTGACGACCTCGCCTTCCATGCCGATCAGTTCGGACAGGCTCATCAGGCGGCGCTTGCCGTCGGACAGGCGGCCGACCTGGATGACGACGTTGATCGCCGAGGCGATCTGTGCGCGGGCCGATCGCGGCGCGATGTCGATTCCGCTCATGCCGATCATCTGCTCGAGCCGCGATAGAGCGTCGCGCGGGGTATTGGCGTGGACCGTGGTCATCGACCCGTCATGGCCGGTGTTCATCGCCTGCAGCATGTCGAACGCCTCGCCGGCGCGCACTTCGCCGACGATGATGCGATCGGGCCGCATGCGCAGTGCGTTCTTGAGCAGATCGCGCTGGCTGACTTCGCCATTGCCCTCGATATTGGCCGGGCGCGTCTCCAATCGAGCAATGTGCGCCTGTTGCAACTGGAGTTCGGCCGAATCCTCGATCGTCACGATCCGTTCGGAATCGTCGATATAGGCCGACATCGCGTTGAGCAGGGTGGTCTTGCCCGATCCGGTGCCGCCGGAGATCAGGATGTTGCGCCGTGCCTCGACGATCGCTTCGAGCACCAGAGCGACCGACCGCGGCACGCTGCCGTAGGAAATCAGCCGGTCCATATCGATCGGCACCCGGGCGAACTTGCGGATCGAGAGCAACGAGCCGTCGACCGCGAGCGGCGGGATGATCGCGTTGACACGCGAGCCGTCGGCAAGCCGCGCATCGACATAAGGCGATGCCTCGTCGACCCGGCGCCCGACCGCCGAGACGATCTTCTGGATGATGCGCAACAAATGGCGCTCGTCCTTGAAGCGGATCGACGACGGCTCGAGCTTGCCGTGGCGCTCGACGAATACCGAGTCGAAGCCGTTGACCAGGATGTCGGTGATGCTCTCGTCCTTGAGCAAGGGCTCAAGCGGCCCGAGCCCGAGCAGCTCGTCGAGCACGTCGCTGACCAGCCGCTTGCGCTCGGCGAGGTTGAGCGCGTGCTTTTGCAGCGACAATTGTTCGTGGACGATCTCGCCGATCTCGGCCTGGATCTGCTCGCGCGACATGGTGTCGAGCGCGGACAGGTTGATCAGGTCGAGCAGCCGCTGGTGCAATTCCACCTTGAGCGCGGTGTGGCGATCGGCCTCGGCATGCGACTGGTCGTCCTTGTCGGGCGTGGGCTCGGCCTGCGCGGAAGCCGCGCGTTCGCCGGCCCGCCTGATCTGCCAGGCGCTCATCAGCCGCGCTCGAGCAGCATGTCGATCGCGTCGAGCAGCTTGTTGAGGTCGCGAGTCACCGCGCTCTTCGACTTGATGTCGCCGATCATCACCCCGCGATTGAGCGCGGTGTTCATCAGCGCGAAATCGCTGGTGACGCTGAGCCCGATCTGGCGGCCGATCGTATCCGACGCGTCCTTCAGGTTGATCTGCTGGAACAGCCGTTTCTCGACGCGGTTGACCACGACCTGGACCTTCTCGGCGGCGACGCCCAGCTTGAGCAGCAAGGCGAGCTGGCGCTGCGCCTGGCGCAGGCTGGCGATCGACAGTTCGACGATCAGGAACACCACGTCCGACTGCGCGACCAGCGACAGCGACCAATTTGTCCAGTCGCTCGGCAAATCAAGGAAGACGGTGCGATATTCCGCCGTCGCCAGGTGGACGATGTCGCAGATCTGATCGGTGCCGACAGTGTCGGTCGGCATCAGGTCGGCGGGCGCGGCGACGATCCGCAATCCCGACGCATGTTCGGCCGCGACCGACGCCAGCACGCTGGAGTCGAGCCGCTTGCCGGCGTCGAGCAATTCGCTGACGGTCAGGGTCGGGCTGATCCCCAGATGCGTCGCGGCATTGCCGCCTTGCAGATCGAGGTCGAACAGGCACGCCTTGAACCCGCGATCGGCTTCGCGCTGGGCATAGAGCGCGGCGGCCTGGGTCAGCAACGCGGTCGCGCCGACGCCGCCGACGCTCTTGATGATCGACACGACCTTGCCGGTCGGCGTTGCCTGAGCCAGCCCGCGCTCGATCTCCTCGCGCATCCGTTCGAGCACGGTTTCGAGGTCGTTGCGGACCAGCGGCAAGGCGATGACGTCCTTGATCCCGGCGCGGAGCAGCGCCTGCATCGTCGGAATGGTCGGATTGCGGACCGCCGCGATCACCGCGATCGTAGGATTGGCGACGTGCAGCTTGATCAGCCGCGCGAGCGAGGCCGGCCGGTCGGGCCGCACCTCGATCACGATCAGGCGCGCGCGCTTGACGATCTCTTCGGGGACATCGTCATCGGGCTCGATCTTGCTGGTGTCGAGCGACCAGCCGCCGACGACGCTGGGGCCGAATTCGGCGGTCAGCACCTCTTCTTGCGACAGGACCAGTTCGACCGCCGCGCCGGGCCGCCTGATGGTCCAGCTGTTCGGTTCGAACTCGGACAAGTCTACCGCTCCCACAACTCAAACTCCTTATTCGGCACTAGTGCCGATGCCGTCTTCCATCGTCAGCGCGGAGCTGAAGGTTGGAAGCGACACCGTCGCATTCTGGAAAAAACTGAACAGCATCGGCGCAAAGGTCAGATTGGTCAGCTTGACGGTGACCAGCGGCGCGACATCGCTGCCATTGGGGTCGCCGGAATAGCCGAGACCGACATTGTCGTAGGTGATCTCGACGTTGTTGGCGGTCAGGCCCGGATAGAATGCCTGCATACGGGCGACGACGTTGTTGAATGCGGTGGTATTGGCGGTGCCCAGGTTCGGGCAGGTCGCGCCGGTATAGCAGGTGCAGGTCACCGTGCCGCTAACCGATTTACAGCTCGCGCCACCGAAAGCCGACGCCGGCACCGGATTGCCCTGGAGAACGGTGCTGCCCGTCCCCGGCGTCGCGAAATCGTAGCTGGCCAGGCCGGCCGGAACCATGTCGGTGGCCACCGCATAGCGGGTGCCCATCTGCACCGCCTTCTCGGCGCGGTTGCAGGTCCAGAGGAAGCGGCCGACATCGATCGTGCCGAGCAGGAACATGATCAGCAACGGCAGGACCATGCCGAATTCGGCCGCGGTCGAGCCCGCATTGGAACGGATCAGCCGGCGGATCATACGCCCATGACCGATACTTTGGACTCGGCCTTGAGGTGGAGCGAACTGCCCAGGCCGAACGACTTGAACAGCGAGCCATAAGGAACGTCGGCCGATACCGTGATGACCGGAACGCCGGTCGTCACGCCGTTGTACACGCCCTGGTATGCGCCACTCGTATCGCAAGTTACGGTGATCGTGACCGTGCTGTTGTCGGTCCAGCCGTTGAGACGACCTGTCGTTCCCGCAAGCGTGCCGGTCCGGACAAGCGTCTGCGTCTTGGTAGTGACGTCGCTCGATGCGGTGGAACAGGTATATTCACTGAACGCGCGCCGTGAGGCATAGCGCGCGCCATCGCGCACCGCTTGCACCACGATATGTTCGGACATGAAATAATATCCGAGATCATAGGCGCCGAACATCAGCGCGAAGAAGATCGGCGAGATCAGCGCCATTTCGACCGCCGCCGATCCGTTCCGCGACCGCAAAAGAGCCTGTGCTGTTGCGCGCGCCATCATGTCACCGGATCAGATACGGGACGGCGCGTTGAACGACCTGGCTGTTCGTCGTCCCATCGACGCCCGAGCCGGTGGAGCCGATTACCTCGACATACACCTCTTTCTGATCGGTATAGGATATCTTGTTCCCATTACCGCCATTTCGCTGAAAAGACGGCTCGACCAGGAACACGTCCAGCCATTTCGCGACGGGACCCGTGGTCTTACCAGATGCCTTCAAAGCATAGCAGTTCAGCACTGCGACGGAAATCCGCCGCCGGTCGAGGTTCGCTCCGCCGGGCGTCAAGCCTGTATGACCGGTAGCTGGAGATCCATAGCCGGTATAGTTGCCTGAAAGAGTCTGCGGAACCGCGATCCCACGGCCCGAACTGCCCGCCACGGGGTTCGCAAGTTCCCACTGATAAACGTCATAGCGTGTGGGCGCGTTCGGGTCATGGCTCGATTGCGTAGCCGTCATCCAAGTCTGTATCGCCGACTTCCAGACGAAACTCGCTCCGTAATTGACCCGGAAATAGGCGTCGCGGTCCCATTTAGTATCGCCGATGATGCCGCACGCCCCGGCGGTTCCGGCGGGGACGGCGTGGCACATGTCGCGCGGATAGCCCATCATGTCGGGATCGTTGGTGCCGTCCAATGGGCCCACGGTTGTAGGACGATAAGGCTTGGGCGATTCCGCCCAGTTGCCAGAACAATTTCCGCCGGAGACTTTACACGCCAGATCCTTGCGCGTGTTGGCGGACGGCGAGCATGTGCCGCCATCCTGGTTCGGACAGGTGGTATTGCCATTGGCGAATACGTCGAAACGCGTGTTCAGCGCGGATAATACCGACGCGTCCATGCCCGTTTTGGTCGTGACGTTATCAAATGGCGAACAGGTGCCGGGCGGACTGTCATATCCCAATGCTTCCGCCAGCGCGTTGGCGCCGTTGCCGAGGTTCGATTGGAGCCAGCCAAAATTGCCGGCAGCGTCGGCGTTGCCGGTGACGAGTCTCAGTCCCGTGCCGGCAGGCGCGGTGAAACCGGCGAGCAGATCGGTATTGCTCGAGAGTTCATACGGGTTGCAGATCATCACCGGCGGAACCTTGCAGATCGCCTGGCCGATGCCCGCGGTCGCCGATCCGGTCAGGGTTCCTGACCGGATCGCCCCCACGATCGGCGTGAGCGCGAAGAACGCTTCCCGACCCGCCGTCTTGACCTTGACGACCGAGGCGAGCTTGGGATCGGTGGTCACCGTTCCATAGGCGTCGGCGGTCTGATCGTAGCCGACGTAAAAGGTGAAGCCCGAAATGACGACTCCCCGCGTGGTTCCGTCATTCGCGAAACGCGTATTGTTGGCGAACAGGTTTTGCGCCGCGGCCGTCGCGCGGGTGATCGAATCCGATTTGCCGTCGAGCTGGGTGGCGGCGGCGAGCGCGGCCTGGTCGGCGGCGTCCTGCAATTCGGTGTCGAGGCTGGCCATCCGGGCATAATCGAACCCGATCCCGGCCGCGCCGATCAGCGCGAACAGCGATATGGCCACCAGGGGCGCAACCGATCCGCTCTCGGATTTCCAGAGCTTAAGGGCGGCGCGGCGCATGTCAGTTGGAGCTGGGGGGGGATGCCCCCCCGCCTCCGCTGCCGCCACCGCCGCCGGACCCTCCGCCGCTGCCGGTGGACTGGGCCTGGGGCTGTTTGACCGCGCCCTTGCGATAGCGCTCGGCGGCCGTCGCCGCCTGCGTGCCTGATCCGCCTTCCATCACCGCGGCCTCGGCCGGGATGGGCTTGGGATCGGGATTGATCGTCTGGAGCGCATAATCGGTCTTCACCGAGTCGCCCAACGTGGTGTCGATCGGCGTGCACCCGGCCAGCAAGCCGATACCTGCCAGTAAGGTGATAGCCGCGATCGGACGGATGAAGCGCATGTCGGTCACCTTTGCGGCGCGTAGCCATTGGGACCGGAAAAGCCTCCGGCGGGTGGTGTCGGCTTCGGCCCATCCTTGGGCGGCTCGTTCGGGTCGAATGGATTGGTCCCGACCGCCTTGTCGGTCCGTCCCCTCATGAACAGGTCGAGTTCGCTCGGCGGCTGGACGCGATCGGTCGGCAAGCGGATGCTGCCGGCCGGCACCGGCCGCACCAGCCGCGGCGTGACGATGATCACCAGCTCGGTTTCCTGGCGCTGGAACCCCCTGGAGCTGAACAAGGCGCCGATGATCGGGATCGACCCGAGCACCGGGAATTGCCGCACCGTGCTCTGGAAATCCTTGCGCAACAGCCCGGCGATCGCGAACGACTGGCCGTCGCGCAATTCCAGCGTGGTCTTGGCGCGCCGCGTCTGCAGCCCGGGAATGGTCAGTCCGTTGATCGTGACCGAGGCCGACGGATCGATCGAGCTGACTTCGGGCGTGACCACCAGGTTGATCACGCCGTCGTCGAGCACGGTCGGCGTGAAGCCCAGGCTGACCCCGAACGGCTTGTATTCGACCGTGATCGCATTGCCGCCGTTCTGGCCGCCGCCACTGCTGCCCTGCGATATCGGCACGGGAAATTCGCCGCCCGCCAGGAAGGATGCGGATTCGCCCGACAGCGCGACCAAAGTCGGCTCGGCGAGCGTCGTCACCAACCCCTTGCGTTCGAGCGCATCGAGCGCGGTGAAGATGTTGAGGTTGCCGAGCGAGATGCCCTTGGACACGACGCCGAACGTGTCGAGGATGCCGGCGATATTGACCGTCGGCGACCCGTTCTGGTTGGTCAGCAGCGCGGTGCTCGACGCATTATTGCCCAGGCCGCCCTGGAAGGTATGGGCGCCATTGCCGTTGGTGAAGGCGGTGTTGATGCCCAGGCTCTTCGCCACGTTGCGGTTCATTTCGGAGAACCGCACTTCCAGCATGACCTGTTGCGCGGCGCCGACCGATAGCAGGTTGACGACCTTGTCGCCGGCATAGGTCGCGGCGATCTGTTTGGCACGGTCGATCGCCGGGCCGCTCGACACGGTGCCGGTCAGCACTACCGAATCCCCCGACATACGGACGCCGATCTGCTCGCTCGGCATCAGCTCGCTGAGCTGGCGGCGGAGCGAAAGGACATCCGGTCCCACCGCGACGTCGATCACCGAGATCAGGTTGTTGTTCTTGTCATAGAGCGTCAGGCTGGTCGTGCCGATCTTCTTGCCCAGCACATAGAGCGAGCGATTGGTCAGCGGCAGGACGTCGGCGACGTCTGCATTGCCGATCAGCGCCTTGGCGAACGGCCGGTCGGCGGTCAGCACCTGGCTCTTGTTGACGGCGACGTCGAGCTGGCCGGCGCGCAGATTGGCATCCGCGGCCCTGACCGTTTCCTGCGCCTGGGTCATCGTCGGGACGATGATGGCGGCGGCGCCGGCCGCCAATGCGAGCACGCGACAGCGCGCCTTGATGTCAGTGACCGACATAGCGACCCACCTCATAGCTGCTGTCCTTGACGCCACGGAACACCGTCACTGTGAGGTCGGGGTTCGGTGGCGGAGGCTTGGGAGGGCCGCCGCGCGGCGCCACGGGCCCCGCATAAGCGAGCGGCGGCGGCTGAAAGCGCGGCGCGCCGTCGGAATAGCCGCCAACATAGGCGCCATCGCGCAAATCCTCGGTGCTGACGGTTTCGACCGTCGGACTGGTTTCCGACGCTGGATTGACCAGCGCCAGGCTGAGCTGCCCGACCTGTTGCGCCAGCGCGAGTTTCTGCGCGTCGACCTGCGCGACTTCGAGCGTCGCGGTCTTGCCGACTGCCGGCTTGTCGGTGTTGTCGCTGGCATCCTGGTCGATCGCGATGACGCGGACCTTTTGCAGCAGCACGTCGGTGATCTGCCCCACATTGCCATTGCCGTTGGCGACCATCGGCGTGCGGGTGATCAGCACGTCGACGACATCGCCCGGCAGCACGAAGCCGGCGACACCGGCAACGTCGCCGACGCGCACGGCGACCGCGCGCTTGGTCGGATCGAGCACCGCGGAAATCGCCGCGCGGCCGCCTTCACCGGAAATCTTGGAGCGCAGGATCGGCTCGTTCGCCGCCATCGGGCGAAGCGCGACGCGCGTATGGTTCATCGGCAGGAGCTGCGGGATCGAGCTGAACGTCCCCTCGGGCAGCGAGCCCGACGGCCAGTCGACCAGCCGCACCTTGTCGGGCGTGATCGGCGTGCCGAACTCGAGCGGAACGCTCGCCACCGCGACCTTCACCGTGCCAGGGGCAGTGGTGGTCTGTTGCTGTTCGACCCGGCCAAGATAGGAATTGGCAAGGAAAACCGCCGCGAGCCCGATCAGGATCGCGACGCCTAAGATTATTAGCCCTTGTCCACGCATGATACCGACCCCCCGCCGGTGACCGCTATTGCGATCAAAACGGGGTCGCGGGTGATCCGCGACCCCGCTCAGTTCATTAGCATTTACCGGCGTTGGAGTTGGTGATGCAGTTCGACGCCTTGTTCATTGCGTTGCTGATCGAGGTGCCGAGCCCATAAGCGGCAACGGCGATGCCGGTGCCCACGATCGCCAGGATCAGCGCATATTCGGCCGCCGAGGCACCACTGGTGTCGGTCAGCAAATTCTTGATCATCGTCATGTCGAAAAATCCTTTTCTCTGCCGGATCCCCATCCGGCCGGATCGACGGGGCGCTCCCCTCCCGAAGCGCCCCGTCTAACGTCAGCCGTGTGTCAGCACTTGCCGGCGTTGGAGTTGGTGATGCAGTTCGACGCCTTGTCCATGGCGTTGCTGATCGACGTGCCCAACCCGTAAGCGGCAACGGCAATGCCGGTGCCGACGATCGCCAGGATCAGCGCATATTCAGCCGCAGAAGCGCCGCTGTCGTCCAACAAAAGATTCTTGATCATCGTCATGTCACTTCCCCAATTCCCCGCCGGATTTCTCCGGCCCCAACTATTCCGTGGGCAGTCTGGGATCGGGTTTGTCCAGCTCGTCTGAGAGCTCGTCCGACCAGTCGTCCCTGGAATGCCATTTCAGAAGGGGCCGATCCGGGTAACGTGTCAATAACCGACTATTTTCATCTTTCTTTCAACTAGTTACGCTTAATCCATGTTAACCATTAAGACTTTAATGATGGATTATCAGGTACTTGACTGAAATGACTTGGGGAAGGGGTACTGCCGGTTAACCATCAAGAATCGCAGAAAAAATGTACCGTTTGGGACGAACGTCATAGTTTCTATATCCTTCGGCATACCCAAATTGGGCCGGACTGGGTATATCGATGTGTCGCTTTTATCCAACGGTATGAATCGCCTGTCCGATTGGTCCAATCGCGCGAATCGCTTTTGAAAAAAAACGAATCACCTATTAGGTCAGTGGGAGTGGCGAGGGGGGATTTCTATGCCGCGATTAGATATGCCAAAATGAGTAGCGGAAAAGGCGGTGACGCCGACCTGCCCGATATTGTCTTACTATTGTTGGCGAGCTTCACCGCATTCGCTTTCGTAACCGTCTTGTCCTCGGCCTTCGCCGATGGCGATACCGGCTGGCACATCGCGACCGGACAGTGGATCGCGATGCACGGCGCGGTCCCGCGATCCGACCCTTTCTCGTTCACCGCGCGCGGCCATCCCTGGGTCGCGCACGAATGGCTGTCCGAACTGCTGATGTATGGTGCTTGGCGTTATGGTAGCTGGAGCGGACTGATCTTGTTGTTCGGCACAGCCGCTGCGGCGCTCTACGCCATCATCGCACTCCATCTGCGACGCTGGCAGCGTCCCGGCGCGGCGGCGCTGATGATGGTCTACCTGTCGATCGGCCTGGCGCAGTCGCTGTTCGCGAGACCGCACCTGATCGCGCTGCCGATGCTCGCGGCGTGGTTGATCGCCCTCCTACGCGCGCGTGAGCGCGAGCGCGCGCCCCCGCTCGCCCTCGGGATTCTTATGTTCGTCTGGGCCAATGCTCACGGCAGCTTCGTGTTCGGCCTGGCACTGGCTGGTGGCCTGGGGCTGGAGGCACTGGTTGCCGCGGCGCCCGGCGATCGGTTGCGCGTGATACGGCAATGGGGGCTGTTCGGCATCGTCTCCCTTGCCGCCGCGCTGACGACGCCAGCGGGGCTCGATGGTTTGCTCTACCCCATCTATGTCAACAACCTCTCCTTGCTGTCGTTGATCGGCGAATGGCAACCGGCCCAGCTCACCGCGTCGAGCCTGGAAATCCTGCTGTTGAGCGGGCTGTTCTTCCTGTTCCAACGCCCTGTCCGCATCCCGATTTTGCGGCTGCTGATCCTGCTGGTGGCGCTGCACATCACCTTCGAGCACGCTCGCAATCAGATGGTGCTGGTGACGCTGGCGACGATCATCCTGGCCGAGCCGCTCGGACGTGCCTGGGCCGGAGAAGCTGAGCGGCCGCGGCGGGTGTTGTTGCCGCAGCTGTGGGCGGAGCGCCGGGAATTGGCGCCGTTGTTGGCAGTCGGATTGCTGTTGTTCGTTGGAGCTGCGACCTATCGCCTGATCACGCCGTTCGATCGGCCCGACAGTTATGGTGTCCCGGTAACGGCGCTGCGCAACTTGCCGTCCGGGTTGCGCGATCAGCCGGTGTTCAACGAATATAGTTTCGGCGGTTTGCTGGTGTTTGAGGGCATAGCGCCGTTCATCGACGGGCGATCGGACATGTATGGTGACGCCTTCACCACCGACTATTTCAAGATCGCCAAGGGCGACGCCGCGCGCTGGAAAGCGGCGGAGGCGCGCTGGAAGTTCAGCTGGACGATCCTGCCGCCGAACAATGCGCTGGTGAAGATTCTCGACCGTGAGCCTGGCTGGCGGCGGGTCTATGCCGACAAATGGGCAGTAATCCATGTATTCGATCGAGCGCGTGTAACTGAGCCGACGCTTCCGGACAGGTCCGCGAGCCGTTAAACTTTGTTAGATCGGGACTTGGGCGGCGGGCGCGCCTATTCGGCCGGGATTGGCGCCTGATCGACCAGCGCGACCGATTGCCGAGCTGCCACGGCCATAGCGAACAGGGCAAAGCCCGTCGCGATGGTCCATGCGAAGATGCGGGTCATGAACCATGCATGCACATAGAAGTGGTGGTTGAACACCGCGACCCACACAATCAGCACGAGATTGGATGCTGCGACGAGCGTCGCCCTTTCCCGAAGCTCGCAACGGCGGAGCTGGATAAGGCCCAGAGCGCCAAAGCCGATCGCTAACAGCAGGATCATTCCGAGCAACTCGGATTGCCCTGCCATCATCTCCTCCAATCCCCGCGACACGCGGATGATGATGTTGGCGACGGTCGGCGGCGGATACGGTTCGAATTGCGCCGATCCCGCCAGTCGAGCGAATAGCTCCCCTCCGGCGGATGTCACCGCGCCGCGGCCGAACAATATTTCGGTCAGCACGATCTTGATCATCACCATCGTCGCTATGGCGGTGACGAATGCAGCGCACGCCTGTACCATGCTCGACTTCAATCGGTCGTCGCGGCGTTCTGCCATGGCGACGCCCGCGATGGTAAGCGCGAAGCCCAACGGCAATCCGCCCGTCAGAAACTCGAATATCGCGGTCGATGCGCCGAAAGCGGCAACTGGGACTACGAAATCAACCGGCTGCGACTGCGCGCCGAAGCTTGTCGTTTCCAGCCATATTGCATAGCCGAGCAACACGGCATCGGCGGGACCATGTCCGAGCGATTGGCCGAAATGTTCGAAGCCAAAAAACCGCGCGAAGACGAGAAAGAAGCACAGCCAGAAAATCACATTGACGGTCGCGCCGCTGCGGAGCGCCTGTCTCATGGCAAGAGTAAGCCCGGCGAGCAGCAAGGCAGCGATGATCAACTCATAAAGGGTTCGTATCGCCCGAACCGGCAGAAAACCCAGCAAGGCACGAGCGAGGACGGTATGGCCGTGAATATAGTTCTGATAGAAACTTAACGGGCTATGTCTTCCTTCGGTCACCGATTGCTTGAGCTCCTGGCAAACGCCCGTCGTACGATCCGCGAAATCGTTTGGCGGCGTCACCGTCATCTGCACCCGCGTCCCCGATCGCGCGATGGCCTGATCCAGGATTAGGCAATCGTTGAACTGGTGCGCGCCGATCCGCGTGTCCGTGTCAAGAATGTCGGCTTCGGTCAGATCGCCGTTCTTGAAAGCCATTGCAACGGCGGCTGTCGCCTGGCGTGGATCGCTGCCAAGACTAACCCACGACAATGCAAGCAGAATGGCATAAAAGATCGCGGCGACCGCAATCGAACGCATAATTGCCGACATGATGGTCCCCCAGACCGCGTGTAATAGCCGTACAGGGAACCGGCTGCGAACACGAGCCGGCACCTTCAATAGATGATCCGGCATATCGCCGGGCGATCGGCGATCTGACCGACGCGATCATAGGTAGTGAACTCGCCATAATCGGGGCCACGATGATAAGCGCGCATCAGGCGAGCAAAAGCGGGGTCGGTCGATAGGAACTCGACCAAGCCGGTCTTGAGATAGCGGTTGTCGTAGCGGTCTCCGAGGATGCGCCGTGGCGGGTTGCAGGCGAGGTCATGGACGATGCTGCGCCGGATATCGCCAATCAGCGTCGCCATAGCCGGGTTCGATTGGCCGGTCCGTGAAGCTTCGACCGCATAGTATAAAGCCTGATAGGTCACTGAACGGGACGGCCAGATGAAATGGCGCTCTTCCGGGATCGGCCAGAAATAGCCGCCGGACAATACGGCAACCACCTCGCCGGGCCGCAGATCACTCGTCGCACGTAGCGCGTTGGCGTGCTCCTGGCTCCGCATTCCCTGGACCAGCGGAAAAATCAGACAGATCATCGCCAGCGCGGCCAACGCGATGGCGGCGAGCGGCCCCGGCGACGTGGCGCGCCGGTGAAACCGCTCCGCCGCGGCTACGACCGCGAGTGTAAAGCAACCCATTGCTGGGACGCTGTGATATCGCCACCCCTTACCTTGAAGGAAATAGGCGGCGAGAAACGCCATCCCGACGAGCAACGCGGTCTGAGCCACCGTCGATCTGGGCCAGCCGTATAATAGCAGGCTGAGCAGCAAGAGGACTGCCATCGAGACGACAGGCTGATTCAATTGGTTGGCAACGGGATTATGCATGCCCTGGTAGATCATGAGCATCGGGAGGGCGTCGATATAGCCGCGGGCGAACAGCAGGACGCTCAGCGCATAGCCGACGAGCAGAGTCCCCAAAGTAATCAATTCCGGCCTGAACGCCACGCGGCGGGTGCGCGCGAGAAGCAGGATTTCCAGCGCGATAGGGACGGGGAGGAAATGCGGCTTTAACGCGATCCCGAACGCCGCCAACGCACCGCAGACGATCGCCATGGTCCTGCCGGAACCAAGCCCCTCCGCGCGTCGCGCCACGAGGAAGAGATAGGGCATGATCGCGATCAAGGTTAGTTGCTCGCATTGCCCGAACACGTCGAGGAAGGCGAACAGTGTGATCACGGGGAAACCCAGGACGATTAGCACGCCGCTCTGCAGGCCGCGGCATAACCGGCGGACAAGCAGCAGCGCGACCACATCAAGCGCGAGCACGCAGAAGACCAGAACATGATAAGCGCTGACCCCAAGCGATTGTGCCAGATCGACGACGGGTATCGCGATCCAGAACCACAGTGGCGGCTTCGTCTCAAGGATATCGGTGTACATCGCGACGCCATGGGCAAGCTGAAGTCCAACCCACAATTGCCATGCGACATCGTTGACCAGTTCGGCCTTCCACAGCAGCGCGCCGGCCACGACGACGAGCAGCAGCGCCACCGCTAGCGGCCAGACTGGCGCCGCACGTGGCGGTGGCGACGGGCTATCGGCCGGCGACGCCATCGGTCATCGCGGCGCGACACAAGATCTCAATCGAATGAACCCGCCCCATTCACCCCTATTACAGGCGAACGGCTTAGGCCGGAACCCGCCAGCGGTAGGTCAGGTTCACCCGCCGCGACAGCAGCAGATAGGGGAGCCAGATCGCAACGCTGATCAGCACCTTCTTCAAGTTACCCTCGAGCATGTCGGCGAGCGACGCGCTAACCTGGCCCGGCAGGTGGGCGACATTGCCCATCACCCGCGCGATGCAGATCTGCATCAGCACGTCGATCGCCCACACGCCCGCCAGGAAGCGCGGGAAGATCGGCACGTGGCGCAGCGCGAGCACGAAGGCGAGGCCGTAGAGGCACGACAGCAGCACCAGGTCGGCCAGCATCATCGCATAGAGCGTGCGGAACCAGTCGGGCGCCATGCCGCCCAGGGCCGGGATACCGGTCAGGAACTCGAAGGTGCGGACGGGGACGTTGATCAGGATGCCGACCAGCAACGAGGCCATGAACCCCGTCGCTCCATATAACGGCATCGATCGCGCGGCGACCGCGTCGACCCGCCGCCAGCGGCCGATCCGCGCCAGGCGCAAGGTCGGCTGGGCATGGAGCGCTGTCGCCGGGAAGGCGGACAATCCGAGCAGGACGGTGACGATCGGTGCGACGACCAGGAGCAGATAGGGGAGCGCATTGCCGAGCTGATCGCTCGGGGTCAGGATCGGCGTCGCGGCGAACGCGATGCGGAGGCCGCAGGCGGCGCCGGCGAACAAGACCCAGATCAGCATCAGCCGGGGCAACCCGACCTCGAGCTTGCAGACCAGGGCGAGGCTGCGCGCGGTCAGTGCACGGCCCGCCGGGTATTCGCTCAACGACCGCATTCGACCCCCTTCGCTGTTAACCAGAGTATCAGCCGAAATCGTTGCCGTCTCGTAAAGGTTCCGGGCCGGATTTCTCCGGTGTTCCTTTATGGTGCGGGGTTAGGGGAGGGTGTGTTTCATCCACGGCGGGCTGGCGACATGCCCTCCCCCAGCCCCTCCCGCAAGCGTGAGGGGAGGGTGATCGGCCTATATCCTTTGTTTCGGTGCCCAAGGCATCGCCCTGAATTGATTCTGTAACTTTTGTTCCGCGACTCGCCGCTGATTCGGCGCGTTCCGTCGCCGAGTCGCGCCGAGTCGGCCATGTCGATTCCATCCAACCCTTAACAATCTTACTTAACAAAACAATAAACGTACATAAACTGGTAACTATATTCCAAAGCAGTGCTGGGCCTTCGCATCGGGAGGCGCGCAAAGGCGGGGCGCCGGCGTCAAGTAGGGGCTCGACTAGTTATCGGAAACCAAAGTTATATTCTCCAAATATTTTCGACATTTTATACAATAGTTTTTCCAACTGACTTTGGATCGAAAGTTTTGTCCCAATAATAAACAGCTATTCTCCCAACTATACTGATTCCATATAACCAAAGTTATAGTGGCAATAACCACTGCTATACCATCATTTCGGCAAGTTACCTAAATTGGTTAATGAAGCGTAAAATATTCTTCTTGCGTTTTTGTCTGCGAGGTCAATCATTGGGTCATCGTTCATTTGTCCGGGAGGGGGCAGCGAACTGTGACTTGCCGGGGTTCATTCACTGCGATCGTGTTGGCGATCGGCATCGCGCTGCTTCCGCAGGGCGCCGCCGCGCAGACGGTCTATGCAGACGGTCAGCCCGGCGTGGTTGGCGGTCATCGCGATCTGCCGGTGATGGTCACCGCGTCGGTTGGCGGCCATTGCGGCTTCGCCACCGGGTCGGCGCCTTCGGGCACCTATTCGCAGCCCGATTTCGACGTCGTCGGTCTCAACCACGATTTCTCGTTCGCGCTCGATTGCACCGGACCGTCGCGGGTCGCGGTCGTGTCGACCAATGGCGGCCTGTTGACCGCCGGCTCGGTACCGAGCGGTTATATCACGCTCGCACCCTATACCGTGGCGCTCAACGTGGTCGGATCGACCGCGACGGCGACGGGATCGTGCGCAGTATCGACGCTGAAGGCCACGGCCGGCGCGCCCTGTACGTTCCGCGGCCCGGTCAGCCAGTCGCAGGGTCTGTTGCTCAATTCGACGTCGGTCAATCAGCCCGGCACGTACCTCCGCGTCAGCGCCCCCGCGTACAGCGGTCCGGGCACGCTGGTCAGCGGCTCCTATTCCGACACCCTGACGGTGACGGTGAGTGCGGCGTCATGAGGACGCCCGCGCAAACGACCGCTTTTCCCGCCCTCGGGGAAACCGGCCGGTCTTCAACCGAGGGTGGGCGAAACCGTCCGGGGGGGCAGTGCTCGCCAACGGCAGTAATTTTGAAAGGGACAGCGAAGTGAAAAAGTTCATGCTTATGGCGCTCGGCGCCGGTTCGATGATAGCGATGGCAGCTCCTGCCGCCGCGCAGACAGTGTCGGGTGACGTGACCATCACCGGTACCGTGACGCCCAAGTGCACGGTCATCAATGGCACCGGTCCTACGACGTTCGCCGCGTCGCGTGACATTGGCGAACTCGCCAAAGCCGACGGCACGCTCGAAACCAGCTCGGTGCTCGCCGGTCGCTTCGGCTTGGCCGGCGGTTCGGCGCCGACCTTCCGCGTCGTCTGCACCAGCGCCAATCCGCTGATCGCGGTCGACGCGGTCGAACTGACCACCGCCGGCACGCCGCCGGCTGGCTATACCTCGCGCATCGACTTCATCGGCTATGCTGCGCCGCGCCTGTCGAGCGGTGCCGGCACGACGGTCAGCAACGATTCGAGCACCAACGCCGCGACCCCTGCGACCGCGATCGGTGGCCGTTTCGCCGCCGACGGCGCCGACAACATCACCGTGACCGCGGACACGTTCAAGACCGCACCGGGCGCGTTGCTCGCCTCGGGCGCCTATACCGGCCACATCCTGATCAACATCACGCCGGGTACGTGAGCGATCTGACGGGAGAATGATGATGAAGACCTCGATCCTTGCCGTCGCAGCGGTCATCGCCGCCACGGCAGCTCTGCCCGCCGCCGCTCAGAATGCGACGGGCACCGTCACGGTCAACGGCTCGGTCGCCGACCGGTGCCAGTTCACCTTGCCGAACGACGTGATCAATGCCGGCGAGCTGTCGCTGCAGGGATCGGGGGCGACCGCGGGCAAGCTGGATACCAGCAAGCTCGACGGCCAGACCCGGACGTTGCAAGGCTGGTGCAACGGCACGGCCGCCACGATGAGCGTGGAGGCGCAGCGCTTGGTCAACACGACCTTCACGACCACGCCGCCGGCCGGTTTCGACCGGGTGGTGAACTACACCGCGACCGCCGCCGCCAATAGCGCCAACGCCACCGACACATCGGTGACCGACGGTGCCGGCAGCGCGGTTCCGGTGGGCCTGTTCACGGGTGACGTGAAGGTCACGCTGTCGGGCTCGTCGAGCCCCACCAGCGGGCTGCTCGTGGCGGGCGACTATTCGGGTCAGGTCCTGGTGACGCTGACTCCGTCGGTCACCCCGGCGCCCTGATCGGTCCTGACGGAGAAGCTGTGATGAAGCGCCTCGCTCTTACCCTGCTCGCCGCCGCGGCACTGCCGGGTATCGCGCACGCCCAGGCCACCGACACCGCGACCGCCGATGTCGGCGTCTCGGGCACGGTCGCCAAGCTGTGCATGCTCGGCACGCCGACGCCGGCGCCGGTCGATGTCGGCCAGATGGCCAACACGTCGGGAGCGAGGGTCGGCAAGATCGCCGTGATCTCGCCGCGCACGGTCACCTTGCCGGGGTCATTCTGCAACTTCGCGGGATCGGCCATCACGGTGACCGCGACGGCTCTGGTGTCGAACGACGCCAGCGCGGTCGAGCCCGGCTTCGCCAAGGCGGTCAATTATACCGCCGCCGTGGCGAACTGGTCGGCGGGATCGGCGACGGTGACCACCGCCGCCACCGCCGGCGGAGGATCGCCGACCGCGTCGGCGACCGGACCCACGCAACCGGCGCCCAAGGTCGCCGATCTCGACGTGACCTTGTCCAATTTCACCGCACCGTCCGACTTCCTGCTCACTGCCGGCGCCTATAGCGGCCTGGTCGTGGTCAAGCTCGGACCGGTCGCTTCGGGGGGAGAGTGATCATGACGCATAACCTGAAACGCCTGGCCGTCTTGTCGGCTGCAGCGGTCGCGATCGCCTGGAGCGGCAGTGCCGCGGCCCAGAGCAGCGACACCGACGTCAAGAACTTCGCCGTCGTCGGCAACGTGCCCGCAATGTGCGTCGGCGGAACGATCGCCGGCACCGGATCGACGTTCGACATGGGCGTGCTGATCGACCTCAACACCGGCCTGTTGCGGACCGACCTGGCGTCGCCGCCCAAGGTCCTGTCGGGCTCGTTCTGCAGCGCGCGCAGCACCATCACCGTCAACGCGACGCCGATGGCCGCGCAGACCTTTACCAGCACGCCGCCAGCCGGCTTCTCGCGCGTGGTCGACTATACCGCCACCGCCGCCGGCTGGACGACGACGCCGGCCTCGTTCGCGACCGGCGCGGGCAGCAATCCCGCCGCGGTGCAGACGCGCGCGACCGCGTTCTCGGGCGATATCACCGTCTCGGTCGGCAGCTTCTCGACCAATGGCGGCGCTACCCAGCGGCTGGTCGCCGACACCAATTATCAGGGCAACGTCACCGTTACGTTGGCCGTGGCGTCCTGACGATGTCACGCGGCCTCCGCCTTGAAACGGTCTTGGTCGTCGGCGGGCTCATCGCCTGGGCATCCCCCGCACTTGCCCAGTCGACCGTGGCGACCAAGACCCTGCCGGTTACAGGCAATGCCCCGCCGGTATGCGCGGTGGGGTCGCCCCGGCTGACGGCGGGCAGCCAGATCAATTTTCGCGGGCTGAGCGGCAATACGCTGCAGATCGATCAGATGATCGATCCCACCACGCTGGCGGTCGCCGCCGCGTCGGTCGACGTCAAGTTTGATGCGGTGTGCAATTATCCGCACCGGCTGCGCCTCGAATCGCAGAATAACGGCTTGTGGCCGACCCTGCAGCGCACGCAGCCGCCGGCACCCGGGTTCGGCTCGGCCGTGCCCTATCGCGCAACCGTTCTGTGGGGCGCGGTCAATGGCGTGCTCAACGCCGATGCCCAGGCCCGCCGGGTCAGCGACCAGCAATTCAACATCGACCTGCCGACGGCGGGCGAGATCGACCTGAAACTCAACATCGCACCGGGCGCGTCCAACGCCCGCGATAATGCCCCGCTACTGGCCGGCGATTATGCCGACACGATGCGGATATTCGTGGAGCCGCGCTGATGCACCGCATCGCCCTCATCGTGCCTGCCTTGCTCGCGACCACCGTCGCGGCGCACGCGCAGAACGTCATCGATACCGGCCAGAGCCGGCTGGAGATCGCCGGGCGCGCGCCGCCGGCCTGCGTGCTCAACGCGCCGACCGCGTCGGGCGGGCAGAACGCCACCTTCTCCGGCACCGGCGCGACGAGCGGCGAGATCCGCATCGTCGAATTCGGCGATCCGCAGACCGCGCAGCCGCGTGGCGCCGCGATCAACCTGGCGCTGCCGGTGATCTGCAACGCCGCGCACCGGCTGACCGTGACCAGCGCCAATGGCGGCCTGCTGCGCGACGGCGGCAATGCGCGCAACCGGCAATCGCCGACCGGGTTCGGCGAGTTCGTCGGCTATCAGATCAGTGCGAACTGGGCGGGTCAGAACGCCAGCGTGCAGACCATCAACAACAACGTCCTCGCGATCGCGACCGCTGATGGCGGTGCGGGCGACATGGGCCTGACGATCACGGTCCCGCCGGGGGGCGGGGCCCTGGTCGCCGGGCGCTATGCGGACACGGTCACGGTACTATTCGAAGCAGCGTTCTAAACGACCCAGCGGGAGGGGGAAGTGAAGAGAATGAAGAGGATATTGATGAGTGCGGCCTTCGCGGCCGGCCTTATCCTGCCACAGCAGATCGCGGTGGCGATGACGGTACAACCGGTCATCATCAACCTGAAGCAATCGGGCAACGGGATGACTCAGATCATCACCGTCGAGAACACGTTCGCGACGCCGTTGCCGGTCGAGCTGCGCGTGCAATCGCTCGAGTTCGACGAGAACGGCGTCAAGGAAACGGGCAAGGATCCGGGCGATTTGCTGATCTTTCCGCCCCAGGCGTTGATCCAGCCGGGGCAGACGCAGTCGTTCCGCGTGCAATATGTCGGCGACCCCGAGCTCAAGACCAGCAAGCATTATTACGTCACGGTGGCGCAGCTGCCGGTGAAACTGCCCGCGGGCCAGTCGGCGATCCAGATCCTGTACAATTTCCAGGTGCTGGTCAGCATCGCGCCAATGGGCGCGAAGCCGGCGATCAAGGTGCAGAGCGCCGAGATCGGGCACAATCCGGCGGGCAAGCCGATCCCGATGGTCACGCTGAGCAACGCGTCGGCCGCGTACGGCTATCTGTCCGAAGGTCGGCTGCGCATCGTCGAGAAGGATTCCGCGGGCAAGGAAGTGTTCCGGCGCACCTTGTCGGGTCCGGAAACGCAGCAGACGATTGGGTTCGGTTTGGTGGGGGCCAACCAGACGCGGCGCATGTCGCTGCCGATTGAGTTGCCGGTGGATGGGGGCAGCGTCGATGTCAGCTTCACGCCAGACGGCTAAGCGGCTGTCCAGCCGCGTCATCGGCCTGATGCTCGCGAGCGCGAGCATCGGCGGCCTGTGTGCGCCGGCGCGCGCCAATAGCGACAACCAGCAAAGCACGGTACCGCTGGCGCAGGAGCGTCGCGTCACGATCGACGCGCCGAACGCGCCGACCGATCAACCGCAGACCAACCTCAATCCGACCGGGCGCGACATCGTCCTGACGGTGCCGGTCAAGGATGGCGGGACGTATCTCGGCGACATGCCGTTGACGATCACCGCCAACAGCAAGCTGGAATTTCCGGCGCAGCGGCTGCTCGACTTGCTGTCGAATGTCCTCAACCAGCAGTCGTTCACCGCGATCCAGAACAGCTTGTCGACCAAGGCAGTGCTGACTCCGGCCGATTTCGACGCGGCGGGCGTCGGCATCCGCTACAATCCGCAGACGCTCGAGCTCAATCTGACGATCGCCGCCGAACGCCGCGCGTCGCGGTCGCTGACGGTCAGCCCGCTCGATCGCAACCGGGTCGGCAGCTTTGCCGCGCCAGCGGACTGGAGCGCCTATCTCAACATCCGCGGCTCGGAAGATTATATCCATGCCGGCGGCGAGAAGGGTTTCGCCTCGCCGATCTTCTCGCTCGACGGCGCGACGCGCATCGGTGGCGTGGTCGCGGAAGGCGAAGCGATCTGGCAGCCGGGATCGAACGGCGTCGACTTCCAGCGCCTGGGATCGCGGCTCGTCTATGACGACGAGAAGAATCTGGTGCGCTGGACGGCGGGCGACCTGCAGACCGTGTCGCGCGGTTTCCAGTCCGCTCCCGACATTGCCGGTATCTCGATCTTCCGCTCGTACAGCGTGCTCCAGCCGCAGCAACTGGTCCGGCCGCGCGGCGACCGCAGCTTTCAGCTCAGCCGCCCCTCGACCGTCGAGGTCCAGGTCAACGGCCAGATCGTCCGACGCCTCCAGCTTGCGCCGGGTACCTATAATCTGCGCGATTTCCCGTTCACCCAGGGCGCGAACGATATCCGCCTGTCGGTGCTCGACGATACCGGGCGCACCGATCTGTTGCGGTTCAACCTGTTCCTCGACCAGTCGCAACTGGCCAAGGGGCTGAGCGAATTCGGCCTCTATGCCGGTGTGCTCAATCCGCTCGGGCTGCACGGGCCGCATTATACCGACAAATTCGCCTTCACCGGCTTTTATCGCCGCGGCATCAGCGACTTCCTGACCCTGGGGGTCAACGCCCAGGCCGACAAGCATACCCAGATGGGTGGCGTCGAGGCAGTCGTGGCGACGCCGTTCGGCACCTTTGCCGGCAATTTCTCGCTGTCGAACATGAAGGGCTCGCATACCGGCCATGCCGCGACGCTGACCTTCCAGCGGCTGATCAACCGCTCGAGCGGGCAAGCCGATTCGCTCAACCTGTTCGTCGAGACGCGCAGCCGCTATTTCGCTCCGGTCGGGGTGCTGGTGCCCGACAATCAGTTCCAGTTCGAAGTGGGCGGCGGCTATTCGCACACGTTCAACGAGCGGCTCTATGCCGGGTTCGACGGGCGCTTCTCAAAAGGACGCGGCAGCCAACCCGATTTGCATACTTATCGAGTCACCACCGGCTATCGGATCTCGTCGACCGCGACGGTGACCGCGGACGCCCGCTGGGAACGCGATACGTTCGGGTCGCGGTTCGGCGGGCTGGTCTCGCTGGTCATCCGGCTTGGCCGCTATTCCACCGCGCGCACCGACTATGACAGCCGTGGCAACCGGGTACGGGCATCGTTCCAGACGCTCTATGGACAGGGGGTCGGATCGTATAACATGACCGCCGATGTCGAACGCAGCGATGCCGGTTCGGGGATCAACTTCACCGGCAATTATTACACCAACCGCGCCGAATTGGGCATCAGCCACTTCGGGACGTTCCAGGATACGTTCGGCAGCGTCACGTCGCAGCGCACGTCGCTCCGGTTCGGCACCTCGTTGGCGATCGCCGACGGCGCCTTCTCGGTCGGACGGCCGATCTACGACAGTTTCGCGATCGTCACGCCGTACAAGAAGCTCGACGGCACCAACGTCGTCGTCTCGCCGTCGCCGTTCGGCTATACCGCGAACAGCGGCGCGCTCAGGGCAGGCACCGAGCCGAGCCTGAGCTCCTATGCCGAGCGGACGATCGCGGTCGACGCGCCCAATGCCAAGCCAGGCGTCGATCTGGGGCAGGGGTCGTTCCGTCTGTTGCCGCCGTACCGGAGTGGTTACAGGCTCGTGGTTGGATCCGCCTATTCGGTGACCGCGATCGGTCGCCTGATCGACATTGACGGCGAACCCGTCTCGCTGGTCAGCGGCACCGCGGTCGAACTCGCGCATCCCGAACGCACGCCGATCACGGTGTTCACCAACCGCGAGGGCCGGTTCGGCATCGGCGGGCTGGCGCCGGGCAAATGGCGCATCACTATGCTCGACGACAAGAAGTCGGTCTTCGAAATCACCATTCCCGGCAACGCGGACGGTCTCGTCCGGGTCGACGAACTCAAAGCGGTCAAAGGGCAGTAAGTATGGCCTTGTCTCTGTTTCGACACGCACTTCTGGCGCTGGCAGTCGCCGCCGGGATATCTCCCGGCGCGGCGTTCGCCGCCGGCAAATGCGGCCTCACCACGGTCAGCGGCGGTACCGCCAATTTGACCTACGATCCGTTCAACGGCAGCACCACGTCGATCAACCTGACCGGGGTGCAATTGTCGCGCGTCAACGGTGCGGGAGGCGAGAAGACCGCGAATATCGAATTCTACGTCAAGGGAACCACCGCGGCACAGAACGGCACCATCCTCATTCCGGTCAGCGCGACCGGATCCGGATCGGGCGGGCCGACCGGCAGCAACATCTTCTTCGGCACCAACCAGACGCCGCCGATCCTCAACATCAACGCAGGTAGCCCGGCGCCCGGCGTGTTCCGTTGGGCGTTCACCGGCAACAACGCCGCATCGGACCTGTTCACGCTCAATATGACGTTGCAGCTGCCGCCCAATCTCAACCTGAACGCGGGTTCCACTTTGCCGTTCGACATCGTCTATAGCTGCAACGGCACCGGCGGCGGCGGTCCGTTCACCGATACCGGTACGGTCAGCAACGCGATCGTCGTCAACGTGATCGTATTGAGCGGTCTCCAGGCGAGCTATGTCGGGACCAATCTCGACTTCGGCGAAGTCGGCAACCTGACCACCGCGCAGGTCCTGGCCGCGCCGGCGACCTATACGACGCCGACCACCAATTATATCCGCGTCGCCAGTTCGGGACCGTATAAGGTCGATGTCGTCTCGCAGAACAATTACAAGCTGACCTTCGCGGGCGGCTCGCTGGCCAATGCCAACCAGACGCTCGCTTATAAGGGGCTGTTCCTGGGCCAGGCGCGAACGACCGCCAGCCCGACCTTCACGACGGTCACCTGCGTGCGCGCCGGCACCGACGCGGCGGCCGGCATCCTGCCGATCCGGGCGACGTTGCTCGAGGGCGGGCAAGGCAAGACGCCCGCCTCGGTCTATAGCGACACGATCACCGTCACGGTGACACCGTTATTGTCGACGGTGCCATCGCAACAGAATTGTCCGGCCTTATAGCGCGACGATCCGGAACGAGATCGTTCCCGGCTCGACACCCTTCGGCAAATCCAGCGAAACCGCGTGGGCAGCAATGCCTGCGCGGTTCGACTTGGTCACGCGGACCGAGCCGTCCTTGCCGAGCTGCACCTTCTGGCCATCGACCAGCAAGCTCGCTTTGGCCATGTTGGCCGAATAATCGGCATAGACTTCATAGCCGTTGGGGCTGTTGCAGAATTCGTTGAGCGAGCCCAGCGAGACCTGGCCGCCCTGGGCCGGGACCATCGCCGCATCGACCGTGGCACGACACACCACCGGCACGAAGCCGCTGATACCGATCGTGTACTGGGCCGAATTGACCGAGACACGAGGATCGACCGCCTGGGCGGCCGGAGACGCGACAGCAAAAGCCGCGACTAAAGCAATACAAACGTTCTTCATAACGGCATCCTTGGATAGAAACGCGAGGATGCTTATGACGGAGACGTGTGAAGATGCGGTCGTCCGGCGTGGTAAAGGCGCGGATAACCTTTGCTACCGTCTCGCCTGGATTTAGAGATGCCGTCGCGGCGGAGAGCGACATCGGCTGTGGGGTTCCCGATACCCGCGGTTGAACCTCGATCACGATCTGGTGCTTGAAGCCGGCCGATTAACCCGGCTGCCCCGGGACAGTTGGCAGAAACCCTATGTGCTCAGCGAGCCGACTCTCTGGTTCCACGAAGTGTTCCGCAGCGATGGTACACCTTATCGCCAGCGCGAAACCGACCGGATCCGGGCCAATGCGCGCGCGGCAAAGGGCGTGGTCGCCACGGTCGTGCCCGCCGAATAAGGGCTGGAGTTTGTTTCAGCAAAGCTGAAACAGGTGCGGTGCCGGCCCGCTCCCCCACCCGACCTCCCATAGAATATCCTGATTGGGCGGTCGGGTGGGGGAGCGGGCCGGCGCCGTGACAGCGAAGCTGAAAAACGACCTCAGATCTGCGGAGGATTGGCGATCAGCGACATCACTTCCTCGATGATCTTGGCCATCGCCTTGCGCGCGACCTCGGGCTTGCGGCCTTCGATCGCGACCAGTACCGCGCGGTGCGCGTCGAGGTCGGCAGTGCGGCCCTGGATGCGGTTGGTGAAGCGGATCGAGGTTCTCAGCGCGGTCGCCACCACGTCGCGGAATTGCGCGAAGAACGGGTTCGCCGACGCACGCAGGATCGCGAGGTGAAAGGCGATATCGGCCTCCAGCGTGTCGTCGTCGCCCGCCTCGGCGGCTTTCATGCGCTCATAGCCCGCGCGGATCAGGTCCAGTCCCGGCTGGTCCGCTGCCACCGCCGCCAACGCCGCCGCAGCCGGCTCGATCGCGCTGCGCAATTCACTGAAATTGCGCAGCAGCTCGATCGAGAATTTGCGGTCGAGCAACCAGCGCAGCACGTCGGGATCGAACAGGTTCCAGGCGCTGGCGGGCTCGATGATCGTCCCTTGGCGCGGCCGCGCGCTGAGCAGGCCCTTGGCGGTCAGCATCTTGACTGCTTCCCGCGTCACCGACCGGCTGACGCCATGCTGCTTGGACAGTTCCGCTTCGGTCGGGAAAGGCTTGCCGTCATAGCCGCCGGTCACGATCGATTTGCCCAGCGCGTCGAGCAGACCATAAGTCAGGTTGCGCCCCAGAGAGATGCGGACATCATCGGGATCGGTCGACATTGCTTGCATACTCCCCGCCAGCGCTGTTAGATACCATAGATCATATAATTATCCGAGCGCTTAATCTGGCGTAGCGAGCGGGGAGCCGGAGGGGAAGGGAAAGCGCATGCAGCTGGCCACCATCGATATCGCGGTCGTCGTGATCTATTTCATCTGCATCTTCGGGCTCGCCCAATGGGTCAGCCGCGAGAAAGCAGGGCATACCAAGGACTCGTCGGACTATTTCCTGGCGTCCAAGAACCTCCCCTGGTGGGCGATCGGCGCATCGCTGATCGCGGCCAACATCTCGGCCGAACAGATCGTCGGCATGTCGGGATCGGGCTATGCCATCGGCCTCGCCATCGCATCCTATGAATGGATGGCTGCGGCGACTTTGCTGATCGTCGGCAAATGGTTCCTGCCGATCTTCCTGGCGAACAAGATCTACACCATGCCGCAATTCCTCGAACAGCGGTTCGGACCGACGATCCGTACCGTGATGGCGGTGTTCTGGCTGATCCTCTACGTGTTCGTGAACCTGACCTCGATCATCTGGCTCGGGTCGATCGCAGTGACGCAAGTGACCGGTCTCAACCAGGACGTGGCGCTGATCGGGCTCGGCGCCTTCGCCTTGCTCTATCAGTTGCGCGGTGGGCTCAAGGCGGTCGCGCTGACCGATATCGTCCAGGTCACGTTGCTCGTGCTCGGCGGCCTGGTGATCGCGTATCTGACGCTCGGCAAGATCGGCGGCGATGCCGGAATCCTGGCCGGTTTCACCGAGCTGACGCGGCGCGTGCCCGACCATTTCGACATGATCCTGTCGCCCGACAACCCGCATTACAAGGACCTGCCGGGTATCGCCGTGCTGGTCGGCGGGATGTGGATCGCGAACCTCAGCTATTGGGGGTTCAACCAATATATCATCCAGCGCGCGCTGGCGGCGAAAAGCCTGTCGGAGGCGCAGCGGGGGGTGGTGTTCGCGGGGTTCCTCAAGCTGCTGATGCCGGTGATCATCGTGCTGCCGGGGATCGCCGCCGTGGTGCTGGCGCCGGGGCTGACCAAGCCCGACCAGGCCTATCCGACGATGATGCGCTTGTTGCCGACCGGCTTGCTCGGCCTGGTGTTCGCGGCGCTGGTTGCGGCGATCATCGCGTCGACCGCGTCCAAAATCAATTCGATCGCGACGATCTTCACGCTCGATATCTACGCCAAGAGGAAAGGTGTGGAGACGCGCGCCGAGGACGCCGCCGGATCGATCGAGCATGAGAAGCATCTGGTGCTGGTTGGCCGGATCGCCGCGGCCTTGGCGATCGTCATCGCGATGGCGACGGCGCGGCCGCTGCTCGGCAGCCTCGACCAGGCGTTTCAATATATCCAGGAATTTTCGGGCTTCGTGACCCCGGGTATCACGGTGATCTTCCTGCTCGGTCTGTTCTGGCCGCGCGCGACCGAGATGGGGGCGCTGGTCGGCGCGATCGCGTCGGTCGTGGTGAGCTTCGTCTTCTGGTTCCCCGCCGCCTGGGGTGGTTCGGCTGTGCTCAACGCGATCCCGTTCATCAACCGCATGTCGATCGTCTTTTTCGTTGCGCTGGCTCTGGCGGTGATCGTATCTCTCCTCCGCCCAGCCCGCGCGGAGAGCAACCTGATTACGATGCGCGGTGTTTCGTTCCGTACGACGGCCGGGTTCAACATCGCCGCGGGGCTGATCGTGGTGATCCTGATCGCGCTCTACGCGACCTGGTGGTGATGGCATGAGCGCGCAACCGTTGCTGGCGATCGATTGGGGCACGACCAATCGGCGCGTCTATCGGATCGAGGATGGCGAGGTCACCGCGACCGAGCGCGATGCGCTCGGGGTGATCGCGGTCAGCGACTTTGCCGGCGAGGTGGCGGCGATCCGCGCCCGGTTCGGCGATTTGCCGGTACTGATGGCGGGAATGGTCGGATCGACGATCGGCTGGCGCGAAGCGCGTTACGTTCCGGCGCCGGCGGGTCTAGCCGATCTCGGCGAGAACCTGCTGCGCATCGACGAGCGCACCGCGATCGTGCCCGGCGTGTCGTTCAGCGACGGCGCGCGCGGCGACGTCATGCGTGGCGAGGAAGTGCAATTGCTGGGCGCCGTCGCCGCCGGACTGACACCATCCGATGCGCTGCTCGTCCAGCCTGGCACCCATTGCAAATGGGTTGAGATGGCGGGCGGGCGCATCGCGCGTTTCACTACCGCGATGACGGGCGAATTGTTCGCGCTGATCCGTACGCATGGCATTCTGTCGGCGCAGCTGGGTGCCGATGTCGTGCTGGGGGATGCTTTCCGCGACGGCGTTCGCGAGGGAGCGAAGCGCGATTTGACCGGATCGCTGTTCGGCATCCGCGCGGCGAAGCTGCTCGGCTTGCGCGACGATTCCGATGCGGCGTCCTTCGCCAGCGGCTTGATCATCGGCGCGGACGTCGCGTCGCGCGTCGCGGAAAATCCATTCGACACGGCCTATATCCTGGCCGACCCGGTGTTGGGCGGCCTCTATGCCGCGGCGATCGAGGTCAATGGACGCGCCGCGACGATCATCGACAGCCATGCGGCGTTCGTCGCCGGTATTTCCCGGATAGGAGCCTCTCTCTCGTGACTTCTCTTGCCGCTTTCGACGCCGCTTTTGCCTCGTGCCCGCTGATCGCCATCCTGCGCGGGGTGCGACCCGACGAGGTCGTCGCGATCGGCGAGGAACTGGTGGCGGCGGGGTTCACGCTGATCGAAGTGCCGATGAATTCGCCCGATCCGCTCGACAGCGTCGCCCGCTTGGTCGCCGCCTTGGGCGACCGGGCGATGATCGGCGCCGGCACGGTGCTGACCGTCGACCAGGTCGCGGGGATGCGCGATGCCGGCGGGCGGATGGTGATTTCCCCCAACACCAATAGCGACGTGATCCGCGCCAGCGCCGCCGCCGGCCTGGTGTCGCTGCCGGGTATCGCCACCCCGAGCGAGGCGCTCGCCGCACTCGATGCCGGCGCGACCGCGCTCAAGCTGTTTCCCGCCGAAGCCGCCAGCCCGACGGTGCTCAAAGCGATGCGCGCCATCCTGCCGAGCGGGCTGCGCGTGCTGCCGGTGGGTGGCATCGTTCCCGAGGGCATGGCGCCTTGGCATGAGGCCGGTGCGGCCGGCTTCGGTCTCGGCTCGGCGCTCTACAAAGCCGGTATGTCGGCGGCGGAGGTTGGTGCCCGCGCCCGGGCGTTCGTTGCGGCGCTGGGTTGATGTTCTGATCCTGAGAGTCGGGCGGAAAAATACTCGGATTATAAATAAATTACGCTACCCCCTTGCGTCACCCCGGCCTTGTGCCGGGGTCCACCGTGCCGCTTAACCAATGGCCTATGGGTGTGCGGGGCGGTGGATGCCGGGACAGGCCCGGCATGACGATTGAAGCTGACCATCTCGGCGCTGCGCTCGCCCCGGTCATCGCAGCAATCACACCTTGCCCGGCGTTACTTCCCGCCTTCCTTGCCTTCATAATAGCCCGCCAGCACGCCGAATGCCTGTTTGCGCTGGCCCGTCTCGGAAATCAGGCCCTTGCGGTTCCAGCCTTGCTGGAATTCCGGATTCTGGCGCCGCGGTGAGCGGAAGTCCTTCAGGATCCAGGGCGACATGCCGCGCAAGGTTGGGATGCGGTCGACCATGCCCAACGTCTTGCGGTAGAACTCCGCCTGATATTCCTCGGAGAATTTCTCCGGCATGGTGCGCGGATCGTGGAAGCCCGCTTTGGCGTCGGCGCCGAACTCGGAGAAGATCAGCGGCTTGTTCGCCGGCACGCGAAACGAGAAGCTCGCCAGATCCTCGAGCCGATCAGGCGTGTACCAGCCGAAATAGGTGTTGATCGCGACGACATCGAGCGCGTCGGCGAGCGGATCCGCCATCGCGATGATGGGCGTGCCATTGGCTCCCTGCGAGCGCTCGGTCAGCAGCGCGGCGCTGACCAACCGCGTGTCGTCGAGCTTGCGCACGTCGCTGACCAGGGTGCGCAGGAAGGTGTTGCGCGCGTCGGTCACCGGGGTTTCGTTGGCGACGCTCCAGATCGCGATCGAGGCGCGGTTGCGGTCGCGGATGATGTTCTCCGCGATCATGTTGCGCGCGGTCGCCAGCGTATCGGGATTGCTCCAGGCGACGCGCCAATAGACCGGCACTTCGCTCCACACGATGATCCCCATCTCGTCGGCCAGCCGGGTCATCACTTCGGAATGCGGATAATGGGCGAGGCGGACATAATTGCCGTGCAGCCCGTCCTTGATCTCGCTGAGCAAGGCGCGTGCGGCCGCCGGAGTCATCGTGCGGGTCGGCTCGGCGCCCAGTTCTTCCTCGTGCAGCGAAATGCCGCGCAGGAAGATCGGCTTGCCGTTGAGCAGGATATCGGGGCCGCGCACTTCGATCGTGCGGAACCCGATCCGGTCGCGCCACTGATCGTCGCCCGCGGCGATCGTCACGTCATAGAGTTTGGGCTGCTCCGGCGACCAGCGCACCAGCGCGCGGGGAGCGGCGACCGTTGCGCGCCAATTGCCCTTGGCATCGGTGGTTCCGGCGAGGTCGACGCCGAGCGCGGCGATCTTCAGTCGAATGGCGTGATTGCCCGTCTGAGCACCGTCGAGATGCGCGTCGACCGCAAGCTGGCCGTCTCGGGTCAACCGCACCCAGGCATCGTCGACATAAGTGTCGGGAGTCGAGATCAGGCGGATCGGCCGGGTGATGCCGCCATAATTCTCCCAATCGGTGACCGGTGGCGGCACGGTCGCTTCTGTCGCCTGCGAATCCACCCCGACCGTGATCTGATTGTCGCCGGCGCGCAGCAGCTTGGTCACCTCGAACGCGAACGGGGTAAATCCGCCTTCGTGCCGTCCGACCGCCTTGCCATTGAGATAGACGACGGTCGAATAATTGGCCGCGCCGAAGCGCAGGAAATAGCGGCCCTTGCGCGCCGTAGGCGCCGGGAACGTCCGCTGATACCACATCAGCCCCTGATAATAACGAAGCTCGGGCGCTTGGGTCAGCCAGGACGAGGGCAGGGTAGTGACGGGCGAGCGCGCCATATCGAACTCGTACATTGCGCGATTGTCGTCCTTCATCGCCTTGGCGACGTCGAGGTCGAGATAGCGCTGCTGGCTCTCGCCGGGCGCTTCGCCGTGAAAGCCGGCAAGGCCGGCGCGGAACGGATCGACCGAATAATGCCACGGCCCCGACAGATCGACGCCGTCGCGCATATCGGCCGAGACGAGCAGCGGCCCGGTCTCCACTGTCGCCAGCGGCAGTGTCGGGGGAGGCGCTGCCTGCTGCGCCACCGCGGGTGCCGCGCAGACCATCGCCGCGGCGATCAGTCGCCGGATCATCCTCGCTATCTGCACGTATCGCTCTCCCGTTTTTTCAGCCTGTTGTCGTGTCGTTGCCGCGCGCGAAGGCGATGCCGCGCTCGAGTCCGCGCAGCTCGGCCAGTCCGCGCATCCGCCCCAATAGCGAATAACCTGGGTTGGCCCGCTTGGTCAGGTCGTCGAGCATCTGATGTCCATGGTCGGGACGCATCGGGATCGAGCGCCCGGTCCGGCGTTGCAGCGCGTGGACGGCGCCGACGACCGCCGCCATGGTCGCGTCTCCTTCCAGATGCGCAGCCTCGTGAAACGCGCCATTGGCTTCGCGCTGCACCGACCGCAGATGCAGGAAACCGATCCGGTCGCCGAGCCGCTCGACCATGCCGGGCAGGTCGTTATCCGGCCGCACGCCGAACGATCCGGCGCAGAAGCAAAGCCCATTCGACGGACTGGGCACGCGCGCGAACAGGTTGGAGACGTCCGCCTCGGTACTGACGACGCGCGGCAGGCCGAACATTGGGAAGGGCGGGTCGTCCGGGTGGACGACGAGCCGAATGCCCAGCTCGTCGGCGATTGGGCAGACTGCCTCAAGAAAGGCGACATGGTTTGCGCGCAGCCGGTCGGGGCCGATATCGGCATAGCTGTCGATCGCCGCCAGGAATTCGGTCGCGGTGAAGCTTTCCTCGCTCCCCGGCAATCCAGCGATGATCGTCTGCGACAACAGCGCGCGGGCGCTATCGTCCATCGACTGAAAACGGCGCGCCGCGGCCTCGACCATCTCCGGCGTATAATCTCGTTCGGCGCCGGGGCGCCGCAAGATGTGGAGGTCGTACACCGCGACCGCCTCGAGCTCGAACCGCAGCGCCAGTGCGCCGTCGGGCATCGGCCAGGCCAGATCGGTCCGCGTCCAGTCGAGCACCGGCATGAAATTGTAGGTGACGACGGTGATCCCGCACGCCGCCAGATTGCGCAGGCTCTCACGATATTGCTCGATCAGCCGATCCCAATCGGCTGCCCGGGTCTTGATCCCCTCGTGCACGGGAAGGCTCTCGACGACGGTCCAGCCGAGCCCCGCTTCCTCGATCATCCGCTTGCGTGCGGCGATTGCCTCACGCGGCCAGACGGCGCCATTGGCCGTATCGTGCAGCGCAGTCACGACTTCGCTCGCACCGGCCTGGCGGATATCCCGTAGCGACACGGGATCGTCGGGTCCGAACCAGCGCATCGTCTGCGTCATGAACATCGTCGGTAACTGCTCCTGGGTGTTGGCGTTGGCCGGTCGGCGCCGGACTGCTGTTTCGTATCGCCTATTCGGCGGGTTTGAATTCGAACGACATTCCCGATGCCTTGTTGGGTTGGAAGCCCTTCCACAAGGTAGCTGCGGGCGGTCCCGGACTATATCCCGAATAGCGCCCCGGCGGGGCGCCGGGCCATTTTCCGTCGTTGGAATTGGGCGTCAGCCCGTCGATATACGCAGCCTTGGCCTGGTCGGCCTTGACATAGCGATCGAGGAACGCGGTGATGAAATGCGTCTCGATCGCCATCAGCCGGTCCTTGCGCCATACTGCATCCTCGAACCAGTCGAGGTCCCAGAAGGATCCGCGCATCTCGGGCGGCGCGCCGACCAGCGCGATGCTGTGCGCCGCTTCGCGGAACGTCAGGAGATAACGCGGCGCATGCGTCTCCTGCGTGAACAATGTCCGCACGCCGGGGTCGTAACCGACGACATGGTCCTGGCTACCGACGATGAACAATGTCGGCGCGCGGATCGCGGCGACGCCGGGGGCGGCCCACATATTGGTGCCGCGAAGCGCGGCGGGCGGAGAAATCGCGACCACGGCCTTGAGCCCGGCGACCTTGAGCTCGCCTGCTTTGGGTCCGGTCGCGACATAGGGCGCGAGCACATTGCGGGTCGCCCCGGCCAGCGCCGGATCGAGCGGCGCTCCGGCGGCGGTGAGCACGCCATAGCCGCCCATCGAATAACCGATCAGCACCGTCCGGTCGGCATCGGCGGTGGCGAATGGCCCGAGCCCCGCTCGCGCGCGCCGCTGCGCCTCGGCCGCGACGAAAGCGATGTCGAGTGGCCGCCGGGCGAGCGGACCGGCCGCTGCCGCCGCGGTACGGATGGTGATTGGCGGATCGCGAAAGTCCGGGGCGACGACGACATAGCCCTTGCTGGCGAGATTCTCGCCCAGCCAGGAGAGCACTATCGGCGTGTTGCTGTAGCCGTGCGCCAGGATGACGAGCGGAAACTTCCCCTGGGCAGCACGCGCGCCGGGCGATGCGATGCCGGCGACGGAGAAGGCCACGTTCTTTCCGTTCTCGCCGGGCAACGCCGAGCGATAGGTCGTCCCTTTCCCCTGTGCGACGGCTGGATACCAGATTTTGAGCGCCAGGCGCCTGTCGACGATCGCCGGCCGCTCCTGACCCTGGAGAGGGTCGGCTTGGCCCGGCTGAACAAACTCCATATCGGCAACACCGACGGGATGCGGGCCGAGCGCGGCGAGTTCGGGAGCATCGACCCCCGGCCTTGCCGGTGCATTTTGCGCCACGGCCGCCGCTGCCGCGATCATTGCCGCAGCCCCCGCCATCGCCATCGGTAGCGCAAAACGAACCATCATGCCGCTCCCGATCCGCTCGAAGCGGCGGGGCGGCACGCGCCCCGCCTGGCCATCAGAAGTTCACGCCGAGCCGCAGCCCGCCATAGCGGCGGAAGTCGCGCGGCAGCAGCGCCTGGGTTGCGATCTTGTTGCCGGTATTGTCGCCGAAATTTCCAGCCGTGTTGACCAGCGCCGGATAATATTGAACGTCGAACAGGTTGTTGACGAACGCGACCACTTCCCATTTGCGGTCCTTGTCGCGGACGCCGAGTCCGGCATTGACGATGCTATAGGCCTTCTGGAACGTCTGGGGGTCCTCGGCGACATAATAGACGCTGCTCTGATATTGCCAGTTGGCCTGAAGGATACCCTTCAGATTGCCGCCCAGCGACGGCGAGTAATCGGCGCCGATCGCGAACTTCCATCTCGGCGCCTGGATCGCGCGTGCGCCGGTCAGCACTTGATAGGCAGGCTGTGCCGGCGTCGTCGGCGTGGCTATCACCGCGGGGATGCATCCTTGCGCCTGCGTCTGCAACGGATAGCATTGGGCCTGCGCGTAGGACGTGTATTTGGCATCGAGATAGGCAACCGACCCCGTCAGGTTGAAGTCCTGACCGATCCGCGCCGTGCTGTCGAACTCGACGCCCTTGGTGTTGAGGCCGCCGACATTGGTCAGGCGGAAATTGGTCGACCCGTCAGACAAGGTCTCGATCGTCTGCGCTTGCAGGTTCTTATAATTGGTATCGAAATAGGTGAGGTTGAGCGTCACCCTGCGATCGAGCACCTGCGCGCGGATGCCGATTTCCTTGTCGCGCGAGCGCTCGGGCTTGATCGGTCCCGCATTCGCGCGGTTCCTGTTGAAACCGGTCGTCAGGTCGTAGGTCTGACCCTTATAGCCGGTGGAATAGCTGGCAAAGGCCATCACGTCCGGCGTGAACTGATAGCGCGCGGCGAGCCGATAGGTCCCCGCGGTGTCGGAGGCGTGACCGCTGAAGAACTGTGAGCCCATAGCTGCGAGATTGTCCTGGAAGGTATAGGAAACCTTCTCGTTCTGGACGCGGCCACCGGCAGTCAGCGTCAGCTTGGGCACGATTTCCCAGTCGATCTGCGCGAACCCCGCAATCTGTTCCGATTTGGACGTCGCGTACCAATTGGCCGGCGAGAAAGCCGGGCCGCGCAGGAACGGGCGTTCGAACTTCACGTTCGCGTAATAGGCGCCGAGTGTATAGCGGAACGGCTTGGCGCTGGACGAGACCAGGCGGACTTCCTGTGTGAACAGTTTCGAATGGAACTGGCCGACCTGGATGTTGTTGCCGTTCGCTGTCGGCGATGACGTGTCGTCATGGTCGAGATAGTCGTTGAGGCGGAACTTGTCGTAGGACGTGATCGACACGAGCGTCAGGTCGCCCAGCCCGATTTCCCCGCGCAGCGACCCGCCCCCGCCTTGATATTTGGTACGCGAATTGTAATTGTTGCTGATGTCCTGATTGTCTGGGCCGATCGCGACCCCAGGCATCGTCACTGCCTGGGTCTGACCCGGTACTTTGCGGAGAAATGCGGTCGGATCCATGCGGATGAACGGACGTCCGACCGTGGTATTGCCGTTGAGATAATTGCCCGACAAGGTGAGGGTGACGTTCGACGCCGGCTCCCAGCGCAGCTTGCCGCGAGTGTTGAACGCCTCGCGCCCATTCACTTTCTTGCCGTTGAACAGGTTGCGGACATTGCCGTCCCAGGTCGAATAGCTGGCCGATACGACATAGCCCAATTGGTCGCTGATCGGGCCGGAGACGCTGAAATTACCGCCATACTCGCTGTCGGTGGTGGCCAGCGCGTTGAACCGCGCGTGGAACGTGTCGGTCGGCTGGCGCGTGATGATGTTGATCAGGCCGGCCGAGGCCGACTTGCCGTAGAGCGTGCTTTGCGGCCCGCGCAGCACTTCGATCCGCTCGACATCGGGGAGATCGGTGAAAGCACGCGCCTGAAAGGCCAGCGGCACTTCGTCGACCAGCACCGCGACACTCGGCTCGACGCCGATGCCGAAGGCGAAGGTGCCGACACCGCGCAATGAGACGTTGGCGTTGACCGGATGCTCGGCCGGACGGACGGTCAGCGAGGGCGCGATCTTGCCGAGATCCTGGAATTGGGTGACGCCGGAGGCCTTGAGCTGTGCCTCGCTGACCACTGATACGGCCAGCGGCACCTTCTGGATGTTTTCCGAGCGCTTCTGAGCGGTGATGATGATGTCGCCGGGAACCGGCTCGTTCGTTTCGGCGACGACGGGACTGCTCTGGGGCGCTGCCGCATCCGGGGTGGTCTGACCCGCATCGGCCGGTTTGTCTGCCCGGGCCAGTGCGGGCGTCGTGCAAAATGCGAGCGACAGGGCCAGCGCGCCCCGTCCGACAGTTGCATGCAATCCGATCATCTTACCCCCTCCGTGTCGTGCCTCGGGTCTTTTCGCCGATGCTTCGCGGATCCATTTAGCAAATGGTCTGACCACATGCAAGCGCACTGCCAAGTGTTGCCTGACAATTTCCCGCTGTATTACCTTGCGACGAAGGTGGCTGTTGCCGCTGCGCGCAGGCTTTGGTAAGTATCAACGGGTTATGCCGACACAGAGATTGATCAGGCCAGTTGCCAAGCCAGTCGGGGCTGCCTCCCAACCCGACGGGCGCAAACTCTACCAGCAGGTCGCCGCGTCTGTCGCCGAGGCGATCCAGCGCGGGGATTTCCTGCCGGGTCAGCGCATCCCGTCCGAACGTGAGCTCGCCGACGAATATAAGGTCAGCCGCCCGACGATCCGCGAAGCGATGATCGCGCTCGAAGTCATCGGCATCGTCCGGTCGCGCCATGGCTCGGGGATCTTCGTCGTCGACAATCCGCCGCTCGACACGCCGATGATCGGACTCGATATCGGCGCGTTCGAACTGACCGAGGCGCGCCGCCTGTTCGAAGGCGAGGCGGCGGCGCTCGCCGCGGTGTCGATCACCGACGAAGAGATTGCCGCGCTCGAGGCGCTGATCGTCGACATGGAGCGCGAAAATCAGGAACATGTCAGCGGCGAACATGCCGACCGCGATTTTCACCTGGCGATCGCCCGGGCCACGCGCAATTCGGCAGTGGTCGACGTGGTCGAATCTTTATGGGACGCGCGCTATCGCTCCCCCTTGTGCCAGCACATGCTCGAACGCGCGCGCAGCGTCGGTGTCGTGCCGCGGATCGACGAGCATCAGATGATCCTTGCCGCGCTGCGCGAGCGCAATCCCAAGGCCGCCCGCAAGGCGATGCGCGACCATCTCGCGCGCGTGATCGACGGCTTGCTCAAGGCGACCGAGAGCGACGCGTTCGAACGTGCGCGGGCCGAGGTGGAGGCCAAACGCACCGATCTGGCGCGCCGCGTCGCGATCTGATCGGAACCGGACTCAGATCGTCAGCGTGACGCCGCGGCGTCCGTCATGGTCGACCTCGCTCCCGACACCGCCATTCACTACCAGTGAACGGGTCTCGTTCGGCGGCAGCAACAGGGTGATGGCGCCATCGCCCCAGCTACCGGGACCGTCGCGGCGCACGTCGACGGCGATCCTGGTCGGCTCTGCCCGGCCGGTGAGGTGCCAAATATCGAGCGGCCCGGCGCCGTCCCCCGCATCCTCGACCGCCGACCAGATAAAGGCGCCGTCACGTGGCGGGAACAGCCAGACGCCCCGGCGATAAGGCTCGGGCCGCCATCCGCCGCGAGCGAGATCGACCAGCATCGCCGATCCGGTGCGCGCCAGTAGCGGCGGCAATCCCTCGAGCGGTGCGTCTAACGTGACCGATGTTCCGCCCGCGATCCGTTCGCCGGTCCACACGTCGAGCCATTCCGCGCCTGCGGGTGGTCGCAGGGTTCGCGTTTCGACGCCCGGTTCCATCACCGGCGCGACCAGCAGGTTCGGCCCGAGCAGATGCTCGTCATTCTCCTGCCAGGCGACAGTGTCATCACGGAAATCGAGCCAGGTCGGCCGCACCATCGGCGCATAGTCGGCATGATAAGCGTGCAGCAGGTCGTAGAAGAAGGGGATCAGCGTCTGACGTAGCGCCATCAGCCGGCGGATCGCGGGCAGCGCTTCGGGATACATCCACGGCTCGTTGACGGTGCGGTCGTCGTTCCAGCTATGGATGCTGAAGCGCGGCATCAGCACGCCTGCCTGCACCCAGCGGATCAGCAATTCGGGCGACGGCGCCGGGCCGGCGAAACCACCGACATCATGGCCGCTGTTCGACACCCCGGACAACGCGAGCCCGATCGATTGGCGCGCATTGTAGCGTAGCGATTTCCACTCGGTCAGATTGTCGCCGCTCCAGGTCTGGGCATAACGCTGCAGCCCGGCCATGCCCGCCCGGGTGACGGCATAAGGACGGCGATCGGGCAGCGCCTCGGCTTGGGCGCGCCGCGACGCGCGCGTCATCAGCAAGGGTTGGACCGGGCGCATCTCGGCGGCGGCGCGCGGTTGTCCGAAACCCGCGAACCGGGCGCGCGCGTCCCAGATCTCATATTCATTATTGTCGTTCCAGGTCGCGACCATCCCCTTGTCGAGCAAAGCGGACCTGACCTGGTCGCGCCACCATTGGGCGGCGCGCGGATTGGTGAAGTCGATCTGGCTGCCGACCTCGTCCCAGAATTGCACCTCGACCGGAGTGCCGTCCTCATAGGCGACGAACAGCCCCTCGGCGGCGACCTCGTCATAGCGCGGATGGCTGCGCAGCAAGGCCGGCTTGATATTGGGCACCAGCTCGACGCCGGCCTGCGCGTAACCCGTGACGAAGCCGGCCGGGTCGGGGAATTTGTCGGTGTTCCAATTGAACACGTAGCGCTTGTCGCCGATCGAGGTGTAGCCCGACGACAGATGGAACGAGGTGCAGCCGATATCGTGCTCGGCGAGCTTGTCGAGGAACCCCGCCATCTGCGCCGCGGCATCGGGCGCGTCGGTATAGGTCATCGTCGAGCCGGAATAGCCGAGCGACCAGCGCGGCATCAGCGACGGGCGGCCGGTCAGCCAGGTGAAGCGCCGGGTGACGGCCAGAGGATCGGGGCCGGCGATCATCCACAGGTCCACATCGCCGGCTTCCGCTACCATGTGACGGTACCAGCCGTGATAATTGTCCATCTCGCGGCCGAAGTCGAAATGCACGTCGGCATTGGTATCGTAGAAGGTCCCGTGGCAGCGGCCCTCCGCATCCGCGACCAGGACATAAGGGATCGATTTGTAGAGGGGGTCGCTGGTCTCGGCGTCATAGCCCATCGCGTCGAGATTGGTCAGGCGGAAGCGCCGGCCGGCACGGTCGTTGTCGCCGCCTTTGTCGCCGAGGCCGAAGAAGCGCTCACCGGGACGGCGCGCGACATAATGATGCGCGCGGCCGTCCCACCAGCCGAAATCATAGGCCTGGGTCGGACGATCGGCGGCCATCAGCCGCCACGCATCGCCGTCGCGCTGTTCCCAGGTGCAATAGAGACCATGCAGCCGGATGCTGACGCGCAGTCGTGCGGTCTCGACGACGATCCGGTCGTCGCCTTGCTCCAGCTGGAAATCGGGACAGGCGAACCCCGTCACATCCAGGCGGTCGCGCCCGGGTTCGGCGATGTCGGCGGCGCCCGGCGCGATAGCCCAGCTCGGCGGGCTGGTCACCTTGCCCTCGGCGAGGAGCAACAGCCGTGCGATGTCGTCCTCGAGCACGAACACATGCGCCACCGTGCCGGTATCGGCAGTCAGCGTCAGCCGGCCGGGGCCGCGTTCGGTCAGCGCGAACAAAGGCGGGTCGGACAACACGGCGCGTCTCATGAGCGGGCTTCCATTTGCGGGAGGGACAAGCGGCGGACAAAGGCGATCAACACAGCGGCCCCGATCAGATCGAATATGCCAAGCGCCGCGAACAAGGGAGCGTAACCGACGCGATCGGCATATTGCCCGATCAGGAACGTGAACAGCAGCCCGCCGACCCAGCCGGCCTGGCCGACAAAGCCATTGGCGGTCCCGACTTCCTCCGGCGTGAACACGTCCGCGGACAGCGTGTTGATCAGCACCGAGATCATCTGATGCGCGAACCCGCCGATGCAGAACAAGGCGATGGCGACATAAGGGCTGACGGCGAGCCCGATGCATCCGGGCGCGATCATCAATACCGCGCCCAGGCTGATCCCGAGCACGCGCGAGGGTATCAGGTTGATGCGGAAGCGCTTCATGAAGAACGGCGAAAGATAGCCGCCGAGCACGCCGCCGAGATCGGCCGCCAGGAACGGCAGCCACGCAAAGGCGGCGATATGCGCCAGATCCATATGGCGTTCGGTCGCGAGATAAAGCGGAATCCAGAAGCTGAAAGTTTGCCAGGCTGGTTCGGCAAGGAAGCGCGGCACGGCGATCACCCAGAAGCGTGCGGAAGACAGGATCTCGCGTGCGCTGGCCTTTCGGGCTGGGATTTTGGGGCGATCCTCTGCGATCATCGCCTGCTCGCGCGGCGTGATCGCGGGATGCTCGGTCGGCGAGCGGTAAAAAGCATACCATGCGGCTGCCCAAACCAGCCCGACCGCGCCGGTCACGATGAACGCCAGCCGCCAATTGCCCCATAAGGCGACCGCAACGACGAGCGGCGGCGCGATCAATGCCCCAAGCGATGTTCCGGCGTTGAACCATCCCGTCGCGATCGAGCGCTCGCGCGCCGGGAACCATTCGGCAATCGCCTTCATGCCTGACGGGATCGCCGCCGCCTCGGCCAGCCCCAGCAATCCGCGAAAGAAAGCGAGGCTGATCCATCCGCCGGCCAGCGCATGGAGCATGTTGGCGGCGGACCATGCGACCCCGAAAAAGGCGAACCCGGCACGCAGCCCGAACCGGTCGACGATATAGCCGGCGATCGGCTGCATCACGGTATAGGCGAGCTGGAACGCCATGACGACGTAGCTGTATTGTGCGGTCGAGATCGACATCGACGTCTTGAGTTCGGGGGCGAGCACGCCGAGCGAATTGCGCGCGAGGTAATTGGCGATCGTGCCGGCGCAGATCAGTGCCACGATCCACCAGCGCAGATGCGGTATCCGCTTCACGATGCTCTCCCCAACCTGCGGCGTTGTCCGCCGACAAGCGGTCTAGCGCGTCCGATAGTATTTGTCGATATTGGTCAGGCCAGTGGATAGGCGGCAGCGATAAGTGGCCAGCCAGACGTTCGCTGGAGCGCCGCAAAAGGAAGGCGGAAACGGAAAGGAGAGGGGCGGTGGGACTCCGCATCGGCCGGCGCCGGTGGATGATCGGCCTGGTGACCATCGGCACCGTGCTGAATTATCTCGCGCGGTCATCGCTCTCGATCGCCGCACCGACGCTCAAACAGGCAATGGCGATATCGACGCAACAACATAGCTGGGTCGTGGCGGCGTACCGGAGCGGCTATACCGTGATGCAGCCGGTCGCGGGCTATACCTCGATCTGGTCGGATTGGGGCTCGGCTGTGCCTGGTTCGCGATCGGCTGGTCTTTCGCCAGATGCTGTCGGGTGCGCTGATGACGCTGGCCGCCATCTGTTCGATCCGCGCGTCGTGGCGACGGCGGGCAGGATGGCGGGTTCGGCGGCGTGGATCGGCGGGATGAGATTCTCGCTCATCATCTGCGCGTTAGCGGATACGATCGGCTATAACCCGCTATTCGCCTGCCTGGCGATCTTCGACCTGATCGGTGCGGCCGTGTAGTGGACGCTGCTGCGCCGGCCGACGGCAAAGGCTCGGGCATAAGGTGCGCGGGCATCGCTCGACGGTGCTACGCCCCCAGCATTGCAGTACTGGTCAGGCCAGTTTTGGCGCGCCAGCCGTCGGGGATATGAGCCCGACGCAGACCGCACGCTGGGTGATGATTCGCTTCTCGATTAGAGAAACGCTTCGAACCAAGCCAATACGCGGCGTTGGACGTCTCGCTGGTGCGCGGGAAGATGGAACCAGTGCGGTTCGCCGGGATATTTCACCATCTGCGCGTTCTTCCCCTGCATCTTCAACCCGCGATAGAATTCGAGGCCCAAGGTCACGGGGACGCGCGTGTCGTTTTCGCCGTGGAGCACGAGCACCGGCGTGTGCACCTTCTCGAGCAACCGGGCCGACGAACCGCGATCATAGTCCGCCATCTTGGTCGTGAGGTCGCCATAATAGCCCAGGGGGAAGTCCGGCGTGTCGGTGATCCGGGCGAACGGGACGAGATCGGTGGGTCCGGCGCCGACCACCGCCGCCTTGAACCGATCGCCATGCGTTACCGCCCAGGCCGACATGAAGCCGCCATAACTCCAGCCGCCGATGCCGAGCCGGTTGGGATCGGCGACCTTTTGCGCGATCAGCGTGTCGACGCCGTCCATCACGTCCTGATAGTCCGTCCCGCCCCAGTCGTTGCCGACGGCGCGGGCGAAGTCGGTGCCCTGGCCGTCGGAGCCGCGTGGGTTGGGCAGGAAGACGACAAAGCCGTGCGTTGCCAGCATCTGCGCCCATTCGTGCCAGCTTCCGAGCCAGCCCGACCACCACGCCCATTCCGGTCCGCCATGGATCTCGACCACCATCTTGGTCGGCGTGCCGGGCACGTAACCCGGCGGCGTGACGAGCACCCCGTAGATCGTCTTGCCGTCCTTGCTGTTGCGCCAGTTGATCTCGCGCACATTGCCGAGCTTCCAGTCGGCGACCTGACCGTTGATCCGGGTGATCGGCCGCGCCTTGCTGCCGGCAATCGTCCAAACGTCGGCGGGGCGATCAGGGCTGGAGAGCGCCGCGACCATCTGCCGGCCGTCGCGGCTGATGTCGAAGTCGCCGGATTCGCCGTCCAGCGCGACGATTGGCGTCACTACCCCGTTGTGCCGGTCGATGCGCACGATGGTCGAGCGCGTTTTTTCGAACGATAGCGCGAGCGCCGATTTGCCGTCGGCCGACCAGCGAACATTGGTGAACAAGCCGGGATGATCGTCGGCAAGCGGGCGGACCGCCCCCGTGTCGAGGTCGCAGATGCGCAAGCCCAGCCCGATAAAACCCGGCAGCCGGATCGCCTCGCCCAATATCGACTTGCCGTCGGCCGACCAGAACGGCCCCTCGGCGGCATTCTCCAACACGGTCTTGCCGATCGCGCCGCTGGCGGTGTCGAACAGGACGAGCCGCGAATGATAGAAATAATCGTTGATCCGGGTCGTGTCGGCGACGCGCAACGCCATTCGCTTGCCGTCGGGCGACCAGTCCATCGCGCTGACATTGACCCCCTCGGGCGAGACGCGGCGCGCGGTATGGCTGGCGAGGTCGAGAATCCACAGCCGACTGAAATGGCGGTCGCCGTCGACCTCGGTCCAATTCGCGCCGCCGGCGATCGCCTGCTTTTCCTGCGACGATTGCGGGTCGACGCTCAGGAAGGCGATCTGCTTGCCGTCGGGCGACCAGGCAATGTCGTTGACGTCGCCGGGCATCGCGGTCAGCGGAATCGCTTCCCCGCCGCTCACGGGCATCAACCACAATTGGGTCGAGGCAACGCCCGGCTCGACCGCCCCAGCCGGCGGGGTTCCCGTGACCGGCGGATTGGGACCGGCAGCGGTTGTCATCGAGAAGGCGAAACTGGTCCCCTTGTCGCTGGACAGCGGATTGGGCCGATTGGACAGGAACGCGATCCACTTGCCGTCGGGCGACCAGTGCGGCGCGGTGTCGATGCCCGCGCTGATAATGAAGGGCCGGGCTGTGGCACTGCCGTCGCTCGGCACCGACCAGATCGTCTGGCGCGGGGAGCCGAAGGTCGACATCTGCTGCTGAACGGTGAACAGCACCGTCCTGCCATCGGGCGACAGCGCGACGTCGCGTATGTCGCGCAGCTTCATGATGTCGTCGGGCGTGATCGGTCCGCCCGATGCGGCGGGCAGCGGCGGCGGATCGTCCGCCCCCCATACCATCGGCACGGGGGACAGCGCGATCAGCAAGATTGCGGTGAGACGGCGGATCATGATCCGCACCGTTACAGCTTCCAGTCGATGCGGAGTCCATAGGTGCGCGGCCGCACGATCGAATAAGCGGGCGCGAATTGCGACGTGAAGGGCGCGTTGAGGATGCCGTATTCGTTGAACAGGTTGTTGACGAAGCCGGTCAGCCGGAAATGGCTCGCCAAAGTGAACGAGGCGCGCGCGTCGAAGATGTTGAAGTCGCCGCGCGTACTCGTCGATCCGAACGCGACCGGGGCGCTCGACAGGTAACGATGCGCGACCTCGAACGATGGCTTGCCCGGCAAGTCGTCGCGATCATAGCTGATCGTGTTGGCCACCGACCATTTGGACGAGCCCGGCAGCGTCGATCCCGAGACGTAGCCGCCGCCCACAGCGAACGTATCGGGCAGGAAAGTGGTCAGCTCGGCATCGGAATAGGTGACGTTGGTGCTCAGCGTCAGCGCGTGCGTGGCGCGGAACGATCCGGCGAATTCGACGCCGACGATGTTGGCGCTGCCGGCATTGGTGACGTAGGAATAATATTGCGGCGCCGGACCGAACAGGCGGGCCTGGATGCCGTGCCAGTCGATATTGTAGATCGAGGCGTCGATCGTCAGCCGGTTCCACAAAGTGGTCTTGATGCCCGCCTCGTAATTATCGACCTTGTCGCTGGCATAAGCGGTGGGAATGGACGGCAACAGGCCGGCATTGGGATTGATCCCGCCGACGCGATAGCCGCGCGAATAGGTCATGTACGCCAGGAAATGCGAGTTAGGGCGGAACGCCAGCGAGGCTTTGGGCGTGAAGCCATGGTCTTTCTGGTCGGTATGTCCCGACAGGTCGACCGGGCTACCGCTGACGAAGCCCGCCTTGTTGGTCACATCCCCCTCGGCGCGAGTGCTGTAATAGCGTCCGCCGACAGTGATCTCGAAGCCCTTTAGCGGCTTTAGGGTCGCCTCGCCGAACACACCGAAATCGGTGTTCAGCGTGTCCGAAAGATATCCATAGATGCGGTCGTTCGGCGCCAGCACCGACGCCGGATAGGCGAAGCCGCCCGGGTTAGCTGTGATGTACGCATTGGCGCCCGGCGCGAACATCTGGTCGTAGGAGAATTTCGTCGCGCGCATGTAGCTGACGCCGATCAGCCAGTTGAGCGGGCCGCCATTGTCCTTCGACGCGACCCGTCCTTCGATCGTCTTTATGTTCGCGTTGGCATCGGCATAATCATAGGCCACGTTCGGCCCGGTGAAGGTGCCGGTGACATAGCCATAAGGATCGGTGAAGAGCGTGTAATTCTTCTTCTCGTCGATCGCACCGAGCACGGTCAGCGTCGCGACGTCGCCCAGATCCTGGTCGAGGCGCAGGCTGTTGAGCAGGAAGCTGGTCGTCTGCGGTTCGACCCGGCCGGTGCTGCGGCTGTAGCTGTTGGCGTAAGTGATGTAGGTCTGGTCGTCGAGCTTGGTGTCCTGATACGCGCCGAGATAAGTGATCTTGGTGCCCTCGAACGGCGTGAACACGATCGACCCGCGCAAGCCGCGGGTGCGGAAATCGTTGCTGCCCTTCTTCTCCGGCGTCAGCCCGACATTGTCGATGAAGCCGGCATCGTAGCGCTGTAGCGCCATCACGCGGACCGCTAATTTGTCCTTGATGATCGGCAGGTTGACCATGAGCTTGCCGGCATAATTGAGGTCGCCGCCGGAATGCGCGGTCGACCCGATCAATCCTTCGGCCGCGGCGTCGAGCTTGGTCGGGTCGGCGGTCTTGACCACGTAATTGACCAGGCCGCCCAGGGTCGACGACCCGAACAACGTACCCTGCGGTCCGCGCAGCACCTCGACGCGGTCGAGGTCGAACGTGTCGACATCGGGAATACCGATCGGGAAGCCCGGTTCGACGACGTTGATTTCGTTGAGATAATAGCCGACCGTCGTCTGGCCCTGTTCGTGATAGGTGGTCGCCGCGATGCCGCGGATGACGACCTCCGACACGCCGGGCTGATAGTCGTTGAACACCACGCCGGGCAGGCGGTTGATATAGTCGGACAGGCTGTTGGCGTTCATCTTGTTGAGCTGATCGCCGCTGATCGCGCTGATCGGCATGGCGATCTGGCTCTGGCTCTCCGCGCGCTTGGTCGCGGTGACGATGATGTCCTTATCGTCATTGGCGTAGCTGTCGTCATTGGCATTGGCGGGCGCCGTAGCGGCTGATTGCGCCTGCGCCATGCCGGGCGCGGCGAGCGCGATCCCGAGCGCCAGTGCGGCGACAGACGTGGTTCTGAGAGAGCGAGAAATGCGCACGTTGGACCCCTTGGTTCGAGCGCGGCCAGGCCGCAAAGTGTCTCCTGCTGCGCCCCGCCCGGACTGTATCTCGCTTTCGCCCGATGTCGCCGACGCCCCTAACAGGATCAGAGCTTGGTCCAACTCGGAGAACCGGAAACATCCAAAATGCGGATATCGACCGGTCCAAGGCTTGGACCCGTTACTCTTGCGAGCTTGGATGTTTCAATGCACCGTCGGTGGCGAGCAGCATCCGCCGGTCGCGACCGACAGGGGAGAAGATCATGGATCGCCGCACATTCCTGGGGGCCGCCGCCACCACTGCGCTGGCGTGGCGCGCGGGTGCGCTCGCCGCCGCCGATCGCGGGCTCGACGTCGCGCTCGTCAACGGATCGTTCTGGACCGCTATGCCCGGCCGGCCACGCGCAACCGCTTTGGGCATCGTCGGTGACCGCATCGCGGTGCTCGGTGCCGATGCCGTGAAGGCGCGGACGACGGCGCGGACACGCGTGATCGACCTGGGCGGCGCGTTTGCCATGCCCGCCTTCACCGACGGTCATACGCATTTCCTGCATGGCTCGGTGACGTTGAGCCAGCCCGATCTGCTGAGCGCGACCGACCGCGCCGATTTCGCCGGCAGGCTGGGCGCGGCAGCGCGCACGCGGCCGGGCAAATGGATCTTGGGCGGGACATGGGACGAACAGAGACTGGGCGGCGCCTTGCCTACGCACGATTGGATCGACGCGGCCACGCCCGACACGCCGGTCTCGGTGCCGCGTACCGATTTGCATTCCTATCTGCTCAACAGCGTCGCGTTGAAGCTGGCGGGTATCGACCGCAATACGCCCGACCCCGCCGGCGGGGTGATCGTCCGCGACGCCCAGGGCAATCCGACCGGCGTGCTCAAGGACAATGCGACGAAGCTGGTCGATCGCGCCATCCCGCCAATGAGCGACGCCGACGCCGACGATGCGGTCCTGCAGGGTATCCGTCACGGACTGAGTAAGGGCGTCGCGCACATCCACAATCCCGAAATAGACTGGACCAGCTGGGGGCCGTTGCGCCGGCTCCATGCGCGCAAGGCGCTCGACATGCGCTTCTACGCCTTCGTGCCACTCGTCGATTGGGAGAAGATGGCCAAGATCGTCGCGGAAGAAGGGCGCGGCGACGACTGGCTGCGCTGGGGCGGGGTCAAGGCACTGACCGACGGGTCGCTCGGCTCGCGCACAGCGGTATTCTATGACGATTATACCGACGCACCGGGCCAGCGTGGCGTACGCGTTACGAGTCTCGCCAATCTGCGCGAGTGGATCGGCGCGGCCGACGCGCACGGGCTGCACGTCGCGGCGCATGCGATCGGTGACCGCGCCAATGACGACATGCTCGACATTTTCGCCGATGTCGCGCGGGCCAACGGTGCCAAGGACCGCCGCTTCCGCATCGAACACGCCCAGCATTTACGCCCGTCGAGCATCGGGCGGTTCGCGAAGCAAGGCGTGGTCGCCTCGGTCCAACCGTTCCACGCGATCGACGACGGGCGCTGGGCGGTAAAGCGGATCGGCGAGAAGAGATTGAACGGCACCTATGCCTTCCGGTCGCTGATCGACAGCGGCGCGCATGTCGCCTTCGGCTCGGACTGGCCGGTGGCGCCGCTCGATCCGCTGACCGGCCTCTACGCCGCGCTCACTCGGCGAACGATCGACGGCGCCAATCCCAATGGCTGGCTGCCCGATCAGAAGGTGACCGCCGAACAGACGTTGGTCGCCTATACGCGCGGCAACGCCTGGTCGGGATTCATGGAAGATCGAACCGGTCAGCTCGCGCCCGGTTATTATGCCGACATCGCGGTGTTCGATCGCGACCTGCTGACCACCGATCCGCTCAAGGTTCAGGACGCCAAGGTGCTGCACACCTTCGTCGGCGGCAAGCAGCGCTACACCGCCGCCTGAGCGAGCAGGGCGATCGCGGCGCGCGCTTCGGCCTCGGTCGCGCTGGCGAAGCCGAGCCGTAAGCCGCGCTCGGCTTCCGGACTGGTCGCAAACGAGCGGGAGTCGGCGAAGTGCAGGCCGAGCTTGGGCGCGGCACGCTCGATCCGGTCGAGCAATGCCGCGTCCGGAAAGCGCAGCCAGAAGGCGAGCCCTCCGTCAGGCACACGAATATCGGCCTTGTCGCCCAATCCCTCGCGCAATGCCTCGGCAAAGGCGCTGCGGCGCGCGGCATAGATTTGCGACGCCTTGCGCGCGTGGCGGCGAAGTTCGCCGCTTTCGATCAGCTCGGCGACCGCATCTTCGGTGAAGCTGTTGCCCATGCCGTCGACCGTCGAGACCTGATGCGCGATGGCGTCGATCAGCGGCGGCGGTGCCGCGATATAGCCGATCCGTAGCGCCGGAAGCAGCAGCTTGGAGAGCGAGCCGATATAGATGACTCGTGCCGGCGCGTAGCTCGCCATCGGCAGCAGCGGCTGCGATTCGAAATGGAATTCGTGGTCGTAATCGTCCTCGATCAGCGCGAAGTCGAACTGGCGGGCCAGCTCGAGCAGCCGCAGCCGCCGTTCGGGCCGCAGCGAGACGGTCGTCGGGAACTGGTGGTGCGGGGTCAGAAAGATTGCGCGGACCCGGTGCCGGCGGCAGGCGCGCTCGACATCCTCGACATCGATCCCCTGATCGTCGAGGCGGACCGGCACGATCTGCGCGCCGCGCGCCGCGAAGGCGGTGACCGCGGGCTCATAGGTCAATCGCTCGACCAGCACGGCGTCGCCGGGAGCGATCAGCAATTGGGTGGTGAGGAAAATGCCGTGCTGACTGCCGCGCGTGATGCAGATATGGTCGGCGGTCACGGCCAGGCCGCGTTCTGCCTTGAGCATGTCGGCGATCGCCGCGCGCAATAATGGCGTGCCGCGGGGATCGCGATAGGACATGCTCGCGCTCCGCGCACCACGTTTGATCGCAGTGCGATAGGCGCGGCTCAGCACGTCGACCGGGAATAGCCGCCCGTCGGGCGAGCCCTCGTCGAGTTTGGTGCCGCGATCGGCTGACCAGGCGAGCGGACGTTCCGGCGCGGGCGAGAAACGATAGGCCGGGCGGTCGCGCTCGGCTTCGGCATTGCGCAGCGCGGCGGCGGGCATGGCCGGCTTGCCGCCATCGTGGAGAGTGGAAACCATCGTGCCGCGCGTGCCGTGCGAGGTCAGCCAGCCTTGCGCGATCAGATCTTCATAGGCCAGCACCACGGTCTTGCGATTGACAGAGAGATGCTGGGCAAGCTCGCGGCTGCTCGGGAGGAACGTCCCCGACGGCAGGCGACCGCGTTCGACCTCGTGAATGATCGCGTGCACGATCTGGAGATAGATCGGCGTGGGCCGTTCGGGATCGATCCGCTCGCCCAGCGTGATTTTCCAAGGGCGCAGCATTGGTCCCCGCATCTCCTTTTTGATCCGATATGGACGGGTCCAGCTTAGCCGAACGCCCGCACGGCACAAGCGGACGGTTGGTCCCCGCAATTTGTCGGACTTGGCGCTTGTCGCCTGGGCCAAAGGCGCGGAGCATGAGCGCCATCGATACCGGCAATGGCCGGGAACAGGGGTTGAAATTTGACTGAACCCAGCGGAGCTGATCCGGCGCAACCGGCCACCCAAGTGGCTGGTTTTACGCTGGTCGACTTTTCGATCTACGCGATCGAGAATGAAGATGTCGCGGCGCTGATCGCGGACTATCCGCTCGCCTGGGTGCTGCCGCGCTGCGCCGACGCCGGTCAGCCCCATCTGTTGCCCTTGCTTGCACGCACCGACGCCGCGGGGCGGGTCGTCACGCTGATCGGCCATATGGGCCGCCGCAATCCCTTGGTTGCGGCGTTCGAGCAATCGTCCGACGCATTGATCCTGTTCACCGGGCCGCAGGGCTATGTGTCCAACGGCCATGTCACCAATCCGTGCTGGGCGCCGACCTGGAATTACGGGCAATTGCGCATCGAGGCCAGAATCACCCTTGAGCCGGCCGGGGGCGATGCGGCCTTGCTCGAATTGGTCGAAGCGATGGATGCCGAAGAGCGGACCGGCTGGCGTCCGCACGATGCGGGGCCGCGCTACCGGGCGATGGAGCAGGCGATCATCGCCTTTCGCGCCGATGTCACGCGGATCGAACCGCGCTTCAAATTGGGCCAGGACGAGAAGGTGGAGACGCTGCGGGAAATACTCGACCGGCACCCGGATTCCGCGCTGGTGCGCTGGATGCGGCGGATCAACCGCAAGCGGCTGGAACCATGACGGGCCTTAGGCGCCGGCCTTTGCTTCTCGTACCGCAGCGGCGCGCTTGCGCCGGGCCTTGCGGGCGGAGACGCGCGGGCGGCGGCGCTTGAGCCACAGATAGACTCCGGTGACGCACATGCCGAGCGTGACGAGACCCAGCACCAGATCGAGCGCAACGCCGACCGTCCCGATCATCTCGCCGGTGTGAAGCGGATAGAGCGAGCGCATCAGCTTGAACCCGGCGCTGTCGCTATAGGGATTATCCTCGTTCACGAAGCGGCCGTCGCGCCCGTCGAACCAATAGGTCACCGGCCCGAGCCCGCGATAATTCTCGATCCCGCCCGGGCTGAAGCGCAGCCCGACCAGCCCGCGATCGGGTTCATATTGCAGCGTCGCCGGCGTCCAGCTCAGATGGTTACGCTCGGCAAGTGCGGCGCCTTCGGTCAGCACCCGGCGATAATCGACGGCGCGCGCGACGGGGTTCGCGAGAGCGGGCCCGTCAAACGGCGAGGGGCGGGCGGGCGACAGTAGCTTCACGGCCGGGATCAACGCCTCCCCGAAGAAATTCATCGCGACCGAGGTGAAGGCGAGCACCGTCAGCGGCAGCATCAGCCACAGCCCGCTCGAGCGGTGAAGGTCGAGCAGCAGGCGCGGCAGCGGGCTCGACCATTTGAAGGTCCAGGTCCGCTTCCAGTTGCGCAGATACGGACGCTTGAGCGGCCAGGTCAGGTAGATGCCGACAAGGTTGCTGATCAGCCACGTAAGCGCGATCAGGCCCATCAGCCAGCGCCCCCAGTCGCCGGCGAGCAGCGTGAAATGGAATTGGTAGACGCCCTGCATCAGATGCGGGCGGTCCCAGCCTGGACCTGTCCTGCGCGTGCCCGCAACCGTTCCGGTCGCGCGATCGAGGAAGACCTGATCATAGCCGAGCGCGGGCTTGCCGGGTGCTTGCTCGACCGCGACGGTCAAGTTGTGATCCGCCTCCGCGTTGACCGGGAAATAGGTTGCGACGAGCTCTGGATGGTCGCGTTCGAGACGTTCGATGGCGGCGAGCGGCTGAACCAAGGCAGGGCTGCTTGGCGCGAACAGTTCGGGATTGAGCCAGGCATCGAGCGGCTTTTCGAAGCACAGAAGGCAGCCGGTGGTCGCGGCAATTGCCAGGAATGCGAGCATGACGAGCCCCGAATAGCGGTGGACCGCCGTCCAAAATTGCCGCCGTTCGATTTGCGTCATCGTGTCCGGACTCCTCCGATCCTGAAAGCGTGCGAAAGGGGTGGCCGAGCGTCGACCTCCAAGCTGGAGATCGGGACGGGTCCAATGGCGCGCATGCCGGCTCGGGGATAGCAACGCTTTGGCAAGCATACCGCCCTTTCGGCCAACCCGGATCGGAAACAGTGAAATTCCGGCATGCGACTTGCGGTTCGGACGATCGACCGCCAGCTCTCTCGCATGAAGAAAATCGGCTTCCTGTCATTCGGACATTGGTCCGCCTCCTCGCAGTCAGCGACCCGCTCCGCCAGGGATGTCCTGCTGCAATCTATCGACCTTGCCGTCGCGGCCGAGGAGCTTGGCGCCGACGGCGCCTATTTTCGCGTGCACCATTTCGCCCAACAGCTCGCATCGCCATTCCCGCTGCTCGCAGCGGTTGGCGCCCGAACCAGCAGCATCGAGATCGGCACCGGCGTGATCGACATGCGCTACGAGAATCCGTTCTATATGCTGGAGGATGCGGGCTCCGCCGATCTGATCAGCGGGGGACGCCTGCAGCTCGGGATCAGCCGCGGCTCGCCGGAGCAGGTCATCGATGGCTGGCGGCATTTCGGCTACTCGCCGGCGGAGGGCCAGAGCGATGCCGATATGGGGCGTCGCCACGCCGAGGTGTTTCTCGAATTGTTGAAGGGCGAAGGCTTCGCCCAGCCCAATCCTCGCCCGATGTTTCCCAATCCTCCTGGACTGTTGCGGCTGGAGCCGCACTCACCCGGCCTGCGCGATCGCATCTGGTGGGGTTCGGGATCGAACGCCACGGCGGTCTGGGCGGCGCAGATGGGGATGAACCTGCAAAGCTCGACGCTCAAGGCGGACGAATCCGGCGAGCCGTTCCACGTCCAGCAGGCCAAGCAGATTCGTGCCTATCGCGCGGCGTGGACGGAAGCCGGCCATGGCCGCGAGCCTCGCGTGTCGGTGTCGCGGTCGATCTTCGCGCTGATGAACGATCAGGACCGCGCCTATTTCGGCCGGGACGGCAGTAGCGACCAGATCGGGATGATCGACAATATGCGAGCGGTTTTCGGCCGCTCCTATGCGGCAGAGCCCGACCGCCTGATCGAAGAGCTGAAAGCGGACGAAGCGATCGCCGAAGCCGATACCTTGCTGTTGACCGTGCCCAACCAGCTCGGCGTCGACTATAACGCCCACGTGCTCGAAAGCATCCTCGAGCACGTCGCGCCGGCGCTCGGCTGGCGGTAGGCCCTGAGAGCGTGATGACGTGGGTTTGACCCGCCGTGACGGAGCGGATTTTGGCGCAGGGCGAGGAACGAGGAGTGGAGCGATGCTGTAAGCATCGTGACCGACGAGAGACGCTGCCTTGCGCCAAAAGGCGCCCGCCGCTTTGCGGTTGCCCGGGCGCGCCCGCTGGTCTGCGTCGCGGTCCTTGCGCGTAGCGCCGCTACGCGCTGCACACCGCTTCTTGCCAGCGAACACGCCCGGGCAATCACGACGGATCAAACCCACGTCATCGCGCTATAAAGGAAGGCGCATGGGGCTTGACAGAGACGCTACGAGCCCAGCAATCTCTTTCTAAACTGTGCCTTGATCAGCCTGTCTTCGAGGATCCGTCCGACCAGATAGAGAAAGGCGAAGATCCCCGCAAAGACATAAGCCGGCGTGGGTGAGGGTTTCTTGTTCTTGCCTTCGGCCTTGTCCGCGCCGTCCTTTTTGGGCTTTTCAGGTGCTGGAGCGCCCAGGGCTTTGTCGATCGGGTTCATCGGCACCTGCGCATCCTTTTTTTTCGCATCCTTTTTTTCCGACTTTGCGGCGTCGGCTGACGCTTTCTGATACTCGACGACGACGATGGTAAACTGGGCGATGCCGAGAAATAGCAGCGGCGCCAGAAAGCAGAACAGCAACGCCCGGCTGATCAGATGATAGCGCAACACGACGCCGGCCGCGCCTCTTTCGATCCGCAGGACGCCACCATCGAAAACGGACATCTTGTCCTGGGCTGCCTGGTCCTTTTTGCGGAACGTCAGTGTGTCGCTTGTCCGTTCGTGGCTGGTTCCGGTCTGGCGGAACAGGGGATCGAGCCTGTCAAAGGCTTGATTGCCCGATAGCCCGGGAGCGAGCTCCAGGCTGCCCCTGATGTGCCAGATCCAGTCGATGAAACGCAGATTCACGTGATGATCTCCATTGGGGAGAGCTTTTCGATACTGCCCCGGCGCGGGCTCAAATGGGTAGCGGGAGGTTATGCGGGCGGGGCAGTGCCATCACTCGGCCGGCACGACGGCCGCCGGCCGGCCAAATCGTTCCTTGAGCGTCTTCCAGCCCTCGGTGAAGGGATAGGTCATCTGCTCGCGGATCGACATGCGGCGGCCGCCTTCCATCCCGAGCAATTCCGCTTCGCCGTCGACGCAGGTGCCGAACATGCGGTCGATGAAGATGTACACGCCGGAGTAATTGCTGCGGGTGGCTTCGAAGTCCTGCGAATGGTGCAGACTGTGATGCTCGGTGGTGTTGAACACGAAGCGCCACCAGCGCGGCGTGTTGAAGCGGACATTGATGTGCTGATAGGTTCCCACCGCCAGGCCGATGGCACCGGCGAGGAGCGCGGCCCTGGGCAGGAAGTCGAAGAATCCGCCGATACCCAGGCCGATCAGGAACAGCTCGACGGGATTGCCGACCGCGCCCTTGTTGACGTTCAACTGGGTGATGTAATGATGCACCGAATGGGGCAGCCAGAGCGGGTACCAATTATGCATCCCGCGATGCATCCAATATTGTCCGAAATCGAAGATGAACGAGATCAGGAACGCCTGCACCAGCAGCGGCAATCCCGTGAACCAGTTGAGTTTGTCCCAGTTGAAGGAATGCTGGATCGCCTCGATCATCGCTCCGTCGCCGATATAGCTGTCGACGAGGTGGAGCAGCGTATAGCCGAGCGCGACATAGAACAGGTCGGTGACCAGTTCCTTCCAGGTCAGGCGCCAGCTCTCGTAGCGTGGGTTCACCCATTCGAGGCCCAGCAGCAGCGCCCTGAAGCCGATGCCGATGCCGACGGCGGTCGATGCCTTGGCGATGGAATTGGGCGCATAATACCAGAAGGCGATCAGCGCGAAGAGCATCGTCGGCTGAAACCAGGTGAAGATGAACTGCTTCACCGGGCCGCCTTCCACCCTGGGGATGTTCTCCCAGCCCACGATCACCGGTGCCTGCGCTCCGATCACCCTTTTACCGACGCGAATTCCGTCCATCTTGTCCTCGCGATATCGAGTGTCGACTCTGGATATCGGGAACCCCGCAGCGGGGGCATACGTCATCGGACGTATACGGTCGCCGCCATCTAGCGCGGTGGTTCCGGCGGCATCCGGCTGACGATCACTCCTGCGGCGCGATCGTCAGCCGGATGCCGCTCAGCGCCGCCGATGCCGGGATCTGGCAGGAGAGGCGCGAACCGGCCGAGCGATGCGCCGAACTTTCCAGCAAATCGTCTTCGTCGGGGGACATAGCGGGCAGCATCGCGGCGAACGCCGGATCGACATGGATGTGGCAACTCGCGCAGGAGCAGCAACCACCGCAGAAAGCCGGAATGTCGTCGATCCCGGACGCCCGGATGATCTCCATCAGCGAATTGCCGATCGCGCCTTCGATCAGGCGGGTTTCGCCCGCCAGATCCTGGACGTGCAGCCGGATCGTTGCGTCGGTCATGTTCGTGTCACTCCCTACAGGCGCGCGCGCTCCGAACGGGAACGCGGCCGTGTTTATGATTGGGGCATTTTTCGATGCCGCGCTGTCTGGCGCTGCATCGTCCGGGCGACGTCTATCGCTGGAGATAGCGCCGCCATCCGCCAAGCGAGGTGATGTCCTCGGCATTGACGGTTGCGCGCGGCTCGGCGACGAACCCCTTGACCAGGCTGCCATCTTCGAGTGTCACGGTGCCGATCGCGAGCGGGGGTGGGACCTCCGCGACGAAGCTGCCGAACGCCGCGATGTCGAGCTCGTAAATCTCGATCGCGATCGGCGCGCCATCGCCGCTGTGCACGAGCGCCGGCTTGGGCGGCACGCTGTCCGCCATCGCGTAAAGGCGGTATACCGGGGCGGTCCTGGCCTCACCGATAAACCGCGCGTCGCGCGAGGTGAGTTGCCAGTGTAGCGGCATGTCCTTCAGATGCGCGCCGACAACGGCCAGCTTCACGGTCTCCATGCGGTCCTCCAGATCGAGCGGCGGCGGGGCGGCCGGCGCGGGGAAAAGACTCTTCGCCAAGTCGATCAGGCTGCGATCGCTGCCGGCCGGGCCCATCAATGTGATGCCGAAGCCGACGCCGCTGTGATATCGACCGGTCGGGACCGCGATCGCGGCCATGTCGAGCAGATTGACGAAGTTGGTATAGGCACCGAGGCTCGCGTTGAGCGCGACCGGCGCGGCGAGCATCTCGGCCACGCGATAGCTGGTCGGAGTAGTCGGCAAGGCGAGCAGATCGACTGTTGTCCACATCTCCTCCGCTGTCCGGGCGAGGTCGGCAAGACGGTAGCTCGCCGCGAAGGCATCGACCGCGCTGTAAGTGTGGCCCTCTTCGACGATGCCGCGGACCACCGGATGAATCGCCTCCGGGTCGTCGCGAAGCAGGTCCTGAAGCGCGGCGGTCCGCTCGGCGACCCAGGGGCCATTATAGAGCAATCGGGCCGCCTCGTTGAGCGGCGTCATATCGATCTCGACCAGTTCGGCGTCGAGGCCGGCCAGCGCCGCGTCGTAGAGGAAGCCGGATTCGATATCGCCGAACCAGGGGCGCTGGTCGGCGCGCGGCACGCCTATCCGGCGGTGCGCGCGCGGCGCATCGCCGAGCGGCCGCGAGAGGCTGTCCTCGCGATCGAAGCCGGCGACGATGGCGTCGACCAATCCGGCATCCTCCGCCGTCCCGGTAAAGACCGTGATGCAGTCGAGCGTTCGGCAGGCAGGGACGAGCCCGCGGCTGCTCCACCGTCCACGCGTCGGCTTGAAGCCGATCAGATGATTGAAGGCTGCCGGAACGCGGCCCGATCCCGCAGTGTCGGTGCCGAGCGCGAAGGCGACCAGCCCGGCTGCCACCGCGACGGCCGATCCCGAACTCGATCCCCCGCTCACCCAGGCCCGGTTATAGGCGTTGCGCGGAATGCCGTAGGGGCTGCGGGTACCGTTGAGGCCGGTGGCGAACTGGTCGAGATTGGTCTTGCCGACCGGGATGGCCCCGGCGGCGATCAGCCGCTCGACCGCTGTCGCCGATCGCGGCGGCGCATAAGCGAAGGCAGGGCACGCGGCCGTCGTATCGAGCCCGGCGACGTCGATATTGTCCTTCACCGCGAACGGCACGCCGGCAAGCGGCAGCTTTTCGCCACCGGCGATCCGTTCGTCGACCGCGGCGGCGGCGGCGCGGAGCGCGGCGGCATCGAAGCGGGAGATCCAGACCGCGGGCTGGACGGCGTCATAGCGATCGAGGCGCCGGATGACGTCTTCCATCACCTCTCCGGCAGGGCGGCGGCGCGATTGCACGTCGGCGGCAATGGTCTCGACCGACAGGCGATCGAGCGCCGTCATGCGCGGATCAGCGCCAGCATCGGCGCGCCCGGCGAGACGCTCTGCCGCTCGACGACATAGAGTGCCGCCACCGTCCCGGCGGCAGGGCTGGTGAGCGGGAATTCGGTCTTCATCGCCTCCATCACCGCGATGGTCTCGCCGGCGGCGACGAGATCGCCGGGCGCTTTCATCAACTTCCACACACTGCCGCCAAACGGTGCCTCGACCAGCTCCGCGCCGTCGGGAAGCGTGATGGCGTCGGCGGGTTTGTCGGTGACATCCTGGCTCAGGCTGGCGACGCGATCGAACTCGCCGCGCCGCTCCCATTCGGCGCGCTCGGCAGCGAAGGCGGCGTTGCGCCGTGTTTCGAATTCGGTGATCGACTCGGCATTTTCGGCGAGAAACGCGCGATAATCGGCGATGCGGAATTCCGTCTCCTCGATCTCGATCGTGCGGCGGCCGAGCGGGAAGTCGCGGCGCCACTCGACGAGCTCCTCGTGGCTCACGGGGAAGAACCGGATCTGGTCGAAGAAGCGCAGCAACCAGGGCTTGCCTTCGGTGAAGGCGCCGCCCTGCCGATAAGTGTTCCACACCTGGATGGTGCGGCCGAACAGCTGATAGCCGCCCGGACCTTCCATCCCGTAGATGCACATATAGGCGCCGCCGATGCCGACGACATTGGGTGGCGTCCAGGTTCGCGCAGGATTGTATTTGGTCGTGACCAGGCGATGACGCGGATCGATCGGCGTCGCCACGGGCGCGCCCAGATAGACGTCGCCCAGCCCGTAGACGAGGTAACGCGCGTCGAAGACGGTGCGATAGACATCGTCCGTGCTGTCCAACCCGTTGGCGCGACGGATGAACTCGATATTGTCCGGGCACCATGGCGCGTCGTCGCGGACCACGGCCATGTAGCGCTCGATCGTCTGGTGAATGGCGGGATCGTCCCAGCTCAACGGGAGATGCACGATGCGCGAGGGGATGGCGAAGTCGTCGAGCTCGCCGAGCTGTTCCTCGATCGCCATCAGACGGTCGAGAAGACTGTCCTCCTTGATGCGCACGCCGTCGATATGGACCTGGAAGGAACGGATGCCGGGGACGATGTCGAGGATTCCGGGCAGCCCGAGCGCGGCAAGCGCCGTCGTCGCGGCATGGACCCGCAGGCGCAGTTCGAGATCGAGCGTGATCGGGCCATATTCGACGAGCAGATTGCGATCGCCCTGCCGGCGATACAGGATGCGCGGGCGGCGGCCCTTTGGCGCGAGCTCGGCCAGGATCGCATCCGTTCCGCCGCCTGCGCTCTTGAGGGTGGGACGGACGGGGCTGCCCTCGATCCATTCCTCTTCGGCCGCACTCGCCGCATCGGCATCGGCGAGTGCGACTTGCTCGAACCGGATGCGGTCGCCCGGCGCGAGCTGACCGACCTTCCAGAGATCGGCCGCGATCACCACGAATGGGCAGACGAACCCACCGAGCGAAGGGCCGTCCGGGCCGAGAATGATCGGCATGTCGCCGGTGAAGTCGATCGCGCCGATCGCATAGGGATTGTCGTGGATGTTGGACGGATGGAGCCCGGCCTCGCCACCGTCCCGGCGCGCCCAATGCGGTTTCGGCCCGTCCAGCCGAACGCCGGTACGATTGCTGTTATAATGGACGCGCCAGTCGGCGGTCAGGATCGTCTCGATATCCTCGGGCGTGAAGAAATCGGGCGCGCCATGCGGACCGTACAATACGCGGATCGTCCAGTCCGGACCAAAAGCCGATTGCTCGACTGCCCGCGGTCCGGGGATCACCGCGGGCGGATGCGGCGCAAGGTGGAGCGTGTCCCCGGCGAGCAGCCTGCGGCCGCCATGTCCGCCGAATTCACCCAGATCGAAGGTGCTGACGCTGCCGAGATAGGCCGGAATGTCGAGGCCGCCGGCGAACAGGATATAGCCGCGCATCCCCCCGCCGCGAACGCGGCCGAGCGCGAGAAGCTGGCCCTTGTCGATCGTAAGGGCTTGGTTGCGCGGCGCCGGCACTCCGTCGAGCACGGCATCGAAGTCGGCACCGGTCAGGCAGATGCGCGTCGGCGCGTTGAACTGGAGCATGGGCCCCGTCACCGTGACCTCGAGTCCGGCCGCTCCCGGATCGTTCCCGAGCAGGGCATTGCCCAGCCGGAAGGCGCGGGCGTCCATCGGTCCGGACGGCGGCACGCCGACATCCCACAGCCCGATCCGCCCCGGAAAGTCCTGCACCGTCGTGTGCGTGCCGGCCGCGCGCACCGAGATACTACGCGGATGATGTTCGACCCGCTCGAGCGAGCGCGTGGACACATCGCCCGAAACGAAATCACCGGCACGCGCGACATCGCGCAACCAGCGCAGGTTCGTCTCGATGCCGGCCAGCCGCGTCGCGTCAAGCGCCTGCTGCATCGCCGTCACCGCGGCGTCGCGATCCTTCCCGTGCACGATCAGCTTGGCAATCATCGGATCGTAAAAGGGCGAGATCTTCGTCCCGCTCTCGACCCAGGTTTCAATTCGCGCTTCGTCCGGGAAGGAGACGTCGGTGAGCAGACCCGCGGCGGGCCGGAAGTCGAGCGCCGGATCCTCGGCATAGAGCCGCGCCTGGATCGACCAGCCGCGCGGGCGCGGCACGGGCACGTCGAGAAAGCCATAATCGCCGGCCGCGCCGCGCACCATCCACTCGACCAGGTTGATGCCGGTCACTTGCTCGGTCACGCCATGCTCGACCTGCAGCCGGGTATTCACCTCCAGGAAGAACCAGTCCTGCCGCTCGGCATCGTAGAGGAACTCGACGGTCCCGGCGGAGCGATACCGGGCAGCCGCTCCCAATCGCACCGCCGCGTCGATCAGCGCGACGCGGACATGCTCGGGAAGATTGGGGGCGGGAGCTTCCTCGATCACTTTCTGGTTTCGGCGCTGGAGCGAGCAATCGCGCTCGCCGAGCGCAACGACGCGCCCCGCTCCGTCGCCGAAAATCTGCACCTCGACATGGCGGGCGCGGGGCACGAAGCGTTCGACGAACAAGCCGGCGTCGCCGAAATTGCCCGCGCCGAGCCGCGCCACCGCGGCATAGCCCTCACGCACGGTCGCAGGGTCGATGCAGACGCGCATGCCGATGCCGCCGCCGCCGGCGGTCGCCTTGAGCATCACCGGATAGCCGATCCGCGCGGCAGCTTCGATCGCCGCCTCGGCATCCGCCAGCAGCCCGGTGCCGGGCGCCAGTGGCACGCCCTCGGCTTCGGCGAACGCCCGGGCGCTATGTTTCAGGCCGAAGGCGCGGATATTGTCCGGCGTCGGTCCGATGAAGGTGATGCCGGCGGCGGCACAAGCCTCGGCAAAGTCGGCATTCTCCGACAGGAAGCCGTAGCCGGGATGAATCGCGTCGGCGCCGGTCTCGCGGGCGGCGGCGAGAATGCGCGCGGTGTCGAGATAGCTTTCCGCGGCCGGGCCGGGACCGATCCGCACGGCGATATCGGCTTCGGCGACATGCCGCGACGCCTCGTCGGCATCGGAGAAGACGGCGACCGAGCGAATGCCCATCGTGCGCAGCGTGCGGATGATCCGGCAGGCGATCGCCCCGCGATTGGCGATCAGGACTGTGCCGAAGGTCATGCCGTCACGATCATGCGCACGGGCGTGGGATTGAAGCCATTGCAGGGATTGTTGATCTGCGGGCAGTTGGAGACGATTACGGTCACGTCCATCTCGGCCCGCAGGTCGACGGAAAGCCCCGGTGCCGAAATGCCGTCGACGATGCCCAGCGCACCGTCCGGCTCGACCGGCACGTTCATGAAGAAATTGACGTTCGACACCATGTCGCGCTTGCCGCGGCCGTCGCGCAGATTGGCCTCGAGGAAATTGTCGACGCAGCTATGCTGCGCCTTGGTGTGGTGGCCGTAGCGAAGGCTGTTGGACTCGCTCGAACAGGCGCCGCCGATCGTATCGTGATATTCGACCGATGTGCCGGTGATCGTCATCATCGGCCGGCCTTCGTTGGACAGCAGGACGCTGCCGGTGCGCAGGAAGATGTTCGCCTGCGCCGCCACCGTGTCCTGGGCGCTGTAGCGCTCGGCGTCATCGTCGGTGGCGTAGAGCAGGAAATCGACCGCCTGATTGCCTTCGAGGTCGATGATCCGGAGCGTTTCTCCGGCCTTTACGCGGTGCATCCAGGGAGCACGGGCGGCCACGATCTCGTCGTGAACGACTTGGCCGGCGAGGCCGGCGATTTGCGGATCGTTTTCCATCAGCGGCGATACAGATCTTCGGTGTTGAGAAAGGCGCGGCGCCGCTCGGGCGTCGCGTTACGGATCGGGTCGTCGGCAGCGGCGACTGCACCGCGCCAGGCGGTGGCGCGCAGCGGCGTGACGCTCCACGGCCGTTCGTCGAGAATGTGCGGGCAATTGGCGATGACCAGGATCAGGTCCATCTCCGCGCGCAGGACGAGCGTGCGCCCCGGCGCGAAGGGGCCGAGTTCCGGTACGATCGCACCATCCGCGGCGATCCGCACGCCCTTGAATAGATTGATGCAAGGATGGACATCGCGCCGGCCCAGCCCGTGTTTGGCGGCACCGAGCAGCAGCCGGTCGCGGGCGTTGGGATGAGCGCCCGAATTCCGGCCGTCGCCATAATGACGCCGGTTCGACGCTTCGTTGGACGCGCCGCAAAAGGCATCGTGCGTGCCGGCATCGTCCCGTTCGATACTGGCAAGGGCGCGCCCCATGTCCGACAGCAGCACGCTGCCCGCAGACGGATAGGCGTCCCATTGCACCTTGACCGTATCGGCGATGTTGAGCCGCTCGGTCGGCATGCCGGCATTGAACAGCAGCAGCGACGCGCAGGCATCGCCCTCGAGGTCGATCAGCCGCAGTCGCGTACCCCGGGCGAGCAAGCGAGAGGCATAGCCGCCGCCTGCGATCGTCTCTTCCCACAGCAGATCGTCGGACGGGATGCCCACAGGCAGATCGTCGGCGCGCGGGGGCAGGATCGGCATCGCCTCGACGACGATGCCGTCCATGGCGCGGGCGTGCGCGCGCGCGGCGTTGGGATCGGCCAATGTCGCGCTCATGCCGCCCTCTCTCCGATCTTGTCTCCGTTCCGGGACGCGCCACGCTCCTGCTCGTGCAGGGGAGGCAGCAGCGCCGTGGTGGTGAAGAGCCGCAACTGCTGCACGCCGCGCACCTTGCGCAACGCATCGCACAGATCGCGCAGCCGGATCGCTGGGCCCTGGACGAGCAGCACTTCGAGCGACTGGTCATCCTCGAGAAAAACGTGCTGCGAGGAGATCACTTCCTTGAGATATTCGGCCTGAGTCTGCGAGAGTTGGTGGCGCACGCGCCCCATGTCCCCGCGATAAACCAGCGTGATCGTGCCGGCCAACATGTCCTCCGGCCGAACCGCCGCGCCATGCTGGGCAAGCTCGTTGCGGATCAATTCCGCGATCAGCTGGGAACGCGACGGGAGGCCGCGTTCCTCCACCATCGAGTCGAGCTGGCGGGAGAGCTCGGCAGGCAGGCTCATGCTGAGCCGGGCCAGATTGGAGGGAGGGAGGTCCTTCATCTAATCATCCCTCTTCATTATTACTGATTCTGTCAATCGTAATAAGTGACACCGATACCTCGGGCGTTTCCAGCGGCAGCTTGTTGGTCAGCGGCAGGTCGTAGACCGCGGTCGCGCCAAAGCGATGCGGCGCGTGCGGATCGACACGGCGCTTGTCGAACGCCAGCACGCGGGTCCCCAGTTTGAACGCCTCGATGATGTCGTGAGTCACCATCAGGACGGTCAGCCCATGTTCCTCCCACAGCCGCAGGATGAGCCTGTGCATGTCCTGTCGGATACCGGGATCGAGCGCGCCGAACGGCTCGTCGAGCAGCAGCACGCGCGGCCGCGCTATCAATGCCTGGGCGATCGCCAGGCGCTGCTGCATGCCGCCCGATAGCTGGGACGGATATAGATGGAGCGAGTCGCCGAGACCCACTTCGATCAGCATCGCCTCGGCTTCCTCGGCTGCGCGCCGCCGGGCGGCACCGAACAGGCGCGCGGTGAACGGCGCTGTCGAGCATTCCCGTCCGAACATCACATTGCGCAGCGCGTTCAGGTGCGGGAATACCGAATAGCGCTGGAAAACCACGCCGCGATCGGGCCCGCATTCGGGCGTGAGCAGCTTCCCGTCGAGCAGGATCTGGCCCCGGCTCGGCGATTCCTGGCCCAGGGCAAGGCGCAGGAAACTGCTCTTGCCCGCGCCGGACGGCCCGACGATGGAGACGAAGCAGCGCTCGGCAATGCCGACATTCACGCGCTCGAGCACGACCTTGTCGCCATATTCGAGCCAGACATTGTCGAAAGCGAGGAGGTCGCTCATCGCTGATCCTGATGCGCCCAGGCGAAGGCGCGACGGCTCAGTTGCATCAGCGCGATGTCCATCGCGATGGCCAGCAGCGAAATCCACGCGACATAGGGAATGATGACGTCCATCGAGAGGTAGCGGCGGACGAGGAAGATCCGGTAGCCGAGCCCGATGTCGGACGCGATCGCCTCGGCCGAGATGAGATAGACCCAGGCCGGCCCCAGCGACAGGCGAAGGCCCGCGATGAGGCGCGGGAGTGCCTGGGGAAGAGCGACGCGGAGTGCGAGCTGCCAGCTGCTCGCGCCAAGGGTCTGAGCCTTGACCAGTTGCTCTTGCGGGAGGGCGGCGACATGGTCGGCTAGGTCGCGGATCAGGAAGGGAGCGACGCCGATCACGATCAGCGCGACCTTTGCCGTCTCGCCGAGCCCGAAAGCAATGAACAGGACCGGCAGGAGCGCGATCGGCGGGATCACCGCGACGGTCGTAACGAACGCGCCGAACGTCGCGCGTGCAGCCGGCAGGACGCCCAGCACCATGCCGACGAGCAGGGCGGATAGCGCGCAGATGCCGAGCCCGAGGCAGAGCCGCTCGAGGCTGGCGGCCGTGTCCGCCCAGAAGATGATCCGGCCGCTCAGCGGGTCGGGATCGAACAGCAGGCCGCGCATTGCCTCCGCCATCGCCGCCGGCGTGGGCAGCACCTTGTCCGAGGCATTGACCGCATGGCGGGTCGCGGAAACGACCAGATAAGCGATCAGCGCCACCAACAGCGGCAAGGTTCCGAGCAGGACCGCGCTGCGTCGGTTCGGCTTGACGTTTACCCAGCGCATGGTGGCGATCTCTTCAGAGCTTGCCCGCCGCGGCCTGTTCCATGAAGCTGGGATCGAAGCGCAGCTTCACGTTGTTCGGATTGCCCAGCGTCTTTCCGCCCGGCAAGCCGATGCCCACAGCGTCGGCCGATTTGGCGCCGGTGCCGAACAGGCCCTTGGCAAAGCTGAAGTCGCGCACCTTGATCATCGTGCTGGCGAGAGCAGGCGATTTGAGCGCGGCGACGGCATTTTGCGGCGTATTGTAGAGATGCGTGGTGACGAGCTGGGCATCGAACGCCTGGGGACTCGATCCGGCCATCTTCGCCATCTCGGCGCGAGCCGCGGCGCCCGCGGCATCCTTGCGCTGCATGAGCGTGATGGTCTCGTACCAGATTCCGGCCAGCGCCTTGCCGAGATTGGGGTTGGCCTTGAGCGTGGCGGTATCGACTGCCAGCAGGTCGAGGATCTCGGCCGGGATCTGATGCGAATCGAACACCAGTTTCGCCTTCGGCACCTTGGTCAGTTCGGTGAGCTGCGGGTTCCAGGTGACGGCGGCAGTCGAGTTGGGATTGGCGAAAGCGCCGACAATGTCGGCGTCGGAGGTGTTGACGGTCTTCACGTCGGAAAGCTGAAGCCCGGCCGTGGAGAGCGCGCGGGCCAGCAGATAATGCGAAACCGACAGCTCGACGAGATAGACGGTACGGCCCTTGATGTCGGCCATGCTCGATGCGTTCTTCAGGACGATGCCGTCATTGCCGTCCGAATAATCACCCAGGATGATCGCGCTGGTATCCTTGCCGCCGGCGGCGGGAATGGTGAGCGCGTCCATATTGGTGACGGTGACGCCGTCGAGCTTGCCGGCGTTGAACTGATTGACCGATTCGACATAGTCGTTGACCTGCACGAAGTCGATTTTGACGCCGTATTTGTCGGCCCACTTCTTCACGATGCCGGCTTTCTGGGCGTAAGGCCAAGGCATCCAGCCGGCATAGATCGACCATCCGATCGAGAAGTCATGCCGCGGCGCAGCATCCTGTTGTGCGCCGCCGCTGCACGAGACGCTGAGGAGCATGGCCGCGGTTGCCAGTGCCAAACGTGTTTTTGACATCCACTTGGCCATGTTCTTCCCTTTGTTCCGCGCCGCGCGCCTCGAAACCCTGGGCGCATTCTGCAACCAATATTACGTTTGCGCAATCCAGTAATAAAATATATATCGAGGCCATGGGACGTGCCCCCTCATTTTGCGATGCTGCAATGCGTCATTTACCCACTATCCGAAATGGCGTGGCGGCTCGGACCTTTATGCCTATCCTGCCCCGCTCCGCTCCCCGCCGCCGACGGCGCTGGGTGTAGGCTGCGCGATGGCGAGCGCGTCCCGAGAGGCAGTATTGGGTGCGGCGGCGATCGTCGCCAGTCTGATCGGGACAGTGCTCATTCTGGCGCGGGGCGCTCGCAACAACGCACGGCAGGAGCGTCTGCGGCAGACGCGGATACTGCATGATGAGATCGCCGCCCATCGGCAGACCCATGATCAACTCGCGCGCGCGAAAGAGGCGGCCGAGGCCGCCAACGCCGCCAAGACCCGCTACCTGGTCGCGGTGAGTCACGAAATCCGCTCTCCGCTCAACGCCATCTATGGCTATGCCCAATTGCTCGAGCGCGAGGACGGCATCCCGCCGGCCGAGGCAGGCAGCGTGATCCGGCGCTCCGCGGAGCATCTCACCAATCTCGTCGAAGGTTTGCTGGATATATCGCGGATCGAAAGCGGCCTGCTCAAGCTGAGGCAGGATGTCGTCCGCCTGCCCGCTTTGCTCGACCATGTCGTCGACATGTTCCGGATGCAGGCGGCGGCCAAAGGCCTGTCGCTCGACTATAAGGTCGACGGCCGGCTGCCGCCGTTCGTCCGCACCGATGAGAAAAGGCTGCGGCAGATCCTGATCAACCTGCTGTCCAATGCCATCAAATATACCGACAAGGGCGGTGCCACGCTGACGATCCGGTATCGCAGCCAAATGGCGCAGGTCGATGTCACCGACACCGGCATCGGCATCGCGCCCGAGGATCTCGACAGAATCTTCGAGCCGTTCGAGCGCGGCCATTCGCTCGACGCGGCGATGCAGCCCGGGATTGGTCTCGGCCTCGCCATCACCCGCGTGCTCGCGCGGATACTCGGCGGGGAAGTGACGGTATCGAGCGAACTCGGCCGCGGCAGTAGCTTTCGCCTTCAATTGTTATTGCCCGAACCGATGGTCGCCCCAACCGGCGCGCCGGGTCATGATCGCGTGACCGGCTATCGCGGAGATCGCAAGACGATCCTGATCGTCGACGACAATCCCTCTCAGCTCATCATCGTGCAGCGCCTGCTGCGGCCGTTGGACTTCACCGTCTTCGCGGCGACCGGAGGAGCCGAAGGGCTGGCGCTGGCCGAGCATTGCCGGCCGGATCTGGTGCTGCTCGACATCCAGATGCCGGGGGATAGCGGATGGGAAATCGCGGCGCGGTTGCGCGCGACGTTTGGCGAGGCGCTGCGGATCGTCATGGTTTCCGCCAATGCCCATGAATATCGCGCGGGCGGCGATGGCCAGAGCCACCACGACGCCTTCCTGTCCAAGCCGGTCGATCTCGATGCGTTGCTCGACATGGTCGGCCGGCAGCTCGGTATCGATTGGATTGCTTCCGGTAACGGCGAGATCGGGCAGGAGGCGAGCCAGTCTCCCGATCCGCTTCCCGCGGCGGCCGAACCCTATCTTGTAAGTCTGCGGCACCATGTCAAAACCGGGCACGTCCGCGCGATCGAAACGCTCCTGACGGATCTGGCGGCCGAGGTGCCCGACAGCGCCCGAGCGGTCGCCGAGATGCGGCGACACCTGGACGATTTCGATCTGCGCGGGCTCGCCCGGAGGCTCGGCAATGGCGACTAAATCGGGAAGCGGAACGCGCGCGACGATCCTTGTCGTCGACGACACGCCCGAATCGCTGCGTTTTCTGACCGCCACGCTTGAACGCGCCGGCATGACCGTATTGATCGCGGTCGACGGACTCGCCGCGCTCGAGCTGCTCGAACATGTCACGCCCGATCTGGTGCTGATGGACGCGGTGATGCCTGGCCTGGACGGTTTCAAAACCACGCGGCAGATCAAGGCGGACAGCCGCTTCCGCCATCTGCCGGTGATCTTCATGACCGGGCTGACCGAGACCGAGCATGTCGTGCGCGGGCTGGAGGCGGGCGGGGTCGATTACGTCCACAAGCCGATCGTGGTCGACGAATTGCTGGCGCGGGTGTCGACCCACCTCGCCAATGCCCGCGTCGCGCAGGGCAGCCAGCTGGCGCTCGACACCGCCGGCCGGCCGTCCTTCGCGGTCGACGAAGCCGGCGCGACGATCTGGCTGACGCCATTGGCGAGCGCCATGATCGAGCGGTTGTTTCCCGGCTGGGCGCCGCACGACGGCCATTTGCCGGAACAGCTTGCCGCGACGGTCAGGCAGCTCCAGCAATCCAACGCGCCGTCCGGGGCCCAGGGGGCGCTCAAGGTCGGCGAGAGCGCGGTGGAATGCACGTTCCTGCGTCAGGGCAGCGCCGACCAATGGCTGTTCCGGCTGACCGAGCGGCGCGAGGGAGACGCCGAGCGCCTGCTTGCCGAGCGTCATGGCCTGACATCGCGCGAGGCCGAGGTCCTGGTCTGGATCAGCCGCGGCAAGCAGAATCGCGAGATCAGCGAAATCCTGCACATCAGCCCGCGCACCGTGAACAAGCATCTGGAACAGGTGTTCGAGAAAATGGGCGTCGAGAATCGCGCTTCCGCCACCGCGATCGCGGTCAGCACGCTGTCGCAATAGTCATGGCAGGAGCGTCGCAGGGGATGGGAGATCCGCTGAGCGCCGCGGGGCGCGCCGTGCTCGATCGCGGCGATTTCGCCGGGGCACGCCGTCTGGCGGCGACCCGTCTGGCCGATCCCTCCGGTCAGGCGGAGGGCTATTTCCTGCTCGGTATCGCCGATGCCGAGACTGGCCGGATGCAGGACGGGATCCGGCAGATCGAACAGGCAGTGGCGGTCGCGCCCCACGGTGAATATCGCGCGCAGCTCGCGCGTCTCTATACGCTCGTCCGCCGCGATGGCGATGCCGCGGCCACCCTCCGCGCGGCCGAGGCGGCGCCGCCGGCGGATGCCCTCGGACGCGACACGATGGCCTGCGTCTATGCGCGGCTGGGCGATCACGAGGCGGCGCTTCCGCATTTCGTTGCCGCGGTCGATCTCGCGCCGGACAATGACCAATTCCGCTACAATCATGCGGCCACGCTGAGCTTCCTCGGCCGGACCGAGGAAGCCGAAGCGGTGCTCGAAGTGATTCTCGGCCGCGCGCCGAACCACGCCAGGGCCCATCACCTATTGGCCGGGCTGCGCAAACAGACTCCAGCATGCAACCATGTCGAGCGGCTCCGCACTGCCTATGACCGCGCCGCACCGGGGCGCGACCGTCTGCTGACCGGCTATGCGCTGGTGAAGGAGCTCGAGGATATCGATCGCGCAGAGGAAGCGTTCGAACATCTTGTCGCGATCAACGCCGCGCATCGTGCCGCGCTCGCTTATGATGTCGCGAGCGACGCCGCGATCTTCGATGCGGTCGAAGCGGCATGGCCGCTCTCGATGCGGTCACCGGCGGAGCAGCGTCCCAGCGAAGCGCCGATTTTCGTGATCGGCATGCCGCGCACCGGCACGACGCTCGTCGATCGCATCCTCGCCTCGCATCCGGGGGTCGAAAGTGTCGGCGAGCTTCAGGCTCTGCCGCTCGCGGTCAAGGCGGCCTCGCGAACGCGCAGTCGCACTGTGCTCGATCCCGAGACGATCCTGGCGGCGGCGGGACAGGATGCAGGCGCGATCGGCCGCGACTATTTGGCCCGCGCGGCCCATCACCGCCGGATGCCGTCGCGGCGCTTCGTCGACAAATTCCCGGGCAATTTCTTCTATGCGGGGATGGCCGCCCGCGCGCTGCCGAACGCGGCGATCGTCTGCTTGCGGCGGAACCCGATGGATACCGTGCTGGCTAATTTTCGTAATTTGTTCGCGATCGGGTCACGTTACTACGACTATAGTTACGACCTTCTCGATATCGCCGCTTATTATGCGCGATTCGATCGATTGATGGCGTTCTGGCGCGAGGCTTTGCCCGGCCGTATCCTCGAACTCGACTATGAAGCGCTGGTCGAGGATCAGGAAGGAGAGACTCGCCGGCTATTGGCCCATTGCGGGCTCGACTGGTCCGAAGAATGCCTGGATTTTCACACCCATTCCGGTGCGGTATCGACGCCGAGTGCCGCCCAGGTCCGCCGTCCGATCTATCGGGATTCGGTGGCGCGGTGGCGGAAACATGCCGACGCGCTGGCGCCCGTGCGCGCTTGGCTGGAGGCGCGGGGTATCGCCGTCGACTGAGCCGCTCAGCAGGGATCGGGCCGGTGCCTGCCATCAGGCGCCGCACCCGACCTGCTCGGCAAGGCTCAGCGCATCGCCAGTTGGTTCGCCTTGGCAATGTTGGCGGTCGCCGTTGCGTTGGCGATACGCGAGCGCATGTCGGCGATCACGTCGGCATGGCAGGCACGCGCCTGGGCGCCGAGGGCGAGATGGATAGAGCTCATTCCCTCGCCGCAAACGGTATTTGCCACTTTATCCATCCGGATCGCGAGACGCTGCTGACCATCGACGCTGGTGAGATCGAGCCCACTCAAATCGAGTATCGCGCTGTCCGCCGAAAAGGGATTGTCACTGGGCGCCGCGAAGGCCGGCGTCGCCGTCATCAGCGCGGCGAGCGCCACAATGCCGATCTTCATCATCATCTCCTGCATCTGTTCTGCCCGTCGCGCTGAGCGATCAGGTGGCGCCCAATTAGTGTTGGTCGGCAGTCATTGCAAGTATAATGACGAGTATTACTAAATAGAGTATCAGTATGCGTATTACTAAACCGCAGATCAGTGCGCGCGCACGACCAAGCTGGCAAGTTCGATCCGTTTGCCGAGCGCCCCCGGCGGCAAGGTGACCGCCTCGCTGCTCTCGCCTCCGGTCCGTGGGTCGGTCAGGGTCATCATCAACGTGCCGCCATCTGCGCCTGCCCAGTCACGCGCCATCGCCAGTGGCATTGTCGCGCGCCAGGAGCGATTGCCCTCGACTGCGACAGGATGGCCCGCGACCCGGACTGCCACCGCGGCATGGGGACGACGACCGGAGATGCGGAGGCAGGTCGCATCGCCGCAATGGACCAGACGCGCTTTTGGTGCGGCAATTGCGGTTTCCGGAAACGCGCTCATTGCGAGGCCCATGATGAAGCAGACGATCCTTGATACGGACCGGGCGGTTCTTGATGCGGGCCGAGTCCGTGCGGGAGCAACCATCACACCCAGATACGGCCCTCTGCTGCGCCGCAACATGGGCAGTTTGACGTAGGGCGCACACCCTGCGGATCGGCTTACGTCAAACACCCCATGTCACAAGAGTGTTATTATCGTTTAGCTGATTCGTAATACGCGAAGACTCGAAGCAAGTCGACGTACCGGGAAGGATGCGAGGAGGTGATCGGGATCACATAAAACCCAAAGGGGGGTATAAGATGGGACGACTTTCTCGCACGGGCTTGCTTTGCGCGACCGCGCTGGTGAGCGTTGCCGGCACTCCGGCGCTGGCGCAGGACGCGCCCGCTTCGGGGCAGGATACTTCCTCGGGCGCCGCTCCCGCCACGCCGAACGAGATCGTGGTGACGGGCAGCCGTCGGCGGACCACGCTCCAGGATGCCCCGATCAACATCAGCGCGGTATCCGGCGCGACGATCGAGAACCAACGGCTCGACGACATTCGCGCGCTCGGCAATTTCACGCCGGGCGTCACGGTGGCGGATACCGGTCCGGCAACGACGGGCAAGATCATCCTGCGCGGCGTTTCGTCCGGCGATACCAGTGTCGAAGGCGCCAATTCGAACGACGCGGTGGGCGTCTATCTCGGCGAGGTCCCGCTCTATCTGGACTTCAAGCTGATCGACATCGACCGGGTGGAAGTCCTACAAGGTCCGCAAGGCACGCTCTATGGTCTCGGCACGCTCGCCGGCGCGGTGCGCTATATTCCCAACCGGCCCGATACGGATCGCATCTCGGTCGACCTGCATGGCCGCGGCTATGCCGAATCGCATTCGGACGATTTCGGCGGCAGTGGCGATATCGCCGTCAACCTTCCGATCTTGAAGGATCATGTCGCGTTCCGCACGGCGACCGGCTATTACAACAATGCCGGCTTCATCGATTACAATCACCTGCTGCAGCGGCCGGGTGTTTCCGATCCCCAGCCGGTCCGCGCCTCGGGCGGATCGACCGGCTCCTTTGGCGGCACGTCCGATTACGGCGCCAATTTCAAGCGCGCCGAAGACGTGAACTACGAGCGCACATTCACCACTCGCAACCAGCTGCTGCTCGAATATAATCCCAATATCAGGGCTTATTTCACTTACGCCCACCAGAGCACCAAGACCGGCGGGCGTCAGGCCAATGGCGCCGGCGTGCTCGGCACCGGGAAATATGAAGGTCCCTGGCGCTATCTCGAGCCGTTCGTGCGCAAGTCGGACCTCTTCTCGGCCGAGGTCTATGTCAATCTGTTCAATGTCGCGCAGCTGGTCAGCACCACGGCCTATACGAAGCAGCACAATCGCAGCACGGAGGACAATACCGATCTCCTGCTCGACCTGAACTATGGCTATGAGGCATTTCCCGAATTCTCCTCCTACGCGAACAATCGATCGGAAACCAAACAGTTCAATCAGGAGGTGCGGCTCGTCTCGACCCATGGTGGCCCGCTCAACTGGGTCATCGGCGGGTTCTACAACCGTCTGGAATTCGAGTCCCACCGGCACGAATACACGCCCGGTTTCTCGCAATGGTCCGGCTATTGGGGCGTCAATCGTCCAGACAATCTCGAATATATCTCGCAGGTGAACACCAAGAACGTCGAAAAGGCGGTTTATGGCGAGCTCACGCTGCACCTGACCAAGCAATGGCAAGTGACGGGCGGCATTCGTTACTTCAAATATGACGCCGACGTCTCCGGCGGGTCCGCGCTGCCGCTTCTGGGAAGCGGCGTCGGCCCCTATCCCTCGGAAACAATCTTGCCGAAGCGGATCCGCACCGGATCGACCGGCAAGGACGGCGTCGTCTGGAAGGCGAACACCTCGTACAAGTTCAGCGACGATCTGCTGGCCTATTTCACCTATTCGACCGGCTATCGCGTCGGCGGGGTCAACCGGGTGGTGCCCTGCATCCTGCCGCTGCCGCCAGGCCAGAATCTGTGCGCTTTGCCCAATGAGCTGGTCTACGGGCCGGACAAGACGCGCAACATGGAATTGGGCGTGCGCGCCAGCCTGTTCGACAGGCGGCTCCAGCTGACGCTCGACGGCTATCGTATCGACTGGAACGGTGTGCAGGTGCCCAGCCAGACGGTGAACGGGGCGATCGGGATCACGGTGAATGGCGCCAACGCCATCTCGCAAGGCTTCGATTTCCAAGGCGCGCTCAAGATTACGCCGAACCTCAATTTGGTCGCCACCTATTCTTATGTCGATGCGCATCTGACCGAAGATGTCTCTGGGCTGGTGGTCAGCCAGGGCGTTCGCTACGACGCCTTCTCGGGCGACAGGCTGCCCGGATCGGCCAAGAATTCGGGCAGCGCCCAACTCACCTATACCTATCCGCTGGGCGACGGGCGCAAGGTCGAGGCGACTTGGGCCACGGTCTATCGCGGCGATATCTATTCACGCGTCGGGCTACGCGGCAATGGCGAGAAAATCCCCAGCTACGTCACCCATAGCCTGTCGGTGAATTACATCAGCAAGCGCTTCGAGGTGGGGCTGTTCGCGGACAACCTCTTCGACAAATATGCGGTAACGGCGATCAGCAACGACGTGTCGTCCTACAATCAGGTCCGCACCGATGTGGTCGAGCGCTATTACGCCCTGGGCGTGCTGACGCCGCGGCGCGTGGGTGTCGACTTGCGTATTCACTATTGAGCGAGAGGGAACCGGGCGCGCCTCTCGACAGCAAGCCGGCGGTGCCAGTCCGGGACGAAGTGGGCGCCGTCGCGGCGGGCGCGAGCCTACGTCATTCGGCCACCTGCGGGGACGAGTCCACCATCCTACCGTGCGGGATGCGGGGCAGGCATCCCTGCAGACCATCGGGCCGGATTCTGCGAGACCTGATGACCTCCTTCCGCTGACCTAACCGGAGCGAAGAGCCATGAAGAAGATCCTGTTCAGCTACATGCAGCCCGCGATGGTCGTGGCGATCGTGCTTTTCTGGATGTTCGGACCTAAAAGCTGGATCGCAAACGCCTGGGCGCTCACCATCGCGACCTCGCTCACAACATTGCTGGTACTGGGGCTCGAATGGATCAACGAGCGGCATGCCAGTTGGCGGCTAACGAAGACGGAATTCTTCACCGACCTTTTTTACATGGTCCTGGGCGCAACCGCGATCACCTGGGTTACCACCAAGCTGGCCGAGGAGCCGCTGAAGGCGGCCAAGCGTTCGCTGGGCATCACTACGGAATGGGCCATGCATCTGCCCTTTGTCGTGCAGGTCGCGCTGGTCATCTTCCTGATCGAGTTCGGCCAATATTGGATGCACCGGCTGATGCACAATTACACGCCGTTCTGGCTGACGCATGCGCCGCACCATCACATCACCCAGTTGAATGCCATGAAGGGCGCGGTCGGCAATCCCATCGAGCTGTTCCTGATCAGCCTCAGCGTGGTGGCACTGTTCGATCTGCCGCTGCCCGCCGAATTGTGCGCCTTCAACATCCTGGCCGTGGTGTCGACCTTCGCGCACGCCAATACGCGCTGCGATCCGCCGCGCTGGTACGCGTTCTTCTTCACCACCATCCGGCACCACAGCCTGCACCATTCGGTCGGCTATGAGGATACGCGCTGCAATTATGCGAATTCGCTGATCCTGATCGATCGCGTGTTCGGCACCTATCGCGACGGGGAATCCGAATTGGTGGGCCAGGACGACCGGCGACGCCTGTCGATCCCGGAACAGATGATCTTCCCGTTCCGGCCGCTGATCGCCAGGATCAGGGCGAAACGGAATTACGCTTAGAGCGTCGCGCGGAAAAGTGGGCGCCGACTTTCCGTAAACAGTGACGCGACCAGGCTGCTGACCCCATGGCCGATGCAGATAATCGATCGAGAGGCATAACGTGATCTTGCAAACATGGTTGAACAGGGGACGGATCATCATGGCGATCGCGGCAGGTCTTGCGTTGGCCTTCGCCTCCACCGCTTTCGCCAAAGAGCGGGTGCTCGTCGTTCCCGGGTTCGCCGATTTCCTGGCGGTGGATGGCTCGTCGGTCTGGGCGACCAATAAGGGCCGGGTCGAGCGCTGGTCGAAGAAAGGCAAGCTCGCCGAAGTCGCCATGGCGCACCCCTGCGGCGCGATGGCGGTCGCGTTCGGCTCGTTGTGGGTCGCCGATTGCCAGGACCGCACGCTCAACCGGATCGACCTCAAGACGGCCGAGAAAACCGCCGTGATCGCGACCGGTATCGCCAATCCCAAGGGCGAACTGAACGTTGTTGCCGGGGCCGGATCGATCTGGGTGGCGAGCGACGACAAGGGCGTCGTCGCCCGCGTCGACCCGGCCAGCAATGCTGTAACCGCTTCGATCCCGGTCGATCCCGGCACTTATTATCTGGCCTTCGGTCTCGGATCCTTATGGGGCGTCAGCGCCGATCATCAGAGCCTTCAGAAGATCGACCCGCAGACCAACGCCGTCGTCGGACGGACGGCGTTGGGCCGCGAGCCCGGCTTCCTTGTTGCGGGTGAGGGCGCGGTCTGGGTCCAGGAGCAGGGCGACGGGACATTGGCGCGGATCGACCCCGCGACCGGCGTAGTTTCCGGCCGCGTGAAGGTCGACGAAACCCTGAAATATGGCGATATCGACGCGGGGGGCGGGAAGGTCTGGCTGCGCACCACTGCCGGCCAGACGTTCGTCGTGGTCGATCCCGTCACGCTCGCGATTCTCGCCCGGGTTGGAAAGGAAACCGGTAGCGGCGCCTTGCGATATACCCCGAAAGGCGTGTGGACGACGTCGCACGATATCCACACGCTGTCCTGGTGGAAGAAGCCCTTATCGGAGGATTGACGCTCTGGCGATCAGTCCTCACGCTTGTTCGGCGGTTGAGGCCTGTTCGTCACCAGGGCAAACGCGCCCAGCGTTAGGAGCGACAGCAGGGCAACACCCCGCCCACAGTCGCTACGTTGCGCATCCGTCATGACTTTCTTGCAGCAACAGGTGTCGGACAACGCATTCGACACGGCGGCCCGACTGCGCGATGGGGGCCGGCGATTGATCATGCACTTCCCGTCCCCCCATTTCGATCCGCTGCGTTTCCTGCGTCCGCGTCGACGCGGCATCGCTTCGGTCAATGCGGAGGTGCGCGACGGCATCGTGCCGGCGGCAGACGGGCTCGCGCAAACCGGCGACCTGCAGGGCGGCGCGCCGGTCAGCCGCAATTACCGCACGGTCGCGCTGATCATTGCCTGTGCGATGTTCATGGAGAATCTCGACGCGACCGTGCTGACGACCGCCTTGCCGACCATGGCGCGCGATTTCGGCGTCCGGGCGCCCGAGCTCAGCATCGCCTTGACCTCATATCTGCTGGCGCTTGCCATGTTCATCCCGGCCTCGGGTGCCGCCGCCGATCGGTTCGGCGCCAAGCAGGTGTTCAGGGCCGCGATCGGCCTGTTCCTCGCCGGCTCGCTGGTGTGCGGCCTGGCGCCCAATCTGTCGACCCTGGTGGTCGCACGCTTCGTCCAGGGGATCGGCGGGGCGATGATGCTTCCGGTCGGGCGGCTGGTGCTGCTGCGTTCGGTCGCCAAGCGCGACATGGTGTCGGCGATGTCGTGGCTGATCATGCCGGCGCTGATCGGGCCGATCATCGGACCGCCGGTCGGCGGCTTCATCGTAACCTATTTCGACTGGCGATGGATCTTCTGGCTCAATCTGCCGATCGGTATCGTCGGAATGGTGCTCGTCGGCCGGTTCATCGCCGACATTCGCGAGCCGTCCGTCCACCGGTTCGATAGAGCGGGATTCCTGTTATCGGCGATCGCGCTCGGCTGTCTGCTGTTCGGGTTCGAGATGTCGAGCCGGGCCGGCATGGGCGGTCTGGCCGCCGCCCTGATCGCGATCGGCGCGATCGCTGGCGGATTGTACCTTCGCCATGCGACGCGCGTCGAGCATCCGATCCTCGATATCTCGTTGATGCGTATTCCCACCTTCCGTCTGTCGCTGTTGGGCGGATCGTTGACGCGCATCACCCAGGGCGCGCAGCCGTTTCTCCTTCCGTTGATGATGCAGCTCGGCTTCGGACTGTCCGCGGCACAAAGCGGAACGATGACGCTCGCGACGGCGATCGGATCGTTCGGGATGAAGAGCGTGGCGCCGCGGTTGCTGCGGCGTTTCGGCTTCCGTTCGAGCCTGATCTGGCTGGGCGTGCTGGGTGCGGCCAGTTACGCACTATGCGGCCTGTTCCGGCCGAACTGGCCTCTTCCGGCGGTGTTCGCGGTGATGCTGGTGTCGGGATTCCTGATGTCGTTCCAGTTCACCGCCTACAACGCCATCGCCTATGACGAGATCGCCAAGGAGCGGATGAGCGTCGCCACCAGTTTCTATTCGACCTTTCAGCAACTGATGCTGTCGCTCGGCATCTGTACCGGCGCGAGTGCGCTCCAGGTATCGATGACGCTACGCGGCGACACCCGGCCGACCTTTCCGGATTTCTCGGTCGCGTTCTGGACGGTCACGGCGATTTCCCTCCTTGCCGTCGTCGTCAACGCGAAGTTCGATCGTAATGCCGGAGCGGAGATCAGCGGCCGCGACAAGCGCGGTTAGCGGCGGGCGGAACCCCCCGCTCAAGGACCGTCGTGCAGCACTGCGGGTTCAGGCTCGATCGCGCTTTCGCCTTGACCATCTGCGGCACGCTCGAGCGCCGCTTCGATCATGCGTTGCCACACGGCCACGTCGCCCGCTCTCTCCATTGCCTCGTCGGGCTCGCGTAGCGTTTTCAGGACCGCGATCGCCTGTTCCACGAAATCACGCCAGGTCTCGTCGACCTCGGGCCCGGCATGACGTTGTTCGCCTTGCGCGTTCGAGCTGAGGCGTTCTCCGGCGAGGACGCGAGCGATGCGCTCGATTGCCGGCGTTGTTGCGATATCCATGATCTTCCTCCCGCTCGGCCGTCAGGCCAGCTTGAACCCTTCCTTGTTCATTGCGGCCATCACCGCGAGCATGCCGACCGTCACGTCCGCCGCGCCGGCGATCGCGCCGAGCTTGGTGGAGGACTTGGAATGGGCGGTTCGGCCCCTGCTGGGTCTCTCGGTGGCTTTGGCGGCCATTATCGATCTCCCGGAAAGATTATCCTTCGCCAACACCCGAGCCGCCATCGCGTTCCCCTGGCGCGTCCTCATCGCCGCCGACCGAGCGGTGACGGCGGCTACCGCGTGGCAAGCGCTGCTTGACCGGCTAGATTAATACTTCAAATAGATAAATGAATAGAGCGAACAGCTCGGGCACGGTTGGAGGAGCTTGATGGGCACGTCGAAGGAACGCGTCAACTGGAGCGCCGTGGTCACCGCCAGTCTGGGCGGATTGCTGTTCGGTTTCGACACGGCGGTGATCTCGGGCGTCACCGAGGCTCTGCGGGGCGTGTTCGGGCTCAGCGCGATAGGGCTCGGGACGGCGGTATCGGCGGCATTGATCGGAACGCTGGTCGGCGCGCTCGGAGCGGGCAAGCCGGGCGACCGATATGGCAGCCGGGCCGTGCTGATCTGGATCGCGATTGCCTATATCGTCTCGGCGCTCGGTTCGGCCATGAGCTGGAATCTCGCGGCGTTCGTCGCGTTCCGGTTCCTCGGCGGCCTGGCGATTGGCGGCTCGTCGGTCCTCGCGCCGGTCTATATCGCCGAGGTGAGCCCGGCAGCGCGGCGCGGATTCCTGGTCGCGCTGTTTCAGCTCAATGTCGTGATCGGCATCCTGGTCGCCTATGTCAGTAATTTCGTGATTGGCCGGCTAGTGGCCGCCGATCTGGCCTGGCAGGTGAAACTTGGCATCGCAGCCCTTCCGGCCATCCTGTTCCTGACCATGCTGCTGCGCATCCCGCCCTCACCGCGTTGGCTGGCGCAACGCGGGCGCGACGAGGAGGCGCGGGCGGCGATCGCCCAGCTCGGAATGGGTGACCCGCAGACGCTCATCGCTGAATTTCGCCGCGATCAGGTCGAGGCGCCCGATGCTCGGCTGAGCTGGGCTCTTTATCGCAAGCCGATCCTCCTCGCGATCGGCGTCGCCGCCTTCAATCAACTCTCCGGGATCAACGCGATCCTCTATTATCTCGGCGATATCTTCGCCGCCGCCGGGTTCGACCGGTTGTCGGCCGACCTGCAATCGGTCGCGATCGGTGTCGCCAATCTGCTGGCGACCTTTGTCGGCATGACGGTGATCGATCGCGCGGGACGCAAGCCGCTGCTGCTGATCGGCGCGGCGGGCACTGGGGTCGCCTTGGCCGCGGTAGCGACGATCTATTCGACCGGGCAGGGGCAGGCGCTGCTGCTCCCCGCGTTGATCGGCTTCATCCTGTTCTTCGCGATTTCGCAGGGTGCGGTGATCTGGGTCTATCTGTCGGAGATCTTCCCGACCGCAGTGCGCGCGCGCGGCCAGGCACTGGGCAGCGCGACGCATTGGGGATTGAATGCGCTGATCGCGTTCGGTTTCCCGGTGGTTGCGCGCTATACGCAGGCCGCACCTTTCTGGTTCTTCGCGGCGGCGATGGCGGTGCAATTCCTGGTCGTCTGGCGCTTTTTTCCGGAAACGCGCGGGATCGCGCTGGAGGCAATGGAGGATGCTATCCACCAACCCATGGAAAAAGCGGCGTAATGGCGGGATTTAAAACCATTGTGGCGATATTCCGCATTGGCGTTCTCGATTGCGGACAGCTACTTCGTAGCGCCATGCTTTTGGCCATCTGCCGCCGCATGATTCAGCAAAGAGCGGGGGCCTACCGCGCTCGGGCCACAAGGATGGACGGATGACTCAGCCGACGACTCGCCTCAGGCTCTCCGGCACCAATCTGGAGCGCGCCGCCGACCATAACCAGCGCGTCACGCTCCATGCGATCCGCATCAACGGCATGCTGACTCGAGTCGAACTCGCGGCAATTACCGGCCTCACCGCGCCCGCCATCGCCAACATCACCAAGCGCCTGCTCGCCGATGGGCTGATCGAGGAGGCCGGTCAACGCCGTGGCGGGCGTGGCCAGCCGCCGACCAAGCTCGTCATCAATCGCGATGCCTGCCACTCGATCGGCATCAATATCGATCGCGACCACATCACCATCGTCCTGGTGAACTTCGCCGGCGAGACCTTGGCGCGCGTTTCGGAGGAAGTGAATTTCGCGCTGCCCGATCATGTCCGCTCGCTCTACCGGCGATCGATCAAGGAGATGATGCGGTCGGCGGGGGTCAAGGAGGCAAGCCTAGTCGGCCTGGGCGTCGCTGTGCCCGACGATCTCGGTCTGGTCGATCTGCCGGGACGTCCTGCAGCTTATGCCAAGTGGGACAAGATCGATATGAGCGATCTGTTCGACAAACCCTTGTCGTTGCCGGTGTTCGTCGAAAACGACGCCGCGGCGGCCGCGATGGGCGAGATGCAGCTCGGTCTTGGGCAGAAGCACAGCACTTTCTTCTACATCCTGATCTCGTCGGGCCTGGGCGGCGGCCTCGTCATCGACGGCGCCTATTTCCGCGGTGTCGATGGTCGCAGCGGAGAGCTCGGCTTCATGCACGCGCCGGGCAGTGGCCCGCGCGATCAGATTCAGAATTTCGTATCGCTGTCGGGCCTGGCTGGGCAGCTAGAGCGTGATGGTCTCGGCCTAGCTGACGTGATGGGCGTGGCGGAGCTGTCGGCTGCGGCCGAGGCGTGCGTCGACCGATGGATCGCTCAGGCAGCCGCGCAGCTTTACGTTCCGCTCGAAGCGGTGAATTGCCTGATCAATCCCGGCGTCGTTCTAGTCGGCGGGCGGTTGCCGAGCGCGATCGTCGAGCGCCTGGCGGCACGGGCGCACGAACTGTTGCGCGACCAGGCGACCAACGTGCCGGTGATTGCTCCAGTGGCGCGTGCCGCCTTGTCCGACGACGCGCCGGCGGTCGGGGCGGCGATCCTGCCGTTCAGCCATTTCCTGCTGCCCAAGCCCGGCGCGTTGTGGAAAGTGCCGACCACCAGCGACGCCAACGGCCGAGCGATCCAGGCCGCGCGCTGACCCCAATCGACGTGCAACGCAGCGTCGATCCATCGTGACTTTGCCGGCCGATAATGCCCGCCAGGGCGTAAGTGTTTGCGGCCTCTCTAATTAAATTGACAAAATGATTAATTTAATCGACGGTGCCGTTCGACGCCATTGGAGGCATGCCAATGGGATGGTCGCCAAGGGGGCAGCAATAGCCCCGAGAAACCAGGGGATGTACCGTGGGTATCCGCCAAACGCTTCCGCGGCAGGATCGCAGAGTCCGCCTGTTGCTGTTGCCGCTGGGCCTGTCGCTCGCCTTGTCGGCGGCGGCGGTCGTCAGTGCGCAGACAGCGCCCGCCAAGGCTCCGGTCGATGAGGCCAATCCGCTGGTGGGCACGGCGCCGCTCGATCGGCCCGATTTGATCGGCAACGCACCGCCGCCGGGCGAGCCGGTTTATTCCGGCCAGACCTCGCCGGGTGCTCGCCTGCCGCACAGTTCGGTCGAGGCGGCGCCGATCAACAACAATATCGCGCTGACCTATCCGAACGGCGTCGAGGTTCCCTATTATTACACCAATCCGACGATGATCGGATTTTCTGGTGGCGGGGGCTCTTCCTATGGCGGCCGCGCGGAGCCGATCATCATGCCGGTGGTCGGCGACTGGTCGGTGCCTCCGGCCTATTCGCAATCCTATTACGACAAGTCGCGCGAGATCGCCTCGCCCGGCTATTATTCGGTCTATCTCGACACGTTCCGGACGACGGCCGAACTGACCGCCACGCAATGGGCGAGCCTGATGCGGTTCACCTTCCCGCAAAGCGACCGGGCAAACGTGCTGATCAATTTCCCCGAGCATGGCGGCGATGTCGAGATCGTCGGCAACCAGATGGTGCGCGGTGTGTCGAAGGATGGCGGCGGCGCGGACGGCGCCTATTTCGTCGCCATATTCTCGAAGCCGTTCGCCAGCCTGGGGACGTTCAGCAAATCGCCCGGCGACGCCAAGGGCTGGGGGATCGGCGACAAAAGGGTCGAGTCCGACCAGCGCAAAATGTCGGGCAGTTTTGCCGGCGGCTACGTCACCTTTCGCACCAAGGCCGGCGAGACGGTGCTGATGAAGATCGCTCACGGCACCAGCTATGCCCAGGCCGAGCAGCGTCTGCGCGACGAATTGCCCGGTTGGAATTTCGATGGCGTTCGCGATGCAGCACGCGGTGCCTGGTCGAAGCTGCTCGATCGCGTCCAGGTGACCGGCGGGACGCCCAAGCAGCGCATGCTGTTCTACTCGACCTTGCTCCAGTCGTTCGCCAGCCCGCGCCTGGTCGCCGCCAAGGGAGAGAAGTTTACCGACACGAACGGCAAGGTGCAGACCGCGACGCACGATCGCTACAGCCCGGTGCCGTTCTGGGATACCGGCCGCAACCAGATCGTTCTGCTCGAACTGATGGAGCCGGAGACGATGCGCAATGTCATGCAGTCCGAGCTCGACATGGCGCGCGAGCAGGGCTTCATGAACACGTCGTTCCACGGCGACAATGCGGTGTTCATGTATTTGGGAGCGTGGGAACGCGGCATTCCGTTCGACTATTCGGCGGTCTACGAATATCTCCGCAAGAACGCGACCGATCCCGCCGGTCCGCGCCATTATCTCGCCGAGTACGACAAGAACGGCTGGATCGCGGACATTGTCCCTGACGGCAATCCGAGCCCGCCTTATGCCGGCGGCAAAGCGGGTGCGGCGACGACGCTCGAATATGCCTGGGACGATTTCGCGATGGCGCAATTCGCCAGGCGGCTTGGGAAGATGGACGATTACGCCCTGTTCCTGAAGCGGGCACACAATTACGCGAACGTGTTCGACAAGTCGGTCGGTTTCGTTCGCGGGCGGACCGCGGACGGCAAGTGGATCGCGCCGTTCGATCCCGGCGAGCCCTATTACAACTTCATGATGAAGGAAGCGTCGGGCTGGTCGACCTTGTGGCTGGTGCCACATGACGTCAGCGGGCTGGCCAGGTTGCTCGGCGGGCGCCAGGCGTTCACCGCCAAGCTCGATCGGTTCTTTTCGACGCCCTACAATCCCAAGGGCATCTGCCGCGACTGTACCGGGCTGATCGGCCAATATGTTCAGGGCAACCAACCCGACCAGCAGGCGGCCTATTATTACGACTGGGGCGGCCAGCCGTGGAAGACGCAGGCGCTGACTCGCCGGATCCTCGCCGAAATGTATGGCAGCGACGCCTCCGGCTATGGCTATCCCGGGATGGACGATCAGGGCGCGACATCGTCCTGGTACGTGCTGAGTGCGATGGGATTCTATCCGGTCGATCCGTCGAGCCAGAATTACATCATCGGCAGCCCGATCTTCGACGATGTCAAATTGCAGATGGGCAACGGCAAGACGTTGGAGGTCGTGGCGAGGAACAATTCCGCCGCGAACATCTACATCCAGTCGGCGACGCTCAACGGCCGGCCTTGGACCAAACCGTGGTTCAGCCACGACGACATCAAGGACGGTGCCAAGCTGGTACTGACCATGGGGCCAACGCCGAACAAGAATTGGGGCGCGGCACCGGCCGACGCGCCGCCATCGATGTCGCCAATGCCCTGACCGCCACTCGTTTTGCCTCCGTTCCCCTCCCCCCTCGACGGAGGCAAGAGCCCAGGGTCGCGCCAGCCCGCATGCCCTGGGCTCACCCATTTTTGATCGCTGACCGGCGACCCAACGCTTGAGGATAAAGCCATGCGAATGCTGATCGGAGCAACCGCGACAGTCTTGGCGATCAGCGCAGTGGGTGCCGCGGCGCAGACCGCACCGGCGAGCGATAAAGCCTATACCAGCGACCTGATGACCCGGTGGGGCCGGGACGTCACGCCTGACAACGCTTGGCGCAGCTATCCACGGCCGCAGATGAAGCGCGAACGCTGGCTCAATCTCAACGGATTGTGGGATTATGCGATCGCCAGGGATTCGGCGCCGCAGCCGACCCGGATGGATGGCCAGATCCTGGTGCCCTTTCCGGTCGAATCGAAACTGTCGCGCGTCGCGCGCAAGGTCACGCCCGACGACCGCATCTGGTACCGCCGAAGCTTCACCGTGCCGCGGGACTGGGCCGGCGAGCACGTCATGCTCAATTTCGGCGCGGTCGATTTTGCTGCGACAATCTGGGTCAATGGCGCCGTGGTCGGGTCGCACAAAGGCGGCTTCGACACGTTCGGTTTTGACATTACCGACTATCTGAAGCCGGGGCAGAACGAACTGGTCGTGCAAGTCGCCGATCCGACCAGCGCCGGCACGCAGCCGCGCGGCAAGCAGATTCTCGATCCGTCGGGCATCTGGTACACCGCAGTCAGCGGGATCTGGCAAACGGTGTGGCTCGAGCCGGTGCCCAAACTCCATATCGAGGACGTTCGCGCGACGCCCGATATCGATCGCGGCGTCGTCGATGTTGCCGTCGCGTTGAGCGGCTGGGCGAACGACACCGATGCGGTAAAGCTGACCGCGAGCGTGGGCGGCAAGGTTATCGCGTCGACAATCATCCGCGCCAATCGCCGCGCGACGCTCGCTATTCCCAATGCGCGCTTATGGTCGCCCGACGATCCCTATCTCTACGACCTGAAGGCCGAACTCGTGACGGTCGCCGATCCTTATGCCGGGCAGGGCGAGCGCGATCGCAAGGCTTATGACGCACGCTTCACGGCAGGTGAGGATCGGACCTACGCGGCGGCGCACATCACCGGTGCGCCGCGCGATGTTGTCGATGCCTATTTCGCGATGCGCAAAGTCTCGATCGGGCCGGGACGGGTCGCGGGCCAGCCGGTGATCCTGCTCAACAACAAGCCGCTCTTTCAGAACGGCACGCTCGACCAGGGTTGGTGGCCCGACGGCCTCTACACGCCGCCGTCCGAAGAGGCGATGAAGAGCGATCTGGTGTTCCTCAAACGCGCAGGCTTCAACATGCTGCGCAAGCATATCAAGGTCGAACCGGTGCGTTATTATTACGACGCCGATCACCTCGGCATGTTGATCTGGCAGGACATGCCGTCGGGCGGCGGCGAGGATCAGTTCGTCATCGGCACCAGCAAAAGCCAGGCGGTGCTTTCGTCCGACGCGATGGCGGAGAACCAGAACGAGCTCGCCGCGATGATCGGGGATCTGCGCGCCTTTCCCTCGATCGTGATGTGGGTGGTCAACAACGAAGGTTGGGGACAGTACGATTCCGCGACCCTGGCTCGGTACGTCAAAGGCATCGACCCCAGCCGGCTGGTCGATGCCGATAGCGGCTGGCTCGACGTCGCGCCCGGCGACTCGGACGTGTTCGATATCCACACCTACGAAGACGTGCCCAACACGCCGACGCGCCAGTCCAGCCGCGCGATCGTGATCGGCGAATATGGCGGCATCGGCATGCCGATCGCCGGTCATATCTGGCGACCGGGAAAGAAGAATTGGGGCTATCAGGTCGCGACCGGCGAGGAGGATTATCTCGCCCGTTTCCGCCGCAAGATGGCGGGGGTCATTCGCGCCGCACGCGAGGATGGGCTGAGCGCCTCAATCTATACACAGACTACCGATGTCGAGGACGAGATCAACGGACTGCTGACCTATGATCGTGCGCGCTCCAAGGCGTCGCCGGAAGCGTTGTCGGCGATCGCGGTTCCGCTGCGGAAACTACCTGACGCGCAGTAACGCAATGATTCAAAGAGACAAATAGAGAAAGCCGGGTCGGCTTTGTTGGCTTCGTAAACGTGCGACGCAGCGGCGAGGTGCGGCTTCGCGAGTGTCAAAATTGGCGCCGGACAATTTAATTGACAAATTGCTTTTTATATTCTGAATTGCGCCGCGACGGTTTAGCGGATGGGCTTCGAGCCCTTCCACGGCGCCGAATGAAAAGAAAAAAACGGAGGGCAGTGCCCTCACGCAAGGAGAGGGAAGATCCATATGAGCATTCGTCACAGCGATCTTGGCTTGGGGGCAGCGCGCACCCGGTCGCGGGCCAAACTGATTCGCGACCTAATGCTGACCGCCGGCGCGGCTATCGGTGTCTCGGGCGGTTTCTCCGGCATCGCGCAGGCGCAGACCGCGCCCGCAGCACCCGCCACGCCAGATGCCGCCGCCCAACCTGCCGATCCCCAGGCGAGCGATCCCCAGGCCTCGGCCGGCGAAATCACCATCACCGGCTACCGCCAATCGATCGAGGCCAGCCTTCGCACCAAGCGCGAGGCCAACGCCTTTATCGACGTCATCACTGCCGAGGATGTCGGCAAATTCCCCGACAAGAACGTCGCCGACGCGCTGCAGCGCGTGCCGGGCGTGATCATTTCTCGTGACGGCGGCGAGGGCTCGCGAGTCAGCATTCGCGGCCTCAATTCCGACCTGACACTGACCGAGCTCAACGGCAATTTCATCGCCGGCACCGACAACACCGATCCGTCGCGCTCGTTCAACTATCTGCTGCTGCCGTCGAGCATGATCGGCAGCGTCGAGGTCTACAAGTCGCCCGAAGCGCGGCTCGACGAAGGCGGGGTCGGCGGCACCGTCATCCTGCGCACGCGCCGACCGCTCGATCTCAAGCCCTGGTCGGGGTTCGTCTCGGCGGAGGGCACCGACTCCGACGTCACCAGCAAGGTCGAGCCGCAGCTCACCGGTCAGCTCTCGTGGCGCAACGACGCCGGCACGATCGGCTTGTTGGTCGGCGGTAGCTGGCAGAAGCGCACCAACCGCGAGATGGATGGCTCGACCGAGAGCTGGCAATGGTGGACCGATGGCGGCCGCAACGGCAAGCCAGCGACCGATGTCAAAGGCAATGTCCTCCCCAATCAGGACGCGGTCACCTATTGGTCGGAGGACAAGGCCCCGACTACGCGGTCGGGCCAGCATTATAACGGCTATTGGGCGCCGCAGTCGGTCGACGAGCAGATCACCACCGACAAGCGCGAACGCATCGGCATCCAGGCGACGGTCGACGTGAAACCGTTCGACAATCTACGCCTGACCTTCAATTATTTCCGCTTCCAGCTCAATCGCACGCGTGAGGACAGCCAGTTGAAAATCCCGGAATGGGGTTATGGCAATTTCTTCACCGGCGCGAAGTTCGACAAGAGCGGAACGGTCATGGAGTCGGCGACTTTCGAGGTCCCGCCGGCGGGCCAGGGCTGTTCCGCCAACACTCCGATCTGCACGATGGAAACACCCCAACTAGCGGGCATCTATCAGCGCGAGAAGCAGATTTCGAACACCTACGATCTGCACGGCGACTGGAATCTCGGCCACCTCGCCGTGTCGTTCGCGGTCGGCAAGACCAAGTCGACCGGCGGCCCATACCAGCAAATGAAAGTCGCGGTGAAGCCTCGCCTGACCGGCGCCGTCACCCAGAACGGCAACTTTCTGAGCAGCTGGGACTTCAGCGGCGGCGACCTTGGCATGACCTTCTCGCCCGATGTGCAGAAGAACCTCCTGGCCGGCATCGCGCAGGTCGATACCGGGTCGACCGGCTCGGGCTACACCAACAGCAGCATCGAGCAGCGCTACGCCCAGATCGACGTGACGCGCAGCTTCGACAATTCCTTCATCAGCTCGATCCAGGTCGGCGGCAAGTGGCGCGACGGCCGCGTTGAGCGTTCGAAGGGCGAGCAGGATTGGTATGCCGATCCGGCCACGTTGCTGCGCTTCCAGGACACGCCTCAGGGCGCTGTGGCGCAGCCGTCCTTCTTCTACAGCAACCCGATCACCAATATCCCCGGCGGGTTCACGGCGTCGTCCTACCCGGCGATCAACATGGTCAGCTACCTGAACTACCTCAACTCGACCTATGGTCCGGCCGTGAAGGTCCCGCAGCCGCAGAACCGCTACAAGATCGGCGAGAAGATCTGGGCCGGCTATGCCCAGCTCAACTTCAAGTCGGGACCGATCCGCGGTAATATCGGCCTGCGCGTGGCGAACACCAAACAGTCGGGCACGTCGACCGACACGCTGTATTTCGAGAACGATTATTGCGTCGACGGCCCCGGTGGCCCGTTCGATCCGAACCGGCCGATCGGCCCGGACGGCAATTGCCAGGTCATCCCGCAGACCCAGCGCGAAGTCCGCGTCTTCAGCCCGAACAACGAATCCAAGACCTATACGGACGTGCTGCCGAGCTTCAACATCTCTTGGGATGTGACGCCGAACCTGCTGGTCCGCGCCGCCGTGTCGAAGGTTGTCGCGCGGCCGTCGTATAACGATCTCGCCTCGGCGCGCTCGCTGACCTTCCGCTCGGACGCCTATACATTCGACCGCGCGCAATTCGGTGAACGCGCCGGATGGTCGGGCGACGGCGGCAATTTCGATCTCTCGCCGTTCTCGGCCTGGGCGTACGACATCGGTGCGGAATGGTATTTCCATCCCGGCTCGGTGCTGGGCGTCGCGGCGTTCCGCAAGGATGTGAAGAACTTCGTCGTCCCGGTGGTGCTCGATCTCAACCAGACGGTGCAGGGGCAGACCGTGCTGGTCCAGTCATACTCCACCCACGCGAACGGCTCGAGCGCCGTGTCGGAAGGCGTCGAAGTCTATGCGCAGCATACCTTGTCGTTCGGCCTCGGCGCGCAGGTGAACTTCACCTACAACCACACATCGGTCGCCGACGTCTCGCTCGACGGCAAGAAGATCGGCACCTCGCCGCTTGTCGGCAGTGCCAAGACGCAGTGGAACGCCTCTCTATTCTACGAGAAGGGTCCGGTGCTGCTAAGGGCGTCATACAATCGGCGCGGCGAGCGGGTGCAGGAGCTGGTGTCGGGCCTCAACGTCTATGACGATCCCTATCAGCAGGTCGACCTCAACGCGTCGTTCGAGGTGTTCCACAATTTCACCATCACCGGGTCGGTGATCAACCTCACCAAGGAGACGGAGCGGTCGCATCTGGGTAACGACACCAAGGCCCGCTATTATTCGTCGAAATATACCGGTCGCCGCTTCTATCTTGGCGCCGCGTACAAGTTCTGATCGATCGTAACCGGGACGGCGGTTCCTCTCCGCCGCCGTCCCAACCAAGGGGCCGATACGGCATGCGAAGGATAGCGACGCGCCTGGCCGCGGGGCTTGCGCTGGCGACACCTTTTCCCTCGTTCGCCTCCAACCCGATCGTGCCCGGTTGGTATGCGGATCCCGAAATCCGCATCTTCGCCGGACACTATTGGATCTATCCGACCTATTCGGACGACAGCGGCACGCCCGATCCGGTGCCGCCGTTCACCGCCGTGCAAAGAGCGAAGCGCGCCAAGCCGAAGATCCGCCCGGAATATCTCAAGCAGACGTTCCTCGACGCCTTTTCCTCGCCCGATCTCGTCCACTGGACCCGGCACCGGCATGTGCTCGACGTCGCCAGCATTAAATGGGCGGCTTATGCGGTCTGGGCGCCGTCGGTAATCGAACAGGGCGGCAAATATTACGTGTTCTTCGGCGCCAACGATATCCAGAGTGACGCGGAGACCGGCGGCATCGGCCTGGCGGTGTCCGACAATCCCGGCGGCCCGTTCCGCGATGCGATCGGCCATCCGCTGGTGCCTGCCTTTCACAATGGCGCGCAGCCGATTGATCCCTTCGTCTATCGCGACGACGATGGCCGGACCTATCTCTATTATGGCGGCTGGGGTCATTGTAACGTCGTCCGGCTGAGCCCCGATCTGAAGTCGGTGGAACCCTATCCGGACGGCTCGACCTGGAAGGAAATCACGCCGCCCGGCTATGTCGAGGGATCCTTCGTGATCAAGCGCAAGGGGATCTATTATCTGATGTGGTCGGAGGGCGGCTGGACCGGTCCCGATTATCGCGTCGCTTATGCGACCGGCAACAGTCCGCTCGGTCCGTTCGAGCCGAGAGGCACCATCCTCGCACAGGATTTCCGCATCGCCAACGGCGCGGGCCACCATTCGGTCGTCAATGTGCCGGGCACCGACGATTGGTACATCGTCTATCATCGCCGGCCGCACGGCGATGACAATGGCGATCATCGCCAGCTGGCGATCGATCGCATGACGTTCAACGCCGACGGAGCCATCGCACCGGTGGTCATGACCAATGAAGGCATCGCGCCGCGGCCACTACCGGCCATCATGAAAAAGGGACGCCGATCGTGATCAGGACCATCGTGACCTTGCTGAGCGCAGGTGCCTTGCTGTCGTCGCCCGTCATCGGCTGCGCAGCGCCCGCCTTCGCGCAGTCCGTCGCGACGCCGCAGCCCGCCTTGGTCGATCTGATCAACCCGCTGATGGGCACCGACAGCGACCATGCTCTGTCCTATGGCAACACCTATCCGGCGATCGCGGTGCCCTGGGGGATGAATTTCTGGACGCCGGTGACCGGCAAGATGGGCAGCGGCTGGGGCTACACCTATGCCGCCAAAAAGATCAACGGCATCAAGCAGACGCATCAGCCCAGCCCCTGGATGAACGATTATGCCGCGCTCGCTTTGTTCGCCGAGACCGGCCCGCTCAAGATCGAGCAGGAGGACCGTGCCAGCTGGTTCAGCCACAAGGCTGAGGAGGCCCGCCCCTACGGCTACAAGGTCTATCTCGCCGATTACGACGTCACCGCGGAGGTCACGCCGACCGCGCGCGCGGCGCAATTCCGCTTCACTTTTCCCAAGAGCGACGACGCGCACATCCTGATCGACGGCCAGGACGGCGGATCGATGGTGACGATCGATCCGGTCAAGCGGCGGATCACCGGCTATGTCCGCAACAATAGCGGCGGCGTGCCCGACAATTTCCACAATTACTTCGTCGCCGAATTCGACCACGATTTCACCGTCACCCGCACCTGGGACGACAATTACCAACTCTCCGCCGCCAAGACGCGTGAGGGCGGCCATGTCGGCGCGGTGGTCAGCTTCAAGACCGCGGCAGGCGAGCAGATCGGCGTGAAAGTCGCGTCGTCGTTCATCAGCCCCGAACAGGCGGCGCGCAATCTGGACGCGGAGATCGGCAAGGACGGTTTCGACCAGACCCAGGCCAAGGCGAAGCAGGCATGGGAAACGCAGCTGGCGCGCGTCCGGGTTGAGGATCCCGATCTCGACAATCGCCGGACCTTCTACTCGGCGCTGTACCGCATGCTGCAATTCCCGCGGATGTTTTACGAGATCGATGCCAAGGGAAAGCCGGTCCATTACAGTCCCTATGACGGCAAGGTCCATGCCGGCTTCCTGTACACCGACAACGGCTTCTGGGACACGTGGCGCGCGGTCTTCCCGTTCTTCGCGATGATGTATCCCGAGCGCGACAGCGAGATGATGCAGGGCCTCGTCAACACGGTGAAAGAGGGCGGCTGGCTGCCCGAATGGGCGAGCCCCGGCTATCGCGACGTGATGATCGGATCGAATTCGGCGAACATCATCGCCGACGCTTATGCCAATGGCGTGCGCGGTTTCGATGTCGAAACGTTGTACAAGGCGATGGTCAAGAACGCGACGACCAGCGCGGGCCGCCCGACCGACAAGAAGGGAAATGTCGTCAGCGCGGTCGGCCGCGAGGGCGTCGAATATTACAACCGGCTCGGCTACGTGCCGTACGATGTCGGCATCAACGAAAATGCCGCGCGGACGCTGGAATATGCGACCGCCGATTTCTCGCTGTCGCGCTTCGCCGCCGCGCTCGGCAAAACCGACGACGCCAAACTCTATGCCAATCGCGCGCAGAATTACCGCAAGCTCTACGATCCGCAGAGCGGGTGGATGCGCGGGCGCAACAAGGACGGGTCGTGGGAGACGCCGTTCAATCCATATAAATGGGGCGACGCCTTCACCGAGGGCAATGCGCTGCACTACACCTGGGCAGTGATGCAGGACACGCAGGGCCTGATCGACCTGATGGGCGGCGACCGCAAGTTCGTCGACCGGCTCGACGGCATCTTCACCGCGCCGCCGATCTTCGACGACAGCTATTACGGCTCGGTCATCCATGAGACGCGCGAGATGCAGATCGTCAACATGGGCCAATATGCCCATGGCAATCAGCCGATCCAGCACATGATCTATCTCTACGATTGGGCCGGCGCGCCGTGGAAAGCGCAATATCATGTCCGCGACGTGATGAAGCGACTCTATTCGGCGACGCCCGACGGCTATCCGGGGGATGAGGATAACGGCCAGACCTCCGCCTGGTATGTCTGGTCGGCGCTCGGTTTCTATCCGGTGACGCCAACCGTCGGCCAATATGCGATCGGCAGCCCGCTGTTCCAGAGGGTCACACTGACGCTCCCGAACGGCAAGACGCTGGCGATCGAGGCCGAGAATAATGGCCCCGACAATGTCTATATCCAGTCGGTGACGCTCAACGGCGCATCGCACGATATGGCCTATGTCACCCGAGAGGCATTGGCGCAGGGCGGAGCATTGCGGTTCGTGATGGGACCGACGCCGAACAAGCAATGGGCGAGCACCAAGGCGGCCGCGCCCTTTTCGATGAGCGCTCCCGCCAAGTGACCCGGAGAAAGACGCTGACCCCCAATCGACGCCATATCATGGCCGGAGCCGGCGCCATCGCGCTCAATGCCGCATTGCCGCCCGCCGCGCTCGACGCGGCATTGCCAAGCGCCGCGCGGGCGGCGTCCTTCGCCAGCAAGCGCCCGCCGCTCGTCAAGCGGCTGTTTACCAGTCCCGCCGTTGAGGCCGAGATCGCGCGGGTAAAGGCCGGCATCGCCGATCCTGAACTCGCCTGGATGTTCGAGAATTGCTATCCCAACACGCTCGACACCACGGTCGAGACCGGGATGGTCGACGGCAAGCCTGACACGTTCGTCATCACCGGCGACATCACGGCGATGTGGCTGCGCGACAGTTCGGCGCAGGTCCAGCCCTATGTCCATCTCGCGCCGCGCGACCCGGCGTTGCAGCGCTTGTTCCATGGCCTGATCCAGCGCCAGGCGCGCTGCATCCTGATCGATCCTTATGCCAATGCCTTCATGAAGGACCCGGCCGCCAGGAGCGATCTCGAATGGTCGCAATCGGACAAGACGGACATGAAGCCCGGCGTCGCCGAGCGGAAATGGGAGATCGACTCGCTTTGCTATCCTATGCGGCTCGGCCACGCTTATTGGACGGCGACGCGCGACAAGGCGCCGTTCGACGAGACCTGGGCGCGCGCGATGAAGCTCGCGGTCGCGACGTTCCGTGTGCAGCAGCGCAAGGACGGGCGGGGACCGTATAATTTTCAGCGTACAGCATCGCAGCCGACCGACTCGCTGATCCTCGATGGCTACGGCGCCCCGACCAGGAAGATCGGCCTGATCCATTCGATGTTCCGGCCGTCGGACGATGCCTGCGTCTATCCGTTCCTGATCCCATCGAACCTGTTCGCGGTGTCGGCGCTGCGCAAACTGGCGGTCGTCCATCGTCAGGCGCGCAATGATGCCGTGGCGGCGCGGGACTGCGAGACGCTGGCGGCCGAAGTCGAGGCCGCGTTGAAAGCGCATGCGTTGGTCCCGGACGGGCAGGGCGGCCGGGTCTGGGCCTATGAGATCGACGGGTTCGGCAACTGGTTGTTCATGGACGATGCCAATGTCCCGAGCCTGTCGGGTCTCGCTTTGATCGACGCGGCCAAGCGCGACGATCCGGTGTTCAGGCGCACCGCGGCGCTCGCCTGGAGTCCGCGTAATCCCTATTTCTTCCGGGGCAAGGCGGCCGAGGGGGTTGGCGGTCCGCATGTCGGGATGGACCAGATCTGGCCGATGTCGATCATCACCCACGCGATGAACGCCGACGACGACGCGACGATTATCCAGTGCCTGCGCTGGTTGAAGACGACGCATGGCGGCACCGGCTTCATGCACGAATCCTTCGACAAGGATCGTCCGGCAAAGTTCACGCGGTCATGGTTCGCCTGGGCCAATGCGCTGTTCGGTCAATTGATCGTCGAGCTCGCCCAGCGCAAGCCGGCGGTCCTGGTCGGCCGCATCTGAGCAATCGGGGAGGAAGGACAATGATCACCGCCAGCCGCCGCCAATTGCTCGCCGGCGCCGGTCTTGCCGCGCTCGGCAATGCGATGCCCGGCATAGGCTGGGCAGCCGCGCCGGTTGCCGCCAGGCCCGATTTGTTCGTCGGCACGGGCGGGCACGGCCACACTTTCCCGGGGCCGTCGCTGCCTTATGGCATGGCGCAGCTGGGGCCGGACACCAACAATATCGGCTGGGACGCCTGTTCGGGCTATCACCGCGACGACCGCTCGATCATGGGCTTCAGCCACACCCACCTGTCGGGTACCGGGATCGGCGACATGCTCGACATCTTGGTCGTACCGACGCGCCAGCCGCTGATGCTGCAGCCGGGTCCGGTCGACGATCCCGACAAGGGCTATCGCCAGCGTTTCTCCGGGGAATTCGCCGAGCCGGGTTACTATCGCGTGCGACTGGAATCGGGCGTTCAGGCGGAGCTGACCGTCACCGAGCGCTGCGGTCTGCATCGTTACCGCTTCCCCAGCGGCCCGGCGCATATCCTCGTCGATTTCGCCCACGCTATGCTCGACTCGTCGGACAAAGGCGGGTTGATCGAGAATGCCTCGCTGGCAGTGGATTCCGACGGAGTCCTGACGGGCAGCCGGACGGTCAATCGTTGGGCAAAAGGGCGGCATATCCATTTCGCGATGCGGCTGTCGCGCAAGCCGGACCGCGTCGAGTTCTTCGGCGATGACGATGCGCCCGCCGCCAAGGACGCCACGAATGTCGCCGGGGGAAAGCTCAAGGTCGCGCTGTTTTTCGACGATGCCGGCGGCGATCCGATCCTGATCAAGACCGGTCTGTCGGGCGTCGACGTCAAGGGCGCGCGCGACGCACTGGCGGCCGAAATTCCCGGCTGGGATTTCGATGCTGCCCATGCCGCCGCTCGATCCGCCTGGGCCAGTGCGCTCAACCGGATACGCGTCTCGGGCGGCACCGAGGCACAGCGCACGATCATGGCGAGTGCGCTCTATCATGCGCAACTCGCGCCGACCTTGTTCGCCGATCGCGACGGGCGCTATGTCGGGCTCGACCGGCAAGTACACCGGCTGGCGCAGGGTGAGCGCGCGTATAGCGCCTATTCGCTGTGGGACACCTATCGCGCGCTCCACCCGCTGCTGACGCTGATCAATCGCGATCAGGCGACATTGCTGGTCCGCGACCTGATCCGACAGACGCAGCAAAGTCCCTATGGCCCGCCGGTCTGGCCGCTCCAGGGCGCCGAGACCGGTTGCATGATCGGCTGGCATTCGGTGTCGGTGCTCGCCGAGGCGCACGCCAAGGGGATCGAGGCCGATTACGCTGCCGCCTGGCCCAATATCCACCGCCGCGCCTTCGATCGCGATTATAAGGACTCCGACGGCTCGCTCGGTCGCGGCCATTATTACGACCTGAATTACATTCCCGCGGACAAGGTGTGGGAATCGGTCAGCCGCACCCAGGAATATGCCTATGACGATTGGGCGATGGCGCATTTGGCGGAAGCTGCCGGCGCGACAGAGGATGCGGCCACCCTGCGCAAGCGCTCCCGCAATTATCGCAACGTCATCGATCCCAGCATCGGCTTTGCGCGCCCGCGCTTTTCCGACGGCACCTGGTGGGAGAAATACGACCCAATCCAGCTCGGCCACGACGTGCCCAAGTGGCGCGATTATACCGAAGCCAATGGCTGGCAGGCGACGTTCCTCAACCAGCATGACGTCTATGGCCTGATCGAGCATTTCGGCGGCGACGCGGTATTCGAGGGCAAGCTCGACGCGCTGTTCAACGGCCCATCGACCTTGCCGGCGAACGCCCCGCCCGACATTTCCGGTCTGGTCGGGCAATATGCGCACGGCAACGAACCCGATCAGCACGTCGCCTATCTCTACGCTTATTGCGGGGCGCCGTGGAAAACACAGGCGATGGTGCGTCGGCTGCTGACCGAGATGTACAAGGCCGATCCCGACGGGGTGATTGGCAATGACGATTGCGGCCAGATGAGCGCGTGGTTCGTGCTGAGCGCGCTCGGTTTCTATCCGGTCGATCCGGTCAGCGCGATCTACGTCTTCGGGTCGCCGCTATTCGATGTCGCCGAGGTGGATGTCGGCAACGGCCGAACGCTCACCGTCCGCGCCAACGGCAACGGGCCCGACCGCCCGTATGTCCAGTCGGTGCGCTGGCGCGGCAAGCCCTGGACGAAGAACTGGATCGCCCATTCCGAGCTCATCCAGGGCGGCGACCTCGTCTTCGAGATGGGGGCGCGGCCGTCGCGGTTCGGCGCGACGAAACGCGATCGACCGCCCTCGTTCGCGCGCGGGCCGGCATGACACGGGGGACGGAGTCGCAGCGCGGCGCCGAGCATTTCTAGACAGTCGAGAGCAGTTTCAATGATGTATGCGTGGTGTTTGATGACGATGAACGCGGTGACGCAATGAGCGCCGGCGAGTCGTCTCCGCTGTTTGCCGGTGTCGAGCTTGGCGGCACCAAATGCGTGTGTACGCTCGCTTATGGTCCCGATGCGATCGTCGATCAGCGGACCGTGCCGACCACCATTCCGTCCGAGACCTTGCCTGCGATCTGCGCGATCCTCTCGGACTGGGAACGGGACCATGGCTTCGCGGCTATCGGCATCGCCTCGTTCGGCCCGCTCGACCTCGATCCCGGCTCCGATCGTTATGGCCGGATCACCAGCACCAACAAGCCGGGATGGCCGGGCGCGGACGTTCGCGGCATCCTGTCGGCGCTCTTTTCCGTGCCCGTGGGATTCGACACCGACGTCAATGGCGCCGCTTTGGCGGAGATCCGTTGGGGTAGCGGGCAGGGCTTGAGCGACTTCGCCTATGTCACGGTCGGCACAGGTGTCGGCGTCGGCCTGATCGTTCACGGTCGGCCCACGCGCGGCATCGGCCATAGCGAATTAGGCCATATCCGGGTGCCGCGTCTGCCAGCCGATTTGGTGAAGAGCGCCTGTTCCTATCATGACGATTGCGTCGAGGGCCTCGCCTCGGGGCCGGCGCTGCTTGCTCGGCTCGAGGGACGCTCGCCATCGCATCTGTCGTCCGACGATCCTGTCTGGAACCCGATCGTCCACACGCTCGCCGCCATGTGCCATGCTTTGGTGTGCGCGACCGGCCCCTATCGGATCGCGATGGGTGGCGGCGTCATATCGGGCCAGCCGCATTTGCTCGACCGGGTCAACGCAGCGCTGATCGAGAGCCTCGCGGGCTACATGCCTCTCCCAGGTGGTGGCGACTATGTCGTGGCGCCGCGGCTGGGAGACCTGGCCGGCCCGCTCGGCTCGATCGCGCTCGCCGCCAACGCCGCCATAGATTGAAGCAGGACGTCGCTGGCGGAACGGGTCGCTGACCGCGACGATGCGGACCAATGGCCGAACGAAAGGAAGCCGATTTTCTTCATGCCGGAGAGCTGGCGGTGGATTGCTCGGACCGCAAGTCGCGCGCCGGAATTTCACTGTTTCCGATCCGTCGGGATTGGCGTTGCGCGCTACCAGATCGCGATAGACGAGGATTCCCTGACCGGTATTGTCGAGTCTGATGCCGGAATCGCCAGTGCGACCAGCGAGGCCTTCACGCTGCTAGCTACCCTTGCCGGGTCTGGCAGCGGGTTTTGCAGGTGCGGACTCTGCCTTCATGCATTTCGCCATCATGTCAGGGGACATGGCTCCATTCCCCTTCATCTTCGTCGCGCCTGACCCGCCCATCGGCATGGCCATTTTAGCCATCATCGGACATTTGGCTGCCACGGGGACAACTTTGGCCACCGTCGTCTTGCGCGGATGATGTCGTGCGTGAGCGTCTCTGGTCGCGGAAAACGCCGGAGTACTGAATAAAATCGCGAAGGTCGCGACAGTGAGGGGGGCCTTCATTTTGAAAATTCCTCCGGTCAGGGGAGCACGTCAGAAACCGAACCGGTTCAGGAGGCTGTGAACGGCGGCGGTCAGGAACCCGAGCCAGGCGCCGAACACGAGCGACCAACCCAACCCCTGGACGAGAGCCGCTGCAGATGTCGAATCGGCAATGGTGAAGAGAGCAATAAACGCGTGGGTCGCGTTGACCGGGGCGAACGCCAGAAGCCAGCAGGAGACAAAGCTGATGCCGAAAATGAGGGCGCCGGCTGCGGTGAAATGCAAGATCAGCGATTTGTTGGCCGATTGCTGTCCGAAACCAAGAATAGTCATTTCAGCCTCCCAAATTTTTGCCCGGCAAGCTTCCGTCTTCTCCAGCCGATTGGCGATACGTAGATATCCGAGGCGCGCGCCGTCTTATTCTTGCTAGAGATTGCAATGCGCGACGCAGGTGAGCGACCTCGACAATGTCGCAAGGTGCTGGAGAAGCCAGATGAAGCCCAATGCGCATGGCCATTCGAACGTGGCGGCTCGGCGTGCGTCAGAGGGAGCCACGCCAGAAGGTTCGGTCAAAGACCACGTCTGCGGGATGGTCGTCGATCCCGTGACGACGCCGCACCGTGTCGATCATTCAGACCAGACCTATTATTTTTGTAGCCGCGGATGCCGCGACAAGTTCATCGCCGACACATCGGTTTATCTCGATCGCGATGCGGTGGACAAACCAGCCGCCGCGCCTGGCACGATCTGGACGTGTCCGATGCATCCGCAGATTCGGCTGAACGGGCCGGGCAATTGCCCGATCTGCGGCATGGCGCTGGAGCCCGAAGAGCCGTCTCTCGACAATGCGCCAAATCCCGAGCTGATCGATTTCACCCGTCGGACGTGGGTTGCGGGCGTGTTGACTGTGCCTTTGCTCGCAGTCTCGATGGTGGCGGAACTCTTCAACCTGCATTTCCTGCCGGCCGCCTGGTCGCCATGGGTCCAACTGGCGTTGACGGCGCCGATCGTGTTGTGGGCCGGATGGCCATTCTTCCGGCGCGGCTGGACGTCGATCGTCACCCGGCACCTCAACATGTTCACCCTGGTATCGATCGGCGTAGGCGCCGCATTCGCCTACAGCGTTGTCGCGACCGTCGCGCCGGGCCTGTTTCCGATGACCTTTCGCATGAACGGCATGGTGCCGGTCTATTATGAAGCAGCGGGCGTCGTCGTTGCCCTCGTGCTTCTCGGTCAGGTCCTCGAGCTTCGCGCTCGCGCTGCGACGGGCCGCGCCATTCGTGCGCTGCTGAAGCTGGCGCCCAAGACCGCGCGCCGGCTTACCGCTGCCGGAGAGGAGGAAGTCGATCTTGCCGAGATCGTCACCGGCGATCGCCTGACGGTGAGACCGGGCGAGGCAATCCCGGTGGACGGCGTTGTCATCGAGGGGCAATCGGCGGTCGATGAAGCGATGCTGACGGGAGAACCGGCACCGGTGTTAAAAGAGGCCGGGGCTGCCGTTACGGCGGGGACGGTCAACGGCATGGGCGCGCTGATCATCGAAGCACGCGCCGTTGGGTCGGCCACCGTTCTGGCACGGATCGTCAGGACGGTGGCCGAGGCGCAAAGGAGCCGAGCCCCGATTCAAGCCGTAGCTGACCGCGTGTCGGGGTGGTTCGTGCCGCTCGTCGTGGCAATCTCGGTCGCGACATTCGTGATCTGGAACATCGTGGGCCCCGAGCCGCGCTTCGGCCACGCCCTGCTCAACGCGATCGCCGTGCTGATCATTGCCTGTCCCTGCGCGCTTGGTCTTGCGACCCCTATGTCGATCATGGTGGGCACCGGGCGCGGCGCTCGTGCGGGCGTGCTGATCAAGGACGCCGAAGCGCTGCAGATGCTGGACAAGGTCGATACGCTGGTGATCGACAAGACCGGCACGCTGACCGAGGGGCGGCCAAAAGTCACCGCCGTCGAAACGGTCAACGGCTTCGACAGCGCAGAAGTGCTGGAGGCTGCTGCTGCCGTCGAAGCCAAATCCGAACATCCGCTCGCTCAGGCTATCGTAACGGCGGCGCGCGGCGATGGCGCAGAGATTCTGGTCGCCGGAGATTTCTCCTCCCAGACCGGCCTCGGCGTGAGCGGCACGGTTCAGGGGCGCAATGTGGTGGTTGGCAACGCTGACCAGTTGCGCAGGATCGGGATCGATCCGACCGCGCTGGATACCAGCGCCGACCGACATCGCCTTGGCGGAGCTGGGGTCATGTTCGTCGCGATCGGCGGGCGGGCCGCCGGGATGCTGGCGGTAGCCGATCCGATCAAGTCATCCGCTCGCGAAGCGATCGAAACCCTGCGAAGCGAGGGCCTGCGCATCGTCATGCTGACGGGCGACGCCCAAGGCACCGCGGACGCCGTCGCGCGTGAGATTGGCGGGATCGACGAAGTTCATGCGGGACTCAAGCCGGAAGACAAAGCGAGGATCGTTCGCGAGTTGAAAGCCAAGGGTGCGATGGTGGCAATGGCTGGCGATGGTATCAACGATGCTCCCGCATTGGCCGCCGCCGACGTCGGCGTGGCGATGGGCACGGGGACCGACGTTGCTATCGAAAGTGCCGGAATAACGCTCACCAAGGGCGACCTGGCGGCAATGGTTCGGGCGCGCCGTCTCGCCAAGGCGACGATGCGCAACATCCGGCAGAACCTGTTTTTCTCGTTCGTGTTCAACGGCGTCGGAGTACCGGTGGCGGCCGGCCTTCTGTACCCGATCGCCGGGCTGCTCCTGTCGCCGATGATCGCGGGTGCGGCCATGGCGCTGTCGAGTTTTACCGTTGTAACCAATGCGCTCAGGCTGAACTCGGCGAAGCTATGAGTAGGTGTTTTGGAGCGGTTTCGGCCGGGCGTTCGGCACCAAGGAATCGCCGTTTTCTATCAGATCAGCCACCAACTTAGCCCAGGTCGCGCACCCAGATGTTGCGATAGCTGATCGGCGGGCTGGGATCGCCATGCGCCTGCAGCTTGATCGGTGCACGATCATAGGCCTTGTAGCTCGGCTTGCCGATATAGAGCGTCTCGCCGAGCAAGGAGACATGGTTCTGGACCAGCACGCCGTTGATGAAGGCGATGACATGGGCCGGGGTCTTCAACGCCCCGCTCGCGTCGAAGATCGGTTTGTCCCACACGACATCCACGCTTTGCCATTCTCCCGGCTTGCGCACCGGATTGGCGAGCGGCGGGAACTGCTTATAGACCGCGCCGGCCTGGCCGTTGACGTAAGTGTCGTTCTGATAGCTGTCCAAGATCTGCAGTTCGTAGCCGGTATCGCCCGGACCGGTTGAGGCCAGGAACAGGCCGCTATTGCCGCGTGCCTGGCCTTTGCCGGTGACATTGGCAGGGATGCGATATTCGAGGTGAAGCTGGTAACTGCCGAAGGACCGACGGGTCTGGATGTTGCCCTGGTCCTTCGCCACGGTCACGATGCCATCCGCGACCGACCAGCCCGCCGGCGCGCCGTCCTTCACGTTCGCCCATTGGTCGAGCGACGTGCCGTCGAACAGGACGACCGCGTCGGACGGAGGCGATGCCGTCTCGCTCCTGCCGGGAGTCACCACCGGCACGGCAGGGGACCAGACCTCCGTATCCTCCGGCTTCGGCTTGGCGTCCTGCGCCATGGCGGCAAACGGCGCCATGACCAGCAACAGGCTCGCGCCCCGCAGGATCGATTTCATCGCGCTCATCCTTTCGATTGGGTCTCGGTCAGCGGACCGCCACACCTCGCCTGGCTCAAGCCAGCGCGCCGGCGTGCAGCTGCTTCACCGCATGGTCCACTGCCCGGCACGTCAGCGCCATGAAGGTCAGCGACGGATTGACGCAGGAGATCGAGTTCATCTGCGAACCGTCGGTCACGAACAGATTGGGCGCGTCATGCGCCTGGTTCCACTTGTTGAGCACCGACGTGCGCGGATCGTTGCCCATCCGCGCGCCGCCCATTTCATGAATCGCCTCGCCGGGAACATGCTCGGACTCGCCGCTGGTCACGTTGATCAGGCCGGCTTGGCGCAACATGATTTCGCCCTGTGCGCGGGCATCCGCCATCATGCGCAGCTCATTGTCCCGGAACGTCACGTCGAACCGCAATTGCGGAATGCCGAACCGGTCGACCCTGGTGGGATGCAGCGAGACGCGATTGTCCTCATAAGGCAGGCATTCGCCGAACGCGCCGATCGAGAATCTCCACGGACCGTAGCTACGCATGCCTTGCTTCATCGCCGCGCCGAAGCCGACCGGCCGGGACGGGTCCCGGTTCGCGCCACCCTGATAGCCATAGCCGCGCTTGAAACCGACGCCGTCATCAGTGCCGACGTTGCGGAAACGGGGAATGTAGACCGCCCCGGGGCGACGGCCATATTCGATATATTCGGTCATGCCCGGCACCTCGCCCGTGATGTGGGTGCGGAAGATATGATCCATGACGTAGCGGCCGAGCGTGCCGCTCGTATCGAAATAGCTTCGATCCGTCCCCGGCGCGCGGCTGTTCATCAGGATCTGGACCGACGCCATGGCGGACGCGCACAGGAAGACCAGATCGGCTTTCACCACTTCGGCCTGGCCGGTTTTCGCGTCGATAAAGCGGACGCCGGTCACGCGCTTGCGCTTGGGATCATATTCCAGGTTCGACACGACCGCGTCGGACCGGAGAGTGAGGCGGCCGGTCGCGCGCGCCGCCGGCAAGGTGACGGCCTGGGTCGAGAAATAAGCGCCGAACGAGCAGCCGTTGGAGCATTGGTCGCGGAACTGGCATTTGCTGCGGTTCTGCTCGGGCTTGTCCTCGGTCATGTTCGACAGCCGGGCGCTGATCAGCTTTCTGCCGGGGAAGGCGCTTTCCAGCCGGCCCTTCATCCACTTCTCGGCGACGTTCATCGGCATCGGCGGCTGGAACTCGCTGTCGGGCAGATGAGCGAGATTCTCGCGCGAGCCGGAGACGCCGATATATTTCTCGACATAGGAATACCACGGCGCCACGTCATCATAGCGGATCGGCCAATCGCCGCCGATCCCCTCGCGCTTGTTCGCCTCAAAATCCGCCGGGCTCCAGCGGAAGCACCAGCGGCCCCAGATCAGCGACTTGCCGCCGACCGCCGCCGGCCGGATCCAGCGGAACTTGCTGCCTTCGTCGGTGACATAGGGGTTCAGCCGGTCGTCATTGTAGAATTGCACGTTGCTGGTCGACAGATAGCCATATTTGGCGATGAAATAGTCGCTCTCCACGATCGCCTTGGGGACCTTGCCCCGGGCAGGAAGCTCGAAGGCAGGCTTGCCGTCATAGGGGTAGCCGGACTGATGCTCGACCATGAAGCCGCGGTCGAGCATCAGGACGCGAAGGCCCTTCTCGGTCAGTTCCTTTGCGGCGAACCCGCCGCTGATCCCCGAACCGATGACGATCGCGTCGAACTTGTTGGTGGATGCCATGGGTAGATGCCTTGAAGAGGGAGATCAGAAGCGCAGCGCGCGCAGATTCCGGAAGCTGGTAGTGATGTCCGGCAAATAGGGGGCCGGCGCCTCGTCATTCTCGACATAGAAATGGCGGACGCCCGATGCGCCGGGCAGCTTGAACAGCCCCGCGAAATCGATCGTGCCGGTGCCGACTGCGGTCATCGACTTGTCCGCTTTCATGTCCTTGACATGGAAGGCGTAGAGGCGGCTGCCGAGCCGGGTGATGAGCTTGCCGGCATCCTCGCCCGCATGAACCGCCCAATAGAGGTCCAGCTCCAGCTTCACCAATGACGGGTCGGTTCCCGCGACCAGTCGATCATAGAGCGAGGTGCCCCCGAAGCGGGTGGTGAACTCGAAATCGTGATTGTGATAGGCGAGGCCGAGACCCGCGTCGCGCGTCTGTTTGGCGAACCGGTTCATATTCTCCACCACGCCGCCGAACCCGGCATCGGTGCGCAGCTGAGGGGGCAGCCAGGGCATGACGATCGTGTCGGCGCCCAAGGTTTTCGCCACCTTCACGGCATCGGAGAATTTGCTCAGCAGCATCTCGTAGGGCACGTGCAGCGACGGCGAGGAGAGCTGCAGCCGGTCCATCGTCCGGCGCAGCAGCGCGTGGTCCATCTTGTCGTAATTGCCGCCACCGAACTCGACCTCGCGATAGCCGATGCCGGCGACCTTCTCGAGCGTCCCGACCGGATCGCTCTGGAAGATCTCGCGCACCGTGTAGAGTTGCAATCCGGCCTTACGAACCTGTGCGGCGCGGGCGAGGCCCGTGATGCTGGTTGCAGCCATTATCGCGCTCATGCTGGCAACGAATGTGCGTCGATCGATCGTCATGCCGAATAGACCTTGTTGACGTTGGAATAGAGATAATCGCCGTGATATTCGCCGGGGACGGGCAGATATTCCTGCTCCTGCGTCATCCCGATTTCCGACGTGTAATATCCAGTGATCACGAGCTGCCGGAACGCCCCGAAAAAGGCGGCTCCGTCTGGGAATTGCGCGTTCATGGCGGCGGTGAGCAGCGCATCGAGTTGCTCGGGCGTCGCCTGGGCGGTCGGGACCTTATAGTCCTGCACACACTTCGCCTCGATCGCATCGAGCCCGGTAAGGATCGGAATCCTCTCCTGGGGAAGCGCCCAATCGGCGAGCAGCTTTTCGATATAGTCGGGCACGCCCGCCTTGATCGCGCCGGGCGTGTCGGTGGTCGGAATGACGCGTTCGCTCAGCTGCGTCATCAGCGCGCGCTGGGGCGGATTGAAGACCTGCACGCTGGGCGGCCCTTCGCTGATGACGGGACGCTGGTCCTTGCCGACAAGCCCGGCCGCGCGCGCGATCGGCGCGAACAAAGGGGCGCCGAACAGAGCAGCCATGCCGGCAAGAGCGGTTCTACGGTCTATCATTGCGGGCCTCCGGGCCGATGCGAATTGGGGGTGTTGCTGTTCATGCCGCGTCGATCTCCCGATAGGCGGCGATCAGCCGGTCTTCTCCCGCGCGCCCAGCGAGCGAGTTGCCATGCTCCATGCCGATCACGCCGTCGTAGCGGCGGCCTTTCAGCCAGCGGACGATGTTGCGGTGATTGATCTCTCCGATGCTCGGCTCGAGCCGGCCCGGATTGTCGCCGAACTGGATATAGGCGATCTCGCTCCAGCAGGTGTCGAGCGTCGGGATCAGATTTCCTGCCTGGATTTGGGCGTGATAGAGATCGGCGAGCACCTTGACCGCCGGATTGGCGACCGCCGTGGCGATCGCATAACCCTGCGGGATCGTGCGCATGAAGATGTTGGGGTGATTGGTGATCGTGTTGAGCGGCTCCATCACCAGGATGAGCCCGTTTTGCGCGGCGATATCGCCCGCGCGCCGCATCACCTCGATGATCCGTGCCGTCTGGATGTCGACCGGCACCTTCGGATCCATGAAGCCGGTGACGACGGTCATCCACTTGGCGTCGAGCCGCTTGGCGACATCGACCGAACTGCGAATGTCGGCAAGCATGGCATCCTGTTCGGCGCGGTCGCCGGAGCCCAGCAGCGGCCGATACTGACTCCATTTCGGCATGCTCGCGACCAGCACGCCCATCGTCATGCCGCGTTGCCGCAGTGCCTTGCCCATGGCTTCCTGCTCGGCGACCGGCCGCCCGGCGGCCTCATTGTCTTCCCAGGCGGTGAAGCCCTGGTCGGCGGCATAGGCGATCTGCTCGATCAGGCCCCCCCGGCTGGCAAAGCTGCCTTCATGCGGTGCGAATTTGAGCGAGAAGCGCGCGGCGTTTGGCGGCGTCCAGGCCGCGCGCGCATAGCTCGCCGCGCCGATCCCGGCCAAAGTCCCGGCCAGGACGGAACGGCGGGATGGTGTCAGGTGCCGCGGCATCGCCTCTATCTCCTCCTATTTGGCCGTCGCCGTCGTCAGATAGGCGATGATCGCCGCGCGCTTGGCCGGATCGGAGACGCTGATCGGCATCTTCGTGCCCGGAACCTTCTTGGTCGGCGCCGCCAGGAATGCGTCGAGCGTCTTGGCGTCCCAGGTCAGGCCAGAGCTCTTCATCGCGGCCGAGTAGGTGAAGCCGGGAACGGAGCCGGCACGCCGGCCGATCAGGCCGGAGAGATTGGGGCCGATCCCGTTGCGGCCGCCCTTCACGACCGTATGACAGGCCGTGCACATGCCGAAGGCCTGAGCACCGGCCGGAGTGCTTTGCGCGCCGGACGGGAAGGCGAAGATCGCGATGGTTGCCATCAGGGCAGGGACCGCGGCCAGGCTGTAGATCGACTTCATCAACGCTCTCCTGGAGATGTGTTGCCGGTGACGTTCGGCGATTGGGGTTCGAGCCCCATCAGCGCGCGGTTGGCGCCGCGGTCGGTACCGCTCGACGCGAAATCGTCGAAGGCATGGGGGGTGACGCGGATGATATGGTTCTTGATGAAGGGCGCCCCTTCGCGTGCGCCGTCTTCGGGATGCTTGAGCGCGCATTCCCATTCTAGCACGGCCCAACCGGGATAATCGTAGGCCGCCATTTTCGAGAAGATCGCGCCGAAGTCGATCTGGCCGTCGCCCAGCGAGCGAAAGCGGCCGGGGCGGTCCACCCAATTCTGATAACCGCCATAGACGCCGGATCGCCCGTTCGGCCGGAACTCCGCATCCTTGACGTGGAAGCAGCTGATCCGCTCGTGATAAATGTCGAGAAAGGCGAGATAGTCGAGCTGTTGCAGCACGAAATGGCTGGGATCGTAGAGGATCCTGGCGCGCGGATGCTGGTCGACGACATCGAGGAAGCGCTCGAAGGTCACGCCGTCGTGCAGATCCTCGCCCGGATGAAGCTCGAAAGCGCAATCCACGCCGCTTTCCTCGAAAACATCGAGGATCGGCCGCCAGCGCTTGCCGAGTTCGGCGAAGGCCTCGTCGATCAGCCCTGCCGGGCGTTGCGGCCAGGGATAGACATAGGGCCAGGCCAGCGCGCCCGAGAAGGTCGCGTGCGCATCGAGTCCCAGCCGCTGGCTGGCCCGCGCGGCGAGCTTGACCTGCTCGACGGCCCAGGCCTGGCGCTCGGCCGGCTTGCCCCGCACGTGCTCGGCGGCGAATCCGTCGAACAAGGTGTCATAGGCGGGATGGACCGCCACGAGCTGGCCCTGGAGATGCGTCGAAAGCTCGCTCACCACGATATTGTGCTTGTCGAGCGTGGCGCGGAGATCGTCGCAATAGGCCTGGCTTTCCGCCGCCGTGGCGAGGTCGATCAATTGCGGCGTGCAGGGGATCTGGACCGCCACATAGCCAAGGCCGGCCGCCCATTCCGCCAAATGATCCAGCGTGTCGAACGGCGCCTGGTCGGACAGGAACTGGGCCAGGAAGATGCCGGGCCCCTTGATCGTCTTCATCGTGCCTCTCCCGCGACGGGCACCCAGGCGCGGCCTTCGTTCGAGCGGATCGCGCAATCGATGAAGCGCGCCGACCGCAGGCCGTCGTCGATGCCGGGCAAGAGACCGTGCATGCCGTCCGCACCATGGATCATGTCGGCGAAATCCCTGTAGAGCGTCGCGAACGCCTCGATGAAACCCTCCGGATGTCCGCTCGGCAACCGGGTTGCCGCTTGCGCAGTCGGGTGCAGACCGGGCCCGCCGGCATGGACGATCTCCGTGCGCGCGTCGGGCCAGCGCAGGATCAGCTCGCCTGGCGCGTCGTGGCACCATTCGAGGCCGCCCTTTTCGCCATAGATGCGCAGGCGCAGCCCGTTGCGTTCTCCCGTGGCGATTTGCGAAGCTGTCAGGACGCCGGGCACGCCGCCGGTGAAGTGCAACAGCATGTTGCAGTCGTCGTCGAGTTGCCGTCCCGCGACCACGCGGGGAAGGTCCGCGATCAACTCGACAGCGCGCAGGCCGCTCACATATTCCGCCAGCTGAAAAGCGTGGACGCCGATATCGCCGATGGCGCCGCCCGTGCCGGCCCGGGTGGGATCGGTCCGCCAGCTCGCCTGGACATTGTCGCCTTCGATGCGTTCCGACAGCCAGCCTTGCGGATAGTCGACCATGATCTTGCGGACCCGGCCGATCGCACCCGCGGCGATCCGTGCCCGTGCCTCGCGGATCATCGCATAGCCGGTATAGGTGTAGGTGAGCGCGAACGGGCAGCCCGATCGCGCGACGATCGGGGCGAGTGCCTCGGCCTCGGCCAAAGTCGCGGTCATCGGCTTGTCGCAGATCACCGGAAGGCCGGCTTCCAACGCCGCCTTGGCGATGGCGAAATGGCTGTCGTTCGGCGTAGCGATGGCGATCGCCTGCACGCCATCCTCGCGCCCGCGCTCGCCTGCGATCATCGCCTCGATGCCGTCATAGGCACGCTCTTCCGGGACGCCCCATCGAGCAGCCTGGAGGCGGGATTTCTCCAGCGTCCGGCTGAAGGCGCCGGCGGTCAGCACGAAACGTGCGTCGAGGCAGGCGGCCATGCGATGCACCGCGCCGATAAAGCTTCCGGGACCGCCGCCGATCAGTCCGAGCCTGAGAATGTTCTGCATCATCCGTCCCGTCCTGGATCAGGGAAGCACGGGCGCCGGCTCGCCGGGCTGCTCGTCCTGGGGTGGGGCCAGTTTCTCGCGGAACGTGGCGGCGAACAGGATCATCGCGACAAAGGCGATCGCGGCCGGCACCATCCAGATCGCGCGCCAGTCATGGCTGCCGTCGGCGTTGGTGTGCATTCCGTAAACCAGGCCGGCAATATTCGAGCCGATCACGATGCCGATCCCCTGGGTGATCAGGTTGAAGAAGGATTGCGCGCGCGATCGCGCCTCGGCGTCGAACTTGCGATCGACATAGATCTGCCCGGACACGATCAGGAAATCGTAGCAGATGCCGTGGATGATGATGCCGAGCAGCACCATCGGCATGATCGCGGTCGAGCCCTGATAGCCGAAGCCGAACAGCAGAAAGCGGACCGCCCAGGCACCCATCCCGACCACCAGCACCCATTTGATGCCCAGCCGGAAGAGCACGAACGGCAGGCTGACCAGGATCAGGGACTCGAAGATCTGCCCTGCCGTCTGGATGCCGGTCGCCTCGATCCGCGTCCCGAACAACGTCAGGTGCAGGTCCTTGTCGGCGAAGAAGGTGTTGCCATAGGCATCGTAGAAGCTTCGCGGCGTCATCAGCGCCAGGGTGCAGGCGATGAAGACCCAAAACGCCGTTTCGCGATGGCGCAGGATGACGTCCAGGCCAAGCACCGCCGTTGCGCTGACGATCTTGCCGCGGGCGCGGGGCGGGGTGTTCGGCAACGTGAGGGCATAGAGTCCCAGCGCGATATAGACGATCGCCGCCATCCGCATCGGCAGAGCGGTTTGCGCCGCCCCGGCGATCACGCCGACCAGCAAGCCTGCCACGATCCAGCCGATCGTGCCCCACACCCGAACGCCGGGGAATTCCTTGGCGATGTCGGTCATCGAGTTGAAGGCGATCGCGGTCGCGAGCGGGATGGTCGAGGCGTAAAACAGGAAATGGAGCAGGCAGCCGAACAGGAACAACGACGGCGAGCTCTGGATGGTAGACACCCAGAAGAGGACGACGCCGGCGCAGATCGACAGGATGCTGAGCAGCTTTTCTGCCGCCATGAACCGGTCCGCGATCATCCCGACGAACAGGGTGGAGGCGATCGTCGCAATGCCGACCATGCCATAAGCCGCGCCGATGATCGTGTCGAAATGCAGCCCCTTGCTCATATAAGTGCTGAGCGGGACCAGCCACACGCCCCAGGCGAAATATTGCGCGAACATCATGATCGACAGCCGCAATTTGACCATGTGCCGTGCACCCCTTCAGAGCCAAGGCATGACCTTGGCGGACCTCTCACCCGGCAGGAAACTGGCGATTAGAGAAAAACGCCACCCGATACCGTCACTTGCCTCGATCTGCGCCGAGTCCTTAGTCAGACAAAACAATCATGAGATCGATCTCATTGCAAGCGCAAATTGAAGAAATTGCACAGGTCGCGTCAGGAAATGGGCAATTGGCCCGGAGCCGGTCCCATGCTTTGCCGGGGGATGATCTCATAAGGCAGCGTGGCATAGACTGGCTCCGTCTGACGACCGTTCAATATGTCGAGCAGCAGCTCGACCGTTTTCCGGCCGATTTCCGCTTTTGGCTGGCGCACAGTGGCGAGCGGCGGATCGACATAGCGGGCCATCTGGATATCGTCGAAGCCGACGACCGACACATCGCCCGGGCATGAAATGACGGCAGAACGTGCCGCCGCCAAGGTCCCGATCGCCATTTCATCACTGAAGCAGAAAATGGCGGTCGGACGTTTGGCGCGTGCGAACAGGGTCATCGCCGCGCGACGACCCGATTCGATCGAAAAGTCGCCATTCTCGATCGCAAGGTGCGCGGCCAAGCCCTGATCCTCCGCCGCCTTCTGCGCGCCGGCCAGGCGGTCCCGAGTCAGCGGACTGTCGGCGGGGCCGATGATGACCGCGACATCGCGATGCCCCAATCGATAGAGGGCCTGCATGACATCATAGCCCGCCGCCGCATTATCGATATGGGCGCTCGATACACCGAGCGACGGCGTGAACTCGCAGCCGTTGACGATCGGCGCGCGGCTGCCGTCGCGTTCGAGGATGGTCGCCAGGACCGTGGGCAGGCGGTGTCCAAGGAAGATGATGCCGTCCGCCTCACGGCGGTTGAGCATGTCGGCATATTGCTCCTCGCGCTCGCGCTCATTGCGCGTATCGCCCAACAGGACCGCATAGCCCGCTTTCTGCGCCGCTTCCTCGACCCCGCGGATGACGCGCGAGAAGAAGGGATTGGAGATGTCGGGGACGGTCACGATGATCCGCCCGGTGCGAGTCGTGCGCAGGCTCGCCGCCACCGAATTGCGGCTATAGCCAAGGTCCTGCACGGCCTTCAGCACGCGCTGCCGCGTGACTTCGGCGACCAACTCAGGAGCCGAGAGGACCCGGGCGGCTGTCGCTCTCGAGACGCCGGCGGCCTGCGCGACGTCGCGAATCGTCGTCATGGTAACAGAATATCGGGGGCGATGACCGTAGCACGACGATCGAGGTGAGCGATGAGCAGTCCGTGACAACGCATCCGGTACATTTGCGATAGGCCGACCAATTGACAAGCCCTCTTCGCAGAGGCTGGCCGGATGCGGGCCTGACGGTCATGGACTCGGCGCCCGCTACGATTGGCGCATCTGGTAGGACAGTGCGCTCGCGCACCGTAGATTTTTGTGCGTCAACCGACCTCTTACACCGTTCGTCGTCCGGCGATTGACGTCGGCGTGTTTCTCTTCGCATGTGCAGCATATCGTTAAAGAATGAGGCGAGAAAGCTGATGCGCATCGTGATGATCGGTTCGGGTTACGTGGGACTTGTCTCGGGCGCGTGCTTCGCGGATTTCGGCCATGATGTGGTCTGCGTCGACAGCGACGACTCGAAGATCGCCAAGCTGAACGCCGGCGGAATCCCGATCTACGAGCCGGGACTTGACCAACTCGTCGCCAAGAACGTCGCTGCGGGCCGTCTGTCGTTCACGACCGACCTCGCCGGTCCGGTGGCCGCAGCCGATGTCGTGTTCATCGGCGTCGGCACGCCCACCCGACGCGGCGACGGCCATGCCGATTTGTCCTATGTTTATGCTGCAGCGCACGAGATCGCGCTGGCGCTCGACGGCTTCACCGTGATCGTCACCAAATCGACCGTCCCGGTCGGAACCGGCGACGAAGTGGAGCGGATCATCCGCGAGGCCAATCCGGACGCCGATTTCGCGGTCGCTTCCAATCCCGAATTCCTGCGCGAAGGCGCCGCGATCGAGGACTTCAAGCGGCCCGACCGCATCGTCGTCGGCATCGAGGACGAGCGCGCCCGCGCGCCGATGGAGGCGGTCTATCGCCCGCTCTATCTCAACAAATCGCCGCTGCTGTTCACGCGCCGCCGTACCAGCGAACTGATCAAATATGCCGCCAACGCGTTTCTCGCGATGAAGATCACCTTCATCAACGAGATTGCCGACCTGTGCGAGAAGGTGGAGGCGGACGTTCAGGACGTCGCGCGCGGCATCGGCCTCGACAACCGGATCGGTGGCAAGTTCCTCCATGCCGGCCCCGGCTATGGCGGATCCTGCTTCCCCAAGGATACGCTGGCATTGGTCAAGACTGCGCAGGATCACGACAGCCCGCTGCGGCTGATCGAAACCACCGTTGCGGTCAACGACGTCCGCAAGCGGGCGATGGCGCGAAAGGTGATCGCGGCGGCCGGCGGCGACGTGCGCGGCAAGACCATCGGCGTGCTCGGCCTGACCTTCAAACCCAACACCGACGATATGCGCGACGCACCCGCAATCGCCATCGTCCAGGCCTTGCGCGATGCAGGTGCGACCGTGCGCGCTTATGATCCGGAAGGGATGGCGGCGGCGGCGGCGTTGCTGGGCGAAATATCCTATACCGATTCCGCCTACGCCGTGGCGGAAGGCGCGTCGGCGATCGTCATCGTCACCGAATGGGATGCCTTCCGCGCGCTCGACTTTGCGCGGTTGAAGGCAGTGATGGCGACGCCGGTGCTGGTCGACCTGCGCAACATCTATCGCGCAGAGGATCTCGCCGCAGCGGGCTTCATCTATCGCAGTGTCGGGCGGCCCGGCGACGGCGAGCCGGTCATTCATCCCGAGAGCCTCAAAATCCCCGAGTTGCAATAGGGCTGGCGGACATGGCCTCCACCACGCCGCCGATCTGCGTCACTGGCCTGCGGGGTTTTCCCGATGTCATGGGCGGTATCGAAAGCCATTGCGAAGAGTTGCTGCCCCGCATTGCGGCACTCGCGCCCGAACAGCCGATCGTCGTACTCGGCCGCGCGCCCTATCTGCCCGAGCGGCACCGCACATGGCGCGGTGTCGAGATCGTCGGCTTGAGCTGTCCGCAATCGAAGCATTTCGAGACGATCCTTTCGACATTGTCCGCGATCGTCGCCGCCAAGCGACGCGGCGCGGAAGTGCTCCACATCCACGCGATCGGGCCGGCGATTCTGGCTCCGCTCGCGCGGATGCTGGGCTTGCGCGTGGTCGTGACTCATCACGGCACCGATTATGATCGCGCCAAATGGGGCCTGTTTGCAAAGGCCGTATTGCGGATGGGCGAGCGCGTAGCGCTCGGCTGGGCGGACCGCATCGTTGCGATCTCGCCCTCGCTAGCCGAGCAATTGCGGCTGGCCTTCCCGCACAAGGCCGACGCGATCCACTATATTCCCAACGGTGCGCCAGAGCTGTTCGCCGGCGGCGATCCCGACGAGATCCTCTCGGCGCTGGGGATTGGCGACGCGCCGTTCCTCCTCGCGGTCGGACGGCTGGTGCCCGAAAAGGGGCTCCACGACCTGATCGCCGCGCACCGCGCATCGAGCACGGGGTACAGACTGGTGATCGTCGGCGGCGCGGATCATGACAGTCCCTATGCGCGCGACCTGATTGCCGAAGCGGGGCCGGACGTGATCTTCGCGGGCGTACAGCCGCGCACCGTGCTCGCGACACTCTATCGCCGGGCGGCGATGTTCGTGATGCCGTCCTATCACGAAGGGCTGCCGATCGCCGCGCTGGAGGCCGCGGGCGAGGGCGCGGCGATGATATTGAGCGACATTCCCGCCAACCGCGATATCGGCCTGCCCGCGGCGCACTATTTTCCGGTCGGCAATGTCGATCGCCTCGCTGCTATGCTGGCGACCGATCCCGCGTTGCTCCGCGCGGACGCAAATGCGGTGCGCACGCGCTTCTCATGGGACAAAGCCGCGGTGGAGACGCTCAGTCTGTACCGCACGCTTCAGCCCGAAGGGTCGCGCACGATTCGGCCAAGCGCGGCCTGAAGCGCGCGCGCATCGCGAGGGTCGGGCTTGCCCGAAACCTGCACCGCCGCGCCCTCGACCGTGATCCGGCCGGTCAGCGGCCGCCATGCCCCCGCGGTCCAGGTCCAGCTGCGGAACCGCCACACGCCGGGACCTTCCCGCGCAATATTGAAAGGCGGGCGCGACGGATCGGATGGCGCGATCGCCCCGAGCGATCCTGCGAGCGACCCGGCCGGCACCGCCACGAGCGCGCTGCCTAACAGGCTGCGTCTCGAATAGTCCATCGCGCGTCTCCTTCATGCTTAGCGGTCCGCTAATAATCCCTGTTGAGCCTTTGGGCACGCCCGCCATGGCAGACAGAGCCTTGCAAGCGGCGGACTGACGCGGCCGGGGGGCCAACCATCCGCATTTTCGTAAAATCTGGAAAGGGTGACGCGATGAGCGGCGCCCGAGATGCGGCGGGTCTATGGGTACGCGTTATATTTCGCCAACCGGGGCGGGGGACAAATCCGGGTCGAGTCTGGAAAATGCCGCGCCGATCGGGGCACTCGATGCCCAGATCGTCAAGGCGGGCGCGGGCGGCGAAGTGCTGCTGATCGCCGATGCAGGCACTTACCAAATTGCGGGGACTGTCGGGGTGTCGCACGGCGGCGCAGACGGCCTGCCGGTCACGATCCGAGGCGTCGACCATCTCGGCAATAGCATGGCGGCGCAGTTCAGCGGCATCCGCCCCGTCGACTGGAAGGCCGGCGACGCGGCCGGGAACGAGCTGTTCAAGATGGGCAGCGGCGCGAACCACCTGACGTTTCAGGATATCGACATCAGCAATGTCGGCAGCGCCTTCCGGGCGAGCGCGGACATTGCCGACATCACCGTCCAGCATGTCGATGTCCACAATGCCCGCCGCTTTTTCGAAGATCTGGCGAGCAGCGGCACGGCCACTGTCAGCGGCCTCACTCTTCGCGACATCACGGTCACCGGCTTCTCGCGCGAGGCGATCCGGCTGCAATATGACACCCATGACGTCGTGATCGACAATGTTCGCGGTGACATGGCGGGCCAGGTCGGCGACGACTTGCCCGAGGGTGTGCATCTCGACGGTACCGTCCACAACGTCCTGATCCGCGACACGACGATGGCCAATGTCCAAAGCGTCGGCAGCAGCAGCACCTATCTGAACGGCGACGGCTTCGCGACCGAACGCGGCGTGTACAGCGTGCGGTTCGAAAATACTCTCGCCACCGGCAATAGCGATGGCGGCTATGACCTGAAATCCACCGATACCGTGCTGGTCGGCGCGATCGCGTCGGAGAATGCGCGCAACTATCGGCTGTGGGGCGACATCACGATGTCGGACTCGGTCGGGCTGAATCCGGTCTGGCGCGGCGGATCGTCCGAGCAGAACCAGCTGTGGATCGCCGCCGGCGCGCATGTCACGATCGTCGACGGCACCTTCGCCGACGCCGGATCGCGGACCAAGGTCTTCTCGTCCGAGGGCACGCTGCTGCTCGACGGGGTGCAGGTCGTCCATGCGGCCGACTCGATCCTGATGACCTCCGATACCTTGCTCTCGCTGGAGGGTCTGCCGACGCTTTCGGAAAGCGTCGTCGCATCGGATGGCACCAATTCAGCGGGATGGTCGGTCAACGATCCGGCAGTGGCGGCGTCGGTCCGATCTGCGATCTACGGCGCATCCGCGGATCACTTCGTCGGGACGGGCGGCAACGACCATTATTTCATCGATTCTATGAACGATACGATCGTCGAATCGGCCTCTGCCGGCACCGATCACGTCGCGACGACGCTCGATAAATATGCGCTCGGCGCCAGTCTGGAGAATTTGACCCATATCGGCCTCGGCGATTTCGCCGGCACCGGCAACGCGCTTGCCAACATCATCACTGGCGGGGCCGGCCACGACACGCTGCTGGGGCTGGATGGCAACGACACGCTGAACGGCGGTGGCAACGACGATTCGCTTCAGGGCGGCAATGGCGCCGACGTGCTGAACGGCGGCGAGGGTAACGACATGCTATTGGGTGGGTGGCAGGCCGACACACTAGACGGCGGCACCGGCGACGATCGGCTGATCGGCGACATCGCTTGGCTGAGCACGACCGGCGCGCGCGATGTGCTTCGCGGCGGCGACGGCAACGACATCTTGTTCGGCGACGCGGAGACGATGAGCGGCACTGCGCATGGCGGCGTCGACACTCTGTCGGGCGGCAACGGCAATGACGCGCTTTACGGCGATGCCATGACGATGACCGGCACTTCGGTTGGCGGGGGCGACACGCTGTTCGGTAATGACGGCGACGACGTGCTGTACGGCGATGGCGCCATCATGGCGGTCGGAGTCGTCGGCGGAAACGATCGGATCGACGGAGGCGCGGGTAACGACGTGCTCATCGGCGGCGGCGGTCACGACGCCCTGATCGGGGGAGCCGGTGCCGATCACTTCGCCTTCGCGCCCGGATCTGGAACGGACGACATTCTCGATTTCTCGTCTGTCGACGGCGATCGCATCGACCTGTCGGGATTCGGCGCAGCGGCCGCGAGCTTCACGACCACGCTCGCGGCCGACGGACTCTCAATCCATGTCGGCGCGAGCACTATCGTCCTGCACGACGTATTCGCGCTCCATTCCTACGATCTCATCCTCCTGTAGCGACGGGCCGCCCGCTCCCAGCGACGGGCAACCCCTGGAATGGTGCATCGCAGCAGACGCGCATGCTATGCTCGCTGACCTAACCGGTGGTAGCGCCGAGCGTGAGGATACATGGCCGAAAAGGCGACGATCCTGTTCGTCATCAATTCGCTCGCCGGCGGCGGGGCGGAACGTGTGCTCACAACCATCCTTGGCGCGTCCGCGCCGTGGCGAGATCGCTACGATGTGCATCTCGCGCTGCTCGACGACGAGCCGCGGGCGTACGCCGTTCCGGAGTGGATTACCGTTACCCAACTCGACGCGCGGCACCGGCTGGGCGCGAGCATCGCCCAGTTGCGTCGGCTGGTCGGCCGCCTGAACCCCGACACTGCGCTCGCCTTCCTGACCCGGGCCAATGTGGCGACCGCCGTAGCGATGGCAGGTCGCGGACGGCCGTGGCTGATCAGCGAGCGGGTCAATACCAGCGCGCATCTGGGTAGCGGCGCGGGAGCGATGGCGGCACGCGCAATGGTGCGCTTCGCTTACCCACGCGCGCAACACGTTATCGCGGTGTCGGATGGCGTGGCCGACGACCTGGTGGAAAATTTCGGGGTCGCCCGCGACCGCGTCAGCGCGATCGCCAACCCGGTCGATCATGACGCGATCGCCGCTCAGGCCGCTGCGCCGAGCCCGTTGGCGATCGACGGCGACTATGTCGTGGCGGCCGGCCGGCTGGTACCCAACAAGAATTTCGCGCTGCTGATCGATGCATTCGCCGCGTCCGGCCTGCCGCATCGGCTGATCATCATGGGGGAGGGACCCGAACGCGCCTCGCTGGAAGCGCAGATTGCGGCAAAGGGCCTCACCGAACGCGTGTTGATGCCCGGTTTCGTCGCCAACCCCTTCGCAATGCTGGCGCGCGCGCGCCTGTTCGCGATGCCTTCCAATGCCGAGGGCTTTCCCAATGGCCTGGTCGAGGCGATGGCCTGCGGATTGCCGGTGGTCGCCACCAATTGCGCATCTGGGCCGTCGGAGATCCTTGCCGGTCTGCCGCGCGACTCTGTGGTCGATGCGCGCCAGGTTCCGGCCGGCGCGCTGGTCCCACCGAACGACGTCGCCGCCTTCGCATCGGCCTTGCGCGAGGTCGCCAGCGAGCCGCGCCGCTCCGCTGCGGGCCGTGCTGCCCATCAGCGCTCGCTCGATTATGGCGTCGCCCAGGCGACCGAACGTTATTGGCGTCGTATCGACGCCGCGCTGAAACCAATTCGAACCAGCGGCTCGTCCGCGTCTCCCTATCCGCTGTCTTCAGGAATCGCGCGATGAAGCTTCTGCTCGCTCTGGCTCTCCTTTTTCTTTCTGCCTGTGTCGGGCAGACGCCGGTCGCCGGGGGCGGCCCGCCGCCCGCGGCCGATGCGATGAAGCTGGCGGCGGGCGACAAGGTGAAGGTAACCACCTATGGCGAGCCGACGCTGACCGGCGAGTTTCAGGTGACTCCCGCCGGCACCGTTGCCTTCCCGTTGGTCGGCGACGTGCAGGCCGCGGGGCTCGATCCTACCGCGCTGGCCCGGGCGATCGAGGCCAAGCTTGGCGCGGGCTATGTGCTCAATCCCAAGGTCGCGGTCGAAGTGCTGACCTTCCGTCCGATCTACGTTCTGGGCGAGGTGCAGAAGCCTGGCGAATATCCCTATACGCCGGGCCTGACGATCCGCGGGGCAGTCGCGAAGGCGGACGGTTTCACCTATCGCGCCAATCAGAAAAAGGTGTTCGTCAAACGTGCCGGCGAGGCGGGCGAAACCGAATATCCGCTGACCGCGGACTTTGCGATCATGCCCGGCGACACGGTACGATTCTCGGAGCGCTATTTCTGATGCAGGAAACGGGCGAACCGCATCTGCGCGGCTGCGCAGTCAGCTTCACCAAGCTCAAGGCGCTGCTAGCCGCGGACCTCTACCGCTATGCCGGTCGGGTCGATCTGAAGAGCTTCGTGCGGCATTATGCCTTCACGCCGGGGTACAAATATACCGTGCTGATGCGCACCTGCGGATGGCTGAAGCGCAAGCCGGCCAAGGCGTTCGGCCTCTATCCGCTGGCAAAGCTGATGCTCCTGCGTGCGCGCTACAAATACGGTTTCGCGATCCCCGAATATACCGAGATCGGGCCGGGGCTGTTCCTCAATCGTTTCGGCGGCTTCTACATCCATGGCGATTCGGTCTTGGGAAGCAACGTCAACCTGACCCATGGCGTCGTGCTCGGCTATATGAACCGCGGCGCGCGCAAGGGTGCGCCGGTGATCGGTGACCGCAGCTTCCTGGGGTCGGGCGCGAAGATCATCGGCGGCATCAATGTCGGCGAAGAAGCGGCGATCGGCGTCAATGCCGTCGTCACCAAGGACGTCCCCGACCGCGGCGTGGTCGTCGGGATTCCGGCCAAGCTCATCTCCGATCAGGGATCGGAAGGCTATATCAACCGGATGGCGCCCGAGGCGATGTTGGCTGCCTGCGCCGACGCCTATCCCGGCCAACGCCGGGAAAAGGCGCAGCCGGCCGTCGGCGGTGTCTTAGAATCCGTTTGAAAACTCGCGAAAGAGCAAGTTTTGAAGCCGGTGCCGCGAAACGCGCCCTCAGCGCGTTTTCAAACAGACTTTTACAGGCCTGACAGCGTCACGCCGAACGACACGCGCATCTTCTCGTAATTGCGGCCGAGCAAAGCGCCGGAGCTGGACTGCGTGCGACGCAACACATCCGCGCGGAGCGCTATCCGCGGGCTGAGCCGGTAGGTCCCTGATGCGCGGTAATTCCAGCGGTCGTCGTTGCGATCGACATTGTTGAAGTCGCGCGCTTCCTTTTCGACGCTCGCGCTCAGGATCAGATTACGCAGCAATTCGTAATCGGCGCGGACCGACATGGTGGTCGAGAGATAGCCTGCCGCGCCCAGGATGCCGGTCTCGTTGACGCGGCGATCGATCGTTCCAGTGACGGTGACGAGCGGCGTCAGGAAATATTCGACATCGCCGCGCACCAGCACGCCGCTGATATCCGCGAAGAACGGGTCGCGATAATTCTGCTGAAGATAGCCTATACGCAGCGAGCCGCGGATTTTGGCGCCGAGTTCGAAACTCGATCCCAAGGCGGCCTCATAACCTTGCGAATCGCGTGCCGGAACCGGTCCGGTCCGGGTTCGGTAATCCCGGATGTTGTACGATCCCACGCCGAACAGCGAAATGCTTGGGCTGAGCGCATATTCGACGATGCCCGTGCCCGTGACCGTCGTGCGGTCGCGAAAATCCTCATCGACGACGTTGCCGAGTGCATCGCGGCCGTCCCGATAATTGCGGTTTTCGACGTCCACCACCCCGCGCACGCGCAATCGATTGAAGACATGCGTCACCGCACCGCTCGCTTCGCTGATCGTGAAGCGTATCGGATGCTGAACAAGCGCAGGAGAATCGGGCTCGGTACGCTCTTGGGCAAAGCGGCCATAGAGCCCGGTCAGGTCGACTGTCGTCTCGTTGCTGATGACATAATGAGCACTGCCGTCGAGACGGTAGTTAGTCTGGTTCTCGCTGATGCGCGATGCGTACCGCGTCAGATCGAACTCGCCGTTCAACTGCAGCCTCAGATTGGGTGACGGGCGGACGATCTTTAGCCGCGGGACGATATGGAGATAGGCATCGCCGATGCGCGGGCTATTCACCGCGTACAGATTGTCGTCATACCCGGTGCCGATCGCCACCGAGGGGGTGAGTTCGAGCACGCCGACATGGGTCGGGACGGGATCGTATTCGGGATGTTCGCGCTCCATGACACTGACATTGCGGTCGCGGCCGAACGCACTCGACGGCGGGGCCTGACCGACGCTGTCGGTCGCGTCCGATACCTGTGCGAAAGCGGTACCGGTCATCGCGGCATTGATCAGGCCGGCGAGCAGGATCACCCGAGGCGTCATCGGCGCCCCAGCGTTACGAGAATGGGGAAATGGTCGGAGCCGGTCGCCGCCAGACGATCGGCGCGCACCATTCCCCAGGCTGGGCCGGCATAGAGCTGGTCGATCGGCAGGAAGGGCAGCGGGCGCGGCCAGCTCCAGACCGCGCGCGTCATTCGCGTCAGCGGTGCAAACGCCGCATCCTGCGCGCGCATCCCCGCGCTCCATGGCGTCAGGTTCATATCGCCCCCGATGATCAGGCCGCTGCGATCGATCCGGGCCAAAGCGGCGGCAAGTGAGGCGCGTGCGGCTGCCTGCCGGCTGGCGGGAATCGGCCGCGGATAATGCAGCGTTGCCACCATCACCGGGGCGCCTCCGGGCACGGCAATCTCGGCCCAGAGCAGCGGCGGCCCGAATTTCTGTCCGCGCGCATCTTTCAGGAAATAGCCCGAAGCCCGGATCGGCCAGCGCGACAGGATCGCCAGGCCACATCCGCCGCCGGGGCAGGCCGTGCGATAGGGAAAGCGGCTCGAAGTCGCGGCAATCAGCGGTTCGCGCGCGCGCGACACCTCCTGCAACAGCACGATATCGGCGTCCGTCCCCGCGATCGTCGCACCGGTGGCGGCCGGGCTCGCATTGTCGACCCAGACATTATGGGTCAACACGCGCAATTGGCGTGCGCCCATGGGCGCGGCCGGGATCGTCCGAGTGATTTCCGGCGTCGCCGCCATCGCCATCGGTACGATACCGATCGCCGCGAGCGGCAAGGTCCAGCGAACGCGTCGCCGCGCAATCAACAGGCCGATGGCGAGCGCAAGGGCGAAAAACGGCAGGAACGACGCGAGCACGTCGAGGTCCGGAAGCCAAGCCCCAAGGATCGCGAGCCACGCTGCGATCGCCGCGCCGACGATCATCAGGCGACCGATATTGGCAAGGATCGTCAAGCCTGCGCGCTCCATCGGTTGCGCAACTCATGTCCGCGTTGCCGGACGGCCGCCGGGATCGTGCGGGCAGCGAGCACCAGCGCCGCGGTCGTCCAACCTTCGGGCAGATAGACATCGCGCGCGCGGATCGCGGTGCGGCCGGGATGTTTCATCGCATAGCGCGCGTAATGCGCGATCTCCTGGTTCGCCAGCCGCCGCAGCAGCGCGGCTTCGCGCCGGGTCGCAGCCGGAATCATGTTCCGGATCGTCGTCACGATCAGGGGCAGGTCGAGCGTCGTCGTCGACTTACTGACTTTGTTCTCGGAGTCGCGATGAAAGTCGGCGCTGATCACGGGAGAATAGCGCAATCCGCCCTTACGGAGGACGCGCAACCACAAGTCCTTGTCGCCGCCGCGCACCGCCTTCCCGTGCGGGAATCCACCGGCCGCGAGGATGGCGGTTCGGCGGATCGCGATCGCGCCGGTCCACATCGGGCATTCGCGCACCGCCAGCCAGCTTTCGAGGAAGCCGGCGAAATCGAGCGTGACCGGGCTTTCGAGCCGGGCCGCGATGCGCTGCGGCTGGCGGCGGTCCGCGAAAACGTGATCGAACCGTGTCGCCACCGCGGCGACGCCAGGGTCTTCGGCGATGTTCTGCGCCAAGAGTGCAAGATGGTCGTCCGCCCACAGATCGTCGGCGTCGAGAAAGGCGATCCATTCGCCGCGCGCGGCCTCGATCCCGACATTGCGCCCGGCATAACCGCCCGGCCCTGGCGTCGCGAGATCGAACAGGTGAATGCGCGGATCGTCGATCGCGGCGACGATCTCGCGACCGCCATCGGTCGAGCGGTTGTCGACCACGATGATTTCGTATGCCGCGTGCGATTGCGCGCGGACGCTGTCGATCGCGTCGCGGACATGCGCGGCCTTGTTGTACAGCGGCATGACCACCGAGAAGCGAACATCCGCCATCAGTCGCGCGCCGCCTCGCGTCCGCCCGCCAGCCGCACGAATTCGCGCGTCGCGACTCCCGCCAGCTCGAGCGTCAGCTTCATCACCGCCAGCCGCCGGCCGAGCGGCAAGTCGCGAGAGACCGCCGCGCGTCGCAACCGGCGCACGGTATCGACCGCGGTGATGCCAAGCACCCGCGCTAGACGGGGCGTAGCGCTGGTCCGGTCCCATCGACCGCCGCTGAGCCGACGGCGCTTGCGCACCAATTCGCTGCGGTCGGCGCGCACCGGGTGGCGCACGACCATGTCGGGGATGTAGATCAGGGGGTGGCCGGCGGCGCGGATCCGCAGCGCCATCTGGCGATCGCCGCCCGATTTCAAACTGGCATCGAACCCGCCCAGCGTCCGCAACACCTCCGCTCGGCTGATCCAGTTGGCGGTCGCGCAATTCCCCCGTGCCGCATGCGCCTGCGGAAAGCTGAACAGCCTTTCATAGTCCGCATAGACCCGTGCGCCCGACACGCCTTCTTCGAACAGCTCGATCTTACCCGCCAGGACGCCGAATCCGGGATTCGCCTCGGCGGCAGCCAGGGCGGTGGCGAGCCAGTCGGCATCGGGCACGCAATCGGCATCGGTAAACGCGATGATCGGTGCAGCGACCTGTGCGATGGCGGTATTGCGCGCGGCATAGGAGCCCGGCCGGGGCTCGGCGAGCAACGTCACGCCGGGATAGTCCCGGACGATATCGGCGGTGCGATCGGTCGATCCGTTGTCCACCACGATGATCTCATAGCGCGCACGATCGACCGTCTGGCGCCCAAGCGCGTCGAGGCAGCGCGCGATCACCGCTTCGCCGTTCCACACCGGCACGATGACGCTCAGCGCAACACGCGTCACGACTCGTCTCCTCGTCTGACGTCAAGCATGCGCACTGCCCTCCATGCGCGCGCGGCCAGCGTCAATGTCTTGCTGCACTTGCGAAGGCGAAATGCCCCTTTATGCCGACGACGCGAAAGCCTCGGATTCAGGACTCTGGACCCGTCGCTCGTGCGGCCCGGATCGTCGCAGCGCCGTCTTGCGCTGCACTGCAAAATAATCTCTGCGTAGCGCGTGGTGTCGGACCCAGACCATGTTGCGCGAGGGATGCCCTCCGGCACGCCCCCGCGGACCGAGATCTTCGTGGTGTCGCTGGCCGATGCCGGCGACCGTCGCGCCGCATTCTCCGATCGCGCGCGCGACACCGCTTTGTCCTGGCGGTTTTTCGACGCCTGCACCCAGCGACCCGACAGCCTTGCGATCGACGAGGCGGCGATCCGGCGCAACAAGGGTCGTGCGCTGACCCGCGGCGAAATCGGCTGTTACGCCAGCCATTTCTCGATCTGGGAGGAGATGGTCGCGCGCGACGTCGCGCAGGCCATCGTGCTGGAGGACGATACGATCATCGACTGGGCCTATATCGAGCGCCTCGCGGAGACCGACCTCGCTGCTCGCGGTTTCGATTACCTGCGGCTCTATGCAAAGCGGCCGACCTTTCAGCGGATCGTCGCGACCGATTTCCTCCAGCATTCGCGCACCGTGGTCGAGATGATCGGCCCGGCTTACGGCACGCAGGGCTATGCCATCACGCTGGCCGGCGCGCGCGCGTTCATTGACGAATGCCGCATCATTCGGCGGCCGATCGACGACGCGATGGATCGATCCTGGGCCCACGGGGTTCGCAACCTCGCACTGTTTCCTGCGCCGATCCTCGAAGCGACCGTGCCATCGGCAATCGGCTCGGCGCGGTTTGCGGGCAAGAACGATCCCGCGTTCCATACGCTGCGCCAGCGCGCCTGGCGGCAATTGGAACGCACACGCATGCGGATGATGAAGGCGAGGCGGTTCCTTGGATATTGATCAAGCCCGTTTCGACAATGAGCTCCGCAAGCGGAGCAAGAGCTCGATCGGCTGGACGCTGGTGCGTTTCCTGTCCGATCAGGTCCTGTCGTTCATCGTTTTCGTACTGCTCGCGCGATTATTGTCGCGCGCCGAGATCGGCGCGTTCGCGGTCATCGCGGTCACGTCCGAGGCATTCCGCATCATATCGACCGCCGGCCTGCTCCAGACGATCGCTCGGCGTCGCGAGCTGACCCCGGCCTTCCTCGACACGATCTACCGCTCGCAACAGGCGTTCTCCTTGCTGTCGTGCGGGAGCATCATCCTGCTTGCGCGCCCGATCGCCGAGTTGATGGGCGCGCCCGATATCGCGCTGCCGCTCGCGGTGCAGAGCCTGGTCCTCCCGCTCGCCTCGTTCGGCGTGACCCATATGGCGCTTCGCCTGCGCGAGTTCGGGCATCGCACGACCGCGTTGCGTTCGGTGGTCGGCGGGCTGGTCGGCGGCGGAGCGGCCGTATTCGCGGCCTTTTACGGCCTCGGTCTGTGGGCGCTGGTGATCCAGCGCCTGGTGACGGAAGCGGTCGGCGTCGTCCTCTCGCGTCAGTCCTATGACTGGAAACCGGGTTGGCAATTCGAATGGCGGATCCTGCGCGGCAATCTGATGCTCAATGCCAGCCTGATCTATGTCCAGCTGATCTTCCTGGCGACCGTCCGCGTTCAGGAGATGGCGATCGGGGCGGGGATCGGGCTTGCCGCGGTCGGCGTCTACCGGACCGCATGGCGTACCGTGGAGTTGATCGCCCGCGGCGCGATCCAGCCCTTTACGACGGTCGCGACCCAAACGCTGGCGCGGGTGAAGGATGACACGGTCGAACTCGCCCGCGCCTATCGCTGGATGATCGGGCGGGCCGCGGCGATTTCCTTTCCCGCTTTGGTCGGCTTCGGCGCGCTCGCGCCGATCGCGGTGCCGTTCGTGTTCGGCGCGAAATGGGCAGAGGCGGGCGCGCTGGCCCAGATTTTCGCCTTCATGGCGCTGCCCTTCACGCTCAACTTCTTCGCTTCGCCGTCGCTGTCCGCGCTTGGCGCCGGTCGGAGCTTGATCATGCTGTCGACGGCGCAACTCCTGCTCGGCGTCGTCCTGACCCTGCTGTCGTTGCCTTACGGCCTGTTCGCGGTGGCGATCTCCTATGTGGCGCGCGCCTATGTCACGCTGCCGCTTCAGGTCTGGCTGCTGCACCGCATATCGGGGATCGGGCCCGGCACGACGCTTGCGGCGGTGCGGGCGCCGCTGGCCGCCTCGACCATCATGGGAGTCGCGCTGTTCGCCGGGCTGCGCGCGCTGAAGATAGCGGGCATCAGCCACTTCCTGACGCTCGCGACGCTGGTGCCGCTCGGCGTCGCGCTTTATGCCGCGATCCTCCTCGCGGTTGGACCCGAATGGCGCACGATGATCCTGGATCGCGCCTATCGCTTGAGAAAGGCCCGCGTGTGACCACCGCCAGCGCCGACCGCGTCGTCGTCCCTCTCGCCAATCGCTTTGCGTCGACGCTCGACCGCATCCTGCCGCCAGGCCGGCTCGCGCTGGTCGATTTCCCCGATCACAGCAATGTCGGGGATTCGGCGATCTGGCTGGGCGAGATCGCCTATCTGCGTCGCTCCGACCGGATGCCCGTCTATGTCTCCGCGCTTGGCGACCATGATGACGCCGCGATGGCGGCGGCGATCGAGGACGGCACGATCCTGATCCATGGCGGCGGCAATTTCGGAACGCTTTGGCCTAAGCACGAGGCGTTCCGGTTGCAGATGCTGCGGCGCCATCGCGACCGCGCGATCGTGCAGATGCCGCAATCGATCCATTATGACTCGCCCGAACGCGCCGAGGAGATGGCGGCGGCGATCCGCGATCATGGCCGCTTCACATTGCTGGTCCGCGACGCGAAGTCGCTGGCCTTCGCGCGGGAGCGTTTCGATTGCACGGTGGAGCTGTGCCCCGATGCCGCACTGATGCTCGGCCGCCTGCCGCGACCCGCCCGCGCCGTGGCGCCGGTGTTCGCGCTGCTGCGCACCGACCATGAACGCGCCAAGGGTGCCGACGCCGCGCTGCCGGCGGGCGTGATCGCGGACGACTGGCTCGAGGAGGATCCGCGCGAGCGAAACCGTATCCGGATAGCGCTGAAGCTCCGGCGGCTTCTGGTGCGCGATCCGCAGGAGCAACGGTTATTGCGTCAGCGTGTGCTTGCCGAATGGCGGGTCAAGCGCGGGCTCGCGATGCTGGCCCAGGGCGAGACCGTCGTGACCGACCGGCTGCACGCCCACATTCTCTCGCTGCTGCTCGATATCCCGCACGTGCTGCTCGACAATAGCTACGGCAAGGTCGCCGGGTTCGCCGATCAATGGACCGCCGATTATGCCGGCCTGTCCCGCGCGACGTCGCGCGAGTCTGCGATCGACATGGCACTTGCTGCAACCGCCAAGAAGGAAATGCGCCATGTCGCTTCGTAGCCGCATCGTCCGCCGCTGGATGCTGTTCCGGCTCAGCCCCGTCGCCAAACGCATGCGGCGCGAGGGACTAACCTATCTGCGTCCGGTCAAGCTCGTCCGGATCGAGGCGGCGCTGCGCCGGCTCGGGCAGCGCCGCGTTGCGGGCGACTATCTTGAATTCGGCGTGGCGCTCGGCGGGACCGCCGCGTTGATCGCACAGGCCGCGCGCCGCGCCGATGCGCGCTTCGTCGGTCTGGACGTCTTCGCCACCATTCCGCCGCCCACCTCTGAGCATGACGACGCCAAGTCGCGCGAACGCTACGCCGTGATCGCGGCCGGAGAGGCGACCGGGATCGGCGGCGATGTCTATTACGGCTATCGCAACGATCTGCTCGACCATGTCGGCCAGGTTCTCGCCAGCGTCGACGCGCCGGTCGATGGTCGCCAGATCCGGCTGGCAAAGGGCCTGTTCGAGGAGACCTGGCCGACGCTCGACATCGAGCGCATCGCCTTCGCGCATATCGACTGCGATTGGCACGATCCGGTGCTCTATTGCCTCAACGCCGTCGGGCCGAAATTGTCGGAGCATGGCGTGATCGTGATCGACGATTATCATGATTATCCCGGCTGCCGCACCGCCGTGGATACCTTTCTCGAGCAGAATCCCGGCTTCAGGATGGTGCCGGGCGCCAATCCACTGATCGAACGGCGGTAGGCGCGCGCCGCGGCGACGCCAGCGCGCGCGCCCGGTACATCGTATAGCCGCACAGGAAGCCGTAGAGGCCCAGTCCCTCCAGCTGCCAGAACGGCATCGTCGCCATGTTGAGCAGCAGGAACGACGCGTGCGCCGCGATCAGCATCAGGCGCTCGCCCTTCGCATTTATCGCCACCCACAGCATCGTCAGCCACAGCGAGAGCATGCCGAGCACGCCGACGAGCCCGAGCTCGTATACCGTCGCGACCAAAGTGTTGTGCGGATAGACCTTGAACAATCCCTCCCAGCTCTCCGGCCCGAACCCGAACAGATGCTGGATCGGACCGCCCGCCTTCCAGGCGTAGATATAGCTGCTCCAGATATAGGCGCGTGCCGACAGAACCTGCTTGTCGGCCCAGGTAAAGTCGACCGGCGGCTTGATCAGCGCGCCAGGATTGGCGGCGATGGTCGCGATATCGGCGAACTTGTCGGCATAGAAGACCACCGCGACCCCGACCAGAATCACCGCGAGCGCCGCACCGACCCCCGCCATGAAGGGACGTTGGTCGCGCCGGACGCTGGTGGTGATGCCGATCCACAAAGTTGCCACCGCAAGCGGCCCCATCGCGAAAATAGCGGTGCGATACCCCGCAAGTTGGATGCCGACGAGCATCGCCAACAGGAAGACCAGTCGGGGAAGGGGATGCGCGGCGCGCGCGAAGCATCCAACGACGAAGCCCGCCACCAAGGCGACCGAAAAGGCCGCTTCATGATTATAACCGCCGATCCATACCAGGCCGCCGTCGAGTTCGGACCCCTTGGGCAAATGGAGCACGACCGACAGAAACTGGAACACGGTCAGCGGCAGGAAAGCGACCATCAGCCAGCCGATGAAATGCCCCTCGGGATCGCGCCGATGCGCCTGAAGCACCGCCAGCGCGATAACGACGAAATAGAGATATTTGACGACGGCGTTGATCGCGCCGCTCGGATCGTGGTTGAGAACCGCGCTGAGCAGCACGATCGCCATCATCAGATAGACGGGCACAAGCCAGCGGATCGCCAGATTGGCGAAGCGGATCACGAACAACAGCCCGATCCCGGTGGTCGCGATCGACACGATCGCATTGCCGGAAAAACCCGCGGCGATGGGGCGGAACATCCAGAGATGATAGGCGCCGGCGATATAGCGCAGCCAGAGTGCAAGCAGCACGAAACGCGCCGCGGTGCTGCCCGACCGCACATAAGCGATGGCGAGCGGCACGAGCAGGAGCATCGTGACGGGAACGAGGATCTGCAGCCCGAAGGACGGGCCGAAACTGGAGGCTTCGTTCACGTCGCTGCTCGTTCAGGCTGTGTGGTAGCTTTCAACGTCCTTGTAGTAATAGCCGGCGTCGCCGAACCCGGCGCGCGCTTGCTCGACCACATTGACCTGAGTCAGCGCGATGCCGAGCACGTTCGCATCGACATCGGAGAGCCGATCGAGCGCGATTTCCGCGGCCTTCACCGCCGTTTTGCGCCACCGCAGCAAGAACACGACGCCATCCGCCATGCTGGCGACGACGCGCGCCTCGTCGATCGCCAGCAGTGGAGCCGTATCGAGCAGGATCAGATCGAACCGATCACGCAATTCCGCCAACAAAGTTGCGAAACGGCCGCCCTCGGTTAGGGTCAAATCGTCCGCATCGACCCGCTGCGGCAGCAGCCAGGCGCCGCTTGCTTGATCCTGGACCAATACCTGATCGAGCGACGCGCTCCCTTTCAGCAGCTCGTTGAGCCCCATCTTTACATTGCCGCCGAACTGGCGGCTGGTCGCGCGACGGCGCGGGTCGCAATCGATGAGCAGCGTCTTCACGCCCGCCGCGGCCGCCGATCGCGCCAGGCAGATCGCAGTCGTCGTCTTGCCTTCGCCCGGCACCGACGAAGTGATCGCCACGACGCGGTGCTTCTGGTGGGGAAGGGCGAACGAGATCGAGGTCCGGAGCGAGCGAAAAGCCTCGGCGAACAAAGATTGCGGCCGTTGCAGGACGAGCTCCATCGGCGCGGGAACGCTTCTCTTCTTATATTCCGGTAAGGTCGCGACATCCGGAACCGACGCCAGCGTTGGCAACCCGAGCTTGCGCTCGATTGCATCGCTGGTCTCGACACCACGCTCGAGTAGCTGGAGCAGCAGCACGACCAAGGTCGCGAGCCCGAGCCCGCCGACCAACGCCGCAGCGCCGAAGATCAGCAAATTGGGGGAGCTCGGCGCCCCCGGGACGCGCGCGGCGGCGACGATGTAGCTGTCGCTCTGTTCCAGACCTGCCTGCGCGATCGTCTGGCGATAGCGATCGAGGAACGAGCGGTAGAGCGTGCGCGCGGAATCGGCGTTGCGCTCGAGTTCGTTCAGCCTCACCGTGGCATTGTTGTCCGCTGCCAATTTACCTTCGGCGCGGTTGATCGATGCCTGGAGCGAGGCGGCGCGCTGGCTCGCGATATTGGCCTGGATCGAGGTGTTGGCGACGATGCGGCCGACTTCCGCGGCGATCTGCGCGTCGGTATTCGCCATCGCCCGCTGCGCTCGCTGGAGATCGGGGTGAAGCGGGCCATATCTTTTTTCGAGGCCGGCAACCTCGCGGCCGATCTCGGCGCGTTGCCCACGGAGCGCGCTGATGACGGGCGAATCCAGCGCCTCGCCAAGTTCTTCGCCGCTCTTCCCGCGCGCGAGTTGCGCCCGGGCGGTCGAGAGGCGCGCTTGCGCGGCGGCACTTTCAGCCTGCGCCTGCGCGAGCTGGGTGGAAAGGTTGGACAAGGCTTCCTGGCTTGCCGACTGGCTTGTCGCGCTCTGGTTCGACACCGCGAACAGGTTGTTCGCTGCGCGGAAATCGGCGACCGCTTTTTCCGCCGTCAGCACCTGGCCGCGCATTTCCTGCAGCCGTCCCTCGAGGAATTGGCTGGCGCGCTTGGTTGCGCCGGACTTCGTATTGACCTGACCCGAGACATAGGTTTGCGCGAGCGTGTTCACGACCTGCGCGGCGAGCACGGGCGAGGTTGCTTCGAACGAGATGCTGATCGCGTAGGACAAGCCATCGCGCTTGATCGTCAGATTGCCGAATACGTTGCCGATCGCGCGAGCGCGTGCAAGCGGGTTGGGCTTTGCGTTGGCAGCGGGGGGAAGCACGAGATGGCCGTTGAAATCGGGGTTCCGATCGAGCCGCAGCGTGTCGACCACCTGGCCGATCAGCGCGGGTGATTGCAGCGCCTGGACCTCGGTATCGACTGCCGCCGAATCGGGGTCGACGGTCGGCGTCACCTGGTCCTCGGCGATGACCTTTTCGGCGGTTCGCTCGAGCGCTACCTGCGCGGTTGCGACATAGCGTCGCTGCACGAGCATATAGGCGATGAGCGCGACCACCATTGCGCAGACCAGGATGATCGCGATGATCAAAGCGCGCCGGCGGAGGATGCGGCCAATTCGCCGCAGGTCGATCAGGGTAGATTCGTCGACGTCCGACTCAGGGCCGGGCGGGCGCGGGTGAAGGCGGGGCCGAGTTGTGGCGTCCATTCCGTTCACACCCCCGCCAGACAGTCGCGGACCGCCGACGCCATGTCCGGCCGCGACAGCGCGACCGCGATCGTCGCGCTCACAAAGCCGTGCTTGTCGCCGCAATCATAGCGCGTGCCGGCAAAAGTAACGCCGTGGAACGGCTGGCGACCGATCAGATGCTTCATCGCGTCGGTGAGCTGGATCTCCCCGCCGGCGCCCTCTTCCTGCTGCGCCAGGATGTCCATGATCGCCGGTTGCAGGATATAACGCCCGATCACCGCCAGGTTCGACGGAGCTTCCTCGGGTGCGGGCTTCTCCACCAGGCCGCGAACCTCGGTCAGCTTCCCGTCGGCTGCGCCAGGCGTGATGATGCCGTATTTGTTCGTCCGGTCGTGCGGCACTTCTTCGGCGCAGAGAAGGTTGCCGCCGACCTGCGCATAGGCCTCGACCATCTGTTTCAGGCAGCCGGGTTGGCCGATCATCAGGTCGTCGGGCAGCAACACGGCAAAGGGCTCGTCCCCGACCAGGCGGCGCGCGCACCATACGGCGTGGCCGAGACCAAGCGGTTCCTGCTGACGTACGATCGCGATGTCGCCGGGCGCGAACCGCGTGCCGGCCAGCGGTTCGAGCGACTTGCCGCGCCGCTCCATCGTTTCTTCGAGTTCGAACGAATGATCGAAATGATCCTCGATCAGCGACTTGCCGCGGCTCGTTACGAAGATGAACTGCTCGATCCCTGCTTCGCGGGCTTCGTCGATCGCATATTGGATCAGCGGGCGATCGACGATGGGCAGCATTTCCTTCGGCATCGCCTTGGTGGCGGGAAGGAAACGCGTCCCCAGTCCGCCAATCGGAAACACCGCTTTGCGCACCTTGTCCATATCGGTCCCTTTTGTAGAGCGTTGTCGACAGGTACCCGACGTGCCAAGATTCCAGTGATCGGCGTAAGACGGGCTGCCGTACCTGCGCTCTTTTGCTGCATCGCAACAAGGGTGCAACGTCGAGCCGTGCCTACATCGCGGCTAACGCTGCGTCCGCTTAACCTATGTCACAGCTTTGGCGGCGCACTGCCCCATTTGATTCCGCCCGGTACGCTGCCTTTGCCCCGCGGCCGGATCAATTGGGTGCCGGCGGGAACCTGGATGTCATGCGAGTCGATGATGATTCGGACTGGCCCGTCATGCACGTCGAAGATCGGCCAGCCGTGAGCGCTTTTCACCACCAGATGTGCGATTCGAATGACGATCGGCGCACCTGCCGGTGCCTTGGAGCCCATCAGTGCGAAATGCACCGTATCGCCGATGCCGCCGACCTTGTTCGGCTCGATGCTGGTCAGGCGGCTGGCGCTGATGCTCGACCACAAACGGAAATTGCGCGCATTGCGGCCCGAAATGCAGTCGTCGAGCATCGAATCGCTTGCCTTCAGATCGAAGCCACCGTCGCTATTGTCCCAGGCGGCACACGAGCGGAACACTAACCGCCGGTTGCCGCGTTCGGCCGAAAACCCGTCGCCATTCCAATATTGGCGGTCGTTCCGCTTCCATTGAAAGCCGCGCATCGTGCATCGCTCGAAGCGGAAATCGGAGGCGTCATCGGCGATCGCGATCCCGCACGGAAGGTCGTGAGCGCCGGTCGTGAGCACGCCGCTGGCGGTGACGTCGGAGAAGATTCCATCGCGGCTGTCATATCGGATCCGGGCAAAGCCACGACGCAAATTGGTCGCAGTGACGTTGGAGACTCGCAAGCCGACGACGGGCGCGGCGGTGCGGTCGATCCCGGTATTCTCGATGACGCGATACCCGCCATCGACGCGCACATCGTCCATCACGATGCCGGAGGTCGGACGATCGAGCACGACCAGGCCATTCCCCACGTCATGCGCGTTGACATGGCGATAGGCCGCGCGGTCCTTGGCGTGATAAACCGGCTCGCCGCGAGCGTCGATCTGGGTCCGGCCGGTTGCTTCGAACAGCATCCCTCTGCTTATCGGGGCGCCGACGCGGTCGGCCAGCGGCCTGCGGTAGGTCGGGAGACACATTCGGCGAACCGATTCTTTCTTCGGGCCGATGCTTAATTCAGGCTAAAGCATGTCGTTTAACGACATCGAAGCTCCGCCTGGCGCACAAGCGCCGCAACTACAAGGAGTTCGCGCGATGCGCCCATACCCCCTCGTCGCGCATGCCGCGCGGCCCGAAGACCATAATGATATCGCGGCTGCGGTTCTGTCCGCTTGGCTCGCGCCCCGTAAACAATCTCGCCGCCGATTTGTTCCGGACTTCAAGCGACTGATGAAGCTCGGTTAATTATTTGACCTTCACCAATCAGTTTAACCCGGCTATGCCACATCTTGCCTCAGGGGGGGTATAAGCGGTGGTGGGGAGAGGATGGACGATATGTCTCAACGGGCGCTCGACGCTGCGCTGGATCGGCTCGAGGTCCAGGCGAATCTCGAATCGACGCCGGCGGAGCGCGACTGGATCGAGCTCACTGTCCGCCGCGTGTCCCGCCTTGCCGGATATCTGGCGCTGGCCGCAGCGGTGGCCGGCATCGCCTATCTGGTGATTCGCTGAGGCCCGAAATCGGCATTTACGCTGCACCGCGGCATAATGAAAAACCGGTCGTCCTTTTCATAGACCGGGTGGTCTTGCCTTCGGCCAATCTGACCGCCGCCGCCATTGCCACCCGGCTTTAGATAACTGATTTATACCGAAAGACCCGGATCGGCGCTTTTGCGCAGAGTCAAAGGGGAACTCGGGAATGAATGTTTCGACGCTTGGGGAATTCGTGGCGCCGCGCGTACGCTCAAAGCGTCTGCAGCGTCTTCGCCTTTATGCTGAACTCCTCGCGGTGGATTGCCTGGCGATCATTGCCGCGTTCGTGGCCGCGCACGCATTGCACGCGGGCCCTCGTACGTTCGACGGCTGGCAATTGTCGCTGATGGTGTTGACCGGTTATCTGGGCATCGCGCTCGCCGCCGAAGTCTATAACGCGACGGTTTTCACCAATCCCAAGCTGAGCCTCAAGCGATCGGCGACGGCGCTCGTCTATGCCTTGGTCGCGGTCGTGTTCCTCACCTATATCGCGCATGCCAGCCAGGAGATCTCGCGCGTCGATTTCGCGATCGGATCGCCACTCGCCTTGCTGTTCCTCGTCGGTGGTCGGCTGCTTTTCGTGGAGCATGGTTTGCGGCGTCTGGAAGGATCGCTGTATAACGAACTGCTGATCGTCGATGGCGTCGAAGCGCCCGGCCTTGCCTGGGCACACCGCATCAATGCGCGCGCGATGGGCCTTTTGCCTGATCTCAGCGACCCGGTGATGCTCCACCGCATCGGTGACGTGCTCGCGGGATTCGATCGCGTGATCGTCTCGTGCGACGATGACCGCCGGCATGCCTGGACCACGTTGTTGCGCGGAGCGAATATCGACGGCGAACTGCTCGTTCACGATCGCAACTATTCCGATGTGATCGGCCTTGGGCGTGCCGCGGGGCAATCTACCCACGTCGTGTCGCGCGGACCATTGAGCATGAGCAATCGTGCGGCGAAACGCCTGCTCGATCTCGCCTTCACGGTGCCTGCTATCATCGCGCTGTCGCCATTGCTCGCGATCGTCGCAGTGATGATCAAACTCGATAGCCCCGGACCCGTTTTCTTCCGGCAGGATCGCGTCGGGCGGCGCAATCAGCTGTTCAAGATCACGAAATTCCGTACGATGCGGCATGAGGAGAGCGACGCTGCCGGCAGCCGCTCGGCCAGTCGCACGGACGACAGGATCACGCGGGTCGGGCGCTTTCTGCGGCGCACCAGCCTCGACGAACTCCCGCAGCTGTTCAATGTGCTGGAAGGCGATATGAGCTTGGTCGGCCCTCGTCCCCATGCGCTCGGTTCGCTGGCGGGCGACCAGCTCTTCTGGGAGGTGAGCCATCAATATTGGGTCCGCCACGCCCTGAAGCCCGGCATAACCGGGCTGGCCCAGGTTCGCGGGCACCGCGGCGCAACCGAAAAACGCGAAGATCTCGAACGCAGGCTCGCCGCCGATCTTGAATATCTCGATCAATGGTCGATCTCGCGCGACCTGCATATCCTGGCGTCGACCGTGGTCGTGATGGTGCATCGCAACGCTTATTGAGGGGCTATCAGGCTGGCCAGAGCCGATCCCTTCAGCATCACGCCAGCGCATCTAGGCCTCCCAACCGGGTCGCGTTCTCCCAGAAGCGCGCATTGGGCGTGACGCCAAGCCCTGGCCCTTCCGGAAGAATGAAATGGCCGTCCGAGCATTCGAGGCGGCCGTCCATCAGCGACGCCGAGTGATGGAAGATCGAGTGCTGATATTCGTGCCAGCGCAGGTTGAGGATGGTGGACGACGCCAGCAAGCTCGCCGCCGCGAAAATCCCGGCGCCGATGGTCGCATGCGGGATGATCTGGGCGTGATGCGCTTGCGCCATTTGCGCGATGCGCATGAATTGCGTGATGCCGGTATGGCCCATTTCCGGCTGGACGATCGATACCGCACGCGCCTCGAGCCTGTTGCGCGCGTCGAACACCGTCCGCCATTCCTCGCCGGCGGCGACCGGGATGACCGAGTGGCGCGCGATGTCCGCCAGCCCCTGGACGTCCTCGGTCTTGCACGGCGCTTCGATGAAGGTGAGGTCGTAGCGCGCGAGCTTGTCGACCAGCGCGATCGCCTCGGCCGGCGAATAGATCCAATGACAATCGAGCATGATTCCGATCTCCGGACCCAGGCCTTCGCGCAGGGCCGCGACTTCCCGCTCCACGCCCTCATAGCTGACCACCGCGGCAATCTTGACCGCGCGATAGCCGCGGTCGACGAAGCTCTTGGCCAAATCGACCTTTTCCGCGATCGTCGGCCTCGGCAGGCCGGAAACATAAGCCGGGATACGATCGCGATGCCGACCGCCGAGCAGCTGCGGTAGCGACAGGCCGGTGAGCTTGCCCATCAGGTCCCACAAAGCGATGTCGACCCCCGCCATAGCATCGAGCCAGAAGCCGCCGGTATAGCCGCGCACGCGCATCAGGTCGTAGAGGTCGTCCCAAATCGCCTGCACGTCGAACGGCGAACGGCCGGCAATGATCGGGGCGATCAGGTCCTCGACAAAGGCGTGGATGGCGTTGGGCGCGACCAGGCCATAGGTTTCCCCCCATCCTTCGGCGCCGGACTCGAGCGTCACGCGGATGACCGCCGAGCGCATCGTCTGCGGGTAGATGGTGCGATTGCCGCGGCGGACGACGTAGCCGCGCTCGTTGACCTTTTCGCCTGGCCCCAGCCCGCCAAGATAGCTGTCGTCCTGGGGAATGCGGACCGAGAACACGTCTATCGCTTTGATCGCGTCACCAACCATCGGGCACCCCCTCTCGCGCGGATTCAACTCACTATTGTTATATCTTTATTAGCAACAATATCTGCCGCCGCCAGCCCTAATCGCGCCGGAAGTGTAGACGTGCTGCCGGCGCTGCGGTAGCGTCGATGGCGATGGTAGCAACGCAATCACCAGCATCGACCAGCCGTGCGGCCCGGATACGCAGCGACAAGGCCGGGGCGCAGCCCAATCAGAGCCTGATCGACGGGATCACGGTGCTCCAGGCCCTGGCCATTTCCACCGACCCGGTGGGGTGCCGGGAGGTTGCGCGCCGCGTCGGGCTGGAGACGACGCGGGTCAACCGGCTGCTCAAGACGCTGACCTATCTCGGCATCGCGCGGCAGACGCCCGATCGCAAATATCGGGCCGGTGCCGGCATGACGGTGCTGGCAGCCCAGAGCCTGTTCGCCTCGGGCTTGCTACGGCGTGCCTTGCCGGCGCTCGAGGAACTGCGTCACTTCGGGCATACCGTCGCCATGGGCGTTCGCTGGCGTGACAATGTCAGCTATCTGTTCCACGCCCCGCCCAACATGCCGGCGACCGATGCGCTGGGACGTATCGGCCTTTATCCGGCGACGCGCGGCGGCATCGGCATGGCGCTGCTGGCGACACTGGAAGATGACGAGATTTACGAGATCTACGGCGAAGGGGAGATACCCGGCTATGCCGATTTGGATGCGCTGCTGCTGGCGCTGACCGATATCCGCCGCAAAGGCTATGCCCGGTTGCGCGTCAAGGACGAGCGCGAGCAGCATACGGTGGCGATCACCGTCGGGCAAACGGCTTATGCGGCGATCGGCTTGTCGGGCTGGATTCCCGAGACGGCCATGCCGACCATGCTCGAAGCGCTGCGGGTCGCCGCGGCGGAAATCCAGGCGAGGGGCCTGGAACGCGGCGACGAGATCGCGGCGGTGGACCCGGCGCTCGATTACCGCCTCGCCGTTTAGTCTTTCGGCTCAGCACGCCGCATAGGCATGCTGCAGACGGTCGAGGATCGTCCCGAGTTCGCGTTGGTCGGTTCCGTCGAATTCGGGGCCGGCGGCGCGCGTATAGGCCGAAGCGATCACCCCGCGCCGCCGCAGCACTTCCTTGGTGAGGCGCCAGCGATAAACCGCCTGGATCATCAGGATCGGCAGCAACGCCTCGTATAACCGCCAGACCTCGGCGCGGTCGCCGGCCAGATGGGCACGCATCAGCGCGACATGGACCTCGGGAGTCTCGGCGGCGGGCATGCTGCCGACCGCGCCACGCGCAAGCTCGTCGGTGATGTAGCGCCCGCCGGCGCCTCCGAACACGCCGTCGAGATGCGGGACGCCGCTCGCCAGTAGCGCCGTGATGCGCTGGCCGCACGGCATGTTCTCCTCCTTGACCCAGCGGATCGCGTCGGACGCCGCGGCGATGCGCGCGACCGCATCGGCGGCGAGTCCCAGCCCCATCGGCGCCGGCGCGTTCTGCAGCATGATCGGCAAGCCGGCCTGCGCGCCCAAATCGCGATAGAAACGGGACAGCGCGTCGATATCCGGCCCCAGCGCGCGCGGCGTCATCACCATGGCGGCGCTGGCGCCCGCCGCTGCGCCTGCCGCGGCCAGCCGGGCGCTGTCGCCGACCTCGTCACTGCTGGCGCCGACCACGAACCGCACGCGACCGGCGACCGCGCCGCCGATCAGGGCGATAGCTTCTTCGCGTTCGTCGAGCGTCAGCAGGTCGTATTCGCTGGCCAGGCCGGGAAAGACGAGGCCGTCGGCGCCCGATGCGACGACATAATCGACCACCGATCGCATGCCGTCGGCGTCGATCTCGCCGCTGTCGGTGAAGACGGTCGGCAGCACCGGAAAGACGCCGCCGAAGGAAGACTGGCTCATTGAAATCCTATCGGATGAGACGGGGAGACAACCGAGTGCGTCAGAACTTCGCGTTGAACCCGAGCGAGAACCGACGCCCCTGCAGGCCGTAGAAGGAGGTCGCCTCGGGCGATTCCACATAGCGGCGCTGGATCTCGTTGGTCAGGTTCGTGCCGTCGGCGAAGATCGTGAAATGGCCGAATTCATAGCGGATCGATGCGTCGACGGTCCGGAACGGTGCATAATAGATCGCCGTGCTGCCCGGTCCGACGCTGTCGAAGAATTTGTCGCGGTAATTATAGGCGACACGGGCGCCGAAGCCGTATTTCTCGTAATAGGCGACTAGATTGTAATTGATCTTCGACAGGCCCTGGAACGGCAAAGATTGCCCCTTGCGGTCGAGCAGGCTGGTCGAGCTGTCGATATAGGAGAAGTTCGCGACGACGCCGAAACCGTCGAGCGGCGAGGGAAGGAAATAGAACGGCGTCTGGAACAGCAGCTCGACGCCCTTCACCTTGCCGCCGGCGCCATTATAGGGCCGCGTGATCAGATAACCTTCCGGTTGGCCGGGCGGCGCGACTTCACCCGGCGGAATCTCGTAGCTCGCCCTGCTGTAGATGAAGGTCTTCACGTCCTTGTAGAACCCGCCGACGGTGAACGCCGCACCGGGGGCGAAATACCATTCGAGCGAGGCGTCGAACTGATCGGCGCGCAACGGCTGAAGCCGGGGATTGCCGGCGTTGCCATTATAGGGCGTCAACCGGTTGAGCGTCAGGTTCGGCGACAGATCGATCGAGTCCGGCAGCCCCAAGACCTTGGCGTAGCCCGCACGAAGCAGGAGCTTGTTGGTGATCTCGAGCTTGGCGACCGCGCTGGGCAGCCAATCGACCGATTGCGTCTTCACCGTCAACGGATCGGTCAGACCGCTCGCACGCTTGATGGCGCCATTGGCCTCACGCGTCGTGTCGGTATAGCGCAGCCCGACATTGCCGGTCAGCGGCATCGATCCCAGCCGTGTCGCGAAATTGATCTTGGCATAGGCCGCCATCGTCTTCTCGCCGATGCGGAAGGATTGCAGCGGATCGACGAAGCCCGCCGGGCACAGGCCGCTATTCGGCGCGATCGTGTTGCACGCTCCTCCGGTCGGCAGCGCCCAGGCATTCGCCGCGAGATATTTGGTGGCGATCGACGGCGCCTTCCCGCCGAGCAGATCGGCATAGTCCCGAACGCCATAGATGGACGGACCCGACGACAGCAGGAACGTGTTGGCGGGCGTGGTGCCGGCAAAGGCGACCTGATTCTGAACGGTCTGACGCGTCGTGGTCAGCGCCGAGTAGCGCAGGCCGGCGTCGATCTCGGAAAGGAACGAATTTTCCGGCTTGAAGGCGAAGTCGACCTTGCCGGCGGTTTCCTGGGCGGTGTTGCGATTGAAATTGTCGAAGACGTTCGAATAGCGGAAGGTCGCCGGGTTGGTCGCGTCCAGTCCTGCGGGGCCGTTCAGGCTGGGAATGCCGCCTTCATTGACGTCGAAGGTGAAGGGATATTTGCTGACACTCTGGACCCGGACGAACTCCTGGGTGACGTCCATCGTCGAGCGCGAATAATTCGCCTCGGGTCTGACGGAGAAGCGCCCGTCATTCGTGCTCCACTTGAAGCCCAGCGCACTGGTGAAGGTGTCGCTCTTGACCCTCAGCGCTTCGGCATTGCCTTGCGCTACCTGGTTGATGACGCCCGAGGTCAGGATCTCGTTCGAGGACAGGGTGTAGGAGCTATAGTCGCCGGCATTGCTGCTCAGCGGCACCGAGAACCAATCGCGCGTGCGCGACGTCTTGAGGTGCGAGTACGCCGCGTCGCCGTACAGCTCGAAATGGGGGCTCGGCCGCCACTGAAACGCGCCGTTGCCACCGATCTTCTCGCGCTTTTCGCGCAGGCGCTGGAAGCGGAAATCGGCGATATAGGTGCCGGGTATCCCGTCGCCATTCGGATCATTGGCCTTGGGATGGGCGGGCGTGTTGAATGCCGACGTGAGCGGCGTGTAGCCGGTGAAGGAGTTGAACGAATCCTCGTTCACCGGTTTGTTCGAATAGGTGGCGTTGAGCAGGATGCCGAACGTGTCGTTGGCAAAGGTGTTCGAATAAAGCGCCGACCCGTCATAGCCCCATCTCTTGTCCTGGTCGGAATAGACCGTGGATCCGGACACCGAGATGAGCTGACCGGGCTTGTCGAACGGCTTGCGCGTGATGATGTCGACCGTACCGCTCAGCGAGCCATCTGTCCGGTCCGCGCCTTGCAGCTTGATGACGTCGAGGCGGCCAATCAGTTCGGAGGGAAAGAGCGAGAGCGGGCCGTAATCGGAATCGAGCACCGAAGCGATGCCCGCGCCGCGGCCGTTGGGGTTGATCAACGTGCGCCCGTTGATCTCGCTGCGATTCTGGCGAAGGCCGCGGATCGAAACGCTCGTCCCTTCGCCTAGGGCACGGCGGATCTGGACGCCCGATATGCGTTGGAGGGACTCCGCGATGTTGTTGTCCGGCAGTTTCGCGACGTCGGTGGCGACGACCGAATCCTGGAACTGGTCGGTGTTGCGCTTGACCTCGAGCGCTTCGGCAAGACTCTTGCGATAGCCGGTGACGACGATCTCGCCGCCGCCCGCGCTCTGCGCATCGCCGGCCGCCTGGCCGCTATCCGCGGACGCTGCGGCATTCGGGGCGCCCACTTGGTCCTGCGCCAAAGCCGGGCTGCCCGCGACGATCGCGCCAAGGCACACCCCGCCAAGCCAAACGCCTGCCCTCATCGTTCCTCTCCCTGCGATCTTATCGTCTAGTGAGGAAATTAATGTTGCACATTTAGCTACACGTCAACTGAATTATTTGGCCATATTACAGTATTCTGATCCGAAGGCAGGTCGCCGAACGGCTCTCGGTGTTGCTATAAAGATCTTATTGGCGCGTCACCGATGCGCCGCCGTCGACCTGATAATCCACGCCCGTGATCCAGCTCGCCTCGTCCGAGCACAGGAACAGCGCCAGCGCCGCGACGTCCTCGGGCCGGCCGATACGGCCAAGCGGGTGGCGCTTGATATTGGCGGCGACGGCAGCTTGCGGGTCCGGCTGTGCGTCCATTCCGCCGCGCCAGAGCGGCGTATCGATCGACGCAGGGCGGACCGAGTTCACCCGGACACTGTCGGCCGCCAGCTCTAGCGCGAGCGTACGCATCAGGCTGTCGAGCGCGGCCTTGGATGCCGCATAGGCAGCGAGCCCCGGTGTGGCGTAGGTCGAATTGATCGACGACACGAACAGGAGGCAGCCGCGCCGCCGCGCCTGCATGGCCGGTGCGAAGGCTTGCGCCAGGCTCAATGCGGCACCGACATTCACCGCGAACATCTGCGCCAGGAATGCCGCATCGGTACCCATTGTCGGGCAGGCGTCGCCCATCGCGGCTGCATGCACGACGATGTCGGGCTCCAGGCCAGAGGTCCTGATTGTGTCCACGGCCTGAGCCAGCGACGTCTCGGCACCAAGATCGCACAGCAGGCGCAGGTCACCGGACGGCGTCTCCATCCGGTCGAGCGCGATGATCTTGCAGCCTTCGCCGGCAAACCGCGCGGCGATCGCGCCGCCAATGCCGCCCGCGGCCCCGGTTACCAACGCGACTTTCCCGGTGAGGCGCTGTGTCATGCGAACATCCCTTTTGACCGGAGAAGGGCGGCAAGGCGCAGGAAACCCGCCGCGGTCAATCTGTCGCCGTCGCCGAGCTCCACGGTTCCGCCGAGCTGACGGATCGCTGCCACGAACAAAGATGCGACCATCGGCGCGCCTGCGACCAGGCACACGGCGCCCGGCGCGAGCGGCAAATTCTCCCGCACATCGGATCCGATCACTATACCCCAGAGGAAGGAGGCGGCGTCGTCGGCCGACATGCGACCCGCCTGCACATTCGATCGCGCCGCGAACAACAGCCGGCCAAGCCCGCCGCCCTCGGCACCGCGCGCAACACCGGCGCGGAAGGCTGCTCCGTCCTCGGGCTCGGCCGCCATCAGGGGCGTGAGCACGCTGCGTTCGGCGAGCACGCGATAGAGTTCGACGGTCATCGAGGTGTGGAATTGCGTGATCGTCGCGCCGTCATGGGTCAGCCATTTGCCGTGCATGCCCGGCACCGACAGCAACAGGCCCGCTCGTCCCCCTGATTGCTCCAGCGCGCCGATCGCCGCCACTTCCTCGCCGCGCAGCACGTCGGGGTCGCCGAAGCGCTGTTCGCACGCCAGGCCGGGCAGAAAGATGACGGCCTGGTCGCCGATCCGACCCCCCACCGCACCATCGGCAATCGCCTCCGAGCCTGCGGGGCAGTCGACACGCGCGACCTCCCGCCAGCCCATCGCCGAGCCGATCATGCCGCTCAGCAGCAAGGGGCCGCGAATATCCGGCCAGCGCTCCCGCAGCCGGTCGACATGCTCGACGATTCCGTCTCGGCCCAAATCCGCCAGCCGCACAGCTTCGACATGCGTGTCGAGCGTGTCGCCATCGCGCCCAAACAGGCGGACTCGCAATTGCATGGTGCCCCATTCGACAGCGATCAACTCGCCGGTCACGCGGCAACCTCGCGGTCGAGCATCGACCGGCCGGTCGTCGCCAGAAAGGCCGCCAGCAAGCCGAGCGGATAGGCGATCGCGATTATCAGGAACATTGGGCGATAAGTCATCGTCGCCACCAACTCACCGACGAGTTGCGTCGTGACGATCGTGGCCAGGCCGCCGATGATGCCGTTCACCGCCATCACTTTTCCGATATGCCGTCCAGGATACAAGTCCACGCACAAAGCGGTCTGGTTGGTCACCCAGGCGGTATGGACCAGCGCGACCAGTGCACCGAGCGCGAGGCTGATCCAGACTGCAGGCGCCAGCGCGTTGAAGGCGCCGATCGGCGCGATCAAGGCGACGAGCGCCATCGTCGCCACCCTGGCGCGCGCCGGCCGCATGCCGCGCCTCACCAAGGCGCCCGAAACGATTCCGCCAAGCACCGAACCCACGCCCGCCGACGCATAGACGACCCAGCTCAGCCGGCCCATCTCGGCGACCGTCAGGCCTCGCTCTTCGGTCAGATATTTGGGAAACCAGAACAGGTAGAAGAACCAGACCGGGTTGGTGAGCGCGTTGCCGATCGCAATCAGCCAGACCCCGCGAGTGCGAAGGACGGCACCCCATTCTGCCGGAGCCGGACCGGCGGTCAGCTCCGGCACTGCATCCATATCGACGGGGCCGATACGGTTGGGTCGATAGGTCAACTGCCAGACGGCGAGCCAGGTTAGCCCGATCGCTCCCGTGACGACGAACGTCGCCCGCCAGCCGACCGTGATGAGCAGGGTCGTGATCAGGATCGGGGCCAGCGCCGCGCCGAAGTGCGCGGCAGACGAATAGATGCCGATCGCCAGCGCACGCTCGCGGTTCGGAAACCATTCCTGGACGAGCTTGGGCGAAGCGATCCAACCACCAGCCTCCGCGATCCCGAGCGCGAACCGCGTGGCGGCAAGCTGCCACATGCTTCCCGCCATCCCCGACAGCGCGCTGGCCAGCGACCACCAGCCGACGAACAAGGCCATCGACCGTCGCGCGCCGAGCCGGTCCACGATCAGTGCCGAGATCAGGCCGCCGATCGTGTAAGCCGCCAGGAAGGCGTTCACCAGGGTGGCATAGCCGATATCGCTGATCCGCAACTGCCCCTGAATCGCACCGGCCATCAGCGCCAGCGTCTGGCGGTCGAGATAATTGAGCATTGCGGCAGCCGCGAGCATGGCCACGACGAACCAGCGAAAACGCGGCCAGCGCTGTCCCGGCGTTGCTGCCATTATCTCTCCCCGCGCTGGGCCGCCATTGCCAAGGCACCATCCGCCCAGTAGCTAAAGACGTGTAGCCGTTATAGCAACAGATTTAGCAACAGCGTGGGAGAATGATGAAGGGGATAGTCCCATATGCGAGCTGGCCCGTCGGCGCCGCGCTCGCCGAATGCCCCATCTGGATTCCGGAGGCGCGGCTCCTCGCCTGGGTCGATATCCTCGGCCCCACCTATAATTTGCTGGATCCCACCACCGGCATCAATCGCTCCATCCCCGTTCATGCCAAGATCGGCTCGGCAGCGCCGCTCGACGCAAGAGAGGCGATCCTGGCGCTGGAAGACGGCCTCTGGTTGTTCCGGCAAGGCCAGCCCTTCGATCCGCTGCCATCGCCGGATATGACGGGCGTACACTTCAACGACGGCAAGCGCGATCCGGCGGGTCGGTTTTGGGTGGGGACACGCGCGACCGACGGATCGCTAGGCGGCGGCGCTTTGTATCGCGTCGATCAAGAGGGCCACGTCACGCCGACGGATACCGGCTTCGACGTTCCGAACGGCATGGGCTGGAGCCCGGACGGACGATCTTTCTACCTGATCGATACGGTGCCGCGGCTACTCTACCGCTACGATTTCGATCTCGCCGGCGGCGCGATCTCCAACCGGACGATATTGCACCGGTTCGAAGAGATTGCCGGCAAGCCGGATGGCATGGCGGTGGACCGTGACGGCTATCTCTGGTGCGCGATGTGGGACGGCGGTGGCATCGCGCGCCTTGCGCCGGACGGAACACAAGTCGGTTGGCTTCCCATCCCTTGCCAGCGCCCGACCAGTTGCGCCTTTGGCGGGGACGACCTGTGCACCTTGTTCGTTACCACCGCCGCCTATGGTCTCGATCCGGCCGACCCGCGGTTCGGCGAAGCCGGCCGCATTCTCGCGTTTCGCATCGCCTTCACTGACCGGCCTGCCGTCCCTTCCAACCGAAATACTCGCCAGGGCTAAGCGAGTTCAACCTGCCTCGGCCATCCACTGTACCGCATCCGCTCCCGCCGGAATCCTGAGCGGTGCATTCGCATCCGTAGCCGCTTGCCAGACCGCTTCCGCCACATCGCCCGCATGCGTCGCCGGGCCGCTATCCTCACGGAAATTGGCGATCATCCCTTCGATCAGCGGCTTGTAGTCCGGATTGTCGAGCCCGCGCAGGTGCGGCATCGCATTGTCGCCAAACCGGGTTTCGGGCGAGCGGCCGGGGAGCACGATATGCACGCGCACGCCGAACGGCTCCATCTCGACCGCCAGGCTTTCGGTGAGCGCATTCACCGCCGCCTTGCTCGCGCGATAGACGCTGATGAGCGGCAGCGGCTTGAGCGTCGCCGAGGAGGTGACGTTGATGATCACGCCCGACCGACGCGCGCGGAACTTGGGGAGCACCGCCTGCAGCATGGCCAGCGTGCCCAATGTGTTCGTCTCGAACAATTGCCGCGCCGTCTCTGGCTCGATCAGTTCGATCGGCACCGCCGCCCCGAACCCGGCATTGTTGACCAGCACGTCGATGTCGCCGGCCTTTTCCAGAGCGTTGGCGACACTCCCGGCATCGGTGACGTCGAGCGGCAGGACGACGAGATTGTCGGACGCCGGCAGGATATCGGCGTTGGGATTGCGCATCGTCGCGATCACCTTCCAACCGCGATCGAGGAACAGTTTCGCGGTTTCGAGGCCGAAGCCTGACGAACAGCCGGTGATGAGGACATTGGGCATGACATTGCTCCGGGATTGTTGAATGCGATCCAGAGATGGCGCTTCGGCGCGATACCTTCTATGGGTGAACGTCTCGAAATCATTTGCGATAGTCCAGATATGACCGTCGATCCGCTCGCCGAGATCGTGACCCTGCTCCAGCCGTCGGCCAGCTTCTCCAAGCTGGTCGACTATGCCGGGCGCTGGCGCATCCGCCGCGATGTCGAGGGCAAGCCCGTCTATTTCGCGGTTCTGGAAGGCGAGTGCCGGCTGATCCGTGCCGGCCAGCCGCCGGTCATCGTCCGCGCCGGCGATTTCGCGCTGTCGCCGTCGACCAACGATCAGGTCATCGAGAGCATCGACGCGCCGCCTCATGGGATAGACATGCTGCCGGTCGAGCTTGGCGAGGGGCGCTTCCGGGTCGGCCAGCCGGACGCGCCGATCAATCTCAGGATGCAGGTCGGGTTGTGCAGCTTCGCATCGCCCGATGCCGCCCTGCTCGTATCCTTGCTCCCGACGATGGTGGTGGCACGCGGCGAGCCACGGCTCGCGACGCTCATGCAACTGGTCGGGGACGAGACCCGTCGATCGCGGCCGGGGCGCGAACTGGTGCTCGAACGCCTGTTGGAGGTGCTGCTGATCGAGGCGCTGCGCTCTGGTACCGACGCGAGTTCGGTGCCGAGCCTGGCGCGCGGGCTCTCCGACGATCGTCTGGTTGCGGCCTTGCGGGCAATGCATGCGAAGCCGGCTCACGGCTGGACCGTCGCCGATCTCGCCGCCGAAGCGGCGATGTCACGCTCCGCCTTCTTCGTCCGGTTCAGCCGCGTCGTCGGGCTGCCGCCGATGGAATATCTGCTCGCCTGGCGCATGGCGCTAGCCAAGCGCTTGCTGCGCATGCGCGAGTTGGCGATTCCGCAGGTCGCCGACCGCGTCGGCTATGGATCGGCGAGCACCTTCAGCACCGCCTTTACCCGCCACGTCGGCATGCCGCCGGCGCGTTACGCGCGGGAGGGGGCTGCCGGTTGATCCAGGCCGGCCGGCCGCACGCTGCCGGTGCGTATCGGGGTTCGTCAGTTCGGCAGATAGACGATCCGTTGCCCTTGCTCGTTCCAGGTCGTCGCGACCTGGGCGAGCGGGACGGCGTGATAATCGAGCAATAGCTCAGCGTTCACGGCAGCTTGAAAAACACCATCTATGGCGGCGATGAGGCGGGGCAGGCCGACGCTTCCGAGGCCGCTTCCCTTCATCTCGATGGCCGACGAGCGAAGCACGGCGGCCGGAAGGGCGATCTCGCTTCCTCCCGCGGCGCCGATCTGAACGAAGCGGATCGGAGCCTCGTCAGGAGCGGCTTTCGCGCCCGCAATCAGGATGGACCGAGCGCTTGGTCCCCAAAGATAGTCGAGCACGACGTCGATCCCGTCGGCGAAATGCTCGCGGAGAGCGGCTTCGAACGCGTCTTCGTCTGCGCCGAGCGGCACCGCCGCGTCCGCGCCGACGGTGCGAAGCACCGCCTCGTTGCGACCCGTGGCGATCACTCGCGCCGCGCCAAGATGTCGCGCGATTTTGACCGCCAGCTTACCGGCGGCCCCTGTCGCGCCGTTGATGAGGACCGTCTCGCCGGCGCGCAGTCGAGCGCGTTCGGTCAGTGCCGCCCAGGACGACATGCCGGGATTGGCGATGACGGCAGCCGTCGCATCGTCGAGACCGTCAGGCAAGCGCAGCCACCGTCCGTCGGCGACGACGGTACGATCGGCCATGGCGCCGAACGGTGCGCGAGGCAGCAGGAAATATACTCGCCTCCCGTCATCCAGCCGGCCCACGCCATCGACCCCGGCGACAAACGGAAACTCGCCCGTCGCGCTGTAATGCCTGCCCGAAGCGCGGCCACGCGCGAGCTGGCTCAACGCGGACGCAGTTACTTGGACGATGGACTCGCCAGCCTGCGCGACCGGATCGGAGAAATCTCCATAGGCCGGTAGACAGCCGGGCTGCTCGACGATGGCGGCTTTCATGACCGTGACCTTCCAAACCGTAGAAGTGCGTGTATGATGCACGGATTAGTCGGATTTCAATTCGAGGTCAATATCCGTGTATGATACACCTAGTAGCGCGCTTTTGACTGAGCTGCACGATGCCGTCCTCGACGTCGTTGCGTTCATCAACCGCCCCGATCGGGACGAAGTGCTGATCCGCGAAGCGCGGATCAGGCTTGATCGCGCCCTGTTTCCCCTGCTGGTGCTGACCGAGCGGCTTGGTCCGATCAATGTGGTCGAACTCGCTGGCCGGGTGGGGCGCGACCACAGCACGGTCAGTCGACAAATTGCCAAGCTCGTGGACCTTGGCTTGGTCGAGCGACAGCCGAGCGCCGTGGATCGGCGGCAGCGCGAGTTGCGCGCGACGGCATCGGGCCAAGCAATGGCAAGGCAGATCGATGCGGCCCGCGAGCGGCTCGTTCGTCGCGCGCTGGCGGGCTGGTCCGGCGGCGAAGTCCGGGATCTTGCACGGTCGCTTCGCCGCTTCGCCGACGCTCTGGCTGTCCCGGCGGCTTCTGCCTGAAGAGGTAGGAGGTTCAGAGAAACTGAACCGATGTGGTTAGTCCAAAGCGAATCCGGCTGGATGAAACGATTTCGCTCTTTCTCGCTCCATCGCCCGTCCGCTTGTCTGACAACACCGATTGCCACCGTCGTTCTTCCTTGTCGTAGGTAGCGGGCCATAGGTGCTTCTATGGCATTTGGCGCGTGCGGCTGGAGATCGGAATTGTAGCGGAACTGACTGAGAAATATAAGAATACATCTTGAGAACCAGCGATTTAACAACCTGTTCGAGCCGCGCGGCGCAAAGGTAGTTGGCGTTGTGATCGCTCACATTTTTGTTGACTAGTCTGACTTAATATGGTCCCAAAGACACCAAGATCTGCGGATCCGTGGGCGCCGAGGCGCAGCGACAAAGCAGACGCGGCTGGATTGGTGGGCATCCTCATGGTGCGTCCCTGCCGGCTGAAACAGACCGATGGGGAGATAGTGATGAGGCGTAATCCAATCATTCTCGCAGGCGCGTCGGCCATCGCGATTGCCGCGGTCGGCTATGCCGTGCCTGCCTGCGCGCAGGACACACCGGCTACGGCGGGCGAGTCGAGCGCGCAGGGTGCCGGCGAGGATGCGGCGAACAGTGGCAGCAAGGACATCGTCGTAACCGGTCGCCGAGCGGCGCTGCAGGCCGCCGATGAGCGCAAGCGCCGGAGCGAGACTATCATCGACTCGGTTGTCGCGGATGACGCCGGCAAACTGCCAGACAACTCGATCACCGAAGTGCTACAGCGCGTGTCGGGCGTCACCATCGTGCGCTTCGGGGCGCTGAACGACCCCGATCACTATTCGGTCGAGGGAACGGGCATCCAGGTGCGTGGCCTGACCGGGGTCGCGTCGCGGCTCAACGGACGCGAGATCTTCAGCGCGAACAACGGCCGCTCGCTGCAGTTCGGGGACGTTACCCCGGAAATGATGGCGGCGGTCGACGTGTACAAGGCATCCACCGCGGACTTGATCGAGGGCGGCACCGGCGGCCAGATCGACCTGCGCACCAAAGTGCCGTTCGACTATAAGGACGACCGCTTTCACGTCGGCGCGACCGGCGACCTCAGCATGGGGGATCTCGCGCGCAAGGGTGATCTGTCGGGATCGATCCTGGTCACCAAGCGCTGGTCGACCCCGATTGGCGAGATCGGCATCCTCGGCGACGTGGCGTACAGTCGCCTTAGCTCCACCTCGGACTTTTTTCGGGTGGAGCCCTATTACCGTCAGCACATCTCGGGCGCCGATTATTATGTCCCGGGCGGCTATACTTACGGCGAGGAGCAGTTCCAGCGCACCCGCACCGGCATCTACGGCGCCGTGCAATGGGCGCCGTCCGATTCGCTGACCTTCACCGGCACCTTCTTCCAATCGCGCTACAAGAACCGGTCGGGCGACTGGGGCGCGTTCGTATCGTCGCAGACGATGGCCGTCGACCCGGCGAGCAGCAAGTTCGACAGCAACAACATGCTGATCTCGACGCCGCAGCTGTTCAATCGCGACCAATCGACCTTCCTGCCGAGCGGTACGACCACGAGCGGCGGCAACAAGGGCGCCTATGCCAGCAGGACGACGACCAAGGATTATTCGCTGAGTTTCGACTGGTCGCCGACGAATAGCCCTTTGTCGATCAAGGGCGCCCTCCAGCGCGTCGATTCGGCTCAGCTCTCCGACCGCATGGACGTGTTCCGTGACGTCGCGTTCCCGGGAGGGTTCGGATTCGACCTGAGCGGCGACCTGCCGGTCGTCACCATGCCCGCGGGTTCGCAGGCGAAATTCAACGATCCGGCCAGTTACTTCTGGTCGGCGTCGATGCCGCACCAGGAGGACAATAAAGGGCGGCTCGATTCGGCGAGCCTCGATCTCGAATACAAGTTCGAGGACAGCTTCTTCAAATCGATCAAGATCGGTGGCCGTGCCGCCAAGCGAACCGAGCGCGACTATAATAACAGCTACAATTGGGCGGCGCTGGGCCGCGGCTGGAACGGGGATCCGCAGCTGACCTATGCCAACGCCGCGCCGGGCGACGTCGAGCTCCACGTCTTCAAGAACTTCTTCCACGGCCAGGCCGCACTGCCAGGGAACCTGATGTTCCCGACCGACGAGCTCGTCCGTCGTTTCAATCGCGCGCAGTTGACCGCTTCGCCGCCCGCGGGCTTTTGTGGTGCTCCGCCGACCGACACCGTGCCGAATCCACTGTGGAACGACTGTTCGGCCGCCGGTCCGCTGCCGCAGACCGGTTATGGCGGCGCTAGTGGCAGCCGGCCGATCGGTTTCGTGCTGCCGATCGATCGGGTCGATAACAAAACCAAGACCTTCGCCGGCTATGCGCTCGCGCGGTTTGGGTCCGAAGGCCTTGGGCTTTCCGGCAATGTCGGCGTGCGCGTCGTCCACATAGAGAATGAAGGCAACGGCTTCGTTCAGCAGAATGGCGGCCAATTCATTCGGAACGGCCAGTTACAGACGCTCCTCAACGTGGCGGTCCCGCGCGGCGGCAAGGCGTCCTTCACGCGCGTCCTGCCGTCGATCAATTTCGACTATGCGCTGGCCCCGAACGCGAAGCTCCGCTTCGGATACAACATCACCATGGACTTACCGACGTTCAATGCCTTGCGCGCGTCGGGCTCTACCGGCGCGGCGACGGTCGGCGCTCAGACCCCCGGGGACCCGAACATCTTCACCAATTTCACCGCCGATACGGGCAATCCGCTGCTCAAACCGGCCATGTCGAACAATTTCGACCTGTCGCTCGAATATTATCCCCGCGCCGGCACGTCCTTCCACCTGGCGCCGTTCTATAAGCGGATAACCAACCTGCCGATCTATTCGCTGACGCAGCGGAACGTGACGTTCGTCTTCGCGGACGGGACCAGCGAGACGGCAACCGCCGCGGCGACCGATTATGTCAATTCGTCCAAGGCCGCGACGGTCAAGGGTGTCGAGGTCGGCGGGCGCATCTTCTTCGACAAGCTGCCGGGACTGCTCAGCGGGCTCGGCTTTGAAGGCAATTACACCTTCGTCGACAGCAAGAATCCGGGGGACCTGTATCGCGACATCAACGGCGGGATTCACGGCAACGCGCCGCTGGTTGGATTGTCCAGGCACAATTTCAACGCGGTGCTGCTGTACGAACGCAAGGCTGTCTCGGCCCGCATCGCCTATTCCTGGCGGTCGCGCTATCTGCAGTCGACCAACAGCAACGGCACCAACCCGACCTACAATTACTATTCCGCACCGGGCGCCACTCCCACGCCTATCCAGATCGCGCTGCCGATCTACGGTGCCAGCTACGGCCAGCTGGAAGCTGGCGTCAGGTTCAAGGTCACCGAGAATTTCTCCTTCTCGGTTCAGGGCACCAACCTGACCAACTCGATGCAGCGCACCTTGATGGGTGGTTACCCCGGCGACAAATTGTACGGGCGTAGCTGGTTCCAGACCGACCGGCGCATCAGCACCGGGATCAGCCTCGCATTCTGATGTGTCGCCTTCGGCCGCCGGGTTGCATAGCCTGGCGGCCGAAATGAGCGGGCGGACATGACATGATGAAGCGGGTGATCATCGTCGGCGGCGGCACCGCCGGCTGGCTGAGCGCGGGGTATCTTGCCAAAAGGCTTGGCGCCGATTTGCCCGGCGGAGTCGCGATCACGCTGGTTGAATCGAAAGAGATCGGCATTATCGGCGTCGGGGAAGGCACCTTTCCGACAATCCGCAGGACATTGGCGACGATCGGCGTCGACGAGGCCGAGATGATCCGCCGCTGCGGCGCGACGTTCAAGCAAGGAGCCAAGTTCGCCCATTGGCGGCACACTCCCGGCACCGGTCGACACGATCACTATCTCCATTCGTTCCAGAGCAGCGAGGATAGCGGAGGGCTCGACCTGTTGCCCTATTGGCTGCTCGGGCTGGCCGGCGACGAGAATTGGGACGAGGTCAGCACACCGCAAAAAAAAGCGGCAGACGCGTACCGCGCGCCAAAGTTGCCGACTCATCCCGATTACGTCGCACCGCTCAACTACGCCTTCCATTTCGATGCGGTAACGCTCGCCCAATTGCTGCGCGATCAGGGCATCGCCAACGGCGTCACGCATCTGATCGACACGGTCGAAGAGGTGATGACCGGAGACGAAGGCATTGCCGGCGTCCGCACCGCCGCCAACGGTGTACTGACCGGCGATCTCTATATCGACTGTACCGGCTTTCGGGCGGAACTGATCGGCAAGGCGTTGGGCAGTCCCTATCGATCGTGCCGCGACGTGCTGTTCTGCGATACCGCGCTGGCGATTCAAGTGCCCTATGCGAGCGGCGACGCGCCGATCGCTTCCTATACCATCTCGACCGCGCAGGAAGCGGGGTGGGTCTGGGACATCGGGCTCGACCAGCGCCGTGGCATCGGGCACGTTTATTCCTCGTCGCATACCGACGATGCCCGCGCCGAGGCGGTGCTACGCGATTATGTCGGTCCTGCGGCCGAACGGCTCGAGACGCGCAAGATACGCTTCGAAGGCGGCTACCGGGAAACCAATTGGGTGAAAAACTGCGTCGCGATCGGCCTGTCGAGCGGGTTCTTCGAGCCGCTCGAGGCGACTGGCATCGTCTTTGCGGAAGTCGCCGCGGGGATGGTCGCCAATCTGTTTCCCTGGGCCGGCGATTTCGAAACCTCGGCGCGCCAGTTCAACGCGATCATGCGTCGCCGCTACGAACGCGCGCTCGATTTCATCAAACTGCATTATTCGATCAGTCAGCGCCGGGACACCGACTTCTGGCGGGACAATGCCGATCCTTCGACCAGCCGTGACTCGCTGCACGAATTGCTCGATCGCTGGCGTTTTCGCCCCCCGACCGAGATCGATATCGATCCCAATATCGACATCTTCACCGAACCGAGCTGGCAATATGTCCTGTACGGCATGGGCTGGAAGACCGATCTGTCGGCCAAGGCCGGCGTCTATCGCTATCATGACGATGCGCGCGCCGCCTTTGCCGAGGTGCAGCGGCAGGCCGATTATGCGATCCGGACGTTGCCGAGCAATCGCGAGTTGGTGCGATATGCGCAGACCGCCAGATTCGGCCCGCAGGGCAAGCGGGCATGACCGGCGGGCGCGGCGAGGGGCCGATCAAGCGCGTCGTCATCGTCGGCGGCGGTACCGCCGGCTGGATGACCGCGGCAGCGTTGGCGCGGCTGACGGCCGCCGGCGTCGCGGTGTCCCTGGTCGAGTCCGACGAGATCGGGACGGTCGGGGTCGGCGAAGCGACGATTCCCACCTTGCACGATTTCAATCGCCTGCTCGGCATCGACGAAGATGAGTTCGTGCGGGCGACGCAAGCGACGTTCAAGCTCGGCATCGAGTTCGTCGGCTGGGGTCGGCCGGACGATCGTTATATTCATCCGTTCGGACGTCTTGGCCGCGACGCGGTGGGGATCAAGTTCCACAACATCTGGCTGCGCCAGACGCGCGTTGCCGTCTCGGCTGGCGAGGCGGGAAGGATCGGCGATTACAGTATTGCCATACAGGCGGCGTTGCGCGGTCGCTTCACGCGGCCGGCCGGCGATCCCGCATCGGTCCTGTCCTCGCTGGGCTACGCCTTCCATTTCGATGCCGGGCTCTACGCCCGTTATCTTCGCGGGCTGGCAGAACGGAATGGCGTGACGCGGATCGAAGGACGGATCGAAAAGGTCGATCTCGAACCGGAGAGCGGCTTTGTCGCGGGCGTGGTGCTCGCCGACGGGCGGCGTGTCGAGGGCGAGTTGTTCATCGATTGCTCCGGCTTTCGCTCGCTCATCCTGGGCAGCGCGCTCGGCGTGGGGTTCGAGAGCTGGCAGCATTGGCTTCCGTGCGATCGAGCGATCGCCGCGCCCTGCGCCAATCCCGAACCGCCGGTCCCCTATACAAGGGCAATTGCGGACGCGGCAGGCTGGCGCTGGCGCATTCCGCTGCAGCACCGGATGGGCAATGGCTATGTCTATTCGAGCGCGCATCTCGAGGATGACGCGGCCGAGGCGCGGCTGCGCGCCATGCTCGAAGGCGCGTTGGCCGCGGAGCCGCGCCGGCTGCGCTTCACTGCCGGACGGCGCGATAGGCTCTGGGTAAAGAATTGCGTCGCCATCGGACTGTCGGCCGGATTCCTGGAACCGCTCGAATCGACCAGCATCCATCTCATCCAATCGGGGATCGCGCGTGTGCTCGCATTGTTTCCCGATCGCAGCTTCGCGCAGCACGAGATCGACGAATATAACCGCACGTTGCGCGTGGAATATGAGCAAGTGCGCGACTTCGTCATCCTCCATTACTATGCCACCCAGCGCGACGACACGCCGTTCTGGCAATATTGCCGGACGATGCCGGTGCCCGACAGCCTGGCCGAAAAGCTCGAACTATGGCGCGGCAAGGCACGCGTTTTCCGGCGGCAGGACGATTTGTTCACCGAAGACAGTTGGGTTTCCGTGCTGCTCGGTCAGAATGAGATGCCGCGCGGCCAGGACCCGCTGGTCGATGCGTTGCCGGTCGACGAATCCCGCGATTTTCTGGCCCATCTGCGCGACGTGATCAGCAAGACCGCCGCGGCAATGCCGACCCAGGCCGAGTTCATCGCCCGACATTGCCAGGCCCCGCCGCTCGCGGCTTGACCAACCACAAGGAGAGAATCGCGATGCCTTCACGCCGTACTGTCTTGTCGAGCATGGCATCCGCCGGCGCCGTTCTGGCGATCGGGCCGCTCGCGGTGGCAGCGCGGGCGGCCGGTGCGGCGCGCTACGCCTGGCGTTCGGTCCCCTTCGGCGGCGGCGGTTTCGTCGATGGCTTCGCATGGCATCCGCAGGAGAAGGGGCTGCTCTATACGCGCACCGATGTCGGCGGTGCCTATCGTTATGATCCTGCCGCCAAGCGCTGGCTGCCATTGCTCGATCATCTCGGCCGGGATGAGGGGGATTTGATGGGGGTGTTGTCGATCGCGCTCGATCCGACCAATCCCGACGTGGTGCACCTCGCATGCGGCGAATATCTCGGCACCTTCGCGCAGGATGGTGCGATACTGTCTTCGTTCGATCGCGGACGGACGTGGCGCAAGACGCCGCTCGGCCTGAAGCTCGGCGGTAATGGCGATGGGCGCGGCGGCGGCGAACGGTTGCAGGTCGATCCCAATAAACCCGACATCCTGGTGTTGGGTACGAGTCAGGACGGGCTCCAGCGGAGTACGGATGGCGGCAAGAGTTTTCAGCGGGTCGCGGCCTTTCCCGCCAGGCGAGTGTCGCTCGTGCTGTTCGACGCCAGGAGCGGCAGGCCGGGTTCGCCGTCAACGACGGTTTATGTCGGCGCCGACAATGGCGACGGCACTGGCGCGCTTTACGCCAGCAGCGATGGCGGCACGACCTTTGCCATAATGGACGACGCGCCCCGATTGGTTCCGCAACGCGCTGCGCTCGATAGCGGTGGAAATCTCTACACCACCTGGCTCGATGGCGGCGCGCCGGCAGGGGGCAAGGCCGGGGGCGTGTGGAAACGCGATGGGGGCACCGGCAAATGGCGCGACATTTCGCCGATGAAACCGGGCGGAGCGAACCCGGTGTTCGGCTATTGCGCTCTCGACACGCATCCGCTGCGCCCCGGCATGCTGATCGCCGGCACGATGAATCGCTGGGCGATGCATGACGACATCTACCTGTCGCGCGACGGCGGCAATTCGTGGAAGCCGATCGGTGAACATGCGCGGCACGATCCCGGCCGCTACGCCTGGGCCAAAGCCTATATGAAGGGCGAGGACGTCATGGGCCATTGGATCGCCGACGCGCGCTTCGACCCGTCCGATCCCGACACGATGTTGTACGGCACCGGCTATGGCGTGTGGATGACGCACAATCTCGGCGCGACCGATAGCGGCGGCACGGTGAATTTCGAATTCGCCGTCGACAATCTCGAAGAGACTGTCACGCTCGATTTGATGAGTCCGTCCGGCGGAGCGTCTCTGTTCGTCGCCGTCGGCGACGTCTCGGGTGCGGCCTATGACGATCTCACGAAAACGCCGGCCGCCGGCTTGTTCTTGCCGGTAACCGAGAACAGCGTTTCGATCGATTGTCCCGAGCTCGCCCCGAAACACGTCGTGCGGACGGTGGATGGTCCGGCCGGTGGCTATGTCTCGCACGATGGCGGAGCGAGCTGGCAGTCATTTTCCGTCACGCCCGGCGTCGCAGACGGAAAGCGCGGCTGGCATGGCGGGGGCAAGATCGCAATCTCCGCCAAGGGCGGATCCCTTGTCTGGGTACCGAACAGGCAGACTGCCTATCATTCATCGGATTGGGGCAAGACATGGAGCGCTTGCCAGGGCTGGCCGCAGGGACCCGATGGCCATTTCGAGCCGGTCGCCGACCGCGCGGTGGAGGGGGTATTCTACACTTACGATCGCGCAGCCAGTATCCTCATCAGCGTCGATGGCGGGGCGACTTTCAAACCGGTGATCTCCGGCCTGCCCAAGCTGGAAGGCTGGCAAGGCGCGAAACTCGTCGCGACGCCGGGCAAGATGCGCGATCTTTGGCTTGCCGGGCCGTGGGGGCTGTTCCACAGTGCCGGTCCCGATACCAACATGGCACAGATCAAGGGCGTTACCGAAGCCTGGCTGGTGTGCCTGGGCAAGTCCGCCACTGACGGCGGTTATCCGGCCGCCTATCTCTGGGGTAAGGTCAAGGGCGTCGAGGGTCTGTGGCGGTCCGACGACATCGGCGGGACTTGGATCCGGATCAACGATGATGCTCATCGTTATGGTGCCTTGCGGACGATAACGGCGGACCAGTTCGACTATGGTACCGTCTATCTCGGCACTTCGGGGCGTGGCGTAATCGTCGGCAAGATCGCTGCCTGATATGCCGCAGCATCGAACACAAGTGGGACCTCACGGGCAGTCCGTCGCCCGCAGGGCCCTTTGCAAATTAGATGCCGGCCGGGAGAGCCGTCGATGATCGGTCGCCGTCATTTTCTGGTCGCCACCAGCGCTTATGCCTTTATCGCGTCGGCGGGAGGTGCGCGCGTTTCGTCGTCGCCTGCCCGCGATCTGCCGATGCCGGACGTGCGCGACATCGCGCCGCCGCGCCGCTTCATCGAAGAACCGGCGAAAGAGTCGCTCGATCGCGGCTGGCTGTTCCATCGCGGCGACATCGCCTTTCCCGAGGTAAAGGGTCATGGCTGGAGCTATGCCAATGCCAAAGCGGGGAACGCCCAAGGTGCGGCGGCGGTCGATTATGACGATACCGACTGGAGCGTGGTCGATCTGCCGCACGACTGGGCGATTCTCGCGCCGCCGGTGCCGGACGCCAACGTCTCGCAAGGCTATCGAAAGCGAGGCTTTGGCTGGTATCGCCGCGCGCTCCGGCTCGATCCGGCCGACAACGGCAACTATATCGAGCTGCAATTCGGCGCGATCGCGACCAACGCGACGATCTGGTTCAACGGCAACGTCGTCGCGCACAATTGGTCGGGCTATAATTCGATCTATATCGATGTGACCGCGCTTGCCCGGTTCGGCGACGATCTCAATTCGATCGCGATCCGGGTCGACGCCGACAAGATGGAGGGCTGGTGGTATGAAGGCGCCGGCCTCTATCGCGGCGCTTGGCTGGCGATCCGCCCAGCGGCCTATATCGCCACCGACGGCATCTATGCCGATCCGCGCCGCGACACGGCGGGCGGCTGGACGGTGCCGATCGTCGCGACGCTCGGCAATAGCGGCAAAGTGCCGGCAGCCGTCACGGTCGAGGCCGTGCTCGCCGATGGCGACGGCCGGACCATCGTGTCGGGACGCGTCGACGCCAAGATCGACGCACTCCAGGCGGGCGAGGCGCGCATCGACCTGGTGGTCGCGAAGCCGGCCTTGTGGTCGGTCGACGATCCGACACTCTATACGCTGACCACCCGGCTCATAGCGGACGGCAAACCGGTCGACGAGCGCCGCATGAGATTGGGGTTCCGCACGACCCGCTGGGATCCCGACCAGGGCCTGTTCCTCAACGGCGCCCATCTCAAGATCAAGGGCGTTTGCCTGCACCAGGATCATGCCGGTGTCGGCGTCGCGGTACCGCCATCGCTCTGGGAATTTCGCCTGGCGCGGCTCAAAGCGGTTGGCTGCAACGCGATCCGTTTCGCGCATAACGCGATCGCCACCGATGTGCTCGATCTGTGCGACGCGATGGGGTTTCTCGTGATGAGCGAGAATCGCAATTTCAACGTCAGCCCCGATTACATGGCGCAACTCGAATGGCTGGTGCGGCGCGACCGCAACCGGCCGAGCGTTTTCCTGTGGTCGGTGTTCAACGAAGAGCCGATGCAAGGCACCGAGGCGGGATATGAAATGGTCCGCCGGATGGTCGCCACGGTCAAGGCGCTCGACACGTCGCGCCCCGTCACCGCGGCGATGAACAGCGGCATATTCGCGCCGAAGAATGTCAGCCAGGCAGTCGACGTCGTCGGATTCAATTATCAACTCGACCAATATGATCGCTTCCATGCCGCGCATCCTGACAAGCCGCTGACCAGTTCGGAAGACACCAGCGCATTTATGACGCGCGGCGCTTTCGTGACGGACGAAGCGAAGCACATCAAATCTTCCTATGACGATGAGGCGTCGAGCTGGGGATCGACGCATCGCAAGGCCTGGGCTGAAATCTCGATCCGCCCATTCGTCGCGGGCACCTTCATCTGGACCGGTTTCGACTATCATGGCGAACCGACGCCTTATGAATGGCCGTCCAATCTGAGTTATTTCGGGATCATGGACCTGTGCGGTTTCCCAAAGACCGCCTTCTACCTCCACCGCGCGCAATGGGAGGACAAGACGCCGCTGCTCGATCTCGTTCCGCATTGGAACTGGGCGGGGAGGGAAGGCGAGCCGATCACCGTGATGGCGCTGACCAATGTCGACCGGGTCGCGCTCGAGCTCAATGGCCGGCCGATCGGCGAGAGCGTGGTCGACCGGCTGGTGATGCCGCGTTGGCAAGTGCCTTATGAACCGGGGCGGTTGGTGGCGATCGGGTATCGCGGCGGGCGCGAAGTCATTCGGACCGCGGTCGAGACGACCGGCGCGCCGGTCGCGCTGCGCGTGACGCCGGATCGCAGCGCCATGGCGGGGGATGGCGACGACGTCCAGCCTTTCACGATCGATGCGGTCGATGCCCAGGGCCGGCATGTGCCGACTGCTAACCTGCCGATCGATTTCGAGGTGACGGGCGGGACGATCATCGGTCTGGGCAATGGCGACCCGACGAGCATCGAGCCCGAACAAGGCAGCCGCCGCAGCCTGTTCAATGGGCTCGCCCAGGTGATCGTCCGAGCGGATCCCGGCGCGGGCGGATTGTTGCTGACCGCGAGTGCCGCCGGGCTGGTGCGGGGGAGTGCCAAGGTACGCCGCCTTGCCGCTTCCGCACGCGGGTCGGTGCCGCCGACCCGGCCCGTGCAAGTGATCACCGGATGGCGGCAATCGCCAGCCTTCGCCACCAAGCCCGATCCCGGTATCGCACCCGCGGAAACGGATATGAACAGCTGGCTTTGGATCAATCCGGGAGATCTCCAGCCGGCCCAGGGCAATGGCCGCTGGCTCGCGATTTTCGCCCGCGTCCTGCCGCATCGCAGCGTTGCCGCGCGGGGCGGGCGGATCGTGCTGACCAACGTGACGGGCCGCGCCGAATTGTGGATCGACGGCCGGCGCGCGGCGGCGAAGGATGACTATGCGCCGGGTCCGCTGGAAGGGACCTTGCCGCCCGGTGACGGCCAGCGCCGCATCACCGTCCTGCTCGAGGCGGACGAGGGCAAGCTCGCGGGCCTGTCGGGCGCGGTCGTCATCCGCGAATGATTGGCGATCAGCGACCAATCGGCAGCGCGAACCCGGTCGCGGGCAAATCGGCGGCATTGTACAGGTTCACCAGCGGACTGGCCTGCCACAGATAGCGCACCTCGGTTGCCGTGCGATCGTCCGGCAGGACGATCGTCTCGCCATCGAGGCGCCCCGGGACGAACCGGCAGCGCCCGCCCGCGTCGCAAAGTTCGAAACCGAGCGCCTCGCCACCGGCGACGAGCTTGAGCGGACCATGGTCGAAGCTGACCGCGATGCCATTGGCCGTGCGCTTGACGGATCGTGGGGAGGGACCACGCGCGACGATATCCTTGCCCAGCGCGATCTTCTCGGCAGCGAGTGCGAGACGATGGCCGACGTCCTGCTTGTCGGTCGGATGGATGTCTCCGACCTGGCCGACATCGAGTGCGCTGGCCATGCCCACCTTGGGGTCGGCATCCGCGACACGGCGTTGCACGTCACGCAGACGCGCCCAGGCGTCGTCGACAGGTTCGGACACCCGAGGTCCGAAAGAGGCGAGCTGAACCATGACGAACGGATCGGCGCCGAACTTCTTGCGCCAGTCGCCGATCAGGAGCGGCATCAGTTCGGCATAACCTTGCGGATCGGCGACATTCGCCTCGCCCTGATACCAGGCGAATCCCTTGAGCGGATAATCGCCGAGCGGGGCGATCATGCCGTTATAGAGCGTCGTCCGCCCGCTGCCGCCGACCCAGGGCAAACCGGGGGGCAGGCCGGTGGCGGCGAGCGCGTCACCACGCGTGAACCGCCAGTCGGTCAGTGGAACCAAGGTGCCATTGGCCAGCTCCAGCCCGCGCGGAGCATCGCCGAACATGCCGCCACCGCCGCCGGTGTCGATCGCGACCACGTCGACGACATTGTCGCCGGCATGGAGCAGTTTTCCCGGCACGGGATAGCGCCGTTGCGTGTTCCAGCTCTCCTGCGCGCCGACGGTGACGCCGTTGATCCGTGTCACGTCCAGATCATCGACCATGCCGATCGCCAGCGTCGCATCGGCGATTTGATCCGCGGTGAGCGAGAGATGCGCGCGATAATAACCGACGCCGTCGAACGCGGCGAGCGTCGGGTCGCCCCAGCTCTCCCATGGGGTGAAGCCGGGTAGCGGCCGCCAGGGCGCCGAGCGCGGGGCGGCTTCGCGCGCGCCGAGCCATTGCTCGATCATCTGGCTCCAGGCCATCCGCGTGCCTCGCGGGTCGCGACTATAGCGGTCGAGCAGCGCAAGGGCGGGGCGGTAGCGCGGCAACGTACCGAGCGCGTCACGGCTGATCCAGTCCTCGATCACCGAGCCACCCCAGCTCGAGGCGATCAATCCGACGGCTATGCCTTGCTGCTGCTGGAGCTCGCGGCCCATGATATAACAGGCTGCCGAGAAATCGGCGGCGCTGGCCGGCGACGATGCCTGCCAATGGGTCGCGGCCGACAAGGTCGATTGCGGCGTCGGGCTCGACTGGCGCGGCACGTTGAACAGGCGCAGCAGGGGATGGCTCGCCTGGGACAGCTCGGCCCCTGCATTGGTTGCGTAACGGAGGGGGAATTCCATGTTCGATTGACCCGAACACAGCCATACATCCCCCACCATCACATCATCGAGCCTGGCCGAATCGGACCCGGCGGCGACCGCCAGCGGATAGGGCCCGCCAGCGGGATGCGGAGGAAGAATCGCGCGCCAGCTCCCGTTCTTGCCCGCCAGCGCGGTTGCGGTGTGCCCGTCAAATGTCACGGTCACCCGGCTGCCCGGTGCCGCATGACCGCGCACCGGCAGTGGTCGATCGCGTTGCACGACTGCACCGCTGGTGAATGGAGCGTCGAAGGTGACCTGCGCCGCCGCGGGACTCGCAACCAGCAAGGCAGCGATAATGGCCGTCACTTTCATTAACCCACTCCCTTGGCTATTTTTCTGATAGCGCTATCACACTTGGCATCAGGGCGCGCAAGCCTGGGAAAAGGGAAGTGGATGCAAATGACGATCGATCGGCGCAGCTTCGTTGCGGCAAGCCTCGCAATGGCGAGCGCACCCAGGCTCGCGCGCGGCGGCGACCTTGCACCCGACTGGACATCGGTATCCGGCGCCTGGCAGCCACCGGCATGGTTTCGCGACGCGAAATTCGGCATCTGGGCGCATTGGAGCGCGCAGTGTGTGCCCGAGCAAGGGGATTGGTACGGGCGGCTGATGTACGTGCCCGGCGAGCGCGCTTATGAGCACCATCTCAAGGCCTATGGGCACCCGGCCGACCGCGGGTTCATGGAGATCGAGAATCTCTGGAAGGCCGAGCATTGGGATCCGGCCTATCTGGTGCGCCGTTACAAAGCGGCGGGTGCCAAATATTTCATGGCGCTCGGTTGCCATCACGACAATCTCGACACGTTCGACAGCGCGCACCATGCCTGGAATACGCTGCGAGTGGGACCCAAACGCGACATCGTCGGCACCTGGGAAAAAATCGTCCGTGCCGAGGGCCTGCGCTTTGGCGTCAGCAACCATTCCAGCCACGCCTGGCATTGGTGGCAGACGGCCTATGGCTACGACACGCGCGGGCCGCGCGCGGGCGATCGCTATGACGCGTTCAAGCTGCGTAAGGATCAGGGCCGCGGGCAATGGTGGGACGGGCTCGATCCGCAAGAGCTGTATGTCGGACCCAGCTTCGTACCGCCCGACAATATCGCCAGCGATGTCGCGATGAAGGCCTGGCACGAGGTGCATGATGGGCGTTGGATGGAATTCGCGCCGCCGGGGAATCCCGACTTCGTCGCCAAATGGCTGCTGCGCCAGAACGATCTGGTCGACAAATATCGTCCCGACATGATCTATTTCGACGATACCGCCCTGCCGTTCGGGAGCACCGGACTCGCGGCAGTGGCGCATTATTATTCGAAAGCGACCGAGTGGCACGGCAATCCGGATGTGGTCGTCACCGCCAAATTGCTGAACGCCTATCAGCGTCGCGCGATCACCGAGGATGTCGAGCGCGGTTTTTCGGATCGGTTACGGACCGATCCGTGGCAGACCTGCACCTGCATCGGCGACTGGCATTACAATCGCGCCAGGTTCGACGAGAAAAGCTATGTTCCGGCCGAGCAGGTGGTCCAGCGGCTGATCGACACGGTGTCGAAAAACGGGAATCTGCTGCTGTCGATTCCGCTGCGCGGCGATGGCACGATCGATAGCGAAGAGGAAAAGATCCTCGATGGCATCACGGCATGGATGCGCGTCAACGGCGAGGCGGCGATCCATGGCAGCCGGCCGTGGCGCGTCTATGGCGAAGGGCCGACCGACCTGTCGGGCGGTATGTTCAGCGAGGGCAAGGCAAAAGGTTTCGCGGCGCAGGATGTGCGATTTACGGTGAAGGGCGAGACGCTCAACGCGATCCTGATGAAATGGCCGAGCACGCCCGTCGACATACGCTCGCTCGGCCGCCGGGCATTGGGTGGCGTTACGGTGACCAATGCGACTTTGCTGGGCGGCGGCAAGGTCTCGTTCGTCCAGACCGATGAGGCATTGACCTTGACCCTGCCGAACCCGTCCGCCGGGGCGATCGCCCCGGTAGTTCAGCTCCATGGCGGCGGGCTCACGACATAGAGTTGTTTTCAGCTTCGCTGAATCGGTGCCAACCCGCTTCTGTCGTGATGGCGGCAAATCGAGTTGAAATACGCTCCGGCTAAGCGGCCGAAGGAGCGTATTTCAACTCCACCGCGTCAGCGTTTGATCGTCACTGCCGTGCCGTCATAGACGATCTGCCGGGCGCCATTTTCCGCGAAATCGGGCACCGAGGGCGCGGACTTGCCGTAGAATCGCACCGAGATCGCGCGTTTCGCCGGCATATCGGGATAGCTGCCCGTACGTGCGCCGATCGTCAGCGTGCCGGTTTTGTCGTCCCAGCGGATCGGCACGCGGGCGAATTTCCCCTGCTGATAGCCGGGGCTGGTCCCATCATCTTCGTAGAGCGAATACTTGCCGTCGGCACCGGTGAAGACCTGGAGCACGATCGGCCCGTCGGGTTGCTCGCCGGTATGCTGGATATCGGGGCCGGTCGGAACGATCGATCCCGCACGCACGAACAACGGCATCCGCTCATAGGGCGCGGCCGCGCTGATCGTCTGGCCGCCGGGATGATATTCGCCGCTGTTGAAATCATACCAGCCGGTGCCGGCCGGCAGATAGACGTTGCGGCTGCGCGCCTTGAATTCGGTGACCGGCGCAACCAGGAAAGCGGGCCCGAACATATATTCGTCGTCGATATTCCATGTCTTGCGGTCGGCACCGAAGTCCATCACCAGGCCGCGCATGATGCTGCCATCGGCAAACCAGGTGTCGGCAGCACTGGTGTAGATGTACGGCATCAGGCGATAGCGTAGCTTGTCGTACCAGATCATCGACGCCTGCATCGCCGGATCGCCGGCCGAAATCTCGTAGATCTCGCGATGCGGCGTTTCGCCATGGCTGCGGAAAAGTGGATTGAACGCGCCGAACTGGAACCAGCGCAAGTTGAGCTCGCGCCATTCCGGCTGATCGGCGGGACGCTGCTGCGTATAGCGGTCCTCGACCGCGAAACCGCCAATGTCCTGACTCCAATTGGGCAGGCCTGACATCGACAGATTGACGCCGGCCGAAATCTGGTCGCGCAGATTCTCCCAGCGGGACGGAACGTCGCCCGACCAGACGGCGGCGCTGGCGCGCTGCTCGCCGCCAAAGGCGGAGCGCGTCAGGATGAACGGCCGCCGTTCGGGTTCAACCCGGCGCAGATTGTCCGCCATGCCTTCGACATGAACCAGGGCGTAGCTGTTGAAGACGGCCGCGCCGGGACCCATCGCCGTCGGCCCCATCTGATAGGCGCGTTCCTCGAGCGACAGGTTCGAATGCCAGTCGGGCTCGTCCGAATCGAGCCACCAGCCGTCAAAGCCCTTCGACACCAATTTGTCGTCGACCTGCTTGAAATAGAGGTCGCGCGCACCCTTGGTATAGGGGTCGTAGAAGGTGTTGGCATAGCCGGGACCGACCCAATCCTTTTGCCCCGCCTCGAGCGGACGGCGGTACAGATAGCCTTTGGCGTCGAGCGCTTTGCCATTCTCGGTAGTGGGATAGAATTTGGCCCAGACCGAGATCATGATGCGTGCATTCATCGCATGGACTTCGTCGACCATCCCCTTGGCATCCGGAAAGCGGCTGCGATCGAAATCGTGGCTGCCCCATTGGTCGTCGACCCAATAACGCCAGTCGAGGACGATATTGTCGAGCGGGATGGCACGCTTGCGATATTCGCGCACGACCCCCAACAACTGATCCTGCGTTTCGTAGCGCTGCCGGCTCTGCCAGAACCCATAGACCCATTGCGGCATCAGCGTCGCTTTTCCGGTCAGCGAACGATAGCCCGCGATCGCGCCGTCGATGCTGTTCCCGCCGATGAAATAATAATCCACGCCTTTGGCGATATCCGACGACATCCATAAGGAATGGCGATCGGGCGCGGGCAGGGGATCATTGTGCAGGAAGGCGATATAGCCGGCATTCGGTTCCCACTCGATGCGGATCGCCACCGGCTTGCCCGCGGTCATCGGAAGATCGAAATTGTGGAACCAGGGATTCCAATTCTGACGCCAGCGATCGAGCATCAGCTTGCCGTCGGCATAGACCTTCACATAGCTTGAAGAATATAATTGGAACTTGTGGATGCCGCTCTTGTCCGCGGCAACATTGCCGGTCCAGACGACTTTCTGCTCCTCGATATTGACCCCGGCCGTATTCTGGCCGCTTTCGCCCGACGCCTTGGTCTTGGCCTTTGCCGCCTCGGGCCAATTGGTCTGGTCGCGGATGAATTGATAGTTGATGGTCTTTTCCTGGCGGCTGACCGCCAGCCTCTCGCCGAGATAATAATCGGCCTTCCAGCCGGCCTTGCCGCCGCTGGTGACTTTCAGATCGTCTCCCACGAGGCGATAGGCGCGCGGATTGCCGAAGCGGCTGATCCCGTCATTGTCCCACAGCAAGCCATAACCGCGCGTCGAGACGACGAACGGGATGGCAATGTCCATATTGTGCTGGGCGAGTTCGACGTCCTCGCCATTATAGTTCATCTGCCGGTTCTGGTGCTGGCCGAGACCGTAAAATCCTTCGTCCGTGCCGCGGTTGAACTGTTGGCTAGCCGTGACGAACGCCTTGCCGTCGGCAATGGTGGGCGCGAACGGCGCGCGCGCGGATTCCGCCAGCACTGCCTTTCCCGCGGCGTCGAGGAAGCTCACCGCTCCATCCACCAGCCGGATGCGTGCTGTCGCCTTGGGCAGGCGAAGCGTCACGTACCCCCCGGCCGTGCTCACTTCGGGAGTACCAGATGGCTTGGCGGTCACCATCAGGCTGTCGGGCACGTCCTCGAAGTCCGATTGCGGCACCGCCGTCACGCGGAAGCTGGCATCACCATAGGCCAGGACGCGCACGCGTTTCGCCGGCCCGCTGTCCGGCGTCACGACCACGCCATGGTCCACACGCGCATAGCTCGCGGCGATGGCGGTGGGGCTTCCGCTGAGCAGGGCAACCGCCAGTGCGGAACGGATGGCGCGGCGCATTGCGATCATTGCTGGCATTCCTCTTTGGTGACGGTCAGTTGGGATTGCCGACCGGAATGATGGCGTTGCCCTGGTACGAGCCCAGTTTCACGCGCAGCACCTGCTCGCGGTCAGTGAAGTTGAGGCCGTAATCGGTCTCGTCGCCGTTCCAGACGCGCTTGAAGATCCACTTGCCGTTGTCGAACCGGCCTTCTTCGACGCGAACATAGATCATCGATTGGTTCGCCTTGGGCGCGGCCAGCGCAAAGCTGACGCGCGTGCGAAAGCCGGTGACGAGATATTCGTCGGGCCCGAGTTCGGCGATCGCGACGCCGCCTGACGGTTCGGGATTGCCGGTCGGCTTGTCGGTGCCGAACTGCCATTGGCCGAATGTCGCGGTCAGCCGGTACTTGCCGAGATCGGCACGTTGCAGATGCTCGGCCTTGGGATCCGTGGGTTCCGAGACGCCCCAGGTCTTGCCGGCAAACGCCCATCCCGCCCATTCGCGCGCCATCGGCTCGAACAGCCGATAGTTGCGCGCGAACAGGTCGAGCGTTTTGGTGTCGAGGTCCTTCGCGCCGAGCGGATAATTGGCATATCCCGTCGCATCCATGCCGAACGGTGCGAAGCCGAGTGCGCCGCGGCCGACGACCGGGAAGAAGTAGCGGGCGAAGACCGTGTCGTTGCCGGTTTCGGGCACGAGCAGCGCATTGTCCGGACGGTCGTAGAGCCGCAGATATTCGAGATACGCCGCCTGATCACGGGCGTAGATGTCGGGCGCGACGAGGTCGATCGACGGGGCCGCGGCCTTGTAGACGTCGATCACGTGATGGATCGGCCCGCCGCTCGAATAGGTCGTCGCCGGTTGACGTCCAAAGGCGGAAGCGAGCGCGGCGTTCATGTACATCGGGAGCGGCTTGACCGCTTTGCCCGCTGCCGCGATCTCGTCGACATAGCGGGCGATCGACCAGGCATGGAAATATTCATCGGCGTCGGCGCCGAACACCTGTCGCCAATTGCCCGGCGACTTGTGCATCCGCTGGAGCAGCGCGGCCGGCACCGGTCCGTCGAACAGCTTCTGCGCGACCGGAGAGAAATCGCGCACGCTGCCATAGGTGCCGACCTCATTTTCCGGCTGGACCATGATGACGGTGTTTTGCGGGTCGTCCTTCTTCAGATATTCCATCAGCCGGACGAAGGCGCGCTTGTCCGCCTCCAATGTCGCGCGATAATGCGGGGACAACGCATAATGCGTCTCGCCCTTCGCATTGGTCATCCGCGGAAAGCGCGCATTGTCGAGCTTGACCCAGGCCGGCGCATAGCCTGGCGAGGTGTTCTTCCAGGTCGCGAACCAGAGCAATACCAGGCGAACATGGTGCGCGCGCGCTTGTGGCAGCAAAGTATCGAGGAACGAGAAATCGAACTGCCCTTCGACCGGCTCGATCTGCTCCCAGGCGACGGGGATCTCGACCGTATTGGCGCGCATGGCATCGATCACCGGCCATACTTCGGGCAGCATGGCGGGGTAATTGCTGCTGTTATTGACTTGCGCACCGAGCATCAGGAACGGCGCGCCATCGACGATCAGCGCATGGCGGCCATTGCGCGCCTCGATGCGCGGGACGTCCCCCGCCGCAGTCGCCGGCAGCGAGCCAAACGCCGCCAGCAACGCGAGCGTGACAGATGCTATAGTCCTCATTCACTTCCTCCCCGCTGGCCGGTAACCGGCACGATCCGGACGATCACCGCGGCATGCGGGCGCACGCTGGTCGCATAGCTCGCGGTCCGGCGGCCGAGGTCCTTGCGCGCCCAGAGATCGCGGACAGTGGCGGCGAGCCGAGAAGGATAACCGATCCGCGCCCAGTCGATTGCGATCTCAGCCGGCGCCGTGCCGCGGTTGAGCAACGCGACGGCGCGGCTGCCATCGGCCAGATCGCGTGCCCATATCTCGCTTGTGCCGTCCTTCCAGACACGCCGCGCCTGGCGGCCGAGCGGATCCTGATCGATGGCGATGATTTCGGGCGCGAGCAGGATCGCGCGGGTTTGCGCATCCATGCCGCGCACGTCGTTGCCGGCGATCAGCGGTGCGGCGAGCATCGCCCACATCGCGAAATGCGCGCGATACTCGTCGTCGGCCATCCCACCATTGCCGACCTCAAGCATGTCGGGATCGTTCCAATGGCCCGGCCCCGAATAGGGATGGAGATCGGCCTGGAGATCGAGGATGTTGGTCACCCCCAGCGTATAATCGCGTTTGCCCTCCCACAGATCGCTGATGTCACCGGTGGTGCGCCACAGATTGCCTATATTCCTCGCCCACAGCCAGGGCTTGGCGGTGCCCCATTCGCAGATCGACAGGATGATCGGCCGCCCGGTCGCGGCGAGCGCATCGGCCATCGTGGTATAGGCTTCCTCGGCGTAGCGCGTGCCGGTGTAGCACCAGTCATATTTGAGATAGTCGACGCCCCAGCGTGCATATTGCGCGGCGTCCTGATATTCATGGCCCTGGCTGCCGGGGCGTTTGGCGCAGGTCATCGTGCCCGCGTCGGAATAGATGCCGAACTTCAGCCCCTTGGAATGGACGAAGTCCGCCAGCGCCTTGATACCCGAGGGAAAGCGCTTGGGATCGGGCTGGATGTCGCCATGATCGTCGCGCTTGCCCTGCCAGCAATCGTCGATAACGACATAGCTATAGCCCGCGTCGCGCATACCGTTCGAGGCCATCGTCTCGGCGACGCCGCGCACCTTGGCCTCGTCGATATCACAGCCGAACTTGTTCCAGCTGTTCCAGCCCATCGGCGGCGTGAGCGCGAGCCCGTTCGCGGTGCGCGGCGGCAGCGGCGTGTCGGCCAGGGCCGGCATGGCGATGAGCGCCATGGCCGCGACGAGCAATGCGCGCAGGCGGATCATTGCCGATCTCCCTGGGCAGGGCAGACCGCACCTTGGGGATCGCTCGACAGCCTGAGATCGGCGATCGATACGCTGAACGGACCCGTCGTCGAGATCGACCATTGCGTGCTGACCTTCGCCATGTCTGCGCCGCGGTCGCGCAGGCATTTGAGGCTGATCCGCGCCGTGCGCCAGCCGCTGCCGGCGCCGAACAGGCTCGTCGCATCGACTGTGCCGGTGCCGAAGCCGAGCCGTACAATTCCTGCTGGCGCGCGCTCGACGCGATAGGTCATCGACAGCACCAGATCGGCATTGGTCTCCCGCGTCAGATCGAGATCGGCACCATGGATGCCGAGCGTCGCTGGCTGGCCCTCGGGCCAAGTCAGCTTGGCCGCGCCTTCCTGGGTTGCGGGGCCGTCGATCGGCACCCGTACCACCTTGCCGTCGGTCGCCCATGAGAATGGCGCCGGGACGTTGCCCTTGGCGAAGAATGTGCTGGTATTGGCGAGACCGGGATCGACGCCCGATATCTCGCCAAGCGTGCCGACCTTGCCGGGATGCGCGTAACTGAGCCCATAACCCAAGGCGAATTGGGGATCATAACCGGGCTGCCCCTTGTTGAGGGTGAACTGCCCGGCGGTCTTCGGCCAGCTATACGACAACCGGCCGGTAAAATCCTTCCGCGGCTTGCCGCCCGGCCCGCCGATAATGACATCGGCGATGCCGCCGCCTTCGCTGCCCGGCAGCCAGGCGGCAACGAACGCGTCGGAAGCGTTGATCTCGGGATTGACCCACATCGGCCGTCCGGAGAGGAAGACCGAGACGACCGGCACGCCGGCTGCCTTCAGTGCCCTCAAAGTCTTCAACGCTTCCTTGTCGCCGGGCTGGAACTCCAGCGTGCGGATGTCGCCGCGCATCTCGGCATAAGGGCGCTCGCCGAACACGACGATCGCCGCGTCGGGCTTTTCCTTGAAGCTGCCGTCCGCGCTGAGCGTCGCGCGACCGCCCCCGGCCTTCATCGCCTCGGCGATCCCGGCATAGATCGACTGTGCATTGGGGAAATCGGCATTGGTGTTGCCGTCGCCCTGCCAGCTGAGCGTCCAACCGCCCGACTGCATGCCGATATCGTCTGCCGCGGGTCCGGTGACCAAGATGTTCGCACTGGCCTTGAGCGGCAATATGCCGTCATTCTTGAGCAGCACCAATGTCTTCGCCACCGCTTCGCGCGCCAGCGCCCGGTGGGCGGGGCTGCCGATCACCCCCGTCTTGCCGGCCCAGGGCCTTGCCGGATCGAACAGGCCCAGTTTCATCTTGACCCGGAGGATCCGCCGGACCGCGTCGTCGATCCGGCTCATCGGAATCGTGCCGTTCCTGGCCTCGGCGAGAGTGGCGTCGAACAGCCCCTTCCAGCTATCGGGCGCCATCGCCATGTCGAGCCCGGCGTTGAATGCGATGGCGCAATCACTGTTGGTGCAACCGGGCACCTGGCCATGGCCGTTCCAGTCGCCGACGATGAAGCCGTCAAAGCCCATGCGGCCTTTGAGCACCCCGGTGAGCAGGCTCTTGTTGCCGTGCATCTTGTGGCCCTGCCAGCTCGAATAGGAGGCCATCACTGTCATTACCCCGGCATCGATGGCGGGGGGATAACCGGCCGAGTGGATCGCGACCAACGTGCTTTCGGGGACGCGGGTGTCACCCTGGTCGATACCCTCGAACGTGCCGCCGTCGCCGAGGAAATGCTTCGCGCTCGATGCGACACGGCCGCGCTGGATACCACGCTTGCCGGACGGCCCCTGAAGCCCCTCGACCATCTTGCCCGCATAGGCCGCGACCAGGGCCGGATCTTCCGAATATCCCTCATAGGTCCGGCCCCAACGGTCGTCCTGAGGCACCGCCAATGTCGGTCCGAACGCCCAATCGATTCCCGCGGCCGCGGTCTCCTCGGCCGTCGCTGCGCCGATCCTGCGAATGAGGTTGGGATCGCGGGCCGCGCCCAGCGCGCTATTGTGCGGGAACAAGGTCGCGCCGACGACATTGTTATTGCCATGAACCGCGTCGATGCCGAACATCAGCGGGATCGCCACATGGCCGGGCCGTGCCTCCATCGCCACCGCGCCGAATGCTCGTCCGGTTGCGTCCCATGCCGCCGGCGGTGAACGGTCGACGCCGCCAAGGGGAGGCGAACTGCCGCCGGCAAGAATGCTTCCAAGTGGATATTGTCGCAGATCTTCGGGTTTGATCGAGCCGATATCGGCCTGGATCATCTGCCCGATTTTTTCTTCCAGCGACATCTTTGCCATCAGCGCGGTGATCGCCGCCTCGGTCCTGGCGTCGATCAGCCCTTTGCTTTTCGCTCTCGGCCAAAGTTCCGGATGAGCGACGCCGTCAGCCATGACCGGCGTCTCGCTTTTCTGTTGCGCACTCGCTCCACTGGCGACAGCGCAAAAAAATAGCGCGAATGCCCCGGCACGTCTCATCTTGCCCTCTCCCTGACGCGCTTGCAAACCGCGATTCATTTGTCATACAAGTTAAATGGGAGCGCTATCAATACGCAATTTTCGACCGCCGCCATTTATTTTCGGCCGTGCTCGTGAACGATCGACGCGGCCTCAGCCGCGGGCATGCAGAATGGTCTTACGCACCCAGGGGAGCGAGGAATGCGGTGGTGGTAAAGCATAAACCGTGGACAGCGCTGGTCATGGCCGTTTCGGCAATGATGCCAGGTCAGCTTTCGGCGGGGGTGCCAGCGACACCGCCGCTCGACGAAGCGCGTCTCGCCAAGCAAGCGTTCGGCAACGATGCGCCCTGGTACGAGAACAACATACCGTTCTTCGAAACCTCGGACCCCTCGCTCCAGAAGATCTATTATTATCGTTGGGAAGTTTTTCGCGCCCATCAACGCGATCTGGGTGCGCTCGGGTATATCAGCACCGAGTTCCTTGATGACGTCTCATGGCAGCGCGAGCCCTATGCCAGCCTCAACGATGCGAGTGGGTTCCATATTGCCGAGGGACGGTGGCTGCGGGACCGGCGGTACACCAGCGATTATATCGACTTCCTCTATGAGAGCGGTGGCAATGACCGCCACTTCAGCGAAGCGATCGCCGACGCGACCTGGGGCCGTTACCTGGTCGACCACGACCGCGCGGCCGCCGTCGCGCACCTCGATGCGATGCGGCACATCTACAATTTGTGGGATGATCATTTCGATTTCGCCAAGGGCTTGTACTGGATCGAGCCGTTGGCCGATGCGACCGAATATACGATCTCGTCGATCGATGCGTCGGGCGGCAAGGACGGCTTCACCGGCGGGCAAGCCTTCCGGCCTTCGATCAACAGCTACATGTTCGCCAATGCCCGCGCGATCAGCCAATTGGCGGCGCTTAACGGCGACGCCGCTGTCGCTACCGATTATGCAGCGCGTGCCGATGCTCTGAAGGCCCGGGTCGAGCAATCCTTGTGGAACCCCGGCTTCGGACATTTCATCGATCGCTACAAGGTCGACAACGAGCATGTGCGCCATTGGGATTTCATCCGCGGGCGTGAACTGGTCGGCTATCTTCCCTGGGCCTTCGGTCTTGCCAGCGACACGCCCGAGATGGCGACGGCGTGGCGCCATTTGCTGGATCCGGGCGGCCTGGCCGGCCCCGCGGGCATACGCACGGTGGAACCGAGCTACCCCTATTACATGAAGCAGTTTCGCTACGACTGGCAGACCCACGGCCGTGAATGTCAGTGGAACGGCCCGATCTGGCCGTTTCAAACCACGCAGGTGCTGACCGGCATGGCGAACCTGCTCAACGACTATCATCAATCGCAGGTCACGCGATCGGACTATCTCCGTTTACTCCGACAATATGCTGACCTGCATTTTCAGGGCGGCAAGCCCGACCTCGAGGAAGACTATGATCCGGCGACCGGCAAACCGATTGTCGGTCTGGCTCGCAGCCACCATTACAATCATTCGGGTTTTGTCGACTTGATCGTCAGCGGCATGGTGGGATTGCGTCCCCGCGCCGATGACATGCTGGAGGTCAATCCGCTCGTTCCCACCGACCCTTCCGACAAGGGCTACCAGCGCTGGTTCGCGCTGCAGGACGTGCCGTACCACGGCCGGTTGGTAAGCGTGATGTTCGATGCCGATGGACGCCATTATAAACGCGGGCGCGGTCTATTCCTGTTCGTGGATGGCGTACAGGTCGCGCATGCGCCGACGGCGCAGCGGCTCCAAGTCCCTCTCACGCCGCGAACGCCTGCGCCGATCGCGCGGCCAGTCGATCTCGCCATGAACCTGGTTCGCGGCAACTATCCCAAACCCAGCGCCTCGATAAATATCGAGCCGGAGATGCTGCACGACGCCGTCGACGGGCGCGTGTGGTTCTTCCCGGAAATGGTCAACGGATGGTCGACCCAAGGGGCGCAAGGCGACGCTTGGTTCGCAGTCGATTTCGGGCGGAAAACGCCTGTCCGGGCGGCCGAGCTCGCCTTCTTCGCGGACGGTAAACATTTCGCGGCGCCGGCGAGCTACCGGATCCAGACGTGGCAAGATGAGGCGTGGCGAGATGTTCCCGGCGCCGAAACCCCCAAGGCTATCGAAAACGGAATCACCCATGTGCGTTGGCCGGCTATCGTGACCAGCAAGGTCCGGCTGGTCGTCCGCAATGCTCCCGGCTCCGCTGCGAGATTGGTCGAAATCAAGGTTTTCTGAAATTGGCGCGGGGGTATCCGGGTGGTCCTGTCGGCCACCCGATCAAATGACCTCTGCATAAAGGGGCGAAGCGTTCGACCTCGCCTTTTCTGACCTTGTCGGTCTGTCCGGTATTTCAGCTAGCCGGGGCGGGAGGCGGTGGGCTAAACGATCGCGATGAGCGAGGACAAGGGGCAGAAACGAACGTCGCGCCGACAGGGAGGCGCACCCACGATCGGCGACGTGGCGCAGCGTGCGGGCGTTTCGCCGATGACCGTTTCACGCGTGATCAATGGCGCCAGTCATGTTCGCCCAAATGTGCGTGACACCGTCAACGCCGCCATCGCCGCGCTCAATTATGCGCCGAACCGAGCAGCACGAAATCTGGCCGGGGGCGGGCAGGTTCGTGTCGGATTGCTCTACAGCAATCCGAGCGCGGCCTATCTCAGCGAATTTCTCGTCGGCAGCCTGGACCAGGCGAGCCGGAGCGATATCCAATTGATCGTCGAGAAATGCGATCCAGGCGGTGAGGAAGCCGCGGCGCGGCACCTGATCGCGGGCGGAGTGGATGGTATCCTTCTCCCACCCCCGCTGTGCGATTCATCGATCTTGCTGACCTTGCTCGCCACGGAGAAGGTGACCGCCGTGGTGGTTGCTTCGGGCCGTCCGGCGGAAGGCGTGTCGGCAGTCAGTATCGACGACTATGACGCGGCGCGTGCGATGACCCGTCACATCGCGGATCTTGGCCACAAGCGGATCGGTTTCATCATCGGCAACCCCGACCAAACCGCGAGCGAACGTCGATTGAAGGGATATTATGCCGCGCTCGCCGAAGAGGGCATCCCGGTCGATGACTCTTTGGTCGTGCAAGGCCTTTTCTCGTACCGGTCGGGGCTCGAGGCAACAGAGACGCTGCTCGATCTTCCAGTCCCGCCCAGCGCGATCTTCGCCAGCAATGATGATATGGCAGCCGCCGCGGTCGCAATCGCTCATCGTCGCGGACTCGATTTGCCTGGCGATCTGAGCGTGTGCGGGTTCGACGATACCACGCTGGCGACGGCGATCTGGCCCGAATTGACGACCATACACCAGCCGATCGCCGATATGTCACGCGCGGCGGTCGAGATCCTCGTATCGGAGATCGCCGCGCGGCGTGAAGGCAAGCAACGCGAACCGCGGCAGATCGTGCTCGATTTTACGCTCGTCCGACGCCAATCGGACGCCCCTCCCGCCCAGAGCCAATGACGAGCGGGCTTAACGAGCGCCAGCTCCCCCGCAAATGGCAGCGCTTCGCATCCCGACGGACCCGGTCTGGTTGGAGGCGCTGTGCGGCGCATGGCGCGCGGCCGGCGTGGCAGACGGAAGTGACATGCCGGGGGTGGGCGTCTCCGCGTAGCAGCGCTCACGCAACGGCTATTCCCAATCGAGAATGACGCGGCCGTTCGCCGGCACCCGATACTCTATCCGATCCGCGGTGCTGTGGTGCGGTCGGAGCGTGTCGCCGCCCATGGTCGTTACTCGCACCTTCGGCATCTTGCGACGCGCGAGCCGCACGAGGCTCAGGCCGGCAATGCATGTCTCGCCGCCATCGAGCGTGACCGTCAGCGCGCGAGGAAACCGCGCGGCTGTTGAAGCCCTTCGGCGGCGCTTGTGGCGAACAGAAGCGTAAACGCGGTGTCCGCGCAGGGGCTGAAATGGCGTCGGCCGTCAGTCTGACGCGACCGCGCTCCGGATGATGGAGTTCGCTCCCAGCCGTCGCCTTGACCGCCGCACTTCCGACGACGGGCCGTGGTTCATCCGATTTCGCTGTCCAGCGGAGCTGCGATCATCCAGATCGGCAAAAGCCCTTGGGGAGGCGAAGCGCGCGCGGTGTCAGAGTCAGCGTCGTGATTGCGGACAGGGCGGCAGATGAATCGCCCAGCATCAGGCGAAAGCGGCCGGGGCTCGCTCGCCAGCAGTTCCTTCCCTCGTCGAAATCGGCGAGCAGACGCGGGTCGAGGGTCAGCGTGACGTCCCGCGACTGGCGCGGGCCGAGATCGACCTTCTGAAATCCCGCGAGCCGGCGCGGCGCTTCCCAGTTGTGGCCCGAGACGTAGAGCTGAGGAACGGCCATTCCGCGCACGGTGCCCTGATTTTGCACGATGAAGCTCACCGAGACATTGCCCGCCGCGAGGCGGGCACGCAGGCCGCGATAGCCGAAGCGGGTGTAGGACAGCCCGTGCCCAAAGGCGAAAGTGGGTTTGAGGTTCTGTCGGTCGTACCATTTATAGCCGACCGCCGCGCCTTCGCTGTAGTGGACGTCACCCTTCGCCGGCGCTTCGGGGTGCGGCAACTCGGCGACGCTGTTCGGGAAAGTCACCGGCAGATGCCCGGACGGGTTCACTTTGCCGGTCAGCACGTTCGCGATCGCGTCGCCGCCAGCCGTGCCGGGGTACCAGGCCTCGAGAATCCCGGCGGCCTTGCCTGCCCATGGGGTGAGGATGGGGCCGCCGGTCTCGAGAACCACCACGGTCTTCGGGTTGGCCGTCGCAACCGCGTCGACCAGCGCATCCTGATCGTCCTTCAGCGACAGCGAGACGTCGAAACTCTCGCCCGCCCATTGGGTAGCGAAGACGATCGCGATATCGGCAGTGCGCGCCTGCGCCGCTGCGGCAACCGGGTCGCGGCCATCGACGAAACTGATCTCGGCGTTCGGCAATTGCCGGCGCAATGCCTCGAGCGGCGACGACGGATAGAACATGACGGGTCCCGGCCAGGTCTTCGGCGCGATGTCCGGCGTCGCATTGCCGCCTTTGGGATAAACGAGCGACGAGCCGCCGCCGGCGAGTACGCCCTTGTCCGCGTTCCCGCCGATCACGACGATCCGCCGGGCGGTCCGCGCCAGCGGGAGAATGCGTCCATCATTCTTCAGCAACACGATGCTTTGCTCGGCCGCCGCCCGGCTGACCGCGGCGTTACCGGCAAGCATCGCATCGGATAGGTCCATCGGCGCCGCGGTCACCGGGTGATCGAACAGGCCATGTTTGAACATCGAATAGAGGATCCGTGAGACCATCGTGTCCAGCTGCCCGGCGGTGACGGTTCCATCGGCCAGCGCCTTCTTCAGGCCTTCGCCCAGATAGGGTTCCTTGTCGAACGGGAAACCCGATTCCTGATCGAGCCCCGCCGTGACCGAGGGCGCGGTCGAATGCACCGCTCCCCAATCCGACATGACATAGCCTTTGAAGCCCCAATCGCGGCGCAACACGTCCCGCAGCAACCACGGGTTTTCGCACGCGAATGGGCCGTTCACGCGGTTATAGGAGCACATCACCGACCCTGGTCTGCCGTTTTCCAGGGCGATCTCGAAGGCGAGCAGATCGGAGAGGCGCGCCGCTTTGGGGTCGATCACCGAATTGCCGGCGTTGCGGTCGGTTTCCTGGTCGTTGATCGCATAATGTTTGACGGTCGAGATGATGTGGTTGGACTGGATGCCGGCGATCTGCGCGCCGACCATCGTGCCGGCGAGCAGCGGATCCTCGCCGCCATATTCGAAATTGCGGCCGTTACGGGGCTCGCGCGCCAAGTCGACGCCGCCGGCGAGCATCACGTTGAAGCCCGAGGCACGCGCCTCCGCGCCAATCATCGCGCCGCCCTTGAAAGCGAGATCAATATCCCAGGTCGCGGCGATAGCCAGGTTCGATGGCAGCGCGGTCCGCTCGCGCTTCTTCACCGCACCGCCCTGCGTCGCAACGCCGATACCGGCATCGGTCTGCCACTGGGCCGGAACGCCGAGCCGCGGCACGCCGGGAACATAGCCGGCCGATCCGGCACGTCCCTCGGCAGGCGCCGTATATTTGGTGAACGGAAAATCGGTGCCGAAATAGCCGAAGACCAGGGTCAGCTTCTCGTCCCGGGTCATCCGGGGGAGCAGCAGGGCGACGCGCTGTTCGGGACGCAGACGGGCGTTCATCCAGGCCCGGCCTTCGCGCGGCGAGGACGCGGCGGCGGACGACTGTCCGGCAACGATGAGTGTCGGAACGGCGCATCCCGCAAGTGCGATGGCGAACAAGCCATGCTTCATTTTCATCGTCTTTCCCCTTCATTCAGCCGGCCGTTGCACGGTCGCGATATTGATGATGTGTGCCGGCGCTGGCCAGCGGCATTTGGATCAGCGCAGCACGTCGCTCGCCTCAGCTTCCCTCGCGATACGGTCGGCATCGTCGCGCAGCAGCCAACCCGCCGCGACCTGCGCCTCCGCGGCCGCACGGACACGCGCCACGAAACCGGCATGGTCGCGATAGCGCTCCTCAAGCGACGGCCGCGGATCGCCGGTCGCTATCCGCTCCGCCTGGGTGCGCGCGAACGGGATGAATCCGCCGATGAAACCGCAGCCGCCGCCCGCGCCATAGCCGCGCTTGCGAACGTTCCAGCCGGTATAGGTGCCGAGTGGCACGAGCATCTGCACCGAGGGAATCCCGGCCGTCTCGTTGCCGTCGGCGTTCACGCGCGGCACGAGCGAGGGAAGGACTTGCCGGATGCGGGGCGGTTGGCGGCTTGGAGCACCGCTCAGATCGACATAATCGAAACCCGGTCCGAAATCGTAATCGAGGAAATTGTTGAGCTTGCCGGTTGGCGTCGGCGCGCCGGGAATGTCTGGCCATCCCATCGTGCTTGCCTCGGGCGCGACCAGGTCGCCCGCGGCCAGTGTCGGATAGCGGCTGGCGGGCGGCGCCTTGCCGGCGCTGACCCAATCGACCAGCGCCTGCAGCAAAACGCGCCGGGTGTCGGAGGAAGGGTTGGGGTTCCAGGCCAGCGCGCAGAAGTCGGCGCCGGGCGGCGGTGTTTCTCCCGCTATCGGAAAGCCGCTGCGCGCGGAGCCGTTATGCGTCACGCCGGGGAAGTAATAGCGCCGGACATTGGCCGGCAGCGGCAGATCGTGCCGTGCGTCGGTGCCGACCAGATTGGGCGACATGCGCAGGCCCCACAATTCGGTGGAGCCAAAGGTCTCGACGATTTTCGGACAGGTGCCGCTCGCGGCGCAGCGATCGAGCAGGCTGGAGACGCCGCGGCCGCGGCGGCGGTCGTCGTAACGCGACCACCATAAGGCGCCCTCGCTGCCCGGATCGTAAGGATCGGCCGCCCCGCCCGGGACGCCGAAGCGGATGTTGAGCGGCACTTGGCGCGCCGCGATATTGGTGTTGGCGCCGTCGAATACGATCCGGCCGTCTTCGGCCTGGTTGAAACCGAGCGCGATCAGGCTGCGGACGAAATTGCCCGATTGCGACGTGCCGGTGACGATCGACCAGCGCACCGTGCGGGCCAATGGATTGGGCGTCTCCGCATCGTCATGATCGCCGTAGCGGAGAAAGACGTTGAGATCGCGCATCGCCGCGAAGCCGATGCCCAGCACCTTGGGATCGCGCCCGCGATAGACCAATGTATAGGCTTGGTCCGCCGCGAAGCCGCCACGGACGCATAAGCGGGTCGGGTCCGGAACGCCGGGAAAGGCGCGCGCTCGACAGTCGGCGAATGCCCAGTCGTTTGGCGCGATATCGACCGGCCGGGCGTCATCGGCGGTCTGGCGAAAAAGCCTTGCCTTGCGGGTGTCGAGCGAGACCGGCAGCGGGCGAGGCGTGGGACGCCCGATGCCGCCGGTGATCGCGACGCTGGCCGTGCCGGCGGGAACGTCGACGAAGCGCTGGAGCACCGGTCCGGTCACGGCAGTACCGTCGCGGTTGCGTGCCACCGGCGCGACGAGCGTCTGGAGACCCGGCGCGGGGGCAATGTCGCCCTGCCACCCGCTGACCACTCGGATGTGCCGCTGCGGGTCGGGCGCGACGTCGTCATTGCCGCGGTTGGGCACATCGTAGAGCAACACGCCGCTCGCGGCGCGAAGATCGCTCGGCATCGCAATCGCGAACGTCGCCGAATAGCCGACGCGGCCATTGGCCGCGCGCGTCGCCAGCGCGATATCGGTGATGCCGCGATCATGCGGGTCGGCGGGATCGATCTCGCCCTGATAATAGCCGCGCAAGATAACCCAGTCAGGGTGCCCGGCCGCGGCGGCCCGCTCGACCACGACGAAGCGGGTGAGGCGTGCCTCGCCCGCCCCGGATGCCAGCATTGCGGCGGTCCCGGCGACAGCGGCAATCCAGCGTCTCATCGCTCGATTCCCGTGCGATCGGATGCGTCGATCTCGAGGTCGAGAAGCTGCGCGCTCAACGTCTTGCCATGCGCATCGAGCGACGATGACCGCGTCACTCCGCCATTCAGCGCGCCGTGCAGGACGAAGTTGAGTGCCCCCAATCCCGGCAGTTCGTAACGCTCGGCTTTGCTGGGGACCAGGTGCGCGAGGTGCTCGCACACGCGCTCGACCGTCACTTCGCGATACAGCAACGCATAATCGCCGGGATCATAGGCGATCACCGAGATTTGCGAGATGTCGCCTTTGTCGCCCGCGCGCAGATGCGCAAGCTCACCGAGCTTCATAGTGTCACCTCGATCAGTTCGATGCGCGGCGTCACGCGCTCGGCCGGGATGAGCGTCGAGGCGATCGCGACGATCGGGCGAACGCCGCGAACCACGCCGCCGCCGGCTGCGGGGCCGTTGGTATAGAGTGCTTCGACTTCGGCGCCGACCGCCGCCGCGTCGCGCTCGCTTGCCGAGCGCGCGGTGATCCGTACGCGCACCTCGCGCGGCTCGGTATCCGGCAAGGCGCGGCGATCGACCGAATCCAGCCCGATCAACTCTCCGCGAAATTCGCTCAATTCGGCGCCGACCAGCCGGAGCCGCTCGCGCACGATGTCGATCGCCATGCGCCCGCGCGCGGCGGCGCCGGGGCCGGCATAGGAAATCTGACCTTCGCCGATAAAGCCGTCGTCATAGCCGATCGAGACTTTCAACGAGCCTGACGGCGGGCGGCCACCGCCCCCGCGCACCTGTATCCGATCGGGGGCGACTTCCTCGAATGCGACGCCGGTGAAATCGGCGATGACATCGGCCTGGTGATAGGCGGCGGGGTTGAGGATTTCGTAGAGCAACTGCTCCTTGCAGGTCGCCACGCTGAGCCGCCCGCCCGAGCCCTTCACCTTGCCGAGAATCGCGCTCGCGTCCGCGGACACTTCGGCAAAGGGGAAGCCGAGCCGGGCGAGACCCTCGACTTGTTTGCGGTCGCCGTCGGCGAAATAGCCGCCGGTCAATTGCCCGGCGCATTCGAGGAGGTGCCCGATGACGGTAGCCCGTCCGATCAGCTCGGAATCGTCGAACCGCCAGCCGAATGCGTGCGCGAGCGGACCGACGAACAGCGCCGGATCGCCCACGCGTCCGGTAATCACGACGTCCGCGCCGAGCTCGAGCGCCCGCGCGATCGGCTCCCCGCCGAGATAGGCGTTGGCGGAAATCACCCCCCGCAGATCGGCAGTGGTGCGCGGGTCGTCGAGCAGCGGATAGCGCGTCGCGGAAATCTGCTCGCGCACATCGTCCCCCAGCACTGCGGCGATCCGCAGCGGTGCCAGCCTGAACTCACGGGCTAACGTCGCCAACGCCTGCGCCGCGCCGAACGGGTTGGCCGCCCCGGCATTGGTGACGATCCGCACGCCGCGCCGATGCGCACCCGGCAACACCCCGCGCATGCGCTCGATCAGCAGCGGATCAAAACCGTTGGAGGGGTCGAGGCGCCGCGCCTGATGCGCCAGCGCGATGGTCCGTTCGGCGAGACATTCGAAGACCAGGAACTGCAGGTCGCCGCGCTCGATCAATTCGATCGCCGGTTCGAACCGGTCGCCGGAAAACCCGGCACCGACGCCGATACGGACCTTTTGCTCGCCGGCACTCACAGCGGCAATACTCCAAGCAACAGAGCCGCCGCCAGCATCACGATGCTCGCGGCGAACAACCAGGGAATGGCGAAGCGCTGGTGCGCAGCCAGATCGACGCCGCTCAATCCGCAAACCAGGAAGGTCGCAGGAGTCAGCGGGCTGACGGGAAATCCGGTCGTCATCTGGCCGAGCAATGCGGCCTGACCGATGGCGACCGGCGGCGTGCCGAAACCCGCGCCGACTTGGGCGATGACCGGCAGGACCCCGAAATAGAAGGAATCGGGGTCGAACAGCAGGCTGAGCGGCATCGCCGTGATACCGAGCAGGACCGGCAGATGCCCGCCCAGCCCTGCGGGCACGTGCCGTGCGGCCGCCTCCGCCATTGCGTGGAGCATGCCCGATCCGGTCATGATCCCGGTGAATGCCCCGGCGGCAAACAGCACGCCCGCCATCAGCAAGGCGGCAGGAGCGTGCGCATCGATGCGCTCACGCTGCAGCTTCGTGCCGCGGAAGTTGATCACCAGCGCCAGCGCGGTGCCGATCATGAAGGCCACGACCGGCTCGACCACACCGCTGATCATCACGCCGATCACCAAGAGCGTCAGTATCATGTTGACGATCAACAAGCGCGGGCGAGTATGGTCCGAGGGGCGGACCGGTTCCGACGCCGGCGGTGGCGGTCCGACGGAACCGCTCGTGTCGCCGAGCACCGCCAACCGGCGCGCCTCGCCTCGACCCATCCACCAGGCGGCGCCCAGCGCGAAGGCGATGCCGACCATCTGCGCAGGCAGCATCGGCATGAACAACGCGGTCGTCGGAATGTGCAGCGCCGCTGACGCACGCAGCGTCGGGCCGGTCCAGGGGAGGAAATTGACCCCCGCCGCCATCGATGCGGTGCAAGCGAGAATGCGCCGGTCCATCCCCAGCGCGTCGTACAGCGGACGCATCGCCGGAATCGCGACCAGGAAACAGACCGCGCCGGATCCGTCGAGATGGATGACCAGCGCGAGCAATGTCGTGCCGATCGCGATGCGCACCGGATTGCGCCCCGCCAGGCGAAGCACCAACCGCACGAGCGGATCGAGCAGGCCGACATCGGTCATGATCCCGAAGAACAGGATGGCGAAAACGAACATGCCCGCGACCGGGGCGATGCGCGTGATACCCTCGATCAACTGACCCGGCATCTGCATGCCTTGGCCGATCAGCAGGGATGCAACGACCGGTACCAGGATCAGGGCGGCGATTGGAGCGAGCCGGTTGGACAGGATGAGCGCGAGCAGCGTCAACACCGCGGCCACGCCGATAATAGCGAGCATCAATCTCCCCTTCGCCGGTCGATTGCCGGCCAGGACAATCATGTCGCCGGTTCAGCTATCCATCAAAGAGAAATAACTTATGGATCAATCCGCTTTTGCGAATGTTTTCGCGCGGCGATCAATCCGCTTCCGTTATCAATCTATCGACTAATTCTATTTTTTTATCGGAATACCCTGGTTCATCAAGATAGCGAGCACGGTCCGACAACAGCGCGCCGGCAAGGGAGGGTCAACCTGCAATCGACGCCGATCGGCGCCGGATGCGCGGTTCCTCTCGCTGAAGCGCGCGAAGCTCCGGTCCGACACGGCGCAAGCCGATCCGCTCGTGGGGGAGATGGGGCAGCCGTCCTCCCGTGACGTGAAAGAGGGAGGGAAGAATGAAGGCGTCTTTTCGAGTTCAATTGCACTGCGTCAGCGCCGCGGCGCTGATGGCCGGATGGGTCTGGGCAGCGCCCGCCGCCGCCCAGGATAGCGCGCCCGATCCCCAGGCCGCGACGCCTGCTCCAAGCGCGCCAGCGGCTGACCCGGACCAGACGGCAGACCGTTCCGATAAACCCCAGCCCGATATCGTCGTCACCGGCACCAACATCTCTGGCGTCAAGCCGGTCGGGTCCGAAACGGTCACGCTCAACCGCGACCAGATCCTGGCGACTGGCCTCACCAATCTCAACGACGTGCTGCAGACCATTCCTCAGGTGCAGAACAATCCCAACGCCGGCGGATCGGGGCCGGTCTATCGCCAAGGCGGGACCGCCGGCTATGGCGGCAACTCGACCCAGGGAACCGCGATCAATCTGCGCGGTCTCGGAACATCGGCGACGCTGACATTGGTCGATGGCCGCCGCGTCGTTCCCAGCGGCGCCGCGAGCACGTTCACCGAATCGATCCAGGTACCGATCGCCGCGATCGAGCGCGTCGAGGTGGTCAGCGACGGCAATTCGGCGATCTATGGATCGGACGCGATTTCGGGCGTGATCAATTATGTCCTGCGCAAGCAGTTCAACGGCGTCGAGATTACCGGACGCGACACGTTCGATCGCTACCACAATAGTTGGGGCGCATCGATCACGGCCGGCCACAATTGGGGCAGCGGCAACATCATCGTGACTTACGATTATGAATCGCGCGAGCCGTTCGTCAACGGCAAGTCCAAATTCCTGCGCCGCGATTTGTCGCCGCTCGGGAGCCGCGACACGCGGGCGATCGATGCGACCATCGCGGTGTCGACGCCGACATTGCTGGTGGGGGGTAACGGGACGCCTTATTCCTATTACACGCTGCCGGCGGGGGCCGGCACCAACATTGCCTTCGGCCAGCTCACCCCTGGCGCCAACCTCGTCGATTCCTCTTATTACAACGACTATCTCGGGCGTCAGAAGCGCCATCAGGCGGCGGTGTTCCTCAACCAGGACATCAATTCCGACATCTCGTTCTTCGTCGAGGGCTTCTACACCAAGCGCGACACCGTCTCGGGCGCCTATGGTAATAGCCGGGTCAACAACATCGTGACGGTGTGTCAGGGCAGCCCCTATTACATCACCGGAGCACCTGCGGCGGCATCGAGCTCGAGCGCCTTGTGCGGCGGCGGCCTCGGCCAGCAGATCGCGGTCAATCCGCTCACCTTCTTCGGCGGACGGTCTATAACGTCCAACCCGACCGAGACGTTCAGCGTCACCAGCGGCCTCACCGGCCATATGCCAGGCAACTGGACCGTCGACAGCTATTTCACCTACGCGCATGATTCGACGTGCGGCATCTGCAATTACGACACCAACGCCAATGGTGCCGCGCTCGCGGCGGAGATCGTCGCCGGGCGGATCAATCCGTTCAGCCCGACGCCGCTGACCCAGGCGCAATATGCGACCTTCATGGGGAGCAACACCCAGCTTTCGTACAACACGTTCTACGATGCGGTAGTGAAGCTGAACGGCCCGCTGTTCGACCTGCCGGGCGGCACGGTGCGGACCGCTTTCGGTGGCGAGCTCGCCTATAATCGCCAGCACCTGGTGAACGGCAGCAACAATGCGTTCGAGAAGAATCCCACCAATAATCAGTTTGCGGTGACGAACGACGCCACCGCGCACCGCAGCACGGCATCGGCCTTCGCCGAATTGTTCGTGCCGATCGTCGGCGAGGGTATGAACGTCCCGCTGATGCGCTCGCTCGAGGTGGATGCGGCGATACGCTATGACGATTATTCGGACTTTGGCGGCACCACCAACCCCAAGATCGGCGCGACCTGGAGTGTCAATCAGTCCATCTCCATCCGTGGATCCTGGGGCACATCGTTCCGCGCGCCTGCTCTGACGGATACGAATCCGAACAATTACTCGTCAGCTGTCATCGGCTTGCCGTTCGCGAACAATTCCGGCCGCAGCGATATCGGCTTCCTCTATCCCGGAAACAGCAGCACCTATCTGCTGCTCGGCGCCAACACCGACCTTCAACCGGAAACCGCTACCACCTGGTCCGCCGGCGTCGACATCAAGCCGGTCGGCACCGGCTTCCGTTTCTCGGCGACCTATTACAACACCCGCTATGCGAACCAGATCGTCGGCCAGAATGTCGGCTTGTTCCTTTCGAACCCGGCGAACGCGGCGCTCTACAACAAATATATCATTCCGGTGCACAATCCCGCCGGATGCGTGAACGGCACGCCATCGACCTACGATCCGGTCCTGGCGAATTTCATCGCCGCGCATCCCGCTCTATACAACACCAATGTCGTCGGCGCCTGTTCGGTCAACGTGATCCTGGATGCGCGGTCGGCCAATGCAGCGACGACTTTCCAGGACGGGCTCGACTTCCAGGCGAGCTATACGGTCGACAGCGGGATCGGCCATTGGCTGATTTCCGCGAACGCGACCAAGATCCTCAACCAGACGCTCCAGCCCGTCGCCGGGGCGCAGACGACCGACGTGCTCGGCACCTATTACTATCCGGTCAGCTTGCGCGGCCGTGGTCAGGTCGGCTGGAACAAGGGGCGGGTCGGCATCAATCTGTTCGTCAACTATGTCGGCTCCTACACCAATACGCTGCCGCTCACTGGTCGGCCGCAGAGCAAGGTCCCGGCCTGGACCACGTTCGATCTCGGGTTGAACTACGTGATCCCGCGCGGCGGATCTTTGCTCGGCGGATTGCGGCTTTCGCTCAACATCCAGAATATCACCGACAAGGATCCGCCGACCGTGCTCACCCAGTCGGGCAACAATTACGGCGCTTATGATCCATCTAACGCCAACATTTTCGGCCGGATCTTCAGCGTCCAGTTGACCAAGGCCTTTTGAACCTGTTGCAACGCAATCAACGAGGGCGCCGGGCCGCCCCGATCCGGGAGAATCGCATATGAAGTCGTCCTATTGTCTGCTGGTCGTCGGCGCCGCTTTGTGCGGCGCGCCGATCGCCGCGAGCGCGCAGACCGCCGCGCCGATCGTCAAGGTCGCCAACGGAGCGCTGAGCGGCGCGGTCGAGGACGGGATCGCGAGCTGGAAGGGCGTGCCATTCGCCGCGCCGCCGGTCGGCCCGTTGCGCTGGCGCGCGCCGCAGCCGGCGGCAAACTGGAAAGGCGTGCGGACCGCGACCCAGTATAGCTCCGACTGCATGCAGAAACCGTTCGGCGGTGACGCGGCGCCGCTCGGCACCACGCCGGCGGAGGACTGCCTCTACGCCAATGTCTGGAAGCCTGCGGGCAGTGCCGGCAAGGTCCCGGTGGTGGTGTGGATCTATGGCGGCGGGTTCGTCAATGGCGGCGCCTCGCCCCCGACCTATTCGGGCGCCAACATGGCGAAGCAGGGGGTGATGTTCGTCAGCTTCAATTATCGCGTCGGTCGTTTCGGCACCTTTGCATTCCCGCAATTGACCAAGCAAGACCCCGATCACGGGCTGCTCGGCAATTACGGCTTTCTCGACCAGATCGCCGCGCTCAAATGGGTCCAGCGCAATATCGCGGCGTTCGGGGGCGATCCGTCGAACGTGACGATCATCGGTGAGAGCGCCGGGGGCATGTCGGTCCATACGCTCGTCACCACGCCCCTGGCGCGGGGGCTGTTTCAGAAAGCGATGGTGATGTCTGGCGGCAATGCCGAGACTGCGGGCAATCCGACGCTCGCCGACGTCGAGCGAATCTATTCGGATTTCGCCAAGGCGAACGGGATTTCGCCCAGCGATCCCAATGCGCTCGACAAATTGCGCGCGCTCAGCGCCGAACAGGTCACCGACGGCTTGAGCATGATGCAGATGTTCCAGCCCAAGCCTGGGCCGAAGACATATAGCGGGCCATTTTTCGACGGAAAGATCGTGGTCGACCAGGCCAAGGCCTATGAATCCGGCAATTTCGCCCGCGTTCCGATGATCATCGGGGCGACCAGCGCCGACATGGGCGGCAAGAGCGGGTTCATGATCGCGGGCGCGCGGAGCGCCTCGGCCAGGATCGCCGCGCAAGGCGTGCCGGTCTGGGATTATCGCTTTTCCTATGTCGCGGATTCGGTGGGGCAGCCCGGCGCGCAGCACGCGACCGACATCCCCTTCTTCTTCGACAACGCGGCGATCAAATATGGCGCGCAAACGACACCGAAGGACGTCGCGATGGGCAAGACGATCAGCGCCTATATCGTCAACTTCGCCAAGACCGGTAATCCGAACGGCAACGGCCTGCCTGCCTGGCCGAAATACGATCCGGCCGGCGACTCGCTGATGGATTTTTCCGCGGCGGGCAAGGCGGAACCGGGGAAGGATCCCTGGGGCGCGGATATCGATCAAGAGGTGCGGCGCCTGACCGCGGCCAAGGCCTCGGGTCATTATACCAGCCTGACCACCCCGATCGGCACATTGCTCGACAATCCGGCGGCGAAGGCAGTGCTGGAGCGGCACATCCCCGACGTGATCCATAGCGACAAGATCAACATGGCGCGCGGCGTCACGCTCGATGCGCTCAAATCCTACATGCCGCAGATGCTGACCGACAAGACCTTGCAGGAGATCGATGCCGATCTCGCCACATTACCCAAGGCGCCGTGACGAGATCGCGACCGGCGTCCGCCGGCCGACCTCTTGAGGATTTGAACGATGAAGAAATTGCTCGCTGCGCTGCTATGTTCGGCGCTGGTGATGCCGTGCGCAACCGGCGCGCAGGCACAAGACGAGACTTCGGCCAAAGGTGAAGCGACGGCACGGCCGTGGATGAACCCGCGCCTGTCCCCCGGCGAGCGTGCCGATCTGCTCGTCGCCGCGATGACCCTGGATGAGAAGATCGCGATGCTGCATGGGCCGATGGCGATGCCGCTGTCGCCGACCATGCCGATGCCGGCCGGCGCGGTGGGATCGGCGGGGTATATCGCCGGCAACCCCCGGCTCGGCATTCCGGCATTGCAGGAAACCGATGCCAGCCTTGGGGTGACCAACCCCATGATGGTGCGCGGGGCGAAGGACATGTCGACCCCGCTTCCGTCGGGCATGGCGCTCGCGGCGACGTTCAATCCTGAGGTGGCTTTTGCCGGCGGACGGATGATCGGCGGGGAAGCGCGCGCCAAGGGGCTCAACGTGCTTCTGGCCGGCGGCGTCAACCTGGCGCGCGACCCGCGCAACGGCCGCAACTTCGAATATGTCGGGGAGGATCCCCTCCTCGCCGGCATACTGACCGGCGAGAGTGTGCGCGGCATCGAGAGCACCGGCATGGTCTCGACGGTCAAGCATTACGCGCTCAACGGCCAGGAGCATAACCGCAACACCGTGGACTCTGTGATCGGCGAGCAGGCGATGCGCGAAAGCGACTTGCTGGCGTTCCAGATCGCCATCGAGCGGGGCAAACCCGGCTCGGTGATGTGCTCGTACAATCTGGTGAACGGACAGCACGCCTGCCAGAACGACATGCTGCTCAACACCGTCCTCAAGCGCGACTGGCGTTTCCCCGGTTTCGTCATGTCCGACTGGGGCGCGGTGCATTCGCTCGATGCGTTCAACGCTGGGCTCGACCAGCAATCGGGCGAGCAGCTCGACCCGCAGGTCTGGTTCGGCGAACCGCTGAAGCGCGCGGTCGCGGCGGGGCAGATCAGCAAAGCGCGGGTCGACGATGCGGTCCGCCGGATTCTTTACGCCATGTTCGCCGGCGGGCTGTTCGACAATTCCGCGGCTCCCGCCGCGATCGACTTTGCGGCGAATGCCGATGTGGCGTTGCGCGAGGCCGAGCAGGCGATCGTCCTGCTCGACAACCGCAAGCAATTGCTGCCGCTCGCCAAAACGGCCAGCAAGATCGCCGTGATCGGTGGGCATGCGGAAGCCGGCGTACCGGCGGGCATGGGGTCGTCGCAAGTAACCAATCCGTATCGCAGCAGTCCGTTTCCCCCAATCTCGGTGCCGCTGGGGGGCGAGGGGATGATGGCGCTGTGGAACAATGTCGTCTTCCACCCCAACCCTCCGCTCGCCGCGTTGCGCGCGAAGCTGCCCAACACCCAGGTCCGCTTCGATACCGGGCTGTCGACCGAGGCCGCGGCCGCCGCGGCGCGTGACGCCGATGTCGCGATCGTTTTCGCCTACCAACCATCGGGCGAGGGCGAAGACGTCGCCGACATGACGCTGCCGATGGGCCAGGATGCGCTGATCGAGGCCGTCGCTGCCGCCAATCCGAATACGATCGTGGTGTTGGAAACGGGCAATCCGATCCGCATGCCCTGGGCGGACAAGGTCGGCGCGGTGGTGCAGGCTTGGTATGGCGGGGCAAAGGGCGGTGAGGCGATCGCGCGGGTGCTGACGGGTGAAGTCAATCCATCCGGGCGCCTGCCGATCACCTGGCCTGCCGATGAAAGCCAGCTCCCGCGGCCGGCCATACCGGGCTGGGCTGCGGGTCCGAAAGACCTGGTGAAGGTGGATTATACGATCGAAGGTGCCGATGTCGGCTATCGCTGGTTTGCGCGCAAAGGAGCGACGCCGCGTTACTGGTTCGGTCATGGGTTGAGCTACACGAAGTTCGACTATGCGAACCTGGCGGTAAAGGGCGGCAAGGGGCTGTCCGCGAGCGTGGATGTCACCAACACCGGATCGGCCGCGGGCCAGGACGTCGTCCAGCTCTATCTGTCGTCGCGGCCCGGCGGCCCGGCGCGGCGGCTGCTCGCCTTCAGCAAGGTTGCGTTGAAGGCAGGCGAAACGAAACAGGTGACCCTGACCGCCGACCCGCGCCTGATAGCCGACTTCGACGTCGCCGGCCGCGGCTGGAAAATTGCCGGCGGCCGGTATGAAATCGGCATTGGGCGCGACGCCGGACATCTGGTCGCGAAAGATGCGGTGAAACTTCCAGCCTGGAAAACCCGGCCCTAACCACCGCTGCCGCCGCGCGCCTCTCCGAGGAAGTGGCGAAAGAAAGCCTCAGCAGCCGGCGGCAAGGTGCGATCGGTCAGATAGGCGATGCCGATCGCGCGTGTGATCACGGGTTTGCCGAGCGGCCGTGTGATGAGGTTCGGCGACTGGATCATGTCGATGGTCGAACGGGGAAGGGCAGTGATGCCCAGCCCCGCCTCGATCATCGCGCCGACCGTTGCGAGCTGGGTACATTCGAACAGCGGACGTGCGGTGATCCCGGCCTTGTGCATGGCGACGTCGGTCAGGTTGCGAACGCTGCTGCGCGGCGCCATGGCGATGAACGGCTGATCGACGAACACCGACCAGCCGACCGGTCCCGCGCCGTCGAACTGCTGGCCGGCCGGGGCGACCAGCACCATCGGATCGTCCATGAACGGCTCGAAGGTGAATTCGCCTTCCTCGGGCGGCGTGGCGATCGCGAGGTCGATCTGGCGCTCCTGCATCTGCTGGTAGAGCGCACCGGAGAGATGGTCGCGCACCACGATCTCGACTTGCGGATGCGACTTGAGGAAGGATGCGATCGCCGCGGGTAGCGTCGACGCGGCAACCGACGGCAGCGCGCCGATCACGACGCGACCGCGCGCGCCCGAAAATGTCAGCGCGAGCTCGGAGAAGGCATGGTCGAAATCGGCGGTGAGGCGCTCGACGATCGGCAACATCGCTTCGCCCGCCGCGGTCAGAGACACATTGCGCGAATTGCGGTCAAACAGCCTGGTGCCAAGCTCTTCCTCCAGCAGGCGGATCGTTCGGCTGAGCGCCGGCTGCGAGAGATTGGCATTGCGGCTGGTTTCGCTGAAGCTCCGGTTTTGCGCCACCTGTAGGAACAATCGCAGGCTGTTGAGGCTGGGGCGTCGCTGCATCGTCGTGGTCCGATCTCGTGAAAACTCGGAGAAGTTTCTCGCACTCTAGCCCTATCCAGCAAGAAGGGGTCAACGGATGGCGGATGCCGACGACCGGATCACCTTGGGCAACGATTCGAAACAGCGGACCGGGCTAGGCGGGAGGTGCCCCGGATTTGCGGCCCATCCGCGCCTGCTATGAACTCTCCCCGTCGGTCTGGCTCGTCAGAGATAGACCATCTCGCCTTGAGCCGGGGTTCGCCAACTTGCGGATCACGTACCGGGACTGAGCATCTGCGCGAATTGGCGCAACCGGTTCGACGCAACAGCCTGGAGCGGCGTGTCTGATTTCTGAATCAGGCACTCCGCTCCAGGTATTTGTTGTCGCGTCGCTTTTTGCGGAACGCTCTAGGTCGCGCTGGTGGCGCGCGCGGTCGCGGTCAGCACCAGTTCGGCGGCAAGCAGCGCGCCTTCCTGATCCTGCGCCACCGACGTGCGCTCGACGATGTCGGTGACGAACTGCGGACCGAACGGCAACGGTACTTTCGAACAGTCGAGGTAGCGTGTGCCTTTCTTATCGGCGAGGAACAGGTGGTTGCCGCCGGGCCGTCCCTGAATGTCCACATATTTGCGCAGCTCGATATAGCCCTCGGTGCCGAGGATGAAGAGCCGCCCATCGCCCCAGGTCGGCAGGCCGTCGGGCGTGAACCAGTCGACCCGGACATAGCCGGCCCCACCGTCGCCATGGAGGACCATGTCGCCGAAATCCTGGAACTTGGGATGACCGGGATTTCCGAAATTGCCCGTTTGCGACGCGACGACCTTCGCGGTCTTGCTGCCGGTCAGGTAGACGAACTGGTCGGCCTGGTGGCTGCCGACGTCGGTCAGGATGCCGCCGTTGCGCGCGGGGTCCCAGAACCAATCGGGCCGCGAGGGCGCGGCGAGACGGTGAGGGGCGATGTTGATCGTCTGGATGACTCGCCCGATCGCGCCGTCATGGACCAATTGCCCGGCCATCACCGCGGCCGGCACCTCGAGCCGTTCCGAATACATCACCGCGAACTTGCGGCCGGTCTCCTTGATCGCGCGGCGCACGTCGGCGAGCTGTCGCAGCGTCGTCACCGCCGCCTTGTCGCTGAGATAGTCCTTGCCCGCGCGCATCACGCGGATGCCGAGCGGGGCGCGCAGGCTGGGGACGGCCGCGCTGCAGACGAGCTTGATCTTGCGATCCTCGATGATCTCGTCCTCCGACCGGGCGAGCTTCACGTCGCCATAGCGTTTGCGGAACGTTGCGATCTGGCCGGGATCGGTCGCATGGAAGGCGGCGAGGACGCCGCCGCCCCGAATGACCGCATCGGTAATGCCATAGATATGGTTGTGGTCGAGCCCGATCACCGCGAACGGCACGCGATACTTCGCCTCGGGCGCCGGACGCGCTACCGCCCCCTCGGTCGGCGCGTCGCCCCGCGTGACCGATTGCCCGAACGCCTCCGCGGCGAAGCCGACGAGCCCAGCGGAAAGACCCAGGCCGAGAAGGCCGCGGCGATTGGTGTCGGTCACTGTCATATCCTCTTATCGTGGCACCGCGGCGCCGATGAAAACGAAAAGATCCGGAGGTCAGATCGTCGCCAGCGACGTCGGCCAGGTCATCGCCTGGCCGCCGTCCATCGCCTGCTCGCCGAGCAGGGACGCGACGCTGGCATTGTACGCTTGCTGGAGCAGGCCGGGCAGCGGCTTGTTCGCCCGCACCGCTTCGCCGAATCCCTCGAACTGCAGCATGGTCTCGTCATACTGTCCCCAACCGAGCGATTCACCCGGTGTCGTCACCGGCAATTCGGGGAACCAGGTCGCGCCGCCGATCGGCACGGTGCGCTTGTGGCCGCGTTTGATGTCCTCGCGCATCCGTTCGAGGGCCAGGACCTTGGGCGGCACCTCCTGATAGATGCGGCCGAGTTCGGGCTCGATCGAGCCCTTGCTGCCCTGGATCTGCTCCTCACAGCCATAGCGCGCGTTATTGAGCAGCGAGGTATAGACGAGCTTCCGGCCGCCCGAATATTCGTAGACCAGCGCGACATGGTCGTAGACGTCGCGCCCGTCCTTCCAGAAGCAGAGGCTGCCCGAGCCGATCACGCGGGTGGGTACGCCGTCGAGGAACCAGTTGCCGACCTGAAGCTGATGCGTCGCGAGCTCGGTCATCAGCCCGGCCGACCGATCGCGATAGAGCCGCCAGTTGGCCTCGCGATCGTTGCTGCCCGGCGGCACCGGGCGGCGCCAGCTATTGTTGCGGTGCCAGCTCGCCCGGATCTGCGTGATCGGCCCGATCTCGCCCGCCTTCACGCGTTTCAAGGCGTTGAGATAGGTCGGGTGGAACATCCGCTGGTGCCCGATCTGCAGCACCTTGCCGGCGCGCCGCGCGCGCTCGACCATCGCTCCGCAATCGGTAATCGTGCGCGCCATCGACTTCTCGCACCAGACATGCAGCCCGGCGTCCAGCGCATCGAACGTGTTGCGCGCGTGGAGATCGAGCGGAGTCGCGATCACCACCGCGTCCAGTCCACCCGCATCCAGCATCGCGCGGTGGTCGGCATAGGCGCGCGTCCCCGCAGGGACCAATTTGCGCCCCTCGGCGAGATGCGGCTCGTAATGGTCGCACAATGCCGCGATCGTGCAATTACGCGTCTTCAGGATGTTCTGGACCAGCGTCTTGCCGCGCGAACCGGTGCCGATCACGCCGAGCCGGACCTTGTCCCCCGGTGCCTGCGCCGCGGCCGCCGCGCCGATCGTCCAGGGCGCGGCCGCCGCCACGCCCGCGCCGGCGGTCAGCGTCAGCACGCGATCGATGAACGCCCGGCGCGAGAGGTCGAAATCCTTGTCGGTCATTACGCAGCTACCCTGTCATCAGAAGCGCATGTCGGCGCGAAGCGAAAAAGCTGTTGGGGCCGCCCGGCGATGAGGGCGGCCGCCTGCCGCTCATCGGCGACCAGCAAGGCGGTGCTCATCATCTCGGCGAGCGCACCCGAACAATCGATGGCCAGAGTAGAGCGCGGCGTGGTGACCGGCGCGGCATCGCCCGGCCGGATCATCGCCGAGCGTTCGGGCGCGGCCGTACAGGCACCGACGGTGGAAGAGATCGACAATGCCTGATCGACGATCTCGACCTCGACCAGCACGCCGTCGCCGAACGGATCGGGAAGCGCAAAGGGCCAGCCGCCGCCCAGGGGGTGCTCACCGATCACCGCGATCGAACTTTCTCCGGCGCTGAGAAGCGCCGAAGCCACACCGCCCGCGCGCAGGACCGCGGCGGCGCGGTCGAGTGCGAAGCCCTTGCCGAAGCCACCGAAGTCGAGCGCCGACGGCCGCGTCGCCGACAGCCGGGCATTGGCGCGATCATATACCAGGGCGCTCCAGCGCGAGCCGGCAAGACGGTGGTCCGCCGCCGGATCGAACAGGCCGAACAATCGCGGATGGACCGCATCGATCGCTTCGATCGCCGCGATCAACAGCGGATCGTCGACCGCGGCGCTGCCGCCCGCCATCAGCGTATCGTTCAGTACCGTGGTCGGCGATGGCCGATGGATCGTCAGCGCGTCGTCGACTGCCTCGATCGCCTGCCGCGCCGCCTGTATGATATCGTCGTCGACCGGACCATAAAGATGCAATTCGACCCGCGTCCCCATCGCGGCGAAGCGTTCGTCGCGGATCATCGTCATCGTGCCGATCAGGCCTTCACTTCCCAACCGGGCTCATAATCGACCGACCACAATTTCATCGCCTCGGGGCTGGACGGCTTGCCGGTCGCCGGGTCGACGGTGAGGATCGAATTGGTCCGATAGGCCATATTGCCGAGATGGCAGAGGGTGGTGCTGATATGCCCTTCCTGGATCGGCGAGGCGAGCGCGCTGGCCTTGCCGCGGATCACGTCGACCAGATTGCCCATGTGCAGCACGTCGAGCGCGCCCTCACCAACCGTGTCGGTCGTTCCGGATGCTGCCTGTGCGCTCACCACGCGGGTCTGCTTGCCCTCCAGATCGTAGAGCTCGAATCCGTTGCGGTCGACCACCGCCGATCCCTTGGTGCCGAGCAGCAGGATGCCACGCCCGCGTCCGTAACGCAGCATGCCGTTGCAACTGTTGCCGTCCCAGCGGATCTTGCGGCCGCCATCGTATGTTAGGTCGAGCGCGAGCGTGTCGTACATTTCCCAATCGTCGCCGCGATAGAATTGGCGGGAACCCTGCGCCGACACCTTTTCGGGGTACGTCAGGCCCATCAGCCAGCGCGCCACGTCTAGCTCGTGCAGCGCATTGTTGCAGATCTCGCCGGTGCCGTATTTCCAGAACCAGTGCCAGTTATAGGGCACCAGATTGGATCGGTACGGCCCGCGCGGCCGCGGCCCCTGCCACATGTCCCAGTCGAGGTTGGGCGGCGGCGCGATCTTCTGCCCCTTGCCGATCGACTTCCGGTTGTTGGCGTACCAGGTCTGCGCCTCGTAAATGTCGCCGAGCTCGCCCGCCTTGATCAGTGTCGCGAGCTGCTGCGTCTCGCGGCTCGAGCGCTGCTGGTCGCCGACCTGCAGCTTGCGGCCGGTGCGCTGCTGCGTCGCGATCATCGCCTCGCCTTCGGCCGGGGCGATGCCGATCGGCTTCTCGCAATAGACATGGCGGCCCGAATTCATCGCGTCGATCGCGACCTTGGCATGCCAGTGATCGGGCGTCGCTACGGTGACGACATCGACCGCCTTGCTGTCGAGCAGCCGGCGATAATCATGCTCGGTCTTGGGCGCCGGATTGCCTTTGGCGGTGAATTCCGCCGCCCGCTTCGCCAGGATGGCCGAATCCACGTCGACGAAGTGCGTGATGGCGACGTTGGGCAGCTTCGAGAAGCCGCCCATATGCGCTTGGCCGCGCCCGTTGACGCCGACGATCGCGACGCGCAGCCGGTCGTTCGCGCCCTTGATCTGCGCGTAGCTGCGCGCACTCATCGCCAGGCCGAGCGTGGCGCCGGCGCCCTTCATCATCGTTCGACGGTCCAGCATCGTCATCCCCTCGTTAGAATTCGCGCAGCTTGATCGATCGGAAATCCACCTTGTTGCCGTGATCCTGCAGCAGGATCGGCCCCTGGTCGCTGTCGCCAAATCCCGGAATGGAGGCGAACTTGCTCATCGCCACCAGCTTGCGGAATTCGGGCGAGCCGCGATCATATTCGACCAGTTTGAAGCCGTTGAGCCAATGTTCGACATGGCGGCCCCGCACCACGATGACCGCGCGATTCCACTCGCCGACGGCGTTGATCCGTTTGCCTGGATTGGCAGGATCGAGCAGGTTGCGCGGCGCGATCAGGTCATAGAGTCCGGCCAGCGTGCGGTCGCCGTCGCGACCCAATTTGGCATCGGGATGCCGATCGTCATCGAGCAGCTGATATTCGAGGCCGACGTTCGAGTCCTTCGACAGCTTGGGATCGATCAAATATTTGATCCCGCTATTGGCACCCGGGGTCAGGCGGAAATCGACCGACAGCTCGAAATTACGATAGGATTTCGCGGTCAGCAGGTCGCCGCCGCCATTGCCCTCGACCGACAGGACGCCATCGCCGATCGACCAGCCCCTGGCGGGGAAGCCGCTGCCGTGTGCGGTGCGCCAGCCGGTCCCGGTCTTGCCATCCCAGATCAGCTTCCATCCCGTGCGCCGCTCCCCGTCCGACAGACGGTTGGTCAGCCAGCCCTGCTGCTCCAGTCCGGTCGCCGGCAAGGCGTAGCGTGCCGGCGAATCGGTGATCACGCGGATCTTGCGGAAATGCACCTCTGGACCTCGTGCCGCCTCGGCATCGGGCAAGGCGTGCACCTGCATCGCGATGAACCCGCGCGCGTCGGTATCGTCGGCGATGTCCGCGGCCGGCACGCCGTTGATCCAGGTGCGCAGCCGGTTGCCGATCGCCTCCACGCGATAGTGGTTCCAGTCGCCCGAGCGGAAAGCGCGACGCGCAGTCTCGTTGTTGCCCAGCGAATAGAGCCAGTTGCGGCGCTGCTCGTCGTAGAGGCCGGCGCTCCAGGCGCGCGGCGAGGGATCGATCTCCGCCTGGTAACCGAACACCACCCCGTTGCGATAATCGGGGCGGCTCTGGCCGCGAATCATCATGCCCGAATTGAGCGCCGGATCGGTCTTCGCGTCATATTCGAGGATGAAGTCGCCAAAGAGCGCATCCGAGACCAGCCAGCTATTGCCCTTGCCGGGAACGGCGCGACCGACCACCTCGCCATTGGCGGCCGTATACGCCGCTTTGCCACCGGTTACCCGCCAGCCCGCAAGACCGGGGCCCGGCGTTACGTCGTGCCAAGGGGCGGCTTGCGGCGCTGCAGCCGGGGCGGGCGCGCCAGGTGCCAGCCAGAGCGCGATCCCGAATGCGGCAGCACACAGGCCCAGGACGGTCGTTGAGATATATCGCGGCGGGGCGTGATCGTGTAATGACGACATGGTTATGCCCTTTATGGTACCGCTTATGCGGCCTCTCCGGGAGCGGGCATTACTGGGTGGTCGGGCCGCATGCAAGTAGTTGTCAGACCATATGGCGAAGTTTGCATGACACCTGACTCGCAAGACTTGCCAATGCCGGAGCAAACGGAGCAAATGTGCGGTGCGGCTCACACCCGCTGGTCGATTGGCGAATGAGGTTCGGGAATGGCGGCGGAACGTGGCGGCAAATTGTATCGCAAAATCGTGCATGCGATCGTTGCCGATATCTCCAGCGGCGTCTTCCCCGTGGGGTCGCGCCTGCCCGCGGAACGCGACCTGACGGAACGCTTCGAGGTTAGCCGTCCGACGATTCGCGAGGCGATGATCGCGCTCGAGATGCAGGGCCTTGTCGAAGCGCGTAAGGGATCGGGAGTCTTCGTCCTCGCGTCGTCGACCGGCGAGGTCGAGGAGGAGCTCGACATCGGCGCGTTCGAGATCATCGAGGCGCGCCGCCTGTTGGAAGGCGAAGTGGCCGCGGTCGCCGCTACCGAGATCGACGATGAGCAGCTAGCCGAACTGCGGTCGCTGCTGGCCAAGATGGCACAAGACGACGATGACGCGGCCGAACGCGCCGATCGCCGTTTTCATATCGCGATCGCCGAGGCTACCGGCAATGCCGTAATTATTTCCGCGGTAACGGATTTCTGGGACATGCGCTTCCGCTCGCCGCTTGCGCGTGAGGTCTTGCTCAAGGCCGGCAGCCTGGGCACCGAATCGCGAATGGCTGAACACGGCCGGATCCTGGCCGCGCTCGAAGCACGGTCGCCGGCTGAGGCCCGCAACGCAATGCGCGATCATCTCGGCCGCCTGATCGATCACCTGCTTGACGTGACCGAGACCGAAGCCGTTGAGCGCGTCCGCGCCGAAACCGACCAGCGCCGCCGCGCGCTTGCCAGGCGCACCGTCTGAACGAGGATTAGCGGCCGGGCATCCGCCCCGCGACCTCAAGTGACGACTAGCCCGATGGCGGCGTTCGCCACCCGGCGGAAATTTTTCAGGCGCGTCGCTTTCCGCTTCGCAACCTTTGGGCGCTCGAAACTATCGCACGCATTCTATCGCGAAAATCGACCGCATCGGTCACTTTATACCTCTGCTGTAGCCACGGCGGCTGGATCGCCGGCATGAGTGATTGCAAACATCGGTTGCCTGACAAGTTGTCAGATATCTCTTGTCAGATTGAGCTGATATTGTTAGCCGATCGCGCACAATAAATAACCCGGATGTCTGACAGCCTGTTCGTGGGGAATGGCCGGGCGGCAAATCGGGTTCATCGGGAGAGGGACCATGGTTACCAAGGGCCGTTTTGCGCGCGGATTGCTTTTCTCGGCGAGCGTTATCACCCTGACGTCCGGGAGTTCGGCCTGGGCGCAGGACACGCCTCCGCCCGCCGGCCCGGCGTCTGCCGCGCCCGCGGCACCGGACGCCCAGGATCAGCCACAGAGCGATATCGTCGTCACCGGCTTCCGCGCATCGCTGAACAGCGCACTGGCGCAGAAACGGCAATCCACCGCCGCGATCGACAGCATCGTCGCCGAGGATATCGGCAAGTTCCCGGATTCCAACCTGGCCGAATCGATGCAGCGCATTCCCGGCGTCGCTTTGTCGCGCGGCGACGGCGGTGAGGGACGCAACATCTCGGTGCGCGGCCTGGGGGCGCAATTCACCCGGGTGCGCATCAATGGCATGGAAGGCGTGTCGCAGGTCAGCGGCACCGATATCCGCGGCGGCGTCGCCACCGGCCGATCGTTCGATTTCGTGACCTTCCCGACCGAAATCTTCTCGTCGCTCGCGGTGCGCAAGACGCTCTCGGCGGATGTTGAGGAGGGGTCGCTCGGCGCCACGGTCGATCTGCGTGCCCCGCATCCATTCGACCAGAAGAAGGACTTTACCTTCTCGGGCACAGCACGCGGCATCTATAACAATTTGAGCAAGAAGGTCGACCCGCGCCTGTCGGCGCTGGTTTCGAAGAAATTCTTCAACGATACGTTCGGTATCCTTGGCAGCATCGCCTATTCGAAGCGCCACATCGACGAATATGCCTATTCGGCAGCCGATAACGTTCCGTCGTATGTCTACGGCCTGGCGCAGCCGGCCGGCACCCCCAATGCGGGTGTCGTGTTCCCGTTCTGCACGCCTGTCGGCTACGTCTATAAGGGTGTCGCCGTGTCGAGCCCAGTGATTGGCTATACCCAGCCCAACGGCGTGGCAATCGGTTCCGACGCCAACAACTGCAGCACCGGCAACCCACGCACCAGCACCAAGGAAGCCTATGACTATGTGATGAGCCACACCGGCGCTTCCGGGAAGCCGGGCGGCGGCATCTTCCTGCCGCGCCTGCCGCGTCCGGCGCGGAGCCGCCAGGATCAGCAGCGCCTGGCCGGCACGCTCACTCTACAATGGAAGCCCGACGAGAATACCGATATTTCGATCGACGGCCTCTATTCGCGCTTCAAGGTCAATCGCCTCGACACCTATTTCGACGCACGCTCGTTCGGCCGCGCGATCTCGAACAACGGGCAGCCGCTGACATCGGTCCGCGAAATCGAAGTCAATGAAAACGGGTCGCTGACCCATGGCCTGTTCGATGGCGTCGATCTGCGCTCCGAGATGCAGAACGAAAAGTTCACCTCGACCTATCGGCAAGTGAACCTCAACATCGACCACCGCTTTTCGGATACCTTCCGGGTCTACGGCCTAGCCGGCATCAACGACTCCCTGCTCGACGTGAACCGTCTGCAGGTGGCGATCGACTCCAACGATACCCGCAACTGGTCGATCGATTTCCGCGACAATCCGGATATTCCCAAGATCACCTACGGCATCGATACGACCAACCCGGCACTTTTCCGCTATGGTCCGCCGCTCGCCAATGGCGACCAGCAAGGCCAGCTGTCGAATTTCATTCGCCGCAACCGGATCACCAGCAAGACGTTCGAGCTGAACACCGAATGGGAAGCGGCGCCGAAATTCACGATCCAGGTCGGCGGCCAGTACCGCACCAACAAATACACCGCGCGTGAGCGGCAGCTGGCGACCAACACGCCGCTGGCTCTGCCCGCCGGCGTCTCGCTCGCCGATCTCACTTTCACGACCACCGGGATCGGCAAGAACCTCGACGGCCAGCTGCAGGATTTCGTCTCGGTCGATCCGAACAAGTTCCGCTCGGCGGTGAATCTCGACAGCTACGTCTATTGCAGTATCGAGTGCGCGAAGGGCACCTATGGCGGCGTGAACGAGAAATACGGCTCGGGCTATCTGATGGTGAAATTCAACACCGAAGATACGATGCCGTTCAAGCTGCGCGGCGATGCCGGCGTGCGCTACGTCCATACCAGCCTCGACACCTATGGTCCGATCACCACCGCGGCGCCGGCGGGATCGCTCTATCCCTCCCGCTACGTCATCTCGCGGGTGAGCCGGTCCTATGACGACTGGTTGCCGTCGATCAACCTGGCGCTGGACATCACGTCGAAGCTCGTCGCTCGCGCCTCGGCCTCACGCGTCATGTCTCGCCCGTCTTATGGCCAGCTGATCCCAGCGGGTTCGGCCAATCTGGTGATCCAGACGGCGTCGTTCAGTAATCCCTTCCTCGAGCCAATCCGCGCCAATACCTTCGACGCGTCGCTCGAATGGTATTTCGCACCGGGATCGCTGATCTCGGTCGCCTATTTCCACAAGGACATCGAGACCTACATCCAGACTACCTCATCGAGCGTCCCGTTCCAGGATATCGGCCTGCCGCTGTCGCTGCTCAACGGCACCCAGCTGCGGCCGACCGACCAGTTCACGGTTTCGCGGAGCAACAACACGCCGGGCGGACCGCTGAACGGCATCGAGGTGAACGTCCAGCTGCCGTTCCGCTTCCTGCCGGGCTTCCTCAGGAACTTTGGTGCGCTCGCCAACTTCACGCGCGTCCGCTCCAACATCAATTATATCATCTCGTCGACGATCAGCCGTAACGCGCCGCTCGTCGGGCTCTCGCCGGAAACCGCCAGCGGAACGCTATATTACGAGGACAAGAAGTTCAGCATCCGCTCGACGGTGAACTATCGTTCGGGGTTCCTGACCGGCATTCCTGGTCCCCAGGACAGCGACGCCACCGGCAATGCCAAGTCGATCTTTGTTGATGCGTCGGCATCGTACAATCTCAGCGAGAATATCAAGCTGATCGCCGAGGTTTCGAACATCACCAACGAAACCAACCGGCTCTACACCGACACGACGCGGCAGGATCCGCTTTACACGTCCTATTTCGGCCGCACCTTTGCCCTGGCCGTCAATTTCCAGTTTTGACCGACGGTTCCTCCCCTCGAGCATTGGCCGATTGGGTTCGGCCAATGTTCGCCTTTTCGGATTGATCACAGCGGACAGGTCATCAAGAATGGCCTTACCAATAAATCATATTGGCCTATCAGGTTCCCTGATGATAACGGGAGGATAGTTCGGTGGAATCAGCGGTCCTTAGGGCCAGGTTGACCAAGAGGGATGTCAGACAAGTGCTCATGACCGAGACGATGCGGTGGTTCGGCCCGGCTGACCCCGTATCGCTACGTGACATCCGTCAGGCCGGCGCAAGCGAGGTCGTCACCGCGTTGCATGACGTCGCCAATGGCGACATCTGGACGCAGGCCGCGATCCAATCGCGCAAGGCGCAGATCGAGGCTGCGGGTCTCGGCTGGACGGTGGTCGAAAGCCTGCCTGTCCATGAAGATATCAAGACGCGCGGCGCGGACTGGGATCGGCTGATCCACAATTATCGCGAGAGCCTCGCCAATCTCGCCGCGAGCGGGGTGCGAACGGTCACCTACAATTTCATGCCGGTGCTCGACTGGACTCGGACCGATCTCGCCTGGCCGATGCCCGACGGTGCACTCGCATTGCGGTTCGAGCTGGAAGCGGTGGCGGTGTTCGATCTCCACATCCTCAAGCGCGACAGGGCCGCGCGCGATTATTCGAGCGAGATGGTCGACAATGCGGCCCGCCGGTTCGCGGCGATGAACGATGACGACCGCCACGCTTTGGAGCGGACGGTAATCGCCGGCCTGCCCGGTAGCGAAGAAAGCTTCACCGTCGACCAGTTCCGTCGCGCGGTGAGTGCCTATGACGGCGTCGATGCCGACGCCCTGCGCGCCAATCACATCGCCTTTCTCGAAGCGGTCTGCCCGGTGGCGGATGACGTCGGCGTGCAACTTGTCGTCCATCCCGACGACCCGCCCTTCCCGATCTTCGGCCTGCCGCGCGTGGTCAGCACAGAGGCAGACGTGAGCCATCTGTTCGACCGTGTGCCGAACCGCTCCAACGGCCTGTGCTTCTGCGCGGGATCGTTCGGCGTGCGCGCCGACAACGATCTGCCGGGGATGATCGATCGGCTCGGTGACCGGATCGGCTTCCTTCACCTGCGCTCGGTGCAGCGTGAGGAGAACGGCGCTTTCCACGAAGCCGCGCACCTGGAAGGCGACGCCGGCATGACCCGCATTGTATCGGCCATCCATGCGCTTCAGCAGCGCGAGGGGCGGTCGATCCCGATGCGCCCCGACCATGGGCACCAGATGCTCGACGACCTCAACAAGACGACCTTGCCCGGCTATTCGCTGCTCGGCCGGATGCGCGGTCTGGCCGAATTGCGCGGGCTCGAGCGCGGCATCGCCCACGGCGTCGTCAGTGCGCCGCGTATTGCCGACGCTTCGTCGTTGATGTCGGTTGGATAAGGGCAGCCCCGCATCGGAAGCCGTCGCAGGACGGCCGGGCGGCAATGTCCGCTGGATCGTGTGCGCGTTGCTGTTCTTCGCCACGACGATCAACTATATCGACCGCCAGGTGATCGGCATCCTCAAGCCGACGCTGCAGGGCGAACTTGGCTGGTCCGAAGTCGATTACGGCATGATCGTCTTCTGGTTCCAGGCGGCCTATGCGATCGGGATGCTCGCCTGTGGGCCGATCATCGACCGGATCGGGTCGAAGCGCGGCTATGCGGCCGCGATCGGCTTGTGGAGCGTGGCGGCGCTGGGCCATGCCGTGATGCGTACGCCAGGCGGCTTCTCGCTTGCGCGCTTCCTGCTGGGGCTCGGCGAATCCGCCAATTTCCCGGCGGCGATCAAGTCGGTCGCCGAATGGTTTCCCAAGAAGGAGCGCGCCCTTGCGGCCGGCATCCTCAATGCCGGCGCCAATGTCGGCGCGATCGCGACGCCGATCGTCGTCCCCGCCGTGGCGCTGCGTTTCGGATGGCAAGCTGCCTTCCTCGTGACGGGCGCGCTGGGTTTCATCTGGCTGGTCTGCTGGCTGGTCTTCTATCGCACGCCGCCCGCGCACCCGCGCCTGAGTCGCGAGGAACTTGCCTATATCAACGCCGATCAGGGCGGGGCGGAGACCGGCACCCCGATCCCCTGGCACCGATTGCTGCGCCATCGCGGCACCTGGGCGTTCGTGATCGCCAAGTTCATGACCGATCCGGTCTGGTACCTCTTCCTGTTCTGGTTGCCCGATTTCTTCGCCAAGCGGCACGGCCTCGACCTCAAGACCTTCGGGCCGCCGCTGATCGCGGTCTATCTCCTCTCCGATATCGGCAGTGTCGGGGGCGGATGGCTTTCATCCACGCTGATCAAGCGCGGCTACAGCGTGAATGCGGGGCGCAAGCTGGCGCTGCTGGCCTCCGCGATTGCCGTCTTGCCGATCTTCTTCGCCAGCGCGGTGTCGAGCGTCATCGCTGCGGTCCTGATCCTCGGTGTCGCCGCCGCGGCGCATCAGGGCTGGTCGTCGAACCTTTATACAATGGTGTCGGACACCTTCCCGCGCAGCTCCGTCGCGTCAGTGATGGGGATCGGCGGCGCGGCGGGCGCGGTCGGCGGTATGATCATGGCACGCTTCATCGGCGACGTGCTGGAGACCACCGGAAGCTACCTGCCGGCCTTCCTCTGGGCCGGCGGCGCCTATCTCGTCGCGTTGCTGTTCGTGCATTTGCTGGTGCCCAATCTCAGCCCGCCGGCGTCGAAAGCCGCGCGATCCTAGACCATGCTGTGTTTCGGTGGAAACACAGCATGGTCCAGATTCCTTGTGGTCGCGTGCTCGTTTGCGAATAGCCGGTTCCACCTATTCGCAGCACGCTCCAGGGCCCGGCCAGGGGTCAGGCCTTGGGCATTGCCAGGCCCATCTCGCCGATCACCTTCTCAAAATGCGCCAGCGCCTCGGGCGTGGGCCCGGGATAATCGCCTGGGGTAGGCTGGTCGCCGACATATCCCATATCGGCCTTGCCCTCGGGCAGGCTGTAGAAGCCGAGCACGAACAAATATCGCAGCTTGTCCATGAACAGAACGGGCACCGTCATCCTGGCGACCGGATTGGCGACGGTGAGCGCGTCGAGCAGCTCGGCGCGCTGCGCGGGCTTGATCGCGACGAAGGCGGCGCCGTACGTCGCCTTGCTCTGCGCATCGAGCCAGATCAGTCCGCCCAGAACCTCCGCCCGATCCTTCACCTGCGTCGGATAGGGTGCGCTGATCCATTCGTCGATGAACGCGCCTACTCCGATCTTGCCCGCGCCCAGCGATTGCGCGTCGGCGGGAAGGATCAGGTCGCCCAGCAGGTCGACCGTCGCCCGCTGCGCCTTGGTGAAGGTCAGCGGCCACGGCACGACCGGCTTCGTCAGATCGGGATCGCGGCCATAGCCCTTCGCCGGCGCCGGCGGGGGGATGGTGGCGGGCCAGTCGGCGATGACATCGAACGGCGGCGGTGCGCCTTCGCCAGCCGCCAGGGCCGGCGGCACCCAGCGCGCGAGCGGCAGGGCCGCGGCGGCCATCATCCATTGCAAGGTGGTGCGGCGGGAGAAGGTCACGCGAAAGCTCCCGACTTGAACTGGGCGGTCAGCCGTTCCGAAGCGCGGAGCGCCAGCGCGAGGATGGTGAGCGTCGGGTTCTTGTGCGCCCCCGATGCGAAGATCGCGCCGTCCATCAGCACCAGGTTGCCGACGTCCCAGGTCTGGCCATAGCTGTTGACCACCGATGAGCGGGCGTCCGGCCCCATCCGCGCGGTGCCCAGTTCGTGGATGATCTCACCCCCGGCGGTGATGAGTTGTTCGGGCGGCAACTCCCGGTCGAGGATGGTGGCGTTCATCCGCTTGAACACTGCGTGCGCGCTCCGCTGGCCGTGTGCGACCTGGTTCAGCTCGTTCTGCGACCAGCGGAAGGCGAAGCGCAGCACCGGGATGCCGAACCGGTCCTTCGTCGTCGGATCGATCTCGCAGAACGTGTCCTTGTTGGGGATCATCTCGCCGCGCAACGTCAAGCCGATCGTCGCTCCCGAGGCGCTGCGCACCGCCTTCTTCAGACCGGCGCCCCATATCCGCGGCAGCGCAGCCGCCGGCGGGATGCCGAAGCGACCGCCGATCTCGAAATGATAGCCGCGCGGGAAATCGAGCGTGCCGTTCTTCTGTTCCTTGTACAGCCAGAACGGGATGTAGATGTGCTGCCCGCCGATCCCGTCCTCATTGTAGCGCGGCCGGCCGGCGAGCGCGGGGACATAAGCGCGGAATGACGCGCCGGTCGAATCGGTGAGGTTGCGTCCGAGCTGACCGGAGGAATTGGCGAGGCCGCCGGGTGCCGAATTGAGCAGCAGGCGCGTGGTCTCGCACGTTCCCGCCGCCAGCACGACGACGCGTGCCTTCGCCTGGTGGCGCATGCCGGTCTTGCGGTCGACATATTCGACCCCGGCGGCACGATTGGCGCCCGCCATTACGACCCGCGCGACCATCGCATCGGTCACGACCGTCAGCCGCCCCGTTGCCCTCGCCATCGGCAGGAAGGAGGTGGTTGTCTGGAACATTGCGCCGATCGTGCAGCCGCGCGTGCAGGGAGTCGCGTTGAAGCAGGCGCTGCGCGGCGCGACGTCGTTGGGCATGTCGCGAGTCAGCACCGCCGTGTGCGCCGCCCGCACCGGAATCCCGATGCTCTCGGCCGCCGCCTTGATCAGCATCTCGGTGACGCGCGGCTTGGGCGGCGGCATCAGGCAGCCGGGCGGTGAGTCCGGGTGATTCTCCAGCTCGATCCGCCCGCCATTGACGCCGATCATCTTTTCCACGCGATCGTAGAAAGGCGCGATATCGTCATAGCCGATCGGCCAGTCCACCCCGTAGCCGTCGCGCGAGAACGGCTTGAAATCGTACGGACCCCAGCGCGGGACGTGTCGGCCCCAATGGTTGGTGCGCCCGCCCAGCATGCGCGAACGGTACCAACGGAAATTGGTGCCCTCGCGCATCGTGTAGGGCTCGCCATCGACCTGCCAGCCGCCACCGACCGTCGCATCGAAATAGCCGAACGGCTTGTCGGGCGTAGCGGCGCCGCGCAGCGGAGCATCGCTCTCCGGCGCCAGCATGTTGACCTCCTTCTGCGGGTCGTAGTCGCGCCCGGCCTCGAGCAACAGGCAGCGCAGCCCGGCTTTGGTCAGGACATAAGCGGCCATGCCGCCTGCCGCACCCGATCCGACGATGATCACATCGACCGTCGCGCCGGCCGGGTCGTTCGCGCCGGTCGTCACTTGGCGTCCGCCGATCCGGCGATCCGGCGGATCTTGATGTTGCGGAACGCGACCGGTCCGCCGTGATCCTGCAGCCCGATGACGCCGCTCTTGAAGGTACCGAACAACGGCATGGTGGCGAACTTCGACGCCGCCACGCGCTTGCGCCAGGCATCGTCGCCGAAGCTCACGTCGGCGGTGAGCACGCCGTTCAGCCACTGCCGGATATGCCCGGGCTCGACCAGCAGGCGCGCGTGGTTCCAGTTGCCGGCGGGATGCGCCGCGCCCGGCGGCGGCACCGTCATGTCATAGAGCGATCCGGCCCGATGCGACGGAATCTTGCCGTCGGGATGCCCGCTATCGTCGAGGATCTGCATCTCCAGCCCTGTTTCGTAGATGTTCCTGGTCTGCGGGACGTTGCGCGCGAGGTAGATGACCCCGCTGTTCGCGCCCGGATCGACCTTCCAGTCGAGCGTCAGCTCGAACATGCTGTAGCTGTCGGCGGTGACGAGGTCGTTGCCGCTCATCTTGCCGCTGTTCGCGGTCAGCATCAGCATATTGTCTTGCACCGACCATGCCGGCGTCGGCGCGCCGCCGCGATAGGACCGCCAGCCCTTGAGGTCGCGACCGTCGAACAGGAGCCGCCAGCCCTGTGCACGCTCCCTAGCGGTGAGCGTGTTGGGCGCATCACTCGACGGGCCGGCTTGAGCGGGAGCCGCTGCCGTTGCCAGACAAAGAAACGCACAGGCCAGTCCACGCATCAGCTCTCTCCCAAGGCTCGCTGCTCCCGCCGGCCCGACGACATGCTCTACGGCCTTGTTCGCTAATTCAACAAGTATCTTTATTTAATGCAATGGCGTTGCGCTGGTCTCTGCGATACGGAATGCGGCCAGTAACGTCGCGGTTCCGCGCCGAAAACGGCGCTTCAGGTCAGTCGGGCGCGCGAAGAACAGACTGGCTGGCGGAGCTGATAGTCTGACGCGAACCGCTCTCCACGCGCTGTGCTTCTTCCAATCCTGATCGATGGATCACCCCGCGAACGGGGGATTGAAATCGAGCCGGCGGGCGAAGAGTGTGTCATATGGTGCTTGGATAGGTGCGAGATAGCCTGGCAGACCCATTGCAGGACAAACGAGCGGGAGGGCGTGAAAGCGAACGTCGTCATTGTCGAGGATGATCCTCTCGTCGCCGCGCATGTTGGACGCGGTGTGGCGGCGCATGACGGTCTGTCGCTGGTGGCGACGACGGGCACGCTGGCCGGGGCTCGGGCCCTGCTCGATCGGAAAGTGGATCTGTTCATTCTCGATCTCGGCCTTCCCGATGGCAGCGGGATCGAACTGATCGAGGACATCCGCGCGCGCGGCGGCCTGGAGCCGAAAATACTCGTCCTCTCGGTGCTCGGCGATCAGGATACGGTGCTGGCCGCCGTACTGGCAGGGGCGGACGGCTATCTGTTGAAGGATATCGACACCCTCGATATCGGCCAGCAAGCCGCCGATGCGTTGACCGGCGGCGCGCCATTGTCGCCCAGCATCGCCGCTTATGTGCTGCGTCATCTGCGCCGGCAACGCGAGGATTCGAAATCGGACGATGCCGACCCGCCGCTGTCGCCGCGCGAGATCGAACTGCTTCAGCTCCTGGCGCGCGGGTATAGCAACCGGCAGGCGGCGGCCGAGCTCGAAATATCGCCGCACACGATCGGCGATCATGTGAAATCGATCTACCGGAAGCTCCGGGTGAGCAATCGGGGCGAGGCGATGGTGCGAGCCTTTCGCAGCGGGTTGCTGCGTCTGTGACCATCGTCCCCCGGCTGACGGGCTGGCGGCGCGCGCTGGCGATCATCCTCGGCGCGCAATTGCTGTTCTGGGGCGCTTATGCGCTGATCGTTGGCAGCCTGCGGCCGGTCATGCTGGACGAGTACCGACTGCCGGCGGCGCGGGCGCTGCTCGCCTCCGAGCCGGGCACGCCGGGCGCCTATGCGGTCGGGCTTTCGGGGACGGCCGTGCTGCGCGTCCCGGGTTGGCAGCCTGTGATCCTGCATCCGGCACAGGCGAGTCTGTTGTCGCGCGCCGAAACGACTGCTGCGAATGGCTGGTCGTTGACCTGCCTGGAAAATCCCTGCCCAAAGGCCGCGATAGCCTATGCGGGGCCGTTCGACCGCCTGAGCGCTGCGGCGGGTCGCGAGCGGTTCCAGCGGTTCGACATGGTGTGGCTGGTCGTTGCGACCGAGCTGATGATGGGTGCGGCGCTGATCGTCCTGTTGCCGGTCAACCGGTTTTCGCGCCTGCAGTTCATCACCGGCCTGCTGCTCATCTCGGTCGGCATCGACGCCTGGCTCACCACGTTCGGGGCGGAAAGCCTGCCCTATGTCTGGTTTCCTTTGCTGCGCTACGGCGTTGAATATTGGATGCTGACGACAGCGGCGCTTTCCGTGAACGCCTTTGTCGATTGGCGACCGCGCGAGGCCTGGGCGGCCTGTGGCTGTTTCATCGCCGTCTTCGCCATATTGCTCGCGACCATGATCGCGGGCGCCAGCTTCGCGACAATCGTGCCCTGGCTCGATGCGATCACGCTGACCCTGCTGCTCGGATATGGCGTCGTCGCCTTGCTGCGAATGGGGCGGACGGCGCCGGGGCCGGCAATCCGGGTATTGGCGATATTGCTCGTCGCACTTGCCTCGATTGCCTTCGACCTGTTCCTCTTGCCACCGCCCACTGGCTTCGCGCTGCAGGCATCGGTTCTCGCCCCGCCGCTGACGATGTTCGGCATCCTGTTCGAGATCGCGCTGCAGGGGCACCGGCTCAATCAGGAGGCGGAGGAGGCACGCAGCGATCTGGAGCGTCAGGTGCTCGAACAGGACGCCAGTCTGCTGCGCTCGTCGCAATTGCTGCGTCATCAGGAGCGGTTGATCGCGATCGACGCCGAGCGCCAGCGCTTGCTACGCGACATGCATGACGGGGTAGGCGGTGTGCTGACGCACCTTCTTCTCGATGTCCGCGAGAATCGCCTGACCGAGCCAGAAATCGAGCAGGGACTGCAATTCGCGGTCGACGACCTGCGCAATATGGCGAGCGCGATCGACGCGGGCAACGAGCCGATCGACGAGGCGCTGGCGATGTTCCGGGAACGGATGGCGGGCCGTCTCGTCCGATCGGGCATTGCCCTGGACTATCGCTGCATGTTGCCGATCCCCGCGCCGAGCCTGGACGTGCGGCGGTTGCTCAGCCTCTATCGGCTGTTGCAGGAGGGCATCGCCAACGCTGTGCGCCATGCTTCCGCCACCAGGATCGACCTCGCGGTGACGTTGGGTGACGATGGCGTCATTCTGGTCATTTTGTCGGACGACGGCATGGGGTTCGAGCCGGCGAGCGCCATCGGCGCGGCCGGCGAAGGGCGGGGCCTTGCGAACATGCGTCGCCGGGCTGACCAGATGGGCGGGCGAATAGAGATCGAAAGCGCGCCTGGACGGGGTACGCAATTGACCCTGGCCATCCCGACCGTCGTCGCCGCGAGACGAAAAGGCTGAACTGGCTACATTATCATGCCGATATCCCCTGAACGCGGGATTGTTGCGGCGGCCCCAAGATGGGAAATTTCATCGCTGACGTAAGGAGCGCTGGCCCTGACGGGACTGTCGCTCGCGGCGTCGATCACTGGCGTTCAAGCGCACGCCGCTCAAATGAGATCGACCAGGGAGACGGTCATGAACCTCCGCAACCGCATCTGCGTCGCCGTCCCGCTGATGGTCACCGCTCCCGCGGCGCAGGCACAGCAATGGCTCGTCAACAACGCGATCAACAATCAGATCGTGGAAACGGCGATCTGCGATTCCGCGCTGAAAAAGGGCGAGAAACTGCCGAGTATCTGCGCCAAATATCCGAAATATTCCGGCGCCAGGAAAAATTCAGGGGGCAAGGTGCAGGAACCGACCGCGCCACAGGCGTCGGCGTCGGCGTCGGCGGGAGCGAAGCGGCCGGCTGCCGGTTCGGGGAGATTCACCCCCGAGGCCGGTGACGATTCGCTGCGCCAACTGGCGGACAGCGCGGGGACGACTGCCGAGGAGAAACAGCAGTTGCTACAGCTCGCCCAAGCCGGAAAGGCGCTGTTCGACCAGAAATATGGGCCCAGGGGCTGGAAGAACGATCTCGCCGGCGCTTATGCCTTCTTCATCGTCGCCATCAGCACCGTCTATAACGACAGGGAGCCGGATGGCGCGGCCCAGGACCGGCTGTTCGAGGGACTCAGCGCCACGCTGGCGCAGACGCCGGACGTTGCCAGGACATCGGCCAGGGACAAGACCGCGCTATACAACACGCTGATCGCCGGCGGCGGCCTGCCGCTATTGTTCTACATCGACGGCAAACAGCAGAACAGCACGACCGAGATCGCGCAGGCCAAGGCGGTCGCCGCCGAGTTCAGCCGCAAGATCCTCAACACCGAGCCGCAGGCACTCGCGGCGATCGGGCAATGAGTTCGCGTACGGCGCCGATGCGCCTCATCGATCCTCAGTAAGAAAGTACGCTTTTTCCGAACTCGAAACGCAGGGGGAGTTGGACGATGGTATCTCGCATTGCATTGGGCACAGTGATGGGGGCCGCGACGATCGCCTCGCTTCCGTTGCTCGCCGCACCCGATCCCGCGAACGCGCCGATCGCGCGCTACGACATCAGGGCGGGAACGGTTTCCGGCACGTCCGCGATGGGCGCCGGTTCGATGATGGGCATGATGTTCGGCGGGCGTGGGGGCAACAATGTCCAGCACGAGTTGCTGCTACGGCTCGGATCGTCGCAGGGCGCGACCAAAGGTGAGCCCAGGGCGGAACATTTCATGCCCGCCGGCGCCAGGCTCGGCAAATCGGTTCTCCTGGGCATGGCCAAGGTCGAGCGTGCGGAACGCGATGAGCTGCCGCAGAAGCCCAAGGGCCGGCTGCTGATTTTCTGGGGCTGCGGGGCGAACGCGCCCAAGGGACAGCCCGTGATCATCGACTTCGCCAAGGCCGCCAGCGGCCAGATGCCGGCGGGCATCTGGACGAGCACGATCCCGCGCGATTCAGGCCCCAGCCAGCAGAACAGCCGGACGTTCGCTCATTGGCCCTATGACGACGGCAAGTCCGCAAAACCCGACAGTTCGCTGATCGGTCCGCATCGCATCGCGAGCAATTATGCCCCGGAAATAGCCTTCACGGCCGCCAGGGACTTCATGTCGCCCTTGCAGGCCACCAACCGCCAGCAAGCCGGCGGCGCGACCCTGCTGAGCTGGAACGGCATTCCCGCCGCCACCGGATATCTGGCGTTCGTCAGCGGCGGCAAGATGGGGCCGAAGGGCGAGATGGGCGACATGGTGATCTGGACCAGCAGCGCCACACGCCAGTTCGGGGGCGGGCTGTCGGACTGGCTTACGCCGACCCAGGTGGCCGGTCTGGTGCGCGACCGGACCATCCTGCCGCCCAGCGCCACCAGCTGCCTGATCCCGGCCGAGGTGCGGCAGGCGGCGCCGGATTTCACCGCCGGCACGTTGACCGCGTTCGGGCCGGAAGAGGATTTCTCCTATCCTCCTCGTCCGGCTTCGAACGCCACGCCTTGGCGTCTCGAATGGACTGCCCGGATCCGGCACCGTTCGACGACGAGCTGGGTGGAAGCGCAGGGCATGTCGATGGGGTCCATGGGTGCACGTGGCGCGTCAGGCGAGGATGGGCAGCAGAGTCAGGGGCAGCAGAAACGGTGCAAGCCAAAAGGCCTTGGCGGCATGCTGGGCGGCATCGTGCGCGGCGGAGGCGGTTGCTGACTCCCGCTCGCGTCACGCGCCGGGAGTGTGCAATTCCTGAGCTTCGAAACACGGTGGCGTCGGGACGAAAACCCTGAATTTACCAATAAATCACGCTGATACCCCCTGAACGCGGGATTGATGCGTCCACCCACCCGGCGGAAAAGACGATCAAAGACTCTCGTTCGGGATCGGGGAGCAACCAACGAAATCGCGGCTCGCCGGCAACGGCGTGAGGCGGCGCATGCCTGCGCCTCCTCGCAACGATGTGCGGGCGGCCGCCACAAAGGGGCAAGACATGACGGCTGCGCGCATCAATCGTTCGGAGACTATTTCCCTGAGGAGATTGTCGCTCACGACCTCGACGCTCGCACTCCTCGCGGTCGCCTTCGCTCCCTCGTCCGCTCATGCGCAGGCTGCTACCTTCAACGGGACGGATTCGACCAACGGGCCGTTCAGCTACGACTTGCAGACCTTCAACGACTCCAGCAAACTGAACGCCGCGGCGGCCGATACGCTCACCGGCGGACACCAGATTTTCAACGCTACCAGTACGTTGGATGCATCGGCGGCCAATGCAGTCCGTGACGGGCTGCAAAATTTCAAGCAAAACAGCGTCCTGATCGCGCGAGCGACCAACACTATCAGCGGCGGACAACAGGATTTCGACGACAGCAGCGTTCTGAATGTGAATGTCTTGGGCGCGATCGGCGGCGGAACGCAATATTTCCGGGGATCCAGCAGCCTTAACCTCAACGTCGCCAACGCTATCGGCGGCGGAACCCAGACATTCTTCCAATCCGGCACCCTCAACGTGCGGGCTGCCAATGCCTTGAACAACACCAACGCCCTGACGTTCAATAACACGGTTGGTGGCGGGGTGGGCGGCTTCTTGATGCTGAACGGGTTCGACGCCACCGTCGGCCGGATCAATAGTGTTTCCTTCAGTCCCTCGACCGGCGGCTGGATCGCCAATGGCGAGGCGACCGCCGTCACGTTGACCGTCGACAGTTCCTTGCTTGGCGATTCCTTTTTCTCGGGCGTGATCACCGATGGCGGCGGTCCGCTGACCTTGGTGAAGAGCGGCACGGGTACGCTCACATTATCCGGTTCGACGGGCTATTCCGGTGGAACCAGGATCGAGGGCGGCACGCTGCGCCTCAGCGGCGGCGGTTCGCTGGGCAGTCAGACGGGCGCGCTTTTCGTCGGCGCCGACGGCACTCTCGACATGGGCGGCGCCTCACCCAGAATCGGCAGCCTTTCCGGAACAGGGTTGATCACCAGTTCCGTGGCGGTCTCGGGAGGGAACATCCTCACGATCGTCAATCAGACGGCCGATACTACCTTTGCCGGTCTGCTGCGCGATGGTGTGGGCGGGGCCGTGATAGGGCTGAGCAAGGGTGGCGCTGGCACGCTGACCCTTACCGGGAACAATAACTATAGCGGCGGCACGCAAGTCGTGTCGGGCACGCTGCGGCTCACAGGCAACGGCTCGCTCGGCGCGCCGAGCGGATCGCTCTCCATCGACGGTGGCGGCACGCTGATTTTTGATACCACGGCCCTGACGGTCGGTTCGCTCTCCGGTGCGGGCACCATCACCCGGTCGGACTTCAATCCCGGCGTGCTCACCGTCGATCAGGCGACCAACACCAATTTCAGCGGCGCCATCAACGACTATTTCGACGAGATCAACGGCGTCACCACCATGACCGGGCTCACCAAGGCGGGCACCGGCACGCTGACCTTGAGCGGCAACAGCGCCTATACCGGCGCGACCGATGTGACGGGGGGCACGCTGCTCGTCGATGGGGCGCTGGGCAATGTCATGTGGGGGCCCATACAATTGGGCACCACGCACGTCGCGATTGCGTCGGGTGCCAGCCTGGGCGGTGCAGGCTCGATCGCCGGCGGCGTTTCCGTGGCGGACGGCGGCATTCTGCTGGGCCGCGCGGGTCAGACCCTGTCGATGGGATCGCTGGCGCTGAGCGGCGGATCGGTGGTCAATGTCGCGCTGGGCGCGCCGTCCACCGCTGGGCTGTTCGACGTTACCGGCAACCTGACGCTCGACGGCACGCTCAACGTGACCAATGCCGGCGGCTTCGGCAATGGCCTCTATCGGCTGTTCGACGCGGGCGCCGTCACCGATAACGGTCTTGCCATCGGCACCACGCCGGCCGGCTATGCTGCGGGCGATCTCAGCGTTCAGACGACCGCCAATCAGGTCAATCTATTGGTCGGGACGGTCGTGCCCGGCTCGTACAGCTTCTGGAACGGCGCACAGACCACGCCCAACAACGCGGTCAACGGCGGCACAGGCACGTGGAGCGCCGCCGGAACCAACTGGACCAACGCGGGCGGCAGCGCGAGCGGCGTTTATGACCCGGCCGCGCTGCTGATTTTCCAGGGCGCACCCGGCACGGTGACGGTGAGCGCAGGCGGCGGCGCGCTCGACGTGAGCGGCGGGATGCAGTTCTTCGTCGGCGGCTATCAGCTGTCCGGTGACGCCCTGAACCTCACTCAGTCCGATATTCCGATCCGCGTGGGTGACGGCACGGCCGGCGGCGTGGGCATGACCGCGACCATTTTGTCCGCGCTCACCGGCAGCGGCGGTATCGACAAGACCGACCTCGGCACGTTGGCGCTGACCGGGACCAGCAGCTTCAACGGCGAAATCACCGTCAACGGCGGTACAATCGCGATCCGCAACGGCGGCAGCGTTACCAATGCCGCCGGCGAGATCGCCAAGGACGCCGGCACCACGGGCATGGTCACGGTCGATGGCGCGGGGTCGGTGTGGACCAATAGCGGCGGCGTCCTGGTCGGGATCGGCGCGAACAGCAGCGGCACGCTGAACGTCATCAATGGCGGCAACATTCTCCAGACCGGCGGCGACGGCATTGTCGGCTATGGGGCCACGGGCACGGCCACGGTCGATGGCGCGGGCTCGAAATGGACCAATAGCAGCGTCACAGGCGCCATCCAGGTCGGTTGGGGCAGCGGCAACGGTACGCTGAGCATCATCAACGGCGGCAGCGTTTCCGATACGTTCGGCCAGATCGGTTATTCGGGTACCGGTGCCGGTAGCGGTGGCACGGTCACGGTCGATGGCGCAGGATCGGCCTGGACCAATAGCAGCAACCTCAACGTCGGCGCTTACGGTAACGCCACGCTGAACATCACCAATGGCGGCAGCGTTTCCAGCGCCACGGCGGTTGTCGGCAACGGCACCGGCGCCAACGGCACGGTCACCATCGATAGTGCGGGCTCATGGACCAACAACGGCGTCCTCAAGCTGGGCCAGGGCGGTTCCGGCACGCTCAACCTGAACGGCGCGGCGGGCACGCGCGGCGTGCTGGCGACGCAGAGCATCATCAAAGGCCAGGGCACCGGCGCCGTCAATTTCGATGGCGGCATCCTGCGGGCGACCATTGTCGATGGCGACCTTCTCCAAGGCTTCGCCGCCGGCGATGTGACGATCAAGGCGGGCGGCGCCTTCATCGACACCAACGGCGTCAACGTCAGCATCAGTTCCCCGCTGGGCGGCATCGGTGCGCTGACCAAGCAGGGCGCGGGCGAGCTTTATGTGATCGGGGCCAACACCTACCAGGGCGGCACCGATATCGCGGCGGGCAGGCTGTTCATCGGCGACGGCGGCACGCTCGGCGCCGCTACCGGATCGCTCGTCATCGCGGGCGGCGCGACGCTCGATCTCGGCATCACGTCGCAGACGGTCGGTTCGCTGTCGGGGGCGGGCACCGTCACCAGCACGGTTCTCATGGGGAATACGAGCCGGCTGACGGTCAACCAGAGCGCCGACACCAGCTTCACCGGATCGATCAACAACGGCTTCGATCCGATCGCCGGCGGCGCGACCACGATCGCGCTGACCAAAGCCGGGACGGGCAGGCTCACGCTCGGGGGCGTCAGCAATTATTCCGGCGCCACGACGGTCGATGGCGGCGAGCTGCGGATCGACGGCTCGATCTCCAGCGCCACCACGGTCAACGCCGGCGGCACGCTGAGCGGTGGCGGTTCGATCACCAACAGCGTCGCGGTCGCCAATGGCGGCACGCTGTCGGGGGCGGCCGGATCGACGCTGACGATGAACAGCCTGACGCTGAATTCGGGGTCCAATGTCAATGTCGCCCTGGGTGCGCCGTCTACCGCCGGGCTGTTCGACGTCACCGGCAACCTCACGCTCGACGGCACGCTCAACGTGAACAATGCCGGCGGCTTCGGCGATGGGCTCTACCGTCTGTTCGACGCGGGCTCGGTCACCGATAACGGTCTTGCCATCGGCACGACGCCGGCCGGTTATGCCGCGGGCAACCTCAGCGTTCAGACGACCACCAATCAAGTCAATCTGCTGGTAGCGACGTCGACCAGCCCCGGCTCCTTCGCTTTCTGGAACGGCGCGCGCACCACGCCCAACAATCTGGTCAATGGCGGCGCGGGCACGTGGAGCGCCGCCGGAACCAACTGGACCAACGCCGGCGGCAGCACCAGCGGCGTCTACGATCCGGCGGCCATGCTGATCTTCCAGGGCACGCCCGGCACGGTGACGGTCAGCGCAGGCGGCGGCGCGCTCGATGTGAACGGCGGAATGCAGTTCTTCGTCGATGGCTACAAGGTAGCGGGTGACGCGCTGAACCTCACCGCGGCGGCTACGCCAATCCGCGTGGGCGACGGCACCGCAGCCGGGGCAAGCATGACCGCGACCATTTCCTCCGCGCTCACCGGGACCGGCGGTCTCGCCAAGACCGATCTCGGTACGCTCGTTCTTTCCGGGTTCAACACGTACACCGGCGACACGACCATCTCGGCAGGCACGCTGAAGTTCGACGTCGACCTGGGCGGCACGCTTGGCGCACCAACCGGGGCGCTTGCGATCGCCGGCGGCGCCACATTTGATCTTACCGGTACCAACCAGACGGTCGGCGCGCTGTCCGGTGCCGGCAGCATCACCAGTTCGGTATATGGCGGCCGGCAAAGCCCGCTCACGGTCAATCAGGCGACCAACACCAGCTTCAGTGGTGCGATCACAGACGGATACATGACGGGCGCTGGAGACGGCGCCGTGTGGCTGATCAAGGATGGTGCGGGCACGCTGACCCTGTCCGGCAACAGCGCGTTCTCCTTCACCACCGTCGATGGCGGCACGCTGGCGATCGCCAATGGCGGTACGGTCGCGAACGAAACCAGCAATTTGGGTAACGCGGCCGGCAGCAATGGCACGGTTCTCGTCACCGGCAGCGGGTCTGTGTGGAGTACGAATTATCTGTACCTGGGTTACGCGGGCGCGGGCACGCTTACCGTCGCGGATGGCGGCAGGGTCAGCATCGACACGGTGGATATGGCGCACGCGAACTCCGGCAGCGGCACGTTGAATCTGAACGGCACGGCCGGGGCGCGCGGCGTGCTGGAAACCGGCTTCGCGGGGGGGAATCGCGGTGAGGTGACGGTCAATTTCGACGGCGGAATCTTGCGCGCCACCGATGCTGACACCTTGCTGAGCGGCGGCGTCCCCGGCTCGGTGACGGTCAAGGCGGGCGGCGCCTTCATCGACAGCAATGGCTATCACATGGAGATCGCCTCTCCGCTAGGCGGCGTCGGCGCGTTGACCAAATTGGGCGCGGGGACGCTGACCCTGACCGGCAACAACAGCTATGCCGGCGGCACGATCATCGACACAGGCACGTTGCAGCTTGCCGGGGCGGGGACGCTGGGTGCGCCTACCGGAGCCCTTACCATCGCGGCCGGCGCGGCGCTCGATCTCGGCAGCACATCGCAGACGGTTGGTTCGCTGTCCGGCGCGGGTGATATCACCAGCACCGTAACGACGGGGACACCCAGCCTTCTTACGGTCAATCAGGCGACCGACACCATTTTCAGTGGCGCCATCAGAAATGGCATCCAGGTTCTCAGCCCCGGTAGCGCAAGCCTCCCGCCGATCATCGTGCCAACGGTGGTCGGGCTGACCAAATCGGGCGCCGGCTCGCTTACCTTGAGTGGCAGCAACGCCTATACCGGCGATACCAACGTGACCGGCGGAACGCTGCTCGTCGATGGGGCTTTGGGCAATACCAAGGTTGCGGTCGGGTCTGGTGCCACCCTGGGCGGGACCGGCGCGATCGCCGGCGATGTTTCCGTGGCGGATGGCGGGATCCTCTTGGGTCGGGCCGGCCAGACCCTGTCGATGGGATCGCTGGCGCTGAGCGGCGGCTCGGTGGTCGATGTGACGCTCGGCGCGCCGTCGGCGACGCGGTTGTTCGATGTCGCGGGCGACCTGACGCTGAACGGCACGCTGAATGTCGGCAATGCGGGCGGCTTTGGGGACGGGCTCTACCGCCTGTTCGATTATGGCGGGACACTGGGCGGTGCCGGGCTCGCCATCGGGGCGACGCCGGCCGGCTATACCGTTGGCGACCTGACCGTGCAGACCTCGGTAGCGCATCAGGTCAATTTGATCGCATCCTCGGGGCCGTACATCTTCTGGGATGGTGTGAACACTATTGGGAATGGCAGGGTGGATGGCGGTTCGGGGGTGTGGAGCGCCGCCGGAACCAATTGGGCCAACACCAATGCCACCGCCAATGGCGCCTATAGTCCCGCAACCATGCAGATCTTCGTCGGCACGCCGGGCACGGTGACCGTGGATGCAGCCGGGGCGGGCGCGCTCGACATCGGGACGGGTCTTCAGTTCGCGGACGATGGCTTCACGGTGCAGGGTGACGGCCTGGCCCTGACCGGAGCGAGCACCGTTATCCGCGTGGGCAATGGAATCGCCTCGGGCGGTAACGTGACCGCCACGATCGCGTCCGCGCTTTCCGGCGGCGGCGGCCTCGACAAGACCGATCTCGGCACCTTGGTCCTCACCGGCACCAATAGCTATGCGGGCGGGACGATGATCGCGGCCGGTACGCTCCAGATCGGCAATGGCGGCACGACTGGTTCGATCATGGGCGATGTTGCCAATAACGGCCGTCTGGTGTTCGACCGGTCGAATGCGCTGACCTTCACCGGCGCGATCTCCGGATCCGGCGCGCTCGAGCAGATCGGCACGGGTGCGACCACCTTGACCGCCGCGAACACCTATACCGGCGGCACGACGATCTCCGGCGGTACACTGGCGATCGCGGCGACCGGCGGCATCACCTCCGACGTGACCAACAGCACCACTTTCCAGAACGCCGGCACCGTCGCGGGCGGCGTGACCAATAATGCCGGTGCGACCTTCATCCAGACGGGCGGCAGCGTCTCGAACGGCCTGGTCAACGCCGGCACGGTCAACGCCAATGGCGGCGCGCTGAACGGTGCCATCGCCAATGATGCGGGGGGCAGCTTCACGGTCGGCGGTACCGTGACGGGCAATGGCCGTTTCGACAATGCCAATGGCGCAACGCTCGCGGTGGCAGCGACCGGCGGCTATGCCATCGCGGGGCTGCTGACCAATAGCGGTAGCGTCACCGTCGCGCGGGGCGGCTCGCTGATCGCGCCTGCCGGCATCCGCAACAATGCCGGGGGCGTCATCACCAACAACGGAACCGTGACGGACGCTCTCGACAATGCCGGGACCGTCACCAACAACGGCACCTACAACGCCAATGTCGCGTCCAATACCGGCACCATCAACAACAACACCGGCGCGACCTGGAACGGCAATTTTAACACAGCGGGGATCGTCAACAACGCCGGCACGATCAACGGCGGCCTGACCCAGAGCGGCGGGACGACGACCAACACCGGCGCGATCACCGGCTCAGTCACGATCGCGGGCGGGCTCTTTACCGGCACGGGGTCGGTTGGCGGATTGACCGTCGCTGGCGGCGCAATGCTCGCGCCGGGCACTGGCGGCGGCGTCGGCACGATGAATGTGGCCGGCGGCATCACCTTCAACAGCGGCTCGATCTATCAGGTCGCCGTGACTGCAGCCGGACAAGCCTCCCGTATTAACGCGACCGGGCAGGCCATTCTCAACGGCGGGACGGTCAACGTGTTGGCCGGCGCGGGCAATTACCGGCCACAGACCGACTATACGATTCTGTCGGCTGGCGGCGGGGTTAGCGGCGCTTTCGCCGGCGTGACCAGCAACCTCGCCTTCCTCGATCCGTCGCTTCGTTACGATGCGGGCAACGTCTATCTGCGGTTGCGGCGCAACGACATCAGTTTCGCCGGGATCGGCCTGACTCCGAACCAGATCGCGGCCGCCGTGCCGACCCAGCAACTGGGCTGGGGCAATCAGGTGTTCGAGGCGGTGGTCAACCTATCGGCCGATCAGGCGCGCGGTGCCTTCGACCAGCTTTCGGGCGATATCCACCCCGCGATGCGCACCGTGATGCTGGAGGACAGCCGCTTCGTGCGCAATGCGGTTTGGGACCGGTTGCGGGAAGGTACGGGCAACGAGGGACGTGGTGTCTGGGGTCAGGCGATCGGCGCGTGGGGCCATGTCGGCAGTGACGGCAATGCCGCGCGGCTCGACCGGTCGGCCGGTGGCCTGCTGATGGGCATCGACGCCGCGGCGGGCAAGAACATCCGGCTCGGGGCGGTCTGGGGCTATTCCCGCAGCACGGTGGATGCGCGGGGATCGGGTAGCATCGACGGCTATCACCTCGGCGCCTATGCCGGCGGGCAATGGGGCGCGGCCTCGATCCGCACCGGCATCGCCTATAGCTGGCAGGACATCCACACGACGCGTGTCATCGCCTTCCCCGGCTTCGCCGATACGGCGCGCGCGGGATACAATGGCGGCACGCTCCAGGCGTTCGGCGAGCTCGGCTACAGGGTCGATCTCGGTCGCACCAAGGCCGAGCCCTATGCCAATATCGCCTATGTGCGAGCCCGTACGGAGGGGTTTAGCGAGACGGGTGGTGATGCCCGGCTCGCCGGCGCGCGCGCCGCGAGCGATGCGACCTTCACGACGCTCGGCGTGCGGACCGCCACCGCTTTCGATCTCGGCGCCGCCCGGGCGACGTTGCGGCTCGGCGGGGGCTGGCGCCACGCGTTCGGCGATGCCGCGCCCGTCACGGCGGTGCGCTATCGGGCGGGCGGTGGTGCCTTCCCCGTCGCGGGCCTCCCGTTGACCGGCGATGCCGCGCTGATCGATGCCGGCCTCGATATCGCGGTCTCCGGCCGGACCAGCATCGGTATTTCTTATAGCGGCCAGTTCGGCAAACGCCTCTCCGATCAGACAGGGAGGGCGAGCGTCACGTTCAGATTTTGAGCCGGGTGCGGTTGGCGCGGCGTGGTCTCGTCGGTCCAGAGCGAACGTGCTCCATCATCGCCGAGCGGGTCATCTGGGCCGTCTTCGCGGCGTCCCCTAACCGAATGGGGGTAGCAGACTGGTTGGCGGTGCTGTCAGTCCGAGGCGAACTCGAAGATGGGGTTCGGCTTTTGATGGAGGCACCTAGTCCGCGAGGATTGCCACTTGGTCAATGCGGCCATCGGTCGGACGCTGCCCGCCCCGGTGACGCTAATTAGCGTGACCGCTGGTGACGTGCAGAATGTTGCCATCCGGATCCCTGAACCAGATCACACTTAGCTTGCCTCTGACATGGACTCCCTCGACTACCTTGTCGAAACCGTCGGGATATTCGTCGAGCGTCACTCCCTTGACGCGCAAGGCGACGGCGATCGCCTCGATGTCATCGCCGACCGCCCACACCACGGCATCTGCACGATTGGTGCCGGCAAAATCGCTGCGGTAGATGTTGAGCCTTGTCTCCCCGGTCCCGAAGACGAAGCCGTTGCCGTGGTCGGCGATCAGCGGCAGGCCGAGTGTGTCGCCATAGAAGGCTTTGGCCCGAGCGAGATCGGTGCACGGCACGATCGCCGACGAAGCGTAGTTTTTGAGCATGTCGGACCCCGTCAGCCGATCGCGGGTGGATCACTGGCCGGAAAGCTTTCTTCGAGCGCCTCGTCGAGTTTTTCCTCCAGGCGCATTTGCCGGTCCCCGGTCGGTCGCCTGGCCAACCATAGCGCCAGGTTGCGCACATACGTCCGGATCGAAGCCTGCGCTTCCGGCGAGTGGGCAAGTCCGTCGCCCGGCGGCTCGCTGACGAAGCTGGGGCAACCCTTGTTCGGATCCCAATTGTAATCGGCGAAATGATGGAAGGTGGACTGGGCAATCGCGGGCCCGCTGTCCCGAGTCGGCTCGAAGGCCACCACGAGGTTGAACGATCTGCCGCTCACCTTGCTCACGCCGGTGGCGATCACGCGCGCGGTCACGTCTCCGGCGGGAGCATCGATCGCCCCTTCGTGCGGATGCGAGGGAAAATAGCGGATCAGCCCGTTCGGCGCTTCCCGGTCCCGCAGCACCGGATGGGGCGGATCGACCACGCTCACCTCCTGGAAGTCGCCGTTCGCGCCAGAATGATAATTGGGCCAGAGGATGTAGCCGGTCTCGCGATCATCGATCACGCGTCGGGTGGGATCGGGATCGGGATGGGTGCTATGGAAAAAATGCGCGGCGCCGACGCCGCCCAGCGTGCAGACCGAACTACCCAAATCCATATGGTCGCGCGTCACCAGCAGGCCGCGCCCACTTTCGCGGAAGCGGCTGATCGCAGTACAATCTTCGGGATCGAGCCCGTCGCCGGTGTCGACCGCGAACAGCCATAGCTCGTCGAAGTTCGAGCGATCGATCGTCGAAAGGATCGGATCGGGGCTGCCAGGCGGGGTGCGATTCCGGGCCGTCACGTCACACAGCGGCGCCCCGTCCTCATCGGTCAACCCGGCGAGATAGTCGCGCAGCATCGAGAAGCGGCCTATATTCCAGTCGTCCGCCGTTCCGGGGATCGTCGTCTGGAGCAGGATACGGATCGGTGACGACATGGATTCCTCCTTGGGCATTGGAAGGGCCGGACAGGTGAGGCGCTCGACTGCCATTTCGTTGGCCACAGGGTGAAATCGGAAAAACCCCTGCGTTCGTCATCCCTGTCGCGTCCGATTAACACGGCTCCCCAAGCTGCTCCAGTATTTCGACCGGAGCTTCGGCTCGCCTTGTGGCGCGGCCGTGCGGCGGGCGCATCTGGACAGGGGGATGTCCAACCAAGACCTTGGAAGGTGCGGGGCTCAACCTTTGGACGGGTGATGGGTGGGCTCTCATAGCCGTCCGGACGATGCGGTCAGGGAGGGCATGTGGTACTTTGGAAGATGAGGAGCTGACCCTTTATCAGGGAAAGGCTCGACCAGCGCATAGGTTTTGCAGGTGGCGGCGGCCGTTACTTTCCGGGGCACAATCCGAAGGGCCCCCGCGGCAATGTCACTACTTACCGGCAAGACGGCACTGATCACCGGCGGAAGCAGTGGTATCGGGTTTGTCACGGCAAAGCGCTTCGCCGCCGAGGGCGCCCAAGTCGCGATCACCGGCCGTCGCGGCGACCTGGTGGAAAAAGCCACCGCTGAAATCGGATGGGGATCATTGGGGCTGGTCGGCGACGTGGCGGATCCCGCGCATCACGACCGGGTCGCGGAAGAGATCGCCGTGCATTTCGGCGCGCTAGACATCTACATGGCCAACGCCGGGATCATCACCATTCGCCACTCCGCGGAGGTCGCGGAAGCGGAATATGACGCGCAGTTCGCGGTGAACGCGCGCGGCACGTTCTTCGGCGTGCAGAAGATGCTGCCGATCATGCGCGACGGCGGGGCGATCATCCTGACCGGGTCGCTGGCCAGCGAGAAGGTGCTGGATGGCCATGCCGTCTATGCGGGCTCGAAAGCCGCGATCGGCGCCTTCGCGCGAACCTGGGCGATCGAGCTCAAGGCGCGAGGCATTCGCGTCAATGTGCTGAGCCCCGGCCCGACCGATACCGACATCGTCAACAAGCTGGGCGTGCCGCCGGATCAACTCGAGGCGTTCGAGGCTGGCATGGCCGCGGCAATCCCGCTCGGCAGGTTCGGCCGACCGGAAGAAGTGGCCGAAGCCGCTTTGTTCCTCGCCTCCGATGCCAGCAGCTTCATCACCGGCATCAATCTTCGCGTCGATGGCGGCATGGCATTGCTGTGATGCGCCGGTCGCCTGTTCAATCGTTCGTCACGGAGTGACTTGCTTATGACCACGCCCATCGTCGATCCCGCGATCGAAAGTTTCATCGCCGACGTCGTCAATATCGGCAGTGCCTACGACCTCGACGGGATGGAGCGGCTGTATACGGCCAACCAGACGTTTCTGATCCTGCCGCGCAAGATGGCGGCCTGACCCGCGCCCCAAGAGGATCGATAGCACTCATGAGCTTTCCCTGGGCCAGGCAGTATCAGCCGAACCATCCGCTGATGCGCTGGATCGACGACAAGCTGCCGCTGCCGCGTTTCGTCTACAATGCGACCGGCGTCGGGTATCCGGTGCCGCGCAACCTCAACTATTTCTGGAATTTCGGCGTTCTGAACGGCGCGGCTCTGCTGATCCAGATCGTCACCGGCGTCGTTCTTGCCATGCACTATGCGGCGAACACCGATGTCGCCTTCGATCGCGTCATTCATGTCATGCGCGACGTCAATAGTGGCTGGATCATCCGCTACGCGCACATGAACGGTGCCTCGCTGTTCTTCATATCGGTCTATGTTCACATGTTCCGCGGCCTGTATTTCGGCTCGTACAAAGCGCCACGCGAGATGGTGTGGCTGATCGGACTGGTCATCCTGCTGCTGCTGATGGCCACCGCCTTCATGGGCTACGTCCTGCCTTGGGGACAGATGAGTTTCTGGGGAGCGCAGGTCATCACTGGGCTGTTCGGTGCGATCCCGGTGATCGGCAAGCCGATCCAGACCTGGTTGCTGGGCGGCTACACACCTGACAACCCGACCCTGAATCGCTTCTTCGCGCTCCACTATTTGCTGCCGTTCGTGATTGCCGGCGTGGCGATCCTGCACGTCTGGACGATCCATATTCCGGGATCGAACAATCCCACCGGCGTCGACGTCAAGGGGCCGCAGGATACGGTACCCTTCCATCCCTATTACACCGCGAAGGACGGGTTCAGCCTGGCCGTCGCGATGACGTTGTTCGCGGCGTTGATCTTCTTCTGGCCCGACGCGCTCGGGCATCCCGACAATTATACGCCCGCCAACCCGCTCCAGACGCCGGCGCATATCGTGCCAGAATGGTATTTCTGGCCCTTCTACGCCATCCTGCGGTCGTTCACCGTCGACTTTATCCTGCCGGCCAAATTGTGGGGCGTGCTGGCGATGTTCGCCTCGATCGTCCTCCTCTTCTTCCTGCCATGGCTCGATCCTTCACCGGTGCGATCGGGGCACTATCGTCCGCTCTTCCGCAAGTTCTTCTGGTTCGGTCTGGTACCGTGCGTGCTGGTGCTCGGCTATTGCGGCGGCGCGCCGGCCGAGCCGCTCTACCTGATCCTCTCGCAGGTCGCGGCCGCCTATTATTTCGCGCATTTCCTGATCATCCTGCCGTTGATCGCGCGGTTCGAGAAACCCCGGCCTGTTCCGACCTCGATCACTGCGGCCGTGTTGTCCGTCGATGACTAGTGGCGCTTCACAGCCCGGCCTGCTGGCGTTTCGAATTGCACGCCATAACACGGACTGATATTGTCCGTGTTATGGCGCATATAACGGTCAGTGTTGAATACGGCCTTCACTGCCTTTTGTGGCTGGCCGAATCCGACGGCAAACCGCTCAGCAGTCGTGACCTTGCCGATCTTCAAGGGATTTCCCACAGCTTCCTGGCGAAGATATTTCCCAAGCTCGAAAAGGCGGGGGTCGTCCACGCGACCGGCGGCGTGCGCGGCGGATATCTTCTTGCCCGTGCGCCCGAGGACATCAGCGTCCTGCAGATCGTCGACGCGATCGAAGGCCGCAAGCCGCTGTTCGATTGCCAGGAGATTCGAGGCCGCTGCGCGATTTTCGGAGATGCGCCGCCAGATTGGGCGACCGGGGGAGTTTGCTCGATACACCTCGTCATGCTCCGCGCCGAAAAGGCGATGCGCGATGCGCTGGCGAGTCAATCGCTGGCCGATATCGGGCAAATGGTCGCCAACAAGGCGCCGCCCCATTTTTCGTCCGATGTCGAGGGCTGGATCACCGCCCGACTGAGCGGGCGCCTCGGAAAGTCGTCAACGTCGTCGCCCGGCGAGGAGGGTTGTTCGTGAACAATGCGAACATCGAAGAGGAACGGCCGCTTGTCGTGATCGTCGACGACGATGAAGCTGTCCGCACCTCGCTCGAGGAATTGATGCTGTCCGTCGGTATCGAGGCCGCCGGCTTCGGCTCGACGCGCGAGCTGCTCGAGGCCGATTTGCCCGAGCGTCCTGGCTGCCTCGTCCTCGACGTCCGTATGCCTGGGTCGAGCGGGCTGGATCTGCAGCAACATTTCGCCGCGACCGGCAATCCCAAACCGATCGTATTCCTCACCGGACATGGCGATATTCCGATGACCGTGCAGGCCATGAAAGCCGGCGCGGTCGACTTCCTGACCAAGCCGTTCCGCGATCAGTCGCTACTCGATGCAGTTGCCACGGGGATCGAACGCGATGTGGCGCAGCGAGCCGATGCGCGGCTGGTGAAGGAATATGCCGACCGTCACGCCACGCTCACGCCGCGCGAGCGCCAGGTCTTCCATCTCGTTGCGCAGGGCCGGCTCAACAAGCAGGTCGCGTTCGACCTCGGCATCACGGAGGTGACGGTCAAATTGCACCGCAGCAGCGTCATGAAGAAGATGGAAGTTTCGACGATCGGGGAACTCATTCGCGTCTGGAATACGCTGCCGGCGGCTCTCCGCGAACAAGCGACCTAGACCATGGTATGGTTACAATCCGGTCTTCACTCGGCGACATGCGGGGGCGGCCAATCCGGCCGTGTCAGTAAGGCCCGTTCGCTTGTTCCAGCCGCCGGTGATCGCAATCGTGGACGACGACCGCGCGGTACGCGAGGCGCTCTTCGATCTGCTGCAGGTGGAAGGGCTGGTTGCGCGGATGTTCGCGAACGGAGCCGCCTTCCTGGCGGATGCGCATTGTCTCGAGTTCGGTTGCGTCATCACCGACGTCAGGATGCCTGAAATGGACGGCCTTGAACTCCAGCGGCGATTGCGCGGCTTGGGTTCGGCCATCCCCGTGATCTTCATCACGTCCTCGGTCCATGAAGGTACTCGTGAGCGAGCGCTGTCGGACGGCGCGATCGCCTGGTTCACCAAGCCGATCGCCGACGCTGAATTGCTGGTGGAATTGCGGGCCGCGCTGGAGTGTCGGAAGGCCGGGAGATGAGCGCCGTTCCGGTTCCGCTGGCAAAGGCCGATCAAGCGAACGACAAGGGGCTGGAACGATTGGTGCCGCCCCGGAACGGCGCGACACTGGCCGCCGAAATGACCGCCTGGTGGGCGCTCGACATATCGGCCGCGCGTTGCACCATTGCCGCGATCGTTCGCGGCGATGGTCCGGCGCATTGGGTCGAAGCGCTGCTGGCGGGCGTCACCATCGCCGATGTCGACGAGAATAATGTCCATTTCCTCGGGCGCGCCGGCGGGCGGGCGCGAATGATCGGGCAACCATTCACCGCTTACTGTCCGCCGGAGAGCTGGCAAACCGGCGCTGAATTCATCCTGGCGGCTGTCGCGAACCATCCTCCGGGGGCACCCCGCTCTCGCCCCTTCACGTCGATTACTTTCCGCGACGGCTGGGCCGAGGTTTCTACGGACAAGGCGCACCCCGATATCGTCTACATCGCGGTTGGCGGCACCGTGGCCGATGACCGTTCCTTCTGGTCCGTCCGCGCCAGTGAGGACCGGTATCGCACCCTGATCCATCATCTTCCCGGCGCGCTGCTACAGGTCGATTCCCGGCCGATGATCGCGATATTCGACAAGCTCCGGCAAGATGGCGTTACGGATATCGCTGCCTATCTCGACGCGCGTCCGGATATTGTCGAGCATTCGCGAGATATCGTTCAGGTCACCGATGCCAATGGCGCCGCGTTGAAATTGTTCGGCGTCAATCGCGTTGAAGATCTGATCGGCCCGGTCAATTTCCTGTTCGCCGCCTCGGTTGATACGGCAAGACGGGTGATCGCCGCGCATTTCGCCGGGCAGCGGACTCACGCCGAAATCACCAAGATCTACACGCTTGACGGGCGCATCCGCGATGTCGAGATGGCGGTAACCTATCCCACGCCGCCGGAACGGGTGGACGTAACCCTTATCAGCCTTATCGACATCACCGATCGGCTCCGCACCGAGGCGCAGTTGCGCCAGTTGCAGGCGGACTATAGCCGCGCGACGCGGATCTCGATGCTCGGTGAACTTGCCACGTCGATCGCCCATGAAGTCAATCAACCGCTCTCCGCGATCGTAACCAATGCCGAGACCAGCCTGCGCTGGTTGTCGCGCGCCGAACCCAATCTTCCCAAGGTACACCAGCTCACGACACGGATCGTCGATAGCGCGCGGCATGCCAGCGACATCGTCCAGCGTATCCGCGGCATGGCGGCGCGTCGCCCGCCGGAGCGGGTCGAGCTAGACCTCAACGAAGTCGTCGAGGAAGCACTGCAATTCGTTCGCCACGAACTTGAATCGCGTTCGATCAAGCTTTCGGTCAAGTCCGGTCGCCGGCTGCCATTGGTGTTGGCGGACCGCGTGCAGTTGCAGCAGGTGATCGTCAATCTGCTTCTGAACGGCGTTCAGGCCCAGAGCGGGCAAGAGGGTCTGATCGACATCAGCACGCTGGCGGCACTCGACGGAACCGTCCAACTCACCATTCATGACGGCGGACCTGGCATCGCGAACGAGAATCTCGGCCGCGTTTTCGGCAGCTTCTTCAGCACCAAGGAAGACGGCATCGGCATCGGGCTGGCGATCTGCCAGTCGATCATCACCGCGCATGGCGGCACCATCGTTGCGGGGAACCATCCAAAAGGAGGCGCGATCTTCCGCTTCGCGCTGCCGGCCGCCGGGAAGAAGTGATGCCCGGCACCTGGCGTGGGTGCCGGGCGACACGGTGTCAGCTCTTTAGAAAAGCAAGCAGGTCGGCGTTGAACCGGTCGGCGTGGGTGGCGGTAAGGCCGTGCGGGAGCCCAGGATAATAGATCGTTTGTGCGCCCTGAATCAGCTTGGCCGATTTGTGCGCGGAATCGTGGATCGGCACGATCTGGTCGTCTTCGCCGTGAACGATCAGCGTCGGGACGTCGAACTTCTTGAGGTCGTCGGTGAAGTCGGTTTCCGAAAACGCCTTGATGCAGTCATGGGCATTCTTCAGGCCAGCCTGCATGCTCATTAGCCAGAAGTCATCGAGCAGGCTTTGCGACACTTGGGCGCCGGCACGGTTTGCGCTGTAGAAGGGAATCGCGAAGTCCTTGTAGAATTGGGATCGGTTGGCGATGATGTCGCGGCGCAGCCCATCGAACACATCGATCGGCAAGCCATCCGGATTTGCGTCACTCCTGACCATTACCGGCGGTACCGCACCGAGCAGAACGGCCTTGGTCACCCGGCTGGTGCCATGCCGACCGATATAGCGCGCGACTTCGCCGCCGCCGGTCGAGTGTCCGACCATCGTGATGTCACGCAGATCGAGCGCCTCGATCAGCTCGGCGAGATCGTCGGCATAGCCGTCCATGTCGTTGCGCGTTGCGGTCTGAGCCGATTTGCCGTGGCCGCGGCGGTCGTGAGCGATCGTACGAAAACCGTTCTGGGCGAGGAAATTCATCTGGATGCCCCAGGCATCCGAGTTCAACGGCCAGCCGTGCGAGAAGGTCACCACGGGGCCGTCGCCCCAGTCCTTATAGAAGATTTCGTGTCCGTCCTTGGTCGTGATCGTCGGCATCGGGGCCTCCTCTATCAAGCGCCTGGCGGCCCGCCACGGGTCGCCTTCGGCAAGGAGCACCTATGACTGTAGGAAGGGCCTAACGATCGCGCGGACGGCTAACCTGACCCCGCCCTGGGAAGAGGGGCCTTCGACCAGCGGCGTGGCAGCGGACCGCCGACGCGTCGGCGAGGCGCATGCAGACATTGTCGGATCAGCCATGTGGCGCGTCGGACCTGCACCAAAGGCGAGGGTCGCCCGACCATAAGCGAGTCCCGGACATCCATCCGCACAATGGCCGGCCGAACAGATCCCGGCGATCCTCCAGCTCGTTATCGGCCAAAGCGGAAGGAAAGACCATGAAGATCGTCGTCATCGGCGGCACGGGCCTGATCGGCTCCAAGACAGTCGAGCTGCTGAAGCAGCGGAATCACGAAGCGGTCGCCGCCGCGCCTAACACTGGCGTCAACACCATTACCGGCGAGGGGCTTGCCGAGGCATTGGCCGGGGCGGATGTGGTGGTCGACGTGTCCAACTCGCCGTCGTTCGAAGAACAGGCTGCCACAGACTTCTTCCGCACCGCCGGCGCCAATCTGACCGCAGCCGAAACGGCCGCGGGCGTCCGGCATCACGTCGCCTTGTCCGTCGTCGGCACCGAGCGGCTGCAGGCAAGCGGCTATTTCCGCGCCAAGCTCGCGCAGGAACAACTGATAAAAGCGTCGCCTATTCCGTACACCTTGGTCCACGCGACGCAGTTCTTCGAATTCCTGCGCGCGATCGCGCAATTCTCGGTGGTCGACGGTGCCGTGCGCCTGCCGCCTGTCCAGTTCCAGCCGATGGCCGCGCAGGATGTCGCGAGCGCAATCGCCGACGCGGCGTTGGCTGCGCCGCTGAACGGGACGATCGAGGTCGCCGGGCCCGAGGTCTTCACGCTTGACGAACCGGTTCGCCGAATACTCGCCTATGACGGCGACCCGCGCGAGGTGATCAGCGATCTGGCGGCGCCGTATTTCGGGGTCGCGGTGAGCGATCGCACGCTGGTTCCCGAAGCCGACGCGCGACTGGGATCGACGCGTCTCGACTGGTGGCTGACCCACGCGCCGCCTCTGCCGGCGCGATAAGCGTCCGCTTCCGGCACTCACCCACCTTACAGGAGATCGAACGATGCTGCGGCAAACATGCCTCTGGACCGCCGTCGTGCTCGGCGTCGCTGCGCTGGCCAACGGTACATTCATGCTCATCTCACCCGCCAACTGGTATTTTGCGGTGCCGGGCGTGACCACGACAGGTCCGTTCAACCAGCACTTCCTGCGCGATATCGGCCTCATCTTTCTGTTCATCGGCTCCGCGTTTCTGGTCGGAACCGCGCAGCCGACGTGGCGAGCGGCGCTCTGGTCGGCGGCATCATTGTGGCTGTGTGGCCACGCGCTGTTTCACTTCTGGGAAGTCGCCGTGGGCATTTGCGGACCTTCGGCACTGGTCCGCGATTTCGCGGCGGTGACGCTTCCCGCGCTGATCAGTGCGGTGCTCGCTTTTTGGTCGGTGAGCGAACGTGGAGTTCGTCCGGGCAAGGGATCGGCGGCCACGGCCTGACCGCCGCGGCTGCGGGGCCTCGCCCCCCTAGCGCCCCGCAGCCCTCTTTTTTTGAAAAAGGGACACAGATCGTGAAACCACTCCAGATGTCCGCGCCCGCCAATCCGGGCCATTTCCGTTCGGGCGAAAGTGAACCCGCGGCCGGGTTGAGCGGGACGGCGTGGCTCGCCACGGCCGGCATCGTTCACGATCTCGGGAATCTGATCCAGATCGCATCCGCTGCGATCAACATCGTCGGGCGCTCGCCCCTTATGGCGCCCGCCGACGCCGGCTCGATTCTGGACCGCGCCCGGCTCTGTCTGGAGCATGCCGGCGCGATCGTCCGGCAGAATGTCGGTCACCTGCGCGACCACGCAATGGCGGCGCTGCAATGCGACGCCGCCGCTTGCCTTGCCGATGTTGCGATCCTGGTCGAGGCGATGGACGAGCCCGGACTCGTTCTCGAACTGAATGTCGCGTCGGATCTGCCGGCAGTCCGCTGCGATCCGGTCGGATTGCGACGGGCGATCCTGAATCTTGTCCTGAATGCCCGCGACGCGATGGGCGGCAACGGCATCGTCGGCATCGACGCGCAGGTGCTCGCGCATGGTGAAGTCGAACTGCGCGTTCTGGATGACGGCATCGGCATGTCGCGGGCAACGCTCGCACGCGTTTTCGATCCCTTCTTCACGACCAAGACCGATGGATTGGGTGGAATCGGTCTGCCGATGGTCGAGCGCTTCGTCCGCGAAGCCGGCGGAACGATCGCGATCGACAGCGAGCCCGGCATCGGCACCACGATCGCGCTGCGCTTGCCGGCGATCGCCGCACCGTTGGCGGTCGGCGGTTCCGCGGCACCCACATCTCCCCGAGCGGAGTCACGCCGATGAAACTGTATTACGCCCCCGGCGCCTGCAGCCTTGCCGGCCGCATCTCGCTTCACGAAGCCGGACTCGCCGCCGAGTTCGAGCGCGTCGACCTGAAGACGAAGATCACCGAGCAGGGATATGATTACCTCTCGATCAATCCCAGGGGGTACGTTCCCCTGCTGGCACTCGACGACGAAAACGCCATTACCGAGAATATCGCGGTTCTGGAGTTCATCGCCGACCGCGATCCCGCCCTTGCGCCGGGAGGTCCGCTGGGGCGGACGCGGCTGCTCGAGATGCTGTCCTGGCTCTCGACCGAATTGCATGTCGCGTTCAGGCCGTTCGCGGACTCCGGCCGTGCTGCGGAAAGAGCAGAGGCGGTGGACGTCGTCGCCAAGCTTCTCGAGATCATCTCGGAACGGATCAACGAACTCTATCTGTTCGGGCCGCGCTTCACGGTAGCCGACGCCTATTTGTTCGCCATGCTGCGCTGGGCCGGCGCGTACGGCGTCCCGGTGTCTCCGGAATTGCACGGCTATTTCGAGCGCGTCGCCGAACGACCGTCGGTTCAGCGGGCCTTGTCGGAGGAAGGGCTGCCCGATGCGCGCACCCTGGTCGACGTTTCGTCTTTCGAGGCCTTGATATGAAAATCGTGGTGCTGGGCGCGAGCGGCCGCATCGGTCGCAAGCTGGTGGGGACGTTGCGGCGGACCGGCCGGGATGTCGTGGAGGCGTCGCCGACCTTCGGCATCGACTCCGTGACTGGTGTCGGCCTGGCCGAAGCGTTGGAGGGTGCGGAGGCCGTGGTCGATGTCTCCAATTCCCCGTCGCTCGAAGAGGGCGACGCCTTGCGATTTTTCGAGACGTCGGGCCGTAACCTTCTGGCTGCCGGGCGCGCTGCCGGCGTGCGGCACCATGTCGCATTGTCGGTGGTCGGCGTCGACCGCTTGGCGAGCGGCTATTTTCGCGCCAAGCGGTTGCAGGAGCAACTGATCAGCGCCTCAGGTCTTCCCTTCACGATCGTGCGCTCGACGCAGTTCTTCGAGTTCATCCGTGATGTCGTGCAGGAGGGAACGGCGCGCGAGATCACGATCTCTCCAGCGCTGGTGCAGCCGGTCGCAGGCGAGGACGTCGCCGGCGCACTGACTGCTGCTTTGTCGTCGACGCCGGCAAATGACGTGCTGGAGATTGCCGGCGCCGAGCGATTGCGCCTCAACGAGGTCGCGGTGGAGATCGCCACTGCCTATGAGGACGGCCGCCGCATCATTGCCGATGTTCATGCGCGATATTTCGGCGCGGAATTGGGCGAACGCTCGCTTCTTCCCGGTCCCGGCGCGTCGATCGCGCCGCACGGGCTCGACGACTGGCTGCGCGAGAGCCTTCAGCCGGCCTGGGCCAGAATCCCGGCGGCCTGAGGCGCGCCGAACCAATCCCACCATTCCCCATATCCGGAGGCACCCATGCGCATTTCTCTTTTCGGCACGCTTCTGTTCACCGCCGCTCTCGTTCACCCCGGCATCGCCACCGCCGGAGACAAACCCGCGCCGGAAAGGCCGACCATCGTGCTGGTGCATGGCGCGTTCGCCGAATCATCGAGCTGGGACCCGGTCGTCGCCCGGCTTAACACCGACGGTTATCGGGTCATCGCCGCCGCCAACCCATTGCGCGGTGTTGCCGGCGATGCCGCCGCGGTTTCGCGGATCGTCAAATCGATCCAGGGGCCGGTCGTGTTGGTCGGCCATTCCTATGGGGGTCCGGTGATCACCGAGGCGGCGACCGGCAATGCCAATGTCACTGCGCTGGTCTATGTCGCGGCCTTCGCGCCGGAGGTCGGCGAATCCAGCCTCTCGCTCTCGGCAAAATTCCCCGGGAGCACGCTCGGCACTAGCTTAAAGAGCATTGCGCTGCCTGATGGTGACGAGGATCTATACATCCAGACCGACAAATTCCGCACGCAATTCGCCGCCGACGTTCCGGCCGCGAAGGCAGCGTTGATGGCGGCCAGCCAGCGCCCCGTTGCACTCTCCGCGCTGGGCGAACCGTCGCGGATCGCAAGCTGGAAAACGCTGCCCTCCTATATGATCTACGGCACCGCGGACCGCAACATCCCCGCGGCGGTGATGAAGTTCATGGCCGAGCGCGCGCGGGCGCGCGACACCGTCGCCATTGCCGGGGCGTCGCATGCGCTGATGGTCTCGCACCCGGCCGAAGTCACCGCGATGATCGAGGAAGCGGCCGGCGCGAAATAACTCCGCCGGGCGGCAGACATCGGCCCCTGAAACGAGGAAAAGAAATGCTACAGGATAGTCTCGTACCGGCGGTGGGCCGGGAAAAGATCATGCACGCTCTCTACGAAGCGGCGGAAGTCGAACATTGTCTGATGTGCACCTACCTCTACGCCGCGTTCAGCTTGCGCGACGGCGAAGGCGAGGGGCTGACGGCGGAAGAGGCCGAGGCGGTGGCGCGGTGGCGCCGCGCGATCCTGGGCGTGGCGATCGACGAGATGAGTCACCTAGTCGCGGTCTGGAACATTACCGCGGCCTTGGGCGGCGCGCCGCATCTTGGTCGCACGAACTTCCCGCTCGATCCCGGCTATTTGCCCGCCGGGCTGGTCGTCCGGCTGGCGCCGTTCAGCGAAGCGGTGATCCAGCATTTCATCTACCTGGAACGGCCGGAGGGATCGGATGAATCCGATGGAGCGGGCTTCGAAAGCCCTGCCGATCTGACGCGGGCGATCCCGGGGCTGCGGCTTACTCCGACCGGCTATGATTATCGTACCGTCGGCGAATTCTACGAGGAGATCAGCGGTAATCTGCGCCAGTTCGTCGAGGAGATCGGCGAGGCGGCGGTGTTTTGCGGCGATCCCGCGCTGCAGCTCGGTCAGGCCGAGATTCGCCTGGTTGGCGCCCGCCCGGTCATGCATCTCGAAAGTGCCTTGGCCGCGATCGAGACGATCATCATCGAAGGTGAAGGCGCGCCGGCTGATCGTGACAATTCGCACTTCCAGCGGTTCATCGCGATCCGCGAGGAGTTCAACGCGCTCAAAACCAAAAATCCGGACTTCTCACCGGCGCATCCCGCCGCCGTAAATCCTGTCCTGCGGCGCCCGCCACAGCCCGAGGGGCACGTCTGGATCGAAGATATGAATGCGATGGCGACGATTGACCTGGCAAACGCGGCCTATGCGCTGATGCTGCGTCTGCTCGCCGAGGTCTATGTGCTGCCATCGAGCGACGACGACAAATTGCTCCATGTCGGCACGGCGGTCGGCTTGATGCAGGCGCTCACGCCGCTCGCGGAGCGCGCCGTGCGCTTGCCGGCCGGCCCCTCCAATCCGCACTGCCACGCAGGGGTCTCGTTCACCGCATTGCGCGATACCGCCGCGCTGCCACCGGGGCCGAGCGCGCGCCGCTATTATCTCGAGCGGATGGAAGAACTGGTCGCGGCCGCCGACCAGATCGAGCAAGCCGATCCGCGTGCCCAGCGAGCTGCCAAGGTGCTGCATAACCTGGCCGGGCGGTTGCGCGATGCACCGGCGATCCCAATCGGACGAGAGTGACCGCCGATCTGTTTGAAGCCGCGACCTATCCGTCGGCGGTGTCCGGGTTAGGACCTCCGGCGTATGGGGTGGCGCGACCTATACCCTTGTATGGTTCGGTCACTGCCTCGACCCAATCGACCGTAACCATGGCGCCACCTAACCTTCTCGATGCCGCGCAAGGGCGCGTTTGAGATCACGATCAGGAGGTTAGAAACATGAAGCCCGACAATATCTTGAACCCGGTAGGACCCGCGTCCGACGAACTGGTCCCGTCCCGTTATGCGCTGCGCATCGGCGACATCGAGGTGCTGGTGATCAGCGACGGCGTGCTGCCGCTGCCCACCGAGACCATGTCGACCAATGTCGATCCCGCCGAGCGCGAGGCGTGGTTCAAGACCATGTTCCTGGGGCCGGACGCGTTCGACTGGGCGCTCAACGTGCTGGTGGTACGTAGCGGCGATCAGACCATTCTCATCGACGCCGGTCTGGGCGGGCAATTCGACGGCTTTCCGCGTGCCGGCCAGTCGCTTCGGCGGATCGAGGCGGCCGGCATCGATCTGGGGTCGGTGACCGACGTCGTTCTCACGCATATGCACATGGACCATGTCGGCGGGCTGCTGGGCGACGACGTGAAGAGCCGGTTGCGTCCGGATCTGCGGATTCACGTTGCCGCTGCCGAGGTCGATTTCTGGGCGGCGCCCGACTTCTCGCAAACCGATATGCCGGATCCGGTGCCGGAAGTGCTTCGCTCGACCGCGAAACAGTTCCTCGACCAGTATCACAACAAACTGCAGACGTTCGAGGAAGAGCATCAGATAGCGCCCGGCGTCGTTGCACGGCGCACGGGTGGCCACACGCCCGGACACAGCGTGGTCAGCGTGACGTCGGGAAGCGAGCGTCTGACGTTCGCCGGCGACCTCATCTTCCCCGTCGCCTTTGACCATCCGGATTGGCACAACGGCTTCGAGCATGAACCCGAGGAAGCGGTTCGCATCCGAATTGCTCTGTTACAGAGCGCGGCGGCAAGTGGAGAGTTGCTGGTGGCGACGCACATGCCGTTTCCGTCGGTCGGTCATGTGGCGCTGAACGGCGATCGCTTTCGCTGGGTGCCGGCTTTCTGGGATTATTGACGGCCAGACTGAACTTGGCCGCGCAGGGCATGGTCTCATTGTAAGGTGAGACCATGCCCTTGCGGGGCAAAGACTCGTTGGGCCGTGAGTCCGTAAGGCTCAGTCCACCCTGAGTTAGCGGCCCAGCTTCTGGCTCGGCTTCTATATGAGCCGATACGATCTTGCCGCCGCCGTACAAAAACGGATCTGCCGGAGAAGATGAGTTGTCCGATCGCCTTTTGAACAAATTCCTGTTCGGCTTCATGGCGGCTGCCTTGCTGGCGCTATCCAAGCCCGCTCAGGCACAGGAGCTGCCCTATCCGGCCGAATTTAGTACCAGGGAAATCGAAGCGAATGGCGTGACGATCCATGTGCGCATTGGCGGTAGTGGACCTGCGGTTGTCCTTATTCACGGCTTTGGCGAAAGTGGAGATATGTGGGCGCCGCTGGCGGCAAGCCTGGTCCGAAATCATACCGTCATCGTGCCTGATCTTCGTGGCATGGGCCGATCGTCGAAGCCGGCGGGTGGCTTCTCCAAGATGAACCAGGCTACCGACATTGCGGCGTTGATGGACGCGCTGAAGGCCGCGCGATCCGATGTCGTTGCGCATGATATTGGCAGCCGTCGAGAGTATCGGATCGGGGCTACCCGGCGCGGTGCGATTCCGGGCCGTCACGTCACACAGCGGCGCCCCGTCCTCATCGGTCAACCCGGCGAGATAGTCGCGCAGCATCGAGAAGCGGCCTATATTCCAGTCGTCCGCCGTTCCGGGGATCGTCGTCTGGAGCAGGATACGGATCGGTGACGACATGGATTCCTCCTTGGGCATTGGAAGGGCCGGACAGGTGGGGCGCTCGACTGCCATTTCGTTGGCCACAGGGTGAAATCGGAAAAACCCCTGCGTTCGTCATCTCGGTCACGTTGGTCCGACTAACCCGGCTCACAAGCTGCTCCAGCATTTCGACCGGAGCTTCGGCTCGCCTTGTGGCGTGGCCGGCGCAGCAATCGCTTCCGGGATGCGCATGGTGGTCGGCATGGTTCATCTGACGGTCCTCCGATGCGACCCCATGTGGGGTTTGACATCATGTCAGGGTCAAGACCCTTATTGATTCGGCAGCCTGTCGGCCTGCCGCGTGCCGTTCAGCCTTTATCTGCGGTGAGAATCGCGATCGTGCCGGTCATCGTGTGAATGCGCCGGCGCTCGGTCACATCGGCGAACCCGGCATCGGCGATCAGGCCGGGAAGGACGCCGTCGGCGTTGGGCTGGGTATCCTCGACGCCGTCCAGCCGCTGGACGGTGAGCCGGAACAGGAGCCGCATGAGTCCCCATTGGCGGCCGTAATCCGCGAGCACGAGGCGCCCGCCCGGCTTGAGCGCGCGATACATCGCCACCATGCCGCTTCGCTTGCCGGCAAGCGGGACCTGGTGGAATACCAGGCTGGACGTGACCGCGTCGGCACCTTGCGGCGGAAGCGCGTCGGCGAAGCCCTGGCGCCAGTCGATCTCGACGCCTTCGCGGCTCGCCTTGTCTCGCGCGATGTCCAGGGCCTGCGCGTCGGGATCGATCGCGACGACTGCGACCTCGGGGTGCAGCTTCTTGAGCAGAATCGCGAAGCTGCCGGTTCCGCATCCGACATCGGCGATCGTCTCGCCCGGACGTGGCGCGAGCAGGTCGAGCATGGCGCCGCGCCAGCGCAACTCGCGCGTCCAGATGCGGATCGCGCGGTCATAGTCTTCGGTATCGCCCGTCCCGAGCGGCGGCGTGAATGTCGGCGGGGCTTGCGCGCCTGCGCCAGTATCGCGTTCGGGCATCTTCTTTCCTTCCGGTACGGCGTTCACATGGACATGGGCGGTTCGAGCGTCCCCAGCCAGGCGACCAGTGCCAGCACGGCGACCGCGCAGCCGGTCTCGATCGCCAGGCTGCGCCGGAGCGCGCGGAGCGCCGCTATATGGTCGGCCAATGCGAGCGACCGCTCGAATTCCGGCACCAGCCTGAAACGATTGGTCGCGGCGAGCACCGCCATCGCACCGAACAGGAGCAGCTTGGCGATGAGCAACTGGCCGTACAGGCTCGACGGCAGCTTGAGGAAATTGGCAGGCCCGACCAGCAGCCAGCTGTTGACCAGCCCCGAGGCGACGATCGCGGCGACCGTGAGCGTCCCGATCAACGAGAAGCCGGCCAGCGCGCGGTGCGACAGGATGAGATGGTCGCGATCGACCAGAGCGCGCCGCCGGAACACCAGTAGCACCAGCGCGAGAAGCGCTCCGACCCAGATGCCGGCGGCGAGCAGGTGGCCGATGTCCGCTGTCAAATGGACCCAGCCCTTGGCGCCCTCGTCCATGGCGCCATGGCCGCTCCAGGCGAGACTGGCCAGTGCAGCCGCTCCGGCACTTGCGACAAGCGACAGGGCGATCACCGGCTGGCGGCGAACCGTGATAACAGCGACGAACGCGAGCAGGAGGGCGGCCATCCGGACGAGCCACGCAGCGCCGACGCTGGTTGTCCCGACAATCATTTCGATCGACGCAAGATCGACGGATGCGAGCGGGACGCCTGCCATCCCGGCAGCCAACACCAGCAGACCGCCAAGTGACAGGAGCGCGCCCAGGACGGCGCTGCCCCAAAGCCACGGACCCAGCGCGATCGCGCCGTCGAAGCGCCGCTCATCGCCGCGCAGCGCGTATAGCGCGAACGCGGCGATGCCGAACAACGCCATCAGGTCCAGATACAGCCCGAGCCTGATCGCGACTGCCCCAGGATCAGTCATTATCTCACCCGGAAACTGTAGCTGCCTTCGACCCGATGGGTGTCCGTCGACACGACATGGTAGTTGAGCTTGTAGATTCCGACCGGCAATGCCCTAGGCAGCGTCACGACCAGGGTCTTGCCGTCGGGGCCGAGCGCTGCCGTGGCCGGCATCTTCATCGGGGCATTCATCTTCATGCCTGGCATTTCGGTCATGACGAGGTCGGCGCCCGAAAACTGGGCAACAAGCCCTTCGGAAAAGACCAGTTGCACCCGCGCCGTCGGTGCCGTGACCGCATTGGGCGCCGGGGTGGCGGAAACCAGCTTCGGGTGAGCATAAGCCGAGACCGGCGCGACGAGCAGCATGGCGGCGACGATGGGTGCAAAACGCATGGGGCGATTCTCCGAGGTCCGGCAAGGCGCCGGCATCTGGAATACGCAGTTGCGGTGCACAGCCCTCATGAATGCGGTCAGGAAATTCGCGATCCTCGCGGAGCCAGATTCTTTGAGGGATTGCGCCGCCATCCGCGTAAAGAAGGAAAAGGGCGAGCGGAGCGAAGACTATGGTACAGGATCTGGACGCAGCCTTGCAGCGGCTTTCCGCCGCGCCAGCACACCCCGGGCTCGAAACAATCGAGAGCGCAGTGCTGCAGCGGCTACACGAACAAACGGCAACAACCTCGCTTCAAGGCATTGGCATCGGCGCGGTTGCCGCTGTGGCAGCCCTGATGCTCGGCATAGCGAGCGGCGTTCCCGCTCAGGCCTCGACGACGCCCAATACGCTATCGCCCTTCGGCCCATCAAGCCCGCTCGCTCCCTCGACACTGCTGACAGCAAGCCGGTGAGGCCGCTTCGCTGGACGATCATCATCGCGCTGGTGGCGTTCCTCGCCGGGATCGCCGGCGTGTTCCTGGGCCACGCTCTGTTTCCTGCTCCGCCATCGCAGGGGACCGAGCTTCATGAGGTGCTCCATCATCAGCTGAAGCTCGATGCGGCGCAGGAGGCGCGGCTCGAGGTGCTCGAGCAACGCTTCGCGATCCGCCGCCGCGCGCTCGAACTCGAACTGCGGGCCGCCAATGCGCGGCTCGCCGGTGCGATCCAGGCCGAGCACGGCAATGGCCCGCAGGTCGCCGCCGCGGTCGATGCGTCGCATATGGTGATGGGCGAGCTACAGAAGGAGACGCTCGCGCATATCTTCGCGATGCGGCAGATTCTGCGCCCCGACCAGGCGGCCAAATTCGATCAGGCGGTGGTGAAGGCGCTGACCGTCGACGCACGGTGACGCTCGATCTTACCAGTTTGAGTGACGGCGAACTGGCCGCGCTCAGCATCGCCGGGCGCGACACCGCCTTCGCCGAGATCATGCGCCGCTATCGCGAGCCCATCTATCGCATCATCGCCGGTAATATCGGCGATCCCGACGAAGCGCTCGACCTGGTGCAGGAATGCTTCGTCTCGGCGCACCGCGCGCTCCGGCGCTACGAGTCCGATCGCCCGATGCGGCGCTGGCTTGCCACCATCGCGCTCAACAAATGCCGCGACTGGCGCCGCCGCCGCGCGGTCCGGCGCCTGTTCGTCTTTGCGCTTCCCTTGGAAGGCGCCGCCACGCAAGTCGCCGAGGAGCGTAGCCTGCCCGATGCCGAAGTTGCCGGCCGCCAGGAAATGGCGCGGGTGTCCCGCGCGATCGCCGAACTGCCCGCGGCGCTCCGCGAACCTTTGGTACTGCACACGTTGCAGGACATGAGCCAGGCCGAGACAGCGGCGACGCTTTCGATCAGCGCAAAGGCGGTCGAAACCCGCGTGCGTCGGGCACGGGCGAGGCTCGCGGAGCGCCTGAAGGATCGATGAATCCCGCCCTTGACCCTGACATGGTGTCAAACCCCATCTGATTATTTGGGAAGGACGCGAGGGCTGGCCGCGCGCGCCGCGTAATGCCTTTCGAACGTCCTGTTGCAGATCCGAAACCCGGGAAAGACCATGAGCGAACCGATCGACCGCCGCCAAATGCTGCGTGGCGCCACGCTGGCAGGGGGCGGGCTCGCGCTCGCGGCATGGATGCCGGCCTGGGCGCAGAGCGTGTCGCCCGGCCTCGCCGCGCCGCTGCCCATGGTCTCGGGCGAGGACATCACGCTCAGGATCGCGCGCCAGACGATGATGATCGACGGCCGCCTGTCGAAAGCGATCGGCATCAACGGCACCGTGCCGGCGCCGCTCATCCGCCTGCGCGAAGGCCAGAGTGTCCGGCTCCATGTCGTCAACGATCTCGACGAGGACAGTTCGATCCATTGGCACGGCTTGCTCGTGCCCACCCAGTTCGACGGAGTTCCGGGCCTGTCCTTTCCGGGCATCAAGCCGCGAACGACGTTCACCTACGAGTTCCCGCTCCGCCAGTCGGGTACCTACTGGTACCACAGCCATTCGGGTCTGCAGGAGCAGCTCGGCCATTACGGGCCGATCGTGATCGATCCCGCGGGGACCGACCCGATCGCCTCCGACCGCGAGCATGTCATCGTGCTGTCGGATTACAGCCCGATCTCGCCCGAGGCGATCTTCCGCCGGATGAAGGTCGATCCCGGCAACCTCAATTTCCAGCGGCAGACGCTTGCCGGCCTGCTCACGGGCCGGGACCAGACGCTCAAGGACCGAATGGACTGGGGCCGCATGCGGATGGACCCGACCGACATCTCCGACACGACCGGTGCCGCCTACACCTATCTCGTCAACGGCCACGGCCCGCGTAACAATTGGACCGCCTTGTTCACGCCGGGCCAGCGCGTGCGGCTGCGCTTCGTCAACGCCTCTTCGATGACCACGTTCAACGTCCGCATTCCGGGGCTCAAGCTCAGCATCGTCCAGGCCGACGGGCAGAATGTGATGCCGGTCGAGGTCGACGAGTTCCAGATCGGCGTCGCCGAAACCTATGACGCCATCGTGATCCCGCCTGACGACCGCGCCTATACCTTGGTCGGCGAGGCGGTCGACCGCTCGGGGATGGCACGGGCCACGCTGGCGCCGCGTGCCGGCATGGCCGCGGCGGTGCCGCCGTTGCGCAAGCGGCCGCTGGCAACGATGAAGGACATGGGCATGGACATGTCGAGCATGCCCGGCATGGAAGGCACGGACATGTCCGGCGGGATGACGCCGCCGCGCGGCATCGATCCCACCGCCGAGCAGAACCCCTCCGCCAAGCTCGCGACGCCCGGCGCCGCGGCGATGCCGGCTGCGCCAGCTACGACACCCGGCATGGGCGCAGGCGACATGGCCGGCATGGACCATTCCAAGATGGGCGGCATGGACATGGGATCGATGGGGACCATGGACATGGGCTCCATGAAGATGCGCGATTTCTCGAACGCGCCCCAGGTGAAGAAGGGACCGGGCGTGCAGACGATCGCGCCGATGCCGATCGACCGGACCGGCGAGCCCGGTCAGGGGCTCGAAGACGTCGGCCACAAGGTGCTGGTGTACAAGGACCTGATGGCGCTGGAGCGCAATCCCGACATCCGTGCGCCGGGGCGCAGCCTCGACATTCACCTGACCGGCAACATGGAGCGGTTCATGTGGTCGTTTGACGGTGTGAAGATGTCCGATCACATGGAGCCGATTCCCTTCATCGAGGGCGAGCGCGTCCGGATCAATCTCATCAACGACAGCATGATGGCGCACCCGATCCACATTCACGGCCATTTCTTTGAGCTGGTGACCGGGCACGGCGATCATGGGCCCCGCAAGCATACCGTCATCGTCCAGCCGGGCGGCAAGGTGACCTGGGACTTCACGGCGGACGCGGTCGGCGACTGGGCGTTCCACTGCCACCTCCTCTATCACATGCACGCGGGCATGATGCGCACCGTCAGCGTGCGCCCGCGCGGAGACGCGGCGTGAACCGCCTGCTCGCCGCGCTTGCGGCCACCACCGCGCTTGCGCTCGCCATGCCCGCATCGGCGCAGGACATGCTAGGCATGCCCGGCATGAAGATGCCAGCGCCGGCCAAAAAGGCCGCGCCCGCAAAGCCTGCGAAAAGGCCCGTGCGAAGGCCTGCGCCACGCCGCGCGTCGGCACCCGCCGCCGCTCCCGCAGCGGATGCGATGCCGGGCATGGCCATGCCACCGACAAAACCGGATTCGGTAGCCTCCATGCCCACAATGCCTGGCAGGGGGGGCCAGCCCGCCGCCGATACCAAAGGCGCTCCGCCGCAAGGTCCGCAGTCGATGCCGGGAATGGACATGTCTGGCGATCACAGCGGTCACGATATGTCTGCGATGTCGGGAATGACGATGCCCGGTATGGCTCAGACGGGAACCGCGCTCCCGGCCGGGGACGCGCCGGCACCCCCGCCACCGATGGATCATTACGCCGATCGCTTTTTTCCGGCGTCGGACATGAACCAGTCGCGCGCTGCGATGATGCGCGAACAGGGCGGCCAGACGCTCTATCAGGTGATGTTCAACCTCGCCGAGGTTCAGGCGCGCGCCGGTCGTGACGGCTATCGCTGGGACGGCGAGGCATGGGTCGGCGGCGATATCAACCGGCTGTGGCTGAAGTCCGAGGGCGAAGGCGCGTTCCGCGAAGGCGTCGAGAGCGCCGAGGTTCAAGCGCTCTACAGCCGCGCGATCGGACCCTATTTCAATCTGCAGGCGGGCGTGCGGCACGACTTCCAGCCTTCGCCGACGCGGACCTATGCGACGGTCGGGTTCGAGGGTCTCGCGCCCTACATGTTCGAGGTCGAAGGCGCGCTATTCCTTAGCAACAAGGGCGAGTTGCTCGGGCGGCTCGAGGGCTATTACGACCAGCGCCTCACCCAGCGGCTGATCCTCCAGCCGCGCGTCGAATTCAATCTGTCAGCGCAGGACGTGCCCGAAATCCGGCTCGGCTCCGGGCTGACCGACGCCGAGCTGGGTCTCAGGCTTCGCTACGAAGCGAGCCGCCAGTTCGCACCTTATATCGGCGTTTCCTATCAGGCAAAGACCGGTCGGACCGCCGACTTCGCGCGCGCCGACGGCAAGAATCCGACAACCACGAGCTTCGTCGCCGGCATGCGGTTCTGGTTCTGAACCCGCAGGAGTGATTCCTGCTATTGCCGCAGTTTTCACAGCAGCGCTTCATCGCGGCCCGTTCACGGCTGGCCGCAATAGTTCGCAGAAATCCGCTTCAGAAACCCGGACAGGGACCCGGACGGCGAAGAAAAAATACAATAATTTCAAGGCAGAATGGCGGAGCTGTCAGTCTAAAGCGAACCGCTCTCTGGGCGATGGAACGCAGCTTTTGAGAACGGCTGCTTGACTTGCGAGCCTCCGCCGGTGCGCCGCACGGCGAGTAGTCCTCGGTGCTTCGGGACCAAGCAGAAATCGCACGTACATGACACCAGGGGCACCTCGGACGAGGATTGAGACTAAGGGGATGGCGCTCTCGATCTATGCTCATACGCGCCCGCTATCGCCTGACCCCATCAATCTGACAGTGCTCCGGGTAACGAATCCGGCCAAACGGCTTCGAGCAGGGCGGCCGCTTCTTCCATTTTCTGCTCCGCAGCGAGCGCCTTGGCGAGATCGGTCGCAACCTTGAGTTCCCAGGCGCGGGCGCCCTGCGCCCGGCTCAGCGTCAGCGCGTCTTCGAGCAATGCGATGCTGGCGTCGGACGCTCCTTCGCTAAGTCGCACGACTTCGGCTTTGAGGCGAAGCAGTTCCGGCACCGCGAACCGCTCGCCATTCGCATCGCAATTGGCGAGGGTAGTGGCAACGAGGTGCCGCGCTTCGTCGAGCCGTGAGTCCAGCGTGAGGCCTTTCACCAAAGCGATCGAGAATGGCGTGGTGAGCAATTCGTAGCGCGCCGCGCGGAGCCGGGAGAGGCTTTCCTCGACCGCGCCCAGCGCGTCCCCGGTGCGACCGCGCTGGATCTCCAGCTCGCCGCGAAGGCCCGCCGCGGCAATAATATAAGGACCGAGCGCATTGACCTCGGCGCATTGGGTGAATGTCGCGAGATCCTCCTCAGCTGCAGCAAAGTCCTCCATCCACAAAGAGATAGACAACGACCAGATCAGCGCGATGCAGTGGGTGACCGAATGATCGAGGCCGGCTGCCTCGCGCACGACATCCCGTGCGAGCCGTCCCGCCTGGTCGGCATGCCCGCAGAGCCATAAGGTCCGCGCGAGGGCGATACCGGAGCGATTCCGGTGATCGAAGCCATAATGGATGGTCCGGCTGCGTGCCGAGGCGGGGCTCTTGCTCAGCGAAAGTTCGAGGTCTCGCCGAGCCCGCTTCTGGTCGCCCGCGAGATGGTGTGAGATGCCCGAAAGCGAATAAGCCACGCCGATCGCCTCGGGCATGGCGATGATCTCGGCGACTTCCACTGCCTGCTCGGCATAGCGCAGCGCGGCCGTATATTCGCCGATCCGCTCATGGAAGATGTGCAGGCGGCCGAGCAGACGCAACTGATTCCATTTGTCGTCGAGCGCGGTCGCGATCTCGAGCGCACGGCCGAGCGCGTCTCCCGCCGCCTCGCTATTGCCTCGGGTGAACATCAAGGTGATGCCGAGTGCCGCCTGGAGCTCTAGTTCCAGTCCGGTATCGCGCTGCGCCTCGTCGATCCCGGCAAGGGCGCGGGCGCACCAGGTGCGGCACTCGATCAAGTGCGAAAGATTGAGGAAGACAGGCGCGCTGGCGGCGGCCAGCCGCACGGCGATCCTGGGGTCGCCGCTGCTTCCGAAGCTCCAGTCGAGCGCGCTGCGGATGTTGCCGAGTTGCTGCCGCAAGGGCTTGGTGTCCTGCAGCATGCCTTCGTCTTCCTCCTCCGCCGCCTCGAGTTCGGCGAGGAAGAAGGCGGCGTGGCGGCGAGCGACCGCGCTTTGTCTCTCTGCCCCACGCTCCGACAGTTTGGCCCGGGCATAGGCGCGGGTCATTTCGAGCAGCCGATACGTGTCGGTGCGTCGCGAACGATCGGGCGCGATCAGCGACTTGGAGGTTAGCGAGTCGAGCGCGGCGGCGATCTCGTCCGATCCGATTCCGACATCCGCGATTACCTCCAGCGCAGCGTCGATCGAGAAAGGGCCGACGAACACCGATAGACTTTCAAATACGGTGCGCTCGACGCCGGAGAGCAGATCATAGCTCCAGTCGAGCGCTGCCTGCAGCGTCTGTTGGCGAGGTTGCGCAGTCCGCCGGCCCGCCCAGCCAAGACTGAACCGCTCGCCCAATTGGCGTGCGGTGGCAGCCACGCCGTGCGTCGCGACGCGCACCGCGGCGAGCTCGATCGGCAGCGCCATCCCGCCGAGGCGCTGACACATCTCCGTGATCAACCGGACAGCGTCCTCGTCGATGACGAGCGCGCTGTCGGCGGCGGTGGCGCGTTCGCAGAAGAGCTGGACCGCGGGAAAGGCCAGGAGCTGGTCGAGCGTCAGCCCCGACAATTCCTCGGGATAGCCGAGCGCATCGAGGCGCAGAATATGTTCGCCGCGTACCCGCAGCGGCTCGCGCGAGGTGGTCAGCACGCGTGCGCGGTGCGCTACCTCGACGATCTGCTCGACGACGCTGGCGACCGGCTCGATGACGTGCTCGCAATTGTCGAGGATGAGCAGGAAGGCCCGATCGCGGATATGGCCGAGGATCACCGCGAGCGGGTCCTCGCTCTGCACCGCGATCCCCATGGCACCGGCGATCATCGAGGGGACCACTGCCGGGTTCTCGATCATGCTGAAGTCGACGAACGCGACCTGGTTGTCGAATTTGCCGGCCAATTGGCGCCCGATCTCGATCGCGAGCGAGGTCTTGCCGACGCCCGCTGGGCCGATGATCGAGAAGAGCGGCGTATCGGCGATGCGTTCCGTCAGGAAGGCAACGTCGCGCTCGCGTCCGATCAGGTGGGGCAGGTGGGCAGGCAGATTGGTGCCGCCGGCGGGTCTTGACCCTTCGTCGGTCAGCCGCGGCGATGCCGTGTCGCCTTGCCGCTCGATCGGCGCGACGAAAGCGTAGCCGACGCCGACCTGGGTCGCGATGTAGCGGGCACCGTCGACACCATCGCCGAGCAGCTTGCGCAGACTTGCCATGTGCCAGCGCAGGCTGCCGTCTTCCACCACTACGTCCGACCAGACGCGCTTGAGCAACTCGCGCTTGGACAAGACGCGACCAGGCTGCTCGGTCAGCACGACGAGCAGATCGAAGGAGCGTCCGCCGATCTCGACCGCCTTGCCGCGCTTCGTCAGCAGCCGCTCGCCCGGAGACAGGCAGAAGGGCCCGAAGCATATGCCTTCGCCAAGCTGCTGATCCAGGTTCGCCACGATCCGCCATTACCCTTGTCTGGTCGACCGATCCATGCCGCGAGCGACGGCGCGCCTCAACCTCAGCTGGATACTATTCTCGCGGATCTTTTGGGAAATCGGTGGAGATGCTGAGCGGCCGCCAGCGCTCCAGTTCGTCGAGACGTGTCCGATCGCTGCGCTCGATCGCGGCGATGGCATCGCTGCCGAGCGGCAGGCGGAGCGGCGGGGCGTCCGCGGAGACGATTTCGAGGATCGCCCGCGCGCCCCGGCGGGGATCCCCGGGCTGCTTGCCATCATAGGCGGTCTGCATGCGGGCGGCATTGCCGACCACAGCGTCATATTCCGGGCGGCCGGGGTCGAGCGTCGTCGAGGCCCCGGCGAAGTCCGTGCGGAAGCCGCCAGGCTCGATGATCGTCACCCGCACGCCGATCAGCTTCATTTCCTGCGCAAGCACTTCGGAGAAGCCCTCCACTCCCCATTTCGCCGTCGAATAGGGTGCGCGGCCGGGCGCGCCGAGACGACCGCCGACAGAGGAGAATTGGATGATATGGCCGGCGCGCCGCTCGCGCATGTGTGGGATGACCGCCTTGGTCATGATGATCGTGCCGAACAGGTTGGTCTCGATCTGGCGGCGATAGGAATCGAGCGGCGTATCCTCGACCGAGCCGATATCGCCATAGCCGGCATTGTTGACCAGTACGTCGAGTGTGCCGAACTCGGCGATCGCGGCGGCGACAGCGGCGGTGGCGTCTTCCTCACGGGTCACGTCGAGCCGGGCGGTGGCGAGCTTGCCCGGGCGCCCGTCGCCCAGCCCGGCGAGCTGGGCCGGGTCGCGCGCCGTCGCCAGCAGATTGTCGCCGGAATCGAGGATCGTTTCGCACAGTGCGCGTCCGAAGCCGCGCGAACTGCCGGTCACCAGCCAGGTCCGTGTCATCGTTCCGCTCCCATCAGCCAAAGGTGAAAACATAAGCGCGTACGCCGGGGCGGCTGAACTCGACCGCGACGGTGCGATCGGCGATGGCGCCGGATTGGCGGACCAGCTGATAGAGCCGGTCCTCCCTTACCTCACCCCAGCCGGCCGCGTCGACATCAACGCCGTGGCCGGCACCGGGCGCGCGGCCGTCGATCGTCACGCGGAAGCGCACCGGCTTGCCGTCGGCAGCGCCGCCGAGCACGAGATGCACGTCTCGCGCATGGAAGCGAAAGCGGATGGTGCCGGGGCCGCTGTCGAGCAGCGCATATTCGCTGCCGACCTTCCAGCTGCCCGCGAGGTCCCATTGGTTGAGCGACAGCCGGGCGGCGGAAGCGTAGCTGCGCGGCGCGTCGCTGCGGAAGCCGCCTGGCGACGCGAAGCCGGCGGCCTTGTCATAGCCGATATAGGCTTCGGGCGAGCCGAGGTCGGCCCAATCCGCTTGTGCCTCGACTCCCGTGCCTTCGATCGGAGCGATGGGGACGCCGGAGACGTCATGCCCCGCCTCGGCGAGCAGCGTGCGGATCAGCCGCTCGCCCTCGTCATATCGGCCCTCGCCCAAGCGATAGCCGCGCACCACGCCCTTCGCGTCGATGAAATAAATGCCCGGCCAGCCCTGGTTGGCGAAGGCGCGCCACGTCGTATAATCATTGTCCTGCAGGTTCGGGTAAGCGACCCGGAGCTGGCGGGTGGCGAGGCGGACGTTCGCTGGATTCTTCTCGAAGCCGAACTCCGGCGCGTGGACGCCGATCACGGCGAGCCCTTTGCTCCCATATCGTTCGCTCCAGGCGCGAAGATAGGGAAGGGCGCGCAGCGAATTGATGCACGAATAGGTCCAGAAATTGACCACCACGACCTTGCCGCGGAGCGCCTTGGGTCCGTCCGGCACGGGCGTGAGCCAGGGCCTGGCGCCCTGCAGCGCCTCGATCGGGTGTGCGGGGGTGTCGAAGCGCGCGGACACGATGGAGTCGTCGGCCTTGGCCGGGGAACGGACGAGACCGAGTGCATCACCGAAGCAGATGACGGCGGTGGCGCCTGCCGCCGCGATGCCGGCGACGGCGAAGCCGAAGGAACGTCTCAGGGTCATGGTACCTGCCTCATCTTGCTGGTCAGCGCCGATATAGGCCAGCGCCGCGGCGCCGCTTGTTAGCTGTGAGCGGCCGCGCGTTAGTTCCTGAAAGCCGTAACGGATGCGTGAAGGCTAACGCCGCATCGCTCCACTTAACGGGCGCCGCGCCCCTTCTTCGCTAGATTTGGCCGCGACCAGATCACGAGGAGAAGCCAATGTTCGCAGACCAACCCTCGCGCCGCCAGTTCGTCGTCGGCGCGAGTGTGGCGGGGGCGCTCGGCGCCATGCCTTCCATGGCGCGCGCGCAGGCCGGCGGCAGCGCCATCCGCCCCTTCAAGGTCGCCATTCCCGCGGCCGAAATCCAGGCGATGCAGCGTCGCATTGCCCAGACCCGCTGGGCCGACCCGCAGCCCGCGGGCGATGATAGCCAAGGCGTGCGCCGCCAGACGCTCGAACCGCTGATGCGCTATTGGGCACGCGGCTATGACTGGCGCAAGATCGAGGCCAGGCTCAACGCGCTGCCGATGTTCATGACCGAGATCGATGGTCTCGACGTGCATTTCATTCATGTCCGCTCGCGCCACGAACATGCGCTGCCGATGATCCTGACCCATGGCTGGCCGGGCTCGGTCCTGGAGTTCCTCAGGGTCATTGCGCCGCTCACCGATCCGACGGCCTATGGCGGCAAGGCCGAGGACGCGTTCCACCTGGTGATACCGTCCATCCCGGGCTTCGGCTTCTCCGCCAAGCCGACGCAGATCGGCTGGGGCTCCGATCATATCGGCCGCGCCTGGAGCATGCTCATGCAGCGGCTGGGCTATGACCGCTATGTCAGCCAGGGCGGCGATTGCGGTTCGGTGATCTCGCAGCGCATGGCGCTCCAGCACGTGCCTGGCCTGATCGGCATTCATCTCAACATGCCCGCGGTGGTTCCGGCGGACATCGCCAGGACCCTTGCTGCCGGCGATCCCGCGCCGGCGGGCCTGTCGGCCAGGGAGCGCGGCGCGTTCGATCAGCTGGCAGCCTTTTACCGCGACAATTCGGCCTATGCCGCGATGATGAACACGCGCCCCCAAACGATCGGCTATTCGCTCGTCGACTCGCCGGTCGGCATGGCGGCCTGGATGTACGAGAAGATCGCGCAATGGACCTATAGCAACGGCCAGCCCGAACGTGTGCTTGGCCGGGACGCGATCCTCGACGACATCTCGCTCTATTGGCTGACCGGGACGGGGGCGTCCGCCGCCCGAATCTACTGGGAAGATCACACCAACAATTTCAACGCGCGCGGCATCATCGATCTGCCGGTCGCGGTGAGCGTGTTCCCCGGCGAGATCTTCCGCGCGCCCAGGACTTGGGCCGAGCGCTGTTACAAGAATCTCTTCTACTTCAGCGAAGCGACCAATGGCGGCCATTTCGCCGCCTGGGAGCAGCCCCAGTTGTTCACCGAGCAAGTGCGCGCCGCCTTCCGCCTGCTGCGCTGATTCACAATTCCCGTTCCAAGGAGACGTCTCATGTCCGATACCAAGACCCTGTACACTGCCCGCGTCCATGTGATCGGCGGCCGCGAAGGCGCCGCCCGCAGTTCGGACGATCGCCTCGACGTCAAGCTCGCCACCCCCGGCGGCCCCGGCGCCGGCACCAATCCGGAGCAATTGTTCGCCGCCAGCTGGTCGGCCTGTTTCGAGGGCGCGATGGCGATCGCCGCCAAGCTCAAGGGCATGGCCCTGCCCGCTGACCTCGCGATCGACGCCGAAGTCGATCTGCGGCAGGGCGAGGACGGCTATTCGCTGGCCGCCCGACTGAACGTGAGCGTTCCCGGGATCGATCCCGCGATCGCTCGCCAACTCATCGAGGCGGCGCACCGGACTTGTCCCTATTCCAAGGCGATCAAGGGCAATATCGATGCGGTCGTCACGCTGGTCTGACCGCCAATCAAAAGGAGAATGACATGAAGAAACGGATTGCCGGCGGGCTTGCGCTCGCCACTGCCGTGCTGGCGCCGGCGGCGCAGGCCCAAACGGCCAAGCCCACCATAGTGCTCGTCCACGGGGCGTTCGCGGATTCGTCGAGCTGGAACGGTGTCATCGCCGCGCTCGAGCGCGACGGCTACACGGTGGTCGCCGCTCCCAATCCGCTGCGCGGCGTGCGCGCCGATGCCGATGTCGTGAGCGACCTGATCAAGAGCATCCAAGGCCCGGTCGTGCTCGTCGGCCATAGCTATGGCGGCTCGGTAATCAGCGAAGCAGCCGAAGGCGCGCCGAACGTCAAGGCGCTGGTCTATGTCGCGGCATTTGCACCGGAAGCGGGCGAGACGGCGCTTGGCCTGACCGGCAAGTTCCCGGGCAGCACGCTCGCGCCGGCGCTGGCCCCGCCGGTCAAGCTCACCGGCGGCGGCAACGATCTCTATATCCTCCAGGCGCGTTTTCACGACCAGTTCGCCGCCGACGTGCCGGCGGCCGGCGCGCTCTTGATGGCTGCCGGTCAGCGTCCGATCGCCGAAGCGGCGCTGGGCGAGGCTTCGACCGCGCCGGCATGGAAGCACATCCCGTCCTGGTTCATCTATGGCGACAAGGACAAGAACATCCCGCCGGCCGCGCTCAAGTTCATGGCCGATCGCGCGCAATCGCGCGGGACGGTGGTGGTGAAGGGCGCTTCGCACGTCGTGATGGTGTCGAACGCGCCGGCCGTGGCCAGCCTGATCGAGAAGGCGGCGACTGCCCAATGAGTTGAGGCGCCGGCGGTCCCAGCCCCCCTGTGCCGGCGCCCATGCCCACGGTCGGCTTCGCCCCCCAGCGGGCCGGCCGTGGGTACTTCTCCTTGTTGCGGACGAGGAAAAACACCCACGCCGCTAACCTGTCCAGGGCACTTTGCTGGTCGGGACCTAGTGCGAATAACTGGTGAAGACGAGGTCGGCGTTCTTGTCGATCGCATCGAGCTTCACATGGCAGGCAAAGCACGATCGTGTGAGCGTCGCGTCCTGGTTCGCGGCGCCATTCTCGAATTGCCCGTAGCCCCAGCCGTTGCTCGCGGCGTAGCGTTTGGAATCCTTCACGCTCACCTGAACATTGGTCGGCGGCCCCGCGACAAAGGATTGAGGAGCGGGGAAGACGCTATCGTTGCGCGGCGACGAATCGTATCGCCAGGCGAGCCGCACGATGACCGCGCCATCCGGGAAGGGCCGCCTGCCCGCGCGAAAGGCGTTCACTGCGATGTCGTTGCCCAGGATGGCACGGATGTCGTTGTTCTTGCCAGCTTCGTGCGCGACGCTGATCAGCTTCCAGTCGCGATAGTCCTTGGGCAATGTCACGCCATAGACTGGCGAACCCCGATCCTTGACGCGCTGGGCGGTAGCCATAGCGGAGATCCCGAACACCAGGGTAGCCACCAGGAGGCCGCAGGTGGAAAGAAGCTTCATGGCATGCTCCTCGAAGGCGTCGGAGCTAGACGCCCCGACGGGATGGTCAGCTGGCGAGCTTCGCCACGTCGAGCACGGCCTTGGCGAAAGCGGCTGGCGCTTCTTGCGGCAAATTGTGGCCGATGCCGCCAGCGATCAACCGATGCTCGTATGGGCCGGTGAATTTGGCGCGATATTGCGATGGGTCGGGATGCGGCGCGCCATTGGCGTCGCCTTCCATGGTGATTGACGGGATGGTCACCGGTGGCGCGGCGGCCAGCCTGGCCTCTGTCGCGTCATATTGCGGTTCGCCCTGAGCGAGACCGAGGCGCCAGCGATAATTGTGAATCACGATCGCGACATGGTCGGCATTCACGAACGACGCGGCCGAGCGGTCATAGGTCCCGGCGTCGAACTTCCACTGAGGCGAGGCGAGCTGCCAGATCAGCCGATTGAACGCCTTGGTATTCGCGGCATAGCCCTCTCGGCCGCGCTCGGTCGCGAAATAGAATTGGTACCACCATTGCAATTCGGCCTGCGGGGGCAGCGGTTTGGCGTTGCCCGCCTGGCTGCCGATCAGATAACCGCTGACCGAGACCAGCGCCTTGCAGCGCTCGGGCCAGAGCACCGCCATGATGTCCGCCGTGCGAGCACCCCAGTCGAATCCCGCGACGATCGCCTTCTCGATGCCGAGCGCGTCCATCAGCGCGAGCCCGTCGGCGGCCAGCGCGGCCTGTTGCGCGTTGCGCGGCGTCTCCGCCGAACGGAACAGGGTGGTGCCATAGCCGCGAAGATGCGGCACGATCACGCGATAGCCGCGCGCGGCAAGCAAAGGCGCGACGTCGGCGAATGCGTTGATGTCATAAGGCCAGCCGTGGAAGAGGAGGACTGCCGGGCCCTTGGCCGGGCCCATCTCGACATAGCCGATGTTGAGCACGCCCGCATCGATCTGCTTGACCGGGCCGAAAACTGAGGGGGTTGAAGGAGAGCGGCGCGGCGCCGTCATCGCTTGTGCAGAGCCCGCGGCGGCGGTCAGCGCCGCGACGATCGCAGCCGCGCCCTGGACGAAGCCGCGGCGATCGAACGTAGAGATTTCGGGCAAGGGCTTCGACACGACTCGGTCCTTTCGATAGTTGGGATATGGCCACTCGAGATAGTCTGACGCGCCGATGGCCGCTCGTTAATCGCTATGATGTGCTGCCAGCGATGCCTCTTCGGAAACTAACAGCGCCTAACTGGCGGACCCGCCAGTCGGCAGGCTAGCACCCGCGCAGATACTCCGGAGAGGATCGAAAGGCCGATGCCCAGTTTCAGCCCGGCGATGGAGCAGCATGTCCGTGCCGCGGAAAACGCCTGGAACAACCGTGACCTGCAAGCGATCCTCCTCGCCAGCACGATCGATTGCCAGTGGCGCAATCGCGTGAACTTCCTTTGGGGTCGCGAGCAGATGCGCACCTTTATCGAGCGCCAGTTGCGTCGCGAGATCGACCTCCGGCTGATCGTCGAGATCTGGGCCGAGGGAGATCGCCGGCTCAGCACGCGCCATGTCGCCGAATTCCACAATGACAGCGGTACGTGGTTCCGCGTCTATGGCAGCGAGGAAATCGCGTTCGACGGAGCCGGGCTGGTCGTGCGACGGCTCACCGCCGCCAACGAGCATCCGATCCAGGAGCACGAGCGTGCTCTACGCTGGCCGGAGGGACCGCGCCCGGCCGAGCATCCGGGCCTGACGGACCTGGGTTTCTAGAGCATCGCGCGGAAAAGTGGGTACCGGCTTTTCCGCAAAAAGCGATGCGACAACAAATAACTAGAGCGGAGCGCGTGATTCAGAAATCACGCGCTCCGCTCTAGAATCCGAAACGGAGTCTAGCCGCCCTCTTCGGCCGGCGTGAAATCCATGCCTCTGGTTTCGCGCAGCAGCGCAGCCGCGACCAGCACCAGCGCATAAGCGATGGATACATAGATGCCGATCGAATGCGCGATGCCATGAGCGGCGATGCTGCCGCCCACCGCAAGAGGGGTAAGGCCGGCCACGCCGCGTCCTACATTGTAGCAGAAGCCGAGTCCCGACCCACGCAAGCGTGTCGGGTAGAGCTCATTCAACGCCGGCCCGATTGCGCTGTAGAGACCCATCGCGAACAGCCCCAGCGGGACGCCGAGCGCGAACAGCGCGGCGTCGGACACGGCCAATTCGGTCGCGATCAGCACCGTCCCGATCCCGCCCAGCGCGAAGATCGCGAGTGTCGCTCGGCGTCCGATCCGGTCGCTGAGCGTAGCGCCGAGCATATAGCCGGCGAGCGACCCGCCGACGAGCATCGTCATGTGGGTGGCAGTCTCGGCCGTCGTCATGCCGCGTTCGAGCTTGAGCATTGTCGGCCACCAAGTCGCCAGCGCCCAATAGCCGCCATGCGTCCCGATCGCGAGCAGAGAACCCCGGGCAGTGTTGCCGCCCATTTCGAGCGAGAAGATCCGGTGCCAGCGATCGGCGCCGGCGCTGGCGAGAAAGGTGGTGGATTCACGGAGTTGCATGCGGGCGAGAAAGATCGCGACGGCGGGCGGCAAGCTCACGAAAAAGGTCGCGCGCCAGCCCAATTCCGGCGGGAGCAGGGCGATAGCGATCGCGGATGTCGCGGTCGCGAGGCACCAGCCGATTGCCCAGGCGCTCTGCGCGGTTCCAACCAATCGACCGCGCGTCGCCGCTGCGGCGATCTCACCCATGAACACCACGCCGACCGCCCATTCGGCACCAAAACCGAGACCCTGAACCATTCGGGCGACGAGCAACTGCTCGTAATTCTGCGCTATTCCGCACAATATGGACGAGGCGGCCATGCAAAGAATGGTGATCCGCAGCAACCGCACTCGACCAAGCCGATCGGAGAGCAGACCCGCCAGCCAGCCGCCGGCGGCCGAAGAGACGAGCGTGACGCTCGCGAGCAATCCCCCGGCCGAAGGGGAGAGATGCCAGAGCGTCAGCAGCACCGGCAGAATGAACGCGTAGAGCTGGATGTTCATCGCATCCATGCTGAACCCGGCATAGGTGCTGCGAAACGCGCGCCGGCCATTCGGGTCGAGGTCGCGATACCAGCTAGGGGTGATCATCGGGATGCGGGCGCCAGAAAAATCATTGGAATTTCCCCAAGCACATCTTGAACGATCGTTCCAGTACATTATTTTGCAGGCATGGCACGCCCCAAGGAATTTGACGTGGATACCGCCGTGGAGGCTGCGGTGGAGGTGTTCCGCGAGCATGGTTTCGAGGGCACATCCGCGCAGATGCTGGTCGATGCGATGGGGATCGGTCGGCAAAGCCTGTACGACACGTTTGGCGATAAATGGGGCGTCTATCTGGCGGCGGTCCGTCACTATTCGCAGCAGGAAGTGCGCGCGCACGGCGAGGTGCTGGCGAGCAGCGAAAGGGGCGTCGACGCAATCCGCGCAATGCTTGATCGCGTGGTGGCGGACGCGGGGAGAGGGTGCCTCGGTCTCGGCTCCATCGTCGAGTTCGGGTGCACCCGACCGGATCTGGTGAAGAGTCGTGAGGCTTCGGGCGACATCCTGGCCCGCTCGGTAAAGAACGCGCTCGTGAAGGCCAGGGACCAGGGAGACATTGCGGCTGACCTCGATCTCGATCATCTCGCGGCCTTCCTGGTGACGACGATTGCCAGCATCCGTCTCGCCGCACGGTCGGGCGCCGATGGACATCTCCCCGCTTTGGTCGATCTCGCGATGCGCGCCTTGCGCTGATTTTTTTGCCCAATTTTGGAACGATCATTCAACAAGGAGTCTGATATGAAGACCATAGTGATGACCGCGATCGGCGGGACCGAGGTACTGGAGATGGTGGACCTGCCCAACCCCATCGCGGGGCCCGGCGAGGTGCTGGTTGAGGTCGCCGCGAGCGGGGTCAATTTCATGGACGTGGGTGTGCGCCAAGGCATGGCGTGGCATGAGATGCCGCTGCCGCGCGCGCTGGGTGTCGAGGGCGCGGGGCGCGTAATTGTACTGGGCAAGGGAGTGACGGACCTCTCGATCGGACAGCGCGTGGCCTGGGTCTATGCGCCGGGCAGCTATGCCGAGCAGATCGCTATTCCCGCCAGCTCGGTCGTGCCCGTGCCCGACGATATCGACGACCGTACCGCTGCGTCGCTGATGATGCAGGGTTTGACCGCCAGCCATTTCGCGACCGATTTTTATCTCGTCCAGCCGGGCGATGTCGCGTTGGTGCATGCGGCCGCGGGCGGATTGGGACAATTACTCACCCAGATCATCAAGCTGCGCGGCGGCACGGTGATTGGCCGAGTTTCGAGTAATGCCAAGGTCGAGGCGGCAAAGGCCGCGGGGGCAGATCACGTGGTGGTCGATGCCGAGGGCGATTTCGCGGCCGAGGTGCACCGGCTGACCGGCGGCGAAGGCGTGCACGTCGTCTATGACGGTTCGGGCCCCACGACTTTTGACGGCTCGTTGGCTTCCTTGCGACGCTCGGGGACCCTGTGCTGGTTCGGCCCGGTGCTCGGCGGCCCTGGCCCGATCGATCTCATGAGCCTGCCGCGCAGCATCAAGCTCGGCTATGCGGTCTTCTCCGATCACATCCCCACGCCCGAATTGTTGCGTGCCCGCACGAGCCGCCTGTTCGACTGGGTTCGCCAAGGCAAGTTGCGGGTGGCCGCCGCGACCGAGTTCGGCCTGTCGGATGCGGCGAAGGCGCATGAAGCGATGGAAAGCCGTGCGACAACGGGCAAGTTGCTGCTCATGCCTAGAGCGGGCCCCACTCACGGCTCGGGCATGGCGGCGTTCCTTGGTAGAGCAAACCGGCTGGCGGAGCGGGAGGAAGTTGAAAATACCGAATAACGCATTGACATAGCTCGTATAATTTACAGGTGCAGGCTCCCTACCCACCACTTTTCCTACCAGAGCCTGCGCGATTTTCTGAACCGACATGACGCATCTCGCGACCGCTATGCGCCCCAATTGCGGTCGTTCGACGGTTCAACTGCAAATCTCAAAAGCGGCCGCTCGTCCGTGAGCGAATAGACGGCGTCGTGAACGGCTGACTGTGGGGGATCGCGACCAGTCTAGAATGGGGGAAGAACGGTCGGCACCAATAGGCCGCTGATGCAAAACCAGATTTGGGCGCTCCGGTGTCTCCTCGATCGTGCGATCGACGGCAAGATGCGCGACCGCGACTTAGTCAAGATCAAAATCGCCGAAACAGAAATTCGTGCTGCCCACAGCCACCAGAAAAAACGCCCAAGCCCCGAAGTGTAGCGCGTGTCGACGATCGCCGCGTGTTGAACGGCATTTTCTGGGTATTGCGATCAGGCGCGCCGTGGCGCGGCTTGCCCGAGCGTTATGGCCCGCGCACGACCTGCTACAACCCGTTTGTCCGGTGGCGCAAAGCGGGCGTTTGGAATCGACTGATGGATACCATCGCCGCAGCGCACGACGACGACATCCAGATGATCGACAGCACTTGCCCAGTTGGCACGTACCGGCTTCTACAAGGAGGTGCACGTTAGGTCGCCGGCGACGCATGGTGTGCGTTCGGTGATTACAGCTCGCGGGCACCTGGTCGAAGCGCGCGTGCACCCGACCGGCGCTCATCGCTGCACGAAAGTTCTCGCACCGCAGGCGCCATCCACACATGGCTCAACGACCACATCATTGCACAGCTACGCTGGTGCAGGGGTAGTCCACCCCATCACGTCAAGACGGTCACCGGGACGGGTAGTGCAGTCGCGATGGGCTACGACTCGGACACGCGTACCGGACAGGCGGTGGACAGCCGTCAGCCAATCTCCAACCAAAAGTAAACGATCCCCGCCATCGCCGTTCGCGTGCTGGAGGGATTGACGATCTGCACTTTTATCCTCCGGTTTTCGACAGCACCATCATCCATGGCCCATACTACCAAGCCCTGGTCAGACAGTGACGATCCAAAGGGCGTGACGCGGATTTGTTTGGTCATTCCCGCCGAGATCAGCTGGTGATAGACATAATATAGCGCGCTTCCGTTCAGGGGCGGCAACGCCGGAAGCGCGGCGCTGCAAAGAATCTGCCTCGCATATTGCGCCCCTCCTACACCGCCATTGTAGTTGACCTCGCCGGCAGTCGTCGTTGTCGCAACGGCAGACACTGCGACGTTCCGGGTGAACAGCATCTCGACCTCATTGCGTCCGGCATCGCGGATGCGGATCGTGTTGCCGGCGGCAGGGACGCCGCTGGCGCCTGCTCCGCCAACCGCGTTCATAATGGGACCAAGCTCGAAACGGCAGAAATTGGCGTTCCAGTAGCCGACCGTTGCATTGCCATCCGACAGATGCCCGTTCGAGGAGGCACGGCCACCGAGAAACGGGTTGATCAGGTCCGTGGGCGTCCCCGCCGGGCTGTCGGCGCCCCATCCGGAAGCATTGCGCGGGCTCCGGATCAGGACATTGCCCATTTTGCTCGCATCGACGCAGTCCTGATAGATGGTACAGCCGTCGCGCTCGTTGATATAGGTGCCTCCGGCAATATCGATCGAGACGCCCGTGATAATGCAATTGGTCGGGTCGAGGTTGATCGGATATTTAGCCCAGATCGTATTGGCGTGGAACTCAATCTCACTGACAGCATTGGAGCCTGCCTGATCGGCCGCGATTGAAAAGCCCCTTGTGCAGAAATCGATGACCCCCGCGGAAATCCTGATGTTTGCGCTGACCGCGTCGGGTGTTGCTTCCACGCGAACCCCGGCCGCCCAGCCCAGCACATAGTGAATGTGAAAATGCAGGCGGTTGCCACCCTTGATGTGGACCGCCGTTCCCACGCGGGAGTTCGGATCGTAGGGCCCGCCTGAAGCGCTGTAGCCGGGGATGCTATAGTCGGCAGCGATGGCCGGGCTGAAGAGCTGAGGCAGCCGGATTTCCGCGAGCGCCGCATGTCCGAGATCGAGGAGAATGCCGCAACTCGAAGGATTGGTGAACCGGATGCGGCCGGTCGCATCGCAGAGGGTATCGCAGGCTCCAGTGTACACGAGTTGCTGGCCGGAGACATAGGCACCCCCGGTAAGATCGAGAATGCTCCCGGTCGCGACGCAGTGATCAATGGCCGCCTGCAGCGCCGCATGGTCGTCCGTCACATTGTCGCCTGCGGCGCCGAACGGCGCGTCCCGCGGCGAGACACGCTGCTTCAGCTTCGCTCCGACCGTCGTCGCGGCATAGGACGACGCATGAGAGAAACCGGACAATCCCGCGCCGGCAGGAGACGCGAGTTGGGTAGCAAGTTCTTCGCAGGTCATGGATACTCCTGATGTTGAGCGGTCTGCCCTCGTCGTTCCCTGTATGTTCTGACAAAATTCCAACAATACAAGGCCGGATATCCCGCCCGGGAAGCGCGGCCATAGGGCGGGCGTAGGCGCGCGCGGACGGCGTCCCTTGTACCCGATCCGGAAGGCGTCCGCTTCGAACACGCCCGAGCTCAAAACCGGCCGGACCGCTTACGGCCCACAAGCGGTCGTTCCCGGCGAGGTAATTCCCAATGGCAGGAAACGGGCCGGTTGCTGACTGGCAGGTTTCGGGCGGTTTGATGTGAATTGCGGACCTTCATTCATGTCGCGGCGGTATCCGCGAAGACCCAATGCCGGACGCTCAGCGCTCATGGGCCGATGCCCAACAGCGGTCACCCGTGCACCTGAGTCGATCGGCTGGCTTCAGGCGCCGTTGGAATTTGCTTAAATGGCCAAGCGTTGTGGATTTCCGACCCACCGCTTCTGGGTGGCATCGCCGGCTGTCTGGTACCAACGGGCTGCATCGCAATGATGCGCGGTACGTGTCCTGGCCTTGGGCACAGCGGTACACGTATCAACGGCTTCGTACCCGCATCCGCCGAGGTAGGCAGTGGCGCGGTCGGCGTCGGGTTCCGCGCCGCGCCGCGCCGCGCGCGACTTCTGCGTGCACATAGGATTATCGACCTCTTGGGGAAATTAGGCCCTTGTGCATATGATCGTAAAATAGTAGATCCTACTATAGTGATAGTAGGATATGTTGACGTGGCAGCGCCGAAACTGACTTCGCTCGAACTCCGGATCATGGAAGCGGTGTGGAAGCACGGGCCCTGCTCGGTGCGCGAGATTCAGGAGGCGTTTCCCGAAGCGAATCGGCCCGCCTACACAACCGTGCAAACAACGGTTTATCGACTTGAGGCAAAGAAAACCCTGCGCCGGGCCAAGAAGATCAGCAACGCCCATATCTTCGAGGCCACGGTTTCCCGCGCGGCGATACAGGGGCGATTTATCGATGAAGTCCTCAGTATATTCGGCGGCCGGCCCAATCTGCTCATGGCACACATGATCGAGAGCGGACGGCTGACCCAGAAAGACATCGACGACGCTGAAGAGACTTTGCGCGCACTCGCGGAGAAGGATGAGAACAAATGACTCAGCTTGTAATCGACCACCTTTGGCAGTCGACATTGTTCGCCGGGCTGATCGGCCTGTTGACACTGGCCTTCCGTACCAACGGTGCCCACATCCGATTCCTCCTTTGGCTCACCGCGTCCCTGAAATTTCTGGTGCCGTTCTCGCTGATCGTCGACGCAGGTAAAATCCTGAATGCCCCGGCTCACCCGGCGGCGACCCCGTGGCCGGCTATGTTGGACGACTTCATCGCGCCAACACATACTGTCAGGACGCCTGGGCCGGGCGGGCACTTCGAGACTCTCCTCTGGTTAGCATGGGCCTGCGGCGTGGCGGTGGTGCTTCTTTGGTGGACGCTGCAGGGGCTCAAGTTACGCGCCGCGCTCAAGGCTTCGTCGGCGGTACAGATCCAGGCGCCGATCAAGGTTCGGTCGAGTCCTGCGCTATTCGAGCCCGGCCTGTTGGGCTTTTTCCGCCCGGTCCTCATGCTACCGAACGGCATCGTCGATCACCTCACCCCAAAACAGCTCGACCTTGTCCTGGCGCATGAACTCTCGCACTGGCGCCGCCGCGATAACCTGACCGCAGCAATACACATGGTGGTGGAAGCATTATTCTGGTTCCATCCTCTCGTCTGGTGGATCGGGAGGCAGCTTGTTGTCGAACGCGAGCGGGCTTGCGACGAACATGTTCTGGCGGCCGGCGGCGACCCTTGGGCGTATGCCGATAGCATCGTCGCTGTGTGCCGCTTCTACATGAAGTCGCCGATAGCCTGCGCGGCGGGCGTGTCAGGCGCCAATCTGAAGGATCGCGTCGAGAGGATCGTCCGGAACCCGATCGCCGACCGACTGAGCCGCGTCAAAATATCGGCGTTGGCGACGCTGGCGTCCGCTACGTTGCTGACGCCGCTGGCGGTGGGGCTGTTGACCAGTAAGGCTGTGGCGCAGTCAGATGGCCTATTTTCCACGCCCACTGCCGACATGACGGAGGCGGCGCTTCCTCGCTCTGGGGAGCGGCAGAATTCTGAGGTTCGCCAGTTCAATATCACTGGCAACCACGTATTTTCGGAAGACAGGCTCCGCAACGAAATGGCGGCCGAGGAAACACTCCCGGCTCCCATGCCGAATCCGAAAATCAGCTACGAGCAGGATCGCCTGATCCACTATCAGCAGAAGCTTCGCATTTTTTACATGACCCAGGGCTACGTCGAGTTCCACGTAACCGCTTCTGCCGTCGAGCGAACTCCGGACAAGAAAGACCTCATCATCACTTATGTGGTCGAGGAAGGTCCACGCTACAAATTCGGAGACGTCACCATCGACAGCACGATCCGCGACTTCGACGACAAGAAGCTGGCCGAAAATTTGGTGCTCAAGAAAGGCGATTGGTACAACGCCAAGCTGGTAGAGGACGCGGTCGGCTCGCTCAGCGAGACCGCTGGCCGGCTCAGCCAGGCAGCTGTCGATGTCCGTCCCCAGTTCCAGCGGGACAAAAGCACACTGACGATGCGGGTCAATTTCCACATAAGCCTTGGTGCATCTGCACAAAATGCCGGAATTTAGAGCGAGTAGCTGCTGTCGCGATCTTCATGAACAAATGGCCGCTTACGCCATCTGCGGCCCGAAAGCGGTCGGTCCGTGCTCCACCAGTGGTGTCCGTAAACTTTACTTGAACGAACGGACGGTTCCGGGATCACGCCACGGCAAGCTGAACGACTGGGATTGGGCGCTTTGCTGCCATCGTACCGCGATCCGAGCTTACGGCGGCTTCCGACTCGTTTGCGGCCGCTCCGGCGCGGTATTCGCTCCCGAAGCTGCCGCCATTTAGGCACAGCTCACCACCGACCGATCTCGGTCAACGCGAGGGCAAGAGCGGCAACGTGCAGTGCCTGAATGATGGTACCGCTGCGCGCGAGGCGCACAACTTCCTCCACCGGCACCCGCAAGACGCGCGTTCGTTCTGTGGGATCGTCGCTTGCAACACCGCTGAGCCGTGCGCCCAACGCGAGGACGATATGGCACCAATTATTCTGGTTCGCCGGATTTGGTGCAAGTGTAGCGATATGCCGCCAGCTATCCGCCGCAAATCCGGTCTCCTCGGCAAGTTCACGTCGTGCGGCATCGACCGGGCTAGCATCCTCCGGCTCAACACCCCCCGTTGGAAGTTCAAGTGACTTAATGCCCAGGCCGTGACGATATTGTTCTACGAGAATGACATGCTTCTGGTCGTCCAAGGCGACGACTTGAACCCAATCCGCGTATTCGAGAACGTAGAACGGCGCGATCTCCACTCCGTCCGGCGTGCGGCAGGAATCGGCACGAACGCTGATCCAACGGTCCTTTAAAACGTGCGTTGAGCTTTCCGTGGTCCATGCCGACGGCTCGTAGTCGTTATCGGAAGGAGCCATACGAGGAGCATGATTTGGTGACGGTTCTTTTGCAATGGGGCGCCAAATCGGCCCCGCTTACAGGAAGCCGACTGTCGCCCCTCCACCAGTTCGGACATTCCCTGCCCACATGAACGAAGGTCAGCTTTCGGGATTAACGCAAACGTCCTCGAATGCCCGATTATAGGGCGCGTTCCTCCCCTTGATCATCACATGCCGATATCTAGACCACGTGATCTTGTTCGCGCCATCATGTCGGCAAGCTCTCTCCCCACCCCCTGCTTGACGGCACTGGACAGACCGAGCGCCTGGCGCCGATTGCGAAGGATCGACTCCACCTGGGGATCGCGATCAAGGCTCTTGGCCATACCGATCATCGAGTCTGCAACCCTTACTGCCTTGCCCGTTTCCTGTTCGCGCATCAGCAGCCGGCGCTGCCGATCAAGCGCATGCCAGCGTTGCACGAACACATCGGCGCGCAATTTGGGATCGTTGCGCATTTCGGTCTCTAGCTGCATGGCACTGATGACCGATTGCGTCCGCCCTGCAGCGGCCTCGCCGATTAGTCGATGGTCGGCGGAGAAGGCTGCTTCGAGGTCGTTCGCACCATGCTGCACGATGCTTTCGAGCGCCGTGCGACTGGCTGCCAGTTCGCTCCGCTGTTCGGCGGAATAGGGATCGCCGACCCGGTGCGCAAAGCGCATCGCACTGACGATCCTGCCATGTCGAGCGACCGCGTCGGATAGCGCGGGAACGTCAGATCTTTCACGATCCGGACGGGCAAGCGTCGAGCGCGGCTGCTCGCGCGGCTCGATCGGCGCTGGGTGCACGCGCGAGGGAGACGCAGCGATTGGTGTGGAAGACCCAAGGTCGAGATAATCCGACGCCATATCCTTGCCGCGCTCGCGCGACAGTGTGGCGATCAGCTTGCCCCGATCGGCAAAGTCGTCGCGGCCATAATGCAGGTCGACGGCGTCCCGATGCCGAGACAGCGCGACGTAAGCCGCGTGGCGATCGAGCCCCGGCGTCGCCAGCACGTGGACTCGGTCGACCGTCATCCCTTGCGCCTTGTGCACGGTAGCGGCGTAACCGTGATCGATGGCGGCATAGTCCTTGACGTCGAACGCGACCGAGCGACCGTCATCGAGCAGCACCGCCAGCCTTGTCGCCGTGGCCGATCGTACCTCTCCAAGCGTACCGTTCTTCACGCCCAGGCTGCGTTCGTTCCTGAGGAACATGACACGGTCGCCACGAGCGAAGTTCCGTTCGCCGCGTTCGACGCGGATCGCTACGTCTTCGCCAAGCGCGCGTCGCGACCGAAGCCGCTCGCGCGCCGCGATATTGAGCGCGCCGACCTCGTCGTTGGTGTGGGTGAGGATGATGCGTGTTGCGCCCGGCGAGGCAGCGCGATCGCGATCCCAGCGATCGATCAGGTCGCCACGCGCTTTTTCGCGAGTATCAGCTGCGTGGACGTGCCCGCAGTGGTCATATGCGCCGATCGCCTCGGCGGTCCGGCCGGTCGCGAGATGGCGGGTCGCATCGCGCTGCCAGTCGTCGCGCTGGCGGCGGACCTGGGTGATCTCAACACTCCCGTGACGTTCGGAAAGCGCGCGGAACGCAGCACCTGCCTCGATCGCCTGAAGCTGTTCGGGATCGCCGACCAGCACCAGCTTGGCGCCTCGCTTCTCGGTTTCGGCAATGACGCGCTCCATCTGGCGCGTGCCGATCATCCCGGCCTCGTCGATGACCAGGACTGAACGCTCGTCGAGCAACTCTCGTCCGCTGGTCCATTGATGTTCGAGACTGGCGATCGTGCGCGACGCGATCCCCGATCCGCTTTCGAGATTCTCGGCGGCGATACCCGAAAGCGCCGCACCCACGACGCGATAGCCGGCGCGCTCCCATTCGTCGCGCGCGATGCCCAGCATGGCTGACTTGCCCGTGCCGGCATAGCCAGTGACGATTGCCAGGTCGTGCCGCTGGGTTATGTGCGCGAGTGCGGCCTGTTGCTCTTCCCCAAGACGCAGTTCGTCACTCCCGGCGGCAGTGAGAATCCCCCCTTTCATGGCCGCCGGGAGACCATGACCCGCACGTTCGGCCAAGCGGTCGGCGGCGCGCTCCAGCCGGCGCTCAGTCTCGATCATGTCGCGACTGGTGAACCGCTCTTCCCCGCGCCCATCCTTACCGAGCGCGACCAGGCCGGGCGCCACGCGCACTGCACTCATCACCCGATCGAACTGCTCCTTCCCGTCGCTGTGGCGATGAACGAACATCGCGAGGTCGCGACGGGTGAACGTCGCCTGCTGCCGAGTGATCGCATCGAGCGCGATATTCGGATTGGCGATGATCTTCTCGCCATTGGCGCGAGCGATCGCGTGGTGTTCTTCGAGCCGCTCGGACGCCAGGCCTTGTGCCGCCATCCGCGATGCCGCCGGGCCGATCTTGTGCTGCGGCTCGAGGTCGATGCCTTGGGCTTCAAGCGAACGGTTATCGACCCGTGCGTCAATATCGAGTTCGGCAAGCTGCTGGTTGACGTGCTCGCTCCAGCGCTCGCGCCATTTCTCCAACAGATCGGTGCGGTTCCAGTCGCGGTTCTTGGGGCCGAACCCTTCCTTTCCGACCTCGCGCATGGTCAGCATGACATGCGCGTGCGGCTTGGCGAGCCCGTCGGCGCCAATGTCCCAATGGACGTTGAGATCGGCGATCATGCCGCGGTCGACAAACTCCTCGCGGACGAAGTCGCGGGCCAGCTCGATCCCCTGCTCCTGGGTCATTTCGCGCGGGATCGCGAACTCGATCTCGCGCGTCAGCTGCGCATCGATCCGCTTCTCGGTCGCCTCGACCGCGTTCCACAATTTCTCGCGATCGGAAAGATGCTCGGGCGCGCCCTCCGGCAGCATCACCTCGGAATGGACGACGCCGGCCTTGTTCGAGAAGTCGTGGTGCCGGTCAAGGCGCTCGTCGTGCAATCGCGACGCCGAGCGGTACGCGGCGGCCGCCAGCGCCGACGATCCGTTGGCACGGCTGATGACCTTTGCGGAGAAATGGTAGATCGCCATGGCGATCGTCCAATTACTCCCATTCGAGCACGTCGGCACGACGTATAAGCGCGCCCTCGAAAGATTTCATCTATCTCGGGACGCCGAAGTCCCAAGATATTTCAACGCATTGCGCCTGATCGAGCCGAGCGATAACTGGTCCGTCCGACCCATGCAACGGAAAGGAAGGACGATGCGCAAACCGCGCGATTTCGACGCAGAGCTGAAGGCGCTTAATGACAAGGCCAGGCAGCTGCGCGACCGCAAACGCGATCAGCTGGGTGAGCTGGTGATCGCTACCGGCGCCGATGTGCTGCCGATCGAAGCTCTAGCCGGCGCGCTGATCGCAGCGGCCGAGACAAAGGACGCCGCGATCAAGGAGGGCTGGCGCAAGCGCGGCGCTGCGTTCTTTCAGCAGTCGCGGCGCAATGCTGGCGGCCCTGATCGTGGCGCGGGCGGCGGCGCGGCGAATGACGGTCACACGAAACCGCCTGCTGGCGCGCCGGGCGCGTAGCGGTACGCGAGACTGGCAAGTGAAGCGACGCGAGCGGACGCGGCAGCTAATCGAGTTGGGCGGCCTGGTTGCGAAGTCCGGTCTGGTCGACCTGACCGATGACGATCGCGCGGTCCTTCTGGGCGTGCTCGTCGAAGCAGCCGGAAGGCTGCGCGGCGAGGATCGCGAGTCACAATTGCTGCTCTGGCGGCGACGCGGGAAGCGGGCGTTTGGTGACGCAGCGGCCGATCGGGCCGAAGCTCGGACTTTAGGCCGGTGACGGCACCGAGCAGAGATCGGCCCATTGTGCATCGACCAACTCGGCGAGGCGGTCGGGGCTCAAGCGCACCGACGCGGTACGCGATCCAGCAGCTGGATAGACTTCCGCGAACTGCCGCAACGACAGGTCGCAATAGATGGGAAGCGGCTCGGCCAATCCGAACGGACAAACCCCGCCGACGGGATGCCCAGTCAACCGCTCGACTTCGTCGGCGGCAAGCATGCGCGGCCGACCGCCGAGCGCGTCCTTGACCTTGCGATTGTCGAGCCGTGCGTCCCCGGAGGCGACGACCAGCACGACGCTGTCGCCGACCCGCAGCGACAGCGTTTTGGCGATCTGTCCCGGCGCCACGCCAAGCGCGGCGGCGGCCTCAAGCACGGTCGCGGTGCTCGAGGCCTGATCGATGATGGCGATGTCGGGTGCCCGAGCCTTCAGAAAGGCTCGGACGGCATCAGTCCCCATCAGCCGTTCAATTTGTCCTTGAGCGCCTTGGCAGGCGCGAAGGTCAGCTTCTTGGACGCTGCGATATCGATGCGCTCGCCGGTCGAGGGATTACGTCCCTGGCGAGCGGGCGAATGCTTCACCTTGAACTTGCCGAATCCGTTGAGCGCGACCTCGTCGCCCTTAGCAGCCGCGTCAGCGATCGCTGCGATCACGTCGTCGACGATCTTGCGTGCGTCGGCCTTCGAAACGTCGTGCGTCGCGGCGATGTGTTCGGCGAGGTCGGCGGTATTCATAAGCTACTCCTTGTTTGGAGGCGGCGCCTTATGAGCGGTGGCGCATCGCGTCCAGACCTCTCGACGCGCGGTCGAGATGGTCAGGCGTCGGCTTGCGATTTCAGCTCTGCGAGCCGCTCTTCGGATACCTCGACGACGACAGCGCGCAGGCGCTCGATCGATGCGGCGAGCGCGTCCAGGTCCTCATTGGTGATCGCGTAGCTGGTCGAATATCGTGCCTCCACATAGGCGCGCTTGAGGCGCTCGAACCGGCTGCGATCGAACCTCGTTGCGCGCGGCCAGGCGTCCACAAGGCGAGGCTCCTTATCCTCGCTAAGCGAGCGCAGGAATTTAATGTTGTGCGACCGGGGGAAGTAGAGCGTTCGGACCAACAGGAAGCAGATGTATAGCTGCTCCGTGGCTTGGTGCAGCAAGAAGGCAGCCAGCTTGCTTTTTTCACGGGCGATTGCGTCGTTAGCGCTCTGAAAGAAGTCCGCTGCGCTCTCAAATCGCTCGTTATAGTAGGCGTGCGCCATCCGATACGCGTCGCCAGCCGTCAGCGGCATCGGCGTCGCAAGCGGGTGGCACGGAAGCTCGTACAGCGCGATACCGTCGCGGGCGATATCGACCCAGAAATACTCGCCCCGCTTGAGCGCGGAGTTCACCTCGTCGAGCGAATGGACGATGATGTTGACCGGGCGCGCGATGGCAGCATCGCGCAAGATTCGGTCCTCGGCGACATACCAGTAATGGGCGATGTCGGTCAGGTCTTCATGGCTGACGACGACGAGCAGGTCATAGTCGGACTGATAGCCATTCTCGGGCTCATCGACCCAATCGTCGCGCGCGTAACTGCCGAACAGGATGATCTTGTAGACCTTGCCGTCGCGCTTGTGCGGCTTGGTTGCCTGCCCAATCGCCGCCTCGAATTCCTCGAGCAGGATCTGCTGGATGCGCGCCAGTTCCTGTTGCTTCGATTGCGGCAAATGATCGAGGTCGGTCTTCACGCTTTCGTCCTACAGACAGAGCAACGACGCGCCAACCTCGCCCGGCACAATGTCGGGCGAGGTCATGCGGATCAGCCGAGCCATCGGCGCCACCAATGCCGCCGCGGATCGTCGAGATTGCGGGAAAGATTGGTGAGTGCTTCGGCAAACAGCCGCTCGACCTGGGCGACGGTCAGGCCGATGCGATCGGCGATCTCGGCATAGCCAAGGTTATCGAGGCGAATGGCGAGGAAAACCTCACGCTGCCGCCGGGGCACGCGCCGCATCGCATGGTCTAGCCTGACGAGTTCGGCGGGGTCGACCGTGCCATCTGGGACGTTCACAGCAGACGCCAGGGACCGGTCCAATGCACGCTTGCTGCGCGAAGTCATTGCCCGGCCTCCCCTTCGTTCGGAGCGAAGCGAAGAAGAAAGTCCGCCGCCTTGCTGGCAGCACTCGCCGCGCGAAAGATCGCCTTTTCGTCCTCGCGCAACACGGCCAGCCACGACCCAATATAATCGGCATGGCGAACCGTCGGCTGGATCGACAGCGACGCGCAAGCAAAGGCGCTGGCCATTTCCGCGACCAGTTCCTCACGCGCATAATCCGCGCTGCCGAACCCGCCGCGCTGATTGCGATCGAGACGGCTGCCATGCCCGGTCCAATGGCCAAGCTCGTGCAAGGCGGTGCGATACCAGTTGATCCGCTCGGCAAACGCCGCTGGTGGCGGCACCGCGACAAAGTCGGCGCCAGGCGAATAATAGGCTTCGCCGCCGCCGATCCGAAAGTCCGCGCCGCTTGTCCGGATCAACGCCTGCACACTCGGAATCATATCAACGTCCGCCGGAACGTCGGCCGCGCTGGTCAACGCTTCCGGCAATCCTTCGCACTGGTCGACATTGAAGACCGTGAATCGCTTGAGAAACGCAATCTGCCGCGCATCGCGGTCCTCGTCCTGCGCCCGTGCCTGCTCGCCTTTCGGCGTGAAGCGATCGGCATAACAGACGACCGTCCCGCGCTCGCCACGCCGGACATTTCCGCCCGCCGTTTGTGCCTGCCGGTAAGTCAGCCAGCGCTGTGACGAATACCGCCCTTGGATCACCGCGGCCCACAGGATCAGCACGTTGATCCCCGAATATCGCCGTCCGGTCGCCGCATTGTGCGGCATGGTGCAAACGCAAGCCGCGCTGTCCCAAGGCTGCACCCATGGGAGCCGCCCCGCTTCCAGCTCGGCGATCACCCGCGATGTCACCTCGGCATAAAGGCTCTGCCGATGGTTCTCCGTACCGTTCTTCATCTTCCTTACTCCCAAACCACCGCAACCGGCGCCGGAATGGCGGGGTGGGCGGCAGGAGCGGACCGACAGTCCCGCCGATAAAGGCGGGCCGCACCCGGCAGGGCCGGAACGAAGAGGAGGACTCCGGCGCAGCCGGAGTTGCGGCACGCCGCGGCGGGACTACAGGGAAGCGACGCCCACCTCGCCAAACCGATGCCGGAGGCCAACGCCGCCCGCGCAACGCGGGCGTCCACAACGTCCGGCGGAAGGCCGGACCAAGCGTCAGTTGGGCGTCACCCGCCCTGGGCCGGGCCTCCTTCGCGGCTCGGTGGCGCCCCGGCGCCATACCCCGTGGTCGCGCCGGCGGCGCGAGACGTCGGCCCTACTTCCAAGCCCGACACGAAACGAATGTTGTTCAGCCGCAAAACGCCGCAGCGCGCCACGGCACGCCAATGGACACCATGGCGCATCGGCACCGATTTCGGCACGCTCGCGGGAGGAAAAACCAAGGTCTCAAATGGCCGGCGGGGAGCGATTGAACCGCGTCAAATCCAGGACCATGCCATGACCGACACTCCCGACCGCATCCTTCGGCTGAACGCTGTGCTCGACCGTACTGGTCTCAGCCGCTCGACCCTCTATCGCAAAATGCAGAACGGGACCTTCCCGAGAAACGTGCAGATCAGCGAACGCTGCGCTGGCTGGCGTGAATCAGCGATCAACGCCTGGGCACGCAACCCGATGTTCTATCAGGCGACCGACCACCCGGACCTATGACGGTAACCGGAGCATGATCGACAGTCAGGAATGTCAGGTTGTGAAGTCGTCAAGCAGCATGTCGTTTGGCCCAGCCGACCTTCGTCTGTCGGCAACCGCGTCATTCGGCCGCGCTCGCGAGAGCCGCGCGCTGGCCGGCGAAAAGCCGCTCGAATTCGGCCTTCGACCTCGCGGTTTCCGCTCCAAGCTCCGTCGGATCGATGAACGGGTTCGGTCCACCGGCGGCAAGCCGCTCCCGCTTTTTGTACAGGTCGAAATGCTCGGCATGCGGGGCGAGGAACACGTCGGCCTTCGTATGCTCGAACCACGCGAACGACTTGCGGTAGTCGGCCTCGATGCCAGGGTAGCTCGGCTTTCCCACAAGGCGGTTCAGGCCCACGGCAGTGGAACAGCTTTCGAGAACCTTCAGCCGGCGCCCGCCCTCGGTCTCATCCCAGCTCCAGCTCGTACAGCCGGGCGAGTGACCGGGCGTTAGGTGAGCGACGAGGGAAGTGTCACCAAGGTGGATGATATCGCCGTCGCGCAAAACGCGGTCGACCTTCACCGGCGGGAAACGGGCCTCCTGGAGCTGTTCGTCGCCGGGATAGGTGCCGGTCGTAAGCCAGGGGATGTCTTCCCGCATCGCGGCGACACGCGCGCCGGTAAGGCGCTTCAATTCCGCGATCGCGCCAGCATGGTCCAGATGCGCATGGGTGTTGAGAATCCATTTTACGTCATGTGAATCGAGACCGAGCGTGCGGATGCTCTTGATGACCTCGGGGGCATAGCCCGGCATGCCCGCATCGATTACGATCAGGCCGGCACTTGTCTTGATGAGGAAGAAGGACAGACCCGTACTGCCGATATCGTAGGTATTCCCGACGATGTGGACCGGCGCCGCCGGTTCGGTCCAGTTCGGTTTCGCCAGGACGATCGCTGCGACCGCGGCCAGGGCAAGGCGTAGAGCCAGCATCATATCCTCCACAACGCCGGACGCTGCTCCTTTCGCGCCCGTTCACTGGTGGCCCGCGGCATCGCTGTCGTGGTGAACCATCACTTCGTACTGTACCGGCCGCGAGAAAAAACAGCGCGGAACCTTACAGACCTGATCACCTGACCAAGCTTGGCCGTTTCGCATCGAACGTCCAGCCATCGATCAGAAACTGCATCGCGACCGCGTCGTCGCGGCTGCCAAGACCGTGTACGCGGTACAGGGCATGCGCCGCCTCGAGCGCGTCCAGGTCGATTTCGATGCCAAGGCCGGGACGGTCGGGAACGGCGATCGCACCGTCGCGGATCTCGAGCGGCTCGCGAGTCAGCCGCTGGCCGTCCTGCCAGATCCAGTGCGTATCGAGCGCGGTGATTTCACCCGGCGCGGCTGCCCCGACCTGCGTGAACATCGCCAGCGAAATGTCGAAATGGTTGTTGGAATGCGACCCCCATGTAAGACCCCAATTATGGCATAGCTCGGCGACACGGACCGATCCCCGAAGCGTCCAGAAATGCGGGTCGGCTAGCGGGATATCGACTGCCCCAAGCTTCACGGCGTGTCCGAGCTGCCGCCAGTCGGTAGCTATCATGTTGGTCGCCGTTCGCAGGCCGGTCGCCTGGCGGAACTCGGCCATGATCTCACGCCCGGAATAGCCGTTTTCCCCACCACACGGATCTTCGGCGTAAGCGAGGACATCGCCCTTGCCCTTGCACAAGGCGATCGCCTCATCGAGTGACCAGGCGCCGTTCGGATCTAGCGTGACGCGTGCATCAGGGAAGCGGCGCTTGATCGCCGTAACGGCTTCCATCTCCTCTTCGCCGCGGAACACGCCGCCCTTGAGCTTGAAATCGCGAAAGCCGTAACGTTGCTCCGCCGCCTCGGCGAGCGTCACGATCGCCTCGGCCGTCAGCGCCTTCTCGTTGCGGAGGCGCGTCCAGTCATCACCACCGGACGCGGCACGATAAGGCAGGTCGGTCACGCGGCGGTCGCCGACGTAGAATAGATAGCCAAGCATCTCGACAGAAGCGCGCTGCTGCCCCTCGCCAAGCAGCGCGGCAACCGGCAAGCCGAGATGCTGGCCGAGCAAATCGAGCATCGCCGCCTCGACCGCCGTCGCAGCATGGACCGAGATACGCAGATCGAAGGTCTGCGCCCCGCGACCTCCGGCGTCCCGTGCGTCGAACTTGCGACGCATTGCAGAGACGACTCGCGCATAGTCGCCGAGCCTTGCACCGAGTACGAGCGGTGCGGCTTCCTGGAGCGTCAGCCTGATACCCTCACCGCCGGGCACCTCGCCCAGGCCGATGTTTCCGGCACTGTCGTGCAACAGGATGATGTTGCGTGTGAAGAAGGGGCCATGTGCGCCGCTCAGGTTGAGCAGCATGCTGTCATGGCCGGCCACCGGCACGACCCGCATCTCGGTAATCGTGGGGGCGCCCGTTGCCGCCAGGGTCAGTTGGTCGCCCGACATGTCTGACCTACGCCGCGGTCTTCTGACGGGCCTTACGGTCGAACGCGCCTTTGTTGCGCTCGATCAGCTCGCCCAGCTCGCGATGCTCTTCCGCCGTAAGGTCAGTCAGCGGCAGCCGCACGGGGCCGGCCGAGCGGCCGATAGCCGTCATGCCCGCCTTGACGATCGAAACCGCATAACCGCGTCCCCGGTTGCGCAGCGCAATATAGGGCAGTACGAAATCCCTGAGCCCCGACATGATCGTCGCACTGTCGCGTGCGCGGACCGCGCCGTAGAAACCGAGCGCCCACTCCGGCATGAAGTTGAAGATCGCCGACGAGTAGGTGGTCACGCCCATCTCCAGATAGGCTGGCGCGAACGTCTCCGCGGTCGGCAGGCCGCCGACATAAGTGAGGCGATCGCCGAGCTTGGCATAGATGCGCATCATCAGTTCGATATCGCCGACACCGTCCTTAAAGCCGACCAGATTCTGGTTGCGCTCGCACAGTCCGGCAAGCGTGTCCTCGTTCACGACGGCATTGTCGCGGTTGTAGACGATGACGCCGAGGGATGTCGCCTTGCAAACAGCCTCGATATGCGCAGCAAGACCCGCTTGGCTCGATCCGGTGAGATAGGGCGGCAGCAGCAAGAGCCCGTCGGCCCCAGCCACCTCGACGCTGCGTGCGATCTCGACTGCGATCGCAGTACCGTAGCCGCAGCCCGACAAGAGCGGAACGCGACCGCGAACCTCTTCCGCGGCCGCCTTGACGACCGTGACGACCTCGGACGGAGTCAGGGAAAAGAACTCTCCGGTCCCGCCCGCAGCGAACAGGCCGGCGACATCGTGCTCCATGAGCCAGGAGCAATGATCGCGAAAGGCAGTCTCGACGAATTGGTGCTCGGTGTCGAAATGCGTCACGGGGAACGACAATAGGCCAGCACCGATCGTGTTCGCCATCTGGGCGGGAGACATCATCATCCAACTCCTGACGAGGGGCCTGCGTGGCGCCTCGAACTGACAGGGTGGCTAGTTGATTCGCTCCAAGCGTTCCAAATCAAAGAACAACTCGACCAATGCTAGATTGGTATCGCAGGAGCGCCCCAGACGCGGAGGTCGACAATATAGGCGGCTCGATCTCAGCTGGCTCGGAGGCGGCGCAGTCGTTGCTGCGAGGCGTGAGCCGATACCGGCACAAGGGTCATCTCGAAGAAATGCGCGCCCGCCTGGAGCGCAGGAGAACGATGCAAGCACAGCATCAATGACCAAGGACTTAGCATTGGACGCGCGTCGACGGAAACATGACACAGGGTCAGGTCGACCGGAGAGCGGATCGTCATGGAGAGGATATCTAGCGTCGCGGATCACATTCGCTGCGTCGACAGCTGGTGACGGACAGCACTGTGCTAGGCCCACGGGCCAATCCAGGCTTCCGTATCTTTCCTTCCGTGACAGCGCAGCGCGCGTCGGCCCGCGAAGAATGCCTTGCGGAGGAAACAACATGGCCTTGAACCAAGCAACCAGGGCGACTCGTCATCGACACATATCACTGCTGCGCGGTCTCACCGCCGGTTGCCTCCTTCTGGCCGCACAAGTCGATGCCGCCCCTCAGGCGTTCGACCCGAACTTCGGCGACGGCGGCACCTCGGACTTCTATCGTTGGAGTGGCGATATCAAGCGCCCCGGTACGATGCTCCGCGAGGAGCAACTTGGCGATGGCTTTTTCGCCGACAATGCGAGCCTGGCGCACCGGATCTTGTTCAGCTCTACGGACGGCGTTTCGGGGTCTCGCCTGGTCGCGTCATCAGGCATGCTTTATTTTCCCAAGGGAACGATGCCCAAGGGCGGCTGGCCCCTCGTCGTTTGGGCGCACGGCACGACCGGAATTGCCGACGTCTGCGCGCCGTCCTGGCGCAAGCCGACGCCGCGCGACGGGGCATTCGTCGACGCGTGGCTGAGGCAGGGCTTCGCCGTTGTCGCTCCGGACTATCAGGGTCTGGGCACGACCGGCGTCCATCCCTATCTGCAAAAGAAGCCCGAGGGCTTTTCGACGCTCGACGCAGCGCGCGCCGCGTTGGGTGCCTATCCCGGAAAGGTTTCAAATCGCGTCATCATCACCGGACAATCCCAGGGGTCGGGAGCAGCTCTCAGCGCAACCTATTATGCTCAGGGCTACGCGCCGGACCTAAACCTCCTGGGAACGATCGCTACCGGCCTAGTCTGGCGTGCGACAGCGGCGCCGAACACGGCGATCGACCTGAATGGAAGCGATTCCGCGCGTTACCTCATCATGCGGATGATGTCGGGTGGCCTGAAGCCCGGGAGTCCGTCACCGGCGCAACTTCTCACGGCAAAGGGGGCGAAACTGGCGGAGGCGGCCCGCACAGGCTGCTCGCGGGATCTGATCCCGGTCATGCAGGCCAACGCCGTCACGGGCGAAAATGCGGTCACCGTGTCACGCAAAAAGATGGCAGCGATGTTGCTTCCGCTCGTCGTCCCACCTGGCCACCCGCGGATACCGATCTTCATCGGTACAGGGTTGGCCGACTCTGTCATCCGTCCCGACCTGCAATTCGCGGCGGTCAGATTGATGTGCCGCCAGGGCTATCGCCTCACCTGGCGCGCCTATGATGGTGTCGGACATTCGGCGACGTCAGTCTATGCGCAACGCGATTCGATTCCCTTCGCGAAAGCTTTGCTGGCGGGGCGGGCGCCGGCGTCGAACTGCGCGACCCTGAAAGCGCCGGGCGCCTTGCAGCCAATGGCGAAAGGGATTGTTTTCAACGAGTGACACCTGGCGCCGGCATGGCGGCATCTATAGGCTGGTGCGAAAGTCCGAGGGGCAAAATGCATGCCCCTTGGATCTATAGAAGCTCGACCGCCATCGCCGTCGCCTCGCCGCCGCCAATGCACAGCGCGGCGATTCCGCGGGTTTTGCCTCGTCTGCGCAAGGCCGAGATCAACGTGGCGACGATGCGCGCGCCACTCGCCCCGATGGGGTGCCCCAAGGCCGTCGCGCCACCATGAATGTTGAGCAGATCATGCGCGACGCCCAGATCGCGCATGACGATCATGGCGACGGCTGCGAAGGCCTCGTTGACCTCGAACAGGTCGACATCGTCGATCGACCAGCCTGCCTTCTCCAGAACCTTGCGGATCGCGAACACCGGGGCGGTCGTGAACAGGGCAGGCGCGTGCGCGTGCGCGGCGCTCGCCACGACGCGGGCGACGCCTGCGGCATCCAGCCGGTGAGCGACCGCGCGACGTGTCAGAACCATCGCCGCCGCCCCGTCCGAGATGGACGCCGATGACGCGGCTGTGATGTGCCCGCCGTCGGCGAACGCTGCCTTTAGGCGCGGGATCTTTGCGCCGTCGGCCTTTGCTGGTTGCTCGTCTTCCGCCACGATCGTCTCGCCCCGGCGGCCCTTCACGGTGACCGGCGCGATCTCCTCGGCAAATGCGCCGTCCATGATCGCGGCATTGGCCCTTCTCAGGCTTTCGATGGCGTAGGCGTCCATCTCGTCGCGGGTGAACTGATACTCCCGCGCGGTATCCTCCGCAAAGGCGCCCATCGGTTTTCTGCGCTGATAAGCGTCCTCGAGCCCGTCCATCATCATCGTGTCGATGACGCGGTCATGGCCGATACGAGCGCCCGCGCGGTGCTTGGCCAGTGCGTACGGAGCGTTTGTCATGCTTTCCATGCCGCCCGCCACGACCACATCGACGCTTCCGCAGCGAAGCGCCTCTGCTGCCATGATCATAGCCTGCATGCCGGAGCCACACATCTTGTTGACTGTTGTCGCTTCAACGTTCTCGGGCAGCCCAGCTGCCAGGGCGACCTGCCGCGCAGGGGCTTGGCCCAACGCCGCAGGTAGGACGCAACCCATATAGATGCGTTCCACGGCAGACGGAGCAAAGCCCGAGCGTTCGACGGCGGCGGCGACGGCAGTTGCGCCGAGGTCGACCGCCGATACCGCGGCGAGCGCGCCCTGGAAGCCGCCCATCGGCGTCCGGGCAAAGCCGGCTATGATGATGTCGTCGACAGTCATCGAGATTCCCTTGAAAGAGCGAGGATGCGCCGGGCGAATGGGCCTAGCCGCCGAGGGTTTTTGCAGCCGTGCTCACCAGTCCGCGGCGCGGCTGGCTATTGAGCCGGCAACGTGCAGCGGTAGCTGGCCGATTTCAGGCGGTCCCCGCCGACATAGCGCGGGTAGCGAGGGTAGCGGCACATTGGCCGGGCTGCGAGGCGATCATAGGGCGCCGTGGCCCGCGTCGCCACTTGCTCGAGCTCATCGGCCGGCGGCTTGCCAGCCGTCACCCAGGCGTCGATATCGGCCAGCAAATCATGTTCGGTCGGAACCGGCTCGCCGGTCGTCAGGCTGAACGCCGCGCCGCCATGGGCAGAGGACGGTGATACGTAGAGGCGCAGGAACCGCTCCGCCGTCGGCTTGCCCATCTTTCGGACGACGGACTTATAATAGTTGAATCCGGCGAGCGGACTCTGCGCGGTATCGCCGCCGTTTTCGCGGATAATCAGCTTGCCACCATGGTGAAGGAAGGGGGAGAGGTCCGGATTGGTCGAATCCATCAACGCCGACACCTGCCTGAGGCGGGATTCGAAATGCGCGGGATCGTAGTTCGCAACGTCGTAATTCGCATCCCTAGCGAGCAGATATCGAATGAAGTTGCTGCCGTAGACGGCCCCACGGGGATCGGCGGCCGATGGCGGGACTGCCATCGGCTTGCCGGTGCTCACCCACCGCATGAAGTTGTCGCCGGGCACTTGCACCTCGCCGCCCGAAAGCCGGCCGGGATAGGATGAGATTCCGTTGCTCAACGCGAACGGCAAGCGGGTTGGCTCATAGGCAGCTTCCAGCGTCGCGACCTGGGCGTCGGTGAAACATGCATCGGTCGGCGGCGCGCCTTGGGGGCAGCGCAGTGTACCGACGGAGAAAGTCTTGCGACAACCGAGATAATTGCTGACGACGCCGTCGCGGATGCCATCGAGGGCATCGCATTTCGCCATTACCGCGTGCGCGAGGACCTTGGCCTTGTCGCCATCGATCAGACCGCCGTTCCGCTGGGGCGGAATGAGCGCAGCGAAGCTGCTCATCAGGCCGGTCCATGAGATCACCGGCACGACCGACACAATACCGTCGAAGTCGCTCGGATAGCGCTGGGCCATCGTCAGCCCCTCGCGACCGCCCTCGGAACCGCCAAAGTAGAAAGTGTAACGGACGCGCTGGCCGAAATAGTCCTGCAGCAGCGCACGGGCGACATCCGTCGTCTTCTTGTAGGATTCAAAGGCGAAATTGCGCAGCATCTCGTCGTTGAGGGTGAAGCGCGCCGGTTCGGAATCGTCCCGGCTGGCGATCTGGTGCCCGGAATCCGTCGATGCCGTTGCGTACCCTTTGGCAAGTGGCGTTGCGGTACCATGGGGGGCATCGCGCAGTGGACCGAGCCCGCCCAGAACGATGCCATTGAAGCCACCGCCGCCGGTCATCACCAGCTTGCGGTTCCAGCTGGGTGGAAGGTTCAACTGAAAATGGATCACGCTCGCGCCGACGGTCAGCGCGGCGATTTCGCCCGTCACCTTGCAATAGCGCGTCGCCGCCCCCCGCGAGGCTGGCTCGTTGTCGATCACGGCGTCCAGGACGCGCGCGGCCCCACTCGGAATGCCGATTCGTGAGGGATCGATCCTCGCTCCGCGCAAGCTCGAACAATGATCAAGGTCATTAGCGACAGCGGCGCTGGTCGCCGGGCGCCCGGATTGCGCGGACGCGGCGAGCGCCAGAGCCATCAAGCTGGCTGCCGTCACACTGCCGAAGAGCTGTAACCGCATGTCATTCTTTCCTTTCCGCCCGGGCTGGGCAACTGGCTGTCCGTTCGTCGCGCACGCATCTCAGGATGTGGCGTTCGCCAACTGCTCGATGCGGCGCTGTTTGAGGACGATACGCTGGAGTTTGCCGCTGGGCGTCTTTGGCAGGCTGCCGGTGAAGTGGACGGCCCGAGGAAAGGCATGCGCGGCATAACGAGTCTTGACCCATTGCTGGATATCCGTTGCCAGCGCCTCGTCGCCCGTGATGCCGTCCCGCAGCACCACAAAGGCCTCCATGACCTCGCCGCGAATGGGATCCGGGATCGCGGTCACGCCGCATTCGACAACGGCCGGATGCGCGGCGATGATGTTCTCGATCTCGCCAGGGCCAATCCTGTAGCCCGCCATCAGGATCACATCATCGTCGCGCGCCGAGAAGTGGAAATTGCCGTCCTCGTCCTGGCGTCCGACGTCGCCGGTTAGATAATAGGTCCGGTCACCGGTGAACCGCTCGGCAGTGCGGTCCTCGGCTCCTATATAGCCGCCGAACCAGGCTAGCGGGCTCGCGGCGAGGAGGATCGCGACGCGACCGACCTCACCGATGGCAGCCTGCTCGTCGCTCTTGTCGCCCAGGATGGCGGCCGTCCAACCGGGCATCGCCACCCCCATGGAGCCCAAGACCAGCGGTCGCGCAAGGCTTGGATGATGGTGATTGTTGATCAGCATCCCCGTCTCGGTCTGGCCGTAATGATCGTGCACTTCGACGCCGAGGACGTCGCGCGCCCAGTCATTCACGTCGGGTGTAAGTGGCTCGCCCGCGCTCGACGCATGGCGCAGGGCGAGCGGATGGGTCGGAACCTCTCCGGACGCCCGCATGGCACGATAAACCGTGGGCGCGGCGGCGAAGTTGGTGACCCTTTCGCGCTCCAAAACTGCAAGGGTCCTGGCCGGAGAAAACCCGCCCTCCAACAGGATGCTCGTCGTTCCGGTCAGGAAGGAGCCAACCACGCCGTAATAAAGGCCATAGGCCCAGCCCGGATCGGCCGCGCACCAATAGACATCCTGCGATGTCACGTTGAGCGCCAATTCCATATAGGTCTGAATGGCCGCGAGTGCCCGGATCGGCACCGTCAGGCCCTTGGGCTTTCCCGTCGTGCCGGATGTGAAGATATGGATCAGCGGGGCGTCGGCCGGCAAGTGCGCCGCTTCGGGAGGGAATGGTTCGTCGATAGACATCTCCTCGAGCGATCGGATCTCTGGCTTGCATTTGCCTGTGGTCGCAACGCTCCAGTCTCTGTCTGCGGGCATGTCGATGCCGGGCTCGAGCTTCGTCATTTGGTCGCTGTCGCAGATGACGAGCCGCGCGGCGCTGCTCGCAAGACGGTAGGCGATCGCCGCTGGTGCAAAGGCCGTGAAGAGCGGGAGGTGGACGGCGCCGATCCGCCAAATGGCCATAAGCGATACGAGATAATCGCGGCTCTTTCCCATCAGGGTCGCGATACGATCACCTTCACCAAGGCCCATCGCGCGAAAGCCGGCGGCGAGACGCTGGGACGCCGAGCGCAGCTCGCCGTAGCTCAGATCGACATAATCCATGTCCTCACCGACGATCCGATAGGCGAGCAATCCGCGGTCATGGCGGTCACACAGATGCCAGGCGGCGCATTGTTCTCCCTGCCCGAAGCGGGATGCTATGCCCTCGACCCGGGTAAGGATATCGGTTTCATCGCGTTTCCAGCTGTCCACTGTGTCTACCTTTGTTGTGCCGCATCGAAGCTCACATGGACCGACCCCGGCGACATGATGCTGTATGATCAGGGCCGGCACAGCGCCTGCCCGTCATATCGCGGACAGGGCGCCGTGACGTCAGATGGCTGCCCTCACACCGATGAAGAACGCACGTCCAATCGGATCATAAAGGCCCGGATTGGTCGCGTTGAAGCCGCCCACACCCGGGGGGCTTCGGTCGGTGATGTTGTTGATCCCGCCGCGAAGTTCGAACTTCTCGTTGACGCGCACCTTGGCGAACACGTCGAACAGATCGTAGGTGGGCGTACCCGGAACCGTCGAGGCGGCATTGGTCGCGGTGCTGACGTCCCTGAACCCAGTCACGTGCAGCCACTTCATCCCGATGCTGAAGCCGTCATGGTCGAACTCTACAGTGGTGTTCGCCTTCATGCGTGCATAGGCCGATGCTGCCGGGCCCGTCGGAATCGTGATCGTGCTGCGATAGCTGGTGAACGGCGCGCCAGGGTTCACCTGCACGTCGAAATTGCGCAGGTAGGTGGCGGCGACGTTCAGCCGCAGTGTGTCCTTCTCGCCGAGGCCAAGCGAGCGCAGGGGGAGCGCCCAGTCGAACACGATATCGATGCCGGAGGTGCGGTAAGCTCCAAGATTCTGCAGTTGCTGCGACGAGCCGGCGATCTGGCCGCTCGTCGGGTCGCGTTGGATGTTCCCGCACAGGACATACGAGGCCGAATAGCTCGGGTTTGAGCCGTCGCTGTTGAAGCACTTCGATACTGAGGTTAGGGGATCGACCGACGAGATCACGCCATCGAGACGGATCTTGTAATAGTCGACGGACAGCGTCATGCGGCGGAACGCCTCCCCGAGGAACGTCGGCTGGAAGACCGCGCCGAATGTCAGGGTCTTCGCCGTCTCAGGCTTCAGCCCGGTATTTCCGACGGTACTCGAGGCAATACCCGAGTTGGTCGAATTGAAGTTGTCGATCAATGCCGACGGAACACCTTGAGCGATGCACAGGGTGCGTACGGCTGACGCATTGGTGCCGGTGCGATAGAGCGAGCGAATATCGCAGGGATCGCCCGCTGACGGCGGGAGGCCGATATTGGCGATCGTGCCCTGGAGTGGCTGGAACAATTCGCCGACGCTCGGGGCCCGAACAGCCTTCTGATATCCGCCGCGCAACAGGAGCGGCGACGCGACGCGCCAGTCGAAGCCGCCCTTATAGGAGGAGACGCCGCCCGAGATGTTGTATTTCGAATAGCGGTAGGCCCCGGTGACGTTCAGCGACTTAACCAGCGGAATATCGCGCAGCACAGGGATCAGGACCTCCCCGGCGCCTTCGACGACGTTGGTCGAACCGGAAAGGGGCTGAGTGGCTGTGGTCGCGGCAATATCGCCCGCGATGATACCGGCATCGGGAGCGGTTCTGTAGGTATTGCGCCGATATGCAGCGCTCACTGCCAGCTTCACATCACCTGCCGGGAGTTGAAACAGGCTACCGGTGGCATCAAACGCCACCTCGTCCTGGCCGATCGACGTGAACGACTTGGTCGGGCGCGCGACATAGGCCGCGCACGACGCCGACACCGGCTCCGGCCCGAAAATGTTGAAGCCGCCGGTGCAGAGGCTCGCCCCGCCATCCGCGGCGGCAAGCAGGCGCTGCACCGCCGCGAGGCTGACCGCGCCGGCATAGACGTTGTCTTCCGCATCCGTGTGGCCGTGCGAGGCGTAAAGCTCGAAGGTCCATCCCTTGAACGGCAGCGCGCCTTGGATGCCCGCGAGCGCCTGATAGGTGTAGGTGTTGTTGACGTAGGAACGGGCCCCGTCATCCATGAACCGCTTCACGACCGCCACCGGGGCCGTCGGGTTGGCACGCGAGGCGAGCAGCGTGCGCAGGTCGGCCGGAATGAACGGATTGGTGATTGGCACTGAGAGGCTGGATGCGCCGACAGGTGTCAGGACCGGATTGCTGCCCTGCGCATAGACGTTGACCTTGGAATATTGGACCTGGGCGAAGGCGGTGATCGACGGACTGACCTCGAACTCGGCGCGGCCGAGTGCGGCGTAGCGGGTGAGCGGGATCTGGTGCAGGTTGAGGCAAAGACCGTCATACGCGAACACCGACGCCGTCACGACCATGCAATTGTTCGAACTGGACTTGTAGTTGAGCGGCGCGGTCGTCGTGTTGCGATTGCGAAAGAGCGTGCCGTCCTGGTTGAAGCCGAGCGTATCGGTGCGCAGCGCGGAGCCGGCGGCAAAACCATATTTTGCAAAGATTGCATTGACCGCTGCCTGGCTGGGCGCATTGGCGCCCGGAGAATAGGAGCCGTTTCCGATGACGTTCGAATAGGACAGCGACGGATTGGACCAGTCGCGCGCGGTGTATCGCAGTGCGTCGCGATGCTGATATTCGGCCGAGATCATGATCGAGCCGCGATCGCCGGCGAACTTGGTTCCGGCGATGAGTGAGGCCTGCTGGTTGCCGGCGTCGCCGCGCGACGAAGCACCGACCTGCGCATCCATGCGGATGCCCTGGAATTTGTGGTAGAGCTTGAAGTTCACGACGCCTGCGATCGCGTCCGACCCGTAGGTCGCAGATGCGCCGCCTGTGATAACCTCAACGCTTTGAATCGCCGAGGTCGGGATCGAGTTGATGTCGATGACGGTAAGGCCGTTGCCGGGTTCGGCGCGACGACCGTCGAGCAGCACCAGCGTGCGCTGCGGCCCCAGGCTGCGCAGGTTCAGCGACGAAAGGCCGACGCCTTGACCACCCGCGCTCGAATTGGTGTATCCGCCCTGCCCGGGCTGGAACTGTGGTAGCTGCAGAAGGGCCTGATCAACGGTGGTCGAGCCCGTCGCCTGAAGCGCTTCCGCGGTCTGGGTGACGATCGGGCTCTGCGCGACATAGTCGCGGCGACTGATGCGCGAACCGGTGACGACGATCTCCGACGCAGGTGCCGAATCGGCGGCGGCCGGTTTTGGGCTGGTGCCGGCATCAGCGGGCTGGGTTGGCGCCGTCTGGGCGCTGACCGCCGAAGCCCATAGTGCCGTTGAGACGGCGAGCATCGAGCATACCGAGCGCGTGTAGTTGGTCATGACCTCTCCTGTCCACATTCTAGCGACGTGCAGGACAGCCCACATAACGGAAGCGAAGGCGGCAATTGATACGGATCACGCATCGCTCAATTCTCTCTCGCGTTCGACTGAGAGAAAATGCGATATTACCGTCACTTGCCGACGTCTTTCGCCGTGCAGGGATTGACGTCGATTGTCGATCGCGGAGGACCATCAGCACTGTGGGCAAACGAGCGGATGCTATCGGCCACGCTGCTTATATCGGTCGACGTCATGTTCTTGTCGCGAACCCGGAGACGATCAGCGCGCGGGATAGCGCGCATCATCAACTACTCCACAATCACCATTCGCAGCACGCCAGGCACCATGGATTCGTCTCACGAACCGCAGCCGGCAACAGATTTTCCAGAAAATTCCGCAGGCAGACGGGGCGGAGGAAGCGCTCGATGGCGTGCCAACCGATGTCGACCGCCCATCGGACGTAGCGGGTCAGGGTCCGCCATACACCACGGCCAGCGACACCCTCAACGCCCGTTCGGAACCCGTCGGCGAGAACGCAACCCGCTTCCGCATCGGAATATCCAGCACACGGGGCACGCCAAGCTTTCATCGCCCGCGTCGCACCGGATTGTCACGGTCAACTGGCCCTCAATGCCTGCGAGGAGGCCAAGCAATTGGTCGAGATCGGTGCTGCGTACGACAATGGCGGCGGGGTCGAACATCTCCCAGTGAAGGACGAGATCATGGAGATATGTTTCTGCCGCCGTGTCGAACACTTGCTCGATCGTTTCGGGTCCGGCGCTGCAGAAAATCAGGCGCTAGAGCGTCGCCGCTCTCCGTCGCTAGCGCAAAGAAGTTCGCCCCGGGCACTGTGCTTCCCGCAAAGTTCGAATACCCGCTGATCGTCGTGACACCATCTCCATCGTCGCGCTCTCGATCCTGACGCGGGCGAACGCCAATCCCAGCGCGGAATTGAACGACGAGTGGTCACTATTGATGACGATGCGGCGACCGTGCCGGCCTCATGGCAGCCGGCGAAGATGGTCGATCAAGACGCCCAGGACGGGGTTGTCGTTGCCCTCGCGCCACGCTGCATGAAGCTCGACGATGGGCTGTGCGTCTTCGAGTTCGCTGAAGACTACGTTGTCGGGATGAAGATGTGCCGCCGATTCCGGAACCAGAGCAAAGCCCTGCCCAGCACCTACCAGTGACAAGATGGTGTGGATTTGCGCGAGATGCTGGACGAGCCGTGGCACGGCGCGTGCGCTCGCGAACAGCCCCGTCAGCATATCATGGAAATAACGGGCCTTGTCGGGTGCGTACATGATGAGCGGCAGGCTATCGAAATCGATCAGGCGCCGCGGCCGATCTTCAGGTGCCACCGACATGTGCGAGCAGACGATGAAACGCTCTTCGACCAGCTTCATCGAAACCAGCTCCGGTCGCCGCAACGGCGGTCGCAGCAAACCGAGATCGATCCGTCCGGCCAGGAGATCCTCGATCTGCTCGCCGGTCACCATTTCCTTCAGCAGGAACTTCACGCCCGCCATCTGCTGTTCCAGCGGTGCGATGAATCGAGGGAGGAAGCTGTAGGCTGAGGCAGCCGTGAATCCGAGCGTGACGGTCCCAAGCCGACCCTCGGCAGCGGCGCGGGCGGTGCCGACGGCGTTGTCGGACATCTCGACGATCCGCGTCGCCTCGCCAAGGAATGCGGCGCCCGCAGCGGTGAGCGTGACCGACCGGCTCGAGCGGTGGAACAACTCAACGCGAAGAATTCGTTCAAGGACCTGTACGTGACGGCTGAGCGGCGGCTGGGTCATGTTCAGCCGAGCTGCCGCCCGGCCGAAATGCAGTTCTTCGGCGACAGCGACGAAACAGCGAAGTTGGACGAGCTCGAACACGGATCATCACTATCTGACCGGCCGCTCCCCAACAAGCGCGGTGCGCCTGGAGTTCGGTAGCGGTGTCGGATCAGCCGATGCCCATTGCCGCATCCGGCGATTATCTCATGCACTGCAATCCCGGCTGGCGGGCAAGTTCAATCGATAGTGCGCAGACCGATCCCGAACAGGGTCCGTTCAACGATGCTGGTCGGGAATTGGTCGATTGCCGCTATGCATTGGACCGACAATGTTTCGGCGTTCACTAGGAAAGCTGGGAGCAGCGCGTGCGACAGGTCAGAACCTTTCGGATGTGACTGTCGGGCCATCGAAGCTCGAAACTAGCGCTGGGTAAGAGGATGAACATGAACGGTAACGCTTCGACCGGAAGGGTCCGATGGACCATCCTGTCCATGCTCTTCATTGTGACGGTGATCAATTACGCCGTACGCTCGGCCTTGTCGCTGGCGGCCCCGGCACTCAGCCATGATCTAGGCGTCGACAAGTTCCAGCTCGGCCTGATCTTCTCGGCCTTTGGCTGGTCCTATGTGATGGCCCAGCTTCCGGGCGGCTGGCTTCTCGATCGTTTCGGGGCGGTACGTGTCTATCTGTTCGCGATCATCACCTGGTCCTTGCTGACGGCTGCGCATGGGGCGGCGGTGTGGATGTCGGGTTCCGCAGCTGTTACGACCCTGTTCGTGCTTCGCTTCCTCGTCGGGATCGCGGAGGCGCCGTCATTCCCCGCCAATGCGCGCATCGTCGCACAGTGGTTTCCCGCGCGGGAACGGGGCACGGCATCGGCCATCTTCAACGCGGCGCAATATTTCGCGACCGTTGCCTTCGCTCCGGTGATGGGATGGATCGTTTTCCGCTTCGGCTGGCAATGGGGCTTCGTGTTCATGGGCGTCGTCGGGCTGGTCGCCGCAGCGTTTTGGGCAAGGCTGGTTCATGATCCTCGTCGTCATCCCAAGGTGGGTGTGGCAGAGCTCGCCATGATCGCCAGTGGCGGCGGGCTCGTCGAACTGCCAACCCAAAAGGATGGCGACACGACCGGCGAAACGCGCCGCAAGCTGGGCGTGCTTTTGACTACGCCTACCCTTTGGGGCCTCTATCTCGGGCAGTTCTTCATCACGACGCTAACCTATTTCTTCATCACCTGGTTTCCTGTCTATCTTGTTGAGGAGCGTGGCCTCTCCATCGTCAAGGCGGGATTCTTCGCGACCGTACCGGCAATCTGCGGCTTTGTGGGCGGCGTATGCGGAGGCGTGATGTCGGACTATCTGCTTCGTCGCGGCGCCAGCCAGACCGTGGCGCGTAAGGTGCCGGTGGTCGGCGGCATGTTGCTGGCCCTTGCCATCTTGGGGTGCAACTATACGGAATCCAACCTCGCCATCCTCGCTTTCATGAGCATCGCCTTTTTTGGAAAAGGGGTAGGCGCACTTGGCTGGGCCGTGCTGGCCGATGTCGCGCCGCGAGATTCTACCGGGCTGAGCGGCGGCATCTTCAATATGTTCGGCAACGTCGCGACGATCCTGACTCCGATCGTCATCGGCTATATCCTGCTCGTTACCCATTCGTTCGATCTGGTGCTGGTCCTCGTCGCCGGGGCGGCGCTAGCGGCAGCCTTCTGTTTTGTCGTGCTGGTCGGCAAGGTGGAACGCGTCGGTGATCGGGCTGAGGTCAGTCGACCTTAGGCGCAGGCCTCCGGCGGGCTGATGTGGCTACTCTCCGCAGCGTGATCGATATGCTGCCCGTCCGACTTGCTCGCCGCAAGCGCATGTATTCGGCAAAGTCGTTCGAGAAGCTTAGCCAAGAGATCGCCTAACTGCAGCTGGGGCTCGAAGAGCTCGAGGCCAAAGTCGCCACCGAAAGTGCGTCGTGCGTCGATCTCGCCATGCCCGATCGGCAAGCTACCCCGTTCGAGCGCTCCCGGCCATCTGCCGAGCGAAGCACATCGCACTTGAGCCCCAACACGGCAAATGCTCCTGCCGGATTGCGGCGGTACCATGCGCCTTCCGGGTCATAATAGCGACGAAAATGCCGAACCATCGGTGGGTCACCACCAACTATTCGCCGTTCGCATCTCGTCAGCCAACCGCCCCGCCCGATAGCCGACCCGGCAGGTGTCGAGACGGAGAGCGGGGCCGCGTGCTATTCCGGTTTAGCTCGCAGGGCTTTCCATCCGAACTAGGCAAGTTATGCCTCAATCAGTTCAATCTGCGTATTGATCGATCCTGATTCTGGATTGGACCGAAGGCACCCCCCCAACTTACGCAGCCCCCATAAAAATAAGGTGGAGGGGTGTTATGAGGAGCATAGGGCGGATCGCGCTAGCGCGTACGGTTTTGATGTGCGGGGCCGCTGGCACCGTCTTCATGGCCGGCCAGGCCTACGCCCAGGCGAGCACCTCCAATCCGAGTGACAGCCCAAACGCCGCAGCTGAGGCTGCATCAGCCGACACCGATGAAAAGACTGCGGACATCGTCGTCACCGGTACCAGCATCCGAGGCGTCGCGCCGGTGGGGGCGCCCGTCCTCGCTCTCACCCAGGCGGAGATACAGCTGCAGCCGACCACGACGACGACCGAGCTGCTGCGCAACGTCCCGGCGGTGATCGGGACCGGTGCCAATGAAGCCTATGGCGGTTCAGCGAATAATTCGAATGCCAACATCACCGGCGGCAACGGCATCAACCTGCGCGGGCTTGGCACGGAGGCGACGCTAACGCTGCTGAACGGCCGCCGCCTGCCTCCGGCCGGGGTGCAGGGTCAATATTTCGATCCCTCTGTGTTTGCGACCTCGGCAATCGGCAGACTCGAGGTAATGCCCGATGGCGGCTCGGCCGTGTATGGATCGGACGCGGTCGGCGGCGTCGTCAACATCATGACCCGCCGAGGGTTCGACGGCGCCGAGGCCTATGTTCGCCAGGGCTTCAACGAGGATGTTCAGTCGATCCAGGCCGGCGCGGTGATCGGCAGGAAGTGGAACGGCGGCAGCGCGATGCTGGCCTACGAGTTCCTCGACCGGGGCGATCTCAAGGCGTCCGACCGTGCGCTCTACACCGACGATCTGCGAGGGTTCGGCGGCACCGACCTGCGGCTCTTCACCGCCAGCCCGGGCAATATCCAGATCGGCAGTACGCGCTACCCGATCCCCGCCGGCCAGAACGGCTCCGCGCTCACCCCTGGTCAGCTGCTACCGACGAGCGCCAGCAATCCGGCGAACCGCGAGAGCGTGTATCGCGGTACATCGGCAGTGCCAGGACAGCGCCGCCATTCGGTGATCGGCACCATCCGGCAGGAGATCGCGCCCGGCATCGAGCTCTGGACCGAGGGCTTTTACGCCCATCGCCAGCTCGACCAGACGATCGGTGCGGTCACCGCCAACCTGTCGGTGCCGTCGACCAACGGCTATTTCGTCGCGCCTGCCGGCGCGGTGCTGCCGGCGTGCCCGGCGAGCGCGGGCGTACCGTTGGGCACCCGCTGCGAGACCGTCAACTATAGCTTCTACAATGATTTCGGCCCGCGCGTGCGCGACGCCTTCCAGGAAGTTTGGCAGGTTGCGGTCGGTTTCGACGCGAAGCTGGGCGGTAGCTGGAGCCTGTCGGGCCATGGCAGTCACGGGCGCGATACCGAGGAGCGCACCCAATACAGCCTCAACAACGCGCAGCTCGCGATCGCGCTGCGCGACCCCAACCGGGCGACCGCGTTCAATCCGTTCGGAGCAGGAAGCTTCACCAATCCAGCGACGCTGACGCGAATCCTCGGATCCTCGTTCGTCGGCACAAAATCCGACCTCACCGATTTCGTGCTGAAGCTCGATGGTACCTTGGTGACACTGCCGGGCGGCGATCTTAAGGTCGCTGTCGGCGCCGAGTATCAGCGGCACAAGTTCCGCTATAATACGCTCGACAATGTCGCCACCCCCGATACCAGCACCTTCAGCGAGGTCCTGGCGGTTCCGAAGCGGTCCGTGAAATCCGTCTATTCAGAGCTGTTCGTGCCGCTCGTCGGCAGCGGGAACGCCATTCCCGGCGTGCAGGAGCTGTCACTGTCAGCGGCGCTCCGCTATGACAAGTACAGCGATTTTGGCAGCACCACCAATCCGAAGCTCGCGATGCGCTATGTGCCGGTGAAGGGGCTGACGCTGCGCGGAACCTATGGCAAGTCCTACCGCGCCCCCACCCTCTCGGACATCAATCCGGCAACCGTGGTCGTGACCGTCGAGGACTTTGTCGACCCGACCTCGCCGACCGGCCTCACCCATACGATGTTCCTCCGTGGTGGGAACAGCAATCTCGGGCCGGAGCGCGCGACGATCTGGTCGGCGGGCGCGGATTTCGAGCCCAGCTTCCTGCCGGCGCTCAGCCTGTCGCTGACCTATTTCAATGTCGATTACCGGGATCGGATTGAAGCGCCCGGCAATGATCGTACCGCGCTCACCGCCGCCCGGGCGCCGCTTCTTGGCAATTTGATCACCCGCAACCCATCGGTGGCGCTGGTTCAGTCCTTTCTCAACACGCCGCAATATACCGGCGCTCCCGAGAATCCGGCGAACATCCTTGCGATCGTCGACGGTCGCAAGGTCAATGTCGGCCGGCTCAAGACCAGCGGGATCGAGGGCGTCGCGCAATATAGCACGGGCGTCGGCTTCGGGCGGGTCAATGCAGGCGTGAGCGGCACCTATGTGTTTAACTTCAAGCGCTCGGTGCTGCCGACGCTGCCGCTTGTCGACGTCGCCGACACGTTCGGCAATCCAGTGAAGTTCCGTCTGCGCGGCAATCTGGGTCTGACAAGCGGCGGCTTTTCGGGCAACATCTTCGTGAACCATTCGGGCGGGTACCGGAACGATACGGTCACCCCGGTCCAGCGGGTCGGATCCTACACCACCGTCGATCTTGGCCTGCGCTACACCGTCAACAGCAGGGCGACCCTGGCGAAGGACATCACCTTCTCGATCGATGTCCAGAACCTTCTCGATCGTGCCCCGCCGATCGTACCGAATCCGACTCCGCTTGCCTACGACCCGCAGGTGGCGAGTTTGGTCGGCCGTTTCTTCACCGTCGGCGTACGCGCCCGCTGGTGATAAGGGGGCTTGGCCAGCGACGCCGGCCAGGCCTGGTCTGAGCTCCTGATATGGGAACGCAACGCATGCTGAACTGGATCCTTCGGAGCGTGATCATCCTAGGCCTGAGCGTCGGCGCGGCGGTCGGTCCCGCCGCCGCGCGCGAGTTGCCGGTGGTCAAGCCGGTGATCGATTGCGCGGCGCTCGCGGAAACCGATATCGCCCCGCCGGGTGAAGCGCCCGCGCGGATCGTGACCGCAAAGATGGTCGCCGGCGGCTCAGTCGGCCCCTATTGCGAGGTGCGCGGCTATGTAGCGCCCCAGGTCAAGTTCGAGCTTCGCCTGCCAACCCAGAACTGGATGCAGCGACTGATGTTCAGCGGCTGCGGCGGGTTCTGTGGGCGGATCGACTTCAGGATTCGCGCCGCCGAAGGCTGCGCCGCGATCGACAATGGTGAATTCGCCCTGGTCGCGTCCGATCTCGGTCATGACGCGCCGGACGGCAATGGCGATGGCGTCTGGGCGGCCTCGAACCCTCAGGGGGCGATCGATTACGGCCACCGCGGAGTGCATGTCGTTACCGTCGCGGCCAAGGCGATCATCGCGCGGTTCTACGGTCGCCCGCAATCCTATTCCTACTTCAACGGCTGCTCCGACGGCGGCCGCGAGGGAATGATGGAGGTACAGCGCTATCCCGACGATTTCGATGGCGTCGTCGCCGGGGCGGCAGTGATCAACGACACCGCCAATAACAGCATCTTCCACGCATGGTCGACGCAACATTTGCGACGCGCGGACGGGACGCCGCTGTTCTCGGACCAGGCACTGGCGGTGTTGCACGCGGCAGTGATCGCCGCCTGCGACAAGCTCGGCGACGGGGTGGCGGACGGCGTTATTGGCGATCCCGCCGCTTGCCGTTTCGATCCTGCGACGGTTGCGTGCCGCGGCGAAGCGAGCGCCACCTGCCTGTCACCGGAACAGGTCGCCGCCGCGCGCGCGATCTATAGCGGGCCGCTCGATCCCGACGGCCGGCCGCTCTATTTCGGACGACCATTCGGCACCGAACTCGACTGGAATCGCGACGTGTCGCCTTTTGTGCGTAGCTTCATTCGCTACATGGCGGCGCCCGATCCGCAGCCTTATGATCTTGCCGATGTCGGCTACGACGCAGAAACAGTGGGCCGCTACAATGCGCGTGCGGCGATCTACAACGCGACCGATCCCGACATCCGCGCCTTTCAGCGCGGCGGAGGCAAGCTGATCATGTGGCACGGCTGGTCAGACAGCGCGGTGCCGCCAATGAGCAGCGTTGATTACTATCGCGCAGTCCGGAAGGCGGTGGGGAGCGGCGTCAATGACTTCGTGCGGCTCTACATGTTGCCCGGCGTCGGCCATTGCGGCGGCGGCGACGGGCCTGACAAGCTCAACCTCGTCGATGCGATTACCGCCTGGGTCGAAGACGGTAAGGAACCGGGCGCGATTCAGCTGGACCGGAAGTCCTTCGGTCGCACACTGCAAAGTCGGCCAGTCTATCCCTATCCTGCGGTCGCTCGCTATAAGGGCACCGGTAACCCGGACGCTGCGGCTTCATTCTCGCTGTCGGATTAATCCGAAATGACAGCGGTTGGACCTGGGTCGGCAGGACAGGTGCCGGATGCGAGAACTAGGCCCGAGCCGGCGAGCGCGCCACCGAGGATCAATTGTCGGCGAACGATGCCAGTTTGCTACACTGCCAACCCTCCATGTTTCGTAAGGCGGGCGTACCGGATCTATCGTCGAGTCCCTTGAACATCGGCGCTACTTTCGTCTCTATCCCGCATGAGCTTGCAAGGGCGGAACATCGGGGTTGGACCTTCAGCCCTTTGCCAGATAGTCGATGTCCGTCGTCGGCCCTTCGCACTGAAAAGCGGTCGTCCTCCCGCCGCCTTCCATCGATAGCGATCGAATGGTGCCGCCCGGCTTAGCGCTATCGTGCATGCACTGAGCGCGTACCAACTTACACCATGTCCGGCTCTCTGCCGACCACTGCGGGTACTTTTTTGCAGAACTCTGCCCAGTCCCGCATGAGCAAGCGCCGCTTGTCGAGGAAGTCAGTCCTGCGATAGGCGGCTTCCACCTTGTTCGAGACCGTGTGAGCAAGCGCGGCCTCCGCAACTTCTCCGACATAGTTCGTTTGTTCAGCTGCCCAATCGCGGAACGCTGAGCGAAATCCATGCACGGTTACCGTTAGATCCATATCGCGCAGAATCTTGAGCAAGGTCATGTCGGAAAGTGGCTTCTTCACGTTCTGACCTGGAAAGACCAGATCGCTGGCGCCGACCTCGAACTTCCTGGCGCGCTGAAACACAGCCACGGCTTCCGGCGAAAGCGGCACAGTGTGTGCGCGCCCCATTTTCATGCGCGCGGCAGGGACAGTCCACAACGCAGCCTTCAGGTCTAGTTCCGACCAAGTCGCACCTCGAATCTCCCCTGATCGCGCAGCTGTCAGAATCAGCGCTTCCAGCGCGATCCGGCCCACCGATTCACGCTCGCCTAGCTTCTCAAGAAAGCCGGGAACGGAGGCGTAGGGCAGGGCAGCGAAGTGATTGTCCTTCTTGGGCTGCCGGGGCAGTCCTTTGGAAAGCGATCGCATCGGCGCCTCAGTCGCGCGAAACCCTCGAGCATATGACCAGTCCAGAACGGTGCCGATGCGCTGACGGACTCGCCGCGCAGTCTCCGGCTTCGCCAGCCAAATTGGAGCGAGCACATCGCGAATTAGTGGCCCCTCGATCTCGTTGACTAAGAGGTCGCCCATTCTGGGAAACGCATAGGTCCTGAGCGTCGCAATCCACTGCTTCTGATGCTTGCCATTCTTCCACGCCTTCTCGTGTTCCTCATGGACCAGCTCAGCCGCCTTGCGAAAGGTTGGGATCGCCTGACGCGCCTCCTTCCGTTCCGCCACGGGATCGATTCCCTGGGCGATCTTCTTACGCGTCACGAAGGCCGCATCGCGGGCGTCGGCCAAAGAGACGTTCTTCAGCGAACCAAGTCCGATCTCCCTTCGCCGTCCGTTAGATTGAATGCGAAGAACCCACCTGCCCGCAGCTTTGCCGGTGACATCGAGAAAAAGACCGTCACCGTCGGCGTACCGCCCTGGCTCGGCCAAGGAGCGTATCTTAAGCGCAGTGAGCTTTCCCATTACCCTGCTCCAAAATACCCGCCATTTTACCCACCACTTTGTGGTGGGAAGTGGTAGGATTGAGTGAAATCCAATGAGACAGAATTCCTTGGATTTCTCTCGGTTTTATAGAAGTTTAATGGTCTTTTTGCGAGCCCAAAAGAGGGCGCAAATGGCGGAGCGGGAGGGATTCGAACCCTCGATACGCTTTTGACGTATACTCACTTTCCAGGCGAGCGCCTTCGACCACTCGGCCACCGCTCCGCATTGCCAGGAAGCGTCGCCCCTAGAGATACCGGCGCGCCCACGCAAGCGCTTGCCGGATCGGGCTTGGCTGTGGCAGCCTCGGTCGATGCCCATCCTGCTCTCGCTCGCCCTCGCGCTCGCCGGCCAACCCGCCGCCGACACTCCCAAAAAGCCCGCGGCCACGCCGCCGCTATCGCCGACCGAGATCGCCAACAAGGCGCCGTCCGCTGCGTGGCGGACGATCGCGGATGATGACATCCTGATCTTTACGCTGGCCAATGGGCGCAAGGTGATCATCCAACTCGCGCCCGCTTTCGCGCCTCGGCACGTCGCCCGCATGCGCATTCTCGCCAACACGCATTGGTGGGACGATACCAGCGTCTATCGCATTCAGGACAATTATGTCGCGCAATGGGGCGATGTCACCGAGAAGAAGAAACTGCCCGAGGGTGTCGCCGATGAAGGACCCAGCGAATATAGCCGGGCAGGGGGCTTGCCGGTGGTGCGCATGACCCGCCCCGACAGCTTCGCCGTGATCGCCGGCTTCACCGCCGATGGCTGGCCGGTCGCATCCGACGGCAAGCGCAGTTGGCTGACGCATTGCTATGCGATGGTCGGAGTCGGCCGCGATCTGGCGCCCTCGATCGGCAGCAGCGCCGAGCTGTACGCGGTGATCGGTCATGCGCCGCGCGCGCTCGATCGCAATATCGCCTTGGTCGGGCGCGTGATCGAGGGGATCGACGCTTTGTCCTCGCTCGAACGCGGCACCGGTAAGCTCGGTTTTTATGGCGACGGTCAGAAGCCGACGCCGATCGTTAGCGCGCGGCTGGCAAGCGCCCTGCCGGCGGCCGAGCGTCCGCATTTCGAATATCTCTCTCCCGCCAGCCCCGATTTCGCACGCTATCTCCATGCTCGTGAGAACCGCGAACCTCCATTCTTTACACTGCCAGCGGGGGGAGCGGACATCTGCAACGTGCCCGTCCCTGTACGTCGCAAGACCTGACCGGCGCATCGCAAGACTTGATGCACACATACGATTTCTTGCCATGATCGGTGCTGGCAGCGTCGCATTGCCGCCCCTATCCGCGGCAAAGCACGCCACCCGCGTCAGGCGGGGAAATCGGGAAATCCTTATGTTGTCGCTGATTGCCATGGCGCTGGCGTTTGCCGGCCAAACCCCGCCGGTGGCACCGTCGGTCGATGGCGTATGGGCCAATCCCAAGGGAACGGTGCAAGTGCGCACCGGATCGTGCGGTGACAAGATTTGCGGTTGGATCATCTGGGCGAGTCCCAAGGCGCAGGAGGATGCGCGTAAGAAGGGCGTGAACCAGTTGATCGGCACCGAACTGTTGCGCAGCTATCGCGCGACCGATCGCGGGCATTGGGCCGGGCAGGTCTATGTGCCCGACATGCAAGCGGCTTATTATTCGACGATCACGATGATCGATGCCCAGACGCTCAACATCAAGGGCTGCATCCTGGGCGGGCTGTTCTGCAAGGCGCAGATCTGGCGCCGCGTCGCGAGCCCGGCGGCGATGTCGGCGCGCTGATACACCTGGTTGGTAAATCCCCTCTCCCGCGTGCGGGAGAGGGAGGGGCCCGCCGCGGAGCGGTGGGAAGGTGAGGGTCTTCTCTCTTCTTCCAAGCGGACTCGTCGAAAAAGAAGAAAGAAGACCCTCTCCCAACCCTCTCCCGCAAGCGGGAGAGGGCTTAAAGTCGCGGGAACACTTAACTCCCAAGCCAGTCGGCGACTTCGCCGGCGACTTGATTGGCCGCCTGGTTGAGCGCCGGGCCGACCGAATTGGCGTCGATCTGGGTTACCGGCACGCGCGCCTCGAACTTCTTCTTCTCGACCTTGCTCGCATCGCTCCGGATCAGCGAGCCCTCGAAGCTCACCACTGCTTCGTGGGTGCTGCCGTCGATCCCGAAATTGCGCAGCTCGCCCGACAGACGCGCGCCGGGATCGCTGAACGACTGCGCCGGGGTCAGCACGACGCGGCCGGTCTTGGCGGCGATCGTGTCGGACATCAGCCGGGCGAACAGCCGCTGCGGCGCCTCGACCCAAGCGACGTCCGTCACATAAGCGAGCTGGTCGCCGGTCTGGACCGGCACGCGTGCGACCGCAAGCGATTGCGGCACCACCGGCACCTGGATGGTGACGGTCTTGGCGCTGGTTGAATTCTGCGTCGATCCGACCGGCAGCGCCGCCGTCGAGTTGATCGTCAGCAGCACTTTGGGCGGTTTGCCGCCAAAGCTGAGGCAGCCCGCGAGCGGCACAGCCGGCAATAGGGCGAGGAGCAGGGGAAGAAGGCGCTTGGTCATCTCACTTGCCCTTATAGTCGGGGAGCTTGGGGCTGCCGACGATCGAGCCGGCGCCGCCGCGATCGATCTTGTCGGCGACTGACGACAAGGACTGCGACATCTGGCGCAGATCGTGGATCAGCTGTCCGAGCTCGGGAACGGTCTGTTTGGAGAAACTCTGCAGGCCCGGCCGCGCGTCGCCGATCGCGGCATCCAGTGTGTCCATCGACTTCTGCGCCGATGAGACCGCCTTGTTGAGGTTGCCGAGGGTCGGCTTGACGTCATTGGCCAGCAAGCCGTTGGTCGTCGCCGCCAGGTCGCCGATCTGCTGCGACGCCACGCCCGCCTTCTGGATCGCGATCCGCGTCTCGGCCAGGGTCGCGGCGATTTCCGGCCCGCGATCGGACAGCGCCTTGCTGAGCTTGTTGGTGTTGTCGAGGATGCCAGCGATCGATGCCTGGTTACGGTCGCTCACCAAAGCGCCCAGGCGCTCGGTCAGCGTCGACAGTCGCTCGAGCAATTGCGGCGCGTTGGACAGGAGCGCGCCGAGCCCGCCGGCGCGTGCCGGAATCAGCGGCACGCCCAAGGGGCAGGAGCTGTTGGAACAATCGATCAGCGGCCGCCCGGCCTGCGCACCGTCGAGCTGGACGGTCGACGGGCCGGTGAAGCTGCCCTGAATCGACGCGGTCGTGCCGAGCAGGATCGGAGTCTTGTCGTCGACCGACACGCGCACGCGGACGAATTCCGGCGACTTGGCGTCGAGCTTGATGTCCTTGACCTGGCCGATCGGCACGCCCGAGAAATTGACCGCCGATCCCTTGGCCAGGCCGTCGACCGATTGTTTGAACAGAATATCATATTCACGCTTGCCCTCGGCGCCGAAGCGCGAGATCCACACCATGAACAAGGCGAGCACGGCGAGCAGGATCAATACCACTCCGCCGACCAGCACATGATTGGAACGCGTTTCCATCAGTCAGCCCCTGCCTTGCCCGTGCTCGCTCGCTGCGTGGCGACCGCCGCGCGGCCGCGGGGTCCCTTGAAATATTCCTCGATCCACGGGTGATCCAACGCGATCAGCTCGTCGATCGTGCCCACCGCGATCACTTTCTTGTCGGCGAGCACCGCGACACGGTCGCAGATCGCATAAAGCGAGTCGAGATCGTGCGTGATCAGGAACACGGTCAGCCCCATCGTCCGCTGCAACGATAGCGTCAGCTCATCGAACGCCGCGGCGCCGATCGGATCGAGTCCGGCGGTCGGCTCGTCGAGGAACAGCAATTCGGGATCGAGCGCCAGCGCGCGCGCCAGTCCGGCGCGCTTGCGCATGCCGCCCGACAGCTCGGCCGGGTATTTCGGCCCGGCATCGGCGGGCAGGCCGGTCATCACCACTTTATACGACGCGACCTCGTCGAGCAGCGTGGGATCGAAACCGGGATAGAATTCCTTGATCGGCACTTGGACATTTTCGGCGACCGTCAGGGTCGAGAACAACGCGCCGCCCTGGAACAGCACGCCCCAGCGCTTGCGGATCTCGATCGCCTCATTTTCCTCGAGATCGATCGTGGGCTCGCCGAACACGGTGATCTCGCCCTCATCGGGTATCTGCAATCCGATGATCGATCGCATCAGCACTGACTTGCCGGTGCCGGACCCGCCGACCACGCCGAGAATCTCGCCGCGCCGCACGTCGAGGTCGAGGCCGTCATGCACGACCTGCTCGCCAAAACTGTTTTTCAGGCCGCGCACGCGGATGACGATGTCGTCGTCCGCCATCAAATCCATCCGACCGACGAAAAGAACACTGCGAAGAACGCGTCGAGCACGATCACCAGGAAGATGCCCTGGACCACAGCTGCCGTGGTGCGCAGCCCGACCTGTTCGGCATCGGCTTCGACCAGCATGCCCTGGAAGCATCCGGCAATGGCGATGATCGCGCCGAACACCGGCGCCTTGATCAGCCCGATATAGACGTCGCTGATCGGCACTACTTCGCGGATGCGCTGGATATAGGTGACCGGAGGGATGCCGAGTGCGATCCAGCAGAGCAGGCAGCCGCCGATAATCGAAAGCAATGCCGCATAGAAGCCGAGCAGCGGCATCATGAGCACCGCGGCGAGCACGCGCGGCACGACCAGGGCCTCCATCGGCGACACGCCTATCGTGCGCATCGCGTCGATTTCCTCGGTCAGTTTCATCGTGCCAATCTGCGCTGCGAAGGACGATCCCGATCTCCCGGCGACCATGATCGCGGTCATCAACACGCCGAGTTCGCGCATCGACAAGCGCCCGACCAGGTTGATCGTATAGACTTCGGCGCCAAACTGGCGGAGCTGCACCGCGCCCTGTTGCGCGATGACGATGCCGATCAGGAAGCTCATCAACCCGATGATCCAGAGCGCCGAAACGCCAACGACCTCGAACCGCTGCACCGTGGCGTTGAATCGGAACCGCCGTGGTGGGACGAAGATGCTCTTGAAGATCGAACCGAAGGCAAGGGTTGTCGCGCCGAGGAAGCCGAGCAGGCCGACCATCGTCTTGAAGGTCTGGATCGTCGCCACGCCGATCTCGTCCAGCACGCGATAGAATGGCGCGATGTGCTCGCCGCGGATGCTGACCGGCTGGTCGGCGGCCTGAACCTGATCGAACAGATGCTGCGCGTCCGGGTTCAGGCCCTTGATATTCGCGCCCGTGCGTTGCGCCAGCCGATGGATCGTCCAGGCGCCGATCGTGTCGAGCCGCTCGATCCCGGTCAGGTCGATATGCTCGACCTTGCCGTCAAAGGTCGCGAGCCGCTCGGGTAAATCGCCGAGGTTTGCGAGCGACAAGCTACCGGTAAAGCGGAGGGTGCCGCCGGCAGAATCGTCGGTAAAGGCGGCAGGAGCACTCATCCGCTTCTATCCATGGGCGATTACGATTGGATCGGCAATAACTTGTGGCGCGATCGCTTCAGAGCGGCCCCATCGCGCCGGCATGCTCTTATACGGGGCATGCCCAGCCGGCACCGCAACCGCCTCGACACGCATATATATAGAGAGAGCGCGCGAGGCTAAGGATCGGCGCGATCGACATCCTCGTCATGACCGCTGCCCGAGCTGAGGAACACCAGCCCCATCAGCGCCGCGGCCATCATGATCGTGGCGCCGAAGCCGCCGATCGCGGCCAGGATCGCGATCCAGGACAGCGGACCGTACCAGATATCGAGCAGCCACACTGCGATCGCGACGATCAGCGCCGTCGCCAGCGCCATCCAGCCGAGCAGGCGGCGATAGCGCGCCCAGGCGAAGGCGGCGTAATCGGGATCGTCCAGTCCAGAGGGTTTGTCGGACATGCTTCCCATCTGGTCGATTTCGTGAAAAGCTCAAGGGACTCTTAGGAGAGGAGTCGAGCCATGACGATCGCAACGATCCTGGCAACAAAGGGCAATGAGGTCGTTACCCTTACTGCCGACCATAGTGTGGCCGATGCGGTGAAGCTGCTCGCCGAGCGCCGGATCGGCGCGGTGCCGGTGATGCGGGGAGACCAGGTTGTCGGCATCTTTTCAGAACGCGACGTGATCCATTGCGTGGCATCGCAGGGCGCTGCCGGGCTGAACGGTCCGGTCGGCGAGGCGATGACCGCACCGGCGATCACCGTGACCCGCGACGAGGCCGTGCTCGGAGCGCTGACACTGATGACGCAGCGGCGCATCCGCCATTTGCCGGTGGAGGAGGAGGGGCGGCTGATCGGGTTCGTGTCGATCGGCGACCTGGTCAAATACCGGATCGACAAGATCGAGGCCGATGCCGAGGCGATGCGCAATTATATACAGACGGCGTGAGCGCGACGGCGATCCGAGCCGGAGCGGCTGATTCGAGAATCGGGCGTCCCGTCGGGCCGAATCTGAGCAGTTGCCCGCTGATCCGGCGATTCTGACGGGAGTTTGGCCGGTTTGGAGGCGCTTATCGGACCGATTCACGCGATTCTCGGACCTGATTCGAGGCGATTGTCGCTGATTCGGGGCTGAGCCGGCCGATCTGGAGTGTCATGCGATGCCTCAAAAACCGCAGATTTCCGCGGGTTTGAGACATTTTTGAAATAAAAATGCAAAAAGGCGTTGACGGTCCGACGACCCGGGCATAGATGAGCTCCACCGACGCGGTGAGCCACACGGTTCGCTTCGACGGTCACCAAAATCTCGGCGCACCGGTCGCCCTCAAAAAAGAGGGAGGGCTAGGGCGTCGGTCTTTTGCGCTCTTTGACATTGTTAGTCTAGATGAAGGGACATGTGGGCGGCGGCCCCGGGTCCAACGTTTTCAAGGCGTTGGGTGCTCGGTAAAAAAGCCAAGCCGTTCTCACAGTCCTTTTCACGTATCCATACGTAATTGGAATATGAACGCCTGTCCGGCCTTGGTCGGATAGATCGTTCAATTTTGTGCAGAGCGGCTCCTTGAAATGCACTGTGCCGACGTCGGTCATTCCACCGGCGCCAGCATGGAACATAAACTTGAGAGTTTGATCATGGCTCAGAATGAACGCTGGCGGCATGCCTAACACATGCAAGTCGAACGAGACCTTCGGGTCTAGTGGCGCACGGGTGCGTAACGCGTGGGAATCTGCCCTTGGGTTCGGAATAACAGTGAGAAATTACTGCTAATACCGAATGATGACGTAAGTCCAAAGATTTATCGCCCAGGGATGAGCCCGCGTAGGATTAGCTAGTTGGTGAGGTAAAAGCTCACCAAGGCGACGATCCTTAGCTGGTCTGAGAGGATGATCAGCCACACTGGGACTGAGACACGGCCCAGACTCCTACGGGAGGCAGCAGTGGGGAATATTGGACAATGGGCGAAAGCCTGATCCAGCAATGCCGCGTGAGTGAT